>Ga0070726_10000003_pt1 | contig 829630 bp, 645 predicted proteins | sample tdAd471_FD_67275 | JGI IMG/M metagenome (GOLD analysis project Ga0070726, IMG submission 67275) | Marine sediment microbial communities from the Atlantic coast under amendment with organic carbon and nitrate - tdAd47.1 | ecosystem: Environmental > Aquatic > Marine > Coastal > Sediment...
CGCCGGCTGCTCATTCGGATGCCGACGCCCATTGTCACGAGGTCCAGCAGCTTGGCGTTCAGGTCGGGCCTGTGATCCCGATAGTCCATCCGGAATGTCTGCCGGGAGAAGGTGCGCAAGCAGGACCTACAGCGAAAACGGGGGACGGGGTGGCTGCGGCAGCGGGGGCGGTAGGTGCCGTGACGCCAGTAGAATCCGGGGTCGGGGTCGTGGTGATTTGGGCAATCGCGCCGGGGACAGAAGGGGGGGCTGAACATGCATAGTCTCCCGCAGAGGGCGTGCGGAGGCCCTCGTGCGGGAGATGGACGGGCGGAACCTGCGGTGGTCACCGAAGATCCGTGATCGTCGAAGCCAGGGATCTACACGGAAGCCAGGCAGTTCTAGCGGTCCTCAGCTGCGCCAGAAGCCCGGCACGAAGAGGGCGACCACGGCGTAGAACTCGAGGCGACCGAGGATCATGAAGACGGTCAGGAGGATCTTCACGAGCTCGGGCAGCTCGGCGAAGTTCATCGAGGGCCCCACGTGCGCCAGGCCCGGGCCGATGTTGTTCAGGGTCGCCAGCACGGCGGTGGCCGAGGTCTCGAGGTCGATCCCGAAGACCGTCATGAAGACCGTGCCGCCCAGGAACACCAGCACCCACAGGGCGAAGTAGCCCGTGATCGAGGAGACCACCGAGGGCTCGAGCGCCACACCGTCGACGCGCACCTCGTGGATGGCGCGCGGCCGCATGAACTGGCGCACCCCGCGCAGGGCCGCCTTGGCGACCACGATCAGGCGCACGACCTTGAGCCCGCCGCCCGTGGAGCCGGCGCAGGCCCCGACGACCGCCAGCATCATCAGCCAGATGCGGCAGACCTGCGGCCAGGAGTCGAAGTCGGCCGTGCCGTAGCCCGTGCTCGTCACGAGGCACACGACCTGGAAGAAGGAGTCGCGCAGGGCCTGCCCGTACTCGCGGTAGTCGGGCAGGGCGCTCCCGGCGTCGCCGTTGCTCCCGCCCCAGAACCACAGGACGGTGGCGATGAGCAGCATCGAGCCGAGGACGAGCAGGGCATAGACCCGCGCCTCCGTCGAGGAGACCACGCGCTGCCAGCCGCGCTTGACCCCGCTGCGCAGGGCGATGTCGTAGTACGCGAAGTTGATCCCCGCCAGGAACATGAACACGCCGATCACGAGCTCCGCCTTGAGGGAGGCGAAGTGCGCCACGCTGGTCGAGTAGTTCGAGAAGCCTCCGGTCGCGATCGTGCCGAAGGTGTGGATGGTGGCGTCGAAGAAGGACATCCCCGTCAGGACGAGCAGCACGCACTCCAGGACGCTCAGGCCGACGTAGATGCGCATCAGCGTCATCGCGCTGTCGCGCACCCGCTGCCGGCCCGCCTCGCGCGAGATCCCCGGGATCTCCGAGCGGAAGAGGCTGCGGCCGCCCGTGGGGAACAGCACCACGAAGACCATCACGATCCCGAAGCCGCCCAGCCAGTGGGTGAAGGAGCGCCAGAAGCCCAGGCCCTTCATCTCGCCGTGGAAGCGGTCGATGTCCGCGGCCGGCAGGATGGTCGAGCCGGTCGTGGTGAAGCCCGAGACCGCCTCGAAGACCGCGTCCACCGGTGAGGCGACGAGCCCCGTGAAGAGGTAGGGCAGGGCTCCCAGCACCCCGGCCACGAACCAGGAGAGGCCGACCACGGCCAGGCCCTCGCGCCGGAAGTAGTCCGGGCGGCCCTCGCGCGTCAGGCGGCTGCCGCGGTTCCACCAGACGAGCCCGCCGCCAACGGCGAGGGACACCGCCGCCGAGAGGAGGAAGGCCTGCACGCTCTCCCCCTCGCCGAAGTGCAGGGAGACGGCCGCGGGGACCAGCAGGAAGGCCGCGACGATGAGGCTGACGCACCCCAGGAGCCAGGCGACCGCGCGCAGGTTCAAGGCATGCCTCCCGGGGGCCGCATCAGCCCTCGCGGCTGGCGTGGAAGACCTCGAGGACGCGCTCCACGGTCTCGGGCAGCGTGAAGAGGATCACGTGGTCTCCCTCTTGCACGACGGTCTCCCCGTGGGGCACGCAGGTCTCGTCGCCGTGCACGAGGGCGCCGATCACGGCGCCCTTGGGCAGGTCGAGGGACTTTACCTTTGCGCTCGTCTTCTTGCCCGGCAGGCGCACCTCGACCTCGATCACCTCCGCCTTGCCCTCCCCGAGCACCGAGATCGCCGAGACCGAGCCCGAACGCACGAAGCGCAAGATGCGGTTGGCGCAGAGGATGCGCGGCGAGATCGCCTGGTCGATGCCGAGCAGGTCGTAGATCTGGCGGTAGGAGGACTTGTTGACCAGGGCGATCGTGCGTTCGCAGCCAAGGGAGTGCACGAGCAGGCAGGCCACCATGTTCTGCTCGTCGTCGCCGGAGGTGGCGATGAAGACGTTGGCCTCGCCGATGCGCTCCTCGTTGAGCAGGTCGAGGTCGCTGGCGTCGCCCGATAGGACCATGACCTCGCTGGGGAACTCCGCCGCGAAGGCCTTGGCGCGCACGGTGTCGCGCTCGATGACGCGCACGGCGATGCCCTGGACCTGTTGCAGGCGCCGCGTGACGGCGCGCCCGATGCCGCCGGCGCCCATGATCACCACGCTGCGCCGGCGCAGGGGCGGCGCGCCGTTGGCCAGCTCGAAAGCGTCCAGGGCGTGGCTCTTGCCGATGGCCCAGATCTGGTCGGCCTCCGCCAGCTCGTAGTCCCCGGTCGGGATGGCCACGTTCTCCCCGCGCGCGACCGCCCCCACCAGGACCCCGGACGGGAGGTCCATCTTCATGAGGGGCAGGCCCGCCAGCTTCGAGCCCGGGTCGATGCGATAGCGGCGGGTCTGGATGCGACCACCGGCAAAGCTCTCGACCTCGAGGGCATGGTGCTCGCGGACGGTGTTGACGATCTCGTCGGCGGCGAACTCCTCCGTCGACAGCACGACGTCGAAGCCAAGGGCCTGCTTGTAGAAGAAGTGGTACTCGTCCAGGCGCAGGAGGTCGTGCAGGCGCAGGATGATGCGCTTCGCCCCCAGGTGCTTGGAGAGCACGGCGGTGAGCATGTTGGCCTTGTCGTCGTCCGTCACGACCACGACGAGGTCCGCCTGGGAAACGCCGGCGCGATTCAGGACGTCCGCGTCCGTCGCGTCGCCGATCACGACCTGGACGTCGAGGGATTCCATGATCCTGCGCGACTTCACCGGGTCGGAGTCGATCACGCTCACCCGGTGGTCCTCGCGCGAGAGGATGTCGGCCAGGTGGTAGCCGACCTCGCCGGCGCCGATGACCGTGATGTCCATGGCGCAGAGCCTAGCAACTCCCCCGGGGCGATTCCCCTGCCCTGAAACCGCCGTCCGGCTGCCTCAATCAGGCCTCCGGCCGGGGCGATCGGCTCAGTCTCGCGCGGGCCGCTCGCCGAGCGCCTCGCTCCAGCTCGGCCAGGGGCCGGAGCTGGGGCGACGCTCCTCTCCGTCGGAGGTGCGCAGGATGCCGCGGGTGATCCCGTTGTAGAGGGGCTTCCCGGTCCGCCGCCAGACGCGGGCCAACCCCCGGCGCTCGAGCCCGTGGCCGCGCCCCGCCGCGATCCGAGCGCCCTTTGGCCCGCGACCGTCCCGCAGATAGCGCCGGCGGTGCTTCTGCACGTGTCGCAGGTCGTCCCGCACCCGCGCCCGGAAGCTCCTTCCGCGTCCGGGGTGCAGGCTCGCGAGCTGGAAGTCGATCAGCCACGGGAAGCCGTCGCAGCCGACGATGACGTTCATCTCCTTGTGCAGGTCGTTGTGGCACACGCCGCGTGCGTGCAGCGACTCGACGAGGCGGTCGAGGTGGTCGAAGAAGTCGGCGGGCAGGAGCTCCGCGCGATGCAGGGGCGCGCCCACCACCCACTCGCGCAGGCTGAGCTCGACGAGCCGCGGCGGCGGCTCCCCCGCCGCGACCGCGCGCAGGGCCGACTCCTCCTCGACTACGCGTGGCACGCCCTGGACGCCCTCCAGGGCGATCAGGGCCGCTCGCTCCCGGCGCTGCAAGTAGCGCGCGACGAGACCCGAACCGGGCATGCCGCCCCCGCAGGCCACGCGCCGCAGGAGGCTCGCCCCGCTCTCGTCCTCCAGGCGTTCGACGCGGCCGAAGGCGTCCCGCTTGAGGACCTCTCGAACTTGCCACCCCATGGCGCAGCGCCTATTCTCCGCCCTCCGCGGGCGGAAAGCGAGTGACCACCAACACGGCAGGAGGGAGCGGCGCGACGGCCCACGCGATGGCCCCCGCGATGGCACCGGGCAGCATCCGCGTGCGAGGCCTGTCGCGCTCGTTCGGCGCGACCCTCGCGCTGGCCCCCATCGACCTCGACATCGAGCCGGGCGCCATCACGGGCCTGCTCGGGCCCAACGGGAGCGGCAAGAGCACCTTGATGCGCTGCCTGATCGGCCTCGTGCGCCGCGACGCGGGCGAAGTGTGGGTCGACGGCCTGGCCCTCGAGGGGGACGGCTGCTCGATCCGCGAGCGCTGCACCTTCGCGCCGGGGGAGTTCTCCCTCTACGGCCACATGCGCGCGGAGGCCCAGCTCGACTGGCTGGTCGCGGGACGCGGGACCGAGGCCCGCGAGCGGGCGCGTCAGCTCGCGGGCGAGCTCGAGCTCCCCCTGCGCCAGCGCCTGCGCTCCTACAGCCATGGCATGAAGCGCCAGCTGCTGTTCTGCGCCGCCCTGGGCCCGCGCGTGCCGGTGCGGGTGCTGGACGAGATCTCGGAAGGCCTCGACCCGGCCAAGCGCGGCGTCGTGCTCGAGCTCCTGCGCCAGGAGGTGCGGAGCGGGACGACGATCCTGCTCTCCTCCCACCACCTGGGCGAGGTCCAGCGCGTCTGCGACCGCATGATCTTCATGAGTGGCGGCAAGAAGCTCAGCGACGAGAGCGCCGACCAGGTGCGCGCCCGCGCCCGGCGCCTGATCCGCCTGCGCTTCGAGGCGGGCACCGACCTCGCGAGGGTCGAGGCGCTGGCCGCCGAGCGCGGGGCCAGCGCCCGCGGCCGCGGCGAGGGCGAGCTGCTCCTGCACCTCGAGGCCGAGGACCCCAGGCCGGCCCTCGCCGCCCTCTTCGGCGACGCGAGCCTGCCGCGGCCCCTGCGCGTCGAGTATGGCGAGCCCTCCCTCGAGGACCTCTACCGCGACCTCTACGGCGAGGAGGCTTGCTGATGGAGCGCACCTTGCGGGCCTACGTCCTGCCGACGATCGCCTACGTCGTGCTGCTCGAGACCATGCTCGTCGCGGCACTCCTCTACTGGCCGAACTTCGAGGAGAACGTCGGAGCCCTCAAGGCCATGGCGCCGATCGACATGCTCAAGGACATGGTCGACACCCTCGCCCAGGGAGGAATCGAGGCCTACGTGGTCGGCCAGCACTTCTTCAAGGGCTGCAACACCCTGGGCACCGCGGCCGCCGTCCTCTTCGCCGCCGGTGCCGTGGCCGGCGAGGTCCACCGCGGCACCCTCGAGGTGTGGCTGGCGCGCCCCTTCACGCGCCGGCGCCTGCTCCTGGAGCGCTGGATCGCCGGCGCTCTCGCCCTCTCGCTGCCGATCTTCCTCACGACCTGGACCACGCCTTTCTGGCTCGGCTTCGTGGACACCGAAGTGGCCCTCGCCCCACTGATGCTGTGCGCCGTCCAGCAGGCGATGTTCCTCGTCGCCCTCTACAGCCTGACCTTCTTCCTCTCGACGGTCTTCGACAACCCGATGGGCATCGCCCTCACGGTGCTGTTCCTGACGACCCTCGAGTTCGCGATTTACCTCGTCAAGGTCGTGACCCACTGGTCGGTCTACAGGCTGACCGACATCGAGGTGTACATGAAGATCATGAAGCGTGGCGAGCTCGAGCCGGCCAAGTTCTGGCCGCTGGTGGCGGCGACGGGGGTGTTCCTCGTGGCCTCGCTCGTGAGCTTCTCGCGGCGGGTTCCGTAGGCGAGAGGGATGGATCGCGCGTTCTCCCAGACAAGAAACAAGAACCTAGGAAGGTCCGGGTCGTGAGGAGCAACGGCCAATGAGACCTCGAGGCGAGTGATTCGTCCCTCTTGGGGGAGCCGATCGGGACAGGTCCAGGAGCGAAGTCAGGACAAGAACAAGAAGAGAAGAACGGCCGGAGCCCCTTCGGGGCTCCGGCCGTTCTTCTCATTGCTCAGAGTGGAGGTGGTGATGCCGACTCGACTCCAGGTCGTTGCCGAACACCGGCAGACTCGTCAGGCAAGATGGCCCATGCAGCTGCCGTACGAATACATTGGCCGTTGCTCGTCACGACCCGGACCTTCATAGATTCTTGTTCTGCTTAGGTTCTTGTTTCTTGCCTTGGGAAACCGCTAGCCGCACGCCCCCCACCCCGGCTAGATCAAGCCCGCCCACCAAGCGCGCAACCCCCAAGCCCGCGCCTCCGCGCGCTGGTACTTCGGCACACGCGCGACGAAGGCAGGCACGGCGGCAAAGGCGGCCTTGGCCTCGGTGCTGTCGCCCTTGGCCTTCAGGGCGAGGCCACGGCGGTAGGTTTGCTCGGGGGTCGGGCCCTGGAGGATCTCGAAGCGCGCCAGGGCATCGAGGGCCAGGTCGAAGTCGCCCTGCGCTTGGGCGGCGGCGGCGAGTTGCAGGAGGACCCCGCCGTAGGCGAAGCCCTCGTCGAGCTCGCGCGCGCGCTGCAGAGTGGTGACGGCCTCGTCGACCTCGCCCGTCCGCAGGAGGGCCATGCCCAGGCGGTAGTGCCAGTCGACCGTCTCGGGGTCCTCGGCGATGGCCTCGCGCAGGGGCTCGAGGGCCTGGGCGGGGCGGCCGCTCTGGAGCAGGAGGCGTCCGAGCTTCCCGCGACGTTGAGGCGTGTCGACCTCCCCCAGCTCGCGCAGCTGGCGCTGCAGCTTGTTGCGCTGGGTCAGCCAGGTGCCGCCGCGGGCGACGAGCGCACTGACGACGAGGGCGGCCAGGAAGAAGCCGAGGATCGGGACCTGGAAGAGACCTCCGACGAGCGGTAGCTGGCGCAGGACGAAGAGGGCCGCGAAGACCCCCAGGAAGTAGGCCAGGAAGCGCACGCCCGGATTGAATACGGTACGCGACCTCCATGCCCACCGAAATCGCGAACATCCCCGCTCCCCGCCCGAGCGCGCCGCCGGCGGCCTGGCTCGTCGCGACCGAGCTCCTGCGCGGCCTCGGCGGTGCCTTGCTCCTGCCGTGGCGCGGGCTCCAGCAGTGGTCGCGACGGGGTCGGCTCCTGGCGGAGGTCGAGGGCGACCTCGCGCGGGAAGCCGTGCTCGCCCCCGAAGACGGGAGCCTCGCGCTCCCGGCGCGACCGCTGCGGCTCTTCGTCAGCTGCGCCGAGGCCTCCGGGGAGATCCACGCCTGCAACCTCGTCGTCGCTCTGCGCGCGCTCGCCGAGGAGGCCGGCGCCCCCGAGCCCGAGCTCGTAGGCCTGGGCGGCGAGCGCCTGGCCGCCCTCGGCGTGCGCACCCTGGGCGACCCGGTCTCCGAGGCTCGCATGGGCTTCGCGGGGGTGGTCGGAGCCCTCCCCTTCTACCTGGAGCTCGTGCACTCCGCCGCCGCCGAGCTGCGCAGTGGCGCGGTCGACCTGTTCGTCGGCGTGGACTCCCCGGCCCTGCACGTCCCGCTGGCGCGCGTCGCCCGGCGCTGCGGCGTGCCGACCGTGCAGTACATCACGCCGCAGTACTGGGGCTGGGCGCCCTGGCGCGCGGCCGGCTTCCGTCGCGCCGTCGACCTGGCCTTATCGATCCTGCCCTTCGAACCGGCTTGGTTCGCGCGGCGCGGCATCGACGTGGCGCACGTCGGGCACCCGCTGCTCGACGAGCTCGAGGAGAGCCCGCGCCGCCGCCCGCCCGCCGAGGGGCCGCGTACCCTGGCCCTCTTGCCGGGGAGCCGGCGCTCGGTCGTCGAGCGCAACCTGCCGATCATGCTGTCCCTGCTCGAGGACGCCCTCGGCGCGGACGACAGCTGGCGCGTCGCGGTCTGCGCCGCGAACGAGCGCCTGCGGCCGGCCATCGAGGCGGCGGTGGCGGCGAGCTCCCTCGGACCCGAGCGATTGGGCGTCGAGGACGACCTCGAGGCCCTCCTCGCCCGCAGCGAGGGCGCCCTCTCGGTCTCCGGCACGATCCTGATCCACCTCCTCCACCGGCGCCTGCCGGCGGTCGTGCTCTACGCCCTCGAAAACCGCCTGCAGGCCTGGCTCGGGAGGCGCTTCCTGACCGTGCCGTGGTTCTCCTCGGTCAATCTCCTCGCCGGGCGCTCGGTCTACCCCGAGTTCAGCTTCGCGGGCGGCGCGCCTCCCCCCGCCTGCGGGGCCGCCGTGGAGCGCCTGCTCGGCGATGCGGCCTGGCGCGAGCACTGCCGGGGAGAGCTCGAGGCCGCCGCGGGACGCCTCGGTCCGGCCGGGGCCAGCCGTCGCGCGGCCCGCGCCGTCCTGGGCCAGGTCAGCGCCCACAGCGCGTAGAGACCCCGTCATGGCCGATTCCGCCCCCGACTCGGAACTTCCGCGAGCTTGGTTGAAGAAGCCCGCGCCCGACGCGAAGGGTGGCCACGCGATGGAGTGTGAAGCGACCGAACTGATGATGGCGACCAAGGCGGGCGACGAGGAGGCCTTCGACCACCTCGTGCGCCGCCTGCGCAACCGGGCCTTCTACATCGCTCACTCCCTCGTCGGTTCGCGCGAAGACGCCCTCGACCTCTCCCAGGAGGCCTTCATGAAGGTCTTCCGCGCCCGCGAGACCTTCCGCGACGGCGAGGCCTTCCTGCCCTGGTTCCATCGCATCCTGCGCAACACCTGCTTCAGCTTCCTGCGCAAGCGCGGGCGACTGCGCAAGGTGTCGCTCTCGGCCCGCCGCGCGGGCCAGGAGGAGGAGGGCGACTGGGAGCTCGTCGACGAGAAGGCGCCGAGCCCGAGCGCGATGATCGAGACCCAGGAGTCGGCCGAGGCCTTCCGCGCGGCCCTCGCCCAGCTCTCCGCGCGCGACCGCGAGATCCTCACCCTCCGCCACCACCGCGAGCTCAGCTACCGAGAGATCGCCGACTCCCTCGGCATCCCCCAGGGCACCGTCATGTCCCGCCTGTTCCACGCCCGTCGTCGACTGCGAGAGAGGCTCGGCTCGGACCCCGCGGGGCCTCCCAGCGCGAGCGGCACCGAGATCACCGCCCTCGAAGGAGGTGAGCTCTGATGGCCGAGCAAGCCCGGCCGACCCGGGACGACCTGCTGGTGATGGCCTACGTCGACGACGAGCTGGCCGACGAGCAGCGCAAGAGCCTGGAGGACCGCCTGGAGCACGAGCCCGAGCTCGCGCGCCAGGTGGCGTCCTATCGCAAGCTGGCGGTCCTCGCCGAGCAGGTCGCCCCCCCCGAGCCGCTGGACCGCGAGTGGGAGCGCCTTCGAGCGGAGCCCTCGCACCGCGCGGGCGTGGGCCTGGGCTGGACCCTGCTGCTCTCCGGCCTCGCGGTCGGCGTCATTGGGCTGGCGATCTGGGTCCTCGCCTCGGATCTCCAGTTCTGGGCGAAGTTCACCTGCCTCGTCCCCAGCGCCGGCTTCCTGATCCTGCTCTGGCTGCGCTGGCGCGACCGCCAGCGGTTGCTCCCCTTCGACCCCTACACCGAGGTCAAGCGATGATCGTCGTCACCACGCCCGAGATCCCCGGGAAGGAGATCCAGGAGGTCATCGGCCTCGTGCGCGGCACCTCGGTGCGGGCGCGGCACATCGGCCAGGACTTCTCGGCGCTCCTGACCAACATCGTCGGTGGCGAGATGGAGGAGTACACCAAGCTCCTGGCGGAGGCGCGCGAGCAGGCCCTCGACCGCATGCGCGACGAGGCCAGGGCGCGCGGCGCCAACGCGGTGGTCAACGTGCGCTTCTCGGGCACGGAGATCTCCGTCGGCGCGGCCGAGGTCCTCGTCTACGGCACGGCCGTGCGCCTCGGGGAGTAGTCCCCCGGGAGGCGGCGGCGCCCTTCAGCGCGGCCCGCGCCAGCGCCGGATCTCGTCCAGGGGTTTGCGCTCGAGGTCCGGCACGCTGCAGTCCGGCGTCGGGTAGCCGACGGGGATCAGCATGTAGGCGCGCTCGTTCGCGGGCCGCTCGAGGATCTTCTCGAGGAACTTCATCGGGCTCGGCGTGTGCGTCAGGGTCGCGAGCCCCGCGTGGTGCAGGGCGGCGAGCAGGAAGCCCAGGGCGATCCCGATCGACTCGTGGGTGTAGTAGTACTGCGGCTTGCCCTCCTCTTCCGGCCCGTGGGCCTTGCGGAACAGCACGATCAGGGCGGGCGCGACCTCGAGGAACTCCTTGTGCTCGTCGGTCCCGAGGGGCGCCAGGGCCGCCAGCCACTCCTCGTTCATGCGCCCCCCGTAGTTGAGGCGCTCCTCCTCCTCTGCGGCCTCCCGGATGAGGCGCTTGAGCTCGGGCTCGGTGACGACGACGAAGGTCCAGGGCTGCTGGTGCGCCCCCGAGGGAGCCGAGCCCGCGGTCCGGATGCACTCGTCGAGGACCTCGGGGGGAACCGGCTCGGGGCTGAAGTGCCGCACGCTGCGGCGACGAGCCAGGTCGGCCCGCAGCTCTCGCGCTCGCTCGAGCATCTCGGCCTCCGAACGACGCTCGAAATCGAGGGGCACGAAGGGGGAATCGCTCATCGCAGGCCTGCCGGGGGGAGGTTCGGGTGGCGCGGGTCGTCCCGGGGGTGCGCGCCGCGGGCAGAGAGTATCCTGCCCCCCGCCCCGATCCCAAACCCGGCCCTGAACCCAAGCCCGCGGACGGCGTTCGCGTAGAGCTCCGCGCGCGCCACCGCTCCGACCCCGATCGCCCCTTCCTCGATCGCCCCGCCCTCGAAAGCCATGCTCCCGCAAGCCGCCGTCCTGCTCCTCCTCCCCTCCCTCTTCGGCGCGCCCACCGGAATCCAGGCTCCGGCCCCGGTTCCGCAGACGACCGCTGCGACGACCCAGGCGACGCCCGAGGCGGACATCGACCTGAAGGCGGAGCTCGACCGCAGCATCCGCTGGCTGCGCTCCAAGCAAGCCCCCGACGGCAGCTACGGCGGCGGGGTCGACGGCACCGCCTGGGCCCTGCAGGCCTACGCGCTGTGCCCGCGCAAGTACGTCCGCCGCGACGGCCCCTTCGTCGCCGCCGCCCTCGACTACCTGGGCGAGCACCAGCACGAGAACGGAGGCATCTACATCCTCGGTCCCGAGGAGGGGCGCCACGACTTCGAGCGCACCTCCCAGTCGGTCCTCGCCTGGCTGGCGCTGCGGCAATACCACGACGAGCAGAGCGTCGCGACGCGGGTGGCCCTGGAGAAGTTCTTCGAGGGGCCGCCCAAGCCCTCGGCTCCACGGCCCCTCACCCAGGCGGAGGCGCGCGCGGAACGCGGAGACTGGCTGGCGCGCCGGCGACCCGACGCCTCCTGGCTCGGCCCCCAGGGCGCGATCCCGCGCACCTGCGAGGCGATCATCGCCCTCAGCCGCTGCCACGCGATCCTGAAGCCCGCGGCGGGCGAGCCCGCGCCGGCCACGCGCCTGCCGAAGTTCTCCGCCGCCGACCGCGAGCAGACCCTCGACGCGATGCGCCGAGGCGCGCTCTTCCTGGTCCACGCCAGCGAGGACGGCCTCTGGGGCGCCCCGGGGCGGCCGGACCTGGGGCTCACGGCCATGGCGCTCGGCGCCCTGCAGGAGCTGCCGACGCCGAGGCCGGCTGCGGTGCAGGAGGTCATCGACGACGGCCTTGCCTGGATCGCGGAGCACCAGGGCGCGGACGGCGCCATCCACGACGGCAAGCTCAAGAACTACCTGACCTCGGCCGCGATCCTGGCCCTGGCCAAGAGCGGCGACGCGCGCTACCGCGAGACGATCGCCCGAGCGCGCAACTTCCTCATCGCCCTGCAGGCCGACGAGGGCGAGGGCTACACCGACGGTGACCTCTACTACGGCGGCATCGGCTACGGGGGCGACGAGCGCCCGGACCTCTCCAACCTGCAGATGGCCCTCGAGGCCCTCTCGGCCGCGGGCGTCGAGGAGGGCGACGCGAGCTTCGCTCGCGCCCTCAAGTTCCTCGAACGAGTCCAGAATCGCTCCGAGTCGAACGACGTGCGCATCGAGGAAGGCGGGGCCGTCGTCCGCAGCGGAGACGACGGCGGCGCGGGCTACATGCCGGGCGACTCCAAGGCCGGCTTCGAGGAGCGCCCCGATGGAACGCGAGTGCCCCGCTCCTACGGCTCGATGACCTACGCCCTGCTCAAGGGCTTCATCTTCGCGGGCCTGCCGAAAGACGACCCGCGCATGCAGGCGGCCTGGGAGTGGATCCGCGAGCACTACAGCCTGGACGTCAACCCCGGCTTCGAAGCGTCGGGGGATCCGCGCGCGCCCTATCAGGGCCTCTACTACTACTTCCACACGATGGCCAAGGCCCTCGACCTCTACGGCGAGGAGGTGGTCGTGGACGGCGCCGGTCACGAGCACCCTTGGCGCAGCGAGCTCTGCGGGCGGCTGATCTCGATGCAGCGCCGCGACGACGGCTCCTGGGTCAACGAGAACGCCCCTCGCTGGTGGGAGGGCAATCCGGTCCTCGCCACCTCCTACGCCTTGCTCAGCCTGGGCGCGGCGCTCCCTCGACCCTGAGCTCGCTCGGATTCGGCGCAGTTACGCGGGATTGGCTCTGACCGGGGTCAAGCCTTCGAGGCCCGCAAGCGCTAGCTTGCGGGGCATGACGCCCTCGATCGCGATCTACCGCCGCCGCGAGCGGAAGCTGCCGCGCTCCGGCCGCGTCGTCCTCCGCGTCGGCGCCGAGCACTTCGACCTCACCGAGGAGTCGTTCCGTTCCGGCTCTCCGGCGCAGGTCACGACCCTCCACGCCCGCGGCTTCTTCGAGGCCGAGCGCTTCGCCGACTGGCTCGAGGACACCCAGCTGCGGCCCGCGGAGCCGATCACCGAGGAGGACGAGCTGCTCTCCCCCTTCCTGCAGGAGGAGGTGGGCAAGATCCTCGCCCTCGGGAAGAACTTCACGGAGCACGCGCGCGAGTTCTCCGAGGAGGTCCCCGCCGAGCCCCTCTTCTTCGACAAGCTCCCCGAGTGCATGGCCGGCAGCGGACAGGCGGTGGCGCCGCCGGTCGGCTACACGGGCCGCCTCGACCACGAGGTCGAGCTCGCGGTCTTGATCGGCCAGCGCGCGCACTGCATCGAGCCCGAGGAGGCCGGCGAGGTGATCGCCGGATTCACTGTGGCCAACGACCTGACCCTGCGCAGCTTGCAGGGCGCGGACCGCGACCTGCGCTACCCCTGGTTCCGCTCGAAGAACTTCGACGGCGCCCTGCCCCTGGGGCCCTGCTTCGTGCCCGCCGCCTGCCTGGACCCGGGCGCCCTGACGCTCACCGCCCGCGTCGGCGACCAGCTGCGGCAGTCCGCGAACACCCGCGACCTCGTCGTCGACGTCCCCACGGCCCTCGCCTACCTCTCGCGCCACCTGACCCTGAACCCGGGAGACCTGATCCTCATGGGCACGCCGGCCGGCGTCGGCCCCCTGGAGGCCGGCGACGAGGTCGTCTGCGCCATCTCCGGCATCGGGGAGCTGCGCACCCCGGTGCGTGCCTCCCCCGGCTGAAGCGCGCGCCCGGAAGCGGGGCCTCAGCGCGCGGGCTCGAGCCAGACGAAAGCGCCGCGCAGCATGTCCAGCCGTCGCAGGTCGGCGAGGACCTCCGTCCCGTCCCCGGGCCCACGCGCGCGCCAGCCGTCCTTCCAGACCTCCAGGCGCTCGGGCAGCGCGTCGAGCTCCAGGCGCACGCGACCCGCCGCGTCGCTCTGGCCCACGAGTCGCCCGTCGGCGATCACCAGCGCCCCCTCGACCGGCGCGGCCTGGTGGGCGAAGGCCGTCAGGCTCCAGCTGTCGAGCTCGGGAGAGGGCAAGCCGCGCGAGGCGTCGAGCACGAGGAGCTCGGCACCCCAGCCCGCTTCCAGCTCGAGGGCCAGGGCCTCGCCGCCCGGCTCCGCGAGCTCGTCGATCCGACCCCAGCGCGGGAGGCAGCCCGCGACCCAGACCCGCCAGCGGTCGATGCCTGCGCCGGGGACGACCGAGCCCATGCCGTGGCCGCGTCGCACGCGCGTCGCCTCGGGCGACCACCAACCCTCGCCGGCGAGGCGCAGGAAGTACTCGGGGGGCTGCGCCGTCTCCCCGGCGGCGCGGGGCTCGAAGCGCAGGACGCGCGGAGCGGGGCCCGCGACCTGGGCGAAGGCGGCGCCCTCGTCGCCGGGAAGGCGAACCTCCACGCTGCGCGGCTCGTAGGGCCGGCCGTCGAGGCCGAGGACCTCGACCCGGTAACGACCGGCCGGCAGGTCCTCGAAGAGCATCGCCCAGCCGAGGCCGGCGCGCCGCACGAGGCCCAGGGCGGGGTCGGTGGCGCGGGTGTGCAGGGCGCGTCGCAGCGGAAGGTCGAGGCCGTCGAGGGCGACGAGCACCTCCGGCGGCGGGCCGCCCTCGGGGCCACGCACCGCGACCGGCAGCGAGAGCTCGGCCGCGACCTCCCGCAGGCGCAGCTCGTGTCCCGAGCGATCGCCGGCCTCGAGCTCGAGGTCGAGCCGCAGGGTCTCGCGCCCCTCGCTGCGCACGACGAGGTGATGGACGCCGGGCTCGAGGTATCCCCCTTGTTCGGGCCCACCGAGCTCGAAGCGCCCCTGCGCGTCACTCCAGGCGAGGCGCGGACGGTCGTCGAGGAGCGGCAGCGGTCCCCCGCCGAGGGGCCGCAGGTCGAGCTGCGCGCTGGCGACCGGCCGTCCGCCCTCGTCGACGAGGCGGCCCCCGTAGACCGAGCCCTGCACGAGCTCGAGGGGAAGGGGCTCGGGGTGTTGGCCGAGGGCGCGGTCCACCGGCGCGCGGGCGAACCAGTCCTTCTGTCGCAGCCGCAGCTCGACGAATGGTCGCCAGGCCTCCTCCGGCGCGTGCTCCAGGCGCGGATAGCGCAAGCGAGGCGGATCACCGGCGCGCAGGACGCGCCAGCTCCAGGGTCGGCGACGGACCCCGGGGCCGAGCTCGACGAGGCGCGCCTCCCAGCGCTCCGGCTCCTCGGCGGCCTGCTCGAGGAAGTCCAGGGTGAAGCTCGGCCCCGCCGGAACCGCGAGCTCGTGAGCGACTTCCGCGGCCCGTGCGGGCTCGTGTTCGAGGACGACGGGCTGGTCCTGCGCCCAGGGTCCGTCGGGGTCGAGGCCGACGCGGACCTCGACGGGGCCCCCGGAGAGCTCCGCTTCGGCGATGAAGTGTCCGGTGTCGGTCGTGCGCACCAGGTCGCCTTCCCCCCCACCGTCGAGACGCACCCAGACCTCCCGCCAGGGCTCGCCGGTGGCGGCGTCGAGCACGCGCCCGCGCAAGCGGCCGGCGGGCGCCGCGGCGAAGAGGGCGACTTCCGCTGGCGCGTGCGGCGGCGCGCTGGCGACCTCGGCCCGCGTCGACTCGGGCTCCGCGGGCCCCGGCACCGCCTGCCGCGGCTCCGCTCCGCAGGCCACGAGCCACACCGCCGCCAGGGCGCCGCCGGCGAGCAGGAGAGAGCGCCTCACGCCCCGCTGGCCAGGGGCCGCGAGATGCTCTTGGGCACGGTGAACTGACGGTGGCCCTCGATACCGCCGAGGAAACCGAAGCCCGACTGGCGGGCGCCGACCCAGGGCAGGCCCGGGGCGCCGCCCAGGTATTGATTGACGCCGACCTGGCCAGCGTGGATCCCGGCCGCGATGCGCAGGCCGCGCTCGGTGTCGGCGGTGAAGACGTTGGCCCCCAGGCCGTAGGGCGAGTCGTTCGCGAGCCGCAGCGCCTCAGCTTCCTCACCGGAGAAGGTCGAGAGGCTCACCACAGGCCCGAAGGTCTCCTCGCGCGCGATCGCCGAGTCCTCGGCGACGTCCGCCAGCACGACCGGCGGCTCGAAGAAGCCCCCGGTCTCCGGGGCCTCGCCGCGCCACAGGAGACGCGCGCCCCCGGCCAGGGCCGCCTCCACCTGCTCGCGCACCTTGGCGCGCTGCTCGTCGCTGACCATCGGCCCCATCGAGACGTCCTCCTGGAAGCCGTCGCCGCAGGTCCAGGCGCGCGCTTTCTCGGTGACGAGGGCCTCGAAGGGCTCGGCGACTTCGCGCGCGACGTAGACGCGCTCGACGGAGCAGCAGACCTGACCGCTGTTCCGCAGGCTGTGGCGCACGGCGCAGTCGGCGGCGGCCTCGAGGTCCGCGTCGGCCATCACGATCAGGGGGTCCTTGCCCCCCAGCTCGAGCACGAGGCGCTTCAGCTCGCCGGCGGCGCTCTGCATGATGCGCTTGCCGGTCTCGCGGCTGCCGACGAAGCCGATCATGTCGACGTCGGCGGCGACGAGGCGCGCGCCGACCTCGCCGTCGCCCTGGACGAGCTCGAGCACGCCCTCCGGCAGCTCCGCGCCCACGAGCTCCGCGACCAGCGCCCCCACCTGCGGCACGAGCTCGCTGGGCTTGAAGACGACGGTGTTGCCCGTGCCGAGGGCCGGCAACAGGATCTGCATCGGCATGCCCACGGGGAAGTTCCAGGGGGTGATCGCCGCCACCACGCCCTGGGGGACGCGCACGAGCTCGGAGCGCTGGCTCTCGGTCTCGAAGACCTCGGGCTCGACGGCGCGGGCAATCTCGTCGAGCTCCTTCAGGCTGTGGCGTGCCCAGCCCCGCACCTCGCCGATGGCGTCGCGGCGCGGCTTGCCCATCTCGAGGGTGACGAGGTCCGCGAGCTCCTCGGCCCGCTCCTCGAGGCGGCTCGAAACGCCCCGCAAGAGCTCGATGCGCCGCGCGACCCCGAGGGCCTCCCAGGCGGGCTGGGCGGCGCGCGCACGGGCGACGGCCGCCTCGAGGTCGGCGGGGCTCGTGACGGGGATCTCGGCCAGGCACTCCCCGGTGGCGGGGTTCAGGTCTCGCAGGGTGCTCATGGTTCCATCTTAGCGGGCTCCGCGTCGGAGCGAACAGCGAGCCTGCCCGGGTGGGAGCTGCTCGCACCCCCGCCGCGCCTCAGCGGAGCCCGGCCTTGCGCAATCCATCGAGCAAGTGGTCCGCGAGCTCCTCGCCGTAGCCGTTGCGCCGGATCAGGGTCTCGCGCAGCTCCGCCGCCGTGTCCGTGGCCGGATCGGCGAGCAGCACGGCCACCTCGCTCCGCGCCTTCTCGAGCTCCCCGAGCTGAGCGTAGGTCGCCCCGCGGAAGGCGGCGTTCCGAAAGTCGTGCGTGTCGGTGCGCAGCGCCTCCTCGAGGGCCTCCGGGTACCGGCGGTGGTGGTAGTGCTCGAGGAAGAAGGCCATGTAGAGCCACGGCGCGGGCCTGGGGTTCAGGACCAAGGCCCGTTCGGTCAGGTCGATCGCCTCCTCGAAGTAGCCGAACTGCGCGTAGGAGACCCCGATGATCGCCAGCCAGTCCGCGTTCCCCGGGTACATGTCGACGGTGGCCTGCGCCTCGAGCAAGAAGAGGTCGAGGTCGCCCGTCGAGCGGTAGATCAGGGCCTTCGCGCCGTGAGCCACCTGACTCGAGCGGTCCAGTTGAGTCGCGACCTCCGCGGTCTCCAGGGCCTTGGCGAGCGAGTCGTAGAGCTCGGGGCGCTCGTTCCTGGAGTGGTGGAATTCCTCGGCGTAGAGGTAAGCGAGCAGGGCCCAGGCCTCGGCGTACTCGGGGTCCTCCTGGACGACCTGCTCGAGGCAGTCCCGCGCGATCCGGTGCTGATCCTCGGTGTGCTCGTGCCAGTAGCGATAGGCCTCCAGAACGCAGAGGTAGCTGTCCAGGCTCTCCGGCGCAGAGCGCGCGAGCTCGGCCTTCGAGACCTCGCCCTGGCCCAGCGCGAGCTCGTTGACCACCTTCAAGGTCAGGTCTTCCTGAGCCGCGAAGAGGTCTCTCGCGGTGGCGGGCACCGCGTACGCATTGCTCCAGAGGACCCGCGTGTCGTTCGCGTCGATCAGGGAGGCGTCGACCTTGAAGCCCTCTCCCCCCACTCGGACGGCGCCCTCGACGAAGTAGCGGACGCCGCCGAGCTCCTCCGACACCTCGCGCAGGTCGCGCTCCTCGCCGGCGTAGGCCCGCATCTGGCGTCGAGAGATCACCGCCAGGCCCGAGAAGCGGGAGAGCTGCGTGATGAGCTCGTCCGCCAGGCCCTCGCAGAACAGGTCCTGCTCGGGTTCGCCGGTCCGGTTCTCGAACGGCAACACGGCGACCGTCGGACCGCGGAAGCGCGGGCCGTCATCCGGGTCGGCCCGCCCGACCCAGGACCACGCAGCCGCGGTCACCGCGAGCAACGCGGTGATGGCGAGCGGGCCGCGCGCGCCGCGTCGGCGCGTTCCCTGCGGTCTCGAGAGCGTGGTCGTCGCGCCAGCCAGGGAGGCGAGCCTCTCGTCGCGCGAGGTCGCGAGGCAGCGCTCGAGCAGGGCGCGGACGGGCTGCGGAGTGGCGGACGGCAAGGCCCCCCGATCCCAATCTCCCTCCAGGACCTCGGCGAAGAGCTCCGCGACCGAGGCGCCCTCGAAGGCCCTGCGGCCGGTGAGGCACTCGTAGAGCACGCACCCGAAGGCCCACACGTCGGCGCGTTCGTCGACGGCTTCGCCGCGAGCTTGCTCGGGCGCCATGTAGGCCGGCGTGCCGAGCAGGGCGCCGACCTGCGTCGACCTCCCGTGCCCTGGAACGGAGGCGCTTTCGCCGATCGGTTTCGCCAGCCCGAAGTCGAGCACCTTGACCTTCCCATCCGGCGTCACGATCACGTTCGCCGGCTTCAAGTCGCGGTGGATCACCCCCGCCTCGTGGGCCGCCTCGACGGCCTCGGCGATCTGAGCGCACAAGTCGAGCGCGGCGTCCACGGACATCGGCCCGCGCCTCAGCCGGGCCTCGAGGTCCTCCCCGGGGACGAGCTCCATGGCGATGAAGCACGTGTCCCGTTCCTGATCGATCCCGAAGACCTGCGCGACGTTGGGGTGGTTCAAGGAGGCGAGCGATCGCGCCTCGCGCTCGAAGCGGCGCAGGCGGTCCTCGTCGCAGGCCAAGTCCGCGGGAAGGACCTTGAGCGCGACCTCGCGCTCCAGACGAGTATCCCGCGCCCGGTACACCTCGCCCATCGCGCCTGCGCCCAGGTCGCCGAGGATCTCGTAGTGCGCGAGGGTCTTGCCGGCCGGTAGGGGCATTTCGAGGGACGAGTCTAGTCGACGCCGCCTCCTTCGTCCCGCGCCCGTGCAGCAAGGCGCCCCGCGCGGGTCCGGGCCCCGCTCGTGTCCGTCCCTCCGGAGCCGACGACTCTCCAGGCTAGACGGGCCAGCCCCCCGCGACCTCGAGGTCGAGGCCGACGGCGTAGGAGGCGTGGGCCGAGGAAAGCCAGACCGCGGCCTCCGCCACGTCGGCGGGGCGGCCCGGCCGGCCCATGGGGAGCTCGAGCTCCTCCGCCGCGCGCAGGGTGTCGGGGTGGGCGTCCTCGTGCGGGACGAGGCCGGGCGAGATCGTGTTGACCCGTAGACCGAAGGGCGCCTCCTCCAAGGCCAAGGAACGCGCGTAGACGAGCAGCGCGCTCTTGAGCGCCGCATAGGCCGCGATCCGTCGCCGACCCTTCAAGCGGCTCGCCCCCGCGCAGGCGAGGAAGACCCAGCTGCCGCCCGTCTCGCGCATCGGCTCGCGCAGGGCGTCGGCCAGGTGCACGGCGGTCAGCAGGTTGCTCTCGAAGAGGGCGCGCCAGTCCTCGGGCTCGGTCTCCGCCAGGGTGCCGACGCGCAGCTCCCCCACCGAGTGCACGACGTGGTCGATCTTGCCGTCGATCTCGAGCACCCGCTCGACGAGGGCCTCCGCCGCCTCGGCCCGCGCGAGGTCGCAACGGTGGATGCGCCCGCGGAAGTCCTCCTCGAGGGCCGCCCCGCGCTCGGGGTCGCTGCGCCAGACCACGTGCACCTTGTCCCCGCGCTCCTGGAGGCGCCGCGCGATCGCGAGTCCCAGCCCGCCGGCGCTACCGGTGACCAGAGAAACGGGAGCGGGGACGTGCACCCGGGGGACCATACTCGATCCCCGCGGCGCCGACCATGCGCCCGGCGCAGGCGAACGAGCTCAGTGGATGCGTCCGGCGCGGGCCGGGGGCCACAGCCGCAGGTCCACCTTGCCGCGCACGAGCTCCTCCCGCACCTGCCCGAACTCGCGGCTGTCCGAGGAGTGCAGGCGGTTGTCGCCGAGGACGAAGTAGTGCCCGGCCTTCACGACGACCTGCAGGCGCGTGTAGGGGTCCTGCTCGAGGAGGTAGTCCTCCTCCTGGCGATCGCCGTTGATCCACAGCGCCCCGCCCTCCATCACGACCTCGTCCCCCGGCAGGCCCACGACGCGCTTGATGTAGTCGAGGCGCGGGTCGAGGGGGTACTGCAGGACGACGATGTCGCCGCGCTCGACGTCGGTGAAGAGGTAGCTGAGCTGGTCGATCAGGATCCGGTCGCCGTCGTGGATCCCGGGCGCCATGGAGCTGCCGCGCACCACCGAGAAGTTGAAGGCGAAGGCGTAGGCGAGCAGGCCCAGAGCCGCGAAGCGCGCGGGCAGGCGGCCGAAGCCCAGGAGCCTCGCGAGGAGGCGCCCGAGGTCGAAGCCGCGCTCTTCCGCACGCCGGTTGAGGACGCCGAAGGTCGCGGCACCTTCGGTCTCGGGCCACAGCACGGCTCGGGGCAGCGGCGCGCTCCGCGTCCGGCCCCCGCCCGCCCAGCCCCGGCGGCGACGGTCGCCGATGGAGAGGGGGATCGTGGAGGCCTCGCTGGCCTGGCGCTCGGGAGGCTGGGGAGACCTCGCGTCCATCCCCTCCCGATCGGCCAGGCGGGTAGCCCGCCTTGAGGCCCGCTCGCGGAGTGACCGAGGCCGGAAGCGCGCCTGGGGCTGGGATTTCCGCCCCGGGCCGACAGAATGTCCTCCCATGGAGCCCCCGGCCCCCCCCGGTGTCTGGCGCGCGACCTGGTGGGTGGCTCGCAAGGAGCTCGCGACCAGCTTCCGCGACCGACAGACGGCGATCTACGCCGTCGTCCTGCCGATCGCCCTCTACCCGGTGATGTTCTGGCTGATGATCCAGGGCGTGCTCCTGGTCCAGGGCCGGCGGGAGCACCTGGCGGTGGAGGTCGGTGTGACGGGCGTCGAGCGCGTCGAGCCGCCTTCCGGCCTGGCCGAGGCCTTGCTCCGCCCGCCGCGGGAGGAGGACACCCCGGCGAACACCCCCGAGGGCGAGCCTCTGGAGCGCCTCGAAGCCACTTGGCTCGAGCCGGCGCCCTCCCTGGCGGAGGCCTGGGAGCGCGAGCTCTCTGCGGAGGAGCCCGAGCTCCGGCAGGACGCCCTGCTCTTCCTCGCCGCCGAGGGCGAGGGACCGAGCCGCATCGCCTACGACTCGACCGACACCCGCTCGAGCCTGGCGGAGCAGCGCCTGCGCAAACGCCTCGAGGCCTTCGCCGAGGGACGCCGGGAGGCGGCGGCGGAGGCCCGCGGTCTCGATCCCAGGCGCCTCGAGCCCCTCGCCATCGAGCGGCGCAACCTCGCGCCCGACGAGGAGATGGGCGCCTACATCCTCTCGATCCTCTTTCCGCTCTTGCTCGTCGTCATGACGGTCATGGGCGCCTTCCATCCGGCGGTGGACCTGACCGCGGGAGAGCGCGAGCGCGGGACGAGCGAGACGACGCTGATCCTCCCCATCCCGCGCGTCGCCGTGCACCAGGGGAAGATCCTCGCGGTCTGCGCCTCCGCGCTGCTCGCCACCTCCCTCAACCTCCTCGCCCTCGGCCTCTCCGCCGGCCACCTGCTCGAGATGATCGCCCAGGGCAAGGGCTTCGTGATCGAGCTGCCGGTCTCGGCCCTCTTGTCGATCGCGCCCCTGGCGCTCTTGTTCACCTTCTCGGTCAGTGCGATCCTGACCGGAGTCGCGGCCCTCGCGAAGAGCTTCAAGGAGGGCCAGGCCTTGCTCGGACCGGTGCAGATGATCTTCATCTTCCCCGCCATGACGAGCATGCTGCCGGGCCTCGAGCTCTCCGTGGGGACGGCCCTCGTCCCCGTCGTCAACGTCGTGCTCGCCTTCCGCGGCATGCTGCGCGGCGACTCCCTGCCCCTCGAGTACAGCTTGACGGCGCTGTCGCTGCTCGCCTACGCAGTGCTCGCCATCCTCTTCGCCGTGCGCGTGCTCTCGCGCGAGTCCCTGGGCGTGGCGGACGAGACGATCTCCTTCAAGCGGCTGGTCTCCCTCCTGCGGTCCGCCGCGAGCGCTCGCTGAACCATGGAAAGCTCCCCCACGACGCGCGCCCTCCCCGGCGCCCCGGACGACTCCGCCGCCGCGACCCCGGCACCTGTCGCGATCTGGGCGCGGGCCCTGTGCAAGACCTTCCAGGACCCCGAGCGCGGCCGGGTCGAGGCCGTGCGTGAAGTCGAGCTGCACTGCCGGCGCGGCGAGATCTACGGCCTGCTCGGCCCCAACGGCGCGGGCAAGACCACGACCTTGCGCATGCTCTCGACGATCCTCGCGCCGACCTCCGGCACGGCGGAGATCGACGGCGTGGACGTGGTGGAGGACCCCCTCGAGGCCCGCCGGCGGATCGGCTTCCTCTCGACCAGCACCGGCCTCTACCCGCGCCTCACGGCGCGCGAGACCCTGCGCTACTTCGGCAAGCTGCACGGCATCGGCGAGGGCCCGCTCGAGGCGCGCGTCGAGGAGCTGGTCGAGGCCTTCGACATGGGGGCCTTCGCCGACGGACGCTGCGAGGCCTTCTCCACGGGCCAGAAGCAGAAGGTCTCGATCGCCCGCGCCGTGCTGCACGACCCGCCGGTCCTGATCCTCGACGAGCCGACGACCGGCCTCGACATCCTCGCCTCGAGCGCGATGATCGACTTCATCGAGTCGAGCCGCGCGCGCGGCACCTGCATCCTCTTCAGCACCCACATCATGAGCGAGGCCGAGCGCCTCTGCGATCGCATCGGGGTGATCTACGGCGGGCGACTGCTCGCGGAGGGAACGCTCGCCGAGCTCCAGGAGCGCACCGGCGAGGCCTGGCTCGACGGGGTCTTCAAGGCGCTCGTGCGCGAGGCCCGGGGCGAGGAGCCCGCCGGATGACGAGGCCCCCCGCGCGAGCCTGGCGCGAGGTGCTGCGCGTCGAGCTCCTCTCGCTCCTGCGCGACCACCGCGCCCTGGTCGCGGGCCTGCTCCTGCCGGCCGTGCTCTACCCGCTGATCTTCCTCGGCCAGGGCTGGCTCGAGAAGATCGGCGAGGAGACCCTCGAGGCCAAGGAGGTGCGCGTGGCCCTCGAGCTCTCGGGCGCCCCCCCGGAGATGGCGGCGCGGCTCGTCGACCTGCTCGAGCAGCGCGTCCCGATCGTCCTCGACGAGCTGCCCGCCGGATCCCTCGAGGAGCTCGAGTCCTCGATCCAGGAGGGCACGCCCGCGGCGGCCCAGCGCGAGCGCGACCTCGCGGTGGATCGCATGGGAGAAGACGGGCACCTGCTCCTGCAAGCCCTGCCCGACCCGGACGTCCTGGGACGCACCCGCTTCCGGCTCTTCTTCGACGGCGCCGACGACACCTGCCGCGAGGCGCGCGGGCGGGCGATGGAGTCCCTGCGCGAGCTGCAGGACGAGCTCGAGGGCGCCGTCTTCAGCGAGCACTTCGGCGGCGACCCGGCCCTGCGCTGGACGAGCGAGAGCGTCGACCTCGCCAGCGAGGAGGACCTGGGCGGCGTCTGGATCGGGCGCATCCTGCCGCTGATCGCGGTGCTCGTGCTCCTATCGGGCGCGAGCTACGCCGCGCTCGCCGCCTTCGCGGGCGAGCGCGAGGCGGGCACCCTCGAGACCCTGCTCGTGCAGCCGGTGCCGGGCATCGCCATCGTCTGGGGGAAGTTCGGCGCGGTCTTCGCCACCGGCCTGGCGACCCTCGGCCTGAACACCCTCAGCCTCTTCGCCTGCGTCGCCTTGGGCCTGGGGAGCTTGCCCGGCGCGGAGGGCGCGGGCGCCGGCCCCGGGGCCCTGCGCATCCTCGGCGCGGGCCTGCTCTTCCTGCCCGTCTGCTTGATGCTGAGCGCCGTGCTCTGCCTCGTTTGCGGCAAGGCGCGCTCCTTCAGGGAGGGGCAGCACTACGTCATGCCCCTCTCGCTGGTGGCGATGATCCCGGCGGCCCTGGCCCTCTCGCCGGAGGTCGAGCTCGACCCCTTCCTCGCCTGCCTGCCCCTCGCCGGGCCCTCCCTCGCCTTCCGCCAGGCGATGGTCGGCGGCCTCGCTCCCTGGCCCGCGGTCCTCGCCGTCGGCTCGACGGGCATCTACGCCTGGCTGGCCCTGCGGAAGGTCGGAGGCCTGCTCGACGGGGAGCGCGTGCTCGCCGGCGAATCCAGCGCGGCCGAGGACGCCCAGCGCCAGGTGCAATCGCGCGCCGCCCTCGGCTGGGGCTGGGCCGGCGTCTTCGCGGTCTACCTCGTCGGAGGCCTCTTGCAGTCGGCCCACGCCCTCTGGGGCCTGGTCGCGACCCTGTGGCTGATCCTGCCGGTGATGGCCTTCTTCAGCGCGCGCGGGACGGCGCGACGCGCCGGGGAGTCCCTCACGCGGACCCTCGCCTTGCGCCTTCCGACGCCCTGGCACCTCGCCGGCGCGCTCCTCGCCGCGCCGGCCCTGGCGCGCCTCGCGGGCGTCTGGATCGAGTGGCAGCAGGAGGTGTTGCCCCTGCCCTCGTCGATGACCCAGGGGGGAGGACTGCCGGCCCTCTTCGGCGGTCTCTCGGGGCCGGCCCTGTTCGCCCTCTTGGCCCTCTCACCCGGGATCTGCGAGGAGCTCTTCTTCCGCGGCGCGGTGCTCTCGGGCCTGCGTCGCGACATGCCGCGCTGGCGTTGCGTGCTCTGGTCCGCGCTGCTGTTCGGCGCCGTGCACGCCTCGATCTACCGCTTCGCGCCGACCGCGGTGCTCGGCGCCGGGCTCGCGGCCATCACCCTACGCGCACGCAGCCTCTGGCCGGCGATCTGCCTGCACGTCGCCTACAACGGCGTCGTCGTGCTGCGAGGCCTCGCGGAGACCTCTGGTGCGGACGCACCTCTCGCCTGGACGGGGGAAGCCTGGGTGCCCTGGCTCTTGTTGCCGGGCATCGCGCTGCTGGCCCTGCCGGGCCGGCGCGAAGGCTGAAGCGGGCGCCGAGCGGGGCCTTAGCCCTGCTTCTTGTTGCCCTTCGCCTTGAGCTGGGCCACGGCCTTGCCGGAGCCCATGCCCATCTTGCGCACGCGACGGCGCCCGCGGGTCGGGCCGCCGGCTTTGTACTGGGACTTGGCCATGGGAGGTCTGCGATGAGGAGGCTGCGAAGAGGAGACCGGGGGGGTCTCGCGAGGTCCGAGCGAGCGATCGAGCCGCAGGTTGTAGCGCATCGCCGGGGGGCCCACAAGTCACCGCAGACGGACTCTTCGGTTGGAGGCGCCCCCCGTAGGCTGGGTCCGGCTCCCCGGGACCGCTAACCTCGGGCGTCCCCCATGAGCGACAGCCCCCACGCAGAACCGCCCGTCGACGGCACTGGAAAGGCCCCCGGGGGCGACCCGACGGACGAGGCCCTGGGCCGCGCCTGGGTCGCCCCGGCCCTCCTCTTGGCGGGTGCCCTGGCCCTGGGGCGGGCCGAGGTCCTGGCCCGGCTGGCGAGCGCCGCGAGCGGCCACGGCCTCGAGCGCGCGCGCTGGTCGGTGCTGGCCGACTGGCCGGCCCTGCTGGTCGGTGGGATCGTCATGGGCGCGGCGGCCACGGCGGTCGTCTGGTCCGCCCGGGGCGGCCGGAGGCCCTGGGGCATCTTGCTCGGCGGCCTCTTCCTGGTCTCGGCCCTCGCCGGCTGGCCCGTCTCCCCGGCGGCGGAGACCTGGCGCGGCGACTCGGCCGGCTTGCCCGAGCTCTGGCAGCTCGGGGCCCTCTGCTTCGGGCTGATGGTCCTCTTGAGCGCGGCAGCGGCCTTCGTCGGCGCCTCTGATGGTCTGCGACGGCTCCTCGGCTCCACGCCGGTGATCCTGGTCGCGGGAGCCCTGGGGCTCGGGGGCAGCGCCACGCTGCTCGGGCTGCGCTCCGAAGCCGCGCCGACCATGCCCCTGCGCGAGGTGCTGGCGGAGCTCGACCCCGAGGTGCAGGGTTGGCGCGTCCTGCGCGAGGCCCCGCGGCACTCGCCCCGCGCCGGAGTGCTCTCCCCCCTCGTGGACCTGCGCTTCAACCGCGCCGAGTACGACACCGGCGACAAGTCGACGCTCCTGATGTCGCCCCCCTGCGAGGTGGAGATCGTCGTGCCCGCGGGCGCCGAGGGCGCGCGCCTGCTGCTCGCCGCGCAGATCGACGGGCGCTACACCGACCGCGGCGTCGACGCCCCCGGCTACGCGAAGGCCTCGCGGCTCGACGACCTCGGTCTCGACTCGATCTCGGTCCGCTTCCAGGTGGAGCAGGACGGCGCGACCGTCTTCGACGAGACGATCGTCCACCGCCACGAAGAGGCGGGGCACGAGCGTGAGTGGCGGCACGTCGGCGCGGACGGCGCGCTCGCGGTGGAGCCCGGCTCCGTGATCACCCTGCGCACGGACTTCGGCGACGAGGCGACGCGCGCTGCCTTCGCCGAGCGCGGCCTCGACTGCGGATTCGGCGGCCTCGTCCTCGAGCGCTGGCGCGAGGCGCCGCGCCAGCGCGCCAGCGTCGAGCGGCCCAACCTCCTCTTCGTGACCATCGACACGCTGCGGGCCGACCGCATGTCGTGCTACGGCTACGACAAGCCGACGACGCCCCACCTCGACGAGCTCGCCCGCCGGGGCCTGCGCTTCGACCGCGCCTTCGCGACCTCGAGCTGGACCTGGCCCTCGACCGCCTCGCTCCTGACGGGCCTCTTGCCCTACGAGCACGGCGTCCTCTCGAACGCCGCCTGCAACCTGAACCACGCCTACGAGACCCTGGCGGAGGTGCTGCAAGCGCGCGGCTATTCGACCGCGGCCATCTCCTGCAACCCGCTGATCGACGAGACGCGGCAGTTCGACCAGGGCTTCGAGCGCTTCGACGCCGGCGCGCAGATGCGCATGACCGACGAGGTGATCCGCGACGTGCGCCGCGAGCTGCGGCAGCTGGCGGACGTGCGCTTCTTTCTCTACCTGCACCTCGTCGACCCCCACACCCCCCACCGGCCGCTCCCCTCGGAGCTCGAGCGCCTGGGCGGCGAGGCCCCCGACGACTTTCCCCACAAGGTGGTCGCCGGGGTCGAGGTCGACGGCATGGACCACTACTGGAGCCGGCTGATGGAGCCGGAAGCCTGGGACGACTACGGCGTCGTGCACCCCGAGCGCGTCGTGCCCCCGGCCCACATGCGCTGGATCTCCGACCGCTACGACGCCAGCGTCGGCACCGCGGACCACTACCTGGGCGAGGTCTTCGACCTGCTCGAGGAGCTGGGGCTCGCGGAGACGACGGTCATCGCCGTCACCAGCGACCACGGCGAGGAGCTCTTCGACCACGGCCTGCTCTTGCACGGCCACGCGATCTGGCGCGAGGTCGTGCACGTGCCCCTGATCCTGGCCGGGCCCGGGCTGCCGGAGGGCGAGCGCGTGCACCTCGAGGTGTCCAACCGTCACCTGGCGCCGACCCTCGCCTTGGTGGGCGGGGGCGAGCTGGGCGCCGCGCGGGAGGCGGTGAACCTGCTCGACTTCGAGGCCCTCGAGGCCGCCGAGGACCTCGGCCCGGTCTTCTATCAGACCTCGAAGGGCCTCTGGAACGGGCACGAGAAGCTCGAGCTGCTCGGCCTGCGCGAGGGCGGGCACGCGGCGCACCACGCACCCCAGGGCGGTCCCTGGAAGGAGCCCGCGCCCCTGGGCGGCGAGACGCGCGTCTTCGCCACCGACGGGGACTTCGGCGAAACGACCGACCTCTGGAGCGAACCCGCGGAGCGCGAGGTCGGCGAAGAGCTGCGCGACGCGGCGCGGGCGAGCGTGGAGGCCCAGCGCGAGCGGCGCCAGGGCGGGTCCGTGGGCATCGGGTCGGGAGGCCTGGGGACCCTTCAAGCCATCGGCTACGTCGGAGAGGACGAGACCCTCGAGGACGCGCGCGACGAGAGCAGCTGCGCTGACGATTGCGTGTGCGGCTGCGAGGGCGCAGGCGACTGCGACGAGTGCAAGAACGGCTGCGAGGAAGCCCCAGCCGAGCCGGCGAACGAGGACTCCGAGTGACCGGCCGCCGCATCTTCGTCGGCGACGTCCAGGGCTGCCGCGCGGAGCTCGAGCAGCTCCTCGAGCGCGTCGCCTTCGACCCCGCCCGCGACGAGCTGCACCCCGTCGGCGACCTCGTCAACCGCGGGCCCGACTCCCTCGGCGCCCTTCGGCTCCTGCGCGAGCTCGACGCCGGCGGCGTGCTCGGAAACCACGACCGCCACCTCCTCATGCGCGCCCGCGGCCAGCGCGAGGCGGGACGGCGCGACACCCTCGACGAGCTGCTCGCCGCCCCCGACCGCGACGAGCTCCTCGCGTGGCTCGCCGCGCGCCCGATCCTGCGCGCCTGGCCAGACCTCCTGCTCGTGCACGCGGCGATCTCGCCCACCTGGGCGGACCCTGTCGCGATCCTCGAAGGCCTCGACGGCACGAGCTCCGGCCCCGAGGTCGACTTCGCCCTCAGCGCGCGCTACTGCGACGCCGAGGGGAATCGCCCCCCCGGCGACTGGCCGCCGCCCGAGACGCCCTTCGTGCCCTGGTACGAGCACTGGCAAGCGCGCGCAGGTGAGACTCGCGCGGTCGTCTTCGGCCACTGGGCACGCCAGGGTCTCGTGATGGAGGATCGCGTCCGCGGCCTCGACACCGGCTGCGTCTGGGGCAAGCAGCTCAGCGCCTGGATCGCCGAGGAAGACCGCCTGGTCCAGGTCGACGCGGCGCGCGTCTACTCCCCCACTTCCTTGCCCGATGCGACGGGCCCCCGCTCGAAGCGCGACAGGGCCGAGTAGACCGCCTCGCGGAAGGCGACCATGTAGGAGAAGTCGCGGCGCTGGTGGACGAGGAAGACGGCCGTGAGGTCGTTGGCGGGGTCGACGAAGAAGCTGGTGCCGTAGAAGCCCGACCAGTGGAAGGAGCCGACCGATCCGTTGAGGGGATCGGCGCTCTCCTCGGTCAGGCAGGCGACGCCGAGGCCGAAGCCGCGGTCGCGCATGAAGCGCGGGCGCGGGAGGCCGGCGATGCGGTCGGCGGTCAGGCGGAGCATGAACTCTTCGGAGAGGAGGCGCACGCCTTCGCGCTGGCCGCGGCCGAGAAGCATCTGGCAGAAGCGCAGGTAGTCGGCGGCCGTCGAGTAGAGGCCGCCGCCGGCGTTGCACGCAGCAGGTTCCTGGAGGGGCACCGGTCCCGGGAATCTCATGGGAACGGGCTCCGAGCTGCCCAGGGAGACCTCTCGATGGACCCGGTGGACTCGCGAGACTGCCTCGAAACGAACGTAGAAACCTGTGTCCTCCATCCCGAGCGGCTCGAAGACCCGCCGCTCGAGGACAGCCTGCAGCGACTCGCCTTCGATCTCCTCGAGCAGGGCCCCCAGCACGTCCGTCGAACGACCGTAACGCCACTCGCTGCCGGGGTCGAAGGCCAAGGGCAAGGCGGCGATCGCGCGGGACAGTTCGCGGTTCGAGGCGAAGGGACGCTCGAGGCTGGCCTCCTCGTAGAGCGCCTTCATCGCACCCTCCTCATACAGCCCGTAGCAGAGCCCCGAGGTGTGCGCGAGGAGGTCGCCGACGGTGATCTCGCGCTCGGCGGGGCGCGTGCCCGTGATCCGGCCCTCCTGGTCGAGGACCACCACCTCCGGCTTTGCGAACTCGGGCAGGTAGCGGTCGATCGGAACGCTGAGGGAGAGCCGCCCCTCCTCGACGAGCTGCAGGACCGCCACGCTGACGATCGGCTTGGTCATGGAGTAGATGGGGAAGATCGTGCGCGCGTCGTAGGAGGCCGGCGCCTCCTCGCCCCGCGCGGGCGCGGCCACATCGAGCACGACGCGACCACCGAGCTGCACGAGCGCGACCGCGCCGCCGAAGTCCTCGCGCTCGCCGAAATCGCGCAGGGTCTCCTCGATCCCGATGCGCCCGGACTCGGTCAGCTCGGGAGGACCTTCGGCTGTCGTGCGGCAGGCGCCGAGCAGGAGCGCGCCCGCGAGCAGAACGGTGACCGCCGCCCTCACGCAGCCGCCTCCCGCCAGCGTGTCGCCCCCGCCCAGGCCGCGAGGATGCCCGCGAGGAGTCCCGCGAGATGGCTCTCCCAGGAGATCCCCGCTTCCCCCGGCAGCACGCTGAACACGAGCCCGCCGTACAGCAGCACCGTCAGGGCGGCGACGAAGAAGCTGGTCCATCCGCGACGGTAGAAGGCGTTGGCGACGAGGTAGCCGAAGTAGCCCAGCACGAGGCCGCTCGCGCCGACGTGATACTCCGGCCGCGCGGCGGCCCAGACCCCGATGCCGCCGACGAGCATGACCGTCAGCGTCACGCGCAAGAAGACCCAGGTCCCCCCGAAGAGCACGAGCCAGGCCAGGACGACGAGCGGCAGACTGTTGAGGGCCAGGTGCTCGGGGCTGGCGTGGATGAAGGGCCCGAAGACCACGCCTCGCAAGCCGACCTGGGTACGCGGCAGGATGCCCCAGCTCGAGAAGGCGTGCCCCTCGAGGAGGCTCGCGAGCTGCACGAGCCACATCAAGCCGAGCAAGCTCAGGCACCAGGCGGCGCGCTCCCGGATCGGGTGGGCGGCCTCTCGCGAGTCGGCGGGCATCCCGAGAGGGTAGCGGGCCGGGCCGCCGCGGCGCGCGTCTTACTCGTCGCTCACGCTCGTGCCCGCCGGCGCGATGCGGCGCCAGACGTCGGACTGCAAGAGGCCCTCGGGGTCCAATTCACGCTTCAGCGCGCAGAAGGCCTCGAAGCGTCCCTCCGGGTAGAAGCGCTCGCGGTCCTCGCGGCGCAGGACGAGGTCCTTGGCGAAGTAGAACTTGCCGCCCCCCGCCAGCACGATCTCGGTCATCGCGTGGCAGTGCTCCCAGAGGGCCTCCCGGTTCCCCGGGGTCACCTTGAAGTCGAGGGCCAGGCTCCAGCCGTCGAGGGCATGGGTCAGCCAGAAGGGGTCGGGCTTGTGGCGCTTGAGGACGCCGAGGTAGCTGACGAAGCCGCGCCGGCGGCAGAGCTCGAGGAGCTCCGTGTAGACCTCGAGGGCGGTCTCGGCCGGCACGAAGGGCTGGTACTGGATCAACCCGCGCCGCTCGCGGCGACCGTAGGCCCACTTCCAATTCGGGACGTAGTCCAGCAGGAAGTTGAAGCCCGCGTGGGACTGGCGGTAGGGCCCCTGCATCTGCTCGACGCGGCCGGCGTGGAACTTGGCGAGGTTCACCGCGCGCATGCCGAGGTCGTGGTTGAAGAGGCGCAGGGCGCGCCAGACCTGGTCCTTGGGCAGGACGCCCAGGATGTTGGCCGGCAGCTCCTGGTGAGCCACCGTCATGTTGGTCGCGGCGTCGGGATCCTCGTCGGGTCCGAGGTAGCGCGCCTCGTGGATCAATCCGCGCCCGAGCTGGTCGCCGCCGGCGAAGCAGTCGATCCAGCCCACGAGGTAGTCGGCGTGGGCCTTGTGCTCCTCGAAGTAGGCCATCATCTCCGCCAGCGTGCGCGTCGAGATGCCGCGCACCTCGATCTCGCCGGAGTGCAGGCGCTTGGTCGCGAGGCGCGCGCGGCTGAAGCTGCCGAGCAGGCCGAGGCCGCCGATCGCCGCGTGGAAGAGGTCGGGGTTCCGCTCGCGGTCGCAGGTGCGCAGCTCCCCCGAGGGCAGGACGAGGTCGACCTCCAGCGTGTTGTCACCCCAGGTGCCGACGCGGAAGTTGTTCTTGCCGTGGATGTTCATCCCCAGCGCGCCGCCCGTAGTCGGGAACATGGTCCCCGAGCAGACCTTGGGCCAGAAGCCGCGGGGCAGGAGGAACTTCCACAGCTGCTCGAGGGTGACGCCGGCCTCGACCTCGATCTCCCCCGTCTCGGGGTCGAAGTCGAGGATGCGGTTCATGCCCGTCAGGTCGAGCACGTGGCCGTCCGCGTTGCAGCTCGGGTCACCGTAGCTGCAACCCGTTCCGCGCAGGGCGAGGGGCCTGCCGTCGGCGCGAGCGACCTCGTAGGCCGCGGCGATCTCCTCCACCGAACGTGGGCGCAGGACGCGGCAGTCGCTGCCGACAGCCATGCCCCAACCCTCGACGTACTCGTAGCTCGAGCGGGAGGCGGGCAAGCGGTGAGCTTCCATGAGGACCGCGCTCAGACGTTCAGCTTCCGGAAGAGGAAGGAGGGGATCGAGCGGATCACCGTCAGGAGCAGCCACCACTGGCGCGGCACGTAGCGCACCTGGGTCCCCGCGCGGGCGGCGGCCAGGATGCGCGCCGCGGCCTCCTCCGCGGAGATCAGCCAGAAGAGTCCGTCCATGCCCTCGGTCATGCGCGTGGCGACGAAGCCCGGCTTGATGGTCACGACGCGCACGCCGCTCTCCGAGAGGCGGTTGCGCAGGGACTCGAAGTAGGTGTTGAGCCCCGCCTTGGTCGCCCCGTAGACGGGCGCTCCGCGGCGTCCGCGGTCCCCCGCCACCGAGGAGATCCCGACCAGGGTCCCCGCCCGCTGGCGGCGGAAGTAGTTGGCGACCGGGTTGCACCAGGCGATGGCCCCTCCCAAGTTGACCGCGAGCATGGAGAGGTCTTTCTCGGTGTCGTACTCCTCTGGCCCGACCTTGGGCATGATCCCCGCGGCGAAGACGACGAGGTCGAGGCCGTCCAGCTCGCGCACGACGCGCTCGAAGAGCTCCGGCACCTCGTCGGTCGAGGCGACGTCGTGGACGTGGGTGTGGAGGGCGCCACCGGACTCCTCGCAGAGCGGAGCACACTCGGTCGCGAGCTGCTCGAGCTTGTCGCCGCTGCGCGCGAGGCCGGCCACGGCGTAGCCCTCGCGACAGAGCTGCCGCACGAGGGCCGCTCCCATGCCGGAGCTCGCGCCGATGACGAGGGCGCGGCGCGCTTCGACGACGCTCCCTTCGGCTTGGGACGAGGCGGGAGCTGCGGAGGCGTCGGGCTCAGCGACCGGGCTGGAGCTCATGGGCGGGGTGGCGTTCGGCGTGGGGCGGCGGGGATCCCTCCGGGGAGGGGCGGCCCTGCATTATCGGCCGCCGGGCCGACGCTACCAACCGCCGCGCTTCTTGCCCTTCCCGCCCTTGCGCTTCTTTCCGCGGCCCTTGCCGCCCTTGGCCCCGCGCTTGCCGCGGGCCTTGGCCTTGCCACGCTTGCCGCCGCCGCGTCCGGCCTTGCCCTTGCCCTTCCCGCGCTTGCCGGCGCCGCGGGCCTTCTTGCCGGCGCGCTTGCCGGCCTGGGCCTTGGCGCGGGTCTTCTGCTTGGCCTTGGCCTTGGCGCGCGCCTCGGCCTTGCGCTGGGCGGCGGTGGGCTTGCCGGCGGCCCGCTGGGCCTTGACCTTGGCGGCCTTCGCGCGGACCTCCTCGGCGCGGCGCTTGCCCACGGCCTGGGCCAGGAGGCGGCGGCGCTCCTGGGAGCTGACCCGGCGGCTGTCCTTGGCCAGGCCCTTGAGGTAGGCCTCGAGGGCCCGCTTGTGGGCCGGGGTGCGCTCGATCTTCTCGGTGCCGCCGCGCGCGGCGGCCTTGCCGCCTCCGCCGCTGCCGGCGAGGGACGGGCTGGCGGAGCCGGGGGTGCCGCCCAGGAGGACGAGGAGCAGGGTCAGGAGGGGAATCAGGCGCGTCATGGGCTGAAGATCTCGGGGGCCATCGATTGTGCACGATTCAACCGGATCGGCCAGCCCGGTTCCGGGAGCCGTCGGGATCGAGTTGGGAGCGGTGACCCCCGATGCTCCCTCAGCCCCCTCCCGCCTGGGCCGCCACGGCCGCTCGTTCGGGGAGGACGACGTGGCGCCGGTACCAGGAGTAGACGTAGGCCGGGTGCCAGAGGCTCCAGAACATCGAGACGGTCAGTCCCCAGGCGACCCCCACGGTCGGGTAAGCCCAGGCGAGCAGGGCGATGGCCGGCAGGTTCACGATGGCCCCCGCGATCGAGACCAGGATGCCGATCCGCAGGGTCTTGGTGATCAGATAGAAGGTGTCGTTGGCGATCGAGAAGGAGACCACCATGAAGCCCGGCATCAGGATCAGGCAGAGGGTCCAGACCGGCTCCTGGAACTCCGTCGTGTAGGCGTGCTCGAGCACCGGCGGCAAGAAGGGCAGCATGGCCAGGATGATCGCGCTGATCATCAACCCGCTATAGAAGCTGGTGCGGAAGTAAGCCCGGCACATCCCGCGCAGGTCCCCCGCCCCCGCGAGCTCGGACAGGGCCGGGAGAGCGGTGCGACTGATCGCCTTCATCAGCATCAGGGGCACGGCCATGATGCGCTGGGCGATGCGCAGGTAGGCGACCCAGGCCGGGGAGCCGAAGGCCTGCAGGATCAGCGTGGGCAGGATCTGCGTGCCCAGGGCGTTCATGTTCTGGACCGCTCCCATGCGCAGGCCGGCGGCCAGCCCCTTGCCGAGGGGCACGTCACGCACGTGGCGCAGGATCTCGCCGGCGCCGGGCAGGAGGTGGGGCGCGGCCCGGTGCTCGCGGCGGTAGAGGTCCATCGCGAGCAAGGAGCCGAGCAGGGAGCCCGCCAGAGAGCCGATGACGGGCCCCCGGATGTCCCCGGTCAGGAGGGCTCCGAGCAACACGAGAAAGACGCGCACGAGCTCGAATCCGTTGTCCGACTGCGCCAGGGGCACCATGCGTCGCGCCCCCTGGAAGCCCGCGGCGGCGACGAGGCGTGGCACGTCGCAGAGCGGCGTGAAGGCGAGCCAGGCAGCGTAGTAGCCCACCTCGGGGCGCGCGTCGAGGATGTGCTCCGCCGCCCAGGGCAGGACGAAGAATCCCACGGCGGCCACGCCCGACGCAATCAGCCCATAGGCCTTGACGAGGTAGGCCAGCCAGGAGGTCGCCTCCTCCGGCCGGCCGCTCGCCAGGGCGGCCGAGACGTAGCTGACCGCCACCGACACCAGCCCCAGGTTCACGACGAACCAGAGGAAGGAGTAGAGCGAGATCGCGACGTAGAACTCTCCCATCCGCGTCGCGCCGAGCAGAAAGGCGAGGCCGATCGTCCCGACGAAGTTCCCGACGGAGACGAGCAAGGCCCCGATCTGCAGCGTCCCCGTATCCCGCAGGAAGCGGTTCCCCGCGAGGTCGCGCAGCTTGGCGAGGAGCCCCACGTCAGCCGGGCAGGAGCAGGTGGTCGCCGACCTTCTCCATCGAGGCGAAGTCGAGCTCCTGGTAACCGAGCTCGTAGAGGGCCTCGATGACCGCCTTCTGGTCCTCCCAGAAGGGGTGGTACTCCTCGTTCATGAACTCCGAGAGGATCACCGGCCGCGGCTCGCAGGTCGCGATGAAGCCGAGCATGCCCCGCAGCACGCGGTGGTCGTAGCCCTCGGTGTCCGTCTTGATGAAGTGCACGGGCCCGATCCCCTCCCGCGCCGCCCAGTCGTCGAAGACCTCCAGGCGGATGCGTTCCTCGACGTGCCCGGGGTTCTCGGTGACCTCGGAGACCTCGCGCTTGTCGTACATCAGCTCGTGCACGAGGGAGTTGCCGCCGGGGTTGTAGCGCGCCTTGTAGATCGTCGCCTCCCCGGCCTCGTCCGAGAGGGCGAAGTTCTGCAGGGCGATGCGCTCGTCCCCGCCGAAGCGCGCGGCGCAGCGCGAGTGCATCTCCGCCACGGGCTCGAAGAGCCAGCCGCGGGCGCGCGGACGCCCCGCCAGCAGGGCCTCGGAGAAGAGCCCCACGTTGGCCCCCACGTCGACGAAGCGCAGCTCCTCGGGCAGGTAGGGCCAGACGGCCTCGAGGTCGCGCCGGATCTGCGCGCGGTGCTTCTCCTCCCAGGCGGCGAGGTCCGCCCCCGCCGAGCGGGGCCCGGCGAGGCGCTTCCAGAGTCGACCGAGGAGGGAGGGACGCATGGGGCCAGGGAGTCTATCGGCTCCCCGCGCGCCCCGGCGCGACCTTTGTCGGCTCCTTGTGGCCCGGGATCGCCGCCTCAGGGAGTCCGCAGCTCGATCAAGACGATCCGCCGCGGGGGCAAGCGAAGTCGCCGCCGCTCCCCCGCCGTGACCGAGAAGGGTGTCCGACCTCCGCGCTCGACACGCTCCCCCCGCAGCTCTCCGTCGATGCCCAGCCCGTAGGCACGGTAGCGCGCGAGGTCGAAATGCACCTCGAACTCCCGCTCGGCCGCGTCCAGGTTGAGGAAGACGAGTCCCAGCCGGTCCTCGAAGCGCCAGGCCGTGTGCAGCAGGCTCGGCGTCGCGATCTCCCCGGACTCGTCGGCGAAGCGCAGGGAGTTGGGCCGGCCGCCCCAGTCGATGTTGTTGTAGTAGCTCCAGGAGAGGTCGATCGGCGGGGCCTCCGCCGGCAGCGGTGGGAGCATCCGCCCGTAGGCCAGGAAGTCCCGCGCGTAGCCCGTGCGCGCGAGGGCGAGCTCGCGCACGAACTCCCCCTTGCGCGGGTCGTAGGGGCTGTCGACGTCGGAGCCCGGCGGGATGCGGTCGAAGCTGCCCTTGTTGCGGTACTGGAGGAGCCCGACCTCGCGCACGCCGGGGAAGCGCTCGGTGGGCGAGAATTCGTTGTTGACCTCGAAGATGTCGCCTCGCAGCGCGACGCGCCCCGCCATCCAGTAGAAGACGTCGCCCAGGCGCTCGCTGAGCTTCCCGCAGCCGTCGAGGGCCACCGGGCCGAGGTCGTGGTAGAGGTAGCCGAAGACCGGCAGCGTTCGGGCCAGCCCCCGCAGCTGCAGCCCGCGGTAGAAGCCGCCCTCGAGGGTCCCCATGAAGCCCGCGCCGTTGCGCGCCTGGTAGTAGTCGAAGCTCTCGAGCAGGCCCTCGTGCATCAGTTCGACGCCCATCGGGGTCGCGCGCCCGCAGCTCGTCTCCAGGGCGCGTCGGGTGCCCGCGTAGAGCTCGCGGTAGAGGTCGTTCATCCAGCGCCCGCGCCCCGGCGGATGGCCGTGCTCGAGGCTCTCGCACTGGAGCCCGCGGTTCGGGGCCGAGGCGTCGTGGTAGGAGGAGTCAGCGCCCGTGCGCTCGAGGGCCCGCGCGCTGCGCGCGGCGTGGATGAGGCGCCAGAACCGGCTACCGGGGCAGGCCTCGGGGCTCGGCCGGGGGACGACCGAGACCTTCAGGCGCCCGACCTCCCAGGCGATCTCCGGCGCGAGGAAGGAGGTGTTCAGGTCCGGGAGGAAGATCGCCGCCGAGTCGCCGTTGCGCTCGAGGGTGGCGAGGTTGCGCGGGTGCAGGGCGACGTCGAGGTCGAAGGGGTCGCCATCGCGGCCCGCGTGCCCGACGGCGTCCACTCCGGTGACGTGCAGCACGCGCCCGCCGGCCACGTCGTGGTAGGCCTGGTACCAGGCGGACTGGTCGACGCGGGCCGCCGTGCCGAAGGTCGCCAGGCCCACCTCCTCGAAGAGCCAGGCCGCGCGACCCTCCTCTCGGCGCCGGGCGTTGGCCCCCGGGGGCGGGCACCAGTCGGCGGTCAAGGCCCACTCGCGGTAGAGGTCCGCGGCGCGATACCAGTCCCCGGTGACGTTCGCGCCGAGGACGAAAGCAAAGTCGAGCTCCAACCCGCGCCCCGGGCGCATGTCCCATTGGTGGTGGCGCCAGCTCATGCCGAGCTCTCCGTCTCCCACCGGCATCGCGACGGTCTTCTCCGTGACGTGGGGATCGAAGGCGGCGAAGAAGAAGCCCCCGCGCCCCTCCTCGTAGTAGTCGAGGAGCTGGTGGGTCATGCCGTTGTACGCCTGGGGGTAGCGCGCCTCGGCGATCGGGTTGTGCGGGATGTCGAGGGAGCGCTTGGGGTCGCGGATCCACGTCCCGCGCACGAAGGCGTGCACGAGCACGTCGTCCTCCTGCGCTTCGCCGAGGGTCGCGAGAAGCGGGACTTCAGGATAGAAGAGCGAGCTCAGGACGAGCTCCCCCGCGTTCGTGACGGTCGGCCACAGCCGAGCGAGCTCGGCCCCCGCCTCGAGCTCCGCGCGCACCACGACGCCCACGCCGCGCTCGAGCTCCCAGCGTAGCTCGAGAAGCTGGCGCGCCGCGCTCTCCTCGAGGACGCGGTGGGAGAAGCCGACGATCCGCGGGTCAGCGGCCTCCGCGGCCGTCACCCGCGGCGGCGGCGAGGTCGTGCCCTCGGGCATCAGGGAGAGCCCGCGCGCGAGGTTCTCGAATGCGAGCAGGCGACCGTCCCCGCGATCGAACACGAGGCGCAGCTGCCGGTTCTCGAGCACCAGGCCCTCGGCGCGCTCGATCCCCTGGGCGCGGGCCGCGGACGCGGCGAGGGCGGCGAGGAGGGCGATCGCCGGCCAGCGTCTGCGACGGTCCGTCATGGCGCCGCCCAGCAGAGCCGGAAGCGGCGGGCGCTGCAAGGGCGGCGGGACGGAACGCTAGGGCACCGACGGGGCGCTCATCCAGGCGCGCAGGTCCGCCGCGAGGGCCGCGTGGGCCTCGTCGTCGGCGTAGACCACGTGACCGGCGGGGTAGTCGCGCACCTCGACCGGCGCGGCGCCGAAGGCCCCCTCGGCGAGGAGGCGGTGGGCCGTGGCGAAGGGGGTGACGAGGTCGTACCAGCCGCCCGCGACGAAGACCCGCGGCCCCGCGCCCCGCTCGTGGGCCGCCGCGATCATCCCCGGGACGCGCAGGTCGGCCTCGAAGAAGCGCGCGCGCCCGCCCGGCGCGCGCCAGCGGCGGTTGGCGGTCATGTTCATCAGCCGGTATTCCCCGCCCTTCTCGACCCCGAAGACCACGCGCAGCAGGCCCCGCACGGAGTCCCCGAGCTCGTCCAGCTCGACGCCGCCGATCTCCCCGGCGGTGGCCGGCAGGCGGGCGTCGTGCTGGTCGCGCCCGCGGGCGTCGCGCAGCTCGCGGCCAGCCGTGTAGGCGTCGCGCGCCCGCAGCAGGCGCCCGAGCTCTTCCTCGCTGAGCTCTTCGGCGAGCTCCAGCGCGTCCAGGTAGACCTCGTGGGCGAACTCGCAGGCCTCCTCGACGAAGCGCCGCGGGTCGTGCGCCTCGCGCAGGCCCCGCTCCTCCATCAGGGCCGCGAGGGTCGGCAAGCGGTCCGCCCGCGCCAGGCGCGCGACCTCGCGGCCGCGGCCTCCGCTCAGGAGGCGCGACTCGAGGGCCGGCGAGACGAGGATCAAGCCGTCGACCGCGATGCCCCGGCGCGCGAGGGGCTCGAGCATCGCCCCGACGCGCACGGCGCCGTAGCTCTCCCCGCAGAGGAGGAGCGGCCGGCCGCGAGCCCCGGCGCGCTCGAGGAAGGCCTCGACGAAGGCCGCCGCTGCCTCGGCGTCCTCCTCGACGCCCCAGAAAGCCCGCGCTTCGACGCCGCCGGCGGCGCGGCTGTGCCCCGTCCCGACCGGGTCGACGTAGACGAGGTCGGTCAGGTCGACCAGGGTGCGCGCGTTGAGCTCGGGCCGCTCCGTCCCGGACGGGACGACGACCGGCCCCGCGAAGCCCGTGTGCAAGAAGGCCGCGGCCGCGCCGGGACCGCCGTTCCACAGGAAGGTGATCGGTCGCTCGGCCCCGCCGGGCACCGAGTAGGCGTAGGCGTGCATGCGCGCCACGCTCCGCCCGCGCCCGTCGCGCAGGGGCAGCTCGACCGCCTCGCAACGGACGTCGATCGCTCCCGCGCGGGTCGGAACGTCGGGAAGGAGTCGCGCGTCCTCGGTGGACGGCGCGAGGGCGATCAGGAACGGCAGGCAAAGCTCGAGGGCGACGCGCATGAATGGACCTCCTGGAACCGCGCTCCGCGGCTCCGGCACGAGCCTACGCCCGCGGCGCGACAGCTCGCAGCTCCCGCCGTACTCCTACGGAACTCGAACGGCCCCGGCCCCCTCGCGGCGCGCGCGGAGCTCCGCCGCGACCTCCCCGCGCGCGGTCCAGGCCACGCTGAGGAAGACGACGAGACCCCCCACCGCCTGCCAAGGCCCGAGACCTCGGTCTCCCAGCAGCCACACGAAAAGCGAGGCGAAGACCGGCTCGAGGGCGAAGATCACCGCCGCCATCTCCGGCCTCACCCGCGCCTGCCCCCAGGTCATGGCCCCCAGGGCCAGGGTCGTGCATAGCAGCCCGGTGATCCACACGCCGCGCCCGAGGCCCGGCCACTCCGCCGGAGTCTCGACGCCGAGCACGAGGAGCCCCAGCCCCGCGATCAGGGCCACGCCGAGGATCTGCCCCACGGCGACGACGATCACGGGCGCGCGTCGCGCCACGTAGCCCAGGGCGACGATCTCCACGGCGAAGAAGGAGGCGCTCGCGAGGGTCAGCCAGTCGCCGCGGTTCGGCGCGATCTCGCCCCCCGGCGCGAGCACCAGCGCGATGCCCGCGGTGGCGGCGAGGGAGCCGATGAGGTGCCGCCGGCTCGGCGCGCGCCGAGCGAGGGCCGCGGCCAGGAGAGGCACCATCGGCACGCTCAGGACGGTGACGAAGGCGCTGCGGCTGGCGTCGGTGTGCTTGAGCCCCCAGCTCTGGAGGTAGAAGCCGCAGAAGAAGAGCAGGCCGATGAAGAGCGCGAGGCCCCAGGCGCGCAGCCCACCGACGCGCGAAGCGCGCGCCAGGCGCCCCGCCACCGGGAGGAAGGCCAGCGTCGCCACGCCGAAGCGCAGGAAGAGGAAGTAGAGGATCTCCCCCAGCCCGCGGCCGGCGACCACGTCCTCGACCAGGGGGAAGGAGATCCCCCACAAGGCTGTCACGCCCACCAGGGCCGCGATGCCCGCCCCGCGCTCGCCGAAGCGCGCCACCGCCGCCTCAGCCCGCGGGCTCGAAGCCGCCCTCGAAGCGCGTCAAGGCCTCGCGCATGCCGGGGGAGAGGTCGACCTTGCGATCTCCCTCCAGGCTCCAGCTCACGAGCAAGACCTCGGCCTCGACGAGCACGCGGTCGTCCCCCGCGGCGCGGATGCGGCAAGCCTGGCGCATCGAGCTCTTGCCCAGCTCCATCGTGCGCAGCTCGACCGAGACCTCCTCTCCCCCGCGGGAAGAGGCGAGGTAGCGCGCGTTGATCTGCATGATGACGAAGGGGAAGCGGTTGTCCGCAACCTGCCCCAGGGCGCCGAAATACTCGTGGCGGGCCTCCTCGATCAGCGCGAGGTAGGTCGCGTGGTTGACGACGCCCTGCGTGTCCTCGTCGGCCCAGCGGCTGCGCACGCGGGTCCGGAAGCGAAAGGTATCCGAGGGGGGAATTGCGGGAACTTTCATGGCCGGCACACTACAGCCCACTCGACGGGCGGGGAAGCCGCCTCGCCCGCGGGCCGAGCCGAAGACCATGGAGAGCGAGCACGAGCAGGACGGGGGGACCGTCGACCCGGACGGAGCCGCCAACCCAGACAGGTCCGTCAACGACCGCCCCGACGACCTCGAGCCTTGGAAGCGCACCGGGAGCGAGAGCGGGGACTCGATGATGCTGTTCCGTCCCCGCGTCGACACCCTCATCAACCCGCGCAGCGGGGAGAGCCTGCGCCGGGTCGTGCTCGAGACTCCCGACTGGGTCAACGTCGTCGCGCGCACGGCCCGCGGTGAGCTCGTCTTCGTCAAGCAGTTCCGCTTCGGCAGCGCGTCGATGACCTTCGAGGTGCCCGGCGGCATGGTCGACCGCGGAGAGGACCCGGCCGACGCTGCTCGGCGCGAGCTACGAGAGGAGACCGGCTACAGCTCCGCACGCTGGACGAACCTGGGCCCGGTGCAGCCCAACCCCGCCTTCCACGACAACCTCTGCCACCACTTCCTTGCGGAGGACGTCGAGCTGACCGACCCCCAGGAGCTCGATCGCGGGGAGGACATCGCCATCGTGCTGATCCCCGAGCGCGAGGTCGCCGAGCGCGTCCGCAGTGGGGAGATCGCCCACTCGCTCGTGATCACGGCCCTCTCGCGGGTGATGGACCTGAGATTGAACGGAGGGGGGTGACCGGCGTGGGGCGAGGAGCTAGGGCACGCATGTCGGGAGCCATCCTCGAGCGCCTTCGCCCCTGGCTCTTCGCGGCTCGCCGCGCCGCGGCACTCCTGTTCCTCGCCGCTCCCCTCTTCGGGGGCGGCACGATCACCTACGTCGCGCGCGAGACGGTCGAGGACCCCGGCCTCGCCGCGCGCCTGGCCGCGACGGGCGGAGCGGAGGCCCGACGGCTGGTCGTGGCCCTGAGTGAGGAGACAACCCTCCCGGGCGTCGACCTCTGCATCGCTCCCGGGTCGGTCGAGCAGGCGGACGACCCGGACCTCGCGCGCCGCTTCGACGCCGCGGACGTCCTGGTGCTGCGCGGCGGCAGCTTCAGCGCCTGGTACCGCACCGCCTACCCTCCGGGACGCCGCAGCCACCTGGCCCAGGCCCTGCAGGACTTCCTCGAGGCCGAGAAGCCGATCGTCGCCCACGGCGGCGCCTGCCGCTTCCTCTCCGGGGGCGTCCCCGAGCCCTGGGAGGAGCTCGAGCGCTGGCTCGACGCCAAGCGCCGCAACCCGCGCCGTCGGGACTCGCACGAGGCCCGCGTCGCCCTCGGCGTCGGCCCGCGGGCCCTGTTCGACGCGGGCGACTGGGGCGCAGGCGCCCCCGCGCGCCTGCTCGACGCCCTGCATCGCACGCGGGTCGACCCGGGCTTCCTCTTCGTCGGCGAGGTCGCCCTCGAGTTCTCCCGCGAGCGCGGCGAGCTGCGGGTCCTGGGCCCCGGTGAGGTGCTCGTGCTCGACCTCGACCGCGCCCGACGGGGCAAGCGCTCCGTCGACGGAGCGCGGCTCTCGCGGTTGCTCGAGGGCGACCGCTGGGAGTTCGCCCACCGGCGCCCGGTCGTGGACGGCACGCGAGAGGGGCAATGCCCGACGCCGAGCGGCGAGGCGGCCGCCGCGGCCCGGGAGACCGAGCTCACCTCCCCCGCGCTCTCGAGCTGGCTCCTCGAGCAAGCCGCCGACCCGCGCCGGCAACGCCGGATCGTCGCCGCCGGGCGCCGCTGGTCCCTCGGCTGGGACTCCGCCAGCGCCCTCCACGGAGAAGGCGCGAAGGCGAGCGTGACCCGCGTGCCCTTCGAGTGCCGCTGGTAGACTCCTCCGCGGCGGCGCGACGCGCCGCGACGGAACATGAAGGGGACAGCGAGAGAGCCGCGACGCATCGTCGTCGTGGGCGGCGGGATCGCGGGCATCGCGACCGCCTGGGGCCTGGCGCGGGAGGGCGCGCGGGAGGTCGTGCTCCTCGAGCGCGAGGAGCAGCTCGCGGCCCACTCGACCGCCAAGAACGCCAGCATCCTGCGCACCTTCACCGAGCACGCGGGCTCGACGCGCCTGGCCCTCGAGACCGCGGCCTTCCTGGCGGACCCTCCTCCGGGCTTCAGCGGGGTCCCGCTGGTCGACCCGGTCGGCCTGGTGCTGATCCCGAGCCGCCTCGACACGCCGGCCCACGCCTTCTGGCGCTCCAACAAGGCGCCCGGGACCGTGGTCGAGCTCGCGACCGAGGAGGTGCGGGCGCTCGCGCCCCACTACCGAGGCGCCACGCGCAATGCCTTCCTCGTGCGCGACGAGGGGCACATCGACAACGCGGCCCTGATCGAGGGCCTCCTGCGTGAAGCCCGCGCGACGGGCGTCCGCGTGCGCACGGGCTGCGAGGTCGTCGGCTTCCCCACCGAAGGCTCGCGCCTCGCCGGCGTCGAGTTGGCCGGGGGCGAACGCCTCGACGCCGACGTGGTCGTCCTGGCCAGCGGCGCCTGGGCCGCTCCCCTCGCCGAACGAGCGGGCTCCGGCCTGCGCTTCGAGCCGCGTCGCCGGCACTTGCTCGTCACCGCCGCCGACGGGAGCGTCGACCCTCGCTGGCCGATCCTCTGGGCCGAGGAGGAGAGCTTCTACGCGCGCCCCGAGAGCGGCGGCCTGATGGTCTGCGTTTGCGACCAGGACGTGGTCGACCCCGACCGTTGCGCCGCCCTCGAGGCCGTGCGCGAGCGCATCGCCGAGCGCGCGGGAGAGTGCTTGGTGGGCTTCGAAGACGCGCGCGCCGCCCACTTCTGGGCGGGCATGCGCACCTTCAGCGAGGACGATGACTTCGCCATCGGCTTCGATCCCGGAGTCCCGGGCCTCTTCTGGGTCGCGGGCCTCGGCGGCCACGGCATGAGCACCTCCGTGGGCGTCGGGCGACTCGCGGCCCGCAGGCTCCTCGGACGCGAAGAGGACCCCGGCCTGCGCGGCGCCTTCGACCCCGCGCGCTTCGGCACGCCGGCGCGCTGAGGTCGAAGCTCGCAAGGGACGGAGCCCAGCTCGTCCTCACCCCAGCGCCAGCTCCAGCGCGAGCTCGCGCAGCCCCTGCAGGTCGGTCTTGCCCGTGCCGAGGCAGGGGATCGCGGGCACCTCGTAGTACTGGTCGGGACGCGGTTGGAAGAGCGCGGGGAGGTCGCTCTCGCGCAGGGCTCGCACGAGCTCTTCGAGGGCGACCGGGAGCGCCGTGTGCAGGACGACCAGGCGCTCGCCCTTGCGCTCGTCGGGCACCGAGGTCACGGCGACGCGCGGAGCCTCGTCGCGCTCGACGCCCGCGCTCGCGCAGAGCTCGGCCAAGCGCTCGCCGAGGACCTCCTCGACACGCCCCTGGGGCACCATCTCGCCGCCGATCTTCGCGAAGCGCGAGCGGCGGTCGGTCAGGAAGAGGAAGCCGTCCTGGTCCACGAGTCCGACGTCGCCGGTGTCGTACCAGCCGTCCCGCAGGACCTCCGCCGTTCGCTCCGGGTCGTCGAGGTAGCCGAGCATGACGCCCGGGCCCGCGACCTGGACCTCGCCCTCCTCGCCGGGAGCCAGCTCGGCGCCCGTCGCGGGCTCGACCACGCGCAGGGCGACCCCCGGGATCGGCCGGCCGACGCTCCCGGCGCGGGCGCCGCCGTCGCGCGCGTCCATGCCCTCGACGTCGGGTTGATTGACGCTCACGACCGGCGAGAGCTCGGTGCAGCCGTAGCCCTCGAGCAACGGCCGGCCGTAGCGCTCCTCGAAGGCCGTGGCCAGGCGCTCCTGCAGCTTCTCGGCGCCGACCACGGCCAGCCGCAGGCGCGCGAAGGCCTCGGGAGGGATGCGGCGCATCCAGGCCTGGTAGAAGGTCGGCGTCGCCAGGGCGATCGTGACGCCTTGGTCCCGGCACAGCTCGCCGATGCCCGCGGCGTCGACGGGGCTGGGGTGGTAGACCGCGGTCGCACCCGCGAGCAGCGGCGTCCAGAGGGTCACCGTGCTGCCGAAGCTGTGGAAGAAGGGCAAGACGCCGAGCACGCGGTCGGACGAACGCATCGACATGACCTGGGTCACGGCCACGACGTTCGACAGGAGGTTGCCGTGGCTGAGCACGACCCCCTTGGGCTCGCCCGTCGAGCCGCTCGAGAAGAGGATCGTCGCGACGGCGTCGGGGCCGGCAACGGGGCGCAGGAAGCGCAGGAGGACGCCCGTCGGAAGGGCGGCGAGGAGCGCTGCCTTCAGCTTGTCGCGGGTCGTGACCTCCTTCGCGAGGGCCTCGAGGTCGAGGGTGCCCTCTCCGGGCAAGGGCGGCTCCTCGCCGAGGAGCTTCAGGAAGCGGCGCGCGGAGATCACGTGGCGCAGGCCGGCCTTCCGGACGGGCAGCGCGAGCTCCGCCGCCCCCAGGGAGTAGTTCAAGGGCACCGGCACGCGCCCCGACAACGTCAGGGCCAGGTGCGCGACGACCGCGCCGGCGCCCGGGGGCAGCATCACCCCGACCCGCTCCTCGCCGGCGAAGCGCCGCTCGCAGAGCTCGCGCAACGCCAGGACGCGCACGAGGAGCTGGCGGTAGTCGAGGCGAGCCCCGGTGCTGTCGACCACGGCCGTGCGACGCCCGTGGCGCTTGGCGGAGCGCAGGAAGCGGGCGGGCAGGGTGTCGTTCGGCCCGGCGAGCTGCGAGCGCGCTTCGGCCAGGAGGTCCTGCACCGCGCGACGCACCTCGTGCGCGCGCGTCTCGGCGGGGAGCGGCGCGCCGATGCGCACCTCGACGGGGTAGCGCAGGCGTCTGGGCAGCTTCCAGAAGAAGCGCCCCCCCTCGAAGCTGAAGATGCTGCCGAAAACCCCGTGCAGGCCCACGGGCAGGATCGGCGTCCCGGCCCGCTTCGAGATGCGCTCGAGGCCGCGGCGGAAGCCGAGCAGGCTCCCCGTGCGGGAGATCGAGCCCTCGGCGAAGAGGCAGACGAGCTCGCCCTGGCGCAGGAGCTCCGCCGCCTTCTCGATGGCGGCGCGCTTCTGGCTGCGGCTGTCCTCGGCGGCCACGGGGACCGCTCCCATGCGGCGCGCGAAGCGGCCGACGAGGGGCAGCTGGAAGAAGGCGCTGTGCATCAGGAAGCGCAGGGGGCGCCCGACCGAGGCCGAGACGAGGAAGGCGTCGACAAAGGAGAGGTGGTTCGCGACGAGCAGGGCCCCGCCGCGGCGCGGGACGTGCTCCTCCCCCACGGTGCGGATGCGGTAGATCGAACGCGCCAGCGTCAGGAGCCAGAAGCGCAGGGCGAACTCCGCGGTGTAGAGGGCCGAGCCCGCGGCGAAGGCCAGGGTCAGGCCGCCGACCGCGACGAAGATCCAGGGGGGCGTGAGGCCGACGACCCCATGCAGGAGGGCGAAGAGGCCGGCGGCGAGGAAGATCCCGACGAAGTCGAGGGTCTCCGACAGCCCCAGCACGCCCCCGCGCCCCGCGGGCTCGGGCAGGTGCTGGATCAGCGCGCGGATCGGCACGGTGAAGAGCCCGGCGCTCGCGCCGCTGACGAAGAGGCACAGGCGCAGCCAGTTCGCCGAGCGGGGCTCGAGAGCCACGGCGGCGGCGGCGAGGCCCAGGCCGAAGAGCCCGGCGGGGATCAGGCCGCTCTCGATACGGTCGCCGGAGAGCTTCGCGGCCAGCCACGAGCCGAGGGCGATGCCCAGGGAGAGGATCGTGAGCAGGAGCGCGATGTCCCGGGGCGGGAGGTCGAGCCAGCTGCCGTACTGGTTGACCGCGAGCATGAGCGTCGCGCCGATGCCCCAGAAGAACGCGCTCGCCACCAGGCACAGGACGAGCGGACGATCGCCGCGGACCTTCGCCCACTGCTGCAAGGCGGCCCTCAGGGGGTTCCAGGCGAGCGGGCGCTCGGGGTCCGCCGCCGGCAGAGGACCGAGGCGCAGGCTCGCGACGAGGCCGAGGACCGAGATCGAGACGAAGATCGCCACGGCGACGAGCAAGGCGTGCTCGAAGTGACCGAAGAGCTCCCCGCCCAGCGCCGTGCCGAGCACGATCGCGACCGAGGTCGTCATCTGGATCCAGGCGTTGGCGCGGCTGAGGTCCTCGCGCGTGCACATCTCCGGGAGCGAGCCGTACTTGCTCGGCCCGAAGCAGGCGCTCTGCAGGCCCATCAGGAAGAGCACGACCAACACGAGCTCGTAGCGCTGGAGCGCGAAGGCGACGCCTCCCAGGAGCATCACGCCGACCTCGGCGGCGTTCGCGGCGATCATCACCCGCCGCTTGCTGAAGCGGTCGGCGGCCGAGCCCGTGAGGATCCCGAAGAGCACGAAGGGCAGGGAGAAGAGCGCCAGGGCCAGGGATTGGCCCCACTCTCCGACCCAGGCGTTCTCGGCGATCCAGGGCAGGGCTGCGGACAGCGACAGCAGCAGCACGAGCTGCTTGAAGGCGTTGTCGTTGAAGGCCCCCAGGAACTGGGTGACCGTCAGGGCGCTGAATGAGCGGTTGCGGAGGAGCTGGAGCACGATGGGCCTCCCGGGCCGGATTGGACTCCTTCAGGATCGACGAAGCGAGGGTTCGTGGCGCTGGAGTCCCCCTGAGCCCCGCGATAAGCCCGGCTCATCGGGCAATACGGAGTCGCACACCTTGTTGCTGATCGACAGCAAGGGGGTGCCGCACAAGTCCGGCCCCGGACCGCTACAGCGGTCCGGGGCCGGACTTGTGCGGCACCCCCTTGCTGTCGATCAGCAACAAGGTGTGCGACTCCGTATTGCCGCCGGTCAGCCCGCCAGGCGGTCGTCCCCGCCCTCGGCAGCGTCCTCCGCGGCCTCGGCGGTCTCCACGCGGCTGATCTCCTCGCCGTCCGTCGACAAGCGCAGCGGGCTGCCCTCGGCCTGGGTCAGGAGGTGGCAGGGGCGCTTCCAGATCCGCGCCACCTGCTTGAGGGTCTCGCCGGCCTGGTCGAGCTGCAGCTCGCGGCCGTCGAAGTGGTGACGCAGGCAGAGCTCGCCGCGGCCCTCGTGGTCGGCGTCGACGAGCTCGATCTGAGGCACGCCGCCGCCGGTCAGGGAGGAGAGCAGCTGGGCCTTGATCGGCCGCCAATCGCGATCCGCGATCTCCATCCGACCCGAGCGCGGGTTGCGCTGGTAGAGGAAGAGGTTCGAGCGGCGGGCGAACTCCTCGTCGATCACGGCGTCGATGAAGGAGACGTCGTTGTGGACCGCCCGCAGCCGGAAGAGGTCCATGCCCTTCTCCTCGGCGTAGCGGAAGAGCTCGATGCCGAGCTTGTAGGGGTTGAGCTGCCCGGGCTGGGAGGCGGTCGCGCCGCTGTGGCAGTCCGCGAAGTCGACCACGTCCGAGGCTCCCAGCAGGGAGCGCGTCATGATGCGGCTGTGCCAGAAGGAGGCCCAGCCCTCGTTGATGATCTTGGTCATGCGCTGGGGCACGAAGTAGTAAGCCTCCGAGCGCACGATGTGCAGGATGTCCCGCTGCCACTCGGGGAGGTCGGCGGCCTCCATCAAGAAGCCCAGGAGGTCCGCCGCCGGGCGCTCGGGGCTGGGGGCCTCGCGATTCGGCTCCTTCTCCGGCTCGGGCCGGCTACGCCCCGCGAAGGTCGCGTCGAGGCTGCGCCGCGCGCGCTCGAGGGGCGTCGCGCGCCGCTTGACCGGCGCCTTGCGCTTGCGGTGCTCGCGCAGCGGCAGGTAGGGGTCGATCATGTCGTCGAGGGCCAACGCCATGTCCAGGAAGCGCTCGACGGTCTCCTGACCGTAGGTGTCGATGTAGCGCCGCACGCGAACGCCGTTGTCCGCCATGACGCTGACCATCTGGCGCTCGGTCGGCTGGAACCAGATGTTGTTCTTGAAGAAGTCCGCGTGCCCGTAGACGTGGGCCATCACGAGCTTCTGCTCCATCTGCGAGTTCGACCGCACCAGGTAGGCGTAGGTCGGGTCGTTGTTGATGACCAGCTCGTAGATCTTCGACAGGCCCCAGGAGTAGCCCTTGTCGAGGCGCTCGAACTCCATCCCGAAGCGCCACGAGGGGTAGCGGACGGGGAAGCCCGTGTAGGCCGCGAGGGCGTTGACGTCGCGGGCGTCGAGCAGCTCGAAGATGACCTGGAAGAAGTCCAGGCCCGCCGAGCGCGCGATCTCCTCGATCTCGAGGTTCTGGGCCCGCAGCTCGGGCGGCAGGGGCTCGGTGCGCACCATCAGACCCCTCCTCCGAGGAAGGCCCGGATCGCCTCCGGGACGCCGTCCCGGTCGTCGACCGCGGCGGTGATGAGCTTCTCCTCCTCCCCCAACGCGCCGTCGAGGTCCTTCTTGAACTGGCCCGAGCCGTAGGCGCTCTTGACCTGCCCGTAGCAGAACTGGTTGACGCGCGGCAGGATCTCGTCGCGCAGCAGCCCGACGCAGCGCTCGGTGTCGCGGGCCGACCAGTTGTCGCCGTCGGAGTAGTGGAAGGGGTAGATGTTCCACTCCTCGGGGCGGTAGCGCTCGAGGACCTGGTCGAGGAAGAGCTCGTAGGCCGACGAGATCTTCGTCCCGCCCGACTCGCGCAGGTGGAAGAAGGTCTCCTGGTCGACGATGCGCGCCACGGCGTCGTGGACGATGTAGACGACCTCGAGGTTGTCGTACTGGCTGCGCAGCCAGGTGTCGATCCAGAAGGCCTTGATGCGCACGACGTCCTTCTGCTCGCGCCCCATCGAGCCGGAGACGTCCATGATGTGGAAGATCACGGCGGAGGACTCCGGCTTGTTGACCGACTTGCGGTTGCGGATGCGCTCGTCGTCGTGCACCGGGATCACCTTGGGCGCCGCCGGGTCCCAGTCGCCCGAGGCGATCACGCGCCGCAGGGCGCGGTCGTAGGTGCGCCGGAAGTGGCGCAGGGACTTGGGGCCCGTGGGCCGGATGCCGGTGTACTTGCCGCCCTCGGTCGAGAGCTGGCGGTCGCCGCGCGGCTCGATGTTGGGGAGCTGCAGCTCCTCGCCGAGCATCTCGGCCAGCTCCTTCAGGTCGACGTCGACCTCGAGGATGTGCTGGCCCGGCTGGTCGCCGGCGGTGCCGGCGCCCTCGCCGTCCTGGGCCTCGCCCTCGACGGCGTCGCCCTCGTCTCCTTCGCCCTGGCCGACGCCCTGCTTCGAGTTGTCGCCGAAGCGGAAGCGCGGCAGCTCGATCTGGGGGATGGGGATCGAGACGGCCTTGTCCCCTCGGCGGCCGAGGAGCTCGGTGCTCGAGAGGTACTTGCGCAGGTCCTTGCGCAGGCGCCCCCGGACGATCTGCCGGAAGCGGGACCGGTCGCGTTCGATGCGGTGCATCTCAGGCGGCGGCCTCGGGCTCCTCGTCCGCCTCCTTGGCGTCGCCCCGGGCAAAGAGCCCGGCCACGTGCTGGAGCACCTCGTCCGCGGAGAGCTCGTCGTAGCCGAATTCGCGGCACAGGCGGTCGCGGATGACCGAGATCTTTTCCTGGGTGTCGGGGTCGACCACCGTCGAGACGAGGCTCGTGAGCTGGATCGTGTCGCGCCGGTCTTCGAACATCTTCAGCTCGAGCGCGCGGCAGAGGCGGTCGTTCTGGCGGTAGTCGAAGACCTCGCCCTCGAGGTGCACGGCCGCGATGTAGTTCATCAGCTCGTGCCGGAAGTCGTCCTTGCGGCCGTCGGGGATGCAGATCTTCTCCTCGATCGAACGCATCAGCCGCTCGTCGGGCTCGCGCTCGCGGCCAGCGGAGTCCACCAGCATCTCGGAGGTCACGTAGGCCTTGACGTTGTCGATGTACTTGCTGCAGAGGCGGTCGATGGCCTCCTGGTCGGCCGAGATCGCGATCTGCACCTCGCGCTTGATGATCTCCTCGTAGGCCTCGCGGGCCACGTGGATCAGCTGGCGGTAGCGGTTGCGGGTCTCCTCGTTCGAGATCAGGCTGTGGTGGCTGAGCCCGCTCTCGAGGGAGTCCAGCACGTCGAGGCCGTTGATCACCGGCCGGTCGGAGACGAGGCAGGTGGCGATCGAGTCCTGCACGTAGCGCGGGCTGATGCCGACCATCCCCTCGCGGCTCGAGGCGGCCTTCATCTCCTTGACGTTCTCCCGGGTGAAGCCCGAGACCGCCTCGCCGGCGTAGAGCTTGGCCTTCTGCAGGAGCGTCAGGTTCGGATGCGAGGGGTCCTCGAGGCGGCTCAACACCGCCCACAGGGCCGCGATCTCGAGGGTGTGGGGCGCGGCCTTGCGGGCCGTCGAACCCTGGCTGCGGAACTGGCGGCGGTAGATGCGTACCTCGTCCTCGAGGGAGAGGTTGTACGGGATGTCGATCTTGATGGTCCGGTCCCGGAAGGCCTCCATCAGGTCGTTCGACTGCAGCTTCTTGTACTCGGGCTCGTTCGTGTGCCCGATGATCACCTCGTCGATCGAGGTCTGCGCGAACTTGCGGGGCTTGATCGAATGCTCCTGAGTGGCCCCCAGGAGGTCGTAGAGGAAGGCCACGTCGAGCTTGAGCACCTCGACGAACTCCAGCAGGCCGCGGTTGGCGATGTTGAACTCGCCGTCGAAGTTGAAGGCTCGCGGGTCGGAGTCGGAGCCGTACTCGGCGATCTTGCGGTAGTTCAGGTCGCCGGTCAGCTCGGTGGAGTCCTGGTTCTTCTCGTCCTTGGGCTGGAAGGTGCCGATGCCGACGCGGTCGGACTCGCTCAGCACCATGCGCCGCACGCGCACGTGGGAGACGACCTTGCGCCAGTCGCCGTCGTAGCGCTCCATCAGGAGCTGGTAGTAGAAGCGGCTGACCGGGTCGAGCTCGCCCTCGAGGCCGAGCTCGTACTCGGCACGCGCCGTCGTGTTGAGGCGCTGGAAGATCTCGCCGCGGGACTCCTCGGGGACCAGCAGCATCGGCTCCTGGTGCATGGGCGAGGGCACGACCTCGTCGTCCACGTGCCAGCTGAAGGTGTACAGCGCGCCCTCCGGGGTCGAGGAGTAGTGCTCGAGCGCCTTCTTGAGCAGTCGCGCGACGGTGCTCTTGGCGCTGCCGACCGGACCGTGCAGGAGGATCACACGGCGCTCGGGACCGAAGCCGCAGGCCCCGGCGCGGATGGTCTGCACGAGCTTGTCCAGGGGCTCGTCGAGCCCGAAGATCGCGTCGCGACCGTTCCCGAGGGGATCCCCGAAGAGGTTCCAGCGCCGCGGCGCGCCGGGAGTCGGCGGATCCTCCCAGCCGTGCGACCGGATCATGTCGTACAGGCGCTGCCAGGAGTTGCGCACCGCCAGGGGAGTGCCTTCGACCAGCTCGAGGTACTCCTCGAAGGAGCCCTCCCAGGTGAGGTGGCGGAACTTCTCCGCTTCGGCGTCGGCCTGGATCAAGTCGTAGAAGGTGCCGCTGTTCTCGCTCATGATTCGCTCGTGTTCCCTAGTCGATGGCCCCCTGAGAGCCCCAGGCCGAAACCGGGAGATTCGCGCCGGAGGGTGGGCCGTCCTCCCTCTTCGTGGATCTCCCTGAAAGGCTGAAGGAAAGCGCCCGAAGTCGGCCCGCGGATGGGTCTGGCCCCCCCTCCCGGGGTCGCTATCATCCTGGCCATGGCGCTCCCTCTGCTCCGCTCGCCGCGCGTGGCGGCCCTCGCACTCCTGCCCCTGGCCGCCTGGCAGCTCTCCCTGACCGCCTGCCAGGGGGGCGTCGCCACGCCCCTCGCGGAGGCCCCCGCCCTCGACCCCTTCGACGCGGACCGGGCCTGGAAGCTCCTCGTCGAGCAGGTGGAGATCGGCCCGCGCCCCTCCGGCAGCGAGGCCAACTCGACCCTGCGCGACATCATCGCGCGCGAGCTGCGAGCCTACGGCCTCGAGCCCGTGCGCGAGAGCTTCGTGGCGCAGGAGACGCCCGCCGGACCGATCTCCATGGAGAACGTCTACGCGGACCTCGAGGGCGAGCCGGGCCCCGAGGGCGAGCCCGCGCCGATGATCGTGCTCGGCGCGCACTTCGACACCAAGCGCCTGCCCTTCCACTTCGTCGGCGCGAACGACGGCGCCTCCGAGGTCGCCGTGCTGCTCGAGATCGCGCGCGTCGTGGCCGCCGGGCCAGAGCGTCCCTGCACCCTGCGCTTCCTGTTCCTGGACGGTGAGGAGGCCGTGCGCATGGACTGGCAGGACCCCGACAACCGCTACGGCTCCCGGCACCACGTCATGGAGCTGACCAAGCGCAAAGGGGCGATCGCGCGCACGCGGGCCTTCATCGGGATCGACATGGTCGGCGACCGCGACCTGCAGCTCGAGCGCGACTCGAACTCGAAGGGGGAGCTCGTCAAGCTCTTCGTCGACACCGCGGAGGAGCTCGGCATGCCCGACCTCTTCGCGCGCTACCCGCTGCCGATCAAGGACGACCACCAGTCCTTCGCGCGCTTCGGCATCCCGGTCATCGACCTGATCGACCTGCGCTTCGGGAAGGTCGCAAACGAGTACTGGCACACCGCCGAGGACACCCTCGACAAGTGCTCGAAGGAGAGCCTCGACAAGGTCGGGCGGCTCGTGCTGGCCGCCCTGCCGAAGGTCGAGGCGCGCTACGGGAAGCGCTGAAGCCGGGCGCGGCCCGGCGAGGCGGCTCCGCTCCGGCGCCGCGACCTCGAAGCCATGATCCACGTCGATCGCCTCAGCCGCACCTTCGTGGTGCACGAGAAAGCCCCCGGCCTGGCCGCCTCCCTGCGCTCGCTCGTCCTGCGCAAGAAGGTCGAGAAGCGCGCCGTGCGCGAGGTGAGCTTTCACGTGGGCGAGGGCGAGATCGTCGGCCTGGTGGGCGCCAACGGCGCGGGCAAGACGACCCTGGTCAAGATGCTGGCGGGCATCGTGCACCCCACCTCCGGCGACGCCCGCGTCCTCGGACACCAGCCCTGGAAGCGCGCCAACGAGCTGCGGCGCCAGATCGCCCTCGTCATGGGTCAGAAGGCCTCCCTGTGGTGGGACCTCCCCGCGGCGGACAGCTTCCTGCTCCTGCGGGAGATCTACCAGATCCCCGAGGCGGACTACCGGCGTCGCCTCGACTACCTCAGCGGCGCCCTCGAGGTGCGGGACGAGCTCGGCGTTCAGCTGCGCCGACTCTCCCTCGGGGAGCGCATGAAGATGGAGCTCATCGCGACGCTCCTGCACGCGCCGAAAGTCGTCTTCCTCGACGAGCCGACGATCGGGCTCGACCTCACGGCCCAGCGCACGATCCGGGAGTTCCTGCTGCAGTACCGCGCCGACCACAAGCCGGCGATGATCCTGACCAGCCACTACATGGAGGACATCGAGGAGCTCTGCGAGCGCATCCTCCTGATCCAGGAGGGCCGCCTCGTCTACGACGGCCCGCTCGAAGAGGTCGTCACGACCTATGCGCCCTTCAAGACGCTGACCGCCCACTTCCACGTCGGGGCGGAGGCCTCGAGCCTGCCCTCCGCCGAGGAGCTACCCGGGGAGGTCCTGGACCTCGACGCCTGCCACGTGCGCCTGCAGGTCCCGCGGGGCGAGGTCAGCCGCAGCGCCCAAGAGCTCCTGCAGCGATTCCCGGTCGCCGACATCTCGATCGAGGAAGCGGAGGTCGGGAGCGTCATCGAGCAGATCTTCCGCGACGGCCAACTCCGTGACGAACCACAGCGGGAGCCCGCCCCGTGAGGCCCCGGCTCTTCGCGCAGGTGCTCTCCATCGAGGCGCGCAAGTCGATGAGCTACCGCATCGACTTCTGGATCAACTCCCTCGTGGGCATCCTGGCCCAGTTCGTGCTCGTCTACAGCCTGTGGGCTTCGATCATGGGCGCCGGCGGCGCGAAGGACTCGGGCTACAGCTTCGAGGCCATCGTCCTCTACTACGTGCTGGTCATCCTGCTCGGCAAGCTGGTCGGCTCGGGCTATCACCAGGGTGAAGTGTCCTCGGACATCTACGACGGGACGCTCTCGCGCTACCTGCTGTTCCCGAGCTCCTACTTCGCCTTCAAGTACGCCCAGCGCCTGGGCTCGCTGACGCCCGTCCTGGCCCAGGTCGTCGTGCTGGGGCTGGCCTATCTGCTGTTCCTGCCCCACCCCGACGACGTCAGCCCGACGACGGCCACGGTCGCGATGGGCTGCACCTCGCTCGTGGTCGCCAGCCTCCTCTTCCACAGCCTGTCCTGGCTCGTGCAGCTGGTCGCCTTCTGGGCCGACAACGTCTGGAGCCTCGTGGTCATGATGCTGTTCGTCGCCCGCCTCCTGGGCGGGTCGATGATCCCCCTGTCGATGTTCCCGGCGTGGAGCCAGGGATGGCTCGTCGTGCTCCCCTTTCGCTACCTCTACGGCTTCCCGGCCGACACGATCATGGGGAGGGTCCCGACCGAGGAGTGGCTCCTGGGCCTGGCGATCAGCCTCGCGTGGGTCGCCGCCATTGGCCTGGCCTCGAGCGCCGTCTGGCGCCGTGGAATGCTGAGCTACTCGGGCGTCGGGATCTGAGGGCCGGAAGTCGCCGATGAGCCGCTACCTCCGCCTCTACCTGAGCTTCGTGCGCTTCTCCTTCAGCCGCGCGATGGAGTTCCGTCTCGACTTCTTCTTCCGAGTCGTGATGGACGTCTGCTACTACGCGACGCAGATCGCCTTCTTCGCGGTGATCTACGGGCAGACCCAGGAGCTCGGCGGTTGGGACCGCTCTCAGGCCTTCGTGTTCATCAGCGGCTTCTTCCTGGTCGACGCGCTCCACATGACGATCTTCGCGAACAACATGTGGATGCTGCCGATCCTGGTGAACCAGGGGGACCTCGACTACTACCTCGTGCGCCCGGTGTCCTCGCTCTTCTTCCTCAGCCTGCGCGAGTTCGCGGCGAACTCCTTCTTGAACCTGGTGCTGGCGGCGGGCGTCTTCGCCTGGGCCCTGAGCGGTCTCTCGAGCGTGGTTGGGGTCGGCGACTGCGCGCTCTACCTGGCGCTGATCCTGAACGGCGCCCTGCTCTACTTCCTGCTGCACATCTGCTTCCTGATCCCCGTCTTCTGGCTCCACAGCGCGCGCGGGCTGGGGGAGGTCTTCTTCTCCTTGGCACGCTACGCGGAGCGCCCCGAGCGCATCTTCACCGGCTACATGCGGCGGGCCCTGGTCTCGATCCTGCCCTTCTCCCTGGTCGCCTCCCGGCCGGCCCAGGACCTCTTCGAGGGCTTTCGCTGGTCGACGGTGGCCCACATCGGGGCCGTGACCGCCCTCGGCTTCGTCTTCCTGCTCTGGTTCTGGGGACGCGCGCTCCGCTCCTACAGCTCCGCATCTTCCTGACGTCTGCCCCTCGAACGGCAGTCTGAGGGGGCTTATCTGGCGGGCGAAGCGTCGATGATGGCCACGACCCCGGCATCTGAGGTCCGGAACGGCCTTCCCGAAGGGGGGTCCGGGGCACGAAACCTGCCCGCCCCAGGGGCCTAGGAGCCCGATAGGACTCCCTAGCGGGGTCGTAAGGGGCGTCAGACCTTGTCACGAAGCGACATCACGGCGACAATTACGACTTCCGTATCCTCCCACTCCAGCCAACTGCGTAGTTCCCATGAGTTCCACCCGCGCACTTGCACTCGCGACAGCCCTCCTGCTAGGCGCGACCACGGCCTCAGCCCAGGTCACCACCCTCATCCTCGAGGGCGACAACATCCCCGGCGTGGGGAACGTGAAGAAGATCCAGAACGTCGCGGTCGGTGACTCCGGTGACTGGCTCGTTCAGGTCAAGACGGACAACTCGGACACCAGCAAGGACCTGGCCGTCGTCAAGAACGGCACCCTCTTCATGCAAGAGGGTCAGTCGATGTCCGCTCCTTCTGGCGCGACTCTGCAGGCCTTCGGCGAGTACAGCATCAACAGCGCCGGAGACACCGTGTCCACCGTCGAGATCAACGACAGCGGCACCAAGGACGCCATCTACTGGAACGACAAACTCCTCCTCCTGGAGGACGACGTGGCCCAGGCCCCCGGCTTCAGCGCCGGCACGAAGTACACGGCCATCTACTCGGCGAAGGTCAACGACAACGACCAGGTCGCCGCGATCGTCCAGATCGACGATCCGAACCTCTCGGCCTCCGTCAAGCAGGCCATCGTCATGTTCGACACCGATGGCAACGGGAACATCACCGGCGAGACCATCCTCGTCAAGGTGACGGACACGGCGGGCGCCGGCCAGCTGCCGATCGCCTTCTTCTCCCTGTTCGGCAAGAACTGGAGCTTCACGAACAACGGCTCGTACACCTTCAAGGCCAACATCAGCGCCGGAAACAGCGGCGCGGACGAGGTCGTCAACGTCGTCGGTACGACGGTGGCCGAGGAAGCCAGCCCCTCTCCGGTGGCCGGGCGCGCCTGGGGCAACCTGAGCAGCTCCCCCTCCTCGACGAACGACATCGGTGACTACGTCCTCCAGGCGGCCCTCTCGGGCGGCTCCGCGGACGACGCCGTGATCGTCAAGAACGGCGTGCTGTTCATGCAGGAAGGGATGGCCCTCGCGGCAATGGGCAACAACGGCCTCAAGTCCTTCGGCACGGGCCCGATCGAGATCTCCAGCGCGGGATTCGTCCAGTGGTACGGCCAGAGCGACGACCCCAACATCCAGCTCTCCGAGGGCCTCTGGTCGGAGACGGACCTGATCGTCCAGGGCGGCGTCACGATGGCGAGCGGCCAGATCATCGCCAAGCTCGTCGGCGACGACAAAGGCTACGACTTCACCCCCAACGGTCAGCTGCTGCTCTTCGAGGGCGAGCTGCAGGACGGCACCGAGGGTGCCTTCTCGATCGGGATCGCCGGCGGCGAGCCCGGTGGCTCGATGTGCTTCGGCGACGGCTCAGGCGGTACCTGCCCCTGCGGCAACAACGGTGGCACCGGCCAGGGCTGCGGCAACTCGACCGGCGCCGGTGGCGCCCTCACCGCTTCAGGCTCCTCGAGCTTGGCGATGAACAACTTCTCCTTCGCGGTGTCGGGCCTGCCCGCCGGCAAGACGGCCCTCCTGGTCTCCAGCGGCGCGTCTTCGAACACCGTCTGGGGTGACGGCCTGCTGTGCGTCGGGAACAACTGGACGCCCCACTCTGTGGCCTTCGCCAACGGCCTCGGCAACGCGACCTGGGGCACCGCCCAGATCACGAACCAGACCTGGGGACCGGGCAGCGACTCCTACTTCCAGGTGCTCTACCGCGACCCCTCCGGCTCCTGCGGGACCTTCAACGGCTCGAGCGCCTACCACGTCACCTGGACCCCGTGATCGGGGACTGAGTTCGACGACCCCCAGGGCGACGATCCCACGGGCGGCCGCGAGTCCAAGGCGACTCGCGGCCGCCTTCTCGTTCTAGCGAGCGGGGCTCGAGCCCCCACCTCGAGTCAGCCGGCCTGCAGGGCCTCCAGGGCCCGCGAGCGCAGTCGATAGCAGGCCTTCTTCGTCGGGCAGTCGAGGAGCACTCGCAGCGTGTCGAAGCTGCAGCCGCAGTAATCCCGCAGGACGAGCGAGGCCTCGAAGCGGAAGGGCAGCCGCTCTCGCACGGCGCGCGTGCGCGCGAGGATGTAGGGCAGACCGAAGGGCCAGCCGGCCGCGGCCAACTGGGCCTCCTCGTCCTCCCCGAGGCGCGCCGGACGCAGCCGGCGCAGCTCGTTCAGCACGTGGTGGCGCAACACGGTCTTCAACCAGGAACGGAACTGGGCGCGCGAGTGGGCGTTCGGGTCCGTCGGCGCCCTCAGGACGGCCAGGCAACACTCTTGCACGAGGTCGCGGGCAGTCCAGCGGGTCGTCCCCGAAGCGGTGACGCGGTAGGCGTGGGTGGCGATCCAGTCGAGCTCGCGCGCGAGCAGCCAGCCCAGGGACCAGCGGTCACCGCGCCGGGCCGCGCCCAGGCGACGGCTGTACTGCTCCTCCCAAGGATCGGGTCTTCTCAAAGCAGCAGGTGGGGCGGCGGGGATCCGACGCCGCTCCCTTCTCCTCCGCTCGCACCCTAAGTGGCCCCCGAGGATCCAGCAACACGCAAACTTCACGCGACGGCGCGCGCTTCACTCCGATCCGGCCTGGGGAATCAATCCGAGATTCCGAGTGGAATCGAGCGGAGCTGCGTGTGCCTCAGTCCGCTCCCCCCAGTTGCGCTGCACAGGCCTCCATCACCCGCGCCAGCGCCGCGCAGGCGACACTGACCCCGCCCAACTGGTGACTCCGGAGCTCGACCTCCACGCGGCCATAAGCATTCGACCAGTCCGGGTGGTGATCGAGGCGCTCCGCCTCCAAGGCGCAGCGGGTCATGAAGGCGAAGGCCTGGCGGAAGTCGTCGAAGCGGTAGCTGCGCAAGAGGCGGCCCTGCGCGCAGCTCCAGCTCGGGAGAGCCGCCAGGCAGGCCTCGAGCTCGCCGGGCTCGAGCAGTCGATTCCGGGAGGTCGCGCTCATGCTTGCCCTTCCCTCGACGAATTCAATTGGTAGCGAGGGCGGGACTTGAACCCGCGACACCAGGCTTATGAAGCCTGTGCTCTAACCAACTGAGCTACCTCGCCGCCGTTGGGGCCGGAGAATCTACCGGGTCCGGGGTCTCCGCGGCAAGGGCTTGGGGGGAGAGCCGTCGGGGCCGCGAAGGCTCATCGGGAGCCCCTCGAGGGGGACCGAGCTCCGCCGCGCCCCGGCGACGCGGAGGAGCGCGTGAAGTCACTCCAGGCCCTCGCCGGCGGAGGACGATAGAGGAGTCCGCTGGAGGGCCCGCTCCGCGCGGGAAGAAGCCCCTCCGTGGAGCCGAGGTCGGCGCCCCCACCGGGAGCCGACGCAACGGATCCGAGCGAGGAGGGGGTGCCGAGAGAGAAGCGAAGGCGCGCCGGGCGGAGACGTCCGGCGCGCTCGCCTTCCGGCGGCTCGATCCGGCGCCGACGCCGATTCCGCGCCGGGCTCAGCGCGCCAGCGGCGCCGCCCCGCGCACGGCCTCGATCGCGATCGGCATGGCCTCGAGCAGGGCGTCCACGTCCTCGGCCGTGGTCGGGTGGCCCAGGCTGAAGCGCAGGCTCTGGGAGGCGCGCTCGGCGCTGAAGCCCATGGCGAGCAGGACGTGGCTGGGCGTGCCCTGGGAGGCCGAGGCACCGGCCGCGACGCTGAAGCCGTGCTCGCCGAGCTCCTCCTGCAGGCGTCGCGCGGAGAGGCCGGGGAAATGGACGCTCAGGGTGTTGGGGAGCATGCCGCCCGCGCCGTTGCGTTGCGCCTCCGGGAAGCGCTCGCGGATCCCGTTCCAGAGCTGCTGGCGGCGATGCTCGAGGCTCGACTGCGAGCCGAACTGCCCCGTGGTCGCGAGGCGCGCCGCCTCCGCCATGGCGACGACCCCGAGGGTGTTCTCGGTGCCGCTGCGCAGGCCGCCCTGATGGCCGCAACCGAAGTGCAGCGGCGGGAGCTCGACGCCTTCGCGCACGTAGAGGGCGCCCACGCCCTTGGGCGCGTGGAACTTGTGGGCCGAGAGGCTGAGCAGGTCGCAGGGCACCTCACGCAGGTCGATGCGGAGCTTGCCCATGGCGGCGACGGCGTCGCAGTGGAAGCGCACGCCGCGCTTGCGGCACAGGGAGCCGATCTCGCGCACCGGCTGGCAGACGCCGGTCTCGTTGTTGGCCCACATGACCGACACGAGGAAAGTGTCGTCGCGCAGGGCGCCCTGCAGGTCGCGCAGGTGCACGGCCCCGTCCGAGCGCGGCTCCACGAGGGTCAGGTCGAAGCCCCGCTCGCGCAGTTCGAGGGCGCTCTGGAGGACCGACTTGTGCTCGATGGCCGTCGTGACCAGGTGCCCCGAGCGGCGGCCGCGGGCGCTCGAGAAGAGGGCCCAGTTGTTGGACTCCGTCCCGCCCGACGTGAAGTAGACCTCCCCCGGGCTCGCGCCGAGGGCCTCGGCCAGCTTGCCCCGGGCCTCCTCGACCAGGGCCGAGGCGGCCCGTCCGGTCGGGTGGGGCGCCGCCGAGTTGCCCCAGGGGGCCTCCATCAGGGAGCGGCAGAGGGCCTGGACGCGGGGGTCGAGGGGGGTCGAACCGTTGTAGTCGAAGTACTTTCCGACCGCGGCTCCGGAGGGATCGCCATCGTGCTGGGGCATTCCTCCAGTATGGCCGGAGGGGGTCGATTTGTCGCGCTCCGGTCCGACGGGCGGGCGCCTCGGCGCGAGGGCGACCCAGGGCTAGGACGGGGGCCGCCGCGCGCGTCAGGGATCGGGGGGCCCGGGACGATAGGAGGGGCGTTCCCCCAGCCCCCCGCTCCATGCCCCAGCCCCCCCAGATCGAAGTCCTCTCCGAGCTCGTGGACGTGCTCGTCGACTGCGCCGACCCGCGCGCCCGTGAACGCCTCCTGGCGCGCACCCTCTTCGAGCGCGGCTGGTCCCAGGCGGTGGCGCTCTTCAGCGCGCTCCCGGAGGCGGCCGGCGATCACCCCTGGACGCCCACGGTGACGATCGGCGCCGAGGACCTCCTGCTCGACGGCGAGGTCGTGCGGGCGATCTACTGCGGCCAGCTGCCCGAGGAGCTGCCGCTGAACAAGCGCGTCCTCTTCGGCGCGAACTCTCACGCCCGCTACGCCTTGGTGCTCGGCGGCTTCCGCGGGCAGGAGCACGAGCTGGACCTGCTCGAGGCGACCTTCCAGGTGCTCGCCGCGGTCGCCGAGGGCGACCACGACGGGGGCCCGACGACGAGCCTGGTGGACCTCCTGCAGGGCGCCCTGCCCGGGAGCCAGGACGAGCTCGACGCGGACGTCGATAGCACCCTCGACTCGGAAGCGCCGCAGCAAGGCAGCGAGCTGAGCCGACTCCTCAACCACATGGGCGGAACCGAGTCCCTCCTGCAAGGAGAGCTCATGCCGCTCAGCGACGAAGACCGCGAGCACTTCGGCGAGGTGCTCGAGCGCACGACGGCGCGCGCCGCGGACGTCTTCGGCTCGACCCTCGAGCAGGCGGCGGCCGAGCTCTCGCGCTTCGGCGACACCTGCGTCGCCGCCCAGGTCGAGGGCCTCTGCGAACAGGCCGCCTGGGTCCTCTCCCAGCGTGGCATCGAGCTGCAACTGCACAGCGGGCCCGCCGCTCGCGTCTTCACCCTGCCGACCTCCGAGGCGGCTGTGTGGGCGTTGCTCGAGGAGGTCCTCGGGCGTCTCTTCGAGCGCCTCCGCCGGCTGCGCGCCGGAGGGGGCCGCATCGACCTCGAGCTCGAACGCGTGGACGCCCACTGCCTGGGGTTGCGCGTCTGGATCCAGCTCCGCCGCGGGCGCGAGCTCGCCCTCAAGGGTCCCGGGGAGGTCCCCGCCGCCCTGCTCCGGGACGCCTGCGCCCGCCTCCTGCCCGTCGAGCAGTGCCCTCCGGGAGCCTGCCTCGAGCTGCGCTTCGAGCGCCCGGCGCGCCGAGCGGCCTGAGGAGGCCGAGAAGCGACCGAGGGGCCCTCGAGGGCCGTTTCGGGGGTCGAGGACAGCTCATTCGGAGCGGAACCGGGGTGCCCAATTTCCCGCGGATTGGGGGCTGAGCGTTCCAGGGGGACGCCTAGAATCGGGTCCGAAGAGTCGCTTCGAGAGGTGCCGCACTTTGCGAGCGGTGCGGTATCCGGGAAGCTCGATCGACTCCTCTCTCCCTCGGGCCGACAGCCTTCCCGCTGTCGGCCCCCTTTCGTTCGCGGCGCGCCCGACACCTTGGGCGACTTGACGCCGGTGGAGCGCGACGGATTCCGAGCTTTGGGGGTCCATGCCCACCGAGAAGCGGTCCTAGACTGAAGGCGTGAGTCCTGCGCCGGGTGAAGCCTCGCTATGCGAGCAGCGAGGCTCCGGGAAGCTCCTGGCGAAGACTCCTCTCTCCTTGGGCCGGCAGACTTCCCACTGCCGGCCCCCTTCCGAAGCAGGAGACGGCCCTCCCGGAGATCAGGGCAAGACCCGCACGTCCACGTAGCGCCCGTCCGAGCTCGGCTCGATGACGAGCTCCTTGCGACGCGCGGCCCAGCTCCAGCCGACCGGCGTGCCGTCGGCCAGCTCGACCGACCGGGGCGCCTGGGCGTAGCCGGCGAGGCGCAGGAGGTCGGCCGTGCCGTCCGCGCTCTCGTGCTGGAAGCGCAAGGTCTCCCCGGCGGAGAGCCCGAGCTCCCCGAGCCGCAGGCGCAACTCGTCGACGTCGCGCGTCTCGAGCAGAGCGAAGGAGTTCAAGCTCTCGCCCTGGAGGGGCGCGAGCTCGAGCCGGAAGCGACCGAAGGCCCCGGCGAGCAGCGCCTCGACCTCGCTGTGCCGCCAGCGCCCGGGGCGATCCACGAAGAGCTCCATGGAAGGCTCCGCGGGCCCGCCCAGGTCGTGCTGCGAGACGAAGTCGAGGGCCGGCGCGAGGTCGAGGCTCGCCCAGTGGTGCCCTGCGGCCGGCTCGTGCACGAGGTTCTCGACGACCCAGGCCCCGCGCTGCTGCAGGAAGGTCGCCAAGGCCCCCATGCCCTCGACGAGATCCACCTGCGGGTCGGCCAGATTGGCGTGCAAATAGATCGGCCGGTCGTCGAGGTTGAGCACGGGCGCCCGATCGGGATCGACGGGCCCGTCGTCCAAGAGCTGAATCGGGGAGACGCGCTCGTACTCGAAGGGAGCCGCCTCGAGGCTGCCCTTGAAGTGACGCGCGTTCGAGAGCTTCTGCTGCAGCCAGCCCGGCGCCTCCTCGAAGGCGCGCGGCATGTCGAGGGTCCCGGTGTGGACGACGATGCCCGCGAACTGCAGCTGTCGCGGGTCCAGGTGCCGCATGCCGAAGGAGAGGGCGCTGAGCCCCCCCATCGAGAAGCCGACGGCGTACACGCGCCGGTAGTTGAACGGCACGATGCCGTATAGCACGTGGAAGACCGCCTCGAGCGACGCCTGGGTCTGCGGGCTCGCGAAGCTCGTGTCGGTCAGCCCGTAGGGCGCCACGAGCATCCAGCCGCGTCGCGCAGCCTCGAAGGGCAGGTCCGTGTTGAGGAAGACGTCCTTCTCGCTGACCGAGTAGCTGTGGAAGCCGACGACGACCGCGCGCTCGGCGAAGGGCTTCTGGGCGAAGCCGACCGGGAGCTGCACGAGGATGCGCTCGGGGTAGGTCGCGCTCCCCGAGTGCGGCGCGCGGATCACGACCTCGTAGGTCGGGTCGGCGGTGAAGCCCGGCACCTTGCGGAAGCGCATGCCGTTCGGCCCCACCTGCCAGCCGGCGGTCCCCGCCTGGGGGACGGTCACGGCGCCGAGGTCTTCGACGGCCATCGACCAGCGGAAGAGGGACTCGGGGACGCCGTCGGGAGCCTGCCGAGCCGGAGCCGCGGCCGCGGCCTTCGCGGAGAAAGTGGCCGAGAAGGCCACCAGGAGAGCCAGGATGCGGGTCGGGAAGGTCATGCTGGGGAGCGAGATCGGCCGGGGAGAGCCGCTGCCTCATCGACCAGGGGGGCACCCCGGCTTGGGACAATCTCCGCTCCCTGCTCAGGGCCTCCGCAGCACGACCTCGACCGAGGCCCGGCGCTTCTCGGGGCCGAAGCTCAAGGAGCGTTGGTGCGCCTCGAAGCCCTTGCCCTCGACGACGAGCCGCCACTCCCCGAAGGGCACCACGGCGCTGTGGGCGGCGCGCACCTTCGAGGGCTTCTCGGCGCCCCGGAAGCGGTGTTTGCGCTGTTCACGGGCGAGGGCGATGCTCCCGCGCTTGCGCGCCTTGGCCGAGCCCCGGGGGGGCTCCAGGCGCGCCTGGAAGTTCTCGACGGGCCGACCCGCCGCGTCGCGCACGTAGACCCAGATCTCCGCCGCCGGCGCGAGCTCGATGGCGCCGAGGTCGACGCGCCCACCCTCGGGCAGCTCGACCCGCTCGCTGCGCCGCGGCAGGTAACCGGGGGCCTCGAAGCGGAAGCTCGAGCGCCCGGGGCGCACGCCGGTCAGGCGGAAGCCGACGCCCACAAGCTCGAGCACGCCCCCCCGCGGGTTCACGACGCGAACTTCCTCCGGCCGGCTTCCGTCACGGGTCAGGAGGCTGCCCGTGACCGTCACGCTGCCGGGGGGGATGGTGCGCTCGAGGACGAGCTCGTGCTCGAGGGTCTCGCCGTCCCCGCTCGTGAAGACGACGAGCGGCCCCCCCACGGCCCGGTAGCCGCGGGCCTCGGCGGCGAGGCTCCAGCTCCCCGGCTGCAGGTTCGGGAGCTCGAAGCGACCGAAGTCGTCCGCGCGAGTGGAGCTCTTGGCGCGGGTCGGCCCCGCCTGCTCGAAGAGTCGCTGCGCGGCGGCCTTCACCCGCGCCCAGGGAACGGATTCGCCGGCCTCGTCGACGACCCAGCCAGCGATCCCGCCGGCGGGCTCGAGGACGAGCTCGAGGGCCTCGACTGCCTGGGGCGCGGCCGGGATGCGCAGCTTCTCCCGCAGGCGCCGGTGCCCGAGCGGCTCGGCGTGCAGCTCGTAGCTCCCCCGCGCGAGGCCCGCGAAGCGAAAACCGCCCTCGGCGTCGGTCGCGCAGTTGCGGACGACTCCGCCGACGAGCTTGCGGTCGCTGTTCGAGAGCGTGAGCGCGAGACCCGGGACGGGCTCCCCCGCGGCGTCGACGACGCGGCCCTCCAGGGTGCGCGCCTCGATCACGGTCAGCACGAGCTCCACGCGCTCCTCTCCCGAGCGCAAGCGCAGTCTTCGTCCTCGACCGGCGAGCTCCGCCTCCTGCCACGCGCCGGGCTTGGCGGCCTTCGCGAAGGCGAGCAGCTGGAGCTCGCGCATGGCGGGCAGGCCCTCGACGCGAAAGCGACCCTGCTCGTCGCAGTCCACGCGGCGCGGCGCGATCGCGGTCGACTCCTCGGCCCCGGCCTCGAGGAGGCTCTCCTCCTCCCAACTGAGGAAGACCGTCGCGCCCCTCACCGCGAGGCCCGCCTCGCTCTGGACGCTCCCGGACAAGCTGGCCGGCTGGGGCAGCTCCCAGTCGCGCTCGATGGACTCCCCCGCCTCACCGACGACGATCCTCTGCGAGCGCCGCGCGCCCCAGTCGCCCTCCACCGAGATTCGCAGGCTCCCGGGCGCGAGGCCCTCCAGGCGGTAGCCTCCCTCGGCGTCCGTCCACGCCTCGCGCGTGCCGAGGGTGACGAAGGGGTCGAAGGCCCCGGAGGGATCGGGCTCGGCGCGCAAGAGGGCACCGACGACGGGTTCGGCCGTGTCCTCGAAGCTCACGCGCCCCGCGAGGCTCGCGCCACGCACGAGCTCGAGGCGCACCGAGGTCGTCTCGCCCGTGCGCACGGAGAGGCCGCGGTGACGTCCGGCGCTCCAACCCGGCAGCCGGGCGCCGAGGCTGTAGGCTCCGGTCGCCAGGTCCTCGAAGGCGAAGCCGCCCCCCGCATCGACGGGCGCCACGCGCGGAGCCTCGAAGGGCGCCTGGTCCGCGGCGAGCAGCCAGAGCAGGACATCACCGCCGACGAGCTCCGCTCCCCGCGGTCCCTCGAGCTGACCGCGGATCGCGCCCGCGGGCTCGAGCTCGAAGCGCGCCTCCTCTCCCGCCGGCAGCGCGGGTCGGCGCAGGGGCGCGAAGCCCGCGCAGGCGACCTCGACGCGGGGCAGGGAGCCCGCGGGCACGCGCAGCGAGAAGCGACCCTCGCCGTCCGTCTCGCCGCTCATCTCCCACCCGACGTCGGATGAAGCGCCACCGACGAGGCGCAGGCGCGCCCCCGGAAGAGGCGCGCCGTCCGCTCGGGCGACGACGAGGCCTTCACGCAGCTCTCCCTCCGTCCGCAGCTCGAGGGCCACCGGCCCCGCGGTCGACAGCGCTCGTCGTCCCGTGAGCTCCTCCATGCCCGAAGGCGAAGCCCCCGCTCGCTCGGCGACGCGCCCCGCCGACGGCGTCGCCACCTCCGCCCCCGCCGGTGCGAGGGCCTCATGGGGGGCGCTCCGGAGCTCCGCCTCGGCGCCCTCGTCCCGCTCGAAGCCCCAGCCGAGGTAGAGCGCCAGCCCGCCGAGCACGGCGACGAGCAGCAGCAGCAGCAGGCGCGCTGTGGGCGCGCGAAGGGCGGGGGCGGTCATGGGATCGTCAGTCGAGGCTCCAGCTCGACTCCGAACGCGCGAAGCCCGGAAAAGTGCCGTAGCAGTCACCGAGCAAGTTGAAGAGCTGCACCCGCGTTCCCTCGCGATCGATCACGACCAGGCGCTGGTGGCGGTCGTCGACCCCGGGGGCGAGGGCGAGGTCGGTCGGCTCGAGCACGCTCCCTTCCCCGTCACCGGCCTCGGCCAGGACGCGCAGGAGCTTCCCGCCGGCGTCGAGCAGGAGCACCGCGCTCGCCTCCCCTCCGACGGCCAGCGCCAGGCGTCCGTCGTCCACGGGCTGCACGGCGTTGGGGAGGAAGGGTGCGCTGCCCCCGAGGGCGAGGCGGATCTCGAAATGGAAGTCGCCGCCACGGAACACCTGCACGCGTCCGCCGCCGCGCTCCGCGGCCCAGATCCACTCGTCGCGGCGCGCGACGCCGCGCAGGTCGCGGAAGGAGCGGTCGACCTGCCCGCCCGAGCGTAGCGAGTGCGTGCGACCGCTGCCGAGCTCGAGCCGCTGCAGGGCGTGACGGCGCGCCCCGGCGGAGGCGACGACGAGCTCTTGGGCGTCGTCGCTGCCGCTCGAGCAGACGTCGATCACGCGGCCGAGCAGGCCGCCGCGATCGTGCACCCCCGCGGCCAGCCCGTCCACGCCGGCCAGTTCCTCGCCAAAGAGGTTGAAGGCGACGAGCCGTCCCCCGGTGCCGTCCGCCACCCACAGGCGATGGTCCTCGTCGAGGTCGAGGCCGTCGACCGAGGCCGCGGCGTCGTCGGGGCCGCGGAAGGAGAAGCTCGCCTCGAGCTCCCGGCCGTCGAGGTCGAAGCTGCGCACGTGCGCCGTCTTCTCCTCGCTACCGACGTAGACCACGCCCTTCGAGCAGCAAAGGCTACCGGCCATCGCTCCCTCCCTCCGCGGCGCGCTCGAGGGTGACGAGCACGACCTCGGTCGGCGCGCGGAAGCGCAGGGGGAGCGCGACGACCCCGAGGCCCCGGCTGATGATCGAGGTCGTCGGGCCGTGCCGCAAACGCTCGCCGGGGTGCGGCGGTCCGATCTGGTGGCGCAGGAAGCGCGGCAAGGGCAGCCGGATCTGTCCGCCGTGGGTGTGGCCGGACAGGACCAGCACGCAACCCTCCCGGGCGAGGAGCTCGGCGCCCTTGGGGTTGTGGCAGAGCAACACCTCGACGTCCCCCGGCTCGAGGCCGGCGCGCGCGGCGCGCGGATCGACCCGCTTCCCCTCCTCGAGGTCCTCGACGCCCGAGAGGTAGAGGCAGTCCCCGCCGCGCTCGAGCCGCGCCCCTTCGTTGCGCAGGAAGCGCACGCCGGCCTCGGCGAATCGCCGCGCGATCTCCGCCTCGCGCCGCCCGCGGTAGTCGTGATTCCCGAAGACCGCGAAGCTGCCGAGCCGCGGTCGCAGGCGAGCCAGGTCTCCCACGAGCCGGAAGGCGTCCTCGGCCCGGTGCGTGATGTAGTCGCCCGTCAGGACGACCAGGTCGACGGCCTCCGCCTCGACGGCGTCGACCACCGCCGCCAGGTCACCCTCGCGCACGAAGCGCCCCGCGTGGAGGTCCGAGAGCTGCGCGATGCGCAGGCCCTCGAGCCCCGCGGGAAGGTCGGGCACCTCCACGCGCTCGCGGCGCAGCAGGAAGCGTCCCGGCGCGAGGTGCCGCGCGCGGTAGAAGCGCCGCCCGCCGAGGAGCCCGCAGCCGACCTCGAGGCTCCAGGAGAGCAGCAGTCGCCAGCGACCCAGGCGGCGCGGCGCGACGCGCACTTCCCCCTCGGCGAAGGGGCTCTGACGTTCGCGAGGGATCGCGCGCTCCACGCTCCCATCCTAGCGGCCGCGGCGGCGCTCAGGGTGTCAGCAGCGTCGCCGCTCCCAGCGGCAGGGCACGCTCGCCCTTGCGGTCGAAGAGGGTCCACAGTCCGCCTTCGGGCTCGAGCCTCAAGCAAGCGTCGGAGAGGTCGAGCACACCCCGACCCTCCTCGACGGTCACGAGACCCAGGACCGTGACGAAGGCGGCGCTGCCCTCGATGCGGACGTTGCCGCGCCCCAGGCGCATGCGGACGGGCCGCGCGTCCTCGAGCAGGAGCTCCGTCTCGGCGCCGAGTCGCAAGCGGCAGTCCCCCGCCTCGAGGAAGGCCTCGGAGACCGCGGCGGTGCGCACCCAGCGCCCCGGCAGGACGAGGAGGTCCTCGACGTCCGCGTCCAAGGGCCGACCGTCGAGCAGGACGCTCCCGCGTTGCTCGACGAGCTCCACCCGCGCGGGGGGCGGCCCAAAGCTCGTGATCTCGAGCATGAGCCAGAAGAAGAAGGCCGGGATCAGGACCAGCCGCAGGCGGAAGGGGAAGCGCCGGCGCTTGGGCTCGCGCGGACCGAAGACCTTCGCGTGGAGGCTGCGACGCTGGCGCTCGACCATGCGCTTCTCGCGCTCCTCGACGGTGAAGCGGGAGAGGTGAGCCGCGGTCTCGACCGCCTCGCGGTAGGCCTCGAGGCACTCCCGGCAGCCGGCCATGTGCGAGCGCAGGGGTCGCTGGCGCTCGGGCACGAGGGGGGCCGTGGCGAACTCGCGGATCGCGGCGCGGGCCTCCTCGCAGCTGAGGGCCGAACCGGGTCGGGCGGGGGGTTGCGACATGGAGGGGCGGGACGCGAGAGTCCCGCGGCTCCCCTATCGGCGCAATGGCCCCGCACCTCGAGCCCCCGGGGGGTGCCCCGTCCCGCTCCCAGGACAGCCGCCCCGGGCGTGCCGTCTCGCCCTCAGGCGAGGCGCTCGAGGCCCCGCTCGAGCCGCGTGGCGCTGCGCTCGGGTCCGAGCCAGACCAGGACGTCGAAGAGGTCCGGGCCGCCGGCCTTGCCAGTCAGGGCGCAGCGCAGGGGCTGGAAGAGCTGGGGGAACTTGAGATCCCGCTCGGCGACGAAGGCCTTGCCCTCGGCCCGCAGCTCCTCGGCGGTGCGGCCGGCCGCCAGGCCCGGCAGGACGGTCTCGCGGAAGGCCTCCAGGGTCGCGATGCGCTGCTCGTGCTTGCGGGCGCCCTTCTCCGCCTTCTCGTCGTAGGCGAGGCTCCGGTCGTCGGCGTAGAGGAAGCCGATCGTGTCCGGCATCTCCGAGTAGAGGCGGATGCGCTCCTGTCCCATCGCCATGGCGGCCTCCAAGCGCGCGGGATCGGCCTCGAGCTCGGCCGCGCTCACCAGACCTGCCTCGACCAGGTAGGGCGCGCAGTGGGCCGCGAGCTCCGCCAGGCTCTCGCGGTGCACGTACTCCCCGCTCATCCAGGCGAACTTCTCGAAGTCGAAGATCGAGCCGGCCTTGCCGACGCCGTCCAGGTCGAAGGCCTCGACGAGCTGCTCGCGGGAGAAGATCTCCGTCTCGCCGTCGAGGGCCCAGCCCTGGCGCGCGAGGAAGTTGACCGTCGCGTCGCGCGAGTAGCCCTCCTCTCGATACTGGGAGAGGGCCACCGAGCCGTGGCGTTTGGAGAGCTTCTTGCCGTCCTTGCCCAGCATCAGGGGCAGGTGCGCGAAGCGTGGCGCGTCGAAGCCGAGCGCCTGGTAGAGCAGGACCTGCTTGGGCGTGTTGACCAGGTGCTCCTCGCCCCGCAGCACGTGGCTGATCCGCATGTCCGCGTCGTCGCAGACCACGACGAAGTTGTAGGTCGGCGCGCCGCCCTGGCGCACCATGACCCAGTCGTCGATCTCGGCGTGGTCGAAGGTGACCGCACCGCGCACGAGGTCCTCGACCGTCGTCGAGCCGGCGGGAACTCGGAAGCGCAGGGTGTGGGCCTCCCCCGCCTCGGCGCGCCGCGCCGCCTCCGCGGGGTCGAGCTCGACGCAGTGACGGTCATAGCGCGGGGTCTCGCCCCGGGCCTCCTGGGCGGCGCGCACCTCGTCCAGGCGCTCCTTCGAGCAGAAGCAGCAGTAAGCCGCTCCGCCTTCGAGGAGGGTCGTGGCGAGCTCCAGGTGTCGCTCGACGCGCTCGGACTGACGGTAGGGGCCGAAGTCCCCCCCCGCCTCGGGGCCTTCGTCCCAGTCGATCCCGAGCCAGCGCAGGCCCTCGAAGATCGCCGCCTCGGACTCCGCCAGCGACCGCTCGCGGTCGGTGTCCTCGATGCGCAGCACGAAGGTCCCGCCGTGGTGGCGGGCGAAGGCCCAGTTGAAGAGGGAGGTGCGCGCCAGGCCCAGGTGGATCGTTCCCGTGGGGCTGGGGGCGATGCGGACCCGGACGGGGGCGGTCGGCGATTCGGTCACGGTCGGTGCGGGGTGGAGGCGGCGCGGGAGGGCCGGGGAGGATACGCGGGCGCCCTCGAGCGGGCAACGCGAGCCCCGGCCCCCGAGTCGGGAGGTGAACGAGGCCGGCCCGCGGGCTAGATTCTGTCCATGGAGAACCACGAACGCCCGAGCCTCGAGCTCATCCAGCAGGTCCCCAAGGTGCTCTTGCACGAGCACCTCGACGGCGGCCTGCGCCCCGCCACGGTGCTCGCCCTCGCCCGCGACTGCGGCTACGGGGACCTGCCCGAGAGCGACCCCGAGGCCCTCGGGCGCTGGTTCCACGCCGGCGCCGACCGCGGCAGCCTGCCGGAATACCTGCAGGGCTTCCGGCACACGATCGCCGTCATGCAGACGGCCGAGGCCCTGGAGCGCGTCGCCTACGAGTTCGTCGAGGACATGGCGGCGGACAACGTGGTCTACGCCGAGGTGCGCTTCGCCCCTCACTTCCACACCCAGGCGGGTCTCGGCCTCGACGGGGTCATGACATCGGTGCTGCGCGGACTCGGCCGCGGCTCGAAGGAGTTCGACGTCGGCTTCGGACTGATCGTCTGCGCCATGCGCAACGAGAGCACCGAGCTCTCCTCCCAGCTCGCGGAGCTGGCGGTCTCCTACCGCAACCAGGGCTGCGTCGGCTTCGACCTGGCCGGCGAGGAGGCCGGCCACCCGGCCAACCACCACCTGGCCGCCTTCCAGTTCGTCAAGCGCGCCGACTTCAACATCACGATCCACGCCGGCGAGAGCTTTGGGCCCGAGAGCATCTGGCAGGCCCTGCAGTACTGCGGCGCGCACCGCATCGGCCACGGCGTGCGGCTGCTCGAGGACATCGTCGTCTACGACCGCAAGGTGATCCGCGTCGGCTCCCTGGCGCAGTACGTCCTCGACCACCGCATCCCCCTCGAGATCTGCCTGTCGAGCAACGTGCACACGGGCGCGGCCCCGAGCCTCGCGGAGCACCCCTTCCCCTACTTCTGGCAGAAGGACTACCGCGTGACGCTCAACACGGACAACCGCCTGATGAGCGCCACGACCCTGTCGCGCGAGTACCAGATCGCGGTCGAGGAGTACGGCCTCGGCTTCGACGACCTCGAGAAGCTCTCGATCAACGCGATGAAGTCCTCCTTCGCCCCCTACGAGGAGCGGCTCGACGCGATCTTCGCGCGCATCAAGCCCGGCTTCCGGGAGCTGCGCCGCCAGAACGACCTGCCGGCACCCGAGAATCCCTACTGGGACGGGAACAACTGAGCTCGGCGGGGCTCGGTCGTCACTCCTTCGGCTTGGGCAGCTTGCGGTGCTGCTCCGGCGGGAGGGCCTCGACCGCTGCGGCGCGCAGGGAGCGCCAGCGCTCGTCCTCGCCGGCCTTGCGGGCCCCCTTCAGGAGCAGCTTCCAAGTGGCGATGCCGGGCGCGAGCTCGACCAGAGCGCGCGCGAGAGCCGCGGCGTCGTCGTCCTCGCCGACGACGAGCAGGGACTGGTGCAGCCGGCCGGCCTCGCTCACGATCGAGGCGAGCCGGGCCTCGCGGCTGCTGCCGTCGTCGTCCTCCGGGGCGAGCACGAGCAGCAGGTCGAGCTCCTTGCGCTCACCGTCGAACCAGGCGAGCGGGTCGCCGTAGCCCTCGACCACCTCGGCGTGGCGACCCGCGCGGAAGAGCGCCTCGGCCACCTCCTCGAAGAGGCGCGGAAGCGGGTCGTGAACCGGCGCCTCGCCGGCCCGGGGAGGCAGCGCGCTCTCCCGCGCCCGCAGGGCGTCGTAGACCTCGAGGGTCACTCCCGCCTCCTCCAGGGTGGCGCCCAGCACGCAGAGGTCGGTCGTGGCGCGAGCGGTCGGCTCGCGGCCGAGCAACACCTCGCGCGCGGCGTCGCGGCGCTCGCGCAAGGCGACGAGGGCCGGCGGGTGCGCGCGACCGAAGCGGACGATCTCCGAGAGCAAGAGCGAGGTGCGCACGCGGTCGAAGGCCCGCAAGGGGTCCTCGTCCCCGTGATCCCAGCACCAGAGGAAGAGCTCGAGGGCCTCCGCCTTCGCCCCCTCCCGTTCCAGCTCACGGGCGAGCTCCATCTTCAGGTCGGGGTTCCCCGGGTCCTCGGCCAGGGTGCGGCGCAGCCGCTCGGCGCGGCTCACGCCCGCCAGGACGTCGGCCGCCTGCTCGAGGAAGGCCTTGGGCTCGCGGAAGCCCACGATGCGTCCCTTCAGCTCCCCGCTGGTCTCGACGAAGACGAGGTTCGGGTAGGAATCCACCCCGAAGCGCTTCGCCAAGGCGACACGTTCCTCGGCGTCGACCTTGATCGGCACGGTGTGCTCCTCGAGCCAGGCGACGACCTCCGCGTCCTTCCACGTCTCCTCGTCGAGCCGCTTGCAGGGCCCGCACCAGGTCGTGAAGAAGTCGATGAACACGACCCGGTCCAGCTCCTTGGCCCGGTAGCAGGCCGCGTCGAAGCCGATGTCCAGGAAGGGCTCGCCGGCCGGCGCGGCGGCGGCGAGGGTCAGGAGGGCGCTGGAGAGGATGCTCATGCCCCCAGGCTACGAAAAGACCGCGCGGGTCGCCCGGGGCGTCCCGCGCGGTCTTCGCCGCTGGGGCTGGGGCCGGGTCCGATCGACTCAGGGACAGAAGTCGACCGCCAGGCCGTCGGAGAGGTTGAAGCCGGCGCCGCCCGCCGCGACGTCGCGGTACCAGTACTGGAAGTACCAGGTCTCGCCCTCGGAGATCATGCCGGCCCCGCTACTGGCCGGCGGCGCGCTGAGGTCGAAGGCGCGCGTGACCGTACCGAGGCTGTCCGCGATCTGGACCGGGGGCAGCCGGAAGATCCCGACGCCGCCGGCCCCGACGCAGCGCGTGCCGTCGCCGAAGGGCGCGGAGGCCTGGGCGGGACCGTAGTAGAAGAGCCCCGGCTTGTTGGGCAGGGCCCCGTTGACGCTCAGGACGAGGTCGTTGGCCGCCAGGCTGGTCGAGCCGCTCGAACCCATCTGCGCGCCGCTCCCGAAGGAGTTGAGCGACGCCGTGCAGTAGTTCGAGACGACCGAGCCGCTGCAGCCGCCGCAGTCCACGTCGAGCACCTCGAGGTCGTCGACCGCCGCCTCGACGATCGATCCCGAACCGAGGTCCGAGGCGACGAAGCGCAGGCGGGTCGTGGCGCTGGGGGTCACGAAGCTCGCGACGCTGAAGCTGTGCTGGAACCAGCCGCCCGAGGCCTCGGGGTGGCTGGGGCCGAGGCGCTCGACCTCGACCCAGGTCGAGCCGTTCGCGCTGACCTCGACGACGAAGTCGTCATCCACCGCGCTGTTGCCGTCGTTCGAGTACCAGCGCCAGTAGCTGATCGTCGGCTGCTGTGCGCCGGAGAGGTCGAAGTTCGGGCTGAGCAGGGTGGTCGTGCCGCCGTCCACGTCGTTCTGGCCGAGCGAGCCGCCGGGAGAGCCCTGGCCGGTCACCCAGCACTGGGTGCCGGAAGCGGTGTGGTCGTCCTCGGTCTGGGAGGAGGTGCCGTTGGGGTCGACGAGCTCCCAGATGCCGGTCGTGGCGTCGTCGCCGGGGAGGCCGCCGGTCCAACCGCTCGAGGCCTCGAAGTCGTCGCTCGCCAGGCTCAGGACCGCGCTGGCGGCCACAGTCGAGTAGAGCTCCGAGGGCGCGAGGCGCGGCTCGGTCCAGGTCCCGCCGCGCGTGCTCTGGGCGCTGATGTACCACTCGAAGGCCGTGCCGCAGGCGAGACTCGGGAACTCGACGGCGTAGCTCCCGCCGCCCTGGTCGACGAGGTCGTAGCTCGTCCAGCTCCCACCCGTGCGCAGGTGGAGCTTCGCGCTGCCCGCCGCGAGGTCTCCGGGCAGGGCCTCCGTGATCGTGACCGTCGTGCTGTCACCCGTGGGCTCCACGAGGGTGGGCGCGCTCGCCAGGTCGAACTCGAGGGGAATCTGGCCCATCCACAGCACGAAGAGACCACGCTCGAGGTCGCTGCCGATCACCGTGCCGCTCTCGAAGTAGGGGTAGACGCTCCAGAGGCCGTTGAATCCGTCCCCGTCGTCGCTCGGGTAGGTGTCGAACCAGGCCACCTCGGTGGGGTTCATGGGGTTCGAGGCGTCGAAGACGCGCAGGCCGCTGCGGTAGTTGGCGGCGAAGATCAGGTCCCCGAGGGTGTAGAGGTTGTGCCCGACCGCGGTGTTGCCGTTGGTGAAGTTGGTCGCCTCGAAGGGGCTGTTCAGGTTCGAGACGTCCATGACGAAGGTCTTCGTCGGCAGGACCCCGTTCTCGTCCAGCTCGTCCCCGAGGAAGAAGTACTGGCGGTCGGCCGAGAGCCAGCCCTGGTGGGAGTAGGCGGGGTTCGAGTAGAAGACGTTGGCCAGGACCTGGATGTTGTTCTTGTTCGTGACGTCGAGCACGTCGAGACCCGTGTTCGTTCCGCCGTTGTTGTAGCCCGAGCAGCAGAAGGCGATCTCCTTCCCCGCGTAGGGTCCGCTCGTGTAGCTGACGACCTGGGCGTCGTGGATGTAGCGCGTCGTCCAGGAGGCGACGAGCGGCGGATTGGTCAGGCTCTGGTTCAGGTCGTAGACGCGCAGGCCGAGGTTGCTGCCGCCCCCGGTGCGGTAGAGGAAGCCGCTGTCCTCGTTGATCACGACGTTGTGCGTGGCGGTCGAGCCCCCCGACGTGATGTTGCCGAGGTGCACCACGAGGCCGGCGTCCACCTGCGCGAGGTCCACGACCTGGACCCCCGAGCCGCCCTCGCTGACCACGTAGGCCTTGTCCTGGAAGACCTTGACGTCGCGCCACAGGCTGCCGGGTCCGTCGACGGTGTCGACGAGCTGCGCGTCGAAGGGGTTGGTGACGTCCACGACGCTCATGCCCTCCGAGTGGCAGAAGAGGGCGTACTCGCGGCCGGAGGGAGAGGTGTAGCCCCAGCAGTCGGAGCCGGTCGCGGGGCTGCCGAACTCGGAGAGGGGCAGCCAGCTCAAGAGCTCGATGCCGTTGGCGGCGAAGGGGTTGCCCCCCAGGGCCTGGGTCCCCCTTCCCGATAGACCGGCCGAGAGGCCGGCGCCGTGCGCGAGGGCGACGCCGCCCGGCGCGGCCAGGCTGGCGCGGCGGAAGGCCGGGCCACGGTAGGGCGCCTGACGATCGAGGACCTTGGGGTCGTCGTCGTGGGCCAGGAGGGAGCCGCAGGGCAGGCACAGGACGGCCAGGGCGGGCAGCAGGCGGATGGGACTCATGGGCTGGGCTGGGGGGGTCCCCTGGGCTGGGGAGGGGGGTGAACCGGGAGAGGTGTGACGGTGATAGCTCCGGAGGGGTTCCCCGCCTAGGCCGCCGAAGCGGAAAGAAGAGGTCTGTGGGGCCGCTCCGATCGCTTTCGCTCGATCGGGGCCCAGGAGACGTCCTGGGGGGACCGGCGAGCTCAGGGAGCGTGCACTTTCGACCCGCGCGCCGGTCGCGGCGAGTCGGGCGCGCGGAGGAGCTCCGCGGGCAGGGGGCGCCCTTGGAGGCTGCGCAAGAAGGCCTCGAGGTCGTCGATCTCCTCTTCGCTGAACTCGCGCGGGCGGAGGACCTGCTCCTGGTGCTGGTGCAGGGGCGCGGCCCCCTCGAGGGTCGAGTAGAACTCGAGCACGCCGCGCAGGGAGTCGAACTGCCCGGCGTGCATGAAGAAGTCCCGCTCCCCCACGTTGCGCAGGCTGGGTGTCTTGAACTCGCCCCAGTTGGCCGGGCCCGCGACGAGGCCCCGCAACTGCAAGCCGCGCTCGCCCTCCCGCTCGTCGCTGTGGCGCCCGGTCGCGTTGAAGGGATCGGCGAGGAGCTTCGGGACTCCCTCGTAGCGGCCCGGGTCGGTGGGCATTCCGCCGAGGCGCTCGGGCAGGCCGAGGCCGTGGAACTCCCCGTCGGAGAAGTTCGGTCCGTGGTGGCACATCAAGCAGCGCCCCTTGCCCAGGAACAGCCGCAGGCCGCGCTGCTCCTGGAGGGTGAGGGCCGCGCGCCCCGCGGGGTCTCCGCCGAGCAGAGCGATGGCGAAGCGGTCGAAGCGCGAGTCGCGACTGACGAGCCGCCGCTCGTAGGCCGCGATCAGCTTGCCGAGGTCGCTGAAGGCGCCCTCGACCGCGGCGCGGTCTTCGGGCTCCATCCCCCGCCAGGCCGCGACCTCCGGCCGCGCGGCGTCGCCGTCCGCGGGGCGGGCGCGCTCGGGGAAGCGCGCGCGGTCGTCCAGCTCCGGGAGGGGTCCGCGCAGCTCCTCGAAGGCCGCGCGCAGCTCGGGGTCCCCCGCGACGTGCCGCAGGGCCGCCATGCGGTCCCCCCCCATCTCGATCTCGTTCTCGATCGGCGCGACGGCCTGGGACCACAGGCTGTCGGCGCGGCCGTCGTGGAAGAACCAGTGCCCCCAGGCCAAGTTCCAGAGGGGCGGCGTGCGGCGCGTGCCCTTGGCGAGGGTCTCGGCCACCGGTTTGCCGTCGCTGAAGCCGAGCGCGGGGTCGTGGCAGGTGGCGCAGGCGACGTCGCCGTCGCGCGAGAGGCCGGCGTCGAAGAAGAGGTAGCGCCCCAGGTGCTCCGCCCGCGGGTCACCGTCGAAGCGGTTGGTCGCGTCGAGGGGCGTCTCCCCGAGGGTCGTGAGGCGCCGCATGTGCCGCAGCTCGCGCTCGCTGAACTCGAGCACGACCGGAGCCGCGCCCCCGCCGGGCCGCTCCGCGGCGGGCGCGCCTTCCCCGGCGTCGGTCGTCTCCGGGGCGGGCACCGCGCAGGCGCAGACCCCCGAGAGGAGGAGCACCGTCGCGCGTCTCACTCGATGTCCAGCGAGAACTGCGCTCGCTCGGTGACCGCGCCGCGGGTCAGGTCGAAGTAGACCTCCCAGTAGCCGGGCATGTGGAAGTAGAGGTTCGTGACCCGGAAGCCGCCGCCCTCGAGGTCCTCGACGATCGGCTCGCGGTTCATCCCGTGGCCGTGCTGCGGCATGCGCGCGTCCACGGTGAGGGTCGAGGCGAAGTCCGCGCCGTCCGAGCGCGCGGGCCAGAGCTCGACGGAGAAGCGCTCGCCGAATTCGACCAGCTCGGGGTCGACGCGGTAGCGCACGCGGTAGGTCCCGTCGTTGCTCGTGACCTCGGCCTCGAGCGTCGGCGGGGGCACCGCCAGGGCCAGGAGCATCGCAGCGCAGGGCAAGGCGAGGAGGCCGGCGATCGTCGCGCGCATCACTCGTCCTCCCGCGGCGCCTCGGCCGCGTCGGGGTAGCGCGCCAGGCGCGTGTAGAGGCGCAGGCCGTAGACGCCGACGTACTCCCCTTCCGGCGTGAAGGTCATCAGGCGGTGGTTCGCGTGGTCGAGGACGACGAGGTTCCCGCGCGGGTCGAAAGCGATCCCGCGCGGCTTGTAGAGCTCGTCCCGCCGCAGGCCCGGTCCCCCCCAGCTGCGCAGGAAGCGACCCGCCGCGTCGAAGACCACGACCTGGTGCAGGGCGACGTCGGTCACGTAGCGCTCGCCCTCACTCGAGACCGCCAGGTCGTGGGGCTGGACGAGGCGCTCACCGTCGAGCTCGACGAGGCTCGCCTCGCGCTCTTCGCCGTCGAAGCGCCAGAGACCCCGCTGCGGGTCGACGACGTGGATCGTGAGCCCGTCGGCGGCGACCTCGATCCCGGTCGGCGCGCCGAGCGACCCGAGCCCGACGACCTCGACGAAGGCGAGCTCCGCGGAGAGCAAGAGCACGCAGGCGTTGCGACGGTCGAGCACGTACAGCCGCCCCCGCGCGTCGCGGTCGAGGGCCACGGGCTCGGGCGCGGCCGGGAGCTGATCGCGCAGCTCCAGGTCGTGGAAGCGCGCCATGTCCAAGGACTTGACGAAGCGCGCCATCAGGTCGTCGTAGCCGACCTCGTCCTCTTCGCTCCCGCGCAGGCGGAAGAGCGACAGCCGCCGCAGGCTCGGGTCGCACACCCAGAGGTCGCGCCGCCCGCGCTCGAAGTCCATGCCCCCGGCGCCGACCAGGAGCCCGGTCTTCGTGCCGAGCCCCGAGATGCGCGTGACCTGCCGCGGCTGGTCGGCGCTGTTCTCGTAGAAGACGATCGAGTGACTCTCGGGCTCGCTGATCGCGAGATAGGGTCCGGAGATCTCGAGCTCCATGCCGTAGTGCGCTCCCGGCTTGGCGAGGCTCTGGGCCTGGCGGCGGATCTCGTCCTCGGGGCTGCCCCCCGTGCGGCAGAAGAGCTGCACGCGGTCCACCGGTGGCTCGGCCAGGGCGGCGAGCTCGCCGTCCGGGGAGAGGGCCAGGCTCGCGGGGTAGTGCAAGAAGCCGCCGCCCTCGCGCGGCTTCAGGGCGTGCAAGCCGAAGCGATCGAGGAGCTCCCCGTCGGCGTCGAAGACCTCGACGCGGTGGTTGCCGCGGTCCGCCACGTGCACCTCCTCGCCGCGCACGACGATCCCCGTCGGCCCGGTGAAGAGCCCGGGGAAAGGGCCCCAGTCGCCCCAGGCCCGCAGGTAGCGGCCCTCGGCGTCGAAGACCTGCACGCGGCTGTTGCCGAAGTCGGTGACGAAGATCCGCCCGGCGGCGTCCACGTCGACGTCCCGCGGCTCGATCAGCTCCCCCTCTCCCGTTCCGTGGCCGCCGAAGCCGAAGCGGTGCTCGCCATCGAGGTCGAAGACCTCGACGCGGTGACGACCGCGGTCGGCGACGAAGAGGAGCTCGCCGCGGACGGCCAGGCCCGCGGGGCGCAGGAGCAGCCGCTCGCCGAGGATGTCTTGCACCTCGCCCTCGGCGTCGAGTCGCAGGACGCGCCGGGCCCAGGACTCGCTGACGTAGAGCTCGCCCTCGGGGCCCCGCGCCAGGTCGAGGGGTCGTTGCAGGTCCTGCGCGACGACGGCGCGCGTCCCGTCGGGATCGACGCGCAAGAGGCGCCCGGGCTGGCGCTGGAGCACGAGCAGCGTGCCGTCGTCCTCGAGCAGTAGCCCGGCGGGGTCCTCGATCCCTTCGACGTCGCGCAGGTGCTGCCCCAGGGGCGGTCGAGCCTCGTCCTCCTGGCGGGGAGCCACCGCGGCCACGGTCGCGGCGAGGAGGAGCGCGGGGAGAGCGTGCGACATCCCGGCGAGGTTAACGCTCGCTCCGGCGACGCGCAGGACGAAGGCACCCTTTCCGTGCTTCCGCCGGCGTCAGCTTGCGCGGCGCAGGAGCGGTCGCAGCACGCGCTCGACCGAGCCCAGGTCCAGGGGCCGGGCCAGGAAGGCGTCGGCGTGGAGCTCCCCGGGGGGCCCGAGGGGATGGCGCGCCTCGTCCACGAGCAAGACGACCGGCGGCCCGTCCCCCTCCGCCGAGCGCAGCCCGCTCAGCACGCCCTGGGCCCCGATGCCGCCGAGCTCGGCGTCGACGATCGCGACGTCGAAGCGTCGCTCTCCGAGGATGGTCAGGGCCCGCTTGGGGTCGGGCTCCGCCTCGGCCTCGATGCCCTCGACGGAGAGGAAGCCCTCGAGGACCTTGCGCTCGACGCGGTCGGAGTCGACCAGCAGGACGCGCGTGGTTCGCGGCTCGGGCGTCGGCGCCGGCAGCCAGTGCTCGACCTCGCCGAGGATGGCGCGCCCTTCGGCCAGGGCCTTCTGGGCCAGGCGCTTGTGCTCCGCCGGAAGGACCGCGCGGGCCAGCGCCTCCACCTTCTCGAGCAGCTCCGCCAGGGGCAGGCGCACGCGGCTCTCGAGTCCCAGGGCCCAGACCTCCTCGGGGAGGGCGGGCCCGCCGCCGAGCAGGCCGGTGGGACCGGCGCTCGTCGGAGCGGAGGGGCTGGCGGTGGGGAGCCGCGGCCCCGGGGAATCACGTTCCGGGTGCATGACCGGGGGGCCCCGCGCCGGAGCGTGGGGCGCCCTAGGATCGGCGGCAGGCCTCCGCGGGCTTGAGCGCCCCCTCCAGGGGCGGCCTGAGGCTCACCCAAAACGGAGTCGGGCGGCCCAGGTGCCCCCGGGCCGCCCGTGGAAGGACGAGAGAGGGCGGGCTCGCACCCGCCAGGCGTGGTCTCAGTCCGCCATGCTGACCAGATCGCCGTCCTCGTTGCGGCGGGCGACGGTGGTCTGGCCCTCGCTGTCGACCTTGACGGAGGTGGCCGTCCCGCCTTGCTCGTCGAGGAAATCCATCAGGACGCCGCCCTCCCAGGAGAGGCGCACCACCGACTTGCCTTGGTCGTCGCGCATGGTGATTGAGGGCGTCCGGCTCGAGTAGGCGTCCATGGTCATGACGTCCTTGCCGCTCGAGTTGCGCAGCACCAGGCGCTCCGCCCAGACCGTCTTGCAGAAGTAGGGCGTGGCGGCGCTGGCCAGGGCGAGCAGGGCCGAGCCCGCGAGCAGGCCCTTGCCCAGGCGCCGGATGCGACGATTCTCACGCTCGAGGGAGTCGACGCGATTCACCAGGGCGTTCACGCGGGCTTCGTCGATCTGTTGGGACATGCTTTCCTCCGTGGGTTGGCGGGACGCGCCCCGGCCTCCTGCGGCGAGCGGCGAGTCCCACGGTCGATCGAGGGACGAGCGGCGCGACCCGATCGGGCCCCGCCAGGGGTTCGGGATACCAAATCCTTTCCGAAGCGTTGCCCAGGCACCCGCGACTTTGCACAAGTCGGACGGGGAAGGCCCCTCCCGGGCCTCAGGGGTAGGAAACCTCGACCCGCGTGCGGATCCCGCCCCGCACCCAGAAGTCACCCAGGACCGTCATGCGCCGCGGAGAGAGGAGCTCCACCAGGTCGTCGAGGATGCGGTTGGTGACCGCCTCGTGGAAGTGCCCCTCGTCGCGAAAGGCCCACAGGTAGAGCTTGAGGCTCTTGAGCTCCACGCAGAGCTCGTCCGGGACATAGCGGATGTGGATCGTCGCGAAGTCCGGCTGCCCCGTGCGCGGGCAGAGGCAGGTGAACTCCGGGCACTCGAAGTGGATCTCGTAGTCCCGCTCGGGGCTCGGGTTGGGGAAGGACTCGAGGTCCCGGGTCGGTGCGGTGCTCATGGTCGTCGCGGCGGGTCGGCTGGCGGAGAAGGCGGCGCGAGAGTGTAGCGGCGGATCGAAGCGGGGCCCGGGCTCACAGCCGCCCCGATCGGCGACCGACCACGGCGCCGCCGACCCGCAGCTCGAGCGCCCAGGCGAGGCTGCCCGGCGAGCGCCGCAGCTCCTGCGCGCGCTCTTCCGCGTCCGGCGCGACGAGGCCGTCGTCCTCGTCGAGCTCGCAGGGGATCTCGGCGTGGGCGTAGGTCTCGAGGTCGAGCAGGACGAGGGTCCAGGGCTGCGCGGACTCGAGCGCCTCGCCAGTGGCGGGCGGCGTGAAGGCGTCGAGGAGCGCCGGCTCCGGGCGGCCCAGGTGCCAGTCGTCCCCGTCGACGGCGGGTTCCAGACCCTCCCCGAGGTCCGGGGGCGAAGCCCAGACCTCCGCGCGCTCGGCCTCGGCGAGGTCGCCCATGAGGAGGAGCCCGTCCACCCGCGGCCCGAGCAACCAGGCCAGGGAGGAGCCGGTGTCGAAGACCGCCTGCTCGCCCTCCGCCGACCAAAGGCCGCTGAGCTTGCCGCCCTGGTGGACGCTGCCGCGCGCACGCCAGTAGATCTCGGCCAGGCTCGGCGCTTCCTCGGTCGACTGCGCCCGGACCGTGATCCACTCGACCGCGGCGGAGTCGGCCGCGAAGGGGCGCTCGCCCTCGGGGCCGAGCCAGTGTCCGCCCTCGCTGGGCGCGCCGGTCGCCTCCTCGGCGCCGGTCGGGTTGCGCCACTCGAGCACGGGGCCGAGGCTCCCCGGCGCCTCGAGCCGCTGCGCGACCCATCGCTGAACCCCCTCGGGGTTGACGCGTCGGTTGGCGAGGACGAGCGCGAGGCCCTGCGCCCGTTGGTCGTCGAAGTCCTCGAGGCGCGCCAGGGCGAGCAGGGCTCCTTCCTCGAGGCCGCGCATGCGCAGCGCCTCGGCCGTGAGCTCGCGGCCGCTCGAAGCGCGGTCGAAGACCCAGCCCAGCTCGAGGGGCAGGGCGTAGTGCAGGTCCACGAGTCCGGGCGGCTCGACCGCGAGAAATCTCAACTCGGGGCCCAGGCGCTCGACCTCCTCCACGACCTCCTGCTGGAACTCCCGCGCGTCCTTGGCCGCCGCGCGCCAGCCGCGGGCGTTCGAGCGCGCCAGGGCGCAGAGCAGGAAGGCGACGACCAGAGGCAGTACCTCGCGCCGGCTCCCCGAGACCGCCGTCGAGGCCACGCCGAGGCCGACGGCCATGACGATCACGGCGGGGAAGAGTCCCGCCGCCGCGCTGAAGTCGTCCGGCGCGACGTGCAGGGTCGCGCGCACGCAGAGCGCGAGCAGCACGAGGCCGAGCCACACGACCAGCCAGGTGATCCAGAAGCGCGGCGCCGAGAGCCCCGCTTGCAGGGCCGGCTGGATGACCGCCACCAGGATCAGCGCACCGAAGACGAAGCCGAAGGCGCCGGCGTTCGGTCCGTTGACGGGGAGGATCAACACGCCGAGCCGCGTCAGCCCTCCGAGCACGGCATAGAAGCCGCCCGAGAGCCCCGACAGCGCGTCGAGGGAGTCGTGCAGCCCCGCCGGCCAGGGGTCGAGGCCGAGCCCCAGGCGCAGGAGGACGTCGGTCCCCGCGAAGGCCCCGAAGACGATCAAGGTCGTGAGCGCCGTGCGCACGCGGACGTGACCGCGGCGGTGGCGGCGGGCGGAGGTGCCCTCGATCAAGGCCAGCCAGATCGGGACGAGGTAGCCGAGCTCGGACGCCTGCGTGGCCACGGCGGTGACGAGGGCTGCCAAGGCGACCCAACCGGAGTGTCGATCCTGACGGCCCTTCAGGAAGGCGGCGCCGGCGAACATCGCCAATGCCGCCGCGATCAGGTCGCCGCGGGCCGCGGGCGAAGCGACGGCCGAGACGGACAGCGGGTGCACGAGGAGCACGACGAAGGCCGCCGTGGCCGCCGCCGTGGCCTGCACGCCGTCGACCCAAGGGAGGAGCAAGCGACGCAGGAGCCGCGCCAGGCCGAAGGCGGTCACGGCGAGCAGGAGCAGGTTCTCGAGCCGCATCCCCGAGGCGGCGAAGGACGTCCAGACACCGCCCCGGGTCCAGAGCCAGCTCGAGACGCCGAGGGACCAGGCGGCCAGCGGCCGGCCGCCCGTGCCGGCGCGCTCGAAGAGGCCAGCGAGGCCCGCGTCGGCGTCGCCGCCGAGGGCGGGGTAGACGCCGCGCGAGGCCTCCACGAGGGTGCGGAAGTCCTCGCCGACGGGGCCGACGCCGAAGAGAGAGGCGTGGGCCACGAGCACGAGGACGCCCAGCAGGGCCAACCAGCTCCCGCCGCGCCGCAACTTGATCGACTGCTTCCAGCGCATGCCTCGAGGTCCCCCCGCGCCGGGGCGACGACCCGGGCCGACGATAGGTAGGCGGAGGCCCCCGCGCCACCTTCCCGGGCACCGCGGTCCGCGGGCACGCCTGGCGGGGCCGAGGGGGCGAGACTACCCTCTCGCCATGTCGTCGAGCGTCCCCCGCCGCCTCGCGCCGCTCCTGCCGGGCGCCGCGCTCTTCGCGCTGCTCGCCTGGCAGCTGAACCTGCTCTGCGACGACGCCTACATCTCCTTTCGCTACGGACGCAACCTGGTCGAGGGGCACGGCCTCGTGTTCAACCTCCACGGCGAGGAGCCCGTCGAGGGCTACACGAACTTCCTGTGGGTCCTGTGGATCGCCCTCTTCCAGGGACTCGGGTTCGAGCCGGGCTTGCCGGCGCAGCTCTCGAGCGCCGCCTGCGGCCTGGCCCTCGTGCTCTGGGTGCCAGTCCATGCGCGCAAGCGCCTGGAGCTGGACCCCTTCGGCACCGCCGCCGTCGGGCTCTTCCTCGGCAGCCTGCCGGCCTTCGCCCTCTGGACCACCGGGGGCCTGGCCACCATGCCGACGGCGCTCTGCCTCTTCGGCACCTACGAGCGCCTGCTCGGCGACCCCGAGCGGCCGCGGCCCGGCCAGGCGGGGCTCTTCGCGGCGCTGACGAGCCTCCTGCGCGCGGACGGCCTCCTGTGGGTCGGCCTCGTCCTCGCGGCGGGCGGGGTCCACTGGCTGCGCGGGGGCCGCGGAAGGACGCTCGGCCGCGGGCTCCTCGTGACCGCCGCGATCGCCTGCGCCGTCGTCGCGGTCCACGTCGGCTGGCGGATCAGCTACTACGGCGACTACCTGCCGCACACGGCGCGGGTCAAGGTCGGGCTCTCTGCCTACCGCCTGCAGCGCGGCTTCGACTACCTGATGACCTGGTGGCTCGTCATGCCGGGCACCTGGCTCGTGATGCTCGCGTCGCTCGCGAGCCTGCGCCGGTCGGACGCGAGCCTCTTGCTGCCCGCCTGGGTCGTGCTGGTCGGGGCCCAGCTCTACGCGGTCTGGGTCGGCGGGGACTTCATGCCCTTCGGGCGCTTCCTCTTCTCGGCCGTGCCCTTCCTCGCCCTGCTCTTCGCCCAGGCCTGGGGACGCTGGGCGCGCGCCGGACGCGCGCCGCTCCTCCTGCCGGGTCTCCCGGCCCTGGCCCTGGTCCTGCTCGGGGGGTTGGCCTGTTATGGAGTCGACCTCTTCCCCGCGTCGCTGCGCTCACGCTTCCACTTCCGCATGAACAACGAGTGGAAGAGCGAGCTGCGCGCGGTGCGCTTCATGCGCAACAACACGCGCCAGTGGAAGCGCCTCGGTCAGGCCCTGGCGCTGTTCACGGAGCCGGGGGAGTCGATCGTGCTGACGGGGATCGGCGCCATCGGTTACTACTCGCGCCTCGAGGTGCACGACTGCTACGGCCTCGTCAGCCCCGAGGTCGCCGAGGCCGTCGAGCCCGTCCAGGAGGCCTCTCCCGGGCACGACCTGCAGGTCTCGATCGACTTCTTCCTGAAGCAGCGTCCCAATCTGCTCGGCGCTTTCTTCGCCCCGGTCGAGGCTCCGCGCGAGACGGGTCTGCCCCCCGGCTGGTTCGACCACCCGGTCTCGAAGGCCGTGCGCATCGAGCGCCACCCTCTGCCGCCGAATCAGGGCTTCGAGGAAGGTCAGGAGCTGCGCCTGATGCGCTTCCTGCCCGGACGGCGGCCGGGCGGTTGACGCGGGCCGACGACGACGCGGCTCAGCGCGTGGAGCTCTCCGCGATCTCCTCGAGGACCGCGCGCAGCTCGGGCCCGTCGCGCCCGAGGCCCTGCGCGCGCTCGGCGTAGGGGCGCGCCTTCTCGGGATAGCCCCGCAGGAGCTCGACCCGGGCGCGCAGCACGAGGGCGTTGTAGTCCTGGTCGTAGCGCGAGAGGAACTCGTCGAGGACCTCGCCCGCCGGGTCGGACACGCCGATCTCGACCAGGGCTTCGGCGTAGGCGTAGCCGTAGACGTCGCTCTTCGGCGCGGACTCGTGCAGGGACTCGAGGTCCGGCAGGGCCTCGTCCGCGCGGCCGACGCGCACCAAGAGGCGCGCCTGGTTGTAGAGCGGGTTGTCCCAGGCGGGCGCGAGCTCCACGGCCCGCCCGAAGGATTCGAGGGCCGCGTCGAGCTCCCCCAGCTCCGTCTGCACGCCACCCAGGGTATTCCAGCTCTCGGGATTCTCCGGCCTCACGCGCAGGGACTCGCGCAGCACGGCGGCCGCCGCCTCGTACTCCCGGGAGAGGAACAGCAGCCGGCCGAGCAGGCGCCCCGCGTCGGGGTTGTCGGGCTGGAGCTCGAGGACGCGCTCGTAGGCCGCGCGCGAGCCCGTGAGCTCGGCCCGCTCCTCCAGCACCCGCCCGAGGTTGAAGAGCAGCGACGGGTCGTCCGGCGCGAGCTCGAGACCTCGACGCAGCTCCTGCTCGACGCGCTCGGCGTCGCCCCGCGCGCGATAGCGCGCCGCCATGTTGTTGTGCTGCTCCGCGAGCCCCAGGAAGGCCGCGTCGACCCCGAGCCAGGAGCGCCAGCCCGGAGAGTCTTCCGCGGCGTGGACCGCCCTCGAGAAGAGGCGCGGGTTCAAGTTCACCACGAGGGCGCAACCCACGAGCAGGGCCGCGAAGGCGGGGACGGGGCGAGGCACTCCGCCTCGGAGCGCGTCCCGCAAGGCGACGAGCGCCGCCCCTCCGCCAAGGGCGATCACCGGCACGACGGGCAAGCGGTAGCGCGCGGTGACGAAGAAGAGCAGGGTCGAGGCCAGGTAGGCCCCGAAGAGCAGGAAGGGAACGAGGGGCACCGGCCGCCTGCGGGTCAGCAGCAAGAGGCCCACCAGGCCCAGGGTCCAGAGGAGCCGCGAGCTGTGCACCGCGACCCCATCCAGGACCGGCAGGTAGCGGCTCATGAAGTAGAGGTTGTCGATCTGCGGCACCTCGAAGCCGTTGAGGGAGAAGGCGAGCTTGCGCCCGAGGAGCGCGAGCCAGGCGCCGGGGTCGTCGGCGATCTCGTCCAGGGCGAGCCCCACCCAGTAGCGCGAGATCTCCGAGGGCCGCATGTCGCGCCCCTCCACCTCCTCCACGTAGGCCTCCACCGAGCGCTCGAACTGCAGGTCGGAGAAGCTGCCCGGCGCCAGGGGCAGGTGGTTCAGGGAGAGGAAGCGCCCGTCGCCGCCGGCGGCGTTGCCGATGTAGAAGTTGACGCCCCCGTTCGAGGTGAGCAGCACGAGGTCGCCGCCCACGATCCAGTTCCGCAGGGTCACCGGCAGGACCAACAGAGCGACGCCCGCCACGAGCAGGCCGATGCGCCGCAAATGGAGGGCGGCTCCGGCCCCGCGGTCGCGCCACCAGAGCCAGAGGGCGACCAGCGGCAGGAGCAGCAAGGCATTCGCCCGGATGCAGGCGTGGACTCCCAGAGCCAGGCCGCTGAGGAAGAGTCGCCGGCCCCGCGGCTTCGCCTCAACGCCGACCAGGAGCAGCAAGAGCACCGCGGCGACGAAGGTCCCCAGGGTCGCCGGCAAGAGCCGCAGGCAGAAGAAGACCTGGGTGCCGTGCAGGGCGAGCAGGAGGCCCGCGCTCAGGCCGGCGAAGCGTCCGAGCACCCGCGCCGTCGCCAGGGCCGTGATCGCGCAGGTGAAGCTGTCCAGAACGCACTGGGTCGCCGTGACCCAAGCCTGTTGGGGACCGAAGAGCCAGGCGTGGACCGCCACGAACCAGGCGTAGCCCGGGCTGATGAAGTAGGGCCGCTCCCCGAGCCCTTGGCCCGAGGCGAGGGCGGCTCCCGCGTCGGCGTAGAGCTTGGCGTCCAGGACCGGCTCCTGGAGCACGGCCGAGTCGAAGCCCTGGAACCAGGCGACCGCCCGATAAACGAGGGCAACCAGGAAGACGAGGGTCAGGCCCGGTCCGAGCGCGGCGGAGCGGGTCGATCCCTCCGGTTCGAGCTGAGTCGGGGCGGCCTTCAACTTCGTGCCCTTCGAGACGCAGCGCGGCGCCACCCAGGGGCGGCGCCGACGCGTCACCCGGCCGAAAATCGACCGGGCCTCTCGGATTCGTCGCTAGGCGGCCGGGGCCTGCTGCCGCCTCATGAGGATGAAGCAGCCCGCGCCGAGCAGGATCACGGTGAAGACGATCATCCACCCGGGGGGCATCGCCGGGATGCCGGGGCCGGGTCCGACCGGAACGCCGGTCGACATCCGGATCATGCCCGGCGTCGTCCCGGACATCCCGTCCAGGACGCTGCCCGGGGCTCCCTGGAAGGTGATCTCGTAGTGCACGTCGAAGAAGCTCTCGACGTTCCAGTTGCTGCCCGCGCCGCCGAGCTGGGTCGCGGTCACCTGACCGGTGCTGGGCGGCAGGCCGAAGTCCCGGCCCGCGGTGATCCGCAACAGCTGGAAGTCCGGGTCGCCGACGAGCTGACCCTGGAGGGCCGTCATCTCCGCGTCGAAGATCTGCAGGGAGCCGGGCGGCCGCTGGTCCGTGTGGGTCTCCATGTAGGCCTGCACGGAGATGTTGCGGTTGAAGCCCGCAAGGGCGCCGGTGCCGTTCATGTCGAGCGCCAGCTCCGTCTCGTAGCACTCCTTCTCGCCACCGGGGAAGATCGAGTTGTCCGGCGTGTTGCAGACGCCCGGCACGGGGCAGGACACGTACTGACCGCAAACGAAGTTCCGGTGGATCGGGTCGATCTCGATCGTGGTCGACGGCGGGAGGCCGTCGACGATCATGTGGAACTCGGTCGGGCTCAGGTAGTCGCAGCCCGCCGGCGGCAGGAGGACCGTCCCCGCGGTGTCGGGCACCGTGCAGGGAGTCTGGGCGAATCCGAACGTGGACGTGCCGGCGAAGACGGCAAGCAGGGAGACAGCTCTCAGGATCCTTCGCAACTGCAGCATGGAGTCCTCCTCCGTTGTTCATTGCCAGCTCGGGACGATCTGGCGCTTGGACCGCGCTGATGGTAGCAGTTCACACAGGATTCACACCCCCCGTGACTCGCGATCGATCCGCGGCAATCCGACTTCGAATCACCCCGGGCCCTGCGATCCATTCCGTGGTTCGATCTTGCTAATCCGAATGACGCGTCGAATTCGAATTTCGAATCGACAAGGCCGGCAGGAGCAGCAGGGTCACCGCCAGGCAGGTGCCCATGCTGACCACGAGCACTCCTCCCAGGCGAGCGTTGGCGGGGACCTGGGAGCCGAGCAGGACCCCGAAGCCGAGGATCACCGCCCCGGCGTCGATCGCCATCGCCGGCACCGTGACCCGCGCCGCGTCGATCAACGCCTCGCGCGCGGCGAGGCCGCGCCGCCGATTCTTGCGCAGGCGCTCGAGCAGGTGGATCGCGTAGTCCACGCCCACCCCCAGGGTCATCGCCGCGAACATCGAGGTCGCTACGCCCAGGGGAACGCCGAAGACCCCCATTACGGCGAGCACCGCGACGACCGCGATCGACGAGGGCAGGACGCACAGGACTCCCCAGCGCAGGGAGCGCCCCAGGAGGGCGGCGAAGAGGGCGATGCCGACCAGGCACAGGGCGACCGAGCGCAGCTGGGTGGAGACGATCGCCTCGATCAGCGCCTGACTGACGGCGACGTCCCCGGCGAAGTCGAGCTCGACCCCCCGGGGCGCGAGCTCCCGCGCCGCATACCCGCGGATCCGCTCGAGTAGCTCGCGCGTATCGGCGAAGTTGGCGTTCTCGAGGAAAACGGACACGAGCCCGCGGCTGTAGGTCGGATCGACGGCCTGCAAGCGCCGGCCCTCCCCGCGGATGACTCCGTAGTTGTGCCAGAGGCGCCCGAGCTCGTGAGGGTCCTCCGGCACGCGCCGTGAACCGGCGGCCCGGCCGCGCTGGAGGAAGTGGGCCGTGGAGAGGTACTCGACCGGCCCGAGGACCCCACCGACGGCGCAGTCCCCCTGCTCGCGCAGGAACTCCTCGAAGTCGGCGAGGCGCGCGAGCATCGCGGGGTCCTGGAAGGCGTGGGGCGAGATCGCGAAGGCCGCGTGCTTGCGATGCGCCATGGCGAGGAAGCCGACCAGGGAGCCTGACTTCCCCGTGCTTCGGACCGCGATCCGGTCGCCCTGGCGCTCGGCCTCGACGATGAATTCGGCCAGCCGCTGGGCGCCGCTCTCGACCCCCGCCTCCCCTGCGAGATCCCAGGGCTCGGCGCCCGCGCGCAGGTCGATGCGCGCGCCCACGAGCCGCGCCGGATCCTCGACGAGATCCCCGGGGAGGCTCAGCCCGGTGTGCTCGAGCTGCTCCGCGGCCAGGCTGCCGGTCAGGACCTCGTCCGGCGTGCTCCAGCGCACGAGCAGGCGGTGCGTCCCGAAGAAGCGGGCGTTGAAGCGCTGGGTCGCGCGGTGGAAGGCGCTCGAGGCCTCGAAGTTTCGAACCCAACCGTCCTGCACCTCGAGGCGACCGATACCGACCAGCGCGACGGCCGCCACGGCCGCGACCACGACCCCGATGGCGAGCCGCGGCCAGCGCGCCGCGCCGGCGACGAGGGCCACCAGGGGAGCGGTCAGCACGCGCCCCACGCCGCTCGACGCCCGACCGATCTCCCGCGTGGGCCCGTAGAGCAGCAAGCCGGCCGGCAACACCGTCAGCGACCAGAGCCCGAAGAGCAGGATCCCGGCCGCCGCGAAGATCCCGAACCAACGCACCGGCTCGATCGGGGAGAGGGCGAAGGCCGAGAAGCCCAGGGCCGTGGTGACGGTCGTCATCACGAGCGGCCGGGCCATCTCCCCCATCGTGGCGGCCACGACCTCGGCCCGGGGCCGCTCCGGAGCCGCGCGCGAGAGCCGGCGGTAGCAGGCGAAGAGGTGCACCTCGTCGGCGACCCCCATCACGGTCAGCATTACCGGCAGGACCGCGGTCGTCAGGTAGATCGGGACGCCCCACCAGCCCATCGCACCGAAGACGATCGCGAGGCAGGCGCCGACCTCGGTCATCGCGAGCAGCACCAGGCGCCAGCTCTGGAAGCCCGCCCAGAGCACGAGGCCGATCAGGACGAGCGCGATCGGCACGAGGCCGAGTCGTCGCCACCAAGGGGGCTCGGTCGTGGCGACTCCCCCGAGCCAGGCGGCGGGCAGCCCCAGGTCCGCGAGCAAGTGCGCGCCCAGGAGGGTCTCGGCGATGGGCGCCCCGATCACCTCGACCGACGCCGCGGTCGGCGGCGTCGAGGAGACGAGCTCCCGCACGGCGCGGCAGAAGGCGTCGCGGTCCGCCTCCGCGGGCACGCCGACGTAGACGGCTGCGGCGCCCTCGTCCTCCGACACGAGGGTGCCGGTGTAGAGGCCGATCGCCCGGACGTCGTCGCGGGTGCGCTCGAGCTCCGCTTCATCCACCGGCAAGGGATCCAGCACGGGGCGGAAGCGCAGCCCGCTCCCTTGCAAGCGGTCCACCTTCTCCGTCGCGAGGCTCACGACGTTGACCGGCGAGACCCCCTCGAGCTCCAGCGCGCCTTCGGTGAGCTCGCGCAGGAGCGCGAGGGTGTCGGCCGTGTAGATGCCCCGCGAACCCTCGGCCTCGACGAGGATCACGATCGGGTCCTCGATCCCGAATTCCGCGCGGATCTCGCGGTCCGCGAGGACGCGCGGATCCGATCGGGGAACGAGCGCCCCGCCGTCCGTGCGCAGGCTCGAGCGCAGCACGCCGGGCGCGACGATCAAGAAGAGCAGGGCGGCGAGCGCGAGGGTCGCCCGGGGCCAGCGCACGGCGGCTCTCCAGAGCAGGCTCAAGCGCCCTCCCCGCGGGGACGGCCCGCGGAGGGCGGCCGCCTTCTGTCGCTCGCGGAAAGGGTCGTCGCCATCCCCCCAGTCCTAGCCTCGGCGACGCTCCGCGCCAAACCCCTTCGCCCCGACCCGGCCACGACGCCCCCCGGCTCCTGTCCCTCCGCTGGAGGCAGGGCGGTTTTTCGCCGGAAGCCCCCCGCGGAATCGCGGACCAGGCCCCACCCTGGACGGGCGAGCCCGCACGCTCTTCTCCAGCTCCCCAAGGCCATGAAGCAACGCACCTCCCTCCTGGTCGCCGCCCTCCTGCTCCTGCCCGCCCCCGCGCTCGCCCAGACGAGCCTGCTGCTCCTGGAGGACGACTTCGAGGGCCACGGCGCGGCCGTGCGGCCCGTCGGCTGGGACGTCTGGGCCAGCGCGCCGCCCACGGAGTGGTTCCTCGGCTTCCCGGACGTGAACGCCTGCCTGCCCGCGGGGGACGGCAAGGCCCTGGTCTGCGACGACGAGCTCTGGACCACGGGTGGCTGCGGCCTGACCAACGGCGGGATCGTCTTCACCCCGGCCCTCACGCCGCCCCCCGGCTGGGACCTGCGGGTCTCCTTCGACTACGTGCTCGACGTGGAGGTGGCGGCCGGTGACCGGGCCCGCGTGCGCATCTGGAGCTGGATGGTCGGGGCACCCGGTGGCGTGGCGATCGCAGGGGAGGCGACGGGCCTCGTGAACAGCGGGAGCTGGGAGTCCTTCCAGACCGAGCTGCCGGCCGCGAGCTTCCAGGCCTTCCTCCCTCCCGCGTGGGAGGGCCTGCGCGTCGACTTCCGCCTGTTGCGCAGCGGCACCCAGCCGGTGCGCGGCTGGGCGATCGACAACCTGCGCGTCGAGGCCCTGGCGCCCCTCGAGCTCGACCGGCACTGCGCCTCGGGCGTCGGCACGACGCTCCCCTGCCCGTGCTTCAACGAGGGCGCGGAGGGAGCGGGATGCTCGAACACCCACGACTCCGGCGGCGCGCGCCTCGAGGCGGCCGGCAGCACGAGCCTCGCCCTGGACGAGCTGGCCCTCGTCGTCGCGGGCCTCCCGCCGAACAAGCCGGCGCTGCTCCTGAGCGGCGCGGGGCCCGCGAGCCCCTGGGCGAGCGGCTCGGGGGTGAGCTGCCTGGGCGCGGCGCGCACGCCCCTCGGCGTGCGCTTCGCCGACGCCGCGGGCGCGGCCCAGTGGGGCGGTCCGGGCTACCCGACGGCGCGCGGATGGGCTCCGGGGGAACGGCCGCTCTTGCAGGTGATCTACCGCGACCCGGCGGCCGCGGCCTGGAACTGCGACCCGAACGGCCCGGACGACTTCAACTGGAGCTCGGCGCTGGAGCTGGCGTTGACGCCCTGAGTCGACGCCCGGTCGCCCGCCCGGCTTGCTAGGCTGGCGCGCGCCCGCCGATGAGACGACTTGCCCCCCCGCCGCCCACGGTCTGGCTCGCCCTGGCCCTGCTCCTCGTCGCGGGGGGCTGCAAGCTGCTCGCGGGCCTGCCCGCCAAGCCAGAGAAGAACCTCGTGATCGTGCTCGGGACCCTCGGCGAGGGGCACCTCGAGCCGGCGCTCGAAGGAGAGGGGGGCTACGACCTCGAGCGGCTGGAGCAGATCCTGCGCCGGGTCGACCCGCACTACGTGCTGTGCGAGATCCCGCCGGAGATCTGGCCGCGCGCTTGGCGCGGCTTCATCCGCACGGGCGAGGTGGAGGACCCCTGGTTCGCGGAGCTGCCCGAGTACCGCGAGGTCCTCTTCCCCCTGGCCCTGGAGGGTCGCTTCCAGGTCGTGCCCTGCTCGGGCTGGGACGCCGCGGCCGACGAGCGCCAGCGGCTCCTGATCCAGCAGTGGGCCTCGACGCGGGTCGAGGACGTGCGCGAGGTCGCCGACGCCCGCGAGCTCGGGTTGCGGCGGCTCGCGGCCGAAGGCCTCGACCGCGACGCCATGGGGGTCCACAGCGCGCGCTACGACGAGATCGTCGCGGAGATGCAGGAGCCCTACGAGCGTCTGTTCAGCCGCGACCTCGGCGAGGCCGGCTGGACCCAGGTGCACGCGGCCCACTCGGCGCTGATCTCGGAGGCCCTGGGCGGACTGACCGGCAACGGCCAACGGGTGCTTGTGATGTTCGGGAGCTTCAGCAAGTACCGCCTGCGCGAGGGCCTGGTCAGGAGGGACGACATCGTCCTGCGTCGCCTGAGCGAGGTCATGGAGTAGGATGGGCCGCGCCTACGACCGACAGCGTACTCCTCCCGCCTCAGACGGGGGCTAGCCTGCGGGGAGCGCAGCAGCGCGCCCCGAGCCCCCGACGCGAGCGAGGAAGGACCGCCGATGACCCCCCAGACCATGGCAGACAGAACGAGCGCAGACTCCGCGAGCGTCGAGCTCCGCTTCCAGGACCGCAGCATCGAGCTCCCCTTGATCGAGGGAGCCGAAGGGGAGCGGGCCATCGACATCCGTCAGCTGCGCAAGGAGACCGGCCTGATCACCCTCGACCCGGGCTTCGGAAACACGGGCTCCTGCCGCAGCGGGATCACCTTCGTCGACGGGGAGAAGGGCATCCTGCGCTACCGCGGCTACCCGATCGAGGAGCTCGCGGGGAAGAAGACCTTCCTCGAGGTGGCCTACCTCTTGCTGCACGGCGAGCTGCCCACCCAGGCGCAGCACGAGGAGCAGGTGCGGGGCATCGTCGGCCACACGATGCTCCACGAGGACTTCAAGCGCTTCTTCGGCTCGCTGCCCAAGGACGCCCACCCCATGCCCACCCTCGCGGCGGCGGTCGGGGCCCTGGCGACCTTCTATGACGAGCCCGAGAGCGAGGAGGAGCTCGACGTCGCCGTCACGCGACTCTTGGCGAAGATGCCGACGATGGCGGCCTACGCCTTCAAGCACTCGCGCGGCCTGCCCTTCGAGTACCCGCGCAACGAGTACGACTACTGCACGAACTTCCTGCACATGATGTACGCCACGCCCTGCGAGGAGTACGTCGTGGACCCGGTGGTCGCGAAGGTGCTGGACCTGCTCCTGATCCTCCACGCCGATCACGAGCAGAATTGCTCGACGAGCACCGTGCGGCTGGTCGGGAGCTCCCACGCCCACCTCTTCGCCAGCATCTCGGCGGGGATCAGCGCGTTGTGGGGTGCGCTGCACGGCGGAGCGAACCAGCGCGTGCTCGAGATGCTGCGCCAGATCGCCGAGGAGGGCGGCAGCGCCGACTCCTTCCTCGAGCGAGCCAAGGACAAGGACGACACGACGCGCCTGATGGGCTTCGGTCACCGCGTCTACAAGAGCTACGACCCGCGCGCGAGCATCCTGAAGGACGCCTGCTCGAAGGTGATCGCCCAGACCGGCGGCTCGGGGCGCCTGCTCGAGATCGCCATGCGCCTGGAGGAGATCACCCTCTCGGACGAGTACTTCGTGAAGCGCAACCTCTACCCGAACGTCGACTTCTACTCGGGCGTGATCTACGAGGCGATCGGCATCCCGGTCAACATGTTCACCGTCATGTTCGCCCTCGGCCGCCTGCCAGGCTGGATCGCCCAGTGGCTCGAGATGCGCCGCGACCCCGACTTCCGGATCGGGCGCCCGCGGCAGATCTTCGTAGGCTCGCCCGAGCGGCACCTGCCCTAACGCCCGGGGCCAGCGCCGGGGCGGCCCCACCGCCCCGGAAGGCACCTCCGGGGCCCGGGAACCCGGTCCGGCGGGGTCCTCGCGGGACCTTTCCCGGGGCCCGGTACGGCACGGCATCCCCAGCGATCGGCGGTCGAGAGGCCCCTGGAGGCCCGGTAGGCAGCTTCTCGAGGAAAAGCTCCCCTCAAGGGAAGACTGGCGGCACCCGATACATCATGCTATCTCGATAGCATGATGGAACTCCCCGACTCCACCCGTCTCCTGAAGGCCCTCGGGGACGAGAACCGGCTCCGGATCCTGCACCTCCTCGCCCGCCAGGAGCTGCACGTCTCCGACCTGATGGAGATCCTGAACTTCGGGCAGAGCCGAGTCTCGACGCACCTCAACCTCCTCAAGGAGGTCGGCCTCGTGCGCGACCGGCGCGCGGGCCGCCGCAGCTACTACTCCGCGCGCAGCGACGCGCCCCTGCTCGCCGAGGTCCTCGCCGGTTGCGACGGCACGCCGGAGTTCGCCGCCGACCTGGCGGGCCTCGAGGCCCTCGAGGAACGCCGCAAGCAGGAGACCCGCTCCTATTTCGATCGCGTGGCGAAGGGCTTCGGCGACGAGGGCCTGCCCGGCCGCACCTGGGAGGGGCTCTGCCGCTCCCTGCTCAAGCTCCTCCCCCGCGGGCGTTACGCCGACCTCGGCATCGGCGACGGCCAGCTGACGATGATGCTGGCGGAGGTGGCGCAGGAGGTCACGGCGGTCGACCTGTCGCGGGAGATGCTCGCGCAGCTCGAGCAGCGCGCGGCGCAGAAGGGCTTCTCGAACATCGTCACGGTGCAAGGCGACATCGACGACCTTCCCCTCGAGGACGACGCCTACGACTACGTCGTCCTCAGCCAGGCCCTCCACCACTCCGAGCAGCCCGCGCGCGCCCTGGCCGAGGCGACGCGCGTGCTGGCGCCCGGCGGCCGGCTGCTCGTGATCGACCTGCTCGCCCACAACGAGGAGTGGGTGCGTGAGAAGCTCCAGGACCGCCAGCAGGGCTTCACCGAGGCCTGCCTGCAAGAACTCCTGCGGGACAGCGGCCTCGAAGAGGTCGGGGTGCAGCGCGTCGCCCGCGATCCCCAGCCCCCGCACTTCATGACCTTGGTCGCAACCGGGGTCCTGCCGACCCTCCCCCACCCCGACGCCTCCCGCAACGCCACCGCTCGATGCCTCAACCGGTAGACACCTCCGCCACCGCCTCCGCGGCGGCCCAGGGACCCAGGTCCCTGGGCAAGGGCGCCAGCCTCAGGCAGCGACTCGAAGGACTCCTCGAGCAGCGCATCCTCGTCCTCGACGGGGCGATGGGCACGATGATCCAGGACCTCGACCTCCCCGAGGAGGACTTTCGAGGGAAGCGCCTGGCCCAGCACGACCGGCCCCTGAAGGGCAACAACGAGCTGCTCACCCTGACGCGCCCGGACGTGATCACGGACATCCACCACGCCTTCCTCGAGGCGGGGGCGGACATCGTCGAGACCAACACCTTCAGCGCCACGGCCGTCGCCCAGGCGGACTACGGCACGGGCTTCCTGGTGCGCGAGCTCAACCTCGAGGCCGCGCGCTTGGCCCGCGCCGCGGCGGACGCCTGGACGGCCAAGACACCCCACAAGCCGCGATTCGTCGCCGGGGCCCTGGGGCCGACCTCGAAGACCCTCTCTCTCTCCCCCGACGTCAACGACCCGGCCTTCCGGGCCATCGACTTCGACACCCTGCGGGACGCCTACGAGGAACAGGCGCGAGGGCTGGTCGAGGGCGGCGTCGACGTCTTGCTCGTGGAGACGATCTTCGACACGCTGAACTCGAAGGCCGCCCTGGTCGCCATCGACCGCGTCTTCGAGGAGCGGGGCGACTCCCTGCCGGTGATCATCTCGGTCGCGATCACCGACGCCAGCGGGCGCACGCTCTCGGGGCAGACCATCGACGCCTTCGCGCGCTCGGTCTCCCACGTGGACCCCCTCGCGATCGGGCTCAACTGCTCCCTCGGCGCCCGGGAGATGCGGCCCTACGTGGCGGAGCTCGCGGCCAGCAGCACGGCCCACGTCTCCTGCTACCCGAACGCCGGCCTGCCCAATGCCTTCGGCGCCTACGACGAGGACCCGAAGACGACCGGCAGCCTGCTCGAGGAATTCGCCCTCAGCGGCCTGGTCAACCTCGTCGGCGGCTGCTGCGGGACGACCCCCGAGCACATCCGCGCCATCGCCCGCGCCGTGGACGGCCTCGCGCCGCGCGCCCTCCCGCGGCCGAGCTCCGGCACGACCCACTTCACGGGCCTCGAGACCCTCCCCGTCCACGCGGACTCGAACTTCCTGATGGTCGGTGAGCGCACGAACGTCGCCGGCTCGGCCCGCTTCCGGCGACTGATCCGCGAGGAGAAGTTCGAGGAGGCCATCGACGTCGCCCTGCATCAGGTCCGCGGGGGCGCGAACATCCTGGACGTCAACATGGACGACGGGATGCTCGACTCCGAGCAGTGCATGACGACCTTCCTGAACCTCGTCGCCTCCGAGCCCGAGGTCGCCCGCATCCCGATCATGATCGACTCCTCGAAGTGGTCGGTGCTCGAGGCCGGGCTGAAGTGCGTCCAGGGCAAGGGCATCGTCAACTCGATCTCCCTCAAGGAGGGCGAGGAGGACTTCCTCGAGAAGGCGCGCGTCATCAAGCGCTACGGGGCGGGCGTCGTCGTCATGGCCTTCGACGAGACGGGCCAGGCCGACACCTTCGAGCGCAAGGTCGAGATCTGCCAGCGGGCCTACGCCCTGCTCACCACGCGCGTCGGATTCCCCGCCGAGGACATCATCTTCGACCCCAACATCCTCGCCATCGGCACGGGCATCGCCGAGCACGACGGGTACGGCAAGGCCTTCATCGAGGCCACGCGCGAGATCAAGGCGACCTGCCCGGGGGCCAAGGTTTCGGGCGGCGTCTCCAACCTCTCCTTCTCCTTCCGCGGCAACGACCGGGTGCGGGAGGCCATGCACTCGGCCTTCCTCTACCACGCCATCCGCGCCGGGATGGACATGGGCATCGTCAACGCGGGCCAGCTCGAGGTCTACGAGAACATCCCGAGCGCCCTCCTGGAGCACGTCGAGGACCTGATCCTCGACCGCCGCAAGGACGCCACCGAGCGCATGGTCGCCTTCGCGGAGACCGTCGGCCAGAAGACCAGGCAACAGGTGGTGGACCTGAGCTGGCGCGACCAGACCGTCGCCAAGCGCCTGGAGCACGCCCTGGTGCACGGCATCACCGACTACATCGAGTCGGACACGGCCGAGGCCATGGAGAGTCTGGGTCGCCCGCTGCTCGTGATCGAGGGTCCCTTGATGGACGGCATGAAGGTCGTCGGAGACCTCTTCGGGGCGGGCAAGATGTTCTTGCCCCAGGTGGTCAAGAGCGCGCGCGCCATGAAGAAGGCGGTCGCCTGGCTGGACCCCTACATGCAAGCGGAGAAGTCGGAGGGCCGCTCCTCCCAGGGCAAGATCGTGATGGCGACGGTCAAGGGCGACGTGCACGACATCGGCAAGAACATCGTCGGCGTGGTGCTCGGCTGCAACAACTACGAGGTCGTCGACCTCGGGGTCATGGTCCCCACCGAGAAGATCCTGCAGGTCGCCGAGGACGAGGGAGTCGACATGATCGGCGTCTCCGGCCTGATCACTCCCTCCCTCGAGGAGATGGTGAACATCGCCAGCGAGATGGAGCGCCGAGGGATCGAGCTCCCGCTATTGATCGGCGGGGCGACCACGAGCAAGGCCCACACCGCGGTCAAGATCGCCCCCTGCTTCTCGGGCAGCGTCGTCCACGTGCACGACGCCTCGCGCTCGGTCGGCACGGTCTCGGCCCTGCTCGACCCGACCCAACGCCCCCTCTTCGACGCGCGCAACCGCGTCGAGCACGAGAAGCTCCGCGAGCGCCACGAGGCCAAACGCCGCCCCCTGCGGCCCCTGGCGGAGGCGCGCGCCAACCCGGTCGCCTGCGACTTCGGCGCCGAGACCGTCGCCGTCCCGGAGTTCCTCGGCCGGCGGGTGATCACCGACGACCCGCTGCAGCGCCTCGCCAACTACATCGACTGGACCTTCCTGTTCACGACCTGGGAGCTCAAGGGCACCTTCCCCCAGATCCTGGACGACCCGGTCTACGGCGAGGTCGCGACCGACCTCTACAAGAACGCGCGCGCGCTCCTGGCGGAGATCATCGAGGGGAAGCTGATCGAGCCCCGCTGCGTCTACGGCTTCTGGCCCGCGGCCTCCGAGGGGGACGACGTCCTGCTCTACACGGGCGAGGACCGCGCGGAGGTCCTGGCGCGCTTCCCCCTCCTGCGCCAGCAGCACGCCTTCGACGACGGCACCCCCAACCGCTGCCTGGCGGACTTCGTCGCGCCGGCGGACTCGGGCGTCCAGGACTACCTGGGAGCCTTCGCCGTCAGCGCCGGCCACGGCGTCGACGAGGTCGTGGCGCGCTACGAGGCCGACGGAGACGACTACAACGCGATCCTCTTCAAGGCCCTGGCCGACCGCCTGGCCGAGGCCTACGCCAGCGCCAATCACCAGCGCGTCCGGCGCCAGTGGGGCTTCGCCGACATCGACATCGACAAGGAGCACCTCAACGCCGAGAAGCACCGCGGCATCCGCCCGGCCTTCGGCTACCCCGCCTGCCCCGACCACACGCCCAAGCGCCAGCTCTTCGAGGTGCTGGGGGCGAGCGAGCTCGGCATCGAGCTGACCGAGAGCTGCGCCATGCTGCCCGCGGCCAGCGTCTGCGGCCTCTACTTCGCGCACCCCCGCGCCCACTACTTCAACCTGGGCCGCATCGGCGACGACCAGGTCGAGGACTACGCGCGGCGGCGCGGCATCGAGGTCTCCCTGGCGGAGCGGCTGCTCGCGGCGAACCGCTAGCCCGGCCTTCTCAGAGGACCTCCTCCTTCTCCTCGCTCGCGACGGGCTTCGGCCCCCAACTCCGCACCCGGCGCCGACCGTCGGGGCGGACGCACTCGACCTCGATGCGCTGCTCGAGGGAGAGGCCCGCGAGGACGCGCTGCACGTCGGCCGCGCTGCGGATCGGCTCGCCGGCGATCGAGACCACGAGCTCCCCGGGCAGGACTCCGACGCGGTCGGCCAGGCTCCCGGGCAGCACGGCGACCACCTCGAGCCCCAGGTTGGCCGGGACGCCCGTGTAGGTGAACCGACGCTCGGCGGGCGGCAGCATCTGGATCCCGAGGCGATCGAGGGAAGGCGGCAGCGGTCGCAAGGAGCGCAGGCCCGCGTCGCCGCGCGGCCTGCGGGGGCCGGTGGATTCGAAGGGGCGCCAGGGCCGGCCGCGCGGGCCGTCGTGGTCGAATCCGCGCGCCCCGATGCGATCGCGCAGCTCGGGCTGGGCCTCCAGCAAGGCCTCGAGGGACTCGGCCTCGTAGGTCTTCGTCTGGCGCTCGCCGTCGACCTCCTCCTCGATCTCCACCCGAAGGCCGTCGGGGCCCGACTCGAGGGAGAAGCTCTCGGACTCGATGCTCAGCTCCTGCCCCTTCCAGTCCTCGCCGAAGAGGCTCTCGAGGTCGGGCAGCGCGCCGCCGCGCCAACCGAAGGGGTCACGGCTGCGCAGGTCGTCGAGGAGCTGATCGAGCTCCGAGAAGTCGAAGGGATCCTGCCCCGACGGCCCGAAGGGCGTGCGTCCCAGGGGCGAGCGGAAGGGCTGCCCGCGGCGCAGTCCGGCGAAGGGGTCGGCGTGCAGCTCGCGCAACATCAGCTGCGCGGTCCAGGCCAGCTCGGGATCGTCGCCCGACTCGGCCCACTTGCGCACCTCTTCGTAGGCGGCTTGGTCGCGGCCGGCGCGCTCGACGAGCTCCTCGTAGGCGGCCAGGCGCGCCTTCAGGTCAGCCTGGCCGAGGGCGCCGGCCCAGTGCGCGGCGTCGAAGTCGGCCCGGCTCGCCTCCTCCTGCCCGGTCAGGGGCGAGAGGGTCTTCTGGAGCGGAGAGGCGGCCCCGATCAAGCCGAGGGCCGCGACGGCGGTGAGGGTGGTGGTGATCTTCATGGCTTCTTCTCTTCTTCCCGCCTGAGCGGGATGCGCTTCGGCCATCGCTACGAGAGGCCTCAGCGGCTGTTGGCGGAGCTCCCTTCGGATGAAGGTGGCCCGAGCTCCAGCCCCCGGAAGCGAACCTCCGTCGGAGCGCCCGAGTGCAGCTGCAAGGCCAGTCGTCCCGAGCCCGCGCCCTCGGGGTCCTCGAAGTCCACCTGGAGCTCGCCGTTGATCCAACTGCGGACCCGCTCCCGCCTGGCCTCGATCACGTAGCGGTTCCACTCGCCGGGTCGCACCGCGCCAGGCGCCCGCGCCTCGGCCAGGAGGCCGCGGCCCTGCGCCTCGTAGAGCGTCCCCCACCAGCCCGGACCGACGTCGGCCTGGTAACCGGCGACGGCCCCGCCGGGTAGCGGGCGGCTCCAGAACTGGACCCCGCTGTTGCCGGCGTCGTCCACGAGGAGCACATCGAGCTCCAGGCGGAATTCCCCCAGCTCGAGCTCGGAGACGAGGAAGGCGTTGCGATCGAGGCCCCCGCTGCGGCCGACGATCTCGCCCGCCTCCACGCTCCAGACGGCCGCGTCCCCGCTCCAGCCCGCGAGGGTGGCGTCGTCGAAGAGGGTCACGGCCGCGGGGTCGACGACGGGAGCCTGCACGGGCTCGGGCGAGGCGAGGTAGGCCGCGAGGTCCCGCCGCTCGCGCTCGCTCATGAGCTCTCCCTGTCCCTCCGGCATGATCGAGAGCTCGCTCAGCACGCGCTCCTCGATCTCCGACCTGGCGACCACGAACTCGTCCGTCTCGTTCGCCAGGGTGATCGAGCTCTCGCCCTCGTCGACGACGAGCCCCGTGACGAGCAATCCGTCGGTCGTGCGCACGAGGGTCGCGAGGTAGTCGCGGCCGACGACGGCGCTGGGGTCGAGGACGTTGCTCCAGAGGTATTCGGGGTCGGCGCGGTTGGAGCCGGTCAGGTCAGGACCGAGGTCGCCGCCCTCGCCGAAGAGTCGGTGGCAGCTCGCGCAGGTGGCGTCGAAGACGCGCCGGCCGTTCGCGGGGCGCACTCGCGCGGGGTCCTCCTGGGCATAACGCTCCGTCCACTCCGCGATCTGGGCGGCGCGGTCCTCGGGCGGCTCGCGAAAGACTCCCCACACGCGCGTCAGGGTCGCGTCCACCGTCGGGGAGCCGAGGGAGCGCAGCTGGCGCAGTTGGAAAGAGGAGAGGTCCTCGCGCGGCACGCGCCCCGCCTCGATGGCCGCCAGGAGCTCCAACGCGAAGGCCTCGCGGCCGCAGAGGGTCGCGAGGACGTCGTCGCGCTCTTCCGCGTCCAGCTCGGCGTAGAGCTCGAGCAAGGCGGGCGGCGTCTCTTCGTCCGGCGCGGCCGCCAGCCCGCGGATGGCCGCCCCGCGCAGGCTCGCCTCCCCCAGCACGGCACGTAGGGCGGCGCTGGCCTCGACCGAGCGCGAGCTGGCCACGGCCTCGAGGGCTCGCAGGCGTCGCTCGAGGTCGGCCTCGCGGTCGCGCAGGAGCTCCACCAAGCCTGGCAGAGCGGCCGGGTCGTCGAAGGCCATCGCGATCCAGAGGGCCTGGTCGCGCACCGCGCGTGCCTCGTCCGCGGCGAGGCGCGGGTAGAGCTCGCTCCATCCAGGAGGCGGCTCGAGGTGGCGCTCGTCTCGCAGGGCCGCGGCGAGCTCCTCGAGCAGGAGGTCGCGCCATTCGCGCTCCTCGGCCGCACCGAGGGCGGACAGGACCGATGCGCGCGTCGCCGCCTCCGCCGAGAGCCGCCGCACGAGCAGTCGACCGAGCTCCGACAACTCGGCGCCGCGCGCGAGCTCGAGACATCGCGTGGGGTCGACGGCGGCATGGGCCTCGACGCCGTACCAGAGCACCGCGGGGAAGTTCGGGTCGTCGGCCAGCTCCCCGCGGGCGAGCAGCGCCTCCGCCAGCTCGAAGTCGGGGGCGATGCGCTGGAGGGCGGAGGCCAGGTAGAGGGCCACGACCGGTGAGGCGTGCTCCCGGGCGAGTCGCGTCAGCTCCGCGCGCACCTCCGCGCTCACCGCCCGCGGCTCCGCCAGGAGCTGCACGGCCCAGGCGACGAGGTCGCCCTCGGGGTCGTCGAGCAGGCCCACGAGGTCGGATTCCCGAGCCTCGCCTCGGGCGGCGAGCGCCCACAGCCCGCGCAAGCGCCGCTCGACGTCCGGCCCCGCTCGCAAGAGCTCGAGCAGCTTGTCGCGCACCCGCGCATCGGGCCGGGCCTGCAGCTCGAGGCGCGCGCGCCGGGCGAGGAGCTCCTCCCCTTCCCACAGGAGCGCCACGAGCTCCGAGTCCCCCAGCGCGCGCGGGTCGACCGTGCGCGGCGGGAGCTCTCCGTAACGCAGCCGGTAGAGGCGACCGTTGGAGCGGTCCCAGGCCGCGGAGTCGGTCCAGTGGCAGGCGCGAGGATCCGACCAGTCGAGGAAGTACACGGCGCCGTCGGGCCCGAGGTCCAGGTCCGTGCCCCGGAACCAGGCGTCGTTCGCGAGCAGGAGATCCTCCTCGTGGCGCCCGACGAAGCCCGAGCCCGCCCGCTCGAGGGAGTCCTGGTTGATGCGGTTGCCGTGCACGTTGTGCATCAGGATCCGACCGCGGTACTCGGCGGGGAAGCGCTCGCCGAGGTAGAGCAGCGCGCCGCAGTGGGCGTGGCCCCCGCCCATCGGCCCCGAGAAGAGGTTGCCGCTCCAGGGGCTGTCGCCGCGCCAGTGGAGGTGGTCCGCGATCGTGTCGAGCTCGAGGGAGGCGTGCGCGTCGAAGTGCGAGCCCGCCTGACGCACGTAGCGCCCGCCCTGCACGACGTGGAAGAGGTGCGGGATGACGCAGGCGGTGATGAAGGCTTGACCGCGCTCGTCGAAGTCCACGCCCCAGGGGTTGCTCGTGCCCCAGGCAAAGACCTCGAAGTCGCGTCGAAGGGGGTGGTAGCGCCACACGCCGGCGTCGATCGGGACGCGCTCGGCGTCAAGGGTCCCGGGTCTCCCCACCCGCGAGTGGGTGAAGACGCCGTGGCAGCCGTAGAGCCAGCCGTCGGGGCCCCAGGCGAAGGAGTTCAGGGTCTCGTGGGTGTCCTCCCAGCCCCAGCCGTCGAGCCGCACCTCGGGCTCGCCGTCCGGGACGAGATCGTCGTCGCGATCGGGGACGAACAGCAGGTGAGGAGCCGCGCCGATCCATACGCCCCCGAGCCCCACCTCGAGGCCGCTGACGAGGTTGAGCCCCTCGAGGAAGACCTTGCGCGTCTCGAAGTCCCCGTCCCCGTCGACGTCTTCGAAGACGAGGATGCGGTCGCGGGCCTCCTCCTCGGGGACTCGCACGGGGTAGGCGTGAGCTTCCGCCACCCACAACCGCCCGCGGCCGTCGATGGCGAGAGCGATCGGCTGGTGCAGCTCCGGCTCGGCGGCGACGAGGTCGACGTGGAAGCCCTCGGGAACCTCCATGTTGCGGGCCGCCTCCTCGGGGGGTTGCCCCGCATGGAGGCGGCGGTCGCGCTCGAACATGCGCCGGGCCGGGTCCACCTCCGGCTCGCGTTCGTGGAAGAGGAAGTCGTCGAAGTTGACGTGGCCCCAGCCGCCGGGGTTCTCGTCCACGAGGCGCAGGCGGACGCGCTCGCCGAGTCGGTCACGCAGGTCGACGACGGCGACGCGCAGGGGCTCGTAGTTCGGCCCCGTGGTTCCGTAGAGGACCTCACCTCCTTCGCTCACGAGCTCGACCCGCGTGCTCCAGTCGGCGCCGCCGGCGACGAGGAAGCTGGCCCAAGGGTGCGTCACCTCGAACTCCGCCGACTGGAGCTCCCCCACCGGGCCGTCGCCGTGGAGCTCGTAGCCGCCGATCCAGTAGTCGCCGGTGTGGTCGCTCGAGTCCAGGCCGCGACGCGCCGTGCTGTCCCCCTCCACAGGCTGGTCGTCGAAGGCGTCGCCGGTCGCGCTCCAGTCCGTCAGGTCGCCGGTCTCGAAGTCGAGGTTCAAGAGGCGACCGTCGGCGCCGCGGGCACGCACGCCCTCCCGCTCGTTGGGGCTCGGCGCCCTCGGCTCCGGCTCGTGGAGCGGGGGCTCGGCGACCGAGGCGCCGTCGGGGCGCTGAAGGTGCACGAAGGTCCCGCGCTTGTTTCCGACGACGACGTCCGTGCGCCCGTCCCCGTTCACGTCCCCCGCCACGACCTGGGTGCCGACCCCCGAGTCGTCGTCGATGAGGTGCGGCACGAAGCGCGCGCCTTCCTCAGCCCGCTCGAGTCGAAACCAGTAGAGCACCGAAGGCCCGACCGGCTTCGGATCCCCGTCGGGCCCGTGGGACCAGTGGCGCTTGCCCGTGACGATGTCGAGCAATCCGTCCCCGTCCACGTCGACCACGTCCTGGGCGTGCAAGCTGGAGAAGCGCACGCCCCAGGGGTTGGCCCCGCGCTCGAGGTCCATGATGCGGTGCTCGACGAAGTCGACCTCGCCTTCCTCGGCGGCCACCTGCTCGAACCAGGAGAGCCCCCAGCCGTGGGCGAAGAGGGCCGTCACGACGTCCGCGTCGCCGTCCCCGTCGACGTCGAAGGCGTGCATCTGCGCGCCGCCGCCGCGGGTCGTGAATGGGAAGGGATGGTGGACCCAGAGCGCCCCTTCATCGAGGGCGGCGGGCTGGCGCCACCAGCCCCCGGCCTCGAGCAGGTCGAGTCGGTCGTCGCCGTCGACGTCCCCCACGCCGAGGCCGTGGGTGAAGCGGCCCTTGCCGAGGTCGGGGGAGATCGCCTGGAAGCTCCAGGGCGCGGTGGGGTCGCTCCAGTCCGCCTCCGCGTAGCCGAAGGCCCCGCCGTGGTTGCAGACGAGCTCCACGCGCCCGTCGCCGTCGATGTCGACCAGCGCTGGCGACTCGTTGGCGACGCCTTCGAAGGCAAGGTGCAGGGGCCAGTGCCCGCCTGCCTCCCCCGGGTTGCGATACCAGCGCGCCTGCTTGCCGGGGAAGCCGACCTTGAAGACGTCGCGACGCCCGTCGCCATCGACGTCGAGCACCCAGGTGAAGAAGTCGTCCGAGTAGGCCAACGGGTCGCTCTCGACCGGCGGCTCCAGCTCGTGCCGCCGCTCGAACTCCGGCCCCTCGTACCAGTAGGGCCCCGAGACGACGTCCGCGTCCCCGTCCCCGTCCAGGTCGCCGAAGCTCGCCCCCTCGGCGTAGAAGGTCGAGGAGAGCTCCAGGCGGCGAAAGTCGCGCCCCGGCTCCTGGACGACGACCCTGGCGGAGGTGGCGACAACGGGGGTCGCCGTGGCGACGGCGCAGGCGAGGCGGAGGAGCGATCGGTGGAGCACGGGGACCTCGGGAGGGAGCGGCGAGGCGTCCAGTGTACTGCTCGCGCGCGCCGCCTCGCGGGGGGCTTGGGGCGCTCGGGCGACCGCCTTATGCTCGACCCCTCCGCTCCCTTCTCCTCGCCACGAGCCCTCCATGTCGCACCCGATCGTCAAGTCGATCCCCTGCTCGGGCTGTCTCTCGTACCTGATCGGCTGCCGCACGACCGGCCGCGCCTTGCTCGTCGACCCCAAGGTCGGTCAGGAGGCGACCTACGCAGGCCTCCTCGCCGCCTACGGCCTCGAGCTCCACGCCGTGCTCGACACCCACACCCACGCCGACCACCTCTCCGCGGGTCCGCGCTTCGTGGGCGACGGGGTCGAGCTGTGGATGAGCGCGAACAGCGAGTGCGCCCGGCCTCGGCGCGACCTCGGGGCGGGCGAGCCCGTGCAGGTCGGAGAGCTCGCCTTCGAGGTGCTCCCCGTGCCGGGTCACACCCCCGACTCGATCGCCCTCTTCGGACACGGCCTCGTCCTGACCGGCGACAGCCTCTTCATCGGCGGCCTGGCTCGCTCGGACTTTCGCGGCAGCGACCCCGCGCAGCTCTTCGACTCGGTGCAAGGGCAGCTCATGGGCCTCGCGGGCGGCACCCTCGTTTTCCCGGGCCACGACTACGGCGACCGGCTCTTCAGCACGATCGCGCACGAGCGCGCCACGAACCCGGCGCTGCAGCACGCGAGCGGCGCGGACTACGCGCGCTCCCTCGATCAGCACGAGGGCGGCGGGAACACCCCCGCGGTGGACGCCGCCCTGCGCACGAACCTCGCGGCCTCCCCGGAGCTCCCCGAGAGCGCTCCGAACGCCGCGGCCTGCTGCGCCGCCCCCTCCGGCGGCACCGCGCGGAGCGAGGTCCTCGACGTGACGGCGGAAGAGTGCCTGGACGAGCTCGAGGAGCTGACGCGGCGCTCGCTCTGGATCGACGTGCGCGAGCCCTGGGAGTTCGAGCAGGGCCACATCCCCGGCACCCGCAGCGTGCCCCTCTCGGAGCTCGGCTTCACCCTCGGCGACCTCGCGCGCGAGGAGCCCCTGACCATCAGCTGTCGCTCCGGCGTGCGCTCGATGAGCGCCGCGCGCACCCTCGAGCGGCTCGGCGTGGCGCGCGCCCCGCGCAACCTGACGGGGGGCATCCTGGCCTGGCAAGAGCGGGACTACCCCATCGAGGGGCAGCCCGTCGACTGAGCTTCAGCGCCGGGCGCGCCGCGCCGCGGTCGGCCAGCCGAAGGAGAGCAGCGCCGGCAGGACGACCAGGGTCGCGACCAGGCAAGCCGCGACGCAGAGCGCCACCAGGCCGCCTAGGCGAGCGTTGGCCGGAACCCTGGAGACGAGCAACAGGCCGAAGGCCCCGCCGATCGCGAGGGCGTCGACGACGATGGCCGGGGCCGTGCGCCCCAGCGCCTGCACGAGCGCCTCGCCTCGTGCCCGCCCCTCGGTGAGGCGCGCGCGCAGGCACTCGACGAAGTGGATGGCGTAGTCCGTGCCGATCCCGAGCACGGTCGCCGCGAACATCGACGTCGCCACGCCCAGGGGGATCGAGAGTCCTCCCATGCAAGCGAAGACGACGAGCACGGCGCAGGCCGCGGGCAGGGCGCAGACGACCCCCCAGGCGACCGAGCGATTCAGCAGGCTCGTCACGAGGCCCACCCCGAGGAGCGAGAGGAGCAGGGAGAGCACCTGGCTCTGGACGATGCCGCGGATCATCGCCTGGCTGACCGCCACATCGCCCCCCAGCTCGAGGGAGAGGCCCACGGGCTCCAGGCGGCGCGCCGCGAATTCGCCCAAGCGCTCGAGGAGACGAGCCGTGTCCTCGTAGTTCGACTGCGCCAGGAAGACCGTCACCAGGCCCGCGGCGAGCTCCTCGTCCAGCACTTCCCGCAGGCGCTCCTCGCCCTGGGACTTCGCGTAGTGCTCGACGACCTGCCGGGCGCGCCAGGCGCTCTCGGGCAGACGCCGCGAGCCCGGCTGGCGGGCGGAGAGAGCGAAGCCCATCGTCGCCACGTGCTCCGCGGGTCCCAGCACGCGCCCGACCCCGAGCTCCTCCTGATCCGCCAGGAAGGCCTCGAGCTCGGCCACCCGCGCGAGCACGGGCTCCTGCAGCAGTCGCTCGCGGGCGTCCAGCGCATAGTCGACCTCCGTCGCCCGCGGCGGCAACCAACGCTCCGTGGGGAAGCCCTCGCTCTCGACGACGAGCCAGCGCTCGCCTCCGTCGTCGACCACCTCCAGCACCACGCCCTCCAGGGGCGCCGGCTGCCGGCGCCCGGAGGCGCCCTCCGCGGGCAGCTCGAGCCGCAGGTGCGAGCCGACGATGCGCGCGGGCTCGACTCCGTCCAGCCCGGGGAGGCGCACGCGCCCCGCTTCGACGTCATCGCGTGAGATCGTCCCCCGTCCTTCCACGGCGCGCGCGTCGACTTCGACGCGCAAGAGATGCGTCCCACCGAAGAGCTCGTCCACCCGCGCCGTGGAGCGCCGCAGGCTGCTCCCCTCCGCGAAGCCCCCCACCCAGGAGTCCTGCACCACGATTCCGACGACGCCGAGGGGCGCGCAGGCGAGGCCCGCGAGGGCGAGCAGCAGCACCGGCCAGCGCCAGCGCAGGCCGATCGGCCCGAGCCGGGCGGCGAGCGCCTCGAGTCGGGACGAGCGCGCCGAGTCTCCGAGGCGCCCGAAGGCGGGCAGCGCGAGGCAGGCGGGAATCACCGTCAGCGACCAGCTCAGACACAGCAGCACGCCGAAGGCCATGAAGAGGCCGAAGCTGCGCACCGGCGCGATCGGAGAGAGCCCGAAGGAGAGGAAGCCGACCGCCGTCGTGAGGGAGGTGCGCAGAACGGGGCGCGCGAGCTCGTCGAAGGCGGCGCGGGCGCTCGCCGCCGCGCCCTCTCCGGGCACCTCCCGCCGCCGCCGCTCGAAGGCCGTGAAGAGGTGCAGCTCGTCGGCCACGCCCACCGCGACCAGGATGACCGGGATGATGGTCATCGTGAGGTACACGGGAACGCCCAGCCAGCCGGCCAGGCCGAAGGTCATCAAGAGGCAGGGCCCCACCTCCAGGAGCGGGAGGGCGACGGCGGGCAAGCTGCGAAAGGCGAGCCAGAAGACGAGGGCCAGGAGCGCGAGGCTCAGCGGCACGAGGAGGACGAGGTCCTCGAGCAGGTGGCGTCCGAGGCGGGACTCGGCGACGGGGGCTCCGACGAGGTGCGTGCGGACACCGCTCGGCAGCGGGACGTCGAGGAGCGCCTCCGCCCGCCGCGCGAGCTCGTCGCGGTCGGCGCTGCGCTCGACCTCGACCAGGATCGCCGCCGCGCTGGCCGGGTGGTCGCGGGAGACGAGGGCGCCGTCGTAGACGGCGAACTCCTCGACGTCGCGGCGCAGGCGCTCGAATCCGCCGGCGTCCTCCGGAAAGGGGTCGAGCCAGGGGCGGAAGTCGAGGGTCCCCGGGTAGACGCGGTCGCTCTTCTCGTCGGCGAGGCTGCGCACCCGCCCGGCGCCGATGCCGGGCAGAGACTCGAGCGCGGAGGTGAGCTCGGCCAGCAGGCGCAGGGTCTCGGGACGGTAGATCCCTTGCGCGCCCTCGTCCTCGACCACGACGACGAGCTGGTCGCCCACGCCGTAACGCGCGTTCAACGCGTCGCTGGCGACGACCTCGGGGGCCGAGGAGGGCGTCAGGTGGCGCCCGCCCGTCTCGAGCTCGAGACGGGCCAGGCCCGGCAGGAAGGCGCAGAGGACGAGGGCCGCGGCCGCGAGGGTCAGGCGCGGGTAGTCGATGGCGCCTCCGTAGAGGCGCCTGAGGAGGTCGCGGCGCATGGCTCGATCCCCCGCACTCGCAGGCGCGCGGGCCCTCCAGTTGACTCGACCGGCGCCCCGAACGGAAGGAAGGCGGCGCCGCGGGATGCGGCGCCGCCCTCGTGCTGCCAGGAGCCGATCCGGCGACCGGCTCCCTCAATCCGGGTTCAGTTGATCCAGTTGGTCTCGACGCCGTTCGAGAAGTTGAACTCGACGTTCGGACCCGGGTTGGCGTTCGGGTTCATGTTGTCGCGGAACCAGAACTGGTTGTAGGTGGTGGAGCCCATGGGCTGGGCCGTCGCACCGAAGGGCATGAGCTTGAAGTCGTCGATCACGCCTTCGTCGCTCCCGACGCCCATGTCCATGACCTCGACGTTTCCGCGCTGCTGGGGCACGAGGCAGAAGAGGCCGGCGGAGTCCGGGACGTTGGGATTGCCGTTCGGGTAGTTCAGCGCGGTGGCGCCCTGGATCAGGATGCCGAGCGAGCTCGGACCGGAGGTCACCGTGAAGCCGTAGGTGTCGTTGCTGAACTGGGCGTTGCCGAAGGGCGTCAGCACGCAGCCCCCGGCGCCGTTGGGCCCGGCCCCGTGCGGGCAGCCCGCGCCGACGTTGCCGGCCGCGCCGCCCGGGCAGTTCCCGGCCGAGCCGTCGCAGAAGAAGCTGCCCTGGCTCGCGCAGCCCGCGTGCACGCCGGGCGTGGTCAGCGCCACGTGGTTGGCCGCCTCGCAGACGTCGTCGCCGCCGCAACCGGCCTCGAGGGCGTTGGCCCCGGGGAAGTCCCACTCGCCGGGCTCGAAGAAGCCGCAGTTGGCTTCGTCGTTGCAACGCACGCCGTAGCTGTCGGTCGTCTCCCAGACCTCGCCCGTGCCGTCGGTGCCGAGCTCGCCGTAGACGTCGACCATGGTCGCGTCCGAGCCGGTTCCCGTGGCCGAGCCGAAGAAGAGCGCCACGACGTCATCGCCGTTGATGAAGCCGCCGCCCATGTAGAAGTCGAGCTCGAAGCCGTAGACCTGGAAGAACTCGGAGAGCCCGGGTCCGCCGGGATCGGCCTCGTAGCCGATGAGGTAGCTCTGGCCGGGCGCGAGATTGCCCGAGAGCGAGGTCGAGCCCCCGCCGCCCAGGAAGATCGAGCCGTTGTTGTAGTTCCCGAGGCTGTAGAGGGAGAGGTCCTTGACCAGGGTGCCCGTGTTCGTGATCTCGACCCACTTGGGCTGGCCCCCGGGAAGGGTGCCGTCACAGATCTCGGTGATCAGGAGCGACTTCTCCTCGCCGAAGGGGACGAATTCGCTCCCCTGCTGGATCTGGTGGATCGAGCAAGGCGCCGCCTCGCTGCAGAAGATCGGCATGAAGACGGGCGGCGGGCCGACGCAGGCGCCGCCGATGCCAGGACGGAAGTTCGAGTCACCGATGGCGGTGGCCTCGAAGGAGCCATTGCAGTCGCCGTCGATCCCCGTCCCGGGCGGGATCGGCCAAAGCCCCAGGGCCAGCGGGTCGAATCCGCCCGGACCGCCGACCAGGGCCCACTCACAGCCCCCGGTCAGGGACTTCAGGGGCGCGGGGTCCATGACGGCGACGGCGCCGTCGCCGATGCGCGTGAACACGAACTTCGGGATGATCTCCAGGGTCGCGGAGTAGCCACCGCCGTCGTCGCAGTCGCGCATGATGAACATCGAGCCGCCCGTGGGCTGGGCCACGACCTCCGACAGGCAGACGCGCACGTCCCAGTCACCGAAGCCGGGGACGGTGATGGGCGCCGTCGACTCGAGGGAGAGGGCGACGATCTCGATCGGCACCGTGTCGCTCCCGCCGATCCCGAGCGGGATCGTGTCCGCGGTCCGGCGCACGATCGTGTCCTGCGGACCGAGGATCCCGGGCGGCGAGGTGTCGAGGGGCACGCCGGCGAAGGGGATGACCCCCATCCAGGGCGGCGAGCCGGGCTCGAAGAAGTCCGCGGGAATGGCCGGACAGGGATCGCTGAAGTCGGCGAAGGTCCCTCCCGGCGGCGTGATCCAGCCGTCGTCCCCGGCGGTGAGCACGACTTGGGCCGAGGCAGCCGCGCTCAAGCCGGCGCAGGTCAGGGCGCTGAGGCACGCGGTGCGAATGCGGCGCGCGCGCTGCACCCCCTCTCTTCCGTTCCAGTGTTGCTGCATGTCTGGCGATTCCTCGATTCCCCGAGAAGCTCTGGGATTGGACGCGGTGGATCTCGGGGGCCCACGCGACGCTCCACGAATCAGATCTGTAGGCACTTGTGTGTACTCGCCCAGCCCCCATCCCGCAAGGCGAGGCTCCCCAGGGGCTCGAGAAGGCAGCCCGGGCAATGTGAAAGCGAGTTCTTGTGAACGCGATGGCGGCTCCCGACACCCCCAACGAGGAGCCTCTAGGTCCTTGATCCAGCGTGCGTTGACAGGTCGTCGCATTCGGATAGGCTCGAAAAACCTTCCCGGTGTCCTGAATTCGCCGGTCCATCGCTCTGTCACTCGCCGAAGCCCTTCATGACCTCTCCCATCGGATCCCTCTCCGCCAGTTGCTCGCTGGCGATCCTCCTCTCCGCTGCCCCGGCCCTCGCCGGTGACCCCTGCCCCGAGCAGCCGGCGCTCGCCCACTGGACCGGCGCCGGCACCGTGGCCTGCGCTTGCTTCGTCGCGGGCGAGGAGGCCGGTGCGGTGTTCGACATCCCCGCCAATCACTTGCCCGCGGAGATCCTGCGGGTCGGCATCGGCTTCGGCTCGCAGATCGGGGGGCAACCGCAGCAGCTCGAGCAGGCGATCAACATCCGCCAGGGCGGCCTGCCGACGCCGGGCGCCATCATCGAGAGCCTGTCCGGCCCCGTGCTGACCGACGGGGTCATCAACGAGTTCGACCTCGAGCCGCTGCCCGGGGAGATCACCATCTCCTCGAACCCCTTCACCGTGACGCTCGAGTTCGCCAACGACAACGTCGGCGATCCCTTCTCGGCGACGATGGTGCACGACGGGAACGGTTGCACCGGGGGCAAGAACGTCGTCAAGGCCATCCCGGGCGGTTGGTTCAACGCTTGCGCCCTGGGGGTCACCGGCGACTGGCTCGTGCAGGTCGTGTACCGCCCGCTCAACTGCGACGGCCCCGCGGAGATCTACTGCGTCTCCAACGCCAACTCCGCCGGCCCCGGCGCCCAGATCGGCATCATCGGCTCGACGAGCCTCGCGGCGAACGACCTGATCCTCACCTGCCAGGGCGGTCCGCCGAACAAGCCGGGCCTCTTCTTCTACGGCCCGAACCAGGTGCAGCTGCCCTTCGGCGCCGGCTTCCGCTGCGTCGGCGGCGGCATCTGGCGCATGCCTCCGGTCCAGACCTTCGACGTCTTCGGCAACGCCGCCTACGTGGTCGACTACGGCCAGTCCCCCTTCAACTCGGGGGGCGGACAGATCCTCTCCGGCTCGATGTGGAACTTCCAGTTCTGGTACCGCGACCCCGGCTTCGCGGGCCACGACTTCAACCTGTCGAACGGGATCAAGCTGACCTTCTCGCCGTGAAGGCCCTGCTTGTGATGAGGGCCCTTCTCTTGATGAGGGCCCTTTTCTTGATGATGGCTCAGGGCGCCGGCTGCTTGCGCCGGTAGCGACAGAGCACCTGCCCCGGCGCGAAGCCGTCCTCCTCGGCCAGGGGGACGGCTTCGTACCGATAGTCGCGCAAGAGAGCCATCTCGCGCTCGTCGCCCCCCACCCGGAAGCGGTAGGCCTCCCACAGGTCCTTCGGCCCCGCTTCCTCCTCGGAGCGGATCTCCGCGTAGACGAAGGTCGGCCTGCGCTTGCGGAAGAAGCTGAGGCGCGCGAGCTTCTCGTGGCCCGGCGAGCTGTCGGGGTTCGACGGGATCTTCAGCGCGACCTCGCGGTCGACGAGACCCTTGCGGTCGTGGATGACGAGCCCCGAGTAGTAGCCGACCGCGCCGATGCGTCCGAAGACGAAGGAGTCTCCCGGTGCGGAGTGCAACCGCAGGGCCCGGCCGAGGTCGGTCCAGGCCGCGGAGTTCGAGTCCTGCTCCAGCCAGCGCGCGTGCTCGCTCATGTACTCGTCGGTGCGCCAGCGAAAGTGGAAGCGCGCCCGCCAGGACTCCGGCACGAGGTGCAGGTCCCAGCCGGGGAGCAGGGAGAGGAGAACGAGCCCCACCGCCGCGGGCAGGGCTCCGCGCCCCAGACCCGTGAGCGCGACGGTCCCCGCGATCACGACGAAGGGCAGGGCCGGCACGAGGAAGCGCCCCATGCAGAAGAAGTCCCCGCCCACGAGGAGGGCGAAGAGCAGTGTCCCCCCCACCATCAGGAAGCAGGCCCGGACGAGGGCCGGGAGCTCTCCCTCCTCCTCCCCCCGGCGGCGCAGACGCGGCAAGGCCAGGAGGAGTGCCGCGGGCACGGAGAGATAGGTCAAGAGGAAGATCGCGTCGTAGTTGAATCCCCGCTCGAGGCGCGTCGCGCTGAAGCCGACCTTGGCCCGCGCCGTATTCGAGACCCAGTCGCCGAAGTAGGCATGGCGGAAGGCGACGTAGAGGCCGAAGACGGCCGCGGCGACCGCGCAGGCGACGACCGTGGCCCGCAAGAGCGCGCGTGAGCGTGTAGCCAGCCAGACGATCCCCGCCGACGCCGCCACGAGCATCACCCAGTAAGGACCGTCGGTCCGCAGCAGCACGACCGCGGCCAGCGCCAGGGCGCCGGCGGCCGCCCGCGGCCGGCTCGCGTCGCCAAGGAGGGCCTCGAAGCCGAGGAAGAGCGCCAGAGCGAAGGGCATCGTGGCCAAACCGCTCGTGCTCCAGGCCGCGAAGGGCGGCAGGGTCGCGAGCAGGAGGGCGCCGAGGCCGGCGAGCTGCAGGCTCCCGAGGCGCCGCTCCAGGAGCCGGAAGCACCTCCACAGCAGGAAGGCCCCGCAGGCCACCGAGCTCAGCCGCGCCCAGAGCGTCACGTCCCAGCGCAAGCCCTCGAAGATCGCGAGCCAGACGACCCAGAGGAAGTTTGAGAAGCCCTCGACGGGCGGCTCGACGCCGACGTTGTAGCGCAGCCCCAGCCCCCGGGCGAGGTTCTGGCTGTAACGGAAGGAGATGAAGGCGTCGTCGGTGACGAAGTCGAAGCGCAGGACGAGGGCCAGGTAAGCGAGCCCCAGGAGGCCGAAGGCGAAGGCGCGGCGCGCGAGCGGGGACGACGGAGCCTGCGGGTCCCTCCCTCCGTTGGATTGCTCGACGACGTCCATGCCCTAGTCTCCCGATTGACGGGGGGCTTGTCACCTCACCACCCGCAGCTCGGCTCAGCGCGCCGGCGGCAGGAAGCCGGGCTCCCACTCCGCCCGCCAGCGCCAGCGCTCGAAGAGCGCGATGGCCGCGAGGTCGAGGCGCTCGAGCTCCGGACCGTGGTGGTATCCGAAGGCGTGCAGGCTCTCGTGGGCCAAGGCCCAGGGGAAGGAGAAGCGGTCGAAGTCCTCGGTCATCCCCTGCAGCGGCATCGTGATCGAGCCCCAAGCCCCCACGGCGCCGTCGTTGAGCCACCACTTCAGTTCGATCGGCTCCCCGTGGTCCCCCGGCAATCCCCGCGCCACGCCGATGTGGCGGTAGGTCAGCCGCGCCTTTTGGAGGTAGGCCTCGGCGCGACTCTCGAGGTGGCCGGGCACGCGCGTCCGGAAGCGCTCGTCCTGCAAGGGGCGTTCGGGCTCGGGCACGACGTCGACCTGCCGCGCCTCCCCGTTCCACCGGTAGCTGCCTTCGAGTCGCACGCTGGCCACCGGGTCGCCGAGCAGGGCGAGCCCCTCCTCGTCGAGGGGCGGCAGCGGCGGCAGTGAGCCGTCGACCATGACGACGCGGGCCTCCCAGTCGACGTCGGAATTCGCGGTGTCGAGCACGCTGCCGGCGGCGTCGCGCAGCTCGAGCTGCCACCAGAGCCGCAGGTCCTCGGCGGAGCCGAGGTGCTCGTCGGCGAGCACCAGGGCGCTGCCGCGGGCGACGAGCTCGCCCCCGAGCTCGACGCGTTCCGTCCCTCCCGGCTTCGGCAACTCGAGCTCGCGCGGGTGGAAGCGCGCCCGGCCGCCGCCCTGGAGGGCGTGCTCATAAGCGAGGGACAGGAAGCGGCGGTTGGTCCAAAGCTCCGTCCCGGGCTCCACCGGGAAGCTCCAGCTCGAAGCGGGAGCGCGCAGCTCCACCTCGCAGTCGGTCGGCAGGAGCGCGTCGCCCGCCCCGACGAAGCGACAGCGCGTCCAGCGCTGGCTCGAGCTCTCGAGCCGCAGCTCGCTCCCGAAGGACCGACGCGTCCACCAGGCGACGCGCTGCCCGCCCCGGAGGCCGAAGGCCCGCAGGTCGAGCTCGACCGAGGGGCTCGCGACCAGCGCCAGGGTCGGCGCGTCCGACGACCACCTCCAGGCGACCTCGCCCTCGCCGGCCAGCGACTGGATGGCGAGCTCGCGCAGCTCGAGGGGCTCGCCGGCGTCGCGCCACTCGAGCTGCGCGGCCCTGGCGGCGTCGAGCTCGATCGCCACGTCCTTCCGGATCCTCGTGGCGGCTGTCCGCAGGGCGACGAGCCGTCCGGGGGCCGGCGCGTGCAACACCTCGAAGCGGTACTCGCCGTCCGGCAAGGCGAGCACGCAACGACCGTCCGCGGCCATGCCCACCTGACCCGGCCAGGGCAGCCACTCTTCCGTGCGCGGCGAGCGAGCGAGCACCGTGACCCGGGCCCCCGCCACCTCCTCCGCGGGCGCGTGTCGCAGCTCGACACGGTGCGGTGCCCCGCTCGGCAGTCGCCGCGCGAGGCGACGCTTCCGGAGGGGAAAGCGCAGGCGCAGGGCGTAGTCGTCCGCCCCGGCGGCCTCCCCGTCGTCGATGCGCACGAACAGCCGCTCGCCGCCGACCTCCAGGCTCGCCTCGCCCCGGCCGCGCAGCAGCTCCAGCTCGACGCGCGCGAGGTCGAGATCTGGCGGGAAGAAGGCGCAGCCGGCCGCGGGCTCGAGGGGCGCCGCCTCGGGGTCCCAGGCCGCTTCCCCCAGCCGAACGTCCTCGGGCCAGGCCCAGGCGAGGTGCAGCCAGTCGGCGCGCGTCGGGCCGAGGTGCAGCTCGTCCACGCCGTCCACGCGCGCCTCGAGCAGCAGCTCGCTCGCGCACTCGAGCGCCTCGGGATCCGGGTCACCGAGGGGCTGGCCGGCCGCGCACAGCGTCTCGGCGAAGTCGATCACGACCTCGTAGACCCCTGCTCCGCCGCCGCGCGAGTCGTCGAAGCGGATCACGAGGGCCTCCTCCCCGTGCCGGAAGCTCACAGCGCCTCGTCCACTCCGCAGAAGCACGCGCGCTCCGGCGAGGTCGAGCTCGGGATCGAAGAAGGGCTCCCCCTCTCTGGCGGCGAGGCGTCGGTCCAGGCGCGGGTCCCACTCCCGTCCGCCGATCGTGACCGAGCGGGGCAGATCGAAGGCCTCGTGCTCCAAGCGCGCCTCCCGTGCGCCGAGGTGCAACTCGTCGACGCCGTCGACCTCGGCGCGGATCTCGATCCGCTGCGGTGGCGCGGCCGTCTGCGGGACCGCGAGGGCGAGGAGGTGGGCCACGAGGAGCACGCGCAAACGCTACCACGATCGAGCGCGGCCGCCCGTCACGGCTCCGTGACCTCAGTTCATGCCCTTGCCGCCCACGAGGGCGTAGTCGACCCCGTCGAAGCGCAGCACGGGGGGCTTCGGCTCGGCGTGGAAGATCTCCCCGTCGCGCACTTCGAGCCGCAGCTCACGCCCGTCCGGCGCGCACGCCACGCGCGCGTGGTGGAGGCCGGGTCCCGGCCGGCCCGGCTCGAGGGTCCCGAGCTCGAGCGTCTCGAGCCGCCGCGGCGCTTTCCCCGGCGCCAAGCTCCAGAGGTGCAGCCTCCCGCGCTGGGCCTCCCAGACGACGTCGGGTTCGACGCTCAGGAGCAGCGCCCGGGCTTCCCCCGCCTCCGCGTCCCAGGCGAGGCCGAGGGCCCCGATCCGGCGGTCGGCGGCGATCAGCGTGCGGGCGAGGTCGTTGACCAGGGCCACGAGGCTCGCGAGGGGCAGCTGTCCCATCTCCAGGCGCCCCCAACGGTCGAGCACGCTCCAGTCCGCCCCGGGCTCGCGACCGGGACGCAGGGCGCAGCGGATCGGCAGCGGGTGCTGGTCGCGCACGTAAGGGTCGAGGTTCAGCTGGAACAGCCCGCGCTCCCGCGCGTCGGGGGCGATGCGGATCGAGTGCGGGAAGTCGAGGCGGATGCCTTCGACCAGCTCGAGGCAGCGGTCGAGAGCCCCGGGCAGCTCGCCGACGCGAATCCAGGGCCGGAAGCGCGCCAGCTCGTCGGGCTGCGCGGGATCGGCCTCCGCCAGGGGTAGCTCGACCGTCGCGGAGACGCTCGCCTCGGCCTCCGGCTGACCCGCACGCAGGTGGACCTCGACGCGAGCCGCGGGCGGGTTCCCCTCCCGCGGGCCTCCCATCGGCGTCAAGAGGCTGAAGGGGAAGCGCTCCTGGGTGGCCACCCCGGCGACGCGTGCGAGCTCCTCGAAGTAGGGCGCGAGCAACGCGCGCGGATAGCTCGAGCGCCCCTCGTGAACCAGGCAGTCGCCCGCGTCGCCGCCCGAGAAGTGCATGCCGGACAGGGAGACGCAGTCGCCGCTCCAGGGGACCATGTACATCCCGAGCTCGGCACCCGAATCGCGGTGGACGACGACCACGCCCACCTGATCGGGCTTGGCCACCTCGCGCCGGTGGCCCGAGGAGGTCGTCAGGCGTACGCGCAATTCGGATGGGAGCTCGAGGAAGCGCGCCAGGCGGCGCTCCAGCTGCCCCACCCGCGCGTCCGAGACCTGGTGCCGTCTCCCGTCCCAGCGGTCGACGGCGAGCAGGTCCTCCCGCAGGTCGTGCAGGTCGCCCACCGTCGCGGCCAAGGGGAGGAGCGAGAGGAGGATCGGGAGGTGCATGGGTGTCGGGAAGCCGCAGCCCCCCTATTCGCGTTCCGCCGCCCGGTCACGTCGCGGCGGAGCCGCCCCTCTCAAGACGTCGGCGACGGCCGGCGTCGCGTCCCGCAGGAGCCGCTCCAGGTAGGCGGAACCCTCTGGATCGTCGGGGTAGGCGAGGGAGCAACCGGCCTCGAGGAGCAGCCGGGCCAGCTCGACGTAGCTCGACTGCCGCCCCGCCGCGCCTCCCGAATAGCGCGAGCCGTGGCTCACCCAGCCGATGGGCGAGCTCTGGTGCACCCCGTCGAAGACGTCGAGGGGCGCGCCCGCCTCGATCAAGAGGCGCGCGTTCGTCGGCTGCCCGAACCAGGCGCACTGGTGCAGGGGCGTCCCGTCGTCGAGGCCCGGGGCGCAGAGGTCCGCGCCCGCGGCGACGAGCACCGCGACAGGCGCGATGTCTCCGCGGCCCGCGACGTCGGCGAGCAAGCGATCCTCCTCGGGGTTGCCGGTGCGCGCGCAGCCGGGGTCGCGCGCGAGCAGGGCCCGGGCCTCGTCGAGCCGATCGTGGACGACGTGCATGGCCAGCTCGTCCGCGGGCGTCGTGTCGCGCGAGGCCCCGGCCTCGGCCAGGCGCTGGGCCAGGTCGTCGAAGCCCCGGCGCGCCGCGTGGACCCAGGCCGTCTTGCCCCCCTTCGTTCGCGCGTCGAGCTCGACCCCGTGCGCGATCAGGAGCTCGACCGCGGAGCTCCGGTAGCGTCGCGTCGCGACGTGCAGCCAGCTCTCCTCGAAAGGCCCCCAGCGCTGCTCGGGGTCTTCCCCGCGCTCGAGGGCGCGACGCAGGTCGCGGTCCCCCTGGGGGCCGTAGTCGAGGTCGAGTCGCTCGTGGAAGGGCATCACGGGTCGCGGCGGGCGCCGCCACCGGATTCTACGCTTCGAGGATCGCCGACCAGGCGCGGCGCGTGGCCGCCGCGTTGGCGCGCCAGCTGAAGGCCTCGGCCGCCCCCGCCTCCGGACGGGCGCCGCGCGCCAGGGCGGCCTCGATGGCGTCCGCGAGCTCCGGGGCGCCCCCGCCCGCGAAGTAGCTCGCGCGCTCCCCGAGGGCCTCGCGGAAGGCCGGCAGCGGACTGACGAGCACGGGCGTCTCCAGCAACAGCGCCTCGAGGGGCGTCACCGCCGTCCCGGCGTCCCCCGCGAGGTGCACCAGGAGCGAGGAACGCGCGACGAGCTCGGGGAGCTCTTCCTCGCGCGGCGCGCACCACTCGACCCGCGCCCCCAGGGTCGAGTCGGCGACGCGCTGCGCCAGCCGGGTCGGGTCCTCCGCGCGCGAGCCCGCGAAGCACAGCGAGAGCTCGCGCCCGCCCGCGAGCAGCCGCTCACAAGCCGCCAGCACCTCGGCGTGTCGACGATGGGGTTGGGCCGCCCCGAGCACGAGCACGCGCGGAGGCGAGGCGGGCTCGAGCTCCCCCGGGTCGCGGCCGAGGTCCCGGAGCCAGTGGTCGGCTCCGACCGGGACGAGGTGCACGCGGCGCGGGTCGCGGCCCGCGCGCTCCACGAGGCGCGCGCGGTATCCCTCGCAGAAGACGAAGAGGGCGTCGAAGGCCTCGAGCCGGCGCAGGAAGGCCGCCTCGGCGGCAGCCGCGGGCCAGTCGGAGACGGCCAGGGTCTGCGGCGCTCGTCGCACGGGCGGGCCGTGCAGCCGCACGTGGTGGAAGAGGTCGACGCCGCCGAGCCAGGCTTCGGCGCCCAGGCCCAGGTGCGCGGCCGCACTCCCCAGGCGCGCGGGGAGGCCGAGGCGACGGCGCCGGACCGCGGGCCCGAGGCCGAGGGAAGCCTCGGACATCACCTGCGGCGCGCGACCGAGCTCGAGCAGGCGCAGCTCCTCGCCGTGCCCGAGCTCCACCAGCGCCCGCGCCAGCTCGCGCGCGTAGCGCCCGACCCCCGGCGCGTGGGTGGCGGCGGGAAAGTAGTCCAGCCCGATGTGCATGGGCGCGAACGCGCCGCCCGTCAGGGGAGGAACACGACCCGCAGGCCGTCGGCGAGGTTCGAGCCCTCGGGCCCCCCCATGACATCGCGGAACCAGTAGGTGAAGTTCCACTCCGTCCCCGGCACGAGCGGCGGCGCCGTGCCCGGCAGGGCCTGGTTGTCGAAGGCGAAGGTCGCCTGGCCCGCGCCGTTGACGAAGGCCACGCCCAGGCGCGAGATCGGGCCCGCGATGCAGAGGGTCCCCTCGCCCAGGGGCGTCGAGCCCTGGGCGGCCGAGAAGGCGAAGAGCCCCGGCACCCCCGCCGGGCAGGGCCCCGCGCTGAGCACGAGATCGTTGGCTGCCAGGCTCGTCGACCCCGACCAGCTCATCGAGGCCGCTGAGCCGCTCGTGTTGACGCTCGCCTCGCAGTAGTTCTCGGGAGCCTCGCACTCGTCGAGCTGGTTGTTGCCGTTGCCGTCCAGGGCACCTTGAGCGATCTCGTGGCCGTCGTAGACGCCGTCGAGGTCGCAGTCGTCGTAGCGCCGGGCCTTGAACACCCAGGGCAGGGCGCCCCCGACCTGGTAGGTCCACACGATGTTCCCGAGCGGGTCGACCTCGAAGAGGCGGCCGGGCGTGCCCTCGGTGATCAGGGTGTTCCCGCTGCGCAGGCGCTCGGTGCCGCTGATGATGCCGGAGTAGAAGTTGCCCGGGTCGGAGTAGGTCCAGGCGAGGGAGGAGGGTCCATAGGCCTGGCCGGCGAGCAGCTCGTAGTGCCCCGATGTGTCCACCGGCGGCACCCACTCGTCGATCGAGGACCAGTTCCCGGTCGGTCGGTTCTGGCCGTTGTTGTAGACGATCAGGTTCCCCTCGCCGGGTCGACCGGGCTCGATCCACTGGATGTCGTGGATGAAATAGAAGACGCGATCGGCCTCGGTCCCGCGGCCGTAGGTCTGGGGATTGCCCCAGCGGTAGAGCAGGTCGCCGCCCATGCCCGAGTTCCCCCCCGACGAGCCCGCGGCCTCGGCGGTGGTCGTGCTGTGGTCGATGATCCAGATCTCGTGGAAGTTCGGCACGCAGATCGCGATCTGGTCGAGCTCCGGGTTGTAGTCGATGGCGTTGACGTGCATCCAGTCGCCCCCCAGCCCCCAGTTGACGTCGATGCGCTCGGGGTGGTCGGCGATCACGCCGAAGTTCGGCTTCGTGGCGTCGAAGTCCTGGACCAGGTGGTCGCGGGCGTGCCACTCCCAGACGACGTTGGCGAGCTTGTTCCCCACGGGCTCGAGCTCGAAGATCGCGTCGGGCATGAACGAGAGGCTCACGGTGGAGGGGTCGCGCCCGAGGGCCACCGCCCCGTCTCCTCCGATCTCCTCCCAGGAGAAGCAGAGCAGGTTCCCGTTGGGCAGGACCTCGATGTCGTGGTGCGGCGTGTAGATCTCGTCGAAGAAGGCGAACTGCCACTCGACCGTGCCGTCGTAGGAGAGCCGCTCGAAGCCGCCGCCGACACCGCCCCCGCCGCTCGTGAGGGTGCGGGTGCGCATCAGGTCGCCGTCCGGCATCAGGTAGTAGGCCTCCCCCGCGCTGACCGTGCCGCTCCAGGAGTTCACGACGGTGCCCGCCGAGTCGATCAGGAAGGTCGTGGTGTCGTTGAAGGTCTGGTAGAGGGTCAGGCCGTCCTGGGCGAGGGCGGCCGGGGTCGCGGCGCCGAGGGCGACGCCGAGGCAGGCGAGGCGGGCGAGGCGGGCGATGGAGCGAGTGGGGAGCATGGGGCGTCTTGCGGAGCGGCGGCGGGGGTCTCCCTTCGAGCATGAGGGAATGCGCCCCGCTCGGGGATGCCGCCCGCGAACTTTCTGGCGAGGGGCTGGCAGCCCTCGCGCCGCTTCTTCGCCTGGGCTAGCGTGAGGGCTCTCCCGCCCCCCGACCCGCTCCTTCCACCTCGTCGCCCCATGCGCAATCCGCTACGCACCGCCGCCCCCTGGCTCGCCCCCCCGCTCCTCCTCGCCTGCCAGGCCACCGACGCCGCCCTGGCGCCGCCGCCCCCCGAGGCCGTCGTGCAGGGCCTCGCGCCCCAGGCGCACCGCATGGAGGGCTACGGCGGATACCACCTCGCGGTGAGCCACGCGGCCCCCGAGGTCCAGACGTGGTTCGACCAGGGCCTGCAGCTGGTCTACGGATTCAACCACGACGCGGGGGTGCGCTGCTTCGCCAAGGCGGCCGAGCTCGATCCCGACTGCCCGATGGCCTGGTGGGGCATCGCCTACGGCTACGGCATCGACGTCAACAACCCCGACGTCGCCGAGGAGGAGGCGCGCGCGGCCTACTCCGCCGCCCAGGAGGCCCTGCGCCTCGTGGACGAAGCCAGCCCCGTCGAGCAGGCGTTGATCCGCGCGGTCGCTCTGCGCTCGCTCTACCCCCTCCCGGAGGACCGCCGGCCCCTGGACGAGGCCTACGCCGAGGCCATGGGCCGCGCCCGCGAGCGCTTTCCCCACGACCCCGACGTCGGCGCCCTCTACGCGGAGGCGCTGATGAACCTGCAGCCCTGGGACTACTGGACCCACGAGGGCGAGCCGGTCGAGCGCGCCGAGGAGATCGTGTCCATCCTGGAGGAGGTCCTGCGCGCGCACCCCCTGCACCCGGGGGCCAACCACTTCTACATCCACGCGGTGGAGGCCTCGGGGGACAAGGCCCGCGCCGTGGCCGCGGCGGAGCGTCTCGAGGCCCTCGTCCCGGGCAGCGGGCACCTGGTGCACATGCCCTCCCACATCTACATCAACGTCGGACGCTACGACGACGCGGTGAAGGCCAACCAGCGCGCCATCGAGGCCGACGGTCAGTACTTCGAGCACTTCGGCGAGCCGACCTTCTACCGCCTGTATTTCGTCCACAACATCCACTTCCTCTCCTACGCCGCGATGATGGAGGGCCGCAGTGACCTGGCCATCGAGGCGACGCGGCGCATGGAGCGCGAGGTCCCGCCGGAGTTCCTGGAGGCCTTCGCGGAGTTCGGGGACGGCCTGATGGGCGCCAAGTTCCACGCCCTGATCCGCTTCGGGCGCTGGGAGGAGATCCTCGCGGAGCCGGACTACCCCGAGCACCGCAAGGCGAGCCGCGCCTGGCGGCGCTACGCGCGCACGATCGCCCTGGCGAACCTCGGCCGCACTCCCGAGGCCCGCGAGGAGCTGACCCGCTTCGAGGCCGCCGTCGAGGCCGTCCCCGAGAGCTGGCTCGTCGGCATCAATCCCGCCGCGACGATCTTCGCCCTCGCCCACCAGATGGCGGAGGCGGAGACGCTCTGGCGCGAGGGCAGCACCGAAGAAGCCCTCGCTCTGCTGCGCGAGGCGGTCGTGGCCGAGGACGCGCTGGTCTACGACGAGCCGCCCGGCTGGATGATCCCGGTCCGCCACGCCTTGGGAGCGATCTTGCTCGCCGCGGGCGGGAGCGAGGCGGCGGAGGAGGCGGTGGAGGTCTACCGCGCCGACCTGATGGACAACCCGGAGAACGCCTGGGCCCTGCTGGGCCTCGAGCAGGCGCTGCACGCCGTGGACCACTCCGAGCAAGCCGCAGCCCTGGCGCCGCGCCGGCGCCGTGCCTGGGCCCGAGCGGACGTCGAGGCGCCCGCGAGCTGCTTCTGCGGGGTGCCGACCGAGTAGCGCCTCAGGCGGAGGGCCCACCCTCCGTCCGTGGCCCGGGCAGCGGCATCTCCCGCCTGTCCGCGTAGCGGTCGAGGATCACGATCTTCTGCCAGATCTTGCGCGAGAGGCCAGTGGCCAGGTTCTCGACTTGGTCCACGGCTTCCAGCGCAACGCGGTCGGGGAAACCCTGCACGTAGAGCGCGCCGATCTTCGCGATCTGCGCCAGCATCTCGGTGCAGTAGTCGAGGTAGCGGTGCAGCTCGTAGGGCTTCATCGTGCGCCGCGGCGAGGACTCCGTCAGCGGCAGGCCCCCCAGCATCCGCTCGGGGTCCTTCGTGAGCTGGTGCATGTCCACGATGTGGGCCAGGGCGCGCAGCTCGTGCAAGGCATCGAGGGCACGACGCCGCTTGCCCCGGGCTTCGAGGGAGAGCAGGAAGACCGCGGTACCGCCGAGGAAGACGGCGCTGCTCAGGGCCGCGTCGAGGAAGCTCACGAACTCCGAGACCCCCGCGAAGCCCTGGAAGCGCAACTCCACGGCGAGAGTCGCGAGGACGGCGGCGCCGCTCCCGATCAGGAACCAGGCGAGGCCCGCCAGCCACCAGTTGCGGCGGCGGATGCTCCGCGTGCGCTCGGCGGTGCGCGTCGCGAGCTGGCGCAGGGCTCCCGCGACCTGCTGCAGGCCCGAGCCGGGGAAGCGCTCCCCGATGCGCCGCTCGAGCAGAGCGGCGGACTGCACCAGGCGATCGGCGTCGAGCTCCAGGAACAAGGCTCTCTATTCTCCTCTGGGGGGAGAGGATAAGCGTGCGGACCGGCCGTCGCCACACGGCGGCGGCCTCAGGCTCTCTGGAAGGGGCGCTCAACCCCGTTGTGCGGGGACCCGAAAGCTCTCCTTGCGCAGCCCCAGGCGCTTCATCTTCTCGTATAGGGAGCGCGGCGAGAGCCCCGAGCGGGCCGCCGCCTCGCCGACGCGACCGCCCGTGGCCCGCAGGCACTCCTCGACATAGGCGCGCTCGAAGGACTCGAGGAGGGCTTCGCGGGCCCCGTGGTAGGAGCGCGCCGCGATGCCCGCGGGCCCCGTCGCTAGGTCGATCGAGGCGCGCATCTCCTCCGGCAGGTCACGCGGCAGAACGGCGTTACCCTCGGCCAGGAGCACGGCCCGCTCGACGACGTTGATCAGCTCGCGCACATTCCCAGGCCAGGAGTAGCGCTCGAAGAGCATCATGGCCTCCGGATCGACGGCGTCGACCGGCCGCGCCAGGGTCTTGCCAAAGATCTCCAGGTGGCTCAGGACGAGGTCGGGGATGTCCTCGCGCCGCTCCCGCAGAGAAGGTACGCGGAGGGTCACGACCCCCAGGCGATAGTACAGGTCCGCGCGCAGTCGCCCGGCCTCGAGCTCCCTTCGGATGTCCTGGTTCGTGGCGGCGATGACGCGCACGTCGATCTTGACCGTCCGCTCGGAGCCAACGGGCTGGAGCTCGCGCTCCTGGAGCACGCGCAGGAGCTTGACCTGCAAGTGGGCTGGGAGCTCCGCGATCTCGTCGAGGAAGACGGTTCCTCCGTGCGCGCGTTCAAAGTAACCGCGACGCGAGCCGTTGGCGCCGGTGAAGGCCCCGCGCTCGTGGCCGAAGAGCTCGGACTCGAGGAGCGTCTCAGGCAAGGCGGCGCAGTTGAGCGCCACAAACGGCTTGGACCGCCGTGCGCTCTCGCGGTGAATGGCCCGCGCCAAGTACTCCTTGCCGACGCCGGTCTCCCCCAGGAGGAGGAGCGAGCTGCGGGTATCGGCCACCTTGCAAACGGTCGCGAGGAAGGCCTGCATGCACGGGCTACCCGAGGCGAAGTCCCGCAAGGAGAGCTCGGGCGATTCCTGCGTGGCCAGGATCCCCTGCATGGCCTGACGCGAGGCCCGGCGCGCGAGGGCGCGCACCATACGCACCAGCGTCTGGCGTTCGAGGTCCCCCGCCAGGCACGACAGCGCACCACTCTCGAGCAGGTCGGCCCGCTGTCTCGGGTCGTCGTCCGCCAAGAGCACGACGGTCTCGGGGGCGTCAGGAAGGGCGCGCAACTCGGCGAAGAAGACGTCGCGTTCCGGCGGCAGGAGCTCGGCGTCGATGACGAGCAGGTCGAAAGTTGCCGAGCGCAAGGCCTCGCCCAGAGCACCCCCCTCGGCAACCGTGGAGAGCAGCACGTCCTCTCCGTCAACAGCGACGCGAAGGTCGCGATCCAGATGCGGGCGGCGGCTCGCGAGCATGACTCGCAGGATCATCGCGGTGGGACGCTCGCGCGTGCCAGGGGTCGCAGGGTGACTGGAATGACATCAAGAGCATACCCGCGCGCCTCTCGACACGCTCGGGTCTCGGGTCCGGCTAGCTGGCCCCTCCCGCTACGGGCGCGGGCCGAGCGCAGGCGCGGGTGTCGGGCCGGTCGGAGTCGGAAGCTTCGCGCACGGCGGATCGGAGGCAGACGACCGAAAACCTCTCCCCAGTCGCCGTCCGCTCGACGCGCGACCCCGGCCGTCTCCTGGCACGCCCCTTGCTGAAGGCAACACGACCCCGGCGGATTCGTCCGGGAACCTCATAGAGAAACAGGAGCCACATCGACATGGCCGACAAACCCAAGACCTCTTCCGAGACCTCGAAACCCAAGGGCAAGCAAACCCCCATGCCCCCCAAGGGCAAGGCTGGCAAGCCGACCCGCTGAGTCCGCGTAGCCCGCTCCGAGCCGGCTTCCTCGCCGAGCGCGTGCGGGCCAGTCTATGAGCCCTGTCGAGGAGGGCCCGGATGGACGCGGAGCCGCCTCCCACGGCGGCGATGCGCGCGAAGGGCAACGCCCTCGAGCAGAATCATCTCTCTCAATCGTTTCGTTCGATCATTGGTCGCCGCCCCCGCGTGGTCGGGGACGGCGACCCCTCCCAGGGTGAGTAACGGATCCCTCGGGACGCAACCGCGCCTCGGCCTCTCGCGCCGCGCGAGAGAAGCCTGGGCGACTCCCTTCGCGGTCAAGCGCGCTGGATGGAGCCCACTCACGCGACGAGGCCCCGACCCTCGTCGAGCGAAGGGCCGGGGCCTCGGGATTGTCGCCGCGGCGCTCCCAGCGGGAGCAACCGCGGGAAACCTCTCTACTGCGGCAACGTGAAGGGGAACTTCACGTAGCGGCCGCCCTGCGCGTCCACGCCGGTCTGGGCCCAGACGCTCATGGAGCCGTTCCCGTATGGCACGCTCGCCACGTTCCCGTAGCCGTCGATGTAGACCATCAGGCCGTTGGAGTGGTGCTCCGGCTGGTTCGGGTAGATCTCCGGGTTGAACATCAAGACCTCCACCACGAAGGTGCGGTAGGCGGAGGGCGCCAGGCCGATCTGACGGTAGGGGCCGGGACCGTTGCCGTAGGTCGAGTGACCGGGCTCGGGGATCGGGAAGCGCGGGATGTCGCTCTGGAGCACCTCGAAGATCTCGTTGACCGAGTTGATCTGGGTCTGGAGCGTCGTCTGGTTCGGCGTCACCTGCGCGTCACCCGGCCGGTTCCCGACGACCAGATAGCACTCGGCGACCCACTCCTTGGTGACGGAATCGCACTGCTCCTGGTTGTTGTTGTCGATGAAGCAGCCCTCGATCGTGTCGAGGCCCGTCGAGTTGCCCATCCACGTGAAGAAGGCCTGGCCGTTGGCGTCGGTCTCCTCGGTGTGGACCAGGCCCGCATGGGGCCCGGAGGTGATCTCGAAGTTCACGTCCACGCCGACGACCGGGTCACCCATGTCGTCCGCGACGGTCGCGGTCACGGTGTGCTCCGTACCGACCAGGTTCACCTCGTGCAGGGGCGTCAGGACGATCCCCTGGACGATGACCACCTCGAAGCCCCCGATCGCGCAGGGGTTGCCGGTGTCGTCGTTCGTCGCCAGGACCTCGAGGAAGCCCGGGAAGGTCAGGTACTCGTCGTGCCAGCAGCAGACGTCCATGTTGCTGTCGGTGATCCCGAGGGCCTCACCCTCGGGCGTCGCCGTGACCTCGTCGAATTGCGCCGGGAAGTCGAAGGTGAAGGCGCCCACCGCACCCAGATAGCCGTAGGGCGTCGGCAGACCGGCCTGCGAGGTGCAGAAGAGGCCGCCGCCGCCGTTGACGTGGGTGGCGATGTCGGCCGCGCGGCCGTTCAGGGCGTTGCTCTCGTCGTCCGTGAGCCCGCCGCTGCCCGTCTCGTGCACGGAGCTCGCGATGGCGATCACCGCGAAGCCCGCGAAGGACTGGCCCGTGATGTTGGCGGCCCCGTTGACGTGGGTCGCCGTCGTCCCGGCCAGCAGGCTGACGTTGTCCCAGAACTCGGTCACGTCGTCGGTCGCGCTCTTGCCGGAGCCGATGACGAGGATCCCGTTGCCCCCGTTGTTCACGTTGGGCAGGAGGCCGTTGCCGATGACGTCGGCGTAGGGATCGTGGCCGCCGTGGGCGCCACCCAGTCCGCCGTTGCCGTCCTCGGCGTCGATGCCCATCAGGATCACGGGCCCCTGGGCGAAGGCGGGCAGGCTAAAGCCGGCCAGGGCCAGGAGGCTCAGGCCGATGCCGCGCAAATTGGACAGTCGAATCATGTCTCTCACTCCTCTTCTCGCGAATCTCGTCGCAGTAGTTGCTCTGACAAAAAGGAGCCCCCCCGATGGCAGGTGCCTTCACCCGGACCGGCGAGACACCCCCTCTGTACGCAGAAAGCCGTATCTTGTAAAGCCCCGCTTCGGGCGAGGGCGCGCCTCCGGCCAAAACGCAGGCCTACTGCCCCACTCAGCACCCCGCAACAAGGGGATCGCAATTCGAGGCTGGCGGATGGCGTCCCGCCCCTAGAGCTGCCAGTCGATTTCGTAGCCGTTCGAGAAGTTGAAGGCAGCGGCGCTGGCCGGCGGGTTCTGGCAGGCGTTGCCCGGATCGCGGTACCAATACTGGTAGTAGGTCGTCGAGCCGAAGGGCTCCGCCGTGGCGCCGAAGGCCTGGCCCTGGAAGTCGAGCACGCTCGCCTCGCCGTTCGGGTCGGTGAAGAAGACTCCGCCTCGTCTCTGGGGCGCGATGCAGAAGATCCCCGTGGAGTTGGGGACGCCCGGGTTGCCGTCGGGGTAGTTGAGCGCCGTCGCCCCGGTGATGAGGATGCCGGCCTTGCTGGGCGCGCCGCTGGTGATGGAGAAGCTCAGGGTGTCGTTCGAGAAGGAGGCGCTGCCCGTGCCGACCAGCTGCGCACCGTTCCCGTTCAGGTTCGTGTTCGGACAACCGTGGCCCGCTGCGCCGACCGCGCCGCAGGGACAGCCGCCATCGGAGCCGTCACAGAAGAGAGAGCCGGGTTCGGCGCCTGGACACGCGATGTTGGGCTCCCCCGGCGTGCGGTCGCTGCCCAGGTTCTCGTCGAGGAAGGTGTCGGTGCACCAGGCGTTCGGCGCGTCGTTCCCGCGGAACACCCCGGCCGGGACGGAGCCGCCGTCAGGCCCCAGAACCTGCGCTCCGTCGTAGACCTCGTCGCCGGCGTCACCGTCCGTGATGGCGACGATGTCGACGATCGTCACACCTGGCATGGTGGCGATGTCGGTCACGAGGTCGTCGTCCGCGTCGACGTCCGTGCCCACCAGGGCGAGGACCGCGGCGGGGTCGGTGGCGACGACGAGGTAGAAGGTCTCCGTCCCGTTCTCGAAGACGTTGTCCGGCCCCACCACGAGGTCGACGTCGGGCCCTCCCGCCGTTCCGATCACGTAGAAGCCGTTGGTCGGGATCTGCTCCCCCGTGAGGTCGACGGCGAAGTCCAGCTCCCCGAGCCCCGAGCTCGAGGAGTCCCCCTCGACGACCAGCAACATGCGGTTGTTCAAGGTGCCGAAGGCGTCCCACTCGAGCTCGACGAACTCCTGGTCGTCCACCCCGACGTGGGCGACGTAGATCTCGTTCAGAGAGGGGTCGTGGGCCAGAACGGCGGGAGTCAGGACGGCGAGGGCAAGCGTCACCAGGCCGTGGCACGAGCGCGGGGCGAGGGTCATGGCGAACGGATGGGGAACGGGCCGACTCAGGGCAGGTGGACGTTGAAGTAGCTGAGCATGCCGCGCGCGGCGTGCTCGAGAATGTGGCAGTGGGCGAGCCAGCCCCCCGAGGTGCCCTCGTCGGGGTTCAGGGGCTCACTCGTGACCGGGACCTTCCCGCGCGCCGCCATCTGCAAGGGGGTGCGCCGCAGGAAGGGGTAGGGAATGGACGAGTCGTCGAACTGAACGGCCGCGCGCAGGATCGTCCAGCTGCGACCCTTGGCACCGGGGCGCGCCGGCATGATGACGTTGTCCTTCAGCGCGAGGGGCAGGGCGGTGCGCTTGACCCGCTCCTCGGGGGTCGTCCCGTCGAGGTTCACCTCGATCGTCTCGAGGGGTTGGAAGGGGAAGCCGTGGGTGTGGAAGGTGTGGGCCCCCGCGGTGAAGCTCGTCACCTCCCAGATGCAGACCTCCCCCACCTCGACGTGGATCGAGTCGGGGCCCGTCAGGATCGGGAAGGGCAGCGGCGTGAAGGGGGGCGGCCCCACCATTCCGTCGATCGGGCCCGCGTTCCCGGGGTCCTCCGCCGCGGCGAGCTTCGAGTCGAGAGCGGCCTGCAGCTCGTCGCTCATCTTCACGGAGGAGAAGAAGGTGACCACCCCTTCGGGCGTCGGGTCGCCGTGCCCGAAGAAGATCGAGAGGCGGCGGGTGCTCTCCGCGACGGGGATCGCCTCGACGGGATGGGGTCCGTGCAAGGGCATCACCGGCTGCCAACCATCCCCGTGGCCGTCGACGAAGCGCAGGCGCAGGAGGTCCTCGGGGGGCAGCTCCCCTTCCCCGTGGACGTGGCCGAGCACGACGTTCCCCTGACCGTCCACGGTGGCCGAGTGACGACCCCGGGGGAAGTCGTGCCACTGCAGGTAGATCTCGTCCCCCACGTCGCCTCGCGGCACGAGCACGACGTCGGCGCGCTCGCTCGGAGTCAAGAGCAAGCCGAGCTCCGGATCCGGGTCCGAAGCCAGGCCCGTGCCGTGGTGGTCCGGCACGAAGCCGATCTCCTCCCGCACGACCATCTCGTTCAGCAGGCTTCCGTCCGAGCCGATCTGGAGCAGCTCGTGGTCGGCGAGAGAGAGGCGCATGAAGCGGCCGCTGGTCGGGGCCAGGATTCGAAGCCGGATCGGCAGGTCGTCGACGACGTCGATGGTCGGGATCTCGGCGCCCCCCACGTGCACCCCGTTGGTGAGCAGGTAGTTGCCCTCGCGGCCGTTGACGAGCTCGATCGCCCGGTCCACGGGGCCGAGGGGCGCGGCGAGGTCCGTCGCGAAGACCGCGACCTGGCCAGCCGCGTCGAGCTTGACGTCGTCCACGGTCAGGACGAACTCCCGGTGGCGCGGGACCGCCACGCGCCGATCCGTGCGTGGGTTGCGGACCAGGATCGAGCCGTGCAGCCCGCGCTCGATCATCTGGTTGGTCGAGAAGTGCGGGTGGTACCAGAAGTGCCCCTCGCGGTTCAGCTTGAAGCGGTAGAGGAACTCCCCGCCCGGCGGCACCGCCTCCTGGGAGATGTTGCTGCCGTCCATGTTGGCCGGCACGTCCATCCCGTGCCAGTGGATCGACGTCGGCAGGGGCAGCTCGTTCCGGAAGTGGACGACGAGCGTCTGCCCCAGCCGGGCCTCGATGGTCGGGCCGGGAACGCTGCCGTTGAAGGCCCAGACCTCGGTCGGGACACCCGAGACGTACTCGTGGGTCGTCACCTCCGCGACGATGTCCACTTCGAAGATCGTCGGATCGGGGTTCAGGTCCTCGACGAGAGGCGGCTGCGCTCCGTCCGCGACTCCGGCGGACGAGGGCGGGAGGGTCCCGGCCGCGGCGAACGGCTGCAGGAGGGCGATCGTGGCCAGGGCGGCCGAGCAGGGCTGGATCATGCGGACCTGGGCTCCGTGGAGGCAGCGCGGATTCCCATGCGCGTGCCCCCTGTTCTCCTCCGGGGCGGCGGGCGCCCCCTTCTCCATTCGATGCTGGCATGGAGCCCGGCTCCCGAACACCCCCGAAGGGAGTTCTACGGATCGGGCTCGCGCAGTCCCGCCGCGCGCCGACTCCGGAAGACCCGGAGCTCCTCCAAGACGACACCCCGGTCCACCGCTGGACGGAGGACCGGGGTGTCCGATTCGAATCGGCGGTCGACCGCGAGGCCTCCGCCGTGACGTCTCCTCTACTGCGGCATCGTGAAGGGGAACTTCACGTAGCGCTTGCCGTCGGGCGCGACGATCACCTGGGACCAGACGCTCATGGTGCCGTCACCGAAGGGAATGCTCGCCACGTTGCCGTAGTGGTCGATGTAGACGAAGAGCCCGTTGGAGTGGTGCTCCGGCTGGCTCGTGTAGACCTCGGGGTTGTACATCAGCACCTCGACCGCGAAAGTGCGGTAGGAGGAGCGCGCGAGGCCGATGTTCCCGAAGATCCCGGGGCCGGTGCCGTAGGTCGAGTGACCGGGGGGAAGGATCTCGAACTCCGGGATGTCCGTCGTCAGGACCTCGTGGGTCTCGTAGACGTTGCTCACCTGGGTCGCGAAGGGGTAGTTCTCGGGCTGGACGAAGTCCCGGCCCCGGCCGCTGCCGACCACGAGGAAGCACTCCGCCTCCTCTTCGACGCAGTAGGTGTACACGACCTCGATGTCAGCGGCCGCCAGGAGGCTGGTGGGGCGCAGGGCGTTCGAGCAGCCGTTGAGCTGCAGGAGCGAGAGCGCGTCCACCGTGAAGTCGATCTGACCGTTTCCGATCCAGTCGCCGGTGGTCTCCGTGTCCGCCCAGCACTCCGAGGCCGTCGGATCTCCGTTCGGCACGTCGACGAAGTAGTCCCAGTGGTACTCGTCGCCCATGGCGATGTTGCCCACGTCGATGTCGAACGCCAGGGGCGGCGTCGAGAGGGACGGAGTCCCGACCTGGCCGTTGGCGTTGAGCATCAGGCTCACCGACCAGTTCCAGTCGAAGTCGCAGCCGTTCTGGGCGAGGACGTCGGTGACCGAGACGGTCCACTCGGAGATCTCCAGGCCGATCGTGAGCTCCGCCTTCAGGAGGTCGATGTCCGCAACGGGGACGCCGTGGAATGCCGCCACCGCGTCTTCGTCGAACTCGTCGACCGAGAGCACGATCTGGTCGCCGTTCCTGATGAAGTCAGGACCGAACATGTCCGTGTCGCTCGTGTCGAAGATCTCCCCGAGCCCGTCGCACTCGACCACCGCGCCGCAGTCGTTGTTGATGCCGTCCTGGGCGAGAGCCGAAGGGCCCACGAACAGAAGGGCGAGGCCGCAGGCGGCGCCGGTGATGGCGCTGGGCGCCCCAAGGGGATTGGTGAACTTGCTTTCCTTCATGACCCTCTCGCTCTCCTCTTCGTGTTGGAAATGTTCGGCTGAGATCGGAATCGTCGCCGGGGAAGTCCCGGGCGCGTTCCTGACTCGCGGATGGACCAGTTCGATTCGTCCAGGACCGCCTCCCCCCTGCCCTCGCCCGCTGCGGGTCGGGAATCCTCGCTCCGGGTGGAGCCAGGCTGGAGAGCGGGGCGGCCCTCGACGCCGAGGATGGTCGCACGACCCAGGGCGAACCGTCAAGGCTGGGCTTTCGGTTGCGAATTCCTAGGAAGGCCCAGGCCGCCCGGCCCATCCCCTGGCCCTCGGAGCCGCTCCCGGGCCTGCCGGGCAGGGCCCCCGAGTCGGGCAACGGGGCGGGCGAGCCCCCGGCGGGGCAGAAACTTCCCACGAAAGAACCCCGGCCCCCGCCGAGCGGGGACCGGGGCATCCGGTTGGCGGGCGCGGGCGGCGCGAGGCCTCACCCGCTCGCTCGCGCGACTACTGCGGGATCGTGAAGGGGAACTTCACGTAGCGCTTGCCCGCGGCGTTCACGCCGGTTTGGGCCCAGACGCTCATGGTGCCGCTGCCGAAGGGCACGCTGGCCACGTTGCCGTAGTGGTCGAAGTAGACGAAGAGCCCGTTCGAGTGGTGCTCCGGCTGGTTCGGGTACACCTCGGGGTTGTACATCAGGACCTCCACCGCGAAGGTGCGGTAGGCCGAGCGGGCCAGGCCGATGTTGCCGAACATCCCGGGGCCGTTGCCGAAGCTCGAGTGGCCGGGCTCGGGGATGACGAACTCGGGGATCGCGGTCGTCAGGACCTCGTGGACGTCGTAGACGTTGCTGACCTGAGTCCCGAAGGGGTAGTTCAGGGGCTGGACGACGTCCATGCCGCGGCCGCTACCGATCACGAGGAAGCACTCCGCGTCGTCCTCGACGCAGTAGGTGTAGACCACCTCGACCTCGGCGGCCGCCAGGAGGCTGGTCGGGCGCTGGGCGTTCGAGCAGCCGTTGAGCTGGTTGATGGAGGCGACCACGACCGTGAAGTCGATCGAGCCGTTGCCGGTCCAATCGTCGAGGCTGGTGGTGTCGGCGTAGCAGTCCGAGGCCGAGGGCTCGATGCCGCCGCCGTCGACGAAGAAGTCCCAGGCGTACTCGGCGCCCATGGCGATGTGCCCGACGTCGATGTCGAAGGCCAGGGGCGGCGTCGCGAGCGACGGGGTCCCGACCTGGGCGTTCGGGTTGAGCATCAGGCTCACCGACCAGTTCCAGTCGAAGTTGCAGCCGCTCTGGGCCGAGACATCCGTGACGCCGACGGTCCACTCGGTGATCTCCATGCCGAGGGACAGCTCGGCCTTCAGGAGGTCGATGTCCGCCTCGGGCACGCCGTGGAAGGCGGCCACCGCGGCGACGTCGAACTCGTCGACCGACAAGACGATCTGGTCGCGGTTCTCGATCTCCTCGGGGCCGAAGGTGTCGCTGTCGTCCTCCTCGAAGATCTCGCCGGCGCCATCGCACTCGACGTCCACGCCGCAGTCGTTGTTCGTGCCGTCCTGAGCGAGCGCCGAAGAACCCACCAAGAAGAGGGCGAGACCGCATGCGACGCCGGTGATGGCGCTGGGCGCCCCGAGGCGATTGGTGAACTTCCTTTCCATCATGACCCTACTCGTGCTCCTCTCGTATTGAGATTGTTCAGTTGGAGACGGCGACGTCCCGTTGCGGGCTGCCTTCTTGATTGCTCCGGACTCTGGATGGTTCTCGACCTGGACCCGGCCCCATCTCACCCCGCTCGACTCGCGGGCCTCACGCTCGCCTGGAGGGAGGCGTGAGAAGGGGCGCAATGGCCCAGGTCATCGCAGATGGTCGCACGGGGGTCCGGAATCCGTCAAGGCGCGATCCAAGATTCCAAGTTCCTAAGGGGAAACGGCTCTGTCGACCCTTTCCAGGGCTATTCCGAGCTCGGCTGCCCCCCCGGGGGGTGCTGCCCCGCTCCAGATCCCCTCTGCCCCCACTGCGTGGCCTCAAGAACCCGCCTTGCGGATCCGGTAGACGCAACGCCGCGCCCCGGAGAGCAGGTGCTCCGTGCGCTCGAGGTGGGCGTCCTCGCCGAGCACGCGTTCGAAGACCTCGAGCTCCGAGCTGCAGAGGCCCAGGCAGCTGCGGGCGGCCTCGCAGATCGGGCAGTGGTGCTCCATGAGCAGGAATTGACCGCGCTTCTCTTGCACGACCTCCGCCATGTAGCCCTCGCGCGTCCGCTGCTCCGCCAGCGCCTCGACCCGCGAGCGCAAGGAGCCCGTACGGGGAACGACCGAGCGATAGAGCTCGACCTGCTGCCGCGTGCGCGCGGCGACGACCTTCTCGAGCCCTTTCTCGCCCAGGGCCGAGCGCAGGGCCTCGAGGATCCCGACGGTCAGCTCGCCGTGCCGATCCGGGAAGAGGGCGTCGGCTTCGGCGGTCAGGCTCCAGGCCATCGAGGGTCGCCCGCGCGCGCCTGTGCTCGTCTTCGCGGGCAACGCCAAGCCCGCGGCCTCGAGGGCCTGCAGGTGCTGCCGCACCGCGGCCTCGGTCAAGCCCAGGGCCTCGGCCAGCTCCCGCGGCCGCGCGGGAGCCTGCAACTTGAGGTGGTCGACGACGCGTCGCCGGGCATCGCTCAGGGCTCGCTCGCTCACGGGACCAGCCTAGCCCGGGGGCGGCTTTACGAAAGATGCTGCTTTCAGATTCCTGAGCGCGGGGGCTTCGACCTCGACGCTCGGGCTACACTCGCGCCTCGCGGCGCACGCACGCCGCACGCTCGCCGCTCAGGGGACGCCTCGGTGGCCCCCGGCGTGCTCCGGTCGCCGCCACCCCCGATCCCGACTTGACGAACTCGGCCACTTCCCCGGCCCCCACGCCGGGCCGCTACCTCGCGCCCACGCTCCTCGCGCTGGCCCTCCTCCCGGGCTGCGGCCCGCATCGGATCGCGCTCGAGGAGCCCATCGACATGCCGCCGGAGCGGTCCTGCCTGCTCGAGACGGTGCGCCTGCAACAGGAAGTCCTGCGGGCCGGCGTCGGCGAGAACGGAGTCGTGTGGGCAGAGCTCGACGTCCCCGACGACATGCGACCACGGCCCGAGTCCTCGGTGGTGCGCATCGAGACCGTCGAGGGCGAGGAGGGCGGCCTCGAGCTACGCTTCGAGCAGGCCTGGCTCGGCGATCGCGGAAGCCCCGCCTACAATGCCTACGTCCAGGGCGTGGTCGCCGACCTTCGACACGAGGTGCGGAGCCGCTGCGGCGGCCGCTGGGGCCCCGCCGGGCCCGCACCGAAGGCCCGCCGCCCTTGATCGGGCAGGGCCCTGCGGCATACAAGATCCCCTCCCGTGTCGCGCGCGCGCGGGCATGACTCGACTCCGTCTCGCTCTCCAATAGACAGGAACTCCCCTCCATGCGCTCCCTCCGTCCGATCCTCGGCAGCCTCCTCCTCGCCCTCCCCTTCGCCCCCGGTTGCGCCTCGACCGCCGAGGCGCCGACCGAGGCGCGCATCACGGACGAGGTCTCGGTCGAGGCCTCGGTCGTCAGCGTCGACCGCGCGACGCGCCAGCTGACGGTCGAGCGCGACGACGGCTCCTTCGTGACCATCTTCGCGGGGCCCGAGATCCGGAACTTCGACCAGATCGAGAGCGGCGACACGATCCGCGCCCGCTACACCCTGGCCATCGGCGCGCGCTTGCTCGACCCCACGGAGGCTGGCACGCCTCCCTCGGCCGGCATCGCGGCGGGCCGCGCCGAGCCGGGAGAGCTCCCCGCGGGCGCCTTCGGCACGAGCGTGGTGATGACCGTCACGATCAACCGGGTCGACAAGGAGATCCACGAGATCAGCTTCACGGACCCCGACGGCATGCTGCACACGATCCAGGCCGAGCGCCTCGAGGGTCAGCGCTTCATCGCCGGCCTCGAGCCGGGTGACCGGGTCGAGCTCAGCTTCGCGGAGGCCGTGGCGCTCTCCGTCGAGGAGTAGGCGCCGGCGCGACCCCTCAGGGTCGAAAGGTCACCAGCAAGAGGTCGCGCGCGGCGTCGGCGCGATTCCAGGCGTCGTGGACCCGGGTGTCGTCGAACACGAGGCACTCCCCAGGGCTCCAGACGCGGACCTCCTCGCCGAAGCGCAGGCCGAGATCGCCGCCGGGCACGACCAGCGGCAAGTGACAGCGCAGCACGCCCTGCAGCTCTCCGTGGTGGGGCTCGAGGTGCGTGCCCGCGAGGAAACGAGAGAAGCCGGCGCCCACGAGCCCCGGCACGGCCTCGCAGGCGGCGACGGTCGCCGGACAGCGCTCGCGGTTCTCCCGGGGCGCGGCCTCTCCGCAGAGGGCGAACCAGCGCCAGCCCCGTTCGTCGTGGCCGCCGGGCCGCTCGCCGAGGGAGTCCGGGCTCTCCGGGAAGTCCTCGGCGCCGAGCGCCAGGAGCTCGGCGCGGACTTCCTCGAAGCGGGCCTCGAGGGAGGCGACGAAGGGAAAGCGGCGCGGGTCGTGGAAGGCGGAGGAGCGCGGCACGACGGTCATTGTGGCGCCCGCACCCCCCGCCGCCCAGCCGTGGCGGGCCGCCGGGCGCCCCGTCAGCCTTGGACCGCGGAGTCGACGAGCTCGACGCCCCCCGACTCGACGTCGTAGAGGGCACCCGCGATCTCGATCTCGCCGGCCTCGCACATCTCCCGCAGCACGGAGCTCCGGCGCAGGATCTCCTCGCGCACGGCGCCCACGTTCTCGCGGGCCACCGCCTGGACGAAGCGGGGCTCGGCCGAGGTCGCCTCCCCCTGGCTCCAGCCTTCGCGGACGCGCGCGACGACGGGCTCGATTTTCTCCATGGTGTAGGTCAGGTTCTCGAGTCGCACGCCGTCGCAGGCGCCCTTGACCGCGCCGCAGTGCGTGTGGCCGACGACGAGAACGAGCTTCGCGCCCGCGACTTTGCACGCGAACTCCATGCTGCCGAGTGCGTCCTCGTTCACGACGTTTCCAGCCAGGCGCACGCTGAAGACGTCGCCCAGGCCCTGGTCGAAGACGAGCTCGGGGGGGGTCCGCGAGTCGATGCAGGTCAGGATCACGGCGCAGGGGAACTGCCCCCCGCTCGTCTCCTCGACCTGCTGCAGGAGGTCGCGCTCGATCATCTTGCGCTCCCGAAAGCGACGGTTGCCTTCGAGGAGGCGCTCGAGGGTGGCGTGCGGCGTCAGGGACTGCTGGCCGGACTTGTTCAGGGTCTGCATGGCGAAGTCTCGTGGTTCGGGGTCGGACGTCGGGCCGTCAGATGGCCTTGGAGAGGCTGAGGTCGGGGGCCTGCGACTCGAGGATCTCGATGGCGAGCCCGCGGCGGCTCGCCGACTCCTTGAAGTCCTCGATGATCTCCGCGACGTCGTGGTTCATGTGGACGCAGCGCGAGACGTCCAGGATCACCCGGGAGCCGTCCTCGATGTTGCTCAGCTCGCGCAGGACCGCCCCCCGATTGAGGAAGGAGACCTCCTCGGAGAGCTGCATCCGGACGATGTGGGGCTGCCCGGGCTCGTCCCGCTCCTCGATGTGGAGGAAGTGGGAGTTGTTGTAGTTGCGGTAGAGGATGTTCATCAGGGCGACGACCAGCCCCATGCCGATGCCCATCAGGAGGTCCGTGAAGACGATGCCGAGCACGGTCACCATGAAGGCCGAGAACTGCGACAGCCCCAGCCGGTACATCTGCACGAAGAGGGCCGGGCGCGCGAGCTTGTAGCCCACGACCAACAGGATCGCCGCCAGGACGGCGAGCGGGATCATGTTCAGGACGCTCGGGAGGATCATCACGCAGCCGAGCAGGAGCGCGCCGTGGAAGATCGCCGCGAGGCGGGTCCGGCCGCCGGACTGGATGTTGGCGGAGCTGCGGACGATGACCTGGGTGATCGGCAGACCGCCGATCAGGCCCGAGACGGCGTTCCCGACGCCCTGTGCGACCAGCTCGCGGTTGGTCGGCGTCACGCGCTTGAGGGGGTCGAGGCGGTCGGTGGCCTCGACGCAGAGCAGGGTCTCGAGACTGGCCACGACGGCGATCGTCACCGCGATGACGAGGACCTGACCGTTCAGGACCGCCGACCAGTCCGGCAGGGTGAATTGCCCGAAGAAGCCGTTCAGGCTGTCGGCGACGGGGACGTTGACGAGGTGCGAGGTCTCGAGCGCCCATTCGGGGGCGAAGCGCCCGGTCATGGCCTGGAAGAGGATCCCCAGCGCGACGACGACCAGCGGGCCCTGGATCAGCTTGAAGATCCGGGCGCGGTGGATGAGCAGCTTCTCCCAGGTGATCAGAATGACGAGGGAGGTCAGCGCCAGGAGCAGCGCACTGATGTCGACCTGCTCCGTGAGCTGGGTCAGCGCCGAGTAAGTCGTCTCCCCGTCGACCTGGGTGAACGCCATGTCCCCCTCCGGGTCCGAGTCGTGTCCGACCGCATGCGGGAGCTGCTTGAGGAAGATGATCACCCCGATGCCGGCGAGCATCCCCTTGATGACCGCGGAGGGAAAGAAGTAGGCGAGCACGCCGGCCCGCCCCAGGCCCATCGCGATCTGGATGACGCCCGCCAGGACGACGGCTACGAGGAACACCCGGAAGTCCCCGAGCTCCTGGATCGCGCCGAGGACGATCACCGCCAGGCCGGCGGCTGGCCCCGAGACGCCCAGGGGCGAGCGGCTGATGAGGCCGACGACCAGACCACCGACGATGCCGGCGATCAGACCCGAGAAGAGGGGCGCGCCGCTCGCGAGCGCGATCCCCAGGCAGAGGGGGATCGCGACGAAGAAGACGACGAGGCCCGCGGGCAGGTCGTAGCGGAGGTTGGCGAAGAGGGATCCCCCCTCGGGCGGAGGCGTCGAGCCTCGCTCGCCGGCGGGAGCGTCGGTGTCCATGGGTCGCTGGGGCAGGGGGCGCCTTCGAGCAGGCCGGCCGGCGTCGGTGCCGGCGATCGGTCCTCGGGGGCCCTGGTCTACGGCATCTCGTGCCTTCCAGAGAAGCAGAAAAACCGAAGCATTCATTCGCCTGAACCGAACAATGGCGAAAACCCCCGTCCGGCGCGCCGTCGCCCTCGATTCCGCTCCCCCGGACTCACTCCGCCATGGACGAGCTGAACTACCACCACCTGCGCTACTTCTTCTCCGTCGCCCGCGAAGGCGGCGTCGCGGCCGCCAGTCGGGCCCTCGGGCTCTCCCCGGCGACGATCAGCAGCCAGGTCAAGGCGCTGGAGCAGAGCCTGGGCGAGCGGCTCTTCGAGCGCGCGGGGCGGCGGCTGGTCCTGACCGACCGGGGCCGCCTCGTTTACTCCTACGCCGAGAGCATCTTCGCCCTGGGCAACGAGATCCGCACCGCCCTGCAGGTCGGCTCGGAGCGCCCCCTGCGCTTCGCCGTCGGCATCGCCGACGTCGTCCCCAAGTTGATCGCCCACCACCTGCTGCAGCCCGTCTTCGACCTCCCGCAGGAAGTCCAGCTCGTCTGCAAGGAGGGCAAGGTGGAGCACCTCCTGCAGCAGCTCTCGAGCCACGAGCTCGACATCATCATCTCCGACACGCCGGTCCGCGCGGACGCCCACGTGCGCTCCTTCAATCACCTCCTCGGTGAGTGCAGCGTGACCTTCTTCGCCTCCCCTCGCCTCGCGCGGAGGTTGGGGCCGGAGTTCCCCGCCTGCCTGGACGAGGCTCCCATCCTGCTCCCGACGCGGGGCACGATGCTGCGCCACTCCCTGGACCACTGGTTCTCCGCCCGGGGACTCCATCCCTGGATCGTCGGCGAGTTCGAGGACAGCGCCTTGCTCAAGGTCTTCGGCCAGTCCGAGCTCGGCGCCTTCGGCGGTCCGTCGATCATCGAGGAGGACATCTCCCGGCAGTACGGCGTGGAGATCCTGGGCCGCACGGAAGAGGTGAAGGAGCGCTTCTACGCCTTGACCCTCGAACGGCGCATGCGGCACCCCGCCGTGCTCTGCATGTCCGACAGAGCGCGACGATCGATGTTCACCTGAGCCCGCTCGAGACTCTCGGCGTCGGCCCCGCGGTAACCCGGCGAGGCCCCGGGCCTAGCAGCCCGCGTCTGGGGTCGACCCGCCCTCCCCGCGACCGACGAAGACCATGCTCGAATTCCTCCGCCCGCTCACGCTCCTGTCGCTGGCCTTGCTCCCCGCCGAGGCCGCGCACTCGCCGACCGCCGCCGACGAGCTCTCGCCGCTCAAGGGGGGGCTCCTGCTCGCCGGCGAGGGAGAGCTCGCGCCGGCGGTCCGCTCCGCCTTCGTCGACCTGGCCGGCGGCGGGTCGGCGCGAGTCGTCGTGCTGGCAGGGCGCGCCAAGGACGCCGAGGCGGTCGATTGGGTCGCGGCGGGCGCGCGCTCCCAGGAGGTCGTGACCCTGCGCCGCGCCAAGGACCTGGCCGACCCCGGCGACCTCCCCGCCCTGCTCGCCGCGGACGGCCTGTGGCTCGCCGAGCTGCCGGACTCGATCGCCGGGGACCCGCTCCTGCGATCGGTTCTGGCCAATGCCTTGGCGCGGGGCGCGGCGGTCGGCGCCGGCGGCCCCACGGCGCGCGCGCTGACGGGTTTGCCGGGCGTCGACGAGGAGCGCGCTTGCCTCCTCCCCCGCGTCGAGCTCCTCGCGGCTCCCGCGGGCGGCGACGAGGACGCGGCCCAGCGCGCCGCCGAGAACCTCCCGGAGCGCGTGGTCGTGGCCCTCCCCGAGGGAGCCGCGCTCGCCGTGCACCGCGGCCGCCGCGTCGCCCTCCTGGGGGAAGGCGACGTGGCCTTCGCCGTCAAGCGCAGGGGGGGCGAGCTCGTGCGCGAGCAAGTGCTCGCCGCCCACGACCGACACGACCCGGGCGACCGCCTCGAGTACCGCCTCGACCTGCTCTCGTGGATCCGTTGCGCCCGCGCCGCCGAGCGACCTCCCTTTCCGCCGGCCGAGCCGGAGGCGCCGAGCTTGACGGAGGGCACCCTGTTCTTGCATGGCGGGGGCGGGGTGAATGACGCGACCTGGTCGCGCTTCGTCGAGCTCGCAGGCGGCGAGGAGGCGCACATCGTGTGCATTCCCAGCGCGGACGACGACGAGCCGCCGAGCTCCTACAGCGCGCGCGAGCTCGAGGAGCGCGGATGCTCGAAGGTGCGCCTCCTGCATGCCGCGCGGCGCGAGCGCGCGGAGCACGACGTGCTCCTCTTGCGCGCCATCGACGAGGCCGACGCCGTCTGGATCGACGGCGGCCGCACCTTCCGCTTCATGGACCGCTTCGGCGAGACCGCCGCCGCGGCGGCCATCGCCCGCGTCCTCGAGCGCGGCGGGGTGGTCGGCGGCAGCTCCGCGGGCTGCCAGGTGCTCGGTCAGCTCCTCGTGCGAGGCGACCCCCGCACGAACCGCGCGATGACCGACCCCGGCTACCTCGAGGGCCTCGGGCTGCTCCCGGGCGTCGTGCTCGACGCCCACTTCCGCGACCGGGACCGCGGGCCCCAGCTGGCGGAGCTCGTCGGCGCGCACCCGCAGATACTCGGCCTCGGCGTCGACGCCGAGACGGCCTTCGTGGTCCAGGGCTCGATCGGGGAGGTGCTGGGCGAGGCCGGGGTGGTCGTCTTCGATGCCCGCGGCGGCGACGCGCCTCCCGCGGAAGGCCTCGTCCTGGAGGCGGGCGAGCGCTTCGACCTCCTTCGGGGCAAGCGCGTGGAGTAGCGCTGCGAGGAGAGTCTTCGGACTCATGAGTCCGAATCCGGGATCCTTCGTCCAGATCCTGGACCCCACAGGAGGAAGAGGGGCCCCCAGGGCCCTTGGGGGGCCGGCACGGGACTTGAACCCGGGGAGTGTCGTGCACAGGCACGCTGGTGGCGCGCCCGCGAGCACGGCCCCACCCTCAACCGGAGCTCACGTCATGAAGACCCGTTCCCGACTCCTCCCCCTCTCCGCCCTCGCCTGGGCTCTCTCTCTGGTCGGACCGACAAACGCCCAGACCGTGACGACCTCCGCCGACGTCGTGGACGTCTCCGGCAGCGCGACCGTGGCCGACTTGCCCGGTCCCGACGGTGTGGTCTCCCTGCGCGAGGCCCTGCTCGCCTCGGACAACACCCCGGGTCGGCAGACGATCGACTTCGCCATTCCGCCCTCGGACTGGCCGGGTCATCCGGCGCAACCCGGTCAGGTCCTGGTGCTGGCCAACTCGAGCTTCTCGGCCGTCGACTCTGTCGTCATCGACGGGGCGAGCCAGACGACCTTCAGCGGCGACACCTATCCCGATGGGAATGAAGTGACCCTCCAGCGCGGCCTGCGACTGCGCGGCGACGACAGCGAGGCCTACGGTCTGCACTGGACCGACTTGACCCTGGAGGGCGACCAGTCCGTCCTGCGCGACAACACCGGCGGCGCGGACTTGACCGTCCTGCTCGCCGCGGGCTGCGCGCTCCGGAACAACGAGGCCGACACGATCGAGATCTCCTACTCCAGCGGGAACACGATCGCCGGCAACGTCGCCGAGCGGGTCCGAATCTGGGGCTTCAGCTCCGACCTCGCCACCGGCAACGTCATCGGCGGCCCCGACGCGGCGGATCGCAACTACTTGACCGGCTGGGGCAACGTGGGTGAGCACGGTTCGGTGGCCGGAACGACCGTGGAGCTCTACAACACCGATCAGACCCTGATCCAGAACAACTGGATCGGGACGACGCCGGACGGCATGGACATCGGGAACCGCGCCTCCACCGTCGGAATCGGAGTCTACTCCGGGAATCGGCGCCTCGAGATCCGCGACAACCTCATCGCCATCTCCGCTCGCCTCTTCGGCGGCACGACCGGCCCCGCCAAGGGGACCCCGATCCTCCTGGAACTCTACGACGGAGCCCAGGAGGTCGAGATCTACGGAAACTCCCTCGGCCTGAACGCGCGTGGGAAGCCCGTGCTGGGCGGCGAGGTCGGCATCTGGGTCTCCCGCCACGTCTTCGAGTTCCCCTCCGACGTCCGCATCGGCGGGACGAATCCCGGAGAGGGCAACACTATCGCGGGCCACGAAGGCGCCGGGATCCTGATGTGGAACGGACCGGGCGTCCCCGCCGTCGGCCGCGTCCGGGTCTCCGGGAACTCGATCCACGACAACCTGGGAACCGGCATCGACCTGATGCCGAACACCTGGGACTTCGGCCCCACCCCCAACGACCCCATGGACGCCGACGACGGAGCCAATGGACTGCAGAACACGCCCGTGCTGCTCGCGGCGCAGTGCGTCGCCGGCGGCTTGCAGGTCGCGGGCACGCTCGCCAGTGAGCCGTCCCGGGCCTACACGATCGAGGTCTTCGCCACGCCGACCTGCGACCCCAGCGGCTTCGGGCAAGGCGAGGTCTTCCTCGGCTCGACTCCGGTGACGACCGACGCCCAGGGCTCGGCCGCCTTCCTCGTCGGGCTCCCCCCCGTTCCCGCGGGGTGGGTGGTCTCGGCGACGGCCACTTCGGAACCGGGAGGCGCCACCTCGGAGTTCTCGGCCTGCCGGACGGTGCAGGGTCATGCACGCTGGGACCCGTCACCCAAGGCTTCGACTCCGGGCCCCTCCCCGCGCTGAGTGACGCTTCACGGGCTGGTACCGGATTCTGGAGTGCGACCCGCGAGTGCCCGCGCGCGAGTTGCCCGGGACCGCGGCCGGCTCAGGCGGAAACGGGCGCTCCACCCGACCGAGTGGAGCGCCTTCGCGCGGCGACTGCACGCTCCTCCGCGGCCTCCACGGTCTCGGCGGTCACCGTCAGGTGCCCCATCTTGCGGCCGGGCCGGGGCTCGCCCTTCCCGTAGAGGTGCAGGCGCGCGCCCGGCTGCGCGAGGGCGGCGGCCCAGTCCGGCGCTCCCCCCTCCCAGAGGTCACCGAGCAGATTCGCCATGGCCGCGGCCGGCACGACACGCTCGGTGCTGCCGAGCGGCAGGCCGCAGATCGCGCGAACCTGCTGCTCGAACTGCGAGCAGGCGTGGGCGTCGATCGTCAGGTGCCCGGAGTTGTGCGGCCGCGGGGCCACCTCGTTGACGAGCAGCGTGTCGTCCGCCAAGAGGAAGAGCTCGACGCAGAGCACCCCGGCGACGTCGAAGCCCTCCAGCACCGCGCGGGCGATCTCGGTCGCCTCGCGGACGACCCGGGGCGCGAAGGGGCCGGGGCTGGTGGACAGGTCGAGGATGTGATTCTCGTGACGGTTCAGGGTGGGCTCGTAGAGCGCCAGCTCGCCGCCCTGCCCGCGGGCCCCCACGACGGACAGCTCGGCCACGAAGTCGATCCGCTGCTCGAGCACCGCTGGGCCCTCACCCAGCTCGCGCCACGCGGGCGCGAGGTCCTCGATCCGGTCGACGCGGCGCTGGCCGTGGCCGTCGTAGCCCCAGCGCGCCGTCTTCAGGATGCCGGGCGGCGGGACGGAGGCGAGCGCCGGCTCGAGCTGCGCCTCTCCTGCGATCTCTGCGAAGGGCGCCACCGGCAGGCCCAGCTCCATCAGGGCCCGCTTTTCCCGCAGCCGGTCCTGGGACGCGTGGAGGAGCGCCCCCGGGGGGCGCACCGGCGCGTGACGCGCGGCGGCCTCGGCGGTCGCAGCGGGCACGTTCTCGAACTCGAAGGTGACGACGTCGACCGAGCGCGAGAAGGCCTCGATCGCGTCCAGGTCGTCGTAGTCGGCGATGGTCTCGCGGCTCGCGACCTCCCCCGCGGGCGTTCCCCCGCCGGGCGCGAAGACGTCGACGCGGTAGCCCATGCGGGCCGCCGCCTGGGCGAACATGCGCCCGAGCTGGCCGCCCCCGAGCACGCCGAGCACGGCCCCGGGCTGGATGGGGGTCGTCACGAGAGCTCGGCGGAGCGCGAGGCCCGCTCTTGCTCGGCGCGCAGCGCATCGAGGCGCTCGCGCAGCTCCGGGTCCCCGTGCGCCAGCTGGCGCGCCGCGAAGATGGCCGCGTTGCGCGCCCCGGAAGCGCCGATCGCGAAGGTCGCGACAGGCACGCCCCCCGGCATCTGCACGATCGACAGCAAGGAGTCGACGCCGCGCAGCACGCGGCTCTCGACGGGCACGCCCAGCACCGGCAGTTGGGTCCAGGCCGCCAGCATCCCCGGCAGGTGAGCCGCGCCCCCAGCGCCGGCGATGATCGCACGCAGCCCGCGGCCCTCGGCCTCCATCGCGTAGGAGCGCAGGAGCTCCGGCGTACGGTGCGCCGATACGACGCGCGCTTCGTGGGGAACGCCGAGCTCCTCGAGCTGGGCAGCCGCGTGCGTCATCGTCGGCCAGTCCGAGGCGCTGCCCATGACGACGCCGACGAGGGGAGGAGGACCGGGGCGATTGGAGTCCATGGCTGAGGATGCGTGTGGCGATCGGTCGGAGGAGCGCAGGTCCCGCCACTCGTGGAACTCAATCGTGGCCTCCGGTAACCCGCGGAGCAAGTCCTGGGCGAGGACGGCCGGGGAATCCCCGGCGCGAATGTCTCTCAGCCCCGTGTCAACTTGCGGAAGCCGCCCTCCATCAGCTCGACGAGCTGGTCGACTTCGGCCTCCCCCATCGCCGTCGAGAGCGCGGCGGCGCAGGTGTTGATCATCATCGCTCCCCCGTCGAAGAGATGGTCGAGCATGACTCTCAGGTCGGCGTTCTCCTGGGGCCCCATGTAAGCCTCGCGGTAGTTGCGGGGGACGGCCTCCTTGAAGTGCACGCGGAACATGGAGCCGCCTCCAGCGACGCAGGCCCGGGCGCCCGTGCGCTCGATCGCGGCCTCGATCCCCGCCACGGCACGCGCCTGCAACGCGTTGAGTCGTGCGACGGCAGCCTCGTCGAAGAGACGCATCGCGGTCATGCCGGCCACCATCGTGACCGGGTTCGCGGAGAAGGTCCCCGAGTGCGGGAAGAGCAAGTTCTCCTGCAGCGGGTTCATGACGTCCATGACGTCGGCCCGGCCGCCGATCGCCCCGGCGGGGAAGCCCCCGCCGATGCCCTTGCCCACCGACGTCAGGTCCGGGCGCACTCCCGGGTACCAGGACTGGGCGCCGCCGTACTCCGAGCGGAAGGTGATGACCTCGTCGAAGACGAGCAGGACGTCGTTGGCCGTCGTCCAGTCGCGCAGGGCCAGCACGAAGTCCGCGTCCGCCGGCTGGAGCCCGACGCGGTGCGGCATCGGGTCGAGCAGGACGCAGGCCAGCTCGTCCTTGACCTCGTCGAGGAGCTCGCGGGCCCTGTCCGGCTCGTTGAAGGGGAGCACGACCACGTCGTCGAGTGCCTTGCGCGGAGTCCCCTGGGCCACGGGAACGCTGTTGGGCCGCGAGGCGTCGCCCCAGGTCTCGGGCCGCGCCGTCTGGCTGACCTCGGCGTAGTCGTAGAGGCCGTGGTAGGCGCCCTCGATCTTGGCGATCTTCGGTCGGCCGGTGAAGGCGCGCGAGGCCTTCAGCATGCCCATGACGGCCTCCGTCCCCGAGTTCACGAAGCGCAGCTTCTCGAGGGAGGGGCAGCGCGCGCAGAGGAACTCTGCGTACTCCACCTCGACCTCGGTGGCGAGGGCGAAGGCCGAGCCGCGGGTGAGCTGCTCGCTGACCGCCGCGACGACCTCGGGGTGGGCGTGCCCGTGGAGGAGGGACGCCATGTTGTTGGAGAAGTCGACCCGCGTGACCCCTTCGATGTCGGTCACGCGGCAGCCCTGGGCGTGGGCGGCGTAGAGCGGGTGCGGCGAGCGCAGCACGGTGTTGCGGCTGACGCCGCCCGGGAGGATGCGCTGGGCGCGCTCGTAGAGGGCGGCGCTCTTCGAGCCGAGGCTGGAGGAGGTCATCGCGACGGCTGGGCCTGGGGCTGAGGGTCGAGTCTCGGGAGGAGCGGAGCGCCGGTCTTCTCCCTGACCTCCGCCTCCTCCACGCCGGGGGCCAGCTCGACGAGACGGAATCCCTCCTCCGTCACGTCGATCACCGCCAGGTCGGTGTAGACGCGGTTCACGATCCCGCGCCCGGTGAGCGGGAAGCTGCAGGCCTCGACGAGCTTGGGGTCGCCCTTCTTCGTCACGTGTTGCGTGACGACGTAGATCGCCTTGACGCCGGCCACGAGGTCCATCGCGCCGCCCACGGCGGGGATCGCGTCCGGCCCCCCCACCGACCAGTTGGCGAGGTCGCCGTTGGCGGCCACCTGCAGCGCCCCCAGGACGCAGAGGTCGAGGTGCCCGCCGCGGATCATCACGAAGCTGTCCGCGTGGTGGAAGTAGGCCGCGCCGGGGAGCGCCGTGACGCGCTTCTTGCCGGCGTTGATCAGCTCCGGCTCGCCGCCGCCCTCCTCGGGCGAGGGCCCCATGCCGAGCAGGCCGTTCTCGGTGTGGTAGATGAACTCGCGCCCCTCGGGCACGTAGCGCGCGATGAGCTCGGGGATCCCGATGCCCAGGTTGACGTAGCTGCCGTCGGGGATGTCGAGGGCGACGCGCCCGGCCATCTCCTCGCGGCTCCAGCCGACTGGATTGCTGCTCACGGGTACGACACTCCTCGAGCGACCAGCTCGGACTCGTGGGCGGGCTCCGGGACGTGTACGACGCCCTGGACGAAGATCCCCGGGGTCACGATGGCCTCGGGGTCGAGGGCGCCGGCCTCGACGACCTCGGCCACCTGGACGAAGGTGCGCTTGCCCGCCGTGGCCATGATCGGGGCGAAGTTGCGCGCGGTCTTGTTGAAGACGACGTTGCCGTAGCGGTCCGCCGCGCGTCCCTTGATGAAGGCGAAGTCCGCCCGCAGGCCGCGCTCGAGGACGTACTCTCGTCCCTCGAACTCGCGGTGCTCCTTGCCCTCCGCCAGGGGCGTCCCGACCGAGGTGGGCGTGTAGAAGCCGGGGATCCCCGCGCCGCCGGCGCGGATGCGCTCGGCCAGCGTGCCCTGCGGGACGAGCTCGAGCCTCGTCTTGCCGGAGCGGTAGAGCTCGGGGAAGACGGTCGAGTTCGTCGTCCGCGGGTAGGAGCAGATCATGAGCGAGACGCGCTCGGCCTTGATCAACGCGGCGAGGCCCACCTCGCCGCTGCCGGTGTTGTTGTTCACCACGGTGAGGTCCTTCGCGCCCTGGTCGATCAGGGCGTGGATCAGCTCGATCGGGCTCCCGGCCTCGCCGAAGCCGCCGATCATGACCGTCGCCCCGTCGAAGACGTCCGCGACCGCCTCGGCGCAGCTCGCGACCTGCTTGTCGATCATGGCTAGCCGACCTGCTCCGCCTGCTCGACCTTCTCGGTCTTCTCGACGACCCGCGCGTAGTCGAAGAGCCCGGCCTCGTCGAAGATCACGCGGTCCTCGTAGTCGTCGAACCAGATCGCGTCGGGGTTGCGGCCCACGATGCAGACCTTGCCGCGATCGGGGGCGTCGGCCGCGTTGCGCAGGAGCTTGAAGATCACGACCCCGTTCTCGGTCCCGGGGAGGCCGGGGATGGGCTCGTTCGTCACCGCGGCGACCTCGGTCTTGCCCTTGTAGTGGGTGATCGAGAGGCGCGCGTGGGTCTCGACGCCCGAGAGGCCCTTCTGGGAGTCGTTCAGGGTCTTCCAGGCGGTCTCGATCGGGACGTTGAAGGCTCGGTAGGCCACGATGTCGCGCCCGCAGAAGAAGTAGTGGTTGTTGGCCCCGACGCGCTTCATGGCGCGCTGCATGATGCGCAGGGCGTCGGCGTCGGCGTTCACGCCCCGGATGATGGGCGCCTGATTCTCCACCGAGATCCAGCCGCGGGCCGCGAAGCCGTCCATGGCGCGCTTCGTGTCGGGATGCCACTCGAAGATGCCCTGCTCGTCCGGCATGTAGTTCCCCTCTTCGTCCTTGATGAGGAACTCGTCGGGGTGGTTGAAGTGGATCATGAGGCGCAGCCCGACGTCCGGCCAGGACTCGTGCCAGCGGTCGAGCATGGCGAAGAAGGTCTCGTCGAAGCGCTTCGGGAAGAAGGCCATCTCCTTGGTGCCGATGCGGATGGACTCGATCCCGGCCTCGGCCAGGGCGGCCAGCCAGGCGGCGATCTTCGAGTTGGAGAGCACCATCGGGTCCCCGCCGGAGAGCAGGATCTCGCGCAGCTTCTCGCGCCCGGACTCGGGGTGCCGCCCGCCGTTCGCGTCCACGGCCGCGTTGAACTCCTTGACGTAGCCCACGACGTCGGCGATCTGGGCCAGGCCCTTCTTGGCCACCGTCCCATCGTGGCGCTCGATCTCCTTGCGGCTGATCAGCTCCTCGCGGTAGCAGAAGCGGCAGTGGGCCGAGCAGGTCGAGGCGACGTACATCAGGCCCATCTCGTACTTGTGGAGCAGCCCCTCGACCGGGCTGTAGTCCATCTGGTGGCCCGGGTCCTCCGATCCCTCGAGGCTGTCGGTCTCCGCGGGCGAGGCCTTCACGATGGCGCGGATCGGCGCGCTCTTCGTGGCGAGGTCGAAGTAGTGCCGCGTGATCTTCACGGGCATCCGCGACTCGACGTCGCGTTCGGAGCCCTTGAGGGCGCCGAGAGCCTCGAGCTCTTCCCGGGAGTAGAAGCTCAGGACGTCGGCGGGCGCCTTCTCGTTCAGGAAGGGCGAGAGACCGTTGATGCTCTCGCGGTCGTACTTGGTGTCCTGGACGGTGGCGAGGAACTGCTGCTCCCGCTCGCTGGGCTGGTACTTCTGGCTCATCGATTCGCTCGGGGTCGGAGGGGCGGCCCCCCGGATCGACCGACCGGGAGGGCTCGCGCGCTGGGCGCGGATTGGCCTTGTAACAAAATGGACAGGTAGCACAAGGCAATGTAACGTTCTATACAGAAGTGCGCCAGATGTCCGTTTCCACCCTCATCGCTGCCGCCGGGGAGCGCCTGACCCCCACCGAGCGCCGGATCGCCGAGGCGGTCCTCGACGAGCCCACCCTGCTCGCCTTCGGGACGGTCTCCGAGCTGGCGGAGCGGGTCGGCACGAGCCGTCCCTCCATCGTGCGCTTCGCGACCAAGCTGGGCTTCGAGGGCTACGCCGACCTCCAGCGCCACATCCGCAGCGGCCTCTCCCAGCAGCTCTCCCGCCCGACCGAGCGCATCCGGCATCCGGAGAGTTCCCCCTCGGGCGCGCGGGCGTCCCTGGAGGACGCCCTGGCCAGCGTCTTCGAGGCCCTCGGCGGCGACCGCGTGGTTCCCCTGGCGGCCCCCCTGGCCCGAGCCCGCAACGTCTGGATCCTGACCGGCGAGACCTCCCGCGCCGGGGCCCACGCCCTGCGCAGCGGGCTCTCGATGGTGCGCCCCCGGGTGCACCTCGTCGAGGAGCACTCGAGCGGCCGCGAGCTCTCCGGCGCCGGGAAGGAGGACGCCGCGGTGGTCTTCGACTTCGCGCGCTACCGCCGCCACGCGGTCACCGCCGCCCGCGCCCTGGCCGAGGTCGGCGTGCGCATCGTGGCCGTCACCGACGGCCCGCTCTCCCCCCTCGCGTCCCTGACCGACACCTGGTGCGAGATCCGCGTCCCGGCGACCGGTCCCTTCGACAGCTCGGTCCCCGCGGTCGCCGCCGCGGAGCTGCTCGTGGCCCAGGTGGCGACCCAGCTCCAGGATGTCGCCCGCAACCGCATCGACCGGACCGAGGCCCTTTGGGAGGCGACGGGGACCTTCCTGGGCTGACGGTCGGCGCGCTCAGGCGAGACGATCGATGAAGCTTCCCCCGCTCCCCTCCGGATCGAGCAGCGGGAGCACGCCTTCCTCGATGCGCTCGACGGCCTTCGAGAGCAAGGCGATCAGGCCCTCGCCATCTCCGCTCCCCGGCCCCCCCATCAAGAAGGCGGCCAGCTCCGTGGAGCGCCGCTCGAAGGCGCGGCTGAGCTGGCCCTGCTCGAGCTCCATCGAGGCCGCGCTGTCACCGCGGAGGTCGAAGCGGATCCCCAGCCCCGTGCTGAGCCGATCGCCCTGGGAGTCGGGGTCCAGCTCCGCGATCGCGCCGCGCAAGGCGCCGTCCAGGGCGCTGCGGACGAGCCCGGCCTCGAGATCCCTGCCCGAGAGCGCCGCGCTCCGCATCAGGTCCCCGATGGCGCTGCTGACCTCGCCCAGGCCGCGCCTCAGGCCCCGGGTGTTCCTGAACTTCAGCTGCTTGGCGTCCGGGTCCCTCGCCTCCCGGCCGTAGCTGCCCTCCTCGATGCCCACCGCGGCGAAGAAGCCGCTGGTGCCGTCCTCCAGGGTGAAGTTCGCGCCGCTGGAGAGCTCGACCTTGCCGGTCTCCGAGTTGAAGGAGGCCGTGACCCCCGTCCGGGCGGCGTTGATGAGGCGGACCACGTCATCGAGCGAATCGGTCTCGGTGTCGACTTGGAGCGCGACCCCGTTGATCTTGAAAAAGCCGCTGCGCGCGTTGATCTCGGACACCTGGTCGATGGCCCGGCGCGGATCCTCGTCCGTCCCCGGATCGAGCACGGCGCTGGAGAGCTTCACGGCATTGAAGAAGCCCGTGCTGTCCGCGCCCAGGGTGATCTCTCCCGCGGCCCCCGGCTCGTCGTGGGTGAGCAGGACGCGCTCGGTGAGCGAGTCGAAGGTGGCCGTGACGCCGGCCGCCGAGACGTTGATCTTGCCGAGGACCGTCTGGATCGAATCGGAGGCCGAGACGGCGATGGATGCCCCGTTGATCTTGAAGCTTCCCGCCTGCACGGCGAGGCCGGGCTCGAAGTTCGGGATGTCGTTTCCCGTTCCGTCGAAGGCCTGGGTCGGATCCACGGCGCTGCCCACGCTCGCAGACACGTCGAGCTCGAAGGTGTTGTTCTTCCGGAGGCTGCCCGCCGAGAGCGAGAGCGTCAGGCCGTTGTTCAGCTGGATCGGATCGCCGGGCGTGTAGGAGCTCGAGATGTTGAGGGTCTGGAGGTTCTGCCCGTTGCCGTCCTTCACCTTGATCCGGACGAAGTCGGACCCCACGGTTCCCTCGCGCCGGACCTTGAAGGTCAGGGTGTCGTCCCCCGACGAGCCGTCGTAGATGCCGCCGATCGTCGGCGTGCTGGTGGACGACCCGTTGAAGACGGGCTGGAAGGGCCCGTAGGAGGTCGAGATGGCGTTGACCTCCTCGCTGGAGCCCAGGGTCGCGGCGGTGGGCTGCAGCTGGAGCCCGAGGTCGTCCCCCTCGGTCGCTCCCGCCACGGCGAGGTGCGTGGCGTCGCGCAGGCTGATGATCCGGAACCTGGAGGACCTCTGGAGCCCGCGCAGGGCCGACGAGAGGTCGTTGACCTGCTTGGCGAACTCCCGCAGCTCGGAGGCCGACCTCCGCTGGAGCGCCGGCACCTCCAGCGCTCTGCGCAGCGGACGGATCTGGAGTGAGCTCTGGAAGAAGCTCGGCCGGAAACCAGGAACCCCGGGGACTTGCATGAGACGGCACCTGCTTGGAGCCCGGGAGAGCCGCCCATCGAGCGAGTCTGCGTTCCTCGTGCTCGAGGCGCGGACTCCGGCCCCCTCCCCCCCGGAGGGCCCCCCAACGCGCGAAGGGCTCCCCACTCCGGGCCCTCGTGATCGCGGACGAGGCCCCCAATGACCTCGTTCCCTCCCCCTTCGACCGCCGCGACCTCAGCACGCAACAGGAATTCGCATTTCTGAGACTGCCGAAACCGGACCCCGGGCGCGGCGCGGGCCCCGGGCCGCCCCGGGCAAGGAGCCGCTCCGAAGCGCGGGGACGACTTCCCGCCCCCGCCGCCGGCCGACTGCAGGCTCGCGAGCACCTGGTCGAGGCGGAAGCTGGCCGGCTTCGGGCGCGGGTTGAACTCCTGGGGGGGTGGCGAGGAGCTCGGCCGCGACGGCCCCCCTCGAACGCAGGGGCCTCCACCGAGGACGGCCCGGCCAGCGTCTTCGAAGCCCGCGGCCCGGTGCGCGTCGCTCCCCCGACCGAGGGTCGGGCTGCCCATCGTGGCTGTCACCGACGGCCCGCTCTGTCCCCACGCGTCCTCGCCCGACACCTGCTGCGAGATCCGCGTCCCGGCCACCTGCCTAGCCCGAGGCGCGCCCCTTCGCGCGGGATTGAGCGCGCGGCCTCCCGACCCCATCCTCGGTCCCAGCCCACCCGGGGGCCTGGGGCAACAGGAATGCGGGCACGACCCCGCGCTTCTCGTAGGCGCGCCGGATCGAGGGCGGAAGATCTCGGAACGGCCCGATTCGGCCACGGCAGGAGGAGGTGCGGCAACCACAGGAGGGCAGCTCCGGCTCGAGCTCGATGCAGGTCGAGTAGTCGAAGGTGACCTCCTCGCCCGGCTCGATGCGCCGAAGGGCGACCAACTCGAGCTCCGCCGCGGAGGAGCGGATCCCCGCGTTCGGGCGGCACGAGTGGTTGACGTAGTCGTCCAAGCCGCCCGAGGCCCCGAGGAAGGTGCTCACGTCGACCTGGATCGTGTGGGTGAAGTCCGTGACCTCCTCCGCGGGAATCCGCGGCCCCTGGAAGCAGAGGAGGATCTCTCCCAGCTGAAACGTCCGGTCCGTGAAGACGCCTAGTCCCTTACCGCCCGCGGGGCTGAGGTACAGGCCCGAAGAAGTCGATGTCACGCTGGATCCCCCGAGTCGATGCCGAAGGAGCCGAAGGAACTCTCGCCGGAGACCGCCTGAGGCGGGCCTCGAGAGGCGCGGGATGCTAGATTCGCCTCGACCACAGCGAAAGCCCCGACTCGTCAGAAATCTCCGCCAGCTCCCGGCCCCCCAGGGACCACGCCATGGACCGAATTCGCGTCGGCACGCTTCAGTACTTCGTCCGCCCGATCCGGGAGTTCGACACTTTCGAGGAACAGGTCCGAGCCCTGGTCGGGACCGGCGCGGACTACGGCTGCGACCTCCTGGTCTTCCCGGAGTACTTCACGGTGCAGCTCCTCACTCTGGGCGACATCCAGAGGCCCATGGACCTGCAGATCCGAGACCTCGCGCAGCACGCTCCTCGTGTCGTCGAGCTCCTCGGCTCCCTGGCCCGGGAGACGGGAGTGACCTTGGTCGGAGGGACGGTACCCGTCCTCGACCCCGCGAAGCCCGACGTCGTCTACAACGACTGCCACGTCTTCGCACCCGACGGAAGCGTCGGGGTGCAGGGCAAGCTCCACATGACCCGCTTCGAGAAGGAGCACTGGCGCGTGAACCCCCGCCGCGGGCTCCAGGTCTTCGATACTCCCGCGGGGCGCATGGCCATCGCGATCTGCTACGACGTCGAGTTCCCGGAGCTCGCCCGGAGCGCGGCGCGCCAGGGCGCCCACATCTTGGTCGTCCCCAGCTACACGGACGACCGCCAGGGCTTCCTGCGAGTGCGCTACTGCGCTCAGGCGCGCGCCGTGGAGAACCAGATATTCGTGATCCACTCGGCGACCGTCGGTTCGCTCCCGATGGTCCCCGCCGTGTCCCTGAACTACGGCCAGGCCTCGATCCTGACTCCGAGCGACTTTCCCTTTGCGCGGGACGGCATCCTCGCGGAGGGGCTGCCGAACCAGGAGACGATGGTGATCGGCGAGCTCAATTTGAAGGTCCTGCGCTCGAATCGAACTCGCGGCACCGTGCGCCCGCTGGCCGACAGCCGCGCGACCGGCCAGGCCCTCGACCCGACGGTGGTCGTCTCCCTGGGGCTCGAGGGCCAGTCGGGTCCGGCACCCAAGCGCCGGATCGTCATCCGACCGATGGCGCCGCCCGACTTCCCGGCCGTCCGGGAGCTCGCGCGGCTCATCTACCCGGAGATCAGCCCCTGGAGCGACGAACAGCTCTCCGCCCATCTGGACACCTTCCCCCAGGGGCAGTTCGTCGCGGTCGAGCAGCCCGAGGGTCGACTCGTCGGCTCCTGCTCGGGGCTGGTGATCGACTGGGACCGCTACGAGACCGGCCAGAACTGGGCTTCGTTCACGAGCGGAGGAACCTACGCGAACCACGACCCGGTGGGTGGTCGCACCCTCTTCGCCGCGGACGTGATGGTCCGGCCCGGTATGCAGGGTCGGGGGATCGGCAAGCGGCTCTACAAGGCGGGACGCTTCGAGCTCGCACGCCAGCTGGGGCTGAAGCGAGTCCTGGCCGGCGCGCGGCTGCGTGGATACCACCGCCACGCGCAGTCGATGAGCGCGGAGGACTACGTGGTCGAGGTCGTCCAGGGCCGACTGAACGACCCCACGCTCTCCTTCCAGCTCTCCCAGGGCTTTCGCGTGCTCGACGTGGTCGGTTCCTACTTCCCCGACGACCCCGAGAGCCTCGGCTGGGCCGCGGTCATCGAGTGGCTCAACGAAGATGCCGCGGAGGCCGAGGACTACGATCAGGGCGATCCGCGATATCGACCGAGCCCCGCCGGCGCGGGCTCGTGAAATCGCATCCCGGGCAAGCCCCAGCGCCGCCAGGCCGCGAAGCGAGTCGCGGGTCGCCCGGCCGGCGACGCCTGCTCTTCACGGCCCTCTACTTCAGCGAGGGCGCTCCGATCGGTTTCGTCTGGTGGACCCTGCCCGTATGGCTGCGCACGAGCGGAGTCCCTGCGGACGAGGTCGCAAGGCTGGTCGCCCTGGTCGGCCTGCCGTGGGCCTTCAAGTTCGCCTGGGCGCCCCTGATCGACGTCCTGCGCACGCCGCGCTTCGACCTCAGGGCCTGGATCCTCGCCGCCCAGGCGGCCATGGCCCTGGCCCTCGTCCCGTTGGTCCTGGCGTCCCCCCGCGAGAGCTTCGACCTGCTCTTGGTCGCCCTCCTGCTGCACGCCTTCGCGGCCGCGACCCAGGACGCGGCGATCGACTCCCTGGCGGTCGCGACGGTCCCCGAGCACGACCGCGGCGCGATCAACGGCTGGATGCAGGTCGGGATGCTCGGCGGCCGAGCCCTGTTCGGAGGCTGGGCCCTGATCGCGGCGGCGCACGTCGGGGATCGCGCCGTGATCCTGCTGCTGGTCGCCGCGATCGTGGCCCCGGCCGTCATGCTCCTGTTCCTGCAGGAGAGCGTCGCTGCTCCCATCGGCGCTCTGGGGGATCGGACGCGGCGAGCAGGGACCAGGCTCCTGCGCATGCTGCGCATGCCTCGGACCTGGCTCGGCTTCGCCTTCGCCGCCACCGCGGGGGCGGGCTTCGAGTCGGTGGCGACGCTCGCCGGCCCCTTCCTGATCGACCGCGGCGCGTCCGAGGAGACGATCGGTTTCTTCTTCGCCGTGCCCACCGTGAGCTGCATGGCCATCGGCGCGCTCGCGGGCGGTCGCCTGTCGGATCGGATCGGGCGCCGCAGATCGGTGATCGGTTTCGAGGTCCTGGCCTCCCTCCTGGTCGTCGTCCTCGGCGTGACTGACGTCGTGCTGGGACCGGGAGGCTCCCTCGCGCCCTTCTTGTTGTTGCTCGCGCTGCTCTACTTCGCCACCGGGCTCACGACCGCCGCCCTCTACGCACTGTTCATGGACCTGACCGACCGGACCTTGGCCGCCACGCAGTTCGCGCTGTTCATGGCGGGCATCAACGTCTGCTACATCGTCTCCACGCGGCTGGTCGGCGAGCTCCTGGGCTCGCTCGGTTACGGCCGCGCCTTTTGCGTCATGGCGGCCGTCTCGCTCGCCGCCCTGCCCCTCCTGCGTTGGCTGACTCCAGACCAGGAGCCTGCCTCCTGAGCGGAGAGAGCTTCACTTCCCGCCCCCGCCGCCGGCCGATTGCAGGCTCTCGAGTACCTGGTCGATGCTGAAGCTGGCCGGCTTCTGGCGCGGCGGGAACTCCTGGAAGGTCGCCAGGAAGTCGGCCACGTAGGCCTGGGCCGGGACGAGCACGTACATGCGCTCGGCCCGCCAGCGCTGGTAGCCCATGGCGTCGATCTCGTCCGCGTGCTCGAAGGGGTCGGCGCGCAGGTCGATGAGCTTCGGGAAGCGCAAGAAGGTGAAGGGCTCGGCCCAGACGTCGAAGCCGTGGGCGCGCTGCTCCGCGAAGACGACCTTGAAGCGCTTGTAGCGCAGGTTCAGCAGGTCGCCGGTGTCGGAGAAGTAGAAGAAGGACTCGCGCGGGCTCGTCTCGCTCTGGCCCGTCAGATAAGGCAGGAGGTTCTGGCCGTCGAGGTGGACCTTGAAGTCGCGGCTACCTAGCTGCATGCCGCCGCGCATTTCCGCGGCGATGTTCTCGTCCCCCTGGATGGCCGCGATGGTGGTGAACCAGTCCTCGTGGGCGATGATCTCGTTCATCTCCGAGCCCGGGGCGATCTTCCCGGGCCAGCGCACCATCATCGGGACGCGGAAGCCGCCCTCCCAGTTGTCGTTCTTCTCCCCGCGGAAGGGCGCCGTCCCACCGTCGGGCCAGGTGAACTTCTCGGCGCCGTTGTCGGTGGAGTACATCACGAGGGTGTTGTCCGCTAGGCCGAGCTCGTCGAGCTTGTCCAGCAGGATGCCGACGTGGCCGTCGTGCTCCACCATGCCGTCCGGGTAGACCCCGAGGCCGGTCTTGCCCTCGGACTCCTCCTTCAGGTGGGTGAAGACGTGCATGCGCGTCGAGTTCCACCACAGGAAAAAGGGCTTCTCGGAAGCCGCCGCACGCTCCATGAAGTCGAGGGCGGAGGACGTGACCTCTTCGTCGATCGTCTCCATGCGCTTGCGCGTCAAGGGACCTGTGTCCTCGATCTGCCCGTCGGCGGACGAGCGGATGACCCCCCGCGGCCCGTATTTCTTGCGGAACTCCGGGTCCTTCGGGTAGTCGACGTGCTCGGGCTCCTCCTCCGCGTTCAGGTGGTAGAGGTTGCCGAAGAACTCGTCGAAGCCGTGGTTCGTGGGCAGGTGCTCGTCCAAGTCGCCCAGGTGGTTCTTCCCGAACTGACCGGTCATGTAGCCCTTGGTCTTCAGGTAGTCCGCGATCGTCGGGTCCTCTTCCTTGAGGCCGAGCGGGGAGCCCGGCAAGCCGACCTTCGTCAAGCCGGTGCGGAAGGGAACCTGGCCGGTGATGAAGGCCGCGCGGCCGGCGGTGCAACTCTGCTGGCCGTAGCAGTCGGTGAAGAGGGCGCCCTCGTTCGCGATGCGGTCGATGTTGGGCGTGCGGTAGCCCATCATCCCGCGGTTGTAGGCGCTGATGTTCCAGTAACCGATGTCGTCGCCCCAGATGATGAGGATGTTCGGCTGGTCGGCGGGCGGCTGGGTCGTCTCGACCTCGGGGCTATGCGCTCCGAGTGCGAGCAGAGCGGTCATCATCACGGTCGGGAGGTTCAGGCGGTTCGACATCTCTCTCACCTCGAGGGAAAGGGGAACGAAGGGCGCCCGGCTCTGGAGGGGAGCCTCGGGAGGAGGGTCGGGCGAGCGCCTCGGCGGCCACCTTAGCCTTCCCGGAAGCGGGCGACCAGGAGGGCCCGCCGGTCGGTGCCCCTCACCCCAGCTCCGCCCGAACCTCGCGGAACCAATCGCGACGCGCCCGGGCCACGCGCAGCCCGCCGCGCAGCGCCAGGACCTGCAGGGCGTCCCCCTCCTTCTCGAGCGAGCGCTTCAGCGACTGCAGCTCCTCCACGCTCTGCTCGAGCTGGCGCCCCACGACCTCGAGGAACTCTCGGCGCTCGGCGTCGGAGAGCGCCCCGAGGAACTGGAGCCGCGTGCGGATCGGGTCCGGGCCGGGACCCACGGCAGCCGCGGGCAAGGGCGGCCGCAGCCAGCGCTTCACGGCCCGGCGCCCAGAGGCGGTCAGGCGGTAGTGCAGGGTGGCGCGGCCGTCGCCGTCGACTTCACGCGAGACCAAGAGTCCCAGCTCCTCCAGCCGGCGCATGAGCGGATAGATCGTCCCCGCGCTCCCGCTCCAGCTCGGCGTCGGCGAGGCCAGGAAGGCCTTCCGCACACGATAGGGCGAGCAGGGCCCCTCTCGCCCCACCACGCCGAGGGCCGCCTGCTCCAGTTCCGTCAGCTCCGTCATCTTCGCTCCCCGGCCCCGGCCGGCAGCCCGATTCTCCGATTCGCGCTCACGTAGAATAGTACGACACGTACTATTGAGCCACCGAATCCCGGACAGACTTCCCCGACCCCGGAGCCCCGATGACTGCACCGCACTTGCTCCTCACCGGCCTCGGCCTCTCGCTCGCTTCCCTCGGCCCCTCCCTCCAGGAGCCCGAGCCGAACGAGGACCTCGCCCCGCCCCCGCGCGCCGTCGAGCTCGACGGCGACTTCGCCCGCATCCCCTTCACCCTCGACGGCGGGCGTCCCGTGCCCCTGGTGGAGGCCATGGTCAATGGTCAGGGCCCCTTCAAGTTCTTCTACGACACGGGCGCGAGCGCCTGCGTGCTCGACTCGGCCTTCGTCGAGGAGCTCGGCATCGAGGTCCTCGGCCCGACCACGGTCGGCGATCACACGGCCTCGGCCCGCATCCCCGCGCAGGAGGTGGAGATGGAGTCCCTGGAGCTCGAGGGCGTCTCCTTCGAGGGCATCCCCGCCGTCGCCTTCGACCGCAGCCAGCTGCGCGGGGCGGAGGTCCGGGGCGTGCTCGGCCTGCCCCTCTTCCACCAGCACCTCCTGACGATCGACTACGACAAAGGGGTGCTCTCGATCACCAAGGATCTCCTGCCCGAGAAGGGTCCGGGGATCGTCCCTTACGGCGGGGCCGTTCTTCCGGAGATCCTGATCCAGGTGGGAGAAGAGGAGCTCTCCTGCCACATCGACTCCGGTTCGCCGACCGGCTTGATGCTGGCCACCGCCGTGGCCGAGCGCCTCCCCCACAAGACGGAGCCGATTCTGGTCGGCAAGGCCCGGACGGTGAACAGCGTGCTCGAGATCTGGAGCGTGCAGCTCGACGCCACGGTCGTGATCGCCGGCAACGAGCTCGTCGACCCCGTGGTGGGCTACAACGAGATGCTCCCCAACGCCCTGATCGGTTACCAGGTGCTGAAGGATCTGGTGGTGTCGATCGACCAGCGTTCGAAGAGGGTCCGGTTGCTTCCCCCGAAGCCCGCGGAGCCGCCGGCGGAGCCCGCCGAGAGAGGTCCCTCGGGCGCGGGGCAGGACTGACGGGCCGAGTCGAGTCCCGCGGCACGCAGGCAGGACCGCTGACGAGATCGCCCCCGAGCTCCGGGACGGAGTCGCGCAAGGATCCGGACTCGACCGGGGGCCGGATCGGGGACGGCTCACGGTGAGCTCTGGCAAGTCGGGTATGGCGTGAGCGAGAATGCGTGCGCGAGGGGCTCTGCCGTCAGCGCGGGCCCCGACGGTCTGGAGCGAGCCAGCAAGAGGAGCCGAGTCCCATGTCGACTGACGCCTGGTCCCCGACGGAGATCGCCGAGCGCATCGAGTCCGTCGGAGTCGTCAAGGCCCGATCCGACGCCCTGAGCGTGCTGACCTTGGCCGTCCTGGCCGGGGCCTTCATCTCGCTCGGCGCCGTGTTCTTCACCGTGGTGGTCACCGGCTCCACGCTGGGGCTCGGCCTGACGCGAATGCTCGGTGGACTCGCCTTCTCCCTGGGCCTGATCCTAGTCGTGGTCGGTGGCGCCGAGCTCTTCACGGGCAATAACCTCGTCGCCATGGCCTGGGCCTCCCGCCGCATCAGCGCGGGAGACCTGCTGCGCAACTGGCTCCTCGCTTACCTCGGGAACGTCCTGGGCGCTCTCGGGACCGTGGCTCTGGTCGTCCTGGCGGGGGTCGACCGCTTGGGGGACGGGGCCGTCGGCCGGCAAGCGATCGCAATCGGGGAGGCCAAGGCCGGACTGGAGCCGGTGGCGGCCCTGGCTCTCGGAGTCGGGTGCAACGCGCTCGTCTGCCTGGCTGTCTGGCTCGCCTTCGGGGGACGCAGCGTGACCGACAAGATCCTCGCGGTCGTGTTTCCCATCACGGCCTTCGTGGCGATCGGCTTCGAGCACTGCATCGCGAACTGGTTCTTCCTGCCCTGGGCCATCTCCCTCGGCGCCGAGGGCCTCCTGCCCGGAGCGGCCGAGAATCTCGCCCTCGTCAGCGTCGGCAACGTGATCGGCGGCACCTGGCTCGTGGCCCTCGTCTACTGGCTGGCCTACTTGCGCCCGGGGCGCCGCACCGACTGAGCTCGGAAGTCGTCGACGTCCACGCCGCTGGAGGGTGGCGGAGAGGAGAGTCCTCCCCGTCCTCGACGACCTCGCGGGTCGGAGGACGCGCTTCCTGGACGCTTTCGTCACGACCCCGATCTACGCCGCGAGCCGCGCCTCGATCTTCACCGGGACTCGGGAGCGTCGACTCGCCTGCACCTTCGGGACGCCGCCCCTCGACCCCGAGCTCCTCACGAGGGTGCGCGCGCACTGCGACGAGCTGGCGGGGAGCCTCGAGGTCTCCGACCAGGAGCCGGGGCCGCACGATCGCCTCGCGGAGGGACGACCGACCAGCCCGGGCGAAGATGTCGGCCAGCGCGACCCGGCCGTGGATGGGAGACAGCTGGAAAGGCGGGCGCTGGTCGCGACCGCTGCCCTGACCGGGCCAGGTGAGCTCCACGTCTTGATCCCCCGCCCGGCTCCGGTGAAGATGAACCCCATGACCCGCTTCCGCTGAATCCGCGCTAGCGTCCGGCGTGTCCGGACCTCGCCCGCCCGACGGGCGTGACGTCTCGCTCCTGAGTCTCGGGGCGGGCGCTGCGCCTCCGACCCCGTCCCCAGGAGTGAACGATGACCGATCCCCTCGAGTCCGCCGCCCGGATCGCCCGAGAGGTCGCCGCGCCCCACGCGGCCCGCGTCGACGCCGAAGGCGTCTTTCCCGCCGAGTCCATGGCCGCGGTCCGCGAGGCGGGCCTCTTCGGCCTGCTGAGCGCCGAGGAGGTCGGCGGCCTCGGCGCCGGTCCCCTCGCCGCGGCCAACGTCGTCGAGCGCCTCGCCCGCGAGTGCGGCTCGACGGCGATGATCACCTGCATGCACTACTCGGCGGCGACCGTGATCGAGAAGCACGGTGCGTCCAAGCTGCGTCGCGATGTCGCGGCCGGCCGGCACCTCTCGACCCTCGCCTTCTCGGAGCACGGTTCCCGCAGCCACTTCTGGGTCCCCCAGGGCCGCGCCACGCGCAAGGAGGGTCTCGTCTCCCTCGACGCCCACAAGAGCTGGGTGACGACGGCGCGCCAGGCCGACTCTTTCGTGTGGTCCAGCCAGCCGCTCGAGGCGGAGGGCGCCAGCACGATCTGGCTCGTGCCCCGCAAGACGGACGGCCTGCGCGACGGCGGAGACTTCGACGGTCTCGGCCTGCGCGGCAACGACTCCATCCCCGTGGTAGCGGAGGACGCCCGCATCCCCGAGGAGAACCGCCTCGGCCCCGACGGCGGCGGCATGGACGTCATGCTCGGCGACGTGCTGCCCGTCTTCAGTCTCTGCATCAGTGCCGTGAACATCGGTCTCATGGAGGGCGCCCTCCAGAAGACGGTCGAGCACGTCTCCGGGACGAGCTACGAGCACACCGGAGACGCCCTCTCTGCCCTGCCCACCATCCGCGCCTACGTCGCGCGCATGCGCATCGCCGTGGACCAGGCGCGGCTCTTGATGGAGGACACGGGCCGCGCCCTGGAGGCGGGACGCGAGGACGCCGTGCTGCGCGTGCTCGAGTGCAAGGCGGCGGCGGGCGAGACGGCCACCGCCGTGCTCGACCTCGCGATGCGGGTCTGCGGCGGCATGGCCTTCCGCAAGGAGGTCGGCGTCGAGCGCCGCTTCCGCGACGGGCGGGCGGGGACCGTGATGGCCCCCACAACCGACCAGCTCTACGACTTCATCGGGCGGGCCGTCTGCGGCCTCCCGCTCTTCTAGACCCCGCCTCCAGGAGCATGACCGCCATGACCGAGACGAACTCCCTGACCCTCGGCGCCGTCGCCTATGACCCCAAGGTCGTGACCATCTGGGACGGCTTCCAGCGCTTCTTCGAACGCCACGACTTCGCCTTCGACTACGTCCTCTTCACCAACTACGAGCGCCAGGTCGAGGCCCACTTCGACGGCCTCTTCGACGTGGCCTGGAACTCCCCCCTGGCCTGGATCGAGACCGAGCGCGTCTGCGCCCGGCGCGGGCGGGAGGCCGAGGCGATCGCCATGCGCGACACCGACCGCGACCTGACCTCGGTCGTGCTCGTGCGCGCCGACTCCGAGCTCGAGGCCCCCGCCGACCTCGCCGGCAAGTCCGTCGCCGTGGGCGCGGGCGACTCGCCCCAGGCGACCCTCATCCCCCTGCTCCACCTGGCCGAGGCGGGCGGCCTCGAGCCGGGCCGCGACTTCGAGGTGCAGCGGCACGACCTCCTGGTGGGCAAGCACGGAGACCACGTGGGCGGCGAGCGCGATGCCGTCCAGGCGCTCCTCGCCGGCCGCGCCGAGGTCGCCTGCATCCTCGACGCGAACCACCTCGCCTTCTCCCGCGACGGCGCGCTCCCGACGGGGAGTACGCGCGTCCTCGCCACGACGCCCCCCTTCGACCACTGCAACTTCACGGTTCTCGACGACGCGCCGCGGGAGACCGTGGCGCGCTTCCGCGAGCTCTTGCTCTCGATGTCCTACGACGACGCCGAGGTACGCCCACTGCTCGACCTCGAGGGTCTCAAGGAGTGGAAGCCCGGGCGCGTCAGCGGGTACGAGCTGCTCACCCGCGCCGTCGACCGCTTCGGCACCCTCGACCCGTGGCTGGCGAAGATGGCGGGATGAGCCAGGGACCGGCCGAGCTGGACCTGGAAGACCTCGGGCTGGACGAGGGCGGCCACCTCCTCGTCAAGCGCGCCCTCGGGCCGCTGGCCGCCGGCGAGGCGCTCCACGTGCGGGGCACGCACGCGGAGCTCGCCCTGCACCTCTCCACCTGGTGCCGGGCCCAGGGGCACGCCTTCGAGCGCGCCCCGGCCCCGGCCGGGAGCGCGCGCGCCCTCGTGCGCCGCGGCGCCGCCGAGCTGGGTCGCTGGCGCGGCGCGGAGCGGGCGGGTTCTCCGTCCCAGCCGGCCGACGTGGCGCCCCAGCGCTGGGGCCTCGCCGCCCGCGGCGCGGCGGTGGAGGCCGGCGCTCCCGAATTCGACTTCCGGCTGAACCAGAAGGACGAGCTCTGGTCGGACGACCTGGCCCAGCTCTACCGCCAAGCGGTCGCCTCCCAGTGGGACCCCCAGACGGCCCTTCCCTGGGACGCGAGCTTCGAGCTCCCGGTGCAGGTCGAGGACGCGGTGGTCCAGGTGATGACCTACCTGATCGAGAACGAGCACGCCGCCCTGACGGTCCCCGCGCGCTTTCTCGGTCAGGTGCACCCCCACTTCCGCGAGGTCGTGCAGCTGCTCGCGATCCAAGTCGCCGACGAGGCGCGCCACGTCGAGGTCTTCACGCGCCGCGCGCTCCTGAAGCGCGACGTCCCCGGCCTCTCGACCGTCGGCGGGCAGGCCTCCCTGCGCACCCTCCTCGAGGAGCCCGACTTCGCCCTCGCGATGTTCCTGCTCTCGGTCATGGGCGAGGGCAGCTTCCTCTCCCTGCTGTGGTTCCTGCGCGACCACGCGCCCGACCCCCTGACCCGGGAGATCGCGCGCATGACCGCCCAGGACGAGGCACGCCACGTGGCCTTCGGTCTCGCGCACCTCGAGCGCCACACGCGCCGGGACGAAGGTCTGCGCCCGCGCCTCGCCTCCGCGATCCGCGGCCGCAACCAGAGCCTGCAGCACACCGCCGGCCTCAACGAGGAGGTCTTCGACGCCCTGGTGCTCCTCTCCGCCGGCTCCTTCGCGCCCGGCGACCTGCGCCGCGGCCATCGGAGCGTCGTGGAGCTGCGCCTCGAGATGGACCGCGGCCGCCGGCGGCGCCTCACGCGACTGGGCTTCCCGGAGGAGGAGGCCGCCGAGCTCTCGGCCCTTCACACACGCAACTTCATGTGAGGGCGGCGGCCTCCCCGGGGCCGCGCCCGAAGCCCGGCGGCCGCACTCTCCCACAGGAACCGGAGATTCCTGAGGCCACCGAGCGGGGCCGCGTGTATTCCCGGTCGAGATGGCGAAGCCGCGCGAGCAGAGGTCCCGGGCCTGGAGCGACGAGAGCGTGCTGCGCCTCGTGCGGGAGCACGAGCGCCTGGTGCGCTCCTACCTGCGGTCCCTCGGCTGTCCCCCGGACCTCGTCGAGGACCTCGCCCAGGAGACCTTCCTGCGGCTGTTCGCGCGGCCCGCCGAGACCCTGGAGACCCCCGCCCTGCGCGGGACACTCTGCACAGCCGCACGAAACCTCTACTTCAACAGCCTGCGCGACGACGGCGCTCGTCCGCGCCTCGAGGAGATCGAACGGGCCTGGGCCGACTACGAGGGCGACGATGCCGGATCGAGCTACCTCGACGCCCTGAGCGCTTGCCTCGAGCGCCTCCCGGGGCGGACGCGCGAGGCCTTACGCCTGCGCTTCGGTTCGAACGCCCCCCGGGCCGAGATCGCCGCCCGCCTCGAGCTCTCCCTCGGCGGCCTGAAGTCCCTCCTGCTGCGCGCCAAGCAGGAGCTGCGTGCCTGCGTCAGCCGACGACTCGGCCTCGGGTCCGCCGACTCCGTGGAGCTGAGCTCGTGAACGCCGCGGAGGAACAAGTGCTCGAGCACGCCCTCGAGGAGATCCTCGGGGAGGGAGAGACGGAGCTCGCCGAGCGCGTCCTGAGACGCTTGCGCGAGCAGGAGTCCGAGGAAGCCCGGCCGGTCGGCCCCCGCCGAGAAGGGCCGCGCCGACGACTCCTCTGGGCCGCCGCGGCCGCGCTCCTCGCCGCCAGCCTGTGGCTCTTCGACTGGTTCCGCGACGACGCGAGCCCGGCGTCTCGCGGGGTGATCGCGACCGCCGACGCCCCCCTCGAGGTCCTGCGCCCCGGGGACCCGCGCCCGGTCACGCGCTCCGAGTTCCACCTGGGAGAGACCCTGGTCAACGGGCCCGGGGGCGAGCGCCGGATCGAGCTCGCGTCGGGCGCGACCGTCCAGATGGGCCCTTGCACGATGCTGACCCTCGAGTCCGCCGCCGCCGGGGTCCTGCTCGAGCCGCGGGTCGGGGTCGTGACCGTGCGCGCCCCCTCGATCTCCGCGCCCCGCATTCGTACGTCCCTCGGGACCCTGACCCTGAACGCCCCCGGCACACTCCGCGTGGAGGGATTCGCCGAGGGCTACACCCTCGAGGAGCCAGTCCGCTTCCGGCGCCTGGCCCAGGAGATCCACATGAAGACCGCCCTGCCCCTCGTCCTCACGACCGTCGCCCTCCTCCAGGGCAGCGCCACCCTCGAGTCCCCCTCGGGGATCCGCAATCTGAGCGAGGGCGAGTCCATCCGCCAAGCCGAGCCCGAGCGGCCGGTCGCCGGGGCGGAGGCCTTGCTCCTGCGCGAGGTCGGCACCTGGGATCTGGTGATGACCCACATCGGACCGGACGGGAGTCGTCAGCAGACCCTCGAGGGGGTCGAGGTCTGCCGCGCCGGCCCCGGCGAGAAGTGGCTACTCTCCGAGCAGACCGTCACCCACGAGGGCCGCGAGATGTCCGTGATGACGGTCGTGGGCTACGAGGCCCGCAAGCAGCGCTACACGGGGAGCCTCGCGGACAGCTTCGGGGGCGAAATCGGGATCCTGAAGGGCTCGGTCGACCTCGAGAGCGAGACCCGCACGCTCGAGATGTACAGCGCCGACGGGACGCCCGGCTTCGAAGCCCGCATGACGATGCGCTGGACCGGGGAGGACGAGCGCGTCACCGAGCTGGAGGCGATGGTCGACGGGGACTGGATCCTGGTCCGCGAGATCGTCCACCGCCGGCGCGTGACGAAGGATCGGGAGCGCTGATGGCCCGGCCCGGACCTTCCCCGCGTCTCGTCCCCCGGCCTCGATGATCCGCTTCCTCGTCGAGCGGAAGCTGGCGGCCGCCGAGCGGGAGCTCGGCGGCTCCCTCGATTACGTCCGGCACATCCTCCGCGCTTCCCTGGGGAGCTTCTTCAAGTTCACCCGACTCCTGGGGCTCGCGGAGCACCGCCGCGCCCTGCCTCCCGCCCCCTTCCGCGTCGCGCGCATCGTGGCCGCCCGGGACGAGGACTGCGGCACCTGCGTGCAGATCGAGGTCAACCTCGCGAGGCGCGAGGGCGTCGACCCCGCCGTCCTGCAGAGCGTGCTCGCGGGGCGACCGGAGGAGCTCGGCCCGGAGCTCGCCGACACCTACCGCTTCGCCCAGGCCGTCGTCGAGGCGACCGGCGAAGAAGACGCCCTGCGCGAGGCGATGCGCGCGCACTGGGGGGAAGCGGGGCTCGTCGAGCTCGCCCTCGGCATCGCCAGCGCCCGCTTCTTCCCGATCACCAAGCGCGCCCTCGGCCACGCCACACGCTGCGCCGAGGTCGAGGTCGTCGTCGACGCGGACCCCCGATCTTCGCGGGCCTGATCCCGACGCGCCCGCGCCTCGGGTCGACGCTTCAGCGCGGCCCGGCGCTCGCCTCGCGAACCGCCCCGCGCTCCGCGGCCAGGTCGAGGCTCAGCGAATAGGCGACGTAGTACTTCTCGATGTTGTCCACGTAGCGAATGGGCTGCACGCCGACGTCCTCGAGGGCCAGGCGCTCGACGTGGCCCCGCCAGCGATTCGGGTTCAGGCCTCGCTCGGGCGCTTGCCCGCGCCACTTGCGCACGTTCCCCGGGCCGGCGTTGTAGGCGGCCAGGATGAAGTCCATCCGCTCGGCCTCCTCGAGCTCGGGGTCGGCGAAGAAGTTCTCGCGCAGCCAGGCGAGGTAGCGCACCCCGGCTCGCAAGTTCTGCTCCGGATCGTGCAGATCCTCGCAGCCCATGTCCGCCGCCGTCGAGGGCAGGAGCTGCATCAGCCCGATCGCCCCGGCCGAGCTCTCCGCGCGCGGGTCGAGGCCCGACTCCTGGAAGCACTGCGCTGCCACCCGCAGCCAGTCGAAGCCGTGCTCCTCCGCCAGCTCCTGCATCCAGCCGGCGTAGCGGCGGATGCGCTCCGTGTTCTCGGGGTCCCCCGGGTTCTCGATCCACTTCGTCGTCGCGAAGTAGCGCTTGATCAACACGTTCCCGAGCAGCGTCCCCTTGCGCGCGTGGCCGACGAAGGCGTCGAGGCTCGCCAGGAGGTCCGGGCTCTCGCGCCGCACGGCCCACGCCAGCTCGCCACCGCTGTGGACGACGAGGTCCTCCCGCGACACGAGGCCCGGGAGCACCTCCGCCCAGAGCTCGACCTTGTAGTCGTCGCAGACCGTCAGCTCGAGGATTCCGGCGCTCACCATCTCGAGCGCGTCCTCGGTCGACAGGGTCGCGGGCAGCTCCTGCACGTCGATCGACCCGAGTCCACGGGCCGCGAGCTGGTCGCTGAGGATGCGCAGGTGCTCGGCGTAGCTGCTGCCCGCGGTCACCCGGACCTCTCGCCCGGCGAGGTCGTCCAGCGACGCGAGCTCGGTGGCGCCAGGCGAGGCCACGACGATCTCCGCCACACCCCGGACGAGCGGCGCGCTGAAGGCCACCTCCTCCGCTCGCTCGGGCGTCACCGTCAGCGCCGCCGCCGCGACGTCGCCGTAGCCCGCCTTCAGCCAGGGGATCACCGCGTCGAGCTCGCAGGGCACGTAGACCACGTTCAGGTCGCCGCGCCGCAGCCCGCGCTCCTCCTCGAGGAAGGCACCGTACTCGCGGAAGAGCTCGTAGGTGATCCCCGTCGGCTGGCCGCGATCGATGAAGAAGAAGGGCCGCGCATGGGGAACGAGCACGCGCAGGCGCTTCTGCGCGAGCAGCTCGTCGAGGTCCCCGCGGTCGACGCCCAGCGAGGTCGCGACGGTGGTCGGGGGCCCCGCGGCGGCCTCGCGGCTCCCGTCCGAGGGCCTCCCCGCCACACCCGGCTCCTCCGCGACGCTCGGATCCGCCGGCGAGTCCGCCGCGTCGACTCCCTCTCCTCCACAGGCGACGAGCGCCAGCAGGACGGCGCTCCACGCTCCGAGCCACCGCCGATCACTTCGCCTTCGCTGCATGGGAGCATCCTGGCGATTGGCCCCGCTCGAGTCCACGGCCTCCCGGGGTGCCAGCGCCGCGTGTCCTGGACGAGCTCGCCTCAGTCGCGCCCGAGCTGCTGGCGCGCCTGCATCTGCAGCCCCAAGCCCAGCAACCTCAGGTCGGGATCCACGACCGTCGTCGCGAGCCGCGCTTCGGAGGAGCCCAGCTCGAAGGCCGCGCGGGCCGCCTCCTCCTCGCCGAGCTGGTGGAGGGCCATGGACTTCAAGAACTCGATCGCGGGCAGGATCGAGGTCGAGGCCTGGGCGTAGCGCTGCTCGGCGAGCTCGAGGCTGGCCAGGGTCTCCCGCGGGAGCCCCAGCTGCAGCTGCGCAACGCCGACGGCGATGTAGACCATGGCCACCTTCGCCTGCAGCTCGGTCTCGAGTCGGAGGGTCGCGCTCGGCACGCGCTCGACCGCGATCTTCGCCCCTTCGAGCGCGGCCATGTACTCGGCCCCGCTGCGTCCTCCTTGGAGGCTGATCGTCAGAGATCGGCGCAGGAGCGCCTCCAGATCCACGGCCTCCGAGCGCGCCAGGTACACGGCCGCCGCGCGCTGCTCCGGGTGCAGTCCCGGGTCCGCCTCCAGGGCCTCGACCACCGCCGCCGCGTGGACGCGCGTCTGCAGGAGCTCGTCCACGCGACGGCGCGCGTCCACCGACCAGCGCCGGCGGCGCGCCGCCGCCCGTCGCGCTTCCTGTCGAGTCTCGACGGCCGACGCGCTCCAGAGGCGCCGGAGGCCGTCCTGCCCCAAGCTCGCGATCGTCTGGCCGTCCGGGGAGAAGCCGACCTGGGCCGTGTAGCCGGCGTGCGCGGGGAGCGCGAGGATCTCGCCGCGCTCGGGGCTCCAGAGGCTCATCGTGCCGTCCCAGTTGCCGGACACGATCCGCGAACCGTCGGGCGAGACGTCGAGCGCCGCGGGTTGCGCGTGCCCGACCAAGCGCTGCAAGACCTCCCCGGTCGCCGCGTCGCGGATGAAGAGCGTGTTGTCCCAGCCGTTGTAGGTCGTCTGGGCCAAACGTTCTCCGTCGGGCAAGAAGACCATGCCGTGGACGCCGGGCAGACCCCACTGCTGCCAAAGAACGTCTCCGCTGTCCGTGTCGAGGCAGACGATCCCGCGGTCCTCCCCCTGCAGGGCGCGGCCCTCCAGCAGGCAACGCGAACCGTCGGGCGAGAGGCTCATCCAGTTCCCCGGGAGCATCGGGAGGCTCACGGTCCAGAGCGTGTCCCCGGAGATCAGGTCCACGAGCTGGGCCGCCGGCCCGCCGGGAGCCGCGCCCTGCCTCCGGGAGTACCCCGCCACCAGCGCGCTCCGGGGGTCGCGTCGAAAGGCGCAGGCGGACACCGTCCACTCCGTCTCCCAGTGCGCGACCTGCTCTCCCGTCTCGGCGTCCCAGCGGGCGAGGCGTCCGGTTCCTTCGCACTCCCAGACGCCTTCCTCCGCGAACCAGACCTCGATCACGGCGAAGGAGCCCGGGAGCCAACGCGAGCAGAGGTCCTCCCCGGTCCGGGAGTCCGTGACCGCCAGGGCCTCGACCGCCCGCCGCCAGACGACCCGCTTCCCGTCCGGCGAGAATCCCAGCAAGTAGGGCCGAAAGTTCGGGAAGGCCAAGCCCTCGAGGAGCGTGTCGTTCACGCCAGCCTGACCGTCCCAGACGCGGACGGTCTTGTCGCGCGAGGCCGAGAGCAGCCGATCCCCGAGCCCCGTGAACCCCAGGGCGTGGACGTCCTCGTCGTGCCCGCGCAGGATGTCCAGCGCGCGCCCCGTCGTAGCGTCCCAGAAGCGGACGCTGCCGGTCTCGTCCGACGAGACGACCCACGGGAAGCGCGGGTGCCAGGCAACGGCGAGGACCTGGGTCCGATGTCCGCTCAAGAGGTACAGGCGCGCCCCGGTCTCCAGGTCCCAGATCCGGACGAAGCCATCCGTCGAACCGGTGACCAAGCGCCGGCCGTCCGGCGAGTAGTCGAGGGCGCAGACGCCGTTGGGCGCCCGCACGCGCTGCACGTCGGCCAGGGCCTCGCGCGACGCGTCGAGCTCGAGCACGGGCTCGAGCTCGAGGTCGAGGATGCGCACGCGGTGGTCCGCCCCCGCCAGGGCGAGCGACTGTCCGTCGGGGGAGAAGCGCACGGCGTTGGTCCCCGCCGGGAGCGTCCGGTCCCCGACTTCCACGAGCTCGTAGCTGTCCCACAGGGAGACACCGCCGCCCGCGCTGCGGGCCGTGGCGATCCAGCGCCCCTCGGGGTGGTAGGCGATCCGGCTGCCGAGGCCCGAGGCCTCGGCCACGAGCTCCCCGCTCTCGACGTCCCACAGGCGCAGGTTGCCCGAGAGATCGGCGGAGGCCAGCACGTCCCCGGCGGGCGAGTAGGCCAGACTGCCGACGAAGCCCGCGTGCCCTTCGAGCTTCTGCACGACCTCGCCCGACTCGTAGTCCCAGATGCGAATGGCGCGGTCCGGGGCGCCCGAGTCACCGGACATCTCCCCCGCCGCGGCGACGAGGGCGCCCGCCGGGCTGATCGCGAGCTTCGTGACGAAGGTCTCGCTGCCCGTCAGGACCCGCAGGCTCCCGTCCGCGCGCTGATCGAGGTACCGCCACTCCCAGCCGCGCAGGGCCTCGGGGCAGGCCGCGAGCCGCCGGCGGGCCTCGGAGGCGCTGCCGACCTGGAGCGCGGCGTAGGCCGCCCCGATGTTGCCCACGTAGCTCTGCCACAACGCCTCGCGTTCGTTCGCCAGGGCGACCTTCTCGCTGTCGAGCGCGCGCTCGCGGTTGCGCTCCGCGCGGTCGCGGGCGTCGGCGGTCCGCTCACGCTCGGCCTCGAGCTCGAGGTTCGTCGCCTTCAGCTCGAGGTTCGCCTCCTCGACCTCCTCCCGGGCCTGCGTCTGGACCCAGGAGACCGCCGCCAGGCCTGCGATCACGAACACGATCACGGCCGCGATACTGGAGGCCGTGGCGCGGTTGCGCTGCACCCACTTCCGAAACTCCAGGACGGCTCCGCGTCGGTAGGCCTGGACGACGCGGTTCTCGAGGTAGGCCTGCAGATCCTCGGAGAGGTCGAGCATGGTCGCGTAGCGCGCCTCGGGCTCGCGCGCCATGGCGCGCTCGCAAACGGCGCACAGCTCGGCCGGCACGTCGGCGGCCGCGACCTCGACGCCGCTCGGCGGACCGGAGAGGAGGCGCTCGAGCACCTCTCGACCCGACGCGCCGTCGCCCGCCGGCTTGTAGGGCGGGTGCCCCGTGAGCAGGTGGTAGAGCATCGCGCCGAGGGAGTAGACGTCGGAGCGCGGACCGACGCGGTGGATGTCGCCGCGCGCCTGCTCCGGCGCCATGTAGGCCGGCGTCCCCATCACGTCGCCCTCGAGCGTCCCGAGCTCACCCCCGTGGCTGGAGTCCTCCTGGCGCGCGCTCGTGAGGACGGTCATGGCGGAGGCCTCGGGGACCCGTCGCGGCTCCTCCTGCTCGTCGACGAGCTTGGCCAGCCCCCAGTCCATGACGTAGGTCTCGCCGAAGCGACCGACCATCACGTTGGCCGGCTTCAAATCGCGGTGGATGACCCCGTGCTCGTGGGCGAAGCCCATCGCCTCGCAGACCTTCTGCAGGACGCCGAGGACGCGGGTCACGGTCCAGCCCTCCTCTCCCCGGCGCGCGAGGTCGAAGACCTCCTCGAGGGTGCGCCCCTTCACCAGGCGCATGGTGAAGAACATCCGGCCGGCCTCGTCGCGGCCCATGTCGTAGACCGGGATGATCCCCGGGTGGTCGAGCTGCCCGGTCAGCTGGGCCTCGTCCACGAAGCGCGCGGAGAGCCGGCTGTGCCGCGATTCGGACGCGCCCGGGTCGTCCCCCTCGCGCGCGAGCAGGACCTTCATGGCCAGGAAGCGGCGCATTTCCGGGTCGCGGACCCGGTAGATCACCCCCATCCCCCCGCGGGCGACTTCTTCCTCGACCTCGTAGCGTCCGAATCGGCTGGAGTCAGGCACGGCGCGGGGAGCCTAGCAAAGCGAGGGGGCGCGCTGGCCGCGGGCTCTCCCGAATGCGACGAGCCGGACGGCCCGCTCGGGTCCGTCCGGCTCGTCGATCGGACGCGGAGGTCTACGAGCGCGTGTAGACGTGCGTCATCATCTTGAACTCGTTCCCGTCCGGCATCTCCATGAACATCTCGAAGACGCGCTCGTCGGGGCTCTTGTGGAGCTCGGTGGTCCGGTAGTTGGTCTCCTGCTTCATCATGCAGTCGAAGGCGCGCCCCTTCATCACGAGGGTGTCGCCCTCGAAGTTGCCCCGGAAGCAGAAGAAGGTGGGCGACATGGTGTCGATCCAGGTCGAGACGTACTCCTTGTTCTCGGGGTCGTAGCCGAGCGTGGTCTGGCCCCGGAAGGGCTGCCCCATGAACTCGGACTCGTAGACGCCGCGGATCCAGAAGTCTCCGAACATCTCGATGGTCTCCTTCGCCTCGACCACCATCGGGGGGGTCTCGGGGTTGGGGTCCATGTAGAACGAGCTCTGGACCTTCCAGACGCCCGCGTGTTCGAGCAGCTTGCCGTGCTCCGCCGTGGGCTTGGGGAACTCCATCTCCTGGCTCATCGATCTTGATCCTCCTACCGGGGTTGAATGGGACGGACGTGGGGCTCGATACTCTAGCGTCCGGGGCGAAGCCCGCCACCGGCCCCCTCCCGACGCCACTGCGCGCGGGACCGAGGACTGACCACCGCCGCGGCGCCGGCCCTCCCGGCGACTCCACACCCACCCGACCCGGAGATCCTCCCATGCGCACCCTGACCCTCGCCGCCCTTTCCCTGCTGACCGCCTGCACGAGCGGCCCCACGCTCCAGAACGACGATGCCCTCGGCGCCGAAAAGCTCGAGGTCGCCATGGACGAGAGCGGCCGGCCGACGGAGATCGAGTACCACGTCCACCCGGACGCCGTCCCCGCGGCCGTGCACGAGGCGATGGAGGCCCTCCATCCCGGCGGCGCGGTGACGGCGGCCGAGAAGGAGTTCGAGGGCTCGCGGCTCTTCTGGGAGCTGGCGAAGGAGATCGACGGCTTCAAGGTCGAGGCCATGTTCCACCCCGACGGCAGGCTGCACTCGCAGGAGGTCGAGGTGCCTGCGTCGAGCGTCCCCGAGGTCGTGAAGTCGGCCGTGGCCGATGCCGACTTCGGCGCGGTGCGCGCGTGGGAGGAGATCCACGACGGCGACCAGCAGCTCGTCGAGTACCACGCCAAGACGACGAGCGACGGCCGGAACTACAAGCTGCTCGTCGGCGCGGACGGCGAGTTGCTCGGCGTCTTCCGCGAGATCGAGGCGGAGATCGAGGTGCCGGTCGAGTAGACGAGCCGCGGAGCGCAGCCCAGAGCCCTTCCAAAGCCCGCTAGGCCGCGTCCGGTGGAGCCGCCGGCGCGCTCGCGGAGGCGCCGCGCCACAACCCGAGCGTCTGCAGGAGCGCGAAGGTCAGCACGACGTCGGCGACCCCGATCACGGTCCAGGTCCCGGCTGTGTTCAAGGGCCAGAGCTCGCCGAGGAGCAGCACGGCGCTGCCCGCCACCCACGCGAGGTCCATGGCCACCGCGAGCCAGGCCTGCCCGCGATCGACGCGCTCCCTCGTCGCGAGCCGGAGCAGGCCCGCCGCGAAGGGCAGGAGGAGCAGGCCGACGACTCGAAGGGCGACCTCGGGAACGCCGAGCACCGCCTCGAGCGGCCCAGCGGCCGCCAGGAGCGTCAGGCCCGTGAGAGCGGAGAATGCGGCGTTCCCGAGCAGGGCTCGCCGCAACAGGAGAGGGTCCGGATGGCTTCGCATGTGCGCACTATAGCTTTTTCAAGCACCTGTCACTATAGCTTTCTGAAGTAACCTGAGCTAAGATCTCCCCCATGGCCAAGCGCGAGTATCGTCAGCACTGCGCCCTGGCGCGCGCCCTGGACCTCGTGGGCGAGCGCTGGACGCTCCTCGTCGTGCGAGAGCTCCTGACCGGGTCGAAGCGCTACAAGGAGCTCTTGGCGAACCTCCCGGGCATCGGCACCAACCTCCTGGCCACGCGCCTGAGCGACCTGGAGCGGGCAGGGCTGGTCGAGCGTGGGGATCGCTCCTACTCCCTCACTCCCCGGGGGAGCGAGCTCGAGGCCGCCGTCCTCGCCCTGGCGCGCTTCGGCGCCCCGCTCCTCGCCGAGGCGGATGGCGAGGTCTACTGGAGCGCGTCGTGGAACCCGATCGCCCTCAAGTACGCCTTCCGCCCCGAGCGAGCTCGCCGCCTTCGAGGAACCGTCGAGTACCGGGTCGACGACTCCCGGGTCCAGGCCCGCTTCCGCGACGGGGAGATCGAGACCGCAGCCGAGTCCAGCTGGCGGCCGGACGTCGTCGTGACGACCGACGGCGAGACCTTCCTCGCGCTCTCCGCCGGCGAGCTCGACCCTCGTGACGCCGAGGCGGAGGGCTCGCTCGAGATCGCGGGTGACCGCGCCCTCTTCCGCCGCAGCTTGCGTGCCTTCGGGGTCAGCTGACGGGGCACACGCGCTCAAGCAAGCAGACCACTGTCCACACGGCCATGGACGTCGGTCAAGCGGTAGCGCCGTCCCTGATGGCGGAAGGTCAGGCGCTCGTGATCGATCCCGAGCAAGTGCAGGATGGTCGCCTGCAAGTCGTGGACGTTCACCGGGTCCTGCACGACGTTGTAGCCGAACTCATCGGTCTCTCCATGGGCGTGGCCCGCACGCGCTCCCCCGCCCGCCAGCCACATGCTCGCGCAACGCGGGTGGTGGTCGCGCCCGTAGTCCGTCGCGGTGAGCTTGCCCTGGGAATAGCAGGTCCGTCCGAATTCGCCGCCCCAGACGACGAGGGTGTCCTCGAGCAGGCCCCGCTGCTTCAGATCCACGACGAGGGCGGCGGAGGCGCGGTCGGTCTCCTCGCACTGCTTGCGCAGCTCCCGAGGGAGGGAACCGTGCTGGTCCCAACCCTGGTGGAAGAGCTGGACGAAGCGCACGTCGCGCTCGAGGAGCCGCCGCGCGAGCACGCAGTTCGCCGCGTAGGTCCCGGGCCGGCGCGCGTCCTCGCCGTAGAGCTCGAAGGTCGCGTCGGGCTCATCGGAGAGGTCGGCGACCTCCGGGATGGCCGTCTGCATGCGATAGGCGAGCTCCGCCTGCCTCGTCCGCTCGATCGGCGCCGAGTCGCCGGAGAGCGCGGCGTCCTCGGCGTGCATCTTCGCGAGCGCGTCGAGCATGCGCCGGCGCGTCGCGCGGTCGATGCCCCGCGGGTCGTTGAGGAACAGAACCGGATCGGCGCCGGGGCGCAACTGAATCCCTTGGTGCCGGGCGCTGAGGAAGCCGGAGCCCCACATGCGCTTGTAGAGCGGCTGCCCACTCTTGTCCTTCGTGACGAGGACACAAAACTCCGGTAGGTCGGCGTTCAGGCTCCCGAGCCCGTAGCTGAGCCAGGCCCCCATCGATGGTCGTCCAGCGATCGGAGATCCGGAGAGCAAGAAGGTCGACGCCGGGTCGTGGTTGATCTCGTCGGTCACGAGCGTGCGCACGAGGCACAGCTCGTCGACGATCTCCGCGGTCCTCGGCAACAGCTCGCTGACCCACACTCGGGCCTGCCCATGCTGGGCAAACTCGAAGTGGGTACCGGCGAGGGGGAGCGTCGCTTGGTTCCCCGACATCCCGGTGAGGCGCTGGCCCCGCCGCACCGACTCCGGCAGCTCCTCGCCGTTGCGCTCCTGCAGGAGCGGCTTGTGGTCGAAGAGGTCGAGCTGCGAGGGTCCGCCACTCTGGAACAAGTGCACGACGCGACGAGCTCGGGGGCGATGGTGCAGACCTGGCGCGTCCTCCATCTGCTCCGCGGCCCTCCCCAGGCGGCCGAGGGCGAGGGACGCCAGGCCCAAGCCAGCTCCGCGGAGCAGCTCCCGTCGTCCGCGATCGAAGGGGTCTTCGCTCATGGCTGGCCTGGGCACTCAGCGGCGTGTCACCACGGCATCGAGGTCGAGGAGCGCGCTCGTGACGACGGCGGTCGCCGCGCGCTCGACCGGATCATCGACGGGCGACGGATCGGGCCAGTCGTCCGAGGGGTGCGCGATCCGCTCCAGATCGAATCCCGCGAGCTGGGTCGCCGCATCCGGATCGGAACCGAATGCCCGCCGCTGCTCCCGGAGCAAGGTCAGGAGCGACTCCAGCTCGACCGCCGTCGCCGGCCGCCCGGCGAGCGCTCGCATGAGGTAGGACACGCGCCCTTCGTCACTCTCCGTCGACGCGATCGCGCGCGAGCCCAGCACGACGGCCACCTCGACGAATTGCGGGTCGTTCCACAGGGCCAGCGTCTGCTGCGGCCCCGTGGTCTCGGCCCGAGCGACCGTGCAGATCTCCCGCGTCGGCGCGTCGAACATCGAGAGCGTCGGCGGAGGCGAGGTGCGCTTCCAGAAGGTGTAGAGGCTGCGCCGGCGGAGCCCGTCGGCTCGGCTCGTGGGGTAGATCTTCCCACTCTTCTCCTTCCAGAGCCCGGGCGGTTGATAGGGGAAGACAGGGGGCCCGCCGCGCTTCTCGACGAGCAGACCCGCCGCGAACAGCGCCCCGTCGCGCACCATTTCCGCCGGCCTGCGCCCCCGTTGTGCGCGCGACAGGAGCAGGTTGTCGGGGTCGAGCTCGCGCGCCCCCGCCGCCGGAACCGAAGCCTGGCGGTAGGTGGCGGAGAGCACGAGACGCCTCAGGAGAGCGCGTCCGTCCCAGCCCGAGTCGATGAGGTCGCGCGCGAGGGTGTCGAGCAGCTCGCGGTGCACGGGGACGGGCCCCTGGCTGCCGAGGTCCTCGGGGGTCGGCACGAGCCCGCGGGAAAAGGCGATGCGCCACAGCCGGTCGACGTGGACGCGGGCCGTCAGCGGGTGATCCGGGTGGGTCATCCAGCGCGCGAGATCCAGGCGAGCGGCAGGCTCGTCGACCCCGAAGGTCGGCAGGGCCGAGAGAGTCGCTGGCGCCACCGATTCGCGCGGGTCGCTATAGAGCCCGCGATTCAGTACGTGCGCCGTCCGCAGCCCCGGGGCGGCCCTCATGGTCATGATCTGGTCGACCGAGTCCCGCGCCGCGTCGCGCTCCCTGCGCAACACCCGGAGGGCCTCCCCGGCCTCGTCGGCCCGCGGATCTCCATCCCCTGTAGGCGCGGCGCCGGCGTCGGCGAGCGCGGCGACGTCGACGGCCGAGAGCTCCCGCGCGTAGACCGCGAAATCGTCGACGAGTCCGTCCTTCAAGCCCCGGTCGCGGAAGCGGCTGCCGATCGTCAGGTGCTCGATCCCCCCACCCCGGATGCTGCGGGTCAGTCGGTCGCGCACGACCTCGGTCTCCTGGAGCTCTCCGTCGAGGTAGAGCGCGAGACCGTCGGCGCGGCTCGACCCGTCGTAGGTGAAGGTGACGTGGAACCACGTTCCCGTGGGGACCGCCTCCCGGGTCCGGATCGCGATCGCGTCCCCGGGCCAGAAGTGCACCAGGGCGACGCTGAGCCTTCCGCCCCCGACGAGCAGCTGATACCCGCGACTCCCCGAGTCGGTCCAGGACTTCGTGCGGTGGAGCACGACGGCTCGCTCGTAGTGCGGGATGTTCAGCCGCAGGCCGATCGAGAAAGGGTCGCTGCGGTGAAAGTCCCCGAGGCCGGGGAAGGTGACCGCGTTCTCTCCCGACATGCGCAACCCCATCCCGCTGGCCCCTTCGACGGACTCCGGACCGTCGACCAGCTCGGCCGCGCTCCCGTCCGCCACGCCGTTGACACCCACCCCCGGCGGCTCGAAGGCGAAGATCCCCTGTGCCGGGTCGCCCTCGCCGGGCAGGGCGCCGCAGTCCTCGAGCTCTTGCTCTGCTACCCGGGTCTGCGCCTCGAGCTCAGCCAGCTCCTGCGCCTGGTCTGCCGTGGGCAGGTCCAGCGCCGGGGTCGGCACCGAGCGCGTGAAGTGGGAGTAGAGCCCGGACTCGTCGATGTCGTCGAAGAAGGAGGAGAGCTCGTAGTAGTCGCGCTGGGTGATCGGGTCGAACTTGTGGTCGTGGCAGCGAGCGCAGGCCACGGTCAACCCGAGGAAGGCCGTCGCCATCGTGTCGACACGGTCCGAGACGTAGGCCAGGCGGAACTCCTCCTCGACGCTCCCCCCTTCGTTCGTCTGCCGGTGCAGGCGATTGAAGGCGGTCGCGAGCCGCGTCTCGCGCGTCGCGCCGGGGATCAGATCCCCCGCGAGCTGCTGGGTCAGGAACTCGTCGTAGGGCAGGTTGGTCTGAAAGGCGTCGATGACCCAGTCGCGCCAGGGCCAGACGTCCATCTCCACGTCGGCCTGGTAGCCGAAGGTGTCGGCGTAGCGCGCGGCGTCCAACCAGTCGGCCGTCAGCCGCTCGGCGTGGGCCTGGGAGGCCAGTTTGCGGTCGACGGCCCGCTCGTAGGCGCCCGGCGAGTCGTCCGCGAGGAACTCGTCGAGCTCCTCGAGGGTCGGCGGCAGCCCACAGAGGTCGAAGGACAGCCGCCGCAGAATCGTCTCGCGATCCGCCTCGGGGGCGGGCACGAGCCCTGCGGCCTCGAGCTTCGCCAGGACGAAGCGATCGAGCGGGTCACGCACCCAGTTCTCCTTCTCGACGGCGGGGGGCTCGACTCGCGCCGGCCGCTCGAAGGACCAGTGGCCCTCGTAGGAGGCGCCCTCGTCGATCCAGCGCCGGATCAGCGCGATCTCGTCCGCGTCGAGGGAGAGCTTCGAGCCCTCCGGCGGCATGGGGTCCAGGTCGTCGGTGATCCGGCTGACAACCTCGCTCGCCGCCGCGTCGCCCGGGACGATCGCGGCGTAGCCCCCGCGATCCGCGAGCGTCGACTCGCGTACGTCGAGGCGCAGCTCCGCCTCGAGCGCCGCGGCGTCGGGCCCGTGGCAGGTGAAGCAGCGGTCGGACAAGATCGGCCGGATCTCCGACCTGAAGTCCACGGGCGGCGGCTCGGCCCCGTCCCCCCCGAGAGCCCCCGGAGGCAGCAAGAGCGATGCGAGGGCGATCGAACCGGCGATCATCGCCACATTCTGCTGCAGCCCGTGCTGAACAGGAAGGGTCGAGCCGCTCCGCGGCTAACCGGACCCCGTCTGCGAGTCTCCAACTGGACCGCCGATCGCCAGGACGATCGCGCCCGCCCGCTGCTCGGTCTCGACGCGCCGGTGGGCCTCGGCGGCCTGGCTCATCGGAAGGACCTCGTCGACGATGGAGACGATCCGACCGTCCTCGATCATCTCCCTGAGCGCGTCGAGGGCTCCCTGGGTCTCCGGGGCGAAGGCGAACCGGGCGGTCTTGTCCGTGAAGCGCGTCGTCCACGCGGCGCGCAGCATGTCGGACAGTCGGGGGTTGCCCTTCAGGTATCGCCCCCCCGGCTTCAACGACGAGATGCAGGCGCCATAGGAGCTTCCAGCGACCATGTCGAAGACGACGTCGTAGATTTCCCCGCGCGCCCAGAAGTCCTCCTTCCTGTAGTCGATGAAGTGATCGGCTCCGAGACGGAGCAACAGCTCCCGCTTGATCGGGCTGTCGACCGCGGTGACCTCGGCGCCGAGGGCCTTGGCGATCTGCACGCCGTGGGCCCCGATGCTGCCCCCCGCGCCATTGACGAGGACGCGCTCGCCGGGCTGGATCGCGGCCAGCCCCATGAAGTGCAGGGCGTTCAGCCCGCCGAGCGGCACGGCGGCCGCCTCCTCGAAGGACATGTTCACTGGCTTCTTCACGACGGGGTAGCGCTCGGGGAGGGCCAAGCGCTCCCCATAGGCGCCAAGCCGGAGGCCCGTGCAGCCGAAGACCTCGTCTCCGACGGCGAGTCGGTTCACCTTCTCACCCACCGCCGTGACGACCCCGGCGAAGTAGCCCCCCAGCACCCGCCTCCTCGGCCGGAGGAGGCCGAAGGCGAGGCGCAAGGGCAGCCAGAACCACTTCACGGGGAAGCGAAAGCTGCGCAGCTCGCAGTCGGCCTTGGTCGCCTCGGCCGCGCGCACCTCCACGAGGACCTCGTCGTCCCCCAGCGAGGGCGCCGGGATCTCCTCGACCTCGAGCACGTCGGGGGGACCGTAGCGCGAGTAGGTGATGGCCTTCATCAGATACGCGAGGGAGGGCGCCCGCTCACTCCTTTCGAATCGTAAGGGTGTCGAAGAGCTCGCCCTCGTCCGTGAAGGCGCGCATCTCGAGGGTCTTCCCGTTCACGGCCACGAAGCAGTAGTGGTGCCCGCGCCGCACGTTGTTCTGGAACCAGGGGCGGATCGGGCCGGCCGTCTCGAGGGAGCCGCCTCCCCCGCCCGTGACCATGTAGACCGTCCCCTCCCCGTCGACCGCACGGCCCGCGCGCAAGGGCCAGGTGCGCTCGTAGGAGTGGATGTGGCCGTTCCACACGATGTCGACGCCATGACGGTCGAAGACCGGCGCGAGCTCCCGCAGGCGCTCGTCGCCGCGGGTGGACGGGCCGGACCAGGTGTCCCCGTAGTCGTTCTCGTCCGAGGTGTAGGCGGGGTGGTGGAAGCAGACGAGCTTCCACTCTGCCGTCGACCTCGACAGCTCTCGTTCCAACCAGGCGTGCTGCTCCGTCCCGGGCCCGACCTCCCGGTTGGAGTCGATCATGAAGAACTGCGCATTCCCGTACTCGAAGCTGTAGTAGTACTCGGGCTGGGGCAGCGAGACGTAGTCGTAGTAGAACTTCGCGTCCTGCTCGTGATTGCCGAGGACGGGGAAGAAGGCGACGCGCTCGAAGAGCGGCTTCATGCTCGCGAAGAACTCGGCGACCCAGTGTTCCTTGTTGGAGCCCGTGTCCACGAGGTCCCCCGGATGCAGCACGAAGCTCGGGCGCTGCGCCCAGGCGAGGCGCGCGATCCTCCCGTTGACCTCCGGGTTCCCCTGCGTGTCGCTGATCACGACGAAGGCGAAGGGGGTCACGGCCTCCGGCGCGGTCTGGAAGCTCAGGATCGGGCTCTCGAGCCTTCGCCCGAGGCTGTCGGTCGTCTCGACGCGGTAGTAGTGGGCCTGGTCCGCGCGCAGGCCCGGGATGCGGACCTCGTGGAGCTTGGTCAGGCCCGGAACGCACACGCTCTCCGGTAGCGTGCCGACCCGCTCTTCGCCCTCACCCTGCCAGTTCACGGCTTCCCCGTAGTGGACCGTCGAGGTCGCCGGCCTCGAGGTCTCCCACCGGATGACGATGCTGTCCTTCGTCGGCCACTGGAGGTAGGGCTCCACCACCCAACGATGCTCCGGGTCGATCCAGATGTAGGGCTCGACCCGCTTCAACTCCCGCGAGTGCTCGAAGGCGCCCTGCACCCACTTGGCGGTCGCGGCCCGATCGAAGAGCCGCACCGAACGGATGCGGCCGTGGTGGAAGTAGCTCTCGTCCCGGTCGAGGTAGCCCCCGACCACGATCGGCGCCGAAGCGGGGTACAGCAGGTCACCCGACTGCACCGCGCTCGAGGCATCGAGAACACCGTCGACGTACAAGCGCTGCTCCTCGCCGTCGAAGGTCCCGACGACATGGTAGTAGCGACCCTCCTCGTAGGGCGTCTTGCCCGCCAGGTAGGTGAGCCGGCCGTCCCCGTCGTCCGCGCCGGTCGTCGCGAGCCCGAAGGTGAAGGTCTCGGCGTTGTAGCCCAGGATCCAGCCCGCCTCCGCGCCTCCGTTGTCCTGCAGGGTGCCGAGGATCCCCCCCCACGGCTGCGGCGTGTTGACCGAGACCCAGGCCGACACCGTGATGTGCCTCTCGGGCAGCGCCTGGGCACCCGCCCCCGCGTCGTCGGCCAGGACGACCCGCGTCGTCTTGCCGTCGAAGTAGAGCGCGTCACCCAAGGGGTCCTCGATGAACTCGAGCTCGCCGTCGATGCGGCCGCTCACGCCCAAGATCGAGACGAGCTCCCCTCCGGCCACCTGGTCCCGTGAGAGCCTCCAGTTGCCGATGGGGTCGGGGCCGTCGTGGGGAGCGAGGAGCAGGAACAGGATGAGGCAGCGCATCCGGCCATCCTACTCGGCGGCCTTCATGGGGCTCACGAGCCTTCAAGAGCAAGACATCGAGGATCCGGCCGCCGGTCGAGTTCTCCCTCGGCAGGGGCCGCAACGGCGCGGCGCGAGGAGCACCTGCGCAGGTGCCTCGCTCATGGGCTAAGCTCTCTCTCATGCCGAGATCAGGAACCCGAGCCACGACCAAGGCCGACGTCCTCGCTCACCTGAAGGCGGAACAGGACCCGCGCGGCATCGCCAACTGGAAGAAGGACCCGAACAGCCCGAAGGGACTGAAGAGCTACGGCATCGGGCTCACCCGCCTGCGGAAGTACGCGAAGACCATCGGGAAGGACCCCAAGCTCGCGAAACAGCTCTGGGGGACCAAGGTCTACGAGGCCAAGATCATCGCGCTCCTGGCCGACGACCCGAAGGCGATGACGATCGAGCAGGCCGAGAGCCAGGTCGAGGAGCTCGACGGGGGCTACCTCGCCCACGTCTTCTCCTCCTGCGACGCACCCCTGGCGAAGACGGACTTCGCCGTGGACCTCCTCGACGCGTGGATCCGAAACAAGGACCCGGTCCGCCGGTGCTGCGCCTACGGCCTGCTCTACGAAGTCTCGAAGTCGAAGAAGAAGACCGCCCCCGACGAGGCGACCTTCCTGGCCTACGTCGAGCACATCGACAAGCGATGCGCCAAGGAGTCGACCGACATCCTGATGTCGATGGCCGGCGCGCTGATGGGCATCGGCAAGCGCACCAAGAAGCTCAACCAGGCCGCCCTCCGCGTGGCGCGGAAGATCGGCCCGATCGACTTCGACCCGCGCGGCAAGTGCGACCCCTTCGACGTCGTCAAGCACCTCACGAGCGAGCACACGAAGAAGAGCCTGGGCCTCTGAGCGACCGCCAGCCTCGCTCACACCTCTGGCAAAAACGGAAGGACCGCGTGAGCCGCCAGGACCTTCGAGGCACGATTCAGCAGCTCATCGACCTGTGTGAGGGAGCTTCGGTGCAGTCGTCGGAAGTCGAGCAGGAGCTCGTCCGACTCCTCGACCGCTTGGCCCTGGCCTCCCACGACGCGGCACCCGACGAGTCAGGTCGAGATGCCGATACACCCCGACGGGAGTACCCGGAGGTCCGCGCGACGGTCGCCCAGCGCTTCCCCAGCTTCGGCCTCTACCGGAGCGGAGGAACGGACCTCGACGAGGAGTCCCTCGTTGGCGACGCCATCGACGACCTCTCCGACATCCTGATCGACCTCTCCGAGGTGGCGTGGCTGTGGAACAACGTCGGGGAGCTGGAGGCGCGCTGGCAGTTCCACTTCGGCTTCGTCCGCCACTGGGGTTCTCATCTCAGATCCCTGCAGTGGTACCTCCACGAGGCCGTGAGGGCTGACGAGGCCGATGGACCGACCGGCCCGCCCTAGCCACCTCGATCCCGTACTCGGTACTCGAGAACCCGCCCCACTCTCTCTCAGCCAAGCCGACCAGCTCTGGAACCGCGCTCGCCGGGAGCACGGAAGACCATGACGCCGGAGAGTGAGGCCGCCACGGCAGGTCTCGAGGCGTTCCAACCGCGTCAGCGGTTGGAACAACGGTCGTGCAAGCTCGAGTCCTGCACCCGCGGCCGCTGCTGAAGAGGCGGAAGGGCCTCCTCGGGGGGAATCGTCTCTTCCGTGTGGGCTAGCGGGGGGCCGCTGGGCTCGGGCGGAGGAGGCGCCGAGTGCCGAGTGGTCAGTCCGCCTTGCCGCCCGACGCCAAGAGCTCGAAGAACTCCTGGCGCGAGTTCGACCGGGGAAACGGGCCCTCGGGAATGGGGACCCCGAGGAAGTCGCACAGCGGTTCCCAGCCGTCCTTGGCCTGGAAGACCAGGACGTCGCCCGCGGTCTTCACGGCCGCCTCATGAGCCTCGAAGGCCGCCTTCGCGCCTTCGCGATCCGTGCGACCGCCGAGGCTGCGGTCGATGACGACCCTGGACACCATCTCGAGCCACGCGCGCTGCTCCTCGGGCCACTTCTCGGGCGCCGTCAGCACGGCGAGGATGGTCTGCGAGATGCTCTCCCACCAGGACTCGACGCTCCGCGACGACAGCAGGACCTTCGCGTCCGGGTAAGCCGCGGTCAACTCACGCGGGAAGGCAGCGGTCGGCCAGTCGACCGCCGACCGATAGCCGTGGAAGATGGCCTCCCAGTCGGCATCTCCGTCGAGCGCTGCGTTCCATCCGGGCACTCGCTGGTCCATCTCCTGCAGGACCTGATCCATGTGGTAGCAAGGGCCGAAGCCCAGTTGCTCGAGGGCTGCCTTGAGCGACAGCGTGGCGGTGCGACCGAAGCCGAAGCTGATGACCTGCAAGGACATGGGGATCGTCGAGTCGGGTGGGGTCGTGGAGGCGCAGCGAGTATGGAGCCAGGCGCGGCTCGTCGGGCGCGGGAGAGCCGTGGGGCGCAGGACGGAGAGGGTAACGCGCCCGTCCCCCACTCCCCCGGCGGCCAGGAGATCGCCATCCTAGGCGCGCCCGGGCGGCCTGGCGAGGGGTCCCGCTGCGCTCCGCCGGACGGGCGCTCAGGCTTCCGCGGGCGGCTCCGTCGAGAGCAGCGCGAAGCGCGCCGTGTCCTCGAAGCCCATGGCCGCGTAGACCGGGCGTCCTGCGTCCGTCGCGTGGAGGATCGAGCGACGCGGGCCGAGGGCCGCGGAGCCTCGGTGAGCGCGTGGCGCATGACGTGCTCGGCGTAGCCCTTGCGCCCATGTTCCGGGTGGGTCGCGACGAGGGCCACGTAGAGCGTGCCGCAGGCCGGGAAGACCGAGGTCGTGGTGACCTCCTGACCGTCCACGGATCCGACGTAGCCGTGCATGTCCGCGGGCCAGAAGACCGGGTCGGTCACGCAGTCGCACATCCCGCCGGGCAGCCCGTAGGCCAGATTGTTGAGCTCGGCGACGGCCCCACGCGAGCGCTCGCCCTCGACGCGTCGCAGGTCGAGCTTCGGCGGCTGGCGGCGCGGCGGGAGGATCCGGTCGGCGACCATGCCGGTCATGGGCATCGAGACGTGCAGGCCGGCGGCGGCGATGACTTCCCGCCAGTTCTCGGGAACCCACTCCTCGCAGATGCAGGCCAGCCAGGGGTGCTGCTCGTCGGCGACGTGCGCGAGCGTCGCGTCGAGGCGGCGGCGCAGGTCATCCCCGTCGGCGCAGGGCGTATCGAGGATGCAGAGGTTGAGGAATGGCAGGGGCACGCCGGCCCACGGAATCGCGACGCCGTCCAGGCGATCCAGGCGGCTACCCGGGAACCGCTGAGACATGAACTTCCAGGCCTCGACGAGGCTCGTGACGGCTTCCTCTACGAGTGCGGGCTGTGAAGACATGCTGGCGACTCTACCAGCCCAGGACGGCCCGAGACCACGGCCACCTGACGCCGCCGCCGCCCGCCGTGCGCGCGACGGCCCCAGCCCGGCACGAGAAGGGAGAGAGGACACGGCCGGAAAGCGGCAGAGCCCTTCGCTCGGAAGTCGTACTCGCAGCAGGATTCGAAGTGCTCCAACCGCGTCAGCGGTTGGGCCAAGGGCAGCGCAACCGCGTCAACCGTTGGGCCAACAGCAGTGCAGCTTCGAATCCTGCCCCCGCGGCCGTTGCTCGGAATCAGCAGAAGAGCCGGCTCGGAGAGAACCGACTCTTCCGTGTGTGGTAGCGGGGGCGGGATTCGATGGTGCTCCAACCGCGTCAGCGGTTGGGCCAACGGTAGTGCAGGTTCGAATCCTGCCCCGACGGCCGTTGCTTGGAAAAAGCAGAAGAGCCGGCTCGGGGAGAACCGACTCTTCTGTGCGGGGTAGCGGGGGCGGGATTCGAAGATGCTCCAACCGCGCCAGCGGTTGGGCCAACAGCAATGCAGGTTCGAATCCTGCCCCTGCGGCCGTTGCTCGGAAAAAGCAGAAGAGCCGGTTCGGGGAGAACCGACTCTTCTGTGTGTGGTAGCGGGGGCGGGATTCGAAGGTGCTCCAACCGCGTCAGCGGTTGGGCCAACGGTAGTGCAGGTTCGAATCCTGCCCCCTGCGGGTGTTGCTCTACAAAAGCAGAAGAGCCGGCTCGGGGAGAACCGACTCTTCTGTGTGTGGTAGCGGGGGTAGGATTCGAACCTACGACCTCCGGGTTATGAGCCCGACGAGCTGCCTGACTGCTCCACCCCGCGGCTTGAACGGAGGATCATGGTCCCCGGCGGTGCGGAAGTCAAGGCCTGCGGGTCGACGACCTCAGCCGTCCTCTCCCCCCCCGGGCGGTTCGGCGGGTGGGGGCTCCTGGGGCGCGTCCGCCTCCTGCGTGCGCGCCTGCGCCAGGCCCTCACCCAGCCGCCGTCGCAGCTCGAGCAGGGCGGCGTGCTTCTCCCGGGTGTCGACGAGCCCCGCCCACAGGGCGCCAGCGGGGGCGACGGGGGGCTCGGCGGGCGGCTGGCCCTCCGCTGGCGGGTCCGGCAGGGCCGGGAGGTCCGCGAAGATCCGGGCGGCGCGCTCGAGGGAGGCCGGCTCCGCCACCCGCAGGGCGCGCTCCGCCAGGTCGCGCAGGTCCTGGGAGCGCACGGCCATGGGCTCGAGCTTCCAGTTCGGCTCCTGCACGAGCACCAGCGACACCCGCAGGGCCTCGCGGGCCGCACCGCCGCTCGCGTCCGAGTCGTCGACGCTGCGAGCCAAGAGCTCCGAGCCCGCGCGCAGGTCCCGCAGCTCGAGGGCCGAGCCCTCCACCGCCGAGCTCCCGGCCTCCACCGGACGCGCGGGGAGCTGAGCCTCGAAGAGGGCGCGGTAGTCCTCGAGGGCGGCGCCGTCCTCGCCGCGCGCGACGAGGAAGCGCGCGCGGTCGCGCAGGACCCGGGCCCGCTCCTCGGGATCACCGCTGGCGCCCGCGTGGTCGAGGGCAGCCGCGAAGTGCTCGAGGACTTCTGACGCCTCCCCGGCTTCCGGGTCGAGGGCGATCCAGTCCGAGAGCAGGAGCGCCTGCACGTGCGCGAGCTCGCCGCCGAGCTCCCCGTTCGCCGCCGCGCGGCAGGCCGCGAGGTGCACGCGGTTGAGGCGCCCGAGGAAGGCCTGCCCCCCGGGCAGGGCGCCGGCGGCGGCGCGCAGGTCGGCGGCCCAGCGCACGATCGCCAGGTGCTGCTCCGGCGCGAGCCCCGCCAGGGTGGGCTCGCCGAGGTCGGCGGCCATGCCCAGGGCCGCGCGCAGGCGCTGGATGCGCGAGGCCGAGTCGGCCACCGCGAGCAGGCGCGCCGCGCCCCGGACCTCCAGGGAGCCGTCCTCCCCCGCCAGGGTCGTCAACGCCTCGGCCAGGCTCGACACGCCGGCCGGGCCGCTGCGGGCGATGGCGTCGAAGTTCGGGAGGGCGATCAGGCGCTCCACGTCCGCGGGACCGCCGAGGGCCGCCACGAGGTCGAGCAGTTGCGCCTGGAGCTCGGGCACGGTCTCGCGGCCGAGGCTCGCGAAGAAGGGAGCCGGGTCGGCGCGCTCGACGAGCGGGCGCAACTTGGGCGCGGAGAGGTAGGAGAGGGCCCGCCGACGCAGGTTGGCGTCATCGCCCTTCAGGCGATCGAGCAGGGTCGCCAGTACGAGCCCCGCCGCTGGATCGTCGGGGGGCAGCTCCGCGGCCAGGTCGCCCAGGGCCGCCAGCAGGTTGTAACGCAGCTCCGCGCTCGTGCGGGCGGCGCCGAGCACGTTGGCCGCCCGGCCGATGCTGTCGGCGTCCCCCACCAGGGGCAGGAGCTTGGCGGCGGCGATGCGCACGACGTCCGACTCGCGGGCGTCCTCGATCATCGCGATCACCATCGCGTTGGTCGGCTCGAGGGTGCGCCGGATCGGGAGCCCCGCGGCGCGGGCCCGGGCGGCGAGGCTCTCGAGGGCGAACATCGAGGTCACGAGCACGTCGCGGTCGGTCAGCCGGTGCGGGGCTGAGAGCTCCGTGAGCTGGTCGACCAGGAGCTCGACGCCGTGCATCAGGCTCGAGTCGCCGCCCTCGACCTCCGTCCAGGGCAGGCGCCGCAAGGCCTCGGCCAGGGGCGCCTGGAGGTCGGGGTCGCCCTCCTCCACTCGCGCCTCGAGGACCCCGCGCAGGCGGGCGACGGCGGGCGAATTGGCGGCCGCGGCACCCCGGGCCTGGAGCAGGGCCTCGAGCGTGGCCTGGAAGGCCGCGCCGTCGCGCTCCACGGCCGCGTGGGTCAGGAGGCTCTCGGCGGCCGCCTCCACGTCGCCGTTGTGGGCTCGGCCCAGGGCCGCCGCGGCCGCGGCGCGCAGGCGCGGGTCGGGGTCGGCCAGGAGAGCGGTGGCGCGCTGGGGCTCGTAGGCCAGGAGCTCGATGCGAGACTGCCGCGCGGCGTGGTCGAGCTGTCGGGCGGTCTCCATGAAGACGCCGTCGGGGCAACTCTCCTGGGCGCCGGGGGCGAAGCGCGCGAAGGCCTCGGCGTCCTCGAACCAGCGCAGGTAGAGGTCGTGGAGCGCCTCGCGCACGGCGAGCACGAGCCGCGGGTTCTTCGAGTCGAGGCGCTGGGCGAGGTCGCCGGCGAAGCCGTACTCCCCGAGGCGCCCCAGGGCCCGCGCCGTCGCGCACCACTGGATGACCTGGCTCGAGTCGGCCAGGATGTCCCGCACCTCGTCCTCCCAGAGCTCCCGGGCCGCGGGCCCGGAATCGATGGTCGAGCGCAGCCAGCGGGCCGCGCCCTCGCGGATCGCCAGGCGCTCCCCGCGGCGGACGGCGGTCAGGGTGGGCGGAACCTGGCGGCCGACGCGCAGGACCATCGCCCTCAGGGTCGGCTCGGGGTCGGTCTCCCAAAGCTGGTCGGCGCGCTGCAGGAGCTGCTCGAGGCGCAGGGTCTCGAGCTCGCGCCAGATCTGGCTGAAGTCCTCGCGGGAGGGACGGTGGCTGGCCCGGAGCGCGATGGACTCGGCCGCCCCTTCGCCCCGGCTCGCCGCGGCGCCAGCTCCGGTGCCTGCTCCGGCTACGGCGAGGGGAGCGGCCAGGAGCGGCCCGAGAGTCAGGAGCAGCGCGGGGAGCGCCAGCTCGTGTAGCGAGGCGAGGCGTCCTCTCGTCCCGCTACCCCGCTTTGCGCCTCTCATCCGCTCTTTCGACAACTCCGACTTCGATCTTATCAGTGCCTACGCGAGCCTTCGACGCCCGTGGGACGATTCTTCGGCATTCACAGCGCAGGAACTCAGGGGCTTCGTCGCGTCAGTCGGCGAAAGATCTCGTCGGCGAGCGCGGCCGCGTCCTTCGTCCCCGTCTCGACCTCCAGCTCAGCCAGCGCGCGGTAGTGCGGCGCGCGCCGGCGCTCGAGCTCGCGCAGCTCCTCCAGGGGCTCGAGCCCCAGCAGCGAGGGGCGCGAGGCGCGGTCCGCGGCGACGCGGCGGGCGAGGACCTCCGGCGCGGCCCGCAGCCAGAGGCAGCGGCAGCTCGCGAGCAGGCGGCGGTTCGCCTCGCGCTCGACGACGCCCCCGCCGGTGGCCAGCACCCGCGGCCGCGGGGCGGCGAGCGCTTCGGCCAGGGCCCGGCCCTCGAGCTCCCGGAAGGCGGGCTCCCCGAGGCGCTCCAGGATCTCGCCGGCCTCCGCGGTTCCCGCCGCCTCCGGAGGGGCGAGGTCGACCAGGCGCTCGTCCAGGTCGTCGAAGGGCCAGCCCAGGCGCTCCGCGAGGAGCCGACCCAGGGTCGACTTGCCCGTGCCGCGCAGGCCCACGAGGGCCAGGAGCGTCTCGCTCTCCCCCACCGGAGCCTAGGTCGAGGCCGCGCCGGCGGCCTCCTCGTCGCGGCGGAAGGCGTGCTCGAAGGTGGCGCGCATCAGGGCCTCGTCGGGCTCGGCGCGGGTGAAGCGCCGGAATTGCTCGAGGGCCTGGCGCACGAACCACTCCCCGCCGGGCACGAGGGTGTTGTCGCGCTCCCGGGCCGCGGCGAGCAAGGGAGTCAGCATCGGCCGGTAGTTGGCCTCGATCACGACCCGCTCCCGGGGCAGGAGGTCGGGCGCGAAGGGCAGCTCCCCGGGGGCCGCGAGGGAGCCGGCGGGAGTGCAGTGCAGGAGCACGTCGTAGTCCGTCTTGCCGAGGTCGCCCCAGGGCACCGGTTCACCGGCGAAGGCCTCGGCCAGGGCCCGCGCGCGCTCGTCGCGTCGAGCGGCGATCTGGAGCCGGGCCCCGATCTCGCGCACGGCCTGGGCCGCGGCCCGCGCCGCGCCGCCGGCGCCGACGACCAGCACCCGCGCCTGGGCCGGAGCGATCGCGCGGTGCCCGCGCCGCTCGTGGGCGAGGAGCGCCCCCTGGATGGTGTCGCGCAGGGCCGAGACGTCGCTGTTCGAGGCCTGCCAGCCCTGCCGGTCGCGCAGGAGGGTGTTGGCCGCTCCCGCGGAACGCGCGCCGGTCTCGGCGCTCGTCGCCAGGCGCAGGGCGGCCTCCTTGAAGGGCGCGGTGACCGAGAAGCCGCGGAAGTTCTCGTCGTCGGCGAGCTCGAGGAAGCCCTCGAGGGTCTCGGGCTCGAAGGCCAGATAGAGGGCGTCGAAGTGGGCCGCCTTGAAGGCCATGCCGTGCAGGAGCGGCGACCAGGAGTGACCGACCGGCTTGCCGACGATCCCGAAGACGGCGGTCTCGGGCCCGAGGCCTCCGGGGGGCAGGAGGCCGAGCAGCTCGTCGACGGGGAGCTGACCGGGCGCCGTGGCCTCGCCGCCGGAGTCGCGGTGCGGCGCGGCGTAGGTGAAGGGGGAGCCGCAGATCGGCGCGAGCAGGCGCGTGAAGCTGCCGGCCTCGCCGCTGCAGAAGGAGATCAGGCCGCCGCCCGCCGCGCGCAGGTGACGCAGGACCCGCAACCCGTCCTCGCAGCAGGTCGCGTGGGTGACGAGCTTGACCACGTCCCCTTCGTAGAGCACCGCCTTCTGCTCCTCGTGCAGGGCCTCGAGGTCCTCGGGGGTGCCCTCGAGCTCGTGACGCGAGACGATGCGGTGGCATTTGCCCTCGACCTCACCGAGATCGAGGGAGAGCCGCCAGTCGACGTCGACGAAGTTCGCCCCGGCGCGCGCGGCCTTGCGCAGGAGCTCGAGGCGCTCGTCGATCGAGCCCCGGAAGTCCCCGAAGGCCTCGCGACCGTGGACCGTGACGATGACCGGCTTCTGCGCGCCGCGGATCAGCTCGCGCAGGGCCTCCTCGCCCGGGTCGCCCACGCGGTCGAGGCGCAGCTCGAGCACGTCGGCCAGGGGCTGGTGGCGCTGGACCGCCCGCGCGAGCGACGGGAGGTCGTCTTCGAGCAGGGAGACGACGATGGCCATGGGCGCACCCTAACCGCGCCGCGGTCTGGGCGCACGCCCCCAAGGTCCGAGGATGCAGGGCCCGGGGACGCAGGTCTCGCGGACGCTCAGGCCCCGGAGCGCTCGTCGCTCCAGGCCTGGTAGTCCATGTCCTCGAAGGCCGGCGCGACGTAGTCGTCGCTCTGGGCCGCCTCGCGCTCGCGGTGGTAGGCCTCGAGGATGGCGCGGTGGAAGTGGTTGCGGGCTTCCTGGTGGATCGGGTGGGCGATGTCCGAGTAGAGCCGCGGGCGGCCACGCTCGTCGAGGCCCGCGCGGTTCCTCGACAGCTTCCCGCCGCACTCGCCGCAGAAGCGCGCCCGCACGGGGTTCTTCCCCCCGCAACTCGGGCAGCGGTCGCACAGCTTGCGGCTCGGCATGGCGACGAAGAGCTTGCCCTCGCCCGCCGAGATGATCTTGATGTCGCGGATCACGAGGGCGTTCTCGAGGGTGATGCTGGCGAAGCCGACGAGCTTGTCGCGCGCGTCGTGAACCAGCTTCACTCGGATCTCCGTGATTTCCAGCAAGAGTGCACCTCGGGGCCAACCGACTCCGAGGTGTCTCTAGGACAGGGGGGCGATTTCTGGAGAGCTGACCCGAAGCCGGGACCGGCTCAGCCAGCGGAGGTGCCGGAGGCCATCCGCTGGAGCCCCGCGAGCCGAGTTCCGAATTCCTTGTTCCGGGCCGCGAGGACGACGCTCGCGAGGGCCTCGGCGGCCCCGCCCTCCTCGTCGAAGAGGCCGTAGAAGCTCGACCCGCTGCCGCTCAAGCGGAAGTGGTCCGCGCCGCAGTCGTCGAGCAGCCCGCGCCAGGCGGCGAGCCCGGGGAGCGCCGCGAGGGCCGCCGCCTCGAGGTCGTTGTGCAGGAGGGCGCGGGCCTCCTCCGCCGACGCACGGGCCAGACGTTGGAGGTCGGGCGGCTCGCGGCGCGTCCGCGCGCCGGCGAGGCCCAGGGCCTCGAAGACCGCCCCGGTGGGCGCGCGCAACTCGGGCACGACCAGCGCCACCGTCCAGCCCGGCGGCTGGCCGGGGATCGGTCGGACGCGCTCCCCGAATCCCTCGGCCAGGGCCAGGCCGGAGGGACCCGCTTCGTGGAAGAAGACGCAGTCGGCGCCGAGGCCGGCGAGGATCGCGCGACGCCGTTCGGCCCCCAGGTCGATGCCGCAAGCGCGCTCGGCGAGGCGCAGGGCGGTGGCGGCGTCGGAGCTCCCCCCGCCCAGGCCCGCCTGGCTGGGCACCCGCTTGTCGAGCTCGAGGCGCAGCCCCCACGGCTCTCCCCCGCCGCCGCTTCCCCGAGCGACCTCGAGCACCGCGCTGGCCGCGCGCCCCGCGAGGTTGGAAGCGTCGGCGGGGACGTCGGCCGCCGCCGCGGGCCCCGTGAGCCGCAGCTCGATCCCAGGCTCGGCGCGCGGGGCGAGGCGCAGCTCGTCGGCCAGGTCGAGGGTCGCCAGCACGGTCGAGAGCTCGTGGTAGCCGTCGTCGCGCCGGCCGTGGACCGCGAGCCACAGGTTGAGCTTGGCGGGGGCGCGGGCGGCGAAGGACTCCACCACGGCCTCGTCTAGGTCCGGGGCAGGGAGAGCTCGGGGAAGGCCGCGGCGGGCACCGGGGGCTCCTCCTCCAGTCGGTGGTTGTCGATCAGGCGCACGGGGCCGACGCGGGCCGCCACGAGGGCCACGGGCCGCTCGAGGGGAGCCGCGGGGTCGCCCCCGGTCCAGGCCCCGTCTTCCCGCAGGGCCGCGTACTCGACGTCGACGTCGGCGAGCTCCGTGTGCAGGGCGGCTTCGAGCTCACGTGGCTCGCGCAGCCCGGCGCGCCACAGGTGGCTGGCCCGCGAGAGGGCCCGCGACAGGCTCGCGGCGCGCTCGCGCTCGGCGGCGTCGAGGCGCTCGTTGCGCGAGGAGCGCGCGAGGCCCGAGGGCTCGCGGGAGATCGGGCAGACGACGACCTCGGGGCCGCCGCGCCGGCGCGCGACGTCGGCGACCACGAGCGCCTGCTGGTAGTCCTTCTGGCCGAAGTAGGCGCGGGTCGGCTCGACGAGCTCGAAAAGCCGCGCGACGATCGTCGCCACGCCGCGGAAGTGCCCCGAGCGGCAGGCGCCCTCGAGGCCCTCGGCGGCGGGGCCGGGGTCGACCGCGTGGCGCGGGTCGAGCTCCCCCACCGCGTCGAGGCGACCCTCGAAGAAGCTCGCGAGGGTGCCGGTGAAGACGAGGTCGCAGCCGGCCTCCTCCAGGACGCGCACGTCGCCCTCCCAGTCGCGCGGGTAGCCCGCGAGGTCCGCGACCTCGTCGAACTGCAAGGGGTTGACGAAGACGCTCACGACGCAGAGGTCGTTCTCCGCCCGCGCGCGCTCGACGAGAGAGAGATGGCCGGCGTGCAGGGCCCCCATCGTCGGCACGAGGCCGAGGCTGCGTCCGGCGGCGCGCTCCACCGCGCACCAGCGCGAAGCGGCGGCGGGCCGCTCCAGGGCGACGAGGCTCACGGCCGCTCCGCTCCCGCCGCGACGCGCAGCCGGTCGAGGGCGGCGCGCACGCGGACGTCGGCCCCGGGCACGACGAGCTCGGGGACGAGCTCGGCCAGGGGCTCGAGGACGAAGACGCGCTCGAGGAGCCGCGGGTGCGGCAGCTCGAGCTCGGGGCCGGCAAGCCGCAGCTCCCCGAGGATCAGGAGGTCGAGGTCCAGCGTGCGTGGCCCCCAGCGCTCTTCCCGCCGCCGGTCGCGACCGTGGGCCGCCTCGACGGCCTGCAGGCGCGCGAGCAGCTCGTGGGGCGCGAGCTCGCAGTCGAGCTCGAGGACGCCGTTCCAGTAGGGATCCTGGCCCGGGGGTCCCCCCACGGCGGCGTAGCTGCGGGTCGTCGAGCGACGCCGGGCGCGCAACCCCGGGAGCCCGCCGAGCTCCGCGCAGGCCGCGTCGAGGGTCCGCCGCGAGTCCCCGCGATTGCTCCCCAAACCGACGTAGGCGCGCAGGCTCACGGCCGGCTCCCCTCTTCCAAGGTGCGCGCTCCCCGCGTGAGCTCGGCGATCCAGCGCAGGAGCCCGAAGAGCAGGAAGCCGTTGAAGGCCACGAAGACGAAGGGCGCGGGCGCGAGGTAGAGGCCGAAGGCCACGAAGACGACGCCGACCAGGGTCACGAAGGTGCTGCGGTCGCGCGTCAAGAGGGCGCCGAGGTGCGCGTAGCGGATGCGGCTCACCATCAGGAGGCCGATCACGGGCAGGGAGAAGGCGAGGTAGTGGGGCATCCACGACAGGAGCGGCGTCCAGTCGCGGGAGCTGACCAGGCCCACGAGCTTGCCCACGGGAGTCACCGTGCCGTCGGCCTGTTCGATGGCCGGCGTGCGCAGGATCAAGTACATGAGAAGCGTCGAGGCCACCGCCCCCGCCGCAGCGGGGCTCGGCAGGCCGCGGAAGCTCTGGTGGTCCGCGGCGTCGTGCTCCGTCTCGAGGTTGAAGCGCGCCAGGCGCAGGACCCCCATCAAGGTGAAGCAGGCGGCGGCGGCGAAGTGCAGGCGCGGCGTTCCGTCATAGCCGAGCAGCGGGCCTTCGTGCTCGATCAGGATCTTGGCCAGGAGGGCCGGCGCAGCGCAGAAGGTGACCGCGTCCGAGAAGGAGTCGAGCTGGGCTCCGAAGTCGCTGAAGCTCTTCGTCAGGCGCGCGACCCAGCCGTCGAGGGAGTCGAAGACCATCCCGAGGAAGATCAGCTCGCAGGCCGTGCCCATCTTGCGGTAGAAGAGCACCTCGTCCTCCCCCGAGAGCGCCAGGGCGTCGATGCCCTTGGCGATCGCGAGCAGACCGCAGGCGCAGTTGGCCAGGGTCAGGAGGTTCGGGAGCATCGAGACGGGCTTCATGCCAGCGTGGGCGGGGGCCGCCGGGGTCGCTTCCGAGCGCGGAGGCCCGAGGGGGGCGGATGTCCGCTCAGCGGTTGTTGCGGAAGGCGACGATGTTGTTGACGTTGAGCCAAATCGGCGACGTCTTCATGGTCGGGTAGTCGATCAGGATCCAGTCCCCGTCCTTCTTGCTGATCGTCACGGGGGTGTTGGCGTCCAGGCCCGCCAAGGGGGTCCCGGAGCTCGAGGAGATGCACAGCCCGAAGAGCGTACCTCCGACCCGAACCTGGCTGGGGTTGTTCTGGGGCGCGGGTGCCGTGGCGGCGGACAGGAGCCAGGTGGAGGCGAGGGCCAGGGCGGCGCCGAGGGTCATGGACTTGACGTGCAGCATGGGAGGCGGTGGGCGAGGGAGGGCTCGTCGGAAACGGGGTCGGCTCGGAGTCGGGATCGTCGTTCCAGCGTAGTTCGCCCGCCCGGGACCCGGTAGGATCGGCGGCCTGATGAACGAGATCGTCCACATCCAAGGGCGGGAGATCATCGACTCCCGCGGCAACCCCACCGTCGAGGTCGAGGTCTTCCTGGGGGGCGGCGCCCAGGGCCGGGCCGCCGTGCCCTCCGGGGCCAGCACCGGGGCCCACGAGGCCCACGAGCTGCGCGACGGGGAGGAGCGCTACGGCGGGAAAGGCACCCGCCAGGCGGTGGCCGCGGTCAACGGCGAGCTGCGCGAGGCCCTCGTGGGCCAAGACGCGAGCGACCAGGCGGCCGTGGACCGCGCGATGATCGAGCTCGACGGCACGCCGAACAAGCAGCGCCTGGGGGCCAACGCGATCCTCGGGATCTCCCTCGCGACGGCGAAGGCCGCGGCCCAGGAAGCCGGCCTGCCGCTCTACCGCTACGTCGGTGGCGCCGGAGCCCACCTCCTGCCGGTGCCGATGATGAACATCCTCAACGGCGGCGAGCACGCGGACAACAACGTCGAGCTGCAGGAGTTCATGATCATGCCCTTCGGCGCGAAGAGCTTCCACGAGGGGCTGCGCCACGGGATCGAGGTCTTCCACGCCCTCAAGGCCGTCTGCCGCGAGCAGGGCCTGAACACCGCCGTGGGCGACGAGGGCGGCTTCGCCCCCGACCTCGAGTCCAACGAGGCGGCCATCGGGTTGATCCTGACCGCCGTCGAGATGGCCGGCTTGCGCCCCGGCGACGACATCCGCATCGCGATCGACGCGGCCTCCTCCGAGTTTCACGACGAGGGGCAGTACTACATCGAGGGCAAGCACGTCTCCTCGGCCCAGCTCGTCGACTACTACTCGGGCCTGGTGGAGCGCTACCCGGTCTTCTCGATCGAGGACGGCCTGGACGAGGACGACTGGAGCGGCTGGAAGCAGCTGACCGGCACCCTCGGCGACCGCGTGCAGCTCGTCGGCGACGACCTCTTCGTCACGAACGAGGAGCGCCTCGCCCGCGGCATCGAGGAGGGCTGCGCCAACTCGGTGCTGGTCAAGGTCAACCAGATCGGGACCCTGACCGAGACCCTGGCGACGATCGCGCTGGCCCACCGCAACGGCTACTCCTGCGTGATGAGCCATCGCTCCGGCGAGACCGAGGACACGACGATCGCCGACCTGGCGGTGGCCACCGCCTGCGGGCAGATCAAGACCGGCGCCCCCAGCCGCACCGACCGGGTCGCCAAGTACAACCAGCTCCTGCGCATCGAGGAGGAGCTGGGCGCGAGCGCCGTCTACGGGGCGGCCTACCTGTAGCGGCCCGCCGGTCGCGCTTCGCCGCGGCCGACGCGCCGGCACCGACGGGCGAACAGAATCCCGGGCCCCCCCGAGGGCGGACCCGGCCGAGGGGCGATGGCCAAGGGGCGCAAGACGAAGACGGCCGAGAGCGACGCGCGAGGACAGGCCGCCCTGCCCTTCCGCGGGGCGGGTAGTGGCTCGGACTTCCTGCGCCGCTACCTCGCGCGCTCCCTCGAGGTCTTCCTCTACTGGATGCCGGTCTGGGTGCCGCTGATCCTGCTCGCCCAGCTCGGCACGCGGGGCCTTCGCCCGGCTCTCGCGGAAGAGCGACGACTCCTGCGCCACGAGGCGGAGCTCGACGACCGCCTCGAGGCGGACGAGGCGGAGGCCCTCCAGCTGGAGGACACACTCGAGGCCCTGGACGACCCGATCTTCCTCGAGCGCCTGCGGCGCCAGCGCCGGGAGCGACTGCGCGAGGAGGCCCGGCGTCGGGGGCTCGAGCCCACGGTGCCCGAGGAGGAGGGACCCGAGGACGAATCGACCGGCGCGACCGGGGACTGAGCATGGGCCGTTCGCGACTCTCCCGCGCCGCGGCGCTCGCGGCGGCCCTCGTCGTCGGGGGCGCGCTCGTCGGGCGGGCGCGGGCCCAGCTCCCCGAGGACGCGGCCCCGCTGGCCAACGACGCTTACGTGCCGGTCAGCGCGCCGGCCCTCGCAGCCCTGCGTCGCGGGGACGGCGAGTGCTTGCGGGCGCTCGAGGGCGGCCCGGGGGCGGAGCTCGCGTGGACGCGCTGCTTCGACGCCTGGCGGGAGGCCCTCGAGGAGAGCGCGACCGGCGACGCCGTGCCGGTCGGCTTGTTGCTCGACGAGTCTCGGCCCCCGGCCGAGCTGGAACGCGATCGGGCCGTGCTCCTGGAACGCTGGCCCGACCGCGACGGCAGCTTCGGGCGCCGCACGGAGGGCGTGGAGGTCGCCGTGCTGCGCCGACTGTGCGGCCTCGACCCCGAGCGAGCCACGACCTGGTCCGCGCGCTTCGACTCCCTGGCGAGCGCGAGCCTCGCGAGCGCCGGCGCGACGCTCGAGCTCGGAGCCCGCGCCCGCCGCTTGGCGGAGGTCGAGCGCCTGTTCCCCGCGACCCGGGCCGGCTCGACGGCGGCTCTTTGGTCGCTCGAGCTCGAGCTGGAGGCGGGCCGTTCGCGCGCGGCGCGGGCCTGGCTCGAGCGCGGTCGGTTGCACGCCGCCCTCGCGGGCGCTCCGGCCGCGGAGCTCGCCCAGGCCCTCGAACGACGCGCCGCGCCCCTCGACGCGTCGCGACCCACGCCGAGGGGCGCGCCTCCCCCTTGGAGCCGAGCGCGCCAGCTCCTGCCGCGCGAGGGCCACCCCCTCGTCCGACCGGGCTACGCGAAGTCCCGCGGCATGGCGCGCCGAACCGGCCAGCCGGGCCTCGCCTTCCTCGACGACGGGCGCCTCGCCGTGCAGGACGACGCGACGGTCTGGATCCTCGCCTGCGAGCCGGGCGGCCCTTCCGAGGACCGCATCTTCCGGCCCCTGAAGCTGGCCCACGAGCTCGGCCAACCGATCTCGCGCAAGGCCGAGGCCGCCGGCCGCGAGTGGCCGCACTTTCCCCGGGCGCGCGGCGACGAGCTCTTCCTCGTCTGCGGACGGGCCGACCTGAGCAGCTCGAACTCCGTGATGCGCGTCTCGGCCCCGCGGGACCTCGAGCTCCCCGAGCTCGTCTGGTGCCTGGGGGGCAACGGCCTCGACGGTCCCGGTGGCGAGCACCTGCCCCTGGGGGAGGTCCTGGAGGACGGGCTCTGGGAGTTCCAGCCGGGCCCCCTGCTGGTGGGCGACCGCCTCCTGGTCCAAGCGCGGCGCTGGAGCTGGACCGACGACGCGCGCTTCGGGCGACCGGTGGCCCACAACCCGGGCGAGGCCGAGAGCTGGCTGCTGGCCCTCGACACCGCGAACGGTCAGCCGGTCTGGCGGCGCCTCCTCGGCCGCGGTCCCGAGCTCGTGCTGCACTTCGGTCCGCGCCTCGGTCGGCCGGAGCTGGTGCGCGCGCCGGCCTCGGCCCTGGAGGTCGCCGAGGGTGGCGTCTTCGTCGGCACGAACCTCGGCAGTGCCTTCCTGCTCGACCTGGCCGACGGCCGCCTGCGCTGGTCCTTCCGCTGCCGGCGCCGACCGGCGGCCGCTCCCGGCTGGCGCACAGGGGCGCGACCGGACTCCGGTGAAGAGCTCCTCCTTTGGGCGCCGGCCGACTCGAACGAGCTCTACGCCCTCGGGAGCCGGCTGGACTTCGCGCCGCGGGGGCTTCCCCAGCCCCCGCCCGTGGTCTCCCACCCGCCCCTGGCGATCGGCGAGGGCGAGCTGCTCTTGGGCGGCGACCCCGAGCAGGTCCTGGTCCTCGGCCGCGCGGGCTCCCGGCGCACCCTCTCCGCCCACGACCTGACGAGCGGGCGGCGCTACGACTCGATCTACCTCGAGCGCGAGGAGGACTGGCTCCCCGGCGCCCTCCTCTCGCGACGCCACCTGCTGTTCGCCGGAGAGGCGGGGCTCTACCTCCTGGACCGGCAGCGCGAGCTCTACCTCGCGGACTACCACGCCCTCGACCTCGGGTCGGACTTCGCGGCGGGCGGCCTGTGGGCGCGGGGGAACTGGCTGTACCTCCTGGCGCGGGGCGAGCTCCTGCGCTTCGAGCTGCTCTGAGCCGTCGGCCCGACGACGAGACCCTCGACCCAAGAGACGACACTGGTCCCATGAATGCCACGCTCACCCCCCTGCTCGTCCTCGGACTCCTCGCCCTCGCTCCCCGGACGCAAGAGGCCGACCCGCCGCAACCCATCGAGCGCGAAGGGCCCGTCTTCCGCCTGGTCTGCCACTTGCCCGACGAGGCCGCCGCCGAGCGGGCCTTCGAGGCAGTGCAGGGGGTCCTGCCGCGGGCCGAGGCGCTGTACGGAAAGCTCCCGCGCAAGCTCGAGCGCAAGCTCGTCGTCCACCTCTACCCGAACGCCGACGCCTACCGAGCCGCCGACCAGGCGCTCACCGGCGGCCACTTCCAGCGCAACCTGGCCTTCGCCCACATCCAGAGCCTCTCGGCCCACGTCGCGCTGCAGCCCGAGCTCGTGCCCGAGACGCTGGAGCGCGTCGGGCTCCCGACCCAGACCCTGCGGCTGCTCGCCCACGAGGCCGCCCACCTCGTGCGCTACGCGCAGATGCCGAACTGCGACTCCCATCCCGGCTGGCTGGCGGACGGCGCGGCGAGCTGGATCGAGGTCGGCGTGCTCCAGGACATGGGGCTCATCGACGGCCTCGGCCGCTACCCTCGCACCTCCACGGCGATCCTGCGGGTGCGCCGCCTGCTCGCGGAGGAACGGCCGCCCACGGTCCAGGACGTCCTGCTCGACCGCAGCGGGGAGCTCGACTTCTACGAGCGTTACGACCTGCGCTGGGCCGTGTTCACGATGCTGGCCGAGGGCTCCCGCCGACGGGACCTGCGCGAGCTCGTGGCGGAGACCGGCAGGCTGGGCGGCGGCCGGGACTTCACGAAGCGCCTCTATGCCATCTGGGAGGGGCTCGTGCAGGAGAAGCAGCGCGCCGCTCTCGACGAGGAGCTGCGGGAGTTCGTCGACGAGGTCGAGCCCGAGTGGGACCAGGTCTTTCGCGACCTCTACTCCGATGGGGACGCCTGGGTCCAGGCGGCCTTCGACAGCAACGCGATCGCCTGGCGCCGGGAGCCGTCGGGAGACGAGCCCTACTCCGTCGCGGGGCGGCTCACCCTCCTCCCCGCAGCCCGCCAGCAGATGAACCTCTTCCTGGGGCGGAGTCGCCACGGCTTCGCCTCGGTCGCCTTCAACCCGGGGGGCGTGACCCTCTTCGAGTACCTCTCCGCCTCGAGTTCCTGGGAGCGGCGCGGCTGGGCCGAGTGCGAGGCGATCGCCGTGGGTGAAGCCTTCGCTTTCGAGGTGACGGTGGACGGACCCCGCGTGGAGGTCGCCGTCGGCGGCCGCGGGCTCCTCGCGGGCGAGGTCGAGACCCTCTCCCTGAAGGGCCCGTGGGGGCTCAGCGCCCAGGCCGGATCGGCCGGGATCTGGGAAATCCCGCGGCTGTGAGAATTGGGTTTCCCCCCCTCGACCCGCCTTCGAGCCTCGTAACCTGGGCCCGCGCGGCCCAGGATGGCCTGTGTCCGGGCCTGCGCCCTCTCTTTATAGGGGCGGAGCCGGGGTCCCGCTCGACTCGAGGGGCCCCTCGACCCGAAAGAGCAGGGGCGGGGCGCCCCGGCCGGATCGGCGGGCTCCCCTCTCTCCGCTCGCCCCCCCACCGACCGCTCCCGGGAGCCGCGCTCCCCCCACCCCGAAGAAGCATGTCCGAAGCCAGCCTCGATCGCCTCCGCCAAGTGCACGCCCGCATGAAGGAGGAGCTGCACCGCGTGATCGTCGGGCAGGACGAGGTCCTGGACCAGCTCCTGGTCGCGATCGTGACCCGCGGTCACTGCCTGCTGGTCGGGGTCCCCGGGCTGGCCAAGACGCTCATGATCTCGAGCCTGGCCCGCACCCTCGACCTGGGCTTCAGCCGCATCCAGTTCACGCCGGACATGATGCCCTCGGACATCACGGGCACCGAGCTCCTGCACATCGACCCCGAGTCGGGCTCGCGCACCTTCCGCTTCGAGGAGGGCCCGCTCTTCGCGAACGTGATCCTGGCCGACGAGATCAACCGCACGCCGCCCAAGACCCAGGCCGCCCTGCTGGAGGCGATGGTCGAGCGCCAGGTGACCTCGGCCGGCAAGCGCCACGAGCTGCCCAACCCCTTCTTCGTCCTCGCCACACAGAACCCGATCGAGCAGGAGGGCACCTACCCCCTCCCCGAGGCCCAGCTCGACCGCTTCATGTTCGAGGTGCACGTGGGCTACCCCAGCCTCGAGGAGGAGCGCGAGATCCTGCGCCGCACGACCGGCGGCGAGGTGATGACCCCCGAGAACGTCCTGGGGGCCGAGGAGCTGCTCGAGATCCAGCGCGCCGTGCGCTCGGTCCCCGTGGCGGACCACGTCTACGACTACGCCCTGGCCTTGACCCGCGGCACCCGCACGCGCTCCGCCGAACCCCTGCCCTTCCTGCGCGAGTGGGTGACCTGGGGCGCGGGCCCGCGCGCGAGCCAGTTCCTGATCCTCGGCGCCAAGGCCAAGGCCGCGCTCGCGGGCCGCAACCACGTCGCCATCGAGGACGTCAAGGCGGTCGCCCACCCGGTCTTGCGCCACCGCATCGTCACGAACTTCTCGGCCGCCGCCGAGGGCATCACCTCCGACCACCTGATCGACCGCCTGCTCGACGAGGTGCGCGCGGACGAGGGCGTCGGCGCCGGCCTCCCCGGGATCTCGCAGAACGGCTAGGCGCTCCTGCGCACGCCCGTGAACCCCTCCTCCAAATCCCAGGCCTCCAAGGCGCTGGACCCGGCCGTCCTCGACTCCCTGTCGCACCTCTCGCTGGTGGCGCGCACGGTGGTCGAGGGCCTGCAGGCCGGCGGCCACCGCTCGCCGCACCGGGGCTCCTCCGTCGAGTTCCAGCAGCACCGGGAGTACGTGCCCGGGGACGAGTTGCGGCACATCGACTGGAAGGTCTTCGCCAAGTCCGAGCGCCTGGTCGTCAAGGAGTTCATCGAGGAGACCAACCTCGCGTTGCACCTCTTGGTGGACGCCAGCGAGTCGATGGCCTACGGCTCCTCCTCCTGGTCGAAATTCGACTACGCGCGCTGGTGCGCCGCGGCCATGGCGCACCTGACGCTCGCCGCCCGCGACACCGTTGGCCTGGTCGTCTTCGACTCCAGCCACCGCACGAAGGTCCCGCCGGCCAACGGCGCGCGCCAGCGAGCCGCGATCCTCGAGACCCTCGAGGAGGCCGTCCCCCAGGGACCGACCGCCATCGGCGGCGTCCTGACCTGGCTGGCCACGCGCTTGTCGCGGCGCGGCATCGTCGCGGTCTTCTCGGACTTCTTCGACGAGCCCGAGAACGTGCTCGAAGGCGTGCGACGTCTCTCCTTCGCCGGACACGAGCCGATCCTGTTCCAGATCCTCGACCCGCGCGAGCTCTCCTTCGACTTCGACCAGCTGACGCGCTTCGTGGGCCTCGAGGAGAGCGGCATGCAGAAGATCGACCCCAAGGCCATCCGCGAGGCTTACCGGGCCGAGATCGAGCGCCACAACCAGACCCTGGCGCGGCAGGCGCGGGCCCTGAGCATCGACTGCATCCAGGTCACGACCGACCAGAACCTCGAGACGGTGCTCTCGGCCTACCTGGCCCAGCGCGTCGCCCGCAGCCGGGGAGGCGGCCAGTAGCGGCCGGTCATGTTCGAGGGCTTCGTCAACCCGGGCCTGGTGGCCGGGGCGCTGCTCGCCGGCGTCCCCCTGATCATCCACCTGCTCAACCGCCAGCGCCACCGGCCGACGCCCTGGGCGGCGATGCGCTTCGTCCTGGCGGCCTACCGCAAGACGCGGCGCCGGGTGCAGCTCGAGAACCTGCTCCTGCTCCTCCTGCGCATGGCGGCCATCGCCGTCCTGGCCCTCGCGGTCGCGCGGCCCTTCACGGGCTCCGAGGGTCCCCTCTCGGGCCTGACCGAGAGCCGCCGCGACGTCGCGATCGTGATCGACGGCTCGGCCTCCACCGGCTACCGCAGCGAGGTGGACACGGTCTTCGAGCGCATCCTGGCGCGGGCCCGGGACGTCGTCGGCAAGCTCGACGGCGAGCGCGGCGACCGCGCCTTGCTCGTGCTCGGCGGAGCCTGGCCGCGGACGCTGGCCCTGGGAGACCCGGCCCAGGCCGCGGCGGCCCTCGACAGCCTGCACGAGCCGACGGACGAGTCCCTGGACCTGGCCCTGGCCCTGGGCGAGGTGCTCGACTTCGCCCGCGAAGAAGCGGCCAGCACGGAGCAAGGGCGCGTCGAGATCTTCGTGCTCTCGGACTTGCAACGCGGCGCCTTCCAGGAGGCCCTGCGCGACGAGGCGGGGAGCCCCTTCGACGCGGTTCCCGAGGCCACGGGAGCGGATGCGAGCGAGGAGGCCTCGGAGCCCGGCCGCCTGTTCGACGTGCTCGACGAGCTCGAGGGCCTGGGCCTCGTGGTCCGCGTCGAGGACCTGGCCGGCGGCGGCGCCCTGCCGCCCAACCTGTCGATCGAAGGCGTCGCGATCGAGGGACCGATCCTCGGCCAGGGCGCGCCGGTCGAGGTGCGCGTGACCGTCGCGAACCACGGCGCGGGGGCCAAGGCCGCCGTGCGCGTCGCCCTCGAAGTCGACGGCGTGCGGCGCCCGAGCCAAGTCGTCGACGTCGAGGGCCTCGCCAGCGCCGACGCGATCTTCCCGGTGGTCTTCGACAGCCCGGGCGATCACGTGCTGCGCGCCCTGCTCGAGGGCGACCGCCTGGCTGCGGACGACGTCCGCGTCCAGGTGCTCCACGTGCCCGAGCCCGTGCGCGTGCTCGTCGTCAACGGCGCCCCCTCGGCCGACTTCGAGCGGGACGCGGTGGCGCGGCTGATGGTGGTGCTCGAGCCCTCCCTCGGGGACGACGCCTCGGTGAGCGGCCTCGCCCCCTTCGACCCGCGCGAGGTCGAGGCGCGGGACGTGGAGGGCGGCGACGTCGAGCTCGGGGACTTCGACCTCGTCTGGCTCGCCGACGTCGACTCAGTCTCCCCCGAGCTCGCCGCGGTCCTGGAGGAGGAGGTGGCCTCGGGCACCTCGCTCGTGCTCAGCCTCGGCGAGCACGTCCAGCTCGACGCCTTCAACGCGCGCTTCTTCCGGCCCGACGGCAGCGGGCTCAGCCCCGCCGAGCTCGAACGCCGGGTCGCCGTCGCCTCGCGGCGTCAGGGCTACTACCGCGTCGAGGACTTCGACGCCACCCACCCCGCCCTCTCGCTCTTCGCCGAGAAGCACTGGACCTCGCTCCTGACCGAGGCGCCCTTCTACCAGTTCGTCGCCACGCGGCCCGTCGAGGGTAGCCGCGTCCTGGCCCGCCTCGACGACGCGGCCTCCTCGCCGCTCTTCCTCGAGCGCGAGTACGACCGCGGCCGCGTCTGGCTCTGGACGAGCTCGATGGAGGAGTCCTGGACCGGCCTCCCGACCTGGGGCCCGACCCTCGTGCCCTTCATCCACGACTTCGTGCGCGCCGCCGGCGCGCCCACGCGGCCCTCGGCGAGCCTCGCCCCCGGCGACCCCTTCGTGGCCGAGGTGCGTCGCTTCCCGCGCGGCGTCGAGCTCGTCCTGCCCGGCGACACGCGACGCACGATCGACGTCGAGGCCGAGGAAGTGAGCGGCGACCGCTGGCGCCTACCTCCCCTCGCGGGGCTCGACACGGCCCGCGCCGGCCTCTACCGCATCGTGACCGAGGGCGCGGGCGAGCTGGCCTTCGCGGTCCAGATCCCCGCCGCCGAGAGCGACCTCGCGCGCCTCGCCCACGACGAGCTCGAGGGCCTGCACGGCGCGCTCCAGGCCGCCGAGTCGGAGAGCGAGGAGACGCGCGGGACGGGCGTCCCCGCCGGGCGTGGTGAGCTCTGGCGCGGCCTGGCCCTCTTCGTGCTCCTGGCCCTCGTGGCCGAGTCGCTCTGGTCGGCCTGGATCGGACACAGGAGGAAGCTCGCGTGACGTCTCCGCTCCCCCAGGACGCGCCGGCCGCGGGCATCTCCGAGCTCGACATCGGCGTGCGCGAGAGCTGGCGCCTGCTCGAGCTGCCCGAGATGTGGGTCGTCGTGCTCGTGCTGCTGCCCCTCGCCGGCCTCGTCGCCTGGGCCGCCTACGCCCGCGAGGACCTCTCGACCCGCGCGCGGGTCGTGCTGGGCAGCTTGCGCCTGGCGGCCCTGCTCGCGCTCTTGATCGTGATCTTCCGCCCGGTGCTCGTGCAGCGCAGCGAGGAGGTGCGCCCGGCCGAGGTGTTGCTGCTCCTCGACGACTCGGCCTCCATGCGCCGCCAGGACGCCTACCTCGGGGACGAGGCCGCGCGGCAAGCGCTGGCGGAGTACAGCCCGGGGGCCCTCGAGGAGGCTTCGCGCTCCGAGCTCGCGGTCGCCGCCCTCGAGGCGGAGCTCCTGCCCGAGCTCGAGGAGCGCGGCTACCAGGCCCGCCCCTATCGCTTCGCCGAGTCCACGGCGCCCCTGGCCGACCTCGCGGGTCTCGGCGCCAGCGGGCGCGGCACGCACCTGGGGGACGCCCTGCGCCAGTCCCTCGCCCTGAGCCGCGGGCGCCACCTGACCGACGTCGTGATCGTCTCCGACGGTCGCTCGAACGGCGGCACCTCGCCCCTCGACGCGGCCCGCGCCGCCGGTGCCGCGGGCGTCCCGGTGCACACGATCGTGGTCGGGGACACGCGCCGCGAGCGCAACGTCTTCGTCGAGCTGGCCGAAGTGCCGACCGATGTGCTCGAGGGCGACGAGCTGGCGGTGAGCGTGCGCGTGGCCGGGCGCGGGACCACCGGTGAGCAGGCGACGAGCGTCGTGCTCGAGGAGCTCAGCGGCCCGGGACGAGAGCCGCGCCTGATCGGCGAGGAGCGCGTGAGCCCCTCGACCAGCGGCGAGCGGGTCGGCTTCCTGGCCCCCGCCGAGGCGGCGCGCAGCGGCCAACGCGTGCGCCGCTTCCGGGTCAGCGTCGCGCCCATCCCGGAGGAGACCCTGCTCGACGACAACTCCATCGAGTTCAGCGTGCGTGTGATGCCCGAGGCCATCCGCGTGCTCTACGTCGACGGCTACCCGCGCTGGGAATACCGCTTCCTGAAGGAGCTCCTCAAGCGCGCCGACCAGAACATCTCCCTGCAGGTCTACCTGATGTCGGCCACGCCCGACTTCCTGCAGGAGCACTCCCCCGGCCTGCGCCCCCTGACCGAGGTCCCCACGGACCGCCGCGAGCTGCTCGAGAACTACGACGTCGTCATCCTCGGCGACGTCAACCCAGACGCCATCTCCCCCGACCCCGCGCGCTGCGAGGAGTTCCAGGAGTCCCTGCTCGAGTTCGTGCAGCGCGGCGGCGGCGTGCTCTTCATCGCCGGCGAGTACGAGAACCCGCGCAGCTATCTCGACACCAAGCTCGAGGAGCTGATGCCGATCGTGCTCGACTCGACCTCGGGGCTCCCCTACCAGGGGGACACGACGATCGAGTTCCGGCCCACCCTCGAGAACCCCTCCCAGCCCCACCAGGTCGTGCGCCTCGCGCCGGACCTCGAGGAGAACCGCGTGCTCTGGGAGGAGGCGGGCGGTCTGCGCGGACACTACTGGTACTCGGTCGTGCAGCGCGCCAAGCCCGGCAGCCAGGTCCTTCTGCGGCACCCGACCGAGTCCGGTCCCTACGGCCGCCACCCCTTGCTCGTCGTCGGCCACTACCCGGCGGGGCGCACCCTCTTCCTCGGCATCGACTCGACCTGGGCCTGGCGCTACCGCTTCGGCAATCGCTACCACGGCCGCTTCTGGCGCAACGCGATCCGCTGGCTGGCGCTCGGGCGTCTGAAGAGCGGCGACCGGCGCTTCCACCTCGACAGCCTGCGCTCGAGCTACAGCCTCGACGAGCGCGTCGTCCTCGAAGCGCGCGTGCTCGACGAGGACTTCCGCCCCAGCACGAGCCCCACCCAGGAGCTGCGCCTCTCCGACCCCGACGGAGACGTGCGCGAGCTCAAGGCGCCCCTCGTCCACGGGCGCGAGGGCATCTACCGCAGCTCCCTGGAGCTCGGTCGCCCCGGGCTCTGGCGCGCCTGGATCGAGGTCGGCGGCGAGGCCATCGCCAGCGCCGACTTCGAGGTGCTCCTGCCCTCGCGCGAGAACGCCGACCCCTCCCCCGACCCCGAAGGCCTGGCGGCCCTCTCCTCGATCACGGGCGGGCGCTCCGTCGCTCTCGCGCGGGCCGGGGAGCTCCTGGCCGAATTCCCCGGGGGCGAGGAACGGCGCGAGCCGATCTCCTCGCGCCTGGAGGACGCCTGGGACCACTGGGGCACCCTGCTGGCCGTCCTGGGCCTCCTCACGGCCGAATGGATCCTGCGCAAGCGCTTCCAGCTCGTCTAGGGCGACCCCGCACGCCTCCCAGGCTCCCTCCCGCACGACGCAGGTCCCCGCGACACTTTCGAAAGCCTCCCAATCCCCCGCCCGACGTTCGATAGATAGAGAGTCCGGGGTCCCCCCCGACCACAGATGCGCCGATTCGCCGCCCACCTCCGCCGCCACCGCCGGCCGCCCGCGCGCCCTTCCACCGGAAGGGCCCTCGGGGGGGCGCTCGCGGCGGCGCTGGCGCTGGGCCACGCCACGGCGGCGACCCAGCTCCCGCTGCGCGTCGACGAGGGCGACGACCGCATCACCGGCTTCTCGATCCCGAACACGCGCGCGGCGAGCGCCCTGGCGACCCGCGGCCGGGCGCACCTCGCCGCGGAGCGCTGGAACGAGGCCATCGAGTCTCTGCAGGACCTGATCGAGTACCACCGCGCCGAGCTGATCCCCGTCGAGGAGCGCGGCGCGGGGCGCGCGCCGCTCCACCGCGGGGCCGCGGGCTGGGCCACCGAAGAGCTCCTGCGCCTCCCCGAGGCGGGGCGCGCGCTCTACCGCAACCGCTTCGCGAAGCGCGCGCGCGCGGCCCTCGAGCTGGCGCGACGCCGCGGCGACCGCCAGGCCCTGGTGGAGCTGGCCGAGCGCTGGCCCGCCACCGAGGAGGCGGTCCTCGCGTGGTGGACGCTCGGAGACCTCGAGCTGGAGACCGGCAGCCTGGAGCTCGCCCGCGAAGCCTGGGCGCGGGCCCTGGCGCGACGGCTGCAAGAGCTCGAGGGCGGCGCCCTGCGAGAGCTCGCCGGCGACACGCCGGACCACTGGCAGGGAGCCGCCGAGCGCCTGGCCGCCGGCGGCCGCGAGCTCGCGGCGGGCGAGACGCGCCGCCTCGAGCTGGCCCTCGCCACGCTGAGCGAGGAGGCGCACCCCCTGCTCCTGGCAGCCGACCCCTACCGCGCGCACCAGGGCAGCCTGCGCCTGCCCGGCCCCGGCGAGGGCGACGAGGCCACGCCGCGGCCCGACGCCAGCACCTGGCCGCGGCCCTTCAAGATCCCCTCGCCCCACCCCTTCGAGCCGGGGAACTCCGGCAACCTTTTCCCGGTGCGGGTGGGCGACACGGTCCTGCTCTCGAACTCCCTGCAGCTCTTCGCGATCAACGCCTACTCCGGCGCCCTGCGCTGGGCCAGCGACAAGCCGCCGGGCTGGGAGCGGCTCGGGCACCGTCGCGAAGAGGAGTTCTTCGAGGGCATCGCCCTGCGCGACACGATGATCGCCCCCGCCGCCTCGGAGCGCATCGTCGTCAGCGCCCACCAGGTGCCGGTCAGCGACCTCGAGAACGCGACCTTCCGCAACATCGCGATCACGACGATCATCCCCGACCGTCGGCTCTACGCCTACGACGTCGAGACCGGGGAGGAGCTCTGGAACCACCACCCGCCGCCGAATTGGGACGGCGAGTCGGGCAGCTTCACGGACCGCGTCAGCGTGGCCGGCCCTCCGGTGGTGAGCGCCTCGCGGGTGATCGTCCCGGTGCACCGCATGTACGGGCGCATCGAGTTCTACGTCGCCTGCTTCGACCTCGTCACGGGCGAGCCCCTGTGGACGACCCAGCTCGTCAGCGGCCAGCGCGAGCTCAACATGTTCGCCCGCGCCGAGCGGGAGTTCAGCGCGCCCCCCGTGCGGATCGAGGCCGATCGCGTCGTCGTCCTCACCCAGCTCGGCGCGGTGGCGACCCTCGACCTCTTCTCCGGCAGCATCCTGTGGGAGACCCTCTACGACCAGATCGTCCCGCCGGCGCGCTCGAGCTTCAGCGCCCAGCGCATCAAGAACTACTGGCGCAACGCCCCGCCGGTCGTCGCGGACGGTGTGATCGTCGTGACGCCTTTCGACAGCCGGGAGCTCCTCGGACTCGACCTCGAGACCGGAGAGACCCTGTGGAGCATCCGTTACTCCGAGGTCGACGAGCTCGCGGGCCCCTACCGCAACGACGTCGACCTCCTGCTCGGCGCGGACGAGCACACGGTCTATCTCGGGGGCTGGCCGGTGATGGCCTTGCGCTCCTCCGGCGGGCTGCGGCGCGAGGAGCCCCGGGAGCTCGCCTGGCGCTACCCCGCCGGGGAGATCGAGAGCGACCGCTCGACGGCCGCCCGCGCCCTCCTGCTCGCCGACCGGATCCTGATCCCCACCCGCGACCAGCGCATCGAGGTCGACCGCTTCGGCGGGGGCCGGCGGCACAAGTCCGTGCCCTGGAAGAGCGGTCGCAGCGGGAACATGCTCGTCGAGGACGGCACGCTCTACACGCTGACCTCCTCCCACCTGGACGGTTACTTCGAGTGGGACATGCTGCTCGCCCGAGCGCGCGCGGCCTACGAGGAGGCGGGGGGTGACCGCGAGGCGTCCCTCTACCTCGCCAGCCTGCTCAGCGAGCGCAGCCGCACCGAGCTCGAGTCGGGGCACACGGCCCGGGCGCGCGAGTGGTTGGTCGAGGCCGAGGAGCTCCTGCGCCCTTTCCTGGCGGGCGAGGAGGTGGACCCGCGGGTCGCCGCCGAGATGCACGAGCTGCTGCGCACGCGCGGCCGGGTGTACATCGACCTGGCGGACGCCCAGTCCGCCCTCGAGGCCTTGCAGGCCGCGCGCGCTTGGGCGCCGGACCTGCCCAGCCTGCGCGACACCCTGATCGAGGAGTACGCCTTCGTGTACGGCGCCGACGAGGGCGGCCGTCGCCAGGTGCTCGACTCACTCGACGAGTCCTGCCAGGCCCTCTCGATCGCCGCCGTGATCCGTCTCGGCCCCGAGCTCCCCTACGGATGGCGCTTCGAGCCGGTGGTCGCGGAGCCCGAGGAGAGCTTCGCGATCCTGCGCCTCCCCCTGGGCCTGTGGACAACGCTCGAGCGCGCCGCCCTGGCCGCTCGCTCCGAGAGCCCCGCGAGCGAGCTCGCCGAGCTGCACGAGCTGATCGAGGAGTGGCCGGAGCAGCCCATCCCGGACCGCGAGGCCGAGGAGTCCCTGGCGGAGTTCGCGACGCGACGCATCGGCGAGCTGATCGAGCAGTACGGACGCGAGCCCCACGAGGAGTTCGAGGCCCAGGCCCAGGCGGACCTCGACGAGGCCCGCGCGACCGAGGACCACTGGCTCCTGGCGCGCATCGGAGAGCTCTACCCCTGGTCCTTCGCGGCGCGCGAGGCCAACGACCAGCTCCTGCGCTGGGCGACCAGCGCGGGCGACGTCGAGGAAGTGGCGCGCATCGCCCTGAGCGAGTTGCCGCCCGTCTGGGCCCCGGAGCTGGCCGACGAGCGCGAGCTGCAGCTCATGGCGCACCTCGCGGCCACCCTGGACGAGGCCGGCAACCGCGCCTACTCGGCCAGCCTGCTCGGGGCGCTCGCCGCGCGGGCGCCGGAGCTGGCCTCGACGGCCCCGGCCCACGAAGGCCTGAGCCTGGCCGAGCTCGCCGCGGAGGCCGCGGCCTCGGCCGAGACCCCGGGCGGCGCCGAGCCCGCCGAATTCGCTCCCGACGCGCGTTCCCTGCTGCGCGTCCCCGGTCGCCACCGCTACCTGGGCGCCATCCCCCCCGCCGCTGGGGAGTCCGAATTCCTCGCGCCCGTGCTGCTCTTCGCCCGGGACGATGGTCTGCGCGGTCGCGCCGTCACCCTGGTGGCCTACGCCTCCGACTCCCTGGCCCTGCCGGAGCCGCGGAGCTTGTGGAGCGTCACCGTCCCCCAAGGCGAGGTGCTGTCGGGCTTGCGCGACACGGTCGCCTTCGCGCCGGGCAAGGTGCTGATCGCGACCCCCTCGGGGGTCTACGCCTTCGACCGCGACGACGGCAGTGAGGCCTGGGACTCCGTCTGGCTCACTCCGGAAGGCACGGTGGAGTCCGTGCGCAGCGAGCAAGGCCTGGTCCTGGTCAGCGTGCGCGTCCCGAGCCGCATGGACCGCGTCCACGCCCTCGACTGGAGCAGCGGCGGAGAGATCTGGCAGACCGAGTTCGAGGAGATGCGGCAGGACGGCGACATCGTCGTCGGCGAGGGCCGCGTCGTCCTGATGCCGAAGCGCTCCCAGCGCCGCGGGGTGGTGCTCGATCTCTTCAGCGGTCGTCGCGTCGTGGACTTCGCCTTGCCGACGCCCGTCTACCGCACCGCGATCGACGCGGCCTGGATCGAGAACGGCCTGCTCGTCGTGCCCTGGTTCCTGAGCGGCCGCAACGCCGAGCGCAACCACGTGGTCGCCATCGACCTCTGGAGCGGGGAGCTCGCCTGGTCGATCCGCTTCAGCGAGGTCGCCGGCGGTCGCCGCGAGCTGCGCTCGATCGTCCAGCACGCGGGACGCACCTTCTTGCTCCTGCGCCCGGCCCTGGACGCCGCCCAGGAGGGCGTGCGCAGCGTCTTCCTCGAGCTGCACGTCGGCCGACAGATGGGCGCCACGGCCCGCGTCGGCACCTTCGAACAGCGGGACGACCAGCGCCTGATCGGCGTCCTTCAGGAGCGCCGCGAGGTGGTCGATTCACCCTACCTCTACCTCTACAGCTTCGACGAGGGCGAGACCTTGAGCCTGCAGTGCCTGGACCTGCCCTACGGGAGCGTGCGCTGGACCCAGCCGTTGCCGGTCACACGCGACGAGATCCACAACTCCCTGATGCCCCTGCCCGTCGAGAGCGAGACGACGGTGGCCCTGATCGTCACCGAGCGCGGCGAGCAGCGCCTGGGCACGGAGGTGTCGTCCCTGCACACGCTGGACCGACGCACGGGCCGCCGGCTCGCGAGCCTGCGGCTGGACCCCGACCTCGGCACCTGCGCCGACGTCGCAGCCGTCGGCCTGGGGCGCTGTCTGATCCTGGCTGGAGAGGATATGCTCGAAGTTCTGCGTTGAACGCAGGAGGCAAGGACCCGTGAAACACCCCGGAATTCGACCGATCGCGCTCCTCGCAGGGGCCCTCCTCGCCGCGGCTGGCTGGCTGGCGGCGCCGGCCTCGGCCCAGTCCCTGGACCTCGGGCCCGCGCGCGCGAACGACGCCCCCGTGGACGTCACGCCCGCCCAGACCCAGGCCGTCGAGCGGGGCCTGGCCTGGCTCGCCGCCAACCAGAACGCCGACGGGAGCTGGACGGCCAAGGTCGGCTACAAGCTCAACAACGACTACAACTTCACCTCCGAGAACAACGGCCACGTCGGCGTGACGGCGCTCGCCTGCATGGCCTTCCTCGCGGGCGGCAACCTCCCCGGGCGGGGTCCCTACGGGGAGAACATCGAGCGCGGGCTCGGCTTCATCCTCGACAGCGTCCAGGAGGACGGCTACATCACGCGCTACCGCACGCGGATGTACAGCCACGCCTTCGCCACGCTCTTCCTCGCGGAGGTCTACGGCACGACCCGGCGCGAGGACGTGCGCCGCAAGCTGCAGAAGGCGGTCGACTTCATCGTCAAGTCCCAGAACCGCGAGGGTGGCTGGCGCTACGAGCCCTACGCCATCGAGTCGGACATGTCGATCGTGGTCTGCCAGGTGCTCGCGCTGCGTGCCGCGCGCAACATCGGCATCCGCGTCCCCAAGGGGACCGTCGACGAGGCCGCGCGCTACGTCGTCGACTCCGCGGTCACCGACGACAGCCGCAGCCCCCGCCGCCGCTCCTCCTACCACGGCGGCGCGGAGCTCGGGACCTTCCACTATCAGAAGGACGTCTTCTCCCGCTCCTCCTTCGCCCTGACCGCCGCCGGCGTCACGGCCCTGCACGGGCTGGGTATCTACTCGGACGCGGCCATCGAGCGAGGGATCGAGTACCTCAACCGGGAGATGCCGCGCTTCAACCGCATGGAGGGCGAGCGGAACCAGGGGCACTACTTCTTCTGGTACGGCCACTACTACGGCGTGCAGGCCATGTACACGGTCGGCAGCCCCTACTGGGAGCCCTACTTCGAGGAGGTGCGCGACCTCCTGATCTCGATGCAGCAGGAGGACGGCTCCTGGCCCAACCGCACGGGGCCCGGCGAAGCCTTCGGCACGGCCGTGGGTGTCCTGATCCTCGAGATCCCCTATCGATTCCTCCCCATCTTCCAACGCTGACTCGATCGTGACCGACCCTCGACCCGGGCCGCTGCCCCCCACCCCCGCCATCGACGGGCTCCTGCGCCGCTTGCGCCGGCGCCTCGTGCGCGAGGTGTGGACCTTCGGCCTGGGGCGCACGCTGCTCGTGCTCTCGGTCACGTTGCTCTTCGCCTTCCTGATCGACTGGAGCCTGCACGTCCCGAGTGGCGTGCGCTACGTGCACCTGGCGATGCTGCTGGTGTTTCCCTGCGCCGTCGTCGCGCGCGACCTGGTCGCCCGACTGCGCAGGATCCCGGGGCCCAGCGGCTTGGCGGTCCTCGTCGAGCGCGCCCACCCGGAGCTCGACCAGCTGCTGGTCAGCGCCGTCGAGCTCCGCGACCAGCCCCTCCCCCCGGGGAGCGAGATCGACCCGGAGCTCGTCGAGCGAGTCGTGACCGAGGCCGAGGCGCGCGCCCGCGCCCTCGCCCCCAGCGGCGTCTCGGACCCTGGCCGCGCGCGCGCCTCCGCCGCCGCCGGCCTGCTGGGAGTCGTGGCCGTCCTCGTGACCTTCGCCCTGCAACCCGAGGCGGCGCGCATCTTCCTGGCGCGCATGGCCGGGGCGGGCCCCGCCTGGCCGCAACGGACGCACCTCCTGGTCGAGATCCCCCTGGCGGGCCAGCTGCACGACTCGCGCGATCACTTGAGCCTCGCGGTCGCCCGGGGCAGCGACGTCCCGGTCGTTGTCCGCGCGGAGGGAGTCGTGCCCGACGAGGTCTCGATCCACTTCGCCGGTGGCCACCAGGCCCTGCTCGGCAGCGCGGGCCGCGGTGTCTTCCGCACGCTCTTGCGCTCGGTCCAAGAGGACCTCGCGTTCCATGTCACCGGCGGCGACGACCAGGACGGCACCCCGCGCGTCCAGATCGCCGTGCTGCAACCCCCGGACGTGGCGGACATCGCCGTGCACGTGCTGCCCCCGGCCTACAGCGGCCTCGAGCCCAGCTTCGCTCACGACCACGACGTGCGCGTCCTGCAGGGCTCGCGCCTGACGGTCTTCATGCGGCCCGACCCCGCCGACGCGCGGGGCGTCGTGCGCCTCCTGCCGCGGGACGAGGTGCGCGAGCTCGAGCCGCGCCCCTTCCCCGCGGAGGCCCTGGCCGAGAGCGACTCGGCGGGTGAGCGGCCGGAGCCGAGCGCGGAGCAAGCCGGGCTCGTCTTCGAGCTTCACGCCCAGGAGAGCCTGCGCTACCGCTTCGAGCTCGAGGACTCGACCGGCCTCTCCAACCCCGACCCCGGCCTCTTCGGCGTCGAAGTGCAAGCCGACCGGGCACCGCACGTGGAGCTCTTTGCCCCCGCCCGCGGGGAGGTGGAGAGCGTCGTGGGCGGCGCGCTCCCCCTCAAGGTGCTGGCCTCGGACGATTTCGCCCTCAGCTCCCTCAGCTGGCGCTCGATCGCCACGAGCGACGAGGGCGCGGCGCCGATCGAGGAGCCCCTCGAGGCGACCGAGCCCGCCGACCCCCTCGCCCTGCGCGGGCGCAGCGGCGACCGCGACCTCTTGTACGCCGCGCGCCGGATCGAGGTCAGCCAGCTCTTCGGCGGAAGGCCGCCGACCGAGGGCGAGGTCTTCCAGCTCGACGTGGGCGCCGCCGACAACCGCGAGCCCTCGAGCCAGGAGACGCGCTCGGCCCCGGTGCGCCTGCGCATCATCTCCGCCGACGAGTTCCTGCGCCGCATGCAGGACCAGCTCGCCCGCGTGCGCGGCAAGGCCGACGCCCTGGCGACCCTGATGCGCGAGAAGCAGGGCACCACCCGCGACCTGATCGCGAGCCTGGAGAGCGACGAGCCCGACCGCGCGGACTCCTCGGGCATCGCCACCGCCCTGGTCGGTGCGCGCCGCGTCGAGGGAGACGCCCAGGCGCTCTCGCGCGAGGTGGCCGGCATCGCCGAGGCCCTGCTCTACTCGCGCATCGACGACCGCTCCGAGGCGCTGCTCGCGGAGCTCGAGGCGCGCAGCCTCCCCCACGCCGACCGCGGCTTCCACCCCGAGCCCTGGCTCGAGCTGCGCGAGCTCCAGCGCCAGGGCACGTTGGGTCAGGCGGACTTCGCCGACCGGCTGGTCGAGATCGTGGGTCTGTGCCTCGAGATCAGCGAGGTGGAGACCGCGGCGGCGATCGACGGCCTGCGGCGCGCCCAGGACCTGGTCGACATCAGCGCCCAGCACGAGTCGCTGCTCGACGTGGCCGATCGCCAGACGGTCGCCGCCGCCAAGGTCGAGGAGCTGCTCTCCCTGCTCTCGGAGTGGGACAGCTACCAGTCCCTGCTCGCGGCCACGCGCGACCTGCTCAGCCGCCAGAAGAACCTCCTGGACCGGACCCGCCAGTTCTACAAGGACAACTGAGATGAGTCGAAGCAACGCCGAGCGCACGCGGTCCCGCTACCGCTGGACGGCCCCTGGCCTGCTGGCTGGCCTGGGTCTCCTGGCCGGCCTGGCCGCAGGAGCCCCGGTACAGTCCGCGGGGAGCCCCCAGAGCCGGGAGCAAGCCTCCCTGGCCGAGGAGCAAGAGCTGCTCTCCCGCAAGCTCACGCGCGTGGTGGCCTCGATGAACCGCCTGGCCGAGCGCTTCGAGGCCGAGGGACGCGTGCACGCCGCCCAGCTCCTGCGGGACGGCTTGAAGCACATCGCGGAGCGCCACCAGGAGAGCGACGGCCTGACCCTCGCCGAGCGCATGAGCGGTTCCCACGAGATGCTGCGCGACGGCCTCAGCATGCAGGCCATCCAGAACCAGGAGAGCATCATCGGCGAGCTCGAGACCTTGATCTCGATCCTGATGGACCGCCCCGACCTCGACGAGATCGAGAGCGAGATCGAGAAGCTCGAGCGCCAGCGCCGCGAGCTCGAGTCGCTGGCGGCCGAGGAAGAACGACTCGAGGCGGAGACCCAAGCCCTGCGCGAGGAGGCCGCGAGCGAGGGTCAGGTGCAGCTCGAGGCCGGCATCGCCGAGGCCCTCGAGCGTCAACGCGAGTTGCTCGGCCAGAACGAGAGCCTCAGTCGCAGCTCCGGCGCCCTGGACCTCGAGCGCCTGGAGGCCGAGCTGAGCGAGCTCCTGCGGGACCAGCTCACCGACGCCCGGGTCCTCGACGACTGGGACCCCGAGCGAGCGGGCGAGCTGCAGGAGCTGCAGGCTCAGCTGGAGACCGCGCGCCGGGCCCAGGCCCAGGCCGAGCGCCTGCGCTCCGCGGCCGCGGAGCTCGCGCAGGCCGGAGAGGGAGAGCGAGCCGCGGAGAGCGCCCGCCACCTGGCCGAGGAGGCCGAAGCGGCGCGCCGCGCCGCGCGCGCGTCGGGGGACGAGCGCGCCGCCGAGGCCGCGCAGGCCCTGGAGGAGGCCGCCGAGGCCCTGCGTTCTGCCGGCGAGGACGAGACCGCGCGCGCCCGCGCCACCGAGCGCCTGGGCGAGCTCGCCGCCGAGCTCGACGCCCGCGCCCGCGCCGCAACGACGGAGGCCGAGGCCGCCCGCCAGGCGACCCGCGAGGGCCTCGCGGAGCTGGAGGAGAGCGAGTCCGAGTCCCTCCAGGCCTTGGGCCGCGACCTCGGTCAAGTGCTCGATGAGGCGCGCCCCGAGGGCGTGGACGAGGCCCGCCCCCCGGGCGGTGAAGAACGCCAGGCCACCGAGCTCGCCTTGCGCGAGCTGCGCCAGGCCCTCGAACAGACGCGCTTCCTCGGCCAGGCCCTCGCGGGCAGCCAGGAGCGCAACGCCGAACGCACCGAGACCTTGCAGCAGGGCCTCGAGCGCCTGCCGCAGGAGCTCGGCGCCGCCGGTGAGCGCGCGAGCCAGGCCCTCGAGGAGGCGCGCGCCGCCATGGAGCGCGCCGCCCGCGCCGCACAGGCCTCCGAGCCCCAGGCCGCGAGCGCCGCGGCCAGCGAGGGAGCCCAGGCCCTGGAGTCGGCGCGCGAGGCCCTCGAGGAGGCCCGCCGCGGGGCCACGACGCAGGACTCCCCGGACGCGCGCGCCGCGGCCGAGCTCTCCCAGGCGCAGCAAGAGCTCGCCGAAGACATCGCCGGCCTCGAGGCCAGCGCGGGCGAGGCCTCCTTGAGCGAAGAATCCCGCGAGGCCGTCGAGGACTCCCTCGAGCGCGCGCAGGAAGCGGGTCGCGAGGCCGCCGAACAAATGCAACAGGGGCGCAGCGCCTCCGCCGCCCAGTCCCAGCGCGAGGCCGGCCAAGCCCTGCAGGAAGCGGCGCGCCAGGCGCGCGAGGGCGTCGAGCCCCAGGACGAGGAGCAGGAGGCCCGGGCCGAGGAGCTGGCCCGCGAGCAGGAGCGCATCGCCCAGGAGCTCTACGAGTTCCGCCAGCGCTACGAGGAGGAGCGCAGCGAGACCTCACCCGAGCTCGAGTCCCTCGCGGGCGCTCAGAGCTCCGCGAGCCAGGCCCAGGCCAGCCTGGAGCGCGGCGAGCTCGAGCGCGCCCGCCAGGAGGAGCAGGAGACGCAACAGGCCATCGAGCAGGCGATGGCCGAGCTCGAGCAACAGGAGGAGCAGTACCAGAGGCTGCGCGACGAGGAGCTCCTGTTCCAGATCGCCGAGGAGGTCGACTCGATCCTCGAGTCGCACCGCGAGGCCGCCGCCCAGACCCTCGAGGTCGACCGCGCGCGCACGCCCGGCAAGGCTGCCAGCCGCGGCCAGAAGCTGCGCCTGCGCAAGGTCGCCCGCGAGGAAGCCGCCCTGGCCCAGCGCGCGACCGAGATCCGTGTGGCCATCGAGGAGGAGGGCAGCCTCGTCTTCGCCGAGCTGATCCAGCGCATCGAGCGCGACCTCGGTTCGGTCGCGCGCCATCTCGGCCCCGAGGGCGACTACCGCAGCGACGACCGCGTGCAGGCCCTGCAGAGCGACGTCACGCACTACCTCGAGTGGCTGGCCGAGGCCCTCGACGAGGAGCAGGAGCGACGCGAATCCGAGCAGAGCGGCCAACCCGGCCCTCCCCCGCCGCCGCAGGGCGAGAACCGTCTCGTGCCCGACGTCGCCGAGCTGAAGCTCCTCGCGCGCATGGAGGTCGACGTGCTCGACGCCATCGAGGAGCTGCTCGTGCTCTACCCCGAGCTCGAGGACGGCCGCGACGTGAACCCGCTCCTCCTGGAGGAGATCGCTCGCCTCGCCCACCGCCACGAGCGCTCCACCGAGCTCTTCCGGGAGTTCCGGGAGCGCCTGGGGATCGAGGCGCCGACCCTGGACTTCGGCGGGGAAGGCGAGGGCGGCGAGGAACCGACCGAGGAATGAAGGCCGGAAGCACGCGAGGACGACCGGAGCCCGGTGACACCATCGAAGGACGGAGACAGACCGACATGAAGAGACCGACGACGAACGCAAGGCGGACCTGCGCCCTCGCGACCTGCGCCGCCCTCCTGGGCTGGGGCCTGGTGAGCGCGGCACCGCAGGACTCCGGGACGGACGAAGAGGGCGACTTCCCGACGATGGAGGAGATCGTCCACGGCGGCGCGGCAGCCGGCGAGGCCGAGGACATCGAGGCGCGCATCCGGCGCCTCTTCGGTGAGGTCGAGACCAAGCTCGGCGAGGTGGACGTCCTCCTGACCGACGCCGCCGCGGGCGACACCGCGCGCCTGGCGGAGGTCGAGGAGGCGGGCATCTCGAAGCTCCTGCAAGACTCCATCGACCGCGGCCGCCAAGCGCAGCAGGACATCCGCGACATCATCGAGCTCGCCCAGCAGCTCTCCCAGTCCGCGAGTCAGTCGAGCGGCGGGACATGAAAGGACGGAAGCCAGGGGAGCTCGGGGAGCTCCTCCAACAACGAAGGATCGCCGCTGGATCGCGGACAGCAGACGCAGACGCCGGAGTCGACCCCGGAGGGACCGGGCTCCGAACCCGAGGGCCAGCAGCCCCAGCCCACGCCGGCGGGGAGCCAACCGCAGCCGAGCGGTCAGGACCCGAGCGACCCGAAGGGCGGCGACACCGACGAGGAGGGCCGCAACCGCAACGACGGCGAGGACCCCGCCGACCCGACGGGCTCCCGCTCGGCGCCGGGGGGCGACGAGGCCTGGGGCAACCTCCCGTCGCACGTGCGCGACGCCTTCCGCTCGGAGGGCCGCACGGACCTGCCAGCCCGCTACCGCGACTGGATCGACGACTACTACCGCAAGCTGAATCGCCGCAGCCCGCGGCGCTGACCTCCGCGGCATCGTCTTGAAGGCGCGGCGCAGTCTCCCCCTCCTGGCCGCCGGGTTGGCCCTGGGGGCCGCGTTGTGGGGTGCGCCACGCCTGGAGCTCCGCGCCGCGCCTCTCGACGCGACCGGCGCCGACGGCGGCGCGCGCTCGCGCGCCGACGACGAGCGGGGCGGCGCGCCCGTCGTCCTGTCGGGCGGCGCGCGCGAGACACCCGCGCCTTCCGTGACCGCTATCTCGCCGCCGGACGCCGCGACCCGCGCCGCCATCGAGCGCGGGCTCGCCTTCCTCGCGGCCGAGCAGGCCGCGGAGCCGGACGGTTCGATCCCCTCCCGCGGCCGGCGCTCCGCCCGCCTGGCGGTGACCGCCCTCGGCGGCCTCGCGTACCTCTCGGCGGGCAACACCCTCTCCCGAGGCCCGCACGGCGCCGACCTGGCGCGCGCCGTGGACTACCTGCTGTCCCGCGTCGATCGCACCAGCACGTCGCGCTCGCGGGGCTACATCGGCGACTCGGGGGACAAGATCTCGCGCATGCACGGCCACGGCTTCGCCACCCTGGCCCTGGCCGAGGCCTACACGGTCAGCCCGCGCTCGGAGCGGGGCGGGCGGCTGGCGGAGGCCCTGCACCTGGCCGTCGCGCTGATCGAGTCGACCCAGGGCCTGGAGGGCGGCTGGTACTACGAGCCCACGCGCAGCCTCGAGCACGAAGGCTCGATCACGATCTGCCTCGTGCAAGCCCTGCGCGCCGCGAAGGGAGCGGGCATCGGCGTCGACCCGCAAGTGATCGCCAAGGCAGTCGACTACGTCGAGCGCTCGCAGGCCGAGAACGGCGGCTTCCGCTACGCGCTGAACGACGACAAGATCACGCCGGCCCTGACGGCCGCGGCGATCTCGACCCTCAACGCGGCGGGGCGCTACCACGGGCCGGAGGTGCAGCAGGGCTTCGACTACCTCCAGCGTGAGCTCGCGGCCCGCGCCACGGGCCCCGACCGCCTCGACGCGCGGGGCTTCCGCCCGAGCCTGGACTACCCCTTCTACGAGCGCCTCTATCTGGCCCAGGCCTACTGGCAGAACCCCGACCGCCGTGTCCACGAGCAGTGGATGGCCGAGGAGCGCCTGCAGATCCTGCGCGCCCAGAACGACGACGGTTCCTGGCACGACCCGCACTTCGGCGACGCCTACGCGACCGCGATCAACGTGATCGTCCTGGCCCTCCCGGATCAGCTCCTGCCGATCTTGCAGCGCTGAGTCCGCGGGCTGGGACCGGGCTCGGGCGTCGCTACAATCCGCTGCGCTCGCCCCCGACCCGAGGAGCACCCATGGCGACCCGCGACAAGCAGCAGGAGGCCCGAGCGAGACCGGAGGTGGGCTGCGGCCGGTCGCGCGCTCGACGCCTTTCCTCGGGCCCCTGGATGCTGCTGGCTGCCTGGGGCTCGTCGCTCTGTGGCTGCGGCGCCATCCCGACGCCCGCGCACGAAGCCGCCGCCCCCGCCGAGCCGCCGCCGATCGAGGGAGGGGCCCTGGGGCCGGTGCTCACGCCGGCCGAGCTCGACGCCCGCCGCCTGGAGTTGGCGCGCGCCCTCATGGACGAGCCCGGCTGGAACCTCTACTCGACCGGCGGCGACTTCATCGCCACGCCGGTCGACGATCCGCTCCTCGTCGAGGGGGCCAGGCGGCGCATCGACGCGATGCGCGACCGCCTCGCGCGCGAGCTCCCGCCTCCGGCCGGGAGCCAGCGCCCCGCGCCGCTCCTGCTGCGCATCCACCCCGACCGCGACGCCTTCGAGCGCGCGGGCGGCCAGCGGGGGACGACGAGCTTCTGGGACGCGGAGCGGGGCGAGGCGGCCCTCTTCGACGGCGGCTCGACGGAGGAGCGGCAACGCATCAGCTGGCCCGCGCTGCAGCACATCCTCGTGCACGAGCACCTGGGGACGACGGTCGGCCTCGAGGTCGTCCCGCCCTGGTTGCTCTTCGGCCTCGCGTCGGACTGCGAGGCCCTCGTGCTCGGGGCCGACGGTCGGCTCGCGCCCCCCGCCGAGGGCCGCTGGCGAGCCCTGGCGCGCGAGACCGCGGGCGCCGCCCCTCCGCCTCTCGCCCGCTTCCTGGCCTTCAGTCGCGAGGAGTTCGAGGGACGCAACGAATTCGGCTCTGGAGCCTACCGCAACCTGGTGCTGGCCGGCTCGCTGGTCGCCTTCCTGCGCGAGGAGGGGCCCGCAAACCTCCTGGGGCGCACGCTCACGGCCCTCCAGGATGGCGAGGAGGCCCCGGCGGCCCTTCGCGCAGGTTTGGATGGCACCCCCGTCGCGGAGCTCGACGGCGCCTGGCGGAGCTGGATCGAGGCGCGCACCGGGCGGCCGCTGCCGGCCGAATAGGCGGCGAACAGCCCTGCAAAAGGCCCCCCAGGCCGATCGCACCACCACTTCACGGCGATTCCGCCGCAACTCCGGGAGCGGGGTAGACTTCATTCTGGAGGGACCTCGATTCCCTGGGCCGCCGCCCACCCGCCGCCACGACCATGATCCTGCCGCTCCTCGCCGCCCTCGCGCCCCTGGCCCCCGCCGCCAGCGCCGTCCCCCAGGACGCCGCCACCCTCAGCCCGCCCCCCACGACCCGCGCCGTCCGTCGCCGCGCCCGTCGGGCCGGCCGGGGGAACGGCCGGCGCCAGGGCCAAGGGCAGACCCGCGAAGAGGCATTTCTGGACCAGCTGATCGGACGCGGCCGGGCCTTCTCCAGCCCGACCCTGGGCGGTAGCTACACGGCGGGCGGAGCCCACGGCCCGATCTCGAGCATCACGCCCTCCTTCCGACCCGGGCTCTGGAACATCACCCTCGACGACCCCGGCACCGGCTGGCAGGAGAAGGTCCTGCTCGGGATCCCGAGCGTCCAGCAGCACGCGCAGCCGCCGCTGCTCGTGATGTTCCACTCCTACAGCGTCAACGAGAACTCGACCTACGTCAACTCGCCGATCTTCCAGGATGCCCTCGACCGCGGCTGGTTCGTGCTCTCGCCGCTCGGCGCCCACGACGTGAACTTCGGCATCGACTACGCCCAGGAGAACGTCCAGTACGCCCTGGACGTCTTCACGGAGATCCTGAACGAGAACCCGCGGCGCATTTACGGTATCGGCTTCTCGATGGGCGGCGGCATGGCGATGAGCTACGCCGCGCGTCACCAGGACCCGGGTCGCCCGCGCTTCGCTGCGGTGATCAACCACACGGGAACGGTCTCGGTCGCAAACGCCTGGTCGAACTCCACGGACAACACGATCCTCGAGCACGAGCTGATGTTCGGCGGACCGCCCGCCTCGGACCCCTTCCGGTACTCCCAGGCCTCCGCCCTCGACATCGCCTTCCCCGGCCTCGAGGTCGATGCGACGACGGACCTCACGCGCAACCTGGCCGGGACGCACGTCCTCCACCAGCACGCCGACTTCGACCCGATCACCTACCTGATCGAGCAGACCCAGACGATCTACGCCTGGATGGAGCTGGCCTCGCCCGACAAGACGAACATCCTCACGCCCAACCAGGCCGTGCACGAGTGGGGCACGATCGACTCCAACGCCGCCCTCGACTACCTGTACGGCTTCGTCGGGGAGCTCGAGCTCCCGACGGAGGGGACGCACCGCGTGCTGGCGGATCGGGAGACCACCTGGTTCCATTTCCACGTCCACCAGGACCTGGCCGGGGCCTTCACGCCCTTCCGCTGGAACTACGAGCCGCTGGCCAACCGCCTCACGATCGACGAGACGGAGAACCTCGAGCGCATCGTCGTCAACACCCTGAGCCTGGGGCTCAACCCGGCGGTCAACCTGGAGGTCGTGGTCGAGAGCGCCGACGGCACGCCCGACGAAGTCACCTTGACGGGCTACCAGCTCCAGCCGCAAGAGCTCCTGCGCAACGGCGTGGCGGACTCGAACTGGGAGTGGGATCCGGTCGCCCGGACGGTCACGATCCTGGAATCCGACCCCAGCGGCGCGCCGCTCTGGCGGGTCCGCCCCTGAGGAGTCCCGGGCGATCGATCCGCGCGCGGCGCGGGTAGGATGGCGCGATGAACGCGCGCGCTTGCCTGCTGACCCTCGCCCTCCTCGCTCCCGTCTCGACGGGCCAGTCGCCGCCCTCCGGCGCGGAAGCGAGCGGAACGCCCCCCGCCCTCGAGCGCGTGGTCGTGATCGGCGCGAGCCTCTCCGCGGGCTTCGGTCTCCCGGGAGGTCTGGGGACCGAGTTCGACCTGGCCCGGGCCCTCGAGCTGGCGATCGACGCCCCCGCTTCGACCGTCACGGGACTGGGCAACAACTTCTTCTTCGGCGACCCCATCACGGTCGGTGCGCAACAGGTCGCCCAGGCGCGCGAGCTCGAGCCGAGCCTGGTGATCGCCCTCGACTTCGCCTTCTGGTACGGCTACGGAATGGGCCGTGGCTGCGAGGACCGCATGGCGCGCCTCGAGCGCGGGCTGCGGGAGCTCGAGGCGCTCGACTGCCCACTGCTCCTGGGGGACCTGCCGGACATGCGCGCCGCGGCCATGGAGCCCGGGGACCACGCGCGTGGCAAGGCGATGATCCGCCACGAGCAGGTGCCCGAGCCGGAATGCCTCGCGCAGCTGAACCGCCGGCTCGCGGAGTGGGCCGGCGAGCGCGAGGGGGTCCTGCTCTTCTCCCTGTCCTCCTTCAGCCAGGCCCAGCGCGCGACGGTGGCCCTCGACGTGCGCGACAACCGCTACCCCCCGGAACGCCTCCCGGAGCTCCTCCAGCAGGACCGCTTGCACCCGACCTGGCCCGGCCTCGTCGCCCTCTCGATCGCGGCCCTGGACCAGCTCGAACGCGCCGGCGCCTTCCCGGCCGAGGCGGTCGAGTGGCGCGCCGCGGTCCTCGAGCAGCGGGTCTGGGCGGCCACCGCGGCCGAACGCGACGAGCGTCGCCGCAAGCGCTGGGCCCGCGAGGGCCGGCGCGAGGCCCGCCAGAAGGAACGCCGGCGCGCCGAGAACGCTGCTGCCAGGGAGGCCGCCCGCTGAGCCGCTTCGACACCCTCGACTGGTACGAGACGCCGGCCGACTACGACCTCGTCTTCGACCCCGACACGAGACGCGAAGCGGACTTCCTCGAGGCCGTCCATCGACGCCACGGTCGCTCCCGGGGCCGGCGCGCCCTCGAGCCCGCCAGCGGGAGCGGGCGGCTCGTCGCGGAGCTGGCCGAGCGCGGCTGGCGCGTCACGGGCTTCGACCGCTCGCGGGCCATGCTCGACTTCGCGGGCGAGCGCCTCGCCCGGCGCGGCCTCACGGCCCGCCTCGAGGCGGGAGAGCTCGAGTCCTTCGCGACCCGCGGCCGCTTCGACCTCGCCCACTGCCTGGTGAGCACCTTCAAGTACGTCCTGGACGAGGCGGGGGCCCGCGGGCACTTGCGCTCGGTGGCGGCGACCCTGGCTCCCGGCGGGGTCTACGTCCTCGGCTTGCACCTCACCGACTACGGCCTCGAGCGGCCGGTGAGCGAGCGCTGGGTGGTCGAGGAGGGCGGCAAGCGCGTGGTGTGCAACACGCGCACCTGGCCGGCCGACCGTCGCCGACGCCGGGAGCGGATGCGCACGCGGATGGTCGTCACCGAATCGGGCCGCGAGCGTCGCTCGGAGACGAACTGGTGGTTCCGCACCTACGACGCGCGCCAGCTCGCGCGCCTCTTGCGCTCGGCCCCGGAGCTCGAGCTCGTCGCCGTGCACGACTTCCACTACGACCTCGAGTGGACGGTGCCCCTCGCGGAGGCACGGGACGACTGCGTGCTCGTCCTGCGCCGCCGAGCCTGAGGGGTCCGCAGGGCCGGGCGCCTCAAAGGCGCGCGCAGCAGAGCTCACAGGCCAGCGCCCCGTTCGCCAGGGCGACGCGACGCTCGAACTCGACGCCGAGCTCCGCGACGAGCTCCGCGTTGCCCGAGAAGAGCGCCAGGCCGTAGCCCTCCGCCTCGCTCCGCAGGCGCTCGCCGAAGGCGCGATGCACGGCGGCGAGCTCGCTCGCCTCCCCCACCCGCTCGCCGTAGGGCGGGTTGGTGATGATCCAGCCGTTCCACCCGCGCTTGGGCTGGAACTCCTGCGCCGCCCCCGGCTCGAGCTCCACGGCGCCCTCGCAGCCGGCCGACGCGAGGTTCTCGCGCGCCCCGGCCAGGGCCTCGGGGTCGAGGTCCCGCCCGACCAGGCGCAGCCGCGGCGTCGGGCGCACCCGCTCGCGAGCGGCGCGGCGCAGGGCCTGCCAGCGCGTCGCGTCATGGCTGGGGAAGGCCTCGAAGGCGAAGCGCTCCCGGGCGAGCCCCGGCGCCGCTCCCGCCGCGAGCAGGGCCGCCTCGACGAGCAGCGTCCCCGAGCCGCAGAAGGGGTCGACGAGGGGCGAGCGACGGTCCCAGCCCGAGAGCGCCAGGATCCCCGCGGCCAAAGTCTCGGCCAGGGGGGCGCGCCCCTGGAAGCGGCGCCAGCCGCGCTTGTGCAGGGACTCCCCGGAGGTGTCGACGGAGAGAGTGCAGCGGTCCCGGAAGAGGTGCGCATGGACGCGCAGGTCCGGGTCGTCCTTGTTCACCGAGGGCCGCGCGCCGCGCAGCTCCCGAACGCTGTCGCAGATCGCGTCCTTGACCCGCTGCTCGACGAAGAGGCTGTGGTCGAGCTCGGAGTCGCGGCACTGAGCCGAGACGCGCAGGCTCCCGCCCGGCGCGAGCCAGGCGCTCCAGTCCACCTGCTCCGCGCCGGCGTAGAGCTCGTCGGCGTCCCGCGCGCCGAAGCGCGCCACGCGGCGCAGGACGCGCACCGCCGTGCGCAGCTCGAGGTTCGCGCGCATGGCGTCCACCGCGTCCCCCTCGAAGTAGACGCCCCCCACCTGGCGCTCGACCCGCGCGAGGCGAAGGGCGCGCGCCTCCTCGTGCAGCACCGGCTCGAGGCCCGGGGCGCAGGTCGCGAAGTGCGGCGCGCGGGCCCGGGCGGAGCGGGGAGGATCGGAGCGGTCTCGTTCGGGGCGGGGAGTCATGCGCCGTCGGCGCGACCCCTCAACGCCGGTCCAGGAAGCCGGTCCCGGACGGGTCGTTCAAGGTCGCGACGAGCGCATGGTAGTTCATCGCGTTGTTGAAGCCCGCGGTCCAATGGAAGGGCTCGCTCTCGCACACCAGCCCCAGGGCCGTCGCCGCGTCGGCGCGCACGAGCTCGGGCAGCCCGGGATCCTCCAGCAGCTCGATCAGGGGCTCGACCACGCGCGCGTCCCCCACGAAGCCGATGGCCCCGACGGCGGTCCCCCGCACGGCGCTGCTCTTGGCCTCGGCGAGGATCTCGACGAGGTCCAGGGCGACTCGCTTCTGCCCCAGGAGAGCCAGGGCGACGGCGGCGTCGCGCAGGAGGGTCGGGCGGTAGCGAGAATCGTCCACGATCGCCTGCAGGGGCTGGATCGCCTCCCGGGCACCGGCGAGCCCCAGCCCGATGGCCACGCGACCGCGGGCGGCGTCGTCCCGGATCGAGTCCAGGCGCTCGAGCATGGCCGGCACCGCCTCGAGGTCGCGCCGCAGGCCGAGGGCGATGCAGAAGGCACTGGACTCACCGGGGGCGCGCGTGCGCTCGAAGGTCCAGCGCAGGGCCTTCGAGGTCGAGTCGAAGAGGTCTCCGCCCGCTGCGCGCGCGTGGTAGCCCTGCAGCCCGAGGGCGAGGGCGGCCCAGGGCCGCGTGCGGCTGCGGGACTGGCTGAAGGCCTTCATCAAGTAGACCTGTTCTCCGCGCAGGGCTTCGAGGGGGTGCGGTCCGGCCGCTCCGCGGCGGCTCGAGACGAGGGCCAGGGAGATCAGGGCCAGGTTCTGCTCGAAGGCGTCGCCGTCGCGCGCGAAGCGCCGCAAGAGGGCGCGCAACTCGACGTCGAGGGGCTCCGCGTCCGCGTCCCCCACCAGCCCCAGGGCCTCGACGATGCCGTAGCGCACGAGGCGCTCGGAGCGCTTGCGGCTCGAGAGCAGGTCGATCAGGCGACGCTTCACTTCCTCCTGCAGGGCCGGCTCGGCCTCCCGCGCGAGGCGCGCGAGGGCCCGCGGGAGATGGGCGCGCACGAACTCGGGGCGGCGCCGGTCCTCGAGCAGGTCGGCGAGGAAGGCGACTTGACCGAGGCGCGAAGCAGCCGGGCGCGGGGCGCGTCCGTCCTCGCTCAGCGCGGGCGGCCCGCCCTCGGCGAGGGGCGTCATGCCGATGGCGGTGATGCAGGCGATGTGCAGGTCGGGGGCCGCGGGCTTCTCCTCCGCGAGCATGCGAGCCAAGGGGGAGACGAGGTAGCGGCGCACGTCCTCGCGCTCGCTGCGGGCGCCGACGAGGCCGAGGGCCAGAGCGGCGTGTACCCGCCAGCGCATGGGCACGCTGTCGCGGGAGAGCAGACGGGCGGCCCCTTCCGCGTCGGTCGCGAGGTCGACGAGCAGAGCGGCGGACTCGGGCTCCGCGCACAACCCCAGGGCCAGGATGGCGGCCTCCACCGCCTCCCGCCGGGGGCTTTGGAGGGCGCGCCGCGCGAGCTCGACCGGGTGCGCCTCGATCCCGTCGTCGAAGCGCGGATGGAGCTTCGCGAGAGCGATCAGGGCGGCGGAGGAGACGAACGGCTCCCGCTCCGCCCGGTGCGCGCGCAGGAGCGCCGGACCGATCCGGTCCTGGACCAGCTCGTCTCCGGGAGCCAAGCCGGTCGGGCTGGGGTTCGGGCCACGGCCGAGGTAGAAGGCGTCGCTCCCCGTCAGGGAGCCCCGCGCCCGGACGCGCCGGCGCAGGTCGACGTAGGGATCCTCGTTGAAGGCCCACCACCAGGTCCAATCGGAGAGCTCCGGCACGTTGCGGCCGGGCGTCGTCGGCCCGCCGGTCGGGTTCGTCGGAGCCTGGGGCCCGCTGGGAGCCGGGGTCGTGGGACCGCCCTTGCCGCCCGGAGGGCCAGGCGGGGCCGGTCCCTTCGGCCTCGGCGTGCTCGGTCCTGGCGAGCTCGGTCCGGAGGGCTTGGGGGTCGGGACGCGGTCCCCGGGACCCGAGTAGCCCCCTCCGGTCGGCGGTTGCGGCGGCGGGTACACGCCGCCGTGCCCGAGGGCGACCGTGCCGAGGATCAGGGAGGCACCGAGGGACAGGGCGGCGTGCGGTAGAGCTCTCATGGTCGACGTGGGTCGCGGGACGCGGCGAGGAGCAACAAGCGTGCTAGCTCGGTGACTCTCCCCCGGTGCGCTCCAGGAGGCGGATCCTCGGGGGCGTGCGGCCCCGGCACGGGCGGCGTGGGGAAGCGCACGCTCAGGGCGTCTCCGTGCGGCGGTAGACCTCGATCACCTTGCCCTTCTTGTCGAGGGGCAAGTCGAGGGGCTCGAAGGTCTGCACGAGGTCGTAGCGGTACCTCTGCCGCTCGCCGAGCAGGACGTCCCGGTAGAAGCTCAGGTCCCGCGGCCCCATCCGGCCGAATCCCTCGCGACCGGCCTCGATGACCATGCGCGCGGTGTAGCTGTCCCGCTGGTTGAGGACGATCCACTCCGGTTGGTCGTGCACGCTGACGAACTCGTAGCCCGGGGGCGCCTTGGGGCAGGACCAGTAGGGCCGTTCCGTGGCGCGCGGCGCCTCCCCCAGGGGCCCCGGGGGAATGTGGTCGAGCGCCCAGTCCTGGAAGCGGTAGCGCGTGTCGGCCGTGTAGCGCAGCACCATCGCGCGAGCCGCGCCGAGGTGACCGAGGGCCACGGCCGCAACGAGGAGCGCGGTCGCCCACCTGCCGCCGGCGCGCGCGACCCGCTCGGCGAAGAGCCCGGCGAAGCAGGCGACGAAGGGCACGGCGAGGATGCCGTAGTCGGGCTTGAAGGCCCGCGCCGTGGCCGCGACGTAGAGCACCAGCGTCAGGCCGACGCCGATCACGACCGGGGAACGTCGATCGCGCAGGGCGAGCCCGTAACCCGCGGCCGCGGGCAAGAGCAGCCACCACGGGAGGCAGTCGTTCAGGGCCTCGAGGAACTGCCCGAAGCCGACCCGCGAGCCGACCCCCGAGCCCTTGTCCCGCAACTCGTACTCGAGGGAGTTCCAGAAGTAGGCCGAGTCGTAGATCGCCCCGGGCACGAAGATCAGGAAGACCATCAGGGCGAAGGCCGCCGTCAGCGACGTGAAGAGCGCGAGCTGCTTCCACGTCGCGCGGCCGCTGCGCCGGACCGCGAGCGCCACGACCGCGGCGCCCACGACGCCGATGCCCGCGGTGTACTTCGAGGCCACGGCCGCGCCGAGGGCCATGCCGATCCAGGCCGCGTAGGCGAGCTCGAGACGGGGCGCCCTCTCCACGTGCAGGAGGAGCAGGAACACCAGGGTCAGGGCCGCCGCGGAGCAGACGTCCACCTGCACCAGGGCCGTCGACGCGATCGTCCAGACGAAGAGGTTCGAGGCCGCCAGGGCCCACAGCCCGGCCCGGGGGCCGAAGGCCCGGCGCGTGAAGGCCCAGGTCAAGAGAACCCCCCCCATCCCGAACACCAGCACGCAGAGCGCCCGGCCGAAGATCATGGCGTGCTCGTAGCTCGGGCTGCCCGCCTCGCTGGGCGCCTCGTCCCTCAGCCCGAAGAGTCCCCCGATGCCCGCCCAGGCCATGCCGCAGACGTTGTGCACGAAGGTCGGGTAGCGATAGTCGTGCAGCTCCAGGATCGAGCCCGGGAAGTCGTCGACGTAGCGCAGGATCTTGGGCTCGTCCGAGTGCAGGCCGTACTGGCCCTCGTCGTAGAGGGCCGAGCCCCAGAGGATCGGGAAGATCCGCAGCAGGAAGGCGGCGACGAGCAGGGCGACGCCCGCGCCGCGGGCGAGTCGCCCGAGCCCCGGATCCGCTCCCCCCGGGGCCGGGACGTCGCCGCTGGCTGCCGTCATCGGGAGAGTATTTCACGACCGGCTGGGGCGTGCAAATGAGCGCGGCCGCGCACCTCGGGCGGAGGGAGCGGCCTGGAACGGAGTGGGGGCGAGCCGACCGCCGGCCGACTCGCCCCCGAAACACGCTTCTCGCTTCGGCGTGTCCTCGACCGACGAAACCTCAGCGCACGAGCTTGAAGCTCGCCAGGACGTGGGCCTCCATGTGCACCTGCGTCGGAGGCTCGCCGAGGACGCCGCTGTCGTTGGAGATCGAGGCGCCGGCCTGCGCGCCCGCGCTCTCGAACTCGAGGCCGCTCTCGTCGGTCGCCCGCGGGAAGAGTCCGATGCTCGCCATGTCCGCCAGTCGCGCGGCCTGGCTGCGCAGCTCGCGACCCAGGACCGTGGGACCCTGAGCCTCGCGCACGAAGCTCAGCTCGGCGTAGCTGTAGCTCGACTCGATCTCACCCGACCCGCGCGGAGCGAGCCAGGCGCTGCCCGCGACGCCCGTCGCGGAGCTCTGGCCGGTCTGCGGACCGAGGCAGGGACCGATGACGCCGCGGCGGGAGGGACGCAGGTTCGCGGCCCCGGTGGCCGAGGCGCCGAAGGAGACCTGGGGTTCGCCCAAGCCCTGCGGCTCGAGGTCCCAAGACCCGTTCGAGCCCGCGGAGGACTGTCCGCCCTCGTTGGTCGCGCCGGTGTTGCGCGAGGGACGCTGGTGCGCCGCCCCGGTGGCCGAGGCGCCGAAGGAGACCTGGGGTTCGCCCACGCCCTGCGGCTCGAGGTCCCAGGACCCCAGCGAGCCTGCGGACGACTGGCCGCCCCCGTTGCCCGCGCCGTCGTTGCGCGAGGGCCGCTGGTTCGCTGCCCCGGCCGCCGCGGAGCTCGCGACGCCCGCGGGGAAGCCGCCGCCGTCGACCGCGTTGCTGGCGATCTCGGTGGCGTCGAACTCGCCGCGCACGAGCCCCATGGGGATCCACAGCCCCTCGCCGTCCACGCGGTAGACGATGCAGTGCAGCATGCCGTGCCCGGAGGGCTCCATCGTCCAGCTCCCGCGCACGAAGCCGACGAAGGCGGGGTGGTCCACGCCGGTGTCCTGCGGGACCTCGCGCAGGGAACCGTTGAAGCCGCCGAACTGCTGGTAGCCGTGGGGCAAACCGCCGAAGGAGGTCGCGGGCAGGTAGAGGCTCAAGCTCCCGGCCATCCAGTAGCGGGGCCGGTCGGAGGCGTTGTAGAGGGTGAGGCTGAGCTGGCCGATCTCGGCGGTGGTGGGCAGCACCAGCGCCCCGAGCCCGACCCCTTCTTCACCGGGCGCGGCGCGCAAGCGCGACAAGAAGTCCATCTGCGTGGGGAGATCCTGGTCACCGGCCTGCGCGGGCGCGGCGGCGCCCAGGAGCAGGACGAGGGGGAGGAAAGCGGTGATCCGATTCGTAGCTCTGGACATGCGTTCACCTTCCTGCGCGCTTCTCCGTGCGCGCTCGCGGGACTCGAGGAGGGGCGGTGTTCTCGCCCCAGGGCTTCAGCCAGAGCCGTCCCGATCGAAGAGGGCCTTTCCCGCGCTTTTGTCCGCTGGACCCCTCCCGGTCCCGGAGACGCACCAGGTACGGGAGCCCTCCGCCGGGCACGGGCGCGAGCCCGGCTGCGGCTCCCGGGCCGGGGCCGGCCGGGGTGACGGCCTCGGGACGCCCGCCGGCCCGTGTTTCGGCTTCGAAACGGACAGTGCCCCCGCGGACAGGGACCCGGGCTCCGGACCGCGGTCTAGCCCCCCTGCATCCGGCATGCGCCTTGCTAAGCTGTGCAGCCTCGACGCGCCTCGCGCTGCGTCCCCCGCGCCGCCCCCCCACGACGGGTCTCCGGCCGGGAGCCGCCCCACGACGCCTTGCCGATGATGACCGCCCGCCGCCTCTCTCCCCTCCTCCTCGCCGTCCTGCTCGCCACGACCGCGCCCCTGGCCTGCCGGAGCGCCGAGGAGGGCGCGCGCCCCGAGCCCGCCGCGCCCTTGGTCGAGGTCGGCGACGCCTACGCCCTGGCGGGCGAGCGCGCGCTGCCGGAGATGCCGCCCGAGGAGTTCCAGGGGCTGTACAACGTCTTCCACCTCTCCGACGCGATCATCTCGGGCAGCGAGCCCCACGGCGAGGAGGCCTTCGCCGAGCTGGAGCGCATGGGCGTCCGGACGATCCTCTCCGTCGACGGCAAGGCGCCCGAGGCGGCCCTCGCCGCCCGGCACGGCATCCGCTACGTCCACGTGCCGATCCGCTACAGCGGCATCGAGGAAGAGGAGCTGCTGCAGATCGCCAAGACCTTCCGCGAGCAAGACGGTCCCTTCTACGTCCACTGCTTCCACGGCAAGCACCGCGGCCCGGCCGCCGCGGCGGTGGGCCGGATCATCGTGGACGGCGCCGACCGCAAGCAGGCGGTGGCGGAGATGCGCCAGTGGTGCGGCACCTCGAAGAAGTACACGGGGCTCTACGAGACCCTGGCGACGACCCCGATCCCCGGCGCGGAGGCCACGGCCGCCTACGACTTCGACTTCCCCGCCGCCAAGCCGATGCAGGGCTTCCGCCAGGGCATGGTCGAGGTGCCTCGCCTGCACGACGACCTGCTCCTGCTCGCGACGAACGACTGGGCGCCGGACCCGGCGCACCCCGACCTCGACGCCCTCAACCTGGCGGAGAGCTTGCTCGACGTCCTGATCCGGATGAACGAGCTCGAGGAGGTTCGCGAACGACCCGCCGACTTCCGCGCCTCGATGGACGAGTCCGTGCTCCATGGAGGGGCCCTGGTGAGCGCCCTCCAGAGCTACAGGGACGGCGAGCATTCCGGAGGCGACGCGGAGGCGGCCGTCGAGCGAGCCCACGCGGCCTTCGACGGGATCCGCGACCAGTGCTCGAGCTGCCACCGGGCCTACCGCAATCACCGGTAGCCCGGGTTCGGCACCGACGCCCCGCGCTCAGGACCCTCGACCCGCACTCAGGACCCTCGACCCGCACTCAGGGCACGACGCCGAGCCCGTCCAGGAGCTCGGTGATCTCCGGCTCCAGGGCACGGTCGCGTGGATAGCGCGCGGGCGCCGCGCGCGCTGCCGTGAGGACGTCGCGCGCCGCGCCCTCCTCCCCTCGGGCCAGGAGCACCTTCGCCAGGATCAGGCGCGTCTCGCGGCTCGGCCGGAGCTCCACGCAGCGCCGAGCCGTGGCCTCCGCCCCTTCGAGGCTCGCCTCGGGCGCGCCAAAGGCGAAGAGGTCGGCGATCCAGGGCAGGGTGGAGAGCCGCAGCTCGAGCACGGCGCGGGTCGCGAGGGCCCGGACCTGCTCGGGCTCCTGCGCCAGCACGGCCTCGATCTCCTCGAGCGTCCGCGCCGCGTGGCCGGCCCGCGAGAACATCGGCTGCAGGTGCGTCGCCGAGCCCAGGGCCCAGGCGAGCTGCGCGCGGATCGCCGGGTCGCCGGCGCCCGCTGCGGCGCGTCGGGCGTAGTCGAGGGCGCTCCAGGCGGCGCGGTCGCGTTGCTCACGCCCTTGCCCCCGCAAGAGCAACAGGGTATCGGACTCCGCCCGGGAGGCGAGGTGCAGCACGTCGGGGTCCGCGGGGCGCTCGACCGCGAGCTGCAGGGCCACGTCCCGCGCGCCCGCGAGGTCTCCCCGCCCCCGCCGAGCGCGCAGCGTCGCGAGCTCCTCATCGACGGAGGGGCGTTCGGCGACGGGCCGCGACGGCGGCAGGTCGGCCCGCCAGCGCTCGAGCTCCCGCTCGGGCGAGCTGCACGCGGCGAGGCAGAGCGCGAGCGCGGCCAGCGCGCGGCGCCCCCCGAGAGAGTGCGAAGCAGATCGGGTGGACAAGGCGGAGTCGAGGCGTGGACCGGCGCCGAGCGCGCCGACGCGGGCCACGCTACCATGGACTCGCCCGCTTCCATCGGGTTCGACCACGCCGACCGCGCCGACTGCGCGAGGCCGAGAAGGATGTCTCCCGTCCACGACAACACCGAGCGCCCGCGGGTCCCCCACCGCATCGAGACCGAACGCCTCGTCCTGCGCTGCTACGAGCCCGCTGACGCCACGGCCCTGCAAGCGACCTGCGCCCGCAATCGCGAGCACCTCCTGCCCTGGCTCCCCTGGGCCGAGCAGGACCCGCAGACCCTCGACGAAAAGCTCGAGCTGGTGCTCTCCTTCCGCTCGAAGTACGACGCGGGGGAGAACTCCGTCATGGGCATCTTCGAGTCGGAGAGCGGAGAGCTCGTCGGCGGCACGGGCCTGCACCCCTGCGGAGGTGAAGGCCCGCAGTTCACGCGCGAGATCGGCTACTGGATCGCGGCGGAGCGCGAGGGCCGCGGCTACGTCAGCGAGGCGGTGCGCGCCCTGCTCTTGGTGGCCTTCCGGCACGTCGGCTTGCTCAGCATCGTGGTCCGCTGCGACCCGGAGAACGCGCGCAGCCGCGCGGTCCCCGAACGCCTGGGCTTCGTCAACGAGGGCCTCCTGCGAAACACGATCCACCGCGCGAACGGCGACCTGGCCGCGGCCTACCGCTACTGCATGACCCGGCGGGAGTACGAGGCCAGCGAGGCCTTCCGCAGCTGGTGCGAGGGACCCGATGCGGTGCGCCTCTTCGACGCCCTGGGGCGGCGCCTCCCCCTTCGCTGCCCCAGGGAATTCTCCAGGGAAAGCGAGCCGAAAGGAGAGTCCCGCATCGGGGACGAGCCGGGGGCCTGATCGAGGGTCGGTCGATCACCCGACCAGGAAAGAGCTAGCATCCGGGTCCAGCGAGCGCTCCGCGCTCGCACCCCATGTTCTCCATTTCGATCGACGTCGACGGTCAAGCCCAAACCGGCCGGGTGTTGAACACGAAGGTCTCTCGCGAGGGGGCCGACCTGGAGACATCCTTCGAGTCGCAGCTCCCCATGCTTCCCGTCGGGGGCCTCTTCCGTTGCTCGGTGACCAGCTCGGAGGGCGGCGACGTCTTCGATTTGACCGCACGCCTCGTCCTCCAGGCGCCCCGAGGGGATGAAGTTCGATGCGTCTTCGCTTGCCAGCTGGAAGACTCGCCGCAGCTGATCTCGTTGATGAACCAGCGCCGCTCGGTGCGCATTCGGCCCAGCGCCACCCTGCCCGTCCGGGCGGAGCTGCCCACCGGGGCTCAAGTCGCCGTATTCGACCTGTCGGCGACGGGAATCTCGCTGCTGGTCGCCGAGGAAGCACTGCAGCCGAACGAGAGATGGAGGACCCGAGTCACATTGACCCTCCCCACTTGCGACGAGCCGTTCGACATGGACTGCCACATTCGTGTCCGCAAGTTGAGCGGCGCGGCGGTCCTCTACGGCCTCGAGTTCGATCACCGATCGCCCGACTTCGAGGCCAAGCTGGAACAGGTCGAGCAGTACCTGTTCCGACGGCAGGCCGAGATCCTGCAGGAACGCGCCCGCCGCAAGCACGCCTGAGCCACTTGCTCCGGGCCTGCCGCTGGCGGCCGCCTCCCTTCCGGTTCCGATCGACTCCCCCCGCTCTCGCCGCGGACTCCGGCCCTCCCCGACCTCCAGCTCCGATGATCCCCCTGGGGCCCCCGGGGCTCGCCGTGGCGGTGCTGGCGGGCCGACTCCCGAGGAATCTCGCGATTCGGCTCGATCCGCGGCCGAACAACGGTCGACCGAGGAGACGGCGCCGCTCCCGAGCCGCCTGCTGCCCATGCTGCACATCTCGATCGACATCGAAGGCGAGACCCACACCGGAGACCTCCTGGAGACCTCCCTCACCCGCGAGGGGATTCAGCTCGAGGTCGCTTTCGGTCCGCGCCTGGCGCCCCTTCCCATCGGTGCCGACGTCTTCTGCAAGTTGGAGGAGCCCCAGAGCGACTCCATGCTCGAGCAAGCGGGTCAGCTGCTGCATCAGACACGAAGCGGCGCCCAGGTGAAGTGCGGGCTGCGCTTCGAGCTGGAATCCCCTCAGCTGCTCTTCGTCCTGAATCAGCGTCGAGCGCTGCGGGTGAATCCCAGCCAGACCCTGCCCGTGTCGGTCCGGCTCCCCTCCGGGGTCAAGGCCAGCGTGCACGACCTGTCGACAGCCGGGATGTCCCTGCTCCTCCTGGAGGAGGCCGCGAACGAGCTTCCGGACTGGAAGCTCCAGCTCGCGCTGAGCCTCCCGAACGAGGACGAGGAGCTCGCCATCGCTTGCCGCGTGCGGGCGCGAAGACTGAACGAGACGTCGATCCAGTATGGCCTCGAGTTCGATGAACGCGCCCCCGGCTACGAGCGCTGGGTCGCGCGCATCGAGGAGTACGTCCGCCTCCGTCAGCGCGAGCTCCTCGAGGAGAGCATGCAGCGCAAGAGCGCCTGAGGCCTCAGCGGCGGCGCAGGGCCGGGGGCGTGTAGACGCCGAGGTCCAGCTCGTCGAATCCCAAGGGCTCCAGGACACCCGAGAGTTCGGAGCGCAGCTCCCGCGCTCGGGCGAGCTCGCTCTCCCCCACCTCGAGCAGCGCCCGCCGCCCGTGATGGCGCACGCGCAGCACGCGGAAGCCCCGGGCCCGCACGAGGGCCTCGGCCGTCTCCACCGCCGCCAGCAGCTCCCGCGTGACCGGCGTGCCGGTCGGGATCCGGGACGCGAGGCAGGCCGAGGCCGGCTTCGCGGCCACCGGGAGGCCGACCTCCCGGGCGTAGCGCCGCACGTCCCGCTTGTCGAAGCCCACCTCGCGCAGGGGAGCGCGCACGCCGAAGTCCGCCGCCGCCCGGGCGCCGGGCCGGTCATCGAGAAGGTCGTCGGTGATCTCGCCGAAGGCCAGCGTCGCGTGCCCATGGGCACGAGCCCAGGCCCGCATGCGTTCGAAGAGGGCCGACTTGCAGTGGTAACAGCGGTCTCCGGCGTTGCGCGAGTAAGCGGGGTCGTCGAGCTCCTCGGTGGCGACCACGACCAGGCGCGCACCGAGGCCGGCGGCGAGGGCGCGCGCCTCTTCGAGCTCGCTCCGCGGCAGGGAGGGGGAGTCCGCGAGCACCGCGGTGCAGTCCTCCCCCAGGGCCGCTCGGCCGGCATGCAGGAGGACGCTCGAATCGACGCCGCCGGAGAAGGCGACCGCGAGCCGCTCGAGCCCACCCAGGAGCGCCTCGAGTCGCGCCCGCCTGTCCCGGAAGCCGGGCCGGGTCGCGGGCTCAGTCGTCGAGGTAGGCACGGACCGCATCGACGTAGCCCGCGGCGCTGCGGGCGATGGACTCGAGCTCCTCTTCGCGCACCTCGCGCACGATGCGCGCGGGCATGCCGACCACCAGGGAGCGCGGCGGGACCACGAAGCCCTCCTTGACGAGCGCCCCCGCCCCGACGATCGAACCCTCGCCGATCTCCGAGCCGGCGAGCAGGATCGCGCCCATGCCGATCAGGCAACGGTTCGCCACGCGCGCGCCGTGCAGGACGCAGCGGTGGCCGATCGTGACCTCGCTGCCGATGCGGTTGGGGACGTCGTGGTCGGCGTGGATCATCGTGAGGTCCTGCACGTTGGTCCGCGCGCCGACGGAGATCGGGGCGTCGTCCCCGCGCAGCACGCAACCGAACCAGACGTTCACGTCCTGGCCGAGGTCGAGCTCTCCGACCAGCACCGCGTCGTCCGCGGCGAAGGCTCCGCCGGGGAGGGCGAGCATGCGGCCACGCTGGGGGAAGTGGGTCACGATCGAAGGGCCGGAATCAGGGGAGCAGGACGGCGAGCAGGGTGCCCGTGCCCAGCCAGTCCTGGGCTCCCGGAGAGTACAGGAGCAGCGCGAGGATGAGGCCGTTGTGGGCGGCGTGAACCGCCCAGCATGCGGCGAAGCGGCGCGTGCGTTGCATGACGCCTCCGAGGATGAGCGCCAGCACGAAGACCGGCAGGAAGGCGGAGAGCCCGTGCAGGAGCCCGAAGAGGGCCGCGGTCAGGACGACGCCGCCCACCTCCCGCAGGTTCTGGACCAGCAGGGGCTGGAGGAAGGCCCGGAAGGCGAGCTCCTCGAAGAAGGGAAGGACCAGCACGCCGAAGATCACCGGCACGAGCCGGGCGCCGGACTCGAGCTGCAGGAACTCCCGCACGACATCCTGGGTCTCGTGCTCCCCTCCCAGGAGCTCGAAGAGCCAGGGCCAGAACAAGGTGACGCCGAAGAGCGCCGGGAGCAGCAAGGCGTAGGCCGCCAGACCGAAGAGGGAGGCGCGCGTACTGCCCTCGAGGCGCCAGCCCAGGGCGTGCAAGCCGTCCGGGTCGAGGCGCTTGGCGAGGATCACGATCCACGCCGCGGGCGGCAGGAAGACCAACGCCCCGCGCCAGAGCGTCGCCTCGAAGCTCTCCACGCGACCGAAGGCGAGGGCCGCCACGAAGCTCGCGGCGAGCCACAGGAGGACCACCTGCGCGAGGTGGGTGAAGCCCCAGCGCGCGAAGAAGTGCGGCCCCCGCGGGATCCACAACCGGCCGAGCAGCATCACCAGCGGGACGAGCACGGCGCCCCCCAGGGCGAGGATCGCGCCGAGGAGGGCGCCCACCTCCGCTTGGGAGAGGGCCGGTGCCTGGGCGACCGCCGACGAGCCCGCGTCGACCAAGACGTTCAGGCGGGTCCCGCGCCGGCGATCGTGCCTTCGAGGGGCGAGGAGGCGTTGGCGTAGAGCTTGCGCGGGATGCGGCCGGCCAGGAATGCCTGACGGCCGGCGGCGCAGGCCCACTTCATCGCCATCGCCATGCGCAGGGGCTCACGCGCCCCGGCGATGGCCGTGTTCAAGAGCACCCCGTCGACGCCCAGCTCCATGGCCGCGGCCACGTCCGCGGCGCCGCCGACGCCGGCGTCGACGATCACGGGCACGTCGACCAGCTCGCGGATGATGCGGATCGCGTTGGGGTTCAGCACGCCCTGGCCGGAGCCGATGGGCGATCCGGCGGGCATGACGCTCGTCACGCCGAGCTCCGCCAGGCGCGCGCAGAGGCGCGCATCGTCGGAGCAGTAGACGAGCACGTCGAAGCCCTGCTCCACGAGCTCGCGGGCGGCCTCGAGGGTCCCGACGGGGTCGGGGAGCAAGGTGCGCTCGTCGCCGAGCACCTCGAGCTTCACGAGGCGCGTGTCGAGCAGGTCACGCGCCAGCTCCGCGGTGCGGATGGCGCTGGTGGCGTCGTAGCAACCCGCCGTGTTCGGGAGCAGGTGGAAGCGCTCGCGGTCGACGAAGTCGAGCAGCGACGGCCCCGGATCCTGCCCCAGGTTCACGCGTCGCACCGCCACGGTGACGCACTCGGTGCCCGACAGCTCGAGGGCGGCGCGGGTCTGCTCGAAGTCCTTGTACTTGCCCGTGCCGACCAGGAGGCGCGAGCCCAGGCGCACCTCACCCAAGACCAGGGGACCGTCTTCGAGGATGTCTTCGCTCATCGTTGCCTTGCTCTTCGCCGCTACTCTCTTCGCTCGGAGCGGCGGGAGGTCATCCCCCGCCGACCAGGGTCACCAGCTCCACCTCGTCGCCGTCGCGCAGGACGAGCACGGCCCGCTCCTCGCGACGCACCAGCTTCCGGTTCACCTCCACCGCGACCTGCTCGTCCCGGAGGCCGAGGTGCTGCACCAGGTCGGAGGGAGTCGAGTCCGCGGGCAGCTCGGTGGGCTCGCCGTTGAGTCGGATGCGCATGGAGCGCGGCATTCTCGCAAACCGAGCGCGCCCGGCGCTACCGCGCGCGCAGGAAAGCGCACTTGAGGTAGCTCGATTCGGGCAGGCTGAGGAGCGCCGGGTGGTCGGGCGCGGCGCCGTGCAGCTCGTCCAGCCACAAGTCCCTGTCGGCCAGGCGCGAGGCCGCGGCCAGGTAGCTGACGAAATCCGCGGAGCGAACGTTGTAGGAGCAGGAGGCGCTGACGAGCTGCCCTCCCTCCGACAGCAACCCGAGGGCGCGCCGGTTGACCTCGACGTAGCCGCGCTCGGCGCCGCGGGCCTCGCGGCGGTTGCGGGCGAAGGCCGGCGGGTCGACCACGACCAGGTCGTAGCGCTCGCCCGCCTCTTGACGGTCACGCAGGGCCTGCATGCAGTTGGCCTTCTCGAAGCGCACGCGGCCGGCGACGCCGTTGCGCTCCGCGTTACGCAGCACCCGCTCGCCCGCCGGTGCCGATTGGTCGAGGCAGACGACCTCCTTCGCGCCGGCCAGGGCGGCCCGGATGCCGAAGAGTCCGTCGTAGCAGAAGGCGTCGAGCACCCGTCCCGAGCCGGCGCGGGCCGCGGCGCGCAGCCGGTTCTCGCGCTGGTCGAGGTAGTGGCCCGTCTTGTGCCCCCCCATCACGTCGACCTCGTACTCGAGCTCGCCCTCGCGCACGAGCACGAGCTCGGGCAGCTCGCCCGCGAGCAGGCCGACCCGCGGATCGAGGTCCTCGAAGCGCCGGATGGAGGAGTCCGAGCGCTCCAAGACGGCCTCGGGCTCGAAGGGCAGGGCTTCGAGCAGGAGCTCGACCAGGAAGTCCCGCATGCGGTCGGTGGCCTGGGTCGAGCTCTGAACGACGAGGGTGCGGCCGTAGAGGTCCGCGATCCAACCCGGCACGCGGTCGGCGTCCCCGGCGATCAGGCGGCAGGCGCCGCCGGCCTCGAGGTAGCCGAGCCGCTCGCGCGCCGCCAGGGCGCCCCCGACGCGCTCGGCCCAGAACTCGCGCTTGGGCTGCGCGGCTTCGCGCGTGACGAGACGCACGGCGATCTTCGAGCTCGAGCTGAACAGGCCCCAACCGAGGGGATTGCCGTTCGGGTCCTCGACCGGCAGGAGCTCGCCGGGCTCCGCTTCGCCACCGGCGACGTCGTCGCGGTAGATCCAGGGGTGCCCACCGAGCACCCAACGCCGGCCCTTGCCGGACAGAACGACCTTTCCCATGGCTACAAGAGGGCACGCTGGCCCGTCGGGACTTGGGACGGCTCCGCGAGGCCCTCCCGCTCTCGCCCCCCTCCGCGGTCGCGGCCGCGTCGGACGCGGGGGCTCGTGGGGCGGGATCATAGGTCCGCGCCGCGGCGGCGGGGCGCTCCGCCCGGAGAAACCCTCAATGGGACGAGTCGTCGTCCGCCGCGCGAGGATCGAGTTCCGGCTCCGGAGCCGTCAACAGCTCGAAGCGCGGGTCCGCGCGCAGGGCCTCGAGGTCGGGGTCGCCGCGGGCCCACTCCTTCTGCTTGGCCCGCTCGCCGGGCGTCGAATTGCCGCGCTCGATGGCGGCCTCGAGGAGCGCGAAGGCCTCCTCGGTGTCGCCCAGGAGCGCATGGGTGCAGGCCAGGTTGTAGAAGGTCGAGGGCGTCTCGAGCACGTCGGTCAGGAGCTCCCGCGCCTCTTCAGCCCGCCCCGAACGCGCCCGGTAGCAGGCGAGCATGACGCGCATGAACTCGTCCTGGCGCAGGGCGTAGGCACGCTCGAAGTAGCCGAGGGCCTTCTCGGGGTCGCCCCCCTTGACGTTGGCGTTGACCGCCAGGGAGACGAGGTTGCCGGCGATCATGTCGTCCGCGTCGGCGACCAGCGCGGCGGCCCCCACCTCCTCGAAGTAGCTCCGCAGACCCTCGCGCAACTCGAGGGCGGCCAGGAGGTGCTCCTCGGCGCGGGCGGCGTCCCCCTCGTCGCTCCAGCAGCCGCCGATCAACTCCTCGGCCCGCGCGGCGAAGGGCTCCCAGCGCAGGAGGCGTTTCAGGTCGTCGTCCTCGAGGGCCTCGAGGAAGGCCTGGGCCAGGTCGCGAGCCTCGCCCGCGCGCCCCTCGCGGCGCAGGCTCTCGGTCAGGGCCAGGGGCTCGTCCGAAGGGTAGCGCAGGCGGTGGTAGCGCTCGGCCGGAGAGTCCTCGCGGATCGCCCGGTCGAGCATACGCCGTCGAACCTGGAGGCGCTCGAGCTCGATCTCCAGGCCCGGGTCCGGCTCCAAGCCCTGGAGCATGCGCGTGCTGAGCTGGATGTGGCGCCGATCCAGGGCGCGCAGCTCTCCCCGCTCGAGCGCGCTGAGCCGGGGCTCGCGCAGGGGATCGAGCACCGGATCCGCCATGTCCGCGAGCACGTCGGGGAAGGGTTCGAAGCCGAGCATCTCGCGACCGCACACGCTCGCGAAGGCTCGATCCAGCTTCCAGCGAGTCCGCAGGCAGCGCGACGCGGGCCAGGACGGGTGCGGACGCTGGGCGAAGACGAGGCGCACGGGGCTCAGGCGCGAGTCGTAGAGCGGCGCGAGGGTGGCGTCGAAGGGCACGTCCCCCCCCTGCGCCACGAGCTGCGCCTCGAGCAGGAGCCCGTGGGCGCGCCGCAGGCGGTGCAGGATCCCGAGCTCGTGCGGCGCGTCCCCCGCGGCCACGCGCAGGAAGGCCTCGCCGAAGTCGACCAGGGCCCGCTGCAAGAACAGGTCGCGCTGGGCGCGGACGCCGGTCTCTCCGCTGCGCTCGAAGCGTCGGGCGATGAGCCCGTCGAGGGTGTCGCCCGCCCGGCGCAGGGCGGCGCGCGATTCCTCCAGGCGATCGAGGGCCGCCAGGGCACTGGCCTCGAGCAGGGCTCCGCGGCTCCTCCAGCTGCCCGCTCCGAGCTCGTCGTCGCCGGCTCGCGTGCGCCCCAGCTCGCGCGCGGCGGCGAGGGCCGCCTCGGCGTCACCGCCGGTCTCGAGGCGTCGCAGGGCGCGCAGGTAGACCAGCGAGCGGGTCGAGAGCCCGTCGGCCGTGAAGCGCTCGAGCAGGCGGTCCGCGCGGCGGTCGCGCTCGAGCTCCTGCAGTCGGTCGAGGAGGGCGGCGAGCGCCGCCTCGGCCGCGGCGCGCAATCGAGGATCGGGGTGGGTGAAGCTCAGCACGATCGGGGCGCGCTCGCGCCGCAGCTCGCCCCCGGCTTCGCGCTCGGCCAGCCGCCGGCCATAGGCGGGCAGGAGGCGCACGAGGGTCTCGGGCGGCAGCGGACGCTCCCCCTCGGCGAATGACTCCAGCACACGCGACTCGAGCTCCTCGCGAGCGGGGGCGCAGCGGGGCAAGAGTTCGTCGCGGTAGAGCTCGGCGGCGAGCACGCGCTCCTCGGGCGGCAGCTCCACCGCGAGCTCGATCAGGGCGCGGGCCGCCGCGGGCGAGTCGCGGCGCGCCAGGGCGGTGAGGGTCGCGCCACGAACGTCGGCCGACTCGTCCTCGCGAGCGAGTCGCGCGAGGGCCTCCACCCGTCGAGCACGAGCAGCTTCCTCCTCGAGCTCGACCGCTCCGAGGTAGCCCACGAGGTGGCGGCGCGTGAGGGGATCGGGATCGCCGAGGGCCGCGAGGACGAGCTCGAGGTCCGCGCCCCGCACCTGCTCCCGGAGCTCGACCGCCCAGGCACGTCGCTCGGCGAGGTCGCCCTCAGCCTGGGCCACGACGGGCGCGGCCAGGAGGACGAGCGCGAAGGGCACGAGGACCCCGGGGCGGAACGCGGAGCTCACGAAGCCCCCTCCTCCCCGCCACTCTCCTCTTCGCGGGCGCGACGCAGGCGGTACTCGAGGGCGCGGCGGGAGAGTCCCACCTGGCGCGCGGCGGCGCTGAGGTTGCCGCGCTGCTCGCGCACGGCCTCCTCGATCATCGCCAGCCCCATGTCCTCGACCCCGAGCCCGCGGGCCAGGGCCTGTCGCGCCAGCTCGCGGTCTTCCCCGCGCGCCTCGCGCTCGAGGAAGTCGAGCTCCTCGTCGCGCACCTCGCCGGCGCTGCCGTCGCCGCCGAGCACCAGCACGCGCTCGACCGTGTTCTCGAGCTCGCGCAGGTTGCCGGGCCAGCCGTGGGCCGCGAGGCGCTCCAGGGCCGCCGCGCCGAAGGGGCGCGCGGGAACGCCCAGGAGGGCCGCCCGGCTCTCGGTCAGGGCCGCCACGAGCTCCGGCAGCTCCTCGAGGCGCGAGCGCAAGGGCGGGACCTCGAGGGTCACCACGGCCAGGCGGTAGTAGAGGTCCTCGCGGAAGCGACCGTCCGCGACGCGCGCGCCGAGGTCCACGGCGGTGGTCGCGACCACCCGCACGTCGACGTCTTGCGGGCGACCGCCCAAGGGCTCGACGACGCGCTCCTGCAGCACCCGCAGCAGCTTGACCTGCTGCTCGGTGCCGAGGTTCTCGATCCCCTCCAAGAGGAGCGTGCCGCCGTCGGCCTGCCGGAAGCGGCCCAGACGGGCCTGGCGCGCCCCGGTGAAGGCGCCCTCCTCGTGGCCGAAGAGCTCGGCCTCCACGAGGGTCGGACTGAGGGCGCCCACCGCGACCTCGATGAAGGGCCCTTCCGCCCGGGGACCGAGGCGGTGCAGGCGCTCCGCCGCTCGGCTCTTGCCGACGCCGCTCTCCCCCTCCAGGAGCACGGTGGCCTCCGAGGCGGCGACCCGTTGCAGCTGGGCCTCGAGCTCCGCGGCGGGGCCGGCGCTCCCCGCGACGTAGGGCAGGCGCTCCCGAGGGAGCTCCGGGGGGTCGTGGGCGGGGCGTCGCAGGGTGGAATTGGTCGGAGGGAAGCCGGCGCGTGCGAGGCGCTGTCTAGGAGTTCGGTCCCCGCAGCGCGCTCCCGGGGCCCGGCCCCGACGAGCGGATCGGGGGGCCGGAACGATCCCGAGCCCCGCATTGGTTGACTCGCCGCCGAGGATACACCAAACTGACCGGTCACCCGAGACTCACGAGAGTGTGGGCGGAGGCCGCTCACATTTACGACGAGGCCCGTTCCCTTCGCACCCTCCGGTGGCGCGGGGAAGTGGGCTCGACCCTTTTCTTCGCAACCCTTCACCGCCCCCCCGGGGAACGCCCCCGGTCCGCACCCAGCACCCCTCCGACCGCCGCTTTCCCGCCCCCTTCCACCCCGGGGGCCTTCGCCGCGCCACCCACCCACCGCACCGCCTTCCATGGACACCAGCAGCCTGCTCCGGATGATCGACGCCATCCACCGGGACAAGGACATCCCCAAGGAGGTCCTCTTCCTGGGCCTCGAGGAGGCGTTGGCCACGGGCATCCGCAAGCGACTGGGCGTTGGCGAGGACCTCGTCGTCACCATCGACCGCGAGACCGGCGAGGTCTCGATGGAAGACGACGAGGAGGAGTACGAATTCGACCTCGCGGTGCTCGGGCGCATCGTGGCCCAGGCCGTCAAGCAGGGCTTCAGCCAGAAGGTGCGCGAGGCCGAGCGCGACGTGCTCTACGAGGAGTACGAGGGCCGCGTCGGTCAGATCCTCAACGGCGTCGTGCAGCGCTTCGAGGGCGACTACGTCGTGATCAACCTGGGCCGGGTCGAGGCCTTGCTCGGCAAGGAGGACCGAGTGCGGGGCGAGACCTACTCCCCCGGCGACCGGGTGCGCGCCTTGCTCGTCGAGGTCCGCAAGGACGGCTCGCGGGTCAAGTTGTTCGTCAGCCGCACCCACCCCGACCTCGTTCGGCGTCTCTTCGATCTCGAGGTCCCGGAGATCGCCGACGAGATCATCGAGATCAAGCGCGTCGTGCGGGAGCCGGGCTACCGGACCAAGATGGCCGTGCAGTCCGCCGACCCGCGCATCGACTGCATCGGCGCCTGCGTCGGCGTGCGGGGCTCGCGCATCAAGGCCGTCATCGACGAGCTGCGTGGCGAGCGCATCGACATCATCCGCTGGAGCGACTCCCTCGAGACCCTGATCATGAACGGGCTGAAGCCTGCCGTGATCCACATCGACAACATCTTCCCGGACATCGACAACCGCCGGGCGATCGTGATCGTGGACGAGGACCAGCAATCCCTCGCGATCGGCAAGAAGGGCCAGAACGTCCGCCTGGCGAGCAAGCTCTGCGGCTGGGAGATCGACATCCAGACCCGCGAGCAGTTCGAGGCCGCCTCCCTGGGAGAGGAGCTCGAGGGCGCCTCCGCCGAGGGGATCCAGGTCGAGCCCCTGCCCGACGATGCGCTGCTTCCGGGCGATGCGGGCGTGCCCGAGACCGGGCTCGGAGTCGAGGACGAGTTGCGCCCCGCCGGCGACCCGCCGGCCCCGGCCACGGCAGAGTCAGCGCCCACGCCCGCCGAGCCGGTGAGCGATGAGCCCGAGAAGAAGGAGGGCGCCCAGGCCGACGGCCTCGGGGAACCCACGGCCAACGCCTCGGAGGCGCCGGCGGAGAGCTAGAGACCGGAGAGAATGGACACGGACGGAGCCTGAGCGACCCGACCCCCTGCGATACCCCTCCTCGGGCAGAGACCCGACGACAAGCAAGTTGAGCAAGAAACGGATTCACGAACTCGCCAAGGAGTACGGCATGAGCGGCAAGGAGCTCGCCGCGAAGCTGCGTGACCTGGGTTTCACCCAGATCCGCAGCCACATGACCGCGCTCGATGAGTTCGAGGAGCTCCAGGTCCAGGGCGTCCTCGAGGCGCACGGATTCTCGCGGGGAGCCGAGGAAGAGAGTTCATTGGAGGGGGCCCTGGGCGCGGGCGTCATCCGGCGCAAGAAGAAGAAGAAGGCCGCCTCGGGCGAGGAGACCCCCGCCCCCGCCAGCACGCAGGTCATGCCCTCCGAGGCCACGCCGGTCGAGCCGCCTCCGGTCGAGGCCGCGCCGGTCGAGGCCACCGCGGGCGAGGAAGAGGTCGCCGAGGCGGAGCCCGCGCCGGCCGCCCCCGAGGCTCCGGCTCCCGAAGCGGTCGAGGCCGAGATCGAGCCCGAGGTCCCCGCCGCCCCCGAGCCGGAGGAGGTCCAGGCGAGCGCCCCGGAGGCCACCGAACAAGAGGAGCTCCCCCAGGCCGTCGCGCACGAGGAGATCGAGGTTCCCGCTCCCGAGGCCGAAGTCCTCGCGCCGGAGCCCAAGCCCGAGGTCCAGCCCGTCGAGACGGCTGCCAAAGCCGTCGAGGAGTCGGCCGAGGAGGTCGAGACGCCCGAAGAGGAGAAGGCCGCCGGCCCCGCGGGCAAGGTCGTCGGCTTCATCGACCTGAGCAAGATCCAGGCGGCGCCGAAGAAGAGCGAGTCGCGACGCCTTCGTTCGCGGGACGACGTCCTGCCGGACGTACGGCCCACGCTCCGCCACGACTCCCGCGGCAGCATGCTGCGCGGGGACCGCGGCTCCCGGAACTCGCTCACGGCGGCTCAGCTGCGCGAGCGCGAGGCGGGCCGCTACAAGCGCCACCAGCGCACCGGGGCCGGCGGACGCGGACGCGGCGCGGACCGCGGCGCGCCCCAGCGAGGGGGCCACAAGGCACCCGAAGGTTCGCCCTACTCCGGCCAGACGATCAAGATCGAGGTGCCGGTCACCGTCCAGAAGCTGGCCGTCGCCATGGCGATCAAGGGCAGCGAGCTCCTGAAGGTCGCCTTCCGGGAGCTGGGATTCGGCGCCGTGCAGCTCCCCTCCGCCATCGACGAGGACACCGCCACCCTTCTCGCCCACGAGTTCGAGGTCGAGCTCGACTTTGTGCGCGAGGTCGAGGCCGAGGAGGCCTTGATCGAGGGTCTCAAGGCCAAGCGCGAGGCCGTCGAGGACGAGCACCTCGAGCACCGCAACCCGACCGTCGCCTTCCTGGGCCACGTGGACCATGGCAAGACGACTCTGATCGACAAGATCCGCTCCTCCATGGTCGCCGAGGGCGAGCACGGGGGCATCACCCAGCACATCGGGGCCTACCGGGTCACCACCGACCTCGGCCACCACGTCACGATCATCGACACGCCAGGTCACGCCGCCTTCACCGGCATGCGGGCCCGCGGCGCCAAGGCGGTCGACGTGGTCGTGCTGGTCGTCGCCGCCGACGCGGGCGTCCAGCCCCAGACCGAGGAAGCCCTGGCCCACGCCCGGGCCGCCAAGGTGCCGATCATCGTGGCCCTGAACAAGATCGACCGCCCCGAATCCAACAAGCAGCGCGCCCTCGAGCAGCTCTCCGCCATCGACGTGATCCCCGAGGACTGGGGCGGCCAGATCGCGGTCATCCCCGTCAGCGGCATCACCGGCGAGGGCTTGCAGGACCTGCTCGAGCGGATCTTCCTCGAGGGCGAGGTCCTCGAGGAGAAGCTCCAGTGCCACCCCGAGGGTCCGGCATCCGGGGTCGTGCTCGAGGCGGAGGTCCAGCAGGGCAAGGGCATCGTCGCCCACCTGCTCGTCCAGGACGGCACCCTCGAGCGCGGCAACGTGATCCTCGCCGGCGAGGGCTACGGCAAGGTGCGCTCGATCCACGACGACTTCGGTCGCGAGATCGACACGGCCGGCCCCTCCGTGCCGGTCGAGGTCTCCGGTCTCTCGGCGCTGCCCGGCATCGGGGAGCCCTTCCACGTCGTCGCGAAGCTCGACGAGGCGAAGAAGGTCGCCGAGGAGCGTGCCCGCAAGAACCGCGCGGCGACGATGGCCGAGAAGCGCAAGTTCGACAACGCGGCCCTGCTCCAGCAGGTCGCGGGTCCGGCCGTGGAGGAGGTCAACGTCATCGTGCGCGCCGACGTGCAGGGCACGGTCGAGGTCCTCAAGAACGCCATCCAGGAGAAGATCCACGACGAGGTCGAGGCGCGCGTGCTGCAGGCCGGCGTCGGCGCCGTGACCGAGAACGACATCCTGCTCGCGTCGACGTCGAACGCCCTGGTCGTTGCCTTCAACGTGGCGACGGGCTCCAAGGCCCGCCAGGCGGCGGAGCGCGAGGGCGTCGAGGTGCGCAACTTCAACGTGCTCTACAACGTGATCGATCACATCCGCGGCATGATGGAGGGGCGCCTGGCCCCCGAGGTCAGCGAGGAGATCACCGGTCACGTCGAGATCCGGCGCCTGTTCCGCTCCTCGAAGATCGGAAACATCGCGGGCTGCTACGTCCTCGACGGCACGATCTCCCGCGACAGCCGCATTCGCTTGATGCGCGACGACACGGTCGTCCACACAGGGAGCCTGGCCTCCCTGAAGCGCGAGGCCGACGACGCCAAGGAGGTCCGCGAGGGCTTCGAGTGCGGCATCGTCGTGCGCAACTACAACGACATCCGCGAGGGCGACGTGATCGAGGCCTTCAAGGTCGTCGAGACCAAGCGCACCCTCGAGTCCCCCGCGCGCTCCTCTTGAGCCCCGGGGCGAGAGCCCCGGTCCGCGCCGACATGGCCAACCAGCGAGCCCAGCAACGGATCGAGTCGCGCATCCAGGAGCGCGCCGCCTACTGCCTGCAGTTCGAGCTCAAGGACCCGCGGGCGACCTTCGTGACGATCACGCGGGTCGAGCTCGAACCGGACCTGCGGCGCGGGAAGATCCACTACTCCTGCCTCGGGAGCGCTGCGGACCGCCGCAAGACCGAGACGATGCTGGCGGACGCTTCGGGCTTCATCCAGCGGCAGGTCGCGCGGGTGCTGGAGACGCGCACGGTCCCCCACCTCCAATGGGTCTACGACGAGTCGGTCGCCAAGGCGGCCGAGATCGACGCCCTGATCGACCAGGCCCGCGCCCGCGACGAGGCCCTCCGAGGCAGCGACGCCCCCGGAGACGCGGAGGCCTGAGGGCCGCCGGGCCGCCGGCGCCCTACTTCCGGCGCCAGACCGTCTTCCCGCCCTGATCCTCGAGCAGGATCCCCTGGGCGAGGAGCTCGTCGCGGATCTCGTCCGAGCGCGCCCAGTCCTTGTCGCGCCGGGCCTGGTCGCGCTCGGCGATCAGCGCCTCGATCTTCGCCGCCTCGTCCCCGTCAAGGATCTCTTCCTCGAGGCGCAGGACCCCGAGGGCGTCCTCGACGCGCTCCATCAGCTGGATGCCCTGCTTGGCGGCCGCCTGCCCCAAGCGTTCCTGAACGACGTGGTCGCGCAGGCTGAAGAGGGCCGCCAGAGCCTGGGGGGTGTTGAGGTCGTCGTTCATCGCCTCGTCGAAGCCCGCGAGAGCGGCCTCGACGAGCTCGGTCCCCGCCCCGGGGTCGGAGCTGCCCTCCTCCCCGGCCTCGACTCGCCGCAGGCGGGCGACGAGGTCGTCGAGCTTCTTGAGGGCACTCCGGGACTCCTCCATGATGTCCCAGGTGAAGTTCAGGGGCTGGCGGTAGTGACCGCGCAGCAGGGTGTAGCGCAACACCCGCGGCTCGAAGCCCCGGTCGACCACGTCCTGGAGGGTGTAGAAGTTGCCCAGGGACTTGGACATCTTGCCGCCGTCCACCTGCAGGAACTTCGCGTGCATCCAGTAGTTCGCGAATGGCTCCCCGGTGAAGGCCTCGGTCTGGGCGATCTCGCACTCGTGGTGCGGGAAGACGTTGTCCTCCCCCCCCGTGTGGATGTCGATGCGGTCACCGAGGTGCTTGCGCGCCATGGCCGAGCACTCGATGTGCCAGCCCGGGTAGCCGTCCGGCCCGTAGGCCGTCTCCCACTTCATCAAGTGGTTCGGGTCGCTCTTCCAGAGGGCGAAGTCGGCGGGCGCGCGCTTCTCGTCGAGCACCTCGATGCGGGCGCCGGCGTCGAGGTCCTCGACCTTGTTCCCCGACAGGCGGCCGTAGCGGTCGAACTTCGAGACCTCGAAGTAGACGTTGTCCCCCACCCGGTAGGCGTAGCCCTTCTGCACGAGCCCGTCGATCATCTCGATCATCTCCGGGATGTGGTCGGTCGCCTTGGGGTAGACCATCGCCTCCTGGAAGTTCAGGCGTCCGAGGTCCTCGCGGAACAGGCGCGTGTTCTCCTGGCTGATCTTCCAGGGGTCGCGCCCTTCCTTCTTGGCCTGGGCGAGCATCTTGTCCTCCCCCTCGTCCGCGTCCCCGACGAGGTGCCCCACGTCGGTGATGTTCATCACTTGCCGCACCTCGTAGCCCTGGCACGCGAACCAGCGCCGCAGGAGGTCAGCGAACACGAAGGAGCGTAGGTTGCCGATGTGCACGCGGTCGTAGACCGTCGGGCCGCAGTTGTAGATGCGCACGACCCCCGGCTCGAGGGGGCGGAACTCCTCCTTCTGCTTGCTGAGGGTGCTGAAGATGCGGAAGGCCATGGCGAGGAGCGTAGCGGCCGCCCCCCGCCTCGACCAAGGCTTCGCGGAGGAGGGGGGCGAAACTTCACCGGTCCTGCACCAGGAAAGGGCGCCCCCCTCTCGGATCCCGGCGAGCGTTGTGCGATCTTGCGCGATCGGGGTCCCAGCCCCGGCCCCGGCCCACCCGTGACGAAGCGCCCCGCGACCCCCGCCCCTCCCGCCGACCTCGACTGCGAGCTCACCGAGGAGCTCGGCTCCGGGGCGACGGGCTCGGTCTGGGCCGGACGTCTGACGGCGGAGGTCGCGAAGCGCCCCGCGGGCACGCCGATCGCGCTCAAGCGCCTGCACGCCGAGGCGGCCGGGCGGCCCGCCGAGCGGGAGGCCTTCGAGCGCGAGTCCCGCCTGGTCCTGGCGCTGCAGCAACCGGGCGTCGTCGCCGGGCTCGCGCGCGGGGAGGACGAGGCGGGGCCGTGGCTGGCGATGGAACGCGTCCCCGGCCCCTCCCTGCGCGAGCTCGCGCTCGACTCCGGCGCCCAGCCCGAGCCGCTCGTGCGCGCGGTCTTCGCCGGCCTGACGGAGGCCCTCCTGGGGCTGCACGGGGCCGGCTGGCTGCACGGCGACATCAAGCCGGAGAACGTGCGCCTCGACGCGGACGGCCGCCCGATCCTGATCGATCTCGGCTTCGCCCACCGACCATCGCAGCCGGAGAGCGCTGCGCGGGTCGCCGGGAGCCTGGCCTACCTCTCCCCCGAGGAGCTGCGGGGCGAGCCCGCCGACGAGCGCAGCGAGCTCTACTCCGTGGGGGTCCTGCTCTACGAGCTCGCCACCGGCACGCACCCCTTCGTCACGGCCGAGGAGCTGGCCTCGGGCGAGGGACTGGTCGGCCGGCTCCTGGGAGCCGAGTTCGAGCTCCCTTCCCTGCGCGTGCCGACCCTCTCGCCCTTCCTCGACCGCCTGCTCGAGGCCCTGCTCGACGGCGACCCCGAACGGCGCCCGGCGCCGAAGCCCCTGCGGGGGATCGCAGCGGAGCAGGAGGCCAGCGGGTGGTGGCGCGCCCAGCTCGACGCCCCCGAGCTCGCGCCGCGCGCGGCGGGCGCCGCCTCGCTCCTCCCGTGGGTGGGGCGCGAGCGCGAGCTCGCTCGCCTCGTGCGAGCCGCCACGCGCGCCTTCAGCGCGGGACCGGACGACTCTCCGCCCCCCGGCGGCGCGGTGGAGCTCTGCGGCTCGAGCGGGGCCGGCAAGTCGCGGCTGATGCGGGAGTTCGCCCGGCGCGTGCGCCTGAGCGCGGAGCCGCCCTTGATCCTCCAGGGCCGCTGCGGGCGCTTCGAGGAGCGCCGGCCCGGCGGCCCGCTGATCGACCTCCTCGGCCACTACTTGAGCTTGCCCCCCGGCGCCGCGCCCGGCCCCCGCGAGCGGGCGATCCTCGACGACCTCCTGGCGAGCCGCGAGTCCGAGACCCTGTTGGAGGTGCTCGAGCCCGCCTTCGAGGGCACGACCGCCGCCGCCGTGCCCGCCGCTCTGTGCACCTGGCTCCTGCGCCTCGCCCGCCGCGGTCCCGTCGCGATCTACCTCGACGACCTCGACTTCGCGGACGAGGCCACCCTCGAGGTCCTGTCCCGCCTCACCCGCCGTGGGGGCGATCGACCGCTGCTCATGATCGTCGGACGAGACCGGGAGCAGGTGCCGCGCCGGCCGCGGGCGCTGCGGCAGTTCGAGGAGCGCCTGGAGGCCGTCGACTCCTTCGAGCGCATCGAGCTCGCCCCCCTCGACCCCGAGGCGGTGCGCGCGCTGACCGAGGCCCTCTTCCACCGCTCGGCCCCGCGCCTGCGTCTGGCCAAGGTCCTCTGGGACCGAAGCCGGGGCAACCCGGGGCTCCTCTCCGAGCTCGTGCGCGGCCTCGTCGACCGCGGCGAGGCGGTGCCCGGCGAGGAGGGCCTCGAGCTGCGCATCCACCCCGAGGACCTGCCCCTGCCGGCCTCCTTGCGCTCGGAGATCGTCGAGGCCTGGTCGCGGCTCGCGCCCCGCGACCGCGTCTGGATCGCGCGCCTCGCCGTGGCGGGGGGCCGCATCGAGACGGAGTTCCTGGCCCGCGCCTGGCCCGAGGTGAGCGCCGCGGACCTCGACGCGACCCTGACGCGCCTCACGCACCGCGGCTGGCTGCGGCCCGCCGGCGACCGCTACCGCTTTCGCCGACCCGCCCTGCGAGCGGCGGTCTACAAGCGCCTCGCCCCGCGCCGCCTGCGGCAGCTGCACGGCGCGGTGGCCGCCGCCCTGCGCCCGGGCCCGGGGGGCCGCCAGTCCCTGGCGGACGCCTTCCAGCGCGCCTTCCACCTGCGGGCCGCGGGCGCCTACGAGGAGCTGATGCGGTTCCTGCCCCCGCTGCTGCAGCGCCTGCACGACCGTGGACAGTTGGCCCGGGTGTACACGCTCGGCCGGTGGGGCCTCGAGGCGCTCGAGCACCTGCCCGACGCCCCCGGCCCCCCGGCCTCCGCCCTGGACTTCTTGGTCGCCGCCACGGACGCGGCGGACCGCCTGGGCTACCGCGAGAAGCAGCGCGAGCTCCTCGACCGCCTCGCCGAGCTCGAGCTCGATCCCGAGGCGCAGGCCGCCGAGGTGGGCCGCGTCTACCTCCTCCACGCTCGCCACGCGATCGGCGTGGGCCTCTACGGCCCCGGGATCGGGATGCTCAACAACGCGCTGCGGAACTTCCTCGCCGCCGGCGACGAGGCCGGGACCAGCGAGACCCTCCTGCGCTTGGCGACCGCCCACGGACACCTCGGCCGCATGGACGAGGGCCGCCGCCTCGCGCGGCGCGCGCGCGCCCACGCCCCGGGGGCCTTCGAGCGCGCGCGGGCGGAGCACGCCCTGGGGGTCCTCGACATGCTCGACGGCGAGCTGGAGAGCGCGCTGCGCCGCAGCGACCGCTGCCTGATGGAGCTGCGCCGTGCCCAGGTCTTCGAGGCCCTCTCGGTGCGTGCCATGGCCCACGCCCTGCGCGCCCGCGTCTACCGCGGGGCGGGACGGCCCCGGCGCGGCCTCGTCTCCGCGCAGCACGCGTTGCGCTTCGCCCAGCGGTCCGGGGACCGCCTGCTCGAGATCGAGCTGCAAGCCCGGCTGGGCGTCCACCTGCTCGACGTCGACCGCGTCGAGGAGGCCGAGATGCAACTGCGAGACGCGCTGCTGCTCGCCGCGGAGAGTGAGGACCGTCGCGGCGAGTCGATCGCCGCGCTCTTCCTCGGCATCCTGCTCGCCGAGCAGGACGACCCGGAGGGAGCGAGCCAGCTCGCGCGCTGCCGGCGCGTGGCCCAGGAGATGGGGCTCGCGCGCACGGAGGCGGTCTGCATCGCGATCCAGGCCCGCATCCTCTTCCAGCGCGACCCCCAGGCCGCACTCGAGCTCTCCGACAAAGCCCTCGAGCTCCTCGACCGCGCGGGTGCGGAGCTGATCGACCGCATCGTCATCCGCGGCACCCACGCGATGATCCTCGCCAAGCTCGGCCGGCGCTCGGAGTCCGCCGCCCAGGTCGACCGCTTGCGGCGCCGCATGCGGGCCGCCACCGGGCGCATCGAATCCGCAGTCCTCCAGCGTCGCCAGCGGCTCGCGACGCGCGAGCTGCTCAAGGCCGCCCTCTCCCCCGAGGGGCCGGTCTACCGCCGCGTGCGCCTCGAGCGGGGTCGCGCCGCGGCCCGCCCCGCGGCCCCGCCCGCGGGCTGAAAAACAATCTCCGGATTCGAGGCTCCTCGATTGACATTGAGAACGAGTCTCAATATACGTGTGCGCCATGAACGGCCACGCGCTCCTCCTCCCGCTCCTCCTGGCCCCCGCCGCAGCGCCGGCGGGCCAGCAGGGCGGGGTGCGGCTGGAGCGCCGCGTCGAGGCGATGGGCACCGTCCTCGACCTCGAGCTCGAGGCCGCCGACCGCGCCGAGGCCCTCGCCGCGAGCGAGGCGGCCTTCGCGGCCCTGCGCGCCGTCGAGGCGCGCCTCTCGACCTGGCGCGAGGACTCGGAGCTCGCGCGCCTGAACGCCACGCCGACGGGCTACCCCTTCCGTCCCTCCCCGGAGCTCGCGGCCTGGCTCGAGCGGGCCTTCCACTGGCGCGACCTGACCGGCGGCGCCTTCGACCCGAGCCTCGGGGCCCTGGTGACCGCCTGGGACCTGCGCGGCGCGGGGCGCGTTCCGGGGCCGGAGGAGCTCGAGCGCGCGCGCGCGGCCTGCGGCGCGGAGGCCTGGAGCCTCCACCTGCCGGACATGCTGGTCCGGCGCTCGCCCGACGTGCGGCTCGAGGAGGGCGGCTTCGGCAAGGGCGCCGGCCTCGACACCGCCCTCGACGCGTTGCGCAAGCGCGGCGTGCGTCGCGCCCGCCTCGACCTCGGCGGCCAGCTGGCCCTGCTCGGCGAAGGCCGGCCCTGGAGCGTCGAGCTGGCCCATCCCGACGCCCGCGGGCGGGCGCTGCTGCGCCTCGAGCTCGATGGCGGCTCCCTCGCCACCTCGGGCAACAGCGAGCGCGGCCGCGACGTCGGCGAGGAGCGCGTCGGGCACCTGCTCGACGGTCGCAGCGGACGCCCCGCCCCCGACTTCGGCAGCGCGACCGTCTGGACCTCGACCGCCCTCGACGCGGACTGCCTCTCGACCGCCGCCTTCGTCCTCGGCCCCGAGGCCGGTCCGTCCCGGATGGCCGCGCTCCCCGGCGTGGAGGCCCTGTGGATCCTGCGCGGCGCGGAGCGCCCGCGGGGGATCGCCACGGAAGGCCTGCGCGGTCGCCTCTTCCCCCTCGACCCGAAGTTCGAGGTCGAGTGGATCCCCACTCCCTCTCCACCCCCCCTCTCGGGGGAAAGGTGACGCAATCGATGTCTGATCGCTATTCCGTCTCGCCGACCGCCCTGCTCCTGGCGAGCCTCCTTCCCGCCGCCCCCCTGCTGGCCCAGGAAGAGGCCACGGTCGAGGAGCGCCTGACCAAGCTCGAGGAAGAGAACGCCCGCCTCAAGAGCCAGATGGACGCCGTCTCCGGCGAGCTCGAGCGCTTCGAATTCCGGGACATCATCCCCGTCATCGGCGACAGCGTCTTCGGCCTCGGCCCGGCGGCCTCGAAGGTCTACTCCAAGGACCAGGGCTTCTCGATCGGTGGCTACGGCGAGATGGTCTACGAGGACCCGGCCGGCTCCTCCACCGCCACGGCCGACTACCTGCGCAACATCATCTACGTCGGCTACAAGTTCGACGAGCGCTGGGTGTTCAACTCCGAGATCGAGATCGAGCACGCCGACGAGATCTTCGTCGAATTCGCGTACCTCGAGTACCTGCAGTCGGACGCCTTCAACGTGCGCACCGGCATGCTGCTGATGCCGATGGGCTTCATCAACGAGATGCACGAGCCGACGACCTTCCGCGGCTCCTCGCGGCCCGAGACCGAGACCCGGATCATCCCGAGCACCTGGCGGGAGAACGGCGTGGGCGTGCTCGGCGACGTCGGCGAGTTCAGCTACAAGTTCTACGTCGTCAACGGCCTCGACGCCGCCGGCTTCAGCGAGACCGGGATCCGGGGCGGGCGCCAGAAGGGCAGCAAGGCCCTGGCCGAGGATTTGGCGGCGGTGGCCCGCGCGGACTGGAACTCGGACTTCGGCCTGAACCTCGGCGTCTCGGGCTACTACGGCGACTCGGGCCAGGGGCAGTCGGGCTTGGCGGACGCGACGACGATGATCCTCGACGCCCACCTGCAGTACCAGTGGCAGGGCCTGCGCGTGCGGGGCCTCTACGCCATGGCGGACCTCGACGACACCGAGGCGGTCTCCGCCACGAACGGGACGGTCGTGGGCGAGGAGATGCGGGGCTGGTACCTCGAGGCGGGCTACGACCTGATGAGCGCCTTCGCCCCCGACAGCGGCCAGGCGGTGATCCCCTTCGTGCGCTACGAGGAGCTCGACACCCACGCCTCGGTGGCCGACTCCCTCGTCGCCGACCCGGCCCAGGAAGACGAGGTCACGACCCTCGGCGTCGACTGGCTCCCGATCCCCAACATCGTCTTCAAGGCCTCCTACCAGGACTTCGACACGGCGACCGACTCCTTCCAGGTCAGCTTGGGCTATGTCTTCTGATCGACGACGAATCTGCAAGTGGGCCGCGGGGGCCCTCGCGCTCCTCGCCGCCACCGCGCCGCCGGCCCTGGCCGGCAGCGGTCCGGGGCTCGCCCCCGCATGGAGCCCCGCGGGCAAGACCTTCCTGAACCGCGACGAGGCGCTCGCCCTCGCCTTCCCCGACTGCGAGGTGGAGCGCACCACGGTCTACTTGAGCGAGGCCGACTGCGCGCGCATCCAGAAGGCCGCCAAGGTCGACTTCGACAGCCGCGTGGTCTACCCCTACCGCGCCACGCGCGAGGGGAAGTGGGTCGGCACGGCCTACTTCGACACCCACCGCGTGCGCACCCTGCGCGAGACGCTGATGGTGGTCGTCAAGGCCGACGGCAGCCTCGACCGCGTGGAGGTCCTCTCCTTCGGCGAGCCGCTGGACTACGTGCCCCGGGCCAAGTGGTACGCCCAGTTCCCGGGCGCCACCCTCGACGACGAGCTGCACCTCAAGCGCCGCATCCGCAACGTGACGGGGGCGACCCTGACGGCCCAGGCGACGGTCGGTTGCACGCGGCGGGTGCTGGCCCTGCACGCGGAGCTGCGGCGTCAGGAGCTCGAGCGCGAGAAGGAGCGCAAGCGGCGCGAGCGAGAGCGCCGCGAACGCGAGAAGGCCAAGACCCAGGCAGGCGCGGGAGAGGCCCCGCCGCCCCCGAGCCGGTCGCGCCCTCGATGACCCGAGCGGAGTGCTGGTTCGTCCACCTCTCCAACGTGGCGGTGGGCGGCACGGGCCTCGTCTACGGCTGGATGCGGTACTTCGCCGAGCCCGCGGACGAATTCGCGGTGGTCAACCACCCCTGGCAACCCGAGCTCCAGCACGCCCACATCCTCGTCGCCCCCCTGCTCGTGCTGGCGGTCGGCGTGGTCTTCGGCCCGCACGCCCTGGCCCATCTGCGCCGCGGAACACCCCGGGGCCGGCGCTCGGGCTGGACGCTGCTCCTGACCGCCTTCCCCATGATCTTCTCCGGCTACGCCCTGCAGGTCAGCGAGGGGGAGGCCTGGACCACGACCTGGATGTGGCTGCACCTGGTCACCTCGGGCCTCTGGCTCGGCTTCGCCTTCGTGCACCCCTTCCTCCCGGCCCCCCGCCGGGCGAAGGCCTGAGGCGGCCGGTCTTCAGGCCGGCGACGAGCTCTCGCGCGGGTCGCTGCGCCGGGCGAAGCGGCTCTCGAAGAACCAGCCCAGGGCGTGCAACAGGCTCGTGCGCCGGTGCGCCGCGACGACGGCGCGCACCAGGGCCTTGCGCCGGCCGCGGTCGGGCTCGTAGGCGATCATGAAGCGCAGGTAGTCGCTGCGCCTGAGCGCGGGCCCGTGGCGCGCTTCGCGCCGGCGGACGTAGCGGTACAGGCGCCGCAGGTTCGTCACCATCTCCCCCGCCGCGAGCTTGGGGCGCAGCTCCGAGCCGTCGAGGTCGATCACCCACAGCTCGGGGTCGGCCCCCTCCAGGACGGCGGCGGGCACCAGGAGATTCGTCGGCGTCAGGTCCGCGTGCAGGCAGCCGTGCTGGTGCAGCCTCCGCACGAGCTGGCCGGTGGCCGAGAGGAGTCCGGGCAGGACGCCCGGCGCCAGCTCACCCTGACGGGCCAGGCCCAGCACGAAGCCCAGGTCGAGGGTGTCCTCGATGCGACGACTGACGAGGTCGAGCCGCCAGCCCACGAGCCGCGCCGGCCGAGCCCGGGCGGCGACCACCTGGGGCGTGCGGATCCCCGCGCGCCGCAGGGAGGTGGAGAGCACCAGCTCGCGGAAGGGGCGCTCGGGGTCGAGGTACAGCTCGCCGGTGATCCAGCGCATCAAGCCGCCGTGGCTGAAGCGGCGCACGACGAAGCGCTCGCCTCCCGCGCGCAGCTCGTGGAGCGCCCGCCGACCCGAGAGCTCGCTGCGCCGCAGCTCTCCGTCGTGCTCGGGGCCGTAGCCCGCCTCGTGGATCTGCCGCGCGACGTCCGCGTGCAGGGCGAGGATCCCCCCCGGGCTCTCGTCGACGAAGTAGCCCGAAGGCAGCTCCGCGAGGATCGGCAGGGCTCTCGACATCCTGTGCGCCTCCGGCAGCCTGCGCCGCCGGGAGGGAGTGGAGCTCAGAGGCCGGCGCCGAAGCCAGGGCCGTCGACCTTGGGTTCGGGCTGCGGCTCGGGCGTGGGCTCGGGGGCCGGGCGGGACGCGCTGGGCTCGGGGCGCCGCGCGGGACGCGGCACCTCGCGCACGGGCGGCTCGGGCTGGGGCTCCTCGACGCCCAGGCCGAAGGAAGAAGAGGACGGCGCCGATTGCTTGGCCGGGGCCCGCTCCTCGGAGCGCGCCGGCTTGCGGGGAGCGCGCTCGCGCTCCCCGTCTCGGTCGCGGCGGGAGGGCTGGGAGTCGCGGCGGCGCCCTTCGCGGGAGTCGCCGTCGCGGGAGTCCCCCCTGGAGTCTCCGTCTCGGGAGCGCCCATTGCGGCTCCCCCGCCGGCGCCCGCCGCCACGCTCGCCACCACGCTCGCCAGAGGATTCACGTTCCTCGCGGCCCCGACCTCGGCCGCGGCCTCCGCTGGCACCTTCCCCGCGCGTGTCGTCGTCGCGCTCCCGATCCCCATCGTCGCGGTCACGATCACGGTCACGGTCACGGTCGCGATCGCGATCGCGGTCCCGTCCTCGGCCACGCGGGCCGGAGCGTCCGCCCCGGCGCTCGCGACCACCGTCGCGAGTGCGCGGCGGCGCGCCGTCCTCGAACACCTCCCCGACCTCGAGGAACTCGGTCGGGATGGGCTCGGAGAGGTACAGGGCCCCGCGGTCGTAGAAGTTGATGCCCTGCTCCCAGGCGTCGAGGGCGAAGACGGTCAGGACCACGTACTGGCGGGCCTGGCGGCGGCCCGACTCGCGGGCCTGGTCTTCGTCCTTGGCCAGGTGCAGGTAGCTGCGGCGGCCGGCGCGCAGGCCGTAGCGCTCGGCGCGCTGGGCGTCGCGGCTGCCGAGGCCCACGTAGAGCAGCTCCTGGGGCTTGGCGGCTTCGCCCGGGTCGACTTCGATCGAGTGCCCGTAGAGGGCTCGGATCCGGCCGTCGTCGATCGAGTAGCGCATCCGGTCGCCGCCCTCGATGGCCTCCTCGATGTCCTCCTCCTCGATCGCCTCCCCCAGGCGCTCGTTGAGCACCTGGACGACCTCGACCAGGTCCGCCGAGCCGTAGCGGTCGAGCTCGATGTCGAACTCCTCCGGCTTGTGGCGGAGCATGTAGGCCAGGGAGCGGGTGATGCGTTCGATCAGGGAGGGATGCGTCATGTCGGCGATGGCTGGGGGCCGGCGAGGATCGGTATGGGGTGGCCGCCGGCCGGCGCGGGCAGGGTGGGCCGGGCATTGTAGCCAGGCCCACCGCGACCTTCCACGGGGGACGAAGAGGCCCTGGGGGCCTGCGGGCGCCCGGATCAGCCCCCTTCGAGGGCCCCCATTTCTCCCTCGCTGCGCCCGATGACCGCGGCGCCGCAGGAGTCGGACCAGACGTTGACCACGGTGCGCATCATGTCGAGGGGTCGGTCGACGGCGAGCAGCAGGGCCGCCCCCTCCAGGGGCAGCTTCAGGGCCGAGAGGATCGTCAGCATCATCACGAGCCCCGCGGAGGGGATCCCGGCCGCGCCGACGCTGGCCATGAGCGCCATCATGACCACCAGGCCCTGGGAGGTGAGGCTCAGGGGCTCGCCCCCCAGGCTCGCGTAATACTGGGCCAGGAAGATCACCCCGATGCACTCGTAGAGCGCGGTCCCGTCCATGTTGATCGTCGCGCCGAGCGGCAGGGTGAAGGAGGTCACCTTGTTGCTCACCTTGCCGCGCTCCTCGACGGTCCGCAGGGTGACCGGGAGGGTCATGCTCGAGGAGCTCGTGCTGAAGGCGGTCATCAGGGCCGGCGACATGGCGCGGAACCAGGCCCGGGGGTTCACCCGGCCGGCCAGCTTGAGCACGAGCGGCAGGACGACGCCCGCGTGCAGGACCAGGGCCAGGGCGACGGTCAGCATGTAGAGCAGCAGCGCCTTGAAGGGCTCCACGCCGGTGCTGGCGACCACCTTGACGAGCAGGGCGAAGACGCCGTAGGGCAGGAGCGTGAGCACGCCCTCGGCCATGCGCATCATGACCTGGAAGAAGGACTCGAAGAGGTCGCGGATGCGACTCGAGTGGGGCTCGGCGGTGCGCGTGATGAAGTAGCCGAGCAGCAGGGCGAAGAAGATGATCTGCAGCATCGCCCCGTTGGAGGTCAGCGCCGTGGGCACGTTCTCCGGCACCATGCGCTTGAGGATCTCGATGAAGTTCTCGCTGCGCTCGCCGACGTTCGCGTTGGCCGAGAGCCCGAGCTTGGCTCCCTCGCCGGGGCGGATCAGGTTGACCAGGAGCTGGCCCAGCAGGACAGCGAGGAGGCTCGTGACGCCGTAGTAGGCAAATGTCTTGAACCCAAGGCGCCGCAGGTCCTTGAGGGCCCCCACGCTCGCCACCCCGGCGACGATCGAGCTCATCACCAGGGGCACGATCAGCATCTTCAGGAGGGCCATGAAGATGTCCGCGGCGAAGGCGAACCAGTAGACCCACTTCGCGCGCGGGGAGTCGGGCTCCATCCCCAGGGCCAGGGCCACCGGCTCGGTCGCCTCGCGGTCCTCCGCGCGCACGAGCCACAGCACCTGACCGTTCTCGGCGACCTCGAGCACCTCCTCGAAGTCCCCCGGCGTGGACAGCGGGACCAGGCGCTCCTCCTCGCCTCCCCGACCGACGATCACCCGGTCGTAGGCCTCGCCGACGTCGAGCTGGGCCTTGGCGGCGGGTCCCTCGGCAGAGACGAGCTCGACGCCCCGGCCTTCAGTCGCCTTCCAGCCGGCGCCGCTCCAAGCGGGGGCCTCGAGCCCCCACTGCATGAGCAGTCCGACCACCAGGCCGGCGGCCATCCACCACAGGACCTTCCAGTGCGCTTGCATCCGGGAAGCCTAACGCACGGAGCGCGGCGGACCCAAAGACGGGCGGCCGAGCCCTGGGGCCCGACCGCTCGTCGGCTTCTTCGGCCTGTCTGCGTCTGAGGATCCTGTCTGCGTCTGAGGATCCTGTCTGCGTCTGAGAATCCTGTCTGCGTCCGAGGATCCTGTCTGCGCTTGAGTTCGCCGCTCGCGCCGCTCAGGCGGGCTGGCGGCCCTGCCAGTCGGCGCCGTTACCGTTCAGCTCCTCCTCTCCGTGGCGGGGCGACTGCCGCGGCCCCTCGGCGGGGCCTGCCTTCCGGAAGGACTCCGGCACCACCTTTCGCGAGTCGTTTTCGTCGGAGCCCGCTGCCTCGTCCCGGCGCGCGAAGCCGATCGACTCGAGCTCCCGGAAGAAAGCCTCGTCGCCGCGCACGATCACGGCCAGCTCCTCCCCGGTCTCCTCGTCGACCCAGATGAAGGAGGCTCGCTCCTTGGGGTCGTGATCCCCGGGGTCCACCCCCCGGGCCGGTACCTGCCCGCCGGGCTCCTCTGCCGAGCCGGGGGCGTAGATGTCGTACGCGCTCATGATTCCTGATCCCTCTTCAGATCCTTGCCGCTCTCGATGACCCATGATTCGGATCGCGACCTCGTTCGTTTCGCCCTTTTCGGTCGGCGCCGCTCGTTTTCGAAAGGCCGAGGTCAATTCGGCCGCCGAAAGCGCGCACCACCGGCCTGGGGCGGCGAGGCCCGGGACCCCTCCACCGTCGCCTCCCCCACCCTTCAGGTGCGTCGGGCCGTCCGAAGGACGCGGCGATCGCTGAAAACTTCCCGGACCCCTCCATACGAACGCCGGCCCCCCGCGATGGCGGGTGGCCGGCGGAAAGCGCGGCTCGCGTGTGAGGGTTTCGTCGGGGCGGGGCGGAGCCCCCGGCCGCCCTAATGCACCTCGAGAGCCTCGCGGTCGAGCTCGCTCGGGCGCTCGTGGCCGAGCAGCTCGAGAGTCGTGGGCGCGATGTGCAGGAGGTGCACGCCATCCGCGGGGAGCTGCACTTGGCGGTTCGAGAGGAACATGCCCGCGACGTGCTTCGGCGCGACCGAGACGTGGCCGCCGGACCAGTTGTTGTCATTGGCCTCGAAGATCGGGCCGGCCACGACGCTGCCGCTCGCGTCTTTGTCGAGGTCCGTGCCACCGGAGGTCGTCCCCCAGGAGACGCGGTAGTAGGGCTTGAAGCCGACCATCAGGTCGCCCTCGCGGTCCCGGTAGGGACCGTCGTGGACGTCGTCGATGAAGGTCACCTGCTCGACGGCGGGCGTGCTCCCCCCGTCGCGGTCGTCGGTCAGGGCCTCGAGCTTGCCGGCGATCTCCTCGAGCAGGGCGCGGCTCTCGGCCGGCTTCACGATCCCGTTCTTCTCGCGCCCCTCCAGGTTGAGGTAGATCATCCCCAGCCCCATGGCGTAGGCCTTCGTCTCGCTCCAGTCGACGAACATCAGGGCCTGGTTCATGCGCGTGCTCGGCAGCCCCTCCTGGACCTTCAGGTATCCCTCGCGGGCCAGCCAGTTGTTGAGGTGCACCTGGTGTCGGAAGCTCTGGAAGCCGTGGTCGGCGCAGACGAGCAGGGTGTCGCCGTCCTCGAGGTACTCCTCCGAGACCCAGCCGACGATGCGGTCGATCTGCTCGTAGATGGTCGGGATGACCTCGCGCAGCTGGATCTCCTCGTCGAAGAAGGTCACGACCTGGGAGGCCTTGGCCTCGTCGTAGAGCGGGTGCTCGGGGTCGTAGTACTGGTAGCACATGTGCTGCACGCGGTCCGGCACGCCGAAGACCGACATGAGGGCGTCGAAGTCCCCCTCCTCCAGGGCGGCCCGGGTGACCTTCTCGCGCCACTTCATCGTGAACTCGAGGTCTTGGAGCATGGTCTCGACGTCGATCACCCGGTCCTTGAAGGGCATCGTCAGGCAGGCCCAGCCGAAGGTCTCGAAGGCGCCGCCGATGCGGCTCGAGAGCTCGCCGGAGAAGGACTTGGGCTGGCTGACCGGCTGCCAGAACTGCGGGTTGGCCGGGTCGATGTCGAGGGTGTTGACGAAGAGGGTGAAGGCGTCCCCGTTCTCGAGGATCTTCACGCGCGTGACGGCGTGGGCCTTGATCAGCGGGTTCAGCTCGAAGCTCAAGCGGTAGAAGTCCGACCAGACGCCGTCGTCCAGGTCCTGGGTCTGGCCGTCGATCGTGATGCGAGCCCCTCCGTCGCGCTGCTCGATCACGACCGGCGCCGTGGCCCGCGGGTGGTGGTCCGAGTCCAGGGGATCGACCAGCTTGTCGATCTCCTTCTTGCGCTCGCGCAGCTGGGAGCCCTCCTTCCAGCCGACCTGGCTGGGGGGCGCGAGCTTGGCCTCGATGGCGTCGCGCTCCTGCTCGAGCAGGTCCATCTCGTAGAAGTTCTTGGGCCCGTAGAGGGCGCACTCGATCTTGCCGTTGCGCCAGCTCGGGACGCGGAAGATCGTGCCCGCCGTCGCCGACTTGCGGCCCACGGGCTCCTTGTCGATCTCGTCCTCGCTCGTCGTGTAGACGAACCACTGGCCGTTGTCCCCGCGGCAGTCGGGCACGCCGAGCCCGCCGAGCACCTTGGCGCCGTCGGGCGCGGGCTTGTCCCAGGCCATGGCGGCGTCGAGCACGACGACCTTGGAGCCCGCCCGGGCGGCGTGGTCCCAGAAGGCGTCGACCTCCACGGGGTTGGCGACGATCCCGGGGACGGACTGGGGCACGTACTGCTTGGCGCTCTTCGCCCCCACGGCCCCGGCCGCGGCCAACACGATCGAGAGGCCGAGGGCGAGCCCCAGCTTGAGCCGCAGGAGCAGCTTGAAGGCCACGAGGAACACGAGCAGGACGCCCACACCGACGATGGCCATCAGGACCGTGCCATCGAAGCGCGCCAGGAATCCGATCAACGGCCCGGCGTCGAGGTCCACGACCTGCCGCTCCTCCGTGCGCTGGTGCCCGATGGCCGGGCTCGGCGCGCCGCCGTCGCCCAGGCTCCCGTCCGGCAGGACGAGGTCGCGCTTGACGAAGCCGGGCACGCCGGTCTTGGAGGGGTTCTGCCCCGTGTTGAGGGAGGCCCAGGCCACGGGCGACTCCGCCGAGTAGGTCGTCCCCAGAGGCGCGAAGGTCCCCTCGCCGGCGAGGCGCGCGACGTTCGGCATGCGACCCGCCTCCGCCAGGGCGGCGGCGGTGCGGTAGTCGCCGCCGTCGAAGCCGAGGACGATCACGCGCCCGTCGGCGACGGGCCCCGCGGCCGCGGGGGCCGAAGCGCTCCCCAGGAGCATCCAGGCTCCGGCCAGGAGCGAGATCAAGAAGGCCAACGGAGCGGGGCGGAGCAGGGCGGCGGGACGTCGGTGCATGAGGATCGGCACTACCCCGCCGGTCGCGGACGGGGGTATCCTGCGGACCGGCACAAGAGCCGTCGGCAGGTGGAAGAGGAAGCGAATCAGTTGACGATCGAGGACTCCCGGACGGATGCCCTGGGAGGCGTCGAGCGGCGAAATCGGCCGCAAAGCCTAACAGGCCCTCGTGGGGAGTCCTACGGCGATCGAGAGAGGCTGCTGGTCCCTTCGGTCGAAAAGCCTGCCTCGATCGAAAAGCCCCTCGCGGTCGGAAAACATGGCCGGGGCGCGGTGCTCGCCTTGATCGGCCTGGCCGCCGCGGCGGCCCTCGTCGCGCTCTACCTGCGCACGGGGGCCTCCGGAGCAGGCGACGCTTCCCTCTCGCCGCGCTCCCCGGACTCCGCCCTCGCGCCCGAGGTCGGCCGGGATCCGGGCGGGATCGACGCCACCGGCCCCGCCGCCGGCGGGGAGCGGAGCGGGGCTCGGCCGGTCGCGCCACTGGGCAGCGACCGCGGCTCGGCTCCTCAGTTCGAGGGACGCGGCTCGATCCGAGGTCAGGTCACCGTCCCGAAGGGATTCGAGGCCCCCGCCAACCTCCGCTTGCACATCGGCCCGAGCGACTCCCTCTTCGGCCGCGAGCGAGCCGAGGCGCGCTCTCAGGAGACCGGCCCCGGCGAGTTCAGCTTCCAGGACGTTCCCCTCGGCGGCTACGACGTCTGGGTCGAGGGAACGGGCCTGAATTCGCGCCGCCAGGCGGTGCTCCTGACCCAAGCCGCCTCCAGCCCCTACGTCATCCTGCAGCTGGCCCCCACCGGCTTCGTCGACGGCTTCGTCAAGAACCGCGACGGCCGACCGGCGCGCGAGCTGCTCGTCACCCTCGAGCCTCGCAACGGGGCCGAGCGCCTCGAGACGCGCACGCGCGCCGACGGCTTCTTCCTCTTCGACGACGTGCCCGACGGGGAGTACGGCATCTACTTCGGTCCACGCGAGGCGCCGTTGGTCGAGGGCCGTGAGCTCGCCTTCCGCGCCCCCTCGATGCGCTACCCGCCGGTCGAGCTGCCCCCGGCCGCCGACGTCCTGATCCACACCACCGACCCCGCTGGCCGACCCCTGGGGGAGGTGCGGCTGACGGGCTTCGGCCGACCCAGCGGTCGTCTCGAGCTCGAGACCGACGGCGCGGGCCTCGGCTGGGCCTACAACCTGCCGCCCGGGCGCTACAAGGTCGCCGCCCTGGGTCCCGACGGCGTGCAGAGCAAGATCACGATCGAGGTCGAGGACGAGCCAGGGCAGGAGTTCTGGATCGCCCTCCACTGACCTGCGCCGGTCCCGGGCTCAGGCCTCGAGCGCCTGGGCGAAGTCGGCGACGAGGTCCGCCGGCGCCTCGATCCCGACCGAGACGCGAACGCAGCCGGGGTGGATGCCGATCGCGGCGCGTTCTTCCGCAGACATGTGAGCGTGGGAGCTCGTCGCCGGCTGGCTGACCAGGGTCTCGACGCTGCCCAGGCTGGGCGCCGCGAGGGCGACGCGCAAGCGGTCCAGGACGCGCGCCGCCGCCTCGTCGTCGCCGTCGAGGGTGAAGCTCAGCATCCCGCCGCCGCCCGACAGGAGCTCGCGGGCGCGCGCGTGCTGAGGCGAGCTCGCGAGGCCCGGGTAGGCGACGGCCACGACGCGCGGGTGCCCCTCGAGGAAGTCCGCCAGGGCGCGCGCCCCCTCCTGGTGCGCGCGCATGCGAAGCGCGAGGGTCTTCACCCCGCGGTCGATCAGGAAGGCGGTGTGCGGGTCGAGGCAACCGCCGGCGTCCATGCGCCAGTCGGTCACGCGCGCGAGGAGCTCCTCGCCGCCGGCCACGACGCCGGCGATCAGGTCGGCGTGGCCTCCCAGGTACTTGCTGGCGGAGTGCACGACGACGTCCGCGCCCAGCGCGAGGGGGCGTTGCAGGATCGGCGTGGCGTAGGTCGCGTCCACCGCGAGCCGCGCTCCATGGTCGTGTGCCAGGCGCGCGAGGGTCGGGAGGTCGGCGACCTCGAGCGTCGGGTTCGCCAGGGACTCGCACAGCAAGAGGCGCGTGTCCGGACGGAATGCGGCTTCGACCGCCGCGCGATCGTCGATGTCCACGAAGTCCACGCTCCCCCCCGCCGCTTCGAGGCAGCCCTCGAGCAAGCGTCGCGTCCCGCCGTAGATTCGCTCCGCGGCGACGACGTGCCCGCCCGGCAAGGCCGTCGCCATCAGCGCCGCGTGCATGGCCGCGTTGCCGGAGGCGAAGCAGCGCGCGCCGGCAGCGCCGTCGAGGGCGGCCAGCCGGCGTTCGAGGGCGGCGACGGTCGGGTTTCCGTAGCGGCTGTAGAAGCGCGTCTCCGCCACTCGGCCCTCGCGCAGGAGGGCGCGGTCCGCCTCGCCGGGCACGAAGGTCGCCGACTGGTAGATCGGCGTGACGACCGCGCCGTCCTCGGGCCCGGGTCGGCGGCCGGCGTGGATGCAGAGGGTGGCGAGGTCGTGGCGATCTTCGGGGGGGCTCATCGCAGCTCCGGGCGTTGGATGCGGTTGCTTCGTCGCGCAGCGGACAGGATAGGCCATCGAGCTCGCGAGATTCGGGCCTCGGGCCTGGCTATACTCCCGCGCGGATCTCCCCGCCGCGACCTCACCGCCCGCCCCATGGCAGCCGCTCCGCTTCTGGACCTCTCCACCATCGACCTCGAGCAGCGCATCTTCGGGCCCGAGGAGCTGCGCGCGAGCCTCGCCCAGCGCGGCACCTTCGAGATGCTGAACGGGATCATCCACCGCGACGTCGAGGCGGGATTGATCGTCGGCTACAAGGTCATCCGCGCGGACGACTGGTGGGCCGCGGACCACATCCCCGGGCGGCCCCTCTTCCCGGGCGTGCTGATGATCGAGGCCGCGGCCCAGCTCTGCTCCTTCGACTTCGACCAGCGCAACCCCATGGGCGACGCCTTCGTCGGCTTCGCCGGCGTCGGGAAGACGCGCTTCCGGGGGACCGTCGAGCCGGAGGGCAGCCTCTACTTCGTGGGCAAGCTCGAGCGCCTGCGGAGCTCGATGTTCACCTACGCCGCCCAGGGCTTCTACGCCGGCAAGCTCGTTCTCGAGACCGAGGTCACGGGCACCGTCATCTAGCCGTTCTCGGCGCGAAGGTCCCGCGCCGGCCGTCGGCCCTAGCAGTCCGTGGTAGAAGTGCTTTCGGTGCAGATCGTCGGCATCCGCTTCGGATCGGCAGCGGAGAACGCAGGCGAATCCGTGGATTCGTCGAGGATCGAGGATGTCGATCCGGAGTGGAGGACGGCGGTCTGCACCGGAATGACTTCTGCCACGGGCTGCTAGACGCCCTGCCCGAAGGCCGCCGGCGCGTCGCGGATCGGGATCGCCTCGCCGTCGGCGTCGAGGATCTCGAGCACGTCGAGCTCGACGCAGGCGCAGGGGACGCCCACGAGCTCGGCGATCGAGGGCTTCGTCTTCCCGCCCTCGCCGGTCACGGCCTCCTTGACGTAGGTGCCGTGCTGCGTCCGGATGCGCAGGCGCCACTGCAGCGGCTCCTCGGCGGGCTCGCAGGCGAGGACCTCGAGCCAGCGCTCGCGCACGAGGTCGGCGCGGCGGTGGGCGACGCGCTGCGGCGTCTTCTGCTCGAGGTCGACGCGCCGTCCCGGGAGCGCCTCGAAGGCGCCCGCTTCGGGCTCGTGCTCGGCCTCCACCAGGACGCCGTACTCCTTCGCGTTCTGCATCTCCTTCAAGACGCGCACGCGGGCCTTGTCCGACCAGTGCAGGCCCTCGATCTCGAGCCGCCCCTCGTTGCGGCGGTTGATCTCGGCCTCCAGGGCGGCGAGGTCGACCGACAGCTCCTTGGGGTCGATCAGCTCGAGCACGAAGGGCCGCCCGCGGCCCAGCATGCGCACGTTGATGTCCTCGCGGCCGGCGCCGTGGAACTTGTTCTTGCGCGTCTTGACCGCGGCGCCGATCACCCAGGAGACGAGCTCTTGCACGGAGTCGCGGGTCAGCTTGCCGAAGCCTTCGCAGTGCTCGCACTTCTTCCGGCGCCGGGGGTGGCCCTTGCACTGCGGACAGTAGAACACCGTCTGCGGCAGGTCCCGGGTGAGCTTGCGGTAGCGGCCTTCGACGAAGACCTTTCCTCGGGGCAGTGCGGTCATGGAGGCGCCTTGGGCGGTGGCCGGCAAGGGCTCGCTCGCCCAGCAGCCCGAAGAGGATAGCGCCTGCAATCCCGGCTGCAAGTTCCTCGCAGCCCCCCCGCTTCCTACAATTCGCGCCCCGCGCGGCCCCCGTGCCCCGGACGCGCCGGCCGAGCCGCATGCACCCCTACCTCTTCTCCGTCCCCCTCTGGTTCCGGGACGAGCCCTTCCACCTGCGCTCCTTCGGCGTCCTGGTGGCCCTCGGCTTCCTCTTCGGGGCCCACCTGCTCCAGCGCATGGTGGCGAAGCACGGGGACGACCCCGAGGGGGACCCCGAGCGCTATTCGGCGATCATCCTCTGGGCCCTCTTCGGCGTCTTCGGCGGCGCGCGCGCCTTCTACGTCGTGGTCGAGATCCTGCGCGACTCCCCCATCGGGCAGCGCTACCTGGACGACCCCCTCTCCATGCTCTTCTTCTGGGAGGGGGGCCTGGTGATGTACGGCGGGCTGCTGGGCGGAACGACCGCCGGCGTGCTCAAGGCGCGCATGCTCGGGGTGCGCTGGGTCCACCTGCTCGACATGGGGCTCATCGCCGGCTTCTTCGCCCAGGCGGTCGGTCGCATCGGTTGCCTGCTCGTCGGCGACGACTACGGCAGCCGCGTGCCGGAGTCCTGGCAACACATGCCCTTCCCGATCACGCTGCGCGTCCCCGACCCGCTGCCGGAGGGCAGCCTCTTCGGCGCGGAGAACGCCGGACAGGTCCTGTGGGCGACACAGACCTGGATGAGCCTGAACGCTCTGCTCCTGGGCTTCATCGGCTGGAGCATCTTCCGCAGGCGTCGTTACACCGGACAGACGGCCCAGTGGCTCGTGCTGCTCTACGCCGTCGGCCGCTACGCGATCGAGGCCTTCCGGGGCGACGAGATCCGAGGCGTCTGGTTCGGCGGCGCGATGAGCACCTCGCAGCTCATCTCGGTGCTCGCGGGGCTCGTGGCCCTGGCCCTGCTCGTCAAGAACCGCCAGCGCAGCGAGCCCGGCCTGCCGGGGGCCCCGGTCGAGGCATGAAGCCCGCCCCCGGCCGCGCGCCCCTCGTCGCGGGGGTCGACGAGGCGGGGCTCGGTCCCCTGCTCGGCCCACTCACCCTGGGCTACGCAGTCATGCGCCTGCCGGCGGAGATCGACAACGTCTGGGAGGCGCTCGACGACGTCGTCGCCCGGGAGGCTCGCGCGGACGCGACGCACGTGATCGTCGCCGACTCCAAGCGCGTCCACGCCCGCAATCCGCGCGGGCGCCGGCGCCTCGAGACGACGACCCTGGGTTTCCTCGCCCAGCTCCCGGAAGGCGCGCCCGCGAGCGGCGCGGACCTCCTGCGCACGAGCCCCGAGTCGATCCGGCCGCGGGCCGCGGAGGTGGCGCGCCATCCCTGGTACGACAGCTTGCCGCCGACCCTGCCCCTCTGGTGCGACCCGGGGCGCCTCGAGCTGCGGGCCGAGGCCCTGCGACGAGCCCTCGCGTCGCGGGAACTGGCGCTGGTCGACGGCGGCGTGCGCGTGGCGCCGGCCGGTGAGCTCAACCGTTCCTTCGCCCGCACGGGCAGCAAGGCCGCCACGGTCTGGAGCCTCCTGCGCGGGATCCTCGGCCACCTGTGGGAGACCCACGCCACGCGCGGCCTGCACGTCATCGTCGACCGCCAGGGCGGCCGCTTCCGCTACGGGTCGCTGGTCGCGGCGGCCTTCCCCGCCGCCCACCTGCGCGTGGCGGGCGAGAGCCCCGACCACTCCGAGTACCTGCTCGAGGAGCCCGGAGGGCCGCGCCGCATGCACCTGACCTTCGCCGAGCGCGCGGAGGACCGGGCCTTCACCGTCGCTCTCGCCTCCTGTTTCGCCAAGTACGCGCGCGAGCTCGCCATGGAGGCCTTCAACGCCTGGTTCGGCGCGCGCCAGCCGGGGCTCGCGCCCACCGCGGGCTACACGACCGACGGCCGGCGCTGGGTCCGGGACGCCGAGGCCACCCTGCGCAACGAGGGCCTCGATCCCGAGCTCGTGATCCGCCGGCGCTGAACGCCTCCTGGCTCGAGAGGTTCGCGCTCAGTCGTAGGGCGTCAGGGACTCGGGCGGGAAGCGCGCGGCGGGGTCGCGCGCGGGGTCGTAGTCGGGATTGGGGGTCGGTCGCGGGGCCCCCACGCGCTCGAGCCAGGCCTCCAAGCTGCGGACCAGCTCCGCGGCCCGCGCCGGGGCGCTTGAGGCCAGGTCGCGCCGCTCGCCGGGGTCCGTCTCCAGGTCGTAGAGCTCCACGCGCCCGTCCTCCCACCATTGGTGGACCTTCGAGCCGCTCTCCAGGTCGAGCCAGGTCGTGGCGGGCCGGGTCCCCTTGCGATGCTGGTAGTGCGGGAAGTGAAAGCCGACGCCGCCCCCCGGGCGCCGAAGGACGGAGGCCTCGCCGAGCAGGACCGGCAAGAGGCTCACTCCCTCGACGCCTTCGGGCAGCTCCCCGACGCCGGCGAGCTCGGCCACCGTGGGCAGGAGGTCGAAGCCGACGGCCGGGACCCCGCTCACCGCGCCCGCGGCCACCCCCGGGCCGCGCACGATCCAGGGCACGCGCACGCCGCCCTCCCAGAGCGAGGACTTCCCTCCCCGCAGGGGGCCGTTGACGTTGGCCGGGTCGGCGGTCGGGTAGGTGCCGTTGTCGGAGGTGTAGAAGACCCAGGTGCGCTCAGGGGGCGAGAGCTCGTCGAGGGCTTCGAGGAGCTGGCCGACCGCCGCGTCGAGGTCGAGGGACATCGACGCGAAGTCCACGTCGGCGTGCCGCTCGCCGGCGGGCCAGCGCTGGACGCGCGCGAGGCTGCTCCTCCTCGACTGCGGCGCGAGGTGCGGTGCATAGTGGGAGACCTGCAGGTAGAAGGGACGACCGTCGCGCTCGCGTCGACGCAGGAAGTCGATCGCGCGCCGCGTGACGCTGAAGCAGCGCTTGGGGTCGGGGTCGATCCGTTCGCCCTCGTCCCCCTCCTCGTTTCCGGTGGCGCCGTCGCCTTCGTCGAAGCCGTGGGCCACGGGGCCGCCGGCCCCGAGGTGCCACTTGCCGAAGTGGGCGCTGCGGTACTCGGGATGGGCTGCTGCGAGCAGCTCGGGGATGGTGTCCAGCTCGCGGGAGAGCTCGCGCGTCCCCTGCGGCGGGAGCAGGCGGTTGCCGCGGTAGAAGGGCTCGAACTTGTGCGGCGGCCGGGGCACGTCGGTGAAGCCGAGGGCTGCGGGCGAGCGCCCGGTCAGGAGCGACGCGCGGCTCGGGGAGCAGTTGGGGTGCGTCGCGTAGGCGCGCGAGAAGCGCAAGCCCGCAGCCGCCAGGCGCTCCAAGCGAGGAGTGCGGACGAAGTCGCTGCCCGACTCGGGGACGTCGGGGTCCATCGCCACCGAGGTCGCGCCCCAGCCCTGGTCGTCCGTCAGGATGACGACGATGTTGGGTGGGCCGGCGGGCTCCCGTGCGCAGCCCGCCAAGGCGAGGGCGGCGCAGGCCGATCCCAGCGCGAGCGCGAGCCCCCTTCGGAGCGTGGACGCCGAGTGCTTGCGGCGGGGACCGAGCATGGGGAAGACGATAGCGCCCGGCGGCCGCCTCCCCCTCGCCTCTCCTCGCATCTCGATCTCCGCCGGGGGCCGTTCGCCTCGGCGGCGGCCGAAGGCCCAAGTTCTCGTCGACCCCCGTTGGGGGCAGTGTAGGCTTTCGCAGCCGCCCCCCCGCCTTCCCCCCCAGCGACTTGAAGACCGCCATCCTCGGCGCCGGCATCTCCGGCCTCGCCCTCGCCCGCCACCTCATCGACGGGGGCCTCGACCCCGCCGACGTCGAGCTCTTCGAGTCCGCGCCGAAGCCCGGCGGCCTCTGCCACTCGAAGATCGTCGACGGCTTCACCTACGACGTCTCCGGCGGCCACATCCTGTTCAGCAAGGACGCCGAGGTCATGCAGTGGATGAAGGACCAGGCCGGCGGCGACGAGGCCTTCGTGCGGCGCGACCGCAACACGAAGATCCGCTTCGGCGACCACTGGGTGCACTACCCCTTCGAGAACGGCATCGGCGACCTGCCCCCGCAGGCCAACCTCGACTGCCTCAAGGGCTACGTCGAGGCCTGGCACCGCCGCACGGCGGACGGCTCGGAGGCGCCCCGGGACTTCAAGAGCTGGATCCTGTGGCGCTTCGGCGCGGGGATCGCCGAGCACTTCATGACTCCCTACAACGAGAAGATCTGGAAGCGCGAGCTCGACCAGATCTCGAGCGGCTGGGTCGCCGGCCGCGTGCCGGACGCCCCCATCGAGGACGTGCTCAAATCCGCGATCGGGATGCGCACGGAGGGCTACACCCACCAGGCGATCTTCTACTACCCGAAGTCAGGCGGCTTCCAGGCGATCACCGACCGCATCGCCGCCTCCCTCGAGGACCGCATCCGGCTCTCGACGCCGGTGACGCGGCTGCAGCGGGTCGGTGAGTCGTGGCAGGTGAACGGCGAGGCCTACGACTGCGTCGTCTCGACCCTGCCCCTGACGGTCATGCCGGAGATCGTCGAGGGTCTGCCGGCGGAGATCGCGGGGGCCATGGAGGCCCTCGAGTACAACTCCATGGTGACCTTCTTGCTGGCCCTCGACCGGCCCGAGCACCCCGACCTCTCCTGGATCTACTTGCCGCACCCCGAGCAGGGTCCGACGAACCGGGTCACCTACATGTCGAACTACTCGCCCGGCAACGCGCCGGAGGGCAAGACGTCATTCCTGTGCGAGGTGACCGTGCCCGGCGGCGCCGCCTTCCCGGGCGCGGAGCTCGAGCGCGAGGTGGTCGACGGCATGGCGCACGCCGGGCTCCTCTCCCGCGACGAGATCCTCTTCACCGATCGCAGCGAGGTGAAGCACGCCTACGTCGTCTTCGACCACGACTACGACGCCAAGCGCGGCGCGGCCCTGGGCTGGCTCGAGGAGAACGGCATCGTGCCCCTGGGACGCTTCGGACGCTTCGAGTACGACAATTCGGATCAGTGCGTCATCAAGGCCCGTGCGCTGGCCCGCGAGCTGCTCGATCGCGCGGCCCGCGGTTGAGAACCGGCTCGCGCAGCTCGCTCGCGGCGGAGTGAGTCCGCGAGAAGCGCCGTGGTGGCGTTTCCTGACCTTCGCTCCGGAATCGGGCTTTCTCAGAGACGCGCCGGAGGAGTAGATTGGACGAACGCGCGAGGCTGGGCCCCGTCGGGGTCCGAGCCGAGGCCCCCCCATCTGGTCCATTTCGAGGAGGTCCGTCCATGTCTCCGCTCCCCCCCGCTCTCTCCCGAGTCCTGCGGCTCTTCCTGTCCGCCTTCCTCTTGGCCGTGCCGGGCTTCGCCCGCGACTGGACCGTCGACGACGACGGCAACGCGAGCGGGGCGGACTTCTCGGACATCCAGGCCGCCATCGACGCCGCCGGAGAAGGGGACACGATCCTCCTCCACGCGGGCGAGTACCCCGAATTCCTGCTCGACGGCAAGGGCCTGAACCTCGTCGCCCTCGAGCCCGGGGTGCGGGTCCTGTCGATCGCGAGCCCCACCACGATCCGGAACGTCGGCGCGAGCTCCTTCGTGAACGTCAGCGGGGTCGCCTTCTCGGGGCAGCAGCTCTTCACCCTGCGCCTCGACCTGAACTCGGGCCCGGTCTGGTTCGACGGCTGCAACTTCAACGGAAACTCTCCCGACTGCGGGTGCGGCGCCTCCGGGGGCCGCGGCGTTCGCTGCTACTTGTCGAGTGACGTGGGCTTCTTGCGCTGCGTCTTCCGGGGCGGAAACGGCGACCTGGGCAGCTGCGATTACGGGCAGCCCGGGCTCGCCGGCGGCAAGGCCGGCGACGGTCTGCGCGCCATCACCTCGCGAGTCGAGTTCCACGAGTGCTATCTCCGGGGAGGGATCGGCGGCAAGCCCTGCCTGTCGCATGTCCCGGCGGGCTCCTCGGCTCCCGCCGTGACCGCCTGCGACAACTCGGTCATCCACGCGTTCCGCTCCACCTTCCTCGGCCGACCGCACACGGGCCTCCCCACCTGCAGTCAGCCCATCGAGTTCGACGAGACCGTGGTCGTCCGACAGTTCGAGAGCCAGTTCCACACGCCCGACTGCCACCACTCGCTGCCCCTCGAGTTCCCGACCCTGGGCGCCGGCGCCTTCTGCTTCGGGACCCCGGGAGCCTGCCCGTGCTCCAACCCCGGTGGCGGAGGGGCAGGCTGCCGCAACTCCCATGGCCGCGGCGGAGAGCTCTCGGCGACCGGAGTGGCGAGCGTTCTCGCGGACACCCTCACCCTTCGGCACGAAGGGCTGCGTCCGGGCACGCCCATGCTCTTCTTCCAGGGCGAAGGGGCGGAAAATGGCGGCTTCGGCATCCCCTTCGGCGACGGCTTGCTGTGTGCCAGCGGACCGACGATCCGGCTCGCCACACGCATCGCCCCCGCGCAGACCGCCCTGCTCGGCTTCGGGGTGCCTGGCGACCTGCCGATCTCCGTGCGCGGGGACGTGCCCGGGCCGGGGACGACGCGCTTCTACCAGGTCTGGTACCGCGAACCGGAGAACGCCTGCTCGGCGGGTCCCTTCAGCACGAGCAACGGGCTCGAGATCGCCTGGGCCCCCTGACCGACGGCGGTCGCGGCGGCTAGCTCCTGCGGAGTGCCTCCCGCAGGCGCAGGCCGACCACGACGATCGTCGCCATCGGGATCAGGAGGGTCCCGGGCGTGGCGCAATAGAGGCCGATCAGGAGCCCCAGTTTCCAGGCCAGGCCGAGCGACCCCCCCGCCTGCCGCACGATGTAGGCCCCCAGGGGCCAGCCGAGGGCGAGGCCCAGGACGGGAGTCGGGGTCGCGGCGTCGAGGAGGTCGACCAGGAGGCCCGCGATCAGCAGCCCGAGGGTCTCTCCCAGCCCCTCGAGCCTCGGCCGGGCCCGGCGGCCGGCCCCGCCGGGGCCGGGGTCCGCGGCCGGGTCGTAGCCCGCCGGCAGGCGCTCCACCTCGACCTCCAGGGGCGTCTCCCCCTCCCGCTCCCGGTCGCGCGACATGGGCCCAGGGTAGCCCCCGGGGCGGATTCGGGCCCCGGGAGCTTGACGGATCGGAGGGATCGACGAGAGTGAAGGAATGTGCATCGGACGGTGGGCGCGGCAGGACCCTTCGGCGAGCCGACCCGGATTGGGTCCGGCGCTGCTCCTGAGCTTGCTCCTGGGCTCGCTCTCCGCCTGCGGAAAGAGCGGCGGCAGCCCGAACCTGGAGGGCTCCACCAATCCGGGCACCGACGTCGACGTCGCGCCCCAGGACCTCGCCTACCCGGTGCGCGGCCTGGTGCTGGCGCCGGGAGAGAGCCTCGCTCCCATCCTCCCGACGGTCACGGGGGACGTGACCTCCTACGCCCTCCTGGGCAGCCTGCCCGCGGGACTGACCTTCGACCCGGGGACGGGCGCCATCTCGGGAACGGCCGACGAGTTGGCAGAGACCCGCGTCGTGCGGGTCGTGGCGACGAATTCCGTGGGCAGCGACGAGATCGCCCTCTCGATCGGAGTGCCCGAGCTCTCGAACTTCGCCTTCGGCGTGAACGCCGCGGCGGGGTCGGTCTCCTCCTTCGTCATGGACCGCTCCTGCGGCACCCTGACGCCCGTCGACTCGCTCGTGGTGGCGGCGACGGCCCCCCTGAAGCAGGTCGAGCTGGACCCCGCGGGTCGCTTCCTGTGCGCCGTCGACAGCCTGCAGCTCGTGTGCGTGGGCGTGGACTCGGAGAGCGGAGCGCTGTCGGGCATCGAGTCGATCGCCTTCGAGATCGCCGGCTCCCACGGCCTCGCCCTGAACCCCGCCGGCACGGTCGCCTACGTCGCTTCCCAGAGCGAAGGCCTGCTGCGCAGCTTCGCGATCGACCCCGAGACCGCGACGATCGACCCCGAGCCAATCAGCGTGCTCACCACGGGGGAGGCACCGACGCGTCCCCTTGTGGACCCCTTCGGGCGTTATCTGATCCTCGAGCACGAGTTCGACGACGCCGGCGATCGCACGCCGCTGCACTGCTACACCCTCGACCCCGAGAGCGGCATCCCGACCCTGAGCACCGAGGCCAACCTGGTCGAGGTGGACCCGATCGAGATCGTCCTCGACCCGCGGGGTGAGTCGATGTACCTCACGACCACGTCGCCCCCGGAGTTCGCCAACTACGTGATCCACTACGTGGTCGACCCGACCACGGGCAAGCCCTCCTTCCTCGACATCGAGAAGGCGAGCCAAGGGCCCCACGCCCTGCAGGTCACGCCCGACGGCAACCGCGTCTACGTCTCCAATCGGGACTCGGCCAACATCACGCTGATGGAGGTCGACCCGGGGACGGGCAGCCTCGACAAGATCATCAGCTATGCGAGCACGAGCGGCGTCGAGGGGCTGAGCATCTCGGCCGACGGCTCGCGCATGTACGTCAGCGATCCCAGCGACATGTCGATCACCCTCCACGAGCTGGAGCAGGACTCGGGGGAGATCCTGCCGGGTGTCGTGCTGGCGAGCGCGGCGAGCTCCGAAGGGCTCGCGATCCTGTCCCTGGGAGGCGCGAGCGAGTTGCGCGCCAGCGACCTCTACCTCGTCGGGGCCGAGAGCGGGGACCTGCAGGGCTACGCGATCGGCGCCGAGGATGGCAGCCTGACCCTCTCCGGCGGTCCACACGCTGCAGGCGAAGTGGTCAGCGCCATGGCCATTCACCCATCCGGTGAGCTCATCTACCTCTCCGTGCAGGAGGACGAAGGGGGCGGCGGCGAGAACGAGGTCGCGGTCCTCGGCGTGCAGTGCGACGGGAGCCTGGTGGACCTCGGGATGGCGACGGACCTCCTCTCCGGCCGCCCCGGATCCATCGTGGTGCACCCCTCGGGAAGCACCCTCTACGTCGCCGTGGACGTCTTCGACCTCCTCCTCGCGTACCGCGTCGAGGAGGACGGCAGTCTCACGGTACTCGGCTCGCGCCCCCTGGGCGCCGAGCTCGCCGCCATGGCGGTCGACCCGAGCGGTCGCTTCCTCGCGACGGTTCACCGGCGGGCGGACGAGGTGGAGACGGACCGCGCCGTGGTCCACGCCATCGATCCGCTGACGGGCAGCCTGGCGGTGGGCGTGACCACCTCCCTCGCCGGCCACCCGACGGGCGTCGCCTTCGACCCCGCGGGCGAGCACGCCTTCATCCTGCTCGAGGACGACGAGCTCGAGACCCCCGACAGCGTGGCCTCCTTCGCCGTGGGCGTGGACGGCGCGCTGACCGAGAGCGGAGCGCCAGCCCTCACGCAACCGGCACCCCGGGCGATCGAGCTCACCCCCGACGGGCGCTTCGCTTTCGTGACCTTCGAGGTCTCGCAGCTCGACGAACAGGGCGCACCCGTCGGCGGAGGCCTCCTGGTCTACGTCGTCGACCCCGACAGCGGAGCGCTCACCAACGGAGCTGGCCTCTCCCAGTGGCTCAACTCCGAGCTCTCCGGCGAAGGCCCCACTCGCCTCGCCCTGAACCACGACGGCTCGCGGGTCTACGTCCTGACGGAGAGGTCCCACGAGGTCTGGGTCTTCGACGTCGACCCCGACACCGGGCTGCCCAGTATGGTCGAGGTCGAGGCGGTCGGGCCGAGCGACTTCGCCTTCGGCCTGCGGGTCACGCGCGAGTAGGCCCGCCCTCGGCGGCCGTGCGACCCAACTGGTTCCTGGCCCTGCCGGTGCCGGCCGAGCCCTGGCTCGCGGAGCGGGTGCCGCCCCCGCCGGCTCCACTGAAGGCCATTGGCGGAAGCGACCTGCACCTGACCGTGGCCTTCCTCGGGGCCTGCGGGGAGGAGCGCGCGCGGCGCGCCTGGGAGGGCCGCGGCGACTGGAGACTCGGAGCCACGCGCGTGCGACTCGGCGAGGTCGTGGCGATGGGGAAGCCGCGGCGATACTCGGCGCTCTCGGCGTTGCTCTCGGCCGGGGCCAGGGAGCTCGAGGAGGAGATCGCGCGCTGCCGACCCGCGTGGCTCGCCGCCGCGGGCGCGCGACCGGATCGCCGGCCGCCCCGCGCCCACCTGACCCTCGCCCGGCCCCCGCGCGGCGCGAGCGGCGCGGAGCGCGAGGCGGGGCTCGCTTGGGCTCGGGGCCTCGAGCTGGAGGACATCGAGCTCGGGCTGGACGAGCTCGCCCTCTACACCTGGAGCGCGGAGCGCCCGGCGCGCCTCTTCCGAGTCGTGGAAAGCCTGCGCCTCGAAGCCCGTTAGGCCCTCAGCGCTTCCACTCCAGGACGGCGCGCTGCAGGTAGGCGACCAGCTCCCCCACCGGCACGCGCTCCTGCTCCATCGAGTCCCGGTGGCGAACGGTCACGACGTCCTCGGCGAGGGTGTCTCCGTCCACCGTGACGCAGAAGGGCGTGCCGACCTCGTCCTGGCGACGATAGCGGCGGCCGATCGCCGCCTTCTCGTCGTAGAAGGTCGAGAGGCGCGCCATGCGCAGCTCCTGCTCGATCTCGCGGGCCTTCTCCGGCATGCCCTCCTTCTTGACCAGCGGGAAGACGGCCACGGTGGTAGGCGCGATCAGCGGGTGGAAGTGGAGCACGACGCGCGTGTCCTTCTCGAGCTCCTGCTCCTCGTAGGCGTCGACCATGAAGGTCAGCGCCATGCGGTCGATCCCGCCGGCCGGTTCGATCACGTAGGGGAAGTACTTCTCCTTGGTCTCCGGATCGAAGTAGCGCAGGTCGACGCCCGAGGCCTCGGCGTGGCGCGAGAGGTCGAAGTCCGTGCGGCAGGCGATGCCCTCGAGCTCGCCCCAGCCGAAGGGGTACTCGTACTCGACGTCGGCGCAGCCGGTCGAGTAGTGGGCCAGCTCGTCGGCCTCGTGGTCACGCATGCGGAGCTTCTCCCGGCTGATCCCGTGGCGCACGTACCAGTCGAAGCGCTCCTGCTTCCAGTATTCGTACCACTTGTCGTTCTCGGCGGGAGGCACGAAGAACTCCATCTCCCCCTGTTCGAACTCTCGCGTGCGGAAGACGAAGTTGCCCGGGGTGATCTCGTTGCGGAAGGACTTCCCGATCTGCGCGATGCCGAAGGGCGGCTTGATGCGCGCGCTCTCGAGGACGTTCTTGAAGTTCAGGAAGATGCCCTGCGCGGTCTCCGGGCGCAGGTAGGCCACGGAGCCGGCCCCCTCCAGCGGCCCGACGTTCGTCTTGAACATCAGGTTGAAGGAGCGCGCCTCGGTCAGCTCGCCGTGACACTCGCCGGGACGCTTCGAGGGCTTCTCGGGGCACTGGAGCTCCTCGAGGTGGTCCGCGCGGAAGCGGCCCTTGCAGGTCTTGCAGTCGACCATGGGGTCGGAGAAGCCGCCCACGTGACCCGAAGTCTCCCAGACCTTGGGGTTTTGGATAATGGCCGAGTCGAGCCCCACGACGTCGGCGCGGGTCGTGACCATGGAGGCCCACCAGGCCTCCTTCACCTTGCGCTTGAGCTCGACTCCGAGCGGTCCGTAGTCGTAGGTGTTGCCGATGCCGCCGTAGATCTCGGAGGCCTGGAAGACGAACCCCTTGCGCTTGCAGAGGGACACGATCTTCTCCATCAGGGTGGCTTGGGCGCTGGCCATGGCGGGCTCTCGGGGCGGGAGGGGTCGGGCGGGCTGGTGAGGATAGAGAGCCGAGCTGCGCGGCTCCAGGGGGGGCGCGCAGCTCGGCGGCTCGCAGAGGAAGGCGCGGGTCCTCAGCCGGGAATCGTGAGCTCGAGCCGGGTCGCCTGGTTGGCCTCGATCGTGAACTCGACCGACTCGCCCTCCCCCAGGCTCTCGTGCCACCAGCGTGCCCGGTAGGTGCCCTCGGGCAGGTCGGGGATCTCGAAGCTGCCGTCCTCGGCGCTGAGGGCCGAGAAATCGGAGTCGGTCACGACGACCCAGCAGGACATCCAGGGATGGGACGGCGAGGTGACCTCGAAGCGATCGGGGTGTTCGAGGACGGAGCGGTACTGGTCGCCCGGCCCCTGCAGGATCTGGAAGTCCTTGTTGTGCTCGGAGCTGGCCGCCACGGTGCGGACCATCGAGTCCGAGTTCCGGATCCAGAGGCTCGTCCCCGGCGTGACGAGCAGGGTGTGGGGCTCGAATCGGCAGTAGCGCTGGTTGATGACGGCCGTGGGATTGACGCCGGAGAGCTGCCCCTTCGGGACGTCGACGATGATCGCGACGTTCGCCAGCCCGCCTTCCGAGGAGACGAGGCGACTGCGGTCGCTCAGGTCGAGCGCGCGATCCGGCGCGGAGCACTCGGCTCGCTGCTCGTCGGTGGCCTCGAGGTCCGGGAGACGCGCCAGGTCCCCGTCGAAGCTCACGACGCCCTTGAGCGTGCCCCGGGGTCCCAGCATGGGCTGGGTCGGCACGCGCGCGCCCATCTCCCCCAGCAGGGACTGGATCAAGGCGTCCGTGTCCTCGTGGGACAGGGCTCGACCACGGATCACCCCGTCGGCGTCGATGACGAAGGAGGTGGGGTAGCGCAACACCTGGTACTCCATCGGGGGCACGGCCTGGCGCGCCTGAACGAGGGCGTTGCGCCAGGTGATCCCGTGCTTGTTGGCCACCTTCTTGAAGGTGTTGATCGTGTTCATGTCCACGTTGAGGCCGAGGACGCTCACGGGCGAGTCCTCGTAGCGCTTGTGGAGCTCGTTGACCCAGGCCAGGTCTTCCAGGTCTCCGTCCATCCGGGCGCTCCAGAAGTACATGAACAGGATCTGGCCCTGGTAGTCCATGGTGCTGAAGAGGACGCGCTCGGTGTCGCGCAGGTTGAGCGTGGGGTGCACGGCGCCGGGCATGGTCCAGCGGAACGTCTGCGCGCGCTCCCTCGCCAGCGAGCGGTGGACGTCGTCGGGCGAGCCGGCTGCCACTTCGTCCAGCAGGGCGAGGCCCTGTTCGAGCTCGACGCTGGTCGTGGCCTTCAACAGGATCGTGCCCTTGAGGAGCCTCGCCTGGAAGGCGATGAGCTCGTCCGACGTGTTGCGAAGCAGCTCGTCGAGGATGGGGACGTAGTCCTCGGGGTCGTTGACCGGGACCCAGGCCGAGAGCACGTCGAGGGCCTTGGTCAGCCTCGGCTCGTCGGGGAAGGTCGTGAAGATGAAGTCCAGGAGGTCGAACTTCAGGGCCTTCCACTCGACGTCGTCGTGCCCCTTGCTGCGCGAGCACCAATTCGCCAGGTAGATCAAGGCGTCATCGACGCCCTCGCGGCTGGCCTGCTCGAAGGCGGGGAGAATTCGCTCGACCCACTCCTCCGCGCCGTCGTGGCCCGTCGTCGCGATCGCCTGGAGGCGCGTCTCGTAGTCGAAGAGGGGCAGGGGCGGCCACGCCTCCGGGGGCTGGCCCTGGTCCCGGAGCTCACGCGCCGTCGTCAGCCACTCCAGCTGGTCGGCGCGCATGTCCCGCACCAAGGGATTGAGCAGCTGCGCCCCGGCGAAGCGGCCGGGCTTCGTGTGCGGGTAACCATCCACGAGGATGCGCCAGATCGCCTGGGCCTTCTCCCGCTGCTCGGGATCGGTGCGCTCCTTGTTGGAGAGGAGCAACTCGGCCTCCGTGAAGTAGGCCTTGGCGATGATGGGAGGCGACACCGACGCCTCCTGCAAGAGGTGCATGACGTCGACGAGGAACCCCACCCCGATCTGCCGCCGCTGCTGGAAGACGACGTCGAGGCCGTCAAGCCAGTATTCCCCGTTGGGGTTCTCCCGAGCCGTGGTCGGGAGGAGGTCGCGCATGTAGGCAGCCCGCTCGTTGGGGCCCTCGATGAAGAGGCCGGACTGGGTCACGAGCCACATGCGCGCGGCGCCGTTCCCCGCGGCAGCCAGGTTCTCGTACTCCAGCTTGTAGGCCAGCGCAGGGTGCGGCGGCCGCTCGTTCTTCGGGATCCGGACCCGCTGCCGGCCCAACTCCACCAACTCGAGCTGATACCCCCACTTGTCGTTCTCGTAGCGCCGACTCAGGAGGTCGTACTCCTCCATCTCGGCCGCCAGGGCGGCGTGGAGCTCGGCGTCCCCCCAGGGCGGGAGGCCCGACTCCTGGCTCGCCGACTCCTCCCCGGGCTCTTGCGGCGCGACCCGCGTCGCTTCAGCGAGCTCGCTGCCGGAGGGGAGGGTCGAGGACTCGAGGCTGGGAGTCGACGTGAGGAGCAGGAGCGAGGAGGAGAGGAGCCACATCGGTCTGGAGGCGCTGGAGAGGGGATGCCGAGGAGTGTCGAGTCGCGCAGTATAGGCCGGGACGCGACGGACGCCTGGCTCGGGAGCCGAATAGAAAGGGGGCCAGGAGGACTCCGGTCGGCGGCCCGGAGAGTTGGCGACGACCCCGCGCGGGGTGGGGAATTGGGTTCGACGTGCGGGCGGGCCACCTATAATCCCGCGCATGTCCAGCGCTCCGCCGAGCCCCCCCGCCACGACCGCCAGGCCCGCACGCCCGTGGCGTCCCCCGCTGGCCAGCCTCGCGGCGCGCGCCCCCGCGGCCGGGGCGCTGGCGCGCATTCGTTCGACGGTCCTGGACGGGGGCCGCATCACGCCGGAGGAGGCCCTCGAGCTGCACGAGCACGCCGACCTCCCCCTCCTCGGGGAGCTCGCGGACTCCGTCCGCCGGCGCAAGCACCCCGAGGGCCGGGTCACCTACATCGTCGACCGCAACATCAATCCGACGAACGTCTGCGTCACCGACTGCGGCTTCTGCGCCTTCTACCGGCGACCGAAGCACGACGAGGCCTACGTCCTCGAGCGCGAGGTGATCCTCGAGAAGGTGCGCGAGACCGACCGCCTGGGGGGACGCCAGCTCCTGATGCAGGGGGGGCACCACCCGAAGATCCGCTCGGACTGGTGGTGCGACTTGATCGCGGACGTGCGCGCCAAGTTCCCGAGGGTCAACTGCCACGCCCTCTCGGCCCCCGAGCTCGACTTCTTCTCCCAGATCGAGAAGCGCCCCGTGGAGGAGATCCTGGCCGACCTCGTGGAGGCGGGCCTGGGCTCGGTGCCCGGCGCCGGCGCGGAGATCCTGGTCGAGCGCGTGCGACGCATCATCGCACCCAAGAAGACCGACACCGACCGCTGGCTCGAGGTCCACCGCCGCGTCCACGAGGCGGGCCTGCGCTCCTCCGCGACCATGATGTTCGGCCACGTCGAGACCGCCGCGGAGCGCATCGAGCACCTCCAGCGCCTGCGGGAGCTCCAGGACGAGACGAGCGGCTTCACGGCCTTCGCGTGCTGGAACACGCAGCCCGCGGGCGTCCCCGAGGAGCACCTCTACCCGAAGAAGACCACGCCGGCCCAGTACCTGCGCGTCAACGCGATCTCACGGGTCTTCCTGGACAACTTCGACAACGTCCAGACGAGCTACGTCACCCAGGGCATGAAGCTGGCCCAGGTCAGCCTGCGCTACGGCTGCAACGACTTCGGCGGCACGATGCTCGAGGAGAACGTCGTCTCCGCGGCCGGCTGCTTCCACCTCGAGTCGATCCAGCGCATCGAGCAGACGATCGAGCGCGCGGGATTCCTGCCGCGACAGCGGAACTCCTGGTACGGGATCGTGGACGAGCGTCACGAGGGCCCGACCTTCCCCTCCTGTCGGGAGGAGGCCCGGACCGAGGGCTCCGCCCCGCTGTCGGCCTGAGCGCCCCCCGTCTTCATGAGCAGCGAGTCACCATGAGCATCAGCGAGCTCCACATCGACTCCGCGGCGGAAGCCCGCCTGCGCGACGCCGTGGACCGCGCGGGCCTGGGCCCGATCGCGGAGAAGGTGTTCGCCGGTGAGCGTCTCGACCTCGAGGACGGGCTGGCGCTCTACCGCGCCGAGGACCTCCACGCGGTCGGCGCCCTCGCCAACCACGTGCGTGAGCGCCTGCACGGGGACCTGACGTACTTCAACGTCAACCAGCACGTCAACTACACGAACCTCTGCAACAAGTTCTGCAGCTTCTGCTCCTTCGACCGCCAGCCCGGCCAGGCGGGGGCCTACACCTTCAGCCCCGAGGAGGCGGCCGAGAAGATCCGCGAGCAGCTGGACGAGCCGGTGACCGAGGTCCACATCGTCGGCGGCGTCTGGCCCAAGCTCGGCTACGACTACTACCTCGACCTCCTGCGGGCCGTGAAGTCCGCGCGGCCGGGGATCCACGTCAAGGCCTTCACGATGGTGGAGATCGACCAGATCCGGCGGGTCGCGGGGAAGCCCCTCCAGGAGGTCCTGGCGGAGCTGCGCGAGGCCGGCCTCGACTCCTGCCCCGGCGGCGGCGCGGAGGTGTTCGCGGACCGCGTCCACCAGGCGGGCTACGACAAGAAGATCTCCGGGGACGAGTGGCTCTCGCTCGCGCGCGAGGTGCACCGCGCGGGCCTGCGCTCGAACTGCACGATGCTCCACGGCCACGTCGAGACCCTGGAGGAGCGCGTCGACCACCTCGACCGCCTGCGCCGGCTGCAGGACGAGACCGGGGGCTTCCAGACCTACATTCCCCTCTCCTTCCACCCGGCGAACAACGACTGGTCCCACCTGCCGGGTCCCACGGCCCTGGACGAGCTGCGCGAGATCGCCGTCGGGCGCTTGATGCTCGACAACATCGCGCACGTCAAGGCCTACTGGATCCTGATGGACATCCCGATCGCCCAGGCGGCGCTCGCCTACGGCGCCGACGACGTGGACGGCACGGTGGTCGAGGAGAAGATCTATCACGACGCGGGCGCGACGACCCCCCAGCAGGTGCAGCGCGAGGAGCTGATCGACTGGATCCGCGACGCCGGCCGCGTCCCGGTCGAGCGCGACACGCTCTACAACGTCATCTGGTCCGGGGCGGAGGCCTGAGCTCGGCGAACCGCTCCCCGGCCTGCGCTACTCCTTCCAGTCCCGCAGCGGGTCCCAGACTGGATGGGCGGGGAGCGGGGCCTGAAAGTGGATTCCCCAGCCCGTCGTGGGGTGCGTCAGCTCGAGGCTTCGGGCGTGGAGGGCAATGCCCCTCCCGGGGAGGCCCTCGCGGGCGCCGTACTTCAGGTCGCCGACGAGCGGGGCGCCGAGGCTCGCGCAGGCGACGCGCAACTGGTGGGAGCGTCCCGTGTGGGGCACGAGCTCGAGGGCGCTCCAGGCCTCGGTCCCAGCGAAGCGGCGGTAGCCGGTGTGCGCCGCCTTCGCGCCCGCCCGGCCCGCGGCGACGACGTGCACCCGGTTGCGCCGCTCGTCCTTCCAGAGGAGCTGCTCCAGCTCTCCTGCGTGGGGCTTGACCTCGCCCTCGACGATTCCCCAGTAGGTCTTCGTGACCTTGCGCTCGCGGATGTGAGCCGACAGGCGCTTCGCCGCCTTCGAAGTGCGCGCGAAGACGACGACTCCCGAGACCGGCCGGTCGAGGCGGTGCACGACACCGAGGAAGACGTCTCCGGGCTTCGAGTACTCGCGCTTGACCCAGGCCTTGGCCCGCTCGAGCAGGCTCTCGTCCCGCGAGACGTCCGGCACCATCGGCACACCCGCAGGCTTGTTCACGACGAGCAGGTGGTTGTCCGCGTGCAGCACCTCGAGCCCGCTCATGGCTCGAGCTCGAGCCCGCGCGCGTAGCGGGCGCAGAAGCCGGCGGGGAGCAAGCGCTCGCCGTCCTCCTCCGGGATCGCCAGCTCCCCCACCGCGGTCTCCCCAGGCGGGAGCTCCGCGAGGAGGTTGCCGAAGGCGAGGGGCGAGTAGCCCACGGCGTAGGTGGAGAGCACGAGCACGGCTTGCTCAGCGAGCAGCTCGCCCGCGGCCTCGATCAAGGGCGCGAGCCCCGTCTCCAATCGCCAGCGCTCGCCCTTGGGTCCGCGCCCCTGATGAGGCGGGTCGAGGAGCAGCGCGTGGTAGCGCGAGCCGCGCCGCACCTCCCGCCGGGCGAAGGCCAGGGCGTCGTCGCACAAGAGGCGCAGGCAGTCCGGTCCGAGGCCGCTGGCGACGAGGTTCTCGCGCAACCACGAGAGTGAGGTCTTCGAGGCGTCGACGTGGGTCACCTCCCAGCCGGCGGCGGCGCCGAGGACGCTCGCGGCGCCGGTGTAGCCGAAGAGGTTCAACAAGCGCGGCCGCTCGACGCCCCGGGCCGCGAGAGTCCGCCCGGCCTCGAGGAGCCAGGCCCAGTTCGCCGCCTGCTCGGGGAAGAGCCCCACGTGCTTGAAGGGCGTCGGCCGCAGCACGAAGCGCGCGGGCCCCCAGTGGAGCTCCCAGCTCGGCTCGGGGCCGCGCAGGTAGTCGGGCGCCTTCGGCCCCGGCACCCAGCGCCCGCCCCGGTCGCTCTCGCGCACGAAGGCCAGGTCCGCCTCGGCCCACAGCGACTCGTCGCGGCGGGGACGCCAGAGAGCCTGGGGGTCGGGCCGGCGCAGGGTGACGGGGCCGAAGCGCTCGAGCTTCTCCGCTCCACCGGAGTCGAGCAACGCGTACTCCGGGAAGCGCGGCCAGGGGAAGACACGGGGCTCCACCCGGGAGAGAATACGCAGGTCCGGCTAGAAGCCAAAAATTCGCCCGGAAAGGCCGTGGCCTGCCCTGGCAATCCGACCTGAAGAGCCCGTAGCGTGGCCCCGGGGCCTCCGCGGACTCGACCCGCCGCACGTCTCCCCGCACGCGCTCTCCCTCCCGCAGGAATGCACCCGTGATCCCGGTCCATCTCAAGAGCTCGCGGCGCCCGCCCGTCGGCACCGCCCTGGTCCTGGCCCCGCTGCTCTTCGCCTCCTGCAAGTCCTACAACGACCGCATCCAGCACGTCGTGGCGGACTACGAGGCGGGGCGCTTCGAGGTCGCCGCGGAGACCTTCCAGTCGGGGGAGTTCGACGAGGCCTTCGCCAGCGACATCGACGGGATGCTCTTCCTGCTCGAGGCCGGCAAGGTCCTGCAGGACGCGGGGCGCTACCCCGAGTCGAGCGCGATGTTCGACCGGGCCTACGAGATCATGGTCAAGTGGGATCTCGAAGCCGACGTCAGCGTCTCGGACGAGGTGACGGCGATGGTGGGCACCCAGACCAGCCTCCCCTACCGAGGCTCGGACTACGACCGAATCCTGCTCGACGTCTACGAGGTCCTCAACTACCTCGCGCGGGACGACTTCGGCGAGGCGATGGTCCACGTGCGCCGGGCCTACCGCCGCCAGGCCGAGGCCGTCGCTCGCAATCAAGAGGAGATCCAGCGACGCCAGGAGGACGGGGAATCGAAGGAGACCTTCGAATCCGAGGCCTACAAGGAGCTCGAGCAGCAGGTCGACTCCCTGACGACCGACGCCTACGCCGACTTCGTCAACCCCATGGCCACCTTCCTCTCCGCCGTGCTGCTGCGCGAGGAGGGCACGAACAGCAACGCCGTGGTGGACCTGCGCAAGCTCGCGGGGATGATCCCGGACAACGGCTACCTGGAGCCTCTCCTGGCCGAGTTCGAGGCGAACGCGGCGCCGGTGCCGGGCCGCTTCTACGTCGTCTTCGAGAACGGCCTCGCACCCGTCCGCGAGGAGTGGTCCATGACCGTGCCCTCCCCGGTGGGCCTGACCCGCATTGCCGTACCGACCCTGCGGCCGGTCGCGCGCGCCGCCCGCGGCCTTCGCGTCGCGTCCGCGGACGGCGCGCTCGTCCTCGAGACCGAGCTCGTCGCCAGCATCGACAGCATCGTGGCCACGGACTTCAAGTTGAACCTCCCGAGCCGGATCTGGCGCATCATCCTGTCCCAGGCAGTGAAGGAGGGATCGACGGCGGTCCTCTCCAATCAGGTCAACGACTCGACTGCCCGAGCCTTCCTCGAGATCGGCGCCAGCATCTTCAAGATCGCGAGCTCCGGCGCGGACCTGCGCACCTGGCGCACACCGGGATCGGAGTTCCAGATCGCCTACGGCCAGGTCCCCGCCGACGGTCACCTGCGCCTCACGCTGCTGGGGGTGGACGGCCGCTCGAGCGCCCCGATCGACGTCCTGCTTCCCCCCGCGCGCACGACCTTCCTGTACGTTCGCAACCCGCGCTTCTCCGAGATCCAGCCGCGGGTGTTCACCCTGGGCCCCGCCTCCTTGGACTGAGGATTCCGGCGCCCCCTCCCCCACATCTTCCTCGCGATGATCACACGACTCACCCTCTGCTCCCTCCTCGCCCTGGGCTGCCTCTCCTGCGAGAGCACCTCGAACTACGAGCCGCCGCGCGCCGGCGCCCTCGAGGAGAGCCAGTGGCGCCAGCGCATCAACCTCAGCCCCGACCTCGAGCACGTCCTCGAGATCGACGAGGTCCTGGAGACTCGCCAGCACGGCCTCCTGCGCGTCCAGATCGACCTGCGCAACATCACGGCCGAGGAGCAGACCCTGCGCACCTCGATCGAGTGGTTCGACGTCTCGGGCTTCAAGCTGGACTCCCCCAACAGCGGCTGGATGAGCCACATCGTCCAGCCCGACGAGAAGTTCGTCGTCGACGCTGGCGCCGTGAACACCGCCGCGGTCTCCTGGCGCATGAACGTCAATCCCTGGTCCCGCTAGTCAACCGAACGCCGCCGCACCCGAAGCCCCCCGAAGGACAGGCCCAAGATCATGAAAAGAAAGCTCTTCCTCCTGCTGCCCTTGCTCCTCTCCACCGCCGCCTGCCAGAGCGAGGGCGTGAAGCGCATCGATCCCGGCGGGGACGAAGCGGTCACCTCCGCCGGCGTGGATTTCAACGAGATCATCGAGTGGACCGACGCCCTGACCCAGCGGATGCTCAGCTCGGGCTTCCTCGACACGGGCGAGTTCGGGACGCAGCCGATCCGGATGGTCGTCAGCGACATCGAGAACAAGACGGACCTGTCACACTTCCCGAGCGAGCTGCTCCTGACCAACATCCGCACCTCGCTGCTCCAGTCCGGGAAGGCCCGCTGGGTCTCGACCTACGGTGAGGACGGCCGCGACGACATGACGCGCGACACGCGCGAGCTCGCCGACGACCCGATGTTCGACAAGAGCCAGGTGCCCGAGCAGGGCAAGGCATCGGTCGCGCGACTCTCGCTCCGCACCCAGATCCTGTGGACCCACTCCCAGGGCACCCAGGACTCCCAGAACACCTACATCGTCCGCATGTGGGTGACGGACACCGTGGTCGGCGAGGTGGTCTGGGAAGGCCAGTCCAACCCCATCGCGAAGAAGTTCGAGAAGGGCAGCGTCTCCTGGTAGGCGCGCCCGGGTCGGATCCCCGCCGTACCCGTTTCCCGCTCCACGGCTCCGAACCCCTGATTCGAACGCGATGAATCGACTCCCGATGCTCCGGAAGATCCTCGCCCTCCTCGCCGCCGGCTTCCTGTCGATCCCGACCCTCGCCTTCGAGACCGTGGAGGTCTCGGGGCGGGGCGAGACGAAGAACGAGGCCATCGTCCAGGCGCTGGTCCAGGCCGTGCGCCAGGTCAACGGCGCGCGGATCGAGTCCGTGCCCGGCGCGAGCGTCTTCCTCGAGGAGACCGTCCAGGGCCTCACCTCCCGCTTCGTCGCGCGGGTCGAGGACGTCCAGCTCCTGCGTGAAGTGACTCGCGGCTACGTGCGCAGCTACGAGCTACTCGAGTCGAAGCGCGAGGAGTCGGCAGTCGAGGTCCGCCTCTCGGCCACGGTCCTGACCTTCGACCCCGACAACCCGCGCCCCGGTTCCGCCAAGAGCCTCGTCGTGGCGCCCTTCCAGCTCGCCACCGGAGCCTTGCGCTTCGACGGAAAGGTCGAGGGCGCCGAGGCCCTGCTCGAGACCCTTCGCAACGACCTCGAGACGCGCCTCGTGCGGGCCAACAAGTTCCTCGTCCTCACCCGCCAGGACCTCGGGCCGCTCCTGAAGGAGCTGCAGTTCATCGACGGCAAGTGGACGAGCGAAGAGGAGAAGGTCAAGCTCGGCCACCAGTTCGGAGGCGACTACCTCGTCTCGGGCCGCATCGAGAGCCTGGCGGTCCACACCGACCGGCGCCCTCCGGGACCGGCGGGCTACGTCAAGGTCACCAAGACGGCCGACGTCGCGCTGAGCCTCTCCATGTACAACGTCGGCAGCGGACGCATCGAGTGGACCGAGTCCTACGCCCGCAGTTACTCCTGGGACGGGGAGGAGCTGAAGCGCGACCCCGACCTCCAGGACGATCAGTTCGTGGCGCGGGCGCTCGTGCTCGACGCCTCGGAGTCCCTCTACGCGACGCTCCTCGGCCGCAGCTTCCGCCCCAAGGTGGTCAAGGTCAAGGCGAGCCCCGCCGGGCCGGTGACCTTCGTCCTCAACGCGGGCAGCGGAATCCTCTCCGTGGGAGATGTGCTGGAGCTGGTCCTGCTCGAGCCCCTGGGCCCCGACCCGGACACCGGCCTCGACCTCGGGATGGACGAGACCTTCGTGGGCCTCTTGCGCATCACGCGTCAGACCGATCGCACGAGCGAGGCGGTCTTCGCCGAGTCCACCACGGCCCTGCAGGATTGGGCGCGGTCCCTGGAGGAGGCGGAGCGCGCGAAGCTCGCCTGCCGCGAGCACCTCGGGCAGTGACGGTCCGGCGGGAGTGATACACTCCCGCAATGACCCCGCCCCCCCTGCGCGTCGGTAGCGTCCCCTACCTCGTCGGCCGCCCGCTCGACCTGGGCCTGGGAGAGGAGCCCGGGATCGAGCTCTCCCACCACGTCCCGGCCGAGCTCGTGCGCGCCCTGCGCGAGGAGCGCCTGGACGTGGCCCTCGTGAGCTCCATCGAGCTCTTCCGCCGCCCCGGCTACCGCTATCTCCCGGGTGTCGGCGTCGCCGGTCGCGGGGTCGTCTCGAGCGTCCAGCTCTTCCTGCGACGGCCCCTCGATGCCGTGCGGAGGATCGACCTCGACCCGGCCAGCCGTACGGCCGCGACCCTGGTTCGCGTGCTGCTCCACGAGCGCGCGGGGGACACGCCGGAGTTCCGCGAGGTCGAGCCCGGAGCGGACCCCCGGCGCGCCGGGGGCGACGCGTGGTTGCGGATCGGCGACGCCGCCCTGCGCGAGCGTTTCGGTCCGGAGCCTCCGCCCTGCTTCAACCCCTCCGAGGCCTGGGCCGCGCGCACGGGGCTGCCTTTCATCTTCGCCGCCTGGATCGTGCGCCCCGGGGCCGTCGTGGAGCCACACCTCGCCGCCTTCCAGCGCGCGCGCGAGCGCGGAGCTCGGGCCCTCGCGGAGCTCGCCCGGCGGGCGGCTCGCGAGTGGGAGCTCCCCGAGGCCGTCTGCGCGCACTACCTCGAGCAGGAGTGCCTCTACGAGCCCGGCGACGAGATGGCCCGGGCGCTCCTCGCCTTCCGAGACGCCGCGGCGCCCCTGGACCTCTGCCACGCCGACCTCGAGCTGCGGCCGGTCCAGGTGGCGGAGGCGAGCGCCTGAAGGTGGTCGAGTCCCCTCCGTCCCGCGCCGCTCACCATCTCGCCTCCGGCAGGGCGTTGCATCGTCCCGGGGAGACCCCTACATAGGGGGCCACGGGCGCGAAAACGCCCCCCCGCCAACCGATTCCACGCGAGGACCCCCTTTGGCTCGATCCCAAGCTGTGCTGAGGGCGCCGACTCTATTCGACGACCTGGAGGAAGACGTGAAGCGCAAGGCTCCCTCCCGCAAGGCTCCCTCCAAGAAGAAGCCCGCCAAGAACAAGCCCGCCAAGAAGGCCGCGAAGAAGGCGGGCAAAAAGGCCGCGAAGAAGACCTCCAAGAAGGCGAGCGCGGCGAAGGGCAGCGCCCCCGCCCGCAAGGCGAATGGCCGGCGGGCCAGCGCCAGCGACCTGGCGGCCAAGCAGCGGGACATCTCGGTCTCCGAGTTCTTCACCAAGAACCGGCACCTGCTGGGCTTCGACTCTCCCCTCAAGGCGCTCCTGACGACGGTCAAGGAGGCCGTGGACAACTCCCTCGACGCCTGCGAGGAGGCCGGGATCCTGCCCGAGATCTCCGTCGAGATCAGCCAGACGGGCGAGAAGACCTACCGCTGCGCCGTCGAGGACAACGGCCCGGGGATCGTCGAGGAGCAGATCGGCAAGGTCTTCGGCAAGCTGCTCTACGGTTCGAAGTTCCACAAGCTCTCCCAGACCCGCGGCCAGCAGGGCATCGGCATCTCGGCGGCGGGGATGTACGGGCAGCTGACGACGGGCAAGCCCGTGCGCATCCTCAGCCGCACCGGCAAGCGCAAGGCCACGCACGAGTTCCTCCTGACCGTGGACACGACGCGCAACAAGCCGGAGATCCACGACTCGAAGGTCACCGACTGGGAGAAGGACCACGGCACGCGGGTCGAGATCGAGATGGAGGCCCGCTACCAGAAGGGCCTGCGCTCGGTCGACATGTACCTCAAGCAGACGGCGATCGCGAACCCGCACCTGACGCTCCACTTCACGGACCCCGCGGACGAGTCGGTCACCTACGAGCGCTCGACCAAGGAGCTCCCCCCCGAGACCATCGAGATCAAGCCCCACCCCCACGGCGTGGAGCTCGGGCGCCTGATCTCGATGCTCAAGGAGACCGGCTGCCGCTCTCTCTCCGGCTTCCTGCAGGAGGAGTTCTCACGCGTCGGCCCGACGGTCGCGAAGAAGATCATCAGCGCCGCGGGCAAGGGCCTCAGTGGCAAGTCCTACCCCACCCGGATCGCCCGCGAGGAGGCCTCCGCCCTCCACAAGGCGATTGAGGCGACCAAGATCTCCTCCCCCTCAACCGACTGCATCGCGCCCATCGGCGACGAGCTGATGCTGCAGGGGCTGAAGAAGGAGCTCGAGGCCGACTTCTACATCACGGCCACGCGCCCCGCCGCCGTCTACCGCGGCAACCCCTTCCAGATCGAAGTGGGGCTCGCCTACGGCAAACCCGGAGGCGTGGGGCTCGAGGTCACGGAGGAAGGACGCATCAAGAAGAAGGACAAGGCCCGCGCGGCGACCGAGGACCTGGTCGGCCAGATGGACGAGCCGATCCGCGTCATGCGCTTCGCCAACCGCGTCCCGCTCCTGCACCTGGCCTCCGGCTGTGCGATCACGAAAGCCGTACTCCAGACCAATTGGCGAGGCTACGGTCTGACCCAGCCCCGTGGCGCGCTCCCCCTCGGCGCCATGGCGGTCATGGTCCACATCGCCAGCGTGTGGGTCCCCTTCACGTCGGAGTCGAAGGAGGCGATCGCCTCCTACGACGAGATCATGAAGGAGATCAAGCTCGGCCTGCAGGAGTGCGGCCGCAAGCTCGGCACCTACATCCGCAAGGGCAAGCGCCTGCAGCGGGAGTACGAGAAGCGCAGCTACATCGAGAAGTACATCCCCCACATCGGCATCGCCCTGCAAGAGATCCTCGAGATCACCGACCGCGAGCGCGACGACACCACCGCGACCCTCGAGGACGTCCTGCACAAGAGCCGCAAGTTCTGAGGCCGAGCTCCATGGCGAAGAAGAAGAAGAAGGTCCTGCGCAAGAAGAAGGTCGCCCGCAAGCAGCCGGCGAAGGCCAAGGCGGGCAAGAAGCCCACGAAGAAGAGCACCAGTGAGAAGAGCACGGCGGAATCGACCTCCAAGAAGGCGGGCACCAAGAAGACGACCTCCCGCAAGAAGGCCTCCTCCGCCAAGAAGTCGACGACTCCCGAGCTCCCCAAGGTGAGCGCCACGGCCAAGAAGGGTCGACGCGCGGTCGCCAAGCTCGGAAGCTTGGACAAGAAGACCGTCTCCCTGATCGACAGCACCGCCCTGCGGGTCCAGAAGTCGATCCACAAGCGAATCCTGCCGGAGCTGAAGTTCCCGGTCCGCTCTCTGGGCAACGTCTCCTACGACAAGAAGGTCGGCTACTTCGAGCTCGGCCGCGGGCGCAAGGCGCGCGCCCTCTCGGTCAACACGGTCAAGGCTTTCGCCCAGACCCTGCGGCTGATGTCGATCTCGAAGGAGATGATCGAGAACAACGACTTCGCCACGAAGAGGGAGGCCTACTACGTCTCCAAGAACTGGGGCGAGTGCAAGTTCCGCGAGCAGACCGAGTCGGACTCGGCCATGGACGACATCGAGGCCCTCGCGAGCCTCGACGGGCTCTCCCGCGAGCAGCTGCGCTACTACCCGGAGGAGCACGGGGGCTCGGTGGCCGGCAATCTCGTCGTCATCGACCGGGACACGGAGACCGGCAAGCCGATCCGCATCGACTGCACGGCATTCGGCACGGGCTCCTACTCGATCCCCCACTCGGTCGAGCACCTGGGCTTCGAGACCGACGCCAAGTTCATCCTCGCGATCGAGACCGGCGGCATGTTCCAGCGCCTGAACAACCACAAGTTCTGGAAGACCGGCAAGTGCGTCATCGTGGAGATGGGCGGCGTGCCGACCCGCGCCACGCGGCGCTTCATCAGGCGCCTGGCGGACGCCAAGAAGCTCCCCGTCTACTGCTTCGTGGATTGCGACCCCTACGGCATCGCGAACATCTACCGCACGCTGAAGGTCGGCTCGGGCAATGCGGCCCACATCAACAAGTTCTTCTGCGTGCCCCAGGCGAAGTTCCTCGGCGTGACGCCCCAGGACATCACCGAGTTCAAGCTCCAGGACGCGACCCACGAGCTGCAGAAGGTCGACATCAAGCGCGCCAAGGACGCCCTCAAGAACGACCCCTTCTTCAAGGCCCACAAGCCCTGGATCCAGGCGATCAACCAGCTGCTCAAGATGGGCGTCCGCGCCGAGCAACAGGCCCTCGCCAAGTGGGGCCTGAACTTCGTCATCGACGACTACCTGCCGCGCAAGCTGAAGGACAAGAAGAGCTTCCTGCCCTGACCCGAGGTCCGCTGCGGCTCAACCTTCGGCGCGCGCTGCGCGCACGGCCTGCACGAAGGCCTCGGCCCGGGCGGGCTCCAGCTCGCCCTCCCAGCTCCCGTCGCGCTTCAAGGCCGAGCCGACGATGAAGCCGGCGGCGTCGCCGATCAAGGTCGGCACCTGCTCCGCCGTCGTCCCGCTGCCCACGAAGACGGGGAGTTCCGTCGCCTTCGCGGCGGCTGCCAGGTCCGAGGGAGCGGTCGGCTCCCCGGTCGCGACCCCCGTGACGACGAGCCCCTCGGCGCCGAAGTAGGCGGCCGCGCGCGCCGTTTCCTCCAGGGAGACGTCAGCCGTGACGGCGTGGGCCGCGTGCTTCTTCTTGATGTCGCACAACACGGCGATGTCCTCGGCGCCGATCGAGCGCCGGTAGCGGAGCAGGGGGCCCGCGGCCGCCTCCGCTTGCAGTCCCTCGTCCGCCACGGCCGAGAAGACGAAGCCCTCGACGCGCACGAAGTCCGCGCCGCAGGCCAGGGCCACGGCCAGAGAGGCCTCATTGGCCCCGGCCAGGACCTGGACGCCGAGGGGGAGGTCCGGGACGGCCCGTCGCACCGCGACGCCGGCGGCGGTCATGGCGCAGGCGACCTCCGGGCCGACGGCGCCCCGCAGGTAGGGGCGGTCCCCCATGTTCTCGATGATCAACCCCTCGAAGCCCGCCTCGGCCAGGACGCAGGCCTCACGGACCGCGCCCTCGACGACCTCGGCCAGCGGCAGCTCGGCGTAGGGCGTCCCGGGCAGGGCCGCGAGGTGCAGCATCCCGATCGGCGCCCCCGGCCGGGGGAAGAGCTCCCGGAGGCGCGTCACCGGAGCGCTCCCCTCAGAAGCTCCAGCCGATCGTCGCGGCGATGAGGTGGTCGTTGCGGTCCTTGCCGGCGGCCGGGGTGTTGTCGTAGTCCCAGATCCACTGGAGCTGCGCGAACATGGCCTCCGTGAGGTTCACCTTGAGGCGCGTGTCCCAGCGGGCGTAGATGTCGTCGCCGTCCTCGAGGCTGGGGAAGATCTGGCCGCCGTGGCCGAACTCCCACTTCTCGCTCGCGAGGTAGTCGAGGTTGTAGGCGAGGCGGGCCGCGACGTACTCGTTGTCGCTCCCGCGACCGCTCGGGTCGTCGGTGGTCGGGGCGTAGTCCTCGTCGATGTAGGAGAGACCGGCCTCGCCGTTGACGTTCCACTCCTCATCGGCCCGGAACTGATGACCGAGACCGGCGCCCGCGGTCCAGCGCAGGTCGAGCGCCGCGTTGAAGTCGTGGTTCCCGTTGGCCATGGCGTAGGCGTAGGTGTCGTCCGACAGGAAGTGGTCGTACTGGGCCTGGCCGAAGACCCGACGCTGGATCACACCCGTCTCGTCTCCCTGGTAGTTCCACAGGGCGCTGAGGGTGACCCGGTCGACGTCCTGCTTCCACTTCGCCTCGGCGGAGATCGTGGCGTTCTTGGTCTCGCTGTTCCCCGTGGTCAGGATCATCCCGGCGGTGACGGAGCCGTCCCAGCCGTCGGTGTCCTCCTCGCCCTGGACGATGGAGAAGGGCTGGTCGAAGGGCGCGTCGGCGGGTTGCGGAGCGGGAGCGGCGGCGAGCAGGGGGAGCCAACTGAGGGGAATCATCGGGTCTCGAACGGGGGTCTTCGGAAGGAGTCGGTAGGACTTGCGCGGCAGTCTACGCACCGCTTTCTACCCCTTCCAGGGCGAGCAATCGATTCCCCGCACCGCCTTCGGCCCTCAGCCGAAGCCCCTCAACCGAAGCCCCTCAGCCGAATCCCCTCAGCCGAATCTCAGTCCGCAGCCCGGGCACATCGGGATCTGGGGCGAGAAGCCCGTCCCGCACGCAGGGCAGCTCGTCCAAGCCGCGTCCACGTCGATGGTGCGCTGCGCCGCCTCGACGGCCTCGGGCGAGAGACCGTCGAGCCACTGTCCCTGCAGGACCTCCTGGCCGTCGGCCAGGTCGGTGCTCGCGACCGCGAGCTCGAGGGTGATGCCTCAGCCGCTCCCGCAGCCGTCCCCCGGCCGACGCAGCTCCGAGGGGATCCCGCGTCGCTGGAGCAGCCGCTGGATCTCCCGCAGGGCGTCGAGCTTACCGCGGGTCAGGATCGCCGTCTCTTCTCCGGTGCCCATGGGACCATGATGCGCGAAGGTCGCCGGCAGGGGAACCGCCCACCTGGACGACACTCCCCGAGCGGGGATTCCGTCCCGGGCTCACCAACCCTAGATTCTGGGGCGCGTATCCCTGCTCCCCCGCCGTCCCAGGGCGCCCCCCATGTCCGACAAGAAGCGCTTCGACCTCACTCCCTTCACGGTCCGCCTGGCCGCCCTCTGGGTCGCCGCCGGCGCCCTCTTCAAGCTCCTCGCGGGGAGCCCCGCCGACCTGCCCCAGGTCCTGCACGAGCTGCCCCTCGACGTGGCCTTGGTCTTCAAGGGCGCGATCGGCATCGAGCTCGCGATCGTCTGCGCGGCGCTCCTGCGGCCGACCCTGGGCTGGCTGCCCATGGTGCTCCTCTTCGCGGTCTTCGACGCGGTGCTCGTGCCGATCATCGCCTCGGGCGCGGAGTCCTGCGGTTGCTTCGGCTCCTCGGTCACCATCCCGCCCGAGGTGATGCTCACGATCGACAGTGTGCTGCTGCTCGGCATCCTCCTCGGCCGTCCCTGGAAGTCGAAGGCCGCCTCCTACGGTCCCGCCTGGCTCGTGCCGGCCCTGGCCCTCGTCTGCCTCGTGCTGCCCTTCCCCTACATCGGGGAGCAGAAGCTGGCGACGCCCGCGGACGGTGAGGCGCAGGACATCGGCGGCATGCGCTGGGTCCCGATCGAGCTCGAGGGTTGGAAGGACCAGCTCATCTACGACACGGGCTTCGCGACCCTCTTCCCGGAGGAGGTCGAGACCCTGCCGATCGACGGCCGCTACGTATTCTGGCGCTGGGACTGCAGTCACTGCGCCGAGCACCTGCAGGTCATGGCCGAGGGCGACCCCGGCACGGAGCCGATCGTGCTCATCCGACTCGAGCAGGAGACCGACAACGACGAGAACCGCGCCGTGCTCGCGATGCCCGCGGGTGGACACGTGACCGAGCTCAGCCTGCCCGCCGGACCGCAATACATCGTCGAGACCCCGGCCGAGTTCGTGCTCGAGGGCGGCGTCGTCGTCAGCGCCCGCGAAGGGATCAAGACCGAAGACTACGGCGGCTAGGCGCGGGCGTCAGCGCTCCCGAGGCTCCGGGACAGTCGCCCTCCCGGCCCCCACCTCCATCAGCGCCTTCAGCTCGTCCAGGTGGCGCGCGTAGACCTCCCGCGGGTCGCAGTCTTGCTCCGCGCAGATCGAGGCCGCCAGCCCGACGATCTCCCCCATCGCCCCCGTCGTCTTCATCACGCGCACCGCCCCCAGGGCCTCGTGGGTGACGCTGATGTCGCGCCCCGCCATGAAGAGGTTGCGCACGTTCCGGCTGTAGAGGCAGCGGTAGGGCGCCCAGTAAGGGCCCTTGTAGGTGTAGCCCTCGCCGTGGGTGTAGCCGGCGATGAACTCCTCCCCCTCGTGGCCCTCGGCGTAGCGCGGGTCGGGGAAGTGGGTGTCGATGCCCCAGGTGCAGGGGAAGCAGCCGTCCTCCCAGCGCTTCCCGTCGCGCAGGTCCTCCGCCGTCAGGACCACGTCGCCGAGGAGGCGGCGGGACTCGCGCTTGCCGGCGATGTAGGCGACCCAGTTCAGCTTGTGGGCCGGGTAGCGCTTCTCCACGTTCTTGATCGCGTCCCAGGCGCCGTAGACCGCGCGGAAGTTGTGGTCGCGGATGCGCTCCATGTCCTGGATCGGGTCGCGGTCGAAGCCGCTCTCCCAGTACCAGTTGCCGATGCTGATCGGCTGGCCGCCCCCGCCCGGCTGGGGCTCGGTCTTGCCCCAGTCGCGGCCGGGGAAGGGCTTCTCGGAGAGATCGATCGCCCAGGGCACGCGCGGGAAGCGCGCGTCCTCGCAGGCCTGCTGCAACTCCGCGCCGAGGGGGTCCTCGTCCTCGCACAGGCACTGGATGTTCCAGAGGTTGCTGGCCCCCATGTGGCCGGTCGCGGTCACCGCGTGGTCGGCGCCGGCCAGGAAACCGACGGAGCCGTCCCCCGTGCTGTCGAGGAACCAGCGACCCCGCAGGCGACTCCGCTCGGCGGTGCGGATGTGCTGGCTCGTGACCGATTCGATCCGGCCGTCCCGCACCTGGACCTCGTTCATGCGGTTCTCGAGCAGCAGCGTGACGTTCGGCTCGGCCCGGACGAGTCGGAGCTTGCGGTCGTCGTCGAAGACGCGCGCGCGCTGGGCGTTCTTCGACTCACCGGTCCTCACGGGGACGAGCTCCATGACCACGTCGCCGATGCGCGGGTAAGGCTCCTGGTTCACGTGCCCCTCGGGCCAGACGCGCACCTCGGAGCTCGAGTTGCCGCCGAGCACGGGGCGGTCCTGGATCAAGGCCACCCGGAGTCCCATGCGCGCCGCGGTCACGGCGGCGCTGCTCCCCGCGGTGCCGCCGCCCACGACGACCAGGTCGAAGGGACCGAGCTCCGTGGGCGCCTCGGGAAGACCGAGCAGCTCGCGTCGAGCGCGTGCCAGCGCATCGCCCCCGTCCGGCGGGGGCGGCGCGCCCTCGGGCAGGAAGACGATCGCGTCGCAGCGCCCCTCGAAGCCCGTCAGGTCGTGCAGTCCGAGCTCCACGCGCGTGCCGACCTCGACCACGTCGCCTTGCTGCCAGTGCCAGTCCTCGCCCTCGGTGCCGAAGGTCGTGGGGAGCGGGAGGCCGTCGACGACGAGCTGGAAGCGCCCCGGGGCCCCCGGCGCCTTCCAGGGAGCGACCCAGTCGCGCGTCCGCGCCCACAGGCGATAGCGGCCCGGCCGCGGCAGCTCCACGGTCGTGTGCGCGTCCGCCACGGGCTCCCCCATCCCGTGGGCCAGGAGGAAGGGCGAGCCCATGAGGTCCATGAACTGCTGGTCGACGACCCAGCCGCCCAGCTCGTCGAAGGCCTCGGCCTCGACGAGCCGCGCGTCGCCCCCGCCGGGGAGCTGGAGGGCGGCGAGGAGGGCGGGGGCGAGGAGCATCATGGCCTTCGTCGCGATCGATCCCCGCCTGTTCGATCGATCCTGCGGGAGGAGCGCTTCGGAGCCGCTACTTGCGCGAGACGAGGTAGGCGATCCAGGAGGCGCAGTTCTCGCCGCGCTCGTCGGGCTCGAAGATGCCGTTGCCCTCCTCGGGGTCGTCCTCGTCGTCGCCCTCGAAATAGCTCTCGACCTGGCTGAAGCCCGCCTCGCGCAGGAGGTCCTTCAGCTCGGCCATGCCGTAGGCGCGCCAGTGGTACTGGAAGGCGTTCTCGAGCTCGCTGCCGTCCCGGAACTTGAAGTGGATGTTGCAGTAGAACTCCGCCGTGCCGGGATAGTAGGCGTCCTGGTCCCAGACGTAGGTGAAGCCGCCCTCGATCTTCCGCTCCTCGAACATCTCCTCGGTCCCCTCGGTGCCGCCGTAGAGGTCGACGACGAAGATGCCGTCGGTCGCGAGGCTGGCCTGGGCCAGCTTGAAGTACTCGAGGAGCTCGGCGCGCTCGCGGAACAACCAGTAGGAGAAGTTCTGCGCGATGCGCACGTCCGGCGCCTTGCGTCCCGGCGCGCGTGCGTCCTCGACGTAGAGGCTGACGTTGTCCTCCCGCCCGAGCTTGCGCACCTTGTCGAAGTTGTGCTCCTTCCCCCACTCGATCGGCTCGGGGTCGAGGTCGTAGCCCTCGGCGGTGTTCTCCGGGTCGCGAGTGACCCACTCGGCGCAGATCAGGCTCGTCCCGCAAAAGTCCTCCCGCAGGTGGCGGGGCTGCTTGCCGTTGATCGACTCGTAGGTCTCCGTCAGGAAGTCGACGTCGGTGTCCGGAGACTGCACCGCGAGCTGGTAGAGCTCGTACTTGTCCGCCGTCGCGGCGGTGTAGCGGTGGCGCGAGGCGGGCTTCTGGCCGCCCCCGTTCTTGGAAGAGCCTCGCTTGGCGGCCTTCTGCTTGTGGGCCTTGGGCTCGTGCTTCTTCGAGTGGGTCTTGGTCTGGCTCAAGGGGAGGCTCTCGGGGGTCGGGGGCCGCGCTCGCGGGAAGAGGGTCGATCGCCGGGGACCGTAGGCGCTGGGGGGACCGAGTGCAATCGACGAGGCGCGGGATGGGGGCGGTAAGAGATCGGTAGCGCGGGAGAATTCGCTGGACTGGCAACTACCGCGGTCGTATTACCGGGGTAGTTGAGATCGAGAGAACGCCGAGCTCAGCGAGAACCCCGTCATGGCGCCCGAATGAGCACCCCCATCACCCTCGGTGAGCTCCAGCTCGCCATCATGCGCGTCCTCTGGAAGGAGGGCTCCGCCAGCGTGGCCCAGGTCCACCAGGCCCTCCCGGCGAATCGCAGCCGCGCCCTGACCACCATCGCCACGATGCTCTCCAAGATGGAGAAGAAGGGCGTCGTCGAGCACCACAGCGAGGGCCGGCAGTTCATCTACCGGCCGACGGTCAGCGAGGACGAGGTCAAGCGCTCGATGGTCGCCGAGCTGACGCACCGGCTCTTCGACGGGGACTACCACGCGCTGGTCACGCACTTGATCGACGAGCGCGAGATCGAGCCGGCGGAGCTCGAGCGACTGAAGGCCATGATCGACCAGCGCGAACGCAAGGGGGAATAGGGTGATCACGAGCTCGGCCTGGCAACAGTTGATCGTCTGGGTCCTGACCTATGCGGCCCACAGCACCGTGCTCCTGGTGCTGGCCTGGTGCGTGACCCGCCGCCTCTCGCGCGAGCGCCTGCGCTGGCACGAGCGCATCTGGAAGGCGGCGATCCTCGGCGGACTCCTGAGCGCCAGCCTGCAGGTCGGCTTCGACGTCTCCCCCGCCGCCGGACGACTCGAGTGGGACGCCAGCGCGGCACCCCTCGCCTCCGCCCTGCCCGACGCAGCTCCCATCGAGGTGCTCGAGAGCGGCGCCAGCCTCTCCGACGCCCTCGGCGGACTCTCCTGGGAGGGCTTCCTCGTCGGCCTCTGGATGCTCGGCGGCCTCGTCGGCCTGGCCCTCTTCCTCTTCGCCTGGAGGCGCATTGCCGACCGCCTCGCCGGCCGCGCCCCGGTGCGTTCGGGCCCCGCCTACGAAGCCCTCGCCCGCCTCGCCTCCCGCGCCGGCCTGCGCAAGGCCCCGCGCCTGGTCGAGTCCTCGAGCCTCAAGTCCCCCGCGACCATCGGCGTCTTCCTGCCACAGATCTGCGTGCCGCGCCGTGCCCGGGTCGAGCTCCCGCCCGAGCAACAGGAGGCCCTCGTGGCCCACGAGCTGGCCCACATCCTGCGCGCCGACCCGCTGTGGTTCTTCGTCATCGGCCTGATCGAGCGCGTCTTCTTCTTCCAGCCCCTCCACCGCGTCGCACGCCGGGAGCTGGAAGAGCTGGCGGAGTTCCTGAGCGACGACTGGGCAGCTCAGAACACCGGCGACGAGGTCGGCCTGGCCCGTTGCCTGACCGAGGTCGCGACCTGGGTGCTGGAGCTGCGCCCCGTGGTGGCCGTGGTCCCGATGGCCGCGAGCAACTCACGCCTCGCGGCGCGCATCGGGCGCCTCCTCGACGAGGACCGCCGCCCCCAGGACCACGGCGCGTCGCGCGCCCACGGTCTCCTGTGCGTCGCCGGCCTCGCGGCAGCGGTGCTGGCCCTGCCGGGCGCCGGCGCGGTGGCGGCCAGCGAGCCGCTCGAGACCCGGCCGATCCCGAAGGCCGCGCCGCTCGGGTCGGCGACGGAGTCGACTTCGGAGGCGACCTCCGCCGAGCCGGCTGCGCCCGCCCTCGACGAGCTCCTGGGCGTCCTCGACGAGGAGGTCGACCACCTCGTGCGCGAGGTGGGAGCCCTCGGTGAGGAGATCGTGACCGAAGCGGCTCCTTCCCCTGAGCGACTGCAGGCCGTGCGCGAGCTCGGCCGCCGCATGAACCAGCTGCGCGAGCGACAGGAGCGCTTGCGCGAGCTCCTGCCGGACCTGGTGGTCCCCTTGGGCCCGGCCTCCGACTCCACTCCCGAACCCTTGCTGGAGACAGCCCGATGATCCGATCGATTTCCATCCTGTGCCTGACCGTGGCCGCCTGGGGTGCGCAGGCCAGCGTGTGCAACGCTCCCTCCGACGAGGGGTGCGCGGAGATCGCGGCCCCCGCCGCGGAGGCCAGCCTCGAGAACCTGCTCGCCCACCTCGCTGGCGGGGGCGGCGGCGCCTGCGCCGATGCCCGGCCCGAGTGCGATCCCCGGCCCGAGTGCGATCCCGAGCCCGCCTGCGATCCCCGGCCCGAGTGCGACGACGGCGTCGCGCAGCAAGCGCCCGCCGCGGTTCGAGCCCAGGCGCGTCAACTCGAGCGTCGCGCCGAGGAGCTGCGCTCGCAGGCCGAGCGCCAGGCCCAGCGGGCGGCGCGCGAGTACGAGCAGCGCTCCAAGGAGTACGAGCGCCAGCTCGAGCGCGCCGTGCGGGACGTCGAGCGCCATCGAGCTCAGGCCGAGAAGGAGCTCGTGCAGCGCCAGCGCGAGCTCGACCGCCGCGCCGAGGCCCTCGATCGTCAGCGCGAGACCTACGCCTCGCGCCTCGAGGGAGAGGAGGCGAACGTCCACGAACGCCAGGAGCTCGAGCGCCGCCTGCACGAGGTCCAGATGGCCTACGAGGTCGCGGAGCAGGAAGGCGAGGACTTCGCCGAGGCCTACGAGGACCAGGTCGAGGCCCTCGAGGAGGAGCTCGAACGACTGAGCGAGATCTTCGAGGACGAGATGGAGGTCTACGAGGATCAGCTCGAGGACCAGATGGAAGATTACGAGGACCAGCTCGAGGACGAGCTCGAGGCCCTCGAGGAGGCCTACGAGGCCCTCGCCGAGGCGGAGTACGTCGGCTACGAGGCCTACGGCCGGAGCTACGAGCCGGTCCGCGCGATCCCGGAGGCCGCGGCCGCCCCGCTCGTGCACGAGCTGATGCGTCGCGTCGAACGCCTCGAGGCGCAGCTCGAAGCCCGCGGCCCGGCCGTCGCGCCCCGCGCCGCCGGCGGCTGCTGCTGTTGCTGCTGCGGCAAGTCCGGCGCCCCGCGAGCCGGTGGCACGGTCTACGTCGTTCCCTCGGCACCGGCGGCTCCCGCCCGCCCGGCCTTTCCGACGCGCCCCATTCCGCCGACGCCCCCGACGCCGCCCGCTCCTTGTGCCCCCAACACGCAGGGCGACGTCTCCTTCTTCTCGACCACGACCGTGACCCCGGACGGCGCCTTCTCCGGCTTCGGCGCGAACAGCTTTGCCAGCAGCCCTCGCGCGCCGGGGACCCTCGCCCCCGCCGACGAGGTGCGCAGCCTCGTGGCCGAGATGGTGGCCGAGGTGCGCGAGCTGCGCGGCATCGTGCGCGAGCTGCGCGACGGCGCCGAGGGCGGCGCGCGTTGAGCGTCGACCTCCCCGGGCAAGTGCAGTGAAGGGACGGGCCGCCGGCGCGCGCGGCCCGCCCCACCCGACTCCTCCGGAAGGGCCCGCCACGGCAGGCACCTCCCTGACCCCGACTCGAAGGGCGGTCCGAGGCCCTTCCGGAGGGTCTGCGCGCCACCGCTCCCTTCAACCCGGCTCCCGTTCCAGGCCCACCCCGCCATGCACGCCGCCATCCTGCTCCTCGGCCTCCCCCTCCATCTCGCGCCGCTCTCCGCGGCACCCGTCGCCGCGCCCGCCCCCGCGCTCGCGACCCAGGACAACGCCGACGAGCGCTACCGCTTCATCGCCGGCCTGTGCGAGCAGGGCCACTGGGAGATGGCGGTCCGCGAGGCCGAGAGCTTCCTCGAGGACCACCCGCATCACGGGCGGGTGCCGTGGGTCCGCTACCGCCTGGCCTCGGCCCTCTTCGAGCTCGACCGGCCGGAGGAGGCCGTGCCCCATTACCGGAGGCTCGCGCGGGCGGAGGGCTTCGAGTTCCGGGCCGAGACCCTCTTGCGCCTGGGGCAGTGCGAGCTCCTCGCCGAGCGTTACGACCGGGCCCTGGAGGCCCTCGAGGCCGCCCTCGCCGCGGACCAGGAGTACCTCAAGCCGACGGCGGCCTTCTTCCTGGCCGAGACCGAGTTCCACCTCGAGCGCCACGCGGCCGCGGCGCGTCATTACGAGGCCGCCCTGGCATCCGAGGAGGCCGCGCCCTACCACGCCCACGCCCGGCGCGGCCTGGCCTGGTGCCGCTTCCGCCTGGACGACCACCCCGGCTGCGCGCGGGCCGCACGCGCCTTCCTGAAGGAGAACCCCGACCACGCCCTCGCCTCGGAGGTGCGCTTCCTCCTGGGGGACAGCCTGGCGCGCTCGGGCGAGGCGGCCGCCGCGGAACAGGCCTGGGCCCCGATCGAGTCCGGCGACTTCCACGCCGCGGCCCTGCGGGGACGCGCCTACCTGCGCTCGAAAGCCGGGGACGAGCGGGGCGCCGCGCGCCTCTTCGCGGCCCTGCTCGACGCCGAGCCGCGCGGTCCCTACGCCCGCGAGGCCGCGGTCCAGTGCGGCGCGCACCTCTTGCGCGCCGGCTCCCCGCGGGAGGCCCTGCAGGTCCTCGAGCTGCCCGCCGCCGGAGAGGACGCGGAGAGCCTGTACTGGCGCGCCCGCGCCCAGGCGGCGACGGGCGACAAGGAGGCCGCTCTGCGCAGCCTCGAGCGCGCCGCCTCGGGCGCCGAGGGCGAGCTCGCGGCCCGCGTCGCCGCGGCCCGCGGCGACCTGCTGTACGAGCTCGGACGCCTGACGGAGTCCGCCGCGGCCTACGAGGGCGACGCTTCCGACTACGGGCTGCACGCCGCCGCCACCGCGCGCCTCAACGCGGGGGACGCGCGCGGCGCCCTCGAGCTGGCCGAGCGCTTCCGACGCGACTTCGACGCGAGCCCCTATCGCGCCTCGACGCTCGCGGTGCGCGCCGAGGCGCTCTTCCAGCTCGAGCGCTTCGAAGAGGCCCTCGCGGCCTGGTCCGAGCTCGTGGACGAAGCCGCGGGCCTCGACGCGAACGCCCGCGGCCGCGCCCGCGAGCGCGCGGCCTGGTGCCACTACCGCCTGGGCGCGCGGGAGGAGGCCGCCCGACAGTTCGGCGCGGTCGCGCGCGACCTGGCCGACGCCCCCGAGGCGGACCAGGCCCACTTCATGCAAGGCCGTGCCCTGCGCGAGGCCGGCCGCCTCGAGGAAGCCGCGCGCGTCTGGACCCGCTACCTGCAGCAGCGCCCCCGCGGCGCGCACCGCGGTGAGGCGCGTCTGGAGCTGGCACGCCTGGGTGGCGGGAGCGAGCACCTCGAGGCCCTGCTCGAGGAGCGGCCCGACGCGGAGCTCGAGGCCATCGCCCTCTTCGAGCTGGCGGAGTCCCGCGCGCGGGGCGGCGAGCAGCGCGCGGCGATCGAGACCTACCGACGCTTCCTCGAGCGCTACCCGCAGGACCCCTCGGCGCCCGAGGCGCGCTACGGCCTGGCCTGGTCCCTGCGCGAGGAGGGCGAGGCCCGCGCGGCGCTGGGGCAGATCGAGGAGCTGCTCACGGCGGATCCGAAGGACGAGCTCCTCGTCGACGCCCTCGAGATGACGATCTGGTGCGCCCGCGACCTGGGCGAGACGCCGATCGCCCGGGCGGCCTGGCGACGCTTCGCCGAGCTCTGCCACGACGACGCGCGGCGCGCCGCGGCGGCGCGAGTCGTCGCGCGCGAGCTGCAACGCACCGGCGAAGCGCAGGAGGCCACCGAGCTCCTCGCGGGACTGCGGAACGAGACCGGCGCATCGGGGCTGCAGCTCGACCTGTTGATCGAAGAGGTCTGGGTCGCCCTCGAGGCCGAGGACGCCGCCCGGGCGGAGACCCTCGTGCGGGAGGCCCTGCAGCGCGCCGCGTCGGACGCCCGCGTGCAGGAGGCCGCCTTCTTCTGCGGCGAGGCGCGTTACGCCCGGGCCGAGTACCGCGCCGCCGGCGACCTCTACCGCGCCGCAGCGCGCCCCGAGAACGGCGAGCTCGAGGACGACGCCCTCTACAAGCTCGGCTTCGCCCTCCTCGCGAGCGGGGAGTCCGCCCCGGCCGCTGAAGCCTTCGAGCGCCTCGTCGCCGAGCACGGGGCGAGCGAGCTCTTCGGCGAGAGCCTCTTCCTGGCCGGCGAGTGCCGCTGGCGCGCTGCGCAACTCGAGCCCAGCCTGGCGCACCTCGAGCGCTTCCGCGCCGAGGTGAAGCGGCACGCGGTGCGGCCCAAGGCCCTCTTTCGACTCGGGCTGGCGGCGGCCGAGCTCGGACGGGCGAAGCTCGCGCGATCGGCCCTGACCGAGCTGCTGAAGAGCTCCCCCGACTTCGAGAACCGGCTCGAGGCCCGCCTCGAGCTGGGCCGGGCCTGCGCCGCCCTGGAAGAGCCGCGCGCGGCACGCGCGGCCTTCGACGCCCTCCTGACGGAGGCCCAGGCCACCGAGGGTGCGGCGGTCTTCGTCGCCCGTGCGCGCCTCGAGATCGGCCGCCTGCACGCGGAGGCCGGCGAACACGACGAGGCCCTGTCGCAGTTCCTCAAGGTCTCCCTCCTGTTCGGAGGGGGAGCCGAGGTGCAGGAAGCGACCTACCTCGCCGGCCACTGCCTCGAGGCCCAGGGCGAACGCGCCATGGCCGTCGAGCAGTACCGCAAGCTCGTGCGCGACGCCCCCGAGTCCGACTTCGGACGCGCGGCGGCGGTGCGCTTGCGGGAGCTGGCTGACGACTGAGCTCCCCTCTTTCCGCACCTCCGTCCACGAACTCCACCGCCCCACCACCGAGACCTCCACGCGACCCGACCATGATCGCCACCCCTCCCGCCCAGACCGCCCCGGCTTCGATCGACCTGCAGTCCCTCTACGACATGGTCATCGACGGCGGTCCCCTGATGATCCCGATCGGCCTCTGCTCGGTCGTCGCCCTGGCCTACACGGTCGAACGCCTGATCCGCCTCAGCTCCGGCGCCCTCGGCGGGCGGCACTTCGCGCGCCAGGTGCAAGCGCGCGTGCGCGAAGAAGGCGCGCGCGGCGGCCTCGAGTACTGCCAAAAGCACCGGCGTCCCCTGGGACGCATCCTCGGCGCCGGCCTCGCCCGCGCCGGCGCCTCCTTCGCCGAGGCCGAGCGGGCCGCCGAGGACGCGGGTCGGCGCGAGGTCAAGCGCCTGGGCTCGAACCTGCGGCCGCTGGTGGTGGTCGCGATGATCGCCCCCCTGCTCGGCCTGCTCGGCACGGTCTGGGGCATGATCGAGGCCTTCACGAGCATCGCCACGAGCGACGGCATCGGCAAGCCGGAGGTGCTCGCCAGCGGCATCTCCCAGGCGCTGATCACGACCGCGGCCGGCCTGGCGGTCGCGATCCCGACCCAGGCCCTCTACTACTACTTCCGCGCGCGCATCGACAAGTTCGCGCGCCTCGCGGAGGACGCCCAGCTCGCGCTGGGCGAGCTGCTCACGACGCGCGGAGGCGAGGCGGCATGAACATCCGCGACGAGGAGGCCGAGGAGCTGACCTTGAACCTGACGCCGATGATCGACGTCATCTTCCAGCTCCTGATCTTCTTCATGGTGGCCACCACCTTTCAGGACCCCGAGCGGGAGATGGACCTCGACCTCCCTCAGGCCCAAAGCGGTAGCGCCCTCGAGACCGAGCTGGACGAGATCGTGATCAACGTCAAGCGCGACGGCTCCTTGATCCTCTCGGGGGAGACGGTCGACCGCGAGACCCTCGGGCGCCTGCTCTCGAGCGCCGCCGAGCGCGACCCCGACACGCCGGTCACGATCCGCGGCGACCGGCTCGTGCACCACGAGGACGTCGTGAGCGTGATGGACGCCTGCGGACTGGCGGGCTTGACATCGCTCTCCCTCGGAACGCTGGAGACGAACTGAGCCATGAAGGCGGACCCGGCAGAGGGCGGTCGCTTCCGCAACTGGGGCAAGAACCTGGTCGTCGTCCTGTCGCTCCTGGGGGCGGGCTTCTTCGCGGCCTGGCTGCGCTTCCAGCCGCACCTCGGGTCGAGCGGCAGCTTCACGGACGGAGTCCGCAGCTACGACTCCTTCGCCGACGAGCCGATCCGCTACGCCGTCTGGGAGCGCCCCGAGCGCCTGGCGGGGGCGGTCAACACGGCCGAGGGCGAGCACTCCCCGACCCTCTCCGCCGACGGACGCTGGCTCGTCTTCGCGAGCGGGGAGCGCGGGCGCAACGCCGAGCTCTGGCTGGCGGAGATGGGCGCGGAGGGCGCGCGCGACCCTCGCCCGCTCTACGAGCTCAACACCGGCTTCGACGAGCTCGCGCCGGCCCTCGCGGGCGGGTGGCTCTACTTCGCGTCGAATCGTCCCGGCGGCCCGGGCGGCTTCGACCTCTGGCGCGCGCCCTTCGCGGACGGCTCCTTGGGGAACGCGGTGCCCTGCGGCCCGGGGCTCAACACGGTCCACGACGAGACCGATCCCGCGCCGGTCCTTGGGGGCGAGGCCCTCGCCTTCGCCTCCGACCGCGACAAGACCGGCCGGCGCGGCCACGACCTCTACCTCGCGCGGCCCGATCTGGAGGGCGGTGTCGAGGGCGGCTACTCGGTCGAAGCCCTCGAGGCCCTGAGCTCCCGCGCGGACGACCGCGAGCTCGCCTTCACCGCGGACGGCCGGCGCGTGATTTTCGCCTCCGACCGCGACGGCGATCCCGGAGCCTTCGACCTCTACTCGAGTCTCTGGGAACGCGGCGGCTGGCTCCCTCCCCGACCCGTCGAAGGCCTGAACAGCGAGCACGTCGAGCGGGCGCCCGCGCCGACGGCGGACGGCTTCGCCCTCTACTTCGAGCAGCGGCGCGTCGCACCGGACGGGAGTCCGGGGGACGAGCTCCTCAGCGCGGACCTCTTCCAGGCGCGCTCCCTCGAGATCTTCCAGCGGCCGGGCCGCCGCGTCGGCTGGCTCGACCTCCTGATCTTGATCGCGTTGCTCGTGCTCGCGCTCCTGGCCGCCCTCGCCAAGCGCTGGAAGACGATCGAGGTGCTCTACAAATGCTTCCTCGTCTCGCTCCTGGCACACCTCGCCCTCTTGTGGTGGTTCCGCGACATCCACCCCGAGCCCGAGCTGGCCGAGCTCCCCGAGCGCGGTCCGACCTATCGCGTGCAGCTCGCGTCGAGCAGCGCGGCCTCGGAGGCGGGCTCCCGCGAGCGCGGCGGCGAGCTCGAGCTGCAGGTCGACGAAGCGAGCCGCGAGCTCGCCGGACCCGAGCGCCGCGCGGCCTCCCCGGGGCGCGCCCTGGCCGCGGCCGCCCCCACCGCCGTCGAGCTGGCCCGGGCGGAGGGCGCCGAGGCTCCCTTGCCCGCGCCCTCCCCCATGGCTGTCGAGCGGGAGGACGCTCCCGCGCAGGCGCCGATCGTCACGGCGAGCGAGCTGCGCGAAGCGCCCCGCCCCGCCCTGCAGGCGGTCGGCCTCGCCCCCGCCCTCGTGATCGACGCGCCGGCCGCCGGCGCGAGCGGCGAGCGTCGTCCGGACGACCCCGCCGAGCCGACGCGTCGCGATGCCCAGGTCGCGCTCCCCTCGCAGGTCGCGCCCGGCGCCCTGGAGGTCGAGCGCGCCGCTGCCCCCGCCGTCGCGCAAGCGAGGCCGGAGGCTCCTCTCGATGCCGCGGTGGCGCCGGCACCCGTGGCGGAGCGCGAGCTCGCCCGGCGCGGCGACGTACGCGCTCCCGAGGAGCTGGAGTCCTTCACGCCGACGCCCCTCGAGTCGGCGACGCCGACTGAGCAGGCCGGCCCGGCCTCCGCCCTCGGCTCGCTCGAGCCGCTCGTCGCGACCCAGGCCCTCCCGGGGAGCGCGGACGCCCGCCTCGAGCGCAGCCAACGCGAGGCGCCCGGTCGAGAGCTCGAGCTCCAGGCCCGGCCGAGCCCCTTCGCGGGATCCGCGCGCAGCGAGCGCGCCCTCTCCGAACCAGCGCCGACCGCCCTCGCGGCTCGCTCTCCGGACATCGAGCCCACGCCCGAGGCGGTGCCAGTGCCCGTCGGCGAGAGCCGCCTGCGCAACCCGCGCGCGGAGCAGGCTCCGCAGACGATCGCGAGCTCCGCGCCGGCCATGGCGACGCCCACCCCTCTGGCGGGCGCGCTCTCACCGCGGCGCCGCAACCGCGAGCCCGCCGCGCCCGACCTCGCGCGGGAGCCCCGCGAGCGGCGCAGCCTCGACGAGCTCCCGCGACCCCGCCGCGCGACCTTCCAGGCCGACGCGCGCCTCGTGCCCGACCTCCCCGAGGTCCCGGAGGTCGCCATGGCCCAGCGAGTCGAGCACACCCCCTACCGAGCGCGCTTCGGGCCGGCCAAGGCGCGCGCCCTCGACGAGCTCGGGGGCAGCGAGGAGACCGAGGCCGCGGTGCGCGCGGGCCTCGAGTATCTTGCGGGCATCCAGCACGAGCTCGGCTTCTGGGGCGACCCACGCCTCGACGACGAGAAGTACGGTCGGGTCTTCGTGGGCAAGACGGGCCTGGCGTTGCTCGCCTTCCTCGGCGCGGGGCACACGCAGGACTCGGAGAGCGAGCACTCGGCCGTGGTCGAGCGCGCGGTCGAGTTCTTGCTCGGCGTGCAGCGCGACGAGTCCGGCCACTTCGGCCGCAGCTCGGCCTATAGCCACGGCATCGCCACCTACGCCCTGGCCGAGGACTACGCCCTGACCGGAGACCCGCGGCTGCGCGCGCCCCTCGAGCGCGCGGTGGCTCAGATCCTGCGGCACCAGAGCCGCGACCGCCGCGACGCGCGGCGCTTCGGGGGCTGGAGCTACTACTACACGAACGACCGCACCTACGACTCCTGGCCGCGCGTCTCGATCAGCGTCTGGCAGGTGATGGCCCTCGAGTCCGCACGGCTGGGCGGCATCGAGGTCCCCGACCGGGCCTTCGACGACGCGCGGCTCTTCCTCACCCGCGCCTTCGATGCGCGGCGCGAGTGCTTCCGCTACAGCCACGACCCCGACCGCCTGAACGGACCCTACGCGATCCTGCCGGGCTCGACGCCGGCCGCCCTCTTCGGGCTCTCGCTGCTCGGGGCCGACCTCGCGGACCCCGAGCTCGCGGGAGCCTGGGAGTTCGTCGAGGAGCGCGCGCCGGCCGACTACCGCTACACCTCCGACGACGCCTTCGTCTCCCGCGCCCAGGGCAACCTCTACTTCTGGTACTACGGCAGCCTCGCCTGCCTGCGGCGCGGTGGGAGCACCTGGCGGCGCTGGAACCTGCGGCTGAAGGAGTCCTTGCTCGAGTCGCAGCGCGCCGACGGCTCGTGGCGCCCGATCTCGATCTACGCCCGGCGCTACGCCGGGGACGACGGGAGGGACGCGAGCTACTCGACGGCGATGAACGTGCTCTCGCTCGAGGTCTACTACCGCTACTTCACGCCGCTGCTCGAGGTGCGGCCCACGGCCGCGGCGGGGCGCGGCCGCTGAGTCCTCAACGCCGCGGCGGATCGGGGCGGCCGCCCTCGAGCCACTCGGGGTCGATCGACCCGTCGGCCACGAGCCGCACCGCCTCGTAGGCCGCGCGCGTCGCGGCCTCGAGGTGGTCGTAATCGAGGGTGTCGGCTTCGTCGCTCACCTGGTGGTAGTCCTGGTGCAGGTCGTAGCTCGAGAAGGTCTGGCCGACGATCCCACGCCAGCAGAAGACGATGTTGTCGGAGCGCAGGAAGAAGCTCTGCTCGGGGTAGGGGTCGGCCTCGACTTCCACCCCCGCCGAGCGCCAGGCATCGAAGAGGTTGGTGCGCTCGGGACCGCTGAGCCAGAGCTTGCCCGGCCCGCCGGCCTTGGCGTCGGGCCGCCCCAGCATCTCGAAGTTGAGGTTGGCGACGGTGCGCTCCAGGGGTGTCGCCGGGTGGTCGAGGTAGAAGGAGGTGCCGACGACGCCGAGCTCCTCGGCCGTCGCGAGCAAGAACAGGAGCTCTCGGGCCGGCGGGTCCTCGCTCGCGAAGCACGCGGCGAGCTCCAGGACACAGGCGACCCCCGAGGCGTCGTCGTCCGCGCCGTTGTAGACGAGGTCCTGCGGCTCCTCCGCCCCCTCCTCGTCGTGGGCGGGAGCCAGGCCGAGGTGGTCGTAGTGGGCCGAGATCACGACGGCCTCCTTGGCGAGCTCGGGGCGCTCGCCGGTGCCGCGGCCGGGGAGGCGGGCGAGGACATTGTGGGTGGGCGCAAGCTCGTGGCGGTGATGCAGGTCGAAGCGAAGGCGCGGGAGCTCGCCGGCCGCGAAGAGCTCGTGGAGCTCCGGCTCCACCTCGACCCATGGCGTGAGCCGCTCGAGCTCGGCCCCCTCGAAGAGCCGCGGGCGTGAACTGCGCGGAGGCCGCGTCGTGGCCTGGCCCGGCCGGCGCATGGCTCCGATGACGAGGCCGAAGCCCGCGCCCGAGGGAGCGCCGCGCTCCTCGAGCCAGCGCCGCGCCTTGCCTCGGCTCATGTCCGCCAGGCAGAGCGCGAGGCTCGCGCGGTCGTCTTCTTCACCGGGGAGCTCGTCCTCTGCGCGCACGACGACGACCTCCAAGTCACCGCCCTCGCCCCCTTGGACGACGCGGAAGTCCGCGCCGTAGGTGGCCGGCGACACGTCGCCCGCTGCAGCGAGACCGACCAGCTCCGGCACGGCGTCGAAGGTCTCGATCTCGAAGTCCATGCGCTGGAGGAAGCCCCCGTCGTCCCCCGCGGGCTCCAGCCCGGTCGCCTCGAGGACCCCGGCCAGGTAGCGCGCGGCCTCTTCGATGCCCTCGCTCCCGACGCGCCGGCCCTCGAGCTCGTCCGAGGCGAGGAAGCGCACGTGGGCCTCGAGCTCGGCGGCGAGGATCTCCGGCGAGGCGGCGGGAGAACCCTCCTGGATCCCGGCGGAGCCGAGCGGGAAGAGGAGCGCGAATGGAGACAGGTCGGCGAGATGTCTGAGCTGCATCGCGCCCTTCTAGCCGGCCTGCCGCCGGGGCGCAATCCGCTCACGCGACTCCTACACCGCCACCTCCGTGGACTTCAGGCGACCAGGTCCCGCAGGGTCTTCAACAGGCGCTCGTTGGCCTTGGGGTCACCGACGTGGATGCGGACGGCTCCGGAGAGGTTCCGAGGCACACTCATGACCCCGGGAGCGAGGCGGCGGTTGACGCGTCGGGCCAGCTCCGCCGGCTGGGGCACTTGCAGCAGGATCCAGTCGCCGATCGACGGCATGGGCTGGATGCCCGGAATGGAGGCCAGTCGGGACGCGAAGCGGTCCTTCTCGAAGGTGTCGGTCATGGGTTCCCCTCTTCACCTCTTTGGGCCGGCGGCGCCGGCGTCGTCGGCTCCGGAGCCCTGCGGGTCCCGGGGCCTGTGCCACGGTTCTCCCCGGCGCCCCTTCCCGCCCGAAGGGCGGCGAGCGAGGAGGCCAGGGGGCGGCGAGAGGGCGACCGAGGGGCTCCAGGACGTCCGAGAGGGCTATCCGAGGGGCCGCCGAGGGCTGCACTCCCCCACCGGGCGCCACACTATCTAGTGGTTGGAGGTTGTCCAAAGACAACCGGGAGCGTTTGGCGACGCGTCCCAGGCCTGGGAAAAGCACTTTCCTGGGACGGCCCTTGCTTCCAGCGCGGGCGCCCCTCGAAGTGACGCCCTTGGCCCCCGCCGCCCCCCCTCGCCTCCGCCCCGGAGCGGGCCTGCGCGTCCCCGGCTCCACCTCGAACCTGGGGCCCGGCTTCGACCAGCTCGGCCTGGCCCTCGAGCTCTTCCTCGAGGTCGAGGTCCTCGCCCTCCGGAAAGGCCAGGAGCACCGCATCGCCCGCCGCGCGGGGACGGCCCGGGACTGGCCCGAGCAGGACGAGCTGATGACCCGCGCCTTCGACGCGGTCCTCGCGCGCGCCGGGGCCCAGCCCGTCGGCCTCGAGCTCGCGGTGCGCTCGGAGATCCCCCTGCGCCGCGGTCTGGGCTCGAGCGGCGCGGCCATCGCGGCGGGCCTCCACCTCGCCAACGACTCGCTGGGCGACCGCGCGCTCCCCTCCGCGGAGCTCGCGCGGATCGGCACCGAGCTCGACGGCCACCCGGACAACGTCTGCGCCTCGCTGCGCGGAGGCTGCACCCTCGGCGTCCCCTTGGAGGGCGGCGGGCTGCGCGTGCTCGGTCCGCCCTTGCACGAGTCCCTCGCCTTCGCCGTCGCCTGGGGTCCCGCGGAGGTCGAGACGAGTCGCGCCCGCGCCGTGCTGCCGAGCGACGTCTCCCTCGGGGACGTCGTGTGGAACCTGCAACGACTCTCGCTGCTCCTCGCCGGGCTCGCGAGCGCCGACCCCGAGCTCCTGCGTCAGGGTTGCCGCGATCGATTGCACAGCGCGGCGCGACTCCAGCTCGTCCCCGGTGGCCGCGCGGCGCTGGCGGCGGCCGAGGAGGCTGGAGCCTGGCTCGCGACGATCAGCGGTAGCGGCTCGGCGCTCGTCGCGGCCCACGCCGACCCCGGCCGCCTCGAGCGAATCGCCGAGGCGATGGCCCGCGAGCTCGCGGCGTCCCAGGGCACCGCTGAGCAGCGCGTGCTCTCCCCCTGTCGCCAGGGACCGCGGACGCTCTAGGTCTCGAGCTCGGAGGGGGTGTCCTCCTCCGACTCGACGAGCTCGTCGTAGCGACGCAGGTGACGATCGACGATCGGGAGGATGTCCTCCCGGCAGGCGGCCACGAGCACCCTTTCCAGGTCGCGCTGGGCCAGGCCCCGGTCGACGGCCGCGAGGCCCCGCTGCAGGTCCGCGGCCGCGATGGGCGGCACGCAGAAGCGGTCGACGCCCGCCCCCACGATCAGGGGCAGGACCTCCGGCCGCAGGGCCGCGGGTCCGAAGAGGCGCAGCGGCTTGCCCGCGCGACTCGCCGCGGCGACGACGTCGCGCAGGACGCGCATGACGGTCGGGTGGGGCGTGGAGACGAGCGACTCGAGGCCGTGGTTCTCGCGGTCCGCCGCGAGGATCGAGCAGGCCAGGGCGTCGTAGCTGAGGAAAAGGAAGTCCGCCTCCTCCAGCAGTCCCTCGACGCCCAGGGCCGCGGCCGGGGTCTGGATCACGGCCCCCAGCTCCAGCTCGGAGGTGAGTCGGTGCCCAGCGCGCATGAGCTCCGCGCGAACGTCGAAGAGCGCCTCCTTGACCCGCCTCAGCTCGGAGACGTCCGTCACGAAGGGCACGGCGACGCGCACGCGCCGTCCCTCGACGGCGACGCGGCCGATGGCCTCGAGCTGCCGACGCAGGACGCTGCCGTGGGCGATGAGCGCGCGCACGCCGGCGCGTCCCAGGGCGGGGTTCGGCTCGCGGCCCTCGTGCAGGTAGCCGATGCCGAAGCTCGAGTCGACGTCGAGCAGGCGGAAGCTCAGCTCGTCGCCGCGGGACTCCTCGAGGACGGCCGAGTAGTGGGCGACGAGCGAGTCGAGGGAGGGCTCCTCGCGGTCGATCAAATACAGGAGCTCGGTGCGGTACAGGCCGACGCCCTCGAGGCCCATGGCCCCGGCCTGTTCGACCTCGGGGAGGTTGCCGCAGCTGGCCTGGACGGAGATCCGCGCCCCGTCGGCGGTGCAGAAGGCCTCGGGACCGAAGGCCCCCGAGAGGTCCGGCCCGCCGGCGTCCCCGCGCGCGCGAGCTTCGCGGTACTGGGCGCGCACGACCTCGTCGGGGTTGACGCGCAGCACGCCCTCCGTCGCGTCGACGATGACGAAGTCGCCCTCCTGGACTCGCTCGCGCAGGCCCTCGAGGCCGGTGACGGTCGGGATGCCCATCGAGCGCGCCAGGATCGCCGCGTGGCTCGTCAAGCCGCCTTCCTCGGTCGCGATCCCGAGCACCTCCGCGCCGCTGGGCTGGAACATGTCGACGATCGAGAGCTCGCGCGCCACCAGCACGTAGTCCCCCGCGGGCTCCACGGGCGGCTCGATCTCGGCCGGCTCGAGATTGCGCAGGACGCGGATGCCGACGTCGCGCAGGTCCACCGCGCGCTCGCGCAGGAGCTCGTTCTCGACCAGGCGGAAGATGCGGTCGAAGTCGGAGATCACCTTGGCGATCGCCGCCTCGAGACACATTTGCTCGTTCAGGATCAGGTTCTCGACGTCGGACAGGAAGACCGAGTCGCGCAGGTAGGCGTTGTGGGTGTCGAGCACCTGGATGTGCTCGGGAGGCACGCGGCCGCGCAGGGAATCCTTCAGCTCGTCGAGCTGCCGCTTGGAAGCCTGGAGCGAGGCGTGGAAACGATTGAGCTCGCGCTCGATCTCATCCAGGGGTACGCGCCGTTGATGGGCCCGCTCGAGGTCGTAGTCCTTGCGGTGCACGACGCCCAGGGAGAGGCCCGGGGTGATCGCGGTGCCGCGCAGCTCGAAGGGCTCGCTGCGCTGCGGCGCTTCCAGGGCGGTCTCGGGGGCGGGGGTGGGCTCGGTCATGGTCGCTCTGGCGCGTCGGTCGTATGCTGCCGGCCGCCCATCCTACTCGTCCCTCCCCAAGCCTCCAACGGCCGGCCTCCAACGGTCGGCCCCCTCCCCACGGCTTCATGAGTCTTTCGCTCGCGCTCCTCGCCGCCCTGCTCCTGCCCGCCGCACCGGGCGCTCCGCTCCGCTCCGCGCCGGCAGCGCCGCAGCGACCCGCCCCCGCGGGGCTCTACGAGGTCGTGAGCATCGTCGACGGGGACACGATCCACGTCCTTCGCGACGGCAAGAAGGAGAAGCTGCGCTTCCTCTCGGTCGACACCGAGGAGAAGTTCTCGGAGCACTTCCAGGGCTCCGCCTCCAAGCCCCAGACGGTCTTCGGCGAGGAGACCAAGCTCTGGGCGATCGACTTCCTCGAACAGTTCCGCGGCGAGGACGGCGCGATCCGCGTGGGGCTCGCCTTCCCGAACGGTCAAGAGGAGCGGGACGTCTACGGGCGGCTCCTTTGCCACGTCGTCCTCGCGGACGGCACCGACTTCAACCTCCTGCTGGTGAAGCTGGGCAAGAGCCCCTACTTCAACAAGTACGGCAACAGCCGCATCTGCCACACCGACTTCGTCACGGCCCAGGCGGAGGCGCGGCGCAACCTGCTCGGGATCTGGAACCCGCGCACCAACGCCCCGCGCGACGAGGACGCGCCTGCGGCCCGCCGCCCGTACGACCGCCTCCTTCCCTGGTGGCAGGCGCGCGCCGAGGCGATCGAGGTCTTCCGCGAGCGAGCGCTGCGGGCCCCAGGCACGATCGTCGCCGCCGACGACCCCGAGGGACTGGCCGCGGCCCTGGAGTCGGGCCGGGAGGTCGAGCTCTTCGGGACCCCCGAGCGCTTCTTCGAGGAGACGGACGGTTCGCTCACGGTGCTGTTCCGGAGCCCGTCCAAGGACGGCGCCCTGCGGGTCTCGATACCCGGCGAGGCCCGCGCGACCTTCGACGCCGCCGACCTCGAGGGTTACATGGCGGAGTACCGTCAGAATTACGCCCTGGTTCGGGGCGTCGTCACCCGCGGGCCGCGTGGCTTCCGCGTCGTCACGGCCGATCCGGAGCGCTGGAGACGCGCCGGGCCGGAGCCGGAGCTGCCCTCGGAGGAGTGAGCGCGAGGGAGCGGCCGTCGCCATGGGGCCCCGCTCCCTGGGTGCGGTGCTAGGCTGAGGGCGACCCGCTCGTTCTCAGCACCCCTACCCGGAGGGAATCATGGCCCCCGCGATCTCGCACGGCGTCCTGGGCGTCGTCCTGCTCCTCGCGTCCGCTTCCGCATCCGACCTCGTGACCCTCGACGACGGGCGCCTCGTGCCCGGCGCCGCGGCCAGCAACAGCAACAGCGGTCACGCCGTCGACATCGACGGCGACATCCTGGTCGTCGGCGCCCACGGGCACCCCTCGAACGGGGGCGGCGCCGGCGCGGTCTTCGTCTACGAGCGCAGCGGAGGCGCCTGGGCCGAGGTGGCCACGCTCGTCGGCAGCCACACCGACGCGAACGACGCCTTCGGCTACGCCCTCGATCTCGACGGCGAGCGCCTGGTCGTGGGCGCGGCCTGGAAGGAGTTCGGCGGCGGGATCCGTCGCGGCGAGGCCTACGTCTTCGAGCGCCTGGGCGACGGCAGCTGGGTGCAGCGCAAGCGGCTCTTCGCCTCCAACGGCGGGGCCGAGGACCTCTTTGGCTACGACGTGGCCCTCGACGGGGACCGCATCGTCGTCGGCGCCTACGGGCAGGAGAGCTGGCGCGGCAGCGCCTACGTCTTCGAGCTGCAGGGCGGGAGCTGGGTGGAGACCGCCGAGCTCAGCCCGAGCCACGGAGGCACGAACCAGCTGTTCGGCACCTCGGTCGACGTCGACGGCGACGCGATCGCGGTCGGCGCCGTTTGGATGGATCTCTCCGATCCGGGGAGCAGCGACCGCCCGGGCGCCGCCTACGTCTTCCGCGGCGGCGGCGCGACCTGGACCGAGGAGGTGGCCCTCGCGGGCGTGAACGCCCGGAGCACCTTCTTCGGCCCCGAGTGGATGGGCCAGTCGATCGCAATCCAGGGCGACACCCTCGTGGCCGGCTCGCCCCGTAGCCGGAACGCCGGCGGGACCGCCTTCGTGTTCGAGCACAGCGGAGGGAGTTGGAGCCAGACGGCCCAGCTCTTGAGCTCACTCGGAGGCGGCGGCTGGATGGGCCACAGCGTCGGCCTCGACGGGGACTGGATCGTCTGCGGCGCGCCCCTCGCCACGCCGCGCGGGAACGGCACGCGGCTCGGCGCCGTCACGGCCTTCCGCCGGCAGAGCGAAGGCTGGAGCGAGCGACGCCTGCTCCTGGCCGACTCGATGATCGGCGAAGGACAGATGGGCTACGGCGCGGCGATCGACGGCGACGAGGTCGTCGGCGGGGCCATGTGGGAGCCCTCGGTCCCGCAGTACGGCGGAGCGGCCTACACCTTCGAGCTCCCCGCCTCCGCCGGCGATGCCTTCTGCTTCGGGGACGGGCTGGGAGCGGAGTGTCCCTGCGGCTGGAACAACTTCTCCCCGGGCAACGGCGGCTGCCTGAACGCCTCGCACGGCAACGGCCTCCTCGTCGCCGAAGGCTCCGCGAGCCTGGTGACGGACGACCTCCAGCTCGTGGCGGCGCGCCTGCCCGCCAACAAGACGGCCCTGCTCTTCCACGGCACGACCGAGCTCGCGGGCGGCCTGGGCCTCACCTTCGGCAACGGCCTGCGCTGCGTCGGCGGCGCGGTGGTCCGCGCCGGCGTGCGCGTGGCCGACGCGAGCGGCAACGCCTCCTGGGGTCCGGCCCTGGGCAGCGGCGAGGGCTTCGCTCCGGGCGAGACCGGGCGCTTCCAGGTCTGGTACCGCGACCCGAACCACTACTGCGACGGGGAATTCAACCTCACCAACGCCTACCGCGTGGACTTCGAGTGAACACCTGAGGCTCCGACGAACGAGCGAGGGCCGGTCCTGGGACCGGCCCTCGCTGTTTCGACGCCCGGAGGACGTCGCTCGAGTCGCCTAGGCGATCACGGGCAGAACACGACCTCCAGGCCGTCGCTGGTGTTGAACTCCGCGCCGCCACCGGGGATGTCGCGGAACCAGTACTGGAAGTTCCAGGTGCCCGCGGCGTTGATGCCGTTGTTCGGGTCCAAGAACAGGTCCTTGGTGGCCGTGCCCACGCCGTCGGTGAAGGTGACCGTCAGTCGCTGGACCATGCCGCCCACGCAGCGGACGCCGTTGCCGAAGGGGACGCTGATCTGGTTCGGGCCGTAGAAGAACAGGCCCGGCTTGTTCGGCGGGCAGTTCGTCGCGAGCAGCTGCAGGTTGGCCGCGGCCACGCTGGTCGAACCGGAGATGGAAGTCCCGGCCGGGAAGCCGGTGCTGTTGCTGTTGGTGTTGCAGTAGACCGTGGTGCCGCCCGTGCAGCCGCCGGAGTTCGGCGACTCGTAGACACGCGCCATGCCCTCGAGGAAGAAGGTGCCCTCGACGTCCGGAGCCCCGGCCGCCACGCACACGCCGCCGCCGGTGAGGACACCGAGGCCCGCGATGCTGCGGCCCAGGTGGTCGCCCTCGACGTCCGGCGAGAAGGTCGCCAGCTCGGCCCCGTCGTCACCGGAGCGCACCGAGACGAAGCTCGGGCCGCTGCTGGGGAAGGCCGAGACGAGGATGTCGCTCGTGCCGTCCACGTCCCAGTCGCCTGCCTCGGCCACGACCTCGCCGAAGGCGTCGCCCGCGGCGGCGCCGTCGATGTGGAACGCCTCGGCGCCCGTCGCGCCGTTGAAGACGTAGACGCGGCCCGGGCCCGGGCTGAAGAAGTCGATCTGGTGGGCACCGACGATCACGTCTTCGATTCCGTCACCGGTGACGTCCTCGATGTTGGAGACCGAGCCGCCGAGGGTCTCCTCGGTGATGATCGTCGTGTGACGGATCTCGTTGCCGGTCGCGCCCGAGTACACGTAGAAGCCGTCGAAGGCGCTGCCCACGACGAAGTCGGGGCGGGTGTCGCCGTCGACGTCGCCCAGGCGGGAGATCGAGATGCCGATCCGGTCGCCGGAGCCGACGCCGTCGTACTGATACATCTCGGCGCCGGTCTCGCCGTCGTAGACGCGAACGACGCCCTTGTCGCCGTTGGCGGTGAAGGAACCGGCGGCGAACTCGTCGAAGCCGTCCCCGTCGAGGTCGCCGAGGCCGGCCACGGCCTGCCCGATGCGCTCGTGGGCGAGCTCACCGAAGGCGCTGCGGATCTCGAGGCCCGTGGCGCCCGAGATGACCGCCACGTGGCCCGAGGCCGTGGTTCCTCCGTACTCGCTGAAGGGGGAGCCGACCACGATGTCCGGCACGTTGTCCCCGTCGGCGTCGAAGTTGCCGTCCACGGCCATCCCGAAGGCGAAGCCCGCGGGATCGCCGTCGATCGTCTGGTGGTGGTCGCCGGTGGCGCCCGAGAAGATCTGGATGAAGCCGTTGCCGGCGCTCAGGAAGTTGCCGTCCTCGGGGACGCCGACGACGAGGTCGTTGATGCCGTCACCGGTGACGTCGCCGGCGTTCGCCAGCGAGAGGCCGAGGCGGTCGTCGGCCTTGGTGCCGTTGAACTCGTAAAGCTGCGGGCTCGCTGCGGCGCTTCCCGCCAAGAGGGAACCGCAGCTGAGTGCGAGGATCGTCCTGCGGAACTGGATGCTCCTGCTCATGGTGATTTCCAATGGGTTGTCGCGGGATTCTCGAGCTCGCCAGCCCCGAGGAGGAGAGGGCTGGGACGGCGATGACTCTCTTGGGTCCCGGAAGTCGCTTCGAGGGAGTGGAGAGGTGTGATGAGGAGGATCGACGGCGTTCCGACGACCCGAGACGGGCCGCCAGGAGGCGACCCAGGCAAGGGTACCCCGCCTCGTAGAAGCGGGAATCGCAAAAAGAAACTTCCTAGCAATCCGCCCGGCGCCGGGGCCGAATGGGCAATCCACGAGAAAATGTTTCCTGCCGAGCGCCTGCGGGCCGCGGAGGCTGCAGGGCGCCCCAAACTCTACCCCGGGGCCCGGGAGGGCGTCGAGGGGTGGTCCGCGATCCGGGCTCAGCCCCGGGCCTGACCGACCAGGTGGCCCGCCTCCGGGAGCACGATCTTCTCCAGGGCCAACCGCAGGGCCTTCGGCGAGCCGGGGAGCGCCAGGACGACCGTATCCCCGAGCAGGCCGCCCAGGGCGCGGCTCAAGATCGTCGCCGGCCCGATCTCCTGGTAGGAGAGCCAGCGGAAGAGCTCGCCGAAGCCCGGGATCTCGCTGTCGAGCACTGCCCGCAGGGTGGTGAAGGTCACGTCGCGCGGAGCGATGCCGGTCCCCCCCGTCGTCAGGACGAGGTCCGTCCCGGGATCGGCGGCCGCGGCGCGCACGGCCGACTCGATCTCCGCCGGCTCGTCGCGGTGGACGGCGCGCCGGCTGATCCGGTGCCCCGCCGCCTCGAGGGTCTCCACGAGGAAGTCCCCGCCCCGGTCGGCGGCGACGTCACGCGTGTCGCTGAAGGTCAGGACGGCGAAGCGCAGGGCCTCGGGGGCCTCGCGGCGATGGGACTCGAGGCTCACGGGGCTCCAGCATAGCCCGGGGCGGACCCAGGTCGAGGGCGACCTCCCCGGGAGAGGAATCGATGCCAAGCGCATCCAGTGGGTGAGGCACGGCGAATGCCCCCATGCACCCCCCACTCCTCCCCGTCCTCGATCATGACCCCCCGCCACCGTCCGCGAAGGCTCCAGCTCCTCTGGCTCGCTTGCCTCGCGTGGCTCCCCACGACCACGAGCTGCGCCTACTACCGCGTGGAGCTGCGCCCCGAGAAGCTCGGCCAGGCCGATGCGATCGTCGTCCCCGGCATGGAGCTGACCGACGAGGGCCGGGAGACCTGGATCCTCTGGAATCGCATGTTGATGGCCCGGGCCCTCTACGAGGAGGGTCACGGCCAGCACGTGATCGTCTCGGGAGGCGTCCCCAAACGCGGCGTCACGGAGGCGCAGAAGATGCTCGAGATCGGCGAGCGGCTCGGCATCCCCCGGGAAGTCATGCACGCCGAACCACTGGCCTCGAGCAGCGTGGAGAACGCCCGCTTCAGCGCCAGGCTCCTCGGCGAGCTCGGCTGTGACTCGGCCCTGGTCGTCACGGACCGCGCTCACCTGATCTACGCCCTTCCCGTCTTTCGCGACGCCTACCGGGAGCGGGGCATCGAGCTCTTCTGGAAGCCCGTCGACTACGAGCGCCTCCAGGCGATCGAGCCCTTCTGGGAGCCGGGCGCTGCGCAGCCGCCACGGCTGGCGGGAGAGTCAGAGGCGAGTGGCGCGCCGCCCGCCTCCTCAGCCACCACGACCGAGGGCGAGGACGAGACCACTTGAGACACCTGATCCGAGACCCGAACCGAGAGGAACCGATGCTGATCCAGAAGAGCTTGATCGTGCTCCTGACCCTGACCGCCAGCTCCTGCTTTTGCGGCTGGAAGCGCTGCGAAGCCGCGCCCGCGCCGCAGGTGGAGGAAGCGGCCCAGACCGAGCCCGGCACCTCGGAGGACGCCTCCGAGAGTCCCGCCTCCTGAGCGAGGCCCCCGGCGCGCCGCGCTCGTCGCGGCGCGCCTCCGTCAGCCGTCGAGCTCGAGGCGCAGGCGGGTCAGTCCGCCGGACTCGACCTCTACCCAGGCCCGCCCCCGCCGCCTACCCTCCGCGAAGGCCTCCACGAGGCACTTGCCCTTGGGCACGGGCCGCACGGCGCGGGCGCGCTGTCCGGGAGAGAGGGAGGCGCGCGGGAGGCCGCTCTCCGTGCGGAATTCGAGCCAGCGCTGCTCTGCGTTGCCCCACTTCAGGCGCAAGCGACAGGAGGCGGGGAAGGCCTGCGCGCCGGGTGGCCGCACGAGCTCGATCTCGAGGGCTCCGGCGGGCTCCAGCTCGAGCTCGAGGCTCCGTTCCACTGCGGCGACGAGCTCGATCCGTCCCTCTCCGCGACCCACGAAGGACCACTCAGCCCCCCGCGACGCCTCCACCCGGTAGGCGTAGACCCCCGGCTCGAGGGCGGGCAGGGACCGATGCTCCCCGCAGACCCGCTGCGTGAAGAGGCGCTGCAGCCCGCCGTCCTCCACGCGCCACAGGCTGACCGCCGCGTCGACCCGCGCTCCTCCAGGGCCGCGAAGGACGACGTCGAGACGCGCGCGGCCCTCGACCGGGCGCTCCTCCTCGTCGAAGGAGCGATCCAGGTCCCGCGCGTCGGCGTGGAGGGCCACGAGCGTCACGAGCTCGTCGTCCGCCACGCGCACCTCGACCGGCCGACCACTCCGCGCGCCCCATGCCCAGCGGATCGTCCAGCGCGAGCCGGACTCGACCGCCAGGGTGGGCGGCTGGGGACCGCCGGGGAGGACCACGTGGCGCGGCTCCCCATCGCTCGACCGTCGCTCGCGCTCCACGAAGTGCACGCGCAACCACCGGCGTTGCTCAGGACTCAGCCCTTCGAGCTCGACCCGGAGGAGCCGCGCGCGGAACTCGATCACGTGCTCCCCGCCCGTGCGGTAGATGCCCTCGGGTTGGAGGTTCGCCGGGAGCCCCTCGAAAAACAGCATGTAGTCGACTTCCTGCATGCCCGCCATCGCGAAGACCCCGCCCCGGTCCGTGCGGACGCGCGTGTGCGCCAACCCCCGGTGCTCCTCGAAGCGCGCGAGCTGCGACATTCCCGGCCAGGTCGGCCTGGGGAGGGCGTCGAGGGCCAGGGCGCTGGCGACGGCGGTGAGCTCGACCCCCACGACGGGCTCGCCATCGCCGAGGACCACTCGTCCGCGCAGCAGGCCGTCGCCGCCGAGGGCGAGCTGGTGCTCGAGCCGGGAAGCCCCCACGCCGAGGTAGGTCCCGGCCTCCGCCGCGGTGCCCGCCCCGGGCTTGCGGGCGTGGAGCCGGTAGGTGCCGGGCTCCGGGGCCCCCAGGCAAAACCTCCCATCCAGGTCCGAGCGGGCCGTGCCCAGGAGCCGCCACGCATCGTCGAAGAGCGAGAGGTCGACCCCGGGCTCGGGTCCCAGGATGCCGTGCACGACGCCGGTGACGCGCGGGCGATCGTCGACGGTGATGTCCACGCGCAGTCGTGCCGGCGTGCCCGAACCCATGTCGATCCCACGCTCGCCCTCGAAGCCCAAGGGGTCGCGGGCCGTGACGCGCAGCGCAGGGCGGCGCGGGGAACTGGAGTGCAGGACATACTCGTAGGGGTTGCGCCTCGTGGTGTCTCGCTGGTTCCGCGCCGCGTACCCCAGGGCCTCGAGGGCGCGCGCCACCTCTTCCGAGACCTCGAGGGCTTCGCCGTCGCGGCGCCCCCAGTCGACCTCGAGGGCGTAGCTCCCCTCCGCGTCGCTGCGCGTGGTGAAGACCTGCCCGTGCAGGCGCGCGGTCACCAGGCACCCGGGCAGGGGCGTCCCGTCGCTGCGCGTGACCCGTCCGTAGATCCCGTGGGCCGGTAGGCCTCGGGGAGCGGGTCCCGCTTCCTGCAGCTCGCGGGCGGGCGCCTCCGGGACCGAGACCTCGACCGCCGGGGCGGGCGGGCCTCCGATCTCCTCAAGGGGCAGCGCGTCCGGCTCCGACGCGGCGGCCCGGGCCTCCGGGGCGAGCCCCGGCTCCCGCTCGAGGGCCTCGGGGCCCGCGAGTCGCAGGGCGAGACCCGCGACGAGGACGAGGACCGCGAGCGTCGCGCTGAGCCCGAGCTTCTGCGGGGTGTTCATGGGGCGCCGGTGAGTTCTCTACGACCGTAGCGACCGGAACCTGGTCGGCCTTCCCCTTTTCTTGCGACTCGCCCCCTCAGCGGGCAACCTGCTGCCCCCGAGTCCCCAGGCCCCCGCTGCCCGTGAAGCTCTTCGAGAACCCCGCCTCCGGCAACTGCTACAAGGTGCGCCTGCTGCTGCACCATCTCCAGCTTCCCTTCGAGCGCGTCTTCGTCGACGTGCTGCCCGGCACGCAGCGACCGCCGGAGCTCCTCGCCCACTCGACCGTCGGCCGGGTGCCCCTGCTCGAGCTCGACGACGGGACGGCGCTGGGTGAGTCGAACGCCATCCTGCACTTCCTCGCCGCGGGCACGCCCTACCTGCCCGACGACCCGCTCGCGCGCAGCCGCGTCCTGGCGTGGATGTTCTTCGAGCAGAACCTCCACGAGCCGAACATCGCGACGCGGCGCTACTGGACGAGCATCGCCCCCGACAGCGCGCCGCGTGCCGCGCAGCTTCCCTTCTGGCTCGAGAGCGGCGAGCGCGCCCTGCGGGTCATGGAGCGCGAGCTCGAGTCCAGCGACTTCTTCGGCTCCCCCAGCTATTCGATCGCCGACATCGCGCTCTACGGATACACCCACGTCGCGCCCGAGGGCGGCTTCGACCTCGAGCCCTTTCCCCGCTTGCGGGCCTGGCTCGAGCGCGTGCGCGAGCAGCCGCGGCACGTGCCGATGAGCTCGACCTGAGCTCCCTCAGGAGCTCTACGCCTCCCGGCCCGCCGCGTTGGGGAACCAGCGCTCCCAGTCCGAGGCGCGGAAGCTGACGAGGCCCCAGATCGCGAGGGGCACGATGACCCCGGGGAAGGCCTCCTGCTCGAGCCGCATCCAGAGGGTCGCCAGCTCCTCGAACCAGCGTGCGCCGAGGACGCCCGAGAGCTCGAGCTCGTTGTTCTGGGCGACGACGCTCCACCCCAACCCGATGCGCATCGTGATGCGCCAGGCGACGAAGAGCTGCACGAGGCCGAGACCGGCCACCAGGGCGAACAGCCGGCGGCGCCAGGGCAGGAAGGTGACGATCCACAGGGCGAGGAAGGTCGCGGTCGGCAGGTAGCCGACGCGCCGGGCATCGAGGCCGCGCCGCCCGAGGAGCCGTCCGCCCCGTTCACGGTAGCTGACCTCGAGAGGCAGGCGCCTGCCCAGCCCCCGCGCGCGGACCTCCTTGGGACGCACGCGCGTCTGCAGCTCGTCGCCGATGGGGCGCACGATCGCGTCGGTCGTGCGCTGCAGCCCGAGGGCGTAGGGGCGCGCGGCCCCGTCGAGCGGTCCCACCAGGGCCAAGGTCGCCCCGCAGGCGGCGAGCGCCAGGAAGAGCGCGCGCAGCAGGAGGCGCGCGGGACTCAGCGCGGGCGCGTCCACAGGGCCCACACGAGCCAGAGACCCAAGGAGATGAGGATGAAGCCCATGGGCCAGTACGTCATGTGGGCGTCGTGGAACATCTCCGAGCGGCTCTCGGAGAGCCAGAAGAGCGACACGATTCGCCCCAGGTTCAGGACCAGGAGCACGACGACGCCCAGCAGGAGCCCCACGAGCTTCTGCGCCGCGCGCGCGGGGAAGGCCAGCACGTTGGCGCAGAAGAGAGCGACGGGCTGGAAGGCGTCGCAGCCGCGTTGCACGTCGATGCCCCCACCGGCCCCGATGATCTTGCGGCCGTCCACCCAGACCTCCTCTCCGAACCAGCCGAGGACCTCTCCCGAGAGCGCGGCGTAGCCACGCAAGTAGGCCGCGAAGACCGGGCGTTCGACCAGGAACAGCAGGAAGACGGCCTCGAAGACGGCGAGGAGGATCGCGAAGCGCAGGACGTAGCGCGCGACCGAGAAGGGCCGCTCTCGCGGTCCTTCATCGGTCGCGCTTCGCTTCGAGTCTCTCTTCGAGGGGTCGGTCACGACGGGGAACGATAGCAGCGGGTCCCCCCCGTGCGCCAACCGGCCCCCGAGCTCAGGCCTGCGGCGTCGAGATCCGCTGGCGGCGGGCGACGAGGAAGCCGCCGCACAGGAGCATCAGGGCCGCGAGGATCATCAACGCGGTCTCTCCCATCGTGGGAATCCCGCCTGGCGGCGCGCACGCGGCCGGGTTCTGGTCCGGGTTGGGCGTGTTCGGGCAGTTGTCGCACTCGTCCGGCCAGCCGTCCTGGTCCGCGTCGACCGAGGTGGGCACGACGCCGTGGCTGCCCGTGCCGTTGGCCAGGGCCATCTCGGCTTCCTCGTTGTACTCGCACTCCTGCGAGTTCGAGTCGACGCCGGGCTGGAAGTCCGAGCCCGTGTTGCCGAAGGACACGCCCTCGCAGACACCGTCGCAGTCCCCGTCGAACTGGGTCCCCGGTGGGACCTGCTGGATGCCGTGGGCGAGGGGGTCGTAGCCCCCCGGGCCGCCCACGAGGGTCCAGGGCAGGCCGTTCGCCTGCAGTTGCATCTGCGGGCAGTGCCCCTGGCCGCAGTCGAGCACGCGGGTCTGGGCGGCGCGCGTGAAGACGAACTTCACGATCACGGGCAAGCCGGCGTCGAAGGTGCCACCGTCGACGTTGTCCATCGTGATGGTCATGCCCCCCGTGGGTTGGGGCGCGCTGTCCGAGAGGCAGACGCGAACGTCCCAGAGCTGCGTGGGTCCGCCGAACTGGACCTGGATCGGCTCCACCGACTCCAAGCTCAGGGCGACCATCTGGATCGGGATCGTGTCGGATCCCCCGGGACCGCCCAGGTCGTTCGTGGGCGCCAGGCGCCGCACGATCGTGTCGGCGCCGCCCAGGGCGTTCGGGTCCCCGCAGGCGTCGTCGAGCAGCGGCACGCCGACGAGGTCGACCACGCCGCTGAAGGGCTGCGAACCCGGGTCGAAGAATCCCGCGGGGATCGGGGTCACCGAGAAGTCGTAGGACGTCTTCCGCGCGGGGTTCAGCCAGTGCGGCGCCGGGGTGGTCCAGAAGTCGTCCCCTTCGGCGAGGACCTGGCCGTGGCTCGGGACCGCGAGCCAGGCCGGCGTGACGAGGAAGCAGGCGATCGAAAGCGCAAGTCTCATGAGGTCTCCTCCATCGGTGCCCGATCGATGAGCGTAGGGTCGGCCGACGCGACAGGCGCCGGCGCGCGGGAATCGGGACGCGCAGGCGTCCCGGAAGAAGCCGGGCAGAGAGGTGGGCGGCTCGCTCGGGCGGGCGCGCCGCTCGGACTCAGGCCGAAGTCGCCTCGTGGGCGCTTCGTCGGACAGTGTGCGAGACGGACGGGCAAAGGGCCAGGATCCCCGGAATGCCGAGTTGCGCTACCCGTGTCTCGATCTCGGGACGCGCCTGAGATTCGATTCCGTGACCACCGGCAATCGAGTTCGCACGCGCAATCGAAAGCACCTCTCCCGGCCCCAGGATCGCCATTCCCCTTCCCCGGGGAAGAATCTGCGGGCCGGCGTCGTCCGAGTCCCCGCCATCCGAGGGACCACTAGACGAAGGAGACCCGAATCATGTTGCTCGACCTCTCGCGGCGCCTCTGGCCCGCCGCCGCGCTCCTCGCCGGAGCCCTGACCCTCGCCTCCGGGGCCCTTCCGGGCCCGAGGCCCGGCCTCCCGGAAGACCCGACGCCGCACTTCGCCGTGCCAGGCGCCGGGATGCTGATCAAGGGCGGCGAAGGCCAGTCCGACTTGCGCGAGCTGCTGCGCGAGTTCGGCTCGATCACGGGGGAGACCTTCCTCTACGACGAGGCGACGGCCCAGGTTCTCTCGGCCACCCATCCCGGCCTCAGCGACGACGTGCAGGTCGCGCCCGAGGCCATGCACGCCGTGCTGCACAGCCTCCTGAGCCAGAACCGCCTGGCCCTCGTCGACGTGCGTCGCGAGGAGCCGCGCCTCTTGCGCGTCGTCGCCCTGGACTCCCAGGCCGGCCGCTACGTCCGGCGCGCGGCGCGCTTCGTGGCCCAGGAGGAGCTCGCCGGTTGGGCGCCCTACGCCGCCCTGCCCGTGACGACCTGCATCGACCTCCCCAACCTGGACGAGAACCTGGTCCAGCAGTACATGCGCCAGCTGCTCGTCGACACGAGCCAGGAGCGCATCACCGCCGTGCCCCAGACGCGCCAGGTGGTGCTGAGCGGCCCCGCCGATCAGGTCCACGAGTGGGCCCGCTTGCTCACGGAGATGGACCGCGGCGCGCGGAGCATCCAGGAAGCCCGACGCGAGGCCCAGGGCGAGTGAGGCCGCGCGGGGAGGAGCGCTGACACGCCTCCCCGCGCCCCGTACCCTGAGCCCGTCGGCGAGCGCCGGCGAGCATGGATTCGGGAAGGAGCATCACCTCGGTCGGCAAGAGAGGAGTCCGCGGCTGCGGGCTCCTGCTCCTGCCGCTCCTCTTCGCCGGCCCGGCGCGCGCCCAGCGCGCCGAGTCCAGCGCCCAACCCCTCGCCTCGCAGGTCGTCGAGCTGACCCTGTCGAACGGCTGGCGCTTCCTGCTCCTTCCCCGCGGCGGCGCCCCGACTGTCTCCTTCGAGACCTACGCCGATTGCGGCGCCGTGCACGACCCCGAGGAGCTCGAGGGGCTGACGAATCTCGTCAAGAACCTGCTGTTCAAGGGCTCGGCGCGGCTCGGCACGCGCGACTGGGAGGCCGAGCGCGGGGCCCTCGAGGAGGTCGACCGGGCCCACGCCGAGCTCCTCGCCGCCAAGCGCGCCGAGGACGCCGAGGCCCTCTCCCGGGCCGAGGTCCGCCTGCGCAGCGCGCGCGAGCGGGCGGCGACCTGGGTCGTCTCGGAGGAGTTCAGCCGCGTCCTCGAGGACGCGGGTGGCGGCCCGACGCTGAACGCCTTCACGGACGGGGACGGCACGCGCTTCGTCGTCTCCCTGCCCTCCAACCACGTCGAGACCTGGTGCTGGATGGAGTCCGAGCGCTTCCGCGCCCCGGTCTTCCGCGAGTTCTTCAGCGAGCGGGACGCCCTGCTCGAGGACCGGCGCGGCCGCCTGGAGGCCGACGAGCTCGCCAACCTCGACCTCGCCCTGCGCGAGACGGCCTTCGCGGGGCACCCGCTCGGCCGCTCGGCCCTCGGCAGCCCCGACTCCCTCGCGCGCATCGACCGCGCCACCGCGACCGCTTACTTCCTGCGCCAGTTCGGGGCTCGGCGGCTGACGACGGCGATCGTCGGCAACTTCGATCCGACGCGCCTCGCACCGCGGCTCGAGGCCTACTTCGGCTCGGTCCCCGCGGGCGCGGCCGAGCTCCCCGCGCCGCCGCCGGTCCCGCCCCAGGCCGGCGAGCGCCGCGTGCTCCTCTCCACGGAGGGGCGCCCCGTCCTGGCCATGGCCTGGCGCGTCCCCCCCGCCGGTCACCCCGACCGCGTCGCGGTCGAGGTCGCGGTGCGCCTCCTGGGCTACGCGCGCTCCTCGCGCCTCGAGCGTCGCCTGCGGCGCGAGCAGGGCCTGGTCACCGAGCTCGTCACGAGCCCGGCCTGGGGAGCCGACCGCTTCGGTTCCCTGGCGATGATCCGCGCCGTGCCCAACGTCGGCGTCGGGGAGGAGGCGGTCGAGGCCGCCATCCACGAGGAGATCGCGCTCCTCCAGCGCCTCGGTCCGTCGCTCGAGGAGCTCTCGGGCGTGCGCCGCGTCGCGACCGCCGACCACCTGCGCAGCCTGCGCGACAACGCCGCCATCGCCGCGGGCCTGTGCGCGGCCCAGGTCGAGGAGGGTGACTGGCGACGCTTCTTCGGAGCGGGGGCGCGCGTGGAGCGGGTCAGCGCGGAGGACGTGCAGCGCGTCCTCGGGACCTACTTCGTCCCCGAGCGCCGGACGGTCGCCATCCTCGAAGGTCGAGAGGGACGATGAAGCTCGCCCTGCTCCTCCCGCTGGTCCTGCTCCAGGGCCCCGCCCTGCCCGAGCACCCCGACGACCTCGCGCGCCGGCCGCTGCAACCCTTCGCCGCTCCGCGCCCGGTGCGCCTCGAGCTCCCCCGCGGAGCGACGCTGCTCGTGATCCCTGACGAAGAGCTGCCCCTCGTCGACGGCAGCCTCGTCTTCCGCGGCGGACGCGGCGCCCAGCTCGAGGCGCCGCCGGGATTGCTCGAGCTGATGGCGGACGTCCTGCGCGAGGGCGGGAGCGAGCGCACCCGCGGCTGGGAGCTCGACCGCTGGCTCGATAGCCACGCGGCGAAGCTCGACCTGCGCGTCGAGGAGGACGCGCTGCACGTCGACTTCTCCTGCGTCGCGAGCGACCTCGGGGAAGTGCTCGAGGCCGTGGGCGAGCTGCTCGTGATCCCCGCCTACCCCGAGAGCGAGCTCGAGAAGAGCCGCCGGCGCCTCCTGACGCGCATCCTTCGCCGCGACGAGGACGCTGGCCGCCTGGCGGACCACCTGCTCGACCGCGTGGGCTTCGGTGCCGCCTCGTGGATCGCGCGCAGGCCGGCGCCCGAAGCGGTGGCGGGCTTCGAGCGCGAGGACCTGCTCGCGCTGCACCGTCAGGTCTTCGGTGCCGACCGCTTGATCGCCGCGGCCACGGGCGCGGTGGAGCCGCAGCGCCTCGCGGCGCTGCTCGACCCGCTCCTCCGCCGACTGCCGCGCCTCGAAGCCCTCGAGCCCGCGCCTCCCCGGGTGTTCCGCCAGCCGGCGCGCACTCGGATCCACCTCTACGACCGTCCGGGTCTCGCCCAGACGGAGGTGCGACTGGCGGCTCCCGGCCCCCGACGCCTGCAACGCGACTACGCGCCGCTGTTGCTCTGGTCCTACGCCGTCGGCGCGGGTGGCACCTCCAATCGACTCATGGTCCGCCTGCGCACCGAGCTCGGCCTGATCTACCAGGGGGAGCTCTACTTCGAGGCCGGGTGGTCGCGGGGCGGCCGCCTCTACGGGAGCTGCAGCACGGGGGCCGCCTCGGCCGGCGAGGTCGTGCGACAACTCGTGGGGCTCCTGAAGCAGGCCCGCGCGCCCCTACCCCAGGACGAGCTGGAGGCCGTGCGGCGCCGGCTCGAGAACACCCTCGTCTTCGAGATCGACCAGCCCGAGGAGGTCCTGCGGCGCGCGGTCGACGTCGAGCTCCACGGCTACCCCGATGACTTCTGGGAAGAGCGCGAGGAGCGGCTCCGGGAGACGAACCCCGAGGAGGTCGCCGCCGCCGTGGACCGTCACCTGGACGCCGATCGCTTGCTGATCGTCGTCGTCGGCCCCGCCGAGCAGCTCGTGCCGCAGCTGGAGCCGCTGGGTGAGGTCGTCCTGATCGAGCCTTTCTAGAGGGAGTCGACGAGCTCCCGCAGCCGCCGCACACGTTCGAGGTCGACCGGCGCCTCCAGGCGGCCGTCGACCTTGAACCAGGTCCCCACGATGGCGCCGTCCGCGGCCTCGAGCAATCGTTCTGCGTTGGCGTCGGTCAGGCCGCTTCCGACGAGCACGGGATGCTGTCGCAGGTGCCGACGCACGTGACCGAGGACCTCCCCCGAGGGGGCGCGCCCGGTTCCGCTGCCGGTCAGGATGACGGCGTCCGCGAGGCCGCGCTCCAGGGTCTCCGCCGCCGCCTCGGCCGGCGTCTCCGAGCCGAGGGGGCTGGCGTGCTTGACGTGCACGTCGGCGAGGATCGCGACTTCGGGGCAGAGGCGCTGGCGCAGACGAAGCGTCTCCGCGGCGCGGCCCTCCACGACCCCCTGGTCCGTGACGGCCGCCCCGGTGTGCACGTTGACGCGCAGGAAGCTCGCCCCCGTCGCGGCGCACAGCCCGAGGGCCGAGGCCGCGTCGTTGCGCAGGACGTTGACGCCGAGGGGCAGGTCGCGCATCGCCTCCCGCACGGCGCGCAGGGCGAGGGCCATCGAGGCCACGGTTTCGGCGGGAACGCGGGCCGGATAGAAGGGGGCGTCGCCGAAGTTCTCGACGATCACGGCGTCGCAGCCGCCCTCCGCGAGGGCGCCGGCGTCGGCGCGCGCGGACTCGAGCACGGACTCGAGGCTGCCGCCGAAGCGCGGGGAGCCCGGCAAGGCGCCCAGGTGAACCACGCCGATCAGGAGGGGATGGCGCTCGAGGGTAGGCTCGCGTCGCAGGAGGTTTCGCACGCGGGGAGGCTAACGCTCCGGGCGCCCGGATGGCACTCCCGCCCCCAGGAGGCCCGGGATCCGACCTGCATAGGAAGGATATTGCAGGTGGGTCCAGCCCACACCGCTCGGGGATGCAGGAATCGCGACCCCACCTACAATCGATTCCTGCTTCGCCTGAATCTTCCTGTCCCGAATCCCTCATTCCTCCCGGGACTCCCAAACCAATCAACTTGAGGAGAGACATGAGACGAATCCAAGCAACCGCCCTGTTCCTCGCGCTCGCCGGCACAGCCTCCGCATCGGAGCTGCAACCTCCCCCCGGCTACGTGGCCCCGATGATCCCGTCGGAGAACGTCATCGCCGCTCCGATCGGGACCATCAACCCGATCGAGTCCGCCGCGGTGGTCTTCTCGAACCTGGACACCGGCCCGAACGGCTACGTCGCCTTCCCGCCCGCCACGGACGCCGTCGGCTTCGAGGACTACTCGTCCATCTCGGTCAGCGCCATCGACGTCACCACCTTCCGCTTCGTCGGCGGCGTGCAGGACGCCGGCGGGATCATCCAGTTCGAGTTCTTCAGCACCGGCGGCGCCTTCATCGGGAGCTTCGCCGTGGCCCTGACCAACCCCGGCAACTTCGTGTACACGATCAACGTTCCGGCCGGGACCGTCCTGGCCGACTCGTCCGGGATCGTCCAGTGCCGTATCGACGCCGCGACGACGGGCCAGTGGTTCCTCGGCGACCAGGACCCCCTGGCCGTCGGCGCCCAGGACCCGACGAACGGCAATGCGGCCCCGGACTTCTGGCACAACTTCGAGCTCTCCGGCTTCCCCCAGTCGAGCGGCGCCTACTGCTACGGCGACGGCCTCGAGCAGGACTGCCCCTGCTCGAACCTCGGCGGCCCCGGTGAGGGCTGCGCCAACAGCTCCGGCCTGGGCGGCAAGCTCACCGGAACGGGCGTCGCCGACACGGCCGCCGACAGCTTCGTGCTGACCGCCACGAGCCTGCCCGCTGGCGTGACCTGCGTCTTCTTCGACGGCCCCGGGACGACCAGCGCCCTCGGCGCCGGCCTGCCCTTCAACGACGGCCTGCGCTGCGTCGGCGGCGGCGGGATCGTGCGCCTCGAGACCACCTCGGCCAACCCCGGGGGCACCGCCTTCACCACCGTCTCCCTCTCCGCCGCGAGCGGCGTGAGCTCGGGCGAGTTCCGCTCCTATCAGTGCTGGTACCGCGACAACTCGGGCCCCTGCGGCTTGGGTTCGAACACCACCAACGCCTGGCTGCAAGAGTGGCTCTAGGAGCCCCGGTCGGCTGATCCCATCGGAGCGCGGCTCCGCCTGCGGGCGGGGCCGCGCTCCTCTTCTGCGGGGGCGGGCGCGCTCCCGAGGGGCGCGCAGGACGTAGACTCCTGCCCATGACGCGACTCGCCCAGCTCTCGACACTCTTCGCCCTCCTCGCCGCCCTCGGCTGCCAGGCCACACCCGAGCCCGACCCGCGAGCGCAGGCGGAGCGACCGGCGGAGCGCCTGGCCGCGTGGATGACCGGCTCCTTCTCCAGCGCCGCGCAGGCGGCCCAGCAGCCCGAGGACTACTTCGACATCCGCCTGGTGATGGTGCCCATCTGGACCGAGCGCGAGGACGGCCCCTGGCTCTACGTCGAGCAGGCGGCGGCGAGCGCCCTCGACACGCCCTACCGTCAGCGCGTCTACCACCTCGTCGGAGACGCGGACGGCGTGCGCAGCGACGTGTACGAACTGCCCGGAGACCCGCTCGAGCTCGCTGGAGCCTGGGCGATGCCCGCGAGCTTCGACGCCTTCGGTCCGGCGGCGCTCGCCCTGCGCGAGGGCTGCTCGATCTCCTTGAAGGAGGTCGCCGGCGCGTTCACCGGGTCGACTGTCGGGACGGATTGCCGGAGCAGCTTGCGGGGCGCCGCCTACGCCACCTCCGAGGTGAGCATCGCGCTCGAGGTGCTGACGAGCTGGGATCGAGGCTTCGACGAAGCGGGCGAGCAGGTCTGGGGAGCGGAGGCGGGGCCCTACGTCTTCGTGAAGCAAGACGCGCCCTGAACCGCGGGGGCGCGTCGCGCGCTCCGCCTACTCCCGGAACACGAACCAGCGCATGGCGCCCGCCGGGACGCGCACCTCCAGCGCGGCCCGCGACCGCCCGTCGAGCGAGAGCCTCCGTTCCCGGCCGTCTTGGTCGACGGCGGTCGCCTCCCCCTCGAGGCCCGTGTAGTAGAGGTCCACCTCGATGCGGCGTTCGAGCTCCTCGCCCGTCGGGTTGAAGACGAGCAGCATGCCCCGCTCCTCGAGCCTCGGGTTCACGTGCAGCATCCAGTCGAGGTCGCGCCCGTCCGCCCGGCGGCCGTGGATCAGGTCGGACTCGAGGATCGCGCGGTGCTCCTTGAACCAGGCCACCTGCGCGCGCACGAGAGCCTCGGTGGCCGGCGAGTCGAAGAGCCGCGGCCCGCGGTAGCAGGCCTGCACGCCGAGCCCCAGGTTGCTCTCCAGCATCCGGCGGTAGTGGTCCAGGTGCTCCGCGAGGGGCTCGATGGTCGCCGCCTCGCCCCCGCCGTGGTACTCGGTCAAGGGGACGAACATCCAGCCCATGCTCGGGGTCTTGGTCCAGGTGCCGTCGTAGATGTTCTGGCGCGTGTGGATCACCTGCTGGTCGCGCGGCAGGGACCAGTTGACCTCCCGGTAGCCCATGGCGCACTTGGTCGAGCCCGAGAGGAAATAGTAGTCGGGGGTGTTGGTGTAGATCCCCTGCTCGCGGCACCAGCGGTACAAGCCCGAGGCGATGCGCCACTGGACCCAGCGCGAGTCCTCCGCGCCCTTCTGAAGCGGAGGGCGGGGCGTGACGTCCACGTCGCCCGGATAGGGTCCGTCGTGCTCCAGGAGGCTGAAGCCCGTGCGCTCGAAGAAGGCGCGCAGCTTGCGGTCGTAGTCCTGCCCCCACTCGCTCGTGAGGGCGGGGCAATTGCCGTGGGTGGGCGACTCCCCCTCGGGAGAGACGATGTCGTTGCCACCGCCGATGCGGCGCGATGAGAGCAGGGAGTAGCCGCCGATCTCGACGCCCCGAGCCCGCGCCTCCTCCGCGATCCCCTCCCAGAGGGCGAGGTTCGCCTCGCTCTCGTCCTCGATGTCGAAGCCGCTCCCGAAGGAGAGGATCAACACCTCGAAGCCCACGGTCGCGCACTGTTCGATCGCGCCCCGCACCGCTTCGGGGTCGGCCGTGCGCATGTGCATCATCAAGGGGTTCTCGGTGACCCAGGGGGCGACCGTGCGGTACATGCGGCGCTGCTCGAGACCGCGGCGCTCGCGCTCGCTGCCGTCGAAGACCAGCTCGAAGGTGCGGTGGCTCTCGAAGCTCGCGCCCGGCGCCACGTCGATGGACGGGCCCCGTCGCGGCTCGACCTCCAGCAGGCACGGCGTCTGGAGCCGGTAGTTGACCTGACTCGTGTATTGCGGGTCTTCGCGCCAGTGAACGACGTGGCGGTTGGCGTTCTCCGCCACGCCGCCACCGAAGGCGAAGTCCGTCTCGACGTGCAGGAAGCGCGGCGGGGCCTGAGCCACGCCCTCGCGCGTCTCGACCCAGCTCTGGCCCTCCACGACCGCGAGGATCTCGCTGGCGAAGCGCTCGACGGTGATCGGCCCTTCGCCGTCGTTGTGGACGACGATCCACTTCGCCATCACCGGGACGTGGTCGTAGAGCTCGTAGTGCACGGCGACGCGCACGCCGGGCAGCCGGTCGCTCGCGAAGTCCAGGCGCAGGGCGACACCGGGCGGCGGCCAGGCCGCGTCGGGGGCGTGGTGCCGGACGCGGCGCCAGCCGAAGGGCGCCACGGGCTCGCCGAGCTCGAAGCCCGTGAGCCGCATGGCCGCCGGGTCAGCCTCCATGCCCTCGATCCACTCGGGCAAGAGATAGGCGTGGTTCGGCTGCCCGACGAGCCCGCCCACCTCGAAGACCTCGCCGTCGATCTGGACGCGCGCCTCCGGCCGCACGGCGCGAAGGAGCGAGCGCCCCGTCCGCAGGTCGTCGAATGCCACGCAGGCGGCGTTCGGCTCGAGACGCCAGCGCCGGCGGATCAACCCGTTGTCGAGCACGAGCTCGCGCCCGTCCGCCGAGCGGAAAGCCCCGGCGCCGCGGGGCGGCTCCTCGACGAGGTAGTCGAAGGTCGAACCGTCGAGGAGCGCTCCCTCGAGCACGGGGAGCTCGCCGAGCTCCCCCGCGACCTGGAACGCAGGGGCAAGAGCGGCCAGGGAGAGCACCGTCAGGGCGGAGACGATCGGGAGCATCGGAGTCGAGGGGGCTCGGAGCCGGTCGCGGGACCGGCGGAGGAGGCGCGGGATCGGAGCGGCGAGCGCCCGCCGGCCCGCGCCTCAGGGCGATGACCGCGAGCTCTGGATGAGCGCGTATTCGGCCGGCGTGATCGGGATGCGCTGTCGATGCGCCGCGCGCAGCCAGCGCCCGTCGCGCTTGACGAGCACGACGGTGTTCATGCCTCTCACCCGGAGCCCGGGCGCGGCGGGCGCGTCCTCGAGGTCGTAGCTGGCGTCGACGATGGCGACCTCCGGGGTGAGCAGGCGCACGGCGAGGACCTCGTAGCTCAGGCGAAGGTCGCTGGTCGCGCGGGCGAAGCTCCGGCGATAGGACTCGTGAACCGCCTCGCGCGTGGCGTAGACGTTGCCCCGGGCGTCGATGCGGTCGTAGACGCCGTCGCAGAAGGCGAGGAGCTGGTCCGCGTCCTGGTCGTTCCACGCCCGCAGGTAGCCCTCGATCGCCGCGACGACCTCGCGCTGCTCCGGAGTCCAGCGCTCGGCGGACGACAGCTCGGCCTGCGGGGCTCCAGCCTGCGGGGTCTCGCCGGACGACAGGCAACCGGCGGTCGTGCACAGGAGGGCGACGACGCCCAGGACGCGAACTGCGTGACTCGAAGACATCGACTCCTCCTCCTCTCCTCCTCGGTGAGCCCGGGGCCGGGCGGGTAGGAGGCTAGATCACGGGCCGCGGTCCGTCCAGCCACGCTCGGGCCGGGCGGAGCGGAGTCTCACGCCCGAACGTAGCGCGCGTCCCCCGCCATGAGCTCGCCGAAGGCGTTGCGGGTGTCGACGACGAGCCGAGCGTCTCGCGCGATGGCGGGGTAGTCGAACTCCCGGTGGTCGGTGCAGAGGACGACGGCGTCGAAGAGGCGCAGGGCGCCGGGCCCGGGCTCGATCGACGTCGGCTCCATCAGGAGCTCGGCGCTCGATTCGGGCGCCCGCGGCACCCAGGGGTCGCTGTAGGCGCAGCGCAGGCCGCGCGCGTGGAATAGCTCGAGCATGCGCAGGGCCGGCGCCTCGTGCAGGCTATCCACCCCCGCCTTGTAGGCCAGCCCCAGCAGCAAGACCTGGGCCCCGCGCGGCTCGACGCCGCGCTCGGAGAGAGCGGCGAGGGTGCGTTCGACGACGTACTCGGGCATGCGCCGGTTGATCTCACCGGCGCGCTCGATGAAGCCCGCGTCCACGCCCGCGCGTCGCGCCGCCCAGGCGAGGTAGAAGGGATCGACGGGAATGCAGTGCCCCCCCATGCCCGGACCGGGGGTGAACTTCATGAAGCCGAAGGGCTTGGTCGCCGCCGCCTCGACCACTTCCCAGACGTCGACGTCGAGGCGGTCGAGGACGAGCTTGAGCTCGTTGACCAGCGCGATGTTCACGGCACGGAAGGTGTTCTCGAAGAGCTTGGCCGCCTCGGCGACCTCGACGCTCGAGACGGGCAGCACGCGCGTGATGGCCGCGCCGTAGAGGGCCTCCGCGAGCCGGCGCGAGGGCTCGTCGAGACCGCCGACGAGGCGCGGGATGGCGCGGGTCGTCTGCTCTTCGCGGCCGGGGTCCTCGCGCTCGGGGGCGTAGGCCAGGTGGAAGTCCGTGCCCTGGCGCAGGCCGCTCTCCTCCTCGAGGCAGGGCAAGAGCACCTCGCGCGTCGTCCCCGGCCAGGTCGTCGACTCGAGCACGACGAGCTTGCCCGGCGCGAGGGCGCGACCGGCCGCGCGACCGGCGACTCGCACGCAGCTGAGGTCCGGCTCGCGCGCTTCGTCGAGGGGCGTCGGGACACAGAGGACGAGCGCATCGGCCTCTCGCAAGCGCTCGGGGTCGGTCGTCGCCTCGAAGCGGCCGCTCGCGAGCATCGCGTCGAGGCGGCCGTGGTTGAGGTAGCGCAGGGGATTCTCGCCCCGAGCGAGGGCGGACACGCGCTCCACATCCACGTCGTAGCCGAGGACCGCGAAGCCCGCGTCGTGGAAGGCCTGCGCCAGGGGCAAGCCCGCGCTGCCCAGGCCCAGGATCGCCACGCGCGCCGTGCGCGCCTCGATGGCGGCGAGGAGCTCGCTCTCCTTCACGTCCTCGCGCTCCTGCATGCCCCTGGAGACGCACTGACCGCGGGCGCCTTCCCGGCGAGCCGCGGAAGCGACGGGCTCATCCTGCCCCCGCGCCGAGCACGGCCTCGCAGGCGCCCACCAGCGCGTCCTCCTCGCCCTCGAGCAGCGTGCGCGGATCGACGAGCACCGCGCCCTCCTGGATGCGGGTGAAGACCGACGGCTCGCCGAGGCGCAGCCGCCGCGCGAGGGCGTCGGGGCCGTGGGCGTCGGCGCGCAGCTCGACGGCCCAGGTGTCCAGCAGCACGTCCGGCGCGCTGCCGCTACCGGGCTGGGAGTGATCCGCGCGGATCGAAGCCGAGAGGCCGGGGATCGCGTCCAGGCGCGCGGCGAGGGCCTTCGCCACTTCCTCGAGCCCCGCCGCACCGCGCCGCAGGAGGCGCCGTGTCGGGATCTCGTCCCCGCGGCCGTCGACGACGAGCTGCAAGGTCCCCTCGAGGCCGGCCAGGGTGGTCTTGTCCAGGCGCAGGGCGCGGTAGACGGGGTTCGCGCGCAGGGCGGCGACCTGCGCGCGCTTGCCGACGATCACGCCGGCCTGCGGACCGCCGAAGAGCTTGTCGCCAGAGAAGGTGACGAGGTCCAGACCGCTGGCCACCGCCGCCTGCACCACCGTCTCGCTCCCGAGGCCCTCCAGGGGCGTGAGCCCGGCGCCCTCGAAGAGGCCCGAGCCGAGGTCGAAGACCGTCGGGACGCCGAGCTCGCGGCCGAGGCCGGCCAGCTCCTCCATCGAGACTTCCTCGGTGAAGCCGACCTGTTTGAAGTTGCTCGTGTGGACCTTGAGCAGGAGGCCCGTGCGTTCGCTGGCCGCGTCGCGGTAGTCCGCGAGCCGTGTCCGGTTGGTCGTGCCGACCTCCCGAAGCTCAGCGCCAGCGCGCGTCATGACGTCGGGCACTCGGAAGGAGCCGCCGATCTCCACCAGCTCCCCGCGGCTCGTGATCGCCTCCCGGCCGGCGGCGAAGGTCTGCAGGCAGAGGAAGACGGCCGCGGCGTTGTTGTTCACGGCGATGGCCGCCTCCGCCCCCGTCAGGCGCTGGAGGAGGCGCGAGAGGCGCGCGTCACGCTGGTTGCGTTCACCGCTGGCGCGCTCCACCTCGAGCACGCAGTACCCCGACGCCACGGCCGCCATGCGCGCGGCGACTTCGGGGTGCACGGGCGCGCGGCCGAGCCCCGTGTGCAGCACGACGCCGGTGGCGTTGATCACGCGCTGGACGCCCTGCTTGCGCTCGGACAGGAAGAGGGCCTCGACCCGGCCGGCGAGCTCGTCGGCGCCCAGGCGCTCGGCGAGCGAGGCGGCGTCCAGGCGCCCCTCGGAGATCTCCCGTCGCAGGCCGTCCAGGGCGCCCCGAACCAGGCGCGTCAGCTCGTCCCGGCCGGTGCCGGCAGCGAGCTTCGCGACCCGCGCCAGCCGCAGGACCTCGTCGACGCCGGGGAGCTGGCGGTAGGCGGCCTGACGCCCCGCTCCCTGCGCCCCCGTCTCGGAGGCGGCCCCTTCCGAAGGCCCTTCTTCGCTGCTGTTCATGGCAGCAGTTTCCCCCGCGAAGCCCCGCCGGGGCAAGGGTTTGGGTCCCCACCTCGGGGCGGGCCCCGCCGTCGGGACGGGAGCCGGGGCGGCGCGGCGCGCGGCGACCGCCATAATCGCGCGCCATGCCTGCCTCTCTTCGACAGCCCGCGGCCTGGCAACTGCGCGAGCTCGACGCGCGGCTCGTGGAGCGCCTCGCGCGCGACAGGGGCCTGCCGGAGATCGTCTCCCGCCTGCTCGTCGCCCGCGGCTTCGCCGATCCCGCGGCGGCCGACCGGCACCTGCGGCCCAGCCTGATGGCCCTGCACGACCCGCGCGCCCTGCCGGGCATGGCGGCCGCCACCCGGCGCCTGGCCCACGCCGTGGCCGAGGGCGAGACGATCCTCGTGCACGGCGACTACGACGTGGACGGGGTCACGGGGACCGCGCTCCTCGTGCGCCTCTTCCAGCGCCTCGGCGCGAAGGTCGCCTGGCACATCCCGAACCGCTTCACGGACGGCTACGCCTTCGGGGCCCACTCGGTCGCCAAGGCGCGCGAGGTCGGAGCGCGCGTCGTGGTCAGCGTGGACAACGGCACCTCCTCGGTCGAGACGATCGACGAGCTCGCGGCCATCGGCGTCGACACGGTCGTGACCGACCACCACGAACCGCCGCGCGGCGAGCTCCCGCGGGCGGTGGCGATCGTGAACCCCAAGCTCGAGGGCTCGGAGTACCCCTTCCGCGAGCTGTGCGGCGGGGCCGTGGCCTTCAAGCTCGCCTGGGGCGTCTGCCAGGAGCTCGGCGGCGGTGGCCGGGTCGACGACGGCTTGCGCGAGTTCTTGCTCGACGCCATGTCCTACGTCGCCATCGCCACGGTCTGCGACGTCGTGCCGCTCGTGGACGAGAACCGCGTGTTGACGCGCTACGGCCTGCAGGCTCTCGAGGCGAGCGCCCACCCCGGGCTCGCGGCCCTCTTGCGAGTCGCGGGCATCTCCGGGCGGCGCCTGCAAGGCGAGGACGTCGGCTTCCAGATCGGGCCGCGCCTGAACGCCTCGGGTCGCCTCGGGACGGCGGAGACGGCGGTGGCGCTCTTGATGTGCGACGACACGGAGCGTGCCCCGGCCCTCGCGCGGCAGCTCGACGAGCTGAATCTCGAGCGCAAGCGCATCGAGGCCGAGCTGCTCGAGGAGGCCCTGCGCGCCGCCGAGCGGTACGAGGACGCCGAGCGCCACCCGGTGCTCGTGCTCGCCGGCCAGGGCTGGCACGCGGGCGTGGTCGGCATCGTCGCCGCGCGCCTCGTTGAACGCTTCGGCCGGCCCGCGATCGTGATCGGCCTCGACGGCGAGACGGGACGCGGCAGCGCGCGCTCGCTGCCCGGCCTCTCGATTCTCGAGCTGATGCACGCCGGCTCGGGCGCAATGATCGGCTACGGCGGCCACGCGGCGGCGGCGGGCCTCGAGGTGCGCGCCGACGCCGTCGACGAGCTGCGCGAGGCCATCAACGCCGCCGCCCGCGAGCGCCTGGCCGACGGATTGCCCGAACAGCCTCTACGGATCGACGGCGAGCTCCCCTTCGAGGAGATGAACCCCGAGCTGATGCGCCACGTCGACCGCCTCGAGCCCTTCGGCGAGCGCAACGAGGCGCCGGTCTTCCTCTCCCGCGACCTGCGGCTGGCCCAGCCCCCACGCGTCGTCGGCGCCGACCGCAGCCACCTGATCCTGCAGCTGCGGCGGGGCGAGCAGGTGCTCAAGGCGATGGCCTTCGGGATGGCGGCGCGCACCGACGAGCTCGCGATGGGCGCGCCGATCGACCTGGTCTACAGCCCCAGGTGGAACACCTTCCGCGGCGAGACCAATCTCGAGCTGCTGGCCCACGACTTCCGCTGCGAGCCCGGGGGGGCGGGCGCGGGTTGAGCGCGCGCGGGCCTCAGCTCGCCCGGGGGCGCGCCGCCTCGACGGCCGCCGCCAGCCCCTGCGGGTCGTCGGTGCCGATGCGGAAGCGACGGCCGCCCTCGAGGGCGAGCTCGACCGCGTCCAGGCCGGACACGTTGAACATCCAGCCGCGGCCGATCCAGCGCACGCCCCAGCCGTAGTACCAGGGGTTGCGAACGGCGCGTGCGCTCTGGATGCGCGCGAGGGGGATCCGCCGGCGCACCAGACCGGGGCCGAAGGCGACGCGAACTTCCCGCTCGCCGACCGCGACCTCGAGGGAGTGGAAGAGCCAGAGCGCCCCCAGGAGCACGAGGCTGACGGTGACGACGACCAGGCTCGCGGGGAGCGAAGCGGTCGTGCCGAGGAGCAGAGCCCCGACCGAGAGAGTCAGCGCGAGGCCGAGCCCGAGGGCCACGACGACCAGGGTGCCGAACTGGCGGTGACGGTAGGCGGCCATCACTCGCCCCAACCGTGGTCCGCGGGGTCGTAGCGGACTTCCTTCTGGGGGAAGTCCTCGAGCAGCTCCTCCGCCCGGCGGATCAGCGTGTCCACGCCCGCGGCCAGCTCCTCGGGGTCGAACTCGACGAGCTCGTGGGGAGGCACGCCGATGCCCTCGATGCCGCGGCCGCCGTTGAAGCTGCTGCGGTTCGAGCCGATCGAGACCTTCAGCTCGAAGAGCCCCGAGGGCAGCTCGAAGGTCGTCTTCTGGGACGACATGCCGGCCGTCGGGCTCTCCCCGATCATGTAGGCGCGCCCGTCCTCCTTGAACATGCCCGAGGTCGTCTCGCCGGCGCTGACGACGGTACCGTCGACGATCACGACCAGCGGTCCGCCGTAGGTCTTGGGACCGGCCCCGGGCAAGGGGTCGCGCACCAGGCGCTCCATCTCCTGCCCCAGGGGCACGAAGCGCGCCTCGAAGGCCTCGTGATCGCAGCCCCCGCCGGAGTTGCCGCGAAAGTCGAGGATCATCCCCGGGATCGCGTCGAGGTCCCCCATCGCCGCCAGGGCCGCGTCGAGCTCCTCGACGACCTCGGGCTGCGTGCGGCGGAAGTGCAGGTAGCCGAAGCCGCGCGGGCTGCGCGCCCAGCGCACGCTGTCGCCGACGGACTCGTAGCCCTCGAGGATCACGGCCGGCCCCTCGGGGGTCGAGCTCGCCTTGCGGTAGCTGATCGTGCGCTTGCGCTTCTTCTTGCCGTCCTTGAACTCGATCTTGAGGCGGTCGCCCTCCGGCTTCTGGAAGCCGCGATTGAGGACCCAGTGCAGGGCGTGCTGCTCGGTCGAGAAGCTGCGCATGTCCGAGACCTCCTCGATGCGCGCGTCGATCCACTTGCCGACGGGCGTCTCGTCGATCGAGAGCACCTCCATCCCCGGCGCGAGCCCGACCTCCTCGGCGGTCGACCAGACGACCTTGGCGTAGTAACGCTTGCCGACGCGACAGAGGAAGAAGCCCGGACCGACCCGCTTGACGTCCCACTCCTCCGGGAGCTCGATCTCGGCCAAGGGGTTCACGCGCGCGTGGCCGTCCTGGACGCGGGCGATCAGCCGCTGCAGCAGGACCCAGTGCTCCTGGTCGCTGCGGACCTTCTTGGCCTCCTTCGTGAACTCCTTGCGGACCCTCTTCCAGTCGATGTCCTTGAGCCGCAGGAGGGTCGCGCACTGCTCCTCGATCGCGTCGAGGGCGAAGGCGACGTCGGCTTCGTAGAGGTCCTCGGCGACGACCTCGACGTGCGGGAGCGACGCGGGAGGCGATGCGGGGGACGGAGCGGTGAGCGAGAGGGCAGCGAGGAGGGCGAGCATGGTTGCGGTTCAGGTCGTCTTCGTGGAGCGCCGGCCGAGCAGGCGGGTCACGCCGAAGCCGACGACGAGCAGCCCCAGGGCCGTGCCGATCTGGGTCGGGGACGGGTCGAAGGGCTCGAGCTCGTCCGCCAGTTGCTTGAGGTCGCCTGGACCGTGATCCGAGTGGGCGGCGCGCAGCTCTTCGGCCCGCACGGGCGACCAATTCACGTCGTAGCGTGCGTTGATCTCCGACAGCTCCGCGCCCTCGACCAGCATCACCAACGCCTTCCGGAAGGGCCGCCTGGCAAGCTCGGGATGGACCGGAGCCCGGAATGGCCACAGGCCGAGGACGCTGCCCAGGAGCAACCCCAGGAGCGCCGCGTGGGAGGCGACGGAGTGCCGCGCCAAGAGGTGCTTCAGCAGGTTCGAGAGCAACGCCATCCCCAGCACCGCGCCGAGGGCGACGGGCGCGAGGACCTTCGCCGACTCGAGGGGGCTGTCGCGCAGGGCGCTCGAGGAGAGCGAGCCGACAACGACGTCGTACATGCCGAAGATCAGCAGCATGTAGGAGCCCGAGATCCCCGGAAGGATCATGCTCGACGCCCCGAGCACGCCCATGAAGACGAAGGTCAGAGTCGTCTCGGGGATCTGGGCCCCTTGCAGGCCCCAGGCCAGGGCCGCCATCAACGCCAGGGCGAGGAGGAAGCAGGCGACGGCGGCGCCGTGGAGCGGCCGGCAAGCCCTCCACAGCTCGGGCGTGCCCCCCAGGGTCATCCCGATGAACAGGCTGTACATCAACCAGCGCTGCTCGGTGACGAGCTTCACCGCCAGTCCGGAGAGCCCGATGAGGGCGAGGATCGCTCCGAGGCCGACGAGGCCCAGGAACACGAGGGACTCGCGCCTCAGCTTCAGGCGCGTCACGTCCGCCAGGGCACCGATGAAGCGGTCGTAGAGCCCGATCGCCAGGATCATCGTGCCGCCGCTGACGCCGGGCACGAGGTTCGCGAGCCCCATGAAGACGCCGCCGAGGACGACGCGCGGCGCTCCGGCGCCATCGGAGGGAGTGTTCGGTCGGCTCATCGAGCGCGGGAGGGCAACAGGTGTCGGTGCCAGAGTGCGCGACGACGAGCTCGGCTCCCGCCGCGAGTCAGGGCGTGGTGGGCGACGCGGGCGAGCTCGAGCGGCGAGACCTCCCAGGCGGGCTCGAGCTGGTCGACCCACCGCCGCAACCACTCGGCGGCGGCCTCGGGCTGGACGGCCTCGCGCACTCGCCCCCCGCGAACGCTCGTCAAGGCGATCTGGGGCAAGCGCGACCGCCTCAAGCCCGAGACCGGCGTATCCGCCCCCAGGGCCTCCGAGAGTTGCTGCACGGCGCAGCTCTCCCCGGAGCCCGAGATCGACACGAACAACTGCCGCAGCTCCAGGCCGGGGAGCTCGACCCGGGCGTCCCGCAAGCGCGCGACGAACAGGCCGAGGGCGTGGGCCAGGTGTCGCCGGGGCTCCGCGCCGTGCTCACGCGCGAGGTAGTCGGGCAGGCGTTGCATCGACTCCAGCTCACGCGTCACGAGGAAGGAGCGCCGCGCGAAGACGGAGGCGCGTTCCTCCCCCATCGCCAGGGGTTCGGCGGTGCCGACGCCGTGCTCGCGCAAGTGACAGATCAGGTTCCACTCCCGCGCCGCGAAGCTGCTCGACCGCGGGGGAGTCAGCCTCGCGCTCATCCGCTCGCTCAGGCTCCCGCCGGTCCAGCGGGTCAGGTAGACGAAGCCCGTCCCGGCTCCGCGGGGTCGCCTGCCCCGCTCCCCCACCCGGGTCACCGTGCCCGGCAGCGGGTAGCGCAGGACGACGCGACCCTCCTCCTGGGCGACGACCTCGGCTCGTTCTTCTTCTTCGAGGGCGTCACCCGTGCCGAGCAGGTCTTCCACCTGACGGGCCCCGAGGGCGGCCAGATCGGGGACACCGGGCCAGAAGTGCACCTGCGCAAAGGACATGGGGCGGGAGTGTAGCGCGCGCCCGGCGCGGCGCCGTGATTTCCCTGGGGCGAGGGGAGTTGCTAGGGTCTGTCTCGCGGCCCGATGCTCGCGCTCTCGACCGCGAACTCGTCGCGCTTCGCCTGGCCATGCGATCCCTGATCTCGACCCTGATTGGATGGTGCGTGTTGCTCCCGATCGCCTCCGAGACGGGGTTGGCTCAGGAGCCCGAGAAGCTCTACGCCTTCCAGCCGAAGGACGGGGATCCGTGGCGCTTCGTCGACGCGCAGGGCTTCCTCGTGGACGGTCTGCAGGTGCGGACGCGCAGCGACGCGGGGCAGCGCCGCGCGCCCGTGTTCAGCGCAGGGATGGTCCCGAGCTACGACGCGGAACTGGAGGGCTGGGTGTTCCTGGATCGCACGGGGACGCGCAAGCAGTACTCGAAGCCCCGACGGAGGGTGAGCACGCTCTATTCCCGTTCCTTCGAGCTGTTGGACGAGGACCGGGCCATGTTCGTCGAGATCGCGAAGCCCGGCACGCGGATCGGCGGTCACAGCCTGGCCCACCGGCAGCGACGGACCGTCGCGGACGAGGCGGCCAGCGAGCGCGCCGTGGAGAGCACAGGGCGGGTCACCCGCGACACCTCCACCAAGGACTACGGATACCTGCTCAGCAACGGCGACTTCTTCTCCTGGATGCCGCTCGACACCGCGGTCCGCGCGGCGGAAGGACCGCGCCTCAGGCTCGAGAGCTCGCGACGGGGCTTCCTCGAGTTGCTGGATCCGGACGCGTCGCAGGACTCGGACGGGTTCCGCCTGATCTACGGGCTGGACGTCGGCGGGATTCGCGAGGTCAGCGAGAAGACGATCACGCAGACTCAGCTGAGCGACCTGCTCGTCAAGGCTCCTTCCGGCTCGGACCAGGTGCTGCGGTACAAGGAGTTGACGGACTTCTCCGGCGACTACGCCCGGATCCACAGCGTGGATCGTCAGGGCTGGAACGTGCTGGACGTCTTCGGCGAGCTCGTCTTCGGCAACAGCTACTCGAGAGTCCAGCTGCCCTCGGCCTCGACCCAGGTCCCGATCCCCTTGTTCGTCGAGAGCGACGGCGAGGTGGGTGCCTGGCACTTCTTCGAGAACGAGGGCGGAACGTGCCTCTCGAAGGAGGTCTGGGAATCGAGCGCCGCCGGCTTCCAAGAGGCCACGCCCTTCGGCGCCGAGCTCGCGGTCGTCCGCAAGTCCGGAACCTGGTGGTGGCTGAAGAAGGACGGTCAGGGCTCGAGCACTCTCGAGGACGCGCGGCCGGTGAAGCAACCCCCGGTCAAGCCGCGTGCGATCAAGCAGGTCACGGCGCTGACCGAGGTCGATGGCCTGATCGAGGTCGATGATGAGGATCCGGGGGTGCATGGTCGCGGGCTCGTCCTCCTGAGCAACCGGGGCGGACAGCGCCCCGGTGTCGGCGTGGTCGCCACCCACGTCGACCCCGAGGGAGCCGTCCGGGTCCGCCTGATCGCCTTCCACCCCGGCAAGTGGGAGGAGCTCTCGCCGTTCGGGGGTCCCTTCGCCTCGGCCTACGGGCAGCAGGCCACCCCTTCCTACGCCCTCTTCGACCGGGACGGGAGCCGGCTCCCGAAGCCTCGGCCCTAGTGAGCGCAGAAGCCGCAACCTCCGCGAACCTCCGCGACGCCGTCACAGACGCGCGAGGCTCCTCTCGCAAGGTGGCGGCGGCTTGCGTCGCCGTGCTGGTGTTCAGCAATGGCGTGGACACGCAGCCCAGGGACGTCTCGCGCTGTTTGACGACCATCGCCGACGGCAGGCTCCTCGGCACCTACAAGGCCTGGGTCAATGCCCAATCCCAGACGAACCTGAGGCGAATCGAGGGCCTGAAGCTCCCGGCACCGGATGCCTCCGGCGCGCCCCACCCGGCGACATTCCGTGAGCACTTCCCGCAGGAGCTCGACGCCGCCAAGAACAAGCGCCAGGAGGAGTGGGAGCTGAAGGTGGGCTCCACCTTGACGGCAGTGGGCCCCGAGGACCTCGCCGACGTCTCCAAGTGGGCCCTGCAAGGCCCCCTCCCTCCGCTTCCCGTGACGGTCTGGAGAGACCAGCGGGCCGCCTTCTTCACGGACCTCGCCAAGTGGCGAGCGAAGCCCTGCGGAAACCAGAACGTCCAGTCGGTCCAGCTGGCGCTCGTGGGCGAGGAGGCACTGGAGGTCAGGACGCGCTTCCGGTCCTGCGGCGATCCCCACGTGTACCCCCTGCCCTTCCCGCGCACGATGCGGATGAGAGGACTCCTCGGCTTCGTCGAGCAGGACGACTCCTGGCAGTGGTTCGTGAACGTGCTGGAGGAGGAGGAGCGCGAGGAAGTCCACCGCTCGAGCATCGCTTCCGGGCTCCTCGCCCTGGCGGCGACCGCGTCGGGACGGGGCGTCGACGACGGGATGAGGCTGGCGGGTGCCGAGGTCACGGGCATGGGCACGAGCCGCGCGCAGCAGCTCGTCGAGGGCCTCAACAAGGACAAGGAGAGCCTGACCGTCTACGGGCTCACGCTGTCGGGGAGCTCGATCCTGGTCGCCGTGCCCTGGATCCTGTTGTTCCTGGTCGGCGTCCTCGCGGCCAACCTGCGCGTGGCCCGCGACCTGGTCGCGAAGCTCGAGACCACCGATGAGGGGAGCTCCTGGCGCGCCGCGCTGAGGCCGCGCTGGCAGATCGAGGTCCTCGAGGCCCTCGCGTGCCTCGCCCTCCCCTCGGTGGCGCTCCTGACCCTCTGGTCCCAGCTGCTCTGGGAAGGGGTGGACGGCGCCGAGCAGGAGACCCCGGGCGGCGTCGTGGCGCTGGCCCTGATCGCCGTCGTCTGCCTGCACAACGCCTGGGCCTCGATCCGGCTCTGGTCCGCCTCGCGCACGCAGGACCCGGGAGAGCAGGTCCGCGGCTTGTTGCGGCGTGAGTGGTTCGAGACCTGGATCTTCTTCCCGGAGCGGGCGCGGCCCGAGCTGCTGCAGCTGATCGCCGAGTCGCTCCCCCGCCTCGGCAAGACGACCGTGGTCACGGGCAGCCCGAACGCGCAGGCGGTCAGCGCGCTCACGCGTGGAAACCTCCGGGTCGAGGTCGTCACCGAGACGAAGTCACCGAGCGAGTTCTGCGTGCTCCTGGACGCCCGGGTGCTCGTCCGCCACCGCCACGCGCCGAATCGCTGGGCGATCCGGCCGGGCGCGGACGAGTTCGGCGAGCTCATCGTCGAGGAGCACGCGGGGAGCGCCCCGTGGACCGCCTGGCTCGCTCGTCGCGCCGCGCGCGGCGATGGACGCCCGCTGGCGCCGGCGTGAGAGACCCCTTCACCGACATGCAATCACCGATGCAAGGCAAAGACCGACTCCCCTTCCTCGCGACCGCAATCCTCCTGGTGGCCCCCGGCTGCATGAGCGGCGCCAAGGAAGACCTCCAGCCGGTCCCCCCGCAGCAGGTCCAGGCGTCCGAGGACGACGCAGGCGGGGCGCCCGCGGACCGCAGCATCCAAATCCACGACATGCTGGAGGGGGAACGCGAGCGACTCTTCGAGGAAGGGCTCGTCGTCGGCGATCGCGGAGCCAAGCGGCTGATCATGGCCGGCTTCGAGGGCGTCGCGCCGCGCAACGCGGTCCTGCGCAACATGTTCGACAAGACACACTTCGAATTCGCCGGCCGCATCGTCCAGCGGCGCGACGGTGACGAGGGCTTCGGGGTCTCGGGCAGCTACCAGTATCCGTTCATGAACACGGACGACGTCGGGACGAGCGACGGCCAGTTCCTCGCGGACATCTCGGGCCGCGTCCTCGCGTCCATCTTCCAGCGCGACACGGACGGCGAGGGCTACTTCTCGGGCGTCCTGGGCGCGAAGTACGCCGGGCTGCTGCTGCCAGAGGCCACGCGCGAGGGCACGCGCGCCAACTACGACGACCTCTTCGAGGCCCTGAACGGTTCGGAGACGATCGAGGACCTGGAGTCGGACCCTCGCTGGCGCGACTACCGCGACCACCTGCAGCAGTCGGTGGGGAGCTTCATCTACACCGAGAGCGGTCTCTTCGCCGGGATGGAGACCAGTGAGTCCGTCGATCAACGCCAGTGGGTCGGGGGCCTGACCGTCTACTGGGAGCCCTTCGGCTACGGCTCCAGCAACGCCAACTTCCTGGACTGGCTCGGCGCGGCGATCCGCCGCCTGGCGCAGTACGACGACGAGTGGACCCCCAGGTTCCTCCCCACCTTCCGCTACAACATGGCCTACGTCATGCCCGAGACGGAGACTCCCCGCGAGAAGGTCGGAGATCGCACGGACTACTGGCGCGGGGAGCTGGAGGTCGGCTACCAGACGCCCGTGGCCATCAACGGCGACAAGCGCTACTTCATCGACGTGGAATGGCTGCTCTATCACGAGCTGGACGCGAGCCCGCTCGTCAAAGAAGCCGGCCTGGACGTGTACGACCTGCTCAGCTTGCGGCTGCGCTCGTCGGAGGGCCTCTACTTCGCCTACCGGACCGGCCACATGCCCTTCGATCCGGTCGATCGCGACACGATGGAGTTCGGCTGGATCGTTCACTTCTGACGGCTGCGCGAGGTCGACGAGAGAGCCGGGTCGCGAGCAGGTGGGGCCTTCGTCCTCGGCTGCTACACTCCCCCCATGACCCGCCTCTTCCTCCTCGACGGCACGGCCCTGGCCTATCGGGCGCAATTCGCCATGGCGCGCTCGGGGCTGACGACGCCCGACGGTCGACCGACCGGCGCGACCTACGGCTTCACGATGACCCTGCGGCGCATCCTGCAGGAGGAGCAGCCGGACGTCATCGCCGTGGCCTTCGACCCGCCGGGTCCGACCTTCCGCCACGAGCGCTTCGCCGACTACAAGGCGACCCGCGAGCGGATGCCGGAGGACCTCGTCACCCAACTCGACGACATCCGCGAGGTCGTACGAGCCCACGGCATCGCGATCTTCGAGCGGCCCGGCTTCGAGGCCGACGACGTGATCGGCACCCTGGCGCGCCAGGGCGAGGCGCGCGGCGACGAGGTGTTGATCGTCACGGGCGACAAGGACCTGATGCAGCTCGTCAGCGACCGCATTCGCCTCTACAACGTGTTCAAGCCCAAGGTCGACCTCGTGATCGAGGGCTTCGAGGAGGTCGACGCCAAGTTCGGCACGACCCCCGACCATGTGATCGACGTGCTGGCGATCATGGGCGACAGCTCGGACAACATCCCGGGCGTCAAGGGCATCGGCGAGAAGGGCGCGACCAAGTTGATCGCGCAGTTCGGGAGCGTCGAGGGGGTGCTCGAGCACCTCGACGAGGTCAAGGGCAAGGCCCGCGAGCACCTCGAGCGCGACCGCGAGCAGCTCCTGATGTCCCTGGAGCTGGTGAAGATCGACACCGAGGTCGAGCTCGACCCGGGCCTGGAGTGCGCCGGTCCGGCGCAGCCGGAGTCGGACGAGCTCCTGGCCCTCTTCCACCGCCTCGACTTCCGCAGCCTCGCGAATCAGGTGGCCGCCGGCGGCGGCGAGCGGCCGGAGATGGAGCGCGACTACGTCACGGTGGACTCCGAGGAGGCCCTGGACGCCATGGAGAAGGAGCTGCGAGCCGCGGGCGGCTTCGCCTTCGACACCGAGACGACCTCCCTCGACCCCTTGCAAGCCGAGCTCGTCGGCCTCTCCTTCAGCGCCGCCCCGGGGCGCGCCTTCTACGTGCCGGCGAACCAGGAGCCCCCGCTCTGCGGCGGGACGCCGGGCCTCGTCGAGCGCCTCGGCGGGCTGCTCACCGACCCCGCGCTCGAGCGCTGGGGGCAGAACTACAAGTACGACGCGCTCGTGATGGCGCACCACGGCCTGCGCGTGGCGCCACCGGATTTCGACACGCTGGTGGCGAGCTTCTGCGTCGCCGGCAGCTCACGCCGTCACAACCTCGACGAGCTGGCGCTGACCTACTTCGACCTGCGCAAGATCCCCACCTCCCAGCTCATCGGTACGGGCGCCAAGCAGGTCACGATGGACACCCTCCCGATCGAGGAGGTGGCCGAGTACGCCTGCGAGGACGCCGACGTCACCTTCCGGCTGCGGGAGCTGCTCGAGGCGGAGCTCGACTCCGAGGGGGCCCGCGTCCTCTTCGAGGAGCTCGAGCTGCCCCTCGTGCCGGTCCTGACCGCCATGCAGGAGCGCGGCATCCGGCTGGACTCGAAGCTGCTCGAGGGCTTCGCCGTCGAACTCCAGGAGGAGGTCGACGCCTTGGTCTACGACATCCAGGGGCTCGCGGAGGAGAACTTCAACGTCAACAGCACCAAGGCCCTGGGATCGGTTCTGTTCGAGAAGCTCCGCATCCAGGACGACGCGGGCGTCAAGCGCCCCAAGCGCACGAAGACCGGCTGGGCCACGGACCACCAGACCTTGACCGAGAAGTACGGCGACGTACCGATCGTGCAGAAGCTGCTCGAGTACCGCGAGCTGGCGAAGCTCAAGAGCACCTACGTCGACGCCCTGCCGACCTACGTCAACCCCGAGACGGGGCGCATCCACTGCAGCTTCAGTCAGGTCTCCGCCGCCACCGGGCGCCTGGCCTCGAGCGACCCCAACCTCCAGAACATCCCCGTGCGCACCGAGCGCGGCCGCAAGCTGCGCGAGGCCTTCGTTCCCCGAGAACCGGACGAGCACGGCAAGTGGGTCCTGATGGCGGCCGACTACAGCCAGGTCGAGCTGCGCATCATGGCGCACCTCTCCGGCGATCCCGGGCTCGTCGCGGCCTTCGCCGAGGGGCGCGACGTCCACACCTCCACGGCGGCGATCGTCTTCGGGGTCGAGCCCGAGGAGGTCGACCGCGAGCTACGCAGCCGCGCCAAGGCGATCAACTTCGGCCTGCTCTACGGCATGGGGCCGGGCAGGCTCGCGCGGGAGACGGGGCTCTCGGTGCCCGAGGCCCGGGAGTTCATCGAGCGCTACTTCGAGTCCTTTCCGAGCGTCCGCGAGTGGATCGACGCGACCCTGGAGGGCGCCCGCGAACGAGGCTACGTCGAGACCCTCGGTGGGCGGCGGCGACGCACCCCGGACATCGGGAGCGAGAACTCCCGAATCCGCTCGGCGGCGGAGAACGCCGCGGTCAACACGCCGGTCCAGGGCTCCGCCGCCGACCTGATCAAGCGCGCCATGATCGACCTCGAGGAGCGCTTGGCGGGCTCCGAGCTCGCGGGCCGCATGCTGCTCCAGGTGCACGACGAGCTCGTCCTGGAGGTCCCCGAGGCCGAGATCGAGCCCACCCGGGAGCTGGTCGAGGACTGCATGGTCAACGCCATGGAGCTCGCCGTCCCCCTGCAGGTGGACTTCGGCTGGGGCGCGAGCTGGCTCGAGGCGCACTGACGCGAGGCGTCCCGAGGCCTGCGCGGGGATTTCGCGCGGGTCGTGCGCTTCCCGTGCCGATCCACCGGGAGGGGCCGATCCCCCCGGGGCGCCCTTGTCTCCCGCCGGGGGTGGGTTAGCCTAGAGACGAGTGCATCGCCCCCCCAACTCGTACCCCGGGGGCCCCCAGACCGCTCGCCGACCGACACCATGGCCGAAACCGAGACAACCGCGACCACGGAGACCGGGACCTTCCGGGTCGACAAGGAAGCCTGCATCGCCTGCGACGCCTGTTGCGTGGACTTCCCGGAGATCTTCTTCATGGACACCGACGACAAGGCCAATGTCGTCGACAACCAGCAGGCGGACCTCTACAACGCCCGCACCGTGGTGGAGATTTGCCCCACGGACGCGATCAAGTACAGCGGCGAGCTGCCGCCGGCGGAGGACCTGGGGAAGCTCGAGGAGGTCCCGGGCTGGGAGCTCGAGTACGCCAAGTGGCGCAACGCCCCCGAGGACACGGTGGAGCGCGACCGCCGCTACGGCCGGGACTTCGACGTCAGCGAGCATGAGGGCTACGTGTTGGTCGAGGTGCGCCTGCCCCGCAAGACTCCGCCCCTGCGCGACCGCTTCCGCTTCGGCCTGCCCGAGGTGATGCCCGAGTACGGAGCCCACGCATACCAGCAGGGCTCGAACCTGATGATCACGGCCTGGGTCAAAGACCCCAAGATCCGCGCCCTGGCCGGCACCTCGAACTCCTTCCCGAGCCAGTTCACGAAGTCCTTCGAGGTCCACCGCGACGTGATCGGCTCGGTCTCGCGCTTCGACGCCCACGGCATCTTCCAGGTGGTGCTCTTCACCGACGCCGAGGTCCAGAAGAACTGGCAATGGAAGGCGCACTTCATCACGACGCTCTGCACCTCCTGCGGGATCTGCGAGCGCGTGTGCCCGACGAACGCGATCACCTCGGGCGACGAGCGCTTCCACATCGAGCCCGACCTCTGCATCAACTGCTCGGTCTGCGGGGTCTACTGCCCCTTCGACGCGATCAACGACGCGGAGGAGGTCCTGGTCGCGAAGATCAAGCCGAAGCAGATCCCCAAGGCCGTCGTGCACGAAGAACTCTGCACCGGCTGCCGCTTCTGCGAGGACGTCTGCCCCTTCGACGCCATCGGGATGAAGCTCGACACCGAGTCTTCCTTCAACCTGATCGCCGAGGTCTACGCGAAGAAGTGCACCTCCTGCAAGCTGTGCGAGCAGGTGTGCATCAAGGACGCCATCGAGGTCCCGCGCAAGCACCAGTTCGAGGACATCGGGATGTCCTTCATGAGCTACCTGACGGACGACCACTGAGGGTCTCACGCTTCGCCTGATCGCCGAGGGGCCCCGCCCGTGCAGTGCACGGGCGGGGCCCCTCGGCGATCAGGCGCGCGGCGCCCTTCGGTCAGTCCTGCTCCTGCGGCTCCTGCTCGACGCGCGACTTCCCGTCGGAGCCGTCGAGACCCCGCGCGCGCAGGCGGCCGACGAGGCTCGCCGGCATCACCGCGTCGCGGCCGAACTTGCGGCGCAGCTTGTCCATGCCCGCCGTCGCGCGCTCGAGCTTCGCGTTGCTGACGAGCCACTCCGAGCGCCCCTCCCCCGGGGTGGGCTCGACGCCCTCGAAGAGCGCAGCCTGGACGGGGGCGCGGACGTCCTCGAGATTGGAGACCTGGATCCCGATCAGACGCAGGGGTCCCGGCGCCACGCGCTCGAGGAGCTCGCGGGCCACGGCGTAGACGCGCGGTCCCAGGTTCGTCGCGGCGCCAAGCGTGCGCGTGCGGGTCACGGTCTTGAAGTCCGCGTAGCGCGCCTTGAGGGTCACCGTCCGGCCGCGGAGCCCCTTGCTGCGCAGGCCGAAGGCCACCTCCTCGCAGAACTGCAGCAGGAAGGTGCGCAGCTCGTCGCGGTCCTCGATGTCCTCCGCGAAGGTGCGCTCGCAGCCGTGGGACTTCTCCTCGCGCCTGGGCGTGACCCGGCGCGCGTCGATCCCGTGCGCGAGATCGTGGATCCAGACGCCGCTCGCGCCGAACTCGCGCACCACCTCGGCCCGCGGACGGCAAGCGAGGTCCGCCACGGTCTCGATCCCGAGGGCCGCCAGGCGCTTGGCCGTGCGCTCCCCCACGCCGAAGATCTTCGAGACCGGCAACGGGTCCAGCACCGCGCGCTCCTCGCCCGGCAGGATCACGCGGAAGCCGTCGGGCTTGTCGAGGTCGGAGGCCAGCTTGGCGACGAACTTCGAGCCCGCCACCCCCACCGAGGCCACGAGCCCCGTCTCGCGCAGGATGTCGCGCTTGATCGAGCGTCCGATCTCGACCGCGTCCCCGTGCAGCCGCTCGCAGCCCGCGACGTCCAGGAAGGCCTCGTCGAGGGAGAGGGGCTCGACCAGCGGCGTGTAGCGCTGGAAGACCACCATGATGCGCCGCGAGGCCTCGGTGTAGCGGTCGAAGTCGGGCGGCAGGAGGACCAGGTTCGGGCACAGCCGCCGCGCCTGGGCCGTGGGCATGGCCGAGTGGACGCCGAAGGCTCGCGCCTCGTAGCTCGCCGCCGAGATCACGCCGCGACCGGAGGCCGGCCCCCCGACGCAGACGGGGAGCCCCGCCAGGGAGGGGTTGTCGCGCACCTCGACGGACGCGTAGAAGGCGTCCATGTCGACGTGCAGGATGTGCAGGGAGGCCTCCGGCATCCGGGTCAGGGTGCCGGACGCGCGCCGGGCGCGTCAACCGAAGCCGGGGGGGCGCGCCATCCGACCCGCCCTCCGGGCCCACGAGGCCGGCTTGCGCCTGTCCGACGGGTCCCTATCCTTCTCGGTCGCCGCCAGTCGCCATGCGCTTCGAGCACGTCCACATCGAGTCCATCGCCCACGCCCTGCCCGAGGAGAGCACGACCTCCGAAGAGCTGGAGCGGGAGCTCGAGCCCGTCTACGACCGGCTCGGTCTCTCGGTCGGGCGGCTCGAGCTGATGAGCGGCATCCGCGAGCGCCGCTTCTGGCCGGAGGGCACGCGGCCGAGCGAGGTGGCGGTGCGGGCGGCCCGCAAGCTGCTCTCCGAATCCGGCTTCGACCGCGAACGCATCGGCCTCCTGATCCACGCCGCCGTCTCGCGCGACTTCATGGAGCCCGCGACTGCCTCGGTCGTGCACGGGGCCCTGGGCCTCTCGGAGCGCTGCACCGCCTTCGACCTCTCCAACGCCTGCCTCGGCTTCGTCAACGCGATGACGGTCGTCGCGCGCTCCATCGAGTCCGGCGCGATCGAGGCCGGCCTGGTCGTGGCCGGCGAGGACGGCGGCCCGCTCGTGCGGGAGACCGTGCGCGCCCTGGTCGGGAACCCGGAGACGTCGCGCCAAGACGTCAAGCGGGCCTACGCCTCGCTCACCATCGCCTCGGGCGCCGCCGCCTGCCTCTTGACCCGCGACGACGTCGCCGGCTCGCCGCGCCGACTGGTCGGCGGGATCGCGCGAGCGGCGACCGAGCACGTCGGCCTGTGCCAGGGCGACCTCGTCGAGGGCGGGCACGGACCGTTGATGGAGACCGACTCCGAGGCCTTGATGCGCGCCGGCAACGAGCTGGCGGCCCGCACCTGGAGCGAGCTCCTGCACGAGCTCGACTGGCGCCCGAGCGACGTCGACCGCGTCGTCACCCACCAGGTCGGCTCCGCCCACCGCCGGCTCTTGCTCGAGACCCTCGCGATCGAGCCGGAGCGCGACTTCCCCACCGTCGGCGAGCTCGGCAACATCGGGTCGGTCTCCTTGCCCCTGACCTACGACGTGGCCGAGCGCGTGGGCCACCTCCAGCCGGGTCAACGCGTGGCCTGGCTCGGTATCGGCAGCGGCCTGCACTGCTGCATGCTGGGGACGACGACCTGAGCCGGCAGCGGCCCGGCCCCGGCCCGGGAGCCAGGTTGCGACATCCTGAATCGCGCGGAATTCGGTCGCGTCGCTGGACGTGGGATCCTCGCTGTGGTCTCTTTCCCGCCCGCCCGCCACAGATATCAGAAAAACCTGATATTCAATGAGTCGCTGACACCGCATCCGGGCCCCGCCTCCCGTCGCCGGTTCGGAGGCCTGCGGTGAGCGTCGCGCGCCATGGCCAGCACCAGCCCCACCACCCCCGAACCGACCTTCGAGGGCCTCGACCCCTGCCTCGCCGAGCAGCTCCCGACCTTCGAGCTGTTCTTCAAGACCTTCGGCTTCAAGCGCATCCACGGCCGGGTCTGGGGCCTGCTCGTGCTCGCCGGCGTGCCCCTCTCCAGCAAGGAGATCTCGCGCGCCCTCGACATCTCCCAGGGGGCGACCTCCACCTGCCTCAACGAGCTCGCGGAGTGGGGAGCGATCCGCTCGGCCTTCGACCCCGCGCGCCGCAGCCACCTCCACTCCCCCGTCGGCAACACCCTGTCGATCGTCGCCACCGTCTTCCGGCGCCGGGAGCAGGTCGTGCTCGGGAAGCTCCGCACCAGCGTCCGCACGACCCTCGACTACGTCCGCGAGCGCTACGGCGAGCGCGACCCGCGGGTGCTCACGCTGCGCTCGATCCTCTCCTCCTGCGAGATCGCCGAGGCGGTCATGCAGCTCGTGTTCAACTCCGTCGAGCGAGCCCTCGGGGACAGCGAGAGCCTGCTCTCCAAGGCCCTCAACGCGGCCTTCAAGGTCGGCATCGGCGTCCCGGCCCGCTTGGTGACCTGGGGCGGCGAAGGCCCCGTCAGCGGACCCCGCGCCCTGGAGGACGCCCACGCGCTGATCGACGACGACGACCCGCAGGATGAACCGGAAGGCGTCGGCTCCGCCGAGGAGGGCGAGCCCTTGCCGCGCGAGGTGCACGGTGGCTGAGCGCGCCCGCGTGGTGATCACCGGCGTGGGGCTGACGAGCCCCAACGGCGACGACCTCGGGACTTTCCGCGGGAACCTCCTGTCCGGGGTCTCGGGGGTCGAGGCCTACGAGATCCGGCACGTCGGCCCGACCCTGGCCGGCGTCTGCCACTTCGACGCCACGCGACATCAGAAGCGCAAGGAGATCCGTCGCGGGACGCGAGCCGGTTCGATCGCCATCTACTGCGCCCGCGAGGCCTTCGCCGACGCCGGCCTCGAGCCCACGCGCTATGGAGTGGATCGCACGGGTGTCTACGTCGGGATCACGGAACACGGCAACGTCGAGACGGAGAACGAGGTGCACTCGGTCTCCCAGTACGACTTCGACCTCTCCTTCTGGTCCCACCACCACAACCCGCGCACGGTAGCGAACAGCCCGGCCGGGGAGGTGACCCTGAACATGGGCCTGCACGGGCCTGCCTACTGCCTGGGGGGCGCCTGCGCCGCGGGCAACCTCGGCCTGATCCAGGCCGTGCAGATGCTCCAGCTGGGCGAGGTCGACCTGGCCCTGGGGGGCGGGGTCTCCGAGAGCATCCACACCTTCGGGATCTTCGCCAGCTTCGCAGCGCAGGGCGCCCTGGCGACCCACGCGGACCCGACGAAGGCCTCGCGCCCCTTCGACCGCGACCGCAACGGGATCGTCGTCTCCGAGGGGGGTTGCCTCTTCGTGCTCGAGCGCCTCGAGGACGCCCAGGCGCGCGGCGCCAAGATCTACGGCGAGGTCGTCGGCCACGCGGTCAACTCCGACGCCGCCGACTTCGTGCTCCCCCTGGCGGAGCGCCAGAACCAGTGCATGCGCCAGGCCCTGAAGCGCGCGGGGATGGAGCCTGGAGACGTGGACGTCGTGAACACCCACGCCACCTCCACTGCCCAGGGGGACATCCAGGAGTGCCTCGCCCTGCGCGAGGTCTTCGCGGACAGCCCGCGAACTCGCATCAACAACACCAAGAGCTTCATCGGTCACGCGATGGGCGCCGCCGGCGCCCTCGAGCTGGCCGGAAACCTGCCCTCCTTCGAGGACGGGATGATCCACCCGACCATCAACGTCGACGACCTCGATCCCGAGTGCGACGTGCGTGGACTGGTCCTCAACAACCCCGTGGAGGCCGAGCGGGTCGACACGATCCTCTCCCTCTCCTTCGGCATGCTCGGCATCAACTCCGCCGTCATCGTCCGCCGCTTCTGAGCAGAGTCTTCAACTCCCCAAGACAGGTATTCCCATGACCCGTGACGAGATCATCCTCGCCGTCAAGGACATCATCTCCACCATCGCGCCCGACGAGGAGCTCGATGGCCTCGATCCGGCGCAGCCCCTGAGGGACCAGATCGAGCTGGACTCGATGGACTTCCTCGACATCGTGATGGAGCTGCGCAAGCGCTACTCGGTGCAGATGCCCGAGGAGGACTACGGCGAGCTGAACACCCTCGACAGCTGCGCCGAGTACCTCATGCCGCGGCTCGAGGGGCAGGAGCTCAAGCTGGCTGGCGCCTGAGCCGCGTCGCGTCCACCCCGCGCCCGACGCCGCCGCCATGAGCCCGACCTACGACGCGATCATCGTCGGCGCCGGCATGAGCGGGCTGGCCGCGGGGATTCGCCTCGCGCAATTCGACCAGCGCGTGCTGGTCCTCGAGCGGCACTACCTCTGGGGCGGGCTCAACTCCTTCTACAAGCAAGCCGGGCGGCGCTTCGACGTGGGGCTGCACGCCCTCACGAACTACGCCGAGCGGGGCAGCCGAGGGCGGCCCCTGACCCGCATCCTGCGGCAGCTGCGGCTGCGCTGGGACGACCTGGCCCTGCGGCCCCAGGGACGCTCGCGGATCGCGCTGGGGAGCTGCACCCTCGACTTCTCGAACGACTTCGAGCTGTTGCGACAGGAGGTCGCCGAGCGCTTCCCCGCCAGCCGGGACGCCTTCGACCAGCTGGTGGCCGAGATCGACGCCCTGGACGCCTACGCGCCGATCGGCGCCGGGGCCGAGCGCGGCGCCCGCGCCGTCCTCGGTGAGCGCTTCCCCGACCCGCTGCTGGTCGAGGCCCTGCTCCTGCCCCTCTGCTACTACGGGAGCGCCCGCGAGGGAGACATCGACTGGTACCAGTTCGTCATCCTCTTCCGCAGCATCTTCCAGGAGGGACTCGGGCGGCCGCGGGGCGGGATCAAGCCCGTGCTCGACCTGCTCGTCGCGCGCTTCAAGGAAGAAGGCGGAGAGCTGCGGTTGCGGACCGGTGTGAGCGAGCTCCTGCACGAGGACGGTCGCTGCCGGGGCGTGCGCCTCGAGGACGGTGAGGAGCTCCTCGCCTCGCGCGTCCTCTCCTCCGCGGGCTGGGGGGAGACGATGCGGCTGGCGGGTCAAGAGACCTACGAGCGCCACGTCGACCCCGGCGAGCTCGGGCGCCTGTCCTTCATGGAGAGCATCTTCGTCCTCGACCGCCAGCCGCGCGAGCTGGGCTTCGACCACACGATCGTGTTCTTCAACGACGGCGAGAGCTTCGACTACCGAGTGCCGGACGACCTGATCGACACCCGGAGCGGGGTCTTGGCCTCCCCCAACAACTACGCGGACAGCGAGAACGACCCGACCCTCGACGAGGGCCTCTACCGCCTGACCAACCTCGCCGGCTACGACGCCTGGAAGGCCCTGGGCGAGGAGGACTACCGCGACGCCAAGGAGCGCTGCTTGGGCGAGGCCCTGGACGCGGCCGTCCCCTTCGGGATCGACCCCCGCCCCCACGCTGTGCACCATGACTCCTTCACCCCCCGCACGGTGGAGCGCTTCACGAGCAAGGCCGGCGGCTGCGTCTACGGCGCGAACCGCAAGCGTCTCGACGGCGCGACGCCCCTCGAGGGGCTCCACCTGATCGGAACCGACCAGGGCCTGCTCGGCATCACCGGGGCGCTCCTGTCGGGGATCACGATCGCCAATCAGTCGGCCCTCGTGCCCAACGAGACCCCATGAGCGAGCGGCGCAAGTACTTCAAGGGCTCGAGCGACGGCAAGGCTCCCTTCCAGCGCGACCCCCTCGAGGGGGTCGGCGACCACTACGACCTGATCGTCATCGGGAGCGGCCTGGCGGGGATGACGGCGGCCAACGTGCTGGGCCGCGCCGGCTTCCGGGTGCTGTTGACGGAGCAGCACTACAACCTCGGCGGCATGGCGACCTGGTTCAAGCGGCCCGGCGGACACGTCTTCGACATCTCGCTACACGGCTTCCCGATCGGGATGAAGAAGACCTGCCGCAAGTACTGGACGAAGGAGATCGCCGACCGGATCGTCCAGCTCGAGAGCATCCGCTTCAAGAACCCGCAGTTCGAGCTCGAGACGACCTTCACGACCGAGGACTTCACACGCCACCTGACCGACACCTTCGGGGTCTCGCGCAAGGCCGTGGACGACTTCTTCGCCCACGTGCGCGGGATGAACTTCTACGACGACTCGGGGGCGTCGACAGGGGAGCTCTTCGAGCAGCACTTCCCCGGCCGCAACGACGTCCACCGGCTGTTGATGGAGCCGATCTCCTACGCCAACGGCTCGAGCCTCACGGACCCCGCGATCTCCTACGGGATCGTGTTCTCGAACTTCATGAGCAAGGGGGTCTACACCTACAGCGGCGGCACGGACCACCTCGTCAAGCAGATGAAGGCGGAGCTGCGGCGCAACGGCGTCGAGCTGCGCAACCGGGTCCAGGTCGACCGGATCCTCGTCGACGGGGGCCGCGCCTTCGGGATCGAGGCCCACGGACGGCGCATCGAGGCGAGCTGCGTGCTCTCCAACGCGAACCTGAAGACGACGATCCTCGAGCTCGTCGGCGCGGAGCACTTCGCCGAGGACTTCCGCCGCGAAGTCGAGGCCGTGCGCCTCAACAATTCGAGCACCCAGGTCTACCTCGGCGTCCGCGCCGGGGAGACCCTCCCCTTCCTGACGGACCTGCTGTTCACCTCGACGCGCGAGACCTTCGACTCGCCCGCGCTCTGCGACAAGCACGGCGAGAGCCGCACCTTCTCCTTCTACTACCCCAAGACCCGGCCGGGGAGCGACCGCTACACGGTGGTCAGCTCGATGAACGCCCACTGGAAGGACTGGGCCGACCTGGACGAGGCGGAGTACGAGGCCGACAAGGCGCGCTTGATCGAGGACACCCTCGCCTGCCTCGAGGGCCTGCTCCCCGGGACGCGCGCGAAGATCGACTACGTCGAGGCCTCCACGCCGCGCACCTTCCACTTCTACACACAGCACCTGCAGGGTTCCTCCTTCGGCACCAAGTTCGAGGGCCTCGAGCCCTCGATGAACCTCTCGCAGCAGGTCGAGGGCCTGTACCACGCGGGCAGCGTGGGGATCATCATGTCGGGGTGGCTGGGAGCAGCCAACTACGGCGTGATCACGGCCAACAAGGTCGACGCCTTCCTACGCGAGCTCCAGGAGACACCTGCATGACGGAGGAGAATCAGGAGACGGAGGGTCGCTTCGCCGGCCAGTCCGTGGTGGTCACGGGTGGAACGCGCGGTCTGGGCCAGGCCATCGCCCTCGCCTTCCTCGAGGAGGGCGCGAAGGTCCACGCCACCTACCGCTCGAACGAGGCCGCCGCCCAGGCCATGCGTGACCGCTGCGCGGAGAGCGGCGATCGCCTACGGCTGCACGGCTTCGACGTCTCCGACGGCGAGGCCGTGGCGGCCTTCTGGCACCGGCTGGGCGAGGAGGTCGAGGGCGGCATCCAAGTGCTCGTCAACAACGCCGGCCTGCGCAAGGACGGGGTCCTGGCCCTGATGTCCGAAGCCGACTGGCGCGACGTGATCGACACCAACCTCGGCGGGACCTTCCTGATGAGCAAGTTCGCCGTCCAGAACATGCTCCGCCAGCGCTATGGACGGATCGTCCTCATCACCTCCCCCGCCCGCGACTTCGGCTTCCAGGGGCAGTGCAACTATGGCGCCTCCAAGGCCGGGCAGGTCGGCTTCATGCGCTCCCTCTGCAAGGAGGTCGCCAAGCGCAACATCACGGTCAACTGTGTCTCCCCGGGCTTCATCGACACCGAGCTCCTCGAGGACCTGCCCGAGAAACTGCGTGCTGAGTACACGAAGATGGTGCCCCTCAAGCGCTTCGGGACGGCGGAGGAGGTGGCCTACGCAGTGCAGTGCCTGGCGGCGCGAGAGGCGGCCTACATCACGGGGTCGACGCTGGAGGTGACCGGTGGACTCTGAGTCCCCGCAGGGCGTCGTCATGGGGCGCGCCGAGATCGAGGCCTGGATCCCCCACCGGGCGCCCTTCCTCTTCGTCGACCGCGTGCTCGAGGTCACCGACGAGCGCATCCTCAGCGAGTGGGAGATCGACCCCGCCGCGGACTTCCTGCGCGGCCACTATCCCGGCAACCCGATCGTGCCGGGCGTCCTGTTGAACGAGTTCGTCTTCCAGTCCGCCGCGATCCTGATGGCGCGCCTCGACGACCTACGCCCGGGCTCGCCCGAGGTGCCCGTCCTGACGCGCATCCAGGGCGCCCGCTTCAAGCGCGTCGTGCGGCCCGGAGAGGTCGTTCGCGCGGAGACCACCCTGGGCGAGCGCCTGGGCCCGGCCTGCTACATGAACGCCAAGCTCCGCACCGAGAAGGGCGCGGTCGGGCGCCTCGAGTTCGTCGTCGCGCTGACGCGGCCGGAGGGCGGTCGGTGAGCTGGCTCGGTCTCGAGGGCAAGACCTTCCTGGTAACGGGGGTCGCGAACCGCAAGAGCGTGGCCTGGCACGTCGCGCGGGGCCTCGAGGCGGAGGGCGCGCGGGTCGTCTACTCGGTCGAGAGCGAGGAGCGCCGGGACGCCTGCGCCAAGCTCCTCGAGGGGCGCGAGGTGCACGTCTGCGACGTCGCCTCCGCCGACGCGATCGAGGGCCTGCGCGGGGCCCTGGCGCGCACCTGCGACGGTTTGGACGGGATGCTGCACTCGATCGCCTTCGCGAACTACTCCGAGGGACTCCAGCCCTTCCACCGCACGCCGAAGGAGGACTTCCTGCGGGCCCTGGACGTCTCCTGCTTCTCCCTCGTGCAGCTCGCGCGCGCCCTGGAGGAGCTCTTCACGCCCGACGCCTCGGTCGTCACGATCTCGATCTCGACGACCCGCATGGCCGCGGCGAACTACGGCTACATGGCCCCCATCAAGGCGGCCCTCGACTCCTCGGTCGTCTTCCTGGCCAAGAGCTTCAGCGAGTTCAGCCGCGTGCGCTTCAACGCCGTGCGCGCCGGGCTGCTCAAGACCGCCGCCTCGGCGGGCATCCCGGGCTACCTCGAGAGCTATCTCTACGGCGAGCTCGCCACCTTGCGCAAGGAAGGGGTCCGCACCGCCGAGGTGGCCGACGCAGTGCTCTACTTGCTCAGCCCCCGCTCGAGCGCCGTCAATGCCCAGGGCCTCGTGGTCGACGCGGGCATGGGCGTCAACTTCTTCGACGGCGAGCTCGTCGGGCGCGTGACGGAGCCCCGGGCGGGAGACGCCGGCTGATGCAGCCGCACCTCTGCCCGGTCGTGCGCACGACCCCCGGCCAGGGCTCGCACCTCCCCGCGGCGGTGCGGGTCTCCAACCAGCGCCGAGCGGCGCGCGCGGCCTGCCTCGACAGTGCTCAGCGCCTGGGCCTCAAGCTGAGCGAGCTGCGCCAGGACTCGAGCGGGGTCCCGCGCCCGGTCAACGGTTGGCACTGGTCGATCGCCCACACGCGGGGCATCGTCTGCGGCGTCGTGTATCCCGCGCCGGTCGGAATCGACGTCGAGCGCGTCCAGCGCCGGCGGCAGGAGATCGTGCGGGCCACGGCGACCCGCGAGGAGTACGAGGTGGCCGGCGGATTCGCCTGGCACAACTTCACGCGCCTCTGGTCCGCCAAGGAAGCCGTGCTCAAGAAGGCCGGCTGTGGCCTGGCGGAGCTCTCGCGCTGCTTGCTCGTCGCCGCCCCCTCGCGGCGCGGCCTCGTCCTCCACCACCGCGGCGACCTGCACTTCGTGCACCAGAGCTTCCACCGCGGACACTTCGTCTCGATCAGCGCCGACGTCGCGGACGACGCGGAGATCCGCTGGGTTTGGCGCGACGACGAAAGGCCGGTCGTCGAGCTCGAGGGATGGGGGGAGCCGTCGTGAACGCCCCGGCCGTCCTTCCAACCACCGCCCCGCGAGCTTCCCACGCGCTGGCCGAAGCCGCTCGGCGCACCTGCCTGCCCTTCGCGCGGGAGTACCCCTTCGAGCCGCACTTCCTCGAGACGCGCGCGGGCCCCATGCACTACGTCGACGAGGGTCCGCGGGACGCGTCGCCGATCCTCTGCGTGCACGGGAACCCGACCTGGTCCTTCTATTGGCGGCGCGTGGCACGCGAGCTCGGCGGAGACAGACGCGTCATCGCTCCCGACCACATCGGCTGCGGCCTCTCCCACAAGCCGGCGAACTGGAGCTATCGCCTGGCGGACCACGTAGCCAACCTCGAGGAGCTCGTGCTCGGCCTCGACCTCTGGAACGTTACCCTCGTGGTGCACGACTGGGGCGGCGCCATCGGCTGCGGGGTCGCGGTGCGACACCCCGAGCGCTTCGCGCGCCTCTTCGTCACCAACACCGCCGCCTTCCCCGAGGGGCGCGTCCCTCTCCGGATCCAGGTCTGCCGCACGCCCCTGCTGGGCGAGCTCTTCATCCGCGGCCTGAACGCCTTCGCGCGGGGAGCGGTGCACATGGCGGTCGAGGACGCCTCGCGCATGACGCCCGAGGTGCGCCGGGGCTACCTCGCGCCCTACGACTCCTGGGGGACGCGCATCGCCACGCACCGCTTCGTGCGCGACATCCCCACGGGGCCGGGTCACCCGAGTCACGGGACGCTGGCCGCCATCGACGAGGGGCTCGCACGCCTCGCGGACAAGCCCCTGCGCCTCGCCTGGGGCATGCGCGACTGGTGCTTCACGCCGGACTTCGCGGCGATGTGGCGCGCGCGCTTCCCCGCGGCGGAGGTGCTCGAGCTCGAGCGCGCGGGGCACTACCTGATGGAGGACGCCCACGAGGAGGTCCTGCCCTGGCTCGCGGAATTCGTGGGCGAGGCATGAGCGAGTCCCCCGCCACTGCCGAGCGGGCGAACATCGCCGGCCTCTTGAGCGACTTCGCCGCCCGCCATCCCGAGCGCGCGGCCGTGCGCGTCGCCCGCGGGAGCGGCGCGCGGCTGGCCTTCCGCGACCTCGGCTACGGCGAGCTCGAGTCCCGCTCGAACCGCATCGCCCGCGGCCTGCGCGAACGAGGACTCGACGTGGGCGACCGTCTGTGCCTCTTCGTGCGCCCCGGCGCCGAGCTGGTGACCCTGGCCTTCGCCGCCCTCAAGGCGGGCGCCGTCCCCGTCCTGATCGACCCGGGCATGGGGCGCCGTAACCTCCTCGCCTGCGTCGAGCGCATGAAGCCCCGGGCCTTCGTCGGCATCCCCTTGGCCCAGGCCCTGCGCCGCGTCTTCCCCGCCGCCTTCCGCACGGTCGAGCTCAGCGTGACCGTCGGCCCGCGCTGGCCCTGGGGCGGTTCGAGCCTCGCGGAGCTCCTCCAGGAGCGGGACGACTCCCCCTTCGTCGAGGAGGTCGCGCCCGACCGGGAGGCCGCGATCCTCTTCACCTCGGGGAGCACCGGCCCGGCCAAGGGCGTCGTCTACACCCACGGCATCTTCGCCGCCCAGGTCGAGGCCCTGAAGCGCCTCTACGGCTTCGAGAGCGGGGAGGTCGACGCCGCCTGCTTCCCCCTCTTCGCGCTCTTCAGCCCGGGGCTCGAGCTGACCTGCGTATTCCCCGAGCTCGATCCCTCGCGGCCCGCCACCTGCGACCCCGCGCGCATCGTCGCGGCCATCCGGGCCTCGAGCGCGACGAGCACCTTCGGCTCGCCGGCGATCTGGCGCCGGGTCGTGCCCTGGTGCGTCGAGCGCGGTGTGCGCCTCCCGAGCCTCAGGCGCGTCCTGATCGCCGGCGCGCCGGTGCCCCCAGCCCTCGTCGAGGGATTCCACCGCGTCCTCGAGGGCGAGGCCGACGTCCACACGCCCTACGGCGCGACCGAGAGTCTCCCCGTCACCTCGATCTCGGGACGCGAGATCCTCGAGCTCGCTCGGCGCCACGCGGGGGAGGCCGTCGGCACCTGCGTCGGTCGGCCGGCGCCCGGGATGGAGGTCGCGCTGGCGCGCATCGACGACGAGATCCACGAGCGCTGGTCGGAGGGTCTGCGCGCGCCCGCCGGCGAGCGCGGCGAGATCTGCGTCCGCGGCCCGGTCGTGACCCCCGCCTACGCGGAGGACGAGGAGGCGACCCGCCTGGCCAAGATCGGCCGCGGCGCGGAGCTGCGCCACCGCATGGGCGACGTGGGCACCTTCGACGCCGAGGGGCGCCTGTGGTTTCACGGCCGCAAGAGCGAGCGGCTCGAGACGGCGGAGGGGCTGAGACTGCCGGTCCCTACCGAGGTGCTCTACGACGGCGCCCCGTGCGTGCACCGTACGGCGCTGGTGGGCGTCGGCCGCCCCGGCGCGCAGCGCCCCGTCCTGGTCATCGAGCCCGAGCGTGGCGCGATGCCCGCGACCGCCGCGCGCCGCGCGGACTTCGTCGAGGGCCTGCGGCGGCATGTAGCGGGGCAGCGCGGCCAGGTGCCGGTCGAGGAGTTCCTCTTCCACCCGGGCTTCCCCGTGGACGTTCGCCACAACGCCAAGATCCACCGCGGCGAGCTGCGGCGTTGGGCGGAGGAGCAGCTCGCTTGAGGGTCCTGGTCACGGGGGGCGGCGGCTTCCTCGGGAGCGCCCTCTGTCGGCGGCTGCGGGCTCGTGGAGACGAGGTCACGTCGATTTCCCGCGGCGACCACCCCCACCTGCGCCAGCTCGGCGTGGTCGCCCTGCGCGGAGACCTCGGCGACGCCGAGGCGATGGCGCGGGCGGCCGCGGGCCAGGAGGCGGTCGTCCACGCGGCGGCCAAGGCCGGGGTCTGGGGACGGCGCCGCGACTACGTCGAGACCAACCTGCGCGGGACGCGCAACGTGATCGCCGCCTGCCGCGCCGCCGGGGTGCCGAGGCTCGTCCACACGAGCTCCCCCTCGGTCTGCTTCGACGGACGGGACCACCTGCGCGCCGGGCCGGACCTCCCCTACGCCGCGCGCTTCCTCGCCCCCTACCCCGAGACGAAGGCCGCGGCGGAGCGCGAGGTGCTGGCGGAGAACAGCCCCTCCCTCGCGACCTGCGCCCTGCGGCCGCACCTGATTTTCGGACCGGGGGACCCGCACCTCTTGCCGCGCCTCGTCGAGCGCGCCCGGGCGGGTCGCCTGGCCGTCGTCGGAGCGGGAGACAACGAGGTGACCCTCTGCTACGTCGAGAACGCCGCGGCGGCCCACGTGGCGGCCCTCGACCGGCTGGAGGCCGGCGCACCCCACGCGGGGCGGGCCTACTTCGTCGGTCAGGAGCAGCCTGTCCGACTCTGGACCTGGGTCGGCGACCTCCTGCGCGAGCTCGGCCTGCCCCCCGTCGAGCGCCGCCTCTCCCTGCGGACGGCCTACGCCGCGGGGGCCCTGTGCGAGCTGGCCTGGCGCCTCCTGCCGCTGCGCGGCGAGCCGCCGATGACGCGCTTCGTCGCCACCCAGCTCGCCACCTCCCACTCCTACGACATGGCCCCGGCCCGCGAGGCCTTCGGCTACGAGGAGGAGGTCGACCTCGCGGCGGCGACGCGCGCGACGGTCGAGTGGCTCGCGCCGGCGGGCTGAGCCGGCCGGACCTTCCCCTACAATCCCGCGATGCCCGAGGGACGTCGAGATCGCTGGCTCGCCGCGCTGCTGATCGTGGCGGCGGGCGCGGTGGTCTACGCGAACTCGCTGCGCGGCCCCTTCGTCTTCGACGACCTGCTCTCCATCGTCGAGAGCCCGAACCTCCGACGGCTCTGGCCCCTCACGGAGTCCTGCGCGGGACCCGCGGGCTCGGGCGCGAGTGGTCGGCCCCTGGTGGCCTTCTCCCTCGCGCTGAACTACGCCTACGGGGAGCTCGACGTCTTCGGCTACCACCTCGTCAACGTCCTGGCGCACCTGGCGACGGCGCTCGTCCTGGCCGCCTTCGCGCGCTGCCTCTTCGAGCGCACGTCGCTCGCGGACTGGAGCTCGGGCCTGGGGACGGCCGTCGCCCTCCTGTGGGTCGTGCACCCCCTGAATACGGACGCCCTGAACCTCGTCGTCACGCGCAGCGAGGTGCTGCTGGCGCTCTTCACTCTCACGACGCTCTTCGCCGCGGCGCGCGCCTTCGCTGCCGACCGCCCCGGGCCGTGGACGTGGATCTGCGTTCTGGCCTGCGCCGCCTCCATGGCGAGCAAGGAGATCGCGGTCTCCGCGCCCCTGCTCGTGCTGGCCTACGACCGGAGCTTCCACTCCACCAGCCTGCGCGAGGCCCTGCGCCGCCGGCCGAAGCTCTACGGCGGCCTGGCCGCGACCTGGGTCGTGCTCGGGCTCTCGGTCGCCTCCGGAGACCGCGGAGCGTCGGTCGGCTTCGGCGGCGAGCTCTCGGCCCTCGACTACCTCCGCACCCAGGCCGTGGCGCTACCCCACTACCTCGGATTGAGCTTCCTGCCGCGCGGGCTCTCCGCGGACTACAGCGGCTGGCCCCCGGTCCGGAGCTGGGGCCCCGCCCTCCTGCCGGGCGCCCTGGTCGTCGCGCTCGTGGCGGCCAGCGGCTGGGCCCTCTTCCGTCGGCGCCCGGAGGGCTTCGCGGGCTTGCTCTTCTTCGCGCTCCTCGCTCCCAGCTCGAGCCTGATCCCCCTCGGGGGCGAGTGGATCGCCGAGCACCGCATGTACCTTCCTCTGGTCGTGCCCGTCGGTCTGGTCGTGGGTTGGAGCGCCGTGGGTCTGCGGAAGTCCCTGCCCGGGCGCGCGGGCCCGGTGGGCGCGCTCCTCGTCGTCGCCGCCGCGGTGCCCCTGGCCCTCGCCACCGCGGCGCGCAACGAGGTCTGGTCCAGCGCCCGCGGCCTGTGGGAGGACGTGCTCGCGAAGGACCCGAGCAATGGCCGGGCCCACGACCACCTGGCGGCGCTGCTGATGCAGGAAGGCCAGCTCGAGCTGGCCCTGGAGCACGCCGAGGAGGCCCTGCGTCTCGACCCCGGGATCGAATCCGGGGGCTTCAACGCCGGCGTGATCTGCATGCAGCTCGGACGGCCCGCGCCGGCCGTGGAGCACTTCGAGCGGGCGCTCGGGGTCCTGCCGGAGAGCGCGCCGCTGTACGGCAACCTCGGAGTCGTGCTCTACCAGCTCGAGCGCACGGAGGAAGCCCTCGAGCACCTGCGCCGCGCCGTCGGGCTCGACCCGGACTACGTCGTCGCCCGGCGCAACCTGGCCCTCGTGCTGGTAGAAGCTGGACGAAGCCGCGAGGCCCTGCCTCACCTGAAGCGAGCCCTGGCCCTCGAGAGCGACCCGCGCACCCTCTCGGCCACCGCCTGGATCCTCTGCTCCGACCCCGCGCCGGAGCTGCGCGACGGCGCCGAGGCCCTGCGCATGGCCCGCGCCCTCTTGGCCGGCGCGCCGCGGGATCCGGACTGGCTCGACCTCGAGGCCGCGGCCCTGGCGGAGCAGGGGCGCTTCGAGGAAGCGCGGCTGAGCGCCGGCCGCGCCCTCGAGCGGGCGCGGGAGCAGTCTCGGAGCGGACTCGCCGAGCGCATCGCGCGGCGCCTCGAGCTCTATCGCCGGGACACGCCTTACCGCACCTCGACGCAGTAGGCCCTACCAGGCCTCGGCCTGGAAGGGCGCGACGCGCACGCCCCCCTCCTCGACCAGGAGGATCCCCACGTAGCGCTCGTCCGCGCTCCCGTGCACGAGCGCGCCATGCCAGGCCGCGTCCAGCTCGAAGTCCGGATCGAGTCGCCAACCCTCGGCCGATGCGGTGAGTCGCGTGCGCGAGATCGAGAGCGGCGCGGGGCGCTCCGCCACGAAGGCCAGGCAGTCCTGGACCTCGGGGCCGAAGCGCACGAAGGCGGGGTCGAGGGCCTCGGCCGGAGGTTCGATCGTGCGACGCAGGGCGAGGCCCTGCCCGAGCCAGGCCACCTCCGCCCCGGGGTCGAGATCGAGTCCCCCGACGACGAGGCTCGCGTCGTCGAGGGAGGTGCCCTCGGGGAGCTCGAGCAGGTCCGCCGGTCCGAGCACACCCCGCGGCAGGCTGACCACCCAGCCGACGCGCTCGCTGCCGCGCCGGAAGAGGCGGCCCGCGGCGTAGGCCAGGCGCGCGCGCGAGAGGTGGCGTTCGGGGCGGAGCTCCGCGCCAGGCGCGTCCCCCACGAGCAGGGCCGGCCGCCACTCGCGGACGTCCTCGTGGGGTCCCTCGTGGAGGAAGAAGACGGTCCCATCGGCGACGGGGTCGCCGGCCTCGGTGGGCGTCGCAAAGGCGATCCCGCCGACGACGAGGGAGCGCAGGGAGTCGAGCTCGATCGAGAGGCCCTCCGCCAGGGCGAGGCTCACCTCGAGCCCGCCGGTGTTCCAGAACCAGGTGTTCGAACGCACCAGCTCGCGATAGGCAGGGCGCACGTAGGCGTCGATCTCGACGCTGCCCGCGTCCGATGCGAGGCGCGTGCGAAGGACCGAGCCGACGACGACCCCGCGGTAGGTGACCTGGGCTCCGCTCGCCAGGTTCGCGCGCGAGGGCGCCTCGAGGCGCAGCTCGAGCCCATCGGCGTCGATGACCTCCGGCACGGGGGCCTCCTCGAGGGCGGTGAACTCGTACCGCCGCGGGCCGTCGATTCCCCCGGGGCGTACCGAGAGATAGCGCGCGCCGACGATCGTCTCGAGGCCCTGCACGCTGTCGACCGCCATCTGGGGGCGGACGATCCAGAACTCGCTCCCCTCACGGCAGAGGTTGGCCGCCTCGGGTTGGAGCTGGACGACCAGGGCGACCAGCTCGAGGTCCTCGGTCAGCTCGATGGCGCGCAGGGAGCCGACGTCGACGCCGCGGTAGCGCAGCGGGTCCCCGATCCCGAGACCGTGGCCCTGATCGGCATAGACCGTGACCCGCGGCCCCGCGGCGACCCAGGCGTCGACGGCCAGGTAGACCGCGAAGGCGATGGCCACGAGGGGCAGGAGCCAGGGCGCACGCCGCGGTCGCGCGGGCTCGACGCGGGCGGCGGGGAGCTCGGCGGGGCCCGTCATCGGCCTTCCTGCGGTACGGCCGCGGCGGCCTCGAGCCAGAGGGCGTGGGGATCGAAGCGCGCGCTGGCGACGAGGCTCAGCACGACGCAGAGGCTGAAGGCCAGGGCGGCCGGCCCCGGAGTCACCTCGACCAGGTCCCCGACCTTGACCCAGGCGACGACGACCGCCACGAGCAGCACGTCGAGCATGCCCCAGCGGCCGGAGAGTTCGATCGCGCGGTAGAAGCGCGCGCGATGCCGTCGGCTCAGGCGCTCGGAGGTGCAGAGGGCGACGAGGCCGACGAGCTTCATGAGGGGCAGCACGATCGAGCAGAGCAGGACGAGTCCGCCGACGAAGAGCTCTCCCTCCCGGAGGAGCCCGACGCTCCCGCTCCAGACGCTGGCCTCGGTTGAGTGGCCGAAGCGCTCGAGGCGCATGATCGGCAGGCTGATCGCCACGGGGTAGATCGCGAGGGCGGCGAGGGCCGTCGTGAGGGCCCCGAGGTTGCCGGTCGCGCCTTGCCCGCCGCGGGAGACGAGCGCCTCGCAGCGCGGGCAACAGGCCCGCTCTCCCTCGACCAGGGGTCGCACCCGCTGGACCAGACCGCAGGTCGGGCAGGCGCGCAGGTCGTCCGGATGGGTCGCTTCCATCGAGCTCGGTCAGCCTACCCCGCGACGCGGGCGCTCGGAAGCACGGGACGGGCGCCCCGGCCTGTCGAGCCCGGAGGCTCGGCGGTCGGGGCGCCCGTTGACCGACGGTCGGCCGCCACCGAGGGCAGCGCGTCGCCGCGCGGCGGAGCTCAGTCCTTGGCCGTCACCGAGGGCAGCGGCAGGGGCCGGACTTCGCCCTGGGAGCGGGAGAGGCTGGCACCGTTCATTTCCATGCGGGCCAGGTCCTCGTAGTCCATCTGGTCCTGACGGTTGGCGAGCATGTCGAGCTCGGCGGACTGCCGGCTGCGGATCTCCGCCAGGCGATTGGTGAGGTTGTCGAGGCTGATCGCGTCGTAGCGGCTGCACTCCGTGATCGTCTTGTTGCGCTTCTCCATCAGGTCGATCAGGCGCTCGTTGCGGGCGATGGCGTCCACCTGGCGCGTGAGCTGCATGATCTGCGAGCGGAACTGAGCCTGCTCCCCCTCGAGGGTCACGAGCAGGTCGCCGAGACGCCCCTCTTGCTGGCGCAGGTAGGAGAGGTCGTGGCGCGCGTCCGAGGCTCGGTTGGTGTAGGCCATCAGGGTCTGGCGCACCTGGTTGAGCTGGTTCGCGGCCCGGTCGTAGCTGTAGACCTTGTCGTCCCAGGCGACCACGGAGACCGCCCCGTGACCCTGGGAGGCGCGCAGGGAGGCGGCCTCGTTCATCACCGGCTCGAGGGACTCGAAGTCGGCACTGGCCATCTCGACCACGCGCTCGCAGACGGCCTCTTCCCGCTCGAGCTGGCCGATCTGCTGGCGAAGCTCCGCCAGGTCGCCGCGCACCTGGTCGATGCGCTCGGGGTACTCGGCCTCGAGCTTGCGCAGCTGGGTGCGCAGGGCAGCGGGGTCGTCCACGTTCTGGTCGATGCGCTGCAGGATGTCCGTGTGGACCTGGTCGATCACGGCGTGGGTCCGGTCGGGTCCTGCCAGCAGCAGGGCGGCCCCGAGGCCGGCCCCGGAGAGGACGACGATACCGATCCCGACTTTGAAGATGGTCTTGAACATGGTTGGGCTCCTTTCTCGGTGAGCCGGGGCAGCGCGGGGCGGGTGAAGGACCCGGGGTCGGCTGTCTCGGCGAAGGCTGTCTCGATTTGCTGCCCCACTGAAGGGGCGGTCCTGGCGAGGCTCGAGGGCCCGTTGGCCCCGCTCGCGTCGGTCGACAACCTTTGTGGGAAGGTGCCGCCCGAGATTTCAGGCGGAGCGCGCGCGAGTCGCCGAAGGAGCCGTCGAGAGGATGGAGGAGCCCCCGGAAGGGCGATTTGCGCTCCCTCGGCCCCGAATAAAGCGGCGGGGAGGGCGTTAGAAGGGCGCGCCAGGCCCGGCCAGCGCGGGCCGTCGGGCCCTCCCCTTCGGGCTAGAATGGCCCTTCGGCCCCCTCCTCTGCTTTGAACGACCTGACGACCTCATTCGTGAAGCGCCTGCGCGCGCGGGATCCCCAGGCCTGGTTCGAGCTGTGGGAGACCTTCGGGCCGGTGCTGCGCGCCCAGCTGTTTCGCTGGGGACGCGGTCGGATCGGGGTCGAGACCGTCCAGGACCTCTCCCAGGAGACCTTGGCGGCCCTGTCGACGGCCATCGACCGCCACGACCCGTCACGCGGCGCGCGCTTCTCGACCTGGCTCTTGGCCATCGCCCGCTACACCCTCGGGGACGAGATGGACCGCCGCAACGCCCAGAAACGGGGCAGCGGGGTCAAGCCGCGCTCCCTCGAGGACGAGTTCCGGGCGGCCAGTCCGGAGGAGGGTCCGGGGGAGTCCTACGAGCGGGAGGTCTTCGAGGCCAAGGTCGGGGCCGCCCTGCGGGCCGCGGAGCGGGATTGCGAGTTCATGGACTTCGCCGTCTATCGCATGCGCGTCTTCGACGGCCTCACGGGACGCGAGGTCGCCGCCAGCCTGGGGGTCAGCCCCCCCACCGTCAGCCGGCGCCTGACGGCGGTCCGCAAACTCCTGCGCCAGCGCCTGTTCGAGGTCTTCTCGAAGTACAGCTTCACCGAGGAGGAAATGGACGAGCTGGAGCGAAACGGACTGGTCCTGAATCCCACTAAAGAAGACGAGACGCGCTTCGACGAGGCCGTGGCGGAGATCTACCACCGGTTGAGCCAGCGCGACGCCTCGAGCAGCTCGCAACCCTGAGTCGCCAACTCACCGCATTCCCAGCCCCCCGCGTCGAAACAGGACAGGAGCCATGACTGGAGCAGCCGTCTTCCTGAAGGTCATCGTCACCGCCGCGATCATCGTCGCGGGGGCCGTGCTCGCGATCTGGCTCCTCGTCAAGGGAACCCAGGGCCTGATCTGGCTCCTCTCCCACCTCTTCCGCGGCATCGCCTTCCTCGTCGCCCACGTCTTCCGCTTCGTCAAGAACACCCTCGGGGACAGCTTCCGGTCCGTGGGGGCCCTCATGACGGCGATCGTCCTGGTGCCCCTGACCGTGCTCAACTTCCTCTTCGGGCGTTGGAGCGCGGGCCGCCACTACGGTCGGGCCCTCGAGGACGAGCTGATCAGCTTCGCCCTCGGGATCTACCGCGTGGCCCTTGGGAATCCCTTGCACTTCGTCGGGATGGGGATGCTGACCGACGGCTTCGAGCGGCGCCTGCCCGAGGTCGTGGCCCGCGCTCCGCGCAGCCCCAAGGCCCGCGTCAAGGACGGCAAGTTCACCGGCTACAAGGTGACCGGCGTCCTGCCCGCGGGCGGCAGCGGCGCGCGACTGTTCCTCGCCAAGCCGCGTCCCGAGAAGCTCAAGGAGCTCCTCGCCGCCGGCCACGCGGACCCCGGCCAGGTCGTGATCAAGGCCTTCAGCCTCAGCGCCGGCTCGACCCTGCCGCAGATCGTGCGCGAGAGCCGCGCGCTGCAGTCCGCGCGCCAGCTCGGCCTCGTCCTCGAGCACGAGCTGACCGACAAGAGCTTCCACTACGTGATGCCCTACGTGCCCGGGGAGAACCTCGACGCCGTGATCGGGCAGATGCACGACAATGCAGGGACGGAGGGCCTCTCCGACCGCCAGCTGCGCGTCGCCCTGGGCTACGCCGGCGACCTGCTCTACACGCTCCAAGCTTTCCACGAGGGCGGTCTGTGGCACAAGGACATCAAGCCCAGCAACCTGATCGTCTCCGAGGGCCGCGCGCACCTCGTCGACCTGGGGCTCGTCACGCCACTCGCCTCGGCGATGACGCTCACGACCCACGGGACGGAGTACTTCCGCGACCCGGAGATGGTGCGCCAGGCCATGCGCGGCGTGAAGGTGCACGAGGTCAACGGGGTCAAGTTCGACATCTACAGCGCCGGCGCGGTGCTCTACACGCTGATCGAGAACTCCTTCCCGGCCCACGGCAGCCTCTCGCGCTTCACCAAGCGCGCCCCCGAGGCCATGGTCTGGATCGTGCGCCGCGCCATGAGCGACCTCGAGGGTCGCTACGGCTCGGCTCATGAGATGCTCGAGGACATCCGCACCGTGCTCGCGGCCCGCGACCCCTTCGCCGTGCGCCCCGCGGACCTGCCCTCGGTCAACGGCAAGGCGAGCGCCAGCACTCCCCGCGGTCGCTTCCGCAAGCTCGCGGGCGGCGCCTTCGGCAGCGGCGCCTCCGCCAGCTCTTCCTTCGCCGAGGCCTCGCGCGTGGCCGCCGAGACCGCCTCGAAGGCCAGCCTCGCCGCCATGGCCGCGCACGAGGCCGCCAAGAGCGAGCGCCGTCGCCAGCGCGACTCCAAGCGCTTCCACCGGACGGCGACAGCGATTCGGGACCAGCGCCGCTCCACGGGTCGCTCCCTGATCGCCGCCTTCGTCGGCATGCTGTTCCTGGCCGGGCTGGCCACGGTCGGCCTACTGGGCACGCGCATGGCGCGCTCCAGCGCCCCCGTCTCGGTGAGCTTCCACGAGGACCCCGTGGCCTGGTGCCTCGAGAATGAGTCCGACGAGCCCCTCCCCCAGGTGGAGGTGGACGGCCTCGAGGTCCCGACGACTCCCTCCCCCGTGACCGTCGCGCGCATCGAGAGCGGGCGGATCGCCCGCCACGCGGGCCAGCACGTCGAGAAGCTGCGCCGCCAGTGGTCGCGCAAGCTGGACGAGGCCTTCGAGCACCTCGCGGGCCAGGGTCGCTGCCTGGCGGAGTCGGCGGAGGAGGGCCTCGAGTGTGCCGGGTCGATCCTGCTCCTCGGCGACCTCGCCGCGGCGAACGGACGGGAGCTGATCGAGGCCCTCGAGGGCGAGCTCGAGGAGCGCGACTTCCAGGTCTTCGGCGACCGCGCCGCGCAAGCGGGCGACGAGCGCGACATCCTCTACCTCGCCGGCGCGCGCCGGGCCATGGGCGTCTCGGACCCCGACGACCCCGAGGCCCTCGCCCGTCTGGAGCACTACCTCGCCGAGAACCCGAGCCTCGACGCCTTGATCTGGCTGTCGGAGGGCGAGGAGCCGGACACGGTCCAGTATCGCTTCGTGCTGCCGCGCGACTGCGAGGAGAAGCCCCAGGGGGACTTCGCCCTGAGCTCGCAGAACTGAGGTCCGGCGGGGGCGATTCGAGACGAAGAGAGCGGGAGGCGGGCCTGGCCCACCTCCCGCTCTCTTCGTCTCGGCCCGCGGCCTCGGCTCAGCCGTCGATGGGCGGGATGTCCGAGCCGCGACGCCAGGCCGAGGGATCGAAGGGGCCCTCGTCCTCGGGGTCGTCCTCGGACTCCCCTGCCGGAGCGGCCTCCGCCACGCTCGACGCGGGCTGGCCACCCTCCGTCGTCGAGGAGTCGGCGGGCTCGGGCGGGGCGGCCGACGGCGCATCCGCATCGCTCGCCTCGCGGTCGGCCTCGTCAGTGCGCGGAGGCATCGGCGCGGGCGTCACGGAGGCGACCTCGGTCTCCCGCGGCGCAGGGGACTCGGGCGGCTCGGGCGGGTCCGCGCGGCGGGTCACCCACCAGTCGCCCAGGTCTTCGCGCGTCGCCTGGACGTAGGCCTCGCAGAACATGACCTCGCCCAGGATCCCTGCGGGGAGGACCCCCACGCAGCAGGCCATGAGCCCCACGAGGGTCATCGCCATGTAGAGCAGCAACATCAGGAAGAGCTGCCAGCGCACGCCCGACGAGAGGCGCCAGGAGTAGGAGAGCGACTCGATCGGCCCCATGCCGTCGAGGGCCGCCGGGTAGGGCAGCAGGAGGAGGCCCAGGAACACGTACACGCCGAAGGGCACGTAGGCCAGCATGGCGAGGATCGCGATGGCCGCGACTCCCCCATCGCCGAGGTCGACCGCCTTGGCGACGGCCACCCCCACCAGGGCGCTGAGCACCAGGGGGACCCACAGCAACATGATCAGGAGGGTCTGCAGCAAGAGCGCCAGGAAGGTGCTCAACCAGCGGCTCTGTGCCTTGAACAGCTTCTCGAACTCCACGTCGCCGCGCTTCATCACCTCTTCGACGCCGCGGTAATAGCCGATCTTGAGCCAGGCGATCACGCCCAGCATCACGAGGGTGAAGAGGAAGCCCGCGAGAACGGCGGGGACGATGAGCCAGATGAAGCGCTCGAAGTCGCGGCCGTCGGAGAAGCTGAAGTCGACGCCGCCCCCCATCCCGCTGACCGAGTTCACGGCGACCAGGATCAGCCCGCCCACCCACATCGGCAGGGGGGCCTTCATGCAGAGGTCCCAGGCGCTCTGCAGGGCACGGGTCGGGCGGAAGGCTTCGGTCTTGTGCATGAGGTTCCCTGCGGCGGGAGGGAGGGTCAGTCGCGGGCGCCGGCGCTCTCGGGCTGGAGACGCGGAGCCGAGGGAGGCAGGGCCCCGCGCCAACCGCGCGCCAGCCGCGCCGAGAGATCCTCGACGAGCGCCTCGCGGCCTGGCTCGGGGGCCAGATTCTGCCGCTCCTGCTGGTCGGCGCTCAAGTCGTAGAGTTCGTGCACCCGCTCGTCGGTCCGCTCGAGGCGCCACTCGACGAGGCGGTAGCGCGACGTGCGGATGGACCTCCCCCGGACCCGGCCGTCTGCGGGGTGGCGCCGCTGGTATTCCCCGAAAACGGCCGTCTTCCAGGCCCGATCGGGGTCGTCGAGGAGCGGCACGAGGCTGACGCCCTCGACCTCCGCGGGCGCCTCGAGGCCGCAGAGCTCGGCCAGGGTCGGGTAGAGGTCGACCGATTCGACCAGGGCCCCCGTCGCCCCTCCCCCGCTCTCCTGGCCGGGGACGCTCAGCACCAGGGGCGTGCGGGCCGCCTGCTCGTAGTTCGTGTGCTTGCCCCACATGCCCTGGTCCCCCAGGTGGAAGCCGTGGTCCCCCCACAGGATGACGACCGTGGACTCCGCCAGGCCCTCGGCCTCGAGGGCCTCCAGCACGCGCCCGACCTGGGCGTCGACGAAGCTGACGCAAGCGCGGTAGCCCCGCACCAGCGTGCGCCGAGTCTCCTCACCCAGGCCGCGCTCCTCGATGGAGCGGAAGGCCAGGAGCTCGATCGACTCGTTCGAAGCGTAAGCCGGGGCCCCCGTGGGCAGCTCCGGCGCCCGGCTGAGGTCGACCGACTCCGGGGGGTGCAGCTCCCAGAAGCGCTGCGGCGCAACGAAGGGCAGGTGGGGCTTGAGGAAGCCCACGGCGAGGAAGAAGGGTCGCTCCCGCTCACGCCGCAGGAAGCGAATCGCCTCGTCGGCGATCATGCCGTCGGGGAGCTCTCCGTCGGGGACGTCGGGGGCCTCCCAGGCCAGCACGCGCGGCTCCGCGTCCTGCCGTTCCCACTCCGCCTCGGCCGCCGCCACCGCGGCCCGGGACTCGGGGAGGGCGTAGTAGCGCTGCCAGCGCGAGGGCCGCCAAGGGGGGGCGCTCCAGGAGCGCTCGTCGTCGAGCTCCCCGCCCCCGTGGTGGATCTTGCCCAGGGCGGCGGTCTCCCAGCCGGCCCGCAGGAAGAGCTCGGGCAGGGCGACGACCTCGGGCACGAGCTCGCGGTAGTCCGACCACTGCTTGCGCGCGCCGCTGGTCTCCGGCCGCAGCCCGGTCAGGAGGGCGACGCGCGACGGCCCGCAGCTCGCGATCGAGCAGTAGGCCCGGTCGAAGCGCAGCCCGCGGGCCGCCAGGGCGTCGACGTTCGGTGTTCGCGCTCCCGGAGCGCCGTAGCAACCGAGCTCGGGGCGCAGGTCGTCGACGCAGAGCAGGAGCACGTTGAGCGGGCGTGCCTCCGCTTCGGGGGGCGCGGCCGCGCGCTCCCCGCACGAGCCAGAAGCGCAGCCCGCGGCGACGAGGACGAGCCCCGCGCCGCGCACCCACCTCGCTCGGCCCATGACCTACGCCCGGGTCACGGCTACGCGAGCTCCTGGGAGCGCTCGCTGACGAGGCGCTGGGCGAGCTCGAGGAAGGACTCGAAGGGGACCACCTCCTGCTCGCGGGTCCCGCGGCGGCGGACGGCGACGCTGCCCTCCTCCATCTCGCGCTGTCCGACGATCAGCATGAAGGGCACCTGGCGGTGCTGGGCCTCCTTGATCTTCTTGTTCATGTGGGCCGGGGCGAGCATGCCCTCCGAGCGCAGGCCCGCCTGGGTCAGGCGCTCGTCGAGCTCACGGCAGTGTTCCGACTGCTCCTCCCGGATGGGGATGACCGCGACCTGGGTCGGGGCGAGCCAGAGGGGGAACTTGCCCGCGTAGTGCTCGATCAGTCCACCGACGAAGCGCTCGAGGCTCCCGAGGATCGCCCGGTGCACCATGATCGGGCGCTTGAGCGAGCCGTCGGAGTCGGTGTAGGTCAGGTCGAAGCGCTCGGGCAGGTTGAAGTCGCACTGGATGGTCGAGTTCTGCCACTCCTTGCCGATCGCGTCGCGGATCTTGTAGTCGATCTTCGGGCCGTAGAAGGCGCCGCCGCCCTCGTCGAGCTCGAGCGGCAGGCCCTGCTTGGCCGCGGCTTCCTCGAGGGCGCGGGTGGCGCGCTCCCAGACCTCGTCCTCACCGATGGTCTTCTCGGCGGGTCGGGTCGCGAGGTAGGCGGTGTACTCGAAGCCGAAGGTGGTCAGGATGCGATCCACGAGCCCGCACACCTTGGCGATCTCGTCGGCCAGCTGGTCGGGGGTGCAGAAGACGTGGGCGTCGTCCTGGGTGAATCCCCGCACCCGCAGCATCCCGTGCAGGACGCCCGAGCGCTCGTAGCGGTAGACGGTGCCGAGCTCCGCCCAGCGCAAGGGCAGCTCGCGATAAGAGCGTCCGCGGTTCTTGTAGATCAGGATGTGACCGGGACAGTTCATCGGCTTGACCCGGTACGGCAGGTCGTCGATGGCCATCTCGGCGTACATCATGTCCCCGTAGTTGTCGAGGTGCCCGGAGACGGCGAAGAGGGCCTCGCGGGCGACGTGCGGGGTGTAGACCGGCTTGTAGCCGCCCTTGACGTGCTCCTGCCACCAGAAGTTCTCGATCTCGTGGCGCACCACGCCGAGGTTCGGGTGCCAGAAGACGAAGCCGCTGCCGGCCTCCGCGTGACTGCTGAAGAGGTCGAGGTCGGTCCCGAGCTTGCGGTGGTCCCGGAGCTTGACCTCCTCGAGGAACTCGAGGTGCTCGTCCAGCTCCGCGGCGGACCAGAAGGCCGTGCCGTAGATGCGCTGGAGCATCGGGTTCTTCTCGTCCCCGCGCCAGTAGGCCCCGGCGAGGTTCAGCAGCTTGAAGTGGAACTTGCGGTCCAGGCGGTCGATGTGGGGCCCCTCGCAGAGGTCCTCCCAGTCGCCGTGGCCGTGGAAGGTGATCTGCTCCTCGGCCGGGATCAGCTCGAGCGCCTCGAGCTTGTAGTCCTGTCCCGCGAGCCGCTCGCGGGCTTCCTCGCGGCTGACCGCGTGGCCGACGATCTCCGGACTCTGCTTGGCGATCCGGCGCATCTCCTTCTCGATGCGTCGCAGGTCCTTGTCGGTGAGCGGCTCGTCGAGGTCGAAGTCGTAGTAGAAACCGTGCTCGATCGAGGGACCGAATCCGTACTTCACGCCCGGGAAGAGCCTCCCGACGGCGGAGGCCATCAGGTGCGCCACGGAATGGCGCAAGGTCGAGAGCGGGTAGGGCTCCACGACCTGCGGAGCCTGTTCGAGCTCTGACATGGGTGTCTCCGGCGGGATACCGATCAGCCGACGGTCCGACCTGGACCACCAGCCTGGCGCTCCTCCCGTGAGAGCGCGCGGGGAGAATACCCCCCCACGCGCGGGGTCGCCACCCGCGGAGGAGCTTCAGGCCTCATCGGCCATCCAGCAGCGAACCTCACGCTCCAAACGGACCCCGGTCTCATCCGCGACCCGCGCGCCGACCTCCTCGATCAGGCCGAAGACGTCCCGGGCGCTCGCGCCACCGCGGTTGACGATGAAATTCCCGTGCAGCGGGCTCACGATGGCCGCCCCGCGCTCGAGCCCTCGCAGGCCCAAGTCCGCGATCAACTGGCCCGCCGAGCGGCCCTCGCTCAGCTCCCGGTCGGGGTTCTTGAAGATGCAGCCCGCGCAGGCCTCGGTGACCGGCTGCACGCGGTTCTTCTCGAGGAGGAACTCGCGGGCACGCGCCTGGACCTCGTGGGTCGTCGCGGGCTCGAGGCGCAGCACCGCCGCGACCACGACCCGCTCCCCCAGGCGTCCGTCGCGGTAGGCGGGGTCGCAATCCTCCCGCTCCAGATCGCGCACCTCGCCCTCGGGGGTCAGGACCCGCACGGTCTCGACGACGTCCCAGATCTCGCCCCAGCGACCGCCCGCGTTTGTGGCGAGGGCACCGCCGAGCTTGCCGGGCACGCCGACCAGGCCCTCGAGGCCGCGCCAGCCGAGCTCGCCGGCCTTGCGCACCAGCCCCGGGAGGCTCGAGCCGCACCAGGCCACGAGGCGCGTGTCGCCATCGCGCTCGGCGGGGGCGACGCGGGGATCGGGGCTCGCCTCGAAGGGCGCCGCGTCACCGGCGCCCGACTCGTCCACGCCTGTCGGCCGGAAGGTGCGGTCGAGGCGCGCCGTGGCGATGACCGCGCCCGCGTGCAAGCCGTCGTCGACGACGAGGTCGGCGCCCGCCCCGAGCAGGCGCACGCGCATGCCCGCCTCGCGGGCGGCGCGCCAGGCGAGGTGCAGCTCCTCGGGGTCGGCGGGCTCGAGCAGCCACTCGGCCTGCCCCCCGACGCGCATCGTCGTCCTAGACGCGAGCTCGGCTCGTGGCAGCGCCGGACAGGGCCAGCTCTCGGGTGAGGTCATCGCGAAGGGTGTCGATGTCGCCGGCCCCGAGGACGAAGAGGGCGGCACGGGAGGGCAGGCGCTCGAGGCAGGCCTGCAGGCTGCTCGTCAGGTCGCCCCCGGCCCGCGCGGGGGTGCCGCACTTGCGCAGGCGCCTGGCGAGTTCGTCGGCGCCAGCGCCGACGTGGTCGATGTGCACCCGGGCGCCGTAGACGTCGCTCACGACGACGTGGTCGACGCCCCGCAGGCTCTCGACGAAGTCGCCGAGCAGGCGCGCCGTGCGGCTGTGCTGGTGGGGCTGGAAGAGGACGTGCAACGGCCGGTCGGGGAAGGCCCGCCGCCCCGCCTCCAGGGTCACCCCGATCTCGGTGGGGTGGTGGGCGTAGTCGTGGATCACCTCGCGTCCGTCGAAGCTGCCCCAGGACTCGAAGCGGCGCTGGGCGCCGCGAAAGCGCGCGACCTCGCGGGCCGCGTCCGCCGCCGCCCGCGTGGGGTCGAGGCCCCACTCGGTCGCGGCGCGCCCGATCGCCAGGCCCAGTGCCAGGGCCGCGTTCTCGGCCTGGAACTCCCCCACCACGCCCAGGTCGAGGGGAGGCGTGGCCCAGCCGGGCCCGCGCACCTTGATCCGGAAGGAGCCGCGGCGCTCGGCGAGGTAGTCGACCTGGAGCTCGCGCCCGAGGCGCCAGACCCGCGCGCGGGCCGCCGCGCTCACGCGCTCGGGCACGTCGTGCCCGACGACGAGCAAGCCGCGGGGGTCGACACGGGCGGCGAAGCGCGCGAAAGCGCGCTCGATCGCGTCGAGGTCCCCGTAGTAGTCGAGGTGGTCGGCCTCGACGTTGGTGATCACGGCGCCGGTCGTCCCGAACTGCAGGAAGCTGCGGTCGTACTCGCAGGCCTCCAGGGCGAACCAGCCGCCCTCCGCCGCGGCGACGGCGTTGACCCCCAGGGTCTGGCAGGAGCCGCCGATCAGGAAGCCCCGGTTGGGGGCCTTGTCCGCCCCTGCGCCCAGCGCGCCGGCGCGTGTCGTCCAGCCGTGCTCGAGCCCGCGCAGGGCGTAGGCCAGGAGCCAGGAGACGCTGGTCTTTCCGTGCGTGCCCGCCACCGCCAGGGTGCGCCCGGTCGGGCACAGCCTCCCGAGCAGGCGCGCGTACTTCCAGACCGGGACGCCGCGCTCGCGAGCGGCGGCGCAGTCGGGGTCGTCCTCCGGCACGGCGGCGGAGCGCACGACGAGGCCGACGTCCGGATCGAGGGGCCGGCGCTCCTCGCCGACCTGCAGCTCGATCCCCTGCTCCGCGAGGCCCACGAGGAAGCCCGAGTGGGCGCGGTCGTAGCCCGAGACGCGGTGACCGCGGCGGGCGAGCAGGCGCGCGCTGCCGCTCGCCCCCGCCCCGCCGACGCCGACGATGTGGATGCGTTCGGGGAGGGAGCCCGCGGTGGAGGACGAGGTGTCGTTCATGGGGTGGCGAGGTGCAGGGTAGCAGTCGGTGATCGGCGATCAATGCGCGCCGAGGCTCGCGGGCTCAACGCGCGCGCGCGACGCAGAGGCGCGCCAGCTCGCGAAGGATCTCGGCGGCTGCGTCGAGGGGCGCCACCGAGGCGAGGGCGCGCGACATCGCCAGGCGCCGCTCGACACCCTCCGGCGAGGCCAGGTCGACGAGATCGGCGGCCAGGGCAGCGTCGAGGGCGTCGTCGTCGACGATCCGCACCCCGGCGCCGAGCTGTCGCGCGTTGCGCTCCTGGTGGCGGTCGGCGTGGTGCGGGTAGGGAACGACGACGGCGGGCCGACGTGCCGCCGCCAGCTCGGCCAGGGTCGAGGCCCCGCCCCGGCAGAGGACGAGGTCGGCGGCCTCCAGAGCCGTGATGACGGGATCCAGGTACTCGACCACGCGCGTGCCCGCGCGCTCCTCGGGCCCCTCGGCCCGGCGGCCGGGCCCGCACTGGTGCAGGAGCTGCAGGCCGCCGGCCGCGAGGACGTCGACCTGCTCGCGCAGGAAGGCGTTGAGGCTCCCGGCGCCCTGGCTGCCGCCCAGGACGAGCAGCAGGGGCCGCGCGGGGTCGAAGCCGAGCTCGGTCGCGGCCCGGGCGCGATCGCCGGCCCCCGCCGCCAGGCGTCGCATCTCCGGCGACAGGGGCGCGCCCACGTGCTTGTGCCGCTGGCCGACGCCCCTCGCCGGCAGGCTCGCGCGCCAGGCGTGGAAGACGCGCTGCACCAGCGGGCCGAGAGCGCGCGTCGCCTTGCCCGGCGCGGCGTTGATCTCGAGCAGGGCGACGGGGAGGCCCAGGGAGCGAGCCGCCATGGCGGCAGGCAGCGCGATGTAGCCCCCGAGCCCCAGGAGGACCTCGCTCTTGTGGCGGCGCAGGGCGCGACGGGCCTCGGCCACGGCGCCGGGCAAGCGCAGGGCGAGGCCCGCGGCCCGCGGCGCGCCGCCCCCGCGGGGCTCGAGCTCCAAGGTCTCGCGCTCGAAGGGACAAGGCGGCTCGAAGCCGGCCAAGACGCGCTCCTCCACGGCCCGCCCGCTCGTGAACCACAGCAGGTCGTCGATGGGCGGCGAGGAAGCTCCGCCCTCTGCCTCGCCCCGGCGACTGCACTCGACGAGGTGCACGCCGGGGACCACGTGGCCGCCCGTCCCCCCTCCTGCGAAGGCCAGGCGCATCGTCTGCTCAGAAGGGCCCTTGGTCTCCGGCGCTCTCGTCCTCGGCCCCCTGCACGACGCGCAACTCCGTCGAGACGGGGCCCGCCCCTTGCTGCGTGAGGCCCGCTGGGTTCGCCGGCCGAGCGCGCTCCGCCGCCCGCACCTCAGGGGGCAGCAGCGAGCTCGCGGCGACGTCGAGGGCCGAACGGGAGAAGAGCGTGACCAGGACGGCGCAACTGCCGAAGAGCGACCAGTGCAAGGCGGGCTTCATCATCGAACGCGGTTCTTCTTCTTGCTTCCGCGCGTGGCGGGGTCGGCGTAGGAGACGAGGCCGGCGGTGCGCGGGTCGAGGGCGCCCGGCGAGCTACGCGCACCACCCGGCAAGCGCAGGGACTGGCCGACCAGCAGGCGGTCGGGGTCGAGGCCGGGGTTGAGCGCCACGATCTCGCGCCAACGCGAGGCGCCACCCAGCTGGTCCTGGGCGATCTGGGAGAGGGAGTCCCCGGCGCGCACGACGTAGCCGTCCCCCGCGGCGGGCGGCGGAACGGCGATCGAGGTCTCTCGGGCGACGGGTCGCAGGGAGGTGCCGGCCCCCGCGCCGGGCAGCGTCAGCACCTGGCCGACGTGCAGCGCCGAGGGGTCGAGGCCGCCGTTGAGCGCCTGGATCTCTCCCCAGCGTCGACTCGAGCCCAGGGTGCGCTCGGCGATCTGGCTCAGGGTGTCCCCGGCGCGGACGGTGTAGGAGCCCGCGCTGGCCACGGGCTTCGCGCGCTCATCGGAACGGCGGGCCTCGGGTTGACGGCGCGCCTCCCGGGTGGCCGTGCGCTCCTTCTCCTCCGCGCCCGCGCCGAACTCCCGCGCGCTGGCGGACTCGATGGGCCGCGCTCCGCGCGTCTCGGGCCGGGGGTCGTGGCGCTGGGCCAGCTCGGTGGGGAATTCGACCTCGTCGGAGTCGTCGCTCTCGACGCGCGTGGCGGGCAGGGTCTCGAAGGCGGGCTCGTTGGAGCGTCGACCCGAGCGCCGGCTCAGCCAGCTGCGCTTGGGCTTCGCGCGCTCCGCCGCATCGTCGGCCTGAGCCGGCCGCGCGCGGGTGCCCGCGCTCTCGGCGGTCTCGGGCAGGGCCGCGTCGCCGATCCGCACGTTCTGGGCCGATCTCGGCGCGCGCTTCTCGCGGCGGGCCTCGCGCGCTGCGACCGTGTCGGACTCGGTGTTGCGCTCGGGCTTCGCGGCGCCGTCGTCCCAGAAGGACACGGCGGCGATGGTCACGAGCAGGAGGACCAGGGCGATCACGCCGTAGCGTTCGATTCGTTGCATCGCAGCTTGCTCCAGTTGGATCGAGGTGAGGTGTGCAGGGTCTGGGCGGCCGAGGGGGCTCAGCCGCTCACCGGAGAAGGAGTGGATGGGGTCGCGCCCTCGGAGCGCCCTCGGTCGGCGCGAGCCGCACCCAGGGCCAAGCCGACGGCCAGGGAGGAGACGACGATCGAAGTGCCGCCGTCGGACATGAAGGGCAGGGTCATCCCCTTGGGCGGGGCGAGCCCCGTGGCGACTTGCATGTGGATCATGGCCTGCAGCCCCACCGAGAGCAGCAGCCCGAAGGCAGCCAGGGCGGAGTATCGATCACCGATCGTGATCACGAGCCGCAGGGAGAACCAGACGAAGGCCAGGATCAGGCCCACGCAGAGGGCCATCCCGAAGAAGCCGAGCTCCTCGCCCACCAGGGCGAAGACGTAGTCCGAGTCCTGATAGGGCATGGCGCTGTTGCGCCACTGGCCCTGCCCGATGCCGTTGCCGAGGAGCTTGCCGCTCCCGAGGGCCTCGATCGACGAGCTCACCTGCTCGTTGGTCGCCTGGCCGAGGAAGACCTCGAGGCGCGTGCGGATGTAGTCCACGCTCGAGACGGCGAGCAGGAGGGCCGCGCCCCCGATCGTGGCGATCGAGCCGGTGAAGTGCGCGAAGCTGGCGCCTCCGACGAACCACGTGAAGAGGAAGACGGTCAGGAAGACGAGGGCTCCGCCGAGGTCGGTCTCGAGGCCGATCAGGACCACGAAGGTCAGCCCCACGGCCAGGATCGGCGCGACGCCGCGACGCAGGTCCAAGAGCTGCGGCCCGAGGCGTGTGCAACGGTCGGCAACCCACAGCACGAGGAAGGCCCGCGCCAGCTCGGAGGGCTGGAGGGTGACGCCCAGGGGGTGGAGCCGGATCCAGCGGTGGGAGCCGTTCTTGCTCGCCTCGATGCCCGGGATCCAGCAGGCGACCAGGAGGAAGGCCGACAGCACGACCAGAGCCGGCAGGAGCGGTCGCAGGCGCAGGGGGCCCAGCCGGTAGCCGATGAGCAGGACGCCCAGCGCGATGACGCGGAAGACGGCTTGCTGGCTGAGCTCGGCGTGGAAGCCGGCCTCGCTCCGCACGGTCGCGGCGTGGCTCGCCTGCAACACGAGCCCCAGCCCCATCATCGCCAGGACGACGCAGAAGAGCTTCACCGCCGGCCGCCCGGCGTCGACGGCCTGGGCCTTGCGCGTCAGGACGTCGAGGCGCTCGAAGATCGTCGCCTGGTGCTCGATGGAGAGCGCGGCCTCGCCGCCCCTGCGTCGGAAGCGCGCCATCAGCGCACCTTGAGCAGGGCCAGGCTCGCCATCGCCGCCACGGCGGCGATGATCCAGAAGCGGACGACGACGGTGACCTCGTGCCAGGGGGCGGCGCCGGCGCTGAAGACGCCGCCGGTGCGCTCCAGGCCGTGGTGGATCGGTGCGCAGGTGAAGATCCGCTGCCCGCCGCTGCGCCGGAACCAGAAGGTCTGCAGCCACGAGCTGCCCATGTTCGCGAAGAACACGAAGGCGATCAGGGGCAGGACGAGCTCCTGCTTGGAGACCAGCGCCTGCCAGGCGAGCAGGCCGCCGATCGCGAGGGAGCCCGAGTCCCCCATGAAGACCTTGGCCGGGAAGGCGTTGAACCAGAGGAAGCCCAGGCAGGCCCCGCAGAGGGCGCCGCCCACGACGGCCATCTCCGAGGCCGCGGGGACGTGGGGCAGGAACAGGTAGCGGGTCCAGTCCCAGCGGCCGCTGATGTAGCAGAAGATCGAGAGCGTCAGTCCCGAGATGATCATGCAGCCCGCGGCCAGCCCGTCCATCCCGTCGGAGATGTTGGCGGCGTTGGCGGTGCCGACCACGACGAACCACTGGAAGACGAGGAAGAGGGCGATCCCGATGAAGGACCAGCTCCCCAGGGGCACGACCGCGTCCTTGAAGAAGGGCGGGTAGAGGTTGAGCAGGGTGTCGCGCCCCGTCGACTGCGAGTAGTAGCTGATCGCGATCAGCACGCCGAGCACGACGACCGTCAAGCCGACCATCTTCGAGCGCGGGCTGAGCCCGGGGGAGCCGGGGATCGTCAGCTTCTTGAAGTCGTCGACGAAGCCCACGGCGGCCATGCCTGCTGTCAGGACGATCGCCAGGACGACGTGCACGTTGTCGAGGCGACCCCACAGGAGGACCGAGGCGAGCAACGCCGCCACGAGGAAGCTCCCGCCCATGGTCGGCGTGTCGCTCTTGTCCACCTTGCCCGGCGCGGGCTCGACCGGAGTCAGGTCGGTCTTCGTCACGTCCTCGAGGACCCGGTGGCTGCGCAGCCAGCGGATCGTCCAGCGTCCCCACCACAGGGCCAGCACGAAGGCCGTCAACCCCGCCATGGCGACCCGGAAGGTGATGTAGCCGAACAGCTGCCACCCGAGGGACTCGTCGAAGATGCCAGGAATCACCTCAGCCCCCCGAGCTCTCCATCACGCCGCCGCGCGCCGCCCCTTCCCGATTGCCGCCGTCGCTCCGGTACTCCTCCTCGAGGACGCTGACGAGGCGCTCGAGCCCCATGCGCCGACTGCCCTTGACGAGCACGAGGTCCCCGGGCGTGAGCAGCCCGGGGATCGCGACCAAGGCTTCGTTCAGGCTGCCGAAGTGCAGGATGCGCTCCTCGTCCAGGCCGCCCTCCAGCGCGCCCGCCGCGGTGGCGCGCGTCAGCTCGCCGACGAGCAGGAGGAGGTCCAGGCCCGAGGCCGCCGCAAAGCGCCCCAGGGCGTGATGCGACTCCGCCGCCAGCTGCCCGAGCTCCAGCATGTCTCCGAGCACCATCACCCGGCGGGCGTGGCCGTGGATTCCCGCCAGGACGCGCACGCTGGCCTTGGCGGACTGGGGGTTGGCGTTGTAGGTGTCGTCGAGCAGCGTCAGCTCGCCCAGGCGCTTCTTCTCGAGCCGCCGGCGACTGCCCGAGAGGTTCGAGACCCGCGGCAGCACGCGCTCCAGGTCGATCCCGAGGCCGCGGCAGACCGCCAGGGCCCCGAGCAGGTTCTGCAGGTTGTGCAGGCCGAGCAGCGGGAAAGTGACCTCGCGCCCCTCGAGCTTGAAGGTCGTCCCCGCGGAGTGGAACCAGACGTCGCTCGCGTCGAGGTCTCCGCGTCCCTCGACGCTGAAGGTCGTCACCGGGGCCGAAGTCAAGGAGCGCTGGCGCGAGGACCAGGGGCAGTCCGCGTTCAGGACGCAGAAACCGTCCGAGGGCAAGCTGGCGATCAGGTCGCCCTTCTCCTGGGCGACGCCCTCGACCGAGTGCAGGCCCTCCAGGTGGGAGGCCCCGACGTTCGTCAGGATCGCGCCGTTGGGCCGCGCCGTTCGACACAGGGAGGCGATGTCTCCCCGCTGGTTCGTGCCCATTTCGACCACCAGGGTCTCCGTCGTCTCGTCCGCGAGGAAGAGCGTGTGGGGCACCCCGATGTCGTTGTTGAAGGAGCTGGGCGAGCCGACGACCCGGCGCTCCTCGGCGAGGAGCTGGACGAGGATGTTCTTGGTCGTCGTCTTCCCGCAGGAGCCGGTGATGCCCACCACGGGGATCTCCAGCCGCGAACGATGCCAGGCGGCGAGGTCCGCGAGGGCTCGCCGTGGGTCGGCGTGGCGCAGGACGGGGACCTCTCCCGGCAACTCGCGCAGGAGCTCGGCCTCCCGCTCCTCCTCCTCCCCGGCCGCGAGCAAGAGTGCCCCCGCGCCGCGCCGGGCGGCGGCGGTCGCAAACTGGTCGCCGTCGAAGTTCGGGCCCCGCAGGGCGACGAAGAGCGCCCCCTCCTCGAGGGTGCGCGAGTCGGTGCTCACGCCGAGCAGGTCACGGCCGGGCGCGCCGCGCAGGAGCTCGGCCCCGGTCGCGGCCTGGGCGTCGGCGAGGCGGAAGCGGATCACGACCACTCCTCCCGGACGACGACGCGGTCGTCGAAGGCGCGGGTCTCCGCCCCCACGACCTGCCCCGTCTCGTGCCCCTTGCCCGCGATCAGGACAGTGTCCCCGGCTTCGGCGGCTCGCAGCGCCTCGCGAATGGCGAGGCGGCGATCGACCTCGAAGCGAACCTCCGCGGGGCCGGTCGTCCCGACCCGGACGTCGGCGAGGATCGCCTCGGGGTCCTCCTGGCGCGGGTTGTCGCTGGTCGCGATCACCAGGTCGGCGAGGCTGGAGGCGACGCGTCCCATCTCGGCGCGCTTGCCCCGGTCGCGGCCGCCGCCGCAGCCGAAGACGCACAGGAGCCGGCCCTCGGCCCCTTCCCGCAAGGCCCCGAGGACCCGCGCGAGGGCCTCGGGCGTGTGGGCGTAGTCGACGAGCACGCGGGGGGCGCCCGCGCCCTCGAGGGGCACCGGCTCGAGTCGGCCGGCTGGAGTAGAGACGGATGCGAGTCCCTCCACGATCGTGGAGGGACTCACACCCGACACGAGCACCGCGGCGCTCGCCGCCAGGGCGTTCTCGACGTTGAATCGGCCCGACAGTGGAATCCGTAGCCTGGCTAGTGAAATCCCCATCCCACTCAGGGTCAGGTACGTGTCGTCGGGTCCGAAGCTCAGTCGAGAGGCGCGCAAGTCGGCTTGCGTCTCGGTGCTGTACGAGAGCACGCGGCAGCCCCGATCTCGGGCGGCGCGGGCCATGAGGGGTGACCGTTCGTCGTCCTGGTTGACGATCGCGACGGCGTGACGGTCGAGGCTGGAGAACATCAACGACTTGGCAGCCGCATACTGCTCCATGTCGCCGTGGTAATCCAGGTGGTCGCGCGACAGATTGGTGTAGATCGCGACGTCGACGTCGACGCCGCAAATCCTCCCCTGCGTCAAGGCGTGAGAGCTCACCTCGAGCACGACGCTGTCGCCGCCGCGCTCGACGTGCTCCGCCAGGAGGCCCTGCAAGGTCGGCGCGTCCGGCGTCGTGTGCGTCGCCGCGAGCTCCTCGCCTCCGGCGAGGCGATAGCCGGTCGTGCCGAGCACCGCGGGCCGCCGGCCGGCCGCGGTCAAGAGCTCGCCCACGAGGTGAGCGGTGGTCGTCTTGCCGTTCGTCCCCGTGACCGCGATCACGAGCAGCTTGCGCGAGGGGTCGCCCAGGACTCGCGCGGCGGCCAGGCCCGCGACCGAGCGGGCGTCCTCGTGGAACCACAGCGGCAGCTCCGCCGGGGCGGCCTCGGCGCCCCGCGGCGCCTCCTCCAGCAGCACGGCGCTGGCCCCGGCGCGCCGAGCGTCCTCCAGGTAGCGACGGCCGTCGGTCGTCCCGCCCCGCAGGGCGACGAAGAGGTCGCCGCTCCGCACGCGACGGCTGTCGAGGACCACGCCGCGCACCTCGGGGCCGGGGCCCTCGAGCTCGCAGCGCCCTCCGAACTGCTCCACCAGCTCCTGCAGCATCACCAGCTCCCCTCCCCGCCCGCGAGGTAGACCTCGTGGGCCATGCGCCAGGGCAAGTCCTCGCCCGGGGGCTCCTCGGCGTAGCCGTAGTCCACGCGAACGGCGGCGCGCTCCGCGACGGGCTCGCCGCCGCGCGTGAGCCCGAGCGCCTCCTTGAGGGCCTTCATCGCCGCCGGCCCGGCCACGTCGGAGCCGAACTTCAGCTTCGAGCGGGGCTCGTCCACGACGAACAGGACCATCAGCTCCCGCTCCTCTCCCGCGACGCGCCCGACGAGGCAGATCGACGAGGTGTAGCAGGAGCGGCGGTGCGGCCGGGGCCGCGCCTTCATCTCCGTGAAGGTGACGAAGCCGGGGTCCTGGCGTCCGCCGGGGAGGCTCGCGTTGTGCTGGTTCCGCTCGAGCTCGAGGTGCAGGCAGGGGGCGCCCGGCTCCTTCTCCGTGGTGCCGGTCTTGGAGAGCAGCTCGATCGGCGTGCCTGACTCCCGCTCGCGCTTGGCGAGGTGGCGACCGGTGCCGGTCCGCGCCCCCTCGGCCATCATCGAGCGCACGGTCCGGCACGAGGCGCGCGAGTAGACGCGCGGCCCTTCCTCGAGGCGCAGGCGGTGGTGCTCGTCCTCCCACTCGACCGCGGTCACGACGCGCAGGGGTCGCGGAACGCCGCCGCGCAAGATCGTCGCCAGGGCCGCTGCGTGCTGCCAGAGGGTGACCGAGAGCTCGTGGCCGAAGCTGACCGAGGCGTGGGTGTAGGCCGGGCTCCAGGGGAGCTCGGGCAGGTATCCCGCGCGCTCGACCCCCACGCCGACGCCCGGCGGCTCGGCGTATCCGAGGGCCAGGAGCTTCTCGCGGAAGAAGGGCGCGGGCACGCGCATGCCGATCTGCACCAGGACGGCGTTGACCGAGCGCGAGATCGCCTCCCAAGCGGGAATGCGGCCGCGCGGGGCGCCGCGCGCCTCGCGGATCACGCGCCGCGAGCTCGGGACGTTGTAGTGGCCGTCGAAGGTGTCGAAGACCTCGTCCTTGTGGACGACCCCCGCCTCGAGGGCCGTCGTCATGGCGACGACCTTGAAGGTCGAGCCGGGGCTGAAGAGGTGCCAGGTCGGCAGGAACTCGGCCACCTCGTAGGCGCTCGCGCCGCCCACGGCCAGGACGTCCCCCGTCTCCACCTCGACCACGATGCCGAGGGAGGCGGCGGCGTCGTGCTCGGCGACCGTCTCCTCCAGGACGGCCTGCAGGAACTCCTGCAGCTCGCCGTCGAGGGTCGTGAGGATCTGCGGTGTCGAGCTCTCGCACTCGTCGCCGTAGAAGTAGCGCCGGGCCTCCTCGAGCACGGGCACGCAGCGGCGGTAGCGATAGCTGGCGGGCGTGGGGTCGATGAAGCGGAAGGCCTCGGCGGCGAGCAGGTCGGCCGCGACGCCCTCGAGCCCGTTGCGCGGGTGTTTCACGTCGAGCAGCTCGCGAGCCAGGCGCCCGCGGCCTTCGGGGTCGTCCTCGAGCTCCCGCGCCGCGCGCCGGGCCGCGTCCTCGGAGAGGTAGCTCCAGCGCCCGAGCACCTGCCAGGCCGCGCCGAGCTCACTGCCGGCGCGGGCGGGGTAGACCCGCTCATGCTCGAACTCGATCGACATCTGGTGGGCCTGCACGGACTCCGCGTCGAGCAACTCGAGCAGGCCGAGCACGCTACCGGGGGGCAGACCGCGCAGGGCGACCGTGTGGGCGCAGGGCAGGAAGGCCCGCCAGACGCGGCTGCGCCGGCGCTCGCGCTCGCGGAAGGTGGGCGGTCGCTCCGCGTCGGCCAGCTGGGGGTCGCGGGCCGCGAGCAAGCCGTCCGCCAGGCGGCGCGTCCATTCGATGGGGCTCGGGGCCTCCTCCCCCCGAGCGACGCGCGCGCGGGTCTCCCGCGAGAGGAGCTCGGCCGGACGCCAGTGAACCTCCCACAGGGGACGCTCTCCCTGACGCACGAGGCTGAGCTCGCGGTCGATGCCCAGCTCGTGGGCCCAGGCCTCGAGCCGCCGGGCGCTGGCGAAGTCGAGCCGCCAGGCCTCGTCCGCGACGCGGATGACGCCACCCTGCGCGGAGGGCAGGAAGGCCGCGAGGAGCTCCTCGCGCGTGAACTCCTCCCCGAGCAGGTCGGCGACCTTCTCGGCCATCGCGTCGGGCGTGTGGGCCTGCCACATGGAGCGCGGCGAGAGCCGCAGGTCCATGCGCTGCACCGACTGGGCGAGCACCCGGCGCTCGCGGTCGACGAGGTCGAAGTCGGGCGCGGGCAACACGTCCACCCGCTCGCTCCCGCGCGGCTGGTGGTGTTCCTCCTCGCAAGCGAGCACCCAGGAGCGCCCGCAGACGACGACGAGCGCCAGCCCGATCATCAAGTAGGCGCTGGCGGGGCGCAGCCCCGAGGCGGACTCGAAGTTCGGGCGCTTCATCGGGTGGGCCAGTCCTCCTCCGGAGCGTCCGGCGGAGCGCCGAGGGCCTCGGCGCGCTCGATCTCCGCCAGGCGCACGCGGATGTGGAAGCGCAGGGTCTCGTTGCCGGCCTCGACGAGGTCGCAACGCCGCTTGAGCTCGTCGAGGCGTGCGGCGCGCTCGTGGTTGCGCGCCTGAACCTGGGCCGAGGCCAGGCCGAGGCCGACGCACAGCGCGCAGATCACCGTCGAGAGCAGGGCGCGGGTCACGCGGAGGTCCCTCCCCCGGGCTGGCTCGCGGCCCCCCGCTCGCCCGAGGCAAGGCGCAGGCGCACCGCGCCGCGCAGCTTCGCGCTGCGGGCGCGTCGATTGACGCGGATCTCCTCACGCGTCGCGACGCGCGGCTTCTTGGTCGAGAGCTCCCAGCGATCCTCCCGGGCCCCCTCCTGGCAGAAGCGCTTGACGACGCGGTCTTCCCCCGAGTGGAAGGAGATGACCGCCAGGGCTCCGCCGGCGTCGAGCCAGTACTCCGCCGCCTGCAGGCCGGCGAGCAGCTCCTCGCCCTCCTCGTTCACGGCGCGACGCAAGGCCTGGAAGGTCTTGGTGGCAGGGTGGATCTTGCCGCCGGGGTTGCCGAGGGCCGAGGACACGAGCTCGGCCAGCGCGAGCGTGCGCAGGAAGGGCGCGCGCCGCCGGGCCGCGACGATGGCCGCGGCGATCTTGCGCGCGCGGGTCTCGTTGCCTTCGTAGTAGAGCAGGTCCGCCAGGTCGCTCTCGTCCCAGCGGTTGACGACGTCGGCCGCGGTGCGCTCGCGCGCGGGGTCCATGCGCATGTCGAGCGGCCCGTCCTTGTCGAAGGAGAAGCCGCGCTCGGCGCGGTCGAGGTGCAAGGAGCAGACGCCGAGGTCGAAGAGCACGCCCTGCAAGCGGCCGATGCGCTCCTGGCGGATGACCCGGCACAGCTCGGAGTGGCGCGCCTGCCGCAGGAGCACGCGCTCGCCGAAGGGCTCGAGGCGCTCACCCGCGAGGCGCAGGGCCTCGGGGTCCTGGTCGGTGCACAGCAACTTCAGCTTCGGGCAGGCCTCGAGCAAGAGGCTCGCGTGACCGCCGGCGCCAGCGGTGGCGTCGACCATCCAGCCCTCGAGCCGTTGCGGGTCGCGCCCGGCCAGCAGGGTGTGGATCACCTCCCCCGCCAGGACCGGGACGTGGACCTCTCGCTCACGCTCGTCCCCGCTCACCTCGATCACCTCCGCTCCGAACATCCTGCGCCTCCTGCGCCTTTCACGGCGCCGGGTCCTCTGCCCCTTTCGTTTCCGTCTTGCCTCCCCCCACGATCTCGTGACGCTCGCCCCCCGCGAGCTTCGCCTCCATCGACTCCCATTCGTGCAGCGGCCAGATCTCGGCCCGGTGGATCACACCGACCATCTTCACCAGGATCTTCCCCCCCTCGTTCGGGCGCAGGTCGATCATCGAGCGGTGCTTCTCGTTGAGGAGCAACCGACCGGAGGCGTCGAGGGTGACGCGGGTCGAGGCGTGGGAGAGCCGACGCTGCTTGAGGCGCTCCTCCTCGGTGGTGAAGGCCCGCGTGTCCACGTCGCCCAGGGACTGGATGAAGCCGTCGACGCTGAAGAGGAAGAGGCAGCCGTCCTCCCCCGGAGTCAGCATCACGGTCAGGTTGCCCTTCTCGTCCCGGGACAGGGCGTCCTGGAAGCGCTTGGGGACGAAGACCCGGAACTTGGAGTCCAGAGGGTGCTCGGAGGAGTCAAAGAACATCCCGACCCTCCTCTCCGACGCCCCCGCGCCCGGCCGTTCCCGGTCGCGAGCCGCGGATCGCCCCAAGGACGAATCCGTTCCTCCAGATCCACTTAGCTCCACTCAGCCCCACACGGATAGTCTCTGGATCCACCGGGGTCCCGGCAATGACGGGCGGCCCTAAATCCCCGCCGGATCGGACGGGTCCCCGCGCCCATCCGGGCGAGGCCGAGGAACACCACAAGATGTAGTGGCCTGCTCGGGCGCCCTTACGTGAGGACGCTAGATCTAGCTGTCCTCGGAATCCCCCTCGGAGGTGTCAGGATTGGGAATCCGCGGCCGTCGGAGGCGCAGAGCTTCGCGGTCCGAGCGGGGCGTGCTCATGAAGACGGCCTGCTCCGGATCGACCCCGAGCCCCACCGGGCCCCACGGCGCGGTCCGATTGGCCGCCCAGGAGCTAGGCCTGGGAGCCCCCGGTCAGGCAGGCATCGGCGCCGGAAGCGTCGGCCGAACCCGATTCCGCCGCGGGCTCCTCGCTCCCGCCCTCCGCCGGGGGGGCGGCCTCGCCGGCGGGCTCCTCCTCCTCCGGCTCGGGGGCGGGCCCCGCCCCCTCGAGCACCTCCTGCAGGCGTCCGCGCATCTCCTCGATGCGCTCGGGGGTGAAGTCGAAGACCCACACCCGCAGCTCCTCCTCCCGCCGCGGGCGGCGCAGGACGAGCACTTCCCCCTCCGGCCGGCGCTCGACCTTCTGCAGCTTGAGCTTGCGCTTGCGCATCAGGAGCAGGCACAGCAGGTAGCGCAGCTCCCGCAGCTTCGTCTCCTCGCGCCCGTCGAGCTCCATGAAGAGGCGCTCCAGGGAGGCGAGGTCGAGCTGCAGCGAGCGCGTCCGGGACTCCCGGAAGCGCGTGAACCACCAGAAGAGGTAGCCCGCGGGGTCGCCGGCTTCGAAGCAGGTCGGGCAGAGGTCCTCGCGCAGGAGGTCCTGCTCCTCGTCGACCCGCAGGAGGGAGGCGTGGCGGGCCCCGTCGTCGAAGGGGGCCTCGCAGCGGCTGCACTCGCCGTGTCGGCGTCGGATCTTCCAGTCGGCCATCTCGTGGAGGAGTCTAGCTCGGAATCACGGCGGATTCGCCCTCACTGGCGGTTCTCGGCCCACCAGCGACGCCAATCCGCGCTCGATCGCGGTCGCCCGAGGCCGCTCAAGGTGCCCAGGCAGCGCTGGGCCGCGGAGAGCAGGGCGAGCTCGGCCCCATCCCGCTCCAGGCGCTCCAGCAGGTTCAGCACGGCGGGGAAGGCCCGTCGGTCCCGGCTGGCGGCCAGCGCGCGCAGGGCTGAGCGCACGACGAGGGGGTCCTCGTCCGAGAGGGCCCGGGTGAGGAGGGCGCGCCCGCGGTCCAGAGCGCCCGTCGCGAGGGCCCGCTCCCCCACTGCGAGCACCGCTTGAGCGCGCACGGACCAGGCTTCGTCCCCCAGGACCGCGCCCTCGAGGGCCTGCCAGACTCGCTCTTCCTCCGCGCCCGCGTGGGGCAGGCTCGCCAGCCACTCCGCGGCCCGCCGCCGCTCTTCCTGCTCCCCCTCTTCGAGGCGCGCGGCCACGGCCAGGGTCCAGCGCGCGTCGTCGATCTCCGCCAGGAGCTCGAGGCACAGACGCGCGACGACCGGGTCACCGACGAAGCCCAGCTCGACGAGCTTCGGCCCGGAGCTCTCGGAGAGGTGGAGCAGCTCGCGCCGCGCGCGCTCGAATGGACCCGGCAGGTCCCCCGCGCGCGACAGGTCGGCGTTGCCGTAGTGGAGCAAGAGGACGCGGATCAGGTTGTCCGTGAAGAAGTCACGCAGGCCGTCGTCCGCCTCCACCCGCGAGCGCCAGCTCGACCAGCTCGCGTCCTCCTCGTACCAAGCGCGCCAGGCGGTGGCGTAGTCCTCGGGCAGCTCCGCCTCGGGGGTGAGGCGGGGCGCGCGGCTCCCGTCGGTCGCGCCGCAAGCGGCGAGCCCACACGCGAGGATCGCGGCCATGGCGAGCGAGAAGAGGCCCCTCATCGCGCCTCCTCCTCGCCGCCAGCGGTGGCGACGCCGAGCTCCTCGGCCGTGTGCTCCGCGAGCCGCCGGTCCCACTCCTCCTCGGCGAAGTCGTGCATGCGCTCCGCATACCACTCGCGCTCGGGCACCTCGGCGGGCGGACCGACACTGCGCGCTCGCTCGTAGTGCTCGAGGTGGGCCTCGAGCACCTCCGCGGGGCTCGCTGGTGCGGGGACGGCCTCGCGCAAGCTCCCGAGGAGCGCCTCCTCGTCGCGCAACCTCCGCAAGGCCGCGGCCAGGTCGTCGGCGGAGCCCGGCTCGAAGAGGAGCGTGCCGCGCTCGGGCCCGGCGCGCTCGGCGAAGGCGCCCGCGCGGGGCAGGACCGACGGCAGTCCGAGGGCCCGGCTCTCCTCGAGCACGAGCCCGAAGCTCTCGGGCGCGCGCGTCGCGCAGACCATCGCGTGCACGCGCGTCACCGGATGATCGCCGAGCTCGCGCGCCTCGTAGGGACCGGCGTGACTCCAGGGGAGCCCCTCGAAGCGCCGTTGCAGCTCCGCGACGAAGCCCGGGGGCGCCTCGCGGCCGGCGAGGACGAGCGCGACGCCGGAGTCGGGGCCGAGGCGGTGAAGGGCCTCCAGCAGGAGGTCCGTGCCCTTCAGCTCCGAGAGCCGCCCCCAGGCGCCGAGGCGCAGCGTCCCGTCTCCGCGGGGCTCGATCGCTCGGGGCGCGAGCTCCGGGCTCGCCGCCGCCGGCGGGACCTCCGCGAGCGCGACGCCTTCGACTCCGCCGAGCCACCGCAACTGCCGCTCCCCGAAGGCGAGGGTCGGGACGAGCACGGCGCGCGCCAGGGCGAGCTCCCGCCCGACGCCCCGCGCGCGCTCCCCCAGCGCCATGAAGGCCGCCTCCATCGGGACCCACGGCGTGCGCGGCGGAACGCGCCCGGCGCACGCGATGCAGTGCGCACCCGACAGGGGTCGCTCGCAGACCTCCCGCGTCTCCGGCAGGACGCGGAAGACGAGGGGGCAGCTCACCCAGGAGTCGTTCAGGCTGACCACGGCCGGCAGCCCGGCCTGCGCGGCGTGCAGGACGAGGTCGCGGCTGAGGCGCAGCCAGTGGAGCACGTGCACGACGTCGGGGCGCTCGCGGGCGAGGAGCTCCCGGAAGGCGGCCGCGACCCGCGCGCTGCGGCTCTTGTGCCAGTGATCGAAGTAGAGATCGGGGCGCGTCGAACGCAGGAGCCTGTAGGAGGCGTCCGCGGCCTCGACGCGCTCTTCGTGCAGGTCCACGCCGCCTTCCGCCGGCCGCGCGCAGGAACCGGCGAGCACGACGACCTCGTGCCCCAGCCGACTGAGGCCCTCCGCGAGGTCGCGGGCCGCGAGCTCGGTTCCGCCCACGTGCTCGGGCGGGAAGCCGTGGACGCAGAGCAGCAGCTTCACGCGCTGGCCCCCGCGAGCTCGGCGTAGACGCGCTCCAGGCCGTCGAGCTGGTCGGCCACGGTCGGGATCGCGGGCGGCGTCGCGTAGAGCCGGTCGAGCTGCGATGGATCGGCGAGGAGGTCTCGCATCAGCCCGCGCAGGGCCCTCACGTCCCCCATCGGGAAGCGGAAGCCCGAGACGCCCGCTTCGACGAGCTCCGCCATCCCCCCCAGGTCCGAGACCGCGAGCGGCGTTCGGGCGGCGAGGGCCTCGAGGATCACGAGCGGCTGGTTCTCGTACCAGAGGCTCGGGACGATCAAGAGGTCGAGGCGTCGCAGGGCGGCGGCGACCTCTTCCCGCTCGAGGGAGCCGGCCAGGCGCGCGCCGCTCTCGCGCGCGAGCTCCTCCAGCTCGCCCTGGTACTCCGAGTCGTGGAAGGACGGACCGAAGAGCTCGAAGCTGGCCCGCCCGCGCTCCTCCCGCTCGAGCCCGGCCCAGGCCCGAAGGGCGACGTGGGGCCCCTTGACCGGGACGAGGCTGCCGAGAAAGCCGAAGCGCAGTCGATCCCCGCGCGACTCGCGCTCCCCGCTGCCGAAGAGCTCGAGGTCCGTGCCGGTGGGCAGGTGCTCGATGCGCTCGGGCGGGATGCCCCACTCGACCAGGCGCTTGCGCAGGAAGGCGCTGGGCGAGAGGAAGCGGTCGACGCCGGCGAGCAGGCGCTCGCGCAGCTCGCGGTCGCGAACCGTCACCTCCTCGAGCGGCAGGGCCGGCGTCTCCTCCTCGTCCTCGAGGGCCCGCAGCCAGTCCCCCGCGACCCGCAGGCCCGGCGCGAGGTCGACGCCGCTCATCTCCTTGAAGCGCGCCACCCAGCCCGCGACGCGCTGCTCCCAGGCCGAGTTGCGGTAGCGGAAGCTCCCCAGGCAGTCGGCGCAGCGCGACGCCTCGATCTCGTGGCAGACCGAGCGGTCGGCGTGCACGCGCTGGCCGAAGCGCGCGCACTGCAGCCAGTAGTCGTGGAGGGTGAAGACGACCGGGAGCCGTCGTCGCCTGGCCGCCTCCACGCAGCCCACCGAGAGGTACAGCAGGTGATTGAAGTGGACGAGCTCGGGCTGCTCCCGCTCGAGCACCTCCACGAAGGCCCGCTCGGCGGGCGGAAAGTCCCAGGTCTCGCGGAAGGCCTCGTAGCCGAGGTTGTTCACCAGCTCGTGCACGCGCACGCCCTCGTGTTCGCGCTCGTGCAGCGAGCGGTCGGCCCGCGAGATGTCCTTGGTCGCCGTGAAGACCACCACCTCGTGCCCCCGCTCGCGCATGCCCAGGGCGAGCTGCGCCGTGTACAGCTCCGTGCCCCCGCGGTGCTCGGGCGGGTAGTTGTGGCTGACGAGGAGGAGCTTCACGGGGCGGGAGGATACTCCCGCGGCGGGGACCGGGACAGCTGGCGCCCCGGGGCCGATGGCCGCGAGGCGCCGGCGGTGGCCGCGGGCGACTCCGAGACGAGGCTGTCCCGGCAATCAAGCGCCGAGGGAGCCATGCTCCTGGGCCCGGCTCGAGCTACAGCCCGTTCACCACCAGCGTCTTCCCCGCCAGGATCCCCGGTCCGTTCGGGTCGCGGCGCAGCGTGAAGACGCGCTCGGGGTCGAAGAAGCCGTCCTGGGCGTTGGTCGTGATCGGCCCGCCGCCGAGGTAGGGCGCGAGGCCGGAGACGCGCTCGTTGACCGATTGGGGGAAGTAGAGCTGGGTCGTCAGCTCCGCGCCCGCGTTGGGCCGGACCTTGACGTGCACGTGGGAGGTGCGGCCCGCATAGAAGCCCGGGTAGATCGTGTCGAACCACACCAGGCCGTTCTGGGGCGTGAGCTGGACGCCGCGCAGGTAGGTCAGCCCCTGCGTGCCCTTCACGGCGAAGCCGGAGTAGACGCCCTGGGCCTCGCAGTGCCAGACGTCGACGACGGCGTTCTCGATCGGCGCGCAGCTCGAGGCTCCGTGGATGCGTAGGTAGACCCGCAGCGGCACCCCCGGGTAGCCCTCGGTGATGTCGTTGCGGACGAGGTCCAGGTCCAGGAAGTAGGGCCCCTCCACGTCGGAGGCGGTCACGATGCAGCTGCCGGCGAGCAGCCCACGCAGGTCCGGGTCGACGTCGGTCGGCGGTGGCGTCGCGCTCCCCGCGGCGGAGCTCGTGCCGCCGAGGATGCCGCCGGCGCCGAGGGCGCTGGCGCCGAAGAGGAGGGAGCGTCGGTGCAGGGGGGCGGAGTCGGCGGAGCGGGAGTCCGAGGTCATGTCGAGGGAGAGCTGGAGGAGCGGGCGGGAGGCGGCGGCGCGGCCTCGCCGGATCGAGGGTAGACGAGATCCGCCCTCCCCGCGGCTCTCGAGGCGGCTCGTCGCGGGATGTTTACAGAGGGCGCGAGCGAGCGCGGCCCTCCACGGCCTGCGGCCCTAGAAGACGACCCGCAAGCGCAGACCGATCACCGCGCGCCAGTCGCGGTCGGGCGCGAAGGCCGGGTCGCGGATGAGCTGCAGGTCCGGGGTCAGCTCGACCCGCGGCGCGAGCTGGAGGCGATAGAAGGTCTCGAGGCCCTCCTCCGTGCGCAGCCCGGGGTCGGTCGGCTCGCCGCGCCAGTAGGCCAGGCCCCAGCGGTCGTCCGGGTGCACGAAGGGCGACTTGACCTGGACGCCGAGCGCCAGGCGTGACTCGAAGTCGCGCGCCGGGCTGTCGGCCCAGGCGAAGCGCGCGAAGGTGCCGAGGCGCTCGCCCACGTCCTGATCGGCGGAGACCGAGAGCGACCAGCCCGAGGGCTGGGCTCCCACCGCGTCGGTGTAGCCGTAGGTCAGGCGGTAGGTGCCCTCGCCGAAGCCCTCGAGCTCGGGCGTGAGCCCCGCCTCCGCGAGCGTCTCCCAGTTTCCCGAGGAGAGGGAGTCGAAGTCCAGGCCCGCGTTCGAGGCGTCCGCGTCCCGCACCATGGCGGCCGCGTACCAGGCGTCGCTGCGCCGCTGCAGGTAGGCGCCGATCCCCCCGCGCGCCGTGTAGGTGACGACGGGGTTGTTCACGATCATGGGCGAGAAGAAGTCCTCGCGGTCGCTGACGGCGTAGCGATTCAGGTTGAAGGTCACGCGCGACGTGATCTTGCCGGCCATGACCCGCCAGGCGCCGTCCCCCAGGGTCTGTTCCCAGGCCAGGTGCTGCAGGACGTCGTGGTTGTTGAAGGGCGTACCGCCGTTCACGGGCGAGAGGGTCCCGAGCGCCGCCTGGAACTCCGAGCCGTTCAGGCCGCCGAGGGTCTTGCCGTTCTGGTACCAGCCGAGCACCGCGCCCGAGTCGCCGCCCTCGCGTCCGAAGGCCGTCCAGCGGCCGATGACGTTCAGCTCGTGGTCCAGGTGCCACTCCCCCGCCCCCCACTGCGAGATGGGCGCGTACTCGACCATGAACTCGAATCCGGTGTCCTCGCGCAGGCGACGCTTGAAGGCCTCGTAGTCCTCCTCGAAGCTGCGCTCGCCGAGCACCGAGTCGCGGGGTCCGTCCGCTCCGTACTCGAGCAGGGGCTCGAGCTCGCCGTGGTCGAAGGCGCGCTCGGCCTCCGTCCCCTGAGGCGCGGCCGCCAAGCTGAGCCCGAGGAGGCCGGCCGCGACACTCACGCCGCACCTCCCGAGGCGAGCCGCAGGATCGCGCCGGCCCGCTCGAGGGTCCAGAAGAGGGCCACCGCACCGAGCACCCGCGCCACTTGGGGCGCCACGAGGACCGCCCGGGGCGCCAGCCTCACGGCCGCGGCGGCGAGGAGCAGCGCGACCGCCACGAAGGCGAGCTGGCCCAGCTCGACCCCCAGGTTGAATGCAAGGAGGCCCGGCAGCAGCTCGCCGTCGGAGATGCCGACCTCGCTCAGGGCGCCCGCGAAGCCCAGACCGTGGAGCAGTCCGAAGGCGGCGACGAGCCCGCCGCCGTGGGGCATCGCTCGGCCGTGGACGAGTGCCTCGCGCGCGACCACCACGATCGAGAGGGCGATGCAAGCTTCGACCGGCGCGCTCGGGACGTTCGTCCAGCCCAGGACGGCGGCGGCGAGGGTCAGGGAGTGGCCGAGGGTGAAGGCCGTCACCAGCCGCACGAGACGCCAGCCCGAGGCGGCGAGGCACAGGCAGAGCACGAAGGCCAGGTGGTCCCAGCCGAGGAGGATGTGCTCGACGCCGAGGACCCCGTAATGCCCGAGCGTCGCGCCCAGGCCGCGCCCTTCCCCCGTGAGCGCCGCGAGCTCGACCTGCACCGCGCCGTCCGCGGCGGGGAAGTAGCGGCCCGCCGAGGCCTCGCCGGAGCGCAGCCGGACGAAGGCCCCTTCCCGCGGCCAGGGGAAGCGCAGCGCGTCGCCGCCCTGGAGCGGAGCGCCCTCGCTCGCGTAGGCCCAGGAGTGCAACCAGGTGACGCCTTCGCGCCGCAGGACCGGCACGCCGTCGAGCTCGAAGCGCGGCGGGAGCTCGGGGGCCGCCAGCTCGACCTCTGCTGCGGAGCGAGCGCTCAAGAGCACGCGGCCGCCGGGGAGCTGCTCCACGACGACGCGCGCGACGCCGAGGTCGTGCGCCTGGGTCGCCGGGGCGAGGGTGATCAGCAGCGCCCCGATGCCGAGGAACAGAGCGAGCCGGCGCCTCACGGTCGGACGCCGCCCTCGGGCAGCTCGATGCGGTAGTCCGCGCGCAGCGCCGCGGCCTGGCGGCGCCAGGCCTCCTCACGCCAGGCGCGTTCCCAGTCGCCCGCCAGCCGGTAAGCCACCTCGTCCCGGGCGACGAGGCGCGAGGGGTGCCGTTCGAGCAGGTGCACGAGGTGCGTCCCGCGGGCCGAGGCCAGGGGACCGTGCCAGCCCCCTTCGGGGAGCTGCCAGACCGCGGAGGCGAAGTCGGCCCCGAGGATCGCCGCCAGCTCCTGGCGGGTGATCCGCGTCAGGCGCGGCCCGAGGAAGAAGGCCTGGCCGAGCTCGTCTGGGGCGGCGCCGCCTTCTAGGGCCTCACGCCAGGCGCCGGCGTCGGTCTCGGTCGTCGCGCCGTAGACGTGCTCGAAGCTCACGGTCGGCGATGTGGTGTAGAGCTCGGGGTGCTCCTCGTAGAAGGCCACGAGCTGTTCGGGCGTCGGCGCCGGCGACTCTTCCTCCAGGAGGAAGCGCATCTTGTTCACGAGGTGCTCGCGCACCTTGCCGTCGGCTCGCTCGAGGCCGCGGGCGAGGGCCTCGCGCAGGAGCACCTCCTCGTCGACGAAGCTCTCGACGAGCTCCGAGCGCTCCTCGGCGCTCAGAGGCCGGCCGAGGACGAGCTCCCGCTCGTCCACGAGCACCTCGATCGCCTCGGGCTCGACCCGGAGGAGGGGCGCCCCCGCCTCGACGTCGGAGCCCGCGGCCTGCAGGCCGAAGAGGGCCAGGGCCGGGATGCCGAACTGGACGAGGGGCTCGCGCAGGGCGCGGCGCCAGAAGGGCGCGGCGCCGGGCTCGTCACGGCCCGCGGTCGTCACCGTCCGCCGCCTTCGACACCGTCGTCCACCAGCTTGGGGTTCAGGTAGCCGGGCTCGGTCAGGCCCTTCTTGCGCATGGCGAGGCCGTTGAGGCACTGGCGCAGCACGGCCTTGGAGTTGAGCATCGTCGTGTAGCCGGGGTCCGAGTCGGGACGCAGCTCGACGATCTCGATGCCGACGACGTTCGCCTCGGCGCACAGGCGCCGCATCATCGGCAGCACCTCGCGCATGTAGAGGCCACCGGGCTCGGGCGTCGAGGTGCCGGGGATGAAGGCGGGGTCCACCACGTCCACGTCGAAGGAGATGAAGAGGTAGTCGGTGCCCTCCTTGGCTTCGCGGATGGCGTCCTCCATCACGGCCTGCCACCCTCGGGCCTCGACCTCGGCCATCATGTGGTATCGCAGCTGGTGCTCGCGGTTCCACTCGACGCCGTTCATGTCGGTCGAGTTCGGGCCGCGCAAGCCGACCTGGATGACGTTCTTGCCCTTCACGAAACCGCCGTCCACGAGCTGGCGGACAGGATTGCCGTGGGTCACGAGGTGGCCGAATCCCACCGGCGCCTGGTCGGCGTGGGCGTCGAAGTGGATCACCCCGACCTTGCCCTTGCCATAGACGTCGCAGATGCCGGCGACGTCGGGGTACATCAGCGCGTGGCCTCCGCCGATGATGATCGGGATCGTGTGGCGCCCGTCCTCCAGGGTGACGCTCGCCACCTCGCGCACGAACTTGCGCACCTCCGGGATCGTGCGCTCGATGCTCATGGGCTCGATGGGCGCGTCGCCGTAGTCGACGCAGACGAGCTCCTGCAGAGCGGTCACGCCCGAGTCCAGCTCCGGCATGTTGAAGCTGCCCCAGTTGTGGTAGACCTCCGAGCGGTGGGGGTTGCGCATCTCCATCGGCCCCCAGCTGCGGGCCCGCATGTCGCCGATCAGCTCGGCGCCGAAGATCGCCACCTCGACCTGCCCGGCCTCGAGGTCCGCGGGGGTCAGGGCCACCGGCAGGTGGAAGAAGGTCGGGATCCCGACCCAGGGCACGTGGCCCGAGAAGCGCTGGACGTTGATGGGCCCGGGCTCCCGGCGGTCCTTCGTGAAGTCCCGCAGCTGCTTCCAGACGTTGTAGGAGGGGTCGTCGGGATTCAGCCGGATGACCGGCTCCTCTTCGGCCTCCTTGGGCTCGCGCTCTTCCTCGGTGTCGGCGTCGCCGAGGACCTGGGCGGGGGCGCCGCCGGCGAGGAGGAGCAGGGCGAGGCCCGGGGCGAGACGAGCGACGGAGCGGTGGCAGCGCGTGCGCATGGTGGGAAGGGTGCGGGCGTGGGGGGGAAGCGGGGTGGAGCCGACCTCGGCCGACCCTGGCCGACCGGGCGAATCGCTCCGGCCTGGGCAAGAAGCATGCCCCGCTTCGCGCCCTGGCGGCCCGATCGCTAACCCCATGCCCGGTGAGGCCCTAGGCTCACCCGCGCACCCTCGCCCCCCCGACTCCCCCACCCAGACACTCGTCGAATACGACGACTCGTCAAATGCGACGACTCGGCACGGGCCCGAAGACGGCTAGCGGGCCCGCTCGGGCAGGAGGCCGAGCTTGCGCATGCGACCGCGCAGGGTGCTGGGGTTGAGGCCCAGCAACTGAGCCGCCCCGGCGGGGCCGCTGATTCGCCCCCCCGCCTGCTCGACCACCGCCCGGATGTGCTCGCGGATCACGTCATCCAGTCGCCCCAGTTCCCCGGAGGTCCCCGGGCCGGCGCTCGGCTTGGCCGCGACCCGATCCCGGGGCTGCAGCCGCTCCGCCAGCCGCAAGGGGCCGTCCCCGCCGAGGACGACCGCCCGCTCGAGCACGTTCAGGAGCTCGCGGACGTTCCCGGGCCAGTCGTATCCCTCGAGCTCCCGCAGGGTCGCCCCGGCGACCTCGGGCACGCGAGCGCCGCAGCGAGCGGCCAGCCGCGGGACGAAGTGCTCCACCAGCAAGGGCACGTCCTCCGTCCGCTCGCGCAGGGGCGGAACGAGCAGCGGCACGACGTTCAGGCGGAAGTAGAGGTCCTCGCGGAAGCGCCCCGCGGCCACTTCCGCCTCCAGGTCGCGGTGGGTGGCCGCCACCACGCGCACGTCGGCCCGCAGGGGTCGCGAGCTGCCCACCCGCTCGAACTCCCCGGTCTGGAGAGCCCGCAGGAGCTTGGCCTGCGCCTCGAGGGGCAGCTCCCCCACCTCGTCGAGGAAGAGCGTGCCGCCGTCGGCGAGCTCGAAGCGACCCGTGCGGTCCACCCGGGCGTCGGTGAAGGCGCCCTTGCGATGACCGAAGAGCTCGCTCTCGAAGAGCGACAGGGGAACGGCCGCGCAGTTCAGGCGCACGAAGGGTCCGCCGCGGCGCTGGCTGGCCTCGTGGATCGCCCGCGCCACGAGCTCCTTGCCCACGCCGGTCTCGCCCAGGACGACCACCGTGGCGTGGGTGGGCGCCACGCGCAGGATCGCTCGACGCACGCGCGCCATGGCCTCGCTCGCTCCGACCAGCTCGTCGGTCAGTTGCTCGTCGCGTGCCTCCTCGCGCAGGCACAGCACCTCCCGCTCGAGGCGCTCGCGGAGCTCCCGGGCCTCCGCCAGGGCCGCGTCCCGCGCCTCGGCCGCCCGCTGGCGTTCGGTCACGTCGAAGGCCACCCACAAGAGCCCCGAGCAGCGCTCCGTTGCGTCCCGTAGGCAGAGCGCCGACCAGAGGAGGGCCCGCTCCCCCCCGATGGGCGCGGATTGCTTGATCTGCAGCGCCGCCCCCCGCTCCCCTCGCGTGGCCGCCGCGCGCGCGACCTCGAGCTCCGCGCGCGCCTCGGGCGGCACGAGCTCGGCGAGCGGGCGCCCGAGGTGGTCTCCCTCCGCGCCTCCCACGAGGCGGCGCAGCTCCGGGTTCACCAGCTCGAGTCGACCTTCGAGATCGGTCATCGCCACGACCAGCTCGAGGTCCATGAGGAGCGCGGTCCAGCGGCGGCGGGCGAGCCCCACTTCGTCCGAGAGCCGCTCGCGCTCGCGCACCTCGCGCGCCAGCCCAGCGCTGAAGCCCCCGACGAAGACGAAGACCGCGGGCGTCACCAGGTAGGGCAGGTCCACCGCCCCCAGGTCCACCAGCCACGCGTGGCCGAGGCCCATGAGGAGGATGACGGCGCAGGCCGCCGACAGGGCGGAGGCCTCGGCGCGGGTCTTGGTCCGGAACGCGCGCAGGCAGGCACCCGCGCAGAAGGCCGCCAGGACGAGCCCCGCCGCGTCGAGCAGCCAGCGCGTCGAGGCGATCTCCCCGCCCCCGATCGAGATGACCTCCCCCCACGGGAGGCGGGCGCCGCGAAGTGAGTCGACGCTCGAGAACACCAGCCCGTGGGGCATGGCGAGATTCACGACCAGCGCGGCGATCACGGCACCCCAAGCCGCCCGACGCAGGCGCGGGAGCCCGCCGACGTAGGCGTCGACGAAGCCGATCAAGGCGCCGGCCCAGGCGATCGAGAGGCCCAGCTGGGCCTTCATCGCCAGGCCGTAGTCCGCGGGGCTGGCGGCCTGGTAGAGCAGGGCCTCGCTGAGCGCCTTGGCCGCCGTGGCGAGCCCCAGCGCCCCGAGCCAGGCGCTGACCCGCCCGAGCCCGGATCGGCGTGCTGCCAGGAAATGAACGAGGCCGAGCACGAAGCTCGCGCCTCCCCCGAACACGAGGATTCCGCTCCAGACTCCCATGACCTGCGCGGGCGCCGCGACTCGCTGCCGGAGCCCGGGCGCCCGGGGCTCATTTCAACCGAAGTCCGCGGACTGGGCAAGCCGAGCGCTGGCGGGCGTCGGGAGACCGTCGGTCCCCCGGCGCCGCGCCGCCTCAGCCACGCATCTTCGTGAACCTCAGCGCGCGTTCGGCCACCTTGGTCCCGGCGAACTCGCCGGCGACCTTCTCGACCTTCTCGAACAGCTTCTCGTCGCGGCCATCCTCGAAGAGCTTCTCGAGGGCGCGTCCGATCTTCTTGTCGGCCTCGAGCTCGCGCTCGATCTCCTCGCTGCTGAAGCGGGTCTCGAGCTCGCGCGCGGACTCGACGAGCGCACCCTCGACGCCCTTCAGGCCCGCGAGCGTCCCGTCGAGGATGCCCTCGGCGCGGGACGGGTAGCCGTTGGCGAGCATCCACTCGACGCGCTTCAGCTGGGCGGCGAGGCGCGCCTCGAAAGTCTCGATCGTCGAGGTCGCCTCGTCGGCCAGCTCGGGCTTCTTCTCGCCGAGCTTGCGCGCCTCGGCGATCGCCTTGCCGGAGTTGCCCTTGGCGAACTCCTTCCAGGCCTTCTTGAAGGCCTTGTCCGCCCCTTCGGGGGCGCCCTTGGCCCGGTCGATCTCTTCCGCGATGAGGTCCTTGTCGCGCGAGGTCATGGAGTTGCCCTTCGCCAGCACCTTGCCGTCGGCGGACAGGAGGACGAACTGCGGCAAGCCCTTGATCCCCGAGTCGAGGGGACGCTCGTGGGTCCACATGGAGTCGTTGCCGAACCAGCCCTTCCCCATGATGAAGCTCTCGGTCTTCGCCTCGCTCGTCCCCTGGGACTCGACGAAGATCACCGCGAGGTCACCCTCGTACTCCTGCTGCAACTTGATGGAGGCCGGCACGGACCCCCCGACACAGCCCGGTCAGCGGGTGCCCCAGAACTCGACGATGACCGGCTTGCCGGCCAGGTCGGCCATGGAGTTCACCCCCAAGCCGTTGAGCGGGGTCTCGCGGAAGTCGTAGGTGACCTCGTCACCGATCGAGACGCCCCCCGCGATGGGCACGGAGGGCGAAGCGGCGGCGAGGAGTCCGAACAGGAGGCCGGCGCTGGTCAGCGCGGCGGCGGCCTTGGAGGCGGGTGCTCTCATGATGATGGCGTTCGGGCGAGCGGACGGGCGGCGCGCACCCGCGTCCCGGGAGGGGCGCGGCCTGCGGCGGTCGGGATCGACCCAGACTAGCCCTGGCGCGGCGAGGCGCCAAGCCGAAGGCCAAAGGCCCCTCGCTGCCGCGCGGGACGCGGCCGTCGAGAGGCCCGCTTACAGAGCCCTTTCGCGAATCCCCCGCGAGACGCGCCTCGAGTGACAGCGGCCTCCGGAGACCTCAGAGCACGGTCCAGAGCCCCAGCGATTCGTCCGCGTGGACCAGGTGGTCGAGCCAGAGGTTGGAGAGCTTCTCGGGAACCGAGTTCTGGCGCAGGCGCTGGTTGAGGTTCTCGAAGTCCACCTCGTCGAGGGCCTGGTCCTGGTTGAAGCAGCTGAAGACGGGCTTGGTCTCCTCGCCGGTCTCCGGATCGACGTGCTTGCAGAGGCACTGCGCGCAGATCTCCTTCATCGCGCACTGCATCGGCGAGTTGATCGAGCCGATGGCGATGTGCCCGGCCTTCAGGTGCGGCTGGAGGACCCCGAAGCGCTGCGTGCGCACGGCATTCATCATGCGGTCCGAGCCGATGCAGACGATGCGGTCGCACTCGTCGAGGGGGATCTGGACCTCGCCCAGGTCGCCGCGCGCGTAGGCCTCCATGGCCTGCACGACGTTGCCACGGAAGTGCCGGTCGTAGGGACGCTTGCGGTTGGTCTCGACCTCGGCGCCGGCGTCGGTGGACCAGACCACGACGTCGGCGGCCGCCTCGATGTCCTCGCGCTTGAAGACGTCCTCGCCGCGCTTGAAGGCGCCGAAGTAGATCACCTCGTTGCCCGCCTCGCGCATGGCCTTGCCGATCGAGAAGAGCACGGCGTTGCCGAGGCCCCCGCCGGCCAGGATGATCTTCTCGCCCTCGGGGATCTCCGTCGGGGCCCCCGTGGGCCCCATCAGGATCACCGGCTCGCCGGGCTGCAGCGTCGCGCACAGGCGCGAGCTGACGCCCATCTCCAGGACGATCAGGCCGATCAGGCCGCGCTCGAGGTCGGTCCAGGCGCCGGTCAGGGCGATGCCCTCGAGGGCCAGGCGCGTGCCCTCGACCACCCGCGAATGGGTCTCGTAGTTCTGGAAGCGATAGAACTGCCCGGGGTGGAAGCCGCGCGCGGCGGCCGGCGCGTAGACGACGACCTCGGTGATGGTCGGCGTCAGGCGGTTGACCTCGTGCACGCGGGCGTCGAACTCGAAGGCGAACTTGCCCGCCAGCTTGCGCCAGGCCTGCTTGCGCTCGCCGAGGGCCTCGGGGCTCGCGTCGAGGCCGGCCAGGCGCTCGGCGAAGGTCGCGACCACCTGGGGGTAGCCGTCCCGCGCCGAGGCCATCGCCTTGACGACGTTGCCGGCGTAGGTCGGGTGGTTGTCGCCGTAGACGCTGATCGAGTGCTCGCCGTCGTCGTAGGAGGTGAAGATGCCCATGCCCTCCTCGTCGCGGCCGCCCTTCAGGGGAAGGAGGCCCTCCGGCGTGCGGCGATTCACCTCGAAGAACCAGTCCCACTCGTCGAGCTTGAAGCTCCCGGGGTGCTCCTTCTCGTACATGATGTTCGGGCTCGTGCCCGCGGCCACCAGCACCGTGCGCGCCGGGAGCTGGACCTCTTCGCCGGTGCCGCGCCACTTGCCCTCGTCGTTCTTCGCCTGGCGCTCGAAGACCATGGCCTCGACGGCGCCGTGCTTGTCGAGCTTGGCCTCCAGGGGCGACATGTGCTCGATGAAGACGAGGCCCTCCTCGAAGGCCTTGACGACCTCTTCGTGGTTGAGGCGGTAAGCCGGGGAGTCCCGCAAATTCTTGCGGTAGACGAGCTTGACGCCCCCCCAAGTCTCCACGAGCCCCACGAGGTCGGGCGCCTCGCCCGCGGCGCCGGCTCGGGCGCGCTCGGCCGCCACCTGGCGACCGTGCTCGACGAATTCGTCGAGCACGCCGCGCTCCTCGTCGCTGAAGAAGCCGCGCACGACCTCCTCGTCGAAGCGCTGGCAGAGGACGTCGTAGCGCCCCGCGACCTTCTCGACCTGGCTGGGGTAGTAGGCGATGGCCTCGGTGGCCGTGTCGATGCCCGTCAACCCGCCGCCGATCACGAGCGCGGGCAGGCGCAGCTGGAGGTTGGCGAAGGCGTCGCGCTTGAAGGCGCCCGTGAGCTGCAGCGCCATCAGGAAGTCGGAGGCCTTGCGGATGCCGCGCGAGAGGTTGTTCTTCATCCGCACGACCGTCGGCTTGCCCGCGCCGGTCGCGATGGCGATGTGGTCGAAGCCGAGCTCCCAGGCGTCCTCGATCTCGATCGTGCCGCCGAAGCGCACGCCGCCGTGGAGCTGGAAGTGCTCGCGGCGCATGAGGGAGAGGTACGGCAGGGTCAGGAAGTTCTTGTCCCAGCGCACGGTGATGCCGTACTCGGACACCCCGCCGAAGCCGAGCAGCGTGCGCTCCTCGAGGTCGTCGGTCGTCGAGCGGTAGCTCTGGATCGCCTGCGGCAGGGACTCGCCCTCGCCTCGACCACCGCCGGCTCCGACGCGCCCGGTCCACTCCTCCGGCAGGGGCTCGATCTTGAGGCCGTCCACGCCCACGACGCCGAAGCCCTCCTGGCCGAGGTAGTGCGCCAGGGTGTAGCCGGCCGGCCCCATGCCGGCGACGAGCACGTCGATCCCGTTGTACGGCAGGGCGTAGGGTCGCCGCAGGTTGAGAGGGTTCCAGCGCGTGAGCAGGAGGTAGACCTCGGGACCGAAGGGCAGGTCGAGGGAGTCGACCAGGACGCGCGTCTCGATCTGCGGGATGTTGACCGGCTCCTGCTTCTGGTAGATGCAGGACTTCATGCAGTCGTTGCAGATCCGGTGGCCCGTGCCGGGGCACATCGGGTTGTCGATCATCACCATCGCCAGGGCCGCGATGGGGTCACCGTCGCCGTAGAGCTCGTGCATCTCGGAGATGCGCTCCTCGAGGGGGCAGCCCCCGAGCTCGATGCCGACGGGGTTCTTCGTGTGCTTCGTGCTCTTCTTCTCGAAGAGGCCCTTGGTGCAAGAGTCCTTGTCCCGCTCGTGGCAGAACAGGCACTGGTCGACCTCCGCCAGCACCTCCTCGGTGGTCGCGCGGTCGTCGGTGAGGTGGAAGCCGTCGCGGCGGCGACGCGTCTCCCGCGGGCCCTCCATGGCCTCGGGGAGCTCCGGGTCGGGGCGGTCGAAGGCGACCAGCCCCTCGTCGAAGTCGATCTTCTCGAGCTCGCGCAGGAAGACCCAGCTGCCGACCTCGGGGTCGCCCGCGTCCTGGCGCAAGCGCAGGTCCTGACCGAGGAGGACGAGGGCCTCTTCGACGGTCGTGGGCTCGCCGGAGAGCGCCGGCTCCGCGCCATCGCGCTCGAGCAGCGCGAGCACGGCCCCGGCGAATCGCTCCTCGGCGCTGCGGTCGAGGCCCTCGATCCCGGGCAAGGCCGCGAGCAGCTCCTGTGCGCGTCCGCGCAGGGCCGACGCGTCGAGGCCTTCGACCCTCGCCTTGCGCACGCGCTTCTTGACGAAGGTGCCCGCGAGCTCGTGCACGCGACCGCGCAAGAGAAGCTCGTCCCTGCGCTCGGCGCGCTCCGCCTCGATGCCGAAGAGACGCGCCAGGAACTCGGAGACGTGGCGCGCGACGTCGATCAACAGGCGCGACTCCTCCGGCTTGCTCAGCTCGAGCTCGCCCCGCGAGTGCTGCTCCCAGCGCTCCGCCAGCTCCGCGTCCGAGGCCCCGAGGGCCTCGAGGAAGCGCGCGTGCAGCTCGGGCAGACGGTGGGCGCTGTGCAGGTCGGCCCAGCTCATCTCCCCCACGCCGAGGCTCCAGTCTCGGGCCTCCTGCGAGGGTTCTTGGCTCGTGTCGGTGCGAAGGCTCATGGGGCGGGATCTCCAGGGTGCCGAGGGCCGGGGTGCCGAGGCGGATTCGGTGGTGTTTCGGATTCGCGGGTCCGATCCTGCACCGTAGCCTAGGCCGTTCCGCCCGGATGTCGACCGAGCAGACCCCGGAGCGGCGCGATGCGTGCAGTATTTTGCAAGTCGCGCGCGCCGGGGCATGGCCTTCGGCGAAGGTGACGACCCGCTGCGGCGGTCCGGGCGAAGCCGCGCGAGCGGTGACCTCGGCAGGCCGAGGCAGCTGCTAGACTGCCGCGCTTTCACCCGTCCCTCCTTGCCCCAGGCCCGCCCGCCGCGCTCCGACCGCGCCAGGGCCGAGACCGACACCTCCGCCATGAACGCCCCGACGAGCCCTCGTCGCCTCCGCCAGCTCCTCACCAACCCGGAGGCTCCGGGCCTCGCGCTCCTCGTCGCCATGGCGAGCTGCGGTGGCGACGCCGCGCAGCGCAGCGTGGACCCCGGCGAGACGCGGACCGTCGCGGTCGTGGTCGTCGAGTCCTTGCGGCGGGACGCCCTGGGCTGCTACGGCCGCGAGGGAGCCCTCACGCCTCGCATCGACGCCCTCGCGGCGGAGGGAGCGCGCTTCGAACAGGCGATCTCGGCCTCGTGCTGGACCCTGCCGTCGGTCGGCTCGCTCCTGACGGGGACCTGGCCCGCGGTCCACAAGGGCATGGGCAAGGCGCCCGCGGTCTTCGCGATCTCCGAGGACGTCCCCCTCGCCGCGGAGGTCTTCCGCGAGGCGGGCTTCGGCACCCTCGGCTTCGCGAACTCCGCCTACCTGAGCCCGCTCCTGGGCTTCGACCGCGGATTCGACGTCTACGACCACTTGCACGGCTACAACGAGACGCAGCGCCGGGCCGGCGCGACCGTGGAGGCGGCCCTGGAGGCCGTCGCCGAGCGACCGCGGCAGGACCTCTTCCTGTTCATCCACCTGCAAGACCCGCACCTGGACCTCGATCCGCCCGAGGAGTTCATCACGCCCTTCGTCGGCGAGCGCCGGACGCCGACGCCGCCCCTGACCCTCTCCGAGTGCAGGTTCCTCGCCGGTGGGGACGGGGAGACCACCCCCAGCGATGAGGACATCGCCTACGTGCGTGGCCTCTACCAGGGGGAGGTCGCCGCGGTGGACGCCGCGGTCGGGCGCCTGGTCGACGGCCTCGAGGAGCTCGGCCGCTGGGAGCGGACGGAGTTCGTGTTGACGGCCGGACAAGGCACCGAGTTCTGGACGCACCGAGCCTTCGGCCACGGCTACACCCTCTACGACCAGGTCATCCGCGTCCCGCTCGTCGTGCGCAGGCCGCCCTCGGCGGCGGACGCCCCGCGCGTCCTGCACCACGTCGTGCGGACGATCGACGTCATGCCGACGCTCTTCGAGCTCTCGGGCATCGAGACCGGTCCGACCTTCGACGGACGCTCCCTGGTCGGCGACCTGCGAGGTCAGGTCCCCAGGCGGCTCCCGCCGGCCTTCAGTCAGGGCACGATCGGAGGCGCGGAGAAGATCTCCTGGCGCAACCTCGAGTACCACCTGATCGTCACGGAGCGCGAGGCGGGCGAGGTCGACATGGAGCTCTTCGACCTCGTCGTCGACCCGGCCGAGGCGATGGACGTCGATCGAACCCGTCCCGAGGCCCTGCAACCGCTCTCCGTCCAGCTGATGAACTTCACGAACGAGCTGCGAATGCGCTCGGAGGCCATCCCGCCGACCGAGATCCAGGACCTCTCGAGAGAGACCATCCTCGGCACGCTGGAGTCCTCGGGCGGCTGACCGACCCCCGCGGACGAGGGCGACGCCTGAGCGGCGCCCCGCGAATCGAGCCAAGGGAAAGGGGCCGACCCCTCGCGAGGCCGGCCCCCCCTCCCCCCGCGCTTCACTGCCAGTCGACCTGCAGACCGTTGGAGAAGTTGAAGCCCACTCCGGTGCAGGGATTCTGCGGGTCGCGGTACCACCACTGGTAGTAGGTGGGCACGCCGGCGTTGGCGACGCTCGGATAGTCGCTGAAGGCCTGGCCGCGCCAATTCGTCATCGCGACGCAGCCGATGCTGTCGGAGACGAGGACCTGCGAACGCCGCTGCGGGGCCGTGCAGAGCAGGCCGTCGCCCACGAGGTTGCCCATCCCGCCGTTCAGGGCGACCGAGCCCTTGACGCAGAGCCCGGCCTTGAAGGGCGGGACTCCGGTGACCATCAAGGCCAGGCTGTCGTCGGCCATTTCGGGGCTACCGAAGGCCTGCAGCACCGCGCCGCCCGTGGTGGTGTTCGGGCAGCCCGCGCCGAGGTCGCCGCTCGCGCAGGGACAGGCCGTGCCGCTGCCATCGCCGAAGCAGTAGGGCGTCCCCGGATCGGTGTTGAAGCTGAGCGTGGTGCCGGCCTGGAAGGTCAGGGAGTAGTCGTAGCTCGCCGTCTCGTCGCCGGGGCTCTGGGCCGCGCCGCCGCTGACGGCTGCGCCCACGCTCCCGAAGAGCTTGTACTCGCCCGGGTCGAGGGTGCCGCTCGTGTTGACGTTCGGGGTGATGTCGTTGCAGATCACGACCGGAACGCCAGCGGGTCCGAAGTCCATGCGCCGCAGCTGGACCTGGTCGGGCGACTCGTAGTCGTCGCTGAGGTTCGCGACGAAGTCGTAGTCCACGGGGCTGCCCGTGACGCGGAAATAGACCGCGAACTGGCTGTTGTCCAGCGATTGGCCGTTGCCCAGGTCCGGCGTGGCCTCGAAGTGCCCGAGGACGCTGCCGGCGCCGCTGAGGGTCGTGCCGCTGAAGCCGGCCGTGGCGGTGGCGGTGCCGTTGCCCTGGCCCGTGCCGCGGAAGTCGCCGAGGCCGTCGGTGGCATCCTGGATTCCGGTGTCGGCGATCGCGCTGACGGAGGCCGCACCGCCGTAGGTGATGGCCGCGTCGCTGTCGCCGCCCGTGACGGGGCTCGCCCCGCCGCCGCCTTGGACGGTGACGCTGGTGGTCAGCTTCGTGAAGTCGACGACGACGTCGGCGCTCGCGACGCCGGGGATGAGCGGCGCCATGAAGGCGGCCGCCGCGACGGAGAGGGATCGAGTGGGATTCTTGGATTGCATGTTGCGGGTCTCGTGTCGGGGTCGAGGGGTGGGAGGTCGGGAGGCCTGCGGGGGGCTCCCTCCCGGGAGCCGCGCGTCGCCTCACCCTCCGACACGAGTTGCGCGCCCCGGCTCTGTCACCCGAATCGGGGCTCTAACCGCAACCTATTGCAGAACAGCGGCTTAGATCGCGCGAATGGCGCGTGAGCGGGACGCCTCAGTCGTCCGTCGACGCGAGCCGCTGCGCGAGGTACGCGAAGAGCTCCTGCACGTCGTGCAGCTGCAGGCTGTCCGCCCGCCGCTCCCCCGCTGCGTGGGCCCGGCTGGCCTCCTCGTAGACGGCGCGGGCCTCTTCGACCTCACCCAGGTCGATCAGCGAGTGGGCCAGCTGCAGCTCGAAGTGCAGGAAGCGCGGGTGCCCTTCGTCGTGGGACTCGAGCATGCGCTGGAGCCCTTCGGCGTAGAGGTCGTGCTCCCGCTCGTGATCCCCGCGCTTGCCCTCGAGGCGGGCGAGCTCGTAGAGCACGCGCAGGGTGTCGTCGTGGGCGGGCCCCAGGGCCACGGTGCGACGCTCGAAGGCCGAGCGCAGGAGCGGCTCGGCCGCGTCGAGGTTTCCCAGGGTCAGCTCGCAGGTGCCGAGGTTCGAGCGCAGGCCGGTCAGGAGCGGGTGGTCCTCGGGCACCGTGGCCTCGAGGGCACCGAGCGCCTCGCGGTACAGGGGCGCCGCCTCCTCGTAGCGCTCCTGCAGGTAGTAGATCCCGGCCAGGTTGTTCATGGAGAGCACCGTGTCCGTGTGCGTCGAGCCCTGGGTCCGGCGGTGGGCCGCCAAGAGCTCCTCGAGCTCCTCGGCGGCATCGGTGCTGCGCCCCTGGCCGTGCAGGAGCACGACGAGCTTGCCCCGCAGGGCGATGACCTCCGGATGGTCCGCTCCCCCCGCCAGCAGCCACCCCTCGAGGGCGCGGCGGTAGTGCTCCTCCGCGAGCGCGGGGCGGTCGGTCTCGTGGTAGACCGAACCCAGGTCCTGCCGGGCGGTCAGGAGCAACGGGTCGTCCGCGGGGAGCCTCTCCTCGAGCTCGGGCAAGAGCGCGACGAGGGATTCCTCGGCGCGGCCCGGCTCGTCCATCGCGATGGCCAGCTGGACGCGCTTCGCGCGCAGGTGGAGCCGCGCTCGCTCGACGTCGGGGTCCTCCAACGGGAGGACCCCCTCGAGCAGACCGGCCGCCTCGTCGAGCTGGGCGCCCGCCTCCTCGAAGCGCCCGGACTCGCGCACCGGCACGGAGAGGTCGACCAGCGCCTCGGCCAGCTCCGAGGGCAGGCGCGTCGGCGAGGCACGGAAGCCCTCGATCGCCGACCGCAGGTGGCGCTCGGCCCTCTCCGCCTCCCCCAACCCGAAGTAGGAGCGCCCGACCGCCAGGTGCAGCCAACCGCGGATGCGAGGTCGGGACGCGAAGCGCTCGTCGATGCCCGCCGCCGCCTCTTCGAGGAAGGCCGCCATGCTCACGTCGCGCCCCGAGGAGCGCGGCGCCGGTGCCTCGATCGCGTCGAGCAGGAAGCTCAGCATCTCCCCCGCTCGGTCGGCCTGCTCCAGCGCCTCGCCGCGCTCCCGCAAGGCTCGACCCTCCGCCTGCTTGGACTTCCACAGGCCGAGCCCCGTCCCGGCCAGCCCCGCGAGCAGAACGAGGAGCAGGAGCGCCGAGGCCAGGACGCCCATGCGGTGACGCGCGACGAACTTCCGCAGCAGGTAGACACGGCCGGGGGGCCCGACCGACACCGGCTCGCTCGCGAGCAGGCGCTCGAGGTCCGCGGCCAGCGCGGACACCGAGGCGTAGCGCTCGTCGGCCTGCTTGGCCATCGCGCGGGCCGTGATCCAGTCCAGCTCGGGGGGGAGCCCGGGCGCGAGCTGGCTCGGGGGGCGCGGCTGCTCTTCGCAGACGATGCGCCAGACCTCCGTGATCGAGCGACCGGCGAGGTCGTAGGGCGGATGGTCGCAGACGAGCTCGTGCAGCAGCACGCCCAGGGCGTAGACGTCGCTGCGCGCGTCCACCTCCGTGGCCTTTCCGGAGAGCTGCTCGGGGCTCATGTAGCGCAGGGTCCCGAGCAGCTCGCCCTCGCGCGTCCGCCCGAGCTCCGCCTCGTCGAGGCTGCGCGCGACGCCGAAGTCGATCACCTTGACGTGACCCTCGCGGCCGACGAGGACGTTGTCGGGTTTGAGGTCCCGGTGGACGACGCCGCGCTGGTGGCCGTGCTGGATCGCGTCGAGCACCTCGAGGAAGAGCCGCAGTCGCCGCGAGAGGTCCAGGCCGCCCTCACGGGCGAAGCTCGTCAGGCCCTGGGCCTCCTCGACGAACTCGAGGGCGAACCAGGGCGTGTCCGGCGCGCCGGGGGCGCCGCCCTCGATGACCCCCGCGTGGTAGACCTGGGCGATGCCCGGGTGGTGCAGGCGGCCGAGCAGCTCCGCCTCGTAACGGAAGCGCTCCCGCGAGCGCTCCGAGCCCAGGCCGTGGAGCATCACCTTCAGGGCCACGCGACGACGCGGGTCCTCCTGGCTGGCCTCGTAGACGGTCGCCATGCCGCCGGAGGCGATCACGCGCTCGAGGGTGAACTCCCCGAGCCGGCGGCCGACCCACTCCGCCGGCGCGACCTCCGGCGGCGCACGCCGCTCCAGGGGCGGCTCGAGGAAGCGATCCTCCGCCGCGGAGGCCTCGAGCAAGCGCTCGACCTCGCGTCGCACCGGATCGGAGACCTCGCCGGTCGCCAGGCGCCGTCGACGCTCCTCGGGCTCCAGGTCGACGACCTCCTCGAAGAGCGAGCGGGCCCGTGTCCAGGTCTCAGGATCCATGACCGTCCGCCTCCTCGGCGTCCTCCTCCCCGAGCTCGGCGCGCAGCCAGGCGCGCGCCGTGCGCCAGGCCCGGCTCACGGTGGCGTCGGAGACGCCCAGGACCCGGGCGGTCTCCTCGATCGTGAGACCGCCGAAGAAGCGCAGCTCCACGAGCTTCGCGAGCTCGGGATCCATCTCGGCGAGCGAGCTCAGGGCCTCGTCCAGTCGCACGACGCCCTGACCGCGCTCGTCGAAGAGCAACAGCGCCTCGTCCCACACGACCCTGGCGTGGTCTCCGCCCCGCTTTTCGGTGCCTCGCGCGCGAGCGTGGTCCACCAGCACCGAGCGCATCGCGCGCGAGGCCACCGCCAGGAAGTGCCCGCGCTCCCGCCAGCGCGGCGCCTGCACCTCCTCCGAGGGGCCCGGCTGGCAGAGCTTGAGCCAGGCCTCGTGGACCACGGCCGTGGGTTGCAGCGTGCTCGCGGCTCCCTGGCGCGCCATCAGCGCGCGGGCGCGCTGGCGCAGGTCCTCGTAGACGACGGCGTAGAGGCGCTCGGCCGCCTCCGCGTCTCCGGCGCCCGCACGCTGCAGGAGGAGGGTGACCGCTTCGTCGTCCATCGCTGCTCTCCGTCGGAGCCGCGTGGGCCAAGAGCCCGAGCGCCGACGACCCATTGTCCGCGTCGCGTCCTCAGGGCACAAGCCCGGGAGGCCCGGCGTCCGCCGCGGGACCGTGCTCGAGCCAGGGCAGGATCTCCACCTCGTCCGCCTCGACGCGCTCCGCGCCGAGGATCAACACGAGCCGCAGCCCGTCGGAGTACCACACGTCCCCCGTCAGGTTCTCGTGCGGGTCGTCGCGAGTGGAGAGGTGCACGCCGCCCGTGAAGCCGAAGGCCTCGAGGTAGCCCGAGTAGAACAGGTCCTCGAGCAGCCCCATGCGCGTCTCGTCCACGTCCGGATCGATGGCGTGGGTGGTCAGGCTCCAGGTGCGCGTCGTCGTGCGCACGCCGACGTCGCGACTGATCTGGCCCAGGAACACGAGCCGGCCGCCGTAGGTGTGGGGCGTCTGCCACAGGCGCAGGTGGTTGCGCTGGTGGATCGTGCCGCGCGCCTTCTGGGCGGCCAGGTCCTGCGGTCGGCCGAAGGCGTGCAGCGGGCTGATCGGCGAGTAGCGGTATTCCGTCCCGAACAGGAAAGAGCCCGCCGTGCGCAGGGAGGAGCCGACGGTGACCGGCTCGGTGGGATGCCAGCCCCGGCGGACGAGGGCCGCGAGCGGGCTCTCGGCGGGGGCGACGAGCACGAAGTTCAGGGGGTCGCCCTCCCTCTTCCCGCTCGCGTCCGTCGTGCAGGCGGGGAAGGCCTCGACGAGCTCGCGCAGGCGCTCGGGGGTCTCGAGCTCCTGCCAGCCGTCGGGCGGGTGCAGGCTCGCGAACTCGAAGCGATCGAAGTCCATCTCGGTCCCGGGGAGGTCCACGAAGGCCTGAACGCTCTCCAGGCCCTCCACCGACCAGAGGTCCACCTCGACCCACTTCACGCGACGGTCGACGTGGGTCAGGACGAAGCCTTCGCGGCGCTCACCCGGGCGGATCGGGTTCTCGAAGGCGAGGGACTCGAAGTGCTCCTCCAGGCGCGCCGCTGTCGAGCTCGAGAGCCATCCCTTGCAGCGCCACGCGGCCTCCAGAGGAGAGAAGTAGTCCTCGTCCAGGGAGCCGCTCAGGAGCCAGAGCGGGTGGTCGCCGCGGTTCTCGACCGCGACCCACACGGGCTGCAGGTCGCGGCTCTCCATCCCGGTGCCGTAGACCGCGCGTGCCTCGTCGGCGCCGAGCACGACGACTTCGACGCCGGCGTGGGCGGACTCGAGCGCGAGAGCCCGCTGGCGGAACGGCGGCAGCTCCGCGGGCTCGACCGGCTGGAAGGAGTTGCAGCCGGCCAGGCAGTAGAGCAGGGCGATGGCGCAGAGGTGGAGGAGGCCGGAGTCGGTGGGTCGCATGCTCGTACTCTAGCCCGCGGGTCGAGGCGCGGGAGAGCCCCGTCATGCCCCTCCTCCTCGTCCCCGTGCCCGACGAGCCGGTGCGGCAGGAGGTCGCGCTGTCCCGGCGGGACCCCGCGACTCCTGCAGAACCCGAGCCCCTCGTTGGCGGATGAGACCGAGCCGGAGGCTCAGAACGGCGTCTCGTAGTTCGCCTCGGGCTGCGACGGGTTGAGCTGGCCGGCGACGTCCAGGATGACGCCCCGCGGGTTTCCGTAGGGGACGTCGAAGTCCTCGCCCGCGTTGTTGGACGCGCGGTTGTCGATCACGAGGTTGCGGCGTCCGCGCACGACGATCCCGTCGCCGTTCACGTCCGCGAGGTTCTCGCGCAGGACGACGCCGCCGCCGTCGACGCGGAAGCCGGCGCCTCCGTTCTCGCTGCCCAGGTTGTCCTGCACCGTGGTGTTGCCCAGCAGGGCGAATCCGTGGCCGGAATTCCGGTAGGCGATCGAACGCTCTACGCGCCCCCCCGTTCCGGTGTAGCGGAAGCCGGAGCCTCCGTTGCGGGCCGCGATCGAGTCGTGGACCTGCACCTGGCTGCCGACGAGGAAGCCGCCGCCACCGGGGTGTTCTTCTTGGTTCGCGCTGCTGACGACGCAGGCGGAGACGATCGTCCCCTCCCCCACCACCATGCCCGGGCCCTGGGCCTCCTTCACCTTGCAGTGGGTGAGGGAGCAGAAGTCCCCGGTTTCGATCCCGATGTTGAGGCCCTGGATGGCCACACAGCGGTCGAGGTCGCTGTAGTCTCCGAGCGAGAAGCCCACGCCGCTCGCGACCGTGACCACGTCCGCCGTGCAGCGCTCCAAGGAGACGTCCTCGGTGGAGCGGAAGCCGAAGTCCACGAAGTCTTTCGCGCTGCAGTCCGAGACCTTGGTTCCCTCGCCGATCAGGAATCCGGTCCCCGAGCCGATGGAGGTCACGCGCTCGACCACGGCGTAGCCCGTGGTCTGCACGCCAGGCGTCTCGGGGACTCCCTGCACGCCGCAGTCAGTGATGTTGCCGTAGCGCAGGGTGCGGATGCCCCCGAGGGCGTTGTCCTCGACCAGGCAGTCCTCCACCGTGGCGTAGTGGCTGAGGTCGAGGCCGTAGCCACCGCAGTCGCGGATGCGCAGGTCGCGGATCTTGGCGCCCCGGCTCAACGAGATACCGGAGAAAGCCCAGTTCTCGATCGTGCCGTTGCGGACCTCGACGTGGCTCGCAGCCCCCCAGATCCCGCGCGACGCGGCGGCCTGTCCTGCACCGCGCAACGTGAAGCCGCAGAGGTCGATGACCACGCCGTGCGCCAGGACCTCGATGCCCGCCTCCCCGGGATTGGCGGTGAGGTTGCCGGTCAGGACGTAGCTCCCGGGCGCGGTGATCTGGTGGGGCAAGCTCGCGATGGCGACGGGCCCCGCCAGGACGGGCGGAGGCTGGGGCGCGCTCCAGGCGACGAGACCGACGAGGCCCAGAGCGGCGACGGACAGGGAGACGGTTCGATTGCGATTCATGCTGGACCTCCTCGGGCCACGGACGCGGGTTCACCCCGTCCAGCCGTGGTCGTCGCCTCCCCCCCGCCAGGAATCCCCGACTTCTTCCGCGCTCGGTCCGCCCCGGGCTCCCTTCAGCGCTCGGGCACCGCGTCCATCGCGATGCTGATGCGCGGGCTATCGCTCTCGAAGGGAATCGTGCGGTGGTACATGTACGACGGAAAGAGGACCACCTCCCCCGCGCGCGGCCGCAGGCGACGCACGGGCACGGCCCCCTGGAGGCGGAAGCTCTCCGGGGGCTGACCGAACTCGATCCAGCCCTGCTGCCCGGGGTCGTCGTCCCGCACCTCCGCCGGGACGCGCACGTAGTAGACGCCGCTGACCCAGGCCGCCGGGTGGAAGTGGGGCGCTTGGTGTCCGCCGCGCCCCAGGAGCGTCCCCCACATGCTGAGCCGCAAGGAGCGCGGGCGGTGCGAGAGCCAGGGGTGCCCCGCCTCGCGCGGCAGGTCGTCGAGGTAGCGCGCGACCGCGCGTTCGAGGGCGGCCTCGAGGCGCGCGCAGGGTCCCTTGTCCCCGCGCATCAGCTCGCCGGTCTGTCGACCGAGGCGCGTCGTGCGCTGGTTCGGCTCGAGGGCCAAGGAGGGGTGGTGCTCCAGGTGGCGCTGGAGCTCCTCCTGGAAGGCCTCGAGGTCGTCCACTTCCGCGACCTCCGAGAGCGCCAGGGCGCGCACGCAGCGCTCGAGCCCCATCCACTCGTCGGCCTCGTCTCGACGCCCCAGCTCGCCCAGCGCGTAGGCCTTCGCGACCACCGCGACCCCGCAGTGCGGGTCCATCGCGAGGCAGGCGTCGATGGCCTCGAGGGCCCCGGCGGGGTCGCCGACCTCGAGGCAGGCGAAGCCGAGGTTGGCGAGCACGGCCGGCTGGCGCGAGTCGACGGCGAGGGAACGCCGATAGGCGGCGACGGCCTCCCCCGGCCGGCCCAGGTCCTGCAGCGTCGAGCCGAGCTCGCAATGCGCCTGCACGAAGTCCGGCTTCCACTCGACGACCTTGCTGTAGGCGCGCAGCGCCTCCTCCGCCTCGCCCAGGTCGCGCAGGGTGGCGGCCAGGTTGGCGAGGATCTCCGGGCTCCGCGGCGCGGCGCGCAAGGCCTGGCGCAGGCTGCGCGCGGCTTCCGAAGGCCGCTCCATCATGCGCTGCACGTGCGCGAGCTCGCACAGGACGCGCGGGTCGTCGGGCTCGATGCCGAGGGCCCGCTCGAGGCGCTCGCGGGACTCGGGGAGCTGACCGGCCTCCCGCAGCGCCTGCGCGGTGGCGAGGTGCTGCGCCATGGCCGAGCCCTCGGCGGGCGGCGCGCCCAGAGACCCGGAGGTCCGCTGCTGGGCTGCCTGCATGCGTCGTTGCTTGCGATTCATGCCCACCTCCAGTCTGCCTCGGCCAGGCACCTCGCGAAACGAAGGGACCTCGAATCGGCCCGCGAGCCCCGTTCCGGGGGCTTGGAGGCCGCCTGGTGACGCCTCGTGTTCGCATTCCGTAGGGTCGGGCCTCGCCAGTGGGAAACTGCCAGGATGCACGGCCGCACGCCTCGAACCGACGCCGCCGCGCCGCCATGCAAGCCTTCCCAGTCCTCGCTCTGCTTCCCCTCCTCGCCTCCCCCGCCGCCGCGCAGGAGTTGACGCCGGCGCTCATGGAGGAGGACCTCTTTCACCTCTCCGAGACCTTCCGGAGCCTGCACGCCGGCTTGCACCGCTACACGGAGGAGGAGGAGCTCGACGAGCTCCTCGGCGAAGCCCTCTACGCGATCGGCGAAGAGCCGGGCGAGCTCCAGTACTACCGCATCCTGTGCCGCGTCGTCTCCGGCGTGCGCTGCGGACACACGAAGGTGCGCATGACCCGTCCCCAGCTCGAGCGCATGCTCGCGGACTCGGCGCTCCTGCCCTTCCACGTGCACCTCGTCGGCGAGCGGGCCTGGGTGCTCTCGGCCGCGGCCGGCGCGCGGAGGCTGCGAGCGGGGCAGGAGATCCTCTCGATCGACGGGCACTCGATCCCCGAGATCCGCGCGACGGCCTTCGAGATGCTCTACGCGGACGGCTTCATCGAGACGGGCAAGCAGCGCGAGCTCGAGGAGCGCTTCGCGCGGCACTACGCGCTGCTCGTGGAGGATCCACGGAATCGGCGTCGGACACACCTCGTCGAGCTCGCGGGCGAGGAGGAAGCCGTGGAAGTCGAGGGCATCTCCCTCGCCGACTTCGAGGCCCTCGAGCGGCCGGGGCCGGAACGTCCCTTCATGGCGCTCACCCACCCGCGCGAGGACGTCGCGCACCTCTACCTGCGCGAGTTCGGTGACCCCCGCGGCGGCGAGCCCGACTTCCCGACCCAGCTGGAGCGCCACTTCGCGGCCCTGCGTGAAGCGAAGATCCCCAACCTCGTCCTCGACTTGCGCGGCAACGGCGGCGGGAGCGATGAGTACGGGGCGCTGCTCGTCTCCTACCTCTCGCCGGAGCCCTTCGGCTACTTCGCCGACATCCGCGTCACCGAGGAGTACGGGGGCCCGGGCGACGTTGTCGAGCGCGACGGCCTGCGCTACGTCACGGCCCACCCCGGTCTCCAGCTCCAGCAGCCCGCGGAGCACCGCTTCGAGGGCCGTGTGTTCCTCTTGACCGACGGCTGGACCTTCTCCACGGCCGCCGACGTCGCCACGGTCGCGCACTTCCACGACCTCGTCACGGTGGTCGGCGAGGAGACTGGCGGAGGCTACGACGGCAACACGAGCGGCCGCTCCCAAGGCGAACAGCTGCCAGGCTCCGGCTTCACGGTCAGCGTCCCGATGTGGATGTACACCACGGCGAACGCCGGCCACGACCGCTTCGGGCGCGGCGTCCCCCCCGACCACGAGTTGCGGCCGTCGGTCGAGGACGTCCTCGCGGGGCGCGACGCCGAGCTCGAGCGGGTGCTGCGCCTGGTGGATGAGGCGCGACCGGGCGGGGGCTGATCAGCTCCGCGCGCCCCGCGGGAGCAGCGAACGCGCGATGCGCCAGGCGAACTCGAGCCCGGCATTCGTCCCGCGCAGGAGCCCGCGCTTCGCCGCGGAGGCCGCGACGGCCGGGGTGACGGTCAGGGGCCCACCGACGAGCAGCTCCCGGTCCGGCACGCGCCGTCCGCGCTGAACGCGCCGGCGCTCGGCGAGGAGGCCCGGTACCTGCGCGAGGGCCGCGAGCTTGCCGTGCAACCACGCGATCGGGTGACCGCTCCCCAGGGCGAAGGCGAAGGAGACGAGCTCGTAGAGCACGAGTCCCGGCGCGCTGAGGAGGAGGGTCGCGGCGGCGTGGTTCTTGGCCAGGAGCAGCCAGCGGTTGCGGGCGTGGAGGAAGACTCGCCGAGAGGGATAGCTCGGTCCCTCGCGGAAGCTGATGCCGGCCGTCCCCGCGCGGTGGCGCACGACGGCCCCGGGGACGCTCGCGATGCGCTCCCCCGCCGCGCGCAGCCGGTAGGAGAGGTCGTTGTCCTCGAAGAGGATGAAGTAGCGCTCGTCGTAGCCCCCGAGCTCGAGCACCCGCTCGCGGTCGACGAGCAGGCAGAGGGCGACCGCGCAGCCGACCTCCACGACCGCGGGTCCCTCGGCATCGGCAGCGACCTCCGCGGTGACTTCGGCGGTAACCTCAGAGATGGGCCGGTAGAAATTCCGCAGGGCGATCAGCCCGCAGTAGTGCAGCTCTCCGGCGTCGTAGTGCACGCGCTCCGGCTCGGAGTCGAGGACGCTGCGAGGCTCGAGGAGCACGGCGCCGCTCTCCTCGCGCGCGGCGAGCAGGCGCTCGAGGGTGTCCTCCCCTACGACCACGTCGTTGTCGAGGGCCAGGACGAGGGGCGTGCTCGCCGCCCGCATCCCGGCGTTGCGCGCCGCGCTGGGGCCGTCGTTCTCCTCCAGGGCGAGGACGCGCACCTCGGGGAAGTCTCGAGCAACGAGCTCGCGGCTGCCGTCGGTCGAGGCGTTGTCGACCACGATCGTCTCCGTCACCTCGCCGCGCATCCCCCGCAGCGCCGTCAGACACGGGGGCAGGTGCTCCTCGCCGTTGTAGTTGCAGACGACGACGGTGACGCTCATGCCGGCCTCAGGAGAGGGGCAGCTCGAAGTCCTCCGCGCTCACCGGCTCGCGGCGCTTCAGGCAGTACGGCAGGTTCCAGAGCACGGAGCCGGCGGCCTTGAGCACGATGCCGGCCGCGCCGGGGGTGTCGCGCAGGGAGGCGCCGATGCCGATGGTCCCCGTGGCGTCGGTCACCTCGCCCGCCGCCTCGCTCTCGGAGCCGCGCAGGACGACCTTCGAGAGCACGAGGAAGGGCAGCCGCAGGAGGTCCTCGAGCGGCGCGTACTTGAGCATCGTCAGCCAGGCGTTGCGCGAGTGGTAGTAGAGGCTGCGCGGCCCCGGCTTGATGCCGAAGGGCGTCTTGTGGAAGACCTCGACGCCCGGGTATTGCAGCACGCGGTAGCCGAGGTTCAGGAGACGGCAGGTCAGGTCCCGCTCGTTCCCGTAGATGAAGAGACGCTCGTCGTAGTAGCCCGCCTCCCGCAGGGCCGCCGTGCGCGCCAGAGAAGCGCAGCCGCGGAAGGTCGACATGTAGCGCTCGGTGTTCACTTCCGGGCGCTCGCGGTAGCTGTCGGGCATCCCGGGCTCGACGACCTTGGTGGAGACGATGGCCGTCGTCTCCGGCTCCTGGAGCAGCCGCTTGGTGGCCTTCTCGAGCCAGTCGGGCGGCATGACGATGTCGTCGTCGAGGATCGCGGTCAGGGGCGAGCGGCTCGAGGCGAAGCCCACGTTGAAGGTCTCGCAAGCGCCGTAGTCCGAGCTCGGCATGACGACCAGCTCGACCTGCGGGAACTCCGCCCGGACCATCTCGACCGTGCCGTCGCTCGAGCAGTTGTCGACGACCACGACGCTCTCGAAGGGCAGCGTCTGGCGGAAGATCGCCGCCAGGTTCTCGCGCACGTCCTCGCGCTTGTTGAAGGAGGTCAAGACGGCGGTCGTCCGCGGCAGCTCCAGGGTCTCCTGGGCGCGGGCGCGCTCGACCTGGGCCCCCCACCCGAGGAGCTGCCAGGAGCCGCGCTCGGCGAAGGCCTCGGCCGCCCGCACCTCGTCCTGATCGACGTCGAGGGTCGCGGCGTGGTCCCGGGCCGCCACGCGCTCCGCCAGTCGCCCGGCGCCGTCCTGGCTGGCGTGGGCCGAGAGGGCTTCGAGCTTGCGCCCGACGTAAGCGGTCGTGTCGAAGACGACGTCCGCCGGCGGGGGCGCGTTGACCCCCCACAAGAGGACGGGGTGCTCCGGGCGCCCGCGGGCGACGCGCGCCAGGGCGCGGAAGGCGGCGCGGTGATCGGGGTGGTGCTCGAAGGGCGAAGGCGCGTAGACGAGCTCGGGACCGAAGTCCTCGAGCTCCTGCTCGAGGGCCTCGTCGAGGCCGGCCGCCCCCGAGAGAGCGCCGTCCTCGAACTCGAGGAAGCGCACCTCCACCTCCCCCAAGCGCGCGAGGCCCGCGCGGGCCTCCCCCTCGCGGCACTTGGCCACGACGGCGTCCGAGGAGCGGGTGAGCACGATGACGCGCACGGCGTCCCCGCGCGCGGCGTGCAGGGCCAGCATCCCGCCGCAGGCGATCAGCTCGTCATCGGGGTGCGGCGCGAGGCACAGGACCCGGGCCGGGAGGCGCGCCGGGTCCGCGAGGGGAGGGAAGTGCTGCTTCAAGCTCCGCGGACGGTCTGGGGACGGACGAGGCCGGCGTAGATCGACTCCAGCTCGCGCGCCGCGTCCCCGGCGCTCCGCAGACGCGCCGGCAGACGGGCGCGCGCATCCTGCACCAGCTCGGGACGCTCGACAAGGCGCCGCAGGCCTTCCGCCCAGGATCGCGGCGATTCCGCCGGCAGGATCGCACCGGGCAGCCCGTCGTCGTGGGCGTGGGTGCGCAGCACCTCGGGCAGGGAGCCGCGGTCGGAGACGAGGGTGGGGAGCCCCAGGCCCAGGGCCTCCTCGACGACGAGGCCGTAGCTCTCCGCCGCGCGCGAGGGGAAGGCCGCCACGTCGGCGCGCGCCGCGAGGGCCTCGAGCGCGGTCGCGTCGTAGCGTCCGTGGAGCTCGAGCTCGAGCTCCCCCGCCGCGGCCCGCAGGCGCTCGTCGAAGCCCGCCTCGACCTCCTCCCCGGCGAGCACGAGGCGCAGCGTGCCCGCGGGCAGGCTGGCCGCGGCCTGGACGAGCTCGAGCTGACCCTTGACCTCGCAGCGGTTGCCAAAGGCGAGCACGCGCAAGGGACCCGCCGGATCCTCGACCCGCACGGGCCGCGCGAGCTCGCGGCAAAGCCCGTGGGGCACGACGTGCCAGCGGCTCCCGTCGAGGCGCAGCTCACGGGCGAGGCTCGCGCGCAGCTCCTCGCTCGGGCAGACGACGGCCGCCGCCGCGCGCACCTCGGCGCGCAGCTCCTCCCAGCGACGTGCGAGGCGCCCCTCGAGCTTCAGGGGCGCGCGCTGCCCGAGCAACGGCCCGACGCAGCGCGCGCAGGCGGAGGTCGGCGGCCCCTCCGGGCAGCGGAGCCCGGGCGGGGGCACGCGAAAGGCGCGCGCGCAGCTGGCGAAGTGGTCGTGCAGGGTCAAGACGACCGGCGCGCGGCCGGCGAGGCGCCGCACGCGGTCCCAGCCAAGGGTCGACCACTGGTGGACGTGGGCGAGATCGAAGTCCTCCGTCGCCGCGATGGCCGAGTGGCCGGCGGCCAGGACCTTCACCTCGTTCCCGAGACGCGCGAGTTCACGGGCCTGCGACTCGACGACGAGCTCGGTCCCCCCCAGGAAGCCCGCGGGAGTCACGTTCGCGATCAGGGCGAGTCTCACGACCCGACCTCGAGCTGGACGAAGGCCTCGAGCAGCCCCGCGTCGTGGCGCGTCGCGAGGGCCGTGACCTTCTCGGCCAGGTCGTCGTAGGCGAGCTGGGTCACGTGCCGCCGCAGGGCGTCGAGCTTGCGCTCCCAGACGGTGGAGACGTCCACGAGGTGTTGCGGCTCGAGGGGTGACCAGACCTCGAAGCCCCAGAATCCCAGAGGCGGAGGCGCGCAGTGTCGCGCGTGACCCGCGTGCTCGATGAGGCGCTGGACAGCGCGAGCAACGATTCGGTGGTCGGGGTGGTCGTCGCCCGCCCAGGGCGCCAGCACGACGTCGGGCCGCAGCTCGTCGATCAGCGCGCCGAGGCGCCGCGCTCCCGCGTCCAGGTCGTGCTCGCTCGCGAGGTGCCCCTCTGGCAGGTTCCAGAAGCTGTAGTCGACGAGGCCCAGGCGCGCGCCCGCGGCGCGCGCCTCGCGCCGCCGGCGCTCGACGTAGCCCGCGCGCTCGAAGCGGCCCTCGGGGTCCCCCGCCGCGCCGTCGAAGACGACCACGACGTGCACCCGCGCCCCGCGCTCCGCCGCCAGCGCCAGGGTCCCGCCGCAACCGAGCACCTCGTCGTCGGGGTGCGGCGCGACGACGAGCCAGCTCTCGGCCTCGATCACCCGACGCGCTCCCCGACGCGCGGCGTCGCGGCGCGACGGCCCGTCATCTCGAAGGTCGAGGCCTCGAGGGGCCAGGAGCGCGCGGGGCTCTGCTTCTCGAAGCTCCAGGCGCCGAGCACGGCGCCCGAGGCCGCGTCGAGCACGCGCAGGTAATAGGTGCCGGGGTAGAGCCAGCTCCAGCTGCGCGCGGGCAGGGCGTAGCGCTCCCCCTCGACGAGCACGCCGGCGGCGAGCCCCCACCAGGGGGTGAGGGAGAGCTCGAGCACGAAGGCTCCGCCCGGCGCGCCTTCGCGGCGCGGGAGCTCGATCGTCGGGCTCTCGCGCAGGACGCCGAGGGGCTCGAGGGCGTGCATGGGCCGCGCGCCGCGCTTGGCCGACCGACGTTGCGCCCACGCGCCGAGAGCCAGGAGTAGGCCCTTCCACGGTCCGCGGTGATGCAAGCGCATCCACAGGCGCCGGCCGAAGGCGTGGCGCAGGGCGACCTCGCCCTCGAAATCCGGGCCGGCGCTGCGCGACCAGTGGTGCAGCACCTCGGACGCCGGCACGAGCTCGAGGCCGCGGCCGCGCGCGGCGAGGCGCGCGCAGAGGTCGGCGTCCTCGAAGTAGAGGGGGAAGCGCACGTCCATCGGTGCGCCGAGCTCCTCGACCACGCCGCGCCTGAGGAAGAGGCAGGCCCCCGAGAGCATCTCGACGCGCTGGGGCCCTTCCTCCGACCAGAAGGCGTGGGCGCGGCGCGAGCGCGAGGCGGCGAGGGCGCGCGCGAGGCGTGGCCAGCGCGCGGCGAGGGCCTCGCCGAGCTCCCGCGCCGGCGTCGGCAGGAGGTTCTGGGGCAGGCGCAGGGCGCGCTCCTCGTCGAGGAAGAGCCGCGGACCGACGGCGCCGAGGCGCGGCTCCTCCTCGAGGCGCGCGAGCAGGGGCTCGAGGGAGCCGGGCGGGAAGTAGAGATCCGGGTTGAGCAGGGCCACGACGTCCTCGGGACCTCCCGAGGAGAGGCGATAGGCCATGTCGAGGCCGGCCGCGTAGCCGACGTTCGCGGGGGAGGTCTTGACCCGCGCGCCCGCCCGGCGCAGGGAGCGCCACCAGGTCGACTCGGCGGGGTTCGAACCGCTGTCGACGACGATCAGCTCGAGATCGCGGGGCGCGCGGCCGGCGCGCTCCCACTCGCGCTGCAGGCTCTCGACGCAACGCAGGGCCCAGGCGCCCGAGTCGTGGTTGACGACCAGGGCCGAGAGGCGGCGGGGGTGCTCGCTCACGCGACCCTCCCGACGACGGGCGTCTCCTCGACGAGCTCCCAGCGGTGCGCGAGGCGCACGAGGCCCAGCTCGTCCGTGTCCGACTCGACCACGAGGTCGCGCTCGAGAGGTCGCTCCTCGAAGCGGAAGACGCCCTCCGCGTCGAGCAGGTAAAGCATCACGGTGAAGCTCCCCGAGAGGAGCGCGAGGCCCGGGAGGTGCAGGCGCAGCTTCCCGTCCCCCGCGGGGAGCCGGACGCCGTCGAGGTGCGTGGCGGCGGCCGCGCACAGGGTCCGGTCCTGGCGCAGGAAGCCGGCGCCGAACTGCAAGGGCCCAGGCTCGGGGCGCGGGTCCGTCCACTCGACCTCGAGCAGGAGGTCGTCGCCGGGGCGCGCGCGCTCGACCGGGCGCCCGGCGCGGTCGAGCAGCTCGGCGGCCGCGATGCGCGGCCAGTCCGCGGGGCGCTCGTCTTCCCTGCGCTCCGCGCTCTCCCCTTGCCAGGCAGCGTAGGCGTTCGTGACCGCCGTCGCGCTCCCGGTCGCGCGCACCTCGCCCCCCTCGAGCCACAGGGCCTCGTCGCAGAGCTGACGCAGGTCGTAGAGGCTGTGGCTCGCGAGCAGGATGGTCTTGCCCGCCGCCTTGAAGTCGAGCAGGCGCTCGACGCACTTCTTCTGGAAGCCCTGGTCCCCCACCGCGAAGACCTCGTCGAGGATCAGCACCTCGGGCTCGAAGCCGAGCGCCGCCGCGAAGCCCAGGCGCATGCCCATGCCAGTGGAGTAGGTGCGCACCGGGTCGTCGACGGCCGCGCCGAGCTCGGCGAAGTCGAGGATCGCGTCGAGCCTGCGCGCGACCTCGCGCCGCGAGTGACCGCGCAACAGGCCGTGCAGCCGAACGTTCTCGCGCCCGCTGAAGTCGGGGTGGAAGCCCGTACCGAGCTCGAGCAGGCTCGCGACTTCGCCGCCGACGCGCAGCCGGCCGGTGGTCGGCGCCGTCGTCCCCGCCAGGAGCTTGAGCAGGGTGCTCTTGCCCGCGCCGTTGCGGCCGACGAGCCCCAGGGCCCGGCCGCGCGGCAGAGCGAGGTCCACTCCCCGCAGGGCCCAGTGCAGGTCGTGGCCCTTGTAGCGTCCGCCGCTGAGGGCCTCGAGCACCCGCGCCCCCGCGCCGCGGTGGAGGCGGTAGGCCTTGCCCATCTCGCGCGCCTCGATCACGAGGCCGGCGTTGTGCGTGGCGCGACTCACAGCTCGTCCGCCAGGTGGCGCTCCACGCGGAAGAAGGCCCAGGAGCCGGCGCAGAGGGTGACGGTCGCGGCCGCGCCGACGATCCCCAGCGAGCGGGCGAAGCTGCCGTCGAAGACGAGCTCGGGCCCGCCCGACATCAGGAGCTCGCGCCAGGCGTAGACGAGGTGGTGCGCCGGGTTCAGCTCGACGAGCCAGCGCCACTCGCCGACGCCGGGCAGCACCTCCTCCGACGGCACCCAGAAGATCGGCGTGACGAACATGCCCACGGTGAGGGCCACGCCGACGAAGGGCTGGGTGTCCCGCAGCCGCAGGTGCAAGGCGGCGAAGAGGAGCCCCAGGCCCGTGGTCAGGGCGAGCTGCAGCAGGAGCAAGAGCGGCGCCCAGACGAGGAGCTGCCGCCCCGGCGCGCTCCACACCCCGCTCGCCGCGCAGAAGGCGGCGAAGGCCGCGATCCCCGCAAGCAAGGTCACGAGCGACGAGAGCCCGATCTGCACCGGCAACAGCTGCGCGGGGTAGGGCAGCTTCTGCAAGAGGTGGCGGTGGTCGACGAGGCAGGTCGTGGAGCGCGAGAGGGCGTCGGCCAGGGCGCTCCAGACGAGCGTCCCGGTGAACATGTAGACGCCCATGGCGCCGGCCGGCGCGCTGGCGCCGAGGCGCACGCCCAGCAGCTGCGTGAACACGAAGGCGTAGATCGCGAACTGGAGCAGCGGCAGCGCGAGCACCCAGGCGAAGCCGAGCAGCGTCCCGCGGAAGCGCGCCTCGAGGTCGCGGCGCACCGAGGCCGCGACGAGGTCACGCCGCTTCCAGAGCAGCCGCGGCCAGCCGAGGAACCTGCGCCGCAGCTCCACCCCGCTCGGCCGCCCGGCGACGACCCACTCCCCTCCCGGAGGGGGAGACGAGAACACACCGGCGCCGGGGGACTCGGCGGGATAGGACATAGCTTCGGACAGCGACTGGGGACGGAGCGCGCCCCTGCTCTTCGGCGCTGCCAACCGTGCAGATTGAGATCAAGCGCCCCCCGTCGCCAGCCACCTCAGGAGTGTGGAAGGGATTTCCACCCTCCCCACAGGTAGGATGCGAGTCATGCTCGTGGCCGGCCCAGTAGGGCATAGCTTGGCTTCCTACTGGCCGGTCTAGAATTGCAGGTTCGAGGACACCCGCCTGGGAGGATCTGCCAATGCCCCGTAGTCTCGCGACAGCCCTAGTCCTGATCTCCGTGCTACTCGGGTGCCGGGGAGTTCAGCACTTAGAGCGCTTCGGAGTGCGCGGAGGCACTCCGCACCACCAAGTCACCAATGCCTTCATCGAGGTCGTTGAGGAAGTCTACGCGGGCCGTAAGGACGGCGAGCTCGACGCACCTATCCTGGGTAACGACTCTGCGCGAATGGAGTTTCGTTACAACCGAGCGACGGAACAGCAGGCGATTGGGGAGCGAATCGAGCTTCGCAAGACTCCGAGTGGCGACATAGTCGAGAAGGCCAAGAGGGGCGAATACTCATGGGTCGATGTCACCGTTCTCGAGGGCTACACCGTCGTCGCGACCTATGACAAGGAAGGCATCAACCCGGGGATCGGGGGGTTGGCTCAGGCAATTGCAAGACAAGTTCAGGCAAGGCTAGACGAGGCAACCAGCTCAACTTCCGGAGAGTAGGCGCCGAATCCCTCCCGCCATTGGGCTCGCCTAGCCTTCACAAGCAAGCGAGCTTCGCGTTCTCCACGCGAGCGCGGCCCGGCAACTCAACGAGGCCCAGCCGGGCCAATGCGACGGGCAGGGCGAATGGGCTCGTCCCCCGCTTCACGACACGTGCTTCTGGAAGAACGTGGTCACCCGCTCCTTGCTCCACTCGCTGGCGGCGACTCCCATGGTCATCTCCTCGACGAAGCCATCGTCCGCGACCAGCCGAGCGTCGTTCAGCGCGAGGAACACCTCGGTTGTTGCCAGAGCCGTCCGCTTATTCCCGTCGAGGAAGGGGTGGTTCTTGCACAGGTGGAAGAGGTAGGCCGCCGCGATCGCGGGCAGGCCCCGGTGCAGGAGCCTCCCGTCGAAGGTCGAGGCCGGCATCCGGATCGCGGAGTCGAGGAGCCCTCGGTCACGGATCGATGGATCGCCTCCGAACTCGGCGATCATCCTCGCGTGGATCGCGAGCACGTGCTCGACGGTCAGGAAGACCGTCCGCTTCACTCGGCGAGGCGGCGGAGCACTTCCCGGCGCTCGCTCGTGATGCGGTCCAGAGCCGCCTCGAAGCGCTCCGGGTCGATCGGCTCGGGCTGAGTCGGGGCGACGATCAGTGCCCCGTCCTGAACCGTGAGTTGGACCTCACCTCCCTCCCGCAGCCCGATGAGCTCCATCAGGGCGCGATCGAGAATGAGGGCACTGCTGTTTCCGACCTTCTGGATTCGCTTGATCATGGGTTCTGGCCTCCGGGTCCGTTGATACACCGTAATAACGGCATTCGGAAGCGGCAATCGAGCTGAATTCATCGGAATCGCCCCCAGGGAGTCGGAGAGGAAGTAGCTGGAGGGCTGCCTCGTGCAGCCGCCGGCCTCCAGAGACGGTCAGCGCGGCCCGAGTCCCTCGGCTTGCAGGAACTCCCCGACCCTCCCCCACGCCTCCCGTCCGTCGACGGGCAGGTCGTTGTGCCCCGCGCCCTCGAAGACGACGAGCTCGGCCTCCGGGTGGACGCGCGCGAGGTCGCGGGCGTGCTCGACCGGGATGGAGCGGTCGCGGGCGCCGTGGAAGATCAGGGTCGGCGGCCGTAGCTCGCGCAAGACCGCCGCGTTGTCGAAGGGGTCGAGGGCGAGGAAGGGCGGGACGGCGTAGCCGAGGAGGATGCGCTTCACGGAGGTGAAGGGCGCGACGAGCACGAGGGCGCGGGGGGCGCGCTCGCGAGCCAGAGCGCAGGCGACGCCGGTGCCCAGGGATCGGCCGTGGTAGAGCAGGCGCTCGGCGTCGACCTCGGGGCGCGCGAGGGCCAGCTCGAGGGCCGCGCGCTGATCGGCGACGAGGGCGGCCTGGGTCGGCGAACCCGCCGAGCGGCCGTAGCCGCGGTACTCGCAGAGGAGCACGTGGAATCCCAGCTCCCGGTAGCCGCGCACGACGTCGAGCTGGAAGTCGATCAGCTCCCCGTTGCCGTGGCAGGCGAGCACCAGGGGCGCGGGCTCGACGGCGCTGGCGCCTGGGGCGGCGAAGAACCACCACTCGACGGGTCCGTCGTCGGTCGCGAGCTCTCCGCGCTCGAAGCCGTCGAGGGCTGGCGGCCCCGCGGAGGGCGTGCGGACCGCGTAGGTCGGGAAGAGGACGCGCCGCTGCAGGAAGCAGGCGCCAACCAGCCAGACGGCGTAGGCGGCGAGGGCGAAGCGCAGCAGGGTCCAGAGGGCGCTCCCCAGGCTCCGGCCGGCCTCGGGGCCCGTCACCTCCAGCTCTCGTCCTCCATGCCGGCCTCGGATACGGTCTTCCCGACGCTGAGCTCCTGGCCGAGCATCGAGCGCATGTACTGCAGCACGACCTTGGCGCGGTCGGGGTTGTCGTCGGCCTCGATCCACTCGGCGTACTCGGGGTCGAGGGGCCGCGCCAGGTTCTCGTTGACCTCCTGCTCGACCCGCACGCCGACCACGAGCTGCCCGGCGTTCTCGCTGCGGCGGAAGCGCACGTGGACCCGCTCGCGGATGCCGTTGCCTTTGAAGGGGTGCAGCTGGCGGTCCCAGCCGGAGACGGCCGTCCTCTCCTTGGGGTCGAAGCCGCTGGCGACGATCGGGAAGCCGTTCTTCTCCATCGCGAGGCGCGTGATCTCCCACAGGCGCATCTGGCTGCACATGGGGATCTCCTCGGCGGTCCACTGGGAGGGGTGGATGACGGCGCAGGCGGGCGCGAGGGCGAGGCTGCCCAAGGAGAGGAGGGCGAGGAGGGTTCGTTTCATGGCGGGGTCGCGACGGCTACTCGGCGGGGGCGTCTTGGGCGCTGCGCAGGACGATGCGCACGGGGATCTCCTCGAAGCCGAGCTCCTCGCGCAGGCGGTTCTCCAGGTAGCGCAGGTAGGTCTTACCGAAGAGCCGCTTGTCGTTGACGAACAAAACGAAGGTCGGGGGCGCCGTCTCCACCTGGGTCGCGTACTTGACGTTGGCGCGGTAGCCCCGGGAGCTCGGGGAGCGGGCCTCGAGGGCGCGCTTGAGGACGCGGTTGAGCTCGCCGGTGGTGACCCGCTTGGCCGCGGCCTCGAAGAGCTCCTCCGCGACCTCGAGCATCTTGTCCACGCCGCGCCCCTGCTTGGCCGAGAGGAAGGCCCGCGGGGCCCAGGAGAGGCCCGGCAGCTGGTCCTCGATGTAGCGGTCGAATTCCCCCGGCTCGTAGCCCTCGGCGAGGTCCCACTTGTTGGCCGCCAGGATCACCGGCTTGTAGTGATCGATCACGTAGCGCGCGAGGCGCTTCTCGATGCCGGAGAACTTCTCGGTGACGTCGAAGAGCAGGATCGCGACGTCCGCACGCCGGATGCCCTTGTGGCTTCGGGCGTCGCTGTAGAACTCGATCGCGTCCGAGAGGCTCGACTTCTTGCGCAGGCCGGCGGTGTCGATGGCGACGAAGCGCCGGCCGCCGCGCTCGAAGATCACGTCCACCGCGTCGCGGGTCGTCCCGGGGACCTCCGAGACGATCATGCGCTCCTCCCGCGCCAGGTGGTTGATCAGGGTCGACTTGCCCGCGTTGCGCCGCCCGACGACGGCCAGCTTCATCACCGGCGGCGCCACGGGTCGCTCGTCGAAGGCCGTGCCGGGCAGGAGGTCGATGATCTTCTCGTAGAGCTCGGTCAGCCCCACGCCGTTCTGGGCGCTGATCTGGAAGCTCTCGAGGCCCACGCCCAGGGACAGGAACTCGTCGGCGTCCCAGACGAACTTCTCCCCCTCGACCTTGTTGACGACGAGCAGCACCGGCAGCTCGATGCCCCGCAGGCGGCGCGCGACCTCCTGGTCGAGGGGCGTCAGGCCGTCACGCACGTCCACGACGAAGAGCACGAGGTCGGCGGCCGCCAGCGCCCCGCGGATCTGCTCCTCGACGTGGGGCCCGAGGTCGTCGCGGTCGACGATGCCGATGCCGCCCGTGTCGATCACCTCGACCCAGTGCTCGGGGTTCCCGCCGAAGAGGCGCGCGGGCACCGCGATGCGGTCGCGCGTCACGCCCGCGGTGGGCTCGACGATCGAGACGCGGCTGCCGACCATGCGGTTGAGCAGGGTCGACTTGCCGACGTTGGGCCGGCCGACGATGGCGACGCGGGGCAGGCGGGTCTCGGTGGAAATGGACATGGGAGGGGTCGGGAGGATCGCGCAGGGTACGGCCAGGGCCCCTCGGGCGCCACTGCCCCGGATCGGGTCCGGGGGAATGGGATGAGGGACGGCGCCGTCCATGCCCGCCCACTGGGTCGGAGGTGACAGCATGCAGAACCGAGTCCTTCGGCGGGGCCCCCTGGCCCTGCTCTTCCTCTCCGCCGCGCCGGCCGCTGCCCAGCAGCCGCCGATCCGGCTGGTCTTCGACACGCACTGCGATCCGGTGGCGAACGCCTTGCCGGTCGCCCAGAAGCTCGCCGAGTACGAGACCCGCCTCGACTACCTCGAGTGGTGCCTCGACGAGGTCGAGCCCTACGGCGTCCAGATCTCTTTCCTGTCCACGGGGTGGTTCATGGAGCAGGTCGCGGTCGAGGGCCCCCTCGCGCGCGGGGCACAGCTCATGCGGCGGGTCTACGGCCTCGGGGGGCAGCTCGCCTCCCACAGTCACTTCGACTACCGCGCTGGCTACCTGGACTGGCCCAGCTACGACTTCGGGGCGAGCTTCGCCGAGTCGCAGCAGACGTGGCAGGACAACATCGATCACGTGAATCAGGCCATCGTCACGATCTTCGCCGGCGCCCCGCCGGAGCCCGTGAGCGACATCAACTGCGTCAAGGGCGCCTGGCTCCCCTCGAACGAGCCCGACTACCACGCGATGATGGGCCTCTTCGGGATGGAGATCCGCCAGCCGGGGCCGGAGGAGGACTACTTCGAGTTCTACAACCACCACATCTGGCACCCCTTCCGCCCCTCGTCGACGAACGACATGGGCGAGGACCTCTCGGCCTCCTTCGTCTCCGTGACCCAGGGCTCGGTGGTCGGGCGCGAGACGGTCCACCACGGCGTCCTGCAGGACATGTCGATCGGCGCGATGAAGCGCCAGTTCCTGCAGCTCTACGTCAACTGGCGCTTCCGCGACCGCCACGGCTTTCCCGAGAAGATCTGGAGCTGGGGCTGGGGCAGCCACCCGGAGGACTTCGTCCCCGGCGGCGTCGAGCGCGAGGCCCTGGTGGAGATGGTCGAGTGGCTCGACCTGCACTTCGCGAGTCGGGTCGAGCCGACGGGCTCAGCGGTGATGCAATGGAGCACGCACCGCGCGACGGCGGCGGCCTACTTCGCCTGGGAGGCCGCGAATCCCGGGACCTCGAGCTTCTCCTTAGACTCCCTGAGCGTGGACTGGGAGGAATACCCCTGGCTACGCCCCGTGGCGGAGGAGCTGCGGGACTTCGACTGGATCGAAGACCTATCCCTGGGGGGCGGCGTGAACGCCTTCCGCCTGGACAAGGACGGCGACGAGGCGATCCTGCTCTGGCGTGACTCGGGGGTCTCGGCCGTCGACCTCACGGGCGAACTGGCGGGCGACGCCCGCGTCGTCGCCCTCGAGAGCGGCCTGCACCTCGGCCTCAACGACGGCCCCGTGGCGGTCGCGGCGGAGCCTCTGCTCGTCACCGAATTCGACCGCTGCCCCGAGCCCGTCGCCTACTGCGCCAGCACGACGAACTCGAGCGGAAGCGCGGCGCGCATCGCGAGCTTGGGCTCGACGAGCGTCGCGGCGAACGACCTGCGCCTCGTGGCCAGCAGCTGCCCGGCCAACGTCACGGGGCTCTTCTTCTACGGCCCGGACACCCAGCAGCTGCCCTTCTGGGACGGCTTCCTGTGCGTCCGCGCGCCCTTGGTCCGGATCTCACCCGCGCTCTCGACCGACGGCGCGGGTCGCGCCCAACGCCTCCTGGACCTCCCGAGCCTCGGGACGCCGATCACGGCGGGCTCGACCTGGAGTTTCCAGCTCTGGTTTCGCGACGTCATGGCGGGCGCGACGGGGGCCAACACGACCGACGGCCTGAACGTGCACTTCTGCCCCTGAACGAGCAGCTGTCGCGGATCGCCTCAGCGCAGCCCGAGGTGGACGTGGAGCTGGGGCAGGACCCGCGCGTCGAGGTCACGGGCCTCGGCGGCCGCGAGGAGCTCGAGCAAGAGCGCCCCCTCGGGCGCCTCGACGCCGCGCCGCGGCGTGGCGGGCTGCAACACGACGGGCAGCTCGGGGGCGAACTCGGCGTGGTCGTCGAGGATCGGCGCGTAGTCCAGGGAGCGCCGACCGCCGGCGACGACGAGCTTGGCGCAGGCGTCCCCGTGACTCAGGAGGCCCAGCACCCGCCGGCGAGTCGCGCGCCACTCGGCCTCGTCCCGGGGCGCGGCCTCGAAGTCCGCGGGGGGGTCGAGGAAGGCGGGCGGCTCCAGGGGCACGGGCGCGGCGAGGTCCGCGGGCAGCTTGTGGTCGAAGCTGACGTGGTCCACAGCCGGCAACACTCGCTCGAGGCTCTCCGGGAAGGCGCCGGCGGTCTCGAGATGCAGGCGGCGCTCCGGCAGGAGCCCGCGCAGCTCGAGGGCGAGGCCGGGCCACATCAAAGGCTCCCCACCCGTCAGGCTGACGGCGCGCCGCCCGCCCGGGTCGAGGGCCTCGACGCGCCCCGCGACCTCCCGCGCGCTGGACCAGGCGCGCTCGAGCCCGGCCTCCCCCTCCGGAGGCGCGCCGCGCGGCGCGGCGTCGCGCGCGGGCAAGCTCCAGGTGTGGGGCGTGTCGCACCAGGCGCAGCGCAGGGGACAGCCCTCGAGGCGCACGAAGACCTGGGGGCGGCCGCAGAAGAGGCCCTCGCCCTGCAGCGACGCGAAGACCTCGTGCACGGGGTAGGTCACGACGCGCGGCTCCTGCATGACACGAGCGGCCATGACGACGAAAGCGGCCAGGCGCGCGGTGATTCACCGCGCGCCTGGCCGCTCGCGTTCCTCGAGCTCACTCGGAGGCCGCCGCCTCGTCGCCGCCGGCTTCGCCCTCGGCGCCTTCACCGCCGCCGGTGGCCGCGTCACGCTCGGCCGCGAGGGCCTTGGCCTTCTTGCCGGAGACGGTCTTGAACTTCGTGCGGACCTTCGGGAGGCCGTAGACGGAGTCCTTCTCCTCGTCGAACTCGCCCTTCTCGACGAGCTTCTGGATGCGTTCGACGCGGGACAGGACGGAGCGGGAGCCGACCAGGGTGTCGACGCCGCGCAGGCTGGAGTGGATGGACATGGGAGGGAGGTTCGGGTGGGTCGGGGGCGCTCAGCGCCGCAGGGCGGGGTCGATCAGGTCCTCGATGTTGGCGAAGTGCGCGCTCTCGAAGGCCCCCTTCTCGCTCCGGGGGGGCGGACCGGGGAGCCGGCGCAGCTCGGCGCGGACTCTCTCGATGGCGTCGTTGTGGCTGGGCTCGGCGCCCACGCAGATCTGGAGGTAGTCGCCGCGCGTCAGGGGCGCGACGGCGGGCATGCCCTGCTCGCGCAGGTAATGGTAGGTGGCGAGGGCGAGGTCGCCCCCGGTCTGGCTGTTGTCGAAGGAGATCGCGACGACGGTCCAGTTGTTCTTCGAGTCGAGGAAGGCCCGGTCGTCGGCAGTCATGTCGGTGGGCCGCGCCGGTCGGCGCGGGTCCACCGTCGGGACGCCGAGGTGGGAGTCGGGGTCCGCGCCCGTCTCCTCGGAGGGCACCGGGGGGTGCTCGGGCAGCATGCTCGGCGCCTCGCCGCCGTCTCCGGCTGCCGCGGCCGTCGTGCGCCCCAGGTCCCGTCCCAAGAGGAAGGTGACCAGCATGGCGACGATCACGCCGGCGACGACCAGGGCCGTGCGCGGGCTGACGCGCGACGGGCGGGGACCGGTGCCGAGGACCTCGTCGCCCCCTTCGAAAGGGAGAGCAGGACCGCCGTCGAAGGGACCGCCGGCGGCGGGCTTCGGCGCGGCCGCAGGCTCGGGCCGGGTCCGGGTCTCGGCGCGCGGCGGCGCGGCCTTCGCGGGCTCGGGGGAGGTCGGCTCAGCCGGCTCCGGGGTCGCCTTCGGCGCCTTGGCCTCCGCCTCGCGACGGGACTCGTCGGCCCGCGCCGAGCGCTGGAAGGCCTCGAGCATATTGGGCTTTCGCGGAGACATGGCTGCCGAACGGGGGATGTCGGGGCGAACTCGCGACGCGCGCGAGGCCCCGGCGGAGGGTACCGCAGAGGGGACTGCAGGGCCAATCGGGTTGTCAAGAGCGAGCCCGGCTCCCCCGGGGTTCCGGGACTGAGGAGTCCGGGCTGGAATCGGCGCGAGATCTTAGGGGCGGCCCGCGGGCGCGTCAACGACGGGGCGCCGGGGCCTCCTGCCCCCTGGCGGGGCACTAGAATGCCCGGCCCGCCAACCTCCTCCGCCCTCCATGCGCCTCATCCGCTCCGGAATCCTCCCCCGCCTCGCCCTGCCCCTCGCCTTCGTGGCCTGCGGCGGCCTGCTCCTCCCCGCCTGCGGCGGCGAGGAGGCCCCCGAGGCCGCTCCTCAGGCGGCCGAGGCCCCCGCGACGCCCGAGTCCCCCGCCGAGGGCCCCCCGATCTGGCCCGACGAGGCCGCGGCACGAGGCCTGGACTACGTCAACCACTCCGGCGAGGCCCACAAGCCGACGATCCTCGAGGCCAACGGCGCCGGCGTCGCCCTGCTGGACCTCGAGAGCGACGGCGACCTGGACGTGGTCTTCGCCCAGGGTGGCGACTCCCTGGCCCTCTCCCACGAAGGCGAGGGCGCCACCTTGGAGGTCTTCTACAACGACGGCACGGGGAAGTTCGAGCGCGGCCCGAGCCCCGACGTCCGCGGCTGGTGGACGGGCCTGGCCACCGGCGACGTCGACGGGGACGGCGACGCGGACCTCGTCGCGGCGGGCTACGGCTGCATCGAGTACTTCTCGCAGAACGACGAAGGGCGCCTCGAGTCCTGGCAGGGCCTGATCTCCCACGGTCCCGGCGAGGGGCTCAAGCCGGGGGTCAAGCGCTACCCCGGCAACTTCCCCCTCTGGTCGACGAGCCTCGCGCTCTGCGACCTCGACGGGGACGGCTGGCTCGACCTCTACGTCGGGCACTACCTCAAGCTCGACCCGGCGAACCCGCCGGAGTTCGAGATCGAGGACGGCGAGCTCTCCCTGCCCTGCCGCTGGAAGGGCCACGACGTCTACTGCGGTCCGCGCGGGTTGAAGCCCCAGGGCGACCGGGTCTTCCAGAACAAGCAGAAGCGCGGCTTCATCCAGGAGACGGCGCGCTGGCTGCCCGAACACGCGGCGGGCTTCACCCTCGCCGTCCTGCCGTCGGACGTCGACGGCGACGGGGACACGGACGTGCTCGTCGCCAACGACAGCTCGCCGAACCTCTTGCTCGTCAACGACGGCAGCGGCGTCCTGCGCGACCACGCCTACGAGGCCGGCGTCGCCTTCTCCGCCGACGGCAACCCGGAGGCGGGCATGGGCCTCGCCGCCGGAGACGTGGACCGCGACGGCCTGGTCGACTTCGCCGTGACGAACTTCAGCGACGAGTCGACGAACCTCTACTTCGGCGACGCGACGGGCTTCCGCGACGAGACCTTCCGCTACGGCCTGGGGAGCGCGACGCGCGCGCTGCTCTCCTGGGGCGTGCACCTCGAGGACTTCGACGGCGACGGCTGGCTCGAGCTCTTCACCGGCAACGGCCACGTCTATCCGCAGGCCGACGAGGAGCTGACCGGCACGAGCTACGCGCAGCGCGACACCCTCTGGCGCCTGGGACCCGAGCCCCGCGCCGTGCCGGTCGAGCCGCGCGGCGACGATTCGATCCTGGCCCTCGCGCGCGGCACGCGCGGCAGCGCCATCGGTGACGTGGACGGGGACGGCGCCCCCGACCTCGTGCTGACGACCATCGACGGTCCGGCGGTGCTCGGGATGAACCGGAGTGGGAAGGGCAACGCGCGCCTCGCGCTGCGCCTCTCCGCCCCCAAGCCGCCCTCCGTGCGCGAGGAGGGCAAGCGCTACACGCCCCGCGACGCCATGGGCACGCGGGTGGTCCTCGTCGCCGGCGGGGAGGCGGCGCCCTTCGCCCTCCTGCGCGAGGTGCAGACGGCCCAGGGCTACCAGTCGGCGTCGAGCCCGACCCTGCACTTCGGACTGGGGGAGAACCGGCGCTACGACTCCATCCGCGTCTTCTGGCCCTCGGGCAAGGTCCTCGAGCTGCCCGGCGGCAAGGCGAATCGCACGCTCTTCATCGAGGAGGGGCGCGGGGTCGTGCGCGAGGAGGTCTGGCCGTGAAGGCGGCGCTCGCCCTCTTCCTCGCCTGTCTCGCGACCTTCGGCTTCGCCCAGGACTCCACGCAGGAGTCGCGCGCCGAGCGCCTCGCGCGCTGGACCGAGGCGCTCGAGCTGAATCTCGAGGCGCAGCTCGTGCGGGAGGTGCGCGGCGATTCGCCCAGCGCGGCGACGCTGAAGACGGACGGCGCCCTGCTCGCCCTCTACGCCCGCGCCCTGGCCCGCACGGGCGAGGCGGCGGAGGCGCGACGGCTGCTCGAAGCGGCCGAGCCCTCCCCCGCGACTCGGTCGCGCGTCGAGCTCGCCCTCGCGCGCCTCGACCTCGAGCAGGACGCGCTCGACGCCGTCGTCTCGCGCCTGACCGACCGCGAGGCCGATCAGCCCCTGCGCTACCCCGACGAAGCCGACTCGTGGCTGCTCCTCGGCAAGGCGCTCCAGCGCCAGGGCGACTCGAGCGCGGCCCGCCCGCTCCTCGCGCGCTTCGTCGAGCGCTGGCGCCTGCACCCCGAGGCCCCCGCCGCCTGGCACCTCCTGGCGCGCGGCGCCCTCGCGGCCCGCCAGCTCGACGAGGCTCGCCGCTGCCGCGAGCAGGGCCAGAACCTCGCGACCTGGCACGCCTACCACAAGGCGCGCCGCTTGCAGATCCGCGCGAAGCCCGAAGACCCCCTCCCGCGCTACGGCCTGGCGCAGCTCTGGTCGAGCGTCGGTGAGCTCGAGCGCGCCCTCAACGCCCTCGCGCCCTGCTTCGAGCTCGACCCGGACTTCGCCCGTGCGTGGGCCCTGAAGGGCGAGCTGCAGCGCAAGCTCGGCGATCCCGCGAAGGCCACGGCGAGCTTCGACCGCGCCCTCGAGCTCGACGCGAAGCTGCACGACGCGCGCTTCAACCGCGCCCTGCTCGCGATCGTGCGCGGCGACGACACGGCGGCCTACTTCGACCTCGAGCGCCTCGTCCAAGGCGAGCCCGGCGCGGATCCCCGCTACCTCGGTGCGCACCTCGCGATGGCGCGCGTGCTGCGGCGCATGGACCGCGAGGCCGACGCGCAGCAGAGCTACGCGCGCTACCGGGAGCTCGGGGGCGAGGAGGAGCTGTAACACCCACCACTCATTGAATCATCGGGGGAACGACCCTCTCTGGAGCCGAGACTGCGACACCCAGCCGAGATCCAGGCTCATACCTCAGCACTGCCATCCCGACACCGTTGGGGTCAGAACTACTACCCCGCACCAAGGCCCTTGTTCCATGGCGCGTGAACTACCGCCAAGAGTGAACTCAAATGGCTGGACTACCCAATCTACCAACAGACAACCTCTACAAGTTCGCCACGGTAATCGGGACAGTCCTCATTGCCATCGGTGGCATCCTGGTTGGTCAGGCTGGTCACGTTGCTTACGACCTGGAGTCTCGAGTAGCGCGCCAAGAGAACAAGGTCGAGATTGAACGCGAGCTACGTGATGCCCTGCGGGGCAACCAAGGCCTTCTAAGCAACACCGAGCCTGAGTCCCAGCAAGAGATTGCACCTGCTACGCCAGGTGACAATACAGCTCACGGTCACCCTTCCGGGTCGGTCGAGACGGAGAGCCCTCAATACAAGGATGAGTCGGCTGACGACCCTCTCTATCAGCTCTACGCCGCCATACTCGACGACAGGAATGAGCTTGATCTAATCAGGTCCAAGGTTGGGCAAGCAAGGTGGCAAAGCTGGATGGGCATGGTCGTAGGCTTACTTGGAGTCCTGATCATGAGCTTCGGTATCGCCGCCTGGCACCGCTACCTACAGAGCATTCAAGACAAGCGGCTAGCCCTATTGTGGACCCGCGAGCGCCTGCAGCTGACTAAGGAGATCCGCGAACTTCGCGAGAAGGAACCAGTCGAGCCGGGAGACTGAGCCTCTCCCTGCAAGAAGCACAAGTCGAGCGAACACCCCAACGTCTGCATACGAATTGCCAGCTTACGGCAACTCCGCCAAGAGCGCCTCCGTCGGCTCCCGCCACTCCCCCTCCGGCTCGCGCTCGAGGTAGGCCTCCAGCGCTGCCTTGGCCGCGCGCTTCTCGTCGGCGGCGTAGAGGGCCTTCGCCAGGAAGATGTGCACCGGCTCGGGGAGCTCGAGCTCTTCTTCGATCGCCGTGTCGAGCACCTGACGCCAGTGGGTCGCGGCGGGGAGGTACTCCTCCTGCTGGAAGAGAACGGCGGCGAGCTGGCCGTGGACGACGAGGAGGTCCTTGTCGAGGCGCAAGGCGTGCTCGAAGCGCATGCGGGCGGTCTCGAGCTCGCCCTGCTCGTAGGCGGTCATTCCCTCGCGCATCGCCTCCTCGGCGGCGCCGCGCAGGACGTCCACGCCGGTGCCGAGCTCTTCTTCGGTGAGGCCGGCCTCGCGCGCGAGGCGGAAGTACTCGACGCCGCGCTCACGGTGGCCGAGGACGAGCTCGGCGAGAGCCGCGCGCTTGTACATCAGGGCCAGCTCGCCCCCGCGCGAATGCCCCTCGGCCTCGAGCTCCTCGAGGATGCGCACGGCGCTCGGGAAGTCGCTGTTGGCGGCCAGGGCGTCGGCGAGGAAGAGGCGCGCGTCGAGGTCGAGGGGATCGTGCTCGAGGCTCTTGCGCGCCTCGACCAGGGCCGCCATCGGGCGTCGGGCGGCCATCGCCTCCTTGGCGAGCAGGAGGTGCGCCTGCCCCTGGGCGCGGGCGGTGAAGGGGAGCTCGGGATCGTAGGAGAGGGCGCGCTCGAGCAGCTCGAGACCGCGGGCCGCGCCGCCCTGGCGCGAGAGCTCGACGAAGGCCTGCGAGCGCAGGAACTCCGGCGCGTTGCCGCAGGCCTCGAGGCCCCGGCGCAGCTCCTCCCCCGCCGTCTCGAGACGCCCGGCGGCGGCGTGCAGCTCGGCGGCGGTGGCGTAGACGCGCGGATCGTCGGGTGTCGCGGCGCGGGCCTCCTCGATCACGGCGGTGACGTTCAGGTCCTTGCCGCGCAGGGCGAGCCAACGCGCCTCCAGCAGGGGCAGTTCCGCTCCGAGGGTCGGTCGCGCGACCTCGAGCCGCTCTTCGATCTCCTCGTGCAGCCCGAGGTCGAGGGCGCGCCGCAGCGCGCGGGCGGCCTCGCTCTCGTCGCGCACGAAGCTGCGCTCCGCGGGGACCGAGCGCAGGCTGGGGGCGCCGGCCTCCTCGCTGCCCTCGACCTCACCTCCGCCGCAGGCCGCGCCCAGCAGGGCGAGGAGCGCGAAGGCGGCGCGCGAGCCGAAGCGAGGCGAGAGCGGACTCGGACGGAGGCGGATCATCATGTGAGGTCGGGGAGGCTCACCCGGGGACCGGGTCCGGAGTAGAATATCGCTTTGCGCGCCTCGACCGGGGCCCGAACTCCGAAGCATGACCCGATCCGACGTCGAGACCATCACGCGGCTGCTGCGCGAGGCCCGCGCGGGGCAGAAGGGAGCCGCGGAGGCCCTCTTGCCCCTGGTCTACGATCAGCTGCGGGGGCTCGCCGGGGCCCACTTCGCGCGGGAGGCGAGCGGACACACCCTGCAGCCCACGGCCCTGGTCCACGAGGCCTGGCTGAGGTTCGCGGGGCACCTCGACGGCCTGGAGGATCGCCAGCACTTCTTCGCCCTCGCCAGCCGGGCGATGCGCCAGGTGCTCACGGACCACGGCCGCGGCGCCCGGCGTCAGAAGCGCGGGGATGGCGCGCGGCGGGTGACGCTGCAAGGCGAGCTGGGGGAGCCGGCGGAGGCGGGGCTCGACCTCCTGGAGTTCGCCGACCTGCTCGCCAAGCTCGAGGAGCTGCACCCGCGTCACGCGCGGGTGGTCGAGTTGCGGGTCCTGGGAGGGCTCACGATCGACGAGGCGGCGGAGGTGCTCGGCGTCTCGCACGGGACGATCGAGGCCGACTGGTTCACGGCGCGCGCCTGGCTGAGGACGAAGCTGAAGCCCGCCTGAGGGACGGCGAGCCGCGAGAGTGGACCGGCCGGGGCCCCGCGCCTCGCGGAGCCCCGGCACGATCGCTCGAGAGGGAGTCGGGACGAATCCGGCCGACTCAAGGAGCCGGGAGGATCGAGAAGGCCCCCGACCCTCCGTCACCTCCTGCGCCGAAGTACGTCCCGACTCGGATCAGGTATTGCGCTCCCGCGGTCGCGGCGAAGGTCACCTCCGACTGGAGTCCCCCGCAGGCGTCGTCGCTGCAGGCGACGAGGGTCGCGCTGCCGCAGTCCGTGCCGAGGTAGACCGCGATCTTCGTGTCGACCGTCGTGCGGCCGCAGGTGCTCATGACGTAGCTCTCGGTCGCCGCCGGGGTCCAGCGGTACCAGATGTCGTGGTCGATCTGGGCGCCGAAGCCCTCGTCGCAGGCCGGAGGACCGTCCAAGGTCGCCGCAGCGTTGTCGAAGGACACGATGCAGAAGTCGCTGATCGGAACGGCGCCCTCGCAGGCGTCCGAGCCGTTCTCCGCGCCGATCTGGGTCGTCCCGTCCACGGTCCCCAGGATCGACGGCACGCTGATCGTGAGCGCCTCGTCGTAGGTGCCGGAGTTGATCGTCAGGTGCGCTTGCGCGGGCAGGACCGACACCGCCTCGCCGATCGTGTCGAAGGGCGCGGCGGGCGAGCCGTTCTCGGAGCCGGAGTCGTTGAGCAAGTCGACGTAGAGGTTCCCCGTCGTCTCGATCTCCACCGCCACGCAGGCGCGGTAGACGTTCTCGCGGTCGATGGACGGCCAGCCGAGGTTGACCGCAGCCTGCTGGAGCATGTCGTTCAGGTCCGCGTAGTCCGAGGCGGACATCAAGAGGTTGACCTGGGCCTCGTAGTAGAGGTCGGCCACCGCGGCGATCCCCATCGGGAAGGTGAACTGCCCGTTGAACTCGTCGCCGTCCGTGAGGAGGTAGCAGAGCTTGTTGCTGACGCCGGAGTTCGTGTGCACGCCTCCGTGATCGCCGGTCCCCGTGTACCAGTGCGGGCTCCCCATGCGGTCGGGGTCCGCGTAGGCCGGGGGGTGCGCCATGTTCCGGATCGCTCCGATGGGCAGGTCCTCCCCCATCAGCCAGCGGACGCCGGGCGAGTCGTTGCCGGCCCCGTTCTCGAGGTCGATGAACTCGCCCCAGATGTCCGAGAGAGACTCGTTGATGGCCCCGGACTCGTCCTGGTAGACCAGCTCCGAGGTCACGCCCGTCACCCCGTGGGTGATCTCGTGCGCCGTGACGTCGTCGGTCACCCAGCCGTCGCCGTACCACATCGTCCCCGGCCCGCCGAAGGCGTTGCCCATCGGGCAGCCGTACTCCGGGTACTGGCAGTTCCGGACCGAGGCGTAGAGGGTTCCGCCGGCGTCGTCGTAGCTGTCCCGGCCGTGGTGGGTCCAGTAGAAGTCGTAGCAGTCGCCGAGGAAGTCGTACGCCAGGTCGACGTCGGTGACGCCCGAGGGTCCTTGCCCTTCGGCGCGCGCGAGGATTCCGAAGGTGTCGGGGACGTTGTTCGCGTCGTAGATCTGGCGGTCGATCGCCGAGTGAGCAAGGGCGTGGTCTTGCACGACCTCGCCCCGCACGGCGTCGACGAGGAAGCGCCGCATGGTGCGCGGTCCCGCGCCGCCGGTCTCGAAGACCCACACGAGGACGGGCTCCCCGTCGAGGCCGAGCACCTCGGGCGAGAAGAGCTGGAGGCTCGGCGCGCTGACCTCCAGGGGCGTCGGCGACTCCAGGCTCGCGATCACCGCCGGGACGAACTCCCGGGCCGGGCGCACGTCGCCCAGCTCGTCGACGGCGGCGCGCAGGCCCTCGGGCCCGCGATCGATGTCGGTGATCAGGCACTCGACGCCGCGGTCGACGCCGAGCTGCACGATCACGTTGGAGGCGAACACGCGGACGTCCGCGAAGGTCTGCTGGAGCTTGACGACGGCGCGTCCGGCGGCGGTCTCGCGATCCTCGAGGGTCGCGTAGCCCACGGCGGGGTCGTCCGTACCGATCAGCTCGCGCGTCCTCGAGAGGAAGCGGGTCGCGATGAGCTCCGGCTCGAGGCCGGGGTCGGCCACGGGGAGCGAGCTCTGCGGCGGAGTGCCGAGGAAGCGCAGGAGGCCCGCGCCGGTGCGCTTGACGCGCAGGGCCTCGTCCCGCGGGGAGCCAGCCTGCCGCTGCAGGCCGCGCGAGAGCGCCTCGACGCTCTCGTAGGGCTCCGGCGCCTGGGCCAGAGCCGCGCTCGCGGAGAGTCCACCCGCGAGAGCGACGCTCATCAGGCGCATGGGATTCGATCGATGGCTGAACATGGTGGCGACTCCCCTACTGCAGGTTCACGAGCACCAGGACCAGGCCCGTGCCCTCGTCGAGGGCGGACATGGCCTTGCCGATCACCGCGCCGTTGGAGCGCGACTCGTCGGACACGCGCATCGCGTGCCCCGCGAGGGCGGCGGTCGTCAGCCGGTCGCCGGGCTGGATGGGGCCGTTCTCGGCCGAAGCCTTGACGTAGACGCGACCGCTCATGGCGACGGGCACGTCGCCGTCGAGGACGCCTTCCTGACCGAGCTCGAGGCCCGGCCGGATGCCGTTCGCGCCGGAGACGACGCCGGCGACCTTGCGGTCGTAGACCTCACTCGAAGCAATGAGCTCGCCCGCATTCTTCGCGTCGATCACGACCACCGTGCCCGGCTCGAGCTCCTCGGAGCTGTCGAAACCCTCGACGATGTCGGCGCCGCCGGTGATCTGGACCACGTGCACCTTCGCCGTGCCCGCCACGTCGAGCATCTCGGTCGGCGCCTTGCCGATGCCTAGGCGCCCGCCGGAGCCCGCCTGCGAGGACACGGTCACGTCACCGCCGTTGTAGTTGAGGTACAGCGTGGCCGCGTTGCCGTCGTTGCGGGCCATGATCTCGTTGTGGTCCATGACCAGGTTCGGCCCGTCGACGTAGCCGTTCATGATGAAGCCGTCGAAGCCGCCGGTCAGCTCGGCGTCCTCGCCGCCGACCACGTGGAGCTTCGAGACCGGCTCTCCGCCCAGCGCCCCAAGGCCGAGCTTGCCCGTCTCCGACATGACCAGCTGCGCGCCGACCGCGGAGTTGTAGAGCAGGAACTTGCCCGCGCCTTCGCCGTTGCCGGAGCCACTCGAGATCATGCTCCAGTCCGATCCTCCGGTGCTCGAGTTGACGAGGTTCAGCCACGTACCCGTGGGGCTGCTGCTCGTCACCCTCGAGGCGAACCAGTCGGAAGTGTTGATGTCGAAGGAGTACCCAGGAGAGCTCGTGCCGATCCCGACACGGCCGGCGTTGTAGTAGGCGGAGGATCCATTGAGTCCGAAGGGCGACGCGCCCGCCGGTCCGGTCGGCCCCTGGGGCCCTTGAGCCCCCATGGGCCCCACCGGTCCCTGGGGACCCTGCGGGCCTTCAGGACCCTCGGGCCCATCGGGACCCTGGGCACCGTCGGCGCCCGGCGGACCCATGGGTCCTTCGGGGCCGACCAGGCCGGTCGGGTCCCCGACCCACTGCCCCGAGCTGTCGATGACGGCGCTGCCGCCGGCGCGCAGCTCGTTGAACACGTGCAGCGTCTGGATGACGGCGTCCCCGGGCACGTCGAGGAAGCCGGCGAGGACGGAGGCGGCGTCCACGTCGAAGCAAGCCACGGTGCCGGTCACGTCGAGGCCGTTGCCGATGTGCACGAGCCCGCCCGGGTCGATGTTCAGCTCGCTGCCCAGGGCGTAGAGCATCCCGAGGGTCGGCGTCGCCGAGGCCTCGAGGCAGGCCCCGCCGTTGGCGTCCTTCAGGCTCTGAACGCAGGCCAGGATGTTCTGCTGCGAGCCGGCGGCCGCCTGGGTGGCGCTGCCGCCGATCGTGGGCGCAGCGCCCGCGGAGAGGCCCGCGCCGGCCTGGCCGCCGGCCGCGCTCGCGCCGGCGCCGGAGAGGCGCAGGTCGACGAGCTCGAAGCTCCCGCCCCCCAGGCCGTGCAGGAGCAGGCTGTCGGACTGCCGGCGCAACAGAAGATCCGGCAGGCCGTCGGCGTCGTAGTCGAGGCCGCCGACGGCGAGCACGTCGGTGAGCTCGCTCACGCCGGCCTCCAGGCTGACGTCCTCGAAGCCGCCGGGGGCCCCGAGGAGGAGCCGGCTCTCTTCCTCGCCGGCCAGGAAGAGGTCGGCCAGGCCGTCGCCGTCGCAGTCGACGAGCTGCGCCACGCGCAGGCCGTCGATCTCCGCGAGGCCCAGCTCCTCGCCGACCTCCGTCAGCGAGCCGTCCCCCGCGTTGCGGAACATCCTCAGGCTGCCGTCCAGGTCGACCGCGGCCGCGTCCAGGAGCTGGTCGCCGTCGAAGTCGCCCCAGCTGACCCGGGAGTCCAGGGCCTGCAGGAGGGCCAGCGGCGGACGGAAGGAGCCGCCGGGCATCGCCAGGCTGGGGCCGCTCAAGGGGCTCCGTCCGGTGGCGTGGGTCGGAGAGGTCATCACGAAGGCCGCCGCGAGGCAGGCCACGGAGGGGTGGAGTCGCTGGTGCATCTGGATTCGATTGCAGGGACGGTGGTCGACGAGGCCGGCCCCGCGGGTTGCGGGGCCTCGCCTCACCGCCCGGAGCGACGTCGAGGCGCGCGCTCCCCAGCCGATCTCGAGAAAGCTGCCGACAGCGAGGAATCGCGCGCCCGACACTCACCCCCCGCCCTTCCGGGGGGACCCGCCGCGGAGGTAGGATCCGCCCATGGGTCGCGTCCGCTTCGTCACCTTCGGCTGCAAGGCCAACCAGTACGACACCCAGGTCCTGCGCGAAGCCCTCGTGCGGCGCGGCTGGCGCGAGGAGGCCGAGGGGGCGGAGCTGGTGGTGATGAACACCTGCACCGTGACCGCCGAAGCGGGGCGCAAGGCGCGCCAGCTCGCCCGGCGTATCCATCGCGAGAGCCCGGCCGCCCGCATCGCGATGGTCGGCTGCCTGGCCGAGAGCGAGCCCGAGGTGCTGCGCGAGCTGCCCGGGGTCGAGTGGGTGCTGACCGGCGGCGAGGCCAAGCGGCCGGTCAACTTCCTGCGCGAGCTGGGCGAGGAGCTGTCGCCGGAGGAGCTCGGCATCCCCTACGGCATCACCGAGTTCCACGGCCACACGCGGGCCTTCCTGAAGATCCAGGACGGCTGCGACCTGGCCTGCTCCTACTGCATCATCCCGAAGGTGCGCGGGCGGTCGCGCTCTCGCGGTGCGGAGGAGCTGGCGGCGGAGGTCGGGCGACTGGTGGCGGCGGGGCACGTGGAGGTCGTCCTCTGCGGCATCCACATCGGGCACTGGGGGCGTGACCTGGGGCTCGAGCTCGTCGACCTCCTGCGCGCCCTCGTCACGGTCGAGGCACGCGGGCCGTCGGGCGAGCCGGCGGACTTCCGCCTGCGCCTCTCGTCGATCGAGGCCACCGAGGTCACCCCCGAGGTCGTCGAGCTCATGGCCGAGCGCCCCGACCGCCTGGCCCCCCACCTGCACATGCCCCTCCAATCCGGCGACGACGAGGTGCTCGCCGCGATGAACCGCTGGTACAGCGGCGCTGAGTACCTGGAGCGTTGCCTCGCGATCCGCGAGGCCCTCGACCGGCCGGCCTTCACGACCGACGTGATCGTCGGCTACCCCGGGGAGGAGGAGCGCCACTTCGCCCGCGGCCTCGAGCTCTTGCGCGCGGGGAGCTTCTGCAAGGTGCACGTCTTCCCCTTCAGCGCGCGACCGGGGACCGCGGCCTTCGAGGCCGGGGCCCCCGCCCCCGGGCCGGAGGTGCGCGAGCGACGCATGCGCCTCGGGGAGCTCTCGGCGGAGCTCGGCGAGGCCTTCCGGGCGGGGCTCGACGGCTCGCGCGATCGGGTCGTCCCCGAGGGTTCGGTCGGTCTCTCGGGGCGCTATCAGCGGGTGCGCTTCGACCTGGAGGACTGGCCGGCGACGCCGCCGCCCCTGGTGGAGGTGCGCCTCGAGCTCGAGCCGGGCGTGGACGACGGGCCCGCTCGCCTCGTCGGCCAGCCCTTGGCCGCCTCGAGGGACCTCGTCGGAGGAGCGCGATGAGCGCCGCCGACCCGCAGGCCGAGCTGGCCGAGCTGGCCGGCGCCCTACGCGCCGAGCTCGAGCGCCGGGAGCGACGCGGTCAGCGCCGGGTCGTCGTGCCGCCGGCTCCGGAGCCCGCGACCGCCGCCTCGGTCCCGCGGCCTCCCGGTCCCCCCGCGCGGGCGGCCACAGGAACCCGGACCGCCCCGGCTGCCGGCGGGAGCAGCCCGGCCGCCCAGGCCCCCGCGGCCGCGGACCTGGCGCGGCTCGCCGCCGCCGTCGCCGCCTGCCAGGCCTGCGAGCTCTGCCAGACCCGCACCCAGACCGTCTTCGCCGACGGGAACGGCTCCGCGCGGGTGATGTTCGTCGGCGAAGCCCCGGGGGCCGACGAAGACGCCCAGGGGGTCCCCTTCGTCGGCCGGGCCGGCCAGCTCCTGACCGACATCATCACCAAGGGCATGCAGCTGCGGCGCGAGGACGTCTACATCGCCAACGTCCTCAAGTGCCGCCCCCCGGGGAACCGCGACCCCCAGCGCTCCGAGAAGGAGACTTGTACCCCTTATTTGGACCGCCAGATCGAGTTGGTGGATCCGGCCGTGATCATCCCCCTCGGCAAGCACGCCTCCCAGCACGTCCTGAAGTCCGACCTCTCCATGGGCCGCATGCGGGGCCGGGTCCACGTCGTCGGAGGCCGCCAGGTGGTCCCGACCTACCACCCGGCCTTCCTCCTGCGCTCGCCGCACATGAAGAAGGAATGCTGGAAGGACATTCAGCTGGCGATGGCCCTTCTCGCGGGGAAGTGAGGGGCTCGCGGGCGAGTGAGGTCCGTTCCCCCGCCTGCCATCGCGGCCCGGTCCGCGCCCGGGGGGAGCTAGAAAGACGGAATCCGGAGCCCGGGCCGCGCGACTCGCGGAGGCGGGGATCCCCGCGACGGGCCGCTGGTCGGAGACCGGGTCCGCCATCGGCCGGGCGATTGGGCCGGTAACTGGGCCCGAAGGCCGGGGTAGCCCACCGCCGGAGCCCGGACCCGGCCCGCTCGGGGAGGGGTCTCCGCCGCCTTGCCCGGGAGGGCTGATGGCCAGCTGTGGGTTGGTTGACCACCCCTGCGGCCATCGCTATCCTCCCTCGCTCCTTTCGAGGACTCCCCAATCCAGGATCCCCCATCCCACCGCGAAGGACGCTCGCGCGACGAGCGCCCCACCGCCGGTCGCGCGTCGACCACGGTTGCAGGTCGGATGGAGGAGTCGAGCTGGAGGAGTTCGGGAAGGTGTCCCTGAGATCGAAGACACCGTCATCGCAGACAACCCCGAGCGAGTCCCGCCGCCGCGCGCCGGAGGGGGACGACCGCGCTCACGCTTCTCCACCCCGCAACGCGCGGGCGGCCCTCCCCCCTTCTTGGCCACCCGCTCCCGAGGCCCAACGCCCCCGAGGCACGAACCCGATGCGCCTGAGACTCCTCCTCCTGCCGCTCTTCGCGGTGGCCCCCGTCGCATGCCAGTCGACGGACTCCAACGACGAAGGCGAAGGCATCCCGGCCCAGCCCCCCGAGCTGCGGTCCCAAGAGTCCGGCGGCGGCGCGAGCCCGGGCAGCGAGGAGGTCGGCACCACCGAGGCCGGCTTCAGCACCGCCTCCCAGGGTGCCGACCTGCGCCAAGAGGCCGACCGCATCGCCCGCAAGCAGGACCAGCGCGCCTTCCTCTCCGGCGCCTCGATCGAGGAGGGCGACGCCCACCTCGACCGCGGGGACCTCTCGAGCGCGCTGCGGGCCTACGCCGAGGCGGTCGAGATCGACCCGGGCAACCAGACCGCGCGCGAGCGCATGCAGAAGGTCGAGGCCATGCTCGGGCACCGCTACGCGGTCATCGCCGACACCCTCGAGGACGAGGTCGAACGCGCGATGGTCAAGCGCGCCCAGGCCCGGGTCGAGGCCGAAAGGTATGACGTGCGCGGGGACGCCGCCCTCAACCGGGCCGACTACGACACGGCCATCCAGAACTACCGCAGCGCGGAGATGATCCTGCGCTACAACCCCCTCATCGCGACCGAGTCCCTCGACGAGCAGATCATCAGCGGCAAGCTGAACGCGGCCGTCGACCTGCGCGAGGAGGCCAAGCGACGGGAGGAGATGGAGGCCCTGGCGGCGGCCGAGGCGGCCGCGAACGAGGCCCAGCGCCTCGAGCGCCAGCTCTTCGAGGACAAGTTGATCGTCCTCTTCGAGGAGGCCAACCAGGCCTTCCTGAACGAGAACTTCAAGCGCTGCGAGTCCCTCTGCAACCTGATCCTCATGGAGGACCCGGGCAACGAGGCCGCGACCCTCCTGCTCGAGAACTCCCAGCAGGCCCGCCACCTGACGGTCGCCGAGCGCAACCGCCGCGACTACAAGGAGCAGTGGCTGCGGACCTTCGCCGACCTGGATCAGATGAACGTGATCCAGACCCAGCCGGTGGTCTTCGACCTCGACCGCTGGGTCGAGGTGACCCAGCGCAAACCCCTGGAGTTCTCCGCCAAGGACGACCGCTCCGAGGTCGAGAGCCAGGCGGTGGTCAACCGCCTCGAAGAGGTGCGCTTCGCGCCCCAGTTCGCCGGCGAGGACGGCGAGGGCTCGCCCCTCGAGGACGTGGCGAACTTCCTCCAGTCGCTGACCGGGGTGAACTTCATCATCTCCACCGCGGTGCGCGAGGAGCTCGGCGAGGAGGAGACCCTGGTCAACCTCCAGCTGCCCGAGTACAGCGTCAAGAAGATCCTCGACATCATCGCGGAGACCAACGAGTCCCTGCGCTGGAAGATCGAGAACGGCGTGGTCAAGTTCGTGACGGTCGACGAGATGATCGGCGGCCAGGTGCTGCGCATGTACGAGGTGCGCGACCTGATCCATCCGATCCCCGACTACCCCGGCGCGGACATCAACGTGCAGCCTTCGGGCGGCATCACGGTGCCGGACGAAGACCTCGAGGAGCGCGAGTCGAACGTGGTCACCTCCGACCTGCTCGACCAGCTCATCCGCAACAACATCGACCCCGAGTCCTGGGACGACCCCACGAACAGCCTCCAGATCAACGAGATGGGCGTGATGGTCGTGAACCAGACGCCCGCCGTGCACGAGAAGATCGGGCAGCTCCTGGCCGACCTGCGCGAGGCGACCGGGATCATGGTCGACATCCAGTCGCGCTTCATCGAGGTCGAAGACAACTTCCTCGAGGACATCGGCGTCGACTTCCGCGGCCTGGGCCAGCCTGGCCTCGGTACCAACGAGTTCTTCGACGACTTCGGGGACGCCACCACCCAGGCGGAGCTCGGCACGGAGATCGGCTCGGACCCGAGCCTGGGCGCCTACTACGACGAGGGCAACGACGGGGACATCAAGGGCCGCGTCGAGGAGCTCTACGACAGCGCCCTGGGCAACGACGAGTCGGTCCAGGCCGACGGCGGCCTGAGCTTCCAGTGGACGTACCTGAACGACATCCAGCTCGAGCTGATCCTGCGCGCGGTCTCCAAGTCCGAGCGCGTCGAGCTGGTCTCGAACCCGCGCATCCTGGTCTCGAACACCGGACGCGCGAACCTGACGGTGCTCAACCAGGTCGTCTACGTGAAGGACTTCGACGTCGAGATCGCGCAGGCGGCCTCGATCGCCGACCCGATCATCGACATCGTCGAGGATGGCGTGGTCCTCGACGTGCGGCCGGTGGTCTCCGCCGACCGTCGTTTCATCACCATCGAGCTCCGCCCGACCATCGCCGAGCTGACGCGGCCCATCCGCGAGGTCTCGACGACGCTCGGCTCCCAGGCCTCGGTGACCATCCAGCTGCCCGAGCTCGAGATCCAGCGCGTGCGCACCTCGATCCCGATGCCCGACGGCGCGACCGTCCTGCTCGGCGGTCTCAAGATCTCGGACAAGAAGGACTACCGCTCCGGCGTCCCGATCCTCAACAAGGTCCCCCTCGTCTCGATGCTGTTCGAGCGCAAGGGCAAGTTCATCTCGAACCGCAAGCTCTTGATCCTCCTGAAGGCGGACATCGTGATCCCCTCCGAGGAGGAGCCGACCCGCGCCGAGATGGGACTGCGCTAGCCGTCGCTCCACGACGGGAAGCGCCCGCGCCGTAGGTTCCGGACCGGACCCTCCGCGCCGCGGGCCGAGGGGAGGCCCCGACCGCAGGGTGGGGCCTCCCGCCACATCCTCCGCCTCGAGAACGGGGTGCCCGGCGCCGACTCGCCCGGGCCCGCTCGTCCGGCCTCGAGATCTTTCGAATCTCGCCGCCTCGTGCGTTGCCGCACAGTCTTCGCCGGGTACTGGCCCCCAGCGATCGACTCGCGCGGACCCCTCATCCTCCCCCCTTTCGTAGCCCACTCCGAGCGCCCCGCACCCGCCATGAAGAGCCGCCGTATCGCTCTCCCGCGCGACCTCTCCGCTCACGTCCTCCTCCCCGCGCTCCTCGCGTCCTCCGTCCTGGCGACGAACGACCCCGCCGGTCCCGGGCCCGACAAGAGCGAGGCCCAGATCACGGACGACATCGCCTTCGCCAAGGGCCTCGCCAAGGAGTGGGGCTTCGTCGACCTGGCGGGCCGGGTGATCCGGGAGATCGAGGACGAGGGCGTCTCCGCCGCCACCTCCGAGCGTCTCGGGGTCGTCAAGTGCGAGATCTACGCCCAGGGGGCCATCTCCGAGCGCGACCGCGTGCGACGCAACGAGCTCTTCGAGCAAGCGCTGGCGGCCTACGAGGAGTTCCTGCGGGACAACCCGAACTCCCCCTCCGCCCCGGAGGCCCGTTCGGGCTACATCAACATGTCGTCGGCCTTCGCGCGCTCTCTGCAGCTCTCCATGGAGGAGACCGTCGGCGAGGAGGCGGAGGCCCTGCGCGCCCGCCGGATGGAGGTCCTGCTGGCCGCCAACGAGCGCACCGGCAGCCTGATCGAGGAGCTCGGCGGCTCGGGAGTCCTCGACGACGAGTCCGAGGCCGAGAAGCGCGAGCGCCTCAACGTCATGATGATGCGCGCCCAGATCAACCTCGAGATCGGCCGCAGCATGGACGAGGGCATCGCCAGCTTCGAGACCGCGCGCCAGATCCTCGAGGACGTGACGGTCATCGCCGGCGAGGCCTCCCCACAGGGGCTGCGCGCCTTCGACATGATCGGGCAGGTCGAGGCCGCCAAGCGGAACTGGGGCGAGGCCGCGATCTTCTTCGAGGCGGTGATCGAGCTCGCGCTGCCCTCGGACGCGGAACTCTGGAATCAGATGGTCAGCGACGGCGACCTGACCCAGGCCGAGAAGGAGCAGCGCTGGCTCTTCGTCGAGCTCTCGACCGGTGGCCTCGTGGACGCCTTGATAGCGGCCGGAAACGTGCAACGGGCCACCATGTACTCGCTGCACATGTACAACACCCAGCGCCGCGAGGGCTTCAGTTACTCGGTCCAGCTCGGCTACCCCTCGCTCCTGCGCGTGGCCGCGACCTTGCTCGACGCCGGCGGGGTCGTCGGAGGACGGCTGAGCTCCGGCGAAGGACAGTGGTACGACAGCGACGAGGCGGCCATCGAGGGCGGCCATCGGCTCAAGCGAGACCGCATATCGACCACCGACATGGCCCTGCGCATCGCCCAGCAGGTCGTGAGCGAGAACCAGGGCAACGTGCTGCGCATCAAAGGCCAGAAGCTGATCGCGGACATCATCGGCCGCGGCGGCGACGTCGACCCCTCGGTGCTCTACGAGGCGGCCGAGGGCAAGTACTTCGCCAAGGAGTACCCGGACGCGATCGAGGGCTTCAAGCTCGTCCTCGCCGCCCTCGAGGGCGAGGACCAGGCGACCCGCAGCGAGCTCGGGCCCAAGACCTTCCTGCGCCTGGGCAACGCCTACCGGCGGCTGGAGCGCAACTTCGAGTCCGCCATGGCCTTCCGCGAGGGCTGCACGACCTGGGTCGGCGACCCGGAGAACGACCAGTACAACGCGACCGGCTACTACAAGGTGATGCAGGAGCTGATCGCCGTCGCCGGCGAGGACCCGGTGCTGAAGGGCCTCTACCAGGAGGCCGAGAACGTCGCCGCCGAGCTCTCGACCCGCGACCAGGACCAGATCCTCTACGACCAGGCCGAGCGCCTGCGGCGCCAGAAGAAGTTCGAGGAGGCGATCGCCAAGTACCAGCAGGTCAAGCAGTCCGCGATGGACTACGAGAAGGCGCTTGTCTACATCGGAGTCTGCAACTGGCGCCAGGGCGACAAGGACACGGGCTACGGCCAGCTCGTCGACTACCTCGAGAACTTCACCAACGACCCGGTGAACGCCGTCAGCGGCGCGAAGGAGCTCAAGCGCAAGGACGCGATGGCGACGGCGGGCTTCTACCGCTGCCTCCACGAGCACGGCACGCAGCAGTGGGAGAAGGTCATCGCCTCCTCCAACACTTACTGGCAGGAGCACCCGGACCAGTCGAGCATGGCCCCCTGGACCATGAACATGGTCGGCGAGGGCTACGTCAAGCAGGGCCAGTTCGAGGAGGCCAAGGGGATGCTGGCGGAGATGATGGCCAACTTCCCCGGCAGCTCGCAGATCCCGGCCCTGTCCACGAAGATCTACAACCGGCTCGCCGAGCTGCAGGGCGCGGAGGCCGACCCCGCGCGCAAGCGCGAGCTCCTGACCGAGATGGTGGAGCTGCTCGAGAAGAGCAACCAGAACGACGACTCCCCCTCGATCACGGCCCTGCGCAACGAGTCCAAGCACTGGATCGAGCTGGGCAACTGGGACAAGGCCGTCCCCGTGCTCGAGCGGCTGGTCACCAAGTTCGGTGACGACCCGGACCAGGCCGCGGCGATCGAGACCTACGTCCGTCCCGACCTCGCCCACGGCTACCTCGAGCAGCAGAAGGTGGCCGAGGCCCACGCGATCCTCTCGCAGCTGATGATCAGCACCGTCGCCCGTCCCTCGAAACGGACGGCGACGGACTACGCCCGCGCGGTGCTGGGTTGGGTCACGGGCGACGCCGCGGAGATCATCGAGGTGCCCGGCGCCGGGCAGACCGAGGAGGAGTTCGCCGAGGCGACCGACAAGCTCAATATCCTCGCCAACTCGGTGGACGAGAAGTGGACGTGCGAGTGGTACGCCCTCAAGTTCCAGCTGGCCTACGGCTACTACCGCTGGGCCACCGCCGAGGGCGGCCCGCAGGACTCCAACAAGGAGAACGTCGCCCAACAGCAGCTCTCCGCCCTGGTGCAGCCCCTGGGCTCCAACTTCAAGGGCGAGTCCGGGGTGCCCGGAGTGGACCAGACCTGCGACGAGGACCCCGAGAACGCCGCCGAGTACGGCGAGGACGTCCTGCGCCGCCGCCTCGTCTGGCTGTGGGGCAAGGTCAAGTGAGCGGAGCCTCGCTCCCCCCTGCACCCCCCATTCTTTTGGTTGTGACCCCGGCCCCCTCCCCTAGAATGTTCGCCCCTTCCGCCATGCCGCCCTCCTGCCCGTCCGCCCTCCGCAGCGGAGAACGCCGGGGTTCCGCCCCCTTCCGTCGTGCCTTCCCGCGCCTCCTCGCCGGAGGACTGATCGCGGTCGGGCTGCTCGCGAGCGCGCCCGCCTTCGCCCAGGGTGGCCGCAGCGACAAGGTTTACCTCAAGGACTCGTCGCGCCACGAGACGGGGATCATCACCGAGAACAGCCTGACGAGCATCGTCCTCTCGCGTGCCGGCAAGGAGAAGCCCATCGACGCCTCGAAGGTCGAGCGCATCGTGTGGGGTCAGTTCGGCTCCGCCTACCGCGACGGCCTGGACTACTTCGAGCGCGGCGACTACGAGAACGCGGCAGCCAAGTTCATCCTGGCCGCCACCGAGGACGAGCGCGAGGTGATCCAGGCCGAGGCGCGGCTCCTCGCCGGCACGGCCCTGCTCCGCTTCGGCGCCTCCGACCCCGCTTCCTACGTGAAGTCGGTCGAGGAGTTCGACCGCTTCCTCGCCGACTACCCCGACGCGCGCGGCGTTCCGCTGGCGCGGGCGCGCCAGGCGCGCGCGACCTGGCTGCGCGGCGGCGACGGCGACGCCGCGGCCGCGGGCGCCCTCTACCGCAGCCTCTTCGAGGCCGGCACCGGCGCCACTCCGAGCGAGGGCTACGACCGGGTCGCCTCCTTCGAGGCCGGATTGCAGGCCATCCGCGCGCTGACCGGCAGCGGCGACACCTTGGGCGCGCGCGAGATCGCCGGCGTGCTCTCGAGCGCCGTCGGCACGGTCCAGGGCGAGGCCGAGGAGGGCTCCGTCGAGGCGCGCCGCCTCGCCTCCCTCGCCGCGGAGGTCCAGCTCGCCGAGGGCTTCGCGCTCCTCGCGGGCGACCAGGCCGCGCAGGCCGAGACCTTCTTCGCCTCCCAGCTCGCCTCCAGCGCCGAGGGCCCCGCCGCCCGCCGCTACGGCGCGATGCTGGGCCTGGGCCGGGCGCAGCTCGCCCAGGGCAAGGCGCGCGACGCCAGCGTCCAGCTCGCGACGGTGGCCAGCATCGACTACACCGACCGCGACCGGTCGGCCGAGGCCCTCTTGCACCTGGCGAAGGCCCTGCTCGAGCTGGGCGACTCCGACGGTCCGGCCCAGGCGCGGCTGCGCCTGGAGGTGCTCACCGATTCCTTCGGCGACACGCCCTCGGCCACGCCTGCACGCCAGCTGCTCGCGTCCCTCTGATTCGACGAACACCGATCCCCATCCCTCTACCGTTCCGACTCCACAAGGAGCCCTTCAGGTCATGATCCTCAGCCAGGCCTCACGCCGCGTGGCGCAATTCGCCGCCCGGACCCTGCCCATCGCCGCCGCCGCGGCCGCCACCAGCGCCCCGCTCCTCGCCCAGGAGACGGAGACGGAGAGCACCGCCTTCGACGTCTTCACCAAGTCCGGCGCGATCGGGATCCTGATCATCGTGCTCTCGGTCGTCGCCCTCGCGGTGATCATCGAGAACATGGTGACCCTCAAGCGCGACAAGCTCGCACCGCCCGACCTCATCGACGAGGTCCAGGCGCTCTTCGACGAGGGGCAGTACCAGGAGGCGATGGAGCTCTGCGAGAACGAGCCGACCTTCTTCACGCGCATCGCCGGGGCCGGCATCACGAAGATCGGTCACCAGTTCGAGGTGATCGAGCAATCGATCGCCGAGATGGGCGACGAGGAGTCGATCCGCCTGCACCAGAAGATCGGCTGGCTGGCCCTGATCGCCAACGTGGCGCCCATGATGGGCCTGCTCGGCACGGTGGGCGGCATGATCAAGGCCTTCAACGAGATCGCCCGCTCCGGCGGTCAGGCGAACCCCGCCGACCTCGCCGTGGGTATCTCCGAGGCGCTGCTCACGACCATGCTCGGCCTGATCGTCGCGATCCCGACCACGGCCTGCTTCGCCTTCCTGCGCAACCGCCTGGTGAAGACCGTGATCGAGGTCGGCGCGATCGTCGAGGACCTCTTCGAGCGCTTCCGTCCCGACCACGCCTAGGTCTAGCCCACGGCGGCCACCGAGCCGCCCGACGCCATGAACCTGAACAAGCACGACCCCGAGACGGACATGGAGATGGACATGACGCCGATGATCGACGTCGTGTTCTTGCTCATCATCTTCTTCATGGTCATCACCGACATGACCCAGCAGGACCTCGAGGACCTGCAGCTGCCCGTGGCCGAGAACGCGGTGCCGGACAAGCCCGACAAGGACGAGTTCCGGCCCGTGGTCAACATCAAGGTCGACGGCTCGATCTGGGTCAAGCGGCGCATGTACTTCGACCCGGAGAACCCGGACGAGTACAAGGAGCTGCGCGAGTTCCTCTCCGACGTCGCGAAGCGGATGAAGCGGGACCCCGAGGACCCGATGAAGTTGCCCGACGAGCCGCTGCTCGTGCGCGCCGACATGAACACACCCTTCAAGCACGTGCAGAAGGTGATGGAGCAGTGCGGCTACAAGGGCATCCAGATCTGGAAGGTCCAGCTCGCCGCCTCCGAGGCGGAGAAGAAGGACAAGGACGAGTAGGCGAGGGGCGACCCAGCCCCCGAGACCCCCAGCCGGAACGCTAGGCGCCGAGCCCCCCTGAGCAAGACTGATTCGCCATGACCGACAAGAGAGTCAAGGAGATCGCCGAGGAGGAGCACAAGATGGAAATGACGCCGATGATCGACGTCACCTTCCTGCTCCTGATCTTCTTCATGTGCACCCTCAAGTTCAAAACCCTCGAGGGCAAGCTGGCCGCCTACCTGCCCAAGGACGTCGGGGTGAACAGCTCCGACGACGAGCCGATCGAGAAGGTCGAGATCACTCTGAAGGTCCTGGCCGAGGGCACGAAGATCAAGCCGCGGCGGGACAAGACCGAGCCCGAGGTCCCCTGGGACGGCACGCCGGGGACGCGCTACGAGTACGGGAGCGATCGGCGAGTCGAGTACTCCATCGGCCCCCGCAAGACTCGCGACCTGGACGAGCTCCAGCGGGTCTTGAAGGACCTGCACCTGGCGGACAAGGAACGTCCGGCCACGATCGATGCCCGCCCCGGCACCGTCTACGAGGACGTGGTCCACGTGCTGGACGCGGCGATGAACGCCGAGTTCAAGGAAGTCACCTTCGTCGGCTCCTACGAGTGAGGCCGTGAGCCCGCGTCGGAGCCGGCTGAGGGGCTCCCACGCGAGCCGGATCCTCGTCTCGCTCGACGCCTGGACGACCCCGTGCGGGCCCGCCGGCGGGCCCCCGGGAGGGGTGCGCGAAAGCGCGCGAGGAAGCCCGCTCCGCGGTCCCCTTCTCCGGCCCTAAGTCCTTGTCGGCGGCCCGGTTGATTCTCGTCTTGGGCTTTGACCGCCGGGACCGCGGCCTGGTATCTTTCGCCGCCTTCGAAGGCCCTGGCGCGCGTCGTCCTCGGGCCTCCGGAGCGCTCTACTGCTTCTCACTCCCCAGCCATTCCTGGGTCGTCCGGTCCGCGCGACGGGACGCCCGAGCTGATCCCCAGGATTCCGGTTGCCGCCCTCCCCCACGCGGATAGTCCGCGCGGCTCGTGTCGGTCCGGCCGGGTCCACCCCATCCCCACGAAACGCAATCGAGAGATCCCCGGTGCTCATGAGGAACTCCGACTCGAACATGTCCCGTCCCGTCGCTCTCTTGCTCGGAGCGGGGCCCTGCGCTCTCTTGCTCGGAGCCGGGCCCTGCGCTCTCTTGCTCGGAGCCGGGCTCCTGGGAGGCGCCTGCAGCACCGCACCGAACCTCGAGGACGACCAGGCCGCCTGGTCCCCCGAGCCGGCCGAGACGGCCCTGCCCGAGGCCGACCCCGGGGCGGCGCTCCAGAGCCAGGACCCGGGGGAGATGCTGCGCGAGGACGCGCGGCAACTCGAGCTGAAGGAACAGCGCCGGGCCTTCCTCGTCGACCAGCACCTCGCGAAGGCCTCCGGCCTGCGCGACCGCCTGCGCCTGCGCGAGGCGCGCGAAGAGCTGCTCGCCGCCCTGAGCCTCGACCCCGACCACCTGCGCGCCAAGCAGGACCTGGCGGAGATCAACGCGCTGCTCGGCGAGGACTACGACGCCGAGGTCGCCAGCGTCAGCGAAACCCTGCAGGGCGCGATGCAGGTCAAGACCCAGCAACTGCGCGCCGAGGCCGGGGACCTCCTGCGCGAGGGCAAGGTCATGCTCGCCCAGGGCGACTACGACGGCGCCATCGCCCAGCTGACGATCGCCTCCCAGACCGTCCGCTACGCCCCCTACTCGATCGACTGGGGCGGCATCGACTCGCAGATTGACAGCCTGCTCGAGCGCGCCAAGGGCGAGCGTCAGTCCGCCCAGGAGGCCAGCCTGCTCGAGGCCCAGCGCGCCGCCTTCGAAGAGCTGCGCGAGCAAGAGGAGGAGGACGTCGCCCGCAAGCGGCGCGTGGTCGACAACATGCTGAGCCAGGCGATCGACGCCTTCGACCGCGGCGAGTACGAGGACGCGATGTACTACGCCGACCAGGCCCTGCGGAAGGACCCCCGCAACCGCAAGGCGGAGGAGCTCCGCGAGAGCGCCTTCAAGGCCGGCCAGAAGCAGACGCGCGTCGAGTACGTGGCGCAGAAGCGCGAGCAGTTCAAGCGCTGGAAGGAGGAGCTCGAGAGCTACAAGATCCTCTGGAACGACACGATCACCCTCCCGGACCCCGACGACTGGGCGGAGATGACCGCGCTGCGCTCCCAGCGCCGCGGCCTGGACCTGGACGCGATGGACTCGCCCTCCGAGGCGGCCCTGCGCCAGACCCTGCGCGACACCCTGATCAAGCTCCCCCCCGTCGACGAGGAGGAGAACATCCGCGCCATCGTCGACATGATCCGGATCATGACGGGGCTCCCGCTGGTCGTGGACCCCGCCGCCTACAACGCGGTCATCGACGAGGGCATCCTCTTCACCTTCTCCTTCGAGAACGAGCTGACCGTCGAGCAGGCCCTGAACCTGATCACGGACTTCGCCGGTGAGGAGGTCACCTGGACCGTCCGCCACGACGCGGTGATGGTCACGACCACCGAGAAGGCCCGCGGCGAGAGCATCGTCGTCCACCACGACGTCCAGGACCTCGTGTTCGGCCTGACCGACTTCATGGGCCCGCGGATCAACAAGATCCGCCTGCTCGACGAGCTCGAGGACGACGACGGCGGCGGCCCCTTCGGCTACATCGGCGAGGCCCCCAAGCTGATCGACCCCGACGACCTCGCGACCATGATCCAGGAGAACGTCGACCCCGGCTCCTGGGAGGACAACGCGACGATCGAGAGCTACGAGGGGCACATCATCATCGTCCAGACACGTGACGTGCAGCGAAAGGTGGCCGCCTTCCTGGAGGGCCTGCGCAACCTCTCCTCCTCGATGGTCACGATCGAGACGAAGTTCATGACCGTCGGCGACAACTGGATCCAGGAGCTCGGCGTGGACTTCCGCGGCCTCGACGAGAACCCCCTGACCGACGTCACCAACGGCCTCGAGGACATGGCCTCACGCGGCCTGGACAACGGCGGCACGGGCTCCGAGGGCTCCAACGCCGCGGGTGCCCCCTCCTCCGGCTTCTACTACGACGACAGCCCGGACGGCGATTTCCGCGGCCGCACGGAGAACTACTTCGGCGAGGCCCTGGGAGACGCCCTCTCGACGATGGGCGGGATGACCTTCCAGTACACCCTGCTGAACGACCTCGAGCTCTCGATGATCCTGCGGGCCGTCGAGAAGAGCTCGACCTTCGAGCTGATCAACGACCAGGTGCTCTCGGTGCACAACACCCAGCGCGCCTACGTCACGGTCGTCAACCAGCGGGCCTACATCCAGGACTTCGACGTCGAGGTCGCCACCTTCCAGGCGGTCGCCGACCCGCAGGTCAACGTGCTGCACGAGGGCGTGGTCCTCGACGTGCGCCCTACGATCCACAACGACCGGCGCTACATCTCCCTCGAGGTGCAGCCGACGGTTGCGCGGGTGGTCAATATCCGGCGCTACTCCTCGACCCTGGGCGGCAACACCTCCCCGGTCGAGTTCGAGCTCCCCGAGCTCCAGGTGCAGAGCGTCTTCACGACGGCCCAGATCCCCGACGGCGGTTCGATCCTCCTCGGCGGCCTGACGGACATCCGCAACATCGAGCGCCGCGCGGAAGTGCCGTGGCTGGCGAACATCCCGCTGGTGGGCTTCTTCTTCAAGAACGAGGGCTACAGCGACGAGAACGAGTCCCTGATGATCCTCATCGAGGCCAGCATCATCGACGTGCGCGAGGAGATCGCCAAGATCGAGGCCGCCTACTAGCGGCCCCTCTCCCCTCGCGGCCGGGCCGGTCCACCCCCCGCGGGTGGACCGGCCCGGCTTCTTTCCCCGATACGGAGCCAGGAGAAAAACCGCCGCCCATTCGAAGGGGAGCGGCAAAGCCGCTCCCCTTCGAATGGGCGGTGGTTTTTGTCCTGGCTCCGTATCGGGGCTCCGTAACGCGTTAGGCTGGGCGGGGCCTCTCCCTCCTCACGAGCCGGAGCCCGGGTGCATGTCACGCCTCGACGCGATCTTCTTCGACATCGACGACACGCTCTTCCCGACGACGCGCTTCGCGGAGGTCGCGCGTCGGAACGCGGTCAAGGCCATGATCGCGGCGGGCCTCGAGCTCCCAGAGGAGGTCGTCTACAAAGAGCTCACGGAGGTGATCTCGGAGTTCACCTCGAACTACGGGAACCACTACGACCACTTGTTGAAGCGGCTGGGGCGCGAGGTCCTCGAGGACGTCAATCCCGCTCTCGTAATCGCCGCCGGGGTCATGGCCTACCACGACACGAAGTTCCTCGAGATCGCGCCCTTCGAGGACGTCCCCCCCCTCCTGCGGGACCTCCGCGCCTCGGGACTCCTGGTGGGCATCATCACCCACGGCTGGACGGTCAAGCAGGCCGAGAAGCTCTTGCGACTGCGCCTCCTCGAGTCCATCGACCGGGACGCCATCTACATCTCCGAGCAGGTCGGGATCTCCAAGCCCAACCCCAAGCTCTACACGCACGCCCTCGAGGCCCACGGCCTCGCACCCGAGCGCACGATGTACGTCGGCGACAGCCCCACCCACGACGTCCTCCCCGCCCGCGCCCTGGGCATGAAGGCCACCTGGTCGAGCCGGGCGGCCAAGACGACGCTCGAGGAGACCGGCGTGGAGGCGGACCACGCTGTGGCGAACTTCGAGGAGCTGCGGGGGGTGCTGCGGGAGGTCTACGGGGTGCCGGTCTGAGGGTCGGGGCGTGCGGCTAGCGGTTTCCCAGACAAGAGCAGGAGACCAGGAAGGGCAGGAAACCAGGAAGCTTGAATAGGGCCGACTCGCAACGGCCGCCATTGCGCATCGCTGTCAGTGCAGAAGAGAACCGAACGGCCGGAGCCCCTTCGGGGCTCCGGCCGTTCGGTCGTCTTTGCTCGCCACGAATCGCGGCGAGCGGTCTCGGCGGCAGTTGCGAAGCGGAGCCCGAAGGGGCTCCGTTCCGTCCGGGACGGACAGCGAGACGTCATGGCGGCCATTGCGAGTCGGCCCTATTCAAGCTTCCTGGTCTCCTGCTCTTGTCTGGGAAACCGCGGGCCCCTCTACCCCACCGGCTCCACGAGATGGCAAGCCACCTCGTGCGTCTCCCCCACCCGGCGCACCTCCGGGTACTCCTCGTGGCAGCGCTTCTCCGCCACCGGGCAGCGCGGCGCGAAGTGGCAGCCCTTCGGCGGGTTCATCGGTGAAGGCACGTCGCCGGTGAGGGGCACCCGCTGGCCGCGCCGACTGGGGTCGGGGTGCGGGACGGCGGAGAGCAGGGCCTGGGTGTAGGGGTGGCGCGGGTTCTCGAAGAGCTCGGCGGAAGTCGCCAGCTCGACGATGCGACCCAGGTACATGACCGCGATGCGGTCCGAGAGGTACTTCACCACCGAGAGGTCGTGGGCGATGAAGAGGTAGGAGAGCCGGCGCTCGAGCTGCAGGTCGCGCAGCAGGTTGATCACCTGGGCCTGGATCGAGACGTCGAGGGCCGACACGGCCTCGTCGCAGACGATGAAGCGCGGCTCGAGGGCGAGCGCCCGGGCGATGCCGATGCGCTGGCGCTGGCCGCCGGAGAACTCGTGGGGGAAGCGGTTGAAGGCGTCCGCCCGCAGGCCAACGCGCACGAGGAGCTGGGCCACCCGGTCCTCGAGCTCCTCCTTGTTCACCACGCCGTGCACGCGCAAGGCCTCCCCGACGATGTTGCCGGCGGTCTTGCGCGGGTTGAGGCTCGAGTAGGGGTCCTGGAAGATGATCTGGAGCTGCCGGCGGTAGGGCCGCAGCTCCCGGCGGGAGAGCTCGAAGAGCTCGGTGGCGCCGCTGTCGGGATCCGGGCGGTAGGTCGCGCGACCCCCCGTCGGCTCGAGCAGCCGCAAGAGCGTCCGGCCCGCGGTCGTCTTCCCGCAGCCCGACTCCCCCACCAGGCTCAGGGTCTCGCAACGCCCGACGTCGAAGGAGACCCCGTCCACGGCCTTCACGTCCCCCACGTGGCGGGAGAAGACCCCCTTGTGCACGGGGAAGTACTTGCGGAGGTCCGTGACCCGGATCAGAGGGGTGGCCTCGGCGGCGACGGGGGGGGTGCTCATGACTCGACCTGGAGCGCGCGGGCTTCTTCGAGGAAGTGACAGGCCGCCGTGTGCTCCCCGTCCTCGGTCACGGCCTCGAGCTCGGGCACCTCCTGCGCGCAGCGCTCGCCCGCGAGGGGGCAGCGGGTCCGGAAGCGGCAGCCGCTGGGGAAGTGGAAGGCGCTGGGGACGATGCCCTCGATGGTCGCCAAGCGCTCGCCCGGGGCGGCGAGGTCGGGCAGGGAGTGGAAGAGGCCGATGGTGTAGGGGTGGCGCGGCTCCTTGAAGATGGCCTCCACCGTGCCGTACTCGACGACCTTGCCGGCGTACATCACCGCCACGTGGTCCGCGGTCTGGGCCACGACCCCCAGGTCGTGGGTGATCAGGAGCACGCTCATCCCCTCGCGCTCCTGGAGCTCTCCGATCAGGTCGAGCACCTGGGCCTGGATCGTCACGTCGAGAGCCGTCGTCGGCTCGTCCGCGATCAGGAGCGAGGGGCTGCAGGCCATGGCCATGGCGATCATCACGCGCTGGCGCATGCCGCCGGAGAGCTGGTGGGGGTACTCGTCGACGCGCTGCTCGGGGCTGGGGATACCGACCTTCTCGAGCATGGCGATCGCGTGCTGGCGCGCCGCCTCCTTGTCGAGGCCCTGGTGCAGCATCACCGTCTCCATGATCTGGTTCCCGACGGTGAAGACGGGGTTCAGGGCCGTCATCGGCTCCTGGAAGATCATCGAGATGTCGTTGCCGCGGATCTCGCGCATGCGCGCCTCCCCGGCCTGCAGCAGGTCTTCGCCGCGGAAGAGGATGCGCCCACCGGCGTGGAAGCCCGGCGGCATGGGCACGAGGCCCAGGACGGAGAGGGCCGTCACGCTCTTGCCGCAGCCCGACTCCCCCACGATGCCGAGGGTCTCCCCCGGCAGGACGCGGTAGGTCACGCCGTCGACGGCCTGCGCGATGCCCTCGTCACCGTGGAAGTAGGTCTTGAGGCCCAGGACCTCGAGCAGGGCCTCGCCCTGGGTCTCCTTGTGCTGCCCGTCCCCCATCAGTGCTTCTTCATCTTGGGGTCGAGCGCGTCGCGCAGGGCGTCGCCGACCTGGTTGTAGCAGGTGATCGTCACGAAGATCAGGAAGCCGGGGAAGACCTGGATCCACCAGTGCTCCGAGGACTTCGAGTCGTTGATGAGCGAGCCCCAGGAGGGCATGGGCTCCTGGATGCCGAGGCCCAGGAAGGAGAGGGTCGACTCGGTCAGGATCCCGGCGGCCACGGCGAAGGCGCCGGCGACGAGCACGGGGGCCATGGCGTTGGGCAGGATGTGCAGGAAGATCGTGCGCGCCGAGGAGAAGCCCAGGGCCTGGGACGCCAGTGTGAACTCGGCCTCCCGCAGGCGCAGGAACTCGCCGCGCACCAGGCGCGCGACCCCGGTCCAGCGGATCAGGGCGATCAAGATCACGATCGAGAAGATCGGCGGGATCAGGTTCGGGTCGACGAAGGCGGCGGCCATCATGATCAGGAGCAGGGCCGGCAGACACAGCACGACCTCGATGAAGCGCGAGATCAGGAGGTCGATCCAGCCGCCGAAGTAGCCCGCCACGGCGCCGATGATCGTCCCGATGATCACCAGCAGGAAGGCCGAGACGAGGCCGACGGAGAGGCTGATGCGCCCCCCCCACAGCATGCGGGTCAAGAAGTCCCGGCCGGAGGAGTCGGTGCCCATCCAGTGACGGCTCGCCGCATTGCGCTCCGACTCGCCGAAGCGCACGACGACCGGATTGGCCGAGGGCATGAAGCCGGTGACCGCATCCGGCTCCGCGCGGCGGGGACCGCGGGCGTAATAGCCCTCCTCGTCGATCTCCGACTCCGATGTCCAGGTCGGGGGCCGGTACAGCTCGGTGCTATGAGCCTCGGCGAAGCCGTAGGGCACGGGGGGGAAGAGCGCCTGGGTCTCGACGATCTCGCCTTCGGTCAGCGCCTGCTTGTAGGGCGCCAGATTCAGGCTGGAGCTGCCGCCGACGAACTGACCCCACAGGAGCGCGCCCAGGAGGGAGAAGGCCAGGGTCGCCGCCAACTTCTGGCGCCGGGCGCGTCGGATGCGCTCGCGGTCGCCGCCCAGCAGGGCGCGGTTCCAGAAACGATTCCACAGCGGCCAGCTCATCAGCGCCAACCAGAGGAGCATGAAGAAGGACTCCCAGGCGGCGATCGACTCGAACATCGGGTAGCTGCGGATGCCCTGGAGCTCGAGGCCCACGGACTCCGTCGCGCCCTCGGGCTCCGTCGCCGCCTCGGGCGCCTCCGCCTCCGGGTCGCGCGCCTCATACTCCGCGCGCACGGCCTTGGCCTGGTCCTTGATCGCGCCGTGCTGCTCCTTGATGCGCTCCAGGTCCTCGTCGCTGCGCGCCTCGGCAGTCCCGGCGGCGAGGGCCACCAGCTCTTCGACGTCCCCCAGGAGCGCGTCGAGGGCCGCCGCCCGCTCCGCGGCGAGGTAGAGCTTCATGGTCGCGAGCTGCGTCTCCACGGCCATGCGCTCGTTCTCGAGGGCCTGGGCATAGCTGAGGTCCGAGCCCTCCGTGCGACCCGCCAGGTACTCCTCCGGCGTCTTCTTCGCGACGCTGCCAAGCCCCAGGGAGGCCGGGTAGAGCGTCCGCCAGGCCTTGTTGTACTCCGCGTAGTTGGCGGCCTCGAGCACGTAGGGCCGGTCGTTCGCGATCAGGGGGGCGTAGATCGCGGAAGCGTAGAGCAAGGTCAGGACGACCGCCGCGAGCTTGAAGAGTCGGTTGCGCCCGAGCTGGTCGAAGACCAGGTCCCAGTAGTCCTTGGAGTAGGTCGCGCCCCGCGGCCCGGTGGTCGGCGCGCTCTCCGCCGCCGGCTCTCCGTCCATCACCTTCGTCATGGCCTCAGGAGTAGCTGATGCGCGGGTCGACGATCGCGTAGGCGATGTCCGAGAGGAGGATGCCCAGCAGGGTCATGGCCCCCAGCAAGGTCATGGTCGCCATGATCACGTTGAAGTCCCGCGTGAGCAGGCCCTCGTACATGTACTTGCCCATGCCCGGCAGGTCGAAGACCACCTCGATCACGACGGAGCCGCCGATCATGATCGGCAGGATCGACGCGAAGATCGTGATGACCGGGATCAGGGAGTTCCGCAGGGCGTGCTTGAGGATGATCGCCCGCGAGCCCAGGCCCTTGGCCTTGGCGGTGCGGATGTAGTCCTGATGGACGACCTCGATCATGCCCGAGCGCATCTGGCGAGAGATGTACGCCAGGCCGCCGTAGGTGGTCACGATCACCGGCAGGATGAAGTGCTGGGCCATGTCCACGAAGTAGGGCCAGGGCTCCAGCTCGTCCGCGCCGCGGCTGTGCAGGCCGATCACGGGCAGCCAGCCCAGCCCCCCCTTCCCGAAGGCCAGGATCAGCATCAGGCCCGCCCAGAAGACCGGGACCGAGTACAGGATGAACAGGAGGAGCGTTAGCAGCTTGTCCAGCCGGGATCCGGCCCGGTTGGCCGAGAAGATCCCGATCGGGATGGCGATCATGTAGATCAAGAAGGTCGACATGAGCGCCAGTGGCAGGGTGACCTCGACCAAGCGATGCCGGATCTCGTCACCGATCTGCTTGTTCTTGTCGAAGAGCTCGGTGCCGAAGTCGAGCACGAGGAAGCCCCCCCAGGGGTTGCGGCCGTCCCCGCCGAAGAGCTCGTGCCCGTCCGGCTTGACGTTGAAGGGCCCCAGGAACCCCAGGTACTGCACGAGGAAGTTGCGGTCCAGCGCGTTGTCGCGCTTGAACTTCGCCAGGCGCGCCTCGATGTCGGCGCCGTCCTGGGTCATCTCCCCGCCACCCCCGCCGCCGATCCCCAGGATCTGCATGGCGGGGTCCCCCGGCGCGGCGTGCAGGAGGCCCAGGATGATCAGGAGGATCCCGAGCATCGTCGGGATCATCCACAGCACCCTGCGGATGATGTAGTGGAGCACTCGACCTGTCCTGGCCGGTCAGTTCTTCGCGAGGCTGGCGCGGGTCCCGGGGGTCCCCGCCGGGTAGTACCAGCGGCGCAGCGAGTAGCCGGGGGCAATCTTGAAGGTCTCGAAGCCGCGGATCTTCTTGTTCATCCCGAACTTCTTGGGCTTGTTCGAGGAGAACATGTAGGGCTGCACCTCCTCGTAGAGGTAGCGGTGGATCTCCTGCCAGATCTTGGCGCGCTTCTCCTTGTCCAGCTCGACCTGGCCCTTCTCGATCAGCTCGTCGATGTAGGGGTCACGGACGGCGCACATGTTCGAGCTCTTCTTCTCGGGGTCGCCCCACTTCGAGTGCCAGAGCTGCTCGGGGTCGCTCTCGAGGGGCGGCACCCAGGCCAGGTTGACGGCGTCGAAGTTGCGCTCGAGCATGCGCTCGAGGAAGGAGGACCACTCGAGGTTGCGCATCACGACCTTGATCCCGATCGCCTCGAAGGACTCCATCATCCTGAGCCCCAGCTTCTCCGAGGGCTCGTTGCCCGAGGGGTGAAGGAACTCGATCTCGAACTTGATGCCGTCCTTGTCGATGATTCCGTCCCCGTCGCGGTCGTACCAGCCGGCCTCGGCCAGGATCTCCTCGGCGGTGTCCGGATCGAAGGCGATCGGCTTGACGTCGTGGTTGTAGCCTGGCCCGAAGTAGTTCTGAGGGCCTGTGACGCGCTTGGCCAGGCCGTGGTACTGGGTGCGGATGTAGTCCTCCTCGTCGAAGGCCATTTGCAGGGCCTTGCGCACCTGGGGATCGGAGAGCTGCGGCCTCAGGGTGTTCCAGCCGGTGTAGCCGTAGGTCCCCGTGTAGTAGTAGCCCTTGTAGAAGTCCTTCGTGAAGGCCTCGCTCTCGGTGGCGCCCCCGAAGTATGCCTCGGGAAGGACCCGGTCGAAGAAGTCGAGCTCGCCGTTGATCAGCGCCTGGAAGGCGGCGTCATCGCTCTGGACGAAGCGCCAGGTGATGCGGTCCACGTAGCCCGCCTGGGCCGGGTCGTGAAAGCCCTCGAATCGGACGGCCTTGACGCCCTGGGAGCCCCACTCGACGACGCGGTAAGGACCGAGGCCGACCCAGTCGGTGTTGTGGGGGTTGTTGTTGATGTAGTCCCCGCGCTCGGCCTCGGTGAAGACGTGGCCCTCCTCGACGTGGGAGTGGAACTCCGCGTCGTAGCGCATGTTGTCCGGGTCCCTCAGGTCGTAGAGGTGACGCGGGACGATGCTCATCTCCCCCGGGACGCGCAGCGCGTGGAAGTACTGGCGCTCGAAGTAGAAGCGGATCTTGTGGTCGTGGACGACGTCGCCTTGCAGAACCTGCTGGAACTGGAAGCGGATCTCGTCGCAGTCGACCGTGGCGTTGTTGTACAGGTCCCAGCTGAAGAAGACGTCGTGGGCGTCGAAGGGGTGGCCGTCGTGCCACTTGACGTTCGTGGGCAGGTCGAAGGTGAAGATCGTTTCGCGCTCCAGGCTCTGCACGTCGTCCGGGGCGACCTGCACGCCTTCGGTGCTCGGGTTGCCCTCGCTGACGCCCTGCACTGAATAGCCCCCGTCCGTGTCGACGACATTGCCGTAGAGGATGTGGCGCGCCTTCTCTCCCTGGCCGATCTGGACCGAGGTCGGGTACCTGGACTCGGCCCCGTCCACGAGCACGATCTGATCCTCGGTCACCCAGCTCTTGCAGAGGCTCGGCTTGTCGTCCCAGTACTCCCAGTCCTGAATCGTGAGGGTGTCGTTGAGTTCGTAGAGCATCCAGCGCGCTACCGCCGAGTTCTCCGTCGCCCGCAAGAGCCCCTCGGGGAGGGAGGAGAGGTGCACGACGACCTCGCCGCCGTAGGCCGGCTGCACCGCGGTCCCCCGGTCGGGGTGGAACTCGTCCGCGGGCACGTCATGGGGCCCCTCCACGTCGTCGGGGGTCGCCGGCGCGCCGCCCCGGGCGGCCGCCAGCGGGGCGCTCCAGGCCAGCAAGAGGGAGGCGGCGAGCAGAGGACGCAAAGGCAGCCGTTGCGGAGAAGCCATGACGGAGGCGCGGTGGGCTCGGGACGGGATGGGGGTGACGACACGGGGCCGCCGAAGACTGCGCACGCTACCCGCTCGCGGCCCCCGAGTCAAGAACGCAAACCCTTACCCGAAACCGGCTTGCGTCATTCCAGAGGCCTGCATAGGCTTCCCGCGTGCCCACCTCCCCGCGCTCCGGCCGCCTGCGCCAGACCCTGGCCTTCGCCCTGCTGGCGGCCCTGGGGGCCCTGGCGCTCGCCATCGCCAGCTCCGCGCGCCTCGAGCCGGCGGACTTCACCCTCAACAATGCCGCCGAGGTCTCGACCCTCGACCCCGCCACGATCACCGGCGTGCCCGAGGGGCGGGTCATCCGCTGCCTCTACGAGGGGCTCTGCGTGAAGCACCCGAGGACCCTCGAGGCCCTGCCGGGGGTGGCGGAGAGCTGGGAGGTCTCGGAGGACGGACGCACCTACACCTTCCACATCCGGCCCGACGCGCGCTGGACGGATGGCGAGCGGGTGACGGCGAGGGACTTCGAGTACTCCTGGCGGCGCATGCTGCACCCGATGACGGCGGCGGAGTACGCGTATCAGCTCTGGTACGTGCGCGGGGCGAAGCAGTACACGCTGCTGGACGACGAGCTGGAGTACCTGGTGGACGGGGAGGGTCGCTCCCTCTTCTGGATTCAGGACCTCGGGGAGCGACGCGTGCGAGTCGGGCTCACGGGAGTCGGACAAGACCATCCCGTGTTCTCGACGAACGAGGACGAATTCGACGTCGTGCCCAACGTGGGAGACTGGCTGAGCCCCGGAGAGACTCTCGTGTACTGGATGCCCGGAGTGGAGAACTCACTTCAGGAGTTTGGTCACTATTCGTTTGCAAAGGACCTCCTTATCCAGTCGATCAACCCGGATGTCGGGTCTTTGATGGTCGAGCTCCTCCAAGACCCCTGCGGTCAGTGGCTCGTGGAGGGAGAGATGCACCCGGTCGATCTCGATGAGCTGCGAAACTCGGGTCAGTTGCTCCCTGGTGACGTCTATCGCGAACGCTTCGTCGAACCGAACCACCTCGGCCTGCGCGCCGTGGACGACGACACCTTCGTCGTCGAGCTCGACTCTCCCACCCCCTATTTCCTCGACATCTGCGCCTTCTACCCGACCTTCCCGGTCTCCCGCCGCTGCATCGAGGACGCAAAACGGCGCTGGCCCAACGACTGGGAGATCGAGTGGCTGCGGCCGGAGAACCTCGTCACGAACGGCCCCTTCCGGATCGAGTTCCGGCGGGTCAACGACCGCATCCGGCTGGCGAAGAACGAGCTCTACTGGGACGCCGCGAACGTCGCCTTCGACACGGTGGACGTGCTCGCCGTCGACCACCTCGGCACCAGCCTCAACCTCTACCTGATGGGCGAGATCGACTGGATCGATCGGCCGATCACGAACGTCATCCCTCGCTTGCTCCCGCGCGAGGACTTCGACCCCACGCCCTACCTCGGCTCCTACTTCTACCGCGTCAACGTCAGCGAGCCGCCCTTCGACGACGCGCGGGTGCGGCGCGCCCTGGCGCTGGCGATCGACCGCGAGGCGATCTGCACGAACATCACCAAGGCCGGCGAGAAGGTCTCCTTCGGTTTCTGCCCGCCGGGGATGGGCGACTACCCGCGGGTCGAGATGGCGCACGCCGTGGCCGAGTCCTTCGCCGAAGGCTTCGCGGCCGACGTCGAGCGCGCTCGAGAACTCCTGGCCGAGGCCGGCTACCCTGGCGGCGAGGGATTCCCGACCTTCGAGATCCACTACAACACCGACCAGACCCACAAGGACATCGCCGAGGTCATCGCCGACGACTGGAAGCGGCACCTGGGGCTCAACGTCAAGCTCCTCAACCAGGAGTGGAAGGTCTACCTCGACGCCCAGAACTCCCTCGACTACCAGGTCAGCCGCTCGGCCTGGATCGGCGACTACTCCGACCCCAACACCTTCCTCGACATGTTCGTGTCGGGCGGCGAGAACAACCGCACGGGCTGGTCGAACGCCGACTACGATGCGCTGATCGCAAAGGCCGCCGTGGAATCCGACCCCGTGAAACGCTTCGAGCACTTCGCGAAGGCCGAGGCGATCCTCCTCGACGAGCTGCCGATCCTCCCGATCTACGACTACGTCACGCGCAACCTCGTCAACCCGCGCCTCGGCGGCTTCCACGGGAACATCCAGGACGAGCACTTCCCGAAGTTCTGGTACTGGATGAGCGACGAGGAGCTGGCCGCCAAGCGCGCCGCCCAGCCCGCGGACTGGGTCCAGGTCGAGGCCCGGGGCCCCGCCGAAGGCAAGTACGCCCCCGCCCAGCGCCGCTGAGCGAGCGCGCCCCACCTCCGTGCTGCCCTTCCTCCTGCGCCGCCTCTTCTGGTTCGTCGTCACCCTCTGGGTGGTGGTGACGATCTCCTTCTTCCTGATGCGCCAGGTGCGCGGCGGGCCCTTCGACGGCGAGCGCTCCCTGAACGAGGCCATCGAGCGCAACATCCAGGCCCGCTACCACCTCGACTGGCCGCAGTGGAAGCAGTACCTGCAGTACGTCGGGCCCTTCAACCTCGACTCCGACGGCCCCGAGCTCCTCGGCGGCGACGGCACGGACCCTTTCACCGGGGTCCTGGTCGGCGACTTCGGACCTTCCTTCAAGTATCGCGACTTCACGGTCAACGACATCATCGGCCAGTCCCTACCGGTATCGGTCTCCCTGGGCCTGATCGCCTTGATGTGGGCCCTGAGCCTGGGGCTGACTGCCGGCGTCGCCTCGGCGTTGTGGCGCGGATCGAAGACCGACGTCCTGCTGCGCCTGCTGGCGACCGGCGGCATCGCCCTGCCCAACTTCACGGTGGCGGGTTTCCTCGTGATCTTCTTCGTCTTCCTCGTGCCGCTGCTCCCGGTGGCGGGCTACGGGAGCTGGCGCCACCTCGTCTTGCCGGGCTTCGCCCTGGGCGCTCCCTTCGCCGCCTACATCGCGCGCCTGACGCGCACGGGGATGCTCGAGGTCCTCTCCCAGGACTACATCCGCACCGCCCACGCCAAGGGCCTGCCACCGCGCCTCGTGATCCTGCGCCACGCGATCAAGGGCGGCATCCTGCCGGTCGTCAGCTACCTCGGGCCCGCGACCGCCGGCATCCTGACCGGGAGCCTCGTCATCGAGCGCATCTTCGCCATCCCCGGCACCGGCTCGCACTTCGTGAACAGCGCCCTCAACCGCGACTACACCCTCGCCATGGGGGTCACGATCCTCTACACGGTGCTGGTCTACACCCTCAACGCCCTGGTCGACTTCGCCTACACCCTGCTCGACCCGCGCATCTCGATGGAGGAGAGCTGATGGGGCGCGCTTCCCGAGCAAGCGGGGCGATGCGCTGGGACCTCGGCGGGCGCGAGCTCGAGGCCCTCGCGGCCGAGGCCGAGCGCTTCCGCGGCGAGAGCCTGTGGCAGGACGCCTGGCGGCGCCTCAAGGCCAACCGAACGGCGTGGTGGAGCCTGCTCTTCCTGGCCCTCTTCGGCGGCGCGGCGCTGCTCGCGCCCCTGCTGCCGATCCCCTCCCCCGTGCACCTCGACCTGCAGCTCGAACCCCAGCCCCCCGTGCCCCCCTGGGAGCTCTTCGGCGAGAGCGGCTTCGAGCCCGAATACTGGGAGCTCTCCTTCCTCGACGAGGTCCTGGTGGACCTGCGCGTCGCGATCTTCGGCGAGTGGCAAACAGGGCCCTGGCTCGGCACCGACGGCAAGGGCCGCGACATCCTGTCGCGCATCGTTTGGGGCTCGCGCACGTCGATCCTGGTCGCCCTGGCGGCCGCCCTCTGCTCCCTCGCCATCGGCGTCACCTACGGCGCGCTGGCCGGCTACCTCGGCGGGCGCGTCGACAACCTGATGATGCGGGTGGTCGACATCCTCTACTCGATCCCCTTCATCTTCCTCGTGATCTTCCTGATCACCGTGGTCAACGAGTATCGCACGGAGCTCGAGGACGGCTACGGGATCGACCGCGAGACGGTCTTCTACGTCGTCATCGGCGCCGTCTACTGGCTGACGATGGCGCGGGTCGTGCGCGGGCAGGTGCTCTCCCTGCGCAACTCCGAGTTCATCGAGGCGGCGCGGGTGCTGGGCGCCTCGACGGCACGCATCCTCTTCACCCACCTCGTGCCCAACGTGCTCTCGATCGTGATCGTCTACCTGACGCTCACGATCCCGGCCGTGATGCTCTTCGAGGCCTTCCTCAGCTTCCTGGGCCTCGGCATCGAGCCGCCGAAGGTCTCCTGGGGGTTGCTCGCGGTCGACGGCAGCGAGATGGTGAACCCCGTGCGCATCTACTGGTGGCTCGTCGTCTTCCCGGCTGGCGCCATGGGCGCGACCCTGCTCGCCCTGAACCTCCTGGGCGACGGCCTGCGCGACGCCCTCGACCCCAAGCTCCGGGGGAAGGACTGATGGCGCTGCTCGAGGTACGCGACCTCTCGGTCCGCTTCGACACCCACCACGGCAGCATCCGTGCCGTCGAGGGGGTCTCCTTCGAGCTCGAGGAGGGCGAGACCCTCGGCATCGTGGGCGAGTCGGGCTCGGGGAAGTCGGTCACGAACCTCGCGATCCTCGGCCTCGTGCCCCAGCCGCCCGGCGTCATCGAGGCGGGCTCGGTGCGCTACGCGGGGCGCGAGCTCTTCGAGCTCAGCCCGCGCGAGCTGGCCGCCCTGCGCGGCGACGAGCTGTCGATGATCTTCCAGGACCCGATGACGAGCCTGAATCCCTTGCTCACCGTCGGCGAACAGCTCGCCGAGGTGCTCGAGGTGCACCGGGGGATGGGCCGTCGCGCCGCGCGGAGGCCCTGCGCAGCTGCCCTCGGCGACGTCGGCATCCCCGAGCCCGAATCGCGCCTCGACCAGTACCCCCACGAGCTCTCCGGCGGCATGCGTCAGCGAGTGATGATCGCCATGGCCCTGCTCTGCGACCCGAAGGTCCTGATCGCCGACGAGCCGACGACGGCCCTCGACGTCACGATCCAGGCGCAGATCCTCGAGCTGCTCGGGGACCTGCAGCGGAAGCACGGAACCGCGATCGTCCTCATCACCCACGACCTCGGCGTCGTGGCGGGCATGAGCGACCGGGTGCAGGTCATGTACGCCGGGCGCGTGGTCGAGACCGCGGCGACCGGCGACCTCTTCGCCCGCCCGCGCCATCCCTACACGGCGGGTCTCTTGGCGAGCGTACCTCGCCTCTCGGGGGAGGGCAGCGGGAGCCTGCGCTCGATCCCCGGCCAGCCGCCGGACCTCGCCGACCTTCCGCAGGGTTGCGCCTTCGCGCCGCGTTGCGAGCTCGTGACCGAGAGCTGCCGCGGCGCGGCGCCGCCCCTCGTGGACGCGGAGGATCCGGACGCGCGGGGCCAGCGCGCGGTCGCCTGCCCCGAGTGGCGGCGGCTCGCGGAGACGACCTCCACCGCGGGAGGAGAGCGATGAGCGAGCCCCTGCTCCAGGTGCGCGACCTCGCCAAGCACTTCCCCGCCGGCGAGGCGACGATCTTCGGCGGCCGCAAGCAGCGCTTGCGCGCCGTGGACGGAGTCAGCTTCGACCTCGAGCCGGGGGAGTGCCTGGGCCTCGTGGGCGAGTCGGGCTGCGGCAAGTCCACCGTGGCGCGCCTCGTCGTCGGCCTCTTGCGACCGACCGCGGGCTCGATCCGCCTGCGCGGCGAAGAGCTCGCGGGCCTGGGCCCGCGCCAGTGGCTCCCGCATCGCCGGCGGATCCAGATGATCTTCCAGGACCCGTACGCCTCCCTCGATCCGCGCCAGACCGTGGCCTCGATCCTCGGCGAGCCGGCCAAGATCCACCGCCTGGCGAAGCCCCGCGAGCGCAAGCTGCTCGCCATGCGCCTGCTCGAGGCCGTCGGCCTGAACCCCCGCCACGTCAACCGCTACCCCCACGAGTTCTCCGGCGGCCAGCGCCAGCGCATCGGCATCGCCCGGGCCCTCGCCCTCGAGCCCGAGATCCTGATCTGCGACGAGCCCGTCAGCGCCCTCGACGTCTCGATCCAGGCGCAGATCGTGAACCTGCTCGGGGAGCTCAAGGAGCGCTTCGGCCTGGCCTACCTCTTCATCGCCCACGACCTGGCGGTGGTGCGCCACATCTCCGAGCGGGTGGCCGTGATGTACTTGGGCAAGCTGGTCGAGGAGGCGCGCACGAAGGAGCTCTTCGACACCCCGCGCCACCCCTACACCCGCGCCCTGCTCAGCGCCGTGCCCCTGCCCGACCCCGAGCTCGAGCGGGCCCGGGAGCGCATCGTCCTGCGCGGCGACGTGCCCTCGCCCCTCGCTCCGCCCCCCGGCTGCGCCTTCGAGCCGCGCTGCCCCGAGCGTGACGGGGTGCCCGGGGAGCGCTGCGCGCGCGAGGCCCCGCCCTGGGTCCCCGTGGGCGAGGCGGTCGCCGGGGCGCCGGCGCGGAGCTGCGCCTGCTTCCTGGAGTCGGCGCCGGAGTCACCGCCGGGGGCGCCGCACGAGGAAATGTCACCCCGGCCGTGACGCAGAGCCCCCGCTGGCGCGGCTTTGCCGCCGGAGTGCCCAGGCGTTAGCATCTCCGGCCTTCTCGCCCGCGCCCCTCCATGACCTCCGCCTACAGCACCCCCCACCGCGGCGTCCTGATCCTGGTGCTCGGGATCCTGGGCCTGATCTTCTGTCAGCTCTTCAGCCCCTTCGCCTGGATCATGGGCAAGTCGGACCTGGAGAAGATGGATCAGGGCAGCATGGACCCCGAGGGCCGCAGCCTGACCCAGGCGGGCATGATCTGCGGCATCGTGGGGACGGCCCTGATGATCCTGGTGCTGCTGATGTTGGTGGGATTCCTGCTGCTGGCGGTGATCGGGGTGGCCGTCGACAGCTAGCCGCCCGTGGTGAGAACCACGGACGGCCGGGCACGCTTGGGATCGGGCGGCGCCAGCGGCTAGACTGGCCGCCATGAGTACCCAAGCACCCCATCGCGGCGCCCTGATCCTCGTGCTGGGGATCCTCGGTCTCCTCGTCTGTCAGGTCCTCAGCTTCTTCGCCTGGATCATGGGCAAGGGCGACCTCCAGCGCATGGACGCGGGAGAGATGGACTCGGATGGCCGCGGCCTGACCCAAGCCGGCATGATCTGCGGCATCGTCGGCGTGGCCCTGCTCGCCATCGGAATCCTGATCTTCGTCGTCATGATGGTCTTCGGCCTCGCCGCCGGCGCGGCGGGCGCAGCCGGCGCCTGAGCTCCGGCGCTCGGCCCCACCTCGACGCGTCCCGCTCGAGGCTCCGCGGCGCAACGCTTCTCCCGAGGGCGGCCCCAGGCCCGCCCCTCCCCCGCTCCCCATGATCCGAGTCGAGCACGTCTCCCGCGACTTCGGGGCCGTGCGGGCGGTCGACGACGTCTCCTTCGCCATCGAGGCGGGCGAGGTCGTCGGCTTCCTCGGGCCCAACGGCGCGGGCAAGAGCACGCTGCTGAAGATGCTCTGCACCTTCCTGCCGCCGACGGCGGGGAAGCTCACGGTCGCGGGGCACGACGTCGAGGGCGAGCCCCTGGCGGTGCGCGCCGCGATCGGCTACCTGCCCGAGCACAACGCCCTCTTCGAGACGATGAGCGTCGCGCGCCTGCTGCGCTTCGTCGGGCGCGTGCGCGGCCTCGTCGGCGAGCGCCTCGCGGAGCGCACGGCCTGGGTGGTCGACCGCGTCGAGCTCGGCTCGGTGCTGAAGAAGCGCGTGCCCGAGTGCTCCAAGGGCTTTCGCCAACGCATCGGCCTCGCCTGCGCCCTGATCCACGACCCCCCCGTGCTCCTGCTCGACGAGCCGACCCACGGCCTCGACCCCCTGCAGGTCGTCGCCTTCCGGGACTTCATCGCCGAGCTCGCGCCGGGGCGCGCGATCCTCTTCTCGAGCCACATCCTGGCGGAGGTGGCGGAGATCTCGAACCGCCTGCTCGTCATCCAAGGCGGCCGACTGTGCCTCGACGAATCGGTGGCGACCCTCGAGGAGCAGGGACGCGCGCGGGGCGCGACCCTCGAGCAGCTCGTGCTCGAGCGAGTGCGCGCGGCCGCCCCCGCCGAAGGGAGCCCCGGCGTGGCGCCGGAGGTGGCGCCGTGAGCGCGCCGTCGGCGGGGCGCGCCGGCTGGGCGCGCGGCGTTGCCCTCGTCTGCGGCCGGGAGCTCGGCGCCTTCTTCGACTCGGCCATCGCCTACGTCTACTTGATCTCGGCGCTGGTCCTGCTCACCTCGCTGTTCATGAACGAGTTCTTCCTCACGGGCAGACTCGACATGACGCCGCTCTTCGACGCCCTCGGCCCGCTCTCGATCTTCCTCCTGCCGGCGATCTCGATGCGCCTGTGGGCCGAGGACAAGAAGTCGCGCACCTTCGAGCTGTGGATGACCCTGCCCCTGCGCCCGGCGCAGGTCGTGTGGGGCAAATACCTCGCGGCCCTCGCGCTCTACGGCGTGTTCCTGCTCGGCACGACGCCGATCGTCGTCATGCTGGCCTGGCTCGGCGACCCCGACCTCGGCCTCGTGTTCTCGGGCTACCTGGGGGCCCTCTTCCTCGGCGCGCTCCTGCTCGCCTGCGGCGCCCTGCTCTCGAGCCTGACCGGCGATCAGATCGTCGCCTTCGTCGCGAGCGTCCTGGCGGGCTTCCTCTTCGTCTTCACGGGCCACCCCAAGGTCGTCGCCGTGCTCGACGGCATGGCGCCGGAGCTCGGGGCCGGGAGCCTGCTCGCCGAGAGCGTCGCCGCTCTGCCCCGCTACGAGGGCTTCGTGCGCGGCCTCGTCGAGCTCTCCTCGGTCGTTTGGTTCGCCGGCCTGGCCGGCGTGTTCCTGTGGCTGAACGCGGTCGTCGTGACGCGCGTGCGGTCGTGAAGGGGGGCTCGAGAGCGTGAAGGGCAGCGCGCGCTGGCTCCTGCCCGTCGCGGGGCTCCTGGCCTGCGCGGCCTGTCTCTTCGCGGCCCGCCTCGTCGCGACCCTCGACCTGCCCCACTTCGAGCCGGGCCGGCGGCGGGCCACGCGCCTCTCCGCCGCCGACCAGGCGCGCCTGCGGGGCTTCGACGAGGAGATCCGCCTCGCCTACTACGTCAGCCCGCGCGAGGGCCTGCCGGCGCACCTCGCCCAGCTCGAGGAGCGCGTGCGCGACGTGCTCGGCGCCTTCGAGCGCGCCGCGGGCCCCGGGCAGGACCTGCGCGTCGAGGTCGTGCACCCCGAGGCGCATCCCGAGTGGAAGGCTTCCTTCGCCTCCGCGGGCCTCGCCCCCTGGCGCGCGCGGCGCGTCGAAGGCGACGGCTGGCGCGACGACGAGCTCTGGTCGAGCCTGCGCATCGGCTACGGCCCGCGGCCGGCCGCGGTCTTCAACGGCCTCGACCCCGCCCGCATCGACCGCCTGCAGGAGCTCGTCTTGACGCAGCTCGAGGAGCTACGCGAGCCCCGGCGGCCGCGAGTGGCCCTCGACGCGCCGCCGGAATTCGACGAGCTGCGCCGGGTCCTGGCCACGGGGGCCGACGTGATCGAGCTCGACTTCGACGCCGCGGCCGAGTTGCCGCCAGAGATCGACGCCTTCTTCTGGCTCGACGCCGAGGTCGCCGAGGGTCCCCAGCTCGCCGCCCTCGAGTCCCTGCGCGCCCGCGGCGGGAGCGTGGTCTTCGCAACCGCGAGCCGCGCCCTCGAGGAGCGCTGGAGCGGGGGGGAGCTCGAGCTCGCCTTCCCGCCCCGCGGCGAGGCCGCGCGGCGCGTGCAGACCCACTTCGGGCTCACGCCCCTCGACGGCCTCCTGCTCGACCCGCGCTGCGGCGAGGTCGCGCCCCCCGGCGGGCCCGGGCGCGACGCCCCCTGGCGCGTGCGCTCGACGCCCGACCAGCAGGACTTCCGCACCCTGCGCGGCCAGCCCAACGGGAGCCTCCTCTTCCACGCGCCCCAGGCCTTCGTCCCCGACCGCGAGCGGCTGGCGGAGCTGGGGCTCTCCGAGGTCGTGCTCGCGGGCGCCAGCGAGCTGGCGACGCTGCTCCCGATTCCTGCGGAGCCGGTCTCCGCGCGCGGCTTGCTCGCGCGCGAAGGCCGCCCGGAGCCCCACGCCGCCCTGGCGGTCCTCCTGCGGCCGGCGGATCCCTGGAGCGGGCGCCTGCTCGTGCTGGCGGACTCCGCGCCCCTCGGCGACGCCCACGCCTTCGACGAGGACGCGGCCCACGGCGCCTTTCTGCGCGTGCTGCTCACGACCTTGCTCGGCGGCGAGCGGCTCGTGGCGGGGCGCCTCGCGGCGGCGGCCCCCGAGCCCCTGCCGCCCTTGCCGGCGGGCGAGCGCGCCCTGTGGCGCTCGCTCGTCGTGCTGGGCGTGCCGCTCCTGCTCGCGGGCACCTACGCCCTGCGCCGGCGTCGCGGCGCGACGGCTCGGAGCGTGAGAGGGGGTGCGCGCAGCTTTCCGTTCGCGCGGGTGTTCGCCAGCGCCCTCCTGAGCGGAGCCGGCGTGCTGATCCTGGCGCGCCTCGCCCCACCCCTCGACGTCGACCTGACGCACGACGCTCGTAACCGCCTCAGCCCGGCGGAGCTCGAAGTCCTCGCGGAGCTCGCGCCAACGGGCACGGTCATCGAGCTCTGGACGAGCCCCGAGGAGCGCCTGCCGGCGGAGCTCGTGCCCGTACTGCGGGAGCTCCGACGCGCCCTCGCGCGCCTCGCGCGCGCCGCCCCGGGCCTCGAGCTGCGCGAAGGCGACCCCGCCTCCTTGCCCGACGCCGAGCGTGAGGCCCTGGCCCGCGAGGGCGTCGGGACCCTGACCCTCTCCACCACCCTGGCGGAGGTGCAGCGCCTGCACCGGGTCCACGCCCACCTCCTCCTGCGCAACGGCGAGCGCAGCGAGGTCCTGCCCCTGCCTACGCCGCGTTCCCTGCGCCACTGGCGCTTCCGCCTCGTCCACGCCCTGCACCGCCTGCGCTCGGGCGAAGCGAGCGCGATCACCCTGCTCGCCGAGCCGCCGCGCCTCTCCCCCGCCGAGGCGACCCTGGAGTACCAACGCCGGGGTCTGTTCGCGCCCCGCGAGGGCGACGCCTTCAGCGCCCTCGAGGAGCTGCTCGTCGAGAACGACTTCGAGGTCACCCGCGCCGACCCGCGCCGCGACCCCATCGACCCCGGCGGTGCGTCGGTGTTCTGGTTGCAGCCGCGACGCGACCTGCGCGACGGCCTCGCGCAGGTCGCCGCCCACCTGCACGCCGGCGGCTTCGCCCTGGTCGCCGGCCAGCACTTCCGCATGCGCTCGCGCCAGCTCGAGCGCGCGGGACTGCAGCAGCGATTCTGGCCCGAGCCGCAGTTCCTCGACCTCGAGCTGCACTATCTGCCCGAGCTGGGCCTGCGACTCGAGCGCCGCCCCGTCTTCCAGGAGCGACGCGGCTCCCTGCCGCTGGCGACGCGCGTCGACCGCGCGGACGGTCCGCCGCGCTACGTCGAGCTCGAGACGACGCGTTCCTTCCTCGCGCGCGCGCGCAGCGCCGAGGCCGGCGGGTCCCCGGCCGAGCTCCTGCTCCCGGCGCCGAGCCGCCTCGAGTGGGACGCGGACGAGCTGGCCCGGCGCGGGCTGGCGCTCCGCCCGTGGGTGCGCGGGCTCGGGCCCCACTGGAGCTTCGAGTGGACGGGCGGCGACCTCCCGGAGGGCGTCCTCGACGGCAGCGCCCCGGAGGTCGAGCACGACCCCGAGTCCGCGACCTACGCGGCCTGGATCGAGGGACCCTTCCCGCGGGCCGAGGTCGACGGGGAGGACGGGCTCGAGCTGCGCGATGAGGGCAGCGACTCTCCGGGGCGGCTGCTGCTCGTCGGCAGCTCCGCCTTCCTCGCCAACGACCTTCTGGGCCACGCGGACTACGACCACGAGCTCCTGGCCTTGCGCGCGGCCGCCCTGGCGGAGCTGCCGGCGGAGCTCGCGGCCTTCCTCGACCGCGCCCCCGGCGCTCCCGCCCTCGAGCCCCCCACCGAGGGCGAGCGTCTCCTGTGGCGCGCCCTCGTGCTCGGGGGCTTCCCCCTGCTCCTGCTCCTCGCCGGCGCCCTGCGCAGGAGGCGGGCGTGATGCGCTCGCTGCTCGTCGCGGCGGGCGCCTGCGCCCTCTTGTGGGGCGTCGAGCGCGGGCTGGCGTCCCGCGCGCCGATCTCATCCGCGGCGCGGCACTTCGCGCCGCTGGTGGAATCGCCGCCCTCCGCGGTGACGGCCTTCCGTCTCCATCCGCCCGGCGAAGCGGGAGCGCACCTCTACCGCCTCGAGGCAGGCGTCTGGCGCGTGCCGACCGCTTTTGGCGCCCCGGCCCTCGAGCCCGAGGTCGGGGCCTTGCTGGCGGACCTCTTGGAGGCGCGCGGGCAAGAGGTCGCGCGCCCCGAGCGAGGGTCGGCCTACGGCCTCGCGCGCGAGGAGCGCTGGGTCGTGGAGCTCTTCGGCCCGGGCACCGAGCTCGACGCTGAGGCCGCGGGCCTGCGCCTCGAGCTGGGGCGCTCCCTGCCCGGCGTCGGCGGCGGGCGCGGCTTCGCGCGGCGCGGCGCCGACGGCCCCGTGCTCGAGCTCGACCGCGACCCTCGCGCGCGCCTGCTCCTCCCCGAGGGCGAGCGCCTCCCGCCGCTGCTCGACCAGCGCCTCCTGGCCGGCGAGTGGCCCGCCCGGGGCCAAGGAATCGAGCGTGCCTTCGTCGACCACGCCGACGGGCGCGCCCTCGAGCTCTCGAGCGAGCTCCTCGGCCCCGCCCCCGGTCCGGGAATGCCCGCGCCCCGCCGCTGGTTCGCACGCGAAGGCGAGCGCCGCTCGCCCTGCCTGCCTTTCCGCGTCGCGGCCTGGCAGGCCTTCCTCTACCGCCTCCCCTACCGGGGGTTGACCGACCCCACCGCCGCCGAGCGCCGCGGCCTCGACCGGCCCGTGGCCAAGCTCACCCTGCTGCAGCTCGACTCGGAGCCGGTGGAGCTCGTCGTCGGCCGCTCGGCGGAGACGGGCGCGACCTTCGTGCTGAACTCCAAGACGGGCCTCCTCTGTCTCGTCGACCGCGCCGAGGCGGAGCTCCTCCTTGCGAGCCTCGAGGGCCTCTGCTCGAGTGAGATCGAGAACCCCTGGGAGGCCTGGCTGCCACGTTAGGCTGTGCGCGCCTGGGCCGGGATCATCCGAAGGGGCCCGCGAAGGGCAACGCGAAGGCGTGCCAGGTCTTGCGCACCGAGGGCTTCTCCTTCTTCTGCGCCATCACGATCACGTCGCCGTTCGAGCGCGCGTTGATGTGGCCGAGCAGGACCTCCTTGCCCACCTCGCGCGCGAGCTCCGTCGAGAAGACGAGCGGGAAGCGACCCCGGCTGTGGCGCGCCGCGGCGCCGATCGCGTCGGGCAAGGGGTGATCGTAGGAGCCGCTGTCCCCCGAGGAAAAGACCGTCGCCATGGGCGCGACGTCCTCGAGGAACTCGATCGCGAAGTCGGAAGAGCCGTGGTGGCAAGCCTTGTTGACGTCCGCCTCGAAGACGCCCGCCCCGTATCGCTCGCGCAGGTAGGCCTGGGCCGGCTGGTTGAGGTCTCCGCCGAAGAGGAACTGCCGCTGGCCGTAGCGCAGGCGCAGGACGATGCTGTTGCCGTTGACCGTGTGGGACTCCGAGGGCGCGGGGTTCGGGTTGGTCTGCGTCACGTCGTGCGGGTCGGGGAAGGCGCGCAGGCGGACCGAGCCCTCCGTCTCGGTCGTCAGCGGACCCAGGACCTCGAACTGGAGGTCCGGGCCGAGGTCCGGGAGCACGGGCGCGGCGCCGGCGGGGTCGCGCCGCACGAGCATTTCGAGCGCGTCCAGGCGCTGCGCGTCCGCCGCTTCGACCGCCGCCCGCAGGAACTGGGCGCAGACGTTGTCGTTGCCCGCCGCGGTCAAGAGGTCGCCCGAGGCGAGCAGAGCGCGCGCGGTGTCCAGGCCCCGCAGGTCGGTGCTGATCGAGCGCGTGCCGTCCTGGTGGTTCACGACGTCCCCGAGGTCGAGGTCCTTCCCGGCGCCGTCGGCGTAGCGCGGGAGGCCGTTGTGGTAGACGCGACCGAACTCGAACTCCGGATGCTCCAGCAGGGAGATGAGGCCGCGGTAGTGGTCGACGTCGAAGTGGGTCACGACCACGGCGTCGACGCGCAGACGCGCGGGGGGCGGGTTGCCCAGGTCCACTTCCGCGCGCCGCAGGCCGGCGAGGCGCTCCTCGAGCAGGTCGACGAAGCCCGAGTTCGGGCCCCCGTCCACGATCACGACCGCCCCCTCGGCCTCGACCAGGCAGGCGTCCCCCTGGCCGACGTCGAAGTAGAAGACCTTGAGCTGCTGGGTGAGCGAGGTGCGCGCCGCCTCGACGAAGCCCTGGCGGGAGTTCCCCTCGGCGTCGGGAACCGTGCGCGCCGGCAGGAAGCCCTGCTGGACGCCGTCGGGGTCGACGTGCAGTCGGGCGCCGAGCAGCAGCTGGGCGGCGCCCGCGCTGTCGCCGTCGTCGCCCGGGGCCTGGACGAGATAGGTGCTCGGCTCGGAAACGTAGCGGACCTGGGTCATGGGGACACCTCCTGGGTCGAGAGCAGGAATTGTGCGCGCCGGGGACACGCGCCTGCGGACTTTCCGCGCACCCGCTCCGTCCGGGGCGAGCTCGTGCGCTTCAGCGCAGCCCCTGCAAGTAGTGCAGGAGGTCGCGCGCCTCGTCGTCGCTCAAGGCCTCGAGCAGGCCCTCGGGCATGAGCGAGAGGCGGTCGAAGCGCGCGCTCTCGATCTCCTCCCGCGGGACCCGCAGGTCCTCGCGGTCCTTGCGCCGCAAGAGGATCGAGGCCTCGTCCTCCGCGGCCAGGAAGCCCTCGAGGAGCTCGCCCCCGGTCGTGCGCACGATCAAGGTCCGGTAGCCGGCCTCGACGCCCGCGTTCGGGGTGAGGATGGCGCGCAGGAGGCCCTCGGTGCCCTTGCTCCCGGCGCCGTCGAGCACCGGGCCGATGTCCCCGCCCTCGCCGCCGACGCGGTGGCAAGGCGCGCAGTGCAGGACGAATTGCTCCCGGCCGCGCGCGGCGTTGCCCGGCGCTCCGGAGAGGGCGCGGTAGCGATTGAAGGTCGCCTCCTCCGCGGCGACCTCCTCGGCGCTCAGGACCGGCGGCCCGTCGAGCAGGCGCTCGAGGCGCGCCGCTCCCGATAAGGGCACCTCGTCTCCGGGCAGGACCAACTCGAGGCCCGGGTGGGCGGCCCCGTCCTCCAGCGGAAGGCGGAAGCTCGCGCCGACCTGGCTCGCGCTGCGCGCGACGCTCCAGAAGCGCAGCTCGCAGAGCTCCCCCGCCGTGCCCGCTTCGGGACCCGTGCGCCCCACGGCGAGCTCCTCGTAGCGCACCGGCATCTCCGGCGTCGCGCTCTCGTCCAGCTCGCCGTTCAGGTAGAGGGAGAGGCGCCCGTCCTCCGCGCGGGTCAAGGCGAAGTGGTTCCAGCGCCCCGCGGTGACGCGTCGCCTGGCGATGATCACGTCGCCCAGCGGACCGAGCCACAGGCGCAGCCGGGCGTCGTGGAAGTTCAGGTCGAAGCCCCCGGGGCCGTGCAGCAGGCCGTCGCCATTCGTGATCCCCGGGTCGAGGCGCACCCAGGCCTCGATCGTGAAGGGCCCGTCGATCACGAGCTGCGTGTCGGCGAAGTCCTCGCGCCCTCCGTCGAGGCGCAGGACCGGCCGCGCCGAGCCCGCCGCACGCGCGCGCAGGCTCGTCAGGGTGTCGTCGTCGCCGAGCTGCTCGGTCAGGCGCGCATCCAAGCGCGGCCCGAGGACCGCGAGCTCGACGTCGTCCCGATCCAGGGCCGCGACGAGGCGTCGCGCGCCGTCCGCGCTCTCCACGAGCGCCATGAGGGCCGCGTCCTTGGAGCCCTTGCCGAGGACGGGCCAGAGCTCGAGCAGGAGTTCGAAGGCCGCGGGCGTGTCGACGCCGGCGAGGGCCCCGACGGCGAGGCGCCGCAGCTCGGTCTCCGGGAGGCTCGCGCTCGCGAGCTCGTGGAACAGCAGCGCATCGCGCGAGTCGAGCTCCACGAGCGCCCGCAGGCAGTCGAGGGTGTCGCCTCCTCCGTCGAGGAGCGCGACGACCTCGGGCTCCAGCTCGACGAGGCGCCGCTCGCGCGCCAGGCGCAGGAGCAGGGCGTCGCTCTCGACGCCGGGGCGCTCGGCACGCAGGGCCCGCAGACCACGCACGACCTCCGCCCGCAAGGGGCCCTCCTCCCAACGCTCCTCCGCGCCGGCGAGCATGTCGAGGCCCTCGGCCCGCGACGCGGGCGCGGCGATCCAGGTCGCCACCGCGCGGCGCACATCGGGCTCGCCCGCGTGGGCCGCCAGGAAGGGCAGCTCCTCCTCGCTCGGGGCCGCCCCCTCCGCCGCGAGCCAGGCCGCCAGGCGCCGGGCCCCCTCCGCGCCGCCCGCGCCGAGCAGGGCGAAGCGCCGGCGCTCCGGCGACGAGCGCGCGACGAGCTCGGAGTCGAGCAACGCGAAGACCGCGGCGGGCCGCGCCTCGAGGACGGCGCGCGCGAGGCTGCGCTCGAAGGCGAGCTCCGCCGCCGGGCCGCTGAGGGTCCGGGCGCCGTCCTGCGCCAGCTGCATCCACGGCCCGTCGGGCAGGGGATGCACGAAGCGCAGGATCAGCGCCACCGCGGCCGGCCCGAGCTCCGGGCTGCGGGCGAGGGACTCGAGGGCCGCCTGGCGCACGCGCGGGTCGGGGTCGTCGGGGCTCCAGGCGAGGTGGCGCGCCAAGACGTCGCTCGGGAGCCGCAGCTCGGCGAAGAGGCGCGCCGCCTCCCGGCGCAGGGCGTAGGACTCGCCTCCCGCGAGCTCGTCGAGGAGCGCCGGCGCGACGGCGTCGAGATCCTGCAGGCACCACAGGGCCAGGACGCGCTCACGCACGCGGGCGCCCTCGTCGCGGGCCAAGGCCTCGAGGGGTGCCGCGAGGCGCGTCAGACCGCGCTCTCCGATCTGGTGCCAAGCGGCGCGCGCGGTCCAGGTCGAGCCGGAGCGCAGCAGCTCGACCAGCTCGTCGTCCTCGGCGGCGCTGACGTCGACGGGCGCGCGCCGCGCCTGGCTCGCGTGGCGGATGCGCCAGATGCGGCTGCTCTCCCGGTCGCGGCTGGGGTGATCGCGCGGTACCTCGTTGTGGGAGATGATCGGGTTGTACCAGTCCACCACGTAGAGGCAGCCGTCGGGGCCGAAGTGGATCGCCACCGGCCGGAAGTTCGTGTCCTCCGAGGTCAACAGGTCGCGCTTGCGCTCGAGCACGACGCGGCCAGGCTCTGCCTCGTCGCGGGTGGCGTGGATGGCCTGGATCGCGCTGATGATCGGGTTGGCGAGGAAGAAGGTCTCGTTCCAGGGGGCGGGAAAACCCGGGTCGTCCTCCGAGAGGGCCAGACCGCTCAGCCCCGAGCCCCCCATCGAGAAGTCCGCGTAGGACGGGTGCCAGGGCGAGTGCGGATGGAAGCGGTCCATCCCGATGCCCGGGTAGGAGCGCCCGTGCTCGAAGGGCACGAGCGGGAAGCCCAGGTCGTTCGCCTCCTGGATCCACTTGTCCCCCCGGCGGTCGAGCACGAAGCCCCAGATGTTGTTCAGCCCGATGCCGACCACCTCGAAGCTCGAGCCGTCGCTCTGGAAGCGCCCGAGCTTGCACTTGTCGAAGGACACCTCGACCCCCTCCTTCGTGCGCACGAGGGAAGAGTTGAAGGCCCCCTGCGCGAGGTAGACCCAGCCCCCCGGCGCGCGCACGAATCGGTGCGGCAAGAGGTGCGAGTCCTGGATGCCGAAGCCCGTCAGCACGACCTCGCGGGAATCCGCGCGACCGTCACCGTCCTCGTCCGCGAGCCGCAGGATGTCCGGGCCCATGCCGAGCAGGACGTCCTCCGAGCGCGGGAGGATCGCCATCGGGATGAAGAGGCCGTCCGCGAAGACCCGCGGCTCATGGGGCCCTTCTCTCCAGACGTCGTCGAAGACGAGCACGCGGTCACGCCCCCCCGCCGCGTAGAGCTCGGCCACGCCCTCGGTCTCGTTGGCGTCGATCGGGTACTCCACCGCCGTGATGGCCCACATGCGCCCCGCGTCGTCGAAGGCGACGTCGACCACCTTGTCCACGAGGGGGTCGGAGGTGACGAGTTCGACCTCGAAGCCCTCGAGCAGGTGGAAGCCGGCCTGCTCCTCCGCCGCGCTGCGCACGGGAGCCTGCCCCTGACCCGCGACGCTCGCGAGCTGGTCGTGGCGCCGCCAGGTCATCGCCCCGGGCGTGTCGGGCAGCACGCGCACGCGCGGGTCGCGCAGCTCGACGCGCACGTGATGTCCGCCGTGCACCTGGATGCCGATCTGCCCGTCCAGGGGCAGGCCGCCCTCGACCTCGGTGTAGTCCAGGGCCGCCACGCCGTTGATCCAGCTACGGATGCGCGGGCCCTCGGCCAGGATGCGGTAGTCGTTCCAGCCCTCGGGGCGCACGGCGGCGGCCAGGGCCTCGGGGTCGACGGGCTCGCCGATCACGCGGTTGCGACGGCTCTCGTCGTAGAGCTTGCCCCACCAGCCTTCCCCCACGTCCACCTGGTAGCCGCGCATCTCGTGCGATCCCTCGACGCGGGTGCTGCGGATCTGGATTCCCGAGTTGACCAGGCCCCCCGAGCCCTCGAGGCGGATGGAGAGGCGAAGCTCGAAGTTCTGGAAGGAGCGCTTCGAGACGAGGAAGGTGTTGCGCGGGACGGGCTCCTCCAGGGAGCCGCCGCGGATGGCGCCCCCTGCGACGCCCCACCAGGCCGCGTCCTCCTCGAGGGCGTCCCAGCCCGCGAGGCTCTCGCCGTCGAAGAGGGGCTCGAAGCCCTCCTCTTGGGCGCGGGCCAGGGGGAACAGGAGCAGCAGGGCGACCGCGATCGGCAGGGCCCGCAGAGGGTCGGGGATCGGCATCGCGTCGCGGGAGCGCAGGATCAAACCTCGAAGTCGAAGACCACCAGGCGCTCGAGGCGCGGGACGACCACCTCCTTGACCTCCTCGTGCACCGGGTGCGGCAGGTAGGCGTCCCGCGCCGCGGCGCTCTCGAAGGTCATGATGAAGCCGTGGGTGAAGCCGTCGTTGAGCCCTTCGTCGCTGGCGTAGGGACCGTGGATGAAGTCGACGAGGCCGGGGATGCGCCCCTGCATGGAGCTCAGCGCCGCGAAGCACTGGTCGATCTCGGCCTGGCTCACGGAGTCGCGGAACTGGAAGACGCCGATGTGCTTGACCTGCGACATGGAAGGAGTGGGTCGGGGGTTCAGCGGGACGCGCCCGCGCGGAGGTTTTCCAGGAGCGCCTGTGCGCAGGCTCGTGCGAAAGCCGGGTCGTTGATCTCCAGCTCGAATGACTGGACGGTGATGCGCGGGTCGAGGTGCTCGACCAGGGCGCCGAAGAGCGCCTCGTCCGCCGCCGGGTCGTGGAAGGGCTGACCCGCGGCGCTGATCACGCTGATGGCCTTCGTGGGCAGGAGCACGCTGACGGGCGCCCGGTAGGCGTTCACCTTCTCCGCCAGGATGCGCCCGAGCTCTCGGCACTCCTCGGCGGTCGTGCGCATCAGCGTCACCTGCGGGTTGTGCACGTAGAATCCGCGGCCGTCGAAGCGCTCGGGCACCGAGTCCCGCTCGCCGAAGTTGACCATGTCGAGGCAGCCCGGCACGACGACCGCCGGCACGCGGGCCTTCGCCGCCGCGTCGAGGCGCTCGGGGCCCGCGGAGAGCACGCCCCCCACCAGCTCGTCGGCCCACTCGGTGGTGGTGACGTCGAGCACGCCCTCCACCATCCCGCTCTCGATCAAGGACTCCATCGCGCGCCCCCCCGAGCCCGTGGCGTGGAACACGAGCACCTCGTAGCCCGCCTCCTCCAGCACGGGGACGGCGGCCTTCACGCAGTCGGTGGTGTTGCCGAACATGCTCGCGACGAGCAGCGGTCGCCCCCCCTCCCGCTCGACCTCCGCCTCGACCATGCCGCAGATCGCGCCGGCGGCGCGGGCGAAGATCGTGCGCGAGAGGCGGTTCAGCCCGGCCACGTCCACGACGCTCGGGATCATCGCGATGTCCTTCGTGCCGAGGTAGGGCGCCGTGTTCCCGCTGGCGAGGGTCGAGACCATCACCTTGGGGAAGCCGACGGGCAGGGCCCGCATGGCGGCCGTCGCGATGGCGGTGCCCCCGCCCCCGCCGAGGGAGATGATCCCGTCGATGCGCCCCTCGGCCTGCAAGCGGGCGACGAGGCGCGGCGCCGCCTCGGCCATGGCTCCGACGCACTCGCCGCGGTCCCGGCGAGCGGCCAGGGCTTCCAAGTCGACGCCGGCCGCGGCGGCCACCTCTGCACTGCCCACCTCGACGGGGACCTGAGGGGGGCCGCCGGTGCCCACGTCGATGCGCAGGACCCCGTGTCCGCGCGCGACCAGACAGCGGGCGAGGAACTCGTGCTCGTGTCCCTTGGAGTCGAAGGTGCCGAGGACTGCGATGGTCGCCATGGTCGCTCAGGGGCCTGCCCGGGCTCGTGCAAGGAGCCGGGCTTGGGCCGGGGACATCCTCCCCGCTACCCTCCCTCAGGTCCATGCCGAACACCCGATCGGACATCCGAGAGCCAGCGGTCCTGGAACGCGCGCCCAGGAAGGTCGCCCTCTTCGTCACCTGCCTCGTCGAGGACTTTCGCCCCGAGGTCGGCCTGGCGACGGTCGACGTGCTGGAGCGCGCGGGCTGCGAGGTCGGCTTCGACCCGCGCCAGACCTGCTGCGCGCAGCCGGCCTTCAACTCCGGCTTCCACGACGAGGCGCGGCGCGTGGCGCGCCACACGGTCGAGGTCCTCGAGGCGGCCGAGGCCGTGGTCCTGCCCTCGGGATCCTGCGCGGCGATGACTCGGCACTGGGCCACCCTCTTCGAGGGCGAGCCCGAGTGGAGCGGGCGCGCTCGGCGCGTGGCGGCGCGTTGCCACGAGCTCTCCTCCTTCCTCGTCCGCGTCCTGGGCCGGACGGAACTCGGGGCTCGCTTCACGGGGCGGGTGAGCTGGCACGACGCCTGCCACGGCCTGCGCGAGCTCGAGCTCGACGCCGAGCCGCGGGCGTTGCTCGAGGCCGTCGAGGGGCTGGAACTGGTCGAGGCCCAGGGCGCCCGGCGCTGCTGCGGCTTCGGCGGCACCTTCAGCGTGAAGTTCCCGGAGCTCTCCGTCGCCATGCTCGACCGCAAGCTCGAGGGGCTCGCGGCCGCCGGGGTCGACGCGGTCGTGTCAGGCGACATCTCCTGCTTGATGCAGATCGAGGGACGGCTCGCGCGCCGGGGCTCTCCCCTGCAAGCCCTGCACTTGGCCGAGGTCCTGGCGGGCGGGGCGCCGTGAGCGGCGCGCAGTTCCCCGCCAACGCGCGCCGAGCCCTGCGCGACGACGGGCTCCGCCGCGCATTGCGCAAGGCCACCGGGACGATCCACGAGCGCCGCGACGCTGCCGTCGAGGCCGTCCCCGATTGGTCGGCCCTGCGCGCGAGCGCCAAGGCGATCAAGGCGGCCACCCTGGCGCGCCTCGACCACCACCTCGAGGAGTTCGAGCGCCACGCGACGGCGCGCGGCACGCAAGTGCACTGGGCGCGGGACGGCGAGGAGGCGAACCGTATCGTCGCGGACCTCGCCCGGCGCCTCGGAGCACGGCAGGTGGTCAAGTCCAAGTCGATGACGACGGAGGAGATCCACCTCAACCGGCACCTGGAGGGCGAGGGCCTGACCGTCGTCGAGACGGACCTCGGCGAGCGCATCGTGCAGCTGGCCGGAGAGACGCCCTCGCACATCATCGTGCCGGCCATCCACAAGAGCCGCGCGGACATCGGCGCGCTCTTCCGGCGCGTGTACGGCTGCGCGGACACGTCGGAGCCCGCCGAGCTGACGCGCATCGCGCGCGAGCGCCTGCGGGCCGACTTCCGCGAGGCCGAGCTCGGCGTCAGCGGGGCGAACTTCGCCGTGGCGGAGACCGGCTCCTTCCTCGTGCTCGAGAACGAGGGCAACGCGCGCCTCTGCACCTCCTTGCCGCGGGTGCACGTGGCCGTGATCGGCATCGAGAAGGTGATCCCGCGCCTGGCCGACCTCGAGGTCTTCCTGCGGCTCCTGCCGCGCTCGGGGACCGGCCAGCGGTTGACGAGCTACCAGACGCTCTTCAGCGGTCCGCGCGCGGAGGGGCGCGAGGGCCCCGAGGAGCTGCACGTCGTGCTGCTCGACAACGGGCGCAGCGCGATGCTCTCGGACGCCCTGGACCGCGAGGCCCTGGCCTGCATCCGCTGCGGCGCCTGCCTGAACGTCTGCCCGGTCTACGGCGAGATCGGCGGCCACGCCTACGCCTCGGTCTACCCGGGCCCCATCGGCTCGGTGATCACGCCCATGCTCAGCGGCGTCGAGTCCGCGCCGCACCTGCCCTTCGCCTCGAGCCTCTGCGGCGCCTGCCGCGAGGTGTGTCCGGTGGGGATCGACTTGCCAGCGCTCCTCTTGCGCCTGCGCGCCCGCATTCGCGCGGAGGAGCGCGGCGGGCTGGAGCGCTGGAGCTTCCGCGCTTGGGCCTGGGCGGCCGCAACGCCGGGGCGCTACGCCGTGGCCCGGCGCCTGATGCGGCTCGCGCGCCCCCTGCTCGCGCGGCCTCGGGGGCGCGCCCTCCTCGCGCGCTGCGTGCCGGCCCTGCGCGCCTGGACCGCGGCGCGCGAGCTGCGCCCCCCCGCGCCGCGCTCCTTCCGCGAGCTCTGGCGCGAGCGCGAGGAGGCCCGGCGGTGAGCGCTCGCGACGACGTCCTGAGGGCGATCCAGGCGCGCCTGGGTCCGACGCCGGAGAGCCCCGCGCTCCCGGCGGGCGAGGTTCCCGCTCGCCCACCGCCCCTCGGCAACAGGGCGGCGCGCATCGCGACCTTCTCGGCCGCCCTGACCGCGGTGGGCGGACGGGTGCACCGGGTTGCGGACGACGGCGAGGCCGCGCGCGTCCTGCAAGAGCTCGCGCAGGGTCGCGGTTGGCGCCGGCTTGCGCGCTCGGACGCTGCGCGCCTGCAACCGCTCTGCGACGCGCTGCAGGACGTGTTCTGGATCGAGCCCACCCCCTTCCCCGCGGATCCCGAAGCCCGCGCGCCCCTCTTCGAGTGCGACGCGGGGCTCAGCACCTGCCAGGCCGCGGTCGCGGAGACCGGGACGCTCGTGCTCGACTCGAGCCGCGAGCTCCATCGCCTCGCCTCCCTGGTGCCCCCGGTGCACGTCGCCCTGCTCGACGCCGCGGCGATCGTCGAGGACCTCGGAGCCCTCTTCACCGGGCTCGCCGCGCAGGAGCCGCCGCCGACCCTCACGCTGGTCACCGGTCCCTCGCGCACGGCCGACATCGAGCTGGAGCTCGTGATGGGCGTGCACGGTCCAGCCGAGCTGCACGTGCTCCTGGTCGATGGACCCGGGAGCGTCCATGGGGATCGATGCCGTCCGGCGTCAGGGACGCCGGAGTGATCCTGGCGGCGCCCGCGGCCTGGGAGTGCGGCGGCCTCAGCTCTCGTACCACCAGCGCGCGAGGAGGGCGCCGGTGAAGGCGGCGCCCAGGCCGAGGACGACGTTGCCGAGCAGCGACAGGGCGCCGGCCCGCCACTCGGAGTGCTCGAAGAGCTCGAGGGTCTCGTAGCCCAGGGTCGAGAAGGTCGTGAAGGCACCGAGCAGGCCCACGCGCAGGAAGAGCACGAGCTCGGGAGACAGGCCCGGGCGTTCGGCGACCCAGGCCATCAAGTAGCCGAGCAGGAAGCAGCCGAGGACGTTGACCGCCATCGTCCCCCAGGGACCGGCCCCCCCACCAGGCAGGGGCGCCGGCCAGCGCTCGGAGATCCAGAGCGTCATCCCGTAGCGCGCGACGGCGCCCATGAAGCCCCCGCAGCCGACGATCAGGATCTTGGTCACGCGCGAGCGCTCAGCCGACCGCGGCCACGCAGTCGATCTCGACTCGCGCGCCCTTGGGCAGGCCGGCGACGGCGACGCAGGCCCGCGCCGGAGGCGCGTCGCCCCCGAAGTAGCGCGCGTAGACCTCGTTCACGGCGGCGAAGTCGGCCATGTCCACGAGGTAGACGTTGCACTTGATCACCCGCTCGAAGCCGGAGCCCGCGGCCTCGAGCACGGCCCCGAGGTTGCGCAGGGCCCGCTCGGCCTCGGAGGCCGCGTCGCCGGCCTGCATCTCCTGGCTCTCGGGGTCGATCGCGACCTGGCCCGAGCAATGGACGAGGCCCCCCTGGACGACGGCCTGGCTGTAGGGCCCGATGGCGGCGGGGGCGGCGGGGGTGTGGACGGGGCGGCGTTCGCTCATCGCTCTGGGGTCGGTCGGTGAGTCACTCGCCTCCGAAGCGCCGGCGCAGGGCCTGCAGGACGGGGGGCGAGACGAAGGGCGAGACGTCTCCCCCCAGGCGCGCGATCTGGCGCACGAGGGAGCTGGAGACGTGGCCCAGCTCGGGGGAAGGCGCGAGGAAGAGGGTCTCGTGGCCCGGCGCCAGGCGGCTGTTCGTGTGCGCCATCTGCAGCTCGTACTCGAGGTCGGTCGCGCCGCGCAGGCCGCGCACGACGACCTGGGCGCCGTGCTCGCGGCAGGCGTCGACGAGCAGCCCGGCGCTCGCGGCGACCGTGACCCCCTCGAGGTCGGCCAGGGTCGCCTGCACGAGCTCGAGGCGCTCCTCGAGGCTGAAGAGCTGGGCCTTCGTGTCGTGGGCGGCGACGAGCACCGTGACCCGCTCGAAGAGCCGCGCGCAGCGCTCGACGAGGTCGACGTGGCCGCGGGTGATCGGATCGAAGCTGCCGGGGAAGAGGGCGTGCCGCGCGCTCATCGAGCCAGTGTATCGGCGTGGATTGCGGCGAGCCCGGGGAAACCGACGGGCGCCGCGCGCGTCCCTCTCGGATGGAGCGAGGAGCGCAGCAGGAGGGGTCGCTCCGGCGCCCCCTGGTCCTGGCCTTCGCGGCCTGCGTCGCGGGGGACGGGCTGGCGCGGGTCACGGGCTGCCCTGGCGCCGTGGTGCTCGTCGCGGGGCTCGCCGCCGGGGTCGCGGTCCTGAGGGCGGCCCTTGCGAGAGGGGGCGCGAGAGCTGGCCCGGGGCGTGGCCCGCAGGTCGGCCTCTGGATCGCGCTGGCGGCCCTCGCCGCCCTGCGCGTGCTCGTCGCCGAGCCCGCGGCGGAGGCGCCCCTCGTCGGGCGCTGGCGAGCCCTACGCGGGGATGGCGGCGGCCGCGGCGAGCTCGAGGAGCGCGCGGGAGTCTTCGAGGTCGCCGAGGGCCTGGTGCGCGATGGGGAGTGGGTCGAGCTGTTACCGACGCGACCCGCGACGCCGGCGGCCCGCGGCCCCGTCGCCCCCGCGGGGGGAGCGGGAGCGTCCCTGCCCGTCGAGCTCGTCCCCGACGAGTTGCGGCGTCTGCGACCGGCGCGCCCCGACCTCTTCGAGCGACTGGCCGAAGGCCTCGGCGGTTGGCGAGAAGCGGGCCTCGAGCGCAGCTCCGGCCTGCGCTCGCCCCCCACCCGGGGCTTGGCCCGCGCGCTGCTCTTCGGAGAACGGGACGGCCTCGGCCCCGAGCTGCTCGACCTCTTCACGCGCACGGGCACGCGACACCTGCTCGCGGTCAGCGGGCTGCACGTCGCCTTGGTCGCGAGCCTCTGGATCTGGCCTCTGGGCTCGCTCCTCGCGTGGCTGGCGCGCGCCTGCGGGGCGCGGGGCCGGCGGCTGGGGAGTCTGGGTCGCGCCGCGCCGTGGCGGGTGCTCTTGCTCGCCTTGGTCGCGCCCCTCGCGGGAGCGGGCGCGCCGGTCGTGCGGGCGAGCCTCGCCCTGGCCCTGGCGCAGGTCGCGGAGCTCCTGCCCGCGCGGGGTCGCCTCGAGATTCCGCGGCGAGCGGACGCCCTCTCGCTCTGGGCCCTCGCGGGGCTGCTCGAATGGCTGGTGGAGCCGCGCGCGTTGACGTCCCTGTCGTTGCAGCTCTCCTACCTCGCGACCCTGGGTCTGATCCTGCTCGCGGCGCCGATCCTGCGCGGCCTGCGACGCGCCCTGCCCGGCGGCGGTCGGGTGGCGGAAGTGGGACTCAGCGGGCGGCCGCGACCGCCGCTCGCGCGCCTGCTGCTCCAGCGGGGCCTGGACTTCGTCTTGGCGGGCGTCGCGGCCTCGGTCGCCGCGAACCTCGCCACCTTGCCCCTGTCGTGGTGGGTGTTCGGGGAGTGGAGCCTGGCGGGCCCCGTCGCGACCTTGTTGGTGTTGCCCCTCGTCGCGCTCTTCCTCGGGCTCGCCTGGGCCTGGACGATCCTCCCACTCGACTGGCTCGAGACCGCCCTCGACGGCCTGACCCGCGCGGCGCTCGGGCTGCTGCAGGGACTCGATCGACTCCCGGGAACGCCGGTGCCCCTGCCGGAACGACCGCTACCGTGGCTGCTCCTCGCCGGAGGCGCGGGCCTCCTCGCGGCGCGCGGGGGTCGCCTGGGCAGGCGCCTGGCCCGGACCTCCGCGGCCCTCTGGGGTCTGGCGCTCCTGCCCTGGGGACGCGCGCCGCGCGGACTCGAGCTCGAGCTCTGCGACGTCGGGCACGGAACGGCGGCGGTGGTGCGCGCGCCGGGGGCACCCACCCTCGTCTTCGACGGCGGCTCCCGCGATCGACCGAGGGTCGGGCGCGCCGCCCTGGGCCCGCTCCTGCGACGCCTGGACCCCGGCACCGTCGCGGTCGCCCTCTCCCACGGGGAGGCGGACCACGCTCGCGCCCTGCCCTGGTTGGCCGAGCGCTGGCGGCCCGCGCTCTGGTTGGGTGCGCTCCCCGCACGCATCGAAGCGCGCTTGCCGCACGACTGCCCGCGCCTCGACCTGCCCCGCGGGCGACTCGAGGGCGCCCTGGGCCCGGCGGGCAGCCCGGAGGACGAGCTGCGCTGGTCCCTCCTGCGCGGCCTCGAGGGGGACGGGAACGAGGGCTCGCGCAGCCTCGAGCTGCGCTGGCGGGGTCGGCGGCTGCTGCTCTGCGGGGACGCCGAGGGGGACGGGCTGGCGGCCCAGCTGCGCAGCGGGGCCATCCAGGGCCCCTACGACCTGGTGCTCTTCCCCCACCACGGGTCGGAGACGCCCTGGCTGACCCCCTTCCTCGAGGCCGCCCGGCCGCGGGAGGTCTGGCTCAGCTGCAGCGGCGAGCCGCCCGTGGCCGCCGAGCTCGACCGGCGGGGCATCCCCTGGCGCTCGACGGCCCGCGACGGACCCCTGCGGGCGCGCTGGTAAGATCTTTGGGCAGAAGGGCTTCCGCTCTGCGGCGGCGGCATGCTTCCTGCACCGGACGGGCCCCCTCCGACGGCATTCCAGCGCCCTGGGACCACGATCCGCCGGGCGCCCGCTCGAACCTCCAGGAGCCCGTCATGACCTCTCGATCCCTCCCTCTCCTCTTCCTCGGCGCCCTGCTGTTGCCGGCGGCGATGGCTCCCGCCTCCGCTCCGGCCCAGGAGAGCGCGACGCCCGAGCTCGACCGCAGCGCCAAGGTCAAGCGCGTGCTGCGGCTGGCCGGCGGCGGCCACCTGCGGACCCTGGCCCATTTCGAAGCGGGTCACGGCGAATCGGGACACTGGCGGCTGCGGCGCGACGGCGCCTGGATGGAGCTCGACGAGGCCTCGGTCGTCTCCTGGAAGCCCGAGGCCGAGCTCCTGCGCGAGGCCCGTCGGTTGGGACGCGACATCGAGGCCCGGGACCACGGGCGGCGCGTCGAGCTGGCGCGCTGGATGACGCGCGAAGGCCTGGGCGAAGAGGCGAGCGAGGAGCTGGGTCGCGTGCTGGCCCTCGAGCCCGACTTCGAGCCGGCCCTCGAGCTCCTGCGCTCCGACGCCTTCCCGCGGCCCTCCGCCGCGGGCGCCGAGGCCGACCCAGTCGCCTACGCGCGCCGGCTGGCCGCCGCCGGCGTCGCCGCGGACGCCGTGGACCGCGAGCTCCTGATCCTCGGCCTGGCGCGGCTGGAGGAGAGCGAGGCCGGCCGCGCGGCCCTGCGCGAGGTCCTGGGCCGCGAGCTCGTCTCGGGCCGCATCCTGCGCCGCACCTTCGCCGCCCACGCCCTGCGACGCCTCGACGTGCTCGGCGAGGAAGAGGTCTTCGCCCTCATGCAACGCTGCGTGCTCGACACCTCGCGCCCCGTGCGCGCGGAGGCTTCGCGCGCGATCGCCTCCACCGGCGAGCCGGGGATCATCCAGCCCATCGTCCGCGCCCTGGAGAGCGAGTCGCGCGCCGTGCGCACGAACGCCGCCGAGAGCTTGGGGATGATCGGCTCGGCGGCGGCCGTGCCGGCCCTCGTGACCCACTTCGCGAAGCTCCCCAAGGCCAGCGCGGCCGGCGGCAGCTCGATCGCCAAGGTCGCGGCCCACATCAACATCGGCACCCACTTCGCCTACGTGGGCGACTTCGACCTCGAGATCGCTCAGGGAGCCTCGATCGCCGATCCGATCGTGATGCAGGGGCAGGAGGCCAAGATCCTCGACGCGCGCCTGGGTGGGATCTCCGGCTACACCTACCAGACCGAGTACCGCACGATCTCCTCGGCGCTGAAGCAGCTGACAGGCGCCAGCCCCGGCTCCTCCCCCGACGACTGGCAGCGCTGGTACGACGCGAACCGCGAAGGCTTCGAAAGCGCCGGGGAGCGGGTCCCCCAGTAGGCCTTCCGACGCCGTGGCGGCGCTGGCGCTATCCTGGTGCGCCGCATGCCTGCCCAAGAGCCCCGCGCCACCGAGCCCCGCAACCCGAGCCCCGACTCCGCGCCCGGCACCGTCCTGATCACCGGGGCGGCCCGGCGCCTGGGCGCCGCCATGGCCCGCGGTCTGGCGGCGGAGGGCTGGGACGTCGTGCTCCACCACCGTCGCTCCGGCGCGGAGGCCGAGGAGCTGGCGGAGGAGCTGCGCGGCCTGGGGCGACGAGCCTGGACCCTGGCGGCGGACCTCGCCCGACCCGAGGACTGCGAGGCCCTCGTGCCGCGCGCCGTCGAGCTCGCAGGTCCCCTCTCCGCCCTGGTGAACAACGCCTCGATCTTCCCGGCCTCGCAGCTGGCGGACTTCTCCGCGGAGGGCCTGGCCGACTGCGTCCAGCTGCACGCCGTGGCTCCGGCGATCCTCGCGCGCGCCTTCGCCGGTGGCCCCTTCCCGAGCGAGGCGGGGACGCGCCACGTCCTCAACCTGCTCGACTCGAAGATCACCGGCCCCGACGACGAGCACCTCGCCTACCACCTCTCGAAGCGCATGCTCGCTTCCCTGACCCGCGTCCTCGCGCGGCAACTGGCGCCGCGCGTGGCGGTCAACGCCGTCGCCCCCGGGGCGATGTTGCCGGCGGTCGGCGCGGGCGGCGCGGACTTCGACTCCCTGGCGGCGACGATCCCGCTGCAACGCACGGGCCGGCCCGCGGACGTGGCCGCCGCCGCCGCCTTCCTCCTCGGCAGCACCTTCATCACCGGCCAGACCCTCTTCGTCGACGGCGGGCGCCACCTGGAGGGGCGCCAGTACGACTGACTCCCCATGGACCGCATCACGATCGAAGACCTGCACCTGCGCTGCGTGATCGGGATCTACCCCGAGGAGCGCCAGAAGACCCAGGACGTCCTGATCCGCGTCGTCCTGCACGCCGACCTCTCGCGCGCCGCGGCGAGCGACGACGTCGAGGACACGGTGGACTACAAGGCGATCAAGAACTCGATCGTGGAGCACGTCGAGGCCTCCAACTACCTGCTCATCGAGCGCCTGGCGTCGAGCGTCGCCGACCTGTGCCTGGTGGACGAGCGGGTCGAGCGCGTGGACGTTCGCGTGGACAAGCCCGGCGCCTTGCGCTTCGCGCGCACGGTGGCGGTCGAGATCTCCCGGGGCCGGGGGGCCTGAAGGAGGGCGGCACGGAGATGGAGGCCAGGGTGTTCATCGGCGTGGGCTCGAACATCGAGCCCGAGACGCAGGTGCCCCGCGCCCTGGAGGCGCTGGCGCGCGAGCTCGAGCTCGTCGCGACCTCGACCTTCTACTGGAGCGCCCCCGAGGGCCGGCCGGAGCAGCCGCCCTTCCTGAACGGCGTCTGGGAGGCGCGCAGCGACCGCGAGCCCCGCGAGCTGAAGTTCGAGGTCCTGCGGGGCGTCGAACGCGCGCTCGGCCGGCGGCGCAGCGCGGATCGCTACGCCGCGCGCTGCATCGACCTCGACCTCCTGCTGCAGGGCGACCGGGTCGTGGACGAGCCGGACCTCGTTCTCCCCGATCCCGAGATCGCGACCCGCGCCTTCCTGCACGTGCCGCTGCTCGAGCTCGCGCCGGAGCTCGCCGCGCGCTTCGGCCCCGCGCCCGACGCAGCGGCCCTCGAGGCCCACCCCTCCCTCACCCGCGAGCTGCGCGAGCTCCTCGCGGCCCACGCCCGCTGAACCCGATCCCCCCCCACCCCGAGAGACCCCTACCGATCCCATGAACACCGAACGCATCTCAGGGCTCGTGCGCGAGCTGCTCGTCGAGCTGGGCGAGGACCCGACGCGCGAGGGGCTGGTCAAGACCCCGGACCGCGTCGCGCGCTCCCTCGAGTTCCTGACTTCGGGCTACCGCAGCGACCTCGAGACCTTGATCAACGGCGCGATCTTCGAGTCCGAGGCGAACAACATGATCATCGCCCGCGATATCGAGGTCTATTCGATGTGCGAGCACCACATGCTGCCCTTCTTCGGGCGCTGCCACATCGGCTACATCTCACGAGAGAACGTGATCGGGCTCTCCAAGCTGGCTCGCATCGTCGACTTCCACGCCCGCCGGCTCCAGATCCAGGAGCGCCTGACCGCGGACATCGCCCGGGACATCGAGGAGGCGGTCGGCGCCAAGGGGGTCGGCGTCGTCATGGAGTGCCGCCACCTGTGCATGATGATGCGGGGCGTCGAGAAGCAGAACTCGCTCATGACCACCTCCTCGGTCCTGGGGAGCTTCCGCTCGGACGTGGCCACCCGCAGCGAGTTCCAGGACCTGATCCAGCGCACCGCCCACTGAGCCCCCGGAGGGGCCTCCGGCCCCGGAATCTGCCCCCGCGATCCAGTCCCGGTCGCCGGCGGGCCGATGGGGAGGAGGGGGTGGAAAGGGGCTCGGGACGGGGTAGGAGCGGGTATCCTGGCGGGCTATTCGTGCACCGCGAGCTCGCCGTCCCCCATCGAGGCCCCCTCGACCCGCCCGACTCCCAACGACTCGAAGCGTGAGCCATCTCCTCCGACCGCACCGGACGCCGAAATCGGGGACCCGCGTGGTGCCCGGGATCCTCCTCCTCGCGCTGATCGCGCCCGCCTGCTCGCCGCCCGAGGTGGTCGAGATCTCGATCGAGCGTCCCGCCAAGGACCTGCCGATGTTCTTCTCGGCTGAGGCCTCCAGCTCCCAGCGCTTCCGCACCGACGACGACCGCTTCGAGGAGCCCGAGGTCGACCTCGCGGAGCTCTTCGAGTGGACCCAGCCCGAGGGCTGGGAACGGCTCCCGGGCGGCGGGATGCGCGTGATCGACCTGCGGCCCGCGGGCGACCCCCGGGCCGAGTGCTACCTGACCGTCCTCGCCGGCGACGGCGGCGGCATCACGGCGAACGTCAACCGCTGGCGGAACCAGCTCGGCCTGGAGCCCCAGAGCGCCGCCGAGGTGGACGCCCTGCCGACCCTGACGCTCATGGAGCGGCCGGCGACGAGCGTCGACCTGCGCGGGAGCTACGTGGGCATGGGCGACGAGGCGAGGGAGGGCTGGGCCCTGATGGGCGCGATGCTCGTCAGCACCCAGGGCACGCTCTTCGTGAAGATGACCGGGCCCGCGGAATTGCTCGAGGCGGAGCGCGAGGCCTTCGAGTCCTTCTGCGCCAGCCTGAAGGCCGCAGACCAGCACGACTCCCACGCCGGTCACGATCACCCGCCCGGCGAGCACCCGCCCGAGCCCGGCGCCGAGGAGACGCCCGAGGCCCCGGTCACGGACGACCTCGGCGAGCCCGGCTTCGCCTACCAGCTCCCCGAGGGCTGGCGCGAGGGGCCGCCCAAGATGCTGCGCGAGGTCAACCTCCTCGTGGGCGAGACGACGCAGTGCTACGTGATCGTCCTGGGCGGCGAGGCCGGCGGGCTCGAGATGAACGTCAACCGCTGGCTGGGCGAGGTCTCGGCCGAGCCCCTCGATGCCGCCGGCGTCGCGGCCCTCGAGCAGGTCGAGATCCTGGGCGAGCGCGCCCCCCTCGTCGAGGCGAGCGGGGACTACACGGGCATGGGCGGCCCGACCGGCGAGGACATGGCCCTCTTGGGCGTGCCCCTGATCCGCTCGAGCGCCAGCGTCTTCGTCAAGATGGTCGGACCCCGCGCGGAGGTCGAGGCCGCCCGCGGCGCCTTCATCGAATTCGTGGCCTCCCTCGAGGACCAGGAGTAGCGCGATGGCTCGAGAGAAGACCCTCCCCCGCCGAGTCCTGGACGTCATCGGGTCCTTCGGCCTCTGCTGCGTCTGCCTCTTCCTGCTCTTTTGGCTGACGGTCTTCGGGACGATCTTCCAGGTCGACCACGGGCTCTACGCCGCCAAGAAGACCTTCTTCGCCTGGGACTTCGCGCCGATCGAGCTCGGCGGTCGCACCTGGCTCTACCTGCCCGGAGTCGCGACGGTGCTCGCCGTCCTGACGACGAACCTCTTCGTCGGCGGACTCCTGCGCATCAAGTGGCGCAAGCGCAACGCAGGCGTGATCATCGTGCACCTGGGCATCGTCTTCCTGCTCCTGGCCGGACTCGTGAAGATGACGCGCGGCAAGGAGGGCCACCTGCGACTGTGGGAGGGCGACCGGCTCGACTACTTCTCGAGCTTCGAGCTCTGGGAGGTCGCGGTGTGGGAGCTGCGCCCCGGTCAGCAGGGCGTCGAGCTCGTCATCCCCGACGAGCACTTCAGCGACCTCTCCCGTGAAGGACAGCGCACCTTCACGAGCCCGCACCTGCCCTTCGACCTCGTCCTCTCGGGCTTCGTCAAGAACTGCGACGTGCTGCCCAAGGGCCCCAACTGGGAGGCGACCGGCCCGGTCGTCGACGGCTGGGGCCTGCTGGAGAAGACGCCCAACAAGGAGGCCGAGTTCGACGTGGCCGGGCTACACGCCCGGGTCCTCGTCGACGGCGCGGAGCCGGCGCAGGGGATCCTCCACGGCCTGCAGCGCCAGCCCTGGGTGGTCGAGGCGGACGCGCGCCGCTTCGCGGTCGACCTGCGGCACCGGCGCTACCCGATGCCCTTCGAGATCCGCCTCGAGAAGTTCACCAAGGAGGATCACCCCGGCATGACCATGGCCAAGTCCTACGAGAGCGTGGTCACGCGCATCGACTCGAGCGGGGAGGAGCGGATCCTGATCCAGATGAACGAGCCCCTGCGGCAGGACGGCGTCGTGCTCTTCCAGTCGAGCTACGGCCCCCAGCTGCCGGGCGGCGCCGTCCCCCCCGGGGAGCGCCTCTACTCGGTCTTCTCGGCCGTCGACAACCCCTCCGACAAGTGGCCCGAGTACAGCATGTGGGTGATCGCGGCCGGCCTCTTGATCGCCTTCGGGAGGACCCTCCTGGACTACGTCCGCAAGCAGAACGCCCAGCGGCAGAAGCTCTCCGCGCAGCCGCCTTCCGCGTGATCCTCATGAAGCGAACCGCCCTCCGCCCTCTCCCCCGCCTCGCCCTCGCTGGCTTCCTCGCCCTCGCGGGCCTCGCCCTGCCCGCGGACGCCCGGCAGGAGACCGAGTCCTACCGAGGACACGAGCCTCGCCACGAAGCGTGGAGCGAGGAGGTCCTCGACCTCTTCGGCAGCCTGCCCGTCCAGCACGGGGGTCGCGTCAAGCCCCTGGAGAAGTACGCGGCCCTGCACCTCTTGACCTTCAACGGGAAGCGCAAACTGGAGGTCGACGAGGAGACCAAGATCGGCCCCACCGCTTGGCTGCTCGACTGCTACTTCTTCCCCGAGCAGGCGATGGAGTACCCCTGCTTCCGGGTCGAGTACGACGCGGTCGTGACGTCGATCGGGATCGAGCCCAAGGAGAAGCTCGACTGGTACAGCTACATCGAGCTGGAACCGGGTCGCATGAAGCTCGGCCAGGAGGCCTCGCGCGTCCAGCACATCGAGCCGGCGCAGCGCACGGCGCTCCAGCGCCAGACCCTCAAGCTCGCCTCGGACCTGATGAGCTTCGAGGGATTGATCGGCACCCTCGAGCCCTTGCGCCGGGAGTACACGACGACGGGTTCCGAGCGCTTGGACGACCTCTTCGGCCGTGAGCACTCGAGCCTCTCCCAGGTGCTGGCGGAGGCGCGCACCCTCGGGCGCATGGTCGCGGGCACCCTCGACCAGGAGACCGCCGAGTTCGCGTCCATGCGCGCTCTCTTCGCGGAGCTGGACATGGCTCTCGCCTCCTCCGAGGGGAGCGCCGCATTCCTGCCCCCCGCCGAGAGCGAAGGATCGGAGGCGGCCTGGTGGACCCTGCCCGACCTCGTGATGGGGTCCTTCCAGGGCCGAGTGGACGCCGAGCCCCTGGCCGAGGTCCTGGCGGGTTTCGAGCGCCTCGAGGCGGCCAAGACCGACCCCGCGGCCTTCGAGCAGGAGCTGTCTGGGGTGCACGGCGCCCTCGTCGGTTTGGCCGAGGCGCGCGGCCAGTACGAGAAGATCCCGCTCGAGCGGCGCATGACGGCCCTCGACCCCTTCACGAAGGCCCTCGTCTTCTTCCTGCTCGCCTTCCTGCTGCTGGCCTTCGGCTGGCTCGCCCCCGGGAACAAGTGGCTCACGCGCGGCCTGTGGGCCTCGATGGGCGTGGCCCTGGCGCTCGTCGTCACGGGCATCACGATGCGCTGCATCATCCGCGACCGGCCGCCGGTCGTGTCCCTCTATGACACGATCGTCTTCGTGACCGGCTCGATGGTGCTGGTCACGATGCTCCTGGAGCGGCTGACGCGGCAGCGCATCGCCCTGGGCACGGGGGCCGTGCTGGGCATCGCGGGGATGTTCCTCGCCATGCGCTACGAGCTCAAGGAGATCGAGTCCGCCGGGGACACGATGGCCTCGGTCGTGGCGGTGCTCGACACGAACTACTACCTCGCGATCCACGTCACGACGATCACTCTCGGCTACGCCGGGGGGCTGCTCGCCGGCGCCCTGGCCCACGTCTGGATCCTGGGCAAGCTCTTCGGCCTGCGGCGCGGCGACAAGGCCTTCTACAAGGGGCTCGCGCGCATGATCTACGGCATCGTGTGCTTCTGCCTCCTGTTCTCGATCTTCGGCACGATCATGGGCGGGGTGTGGGCCAACGACTCCTGGGGCCGCTTCTGGGGCTGGGACCCGAAGGAGAACGGCGCGCTCCTGATCTGCATCTGGGGTCTCCTGATCCTCCACATGCGCCTGGGCGGCTACATCCAAGAGCGCGGCTTGGCGGTCATGGCGCTGCTCGGCGGCGTGGTCGTCTCCGCCTCCTGGTGGGGCGTCAACCTCCTCAACGTCGGCCTGCACAGCTACGGCTTCACGAGCGGCGTCGGCCTCACGCTGATGACCATGTGGGGCATCGAGGCGGCGGTGCTGGGACTCTGCACCATCGACGTCGTCCTGCGGCGCATGCGAGGGACGCCGGCCTGACTCAGGGCGCGAGCGTGCCCTGGTGGAATCGGAGGCGCCAGGCGCCCCCCGACGACCTCCAGATGGAGCTGCGCAGCGTGCGCCGCGGGAATTCGCCGTCCTCGGAGCGCGACTCCAGGCGATAGGTCACGAGCGCCACCTCCGGCGCGAGGCGCAGCAGCTCGAACTCCTCCATCGCGTAGCGCGCCGCGGGAGCGCCAGACGCCAGGAGAGAGACGATCGCTTCCAGGTCGTAGGTTCGGCCCGAGGCGCCGAGCTCGAGGAAGTCCGGGTCGAGCAGGCGCAGCAGGGCTTCTCGCGATGCGCGAGTGTCCTCATGGAGAAGCTCCTCCTCCAGTCCCTGCAGGTGGATGCGAAGCTCGTCGTCCAGCACGGCTCCGATCCTGCGGTGCGGCGTCAATGCGGAGTACGGTTGTGTCCTGACTTCGATCTCCGCGCAAGTGGCCGGCGCGCTCCCAATGCAGGGGATCAGGAACTTAAGAAGAACAGGAACCTACGAAGGTCCGGATCCTGGTCGCCAACGGCCGATGACGACGCCCGGCTGTTGATTCGGCCCTCTTGGGGCAAGAGCTTGTGGACTGAGCCAACATTAGAAGACGGCCGGAGCCCATTCGGGGCTCCGGCCGTTTCTCTTCAATAGCTCGGAGTGGCGAAGCCACTCCGAGTGTCCGGCCCGTCTCCTCGCCTCACCGAAACCCAAAGACAAGCCCCAAGAGGACCGTTGCAACTGCCGAACGCAAGCATTGGCCGTTGGCGACCAGGACCCGGACCTTCGTAGGTTCCTGATCTTCTTGGGTTCCTGTTCCTCTTCTGGGAGCCCGCTGGCCGCGATGACCCCCGCAGGCGCAGTCAGCTCGAGCACCCGATCGACAGATTGCACTCCCCTCCCCGCGGCGGCTCCGCGAGCTGCGCGTGTTCCGGGTGCTCTTCGCAGGGGCTCGCCAGCACCTCGAGGTAGGCGTCGAGGCGCTGGCGCAAGCGCGCGGGATCGGGCTCTTCGATCAGCGCCTGCAAGTGGTGATTGCGGGCGACGTAGCGGGGGTTCGCGCCGCGCGTGAGCTCCCGGCTGGCATCGAGGCTCCCACCGGCGGGGTGGGCGGCGCGGAGCTCTCGGCAGGCCCGCCACCAGTCGGGGAGTCCGGAGGCACCTGCGAGCTCGTCGTCAAAGGCGGGAGGTGCCTCCCCACGCGGATCGGCCTCCGCGAGGGAGCGCCAGGCGCGGGTGAAGTCGGCGCGGGTCTTCGCGAGGAGGGCGAGGAAGCCCTGGGCGCAGGCGTCCCAACCCGGCGCACCCTCCGCGAGGCCGAGCTTGGCGGACACGCGCGCGCGGTACTCGTCCTCGAAGGCCGCGCCGAAGCGCTCCGCAACGCGTTCGGCCACGGCCCGCGGCCCCGCGCCGAGCTCCAGGGCCTCGAGGGCCTCGGCGAAGCGCTGGAGGTTCCAGAGCATCACCTCGGGCTGGCGGCCGAAGGCGTAGCGCCCCTCCGTGTCGCTCGTGTTCGAGACGTGGCCCGGGTCGAAGGCGTCGAGGAAGGCGTAGGGGCCGTAGTCGAGGGTCTCGCCGAGGATCGAGACGTTGTCCGTGTTCATCACGCCGTGGCAGAAGCCCGCCGCCATCCAGCGCGCGACGAGGCGCGCGTTGCGCTCGGTGACCGCGTCCAGGAAGGCGAGGGGAGCGCCGGGCCGCGCCTGCAGCTCCGGGAACCAGCGCGCGAGGCAGTAGCCGAAGAGCGCACGCAGCCGGTCGGACTGCCCCAGAGCGTGGAAGTGCTCGAAGCTCCCGAGCCGAAGGTGACAGCGCGCGAGCCTCACGAGCAGCGCCCCCGACTCGGTCTCCTCTCGATGCACGGGCTCGTCGCTCGTGAAGAGCGCGAGGGCGCGGGTCGTCGGGATCCCGAGCCCCGCCAGGGCCTCCCCCGCGACGTACTCGCGCAGGGTCGAACGCCACACGGCGCGGCCGTCCCCGAGGCGCGAGAAGGGCGTTGGCCCCGAGCCCTTGAGCTGCACGTCCCAGAGCTCGCCGCGACCATTGCGCAGCTCCCCGAGCAAGAGCGCGCGCCCGTCCCCGAGCTGCCCCGCCCAGACGCCGAACTGGTGTCCGGAGTAGGCCGTGGCCACGGGCCGCGAGCCGGGCAGGAGCTCGCCCCCCGCGAAGCAGCGCGTGGCGAGGTCCGTGTCGACCGCCTCGGGGTCGAGGTCGAGCAGCGCGCAGCCGCGGCGGTTCAGGTGCGCGAGGCGCGCCCCGCGCAGGCCGCGAGGGCTCACTTCGCGGGCGAAGGCCGGCCCCAGGCCCGCGTAGCCATGCACGAAGGGCAGGGCGTCCAGCCGCCGCCGACCGGCGCTCGAGCTCGCGGGGCGGGCCTCCGTCAAGGGCGCCGCCTCACTCGAAGTCCTTCGCGTACTCGCCGTAGCCTTCCTTCACGAGCTCCTCGGCCGGGATGAAGCGCAGGGCGGCGGAGTTGATGCAGTAGCGCTGCCCCGTTGGCGCGGGGCCGTCGTCGAAGACGTGGCCGAGGTGCGAGTCGCCCTTCACGCTGCGCACCTCGTCCCGGGGGTAGCCCAGGTCGAAGTCGACGGAGGTCTTGACGCGCTGCGGGTCCAGCGGCCGCGTGAAGGCCGGCCAGCCGGAGCCCGAAGCGTACTTGTCCTTCGAGCTGAAGAGGGCCTCGCCCGTGACGACGTCGACGTAGATCCCAGGACGCTTCTCGTCCCAGTACTCGTTGTCGAAGGCGCGCTCGGTCCCGCACTCCTGGGTCACCCGGTACTGGAGATCGGTCAGGCGCTCGCGCAGCTCCTCGTCGCTCGGCTTCTCGCGCGCCTCGCCCGCGGCGGCGCTCGACGGGGGCGCCTCGACGACCTGCTCGCTCCCCCACGCTCGCTCCAGGAAGCCGGCGCGTCCGGAGCCCAGGCGGTAGGACTCGTAGCGCGCGCTCTCCTTCTTGTAGTAGTCCTGGTGGTACTCCTCCGCCTCGTAGTAGTCGGCGACCGGCAGGATCTCGGTCACGATCGGCTCGTCGAAGCGCCCGCTCTCGGCGAGGGCGCGCTTGGAGTCCTCGGCCGCCAGCCGCTGCGCCTCGTCGTGGTAGAAGATCGCCGTGCGGTACTGGGAGCCGCGGTCGGCGAACTGGCCGCCGGCGTCGGTGGGGTCGATCAGGCGCCAGAAGACCTCGAGCAGGGTCTCGTAGGCGATCACCTCCGGGTCGAAGTGCACCTGGATCGCCTCGGTGTGGCCGGTGGTGCCCGTGCAGACCTGGCGGTAGCTCGGGTCCTCGACCTCGCCGCCGGTGTAGCCCGAGACGACCTTGGAGACGCCGGCGTAGGACTCGAAGGGCTTCTCCATGCACCAGAAGCAGCCCCCGGCGAAGGTCGCGACGGACGCCGGGGCGGTCGCGGTCGCCTCGGCCGGCGCGCTCGAGTGGGGCTCGCTCTCGAGCCTCGACTGGGTCTCGCCGGAGTTGCAGCCGGCCGCCAGCGCCAGCGCGGCCCCCAGCCAGGGAAGGGCGTGCACGCGCAGGATCGGGGAGGGAAGGGAGTGGCGGGCTCGCCCGCAGGACCGATTTCGGATCATGGTGTCGGGGGTTCGAGGTCGGGCCCCCAGTCCGTCCGGAGTACCCGATTGTGACGGCCCGAACGGGCGCGGGGCTGGATATTTGTGAGCCGCGGCACGCTTCACGGCAACCCGGCGATCTGCGAAGCTCTGGCCCATGGCCGACGACGCTCCCCCCGCCGCCGCCTGGCTCCCGCCCGGGACCTTCCAGCACAGGATCGCCGTGGTCACCGGTGGTGGCACGGGCCTGGGCCTGGAGGTCAGCCGCGGTCTGGCCCAGCTCGGCGCCACGGTCGTCATCGCTTCGCGCAATCGCGAGAACCATGCGGGCCTCCTGGAGGAGGCCGAGCGCCGCGGCTGGAGCGTCGAGGCCGAGGCCTGCGACGTTCGCGAGCCCAAGCAGGTCGCGACCCTGGCGGAGGCGGTGCTCGCGCGCCACGGTCGCGTGGACCTGCTCGTCAACAACGCCGCGGGCAACTTCGTCTGCCCCGCCGAGCGCCTCTCCCCCAACGCCTGGCGGGCCGTGCTGGGGATCGTGCTCGACGGCACCTTCTACGTCTCCCAGGCCTTCGGCAAGGCGATGATCGAGGCCCGCTCCGGGAGCATCCTCAATGTCATCGCGACCTACGCCTGGACCGGCATGGCCGGCGTCGTGCACTCGGCGAGCGCCAAGGCCGGCGTGCTCGCGATGACCCGCACCCTGGCGGCGGAGTGGGCGCGCCACGGCATCCGCGTCAACGCGATCGCGCCGGGCCCCTTCGAGTCCGAGGGCGCCGCCGCCAACCTCTGGCCCAACGACGAGGTCCGCCGGCACATCGAGGCCGGCATCCCGCTGCAGCGCTTCGCGACGACGGGCGAGGTCGCGGCCCAGTGCCTGCACCTGCTCGCGCCGGTGAGCGAGTACCTCACCGGCGAGTGCCTGGTGATCGACGGCGGCGGCACCCTGCCGCGGCCCCTGTGGGAGGCGGGCCAGCGCCTCAAGCGCAAGGCGGGCCCCGAGCCCGGGTCCGCGAGCGGACCGTGAGCGGCGAGGCCCTCCCCTCCCGGGCCCACCTGACGACCGAGGCCGCCAACCCACGCACGGCGGAGCTCGACCGCCTTCCCCTGGCCGAGGCCCTGGCGCGTCTCCAGGAGGAGGACGCCCGCCTCGTCGCGGCCCTGGCCGAGGCGCGCCCCGCGATCGTCGCCGCGGTCGAGCTCGTCGCGGAGCGCCTGGCGCGGGGCGGTCGCCTCTTCTACGTCGGCGCGGGGACCTCGGGGCGCCTGGGCGTGCTCGACGCCGTCGAGTGCCCGCCCACCTTCCAGAGCGACCCGGCCCAGGTGCAGGGGCTTCTGGCCGGTGGGCCAGGCGCGATGTTCCGCTCGAGCGAGGGAGCCGAGGACGACGCCGAGGAGGCGCCGCGGGAGCTCGCGCGCCTCGAGCTGGTCGAGCGCGACGTCGTCTTCGGGATCAGCGCCGGCGGCACGACGCCCTACGTGCAGGGCGCCCTCGCCTACGCCGACGAGGTCGGCGCGGGGACGGTCTTCCTCGCCTGCGTGCCCTTCGAGCAGGCCCCCGACGCCGCGCAGGTCTCGATCCGCGTCCCGACGGGTCCCGAGGTCCTGCAGGGCTCGACGCGCCTGAAGGCCGGCACGGCGACCAAGCAGGTGCTGAATTCGGTCAGCACGCTCGTGATGCTCCGCCTGGGCAAGGTCTGGCGCAATCGCATGGTGGACGTGGACACCTCCGGCAACGTCAAGCTCCTCGACCGCGGCCTGCGGCTCCTCGAGGAGTGCTGCGGCCTCGAACGCGAGGCAGCCCGCGAGCTGCTCGAAGCGGCCGGCGGCCAGGTCAAGACCGCCGTCCTCATGCAGGCCGCCGGGCTGGGCCGCGAGGAGGCGACGCGTCGCCTCGAGGCCTGCGGCGGGCACCTCGGCCGCGCGCTCGAGCCCAGGCAGTAGACTCCGCTCATGCGCCGCCGCCCCTCGCTCGTCACAGCGCTCGCCCTCGCGCTCGCCCTCGGGGGCTGCAGCGGAGGGAGCGGGCCCGCGGCCGAGCCGGGCACGGGGCCGCGCAACCTCCTGCTCGTCACGGTGGACACCCTGCGCGCGGACCACCTCGGATGCTACGGCTACTTCCGTGACACCTCTCCGCGCATCGACGCCCTCGCCGCGCGCTCGCTCCTCTTCGAGCGCTGCAGCGTGCCGATGGCGACGACGCTGCCCTCCCACGTCTCGCTCCTGACCGGTGCCTATCCGCTGGAGCACGGCGTGCTCGCCAACGTCGCCCACGGCGGCCGCGCCTTCCTCCCCTCCCCGGGGCTCCTCTCGGCGGCGCAGGTCCTGGCGGACTGCGGCTACCGCACGGCGGCCTTCACGAGCGCCAAGCCCCTGCGGGCCGAGAGCGGCGTCGACCAGGGCTTCCAGCTCTTCGACGCCTCGCCGGAGCGTGAGCGGCGCGGCAACGAGACCCTGCAACTCGCCCTGGGCTGGCTGCAGGAGCACGTCGAGACGCGCGCGGGTCAGCCCTTCTTCCTCTGGCTGCACCTCTTCGATCCGCACGACCCCTACCAGGCACCGCCGCGCTTCCGCGGGAGCTTCCAGGCCGACGCGGAGCTGGAGGCCTACATGAGCGAGCGCCGCATCGCGGAGGACAGCGAGCGCCACGGCCGCCGCCTCGTCGACAGCCAGCGCGCCCACGACGCCTACGACGAGGAGATCCGCTTCGTCGACGCCCTGATGGGGCGGCTGCTCGATCGACTCGAGGAGCTGGAGCTCGAGCCGAGTACCCTCCTCTGCCTCGTCGGCGACCACGGAGAAGGCCTCGGCCAGCACGACATCCCCGGGCACGGCTACGTCTGGGACGAGCACCTGCGGGCGCCGCTCTTGATCTCGATCCCCGGCGAGGCGCCGCGGCGCGTGGTCGAGCCCGTCTCCTCGGTGGACGTCTTCCCCACGCTCCTTTCCCGGCTCGAGCCGGCTTGCGTGGAGCCCTTCCTGCGCCAGAGCTCCGGCGTCGACCTCCTCGCGCCGGGCTTCGCCGGCCGACCGGTCTTCGGTCAGAGCACCGAGCGCCTGTCGCAGTTCGGCGAGGCACCGGCCTTCGCCCTCCAGCGAGGGCGCTGGAAGCTCCTCCGCGCCGGCGAGGGTCCGGCCCGGCTCTACGACCTCGAGCGCGACCCCCACGAGCTCCAGGACCAGGCGGGCCAGGAGCCCGATCTCGTCCGCGAGCTCGAGGCGGAGCTGGAACGGCTCCTCGCCGATCAACTGAAGCGCGCCGCCGAGCTCGGGCAGGGGGCGGCGGTCGAGCTCGATGCCGCCACCCTGCGCGCCCTCGAAGCCCTCGGCTACACAGGCGGCGAGATGCCGGCCGAGGACGAAGAGACGGAAGGAGAGGCCTCCGCGGACGGGCAGCGCGACTGAGCGACGCCGCGGGTCAGGCAGCTCCCCTCAGAAGCGATAGGGCATCCGCAGGAACTCGAGCGACGGCCGCGGGGTGTCGAAGCCGAGCTCGCTCTCGTCCGCGGCGATGTCGAAGGTCAACCGGAAGCGCAGGAAGCGCACGCGTCGCGGGTCGACGCCCAGGCTGTTCAGGTCCACGCCGTCGAGGCGCGGGACGAAGCCCGTGCGGCGATCGGAGTCGGGGAAGCCGGGGTTGCCCTCCTCGGCCGCCTCGAACTCGATCAGGACCTCCGAGCTGACGGGGAGGAAGTCGGCGAGGTCGTCGGTCTCCACGCCGAAGTAGCGCGGCCGCAGCCTCACCGGGCCGGAGAGACCCGCGAAGGAGGGCCCCTCGTCCTCCACCTCGACCGCGAGCTGGTCGGGCCCCTCGCGGTAGGTCGCGCCGACGACTTCGTAGCGAGCGTCCTCCACCGTGACGAGGAAGCGCCGCAGGAGGCGCGGGTTGCGCCGGTAGACGGCCTCCTCCGCCACGAGCACGGAGGCGTCGAAGAGCAGGGTGCGCCGCAGCGGGTCGAGGGAGTCGAGCACGGGCTCGGCCGTCGTCAAGAGCGGCGGCAGGTCGGCGACCTGCTCCTCGGAGGTCGTGCGCACCTTCCCATCGGCGAGGGTCGTGCCGCCGAACAGCAGCGCGAGCTCCCCGAGTTCCCGCTCCACCGGGTCCACCGTCGCCTCGCCGAGGGGGATCCAGCGCGACTGCGCCATGGAGCGCCGGCCGAAGACCGGCAGGAGCTGGTCGTGCCACTCGCCGTCGTCGAAGTCGTAACCGTGGGGCACGGGCCGGCAGATCGTGCGCAGCTTCGCCGAGTCGCCCCCCGGGTAGAGGATGTCCTCCGCGAGGTCCTCGACGTGCAGTTGCACGAGGCCCGGCCCCCCGTCGCCCCCGGCCGAGCGCACGACGAGGGTGTTGTCCCCGGCGCCCGGCAGGCTCCCGAGGTAGCCCGTGGGGGTCTCGTCGATGCAGATCGGTGGGACGACCTCCCAGGGGTTGTCGACGCCCGACTCGCCCACGTGCTTGGCGTCGAGCCAGATCTCGTCGGTGTTGCCGACGTTGGTGGCGCCGCCGTGGTTGTTGTGTCCGTCTTGCCGCCACTCCCCCGTGCCCCCCTGGCCCCCTCGCGCGTCGATGGCGAAGATCCCACTGTCGGCGGGCACCGCGCTGAAGTCGATCTTTCCCGCGGTCTGCAGGATGACGTGGCCGCCGGAGCCCCCGCCGGAGCCGCCCCCGACGCGGCGCTCGTCGATCGTGTGCTCCCCGCCGCCGCCGTGGCCACCCCGGGCGGAGATCTGACCCGAGGGGCCGAAGCGGATGTCGCCGATGGCCTGGATCGTCAGGGCGCCGGCCCCACCGCCGCCACCGCCGCCCTTGTCCTGGTGGGCGTTGATGAAGTCCGAGGGCGGGTAGGTGTCATTGACCCGGATGAAGGTCGCGTCCGAACCGGCGCCGCCCCCCGCGCCCGGGGTCGGCCTCAGGAGCTCCCCGACGACCAGCCTCGGAGGCGCGGCGGGGTTCGTGCTCCCGACGTTCTCGATCATCGTGCCCCAGAAGTCGTCCTGGGTCCCCGGCAGGATCCCGAAGGGCCCAGGACCGGCGTGCCCCCCATAAGGCATGTGATCGCCCTGGGAGCTGTTCGCCTCGTCGGCCCCCGGGAAGCCGCTCTCGGCGTCCAGCCCGTAGATCGACTGGTCGCTGCAGAGAAAGGTCTCGAGGTCGACGGACCAGCTCAGGACCTGGTCGTGACCGAGCCGACCTCCGCCGCCCCCGCCGCCGCGGCGAAACGTCCCGTCCTCGGGCTCGAACTGGTTCCAGCCGGCCTCTCCGCCCTCGCCGCCGAGGTTCGGGGCGCCGAAGGCGCCTTCGCCGTTCCCGCCCCGGGGCGTGACCTGGGTCGTGATGTAGCTGGCGGTCCCCCCGCTGCCGCCCCCGCCCTGACCGGAGCCCCCGGGCTCGGGCTGGTAGGGCGTGTTGACCGTCTGGACGGTGTCGGCGTGGGAGCCGTTGATCGAGATGACGCCGTCGATGCGCACCTCCCCCGCGGCCAGGATGCGGGCCGGGTTGAGCCCGGTGATGCGCAGCTGGGAGCTGGCGGGCACGTAGAGGTCCCGCACGTCGAGCCGCCCCCCGACGGACAGCTGGCTGTACTGGGGCTGGCCGCCGTCGCCACCGAAGAAGAGGGTCGCCGTGGTGTCGAAGACCAGCTCGGTGTTGGGAGCGACGTAGAGGTCGAAGACGCCCCCGGGCCCGCCCTGCCCGTCGAAGGCGAAGGCGGCGCCGAGCCCGCCGGGTCCCCACACGGCCCGCGGCAGGGGCAGGGCGCTCGTCGTGTCCTCGAGCGTCTCGTCGAGGAAGCCCTCGAGGACTTCGTCCGCCGCTTCCGTGGGCGCGCCGGCCTCGGTCACGGCCGCGGCGGTCATGAGCGCGAAGCGCTCGAGGGGCGCGGCCTGCGACTCGCCGACGATGTCCTCGAGCTCCGGCGTGACGACGACGCGCAGCTCCCGCCCCTGGGGCAGCACGCCGACGGGCGTCATGCGCACCGAGGCCCCGCTGCCCGCGCAGTTCTGCTCGAGCAACAGCTCGCTCGCCAGGCGCCGCCAGCTCGCCAGGGGGTCGAGGAACTCGAGGCGCAGGCGGTCGGGGTGGATGTTCTCGGAGCTCGGGTTCAGCGCCTGGTCGAAGCGCAGGTGCAGGACGACCTGGGTCGCCGGGTCGCTGTAGAGGTTGATCGGCACGCGGTAGCCCGCGGGGAGCCGCCCACCGCCATCCCCCGCGTCCAGCTCGAACCAGACGGTCTCGGGCAGCCCGTCCGGACCGGAGGCCTCCAGGTAGGAGCCGAAGCCCGGCTCGGTGACCGGCGCCGCGGGGCCGGGGCGCGTGTCGTGGAAGAGCTCGCCCGGCTGCATCTCCACCGGCGTCCGGAAGCGCAGGGTGAGGCCCAGGGCGAGGGGCTCGCCCGCGAGGGACTGCACGGTCGTGCCCGGGCCCGAGGAGCTGGCCACGTCGATCTCGTAGAGCACGCCGCCGGGGGCCAGGCCCGCATCGGCGAAGTCGTCGCGCGTCGGGCAGGCGGGCTGGAAGACGACGACCTGGGGCTCCCCGGGCACGCCGCCGTACTCCCCCACGGCCGACAGCCCGCCCGGGTTGCGGATCTGGATCGTGTTCGAGTTGACGGTGTCGAAGTCGACGGGCTCCGAGAAGGTGAAGCGGATCGGGCGGTTGATCTTCCAGACCGTCCCATCGGTCACGGAGACCTGATCCAAGCGCAGGCTGGTCGCCTGCGCTTCGACAGCGCTCGAGGAGCCGCCGCAGCCGGCCAGGAACTCCGCCAGGCCGAGGGCGAAGGCGAAGGCCCAGGCGGTGGACGACGCACCGCATCGCCCAGAGCTCGGGAGGTGCGGAAGGGTGCCAAGGCGGTTCATTGGGCAGGGCCGGGATCGCAGGCCCAGCTCCCAATCTAGCCCAAGTCGGCCCCGGGGACCGCCCCATTCGGCCGGGTCGGAATGGCGGCCTTCAGGGCGCGCCCAGGCTGCCGGTCGCGGTCTGGCGCGCGGACTCGCTCGGCTCTCCGCGCGGTCTCGCTCGGCCCTCCTCCGCCCCGATCCGGGCGCCGCTCTCGTGGCGCATCAAGCGCAGCCGGCGGGTGAAGCCCTCCCAGTCGAAGGCGGGCCCGGGGTCGAGCTTGTTCGCCTGCACGTGGTAGTGACCGAGGATCCCGGAGAAGGCCTCGTACTCCGCGTCGGGCAGGCAGCCGGTGGGCACGCCCCCGCCCGCGTCCCGGGGCACGCGCGCCTCGATGAGCGGCAGGACGCGGCAGAGGGTGTCGGTGAGGCGCGCGAGAGACTCGTACTGCTCGCGCGTGAAGTCGTACTGCAGGAGCCGCGTGCCGTTGATGCGCCCCTCGAGGAGCTGCGAGCGCGCGGGGCGCCCGCGGAAGGGCTGCGTGCGCAGGCCGCCGTCGCCCAGACGGGCGGGGAGCTCGACATAGGGACCGAGCTCGTCCTGGGGATACCACTCGCGCAGCAGCGCGGCCTCCTCCGGCGGGCGCGCGCCGATCTGCGCGATCTCGATCCCGATCGAGCGGTCGTTCGCCTTGGTCGAGTGCCAAGCGGTCTCGCGCAGGTCAAGGGTCTGGTAGAGCGTGCCATCGAGGTCGAGCAAGAAGTGCACGGAGAGCCCGCGTTGATGGTGCAAGACGTCGAAGCAGGTGCGGCTGGTGCCACAGACGTCGTAGTGCAGCACGAACTGGTCGATCGAGCGCGCGAGCAGCTCGACGTCCTCGCACAGCCCCGGCACCACGGGGATCCCCCGCGCGGGTCGGGCACGACGACCGGGGCGGTAGCGCCGACCGCTGAGCGCGTCGGCGTACTCCGGCGCGGTGCCCGGGGCGACGCGCGTGTCGTAGCCGTCGTAGCCGCCGGGGTCGCTCCACAGGACCACCGGCGCGCCGGTGGAGAAGCGCTGGCCGCAGACGACGATCTCGTCCCCGATCGCGGGCTCGGCCTCCATGCCGGGCCGCAGGGAGGCCACGGGTTCGCGCTCGCCCGTCTCGTAGGGGTCGGGCGGCAGGGGCTCGATGGTGGCGCAGGAGGCGGCCACCAGGAGACCGGAGAGGGCGGGCCAGGTCGTGCGCATCGCCGAAACCGCGTCGCGTCGCGGCACCGCAGGTTACCGCCTGGTGGGCCGCGCGTCCTTCTTCCCGTGGAGGCCGTTCGGGTTCAAGGGGCGTGCCTGGTGGGCATGGGCGCGGAGCGCGTCACGGTCGAGGCGCGCTTCGAGCCCCACGACCGCCCTGGCACGGAGTTGGTCCTCTCGGGCCTGCCGGACCCGGTCATCCGCGAGAGCCGGGGGCGCCTCTCCTGCGCCCTGAGGGCCAACGGGCTGCGCATCCCCCCCGGCGTGGTGCACCTCAATCTCGTGCCCGCCGCGCGCCGCAAGGTCGGCGGCATGCTGGACCTCGCCATCGCCCTGGGGGCGGCGGCGGCCTGCGGCCACATCGAGGCGCGCTGGCTCGCGGGCTCCCTCTTCGTGGGCGAGCTCGGGATCGACGGACGCCTGCATCCCGTGCCGGGGGGCCTCGCGGCGGCGGCCTGCGCCCGGGAGCTCGGCCTCGAGCGGCTCTTCGCGCCCCTGGCGACGGCGCGCGAAGCGGCCTGGATCGGCGAGCTGCCCTGCTTCGGCGCGCGCAGCCTGGCCCAGGTCGTCGCCCAGCTCTCGGGCGCGCCCGGGGCTCCCGGGGCCCTCGAGCCCCCGGCTCCGAAGGCCGGGGCGCCGGAGGACGGGCCCCCCACACCGGGCGACCTCTCCTTGGACGAGGTGCGGGGCCAGGCCCACGCCAAGCGGGCCCTGGCGGTAGCGGCCCTGGGTGGTCACGGGCTGCTCTTGGTGGGCCCGCCGGGGGCGGGGAAGACGATGTTGGCGCGCCGGTTGCTCGCGCTTCTCCCCGAGCCGACGCGCGAGGAGCGGATCGAGATCACCCTGGCCCTCTCGGCCGCGGGCCAGTGGCCGGGAGGCCTGGCCCACGAGCGGCCCTTCCGCGCGCCGCACCACACGACGAGCTTCGCGGGTCTCGTGGGTGGCGGCTCGCCCCCGCGACCCGGCGAAGTCTCCCTCGCTCACCACGGTCTGCTCTTCCTGGACGAGCTGCCGGAGTTCCCGCGCGACGCCCTCGAGGCCCTGCGCGAGCCACTGGAAGAGGGACGCGTGCGCCTCAGTCGCGCCGGCCATCGCGTGGAGCTGCCCGCGAGCTTCCAGCTCGCGGCGGCGATGAACCCTTGCCCCTGTGGGCACCGCGGCCACCCGCGGGTGAGCTGCAAGTGCTCGCCGCCCGTCGTCGAGCGCTACCGGCGCCGCATCTCCGGTCCGCTGCTCGACCGAATCGAGCTGCGGGTCGACCTCGTGCCGCCCTCCATCGAGGAGCTGCTCGGGGACGGGCGCGCGCCGGTGCCCTCGGAGTCGGCTCCCGCGGAGCTCAGGCAGGCGGTGCTCGCGCGGGCCGTCCTGGAGGGCCGCGAGCGCGCGCGGGCGCGCCAGGGCGAGCTCCCCAACGCCCGCCTCGGGGTCGCCCACCTCGAGGAGCTGGTGCCCCTCGACCGAGGGTCGCGGCGGCTCCTCGAGCGCGCGACCCGCGGCCGCGACCTCTCGGCGCGCGCGGTGCAGGCCGTCCGCCGCGTCGCCCGCTCGGTGGCCGACCTCGCCGGCGCTCCGGCGGTCGAGGCCTGCCATCTGGCCGAGGCCATCGCCCTGCGCGGGGCGCTGGGTCCGCCATGAGGGCGGAGGCTCTCTATTCGTGCCGCAGGGCCTCGACGGGGTCCATCGTGGCCGCGCGCCAGGCCGGGTAGAGGCCGAAGACGACGCCGATGCCCGCCGAGATGCCGAAGGCGAGCAGCGGGCCGCTCGGGGTCACCACCGTCCGCATGTCCGCGAACTCCTCGACCGCCACGGGGATCAGGACGCCGAGCAGGATGCCGAGCACCCCTCCCCCGACGGAAAGCACCACGGTCTCGACCAGGAACTGGGTCACGATGTGGCGCCGCTTGGCCCCGAGCGCGCGGCGGATCCCGATCTCCCGAGTGCGCTCGGTGACCGTCGCCAGCATCACGTTCATGATGCCGATGCCCCCGACGAGGAGGCTGATGCCCGCGATCGAGCCGAGGACGATGTTGAAGATGCGCTTGGTCTCCTCGGCCCGCAGGAGCAGCTCGAGGGGCACGACGACCTTGTAGTCGCGCTGGGCGTGCTCGCGCTCGAGCATCTCGCGTGCGGCGTCGGCCACCATGGGCACGTTTTCCGCGTGGTCCACCTCGACGATGATCTCGTGCAGCTCGACCTGCTCCATGTCCATCGACCCGCTGCGCATCTTGACCAGGGTCTCGCCGAACCACTTCGTGCCGGTGGAGAGCGGGATGAAGAGCTCGCCCGCGTTGTCCTCGCCCGCCTCCGGGCGGTCGCTGCCGAGGCGCACGCGCGGCAGGAGGGTGCCCACCACCGTGAAGTAGTCCGCCCCGACCTTCACCCGCTCACCGAGGGGGTCCTGGAAGGGGAAGAGGGCGCGCGCGACCTCGTAGCCAAGGACGCAGACGTTGGCGACGGTGCGCTCGTCCACCTCGTCGAGGAAGCGCCCCAGGGAGACGACGCGGCCGGTGGCGTCGCGGAAGGCCGGGAGCGTCGAGATCACGTCGGGGCGGATTGCGGAGCCGCCGAAACGCACCTCCTCGGGCAGCTGCCGCAGGGGCACCGCGCGGCGGACGGCCGGGAAGCTGTCCTGGATGCGCGCGAGGTCCTCGTGGGTAAGCCCGTAGGAGATGACGCGCTGGCGCTGGTTCGAGACCTGCTCCTCGGCGGGCTTGACGCTGCGCAGGATCACGTTCTGGCTCCCGAGCTGGCGGATCTGCTCCTGGGCCTCGAGGCTCGCCCCCTCGCCGATGGCGAGCATGGCGATCACGCTGCTGACGCCGAACAGCACCCCGAGGGTCGTCAGGGCGCTGCGCAGCTTGTGCAAGAGGAGGCTGCGGACGCCGAGCCGGACGGTGCGCTGCAGGGTGCTCTGCATCAGTCGGTGCTCCGCATCAGACCGCCTCCGGGCTGCGGCGCACGACCTCCTCGATCGCGCCGTCCTTCAGGCGCAGGATCTGCTCGGCGCGCTCTCCGACCTCTTCTTCGTGGGTCACGAGCAGGATGGTCTTGCCCTCGCCATGCAGCTCGTCGAAGAGGTCGAGGATCTCGAGGGCGGTCTTGCTGTCGAGGTTGCCCGTCGCCTCGTCGGCCAGGATCAGGTCGGGGTCGTTGATCAGCGCCCGGGCGATGGCCACGCGCTGCTGCTGACCGCCCGAGAGCTGCAGGGGCCGGTGGTCGAGGCGCTCGCCGAGCCCCACGCGCTCCGCCAGGGCCAGGGCGCGCTCCTCGCCGCCCTCGGGCGGCTCGTCCTGGTAGAAGAGCGGCACCAGGATGTTCTCGAGCACGTTGAGCTGCGGGATCAGGTTGTAGGACTGGAAGACGAAGCCGAGACGGCGGCTGCGCAGGTCCGAGAGCTGGTCGTCGTCGAGCTCGGCCACGTCCTCGCCCCCCAGGCGATAGGTCCCGGAGGTCGCGCGGTCGATGCAACCCAGGAGATTGAGGAGGGTGGACTTGCCGCTGCCGGAGCTCCCCATGACCGCCCAGTACTCCCCGCGCCGGAAGGTGAAGCTGAAGTCGTGCAGGGCGTGGACGAGGTTGTCGCCCATGCGGTAGGTGCGGCAGACCTCCTCGAGCTCCGCCACGGGTCGCGCGTGGCTCGACTCAGTCACGAGAGGAGCCGCGCTGGGACCCGCCCTCGGGACGCCGGCCCGATGCGCCGCCCCGACTCTCGGCGGCGTCGCCTTCGCCACGGCGCTGCTTCGAGGCCTCGCCGTTCCCTTCGGCGCCGGGGGCGCCCCCTTGGCCGGGCTCCACCACCTCCGCGCTCTCCTCGGGCTCGAAGCCCAGGGGCGGGCTGAGCAGGACGACCTCGCCCTCCTCGAGGCCCGTGAGGATCTGGAGCCAGGTCTCGTTGTGGCGCCCGATCTCGACTTCGCGCTCCTCGACGCCACTCGAGCCCTCGACCCAGGCGATCGTCCGGCCGCGGGAGTGGTGCACGGACTGCACCGGCACGTAGAGGGTGTCGGCGATCGTCTCGATCAGGATCTCGATGCTGCACGACATCCCCGGCCGCATGTCGGCGATCCCCTCCTCGACGACGACCTCCGTCTTGTAGAGCCGGAGGTTCGGGTTCGCCCACCAGGAGTTGGTGTCGGGCAGGACCGCGACGCTCGTCACTCGCCCGTGGAACTCGCGCCCGGGCAGGGCGTCGACGCGCAGGATTGCCGGGAGGTCCGCGGACACCTGCTCCACGGCGGACTCGTGGATGCTCGCCTCGGCGATCATGCCGCCCTCGCCGGGGATCGTGACGATCTCCTGGCGCTCGCGGACCTCGCCGCCCTCTTGAATGGGCTCCCCCCCCGACCAGCGGTTGCCCTCCGTGCGGCCGTAGACGACCATCCCGGCGACCGGCGCGACGATCGTGCCCTTCTCGATCTGGTCCTGGAGGCGCGCCAGCTTTTCCTCCTCGAGCTCGAGCTTGACGCGCGAAGCCTCCTTGGCCGCCTCGAAGTCGGCGAGCTGGGCAACAGCCTGTTTGTTGGCCTTGAGGAGCTGACGCCTGGCCTCCGCCAGGTCGCCCTGGAGCTCCGCCCAGCGCTTGGGGTGCTCGTACTCTTCGAGCAAGTAGAGCGCGCGCTCGGCCTGCTCGAGCATGATCTCAGAGCGGGTGTAGGCCAGCTCGTCGGCCTCGAGCTCGGTGCGCTCGACGAAGCCCTTCTCGGCCAGCTGCCGGCTCCAGTCCCGACGGTCCTGGGCGCGCTTGAGCTCCTCCTCGCGGATCAGGATCTCGTCGCGAAACTGCTGCAGCTCCTGCTGGCGGTTCCCGCCCGTGAAGCCGACCTGCACGTCCCCGTCGGTGGGCCCCAGCTGAGCCAACGCCAACGTGACCTCGTCGAAGCTCCTGCCCTCGAGGCCCTCGACGTCGGCGCCGATGAACTTCTCGAGCTCGAGCAGCGCGAACTCCACCTGCTGCTCCGCCTTGGCGATCAGGCTCTCGTTCTCGATGCGCTGGATCTCGAGGCTCTCGCGCGCCTTGGTCGCGGCCGCGCGGGCGCTCTGCACGGCGATCTCCTGGGCCACGCGCCGGTCCTCCATGTCGGAGGTGTCGATCTCGGCCAGGAGCTCGCCCGGCTCGACCACCACCCCCTCCTCGATCAGGTAGAGCAGCGTCGAGCGTCCCTCGACTTCGCTCTTGATGCTGACGCTGTTCTTCGCGGTGAGGTTGCCGCGCTCGGTGACCGAGATCTCGAGGGAGCCGCGTCGCACCGGCGCTCCGGCGATCTCGACGCCCTCCTCGCCGGAGAACACGAGCCCTTCTTTCCAAGCCCAGCCGAGGCCGAGCACCAGGACCACGACGATCCAGATCGCGCGGCGCAGCCCGGGACGTCTCCTGCGCTCGCTCACTCGCTCACCTCCCCGGGCAAGGCCTCGAGGGCGACGTCGATGGTCTCCACCCGCACCCCGCCTTCCTCGACGCGCAGGAGCCCCATGTCGAGGGCCAGGTCGAATCGGGCGAGGGTCAGCTCGATCAAGGCGCGCGTCTCGGCATTGCGGGAGTTCACGAGGTCGTCCTGGGCCTCGAGCAGGTCCCGCGTGCTGGCCCTCCCCGCCTGGAGGTTGAGCCCAGCGCTCTCGACCCGCTTCTCCGCCAGGCGGACGGCGCTGGACTGGATCTCCCGGGACTCGCGCCGGGCCGCCACGGCGCGCAGCTCGGCGCGCAGGTCGCGGGCGATCTCGTCCTCGAAGGCCCCGGCCGCCCGCGCCGACGCCTGCCACTGGATCAAGGCGCTGCGATAGGTGTTGCGCTCCCGCATCCGGTTGATCGGAAGGTCGATGACCAGGCCCAGACTCCAGCTCACGTCCTGGAAGTTGAACTTCAGCGGGTTCTTGTCGTCGGAGCTGAGCTCGATCGAGGAGGACACGTCGAGGCCCATGCGCAGGGCGTCCGCCGCCACCCGCGAGCGCCGCTCGGCGTCCACGACACGGTCGACGCTCGTCTTGAAGTCCGGCCGCTGGCTGTAGGCGACCTCGGCCGCGAGGACCGAATCGATGTCGTCGAAGGCCGACCCGAGGGTCGTCAGCCGCTCGAGCTCCCCGGGGTCGAGCGAGATCTCGAGGTCCATCGGCAGGCCGAGGGTCAGCTTGAAGGTGTCGAGCTCGTTCTCGTAGGACTGGTGCGCGCTGATCAGGCGGTCCTCGGAGCTGAGCTCGTCCTGCAGCGCCTGGTCGACCTGGATGTCGCTCAAGCGCCCTGCGTTGGAGAGCGATTCGTTGCGCTCTCGGATCTTGGTCACGTTCTCGAAGTTGCGGCGCTCGTTGTCGATCCGATCGAGGGCCTGCAGGAGCCGCAGCAGCCGGGCCGCGACGTCCACCGCGAGCTCGCGACGGAAGCGCTCGAAGGCGCGCACCTCGTAGACGAGGTCGCGCTCGGCCTGGGTCAGGTCCTCGTAGACGATCCAGCCCCCCGCGCCGCGCAGGAGCGGCTGGGTGAAGAGCAGGTCGACGGTCGTGGTGGCCGTCCAGCCGCCGCCGCCGGAGAGGTCCTTGGCCAGGGCCAGCCCCAGCTCGCCGAGGAACTCGGCGCCGGTGCCCAGCACGCGTTGCAGCCCGAGAGTCCCACCGGCCCCCGCCGAGTTGGCCGTGTCCCCCAGCCCCGAGATCCCCACGTCGCCCACGCCGTCCGCGATCCACCCCAGCTCCCAGCGCTCCAGGGTCACGTCCAGGGCGGCGAGGTAGAGCGCCTCCTTGCGGGTCTGGAACTCGCGGTTGTTCTCCGCCGCGATCTCGAGGCATCCGACCATGTCCAGGCCCGGGAGCTCCCGGACCTCGCGCCGCAGGATGCGCTCCCGCAGGCTGTCCTCCGGCGGGTCGATGTCGAAGTCGTCCGTCTCGTCGAAGAGCCGCGCCCGGCGGTCGCGCACCAGGGCGTAGACCTCCTCGTCCGCCTCCAGACGGAACTCCTGCGCGCTGCGGCAACCGCCGGCGACGGAGGACGCGAGGGACAGGACGACCAGGAGGGCGGGGGTCGGGAAGCTGGGGCGGACTCGCACGGCTGGGGCGCGGCGCTGGGGGGAGATGGCGCGGCCTTCGAGGTGGACCCATGGGTCACCGAGCCCCCCATTGGACCCGCAGACGCCCGCGAGCCCAAGCCCCCCTCGGTGGGAGGCTCGGCCTTCACAGATCTCTGACCCCGTCCAGCGAGTCCTGGAGGGCAGGGGGCGGCCCGTCGAGGCCCCAGGCCTCGCTCAGCTCGCGGTGCTCCTGGGCGCTGATCCACCGAGCGGAGAGCTGGCCCTCCTGCCACTGGAAGCGCTCGAGGCGCGTGCCCGCGAAGAGGTAACGCCCGGCCAGGCTCCCGTCGGAGCGCCGCAGTTCGACCCGCCGCCGGTATCCCGCAGGCTCCGACTCGGCTGTCCCCTCGCGGAGGTAGTCCACTTCCAACACCCAGTCCTCGAGAGCGCCGCTCAGCGGGTCGAAGACGCGGAAGCTCCCGCCCGAGAGCTCGCCGTGGCGGCAGAGGTCGAGCAGGTACTGCGGCATCACGGCGCCGCGGCCGGTGGCGATCGACTCCCGCAGGCTGCCGTCGACGCCCCACTCGAGCACCCGCAGCTCCTCGCTCTGGGCGGTCCACTCGGCGAAGATCGTGCGGCCGCCGGCCAGGCCGATCTCGCGCCACACGAGGCGCGGGCTGCGCGCGCTCAGGCACTCGACCGCGAGCAGTCGCAGCCCCTCGAAGGGGAAGACCACCTCTTGCTCGAGCTGCCAGCCCCCGTCGACACGCCGTCGATGGAGCGCGACCAGGCCGACGCGGCCGTCGCGCGCGGCCTGCCGCAGGGCCTGGGCCCCGTCGTAGCTCGCCGCGGGATGGGAGGTCGCGCCCCCCCACTCCAGGACGAAGTGCTCGCTCGTGGGCGGGCTCCCTCGGGCGGGCTCGGCGGACGATCCGGAGTCGGGCCGAGGGGCCTGAGCGGGGGCCAGGACCGACAGCAGGATCCAGGTCAGCGCGGCGGGTCGGAGGAGCGACATGGCGACGGGGAACCTATCGACCCCCTCTCACCCGGCGTTGAGGGCCGAGGGCGGCGGGCCGTCCCCCGTGCGCGATTTGCGAGTTCGAGCCCCCTCCCCCCCGGGCCTGGGGGGAGCCTGAAGAGCGTCGGGGCGGGCTAGAGCTCGAGGGCCCGGGCCGCCTGGATGCCACCGAAGAGGCCCAAGAGAGCCGCCAGGATCCAGCCCAGCCAGGCGCTCCCCCCCAGGCGCTCTTCGAGGTCGACCCAGGCCAGGTGGCGGAAGCCTCGTTCTCTCTCTTGGGTGGGCTCGAGCACCAGCTCGGAGTCGCCGCGGAAGATCTCGGCCACCGGGAAGCGCTCTTCGAGCCCGCTCCCCGAGCGTTCGTGGGACACGCGGTGGCGCAAGATCCGCCAGTGGGCCCAGGGAGCGGCGAAGCCCCAGTCGAATTGCATGGCCTCGAAGAGCTCCGCCTCCCGGTCGGGCCCGCTCGTCGCCCCCTCGACCTCGAGCAGAACGGGAGCGGCCCGCACCGCCAGGTCGTGGTGCGTCGCCTGGTCGACGAGCACACCGGGGAGCTGGACCAGGAGCCCCGCGGCCAGGAGCATGGGCACGGCGCGGCGGAGCCGGCGGTCGACGTCGGAGCGCTGGAAGGCCAGGGCGCTCAGCAGCCAGAGGACGGGCAGGGCCGGCAATAGATAGCGCGGCCCGTAGCTCCAGGCCCCGTGCCAGCCGCGCAAGAAGATGGCGGGCAGCCCCACCGCGAGGGCGAGCAGGAGCCCGAGGCGCAGGAGCGCGCCCCACCGCTCGCGCCGCGCCCGTGACACTCCCAAGGGCAAGAGGCACAAGCCGGGCGCCATCCAGAGTAGCCCCCGCCCGGGAGAAACGAGGAGGCCGGCGAGGGCGTCGCGGGGATCGCCGCCGAAGAGACCTCCCGCGACGGCGAGTCCGTAGCCGCTGTCGAGGGCGTCGCCGAAGCGCAGCTGGTTCAGCGCCAGCCACGCCAGGAGCACGAGGAGCTGCGGGCCACTGGCCAGGAGGGCGAGGCGCCGGCGGCGCGCGGGCTCGAGCGCGGGCTCGCGCGCCCAGAGCCGCAAGGCGAAGGCCCCGTCGAGGATCAGCACCGCGGGCGCCAGGGCGACGCGGGTCAGGAAGGCCAGGGCCGCCGCGCAACCGAAGCCCAGGGCGAGCCGCGCGCTGACCCTCCCGCGCGCCCGGATCCAGCACTCGAGCCCCAGGGTGAAGCAGCAGGCGGCCTGCACGTCGCTCGCGTGCCCGCGGGCCTGGGGCCAGGCGAAGGTCGCCAGGCCGTAGCCCAGGCCCGCCGCGAGGGCCGCGCGCCGTGAGCTCCCCAGGATCCCGAGCATGGTGGCGATCGAAGCCGCGGTCCAAGCCGCCAGGAGCGGGTTGCGCAGCCCGACGAAGAGGTGCGCCAGGTACTCGCTGCGCGCGACGCCATAGCGACGCGTCGCGCCGTGGGCGGCCTCGATCCCGGGGGCGAGCTCGGCGGCGCCGCGGCCGAGGCCGTAGAGGGGCAGGGCGACCAGGGCCTGCCCGACGCCGAACCAGCCGTAGAACTCCCCCGCCACCCGACCTTCGCGCACGGAGCTGCCCCCGGGCGGGCTCGAGCGGGCGTGGGCGACGAGCGCGTCCGCCTCGGGGGTCCCGCCGATCGCCAGGCTTCCGCGACGCGCGAGGGCGCTCGTCGTCTGGAAGGCGACCTCCCCGTCGGGGCCGCCGGGGGGGCCGTTGAAGGTCGCGACGTAGACGGCCAGGAGCAGCAGGAAGACCGCGCGGGCCAAGCGCGGGTCGGTGCGCCCCGCCGGCCGCTGGCGCCGCGCGGGGGTCATGGGTTGCGCGAGCTCACGGCTCGAGCCCCCGAGCGGCGAGGCGCGCGGCGAGCTCCTCGCGCAGGCGCGCGGCGACGTCGGGGTAGCGCGCGAGCACGTCGTGCTGCTCCCCGGGGTCGACCTCGAGGTCGTGCAGCCGCTCCGCGCCCCCCGCCTGCGCGAAGCGCCAGCGCGGCGTGCGCAAGGACGCGCCCCGCTGGCCCCCGGCGTCCTCGGCCAGGGAGAGCAGCGCGCGCTCGGGGAAGTCGCGCGTCGGGCGCGAGTCGGTCAAGCGCAGGAGGCTGCGCCCCGTGCCCGCCTCGGCGCCCTCGAGGCCGAAGACCTCGCGCAGCGTCGCGCCGAGGTCGTCGAGGCCCACCACCGATCCCAGGATGCGCTCGCCCGTCAGGCTGGCGGGGTGCGTCAGGATCAAGGGCACGTGCAGTCCCGCGTCCGCGAGGCTGTCGCTGCGCGCCACGCGCCCGGGACGCTCGGCGAGCTCGCAGCCAGAGCTGCCGACCAAGGCGAAGAGGGTCTCGTCCCACCAGCGGCCGCCCCCCAGCTCGTGACGGTAGTAGTAGAAGAAGGAGTTCAGGAGCTCGGTCGTGCGCGTCAGCCGTCCGTCGTAGAGATCGTCGAGACGAGCGCGGTCGGTCGCGGAGAGGGCGAGCCCGCCCTCGGCCAAGCGCGCGAAGAATTCCGCCTCCGGCCGCACGGGCCCCGCGTAGCCGCGCACGCTGAAGCGGTCCTCGAGAGGGTCGCCCGCGAAGGGCGCGGCGATGTCCGCGAGGTGGATCCAGGTGAAGCGCTGTTCCTCGGCCTCGCCGCGCGACTGGAGCCAGCGCACGGCCCCCAGGAGGGTCTCCTCGTCGCTCCCGTGGCGCTGCCACTCGTCGAAGCCGCGCCCGAGCGCGTCGCCGAGCTCGGCACGCCCGTCGAGGGAACGCTGGTTGAAGAAGCCCGCCGTCTCGAAGCCCGCCGCGGCGAGCGCCTCGGTCAGGGTCGGCGCGGACAGCTCTCCCCCGGGGTCCAGGGAGGCGCCGGCGAGGGTCGCCAGGGACAGGGCGTCGGAGCTCGAGGGAGCGAAGGCCCGCGCGAAGACGACGCCCTCCTCGGCCAGGTGGTCGAGGTCGAGCACCGTCGGCTGGTCGAGGCGCAAGAGGCCCGTCGTCGCTCGCGGGTAGCCCAGGTAGGTCACCCGGTCGGCCCGCGCCCGCTCCACGGTCAAGAGCAGGAGATGCCGCGGCTGCACGCCGGGGCGGCCCGGCTCGGAACAGGCGCCGAGGCCCGCGCCCAGGACCAGGGCCAGGAGCGGGGCGGTCCGGCGACCTCTCATCGACCCGATCCGGGGCTCGAGTCGCTCCACCAGCGGGCGTAGGCCCGCGCCACCTCGGCGGGGCGCAGGGCGATGCACTCGGGGGTCTCGTAGGGATGCTCTCGTTCGAGGTGGGCGACGAGCTCCGCGAGCAGCTCCGCGCGGGTCTTGATCACGAGCAGGACCTCGTCCTCCGCCTCGATCGCCCCCTCCCAGCGGAAGAGGCTGCGCAAGCCGCGGACGAGGTTGACGCAGGCCGCCTGGCCGGACTCGACGAGCCCGCGCGCCAGGCGCTCGGCGACCTCGTCGCTCGGAGCCGTCACGAGCACGACGCGGTAGTCCTCGCCGTCGACGAGCGGGGACTCGTCCCCTCGAGCCTGCGCGTCCCGCTCCTCGCCGACCATGGGGCCATAGTAGAATCCGCCCCATGCTTCACAAGCTGGTCGTCGGGACGCTCCCCTGGTTCCCGCGTCGGGTCATGCGCCACTTCGCGGGCCGCTACATCGCCGGAGAGACGCTCGAGGAGGAGCTGGCGCGCCTGGAAGAGCTGGCGAGCGCCGGCTACCCCGGGATCCTGGACATCCTGGGGGAGGGCTCCGACAGCGAGGCGGAGGCCCGCGCCGCCGCCGCGGAGTACGAGCAGGCCGCCCGCGCCCTGGTCCGCGCGGGCCTGGACGCCTACGTCTCGATCAAGCCCACTCACCTGGGGCTGCTCGCGGACGAGGGCCTGGCCCTCGAGCTCTACCGCCAGGTGGCGACGACTTGCCGCGAGCTGGGCCTCCAGCTGCGCGTCGAGATGGAGGACCACCCCACGACCGACGCCACGCTGCGCATCTACGAGCGCCTGCGCGAGGAGTTCGACCTGGTGGGCATCGTGCTCCAGTCCCGGCTCCTGCGCACGCCCGAGGACGTGGCCCGGCTGGCCCCCGGCCCCCTCGACGTGCGGCTCGTGAAGGGCATCTACATCGAGCCGGCGGAGATCGCCCACACCGAGCCCGAGCCGATCCGAGCGGCCTTCGTCGACCTCGCTCGACAACTGCTCGAGCGCGGCGACGTGCACCTGAGGTTGGCGACCCATGACGAGGAGCTGGGGCGCCGGCTGATCGCGCTCGTCGAGGAGTTCGAGCTCCCGCGCGAGCGCTACGAGTTCCAGGTCCTGCTCGGCGTACAGCAAGCGCTCTGGCGGGCCTGGCGCGACGCCGGGCACCCGGTGCGGGTCTACGTCCCCTTCGGCGCCCAGTGGCGCGAGTACAGCCTGCGCAGGCTGAGCCGAAACCCGGAGCTCCTGCGCGCGATCGTCCGCGACGTACTGCCGTTCTGACTCAGGATGCAGGCTCCCTGAGTCAGCGCGAGGCCGCCGCTCACTTGCCGATCGTCAGGCGCTTGGCCAGGATCTCGGAGAGCTCGCCGGTCTCACGGATCTTGCGTTGCGTGGCGGAGAAGTCGTAGCGCACGCGGTGCCAGGTCACGGCATCCTCCTCGATGACGGCGAAGCAGGCGCGGTTGTCGCCGTCGCGCGGCTGTCCGACGCTGCCCACGTTGATGAAGAACTTGCCCTCGGCCGGGATCTCCATGCGACAACTCTCCTCCCCGTCCAGGCCGTGGAACGCGAGGGACTCGTCGTGCATCCCCGGGTGGTGCGTGTGCCCGCCCACCGCGACGCCCTCGAAGCAGTCGAAGATGCCCGTCAACTTGTCGGGGTTGAGGAAGCCGTCGGTCGACAACACGTACTCGCGGATCGGGTCGCGCGGGGAGCCGTGCACGAAATGGAAGCGCCCCTCGTCGTGGGAGATGGCGAGGTCCTGCAGCCAACGCCAGCGCAGCTTCTTCTCGCGGCCGGAGAACCAGTTGGGGCGCATGCGCCGCCGCGTGTAGTCGATCGCGCCTCGCGCGTGGGTGTTGAAGTCGCTGGCGTCGCGAAAGAGGGCCTCGTCGTGGTTCCCCATCAGGGCCACCTCAGCGCGCGAGCGGACGTAGTCCACGCAGAACTCGGGCTCGGGTCCGTAGCCGACGACGTCTCCCAGGCAGAACACGCGCTCCACGCCCAGCTCGGTGATCCGTGCGTCCACCGCCTCGAGCGCCTCGCGGTTCGAGTGCAGGTCGGAGATGATCGCGACCCTCATCGTGGCGACGCTCCTCCGGACTCGATCGCCTCCAGGGCCGCGCCCACGAGGGCCTGCCGGACTCCCTCCAGCTCGCCCTCGATGGTCGCCCCCGAGGCCTTGCGGTGGCCCCCGCCGCCGAAGCGCCGGGCCAGGGCGTTCACGTCGAAGGTCGTCTTGCTGCGGGCGGAGAGCTTGACGAGGCCCGCGGCGAGCTCGCGCAGGTAGAGCACGACCTCGACGGAGCCCACGGAGCGCAGGATGTCGAGAGCGTCGTCCGCGTCCAGGGAGACGGCCCCGCCGTCGTTCCGGCGCGGCGCGCAGATCACCGCCAGGCGGCCGCCGGCGTGGTACTCGGTCGAGGCCAGGACCTCGGCCGTGTCGAGCGGGTGTTCCCTCCCGCGCCGCTGGTAGATCGAGGTGAAGAGCGGGCTGGGCTCAACGCCCCGCTCGACCAGAGCCCCCGCCACGCGCAAGGTCTCGGCGTCGGTGTTCGAGTACTTGAACCAGCCCGTGTCGGTGACGATGGAGGTGAAGACCCCCGCCGCGGCCACGGGGTCCAGCTCGACGCCCAGGTGCTGGGCGATGCGGTAGACGAGCAAGCCGGTCGCCGAGGCGGAGACGTCGACGAAGGCCTCGTCCCACCACGCGTCCCCATCATGGGGGTGGTGGTCGATCACGAGCTTGCGGGTGTCCTCGGCTTCGAGCGCTTCCCCCAGATCGCCGCAACGCGAGAGCTCGCCGCAGTCCAGGAGCACGCTCACGTCGTGCACCGGCAGGGCGCCGCCGCGAAAGACCTTGTAGGGTCCCGCCGGCTCGAGATAGTCGAATTCGGGGCCGATCGGGTCGGGGTTGACGATCCAGACCTCCTTGCCCAGGGAACGCAACGCGCTGGCGAGGGCGGCCTGGGCCCCGATGCAGTCCCCGTCCGGGCGCATGTGCCCGGAGAGCACGAAGCGTCCGCCCTCGCGCAACAGCTCGAGCGCGCGGGCCTCGGCTGCCGTGGGCGTCGCGGTGGTCGGAGGGGTCATGGGGCGAGGGGCGCTCCCCTGGGGGAGGTCGGGAGGGGCCGGAGGAGGTTCTTGGGCCATACTCCCCTGGGATTGCACCGGCGAGCTGCAGCTCCCGGCTCAGGGTACCGGGGCCGGGGCGGCCCGGGAAACGTCAAACCCGATCCCCCCCGCGCCAGGTCCCGGCGACCTCGGGACGGCCGGCGGTGACGGCCTCGAGCAGGTCTCGTTGGTCCGCGACGCCCGGGACGCGCAGAGCCACCAGGTCCGCGGCCTTGCCGACCCCGAGGTCTCCGATGGTCGCCTCGAGGCCCAGGGCCCGCGCGCCGCCGCGCGTCGCCCACTCCAGGACGGTGGCGGCGGGCAGCGCGGGGTGCGCCTCGCGCAAGCGCGCCATCTCGAGGCGCAGGTCCAGGTCGTCGTTGCTCGCCAGGGAGTCGGTGCCCAGGGCGATCGTGGCGTCGCTGGCGACCCAGGCTCGCCAGTCGAGGGGCGGCCGCCCGAAGTAGCGGTGGGTGCCGGGGCAGTGCACCAGGACCGCGCCCGCCCGGGCCGCCCGTTCGAGCTCCGCCCGCTCCACCTCGTTGGCGTGCACGAGGGCGACGCGCAGGCCGAGGACTCCGGCGGCCTCGAGGTGCTCGAGGCCGCCGCGGGCCGGGCTCTCGCCGAGGTGGGCGGCGAAGGGCCCGCCGCCGCGCTCCATCCAGCGACCCTCCTCGGGGGTCTCGGCCCAGTGGACGCAGAGGGGCAGCTCCAGCTCCCGGGCTCGCCCGGCGATCGCCTCGAGCAGGGCTCCGCTGACGGTGTGGGGCGCGTGGGGCGAGAGTCCTGCGAGCCCCGAGGGGGCGAGGGCCTCGAGGCGCGCCAGTTCGCGCGCCGTGCGCTCGGGGTCGTGGGCGTCGAGGAATTCGTGGTACACGCGCACGCGCAGCGGGCTGGACGCGAGACGGTCGCGCCCCACCGGGCGCGAGGCGACGTCCCCCACCGTGGTCGTCCCGGTCGCGAGCAACCGCGCGGCGTTTCGCTCGAGGTCCTCGTCGAAGGCCGCGTCCTCGCGCGTGGCGAGCTGCGCCAGCACGTCGCCGACCCAGGCGACGAAGTCGGTCCGGGGTGCCGGTCCTCCGAGGGAACCGAGCTCGAGGTGGGCGTGGGCGTTGACGAGGCCCGGGAGGAGGGCGCACTCGCCCAGGTCGACGAGCTCCACGCCCGTCCGACGAGCCAGCCGCTCCAGACTCCGCTCGTCCTCGGCCAGCTCCGCGATGCGACCGTCCTCGACGAGCACTCCCCCGCCTCGCAGGCAGCGATCGGGCTCGGGGAGGAGCCAGGCGGAGCGGATGAGCTGGGTCACCTTCGACGTCCTCGGCCGCTGCCGACGCGGAGCCCGCGGGGCCGATCCGATGCAAAGGAGGGCCGCACCCGACGGGACGGGAGCGGCCCCTCCGGAGGAGGAGAGTCCGTCGGCCGGATCAGTCCGGCTGGACGCGCACCCGCAAGTTGGTGACGCCGCGGATGCGGTCCGCGATCACGGGGTCGAACTGCGCCAGCTGCTGGTCGAACACGACCGTGAAGCGGATGGCGTTCGGCCGAGGAGAGAACAGGTTCAGCTTGGTGGGGTGGTCGACCCAGGGCGTGACCGAGTCCGGCTCCACCAGAGGCCCGTTGAGCTGGAGGTTGCAAGGGTCCCCCACGACGCCCGTCGTGCGCACGCCTTGGAAACGCACGACGAAGAGCGAGCCCGAGGAGAGGGCGGCCTCGTCGTGATTGAGGGTCGTGCCCAGGTAGGTCTGGAAGTCGTCCCCGCCGAGCTCGGCCCCGGGGTAGAAAGCCTCGAGGTAGTCGTCGTCGGGGTCCACGGGCGGCATCCCGCGGTAGGGGAACAGCAGCTCCCCTTCGGACGGGTGGTCGTAGACGACGTCCATGTTCCAGCCGAAGTTGTCCAGGTCGGTGGGCGGGCCGGGGGTGTCGTCCACGAACTCCAGGCTGAAGAAGGTCCCCACGACCTGCAGCCAGCACGACTGCGAGCCGGAGAAGCTCTCGGGACGGAGGAACTGGTCCTCCCACTCACCGAGCGACATGATCCCGCCCGAGACGGAGAACTCGTTCAGCTCCCCGGGGCCGGAGCCCGCGTCCGGGTCGTAGGGCACGAGCCATTGCGCGAGCTCGGCGGCCGTGGCTTGGTAGGACGGCAGGTCGAAGTCGTTGTACTCGATGCGCACGAGGCCCGCACTGCCGCTGCCGCCCAGGGAGCCTCCCACGCCGGAGCCGCCGTTGCCGCCGGTGACGACGATGCGCCCGGGGGCGTTCGCCACCTCGACGACGCTGCCTTGCAGGCGGACCGAGCCGCCCGCGCCGCCGCCGCCGGGAGATGCATACTTCTCGCAATCCGGGGGGAAGTTGGCGTCGGCCCCGGACTGGGTGCAGAGGTTGATGGAGGCCCCGGGCTCGGTTGAGCTTCCGCCGTCACCACCGGAGCAGTCGATCTGGCCCTCGATCCTGAGGATGCGCCCGGCGGTGAGCATGATCGCCCCGCCGCCTCCGCCGCCGCCGGCGGCACTGTGATCCCAGAAGGGGAAGAGGGGTCCACCCCCGCCACAGCCCGGACCGCTGTTGTTCAGCGACCGCGAGCCCCAGATGTGGGTGCCGCCCCCACCGCCGCCGGAGCCGCCGCGCAGGTGCTTGCGCCAGTACTCGAGGTTGCGCTGGGCCTCGGGGCCCATCATGCCCGGAGACTCCAGGTCGATCGGCGAGTTGTCGCCTCCGGCGGTCGCGGCCGGGATGTTCGAGATCAAGCCGGGGCTGGTCGAGGTGTAGGGACTCACGGGAAGACCGACGCCGCCGGCAAAGGCGTGAGAGCCGCCGCTGCCCGGTCCCGCGACCATGGCGATGCGACACTCGAAGCTGCCGTTGTTGGAGTCGGTGATGAAGCTGGTCTCGGCGTCACCGTACTCGGCCGACGTGCACGAGATGGGCGAGTTGCAGGTCGGGAGGTTCATCGGGTAGCGCTGCCCCCCGATTCCACCCGTGCCCGTCGGCAAGCCACCGATTCCGCCGCCATCGCGACCGTCGTTGACCGCGGGGGCGTGCCCGACCGGGAAGAGGGCGCCGCCGACGTTCCGCATCTGCGGAAGCGTCGAGTCCGTGACGTCCATGCGGTCGGCGCCCTGGCCGCCTGCGCCGGCGGCGGGCCCGGGCTCACCGCCCGGCCCACCGTCGATGGTGGCCAGGGGGTCGAGCTGGTTGTTCCCGCTGGTGGGGTCTCCGCCGGAGTTCGAGACGTGGGGCGCGGGCGTGCCTCCGGTCAGGTCGAGCACGCCGCTGACGACGAGCTCTCCCCGGGCGAAGATCCTCGCGGCCTGCGTGCCCGTCAGGATGACCCGCGCGCCGGGCGCGATGTCCACGCGGGTGAACTCGAAGGCCTGGCCGATCTGGTCGATCGTCACCGTCGGCCAGGTGTCGGGGTCGCCGGCGACGTAGTCCGCGTCCCCGGGCATCTCCCCCGGCTGGAGGTTGGACAGAATCGAAGGGATCTGGCCGTCGAGGGGGAACTCCTGCGAGTCCGTGTCGAGCTCGAGAGTCTGCCCTTGGGCCAGCACGAGCGGCCCGAGCCGGCCCGAGCCTCCGCCGGGGCCGTAGGTCAAGCGACCTCCACCCCAGACGCCGCCGCTGGCGCCCCGATCCTCGTCGGAGTCGTCGAGGAAGTTGACGGAAAGGACCTGCTCGTCGTAGACCTGGGTGATCGTCGAGAAGGCCGCCTGGCCCGGGTTGTCGATCACGTTGCCGACGATGTCGAGCAGCTGGTTCGTGACGGTCACGACGACGCGTCGAGGAGACATCGGGTCGCCGCCCGCGGTCGGGAACTCTCCGCCCGACGGCTCGAAGATGGCGACGGTGCGCAGGAGGTCGTCGAAGTCCACGTTGACCGTCCACTCGCCGGCCTGCGAGGAACGATCGCCATCGGTGTTGACGTCGCCGTCCTCGTCGATCTGGACGAGGATCGTGTTCGACTCGCCGTTCAGCTGGTTGGCGACGGTCGCCTTGTTCATCACGTCATCGAAGATCAACACGATGCGCGACTCGGTCCCCAGGTCCCCGGCGACGCCGCTCTCGTCGATCAGCTGGGCCCCCACCGGGAGGTTGGTGTCGGGGTCGAAGGTGACGTTGCCGTCGGTCAGCTGATCGGTGACGTAGCCGGTGAAGGTCGGCGGGCCGGGCACCGGGTCGATCAGCGGCTGGGTGGTCTGGACGGTGCAGACCATCCGCGCTTGGTTGTTCTTGCCGCCGACGCTCCGGATGTACGGGCCTCCCGCGTCCTGTCCCTCGCCCAGGATCCGGATCTCGTAGGTCTCGTTCGGCGCGAAGCCGAACTCCGGGGTGCCAGCGCCCACGAAGGTCAGGCTGGGCCGGAAGATCAGCCGCCGGGGGTTGGCGGCGTCCCGCGTGAAGACCCCGGTCGGGACCGTGCCGTCGTTCAGGTTGACCAGGCGGAAGGAGCCCGAGTTGACCGTGGCGAGGTCCACTGCCTGGGAGAACAGGATCGCCACCTCGGCGTTCTGGGCGATGTTCACCAGGGAGCAGCTGACCGGCGAGCCCCCTTGCGCGTTGCCGCAGCCCAGGGAGCAGGACTGGATGTACATCGGCCCCGCGTCGGAGCTGCTACCGCCCCCGGAACAACCGGAGAGGAGGAGAGGGAGGGCGATGAGGGCCGCCTGGCCGGCGCGGAGCGCGCTGTGCGTCTTCATTCCAGAGGGGGTGCGGATCGTGTCGGGATGCCGGGGGGAGACACGCCTCCAGCCGTCCGCAGGGGCTCCCGCGGGCGGCGAGGTCGACGGAAAGGATTGAGCAATATAGGTGCCCACCGTCGCCGGTTGCCACCTTTTTCGAAGCGCGCCGCGGGAAGGGCGTGCCCCCCGCTTGGCGCCCGGTGGAGGCGGCGCGATAATTGCCTCGCCGAGCCCTGCGCTCACCTCGCTCGACCCCCTCCCCTCCCAGCCGCCGCGTCGATGATCCACGCTCCCGAGGCCACCCGTGAAGCTCCCCGACCCCTCCTCCCGCACGTCCGACGGCGGCGTGCGCTAGCGCTCGGAGGCCTGGGGCGGAGCGCACTCCTGTTGGGTCTCGGCGGGTTCCTCGCCGGCTGCGGTCCGACCAACGGCGCCGCCCCCCAGGAAGAGGTGAGCACGGCGGGCAAGCGCATCGCGCACCTGATCGAGCTCTCCACCCCCCTGGACCCGACGCTCACCAGCGATCATCACGATCGCCAGCTGCACGCCCGTCGGGCCTACCTGGAGGAGTTGCGCGCCGCGCCGAAGGACGTCGGGCTCGAGGCCCTCGAGCGTTTCCAAACGCTTGAGGAGGACCCCGAGGAGGTGCCCCTCTACGTGCGCGTCAACTTGCTCGACGTCGCGGCCCACGCCGCCACCGAGGAGACGGTGCCCCTGCTCGAGACCCTGCTCTTGGAGTACGGCCACAGGATCGACATCCGCACCGAAGCCACCGTGTTGTTGGGGCGAGTCGCCCCCCAGCGGGCCGTCGAGCTCCTGACGCCCTTGCTCGAACGAACGAAGCGCACCTCGACCATGCCCGCTGACGAGTTCCTGCTCAGGGCCTACGTGATCGGCTGCGAGGGCTCGGGCACGGATCCCGTGCCGATCCTGGCCGACGTCGCGACGAACATCCACAAGGAGGACCCGGCCCGGCACATGGCGGTCGGCGAGCTCGGCAAGCACCCCACGCGCCTGGCGCAGCAGGCCCTGAGATCGATCCTCGTCGAGTCCACGGGCAACGCCTACCTGCGGCGCAAGGCCGCCCAGGGAATCCGCGACGCCTTCCCGCGCGAGGAAGCATGCGCGATCTTCGAGCTGATCGCCTCGCGGGAGGCGGACACCAACTTCCTGTTGTTCCTCGGGGACATGATCGAGGACAACTGCAGGTGATCACCGACACGCACTCGCACATCTTCTGGAAGAACTTCGACGAGGACCGCGACGAGGTGGTCGAGCGCGCGCGACGCGCCGGGGTCGAGCGCATGCTGGTCGTGGGCACGGACGTCGAGACCTCCCGCCAGTGCTTCCGGCTCTGCGAGGGCCAGGCCGGCCTCTACCCCACGGCGGGGATCCACCCCCACGACGCCGAGGGCGTGGCCGAGGCTGACCTGGCCGAGATCGAGACCATGTGCCGCGACCCGCGCTGCGTCGCCGTGGGCGAGACGGGCCTCGACTACTTCAAGGAGTACTCACCGCGCCAGGACCAGCGACGCCGCTTCCGCTGGCACCTGGAGCTGGCCAGGGAACTGGACAAGCCCGTCATCGTCCACTGCCGCGACGCCCACGCCGACACCGTTGCCCTCTTGCGCGAGGTGCCTGGAGTGCGCGGGGTCATGCACTGCTACACGATGGGGCCCGACGAGCTCCCCCCCTACCTCGAGCTCGGGATGCACATCTCCTTCTCGGGGGTCGTGACTTACCCGAAGAACGAGTCGAACCGCGAGGCCGCGGCGCGCGTGCCCGAGGAGCTGCTGCTCGTGGAGACGGACTGTCCTTTCCTGACGCCCCAGAGCCGGCGCGGCAAGCGCAACGAGCCCGCCCTGGTGGCCGAGGTCCTGGCCAAGGTCGCCGAGGTGCGCGGCGCGGAGCTCGAGCACCTCGCTCAGCGCACGAGCGACAACGCCGCGCGCCTCTTCGGCCTCCGCTAGCGGCCCGCCCGACGAAATGAACGAAGCGCCGCCGGCGATCGGCGACGCTTCGTTCTCGAGGAACCGGCTGACCGGTCCTGGGGTGGGCCTTCCCTACTGGACGGGCACCCAGGTGTTGGTGTCGACGCCAGCCACGCCGGAGGCGATGGCGGCGCCCATGTCGGCGGCGACGTAGGCGGCGCTGTAGGCCGGGGCGGTGGCACCGTTGTACTGCGTGGCCACGGTCCGGTTGTTCATCTGGAGCAGGTCGCCTTCCTGGTTGATGAAGAAGGCGCGGTTGCCGGACTGGCCGTAGGTCACGGGCCAGGCGTAGGCACACCAGAGGATCTCGGCGTTGTTGGCGCCAGGCAGGGTAGCCGCGGTCGAGCCGCCGCCGTTGGCCTCGGCGATGCCGACGGCCGGGGTGTTGCCGTCGGGCAGGAACACCATGAAGTTGTAGCCGGAGCGGCTGACGAAGCCGCCAGCGCCGACGTTGCCGAAGGCCGTCGAGAGCACGGCCGGGTTGAGCGTGTCGGTGGCGCCGCCGAGGCCGCTCGCGATTCGCATCGGGACGGTGCCGGCGAGCTCGGCAAGGTAGCCGTACTCACCACCGCCGTCGGCGTCTTGGTCGATCGCCGCGGAGGATTGGATCTGGGCCTGGGCCGAAGAGAGCGAGCGCAGGGTCGCGATGGCGGCGGACTCGTTGGCCGCCAGGCGCGCGCTCAGGAGCTTCGGGATGGCGATGGAGGCGATGATCGCGATGATTGCGACCACGATCATGAGTTCGATGAGCGTGAAGCCAGCTCGGTTCCGGTTTCGGATCATGGTTGGTTGTTTGTCCCTCAAGATGGCACGGGGGTGCCTTTCGTCTGTGTCGTCGAGAAGCGGGTGCTTCTCCGAAGAGCGCCGGGCAGGGCCGTGGGCGCTCCCTCTTCCTCAGGTTTCGAAGTCGTGGAGGACCGAGCCGGGGCCCGACTCCACTTCCGGCGCGTGCACCCCCCCGGCAGTGGTGAGGTCCTCGCGGCACGCTGGGCATATCGACGCGCGATCAGCCGCGCCTTAGGTGAACTGGGGCCTATCTCCGAATCCCCTCGCTCCGTCGCGAGAGGTGGCCGGCCTTCGGGGGAAGACGCGTCGGCGCGAAACGAGAGCGAGGCGGCAAACTTTGCCGCCTCGCTCCGTGGATCGGCCTCGCGGCCGGAACTCCTTTCCTACTTGCTCCCGCTCAGGTTTCCGACGACGTCCAGGATCGGGAGGAAGACGGAGAGCACGACACCGCCGACCATGACTCCCATGACCGAGATCAGGATCGGCTCGATCATGCTCGTCAGCGACTTGACGGTCGCCTTGACCTGGCTGTCGTAGAACTCCGCGATCTTCTCGAGCAGGTTCTCCAGGGCACCCGACTTCTCGCCGATCGCGATCATCCGCACGACCATGGGCGGGAACTGGGGCGAGCGGCTCAGGGGCTCGGAGAGCATGTTGCCGCTGCGGACGGCCTCACGGGACTCGAGGACGGCCTTGGAGATCACGCGGTTGCCCGCCGTCGAGGCCACGATGTCGAGGGTGCCCATGATCGGCACGCCGGAGCGGATCAAGGTCGAGAAGGTTCGCGAGAAGCGGGCCAGGGCGACCTTGGAGAAGAGCGGGCCGAAGACGGGGGCCTTGAGCGAGAGCTGGTCGAACAAGAGCGCGCCGCGCTCGGTCTTGGCGAAGGCCCAGATCCCGAAGGGCGCGCCGAAGGAGGCCAGCGCCAGGATCAGCCACTGCGACCGCATCCACTCGGAGGTCTCGAGCACGAACTTCGTCAGCGCCGGGAGCTCGGTGTCGAGGGACTCGAAGACCTGGCGGAAGCCCGGCACGATGCCGATCATCAGGAAGGCCGTGATGCCCGTCACGAGGATCATCGAGATGACCGGGTAGGTCATCGCCGACTTGATCTCGCGCCGCAGCTCCTCGGCCGCCTCGAGGTAGTCCGCGAGACGCACGAGGATGATGTCCATCTGACCGGAGACCTCGGCCGCCTTGACCATGCTCACGTAGAGCTCGCTGAAGGCCTTCGGGCAGTGCTCCATCGCCGCGGAGAGGTCCGCGCCGCCGCGCACCTCGTTGATCAGGCGCTCGCAGCAGGCGCGGAAGGGAGGCGTCTCGGCCTGCTCGGCCAGGACCTCGAGGCCCTCCAGGAGCGAGATGCCCGCCCCGACCATCGTCGCGAGCTGGCGCGTGAAGAGCACGAGCTCGGTGCGATTCGCGTTGGGCTTCACGCCCTTGGTGGAGATCTTCTTGGCCTTGCGCCCGGCTCCTCGCCGCGCGCTGACCTCGTCGATGCTCATGACGACCAGGTTCTGTCGACGGAGCTCGTTGAGGACCTCCGAACGATCGGCTGCCTCGATCTGCCCCTCGACCGTCTTTCCACCCGGTCCCTTGGCCGCGTATTTGAAACTCGTCACTGTGCTCACCTACTCGTCACCCATGGTTACGCGCAGCACCTCCTCGAGAGAGGTGATCCCACGCATGGCGTTCAACAGGCCGACGCGGCGCAGGGAGATCATCCCGTTGGCGACGGCAGTGTTCTTGATGTCGTGGACAGGCGCCCCCTCGATCACGAGGCGACGCATCTGCTCGTCGAAGTACAGGGTCTCGAGGATCGCGAAGCGTCCCCGATAGCCCCCGTTGCAGCGCGAGCAGCCGTTCGGTTCCGGGCCGAAGAGCTGGTGCTTGCCCAGCTCCTCTTCCTTGAAGCCCATGTGCAGGAGCTGCTTCTCGGGCACGTCGATCTCCTGCTTGCAGGACTCGCACAGCCGGCGCCCCAGGCGCTGCGCGCCGACGCAGAGGACCGAGCTGGAGACCATGAAGGGGTCGATGCCCATGTCCACGAGGCGCGTGACCGTGCTCGCCGCGTCGTTCGTGTGCAGGGTCGAGAGCACGAGGTGCCCCGTGAGAGCCGCCTTGATGGCGATGTCGGCGGTCTCCTTGTCCCGGATCTCGCCGAGGAGCACGACGTCGGGGTCCTGTCGCAGGATCGAGCGCAGCGCCCCGGCGAAGGTCATCCCGCGCTTGGGGTTGACCGCCACCTGGTTGATGCCGCTCATGCGGTACTCGACCGGGTCCTCGACCGTCGTGACGTTGATCTCGGGCGTGGCCACGCGCTGGACACAGCTGTAAAGAGTCGTGGACTTGCCCGAGCCCGTCGGCCCCGTGATGAGGAGCATGCCGTAGGGCGAGGAGACCGCCTCCTCGATGTGCTGCAGCGCTTGCGGCTCGTAGCCCATCGTGTCGAGCTTCATCGACATGCTGCCCGCGTCCAGGATCCGCATGACGGCCTTCTCGCCCCCCACGACGGGGAGGATCGAGAGGCGGAAGTCGATCTGGCGGCCTTCGAAGCGGATCTGGAACTTGCCGTCCTGGGGCGTGAAGCGCTCGGCGATGTCGAGCTGCGCGAGGATCTTCAGGCGCGACGAGAGGGCGCTGAGGAGGGCCTTGGGCGGGCTCATGACCTCCCGCAGCGTCCCGTCCACGCGGAAGCGCACCGCGATGCCCTTGTCCAGCGGCTCGATGTGGATGTCGCTGGCCTTCTCCTTGAGCGCGCGGATCAGGATCATGTTGATCAACTTGACCGCCGGCGCGTCGTCCCCCGAAGCCGCCGAGATGTCGATCTCGTCCGTCTCTTCCTGGACGTTGACCTCGATGCCCGGCGTGCCCGAGACCTCCTCCAGGAGGTCCTCGACCTGGCGCGAGCCCGCGTTGAAGGCCGTGTCGATGGCCGCGATGACGTCCGCCGGGTGGCTCAGGACGAGCTGGATCTGGCAACGCGTTCGCCGCCGCAGGTCGTCGAGGAGGAGCACGTCGAATGGGTCGCAGGCCGCGATCGTCAGCACGTCCCCGTTCAAGGTCAGCGGCAGGATCATGTGCTTGTTGCACGTGTCCGCGCCGACCTTCTCGAGCGCCGAGGGGTCTGGGGTGATGCGCGAGAGGTCGATCGGTGGGAGGTTCGATCCTCGACCGAGAGCCTCGAGAAGGGAGCCGGCCGACACCGCCCCCGTCGTGACGAGGTTCTCCAGCAGGTTCCCGCCGCGTTCCTTGGCGGCCTGCCAGTCCTCCGCCGTCGCCAGCCCCCCGTCGATGAGGAGCTTGCGGATCTTCCCCGAGATCAAGACCATCAGGCGGCTTTGATCAGGGTCCGGAGCTCTCCGGGGTCGCTCATCGCCATCTCGGCGTCGACGATGTTGACGCGACCGCTGCGGACGAGCTCCGCCAAGGACTGGGCCATCGTGCGCATCCCGAGGCGGCCACCGGTCTGGATCTGGGAGTAGAGCTGGTGCGTCTTGCCCTCGCGGATGAGGGCGCGGATCCCGGGCGTGCAGGTCATGATCTCCGCCGCCATGGCCCGCCCGTTGCCGTCCGAGGTCGGCAGGAGTTGCTGGGAGAAGACCGCCTCCAGGGAGAAGGAGAGCTGCGTGCGCACCTGCGACTGCTGGTGGGACGGGAAGACGTCGATGATCCGGTTGGCGGTCTGCACGGCGTCCGAGGTGTGCAGGGTGCCGAATGTCAGGTGGCCGGTCTCGGCCAGCGTCAGGGCCGCCTCGATCGTCTCGTGGTCCCGGAGCTCGCCGACGAGCACCACGTCCGGGTCCTGACGCAGGACGCTGCGCAGCGCGTTGTGGAAAGTTCGGGTGTCGCCTCCGACCTCCCGCTGGGTCACGAGGCAGCTCCGGTGTTGGTGCGTGAACTCGACGGGGTCCTCGATCGTCACGATGTGCGCCTGACGGAGCGTGTTGACGTGATTGATCATGGCCGCCAGCGAGGTCGACTTACCCGATCCCGTGGCCCCCGTGACGAGGACCAAGCCGGCCCGCAGGGAGCAGATCCGCTCGCAGACGCTGACCGGCATCCCGAGCTTCTCGAAGTCGGGGATCTCGCTGGGGATCGAGCGCAGGACCGTGGCCACGCTGCCCTGCTGGAAGAAGACGTTGGCCCGGAAGCGCCCGAAGCCCTCGAGGCCGAAGGAGCAGTCGAGCTCGAGGTCGCGATCCAGGCGCGCGATCTGGTCCGCGTTCAGCACGCTGGTCGCGAGCCGCCGGGTGTCGTCCGGCGTCAACGCCGGCGTATCCACCGGCATCAGCATCCCGTGCAGGCGGATGCGTGGCGGGCTACCGACCGAGATGTGGAGGTCCGATCCACCCTGTCGCACGAGCAGCGACAGGAGCTCATCCATGGTGATCATGCGGGCGCGACTCCGTCGGGAGGGAAGTTGAGGGCTGCGGAGGGGGGGCCTCCCCGCGTCCCGTCGCGACGACGCGACCGGCGGCCCACGGGGGTGAGACCTGCCCCCCCATCGGTGATCCCCGCCCTCCGACTGGAGCGCGCCACGAGCTTTGCGCCGCGGCGCACTCAGTTCGGAGGTCGGGGATCCGGACGGGCCGCGGAGGTGGAAGGGTTTTCCAGGTCGGCCGGAACGCGGCGCGGGGGCGGCCGGGTCTCCCCGACCGCCCCCGCGGCGCTCGTCTGGGCTCAGCCCTGGGCGCTCAGCCGGCCTCTTCCTCGCGCGCCTGCTCCTTGAGCACCCGCTGCTGCTCGGCGGCGGGCACCACCTGGTAGCTCGCGAAGCGCATGGAGTAGGTGCCCTCGCCCGAGGTCTGGGACTTCAGGTCCCTGTGGTAGGTCTGCATGGTCGCCAGGGGCACCTCCGCCTTGATGACGGTCACGGCCCCGTCCGCCTCGGTAGCCTGGTCCATGACGTGGCCGCGGCGCTGGCTCGTGACGTCCGAGAAGATCGAGCCGGCGTGGTCGGTGGGCACGTGGATCTCGACCTCCATGACGGGTTCGAGGAGAACCGGCTTGCCGGCCATGAAGCCCTCACGGAATGCGCGGGAGCCGGCCATCTTGAAGCTGGCCTCGTCCGAGTCGACCGCGTGGAACTTGCCGTCGTAGAGCTCGACCTCGACGTCGACGACGACGTTGTTCGTCAGGACGCCTTCACTGCAGGCCTCGTGGAAGCCCTTCTCGACGGCGGGGATCAGGTTGCGGGGAATGGCGCCGCCGACGACCTTGTCGATGAACTCGTTGCCCTCGCCGCGCGCCCGGGGCCGAACGCGCACGTAGCACTCCCCGAACTGCCCGCGGCCGCCTGACTGCTTCTTGTGCCGGTGGTGCCCCTCGGCGGGCTTGGTCATCGTCTCGCGGTAGGCGATGCGCGGGAGCTTGGTCTCGATCTCCACGCTGTAGCGGCGCTTGAGGCGGCTCTGGAGGATCTGCAGGTGCAGGTCACTCATGCCGCTCACGACGAGCTCGTGGGTCGTCGAGTCGTTGTAGAGAGTGAGGGTCGGGTCCTCGGCCACGAGCTTGTGCAGGGCCTCGCCGATCTTCTGCTCGTCCGCGCGGCTCTTGGGGAAGACGGCCTGGGAGACCATGGGGATCGCCGGCTCGGGGGCGGTGACGACCCGCGGCGCGCCCTCCTGGTTGCTGATCGCCTCCCCCACCGCGACGTGCTCGACCTTCGAGAAGGCCACCACCGAGCCGGGCCCCGCGGCGGTGATCGCCTCGCGGTTCTTGCCCACCAGGTGGAAGAGGCCGCCAAGCTTCTCGGGCTTGTGGTCCCCGGGCCCGTGGACGTGGTCGTGGTCCCCCAGCTTGCCGCTCCAGATGCGCGCCAGGCAGACCTTGCCGACGTGGGGGTCGGACTTGACGTTGAAGACGGTCGCCACGAGGGGGCCGTCCTCCGTCGGGCTGACCTTCTCGCCCGCGTCGTCCTCGATCTCGGCCTCGGTCGGCGAGGGGGCGAAGCGCCGGAAGTAGTTGTAGACGTCCTCCACGCCCAGGCCCGAGTCGGGGTTGGCGACGAGGATCGGGACCAGCGCGCCGACCTCGATCGCGTGAGGCATCAGGGTCTCGAGCTGCTCCTCCGTCAGGATCTGGGAGTCGAGGTACTCCATCATCAGGTCCTCGTCGTCGCAGGCGTCCATGACCCGGTCCATCAGCCGCTGGCGCCACTCCGAGTCCTCGACCTCGAAGGTCCGGCGCACGGCCGTGAAGGCCGCGCCGTTGCCGTCGGGCAGGAGGACCGGCACGCAGACCTCACCGAGTGCCGCGCGGATCTCCTCCACCGTCTGATCGAAGTCGGCGTTCTCGCCGTCGAGGTGGGTCACCACCACCGCGCCAGGACGGTGCAGGCGCTTGGCGTCCTCCATGCGCTTGCGCAGGTTGAAAGTCACGCCGCTCGAGCAGCTCACGACGGCGCAGACCAGGTCCGAGGCGAACATCGCACCGAGGGTCTCCGCGACGAAGTCCGGGTAGCCCGGGGTGTCGAGGAAGGTCCAGGTACGGTCACCGTGCTCGGCGTGGACCACCGCGGCCTGCAGGGTGTGCTTCTTCTCCTGCTCCTCCGGCTCGGTGTCGCAGATGCTCGTGCCGTCGGCGACCGAGCCCTTGCGGTTGGACGCCCCGGTGACGTGGGCCAGGGCGTCGACCAGGGTCGTCTTCCCGGAGGAGGGGTGGCCGACGAATGAGATGTTCCGGATTGCCTGGATGCCTTTGCTCATCGATGGGTCGTCGCGCGAGCCGGGCGCGGCCCGCGCCCTGGGTCTCGGGCCCCGGTGAGGGGCCGTGGTCGGTAAGGGAGCGGCCGCCGGCGACCCCCTCGGGGCCTGCTGGCGGCCGAACATCTTAGCGACTCGGGCTCCCCCCCGGGGAGCCCCCATCGGTCCTGAGCGGTCGGTCCCGCGCGGGCCGTCCCGCGCGATCGACCCCGAGGGCGGTCGGCCGCCCCCCGTCTCAGCGGCCCGGATCGTAGACGACGATCTCCACCCGCCGGTTGCGCGCCTTGGCGGCCGAGCTGCTGCCGGGGTCCACGGGCCGGTACTGGCCGTGTCCCACGACGACGCACTGCTCGTCCGGCACGTCGCAGTCCTCCACCAGGTAGGTCAGGACGGCGGTGGCCCGCACCAAGGAGAGCTCGCGGTTGTTGGCGAATCCCGACTTCGAGATCGGATCCGTGTCCGTGTGGCCCTCGATGGAGTAGGCACCGCCGGGGTGCTGGCGACGCAGCACCGCGGCGACCTCGTTCAGGGCGCGGCGGCCGGAATCGGAGAGAGTGGCCTTGCCCGAGCCGAAGGTGATGGACGAGGGGATCGTGATCACGGCCACGCCGTCGCGGTAGGCGTAGCCGATGCCGAGGTCCTCGAGCCCGGGCTCCGAGGCCGCCTGGGCGACGGGCGCCGGCTCGCGGCGCATGCTCGCCTCGCGCAGCTTGGCTCCCATGTTCTCGAGCTCGGCTTGGAGGAGCTGCCGGTCCCGCTTGAGGGTCGAGCGCTCCTCCCGGAGCTGCGCGATCTCCGCGTCGCGCTCGTCGATGGCCTTGCGGTACTGGTCCGGGCTGGTGCAGGAGGTCACCCCGAGGGTGACGCTGAGGAGCAGGAGGGCCAGCGCCCGCTGCCAGGGATCAAGTCGCTTGAACAAGTTGTCGCCTCCTCGGGGGCTCGTCGGGCCTCCCCGGGTCTGGGTTCGTGCCTGGACGGGAGCGCTGCCTCGAGCGGCGGTCCCGAGCTCGCCGACCGGAGGCCTCCCTCGACGCCGCGCGCCTCAGGGGGCGTGCCTCAGCAGCAGCTCGACGACATCTTTCCAATACAGGAGGACGATTCCAATGCCCGCGGCGAGATACGGACCGAAAGGCAGGTAACGTCCGACGGCGCGCGCGGTCCCCAGCGCCTTGCCCAGCGGCTTGGGCACGCCACGCCTGCGGGCCCGCCCACGGACGAGGCAGAAGAAGCGAGCCATGTTTCCGATGCCGGCGATCGACGCCAGGAAGGAGGCCAGCATCAGGGCCAGGAGCACGCCCCCGGGCCCCACGAAGGCGCCGCCCGCGCCCAGGAGCTTGACGTCCCCGAAGCCCATGGCCTCCTTGCCGAAGGCCCGGGCGCCGAGCCAGCTGATTCCGAAGAGGGTCCCCCAGCCCACCGCGAGCCCGGCCAGGGAGGAGGCCAGGGCCCCGACGCGCGTGACCTCGCCCCCCGCCTCGACGAGCGACAAGGCGATCCAGCTCTCGGCGTGCAGCTCCGGCACCAGGAAGCTCAGGAGGGGGCCGACGACCATCCCTCCGATCGAGACCGAGTCGGGGATCTCCATGCAGTCGAAGTCGACGAAGGTCGCCAGCACGAGCCCCGAGAGGACGAGGCACTGGACGAGCACCAGGGGCCAGGCCTCGACGCCCCCCGAGACGGCCGCCGCCAGGCACCAGAGGCCGGCGGTGAGCCCCTCCACGAGGGGGTAACGCCAGGGAATGCGAACCGCGCAGTGGCGGCAGCGCCCGCGCTGCACGAGCCATGAGAGCAGCGGCAGGTTCTCGTACCAGGCTAGCGTGTGCTCGCAGGCCGGACAACGAGAGCGCCGCGGGTGGTTCACCGTGACCCCCTCCAGGGGGTAGCGGTAGATCGCCACGTTCAGGAAGGATCCGACGAAGAGCCCCGCCAGACAGATCCAGAGGAAGAAGAGCTCAGGGGGCATGATCGAGGTCGGGGGGCGGGATCATGGTTCCCAAGTGAGGCGCACCTGGTCGACGACCGGCGGATACCACAGGCCGGGCCGCTCCTGGCCCCGCGTCCGCGGCGGCACCACGGTCAGGTGGATCAAGACGCGCAGGGAGTCCGCGTCGAGCAGGTCGCTCGGGGACTCGACGGCTCCCCAGGCCTCGAGGGGCTCGTCCCAAGACACGTCCGGGGGCAAGTAGTGGATCTGGATGCTGCCGTTGCGGTCCTCGCCCCGGGGTTCGCCACGCACCCAGCGCGAGACGCCGCCCCCGCGCGGCATGGGGCTCGAGATCACGGCGAAGGTCAGGGGCTCGACCAGGGGATTCCGGAAGGGCGGGTCGAGGCGCAGCTCGGCCCGGCTCGCCGTCGGGTCGATGTCCCCGCCGCCCCCCTGGCCGAGGAGCCAGAGCTCGCTCTTCTGCGCCCGCACGCGACCAGTGATCCGGATCCGTCCGCCGGCGACCAGGAGCAACGGGCCGTCGACCTCGATCTCCCCCGAGACCACGAGGTCGCCGCCGGCGACGATCACGGTCCAGTTGGGGTCGTCCTCCAGGGCGCGCCCGAGCCAAGTCGAGCTCGCCTCCCCCGGCGCAAAGCTCGTGCCGATGCCGGCACCCTCTCCGGCGCGGCGCACGAGTCGCCCCTCGACCGCGAGCCGTCCCTGGGATCGCAGCACGACCAGACCCGGGATGGAGACCAGGTTGGCGTTGGTTCCCCCGGGGACCACGAGGCGCGTCGCATGAATGTCCTTGCGAGTCTCCGAGCCTTGCAGCGCGCAGGCTCCGTCCTGCCCACTCCCGGCGATCCGCGGATATCGGATCGTGACCACGCCGAGGTCGCTCCAGTGAGCCGAACCGTCCGCGTCCGGGACAGCCAAGGGGGAGTGCATCCGGTCGTCGATGAAGTCCTCCACGTACTCCGAGTCGCCAGCGGACCCGGCCTCGTGCACGACGATGCGCACGCGCCCCGTCGGCGGAGCCATGTACCAAACGGGGTTTCCCCCGAAGTCGCGCAGGGTGAGGCCCTCGGGCCGTCCACCGCCGCCGGGGTCTGCCAGGCGTAGGTTGTAGGTTCCCGGAGCGGGAATGCGCTGTGGCCGCAACGCGAGGCGCGCGCCCCTCTGGCGCGAGTTCTCCTCGAGCCGCGCGTCGAGTGGGATCGACTCCACACTGGCCTCCGCCTTGAGAACGAACTCCCCGTCCACCAGGGTCGAGGGGTCGAGGGGCTCGGGGCAGACGAGCATCAAGGACTCGTTGCCCTTGAGCTGGACATGTCCAAGATCCTCCTTCTCGAGGCGCAGGGCCGCCCCCACGGTCGGCGTGAGGTCGTTGAAGAGCTGCCCCCGAGGCTCGGTCAACGCAGCGGTCTCGAACTCGAAGCGCGCCGAGCGCGCCAGGGGCCGGCCCTCGAGGGAGCGGATGCCGTCCGGGACGGGGAAGCCGCGCACGAGGACCTCGTAGCGCGTCCCGGGCCGGAAGCCCCCGTCCGAGAGGTCCCGGGCCCGCCCCAGGTCGGGCACGAAGCTCACCCGCCGGCCGTCGATCTCGAAGCGGCCGCGGGCGTGGCTCGTCTCCCCCAGGGGGCGCACGACGAAGCTCTCGCGGGTGACCGAGGCGCCGTCCACCTCGCTCGAGAAGTGCAACACCAGGGCCTCGTTGAGGAACACGCCCTGGCGAGCCTCGGGTCGCGGGCGCACCTGTTCCAAGCGCACGACCCGCACCGGCTCGGGGCCGTCCGGGGAGCAGGCGCCGAGGAGTCCCGCCCAGGCGACGAGCGAGGCCGAGGGGGTCCTCCGGTTGCGGGTCGGGGCCGGGCTCACGGGCGCATTGAACCAAGCCCGGGGAGCCGGGGACAGGGCCCGTCCTACCTGAGACAGGGCCCGTCCCGCCGCAGGCAGGGCTGGCCTCAATCGCTCGCGGCGCCGCGGCTCGGAGAGCCGCGGCGCCGCGTCCTGGGCCAGCCGAGCGGCCGGCGATCCTGGTGCCGCTCCTAGAAGGTGAAGGGCAGTCGCAGGAACTCGATGCTCGGCAGGGGCGTCTGGGCGTCGAGCGGGAAGGTGCCCTGGGTGATGTCGAAGGTCACGCGGTAGCGCATGAAGCGCACGATGTGATCCGGGTCGATCCCGAGGGCGTTCAGGTCCTCGCCCGCCAGGTTCGGAACGAAGTCCGTCGTCGAGGTGTCGCTGGGGTCGTCCGGGTGCACGCCCATCAGGTCGAACTCGATCAGCACCGAGGAGCTCGCGGGCAGGGAGCCCTGCGTCCCCTGGGTCGTGATCCCGAAGTAGCGCGGGTGCAGGGAGACCATGCCGGTGGCCCCCACCAGGCTCTCTTCGGTGACGGTCAGCTCGAGCTGGTCCGCGTCCGAGTCATAGGAGGCCTGCTCCACGTAGAAGGAGTCGCCTCCGATCGCGACGTGGAAGTTGCGCAGGAGGTTCGGGTTCCTCAGGTAGATCGCGTCCGCGCCACCCGACAGGGGCGAGGCGTCCATCAGGAGGACGCGGGAGTCCTCGGGGTCGATGGTCGGGGCCCCTTCGGTCAGGAGCGCGGGCAGCGGATCGATCACGCCGGCGGTCGCCTCGACGAAGCCCGAGCTGTCCGTTCCGTCGAAGAGGAAGGCGATCGGGTCGGGCACGTCCGTGTCGGGATCGACCGAGGCTTCGCCCAGCTCGATCCACTTGGACTGCGACATGGAGTAACGGCCGAAGATCGGCAGGAGGTGGTCCTTCCACTCTCGCTCGATGCCGTCGTAGCCGTGGGGCGGAGGCCAGACGATGTTCGCGAGGGAGGCCTCGTTCCCGGGGTAGAGGATGTCCGAGCCGAGGTCGCCCACGTGGAGCTGGATCAGGCCCGGTCCACCGTCACCACCCGCGGCCCGCACGACGTCCTGCGTGCCCGCGTCGAAGTCCAGGACGCACGGCAGGGGGACGATCTCGAAGCCGTTGTCGGGACCGCAGAAGCCGCAATCGGGGTTGGCGTTGTTGTTCTCCCCGGTGTGCTTGGCGTCGTTGTTGATGTTGTTCTGCTCTTGGTCGTTGGCACCGCCGGCGCCGCCGGCGCCCTCGCCACCCTGACCGCCGCGGGCGTTCAGGGCCTTGAGGCTGCTGGAGGCCGCGGACAGGTCGATCCGGCTCGCGGTCTGGAGGATGATGTGTCCACCCGAACCGCCGCCCGAGCCGCCGCCGACGCGGTTCGTCCCGGCCGTGTTCTCCCCGCCCGTGCCGAAGCCGCCGATGGCGGTGATCGAGCCGGTGTTCGAGACCTCGATGTCGCCCAGGGCGAGGATCGTGATCGCGCCCGCGCCGCCGCCGCCGCCGGCGCCCTTGTCCTGGTGGTTGTTGATCAGCTCCTGGGGCGGATAGACGCCGTCGGGCGAGTGGGTCGCGTCCCCTCCCGCGCCGCCGCCGGCGCCGCCGAGGGCCTTGGTCAGCTCCCCCTTCACCAGGGTCTCCTCGGGGGTGCCGAGGCCCATGATCTTGGTGCCGAAGAAGTCGTTCTCGGTCCCGGGCAGGACGCCGAAGGGCCCCGGGCCGCTCAGGCCGCCGTAGGGGATGTGCCCGCCCTGGGAGGAGGTCGCCAGCTGGTGCCCTGGGAAGCCGTTCTCGGCGTCGAGTCCGTAGATCTCCTGGTCGGCGCAGAGGACCGTGTTGCCTCCGTCATTGACCTCGTACATCTGGTCGGGCCCGAAGACGCCGCCGCCACCGCCGGCGGCGCGACGCTGGACGCCGTTGCCCGAGTTGACCGTGGACCAGCCGGACTCACCGCCCTGACCGCCGGCGTTCGCGGCCCCGCCGGGGCCTTCGCCATTGCCGCCGCGCAGGGTGACGGCGTTGGTCAGGTAGCTCCCGGTGCCGCCGTCGCCCCCGCCGCCCTGGCCGGCGCCGCCGGACTCGGGCTGGTAGGGCGTATTGAGCGAGAAGACGGGGTTCGCGCTGCTACCGTCGGCGGCGATCCGCCCGTCGATCTTGACGTAGCCCGTGGCGTAGATGATCGCCGGCTTGGGCCCCTGGATGCGCAGGGTCGAGCCCGCCGGGATCTCCAGGTTGCGGACGTCGAGCCGGCCATTGACAGCCAGCTGGGTGAACTGGGGCTCGAAGTTCGGGCCGCCGAAGAACAGGGTCGAGGTCGTGTCGAAGACCACGTCCGAGTTCGCGGGGATCCGCAGGTCGAATTGACCGCTCGGCCCACCGGTCCCGTCGAAAGCAAAGGCGGCCTTCAGCTCCCCGTCCCCCCAGTCGGCGGCGGGGTTGGGCAGGGAGGCGCTGTCGTCCTCGAAGACCGTCGTCATGTACTCGTCGAGCACCTCGTCCCCCATCTCGGCCGGAGCGCCGCCGTCGAGCACGGCGGCCGTGTCCATCAGGGCGAACCTGTCGAGCGGGCTCGGGTTGCGCTCTCCCACGAGGTCCTCGAACTCCGGGGAGACCACGACGCGCATGCGCCGGCCCTGGGGCAGGATGCCGATCGGCGTCAGGCGCACGGAGGCTCCGGTGCCGACGCAGTTGCTCTCGAGGAACACCTCGGAGCTGACCGTCACCCAGGAGCTGCCCTCCTGGTACTGCAGGCTGAGCCGCTCCGAGTTGATGTTCTCGGCGAGGGGGCTCACGGGCTGGTTGAAGCGGACCCGCAGGGAGACGCGGCTGGTGTCGTCGCTGTAGAAGTTGTTCTTGACCTCGTAGCTGTCGAGCAGGACTCCCTCACCCGACACGTCGTGGAAGAAGAGCTCCGTCTCCTCGGCGTTGCCGTCGTCGTCCTCGTCGATGTCGCGGACCACGATCGAGGTCGTCGGGAAGGCCGGCTCCACGTTGGGCTTGACGATCTCCGGCTGCGCGGGGCCGGGCACCGGGTCCAGGAAGAGCTGCGCCAGCAGGCTGCTGGTCGGCGTCTTGAAGGTCATCGTGTAGCCGCTCGTGACGGGACGGCCTTGCGTGGACCGCACCGTGGAGGCGCCGGAGTCCTCCGTCGGGACGTTGACCTGATAGACGATCCCGCCGGGGCGGAAGCCGGCGTCGCTGAAGTCCTGCCGGCGAGGGCAGACCGGCTGGAACATGATCGAGCGCGGCTCCCCCGCGACGGCGCTGAACTCGCCGACGGCCGGCGCTCCGTTGTTCTGCTGCTGGATCTGGATCGTGTTCAGGTTGACCGTGTCGAAGTCCACCGCGAAGGAGAAGGTGAACTTGATCGGCCGGTTGACCTGCCAGGTCCCGCCGTTGCTGACGGAGACTTGGGAGAGCTCGAAGGCGCCCCCCGAGGAGCCGACCGTGCCGGCGCTCGAGCCGGAGCCGGAGCACCCGGAGAGGAACAGGCCGAGACCGAGGCCGACGGCCAGGGGCGCGTGGCGTCGCCGCGGGGAGGTGGCGCGCAGGGGGAAGGAGCGGAGGCCGGTGGTTCGAGGCGATTGAGTCATGTCGATCGGGAAAGGAGGCCCTCGGGGGGGACAGGGCCCTTCGGTGCCGAAGCAGTGATCAGGAAGGAGGCGGGCTCGCGGTGGTCGGGGTCGTTTACTGGGTCGCGTCGAAGTAGGCGAAGGCCAGCGATTGCAGCTCCGCCGTCTGCTCCGTCGCGGCGTTGGAGACGAAGCTGATGCGCACCTGGAAGTAGCGCGCGCTGTTGATCTGGGTGATGTCGTTCACCCAGGCCCCCGAACCGACGAGCGTCGGTTCGCTGCTGTTGTCCTCGCCCTGGATCGAGTTCCCGTAGAAGTCGAGGTGCACCGCGTTGTTGCGGATGTCGTTCGAATCCTGGTCGGAGATCTGCGAGGCCCCGCGATAGGCCAGCACCACCGAGGTCCCCGAAGGCTGGTCGGAGGGGGCAGGCTCCATCAGCGGCGCGGCGAAGTTCGCCTGCGGGAAGGTCGTGTCGAACCAGACCGTGTGGATCCGGCTGACCCGCGTGACGAGGGACATCTCGCCGACGTAGAAGGAGTTGTCCACCGGCGGCGTCGGGTTGCCGGGCGGCGTGCTGGTCGGGTTGTACCCGCCTTGGGCCTCGTCCTCGGTGTCGGGGTCGATGAAGTTCGGGTTGTTGTTGTTGTCGTAGCCGCCGGTCGAGAAGGCCCGGAAGTTCGGGCGAGCAGAGGAGTTGGCCGCCAGGGAGATGTCCAGGGCGTTCAGGCCGAGGGCCTCGTCCGAGGGATAGCAGCGGAACTCCATCAGGATCGGCAGGCCGACCGAGGGGATCTCGCCCGCATTGTAGACCTTGCCCGCCCCCGGGGTGCCGAGGACCACCAGGCCCTCGATGTCCGGGATCGCCCCGTTGTTGTTGGAGCCCGCGAGCGCCGTCAATGCCGTGTCCCGCCAGGTGTAGTAGCGGTACTGGTCCAGGGGCAGGTCCTGGTTCAAGGGGAACGGCAGCATCGAGGTGCCCGAACTGGCCGTGTACAGGTTTGCCGGGTTGACGGTGTAGCCGAGGTTCTTCGGGTGGACCGTGGTGCCCGGGTCGTTGATCAGGTCGAGCGGGTTGTTGTTGAAGGTCGGCTTGACCCCGGAGGCCGGCCACTGCGGGAAGCCGTTGATGTCCAGGATCTCGTCCGGCAGCCAGGCGCAGTGGTACAGCAGGATCGCGAATTGGTCGTACTCGTCGGTCACCACGCTACCGCCGACGGGCGCCCACGAGAGGCCCTCGACGTCCATGTTGATGTTCGTCTCGTCCGTCAGGGAGAAGCCCAGGTCGCAGTAACGCCAGAGGGTCTGGAGCTTGGAGCCGAGCTTGGAGAGCGGCGTCTGGATGCCCCCCACGAACTGGGTCATGACGCTCGGCACCGGCTGGTTGCGGTCCGCCGCCACGTCGAAGCGGCTGACGGGCCTGGGCAGGATGCGCTCGTTGATCGGGTCGTAGAGCAGCTGGCCGTTGCGCAGCTCGAACTGCCCGTCGTCGTAGAACTCGTCCGCGGTGTGGAAGCGCATCGCGAAGCCGCCGTTGATCGACGAGGGCTCGGTCGTGAGCAGGCTGAAGGTCGTCTGGGGCAGGGCGTCCGCCAGGGGGTTGCCCGCCAGGTCCGTGGGACCGTTCGCGCCGGAGGCGAGGTTGATGTAGTAGGTCTCGCCGCTGCCTTGCTCGTGGGCGAAGGGCACGTTGGGGTGCTCCCAGCTGAAGGCGCGCAGGTCCGCCGCGGGAACGACGCTGCCGACGGCGTAGTCGAAGGGCGTGAGGTCCCCAGCGGTGCGCGTCACCGTGAAGGTGTCGTAGGGCCGGATGCTCGAGGGGTCCATCGGCTCGCTGAAGCGCACGAAGACCTTCGAGTTGGTCTGCACCCCGATGTTCGGGGCGCTGGCGGGGATGGGCGAGAAGCTCAGGTAGCAGGGCGGGACGCTCGTGATCGAGTCGAAGGGCGCCTGGAGGCGCGCGCCACCGACCCCCAGGCCGGCGCCGTCGGGGTCGACGATCACGTCGGCGACCAGGTCCTCGACGGTCGCGCCGTTGACGCTCCCGGGATCGAAGACGACCGCGCGCACGGAGCCCTGGACGATCACGTCGCCGGGGTTGGGCGAGGTCGCGCAGGCGAGGACCGAGAAGCCGAGCTCCGGCATCCGGTAGCGATCGGGCTGACCCACCGGGTCGTCCTGCACGGGAGCCAGGGAGATGTCGATCCCCAGGTCCCCCAGGATCTCGGGCGGGTCTTCGTCGAGGAGGAAGCCGTTGTTCGCGTCCTGGGTCAGGGTGCCGCCCGAGCGCAGGGCGCGCACCACGTCAGGCGTGCCGAGGTCCTCGTCGGTCGAGCCGTTGTCCGTGTACGAGAGCGCGTGGCCGGAGGCGTTCTTCAGGACCCGGGTCTGGCCGACACCAGGGTTGGTGCCGGTCGGGATGCGCAGCGCCAGGTTGGCGCTGTCGACGACCGTGCTGGCCGGCAAGCCGACCGCGTTGATCGCCAGCGGCGGGTTGGACACCGTCGCCTCGATCTGGGACACGGTCGCGCTGATGATCAGGCGCGTCGTGTGGAACTCCTCTTCCCCGTCGTTGTCGAAGTCGGCCAGGTTGCCGTGATTGGGGTCCGCGATGATGCGAGTCTCGAAGGGCTCGACGGGCGGATACCCGGTCTGGAGCTTGATCAGGTCCTTGCTGATCTGACCGGTGTCCCCGTTGACCACCAGGCTCTGCGAGCGGTCCTTCCACTCGCCGTCGTCGAAGCGCACCTCGAGCAGGTCGTCGAAGCACAGGGCGATGGCCGAGTTTCTCGGCACCATCGAGAAGGGTCCGATCTCGTCCGCCTCGAGGCTCTTGTCGAAGATCGGCGTCAGGCCGGCCTCGAGGTTTCTCAGGGCCTCGTCGAACTCCGTCGAGCCCACGAGGGCCGCGTCGTCGGCCACGTCAGCGACCGTCTCCCCGTCGCCCTCGTCCGGACACTCGGTCAGGATGTAGACCGTCGTGGCATCGGTCACCGCGTTCCGGTCCAGGCAGTAGAAGAGCTGCACGCCGGTGCTGGTCGTGAAGGAGGTCTCGTTCCGGATCCCGCTGCTGATCAGGAAGTCCCTCAAGCGCACCTCCCCGCTCGAGTCGGCCACGCTCACCAGGCGACCCCAGAAGACCCCCCGCAGCTTCACCTGGCTCGCCAGCCCGGAGAAGTTCGCCTCGCCGATGAACACGTCGGAGGCCATCCCGGGATCGGGGTGACCGACGACCTGGCCCGCGTTCGCGGAGTCGAGCGGAGCGGACTTGCCTCCTCCACAGCCGGCCAGCCAGGCGCCTGCGAAGAGCGCGGCCATCGCGAGCGGAGCTCCCCTACCGCGACGGGTGCGCGGAGCGACCTGAGCGGTCGCGGAGGAGTGGGCTCGAGTGATGGTGGATTGGAGAGTCGCTTGCCGGTGGTCTTGCATGCCTGCTTGCCGGTGGTCTCGCATGACGATCCGAGACGTTTGCGGAGGGGTCGAAGGGGCTTGGGAGAGAACGGCCTCTGGCTCGCGAGCGCTCGGCCGCCCCCGCGACGACCTCGGGGGAGGGAGGGTTGGGGATCGGAGGTCTTCGTGCGTCGCGCGCGGCGACGTCGAAGCGAAGGTGAGGTGGGGAAAGGAGCGCGATCCGTGACGGAGCTTCCCGATGGGAGTCTCCCGATGAGAAGAGCCCCAATGAGAAGAGAGCCGTGGAGGATCGCCGTGGAGCCGAGACCCGACGCGGCTCCCACGGGATCCCTCCGCGCCGGTCGTTCCGCGTCCTCGGCTGGGTTGGCGCGAGAGACGCGGGCGGCGGTGGAGGCGATCTCGTGGAGAGCTCGACGCTCGAGTGGGAGACTCCGAGGGGATTTCGAGCACCCATTCTCGCGCCCCGGAGGTTGGGGTCAAGGAAGACCCCGTCGGGCGGGGCTTCCGGAGCGGGCCCTCCGGGAGGAGGTCCAGCCCCGGGAGCGGGCGAGGAGCGTCGCGTCGGGGGAGGCGTTCGGAGTTGGAAAAGAGGCGGAGCGCGCCGATCCAGGCCGGCGCCGTCGACCCGCGCTCGCGGGCCGGCGGGACCGGAGGGGATCCCGCGCTGTACCTATATCAAACATCGTGCCGAGGACCGCGGAACGGACCCTGGTGGAGCTAAAGCCGCTCCGGGCAGGCACATAGTCCCCCATGCCGCAGGGGTTTCCCAGCCACACGGCCCTCCTCGCGTGCGCCTCGGAGCCACCCCCGGCCAGGTGCGTGCGATTGCGAACGCATCCTCCCCCCGCCGGGGCCGAGGCCCCGGAGCCCCCTCAGCGCGTCCCGCTCGCCGAGGCCCCGCGGGCGGCCCGGAAGCCGGCGGACTCGGCGTGCAGGGCGTCCCGGAAGAACACCATGTGCTCGGGATGCACCCGCCGCAGGTCGCGGGAGTCGGGGGCGTGGAAGTGACGGGTCGTCGAGCAGCCCACGACGCCGAAGGCGATCTCCTGAGAGCAGTAGGGGCAGATCGCGCGCAGGGGCACCCGCGAAGCGAGGCGGAAGCGGAAGCCGACGTGCCGGTCCTCCGTGTGACAGATGCAGTTGCGATTGCCGCAGACGAGCCCCGCCTCGATCGCCGGCCAGGTCGGCTCCGCCGCCGGAGAGCGGCCCCCCAAGACGTCGGTGCGCTCGAGCAAGGCGGCGAGGAGGGCCATGCGGATCGGCACGCCGCGCGCCGCCTGCTTGAAGTAGATCGAGCGCGGGTCGGCGTCGATTTCGGCGCTGATCTCGTCCCGCCGCGGCAAGGGGTGCATGACCACCGCGTCACGCAGCGACTCGGCGGCCAGCTGGCGCTTACCGAGCTGCAGGTACTTCGTCTCGTCGAGCTCGGACTCCGTCCCGAAGCGCTCGGTCTGCGGCCGGGTCATGTAGACGGCGTCGACGTTGCGCAGCCGCAGCCCTTGGGGATCGGTGAAGAGGCTGAGCTGGTGGGGCTTCTGCGGCGTCAGGTAGACGACGTCACTGGAGGCCGCCAGATGTCCGAGGCGCGAAGCGTCGGCCTTGACGGGCTCGACCCCGTACTCCTCGCGCAGGCGCTGGACGACGTACTCCGGCAGGTCGAAGCCCGGCTGGGGGATGCACACGATGTTGGCCCGGAAGCGCGCCAGGGCGTAGGCGAAGGAGTGCACCGTGCGGCTGTAGCGCAGGTCTCCGGCGAAGACGACGTCCAGCCCTTCGATCCGTCCGCGCTCGGTCCACAGGCTGTAGAGATCGCAGAGGGTCTGGGTCGGATGCTCGTGGCTGCCGTCCCCGGCGTTGATCACCGGGATCGCCGAGCACTCCGCGGCCAGCCGCGCGGCCCCCTCGCTCTGGTGCCGGAGGATCAGGACGTCGGCATAGCCGTTGACCACCCGCACCGTGTCCGCGAGGGACTCGCCCTTGGAGGCGCTCGAGGCGCTCATGTCGGCAGCGGTGATGACGCCGCCCCCCAGGCGCAGCATGGCCGACTCGAAGGAGAGCCGCGTGCGGGTCGAGGGCTCGTAGAAGAGCGTCGCGGCGATCCGCCCGCGGCAGACGTCGGGGGACTCGCTCAGGGCCTGCTCGAAGCCGCGCGCGCTCTCGAAAAGCGCCTCCATCTCCGAGAGGGAGAGGTCGTCGGTCGAGATCAGGTGACGGGGCGCCGGCATTTCCGAGGCCGGGGCTCGGAATGCCGAGCTGGCCTCAGAGTCGGAGCTTACGCGAAGGGTCGCCGCCCAGCAACGTCCCCGCCCTCCAGCCAGCCGCGCAGGCCTTCCGCCAGGGGGGCCCCCCCCTGCTCGAGCCAGGCCCCGAGCTCTCCCCGCCGCTCCGCCTCGAAGACGACCGCTCGCCCCGGGATCCAGGGCCGATCGGGCAGCTCGAGCTCGGTCAGGAAGAGGGACTCGACCCGCTGCAAGGTGCCCTCGGGGTCGCCCAGGGCGCTGACGCCGTCTGTCGCTCCGCCGGGCAGGTCGCAGCGGCTCCCCAGCTCGACGAGCCGCGGCCCCGAGGCGCCGCGGGGCGCGGGCTCGCCCCCGGGCGGGCGCAGCCAGATCACGAGGTCCGCCGCGCCGGTCGCCCTGCGGGCGAGCTCCTGCCCGGCTCGCTCCACGCCCGCCGAGTCACAGGCGACGAGCGCGCGCTGTCCCGCCCCGTCGATCAACGTCACCGGCCAGCCCGCGAGCTCGCCGCGCTCGACGAGCAGGTCGCGGGTCGTGCCGGGCTCGTCGCTGCAGATCGCGCGCTCCTCTCCGAGCAGGAGGTTGAAGAGGGTCGACTTGCCGGCATTGACCGGTCCGGCGAGGACGACGCGCGCGGGCTCGAAGAGCCGGGCGCGCTCGGCGGAGGCCTGGGCGAGGGCCCTCAGTCGACGGACGCGCGGCCCCGCCTCCTCGTCCAGGGCGAGCTCGAGCTCTCGCCGCAGGGCGCCCTCGGCCTGGTCCAGCAGGACTCGCGCGGCGGCGCGGCAGGGCGCGTTGGCCAAGGCCCGCTGCGCGCACTCCTCGATCGAGTCGGGGGCCGCCGCCTCGGCCGGCGCCGCGCGCTCGAGGAAGGCCGCGACGAGGGGCGGACTGCCGTGCAGGTGCACCTCGACCTCCTCCGTCGAGAATGGCAACACGAGGGCCTCGTCCAGCGCCTCGCCCGCGACCGACAGGCGCGCGAGTCGCGGCTCACCCACCCGGGGCCGCGCGAGCCCCCAGCTCGCGACGAGCTCGAGCGCCCCGGCCCCCTCGAAGCGCAGGACGCTGATCGCCCCCGGCCCGGCGGGGGTCAGCTCGCGCACCCGGACGCTCATCCCTCGGGGTCCAGTCCCAGCGCCAGACGCAGGCCGCGATGCACGAGGCGCGGGTCGTGCCGCAGGGCGCGACCCTCGAAGAGCCCGGCGGGCAAGAAGGCCGCGGCTCCCCCGCTCAGGTAGAGAGGCGCGTTCCCGGGCAGGCCCGCCTCTCCTGCGATCCGTCGCGCGAGCTCGCGGGCGGCTCCCTGAAAGCCGACGACGATGCCCGAGCGCAGGGCGGCGGCGCTGTCGCGACCCAGGGCCGGGGCCGCTGGATCAGGCACTACCTCGAAGAGGGCCGCGGCGCCGCTCCCGAGGGCCCGGGCCAAGAGCTCGGGACCGGGGGCGATCGCGCCCCCGAGGAAGACGCCGCCCGCTTCCTCCGCCCCGAGGGCGTCGACGGTCAGCGCCGTCCCGGCGTCGAGCACGAGGGCCGCCTCGCCACCCAGCCCCCAGGCCCCGGCGGCCGCGAAGAGACGATCGGCGCCCACCGTGTGCGGCTCGTCGCAGGCGTTGCGCAGGGGGACGCGGGGGTTCACGACGACCTCGAGGGGGGTGCAGAGTTCCCGGACCTCCTCCAGGCGCTCGGGCGAGGCGACGCTCGAGAGGGCCACGAGCTCCACCGGAGATCCTCCCGCCGGCGCGAGGCGCTTGCTCAGCCAAGTCCGCCAGTCCTCGCCCCAGTCGACGCGCTCGAGTTGCGCCTCCCCGTCCCAGCGCACGAGCTTGAGCGCGCTGTTGCCCAGGTCGAGGGTCAGGAGGATCGTGGACATCACGCGAACAGCCCCACGAGGGGGCTGCGGAGGGTAGTTGCGGAGCTCTCGGGACGCGCCGCCTATTCGTCGTCAGGCGGGCTCTCGAAGGTCATCGTGCGCTCCTTGCCCTTGTTCTCCACCACGACGATCCACTTCGTGTACTTGTCCTGGTTGTTCTTGACGAAGGAGATCGCCTCGGAGGAGCTCGTCACCGGGTGGCCGTTGATCGACTTGATGACGTCGCCGCTCTGGCCGCCGTGGTGGGCGATGCGCCCGCCGGGCTTGACCTCCTTGAGCTCGATGCCGTCGTACTTCTTGGTCTTCGAGTTCCAGTGCCGCCCGTGCCGGACCTCGCGGGCGATGATGCCGCCGAAGTCCTGGGCGAAGTCCTTCTGGTCCTCGAGGCCGATGATGAACTGTCCCTCGTCGACCTTGGTCGTGCGCTCGGGGCGGAAGGTGTTCAGGTTGACGCGCGGGACCGGGTCGGAGGACTTGCGCTGGATGGGCTGGCCATTCGTGACGACGTGGATCGACGTCTTGATGTCGAACTTGGCGCAGGAAACGGTCTCGTCGGGGCGCGCCTCGTCGTCGAAGGCGAACACGATCTCCTTCTCCTTCGCCCGCACCGCCTTGACCGTCGCGTAGTCGAAGGGCTTCTTCAGCCGGTCCCCGACGCGCACCTCGGCGGGGAGGCCTTCGGTGAGGCGACCCTCCGGGTTGGGCGGCGGGTCGTTCTTGTACTTGATGTAGGCGACCCCGCGGTCCGGGCTGTCCGGATCCTGGAAGATCGCCATGACGCGGATCTCGGGCCCGATCGGCGGGAAGGTCGGCTCGACCGGCTTCTCGTCGGCCTCGGGCTCGACCACGATGACCTCCTTCGGCGGCCGGCCGGACCAGTCGAGGAGGTTCGGCAGGGAGGCGTTGCCCAGGTCGAAGTAGTAAGAGCGCTCGATCGCCCGCCTGTCGACCAGGGTGGCCACGGGGCCCTCGGGGATCTCCGCGCTCTCGAGGATCTCCTTCGCCTTGGGGACGGGGATGCGGTGCCCCGTCTGCCAGGTCTGGGCCCGGTTGCGGAATTCGTAGACGTAGTAACCGATCCCCGCGGTCACGGCGGCCGAGACCACCCACGCGAAGAACTTGATGCGGTTGATGTTCATGAGGCGTCCTGGGGCATGCTAGCCCGGGGACGGAGGGGCCTGCAAGCGCGCCCAGGACGACGATCGAGGCTCCGGGAACTTCCCGGCACCTCCCGCCGAGGGGCCGCGGAGCTCAGGAACCGCCGGCCATGCGCAGACCGGAGCTGCCGTCGTCGTGGGGCGAGCTGGGCCGCGGACCGCCCTTGGCGCCGCCCTCGCGGCTGGGCCGCCCGTGGCTGGCGGTGATGCCGCGCAGGGCCAGGACGAGCTCGTCGGGGCGGTCGCTGGCGGCCAGGGCCTCCTGCAGGTCGACCTGGTGAGAGACCACGAGCCCTCGCAGGCACTCGTTGAAGGAGATCAGACCGTCCTCGGTCCCCTGCTCGATGACTCGGGCCAGCTCGGCCGTCTTGCCCTCCTGCAGGAGCTCGCGCACGTGGGGCGTCGAGACCAGGAGCTCGAAGGCCGGCACCAGCCCCCCGTGGTCGACCCGCGGCAGGAGGCGCTGGCTGAGGACCCCCGCCAGGTTGTCCGCCAGGCGCATGCGGACCTGGGCGTGCTGCTCCCCCGGGAAGAAGCTCAGGATGCGGTCGACGGTCTGGGCCGCGTTGACCGTGTGCAGCGTGCTCATCACCAGGTGCCCGGTCTCGGTCGCGTCCAGGGCCGAGATGACCGTCTCCGCGTCGCGCATCTCGCCGATCAGGATCACGTCGGGGCTCTGGCGCAGGGCGTGTCGCAAGCCGTCCTCGAAGTCGATGCAGTCGGTGCCCACCTCACGCTGACTGATGACGCACTGTTGTTCCTGGAAGATCAGCTCGACCGGGTCCTCGAGGGTCACCACGTGGCGCTCCACCGTGGTGTTCATGTACTGGATCATCCCCCCCAGGGTCGTCGACTTGCCCGAGCCGGCGATGCCGGTCACGAGCATCAGGCCCCGCTTGCGGAGGGCGAGCTTCTTGAGCTCCTCCATCGGCAGCCCGAGCTGCTCGATGTCCGGAGCCTGCTCGCTGATGCGGCGGATGACGACGGCCGGCTCCCCCATCTGCTTGTAGGCGTTGAGGCGGAAGCGCCCCAGCCCGTCGAGGTGCAGGGCGGCGTCGGCCGAGCCGGTGTCGCGCCAGGTCTCCATGCGGCGCTCCCCCATCACGCCCTCGAGCACCTCGAGCAGCGGGCCCGGTCCAGGCACGCGGCCGGGCAGGAAGTGGATCTTGCCCGCCACGCGCCGCGAAGGGCGCGCGCCGGCGCGCAGGATCAGGTCGCTGGCCTTGGACTCGACCATGCCCGCCAGCCAGGCCTCGAGCTGGTGCCGCGGCGAGGCCGGCGGCGGCTCGACGGCCTGGGCGACTGGCGCCGGCTTCGGCGCCTGCGCGGCGGCGCTCTCCGCAGCCTCGTCCGGGCCGGCCGGCTTCCCGCGCTCATCGGCGAGTCGCGCCAGCCTGCGGGCATTGACGGGTTGATCGAACTTGTCGGGTTCGGAGGGGAGCTCGCCCATGGTCGTCTCGCGCGGTCGGGGCCGCTGGGCCAGCTCATGGGCCCGGGCCAACATCGACGCCCGCTTCGCGCCAGCTTGAGGCGACTGCCTCAGTCCGTTGCCGCCCGGACGGCCTCCAGGGCCTCCCCGAGCACCTGCCGCAGGCCCTCGCGGCGCAGGGAGGAGACCCGCAGGGCCTGCCGCCCCGCCGCGCGCTCCAGCTCCTGCACGCGATCGGAATCTTCTTCCGACTCGAACTTGGTGGCGACGGGGAGACGCGGCTTGGCGGCGAGCTCGGGGGAGAACTCCTCGAGCTCGCGGCTGACCTGCTCCCAGGCGTCGCCCGGGGGCGTGTCGGCCGTGGCCGAGACGTCCACGAGGTGCAGGAGCACGCGGCAGCGCTCGACGTGCTTGAGGAAGCGGTGGCCGAGGCCGTGGCCCTGCGCGGCGCCCTCGATCAGGCCCGGCAGGTCGGCCAGGCAGAGGGTCACCCCCGTGTCGATCTCGGCGATCCCGACCTGGGGGTCGAGGGTCGTGAAGGGGTAGTCCGCCACCTTGGGCCGCGCGCTGGTGACGACCGAGAGGAAGGTGCTCTTGCCGGCGTTCGGCAAGCCGACGAGCCCGACGTCGGCGAAGAGCTTGAGCTCGAGGCGCAGGTCCCGGTGCTCGCCGGCCGCGCCCGGGGTCGCGATGCGCGGCACCTGGCGCACGGCGTTGGCGAAGCGCACGTTGCCCTTCCCCCCACGTCCCCCGCGGGCGACCACCAGGCGCGCCCCCTCGTGGTCGAGATCGAAGAGCAGGTGCCCGCGATCGCGGTCGTAGACCTGGGTGCCGATCGGCACCTCGATCACCGTGTCCGGTCCGGCGGCGCCGGCGCGCTTCTGGGTGCCGCCCGGGCGCCCCTTGTCGGCGACGTAGCGGAATTGGCGCCCGACGCGCAGGAGCGAGCTCTCGCGACCGGTCGCGACCAGGACCACGCTGCCGCCGTCTCCACCGTCCCCACCGTCGGGTCCCCCGCGGGGCACGCCCTTCTCGCGCCGGAACGAGACCATTCCGTCGCCGCCCTTGCCGGCGCTGACTTCGATGAGGGCTTCGTCGCGGAACATGGGGAGGAAACGGCGAGCGGGCGGCGGAGCGGCACCCGAGCCGCTCCGCCGCCCGCTCGGGGGCCCGAGGGGGTCGCTACTCGGCGACGTCGACGTGCACGCGGCGCCCCTTCTGGAAGCGCACAGTGCCGTCGCGCAGGGCGAAGATCGTGTAGTCCTTGCCGAGCCCGACGTTGTGCCCGGGCTTGAAGCGCGTGCCGCACTGGCGGACGAGGATGGTCCCGGCCGTGACGGTCTGGCCGCCGAAGCGCTTGACGCCGCGGAACTGGGGGTTGGAGTCTCGGCCGTTGCGGCTGGAGCCTTGTCCCTTCTTGTGTGCCATGGGTCCGAGGTCGCCGGCTAGGCGTTGATGGAGGTGATGCGGACGCGGGTGTAGCGCTGGCGATGCCCGCGCTTGACGCGAACGTTCTTGCGGCGCTTGAAGCGGAAGGCGATGACCTTCTCACCCTTCTCCTCGCCCAGAACCTCGGCGGTCACCGAGGCGCCGTCGACGGTGGGCTTGCCGACCCGCACCTGGCCTTCGTCGCCGACGAGCAGCACCTGGTCGAAGGTCAGCTGGTCCCCGGGCTGGGCGTCCGCCTTGAGGTCACAGAGGAGGATGTCCCCCTCGCGAACGGTGGCTTGCTGGTCGGAGTCGTTGATGACGGCGTACACGGTGGTCCTCCCGGGACGGGCTCCCGGCGGGCGCTGGACGGCTGGAGGGCCGCTCGGGCCTGGCCCGGTCGGCTTTGGAGGGCGGAGAGTCTAGCCGCGAGAAGGGGCCGCGCAAAGGCCCCGGGAGCCCTTTTCCGGCTCGCCAGTGCCCCTCACGGCCCCCAGATGCGGTCGCTAGCGCTTTCGGCGGCCGCCGGGTCGGACCTCCCGGCCGTCGGCCCGGAGGTAGCGCAGGACGCTGTCCTCGACCTGGTCGGGGACGGGCTTCAGCTCGAGCTTGCGGCCGGAGTCCTCCTCGAGGCGCGTGAGCTCCTTGCGGCGCTTGCGCTTGAGGTACTCGATCGTTCCCGGGTGGGCCCGGACCTCGACCTTGGTGAAGCCCTTGAGGGTCAGGGCCGAGCCCAGGCGCCGCAGGATGGCGGAGCCCCTCGACGCGTCGGTGCGCTCGCGCCCCAACCCCCGGCAAATCGTGCAGGGTCGGAAGACCTTCTTGTTGATCCCCGGACCCAGGCGCTGGCGGGTCATCTCGAGTAGCCCGAACTGCGAGATGCGGCCGATCTTGGAGCGCGCCCGGTCGTCGCCGAAGCGAGCCCGGAAGGCCTGCTCGACCGCCTTGCGGTTGGCGTTCTTCATCATGTCGATGAAGTCGACGACGAGGATGCCGCCCAGGTCGCGCAGGCGGATCTGGCGGGCGATCTCGGGCACGGCCTCGAGGTTCGTCTTGAGAGCGATCTCCTCGAAGTCATGGCTCGAGGTCCGCGTCTTGCCCGAGTTGACGTCGATCGCTACCAAGGCCTCGGCCTGGTCGAAGACGATCGACCCCCCGGAGGGCAGCTCGATGCGGCGGGCGAAGATCTTCTCGAAGTCCTGCTCCACGCCTTGGTCGTGGAAGAGCGGCTTGGGACCGGCGTGCTCGACGATTCGGTCCGCCTGTTCGGGCATCAGCTGCTCGGCGAACTCGCGGATGCTCTTGTAGCTCTCGTGCTCGTCGACGATCACCGCCTCGGTCTCGGGGCCGAAGAGGTCTCGCACGGTGCGGATCGCGACGTCCGACTCCTGGTAGAGGGCGGTAGGCCCCTGTCCCTGGCCGAGGCGCTTCGAGAGGCGCTTCCACGCGCTCAGGAGGTAGTCCAAGTCGCGCTTGATCTCCTCCTTGGTGTGCCCCTGGGTCGCGGTGCGCGCGATGATCCCCATGCCCTCGGGCACGTCCAGTCCGTCGAGGACGCGCTTGAGGCGCTTGCGCTCCTTGGCGTCCTCGATCTTGCGGCTGACGCCGCGGTGGGAGATCGAAGGCATCAGCACGAGGTAGCGCCCGGGGATCGAGAGGTAGGTCGTGAGGGTCGGGCCCTTGTCGCCGATGGCGTCCTTGGTGATCTGCACCACGACCTTCTGCCCGACCTTGAAGAGCTCGCTGATGGGCCGCCGCGGACGCGCCCGGTAGCGCTGCTGGCGACCCTTGCCGCGGCCCTCGCCCTTGGAGCGGCGTCCGCCCCGGGGCTTGCGGCCGCCCTTCGAGCCCTCGCTCTTGCCCCCCCCTTCGGGATCGGCTCCGTCTCTGGCGTCATCGGTGGCCTCGGCATCTCCTTCACCCTCTTCCTCGTCGCCGAGCTCGGCGGCGACAGAGGGCTGACTGGAGCTCGCGTCCCAGTCCTCGGGGTCCACGCTCGTCGCCAGGAGCTGGCTGAGGGAGACTCCTTTCTCGGCGTAGGTCGGCAGGACGTCCGAGGTGTGCAGGAAGCCGTTGCGGCCCCGGCCGAAGTCGACGAAGGCCGCGCCGATCGAGGCCTCGATGTTGACGATGCGACCGCGGTAGATGTCGTTGACCAGCGAGGTGTCGCTGTCCACGGTCATCTGGAAGTCGAGGATCTTCCCGTCGCGCACGACGGCGACCCGCATCTCCTCGGGGTCGCTGGCGTTGACGAGGATCTTGCGGTCGGGCACGACCTCCGCCTTCTTGGCGGTCTTCCTGGTCGCCTTCTTGGTGGTCTTCTTGGTCGCCTTCTTCTTGGAGGCCTTCTTGCGGCCCTTCTTCGACTCCGACTCCGACTCGTCCTCGGCGTCGTCGACGTCGGAGCTCTCCGCGCCGGCGCGCTTGCGACGGCTGCGCTTCTTGCGAGAACGCCCGCGACCCTCCTCGCCCTCGACCTCGTCCGCGTTGAGGAGCTCGGCCTCCGCCGGCAACTCGGGGAGCTCCGGCAGATCGTCGTCCTCACCGGGGATCAGCTCGAGGACGGCGGCGGTCGGCTTCTCGCGCGAAGGGCTCGACTTGCGCTTGCGCCCGCCGCGCGTGCCGCGGCGGCGGCGCTTGGGCTTGCCCTCGGACTCGCCCCCGTCGGATTCGCCCCCGTCGGGCTCGCCACCGTCGGAGCGGGCCGCCTTCGAGTCGGCGCCGCCGTCCCGGGCGTCGCCGTCCTCGCGCGCTCCGCGCTCGGCGGAGGGGCGCCGCTTGCGCGAGGTGCCGCGCTTGCGGCGGCGAGTGCTCGAGCGTCCTTCGGAGCCGGATCCGTCGTCGGAGTCCCGGCCCGGGGCTTCGTGGGTGGGGGCCGCGTCAGATGAGGCGCCGGCACCGAAGGTGCCGTCCTGCTCCAGGGGAGCGTCCGCCGCGGGGGCCTTTTGGCCGCGGCTGCGGCGGCCCCCGGACTTCTTGCGGGGCGCGGAGGATGTCTCCCCTTCCGGCGCGTCCTTCTCGGACACGCCCTCGCGGGCCTTGCGGGAGCGCCCGCGACCGCCGCGCTTCTTGCGGGCGGGGCGACTCTCCGAGGTGCTCCTCGGATCGGATGACTTCGAGCGGGTCTGTTCGTTCGTCGGGGAGCCGATGAAGGCTCCGAATCCCGGGGCCTTGGCGGTCCCCGAGTCTTTCGAGTCGGTCATGTCAGAGTGCGGACGCCCTGCTGGGGCGCCGTCCCGTCCTCCGCCGGTGGCGGCCCTCCACCCGCGGGACCCGATGCTGCTGCGCCGCGAGGCGCGCTAACGGTCCCGAGCCACGCCGGGGCGCGGCTCGCGGTGGTTCCCCGGGAGCGGCACCAGGGCCTTCGACCGGAGGTCGAGGCACCCGGGCGCGGATCGCCGAGGGGGCCGCCCTCACCCAGGAGCTCCGCGGGTTGGACCCCGCGAGCGGGATCCGGGGGAGCCTCCGGGTCCCCCACGCGGGGGCCCAAGGGAGGGTCGGGTCAGGGTTCGAGTTGTCGAGAGGTCGCGTCCTGACGGCAATGGACAGTCGGGAGCGGCCGTGGGGAGCGGCCTGCGGCCGCCCTGATCGGGAATGGGATGCGCCGGGAGGCGCCTGAAAGCCCCTCGGAGCCGGCTGGGCTCGTCCGGAGGGGCGCGGAGGGGCTCTTTCCGAAGGGGACTTCGGGTCGAGCTCCTGGGGCCATGGTCGCCTATCGACCGGGCTCGGGGAAACCCGAAGCGCGAATTCTAGCCCGACTCGAGGCTCGGGCGGGGATCCCTGGTGGGGAATCGGTCACCCGGGTGGCAAGGGGCCCCCCGACCGGCGCTTGCCGGGCGGGGGGCCCCTTGCGCGGGTCCGGCGTGGCTAGAGACCCTCGGCCTCGCCGGCCTCGCCGCCGACCATCATGGCCTCGAGCTCGTCGGCCAGCTTGGCCCGGCGACGCCGGAGCTCGTCCTGCAGCACCTTCTCCTGATCCTCCCGCGAATGGACGATCGTCGGGGTCAGGAAGACCATCAGGCTGCGCTTGTCGATGCTGTGCTCCTTGTAGCGGAACAGCTCCCCGAGCAGCGGGATGCGCCACAGGCCGGGCACCCGGGTCTCGCTCTCGGTCTCGGAGTCGGTGGTCAGGCCGCCGATCACGGCGGTCTGGCCGGAGTCGAGCATCATCGTCGTCACGATGGTCGAAGAGCGCGTGCGCGGCAGGGCGATGGAGCCCTGGAGGCCCGAGGCGCCGAGCGTGAAGACGTCGAAGCCGGGGGGCGCCAGGGCCGACTGGCCCGTACCCGAGAGGCTGGTCTCCTTGGGGATGACCTCCATCATGATGCGGTCGGTGCCGGGGATCACGTTGGGGCGGATCAGGAGTTGGAAGCCCACTTCCACCGGGGAGTTCATCGCCTCGGCGATCGAGAGCTGCAGGCCGCCGGCCTGGCCTTGCTCGGAGCGGGCCTCGGCGTAGCGGATCGTCTCGCCGACGAAGATCGTCGCGGGGCGGCCGTCGAGGGCGACGAGCTTGGGCGCCTGGATGACTTCCGACGAGGTGTCGCGCTGCAAGAGCCGCAGGGTGGCAATGACCTGGGTGAAGTCCAGAGCGCCGAAGACGGTCTCGGGCACGAAGGTCGGGCCATCGTTGTAGTTGTTCCCGAGCGTCGCATCGCTGGTGTACCAGGGACCCTCGCCCGTGTGGTTGGCGATGAAGAGGTCCTCGAAGCCGCCGCTGCCGGGGTTGAAGGGGAAGGTGACCGGGATCGCGCCGCCGCTCAAGGAGACCGACGGGCCGCTGTCGCCGTAGTCGACGCCCAGGTTGAGCAGGTCGCCGTTCGTGGTGGTCACGAACTTGACGTCGCAGAACACCTGCATGGGCTCCGCGTCGAGGGTGTTGATGATGTGGTTGATCTGCTCGTGCGCCTGCTGCGTGTCGCGCACGATGACCACGTTCTGGTCCTCGATGTAGTCCAGGTCGCCGGCGGTCGAGAGCGCCTTGGTCAGGGCCCGCAGCACGGTGAAGTGCTCGGAGACCTCACCCTCGGGCGGCGAGTGCTCGCCGTTGATGAACTCGGACTTGATGACCGGCACGTAGGCGCCGCGCGGGCGCAGGAAGCGCAGCTGGTAGCTCTTGGTCACCAGCTGGTCCTGCAGCAGCAGCGGATCGACCACGCGCAGCACGCCGGCCTCCTCCTCGACGACCGTGTAGCCGCGGGTCTTGGCCACGACCTCGAGGGCGACGCGCCACGGCACGCCCTTGAAGGTCACGGACAGGTTCCCGACGACCTCCGGGGCGATCACGATGTTCGCGCCGCTCAACTTGGCGATCGCGGTGATGATCTCGCGGATGTCTTCGTCCTGGAAGGCGAACTCGACCGGGGCCGGCTTGGTCACGATCAGGATGCCGTTCTTGCGCTCCTCGACGATGCAGCCGACCTTCTCCGCGGCGATCTCGAGCGCCACGCGCCAATGGACGTCGTCCACCTGCAGGCTGCGGATGACGGCGGTCGAGACGACCTCCTCGCCCTGGTCGATGACCTCGATGTTGGCGCCCGAGACTTCGCGCAGGTGCTGAACGACGTCCTCCAGCGTGCGCTCGGCCAGGTTCAAGGAGACCCGGGCCTCCCGGTTGGCGACCTGCGCCGGGGCGTCGGGGAGGGCGAAGCCGAGCAGGAGGGCGGCCGTGAGCAGAACTTTCTTCATCGGGCTCTTGGAGTTGCTGTGGAATCGGTGCTTTCGGCTCAGAACCGCCGGGCGAGCACCACGCCGCGGTAGATGAATTCGATCTCGTCGGAGCGGATCTCGTTGATCAGCAGGTTGCTGTCGACCAGGTCGCCGACGGCGTGGGCGCTGCCGTTGATGAGGGCCACCGAGGGCACGCCGTCCATGATCGCCACGCCGCCGATCTCGAGCGGGATCTCCTCGAAGTCGCGGACGATGCGGGCCACCATGGCCTTGCGTCGCAGGCGATCGACGAAGGGCTTGCGGAGGGGATCGGCTTCGATGTAGTCGAGCTGTTCGCCGACCAGGCGGTAGGCGTCGAGCGCGAGGTCGTACTCCTCGCGGTCGAAGTGCCGATTCATCGCCTCGAGCACCTCGCGCAGCTTCTCGACGGGCGGGCCGAGGGTCCCTTCGGTCATGTTGAGGGACTTGCGCAGCTCCATCAGGCCGTCGACGACCTCGATCTGCAGGCGCCGGTGCGAGGGCAGGTAGGTGATCGACCCCTCGGCCTCCACGCGCCGGACCTCCTCCTCGAGCAGCGCCATGGACTGCTCCAGGTCGGAGCGCGCCATCATCTCCTCGATCACGTTCTGGGAGCCTTGGACGCTCTCCCAGATCTCGAGGGTCGTGGCCATCTGCTCCACGAGGCCCTGGACGATCTCCATCTGCTCGGGCACCGAGAGGACGCTACCGCCCTCCACCGGGACCCGAGGGTCGACGAAGGGGTCACGCCGCCCGCGGTTGCCGCGGTAGGTGAAGCTCGCGAGCTTGAGGTCCTGGCGGCGGCGGTTGATCTCCCCCACCATCAGGTCCCGCTTGCGGTCGTAGCCCTCGATCTTGACGATCGAGCTCTCCGACTCGGGCTCGTAGACGAAGGTCTGGATGTCGAGGTTGACCTTGTGCGCGGCGAATCCCTTCTCCTCGACGGACTCGCGCTTGGCCGCGGTCACCTTGAAGAGCGGGACGCGCATGAAGCGCTTGTGGGTCTCGACCAAATTCAGGAACTCGAGCAGCTGGAAAGTGTCCGACTCGAGCGTGAAGGCGTAGGTCACCTCGTCGAAGGCGGCCTTGTCCTGGTCGCGAGTCGTGTTGGCCTTCTTCTTCAGGCCGGTGATGCGGACCTCGGACTCCTGCGAGAAGTCTTGGATGATCCGCACCCAGTTGTTCATCTCCGCGTTGTCCGGGAGGATGTTCCGGATCACCGTGGACATCTCGCGCTGGACGATGACCTCGCGCTCGAGGGAGCTGGTCCCCTCGATCAGCTGGCGCGAGGCGGCGACCTGCGTCCGCAGGGTCTCGACCTCGGTGCGCGCCTCGGCGATGCCCGTCAGCTGGGACTGGATCAGCCATCCGAGGCCGAGGCAGGCGATGCCTCCACCTCCCAGGAGGAAGACCCAGGGCTTCTGTTCCTTCTTCATTGCTCGTCCCTCCCCTTGATCTCGATCGAGAGCGGGAAGGCCCAGACGAGGGCGGGCATCAGCTCGGGATCATTGAGCGTCTCGGAGCCCTCGGGCGGCGCCGGCGGATGGAAGTCCTCGATGAAGGTCGAGTCCTCGAGGTCGTCGAGGAAGTTCGCGACCTGTCCGAAGTTGTCCGAGCCGGAGTGGCCGCTGGCCGTCAAGCTGCCCGCGCCGGTCTGGCCCTTGGGCCCGCCGCCGTCGGTCTGCTGGACGTTCAGGCTGTCGAACCACACCAGGTGCCGATCGCCGTCCCCGCCGCGGTTGACGACGTCCACGAACTCGTCGACCTTGCGGGTCCAGGAGATTCGGCTGGCCGTGATCTGCGCCAGGGTCTCCTCGCGCTTGCGGTGCTGGGCGCTCTCGGCGTCCAGGGACTTGTGGTACTCGACCTGGGGGCGCAGGCCGTCGTCCTCCGTCTGCAGGACCGCGAGCTCGCTGTGGACGCTGGCGGACACGCCGAAGGCCAGCCAGCCCAGCCAGGCGGTCAGGGAAGCGACGACCGTGACGACGCCCGCCACGGCCACCATCAGCTTGACCGGAGTCCGCGCCTTGCGCTGGTAGACCTCCGGCAGAAGGTTGATGCGAATCATGCTGCGCGAACTCTCGATGCGAGGCCGAGGGCGACCACGAGGGTCGGCGCCCATGCCTCAAGTTCCTCGACATCCACTCGACTCGCGTCGATCCGGAGGCCTTCCAGGGGGTTCCAGGTCCGCGCCCGGCGCGCGGTCGCTTGTTCGATGTAGCCGGCGACGCCCGGGGCGAGAACGCCCCCGCCGGAGAGCAGGATCTCCTCGACCGAGATGCCCGCGTGGTGCTCGACGTAGTCGAGAGAGAGGGAGATCTCGCTGACCAGGTCCTCGAGCACCGGGGCGATGGCGCTGTTGACCTCGGCCTCCTGGCTCTCGCCGGCGCGCTTGATGGCCTCGGCCTCGAAGGGCTCGACGGAGAGCCGGCGCGCGACGGCCTGGGTCATGTCTCCGCCGCCGATGTTGATCTCGCGGCCGAAGCAGGTCTCGCCGCCGTAGAGCACGTTGATCGAGGTGCGGAGCGAGCCGACGTCCACGAGGGCGATGCCCCGCTTCTCCTCCTCCATGTCACCGGGGATGGCCCCGCACAGCTCCCAGGCGTTGGCCAGGGCGAAGAGGTCCACGTCGATGGCCGCGTGCTGCAGGCCGTTGCGCTGGATCAGCTGGGCCTGCTCCTCGATGACGTCGGTCTTGCAGGCCGCGAGCAGCACGGTCATCTGCTCCTCGGCGTCCTCGACGCCCTCGGTGACCGTCGAGGCGGCGCTGTCGATGGACTGGCAGTCCATGACGACCTCGTCCAGGTCGAAGGGCAGGTACTTGTCAGTCTCGAAGCGGATGGCCTGCTTCAGCTCCGAGTTGGACATCTTCATCATGGGCACGTAGCGCACCACGACCGACTGCCCCGCCACGGAGGTGACGACGCGCTTGGAGCGGAAGCGACCGCCCCGCAAGGCAGCCTCGATCGCCTCCTGGTGATCGCCGCCCGGGGGGATCTCGACCCGCGAGAAGCCGGTCACGACCGGCTCGGGCCCCTCGAGCGAGAGCTCGACCGCCTTGACGACGGAGCTCCCCAGATCGAGCCCTACGATGCTCTTCGATTTACGAAACACGGTGCTGTGCGCCTCCGAGTGGGATTCACCGGACCCTCCGCACGCCGGGACGACGACGGCGGTCGGGCCTCTTTCAGGCGGTCCCTTCGGGTCCGGGGGCCAGGAGGGTTTAGACCTTATGTCGATTCCGCCCCCCCTCGGGACGGCCTGACGGGGCCTCGCGAGGCCGAGACGGGGCGGAATCCGGCCTGGCCCGGGGGATCCGGCGCCGCGGCGGCGGCGGCCCTCAGCAGCCCTCGGAGAAGCCCGCCTCGACCAGGCGCTCCAGGGCGCCGACCAGCTCCTCGGCGTCCGGCCCCTCGGCCGAGACGTGCAGCTCGCTCCCGCAAGTGGCCCCGAGGGTGATCAGCTCGAGGATCGAGCGCCCGTTCACCGTTCGCTCACCGCAGCGGATCCGCAGCTCGCTCTCGTACTCCGAGGCCAGCGCCACGACCGATCCCGAGGGCCGCGCATGCAGGCCCTCGGTGTTGACGATCTTCATCGTGCGTTCGACGGCCATGGCGAGCGCCCGTGAGCTTCGATCCGGGCCGGGGCCCTCAGTGCGTGTGATGCAGTCACACGCGCTGCGCTACGGCCGCCCCGGGCGGCCGTGCCAACAGAAATCTGAGAGGCCGATCGGTCAATTGTTCACAGCCTCTCAGACGGCGGACATCTCCTTGAGGAGATCGACGAGCTCCTTCTTGGTCTTGGCCGCCTGGGCGAAGCGGCGGAAGTCCGCCTCGCGGGAGAGTCGGGCGATCCAGCCCATCATCTCGAGGTGTTGCTCGGGGTCGTGCTCCTCGCCGGCTTGCTCGGGCCGCAGGACCGTGAAGAGGATGTGGACGGGCTCGCCGTCCACGGCGACCCACTCGACCCCCTCCTTGTGCACGGAGAGGTTGCACACGACCCGGCTCAGGCCGGGCAGCTTGACGTGCGGGATCGCCACCCGCATCCCGATCCCCGTGGAGGCCAGGTTCTCGCGGTCGACGAGGGTGCGCAGCGCGCTCTCCTCGAAGGCCGCTTCGAGGATGTCGGCCTTGACCATGTTGCCGACGATCTCCTGCAGGACCCCCGGCTTGTCATCGGCCTTGAGGTTGACGCTGCAACTCTTGGGCTTGAACTGCTTCCAGAAGCTCATGGGTGGGCTTGGCGCCGCTGGGGGTGCGGGGGGATTCCGAGGGTCCCGGGGGACCGCTCAGGCGACCTCGGGGGCCGTCCGGGGCCGTGCAGCCTACCAAAGCCGGCCCCCGCCGCCCCCCATCTCCTGGGACTCCCCCTCCACCGCGGGCCACCGGCGCCCCCGGGCCCGCGAACAAGGCGGAGGCCCCGGCCGGCGCGCGCCGGCCGGGGCCCCCCCGTCGGGCAGGGTCGCCCGTCCTCCTGTCGACGGGTCAGCCGGCGGAGCGCCCCGGGCGCCGACGCTCGAGGACGGCTTTCTCCCGCGCGCGCTTGAGCTTGCGCGCCATGCGGTCGAGCGCCTCGTCGAGGGCCGGGCGCACGCCCTCGGCGCGCACGTCGGCCACCAGGACCGGGCCGTGGGGCACGGTCGCCACGATCTCCACCCGGTGATCGTCGGCCTCTCGCTCGAGGCGCGCCCGGAAGGTCACCTTGTCGCTGCAGAAGCGGAACAGCTGCTCGAGCTTCTCCTCGACCAGCTCCCTCAGCTCCGCGGGATAGTCATGGTGATGGATGGAAACTTGGGTCTTCAATGCATACCTCCAGTGCGTTGGAGAGGGTGGAATCGAACCCGGACCCGATCGAGGGCTCCGGGGTTCAACGGGCCGGCGCGGGTCCCCTGGACTCGTCGCGGCCGGCTCGAAGCTCGAGGGGGGATGGCCCATCGGTGACCGGCCCCAGGGGGGCCAGCTCCGGGGACGCGCACCCGATCGGAGCTTCGAAGGATCCCTCCCGCGCTGCCGCGCGGGGTCGCCGTGTCGTGGAATCGATGCGGGGCGACCATTCGGGACCTGAACTTCCAGCTTGGTCCAGGGTGCTGCGGTGGTCAAGGCGAAGCGCTCCGGTTCGGCCGGCTGCCCCCCCGGCGGGTCCCGGGGGCCGTCCGCTCCGGACCTCTTCGGCCCCGGGCCCCGCCGGAGCTGAGGCCGACCGCCCGATCGGGATCGAAGGCCGCCCTCAGGGCTGGAAGACCCCGGGCGTGCCCCGCTCCGATGGCTCTCCGCCAACGAAGGCGGGCTCGGCGTAGAGCACGCGCAGCAAGTACAGCCCGCCGGGTGGAGCCGTGGGGCCTGCGGCGGCGCGCTCCCCGCTCGTGAGCACCTCCGCCACGCGCTCGGGCCCGAAGCGGCCGCGACCGACGTCCAGGAGCGTCCCCGCGATGGCGCGCACCATGTTGTAGAGGAAGCCGTCCGCCTCGATCACGAAGGCCAGCCTCCGGCGCCGGGGGATCCAGCGCAGGCGACGAACCCTGCGTACCGTGGTGCTGGGCGACGAGCCGGTGCTCGAGAAGCCGCGGAAGTCGTGCTCCCCCAGGAAGGCCTCGCCGGCGCGGCGCATCGCCTCGAAGTCGAGGGCTTGGCGCGCCCAGGCCGCGTGGCGCTCGGCCCACACGGGCTTGAAGCGCGAGGTCGCCACGACGTAGAGGTAGCGCTTGCCGACGGCCGAGAAGCGCGCGTGGAAGTCGTCCGCGCAGGTCTCCAGGCGGTCCACGACCACGCTCGGGGGCAGGTTGGCGTTGAGGGCGTGGCGCAGGCGGTCGTCCGCCAGCTGAGTGTGGGCGTGGAAGCTCGCGACCTGGCGCAGGGCGTGGACGCCCGTGTCCGTGCGCCCCGAACCGTGCATCGTCACCGGCTCGCCGAGGACCTCGTAGGCCGCCTCCTCGAGGGCCTCCTGCACGGAGCGGAAGCCGTCCTGGCGCTGCCAGCCGAAGAACTCGGCGCCGTCGTAGGCGACCTGCAAGCGGAGGTTGCGCATGGCGCGCGGCAGGATACCCGCGCGGGCCGATGCGCGGCGCCCTCAGGTGTACTTGCGGCGCTTGTAGGAGCTCGCGATCCCGAGCTGGCGGCGGTGCTTGGCGACGGTCCGCCGCGCGACGCGGTGACCGCGCCGGGCCAACTCCTCGGCTACCTCCTCGTCGGAGAGGGGGTTCCGGGGGTCCTCGCCCTCGAAGATCGAGCGCACGACGCGGCCCAGGTCGTCGCGCGCCGGGGCCTCGCTGGAGCCGGTCGCGACCTGGAAGAAGGAGCGCAACGGCAGGATCCCGAAGGGGCCCTGCACGTGCTTCCCGCTCACCGCGCGACTGACGGTGCTGAGGTGCAGCTCGAGGGCCTCGGCCACCTCCCCCATCGTCAGGGGCGCGAGGTGCCCCGGGCCGTGCTCGAGGAAGGCCGCCTGGCGCGCGAGGGTCTCACGCGCGACGCGCAGGAGGGTCTCGCCGCGCTGGGCGACCGCGTCCACGATCCAGCGCGCGCGCTCGACCCGCTCGCGGGCCCAGCTCCGCAGCTCGCCCTTGGAGTCGCCCTCCTTCGCGAGGGTCGCGACCTCCGGGTCGACCGAGACGCTGGGCAGGTTCGAGCGCTCGAGGCGGACCTCGAAGCCGCCCCGCTCGTCGCGCTCGACGACGACGTCGGCGCGCAGGGCGGGCGCCTCCTCGGCGGCGAGCTCCGCTCCGGGGCGCGGCTCGAGGCCGCGCAGCTGCTCGAGCAGCAGGGCCAGCTCGTCGAGCTCGAGACCCAGGGCCCGGGCCACCTTGGGTAGCCGGTTGGCCGCCAGGTCACCGAGGAACTCCTCCAGCAGGCGGCACAGGAGCTCGTAGTCCGGCGCGCGCTCGTCGAGCTGCAGCAGCAGGGCCTCCACCATGTCGCGCCCGCCGATGCCGCGCGGCTCGAGGCGCTGGAGCCGCGCGATGGCGCGGCCGAGGCGCCCCGCCTCGGGCTCGAGGCCCGCCTCGGCGGCCAGCGCCAGGAGCTCCTCGTCGGCGACCGAGAGGTAGCCGTTCTCGTCGAGGCAGCCGATCAGGAAGCGCAGCCACGTCTCGAGCTCGTCGTCGAGCTCGAGCAGCGCGAGCTGGTCCTCGAGGCGCTCGACGAGGCCCGCCTCGCGCTGGGGCTGGTTGCGCAGGAACTCGTCGTGGGCCTCGCTCGCCTCGCGCGAGCCGCGTCCCGCGCCGGGACCCGGCAGCTCGACCCGCAGGGCCTCGTTCGCCTCCGCCGCCTCGAGCAACCAGCCCTCCAGGTCCTGGGCCGGGACCTGCAGGACCTCGATCGACTGCAGGAGCCGGGGCTGCAGCAGGAGCTGCTGCTCGGCGCGGGCGTGGAGACCGGTCTGGAGGCGGTGGGCGGACATGGCGGTCCCCCGCTATCGACGCGGCCCGGCCCCTGATTGAGGGCCCGCAGGCCCCGTTCCCGTTCGAGCCCGTCTCGGCTCAGGCCCCGCCGCCGCCGGTCGGGCGCCCCTGTCGGCGCCCCACGGCCCGCCGCCCCTCGAGGGCGTCCTCGAGGATGCCGCGGTGCAAGTACTCGAGCGCGCTCCCCGCCGGAAGCCCGCGGGCCAGGCGGGTGACGAGGGGGGTGTCCTCGCCGAGGGCCTGCTCGAGGGCCTCCAGCACAGCCAGGCCCGTCGCCTCGCCCTCGGAGTCGGGGTCGGTGGCGAGGATCACCTCGCGCACCTCGCCCTCACGCACGCGCTGGACCAGGCGGTCGAGCCCCAGATGGGAGAGCTCCGTGCCGGCGGCCGGATTGAAGGCGCCCATCAAGACGTGGTAGCGACCGCGGTAGACGCCGGCGCGCTCCAGGGCCTCGACGTGGCGCGGCTCCTCGAGCACGGCCAGCAAGCCGGCGTCGCGCTCGGGATCGGCGCAGACCGCGCAGACTTCCGTTGCGCTGACGTTCGAGCACTGGCCGCAGCGCAGCGTCTCGCGGGCCGCGCGCTCGATGGCCGGGGCGAGGGCCCGCGCGTCGGGATCTCGGATCACGTGGAACGCCAGCCGCTCCGCGGTCACGCGGCCGACGCCGGGGAAGCGCTCGAAGGCGTCGATCAGGGCCTCGAGGGGCTCGGGATAGGCCATCGCCGGGGCCCCGCGCGGCTCAGAACAGGCCGGGGAGGTTCAGCCCCCCCGTGACGGCCCCCAGGCGCTCCTTGCGCAAGCGCGTGGCCTGGGTCATGGCGTCCCGCACGGCGGCGAGCACGAGGTCCTCGATCATGCTGGCGTCCCCCGAGCGGGCGACCTGCTCGTCGACGTGGACGGCTTGCACCTCCCCGTCGCCGTCGACCTCGACGCGCACGACCCCTCCCCCGCCGCTGCCGACGAGGCGCTCACCCTTGAGCTCTTCGCGCACGCGGTCGAGCTTGCGCTGCATCTCCTGGGCCTGCTTCAGCAGGTTGCCCATGTCGCCGAAGGATCCGCTCATCTCGCCTCCTCTCGCGGCACCGAGTCTTGGGACTCCATCCTCGAACTCACTCCTGGATCTGGCCTCCGAAGAGGTCGCGGACCTCGCGGGTGAAGGCGTCCTCGTTGCCGGACCGCAGGTCGGCGCCGTCCTCGAGCTGCACCTCGACGGGCTCCCCGAGGAGGTCGCTGAGGACCTGCGCGCACAGCTTCAGGTTGCGGGGGTCCTGGATCAATGGCCGGTCGGCCTGGCGCAGGTGCTCGCAGCGAACGAGGGCGCGCCCTTCGCCGAGCTCGAGCAGGCGCCCATGGCGTCCGAGCAGCTCGGCGAGGGAGGCCGCGCGCTCGCCGAGCTCCTGGAGGAAGCGCTTCCAGGCCTCGCCCTTGCTCGAGCGCAGGGCCCCGGCGTAGGCCGGTCGCGGGCGACGGCGCGCCGCGGGCGCGGCCCCGGGATCGGGCTCCAGCTCCGGCTCCGGTGGCGGAGCGGGGGCCCGCGGAGCCGGGGCCCCGGCCGGGGACGGCCCTGTGGGAGGCGGCGCGGCCGCGGGCGTGTCGGGAGCTCGCGACGACGCCGGGATCGACGGGGCGCCCCCGAGGCGCTCTTCGAGGGCCGCCAGGCGCCGCGTCAGCTCGCCCAGGGGCAAGGTGGTCTCGGGCCTCGCCAGGCGCAGCAGGCAGAGCTCGAGGCTCACCCGGGCCTGGGAAGGCAGCAGGCGCAGCTCGTCGCGGCAGGCGAGCAGCTCCTCGAGCATCAACTCGAGGCGCTCGGCGCCCAGCTGTCGAGCGAGGCCGGCGAGGGACTCGCGCTGGGCGTCGGGGACCTCCACGAGGGGGTTCTGCGCGCCGCAGTGCGCGAGCAGGAGGGCGGCCCGCAGGCTCTCGAAGAGGGACTCGAGGAGCTCGGTCTCGGCCGCCGTCGTGCCCGCGAGCTCGGTCAGGAGGGCCGCGCGGTCCCCCGCCACGAGGGCCTCGATCAGGCGCTGGGCCCCTTCGCGGTCGACGCCGGCGGCGAGGCGCGCGGTGTCCGCCACCTTCGGCGCGTCACCGACCTGGGCCAGGAGCTGATCGGCGAGGGAGAGGGCGTCACGCATCCCTCCCCGCGCCCGGCGGGCGATGGCAGCGCTGACGCCAGCCTCGGCCTGGATCCCCTCGAGGCGGAAGACCTCGTCCAGGCGGGACTCGATGTCCGCCTCCGAGAGGGCCGCCAGTTGCAGCACCTGGCAGCGGGAGAGGATCGTGTCCGGGAGCTTGTGGGGCTCGGTGGTCGCGAAGAGGAACTTGACGTGCGGCGGGGGCTCCTCGAGCGTCTTCAGGAGCGCGTTGAAGGCCGGCCGCGAGAGCATGTGCACTTCGTCGATGATGTACACCTTGTGCCGCGCGCGCATCGGCGCGTAGCCGGCCTGCTCGCGCAGCTCTCGCACGTGGTCGACGCCGGTGTGGGAGGCGGCGTCGATCTCGATGATGTCCGCCTCGTTGCCGGCGTCGGCGGCGAGGCAGCGCTCGCACTCGCAGCAGGGGTCCTGGATCGGACCCCGCTCGCAGTTGAGGGCCTTGGCGAAGAGGCGTGCGGTGGTCGTCTTCCCCGTGCCGCGCGGCCCGCAGAGGAGGTAGGCGTGGGCCACGCGACCCTCGCCGATGGCGCCCTGCAGCGTGCGGGTGACGGTCTCCTGGCCGGTCACCTCGCCGAACCGACGCGGGCGGTACTTGCGGGCGAGGACGAGGTAGGACATGGGACCAGTCTAACGATTGCAGCCGTCGGAGACGGCGGGCGGGTGGAGCCGTCGGCGACGGCGGGGCACCAGCGACGCGAGCCCGCCGAAGGGCCCGGGCACCCCACGCCTGGATCGTTGTCCTTAGGGCTGCTCCGTTCCCGGCCTGACCCGGTTCGAACGCGACCCACCGCAGGGGACCGAGCCCATCGCCGGGCTCGCGACTCTCGAGACCTCGCCGCTCGCCCGCACGGAGGCGAGCTCGGGGGGATGGCGGAGAGGGGGGGATTCGAACCCCCGATGCAGTTGCCTACATACGCGCTTTCCAAGCGCGCTCCTTCAGCCACTCGGACACCTCTCCTGTCTCTCGAGGCGGGGGATCGGAAGGCTCCTGAAATGGCGGAGAGGGGGGGATTTGAACCCCCGGTGCAGTTGCCTACACGCTGGTTTTCGAAACCAGTCCATTCAGCCGCTCTGGCACCTCTCCGCGCACGCCGGGCGCAGCGCCTGGCGTGGACTCCGACGGGCTAGCTCGCCCCGCCTCGTTTGCTTTGAAAGAACGTCCGCAGGAGCCGGGCCGACTCCTCGGCCAGGACCCCCTCGTGGATCAGCGCCCGGTGGTTGAGGCGCGCGTCGCTCAGCACCCGCCCGAGGGAGGCGCAGCCGCCGAACTTCGGATCCCGGGTCGCCCACACGACGCGGCCCACGCGGGCATGGGAGAGCGCGCCGGCGCACATGAAGCAGGGCTCCAGGGTGCTGTAGCACGTCGCCCCCACCAGGCGCTGGGCTCCGACCGCGGCGGCCGCGGCGCGCACGGCGAGGACCTCGGCGTGGGCCGTGGGGTCGACGAGGGCGCGCGTGCGGTTGCGGCCGCGGCCGACGACCTCGCCGTCCAGGACGATCACCGCTCCCACCGGGACCTCGTCCTCGCCGAAGGCCCGCTCGGCCTCGGCCAGCGCCAGGCGCATGAAGCCGACGTCGCCGGGGCACGCCTCGGTCTCCGGAGCCGGGCCCGGAGCGCCGGGAGGAGTGGGCGCGGGATCGGTGGACGAGATGAGGAATCTCAGAGAGCGAGGCCGGGCGCGGTCCCCGGCGATCCCGGGCCGGCAGGCGAACCCGCGGGCTCGTCGATGCCCCCCGGCGCGTCGTCGGTCACGCCCTGCTTGATCTGGTACACCCGACAGGATTCGAACCTGTAACCTCCTGATCCGTAGTCAGGTGCTCTATCCAGTTGAGCCACGGGTGCTTGAAGGGGGGAAGGTTGTAGCCCTCGGCCCGGGGCCTGTCAAGCGCGCCCCAGGCCGTTCCCGATGCCCTCCCGACGGGCGGCCCGGCCCCCCCATCCCGGGACCGAGAGGCCGCGCGACCGCCGCCGGCCGAGGCTGAAAAGCCGCCGCGGGTGGAGTAGTCTGGACCCATGACGGCGGCACGATCGATCCAACACCTCGTCTCCCTGCGGGACGTCTCGGACACCGACCTGGGTCGTGTCCTGGACCTCTCGAGCGACCTCAAGCGAGTCAGCGCCGCGCCGAGCCTGACGGGGCGCTGCGCCGGGATGCTGTTCTTCCGCGGTTCGCTGCGCACGCGCACCTCCTTCGAGGCCGCCGTGCACCAGCTCGGCGGGCAGAGCATCAATCTCAACGCCGCCTCCGACTTCTGGGAGCTCGAGGCGCGCCCGGGCACGGTCATGGACGGCAAGGCGCCCGAGCACATCAAGGACGCGGCGGCCGTCCTCTCGCGCTACGTCGACGTGCTCGCCATCCGCCCCGCGCGGGCCGGCGGCTCGTGGCAGGAGGCGCGCCGCGACACGAGCATCCGCGCCTGGGCCGAGCACGCCCAGGTCCCCGTGATCAACATGGAGAGCGCCCTCTGGCACCCCCTGCAGGCGCTGGCCGACCTGATGACCCTGCGCGAGAGCCTGGGGAAGCTCGACGGCAAACAGCTCTCCTTCGTCTGGACCCACTCCCCCACGAGCGCCAGCCCTTCGGCCGTGCACTCCCTGATCCTGGCGGCCCTGCGCCAGGGGATGAACGTCAGGATCGCGCACCCGACCGGCTTCGACCTGGACGAGGAGGTCATGTCCCTCGCGGCCGACCTCGCGGCCTCCAAGGGCCGACGCCTCGAGACGACCCAGGACCGGAGCCAGGCCGCCGAGGGCGCGCACGTGGTCTACGCCCGCTCGTGGAGCTCGATCGCGGACTACGACAACCCGACGCTCTCCGCCAGTCACCGGGCGCGCACGACCGAGTGGACGGTCGACGAGGCCCTGCTGGCGCGCGGCGAGGACGCGCGCCTGATGCACGCCATGCCGGTGCGGCGCAACCTCGAGGTGCCCGACAAAGTCCTCGACGGAGAGCGCAGCCTGCTGTACGAGCAAGCGGAGAACCGCCTGCACTCCCAGAAGGCGCTGCTGCTCTCCCTGCTCGGTTGAGCGCTCGCCCGCGGACGCTCGGCGCTCCAACGCCGAGCCGTGCCCGACGACAACCCGTGCCTCCCACCATGACGCCGATCCGTCCATGAGCGCCCCGGACTTCGTCCACCTGCACGTCCACTCCGAGTACAGCCTGCTCGACGGGGCCAACCGCATCACGGACCTGCTCGAGGCCTGCAAGGCGGACGGGCAAGGGGCCCTGGCCCTGACGGACCACGGGAACATGTTCGGCGCGGTCGAGCTCTACCAGAAGGCCACCGCGCGGGAGATCAAGCCCATCCTCGGCTGCGAGGTCTACATCGCCCAGCGCTCGCGGCATGAGCCCCACAACAAGCGCAAGGGCAACGGCTACAACCACCTGACGCTGCTCGCGCGCAACGAGACGGGCTACCACAACCTGATGCAGCTGGCCTCGAAGTCCTACCTCGAAGGCCTCCACTTCCGACCGCGGATCGACCACGAGCTCCTGGCGCAGCACGCCGAGGGGCTCAACTGCCTCTCGGGGTGTCTCGCGGGCGAGCTGAACCAGCTGTTCCTGCGTGGCAAGGAGGCGGAGGCGGAGGAGCGCGCCGTGGAGATGCGCGAGCTCTTCGGGCCGGAGCACTTCTGGCTCGAGCTGCAACGCAACGGCATCGACGACCAGAACAGCGCCAACGAGTGCATCATGCGGCTGCACCAGCGCACGGGGATCCCGCTGGTCGCCACCAACGACATCCACTACCTGCGCCACGAGGACTGCGAGGCGCAGGACGTCCTGCTGTGCATCAACACCGGGGCCAAGAAAGCCGAGGAGAAGCGCTTCCGCTTCGAAACCGACGACCTCTTCTTCCGCACCCGGGAGGAGATGGCGCACCTCTTCCGCGATTGCCCCGAATCGCTGCGCTCCACGATGGACGTGGCCGAGCAGACGGACGTGCGCCTGGAGTTCGGCACCTACCACCTGCCGGTCTTCACCTCCGAGACGGGCGAGGCCCCCGAGGCCGTCTTCGACCGACTGCTCGAGGAGGGCCTCCTGCGCAAGTACGGCCCCTCGAACCGCGAGGCCCGGGAGCGCCTGGAGTACGAGAAGCGGGTCATCTGCGAGCTGGGCTTCGTCTCCTACTTCCTGATCGTCTGGGACCTGATCCGCTGGGCGCGGGACAACGGGATCCCCGTCGGCCCTGGGCGCGGCTCGGCGGCGGGCTCGATGGTCGCCTACTTGCTCGACATCACGCGCGTCTGCCCCCTGCGCTACGGCCTGCTCTTCGAGCGCTTCCTCAACAGCGCGCGCGTGTCGATGCCCGACATCGACATCGACTTCTGCAAGGACGGCCGCGAGCGAGTGCTGGAGTACACCCGGCAGCGCTACGGCTCCGAGAACGTGGCGCAGATCGCGACCTTCGGGACGATGGCCTCGCGCACGGTCGTTCGCGACGTCGGTCGGGTCCTCGACATCCCCCTCAAGGACGTCGACCAGGTCGCCAAGAAGATCCCCCAGGGCCCTGGCGCCCCGAGCCTGGCCGAGGCGCTCCAGCAGGACCCCGACCTCCAGGCTCTGACCGAGCGGGAGGAGCTCGCGGAGCTCTTCAAGCTCTCCCTGCCCCTCGAGGGCCTGGCGCGGCACATGTCGACCCACGCGGCCGGCGTCGTCATCGCGGACAAGCGGATCGACTCCTACGTGCCGCTGGCGAAGAACGGCGAGGACATCGTCACCCAGTGGCCCGCGCCGCAGCTCGAGGAGCTCGGGCTCCTGAAGATGGACTATCTGGGGCTGCGGACCCTGACCATCCTCTCCAGGGCCCTGGAGAACGTCCGCCGCTGCGGCCTCGAGGCCCCCGACCTCGAGCAGATCCCCCTCGACGACGCGAAGACCTACGAGCTCCTGATGAGCGGGGAGACCCAGGGCGTCTTCCAGCTCGAATCCGAGGGCATGCGCAAGCTGATCACGCGCATCAGGCCCGACTGCTTCGAGGACCTGATCGCGATCCTGGCGCTCTACCGGCCCGGCCCCCTCGAGTCGGGCATGGTCGACATGTTCGTGCGCCGCAAGCACGGCGAGGAGGAGATCTCCTACCCCCACGAGAGCCTGCGCGACCTGCTCGAGGAGACCTACGGCTGCATCGTGTACCAGGAGCAGGTGATGCTCATCTCGAGCACGCTCGCGAACTTCTCCCTGAACGAGGCGGACAACCTGCGCAAGGCGATGGGCAAGAAGAAGCCCGAGATCATGCAGAAGTTCTCCGCGCAGTTCCTCGAGGGCGCGACGGCCAACGGCTGCGATCCGGGCGTCGCCAAGGAGACCTGGGACAACATCGTCAAGTTCGGGGGCTACGGCTTCAACAAGTCCCACTCCACGGCCTACGCCCTGGTCACCTACCAGACCGCCTACTTGAAGGCGCACTTCCGCTCCTGCTTCCTGGCCGGCAACCTCTCCTGCGAGATGGGCGACTCGGACAAGGTCAAGGAGCTGCTCGACGACGCCCGCCACGCGGGGATCGAGGTGCGCCTGCCCGACATCGCGCGCTCGGCCTGGGAGTTCGCCGTCGAGGAGGACGCGATCCGCTTCGGCCTCGGGGCGGTCAAAGGCACCGGCCAGAAGGCCCTCGAGGCTCTACTCGCCGGACGCGACGAGCTCCAGGCGGAGGGCGGCAAGGCCACGCTGCACGAGCTGCTGAGCCACATCGACCCGGCGACCGTCGGCCGGGGCGCGATGGAGTCCCTGATCAAGGCCGGCGCCTTCGACTCGGGAGGCCACAATCGCGGCGCGGTGCTGGCGGCCCTGGACTCCGCCTTCGCCGACGGCTCGCGCGCGGCCGCCGACCGCCGCTCGGGGCAGGGCAGCCTCTTCGGGGCCGCGCCTTCCGGGGCCGAGACGGACAGCGGGGAGGCCGCCACCCCCGGGGACGGCATCGACGACCGCCTGGCCTTCGACAAGGCCGAGACGCTGCAGGCGGAGTTCGAGGTCCTGGGCTTCTACCTCAGCGGGCACCCGCTCGAGGAGCGCGCCGGGCTTGTCTCGATGCTCTCGACCTGTTCATCGGAGGAGCTCCCCCAGGCCGGCGGCGGCGAGGCCTGCCTGGCCGGGATGATCATGGGGCTCTCGGAGAACCTCGTGCGCTCGGGACGCTGGGCGGGCCAAAAAATGGCTCGCTTCCGCCTCGAGGACCTCAGCGGACAGGTGCAGGTCACCGTCTTCCCGCGCGCCTTCACCGAGGTGCGCGAGCGCCTCGAAGAGGGCGCCGTGGTCGTCGTCCGCGGCAAGGTCGAGGAGGGCAGCGAGGAGCCCGCGATGATCCTCGAGGAAGTGATGACCCTCGAGGAGGCCCTGACCCGCTTCCGAGGCGGCTTGATGATCCGCCTGGGGCCCGAGGACGCGGGCCTGCTCGGCGACCTCAAGCGAACGATCGCGGACCACCGCGGCCAGCAGCCGGTCTACTTCCAGGTGACGGGCAACGACGGCGTGAGCCGGCGGGTGCGGGCGGGGACCGACTGCTCCGTCGCGATCTCGAACGACCTCGCCATGGCCGTCGACCGCCTGCTGGGCGACGGCCGCGTCCACATGGTCGGGACCTGAGCCGTGGCCTCGAGGCGCGGATCAGGTCCCGTCCAGGTGAGCCTTATCTAGGAGAACGCAGCCCGGGGCGGCTCGCCCCGAGGATCGGCTACTCCGCCGGCGTCGCTTCGAGGTCGACCTCGATGGTGCGCTCGACGAACTCGATGATCGCGCGCTCGGCGGCGTCGCCCAGGCGCGGCTTCGAGAGCTTCAAGATGCGCAAGTAGCCACCCGGGCGCTCCGCGAAGCGCGGACCCAGCGTCTCGAAGAGCTTCGTGACCGCGTCCTTGTTCCGAAGGAGGGCGAAGGCCCGGCGCCGGTTGTGGACGCTGTCGTTGCGCGACAGGGTCACGAGCTTCTCGACGAAGGGCCGGATGGCCTTCGCCTTGACGGTCGTCGTGGTGATGCGCTCGTGCTCGATGATCGACGAAGCCATGTTGCGCTTCATCGCCGTTCGGTGGCTGGCCGTGCGGCCCAGCTTGGCGCCTGCTACTCGGTGTCTCATGGCTCGTACCTCTTCTCTGGCTAGGACGGGGGCTCGCTAGGACGGTGGTCGGCTCAGACCGTCATGCCGAGGCTGAGGCCCCGCTCCGCCAGCTTGTTCTTGATCTCGGTCAGGCTGGTCTTGCCCAGGTTCTTGAGGTTGATCACCTCGCTCTCGCTCAGCGTCACCAGGTCGTGCAAGGTCCGGAGGTTGGCGCCGTCGAGGCAGTTGCGGGCGCGAACCGAGAGCTCCAGCTCGGAGATCGACGCGCTCAGGATGGTGGCCAGCTGGGAGTCCTCGCGGTTGGCCTCGTTGTACTCGGAGGCGGAAGGATCCGAGGTCACGAAGTCGTCCTCGTCCTGGGAGTCGTAGAGGACGAAAGCGTTCAGGTGGCGACGGTAGACCTTGGCGGCCTCGACCAGCGCCATCTCGGGGCTAACCGTGCCGTCGGTCCAGATCTCGAGGACCAGGCGGTCGTAGTTCGTGAACTTGCCGACGCGGGTGGCCTCGATGCCGTAGCGCACGCGGTGCACGGGAGAGTAGATCGAGTCGACGGGGATCGTGCCCAGCGGCTGGGAGACGTCGTGGTTCTCCTCGGAGGGCACATAGCCGCGGCCGCGCTTGACGTCCAGCTCGACCTCGAAGTCGGTGTCGAGGGTCAGGGTCGCGATGTGGAGGTCGGGGTTGGCGACGCTAGCGCCCCCCTCGCACTCCACGTCAGCGCCCGTGACGGCGCCCTTGGTGGACTTGTTGATCCGACACTTGATCGGCTCCTCCCCCTCGTACTGGATGCGCAGGCGCTTGAGGTTGAGGATGATGTCGGTGACGTCCTCGTAGACGCCGTCCAGGGAGTCGAACTCGTGGGCAGCGTTCTCGATGCGGACCGCGGTGATCGCGGTCCCCTCGATCGACGAGAGCAGCACGCGCCGCAGCCCGTTCCCGATCGTGTGGCCGAAGCCTCGCTCGAAGGGCTCGATCACGAAGCTCCCGTACTCGTTGGTCAACGTCTCCTTGTCGGGGGTCACCCGAGAAGGCAACTCCAGGTTTCGCCAGCGGATCCTCATCTTCTTCTCGTTCCTCGGTGTTCGGCTCGCGCCGCCCGCTCAGGGCTACTACGCCGTTTGGGCCAATGCTCGGTGGGCAACAGGGTCGCGGCCGTGGCCGCGGGCTCGTCGGGTCGGATTCGTAGCCGGGCGGCTGCCTCCGCCCTGGGCGTGGGTGTTGCGGGAAGGCGTCTTCGGTTCGGGGTCGTTCGAGGCGTGGCGGCGGCCGGTGTCGGCCGCCGCGCCTCCGTGGGCTCTACTTCGAGCAGAGCTCGATGATCAGCTGCTCCTGGATCGGGTGCGGCACGTCTTGTCGCGTCGGGATGCCCGTCACCTTGGAGGTCAGGGCGGCGGGTTGAGCGTCGATCCAGCTCGGGACGGGCTGGGACTTGTTCACCTCAACGGCCTCCGCGACGATCTTGCGGGTGTTGTCCTTCTGGCCGGGGGCGACCTCGTCCCCGGGGCGTACCTGGTAGGAGGCGATGTTCACGCGCCGGCCGTTCACGGTGAAGTGACCGTGGTTGATCAGCTGGCGGGCGTGGTTGCGCGAGAGCGCGAAGCCGCTGGCGAGCACGACGTTGTCGAGCCGGCGCTCGAGCAGCATCAGCAAGTTCTCGCCGGTGTTCCCGCGCAGCCGCTCGGCCTCCTTGAAGTACAGCTTGAACTGCTTCTCCTGGACGCCGTAGATGCGCTTCAGCTTCTGCTTCTCACGCAGGCGCACGCCGTACTCGGTCACCTTGGTGCGCTTCTGCGCGTGGACTCCGGGCGGATAGTCCCGACGAGCCAGGGCGCACTTGTCCGCGAAGCAGCGCTGGCCCTTCAGGAAGAGCTTCATGCCCTCCCGCCTGCACAGCTTGCACTTGTTGCCTGTGTATCGAACCATGATCAGTGTCTCGTGGCGGTCCTGGCCCCGTGGCCGGCTAGACTCGACGCCGCTTGCTGGCGCGGCACCCGTTGTGAGGGAGGGGGGTCACGTCCTCGATCGAGAGGACCTTCAAGCCCGCGGAGTTGAGGGCGCGGATGGCCGACTCGCGGCCCGAGCCGGCGCCCCGCACGCGCACCTCGACCTCGCGCATCCCGTGACGGATGGCGGCCTGGGCCGCGTTGTCCGAGGCGCGCTGGGCGGCGAAGGGCGTGCTCTTCCGGGTGCCCTTGAAGCCCATTCCCCCGGCCGAGCCGGCGGAGATCGCGGCTCCGGTGGGGTCCGTGATCGTGACGATCGTGTTGTTGAAGCTCGCCTTGATGTGCACGATTCCCCGTGCGACGTTCTTCTTCGGCTTGCGCTTGGTGCTCTTGGCCATGCCTGCTGTGTGGGATGAGGGCGGGTCTTCGTCTGGGAGGAGCTGTCTGGGCGGTGCGGTTCGCGGGGGCCCGGGACGAGGCCCGGGCGCGGGCCTACTTCATGCCCTTGACCGACTTCTTGCCGGCCACGGTCTTCTTGGGGCCCTTGCGGCCGCGGGCGTTGGTGCGGGTGCGCTGACCACGGACCGGCAGGCCGCGGCGGTGCCGCAGGCCCCGGTAGCAGCCGATGTCCCGCAAGCGAGCGATCGCGGCCGCGGTGCTGCGCCGCAGGTCACCCTCGACCTCGTAGGTCTTCGAGAGGTGGTTCGCCAGGGCGGTGATCTGCTCCTCGGTCAGGTCGCGCGCCTTCATCTGCGGGTCGAGCGACAGGGCGCCGCAGACCTCCTGGGACCGGGTGTTCCCGATGCCATAGATGTAGGTCAAGGCCACGAAGAGGCGCTTGTTGTTCGGAATGTCGACACCGACTACGCGCGGCATGCTCTCGGCTCCTGTGTGTTCTGGATCATCGTCTCGTCGGCCCCCAGCGGGTGGCCACGGCGGGCTCCCCCACCAATCCCATTCGGGGCGCTGTTTCTCGGGGCGCTCATCGGCCCTGTCGCTGCTTGTGGCGCGGGTCCGCGCTGCAAATCACCCGCAGGACGCCTCGGCGCCTGACGAGCTTGCACTTCGAGCACATGCGGCGAACGCTGCTTCGAACCTTCATCTTCTGCGTCTCCGTCGGTACTTCCGGTCGCCGCGAGAGATGATACGCCCCTTGGTGAGGTCGTACGGGGACATCTCCACGGTGATCTTGTCTCCGGCCATGATCCGGATGTAGTGCATCCGCATCTTGCCGCTCACGTGTGCAAGGATCTCGTGCCCGGACTCCAGCCTGGCGCGAAAGCGCGCGTTCGGGAGGGCCTCCTCCACGATGGCCTCGACCACGATCGGCTCCTCCTTCGCCATCAGCCTTGGCCTCCCGCCGAGCTCGAGGCCGTGCCGAGCGCGCGGCGCAGCTCCTCGAAGACGGCGTCGGGGGCCTGGTTCCCGTCGACGGCGATCAGCGAGCCGAGCTCCCGATAGTAGTCGATCATGGGGCTGGTCTCGCCGTGGTAGACCTGCAGGCGCTCCTGGACGACCTCGGGCGCGTCGTCGCTGCGCCGGTAGAGCTCGCCACCGCAAGCGTCGCAGACCCCTTCCTCTGCCGGGGGAGCGAAGTCGGCGTGATGGATGTTCGTGCAGTTCCGGCACAAGAGCCGCCCGCCGGCGCGGCCGACGAGGACCTCGTCGGGCACCTCCAGCTGGAGGCTCGCGGAGGGACGCCCGCCCAGGGCCTCGGTGAGGGCACGTGCCTGGGGCAGGGTGCGCGGGAAGCCGTCGAGCAAGTAGCCGCCGGCGCAGTCGGGCGCGTCGACGCGGTCGAAGAGCATCTCGAGCACCAGCTCGTCCGGGACCAGCTTGCCGGCCTCCATGTAGCCCTTGGCGCGCTGGCCGAGCTCGGTGCCCTGCTTGAGGTTGGCCCGGAAGAGATCGCCCGTGGAGATGTGCGGGAGCCCCAGCTCCGCCGCGAGGCGGACGGCCTGGGTCCCCTTCCCCGCTCCGGGGGGGCCGAGCAGGATCACGACCCTGCCCTGGTTGCTTCCACCGGCTCCGGAGGTCAAGCGCGCTCCTTCTTGGTCCAGCCGGGACCGGTCGAGGCCTGGGTCTGACGGTCGTAGCTCTTCATGACGAGCTGCGACTGGAGGTTGTCGACGAGCTCGAGGGCGACGCCGACGACGATCAGCACCGAGGTGCCGCCGAGGAAGTACTGCAGGCTGAGGGGCAGCGCGCTGCCCTTCGTGATGAAGGCGGGGAGCACGGCGATGACCGCCAGGAAGGCGGCGCCAGCGATCGTGATCCGCGTCAGCACGTCCGAGAGGTACTCGGCGGTCTTCGCGCCGGGACGGATGCCCGGGATGAAGGAGCCGTGCTCGCGCAGGTTGTCGGCGATCTCGTCCGGCTGGAACATCAGGCGGTTCCAGAAGAAGCAGAAGCCGAAGACCATCGAGACGTAGAGCGACACGTACACGAAGCCCGTGTTGTCGTTGAAGATCCTCATCATCGGCCCCCAATCGAGCCAGGCGAAGACGAGGCCCGGGACGACGAAGATCACCGAGGCGAAGATGATCGGCATCACGCCGGCCATGTTCACCTTGAGGGGCAGGTAGTGCCTCTGGCCGCCGTAGACCCGCCGACCGCGCGTCAGGCGCGCGTACTGGATCGGGACGCGGCGGGCCCCCTTGTGGATGAAGACGACGAAGAAGACCGTGATGATCCAGATCCCGATGATCTGCAGGATCATCTGGTAGAAGCTCTCGTCCGACGACATCGTCAGGAGCGCCCCCGGCATCTCGGCGATGATGCCGGCCATGATGATCAGCGAGGCGCCGTTCCCGACGCCGTGCTCGGTGATGAGCTCGCCGATCCACATCACGATCAGGGCCCCCGCCAGGAGGGACATGACGACGATGATCCCCAGGACGAGGGAGTTGCCCCGCATGCCCTCCGAGATCATCTGCGGCTGCTGCAGGAAGACCCCTGTGTACACGAAGACGGCCTGCAGCACGGCGATCGGCACGACCGCCAGGCGGGTCCACTGGTTGATCTTCTTCTGACCGGCCGCGCCCTCCTTGGCGACGGCTTCGATGGTCGGGGAGACCTTCCCCAGCATCGAGAAGATGATCGAGGCGGAGATGTAGGGCATGATCCCCAACCCGAAGACGGTGGTCTGCCCGATCGAGCCCCCGGAGAAGGCGCTCATCATCCCCAGGATCGAGCCCTGCGCGGCCTGGCTCTGGAGGAAGTCCGGGCTCATGCCGGGGATCGGGACCTGGAAGCCCAGGCGATAGCAGAGCAGGAGCAAGACCGTGGTGACGATCTTGTTCCTGATGTCCTCGACACGGAACAGGTTGAGGAACGATTGCTCCACTAGTTCTCGTCTCCCGCCGCGGGCGCGGCCCCTCCAGCGTCTGCGTTCGCGGAGATCTCCTTGCCCTTGCCGTCCAGGAAGATGACCTGACCGCCGGCGGCCTCGATCTTGGCCCGGGCGCTCTTGCTGAACTTCTGGGCGCGCACGGTGAGCTTGGTCGTCAGCTCGCCGTTGCCCAGTACCTTGAGCAGCGGGGTGTTGAGGCTCGCGAGCCCCGCCTCGAGGATCGCCGCCAGGTCGACGGTGGCCCCCGCGTCGAAGCCGTTCAGGGCCTCGACGTTGATGGTCGTGAAGTCGGTGCGGAAGCGAGCGTTGGTGAAGCCTCGCTTGGGGACGCGCCGGTAGATCGGCATCTGGCCGCCCTCGAAGCCCGGCTTGCGGCTGTAGCCCGCGCGCGAGCCCTGGCCCTTGTGGCCGCGCCCGCTCGTCTTGCCCGAGCCGCTCCCGATGCCGCGGCCCAGGCGGCGGCGCTTGGCGTACTTCGTGCCCTTGCTGCAGACGGTCTTGAGATCCATGACTGGCTCTGCCTGTGGCTGGTCGTGCTCGCCCTCGACTAGAGCTCGACCCCGCGCAGCTCCTTGACCTCTTCGCGGGTGCGAAGCTGGTTGAGCGCGTCGAGGGTGGCCTTGACGAGGTTGATGGGGTTCGTGGACCCGTAGGACTTGGTGAGGATGTTCCGAATGCCCGCCATCTCGCACACCGCGCGGACGGACGAGCAAGCGATGATGCCCGTACCCGGCGAGGCGGGGAGCAGGAGGAGGCGAGAGCCGCAGAAGCGCCCCAGCACCTCGTGCGGGATCGACCCTTGCTCGGTGACCGGCACGCGCTGCAGGTGCTTGCGCCCGTCCTTGGCCGCCTTCTCGATGGCCGCGGGGACCTGCCGCGCCTTGCCGAAGCCGTAGCCGACGGTGCCCTCGCGGTTGCCCACAATCGACAGCGCCGAGAAGGAGAAGCGCCGGCCCCCCTTCACCACGGCGGCGGAGCGGTTGATGGTCACGAGGGTCTCGGTGAGCTCACCCATCCCCTCGACTTCCATCGTGTCCAGGTATTCGATCTTGCGTTTCATCGAAGTCTTCGTTGTCTGTGAGGCGGCGGCCTAGAACTTCAAGCCGCCCTCGCGCGCGGCGTCGGCGAAGGCCTTGACCCTGCCGTGGTACTTCGAGGAGCCTCGGTCGAAGGCGACCGACTCGATCCCCGCAGCCTTGGCCCGGCTCGCGAGCTCCTTGCCCAGGGCGGCGGCCTGCTCGGTCTTGGTCTTGCCGGAGAGGTCGCCGGCCAGCTTCTTGGAGGTGCTCGAGACCGCCGCGAGGGTGTGACCCTTCGAGTCGTCGATCACCTGGGCCGTGATGTGCTTGGAGGTCCGGGTGACCGAGAGGCGCAGCCGCGTCGAGCGCTGCCGCAGGCGGCGGCGGACGTGGCGGCGGCGACGCAGTCGCGTATTGCTCTTGTGGAGGATGGCTCTCATGGGAGTGCTCTCGGGCTAGCTACCGAAGGACTTGCCGGCCTTGCGTCGCACGTACTCGCCGACGTAGCGAATGCCCTTGCCCTTGTAGGGCTCGGGGGGACGGACCTTGCGGATCACGGCGGCGATGTGGCCGACGGCCTGGCGGTCGGGGCCCTTGATGACGATCGACGTCGGCCGCGGCGTCTCGACGGTCACGCCCTGGGGCATCTCGATGTCGACCGGGTGGCAGAAGCCGATGTTGAGCTGGAGCTTGTTCGGCCCCTGCGCGGAGGCGTTCCAGCCGACCCCGATGATGTCGAGCTTCTTCTCCCAGCCCTGGGTCACGCCGACGACCATGTTGTTCAGGAGGGCCCGGGTCATCCCGTGGAAGGCGCGGGCCTGGCGGGAGCTACCGACGCCCGTGACGTCGACGAGGGCCTGGTTGCCCTCCACCTCGACCTTGATCTCGGGGCGGATCGGCATCTTGAGGGTCCCGCCGGGACCCTTGACGGTCACCTCGCGTCCGGCGGACACGTCGACCGAGACTCCGCCGGGGACGGGAACGGGTTGCTTTCCGATGCGGGACATGGCTCAGCAGACCTTGCAGAGGATCTCGCCGCCGACGTTCTCACGCCGGGCGGCTCGGTCGGAGATCACACCCTTGGGGGTGGTCAGGACGTAGATGCCCAGGCCGCGCAGGACCTGCGGCAAGTCGGAGACGCCGCAGTAGGAGCGACAACCCGGCTTGCTCACGCGGTCGAGCGAGCGGATCACCATCTCGCCGTCGGGCCCGTACTTCAGCCAGATCTTGAGCTCGCTGCAGGGCTTGGCCTCGACGACCTCGTACTTGGCGATGAAGCCCTCCGTCAGGAGCACGTCGGCGATCCCCACCTTGATCTTGGAGGCGGGCATCGTGACGGACTTCTTGCGGATGCTGTTGGCGTTGCGGATGCGCGTGAGCATGTCCGCGATGGGGTCGGTCATCATGGTGTTCCTACTCCCCTACCAAGAGGCCTTGCGCATGCCGGGAATCTCGCCAACGAGCGCGCGCTCTCGCAGGCAGATCCTGCAGATCTGGAACTTCCGGTACACGGCGCGGGGCCGTCCACACATGAGGCAGCGGGTATAGCGACGAACCTTGAACTTCGGCTTGCGCTGCGACTTGACGATGAGAGATGTCTTGGCCATATCGAGTGGGCGCTAGGCTTTGTTCTTGTCCTCGAAGGGCATCCCGAGGCCTTTGAGGAGGGCGTAGCCCTGCTCGTCGTTCGGCGCCGTGGTCACGAAGGTGATGTCCATGCCCTGCTGGAACTCGACGCGGTCGAAGACGATCTCCGGGAAGATCGTCTGCTCCGAGATCCCGAGGGTGTAGTTGCCGCGGCCGTCGAGCTTGCTCTTGACGCCGCGGAAGTCGCGGATACGCGGCAGGGCGATCGTCATCAGCCGGTCGGCGAACTCCCACATGCGGTCGCGCCGCAGGGTGACCGCGCAGGCGATGGGCATGCCCTCGCGCAGCTTGAAGCCCGCGATCGCGCGCCGCGAGTTGCGGACCGTCGGCTTCTGACCGGTGATGGTGGCCATGTCGCGGGCCGCGGCCTCGACCTTGGACTTGTTCTCGACGGCGCCCTTGACCCCCATGTTGACCACGATCTTCATGAGGCGCGGCACGGCCATCTCGTTGTCGATGCCGAACTGCTTGACGAGCTCCTGGCGGATCTCGTCGCGGTATTTCTGGAGGAGGCGCGGGACCATCCTCTCGGTGGCTGTCTCGGTGGCGCTCATGGCTCAGCTCTCCTTGCCGGGGCGGCGGCGGACGCCCTTGCCGGTGGCGGGGTCCAGGTGCATGACGTTGCTCGCGTGGATCGCCACCTCGAGCTGCACCCGCTCGCCCTGGGGCGTCTGCTGGGTGGGCTTGCGGTGCTTCCAGCGCAGGTTGACGCCCTCGACGATGACGCGGTTCTCCTTGGGCATGGCCCGGACGACCTCGCCCGTCTTGCCCTTGTCGTTGCCGGCGATGACGATCACCTGGTCTCCCTTGCGGACGTGCATCAGACGACCTCCTGGGCCAGCGAGACGATCTTCATGAAGTTCTTCTCCCGCAGCTCCCGGGCCACGGCCCCGAAGATGCGCGTGCCGCGCGGGTTCCCCTCCGTGTCGACCAGGACGAGCGCGTTCTGGTCGAAGCGGACGTAGGAGCCGTCATTGCGGCGAGTGTTCCTCTTGACGCGCACGATCACGCCCTTGACGACCGTCCCCGTCTTCACCTCGGAGCCGGGGATGGCCTTCTTGACGGAGCACACGATCGTGTCCCCCAGGCTCGCGTAGGTGCGGTGCGAGCCGCCGAGGACCTTGATGCACTGGACCCGCTTGGCGCCGGTGTTGTCGGCGACGTCCAGGAATGTCTGCATCTGGATCACAGCTCACCTCCGTCCAGGATCGCCGTCTGGAGGACCTGGGTCAGGCGCCAGCGCTTGGTCTTGCTGAGGGGACGGCACTCGACGATCTCGACCGTATCGCCGACGTTCGCCTTGTTCTCCTCGTCGTGGGCCAGGTACTGGTGGTGGCGGCGGATGTACTTCTTGTACCTGGCGTGCTTGAACATGCGCTCGACCCGCACCCCGATGGTCTTGTCCATCGAGGAGCTGGTGACGACGCCCTGCATCGTCCGGCGGCTGCCGCGCTCCTGGCTGTTGTTCTCGGCTTCCATGGCTCTAGCGGCTCTCCTGGCCGCGGACTCCCTCGGCGCGTTCGTGCAGGACGGTGTTGATGCGCGCGATCCCTCGGCGCAGGGTTCGGATCTGTGCGGAGTTGGCCAGGGTCTCGGCGCTCGCCTTGAGGCGCAGCTCGAAGAGCTCCTTCTTCATCCCCTTGAGGTCGAAGTCCAACTCGTCGTCGGTCTTGCTGCGGATTTCCTCGATCTTCATCGTGATCAGCTCCTTCGTCGGCCTCAGCTCGTGGGCACGCGGCGGACCATCTTCACCTTGATGGGCAGCTTGTGAGCGACGCGCTTGAAGGCCAGCTTGGCCACCTCCTCGCTTACGCCGCCCAGCTCGAACAGGATCGTTCCGGGCCGGATCGATGCCGCCCAGAAGTCCACGTCCCCCTTGCCCTTGCCCATGCGAGTCTCAGCCGGCTTGGCGGAGATCGGCTTGTGGGGGAAAGCGCGGATCCAGATCTTGGCGGCGCCACCGGTCGCCCGGTTGGCGGCCACGCGACCCGCCTCGAGGTGCCGCCCGTTGACCCAGCCGTAGTCCAGGGACATCAGGCCGAAGTCCCCGAAGTTCACGCGGTTCCCGCGGGTCGCCAGGCCCTTCATCTTGCCCCGCATCTGCTTGCGGTGCTTGACGCGTTTCGGCATCAAAGCCATCAGTTCCCCTCCCCGCCGCGGCCACGGCCACGACCACCATCGCGCCTCGGACCACGACCACCCTGTCGGGGGCCGCCATCGGCGCGAGCCGTCATGCTCTGTCCCTGGCGGAAGTCGATCGTCGTTCCGCGATCGATGTCGCCCTTGTAGATCCAGACCTTGACCCCGATGATCCCGTAGGTCGTCTTGGCCTGCGCGGTCCCGTAGTCGATGTGCGCCTGCAAGGTCGAGAGGGGCACGCGGCCCTCGCGCTCCTTGGCCGTGCGCGCCATCTCGGCCCCGCCGAGACGCCCGCTGACCTCGACCTTCACGCCCTTGGCCCCTGACTGCATCGTGGTCTGGATGGCGCGCTTGATCGCGCGGCGGAAGGCCATGCGCTTCTCGAGGGCCTCGGCGATCACCTCGGCGACCAGCTTCGACTCGAGCTCGGGGCGCTTGACCTCGTGCAGCGTCAGGTGGCAGGTCTTGCCGGAGATGTCCTGCAGCTCCTTCTTCAGCGCCTCGACCCGGATGCCCTTGCGGCCGACGAGAACGCCGGGACGGGCCGAGTAGATGATCACGTTGACCGCCTCACCCGTGCGCTCGATCTCGATGCGCGGGATGCCGGCGGAGCCGAACTCCTTGGCGATGTGCTCGCGGATCTTCTTGTCCTGGAGCAGCATCGCGCCGAAGTTCTTCTTGTTGGCGTACCAGCGCGACCGCCAGGGCTCGATCGTCCCGATGCGATAGCCGGTGGGGTGAACCTTCTGACCCATCGGTCAGGCCTCCTGGGTGGTTTCGGTGGTGGAAGGCAGCTCACGCACCCGCACGGTGAGGTGGCTGGTCTTCTTGGCGTAGGGCATCGCCCGGCCCTGGGGGCCCGGACGGAAGCGCAGGCGGTTGTTCAGCATCGGGCCGTCGTCGGCGCGGCAGTCCGAGACGTAGAGCCGGTTGAGGTTGACCGCTTCGTCCTGGCTGGCGTTGGCCATCGCCGAGCGCAGCACCTTCAGGTAGAAGGCGGCGGCGCGCTGCGGCGAGAACTCGAGGATCTCGAGCGCCTCGTTGACGCTGCGCCCGCGGATCATGTCCGCGACCAATCGCGCCTTGCGCTGGGTGATCCGCGCGTAGCGGTGCCGGGCCATGAAATCGGCCGTCTGTTCTCCGGTGGTGGACATGATCTAGCGAGCCTTGAGGCCCTCCTTCTTGTTCGTGTGCCCCCGGAAGGTGCGCGTCACCGCGAACTCGCCCAGCTTGTGCCCCACCATGTCCTCGGTCACGAGCACTCTCACGTGCTTGCGGCCGTCGTGGACCATGAAGGTGAATCCGATGAAGGACGGAGGAATCGTGCAGGAGCGCGCCCAGGTCGTGATCGGGGTGCGCTTGTCCCCCGCCGCCTCGAGCTTCTCCACCTTCTTGGCGAGCTTGAGGTCGATGTAGGGCCCCTTCTTGATACTGCGTGACATTCAGGTGCTCCTCTACTTCTTCTTGCGACGGCGGATGATGAAGCGGTCCGAGGGGTGGTTGCGCCGGCGAGTGCGGCCGCCCTTCGACAGCACCGCGGTCGGCCCGCAGGGGTGACGACCGCCCGCCGTGCGACCTTCGCCGCCGCCCATCGGGTGGTCGACGGGGTTCATGGCCGTGCCGCGGACCTTCGGCCGGCGGCCCATGTGGCGGCGTCGGCCCGCCTTGCCGAGCTTGACGTTCTGGTGGTCCGAGTTGCCGATCCGGCCGATGGTCGCCATGCACTTGACGTGGATCCGACGCAGCTCGCCCGAGGGCAGGAGCACCACGGCGTAGGCGCCTTCGCGCGCCATGAGCTGGGCGTAGCTGCCCGCGGTCCGGCAGATCTGGCCGCCGCGGCCCGGGAGCAGCTCGACGTTGTGAACCTGGAGGCCGATCGGGATGTCCGCGAGGGCCATCGCGTTACCCGCGTTGGGCTCCGCGTCGGGTCCGGACATGATCGTGTCCCCCACCCGCATGCCGAGGGGCGCGATGATGTAGGTCTTCTCGCCGTCGGCGTAGTGCAGGAGGGCGATGTTGGCAGAGCGGTTCGGGTCGTACTCGATCGTCGCCACGCGCGCCGGCACGCCGAGCTTCTTGCGCTTGAAGTCGATGACGCGGTAGCGGCGCTTGTGGCCACCGCCGCGACGGCGGCAGGTGATGCGTCCGTGGTTGTTGCGGCCGCCGGTCTTCTTGAGCGGACGCAGGAGGCTCTTCTCCGGCTTGACCTTCGAGAGCTCGGAGAAGTCCAGCACGCTGCCGTGGCGGCGGCCGGCCGAGGTCGGCTTGTACTTCTTGATCGCCATCTAGAACACCTCGATGTTGTAGCCGTCGGCCAGGGTGACCATGGCCTTCTTCCAGTCGGCCGTGCGGCCGGCGCGCCACCCGCGGCGGCGCTGCTTGCCGCCAACGCGCAGCGTGTTGACCCCGGTGACCTTGACGTCGAAGAGCGTCTCCACGGCCTGGCGGATCTCCACCTTGTTGGCGTCGACGGGGACGCGGAAGGTGTAGGCGTTGCGCTCGATGTTGTCGTTCGTCGCCTTCTCGGTGATCACGGGTTTCTTGATCACCTGGTACATGCGGTCCATCTGGTTCATCGCGCCGACCTCCTCAGGCTCCGCTGGTGTTCGATGACTCGGCCTTGAGGCCGATGCGCTCGGCGAGCTTCTCGAGCACGCCCGTCTCGGCGATGACCAGCCCTCCGGAGACGACGTCGAAGGCGCACAGCTCGTCGGCCGTCCGGACCTCGACGCCGGGGAAGTTCCTGAATGACTTGTAGACGTTCTGGTCGCGCTCCTTCAGCACGAGCAGGGCCCGCCGCGGCGACCCCAGGTCCGCCAGGACCTTGCGGGCCGACTTGGCCGAGGGCGCGGAGAAATCCCCGAGCTCGGCGACGACGACCTCGCCGTCCTTCAGCTTGCCGGCGATCGCGGTGCGGGTCGCGACCCGCCGCGCCTTGACGGGCATGTGGTAGGAGTAGTCCTTGGGCTTGGGCCCGTGGACCGTGCCGCCGCCGCGCCAGATGGGCGACTTGACGTCGCCGGCGCGGGCGCGGCCCGTGTGCTTCTGCTTGTAGGGCTTCTTGCTCGTGCCCTTGACCTGGTTGCGGCTCTTGGTGGCCGCGTTGCCCTGGCGCTGGTTCGCCTGGTGCATGACGACCGCGTCCTTGAGGGTCCGGTACAGGACCTTCTCCCCGAAGGCCCCGGTCTCGACCTCGACCTCGCCGACGCTCCCCGCCTTGTAGCTCTTGACTTGCATGCTCGCTCCGACGCTCAGCGCTTCTTCGGGGTCTTGGTGCCGGTCTTGGCCGTCTGCACCTGGACGAAGCCGTTGTTGGCCCCCGGGACCGCCCCCTTGATGAAGAGGAGGTTGCGCTCGGGGTCGATGTGCATGATGCGCAGGTTCTTGGTCGTCTGCCGCTCGGCGCCATAGTGGCCGGACATGCGCTTGCCCTTGAAGACCCGCGAGGGGTAGGCCGAGCAGCCGATCGAGCCGGGGCGGCGATAGTTCATCGAGCCGTGGGTCTTCGGGCCCCGGGCGAAACCGTGGCGTTTGATCGTGCCGGCGAAGCCGCGACCCTTGGTGGTGCCGATGACGTCGACCAGCTGTCCGACCTCGAAGGCCGCAGCCTCCACGCGGTCCCCCACGGAGACCTCGGCGGGAGTGGACAGTCGCTCCTCGCGCAGGAAGCGCTTGGGAGCTACGTCCGCCTTCTTGAAGTGCCCGCGTTGGGGCTTGGAGGTGCGCGACTCGCGCACGTCCTCAAAGCCCCACTGGACCGCGTCGTAGCCGTCGGTCTCCTGCGTGCGAACTTGCGTCGCGACGCAGGGGCCGGCCTCGACCACGGTCACGCCCGTGGCGGTGCCGTCCTCAGCGAAGAGCTGAGTCATGCCTCGTTTGCGCCCTAGGATCAGCGTCATGATTCCTGCGAGTGGTGATGGATGCCGGTTCGACTGGAGGAGGCGGAGAGCCCCCGACGCCCAGCCACGCGGCGGTGAAGGAATGCAGTGGGATGCGGTGCGGCCACCCGAAGACACACCCCAACGCGTGGAGCGGTCTCTTCGAGGGAACGCGGAGTTGTGAGGAAGGAGACGCCGGCGCGTCCGACGCCGCCCCGGCCGCACCGTCGGGTGCGCGGGCGACGCTCTCGGTTCAGGCCTTGATGCGGATGTCGACGCCGGCGGGCATGTTCAAGCTGGAGAGCGAGTCCACCGTCTGGGGCGTGGGCTCGGAGATGAAGATCAGGCGCGTGTGCGTCCGGATCTCGAACTGTTCACGCGACTTCTTGTCGATGAAGGGCGACCGCAGAACCGTGTAGCGCTCCACACGGGTCGGCAGCGGGATGGGACCGGCGACCCGGGCACCCGTCCGCTTGGCCGTCTCGACGATGTCGACGCACGACTGGTCGAGGGCCTCGTGGTCGTAGGCTTCCATCCGGATCTGAATCTTGTCCTTCATCAGCAAGGTCGGTGTCCACGGCAGGGGCCGAGCGGGCCACTACCGCGTGCGCACGCCTCCCTGGAGGGTGCGAGAGGCGGAGAAATGCGGGGATCGACCCCCGTCGGGAGGGCCTCCGGAGGCGGTCCGGAGGGGCTTCTCCTTCTGGAGGGCCGAGCAGATTAGGGGTTGGGGAGGGCGACGTCAACAGCCAGGGCGCCCCGGCTTTCGTGTTGCCAGGGGCTGACTGGCTTCCGTGTTGGCGGCTCCGGCGGGAACCCAGCGAGAATCCGGGGACCCCACCGTTCTCGGGCCGGGAGAGTCGCTCGGCCCCCTACCAGGAGCCCGGCCTGCGCCTCCCCGGGGAGTCGAGGGCCCGGTCCGGCGACGACTCCGACGCAAAGTACTGCATTCCAATGGCTTGGGATCCTTTATGGGGCCGGGATCCACACGCAAGCCAGGCAGTTCTAGTGCCAGACCAGGCCGCGCGCTTCCAACTCCCCCTCCGGCACCGCCCGGAAGCCGCTGGGGGTCATCGAGAAGCTCGCCCGCCCCTGAGACAGCGAGCGCACGGCCGTCGAATAGCCGAACATCGCCATCAGGGGCACCGAGCCCTGGATCGCCCGCAAGTCGCCGTCGGCTTCGACGTCGGTCAGCTCGGCCCGGCGCGCGTTCAGGTCGGCGATGATGCCGCTCGAGTACTCGGCCGGGGTCTGGATCTCGAATTCCATCAGGGGCTCCTCGAGCTCGATCCCCTCGGCGGGCATGGCCTGGCGCAGGGCCGCCACGGCCGCCTGGACGTAAGCGGCCTCGCTCTCGCGGCCCTCCCGGGTCGAGGTCTCGAGCACGCGGATCGAGGCGCCGGAGAGCGGGAAGCCGAAGCGCGGCCCGACCTGGGCCTCCTGAGCGAGGGCGTCGGCGATGGCGACGCGGACGGGCTCGCTCTCGACGCAGCCGGGAACGAAGTCGACGGCCGGGCGCAGCCGCCCGGGGTCGGGGAGGAGCTCCACGCGTACGCGAGCGTAGGCCTCCTTGCCGGCGATCGCCCGCTCGACCTCGCTCGAGCCCTCGCCGCCGGAGACGACGTTCTCGCGGTAGGCGACGCGCGGCTGGCCGACGCGCAGCGCGAGCTTGAACTCGTCGGCGAGGCGGTGCTCCACGACCTCGAGGTGCAGCTCGCCCATCCCCCCCACGGTCCACTGGCCATTCTCCTCCTCCCGCACACGGAAAGTCGGGTCCTCGTGGGCCAGCCACTCCAGGGCGGCCCGCAGCTTGTCACGGTCGGCGCCGCTCTCGGGCTCGATCACGCGCCGGATGACGGGGTCGGGGTACTCGAGGGCTTCGAGCACGACGGGCATCCCCTCGCTGCACAGGGTGTCGCCGGTGCCGGTCTGCTTGAGCCCGGTGAAGCCCACGATGTCGCCGGCGACGGCCTCGTCGAGGGATTGCTTGTCGTCGGCGTGGATGCGCAGGACGCGCGCGATGCGCTCGCGCTTCTTGGTGCGTGGGTTGTACACGGTCATGCCCTTCGTGAAGGTCCCCGAATAGAGGCGGGCGAAGGTCAGGTCGCCGTGAGGTCCCGTGTGGAGCTTGAAGGCCAGGGCGCAGGGCGGGCCCTCGGGGTCGGGCGCGAGCTCGATCGGCTCGTCGTCCTTGACGCGCCTCCCCTGGGCCGGGGGCACGTCGAGGGGCGAGGGCAGGTAGTCCACGACGGCGTCCAGGAGCGGGCGCACGCCGACGTCGCGCAGGGCCGCGCCGCAAAGGACCGGCAGGAGTCGGCGGGCGAGGACGGCGCGCCGCAAGGAGGCGCGGAGGAGCTCGGGGTCGGGTTCACGCTCCTCGAGCACCAGCTCCAGGATCTCCTCGTCGTCGTCGGCCAGGGCGTCGAGGAGGTCGGAGCGCAGGACCTCGCGTTCGTCGCGCGCGGCCTCGGGGACCGGAACCTCCACCAGCTCCCGCCCCTCGTCCGTCACAGGGAAGCTCCAAGCGCGGTCCTCCACGAGGTCCACGATGCACTGGATCTCGCCCCCCTCGATGACCGGCAGCTGGATCGGTACCCCGCGCGCGCCCAGACGCCCGGCGATCGTCTCGACGGCCGCCAGGAAGTCGGCGCCGGCACGGTCGCACTTGTTGACGAAGCCGATCGCGGGCACCTGGTAGCGGTCCATCTGGCGCCAGACGGTCTCGGACTGGGCCTGAACGCCCACGACGGCGTCCAGCACGAGGACTCCCCCGTCGAGCACGCGCATGCAGCGCTCCACCTCGATCGTGAAGTCGACGTGGCCGGGGGTGTCGATCAAGTTGAGCTCATAGTCCCTCCAGGGCAGTCGCGTGGCCGCGGAGGTGATCGTGATCCCCCGCTCCCGCTCCTCGCTCATCCAGTCGAGGACGGCCGTGCCCTCGTCCACGGCGCCGGCGCGGCGCTCCACCCCCGAGTGAAAGAGCATGCGCTCGGAGACCGTGGTCTTGCCGGCGTCGATGTGGGCGGCGATGCCGAAGTTGCGCAGGCGGGTCAGGTCCATCGCGGTCCCATTGGACAAAAGCCGCGCCCCGAGACGAAGCCCTGCCCGCGCCGACTCCCGCGGGAGGAGCGCCTCAGGCGGGCTGGAGCTCGGGGTTGAGCTCCAGGAAGCGGGCTGCCCAGCGGTAGCCCTCGAGCAGCACCGGTCGCGGACCGTAGAGCAGGTGGACCGCGGCGAAGAGGGCCTCGACCGAGGCCAGGCCCTCCCCCGGGTCATCGAAGGTCGAGCTGCGGCGCGGGTAGGCCGTGCGAAAGGGAGGCAGCCGACGCAGCAGGGGCTCGCCCTCCACCGTCCTCAGGAGCCCCGGGACCCGGCGCCAGGCGCAGTCGATCAAGAGCAGGGGCATCCCCGCGTCCTCGGGGCCGAGCTCCTCGCCATCGGTGTGCAGGAGAATGCGCCCCTGGGCCTCCACCCGGCGTTCGGGGTGGTAGTTGACGAAGCGCAATCCCGGCTCGCCCCGCAGGGGGGTCAGGGAGCACTTCTTGGTCGACTCGCGCGGGTCGCGCAGGATCAGGACGTCGAGCTCCATTCGGGGCTGGGGGGAGCTGAAACGAGAGCAGCCGGCGCGAGGCCGGCTGCCGTGGGCTTCGAGCCCTCTCCGCGGTGAGGGCAGGCGGTCAGGCCCCTCCCGATCGAGGCGCCTTCCGGTTCAAGCGTAGTGAGCGTACGCCCGGTTGGCGTCCGCCATCTTGTGGATGTTCTCCTTCCACTGCACGGAGGCGCCGGTGCCGTTGTAGGCGTCGACGATCTCGCTGGCGAGCCGCTCGGCCATGGGCTTGCCCTTCTTCTTGCGCGAGTTGTCGACGATCCAGCGGATCGCGAGGCTCTGCTGGCGGTTGCGCTTCACCTCGCGCGGCACCTGGTAGTTGGCGCCGCCGACGCGCTTGGAGCGCACCTCGACCATGGGGCGAACGTTGTCGAGGGCCTTGGTGAAGATCTCGAGCTCGTCCTCGCAGTCGGTGATCTGCTTCTTCGCGATCTCCATCGCCTCATAGAAGATCGCCTGGGCGGTGCTCTTCTTGCCGTCGAGCATCAACTTGTTGATGAACTTCGACACGATGATCGACCCCAGCTTGGGGTCGGGCTTCACGTAGACGGCGGTGGACTTGTAGTTCCGGGGCATGCTACTTCTTCGGTCGCTTGGTGCCGTACTTGGAGCGCCCTTGGCCGCGGTCCTCGACGCCCGAGGTGTCCAGCGTGCCGCGCAGGATGTGGTAACGGACGCCGGGGAGGTCACGGACCCGCCCGCCGCGGACGAGCACAACGGAGTGCTCCTGGAGGTTGTGGCCTTCGCCAGGGATGTAGGCCGTGATCTCCTTGCCGTTCGAGAGGCGCACCCGCGCGATCTTGCGCAGCGCCGAGTTCGGCTTCTTGGGCGTCTGCGTCTTCACCTGCAGGCAGACGCCGCGCTTCTGCGGGCACGAGTCGAGCACGGGCGACTTCGACCGCTTCTTGATCGGCTTGCGGCCCTTGCGGATGAGCTGGTTGATCGTCGGCATGAAATGGGTGTCCGTAGGCCCCGGGAGCGGGACGCGGGCGCGGAGTGAGGCCCTCCGGGGCGGAGGGCCGAACATTCTAGGTCCGGTGGATGGCGGGTCAAGCCTCCCCGGGCTTCTCGTCCCCTTCCCCTTCGGGGGGCGTGGCCCCCGAATCGGGCTGGGTCTCGGCCGATCCAGCGTCCTCCGGCGGCGCCACGGCGACGCTCTCGGTGGCGGAGTGCGCCAGGGCGGAGCCTGCCCCCTCGGAGCCGGTGGCCCCCAGGGCGCTCGAGACGTCGCTCGAGCCGATGCCCCCGAAGAGCTCGTCCAGCTCCGAGTCGACCTGAGCCTGGAAGCCCGAGCCGCTCGAGATCTCGCCGAAGTCGATGTTCTTCTTCACGCGGGTCCGGTAGTGATCCCGGAAGCCCGTGCCGGTGGGGACCATGTGGCCGAGGATCACGTTCTCCTTCAGCCCCACGAGGAAGTCGCGGCGGCTCGCGATGGCCGCCTCGGTCAGGACCTTGGTCGTCTCCTGGAAGCTCGCGGCGGAGATGAAGGAGTCCGAGGAGAGGGAGGCCTTGGTGATGCCGAGCAGGAGCGTCTGGCCCGTGGCCGGCTTCTTGCGCTCCTTGCGCAGCGCGTCGTTCGCGCGACGGAAGCGGAACTTCTCGACGATGGCGCCCGGCAGGAACTCCGAGTCGCCGGAGTCGCGCACCTCGACCTTGCGCACCATCTGCGCCAGGATCACTTCGATGTGCTTGTCGTCGATGCCGACGCCCTGAGAGCGGTACACGTTCTGGACCTCGCTCATCAGGTAGCGCAGGAGCTCCTCCTCGCCGCGGATGCGCAGGATGTCCTGGGGGTGCAAGGGCCCGTCGACGAGGGGCTCGCCGGCGCGGACCTCGTCGCCCTTGTGGACGCGGAGGTGCTTGCCCTGGGGCACGGCGTGCTCGTGCTCCTGGATGACCTCGCCGCCTTCGCCCATGGCGCGGACGATGATCGTCCGCTTGCCGCGCTTCTTCTCCCCGAGCTCCACCTCGCCGTCGATCTCGCTGATCACGGCGGGGTTCTTGGGCTGGCGAGCCTCGAAGAGCTCGGTCACCCGCGGCAGGCCGCCGGTGATGTCCTGGGTACCGGCCGCCTCGCGGGCGGTCTTGGCGATCACGTCGCCCGCGCCCACCTTCTTGCCGTTCTCGATCTCGATGTAGGCCCGCTCGGGGATCGGGTAGAGGGCGAGGGGCTCGCCCTTCTTGTCCTCGATGATCAACTGCGGGTGCAGGTCGCCTTTGTGCTCGGTGACCTGAGCGCGGGTGGAGCCGTGACGGGCGTCCTTCTCGAGGCGCAGGGTCTTGCCCTCGAGCAGGTCCTCGTAGCGAACGATGCCCTCGCACTCGGCGAGGATCGGGACGTTGTGGGGGTCCCAGGAGCAGAGCACGTCCCCCGCCTTGACCTCGGAGCCGTCCGGGAAGTGGATCTCGGAGCCCACGGGGATCGCGTAGCGGTCGATCTCGCGGCCGCGCTCGTCGAGGAGCTGGACCTCGCCGTTGCGCGAGAGGGTCACCATCGAGCCCTCGCGGTTCTTGACCACCTTGAGGTTCGCGCTGTAGGAGACCACGCCGTCGCGCTTGATGCGGCGCTCGGACTCCTCCACCGAGCGGCTGGCGGTGCCGCCGATGTGGAAGGTCCGCATCGTGAGCTGCGTGCCCGGCTCGCCGATCGACTGCGCCGCGATGATGCCCACGGCCAGGCCGCGCTCGGCCATCGTGCCGCGGGAGAGGTCCTGGCCGTAGCAACGCATGCAGCAGCCGAGGGGCGCCTCGCAGGTGAGCGGGCTGCGGACCCAGATCTTCTCGTGACCGAGGTCCTCGATGCGCATGGCGATCTCCTCGGTGATGAGCTCGTCCTTGCGCACGACGATGTCGTCGTTGACCACGTCGACGATCGTGTCGCGGGCCACGCGGCCGCGGATGGCCTGGGCCAGGGAGACCGCCACCTTGTCGCCCTTGTAGACGACGGCCTTGATCACGCCGTTGGGCGTTCCGCAGTCCTCGATCGTGATCACGACGTTCTGGGCGACGTCGGTCAGCTTGCGGGTCAGGTAGCCGGCGTCCGCCGTCTTGAGGGCGGTGTCGGCCAGGCCCTTGCGGGCGCCGTGGGTGGACGAGAAGTACTCGAGCACCTTCAGGCCCTCGCGGAAGTTCGCCTTGATGGGCGTCTCGATGATCTTGCCCGAGGGCTTGGCCATCAGGCCGCGCATCCCGCCGAGCTGACGAACCTGGTCGACCGAGCCACGCGCGCCCGAGGACACCATGCAGTGGATCGGGTTGACGTAGCCGGACTCGGCGTCGAAGTCGTTCGAGAGGACCTCCATGAGCTCCTCACCGACCTCCTCCCGGGCGTGGGTCCAGTAGTCGACGATCTTGAGGTAGCGCTCACCCTCGGTGATGACGCCCTTCATGAAGGCCTTCTCGACCTGGTCGATCTCCTTCTGCGTCGAATCCAGGATCCGTTGCTTGGAGTCCGGGATGCGGATGTCGCTCTTGCCGAACGACAGACCCGCGCGGGTCGAGGACTTGAAGCCGAGGTCCTTGAGCCGGTCGAGCAGCTGCAGGGTCGCGTCGCGGCCGAGCAGGCGGTGGCAGTCGGAGATCAGGTCGCTGATCCCGCGCTTGGAGAGCTCGTAGTTGTAGAACGGCATCCCGGGGGGAAGGATGTCGTTGAAGATCGCGCGGCCGATGGTGGTCTCGAGCAGAACGCGCTTCTCGTTGCCGTCCTTGTCCTGCTCACCTTCGACGGGGATCCGGCCGTCGTCCCCCACCTGGATCGACGTGGACTTGCCGCCGAGCTTGACGAGGGTCCCCGGCTCCATGCGCACCCGCACCTTGAGGTGCGTATGGGTCTCGCCGTGGCCGTAGGCCAGGAAGAGCTCGTGCAGAGAGGAGAAGCTCTTCTTCGCCACAGCCAGGTCGCCCATGGGCTGGCGGGTGAGGTAGAAGATCCCCAGCACCATGTCCTGGGAGGGCGAGATGATGGGTGAGCCGTTGGCGGGCGAGAAGACGTTGTTGCTCGCCAGCATCAGGGTCGAGGCCTCGATCTGCGCCTCGTAGGAGAGCGGCAGGTGGACCGCCATCTGGTCCCCGTCGAAGTCGGCGTTGAAGCCGCCGCAGACGAGCGGGTGCAGCCGGATCGCGTTGCCCTCGATCAGCACGGGCTCGAAGGCCTGGATGCCCATGCGGTGCAGGGTCGGCGCGCGGTTGAGCAGCACCGGGTGGTCGCGGGTCACCTCCTCGAGGATGTCCCAGACGTCCTCGTCGCGGCGCTCGAGCATGCGCTTGGCGGACTTGATCGTGTCGGCCAGGCCCAGCTCCTTGAGGCGCCGGATGATGAAGGGCTGGAAGAGCTCCAGCGCGATGGTCTTGGGCATGCCGCACTGGTGCAGGCGCAGCTCGGGCCCCACGACGATCACCGATCGCGCGGAGTAGTCGACGCGCTTGCCCAGCAAGTTCTCGCGGAAGCGGCCTTGCTTGCCCTTGATCATGTCCGTGAGGGACTTGAGCGGGCGGTTCGAGGAGCCCAGCACGGGCCGGCGGCAGCGCCCGTTGTCGAAGAGGGCGTCGACGGACTGCTGCAGCATCCGCTTCTCGTTGCGGATGATGACCTCGGGGGCGTTGAGGTCGAGCAGCTTCTTGAGCCGGTTGTTGCGGTTGATCAGGCGCCGGTAGAGGTCGTTCAGGTCGCTGGTGGCGAAGTTGCCGGAGTCCAGCAGCACGAGCGGCCGCAGGTCGGGCGGGATGACCGGCACGACGTCGAGCACCATCCACTCGGGATCGTTCTCCGAGTCGCGCAGCATCTCGACCGTGCGCAGGCGCTTGATGATGTCCTTCTGCCGCTGCTTCGAGCGGGTGGAGATCAGCTCTTCGCGCAGCTCCTCGGAGAGCTGCTGCAGGTCGAGGCGACCGAGCATCTTGCGCACGGCCTCGGCGCCCATGTCGGCGTCGAACTCGGCGCCGTACTTCGCGCGGGCCTGGCGGAACTCGTCCTCGGTCAGGAGCTGATACTCCTCGAGGGGCGTGTCGCCCGGGTCGACGACGATGTAGTCCTGGAAGTAGATCACGCGCTCGAGGCTCGCGACCTTGATCCCCAGGAGGTTGCCCAGGCGCGAGGGCATGGCCTTGAAGAACCAGATGTGCGCCACCGGGGCGGCCAGGTTGATGTGCCCCATGCGCTTGCGGCGCACGCGGCTGTGCGTGACCATCACGCCGCACTTGTCGCAGACGATGCCCTTGTGCTTGATGCCCTTGTACTTGCCGCAGGCGCACTCCCAGTCCCGCTCGGGGCCGAAGATGCGCTCGCAGAAGAGGCCGTCGCGCTCGGGGCGGTAGGTCCGGTAGTTGATCGTCTCGGGCTTCTTGACCTCGCCGAAGGACCAGGAGCGGATGTCCTCGGGGGACGCCAAGCAGATGGTGACGCTTCCGTAGTCGTTGACGCGGTTGTAGATCGCTTCAGCCATGGATTCTCGTGCGTTGCGTAGGGCGGCTGTTCGGTCGCTTCGGTGCCTCGGGTCTCCTGCCAGACCCTAGAGCGTCGCCTTCTTGTGGAGCTGCAGGTTCAGCCCCAGGCCCTTGATCTCGTTCGTCAACACCTCGAAGGACACCGGCGTGCCCGGCTCGAGGATGTTGAGCCCCTTGACCATCGACTCGTAGATCTTGGTCCGACCGTCGACGTCGTCGGACTTGACCGTGAGCTGCTCCTGGAGGATGGCGGCGGCGCCGTAGGCCTCGAGGGCCCAGACCTCCATCTCCCCGAAGCGCTGGCCGCCGAAGCGGGCCTTGCCGCCCAGGGGCTGCTGGGTGATCAAGCTGTACGGCCCGGTCGCGCGGGCGTGGACCTTCTCGTCCACCAGGTGGTGGAGCTTCAGCATGTACATGACCCCGACGGTCACGTCCTGCTCGAAGGACTGGCCGGTGCGGCCGTCGTAGAGCTGGAACTTGCCGGTCTCGGGCAGGCCCGCTTCGCCGAGCAGCTGCTCGATCTCCTCCTCGCGCGCCCCGTCGAAGGCCGGCGTGTAGGCGCGGATCCCGAGGGTCTTGGCGGCGATGCCGAGGTGCGTCTCCAGGATCTGGCCGACGTTCATGCGGCTCGGGACCCCGAGGGGGTTGAGCACGATGTCCATCGGGGTGCCGTCCGGGAAGTAGGGCATGTCCTCGATCGGGCAGATCTTGGAGATGACGCCCTTGTTGCCGTGGCGGCCGGCCATCTTGTCGCCGACCTTCAGGTTGCGCTTGGTGGCGACGTAGACCTTGACCATCTCGAGCACGCCCGTGGGCAGCTCGTCGCCCCGGCTGAGGCGGTTGACGACCTTGTTCTTCTCGCTCTCCTTGTCGTCGATCTTGCTCTGGAACTCGCCGACGATGCGCAGGGCTTCGGACTGCTTGGCGTCGTCGCCGCAGTTCTCGGCGGCGGAGACGCACAGGAGGCGCACGCGGCGCAGCTCGTCGAAGGTCGAGGTGTCGTCGATCTCGACCGGGGTCCCGGTGAGGTCGTCGAGCACGTCCTGGCCGAGGGCCTTCTGGACGCCCTCGAGCATGCCGGCGCTGTAGTGCCCCAGGGCGCGGATGAACTCCTTCTCGGCTTCGCGGATGACCGCCAGGGCCTTGGTGCGCTCCGCGTCGGTCAGGTTCACGCGGCGCGAGAACTTCTGGGCGTCGATCACGACCCCGCGCGAGCCGGGGGGCATCGACAGCGACGCGTTCTTCACGTCCACGCCGGCCTTGCCGAAGATGGCGTGCAGGAGCTTCTCCTCGGGGGTCAGCTCACTCTTGGACTTCGGCACGACCTTGCCGACCAGGATGTCCCCGGCGCTGACGAAAGTCCCGACGCGCACGATGCCCGTGTCGTCGAGGCTGGCCAGGGCCTTCTCCCCCACGTTGGGGATGTCCCGGGTGAACTCCTCCTTGCCGAGCTTGGTCTCGCGGATCTCGACCTCGTACTCCTCGATGTGAATCGAGGTGAAGACGTCGTCCCGCACCAGTCGCTCCGAGACGAGGATCGCGTCCTCGAAGTTGAAGCCGTCCCAGGTCATGAAGGCGACCAGGAGGTTCTTGCCCAGGGCGAGCTCGCCGTCCTTGGTAGAGGCGCCGTCGGCCAGGAGCTGCCCCTTCACGACCTCGTCGCCCTCCTGGACCACGGGGCGGTGGTTCTGGGTCGTGCGGTCGTTCAGGCCGCGGAACTTCGCCAGGTCGTAGTCCTCGCCGTCGACGATGATCGTGGTCGCGTCGACGTAGTCCACCGTGCCCGACTCGCGGGCGTAGATCGGCAGGTTCGAGTTCTTGGCGACCACCTTCTCCATCCCCGTGCCGACGGTCGGCGGCTCGGGGACGAGCAGGGGCACCGCCTGGCGCTGCATGTTCGAGCCCATCAGCGCCCGGTTGGCGTCGTCGTGCTCGAGGAAGGGGATCAGGGCCGCCGAGATGCCGATGATCTGGCTCGGGGAGACGTCGACGAAGTCGATCTCTTCCGGGGGGACCTCGACGTTGTCGCCGTCCTTGCGGGCCAGCACGCGGTCGCTGGAGAGCCGCATCTTGTCGTCGATCGGCACGTCGGCCGGCGCCATCAGAAGTCCGTACTCCTCGTCGGCGCGCAGGTAGACGACCTCGTCGGTCAGCTTGCCCTTCTTCACGCGCCGGTAGGGCGCGGTCAGGAATCCGTACTCGTCGAGCTTGGCGTAGAGCGCCAGGCTCGAGATCAGGCCGATGTTGGAACCCTCGGGGGTCTCGATCGGGCACAGCCGACCGTAGTGCGAGAGGTGCACGTCGCGGACGTCGAAGCCCGCGCGCTTGCGGTTGAGGCCGCCGGGACCGAGGGCCGACAGGCGCCGCTCGTGGGTCAGCTGACTGAGGGGGTTGGCCTGGTCGACGACCTGCGAGAGCTCCGAGCGGCCGAAGAAATAGTCGACGGCGCTCGAGAAGGTCTTCGAGTTGATCAGGGTGCGCGGGGAGACCGTCTCCGGGCTCTCCAGGTTCATGCGCTCCTGGGCCGTGCGGCGAAGCTTGAGCAGGCCCTTGCGGAACTCCTCGCCGGCCAGCTCGGCGATCGTGCGCACGCGCCGATTGCCGAGGTTGTCGATGTCGTCGATCTCGCCGTCACCGCTGCGCAGGCCGAGGAGGTACTTGACCGAGTTGATGATGTCCTCGGGCTGCAGGACCTGGGTGTCCTCGGGGATGTCCTGGTCGAACTTGCGGTTGAGGCGGAAGCGGCCGACGCGCCCCAGGCGGTAGCGCTGCTCGTCGAAGAACTTCTCGTGGAAGAGCTCGCGCGCCTTCTCGAGCTGCACCGGGTTGCCGGGGCGCAGGCGCGAGTAGATCTTGAGCAGGGCCTCCTCGTAGCTCTTCGTCGGGTCCTCGCGCATCGAGTTGACGATGAGCAGGTCCAGGTCGTCGACCTCGCCGGCCAGGACCTCGACCTCGGCGAGACCGCTGGCCGCGATCTCCTGCGCCACGGTCTCGGAGATGATCTCGCCCGAGGGCACGAGCACCTCGCCGGTCTTGAGGACGACGACGTCCCCCACCGCGATCTTGTCCGTGATCTGCTTGGCGAAGGCGTTCTCGGTCTTGCTGGGCGTCTTCTTGACGACCTTGGTCTGGTAGAACTCGCGCAGGAGGTCGCGGTCGGTGCTGAGGCGCTCGTCGAGGGCGCGCAGCAGCGTGATCGCCGAGAACTTGCCCGACTGGTCGATGCGGACCGTGAGCAGCTCCTTCTTGGTCACGTTGAGCTCGACCCAGGAGCCGCGCTCGGGGATGATCCAGCAGCTGTGGAGCTTGCGGGTGTCCGACGAGCTCGCCTGCTCGTAGGAGAAGTCCACGCCCGGCGAGCGGTGCAGCTGGCTGACGATCACCCGCTCCGAGCCGTTCACGATGAACTCCCCGCCCCCGATCATGATCGGGATCTCGCCGAGGTAGACCTCCTCCTCGATCGGCTCGGGCTTGATCAGGCGCAGGCGCACCTTCAGCGGGTAGCCGAAGGTCAGGCGCAGCTTGCGGCACTCGTCGATCGTGTAGCGAGGTCGCCCGAGCTCGTAGCCGACGTACTCGAGGCACATCGTCTTGTCGTACGAGTAGATCGGGAAGATCTCCGTCAAGAGGCGCTGGAGGCCGAGGTCCTCGCGGTTCGCCTGGGGGACGTCCTTCGCGAGGAACTCGTTCCAGGCTTCGGTCTGGATCTCGACGAGGTTCGGCAGCTCGACGATCGACGGGTAGCGGCCGAAGGTCTTGACGGGGAGGATGGACTCAGTCATGGATTCCACTTACCGGCAGGGCCGGATCGCAAAGGCGGACGGATCCCGGCCAACAGGTACGGATAAGGGGTGGGTCAAGAAGAAAACCGCGGCACCCGGGTGTTCGCACTCCCCCGCACGGAGTTGGCTGGACGGCACTGTTGTCTGGGCGGCACAGACCGGACGGCGCTGACCGGACGGGGCTGAGAGGCGTCGAGTTGGCGAGACGTCTTCCTCAACGGCTGGAGTGCTCTGCCTGAGGGGGTGCGCGACCCCCCACCCAGGCGGGTGAGACCAGGCCCCAATGTAGCGGCTCGCAGGGCCGAATCCAGCCCCTGACGCAAACTCCGGGCCAATCAGGCCCGGATCGCGGCGGAGGCCCGTCTCGGGGCCGCTCTATCGAGGATCGGGGGGCCTCCAGGGCAGGCGGAGGTCCCCTCAGGGCACGGCGGGGCCCAGGGGGACGGTCTCCCGCCCCTCCCGTGGCCCGTGGCCGGGCTGCTGGCTGTCGGAGTCGAGGTCAAGGGGGTCCGCCCCGGGGCGCCGCCGGAGCGGCCACCACGGGCGGGGGTCCGTCACTTGATCTCGATCGTGGCGCCGGCGCCCTCGAGCTGGCCCTTGATCTCCTCGGCCTCTTCCTTGGAGCAGCCCTCCTTGACGGGGGCCGGGGCGCCGTCGACGACGGCCTTGGCCTCCTTCAGGCCCAGGCCGGTGATGGCGCGCACCTCCTTGATGACCTGGATCTTCTTGTCGCCAGCACCGGCGAGGATGACGTCGAAGGAGGTCTTCTCCTCCTCGCCGCCACCGCCGCCACCGGCACCGGGTGCGGCGGCGACCGCGACGGGCGCGGCGGCGCTGACGCCCCACTTGTCCTCGAGGTACTTGACGAGTTTGGAGGCCTGGAGGAGGGTCAGGCCGTCCAGTTGATCGGCGATGGTTTGGAGTTCGGCTTCGAGCTCGACGGTTGCCTCTTCAGACATGGGAATGGCTCCTGCGGGAGGATTCGAAAACGGATCGGTTGGAAGTCGGTTGGATCGGGCGAGGCCCGGGTCGGGTCGGACGGGTGCCGGGTCGGGTCGACCGAGTGCCGGAGGCCCCTTCGAGCCGGAGTGGAATCAGGTGTCGCTCGGGTCGGGCGATCAGTCGCTGCCCTCGCCTTGGTCGGCGTGGGCCTGGACCACGCGAGCCAGGCCGCCGGGGACGGCCGCCAGGGTGCCGACGAGGCCCCGGGCGGGACCGGAGAGGCAGCCGAGGATCTTGGCGCGCAGAGTGTCGCGGTCGGGGATGTCGGCCAGGGCCAGGGCATCCGCGGCGCCGAGCACGTTCTGCTCGAGCATGCCGGCCTTGATCTTCACCTTGCCGGCCTTCTTGACCTCGCTTTCGGTGAAGACCTTCGCGGCGCTGATGGCGGCCTCGGCGTCTCCGTAGGCGATGCCGGTATTCCCGGTCATGGCCTCCTTGGGGAACTCGAAGCCCTTCTCGATCAGGACGCGGCGCGCCAGCTTGTTCTGGACCATCCGGAACTCGACGCCCTGGGCGGCGAGCTTGCCGCGCAGGTCCTCGGTCTCGGCGACCGTCAGGCCGCCGAAGGAGACCATGACGAGCCCGTCGATGCCTTCGAAGGCCTGCTCGAGCTCGCTGCAGATCAGCTTCTTGACGATGTTCGGCACGGGATCAGGCTCCGGTGTTGATGTGCAGCCCCGGCCCCATCGTGGTGCTCAGGCAGATCTTCGTGAAGAAGTTGCCCTTGACCGCCGAGGGGCGCATGCCGCCGAGGTGGTTGAGGAAGGTCGTCAGGTTCTCGCTCAGGGCGTCGGTCGAGAAGGAGCACTTGCCGACCGCGGCGTGGACGTTGCCGCCCGAGTCGGTGCGGAACTCGACCTTGCCCGCCTTGAACTCCTTGACGGCCGTGGCGACGTCCGGGGTGACGGTGCCCGACTTGGGGCTCGGCATCTTCCCCTGGGGGCCGAGGACCTTACCCAGCTTGCCGACGTGCTTCATCATGTCGGGGCTGGTGATGACGACGTCGAAGTCCATCCAGCCGCCGGCGATCTTGTCGGCCAAGTCCTCCGAGCCGACCTCGTCCGCGCCGGCCTCCTTGGCGGCCTCGGCCTTGTCGCCCTCGGCGAAGACCACGACCCGCACGCTCTTGCCCAGGCCGTTGGGCAAGGAGCAGGCGCCGCGGACGAGCTGGTCGGTCTTCTTCGGATCGATGCCCAGGCGGACGACGACCTCGAGGGACTCGTCGAACTTGGCGGTCGGCAGGGACTTGAGCAGCTCGATGGCCTCGTCCTGCTCGTAGGTCTTGCCGCGGTCCACCAACGCCGAAGCCTTCTCGTATCTCTTGCTGCGAGTGCCCATGGGGTCAGCCCTCCACCTCGATGCCCATCGAACGCGCGGTGCCGGCGATGATGCGGCAAGCCTGGTCGACGTCCCGGGCGTTCAGGTCGTTCTTCTTGATCTCGGCGATCTCCTCGAGGTCCTTGCGCGTGACCTTTCCGACGATCTCCGTGCCGACCCAGCCGGCGCCCTTCTCGAGGCCAGCGGCCTTCTTGAGCAGCACCGAAGCCGGAGGCGACTTGAGGATGAAGTCGAAGGAGCGGTCCTTGTAGACGGTGATCTCGACGGGAATGATCATCCCCATCTGGTCGCGAGTCTTGTCGTTGAACTGCTTGACGAACTCCGCGATGTTCACGCCGTGGGCACCCAGAGCGGGGCCGACGGGGGGCGCGGGGGTTGCCTGCCCGGCGGGGCATTGCAGCTTGATCATGCCGGTGACTTCTTTCGCCACGTCTAGACGGCCTCCACTTCCCAGTACTCGAGTTCAACAGGTGTGGGCCGGCCGAAGATCGTCACGACGACCCTGACCGTTCCCTTGTCCGGATTCACTTCGTCCACGGTTCCGTCGAAGCCGTCGAAGGCGCCCGACTTGATCTTGACCAGGTCCCCTTTCTGCATGCCGATCGAGACCTGCGGCCTGGCCTCGGAGTCCGACATGCGTGACAGGATCCCCGCCACGTCTTCTTCGGAGAGCGGCGTCGCGACGCCCGGCGCGCCGAGGAACTCCCGCAGCCCGTCGACCGAGCGCAGGGTCGAGCGCACCTGCTGGGTGCGCGGGTCCTCGGGGTCGTCGATCTCCGCCTGGACCATCAGGTAGCCCGGGTAGAGCTTCTGGTTCACGGTCCGCTTCTTGCCGTTCTTGAGGTCCGTGATCCGCTCGAAGGGCACGAGGATCTGCGGCACCACGTCCTGCAGGCCCGCGATCTTGATGCGGGTCACCGCGTTGCGGGCGATGCTGTCCTCGCGGCCGGATTGGCAGCGGATGAAGTACCAGTTGAGCGACATGTCTCGTTCCTCGTTCTGAACAGCGGCGGCCCTAGGTGCGCCACACGAGGTTGTTCATCACCCGGCTGATGAGGGCGTCGTAGCCCGCCAGGAGCACCATCAGGACGAGCACGCAGACGATCACGACGACCGAGGCGCGGGAGGCCTCCGGCAAGGTGGGCCAGGTGACCTTGCGCAGCTCCGACTCGGTGTCGATCAGGGCGTCGGCGATCTTGGGCGACTCGGTCCAGCGGTAGAGCAGGATCATGCCCGCGGCGAAGACCACCAGGGCGATCAGGAAGGCCGGCGTGATGTCGACGCCGATGATCGGGATGCGCGCACCCTCCCAGAGGCGCTGTCCGAGGCTATCGCTGAATCGGCCCGCGAGCTCGGTGCGCAGGGACGTGCAGCCGTAGAAGATCATGATGGCCAGCGACCAGAACGCGGCCATGCGCGCCAGCCTGCCTTGGTCCTTCCTGTAGGCCATCTTCGGTGCTTCCTTCGTGGGTCTCGGGTGGGGAGAGAGTCGCTTCGGGAGGGTCGCGGCGCGCGTCCGGCCCCGCGCTTCAGCAGCGGGGCGAGGGAGCGCCTCGCGCGGTCAGAGCTTCTTCTCCTTGTGCGACGTGTGCTTGCGGCAGAAGCGGCAGTACTTGTTCTTCTCGAGCTTGTAGCCCGCCTTCAGACGCTTGTGCGTCGTGTAGTTGCGGTTCTTGCACTCGGTGCACTCGAGGAAGACGTAGCGTTCCTTGATCTTCATGCCGGATCTTCGTGTGGGTTCTCTGCCCGCCGTGTCCCCCTACCGGCCGCGCTAGACGGCGGCGAGGAGGAGCAGCCGGGAGGGGCAGCGGACGACCCCCTCCCGGCTCCCGTTGCTTGCGCGCTACTCGATGATCTTCGTGACCACGCCGGCGCCGACGGTGCGGCCGCCTTCGCGGATCGCGAAGCGCAGCTGCTCGTCCATGGCGACGGGGGTGATCAGCGTCACCTGGAGCTTGACGTTGTCGCCGGGCATGCACATCTCGGCGCCGCCGAGCAGGTCGGCCGAACCGGTCACGTCCGTCGTCCGGAAGTAGAACTGCGGGCGGTAGCCCGAGAAGAACGGGGTGTGGCGCCCGCCCTCTTCCTTCGAGAGCACGTACACCTCGGCCTCGAACTTCGTGTGCGGCGTGATGCTGCCGGGCTTGGCGAGCACTTGACCACGAATGAGGTCCTTCTTGTCCACGCCCCGCACGAGGATGCCGACGTTGTCGCCCGCCTCACCGTAGTCGAGGGTCTTCTGGAACATCTCGACGCCGGTGCAGGTCGTCTTGCCGATCTCGTCGGTCATGCCGACGATCTCGAGGGCGTCGCCCATGTTGATCTTGCCGCGCTCGATTCGGCCGGTGCCGACCGTGCCGCGGCCCTTGATCGAGAAGACGTCCTCGACGGGCATCAGGAAGTCCTTGTCGACGTCACGCTCGGGCTGCGGGATCGAGGAGTCGACGGCGTCCATCAGCTCCCAGATGCAGTTGTAGGCCTCGTCATCGACCGGCTTCTCGGCGGCCAAGGCGTTCTCGACGCCGAGGGCCGAGCCCCGGATGATCGGGATGTCGTCGCCCGGGAAGTCGTACTTGCTCAGGAGCTCACGGATCTCCATCTCGACCAGGTCGAGGAGCTCGGGGTCGTCCACCTGGTCGACCTTGTTCATGAAGACCACGATGGCCGGCACGTTCACCTGACGGGCGAGCAGGATGTGCTCGCGGGTCTGGGGCATGGGGCCGTCCGCCGCCGAGACCACGAGGATCGCGCCGTCCATCTGGGCGGCGCCCGTGATCATGTTCTTGACGTAGTCGGCGTGGCCGGGGCAGTCCACGTGAGCGTAGTGACGGGTCTCCGTCTCGTACTCGACGTGGGCCGTGGAGATCGTGATGCCGCGCGCCTTCTCCTCGGGGGCCTTGTCGATCTCGTCGAAGGCCATCTCCTTGGCGAGGCCCTTGAGGGCCAGGCTCCGGCAGATGCCCGAGGTCAGAGTCGTCTTGCCGTGGTCGACGTGACCGATGGTGCCAACGTTGACGTGGGGCTTTGTCCGCTGAAAGACTTCCTTAGCCATTCTCTTATCGCTGTGTCGATGTCGGTGGGCTGGGCCCGTTCGTGGTGACCCGACCCCGCGGAGCGAAGCCGAGCGTGCTGTGACCTGGAGACCCCTGTCCGGCCGCGGTCGGCGTGGTTCGGGTCGTCGGGTCCTGATCGTGTTGTCGAGACTGGTGTTGTCGAGAGTCGCCTCCGCCCGCGAGTCACCTCGAGGACGAGAGCTGTCCGATGGAGCTGCTGATGGGACTTGAACCCATGACCTCTTCCTTACCAAGGAAGTGCTCTACCACTGAGCTACAGCAGCCCTGGGTCCCGCTCCGCGCCCCGGGGGGAACGGCTCGAGTCCCGGATCTCTGGCTGGACGACGGGCCCCTCGAAGTCGCGCCTCGGGCGCCTCGAGAGGCGCGGGCAGCGGGTGGGGAGGGGTGGAGCGGGTGAAGGGAATCGAACCCTCGTGTGCAGCTTGGAAGGCTGCCGTTCTACCATTGAACTACACCCGCCTGGCGGCCTCTCCGCGCGGCGGGAGGAGTCCGGGGTGCGCTCCCTTCGGGGATCGGGCCCTTCGGGGATCGGGAGTGAGGGTTCGGGGAGGAGGGGCGGAAAGGGCGACGTCGTCGCTTCCAGGACCGCGGCCGCCGGCCAGGCCGACGGGGCGAGGAGGTGGTGGGGAGAGCAGGATTCGAACCTGCGAAGGCTGAGCCATCAGATTTACAGTCTGACCCCTTTGGCCGCTCGGGAATCCCCCCGGTGCGTCTCTCCCCCCTTGCCAACCCTTATGTCGAAGGCCGCCGGGCAGGAGGACGTGTACGGTCCTGCACTCGAAATCTCCGGTTCCAGCGCGGGGCAGCTCGGGCGCGCCCGCTCGCGCCGGACGGCCGGCCTCGGGATCGGGGCAGGCGGTGGACGGAGGGGCGGCGACCCGGGCGCTCTCCGCTCCCGTGTCATCCAGTGTTCTCGTTTCCATGGAGCGCTGGGCCGCAACGAGCCGACCTCAGCCCCTTCGAGTCCGACCGGCGCCCCCAGGGGACCTGGAGCCAGCGGTGGGACTCGAACCCGCGACCGCCTGATTACAAATCAGGTGCTCTACCAACTGAGCTACGCTGGCGAGGGTCCCGCCACGAGGCTCCCGATAGAACCTGGCACCCATGGGGCCAGCGGCCTCTCGGGCACCCCAGTCGAAGATGGGAGCGCGGTATGGTACGGGCGCCGAACGGCCGGTCAAGGGCCGTCCGAGCTTTCGACTCCTCTTTTTGGAGTCCGCTCCGAGACCCCTGCGCGGGGCCCGCCAGCGCCCTCAGACGCCCTCGAGCTCCGCGCGGTAGCTCTCCCAGGCCCGCTCCAGCTGGGCCAGGGAGTCGCCCCCGAACTTCTCGAGGATCGCGTCGCCGAGCACGAGGCAGACCATCGCCTCCCCCACCACCCCGGCCGCCGGCAGGGCGGTGATGTCCGAGCGTTGCCAGGTGGCGTGCACCGTCTCCCCGCTCTCGAAGTCGACGCTGTCGAGGCCCTGACGCAGGGTGGGGATGGGCTTCATCGCGGCCCGCAGGCGCAGGACCTCGCCGTTCGTCATGCCGCCCTCGAGCCCGCCGGCGTGGTTCGTGCGTCGGCGGAAGCGACCCCAGCGCCGACCCCCGGCCGACGATGCCTCCCCCTTCGGGGCGAGCTCGATGGGGTCGTGGACGCGGGAACCGGGCAGGCGCGAGCCGGCGAAGCCCAGGCCGACCTCGACCCCCTTGTGGGCGGGGATCGACAGCAGGGCCCCCGCCAGGCGCCCGGTCAGGCGCTGGTCGAAGCTGGCGTAGCCGCCCAAGCCGGGAGGCAGGCCCCAGGCCAGGACCTCGTAGACCCCCCCCAGGGTGTCGCCGCCGGCCTTGGCCTCGTCCACCGCCGCGCGCATCGCCTCGTCGGCCGCGGGGTCGAGGCTAAGGAAGTCGCTTTTTGAGCGGAGCTCGTGGCGGCCCTCCCCCGCCGCCTCGAGGGCGTCCGGGCGCACGGCGATCCCGCGCAGCTCGACGGTGTGGGCGAAGACCTCGACCCCCAGGCGTTCGAGCAGCTGGCGGGCGATCCCCCCCGCCGCCACGCGCACGGCGGTCTCCCGGGCGCTGGCCCGCTCGAGCACGGCGCGCGGGTCGCGGTGGCCGTGCTTCTGGCAACCGGCCAGGTCCGCGTGCCCCGGCCGCGGATCCCCCGGCACGGGCAGGCGGTCGATCACGTGGTCCTTGTTGCGCACCAGGAAGGCCAGGGGCGAGCCGAGGGTGACCCCCTGCTTGACCCCGGAGAGGAGCTCGACCCGGTCCGTCTCGATCTTCATGCGGCCGCCACGGCCGTAGCCGAGCTGGCGGCGGGCGAGGTCCCGATCGACCCCTTCCAGGTCGAGCTCGAGCCCCGCCGGCATGCCCTCGACGATCCCGACCAGGGAAGGGCCGTGGGACTCCCCCGCGCTGCGCCAGCGGAGACCGCTCACGGCCGTCCCTCCTCGGCGGCGGGGCGCGCGGCCGCCGGGGGCACCTCCGGGGCGAGGGGCACGATCTCGACCCAGCCGTCGTCCTCGTCTTCTTCTGTCGCCGCGGCCTCGGGGGCGGGGGTGATCGCTGCCGGAGCCGGCTCCGGCCCGGCCGCGAGAGCCCGCTCGATGCGCGCCAGGAGGTCGTCCAGCTCGACGGGCTTGGTCGCGGTGTCGCGCACCCCGGGCAGGCGTCGGAGCTCCCGCTCGAGCTCGGGGTCGAGGTAGCCGGAGACCACCAAGGTCGGCGGTAGGAGCCCCTCGGCGGCGAGCCGTGGCAGCTCCTGGCGGCCGTTCTCGCTGCCGAGGTCGAGGTCCGCGAGCAGGAGCTCGGGTCGTTCGCCAGCGAGCAGCTCGCGCGCGGCGGCGTAGCTCGACGCCGCGCGGACCCGATGCCCCGCGCGTTCGAGGAACCAACCGGTCAACTCGACGATGCGCTCGTCATCGTCCACGATCAACAGCCGCGCCATGCTCCGGAGCCTACGCTTCGCGCGGGGCCGTTCCAACCCGGGCGAGGCCGATCCGGCACGCCCGCGGCGCCTTCAAAGGGACTCGTAGAGCGTCACCTCGTCGAAGCCCACCGTCAGCTTCATGCGGCCGAGCTTGACCACGACCTCTTGGCTGTCGCGCAGCACCTTGTGGACGCTGCAGCGTTGCTTGTAGCGCGGCAGGTAGACGAGATCGCCCTTCTTCATGCCCTCCAGGAAGGCGCTGCGGCGCTCGGTGAGGGTCGCGCCGCTGAGCCCCTGCTCGAGGTCGTCGAGGACCCGAGTCATCTCCACGCGCTGGCTCGCTGCGAGCTGGGGCAGGAGGGCGCGCGCCCGCTCGAGGGCCCCGCGGGCGGCACGCACGCGCTCCTCCAGGCCGCGCTGGGCCTCGGCCTCGAGCAAGCCGCGGCTGCGCTCGAGCTCGTCGCGCTCGGCCGCCAGCTCGCGGGTCGTGGCCGCGGCCTCTTGCAGGCGCTCCTCCGCCGCGCCGCGGGCGCGCTCGGCCTCGGTGCGCACCTCGCGCACGTCGGCCATCAACTCGACGACCTCCGTGTCGCGCCGCTCGAGCCGCTCCTCGGCGCGAGCGACGAGCTCCGGCGCGAGCCCCAGCCGCCGCGCGATCACCAGGGCAGCGGACTCCCCCGGCACGCCGACGAGCACCCGGTAGCGCGGCTCGAGGGTCTCGAGGTCGAACTCGGTGCAGGCGTTCTCGACCCGCGCGTTGCGGAAGGCGAACTCCTTCAGGCGCCCCAGGTGGGTCGAGACGAGGGTCGGGGTCCGGCGCTCGAGGAGGGCTTCGAGCAAGGCCTCCCCCAGGGCTGCGCCTTCGTCGGGATCGGTCCCACCGCCGAGCTCGTCGAGCAGCACGAGGGTCCCCGAGTCGGCGCGCTCCAGCCCGCGGCGGATGCGCAGCACGTGGGAGGAGAAGGTCGAGAGGCTCTGGCTGATCTCCTGTTCGTCGCCGATGTCGGCCGCGATCCCGTCGTAGAGCGGCACCGCGCTCCCTTCGGCGCAGGGAATCGGCAGGCCGAGGCGCACCATCAGGGCGAGCAGGCCCGCGGTCTTGAGAGCCAGCGTCTTCCCCCCGGTGTTGGGGCCGGTGAGGATCAGCATGTCGAATTCGTCGCCCAGGCGCAGGTCGATCGGAACGACCTCGTCCAGCTTCCCGCGCTCGAGCTCGGCGACGAGCAGCGGGTGACGCGCCGAGCGCAGGAGCAGCTGGCTGCCCGCCTCCCCCGCCGCGCCGGCGAGCTGCGGCATGCGCGCCCCGTAGGCCTCGGCGAAGCGCACCGAGAGCGCCGCCAGCTCGATCCGCCCGAGCTCGAGCGCCATCCGCTCCAGCTCCCCTTCGCGTTCGATCACGTCCCGGGCGAGCTCGGTCAGGATGCGCGTGAGCTCGCGTCGCTCGTCGTGGCGCGCGGCCGAGAGGCGGTTGGCGAGCTCGATCACCTCGCGCGGCTCGACGAAGGCCGTCTGCTCGCTCTGGGAGCGGTCGTGGATGACGCCCCGCACGCGGCCAGAGGCCTTGGCCTTGACCGCCAGGCAGTGGCGACCGCCGCGCAGGTGCACGCGCGAGTCCGTCAAGTGGTTGCGGATCTCGGAGCGCGCGCAGAGCTGCCGCAGGGTGCCGTCGATGCGCGCCGAGAGCTCGCGGGTCTCGCGGCGCAGGCGCCCCAGGGCCGGCGAGGCGGAGTCGAGGATGCGCCCGCGTTCGTCGACGACCTCGCCCAGGCGATCCCAGAGCGCGCCGAGGTCGGGGATCCCGCGCGCCGCCGCCGCCAGGGCCGGCGCTTCCTCCGCGCGCTCCTCGAACCAGTGCTGCAGTCGCTCGCCGGCACCGAGGAGCCCGCGCAGGGCGGCCAGGTCCTCCTCCTCGAGGGGACCGGCGTGGGCGCGGGCGACGATCGGGCGCGGGTCGGTCACCCCGCCCAGGCCGAAGGGATCCCGGCTGGCTTCGAGCTGCTGGACCTCGGTGAAGCGCGCGATCCCCGCGCGCAGCTCCGCCTCGTCCCGCGGCGCGAGCTCCCGCACGACGCGGCGGCCGAGGGAGGAGTGGGCGTGGCCCTCGACCAGCTCGAGCACCGCCTCGAGCTCGAGGGTCCCCGCGGCGAAGACCTCGCGGGCCGCCTCGACCTCCGGGGGCAGCGCCGCGCGTCGAGGGCTCTGTCCGCCCGGCTGCTTCTCCGTCTCTTCCATCTCCGATCCTGCCGGGTCGCGCGCCGGGTCAGGGACCCGGGGCCGCCGGCGGTCGCAGAGCGTAGACCGAGATCTCCCGCGGCGCCCGTCCCTCCTGCTCGAGGCTCGCCGTCCCGAGCTGCCGAGGGCGCCACCCCAGCTCGGTCACGAGGCGCTCGGCGTAGCCGCGGACGAAGGCCCGCGAGGCCCGCCCGCCGACGTCCGGGGGATCCGTGCTGATGAAGAGGTCGTAGTCCGCGGCGAACTCCCGCAGGCGCTCGACGTCCCACTGCGGGTCCGCGCCCGTGAAGGTCACGTCCATCGGGCGGTGGGCGTCGCGCAGGAAGCGCTCGCGCTCCCCGCTCGCCTCGAGCAGCGCCAGGTGCACCGCGGCCGGCGGGAGCTCGCTGTTGATCCCGATCCAGCCCACGCGCTCGCCGGCGCCGACCTCGGCGGTCACGAGCTCCAGGATCGCCGCCGCGCCCTCGGGCTCGAGGCCCGGCACCCAGGCGGGGCGCCCGGTGCCCAGGCGGTGCTTGTCCGCGAGGAGGTCGACGATGTACTGCTGGAGCTCGGCGTCCCCACGGACCAGACCCAGGCGCCGCGCCAGGAAGGGCGCGTCGAAGGCGGGGAACAGCAGGGCCGCGGCCGCTACGGGTCCGAGCACCCCCAGGCGCGCGAGGGGGCGCTCGGGCAGCCAGGCCGCGAGGCCCGCCGCGGCCAGCACCCAGAGCACGGGGGCCGCGGGGATCAGGAAGCGGTCGAGGTGGAAGGGGTGGATCCAGACCGGCAAGCCGGCGGCGAGCAGGATCAGCCACAGGCTGCGGGTCCCCGGCTCGAGGAGGCCGCGCAGGCTGGCGGCGAGGCCGACCAGCTCGACGAGGAAGAGGCGCGCGCTGAAGCAGAGGAAGACGGACCAGAAGAGCACCCGCTGCTCCCAGGGCGTGGCGGCGAGCTGGCGGTTGCTGCCGAGGAACTCGAAGAGCACGCGGCGGTGCTCGGCCCCGGTCTCGAAGCCGTAGGGCAAGGGGAGGAAGAGCCACCAGCCGAGCCCGAGCAGGAGGGGCAGGGCGAGGAAGGGCAGGGCGTGCAGCTCGCGCCAGAAGCGCCCCGCGCGGCGCGCGGCGACGAGGCCGAGCAACCAATCGAGACCGCAGGCACCGATCAAGAGCAGGCCGTAGTTCCACTTCGCGAAGAAGGCGACGCAGAGCCAGGCCCCGGCCGCCAGCTGGCGCGGCACGCTCGCCGACCGCCCGCCGCGGGCGGAGCGCCGCAACCATGCGCGCAACGCGAAGACCGTGGCGGTCGCCGCGGGCACCTCGAGGAAGAGGCTCGCCGCGTAGCCCAGGGCCAGAGGCGAGAGGGCCGCGAAGGCGAGGGCCAACCAGGGCAAGAGGTCGTCTCCGCGCCGCGGCCCCTCCCCCTCACCGCGCCGGCCCTGTGCCAGTTCCTGGGCCAACAGGAAGACCCCCCACAGGCAGAACGCCCAGCAGGCGAGCCCCGTGAAGCGCGCGAGCAGCTCCGAGACCCCGCAGAGCCCCTGCACTCCCGCCAGCACCAAGGGCCAGCCGAAGGGGTACTGCTGGCAACCGTGCAGCACGGCGAAGAAGCCGTCGAGGTCACCGGCGCGGGCCGTGAGCAGCATGCGCACCGCCGGCAGCTCGGCGTGCATCGCCTCGTCCCAGCCCCAGCTGCGCCGGTGCTCGAAGGTCGCGATCCACCAGGCGCCGAGGGCGGCGCAGACCAGCGCGGCGCGCGCCCAGGCGGGCGGCGACCAGGCCGGGCGGCCGGAGGGCGAGGAGGCCATGGCGGGATTGTAGATACCCCGAGCCGCGATTCCTCGCGTCGACCGGGCGCGGCGCGCGCCCCGATCCGGTCAGTGCTGTTCGGCGCCGTCCGCCGGCCAGTCCCAGCGCCGCTCGCCGTTGACCCGGATCCCCTCGCGGCTCAGGACGACGCTGTCGCCGGAGACGAGGCCCTCGAAGCGCGCCGTGCCGATCGTGAGGACGCCACCCTCGAGGGACATCGGAAGCTCCTCGACGGTCATCTCGTGCTGCGTCCCCCCGGGCGAGGTGCTGGTCCGCCGGTACTGGAAGTGGACGCTCTCGTCGACGTCGACGGAGATGCCGTCGACCTTCACCTCGAGCCCGCCGGCCAGGCCGTCGACGCCGTCGACTTCGAAGAACCAGGTGCTCTCGGAGCGAGTCTCGGCATGGGGCTGATGGCCGCAGCTCGCGCCGAGGAGGGTCGAGGCCACGAGCAGGACGAGCAGGTGGGCGCTCGTTCGGCCGGGTCGGGTGGAGCGCTGGATCGGATGCATGGCTTGGAGCTGGGGTCGGAGTCGAGCCGGGGGCGGCAGGGCGGGAATCCCGATTCCCCGTGTCCCTTCGCAGGAGGCCCCCTGCTGTTTCCACTCGGGTCTCGGGTCGTGCTCGGGCCTCGGAGGAGCTCTCCCCCATGCCGTTGCCCTTAGGATACGCCCCAGACGAGTCCGGGCTCCCGACCGAGAGCTCCGGGACGGTCGCCATGCCCCAGACCCAGCCGGACGACGAGCCAGGCCGCCTCCTCGAGGGCTATCTTCGTCGCCTGCGAGCCGGGGAGGAGGTCGAGCGGGCCGAGCTGGAGGCGGCGCACCCCGGAGAGGCGGAGCAGCTCTGGCGCCGCATCGAGGCCTGGAGGAACGTCGAGCGGGCCTTGCCGGGCGCCCAGCCGGAGGCGGCGCCGCCCGAGGAGCCGCGGGTCGCGATCCGCTTCCACTCCCTGGGCGCGGAGCTGGAGGAGGGCCTCGACGCTGCCCTGATCGAGGGCGCCGCGGAGCCCGCCGAGCTCGCCGCGCGGCTCGCCGAGCGCGGACGCTCGATCGCGCGCTACGAGCCGGTCGAGGAGCTCGCGCGCGGAGCGATGGGCGCCATCCTGCGCGTCGTGGATCGGGACCTCGGGCGTGAGCTGGCGATGAAGGTCATGTTGGCGCGGGGCGACGCCACGAGCGAGGGCGCCGAGCGCCAGACCGGCCCCGACGTCGTCGCGCGCTTCGTCGAGGAGGCGCGGGTGACCGGCCGCCTCGAACACCCCGGCATCCCGCCGGTGCACGACTTCGGCGTCGACTCGGAGGGCAACTTCTACTTCACGATGCCGTGGATCCGCGGCCAGACCCTGCGCGAGGTCTTCCGCCGCGTGCGCGCGGGCGAGCCGGGCTGGACGCGCGCGCGGGCCGTGGGGCTCCTGCTCCAGGTCTGCGACGCCGTGGCCTACGCCCACGCGCAGGGGGTCGTGCACCGCGACCTGAAGCCGCGCAACGTGATGGTCGGGGAGTTCGGAGAGGTCTTCGTCATGGACTGGGGCCTGGCGCGGGACCGCGCGCGGCAGGAGGTGAGCGACATCCGCATCGCCAGCCCCGAGGAGGACAAGAGCTCCCCCATCCGGACCTGCCAGGGGGTCGTGATCGGGACGCCCTGCTACATGTCCCCCGAGCAGGCCCGCGGGGACAGCGAGCGCGTCGGCCCGGGGACGGACGTCTACGCCCTGGGGGCGATCCTCTACGAGCTCCTGACGGAGCACCCTCCCTACCTGCCGACCGGGTCGCGTTCCTCGGGGCACGAGATCCTGCGCCTCGTGCGGAGCGAGGCCCCCGCGGCGGTCCTCGCCGAGCGCAAGGAGGTGCCCCCCGAGCTCGCGGCGATCTGCAACAAGGCCATGGCGCGCGAAGTGGAGGCGCGCTACGCCGACGTCGCGCAGCTCGCAGCGGAGCTGCGATCGTTCCAGGAGGGGCGCGTGGTCCAGAGCTACGCGACCGGGCCCTGGGTCGAGCTGCGCAAGTGGATCGGGCGCAATCGGGCCGTCGCCTTCCTCGCGGGCCTGCTCCTCGTCGTCGCCCTCGCCGGTGCGGCCGGGATGTTCTCGGTCGAGCGCGCCCGGCGCGCGACGGTCGAGCGCGAGCTCGACATGAGTACGGCCGAGCGCCTGGTGGAGACCGCCGAGCGCCTGGGACCGACGGCGCCGCGTTCGGTGCCCGCGATGGAGGCCTGGGTCTCCTCAGCCGAGGGGCTGATCGCTCGGCGGCCGCTCTACCAGCGCGAGCTGGCCGACTTCGAGGCGATCCACGCCGCCGCGGCCAGGCGCGAGGTCGACTCGCCCGAGCTTCCCTTCGACCCGCGTGTGCTGGAGTACGAGCGCTTCAAGCGCGACCTGTGGCAGGGCCGCCTGGCGAGCCACGACGAGGAATTGTCCGCGGCGAAGACGCAGGCGGATCGCGCGCGGGTCGAGCAGGAGCCGGTCGTCTACGGACGCGAGCTCCCACGCGTCATCCGGAACATCGAACGTCTCGAGTTCGACCTCGCCAGCGTCCGCGCGTGGCGCTACGTCGACGAGGAGCTCGACCGCGAGCACCTGCGGCTGTGGGAGATGAGCCGTGACCTCGCGCGCCTCGCGGGCCCCGAGCACGACCTCCTCGGACGCGTGCGCGCGCGTCTCGAGCGTGCGCGCCGCCTCGCGCAGGAGACGCTCGTCAAGCCTGCCGCGGCCTGGGAAGCTGCAGTCGCCTCGATCGCCGACCGCGGCGAGTGCCCGCTCTACGGAGGCCTCGAGCTCGAACCGCGCCTCGGCCTCGTGCCCTTGGGCCGCAACGCCGGCGGGCTGTGGGAGTTCTGGCTCCCCATCTCCGGTGAGCGCCCGGAAGCGCGCGAGGCCGGCGGATACGAGATCGGCCCGGAGAGCGGCATGGTGTTCGTGCTCGTGCCGGGCGGCGAGTCCCGAGTCGGCGCCCAGGACGACGACCCCGACGCGCCGAACTATGTCGCGCCTGAGGTCTGCGGCGACGCGCCCTTGAATCGGGACCAGAAGGGCGTGCGCGTTCTGCGCCTCGCCCCCTACTTCCTCTCGAAGTTCGAGCTGACCCAAGGGCAGTGGGAGCGGCTCACCGGCGAGAACCCGAGCGAGTACTACGCCGGGACCTGGATGAACGACACACCAATCGCCACCGCCGCCGATCCGGTTGCCTCCGTCAGCCACCGGCAATGCGTCGAAGCCCTCGCGCTCTGGGGGCTGGGTCTCCCGACCGAGGCCCAGTGGGAGGTCGCCGCCCGCGCCGGATCCGAGTTCGCCTTCCCCTGGGGCGAGACGTGGCCACCGCCCGCAGAGCGCGTGAACTTCGGGGACGCGAGCCACCTGCGGGCGACACACCGTGCTCCGGGGGAAGGTGACCCCGACGACGGCTTCCCCCTACTCGCGCCGGTCGACTCCCTGCGCCCCAACGCCTGGGGCTTCCACCACTTGCTGGGCAACGCCAAGGAGTGGTGCCGCGACTGGTACCAACAGAAGTGCTACGGGGGCGAGCTGCTCGAGGACACGGGCGAGATGAGGCCCGGGCACGCGACATACCGCAGCTATCGTGGCGGGAGCTGCTTCGAGCCGGGGCCGGAGACCTTCCGGAGCTCGAAGCGTCGCTCCGCCACACCCGGCACCCAGGAGCGCGACCTCGGCTTGCGCCCCGTCCTGGAGGGATTGGAGTGAAGTCGCCGGACCAGGCCAGGGAGTAAGACGTAGAGTGAGGGTCGACCGGCCGACGCCGGCGAGGAGGAACGAGATGACGAGCCGAGGACGAGTCGGGATGATCGCGAGCTTGGCCTCCCTGGCGGGCCTCCTGGTCGGAGCCTGGGGACTTCCGGACGAGGAGGGCGGCGGCGCGCCCACCGAGAACCTCTTGGGCTGCGACATCGAGGTCGACCTGAGACCCCTGCGCCTGTCCGGCGCTTCGCATCCGATCAGCCAGGTCTACCACGCGAACTTCAGCGACGAAGAGCAGCAACGCTTCGGCACCGAGTTCCAGGTCCACGTCCCCCGGGACGGGGTCATGGCGATCCTCGACGGCGCCGGCGCCTCCGTCGTCACGACCGCGGGTCGCGCCGACGTCAACCCGCTCCGCAAGGCCAGCGTGTACAAGGTCCAGCTGTACTGGGACGCGGACGGCGAGGGTTCCCAGGGAGCGGGCGCCTACATGCGCGTCCTCAAGGACGGCGCCGCGGTCGACGTGCCCAAGCCCGTCGCGAACGCCACCGGGAGCTTCGACCGGCGCGGCAAGTACCACGAGCCCGTCATCGAGGTGATCCACCCCACGCCGACGTCGCCGGAGAAGAAGCGCCTCAAGGTCGGAGTGAAGAACAAAGGGCTGCAACTGGCCTTCATGGTCGGCGACCTCTAGCGCGGCTCGAGGGGAGACAGAACGGGCTCGGAACGAGCCGAGCCCGAGAGAGGCGTGGACACGCCACCGTTGAGGAGGAAGAAGATGAGAGCAACGAATCGACGCTGGAACAGCGTCGCGCTCGCCGCCCTGGCGGGCCTGGTCGCGGGAGCCTGGATGTGGCCGCAGCAGACGGTCCTCGGGGGACAGAACCTGCTCGGCTGCGAGATCGACGTGCGCTCTCTGCAAAACGTCGACTTCAGCATGAACCTGACCGGCACCGTCTACCACGACGGCAACTGGAAGGACACGGGCGACAAGGAGTTCGGCACGGAGTTCACGATCCAGGTCCCCAAGGATGGCCTGGTGAACCTCGGCGACTACCTAGGAGCCTCGCCGGTGACGACCCCCGCGAAGGACCCGAGCCCTCTGGAGCGCGCGAAGGAGTACAAGGTCCAGCTCTACTGGGACGAGGACGGCAAGGCCGGCCCGAACCCGCTGCCCCCCGGCGCTTACATCCGGGTCCTCGAGGACGGGGTGGAGGTCGAGACTCCGATGGGCACGCGTGCCGGAGGCTCCTACGACCCCTTGGGTGTCTTCCACGAACCGGTGGTCGAGCTGGTGCGCACGAACGACGCGAACCCTCTCAAGAAGCGGCTCAGGATCACGGTGCAGAACTATGGGCTCAAGATGGCGTTCACGATCGCGGACGACTAGCGCCGCCTGGCTGCCGGCCTGCCTCGCCGCCTTCTGCGCGGGGCCGGCCAGCGCCCGCTCCGCTCCCCAGGACGACTTCTGGAGGGCGCGCGCGAACGTGCTCGAGCGCGTCAGCGAGCAGGGCGGCGCGCGCGTCCTGGTCCACTTCGACCTGACAGGCCCCACGGGGAACCGCCCGAAGAACCCCGACGCCCTGCAGGAAGCCTTCCTCGCCTTCCTCGGCAAGCTCAAGCCCTCCTCCGATGGAGGTCGGGCCCCGCGCGTCCAGCGCTTCTCCGAGCGCCCCTTCCTCGCCGTCGAGCTCGACCGCCGCGACCTCGCGCGCCTCGAGTCGCGCGTCGAGGGCTTCGAGTTCGAGGGCGAAGCGGTGCGCTACCGGGTCGAGCTGACCCCGCGGCTCTTCGGCCGCGCGACGACCGCCCCGGCCGGCGACCCGGTGGCGGTCAGCACCTACGTCAGCCAGCTCGGCGGCGGCGAACTGACCGCCACCGGCGAGGGGATCACGATCGCCGTGATCGACGAGGGGATCGACCCGGACAGCGGCGCCCTCGCCGCCCCCGTCGTGGACGCCAGCCACGTCGAGGAGGAGACGGCCTACTGCCCCGCCGCCGTTCTCACAACGGACGACCCGGCCGCGGGCAAGGCGCCCGGCGCCTCGCCCTACGTCCCCAGCCACGGCACGCGTGTGGCCGGCGTCGCCACCCAGGTCGCAGGCGGCGTCGAGCTGATCTCGATCCGGGTCGGCGAGGGCTACGGCGCCTTGGTCACGGACGTCGCCGCGGCCCTGCAGGAGCTCGAGTGCCGCTGGCGTCTGGAGCACCCGACCCTCGGCGCGGTGGTGCTCGCGATGACGAGCGTCGACGTGGGCGGCGAGGACTTCGAGAGCCACCGCCAGCTCCTGCTGGACGCGGTCGTCGCGCTCCAGGGGGAGGGCATCCCGGTCGTCGTCTCCGCCGGCAACGACGAGCTGACCGGCGCGCTCGCCTTTCCCGCCGACCTCCCCCCGGTCGTCTCGGTGGGCTCGGTCGAGGAGGACCTCGCGACGCGCAGCCCCTCCTCCAACTGGTCGAGCGCCCTGGACCTCTGCGCCCCCGGCTCGAAGCTCGGGCTCCCGGTGGCGTGGAGCTACGACCTCTACTCCTGCTCCGGCACCTCCTTCAGCGCCCCCTTCGTCGCCGGCGTCATCGCGCGCATGCGTCAGGCCTTTCCGGCTTGCGAGACGGAGGTCATCGTGCGGGTCCTGCACGAGACAGGGACCGCCATCGAGGTGGTCGAGGACGGCGTCGTGATCCGCGTGCCCCTGATCCAGATCGACCTCGCGGCCGAGCTCCTGGGGGCGACCTGCGGAGCGGCGGAGGAGGGCTTCGGGGCGCCGCCCCCGACCCCGGGCCCCTGGAAGGCCGAGGCCGAGGAGCCGCCGCAACGGGGCTGAGGCCTCGTCCCCCCCATCCCGCCCCAGAGTCATCCGCGGCGCCTATCCCGACGCCAATCGCGGCGCCAATCGCGGCACCTTCCGCGGCACCTTTCGCGGCACCTTTCGCGGCACCCTTCGGAAACTGCCAAAAGGCCCGTCCAAGGCCCCGAACTTCCCTGCTGAACCCAGCAATCGCCAACGAGCCGCCCCCCCATCGACCCCGGCCCATGGACTCCACTGACGCCGAGAAGCCCCAGACCACCGACACGATGATCCTCATCGAGCAGCACCGAGCCGGCAAGCGCGAGGCCCTCGACGAGCTCTTCCGCAGGTACTCCGAGCGCGTGCGCCGCATCGTCCGGATTCGCATGGGGCCCTTCCTGCGCTCGCGGGCCGAGGTCGAGGACGTGGTGCAGGAGACCATGCTCAAGGCCTTCGAGAGCCTCGAGCACTACGAGGCGCGGCAGGACGCGCGCCTGATCGACTGGATGGCGCGCATCGCGGAGAACTCCCTCCGCAACCTCTTCCAGCACGAGCGAGCCCAGAAGCGCGACGCCCAGCGCGAGGTCCCGATAGAGAACCTGCGCGACAAGGCCCAGCACTCCAGCCTGGGTTGGGACCTCGTCGCCCAGACCTCCGGCCCGCCCGACAAGCTGAGCGCTCAAGAGATGGAGGAGATCGTGGACGAGTGCCTGACGGAGCTGCCGGAGGAGCAGCGCGAGATCATCCTCCTGGTCGACTTCGCCAGCGGCGACTGGGACTTCGTCACCGAGACCACCGGGCGGCCGAGCGTCGGCGCCGCGCAGAAGTTCCACCGGCGCGCTCGCGTCGCCCTGGCGGCCAAGGTCGAGAAGCGCATGCGCGGCTGAGGCCCGACGCTTCGCCCGCCCGGGGACGCTGGAAGCGCCGAGTCGGCTCAGTTGTCCCCGTCAGGATGACAAGAGTAACAGGCGCTCGACAGCCACATGTAGCGAGACACCTCGTCGTGGTCGTCCGCCATCTCGGCCTCGCTGTGCTCGTGGCAGTGAGTGCATGAGAAGGCCCCGATGTTTCCTGGCCGCAAGTGGCAGTCGGTGCAGTCCAGGTGGCTGTGGTTCCCCGAGTCGATCGGGAAGGCGTGGTCGAAGGTGGCTCCTTCCCAGCTCGTGGTCGAGTGGCAGGACTCGCAGTCCGTCGGGAAGCCCGCGGAGACGTGATCGGGGTCGTTCGCCGTCTGGTAGTCGCTGAAGTGGCAGTCGACGCACGCGCCGCCGAGACCGGCGTACACGGCGCTCTGGTGACACTGGCTACAGGACGCGCCGATGTGCGCTCCCGTCAAACGCCAAGCCGTGTGGGCGAAGGACGCCCCCTCCCACGAGGTCGTGTCGTGGCAGTCGTCGCACTGGGTCCCGAAACCGGCCGGCCCGTGGTGCGGGTCGGTCGTCGCTCGATACTCGCCGAAGTGGCAGTCCTCGCACTGGTCCGGCGTCCCGGCGAAGAGGCCGCCCTCGTGACAATCGAGGCAGTCAGCGACCGCGTGCGCCCCGCTGAGGGGCCAGAGGCCGTGGTCGAAGTTGGCCGGCTCCCAGGCCGTCGTGTTGTGACACTCGTCGCAGCTGGTCGGGAAGCCCGAGGCGACGTGATCGGGGTCACCGGCGCCTTGATAGTCGGCCGCGTGGCAATCGACGCACTGATCGGGTGTCCCGGCGAAGACGCCACCGCCGTGGCAGGCCGAGCACTCCTCCAAGCGGTGGCTGCCCGTCAGCCGCCAGCCGTCGTGCAGGAAGCTCGCCGGTGACCATCCCGTGGCGCTGTGGCACTCCTCACAGCTGATCGGAAAGCCCGCGGCCGCGTGGTCGGGGTTCGTCGTTGCCTGGTAGTCGGCGAGGTGGCAGTCGGCGCACTCGCGGGGTGTGCCGGCAAAGACGCCACCGATGTGGCACTCGACGCAGTCCGTGTTGCGGTGCACGCCCACGAGGGGGAAGCTCCCGTGGTTGAAGCCGCCCCCCGACCAGGTCGTCGGGATGTGGCAACGGTCGCAATCCGTCACCCAGCCCTGAGCCTGGTGGTCCGGCGAGTCGGCTCGTGCCAGGTCGTCCTGGTGGCAGTTGTGGCACTGTGTGTCGGTGCCGCTGAATTGTCCGGCAGGTGCGTCGAGATGGCAGCGCCAGCAGGCGGCGGCGGCGTGAGCACCGACCAGGGAGAAGCCCGTTCGATCGTGGAGGGCGATCGCCTCCCGCGGGCTCCAGTCCTCTTCCCCGTGACAGTCCTGGCAGTTCAGGCCGAGCTTGCCCCGGTGCACGTCCTCGTGGCAGCCGGCGCAGCCGCGGGCGGCGAAGGCCCCTGCCGGCCCGCGGTCGTTGTGGCAGCGCAGGCAGCCGGCATCGGCGTGGGCTCCGAGCAGCGCCACGCCGGTCTCGGCCTCGTGGTCGAACTCGAAGTCTGCGCGGATCTCGCTCCAGTCGTCACCGACGTGGCAGAGGGTGCAGTCTGCGGGGAAGCTGTCGTGGGGAATCACGGGCCCACGGTCGAGCCCCCACTCCTGGACCCCGACCGGGTCGCCCCGGAATACGGCGCAGGCCCAGGCGCCGCCGAAGAGCGCGACGAGGAGGACGAGCTTGCCCAGGAGAACGGGAGCCGCCTCGCAAGGCGAGCTGTGCGGTCGGGGGTCGTGCATCAGAACCTTTGCTGCAGGTAGAAGCCCGCGGCGAGGGCCTCACGGTTGTCGCCGAACAACCGCTCCAGGTGAAGGGACAGGCTCCAGGACTTGCCGAGCCGGCCGTCCCAGCTCGCGCGCAAGGATTGGCGGCTCAGGAGGTCCTGGTCGCCCAGGAATCCCTCCTGCTCGGAGCGGGAGAGCTCGTAGCCCAGGGCCCACCGGCCCCGGGAGGAGGCGTGGTCGATCCCGAGCCCCAGTCCCTCCACCGAGCTGAACTCGCCGTCGTTGGCGTACAGCCGGGCTCGGAATCGGGCGCCACTCCAAGGAAGGTCACGCAGGTCCGCGCGCAGCTCTCCGCCCACGCCGTCATCCTCGTCCCGACTCCACGAGTCGCCGCGCAAGGAGAGGCGGAGGGCGCGTCCCAGGTCGCGCCACATGCGGAGGCTCGCACGCCGGAAGCGCTGGTCGTCGAGCTCCGTGTCGGGCAGGGTCGGGAATTCCCGCCGCAGGAGGTCGGGCCAGCGGACCTCGTCGTAGCTGGCCGCGACCCCGCCGCGCGACGAGGGCCGCCAATCTCCGTAGACGTGCAGCTCGGTCAGCTCGAGCCCGCTCGACTTGACGCGCTCACCCGAACCGTAGTAGTCGACGAGAGCCGAAGCCCGCAGGGAGACCTCGTCGGAGGGACGCCAATGGACGGCCGACGAGAGGAGGTCTCGGTCCGGCTCTCCCTGGTGCCAGGTCTTTTGAACGCCCAGGCGCCAGGCGAGGTCGCGCCGAGGGCCCAGCTCTCGGGCGAGGTAGGCCGCAACTTGGACGTCGTCGCCCGTCGCGAGCTCGAAGGTGGGCTCGGGCAAGAAGCCCGTCGCCACGCCGACGGAGGTCGTGCTGTCGAAGTACTGCGCGACTTCCACACCGTCGAGCATGCCGAACTCGGGGACGCCCGCCTGCAGGAAGCGCCCGACCTCGTAGCGCATCGGCGCGTGGCGAGTCCCTCCCCAGGCGTAGGAGAAGCGTTCGAGTCGCCCTCGCTCTTCGGTCCGCTCCTCTCCGCCCGCCGAGGGGTCGATGGAGCGCCGCACGAGCTCGGCGTCGAGCTGCAGACGGCCGCCGTGTCGAAACGGATTCTCGATACGCAGGTCCGTGCCGATGCGAGCGTATAGGGTGTCCGTGCCCTGGGGCTCGAGGTCGTCGATCGCGTCGACCTGGACGAAGGCGCGCCCGGTGATCGACGTCGCGCGATCCTCCGGCTGGATCTCGTCCAAGGGAGCCAGCAGCGGCAGGTCCTGGTCCCACTCCTGCGGAGGTCGCGTCCAGGGCGGGTGCGAGGGCGGCGCCTCCGCGGCCTCCTCGGGAGGTCGCGCCGCCTCGAGGCGTGCAGCGGGCACCCGCACCTCGCCGGGCGTTCCGACCGCGAGCACCTGCCCGTTCGCGAGCTCGACCCGGGCGCTGGAGCTGGAGACCGACCGCACGTCACCTACGAAGGCGGGCTCGCCCACCGGGAAGAATCGCACGCGATCACCGGGCAGCAAGCCGCCGTCGCGACCGCGGTCGACGTAGGCGCTGCGCCCCGAACTGGCGGTGACGACGACCTCGAGGAGGAGGTCCTGCTCTTCCGTGTCTTGCGCGAGGGCGCCGACCGCCAGGAGCAGGACCGCGGCCCAGCTCCACCAAGAGAAGCTCGGCCGCCTCATCGCCCGCGCTCCCCCTCGGCCGCACGATGGCAGTCCGTGCACTCGACGCCGAGCGGCTTGTAGCGCACGGCTTTGCCCCCGCCCGGAAGCGGCCAGGGCCGGTGGCACGCGGAGCACGCGAGCCCGGAGTGTTGCTCATCCAGGGTGAATCGACTGTCGAGCGCGTGGTCGAAGTGCAGACGGGTGAAGGACTCGCTCCCCACGTGACATCCGGCGCAATCCGTGCGCCCCCCCACCGAGAACTGGGCGACGTGGGGGTCGCTGTGGCAGTCCTCGCAGTTTCCTCCTGGCGTCCGCCCGAGCCTCATGCTCTGACGCGGCTCGACGTGGCAAGCTTCACAGCGCGTCCGCGCGTGCTCTCCCTCGAGGACGAAGCCGGTCCAGCCCCCGTGGTCGAAGCCGTCGCGGGCCCTTCCCCGGAAGTCCTCGGTGTCGTGGCAGAGCTCGCAGCTGGAACTTGTCGCTCCGAGCACCGGAGACCCATCGCGTGAGAAGCGCCCACGGTGCGGGTCGTCGTGGCAGTCCGCGCAACGATCGCCCCGCGCCCCATAGCGCTCGGCCACGAGCCCTAGGCTGCGCCCCGCCCCCGGGGGCGCGACTCCGTGGCACGCTTGGCAAGCGATGGCGTCGTGGGCGCCCGCCAGGGGAAAGCCGGTCCAGCCCAGATGGTCGAAGCCCGGGCCGTGCAGGTCACGGAAGTCCGTGCTGCGGTGGCAGCGCGCGCATCCAGTGCGACCGTCGACCCTCTCCGGCAAGCCTCCGCCGTCGAAGCTCCCCCCGTGCACGTCCTCGTGGCAGCTGGCGCAGCCCTCTCCCGGACCCGACCCACGGGAGGCCGCAGGGGCGCGCCCGAAGCGACGACCGAAGCGATCGGGCGTCCTCCGCGGACGGTGACACAGCTCGCAGGTCGCAGCGACATGGGCGCCTTCGAGGGCGAAGGCAGTGCGCCCCTCGTGGTCGAAGCCCTCCCGCGCCCGGTCCGCAAATCGCGTCGGCTGGTGGCACTGAGCGCAGTCCTGCGAGTCTTCCCCGACCAGCCGTCCGCGGTGCGCGTCTGCATGGCAGTCGGAACAGCGATCCCCGGCGTCGGCGAAGCGCAGCGAGGCCGAGGGGGAGTCGCCAGCGCCGTGGCAGGCCTCGCAGGCGGCGTCGCGGTGGGAGCCCCGGAGAGGGAAGTCGGAGCGCGCGTGCAGATCCACTCCGAAGCGCGCGGGGAGGAAGGCGTCATCGGCATGACATACTGCGCAGCCCGAACCGGCAAAGGCGCCCGACTCGAATTGGCCGTCGTGGGGATCGTCATGACAGGCCTCGCAGCTGCGCCGGCCGCGGCCGGGGTGGCGCACGGCGAAGCTCGAAGCGGGAGCGAAGGACTCTTGATGGCAAGCGTCGCACTCGAGCTCAGCGTGTGGCACGTCGAGGTCGAAGCCAGCGGCCACGTGCTGTGCCGGCTCCAGCCCCGCTTCCGAGAACTCGAGCTCCCGTTCGTCGTGGCAGGTGCCGCAGGTCTTCTCCAGGAGCAGGCCCTCGAGGTCCGCCACGCCGGCCACGAACTCCTCTCGATGGGGCGAGGCGTGGCAGGCGACGCACCCGCGCGCCGCAGCGGGCCGGGTCGAGTCGGACAGGGCCACGATCGAGCGCGCGGAGCCCGGGGCGTGGCACTCCTCGCAGGCGATCCCCGCATGGGGCCCGGCGAGGGGGAGGTCGGCGGGGTGCTCGAAGCTCGCGACGGCCGCGAAGGGGAGCTCCTGGCCGTGGCAGCGGGAGCAGTCGTCGCTGTAGTCCCCCCGATGGGGATCCTCATGGCAGCTGACGCATCGCTGGGTGGCGTCCCCGAAGCGCAGCTCACCCCTGCCTGGCCGCTCGGCGAAGGCGATCGGGTGGCAGTCTTCGCAGCCGAGGTCGTCGTGGGCGCCCTGCAGGCCGAATTCAACGTGCCCGTGCTCGAAGGCGCGCACGTCGGACACGCCGGCGAGAGCGAAGGCGAGCTCTCCGACCAGGGGGAGCTCCGCCCCGTAGTGCTCCACGTGGCAGGCGCCGCAGTCCTCTCGACTCTCGAGCTTCATGGCCCCGTGGAAGCCAGCTCCCCGGGCGAGATCCTGCTCGACATCATCGTGGCATGCGCCGCACGCGCTCCGCATGGAGGACTCGCCTCCGGCGTGGCAGGCCTCGCAGCCCGTCGTGCCGCTGAGCTCGGGCAGACCCTCGTGCACGGGGGCCAAAGGGCCTGGTGACGGTCTCTCCCTCACGTCGTGCAAGACGAGGATGAGCACCGCCCCCAGCGAGACCCCCGTGAGCCATAGACGCGCGCCGCCCCACTTCACGGCCCGCTACCTCCGAAGTCGGCGAAGCGCACGGCCTGCACGACGTGGGCGACGCCCAGGAGCACCATCAACAGCGCGACCCAGCGGTGGAAGTAGCGCCAGGTGCCGAGCAAGCCCCGCAACTCCTCGAAGTGCGAGGCCATGAGCGCCGTGCGATGAGCGCGCCGCCCGAGCTCCTCGAAGCGGCGCAGCTCCGCGTCGGGGACTCCCTCGCTCCGTCCTTCCGCGCGTAGCTGCCCGAGCAGTTGGTGGAGCCGGCGCTGGGAGATCAGCAGCGAACCGAGCCTCCGCAGGAATCCCCCTTGCCAGACCCCCGTAGCGATCAAGTCGTCGATGCGGGCCCGGGCCCGAGCACCGAATTCGCGATTCGTCCGGTCCCAACCCGCCGAGAGGTTGGCCAACTCCAGGCGCACGTCATCCAGCGCCAGCTCACGTCCGTTGGCCGCTCGCGGAACGAAGGCGTAGAAGTAGCGGCCGATCGCCCCCGTAACGACCAATGCGCAGAGGGCCAGACCCGCGTGGCCTCCGAGCGTATCGCGCAAGGCCAGGCCAGCGTGCAGGAGCGTCAGGAACAGCGCGAGCAAGCCCGTGACGAGGTGCGAAGTCATCCAGGCCTGGAGGCTCCCCAGGTTGAGGCGAAGGCGCGCGGAGCGGCGCAGCAGGTAGGCGAGGTTCGTCAGCACGAGGAGGCAGGCCGCGATCCCGAATCCGATTCCTACGGAGCCGACCGGGCGCAGCCAGGCGTGCTGCTCGAGCTGCGGACGCTCGGCGAGAGGAGCGAGGTAGTACTCCTTGTGGACGAGAGACCAGGCGAGGCAGGCCAGCCCGAGCAGCAGCGCGCCGGCGATGGCGGGCAGGAGTCCAGTGCCGCGCTCGGCCAGGGGTTCGACGGCGGGCCGGTCCGCGGGGTCGAAGGAGACGCCGGCGGCCTGGAGGAGCTCGAAGGGCGGGATCCCTCCGGCAAAGACGAAGACATCGTCGTTGTCGAGCCTCGAGACATGCCGTGGCACTTCACCCTCGACGGAGACCTCGACCTGGGTGGGGTCGATCGAGCGTAGCTCGCTGCCGCGCAAGACCTCGAGGCGGCCGTTACGCTCGGCCTCCAGGAGCCGCAGCTCATTGCGAGACTTGAGCCTCGTGAACTCGCGTTTGCGATAAGAGAGCGTGATCTCGTTCCCAGGCTGCTCCGAGAGTCCCAGGGCAGCTTCCACGGCGCTGTCGCCCCCGCCCACGACCAGGATCCGTCGATCGGTGTAGCTCCCGGCGTCGAGCAGGCTGTAGGCGACCTTGTCGAGCTCCTCCCCGGGTACGCCGAGTTTGCGGGGGGTCCCGCGACGGCCCAGCGCGAGGCAGACGTACCGCGCTTCGACGACGTGGTCGACGGTCGTCACCTGGAAGTGTTCGCTGCCGCAACGCTCCAGGCCGGTGACGCGCTCGCCGCAGTGAATCGGCAACGCCTCGCGCTCCGCGATCTCCTGCCATAGCTCGATCAGCTCCTCTTTCAGGTAGGTCGTCTTGGAGAGACGTCCGTGAAGCGGAAGGCCGACTGGCTGGGTCATCACCAGCTTGCGCCGCGGGTAGCTGGCCACCGCGCCACCCAGGGTCTCCTGCTCGATAACGACGAAGCGCAACCCCAATCGCTTGGCCTCCAAGGCACAGGCGAGCCCCGCTGGGCCGGCGCCGACAATGCACAGATCGAGCAAGCCTCCCGAGGCGTCTGCCGGCCGGGGGCGCCGGGCGACCTCGCGGGCCACCGCCGTTCCATGGTCGATGGCCGTTCGGACGAGGGCGAATCCGGTCACCTCGCCTGCAAGGAACAGCCCAGGCACCTGCGGCGACTCGAAGTCCGGCCCCAGGGCAGGGATGTCCCGGCGCTCCTCCAAGTCCCCCAGGGTGATGGCGATCGCCCCCACCGGGCACTCCACCGCGCAGCGTCCGTGCCCCACACACCGAGCGCCGTGCACGACGACGGCCTGGCCGTGCAGTAGCTCGAGCACGCCCTCTTCAGGGCAGGCAGCCACACAGCTCCCGCAGCCGATGCAGCGCGAGAGATCGACGTGCGGGTACTGGAGACGCGCGCGATCGCTGCCTCGGGCGCGTGCGCGGCGCCTCTCCATTGCGCCACCTGCGATGCGGCGCAACTCCGACCTCCTGAGGAAGAGCGCGCAGCCCAGCCCCAGGATCAAGCAAACCTGCAGAATCCAGCCCATGCCCCTCGGCCCTCACCCCTGGAGGGCCATCGGCAAGTCTCGGTCCGCCGCCCCAGGGTTAACCGGGTCGCTGCGCAAGATGACCGCATTGTCACCCTGCAGCCCCGCCGGCGGGCCGGGAGCGCCATTGCACCCCGGCCCTCCTCGCTAGGGGCCGCCAGCCTCCGCGCTCCAGCGGCTCGCCTGGAGTCCAGAATCAGGACCGTCGTCCGACTCCTGGACCGCGCGGCCCGAGCTCAGGGCGCGGCCCGCAGGGCTCCACCGCCCTCTGCGCCACCTTCACCCGAGAACTCGAGGGCCGCCAGCAAGGCCTCGCGCAGCTCCTCCCCTTCCGCATAAGGCAGCAGCGCCCGCACCAGCTCGGGGGCGAAGGGCGCCGGCACCCACAGCTCGCCGCGCCGCACCTTGCAGTGCAGCTCCTGGCTGCCGCGCGCCACGACCAGCTCGGGGCGCTCGGCGTGGCGGTAGGTGAAGCCCAGGGTCATGCGTCCACCACGGAAGCTCTGGAGCTCCATCTCCACGAGCACGTCGTCCAGCGCGGCGAAGCCCCAGTCCCCCTCGTACTCGCAGTTGCAGCTGCGCGTGAGGAAGGCGACCTCCCCCCGCTCGAGGCCGCGGATCACGCCCGGCGCGTGGCGCGCGAGGAACATCTCACGGCAGTGCCCCTGCCAGAGCAGGTAGTTCGTGAAGTAGACGTTGCCGACGAGGCTGGTCTCCTCGAAGCCGACCGTGTGGCGATGCTCGAACTTGGGCATGGATCAGGCTCGTCTGGGGATCGGGATCAGGAGGCGAGCTCGTGCTCCCGGAAGCGCCTCCGCAGGCGCAGGCGCCAGGTCTCGTACACCTCTCGGTCCTCGAAGTCGAGGTCGGCGCTGGTCTCCCGCGCCGCCGCGGCGCCGGCGTCGGCGCCGACGCCCAGGAGCACGCGGCAGGCGAGGTCGGTGTGCTCGGCCGGGTTCTGCGCGCGGGCGCGGCACTCGGCGGCGAAGGCGGCCCCCTGGGCGAGGGAGGGGGCGTACTCCTGGCTGGCGACCACGAGGGCCTCGAGGCCCTCGCGCCCCACGCCGCCGGCGTAGGTCGCCGCCAGGCCGACGCCGCTCCAGGCGCCTTCGTGACGCTCGGGCGCGAGGGCGGCCACGGCGGCGGCGAGGCGTCGCGACTCGCCGCCATGCACGAACCAGAGGGCACGCCCGTAGCCCTGGTCAAAGCCTCGCCGCGCGCCGGGGCCGACCCGCCGGGGAACGCGCGCGTGGGCCGCGTCCGTCGGCCGAGTGAAGAAGCCGTGGTGGAAGCCGTAGCCGTCGCAGGCGAGGGAGGCTTCGAGGGGGCTGAGGCCGGCGAGGGGGAAGTCGATGCGTCGCCGCAGGCGCGCGCGGGCCAGCCCCTGACCGATGGCGAAGACGTAGGCGTGCGGCAAGCCGAAGCCCTCGCAGGCCACGCGCCAACGCTTGCGACCGGGGAGTAGCAAGTCGAAGAGAGCCAGGTTCATCGCCAGCCCTTCGAAGGCGAAGCCCCGGTCGGCGAGGGCGACCTCGTCGAGGGCGCCGGGATGCTCGGCGGGACGGCGCAGGATGCCCGTGTTGAAGCCGTGGACGAAGGCTCGACCGATGGTCTCGAGGCGATCGCAAGTCTCGGGGGCCCCGCGGTGGAATCCGCGTCGCTCGATCTGCACCTCCCGCTCGGAGATGCAGAAGAGTCGCTTGACCATGAACAGACCTCTCACGCCGGACCTCGCGCCGCCGGACCTCGCGTCCGGAGGGTCCAGTATACTCGTCGCCGTCGATTCCCGCGAAGTGCGGGATTCATCCCCTTTCCCCGGCGGTTTTCCCCAGGGACGACGGGGAATCGAATCACGCCGCCCATCGCGGTCGTTCGCCTCGCGCCATCCGAACGATTCAGGCACCCGCCGAACCGAATCATGCCCCGATCCCCCCGCTGGCTCGCTGCCCTCCTCCTGGTCCTCGCCGCCTGCGCCACGCCCGTCGGATCCGGGGAGATCTCGGGGAACTCCTGGCTCGCCCACGACGTCTACTTCGAATTGAAGGACGACTCGGTCGAGTCCTGCCAGGCCCTCGTCGACGCTTGCTGGCGAGAGCTGGCGGAGATCGACGGCATCCGCTTCTTCGCCACGGGCACCCGCGCCCCCGGCCTCGAGCGCGAGGTCAACGACCTCGGCTTCGACGTGTCGCTGCACATCGTCTTCGAGAACCGCGCGGCCCACGACGCCTACCAGACCGACCCGCGCCACGAGGCGCTGGTGGACGCCTTCGCGCAGAGCTGGGCGTCCGTGCGCGTCTTCGACTCGATCGTGGACGCTCGCGTCGATCCCTGACTCCGTCCCGTCAAGGAGTCCAGTCCACCTGCAGCGCGCTGGTCGTGTTGAAGGTGTTGCTGCAGGGGCCACCCGGGTCCCGGAACCAGAGCTGGTAGAAGCGCGTGTCGCCGGCCGACACGCCCCCGCGGACGGAGACCGGGTCCTGGCCGAGGCCGGGGTAGCTCGACTGCCCCCCCGAGGCGACGACGACGCCCAGGCGCGTGACGTGTCCGCCGGCGCAGCGCAGCCCGTCGCCGAAGATGAGGCCGTCCCCCCCGTTGACGACGGTCTCGCCCTGGAAGTAGAGCCCCGGCGTCGTGGCGGGGATCTGGGATCCCTGGAGCTGGAGGTCGTCGGCCCCCACGCTCGGGCTGCCGCTGGCCGAGAGCACGCCGCCCACGCCGGTGGAGTTCACGCAACCCTCGCCCGCGCCCCCGCTATTCCCGCACGGGCAGGTCGCGCCGCTGCCGTCCCCGAAGCAGACCGGGGTGAAGCCGGCGCCCTCGAAGTCGACGCGCAGGAGGCCGTCGACGAAGGGCGAGGGGATCAGGGCCGAGCCGCCCGAAGGCGTCGGCACGAGTTCCGAGGGAGGATAGGGCGTGAGCTCGGTCTGGGAGACCGAGAGACCCGCCGTGTCCACGGTCAGGACCGTGCCCTCGTGACCGAAGCCGACCCCGGTGGGACCGCTCGACACGGACCAGGTGCCCCCCACGACCGTGACGCAGTCGCCGCGCACGAGCAGGTCCTGAGGATTGACGGGCAGCGGGACGGTGGCCTGCAGGCCGAAGCTCCCGAGGTCGTAGATCGCCAGGCGTTGAGCGCCGTAGTCGCCGAGGTAGAGGGTCTGGCCGTCGGCCGCGAGGCGCATCTGGTAGGGATCCGCGCCCGTGGCCACGCTGCCGGTGACGCTCGAGGTGGCGCCGGTGTTCGCGACGCGCACGAGCTGGTCCCCGTCCTTCGCCGTGACGTAGATGGTCGAGTCGTCCGGGGAGAAGGCGGCGCGGAAGGGGAAGCCCGCCACGGGGACGTGGGTGAGGAGGCTCCAGCTCGCCGTGTCGATCAAGGACAGCTGGTCCGTGAAGCTCCCGCAGACCGCCAGGGTCGCCCCGTCGTGGCTGAGCTCGATCCCGCTCGAGGGGGCGAAGAGGTACGTGAAGACGTTGCCCATGTTGCCGGTCGCGATCTTCGGCCCGGCGACCGTCAGGCTGCCGAGGTCGATGCGCCAGACGCCGTCGCTCGTCACGACCGCGACGTAGGCGTACTGGCCGTCGGGCGAGATCTCCACCTCGCTCCCGCGCGTGGAGATGGGGACGCTCGTCTCCGTCTGGGCGTCCAGGTCCACGACCGAGACGAAGGTCGAGTCGAGGTTCGCGACGACGGCCCGGGTGCCGTCCGGCGTGATGGCGACGCCCGAGGGCCGGTCCCCCACGGCGACCACGCCCTCCACGGTGTTCGTGACGAGGTCGACGATCGTCAGGTTGTCGCTCAGGATGTTCGTGGTCACGGCGCGGGTTCCGTCGGCGCTGACGGCCACGCGGCGGGTCTTGTCCGCCTCGGGCGGCGCCCCCGAGGGCACCCGACCTTCGAGGAAGCCCGCGGCGCCGTTCGTGTTCACGACCAGGAGGTCCTCCCCGAAGCTCGTCGCGGCCATGGCCGCGCGGGGCCCCGTGGGCGAGACGGCGCCGACGTCGCAGGAGACGATGTTGTTCAACTCCACGACCGAGCTCTGGCTGACGTAGGAGATCAAGCTCCCGCGGTAGCCGATGGCCAGGGCGTGGTCGCCGTCCGCCGTCGTCGCGAGGCCGTTGACCGACGCCGTGTTGATGCTGGCTGAGACGGCGTCCGTCACGAGGTCCACCACGACGCAGGCGTTCTGGATGGCGCAGACGGCCTGGGAGGCATCGGGGCGGATCGCGATCGCGCCGAAGGTCGGGGTGCCGACGTCGATGTTCTTCGTGATCGACTGCGCGCCGACGTCGATCACCGAGCATGAGCTCTCGGGGAAGTAGTGGGAGACGACCGCCGTCGAGCCGTCGGGAGTGACGTCGACGCCGATTGGCTTGGGCGCGCTGGGCACCGAGTTGACCGTGCCGGCCGCGATGTCGAAGAAGTCGATCTCGTCGTTGCCGAAGTCCGGGAGGACCACGATCGAGTTCGTCGCGCAGGCGAAGCCCGAGAAGCTGGCCCGCGCCACGCCGTTCTCCGGTGTCAGGGCGATCGTGGCGGCGAAGCCCGCGCCCGGGATGCGGTGGAGCTCGGTGGCTCCTGCGATGTCGATCACCGAGAGCGAGAGGTCGACCACGTTGCTGACCACGGCCTTGGTGCCGTCCGGCGTGATGCACACGCGGCCGGGCTGGTCTCCGATCGGGACGACCGCGACCTCGCTGTTCGTGCCCAGGTCCACGATCGAGGCCGTGTCCTCGAAGATGTTGGGGGTCACGGCGTGCAGGCCGTCCGAGGAGATCGCGACGTCCTGGGGAGAGCCGCTCAAGGGGATCGACGCCTGCACGACCCGCGTCGCCGCGTCGAGCACGATCAGGTTCTGGGAGAGGGTGTGGGCCACGACGATCTTGGCGCCGTCGGGGGTGAAGGCCATTCCCGAGGGCAGGTCGCCCTCGGGGGGCACCCCCGTCTCCAGCTCGAGCAGGGAGAAGGCGTCGCAGGTCGCGGGCCCGAGGGCGACCGTGCCTCCGCGCGAGGCCAGCTGCGCCTCGAAGCGCCCGCGCTGGGCGAGGAGGATCGACTCCACGCTGGCCGGGTCCACGAGCCGTTGCCGGGGCGGCGCCGGGTCCCCGTCCGGCGAGCCCGCGGGTCCCTGGAGGGGGGCGGCCAAGACGGCGGGAACGAGACCGGGGAACAGGAGGAGGAGCGCGGCGCGGGTCATGGAGGACTCCCGTTGGCTGGGGGGACGCAGGCTGGAGGGGACGCTGATCGGTCGGGCCGCTCCAGTCTACGCGGCCTCCCCGAATCCCGCTCCGCGGCGCGCCGCGCCCTCAGGCGCCCTTCGATCCCTTGCGCCGGGCCGCGCGTCCCTCGAGGCGCGACTTCACGTCCACCATCCGTTGCGACCAGAAGGCCCCGTAGTGGCTCGTCCAGCGGTCGTGCAGGAGCTGGATCGGCACGGCGTTGAAGAAGAGGTGCCGGGTGCGCCCTTCCTTCTTCGACACGACGAGCTCGACCTCCTCGAGCACGTCCACGTGCTTGAGCACGGCGACCCGGCTCGTGTCGAAGTGCGAGGCGAGCGCCTTGACGCTCATGCCCGGGTGCGCCATCAAGAGGTCGAGCATGCGCCGCCGACTCGAGTTGGCGAGGGCCGACAGCAAGGCGTCCACGCTGGCGTCCTTCATGGGTAACTCCAAGGTTATCCGTTTTCCGGCGCCCGCCAAGCCCCCAGCGGAGAAGGAACACCTCGAGTCAGGGCGCGACAATGAAGCGAGCGGGCGGCAGCCGAAGCCACCGCCCGCTCACATGACTGTCCGGCACCGCGTCAGGCGGCACCCGCTCGTGCAGCGTCGCGCTTACCAGCGACCGCCGCCGCCGCCGCCGCGGCCACCGCCGCCGCCGCCGCCGCCACCGCGCGGCTGGCGTTCCTGCGCCTCGTTGACGCGGATGTTGCGGCCGTCGAGCTCGACGCCGTCGAGAGCCGCGATGGCGGCTTGGGCTTCCTCGTCGGAGCCCATCTCAACGAAGGCGAAGCCGCGCGGGCGGCCGGAGTCGCGGTCGGTGACGATGTGTGTATCGGTGACGGTTCGCCCGTCGGAGCCGAAGGTGCTGCGCAGGGTGTCCTCGTTGGTGTCCCAAGCGAGGTTCCCGACGTAGAGTCGCTTACCCATGTGATCGTATTCCCAATCGGTCAGTGCTCGGCTGGGACATCGACTCGAACAGGGCAGACGGCGCAGCAAGCAAGAAAAATGAAACCGCGGCGGCCTCCGCCGCGGCCGCCCGCGCTGAAGGGCGGGCACCGCGGAACAGGATGACCTAAGGCGAGCTTCCGCGACAAGGGCGAAGTCCCCGATTCTGCCACCCGACCGTGGCCGGCTCTCGAGGGCCTCCGGGGTCTATACTCGGCCCGTGAGCCGCCGAGGGCCCATTCTCGATGAGGACAGCGGGACCCCCCCGGGGGACTCCGCCGGGAGCGACCTGGCCGATCGAGCCCGTCGTTTCGGGCACTTCGAGCTCCTGCGCGAGATTGCCCGGGGCTCGATGGGGGTCGTCTTCGAGGCCCGCCAGCTCTCCCTGGAGCGCACGGTGGCCCTCAAGCTCCTGCGCGCGGACCGCTTCGCCTCGGAGGCCCAGCTTCGCCGCTTCCAGGCCGAGGCCCGCGCCGCGTCCAGCCTGCAGCACCCCTCCATCGTGCCCGTGCACGAGATCGGGGAGCACGAGGGTCAGCGCTATCTCTGCATGGCCCTCGTTCGCGGACCCTCCCTGGCGCAAGAGCTGGCCGAGGGTCCCCTCCCCCCTCGGCGGGCAGCAGAGATCCTCGTGAAGGTCGCCCGGGCGATCCAGTTCGCTCACGAGCGCGGCATCCTGCACCGCGACCTCAAGCCCCACAACGTCCTGATCGACGAGGCGGGTCACCCCTGGGTGACGGACTTCGGCCTGGCCAAGCACCTGGACGGCAGCGCCGAGCAGACCGCCGACGGCGACGCCGTGGGCACGCCGAGCTACATGTCCCCCGAGCAGGCCCGCGGCGAGCTCGTCGGGATCGGTCCCGCCACGGACGTCTACGGACTCGGTTCCACCCTCTACGCAGCGCTCGCGGGTCGGCCGCCCTTCATCGCGCCCTCGTCCATGGCCACCTTGCGGCTCGTGCAAGAGCGCGAGCCGATCGAGCTGTCGGTCCTCGACCCCCACATCCCGAGCGACCTCTGCACGATCGCGCACAAGGCCCTCGAGAAGGTCGCGCGTCGCCGCTACGCGAGCGCCGCCGACTTCGCCGACGACCTCGAGCGCTCCCTCGCCGGCCAGCCGATCCAGGCCCGCCCCGTCGGGCGCCTGGAGCGCATCGGTCGACGCTTGAAGCGCCACCCGGTTGCGAGCGGGCTCGCCGCCGCCCTGGTCGTGATCGTGCTCCTCGCTTCGGGCCTCGTCCTCCACCAGTGGCGCCGCACGGTGCACGCCCTGGAGGCGAAGCGAGTCGCCGACCAGCAGCGAGTCCTGGGGAACGTGCAAGCCCTGGGCGCGGCGCGGCCGCGGGACTTCGCGGCCCTCCAGCAGCAGCTCGACCTCGACGACCCCCGGGTGCTCGGTCTCCTGGATCGCATCGCGGACGACGACGAGAGCGAGGAGAGCCTGCGCTTCCGCGCGCGCCTCGCCACCCTGGAGCGACGCCCCGAGTACATGCTGGCAGTCGTCGAGCGGGGGCTCACTCTGGAGCACGATCCCCAGGAGTTCCGCCTCGTAGCCGAGTCCCTGCGCGATGGGCTGCGAGAGCTCGACGGGGACCACCGAGCGACCGTCCTGGCCGAGCTCGACGCCATGGCGACGGACGACTCACGCCCGGCGGCCAGCCGCTTCCTCGCGGACCTCCTGCTCCTCAGCTGCGACCCGCGGGCGGCGAGCTCGCCGCGCCGCGCGCCGGCGATCGCGGCGGGCCTCGTGGATTCGGATCCCTTCGCGCTGCGCGAGTTCTCCGAGCTCCTGCGGCCGGCCCCGCGCGTGCTGCTCGAGGAGCTGGCCGCGACCTATGCCGCGGGGGATGCTCCCCGGCGCCGGGCCTGTTGCTGGCTGCTGAGCACCTGGGGAGGGGGCCAGCCGGACCTCCTCGTGCAGCTCCTCCCGGAGGTCGAGCCCCGGGACGCGCAGGTGTTGATGCGGCCTCTCTTCGACCACCGCGAGTTGGTGGTCGAACGGATGCGCGCCCGCCTGTCCGAGCCGCGGGATGCCCGCGGAGAACCCGAGGACGCGGTGACCGAGCCCGAGCTCTACGAGCTCGAGGCGCTCTTCGCCGCGGCGCACGGCGCCCTCGGCGCTACCTCGGGCCACTGCCTGGACCTCCCCCTCGCGGCCTTCCGCGAGTCCCTGCCCCGGCTGCGTGACCACGGCTATCGCCCCCTGCGGGTGCGCCCGTTCCGCAACGCGGGCGACCTCTGCGTCGCCGCCACCTTCGTCCGCGACTGGGGGCGGTGGCGCCTGGACTGGGAAGCCGCCGACGCTCCCGAGGCGGGGGTCGTCGACGCCCAGAGCGACGGCCTCGTGCCCATCGACGTCGCCAGCTTCGTCGACGGGCCCGCGGGAGAGGAAGCGGACCGGGTGCTGATCCTCTGGGGCGAAGCAGAGCCCGACCTCCGAGAGTGGAGGCGCCTGCCCCGCATGAGCTCCGCGGAGCTGTACGCGGAGGGCGAGCGCCTGGAGCAGCTCGACTTCGAGCCCGCGAGCTTCCAGGTCGCCTTCGATCGCGAGGGCCGCCTCGGCGTTTGCTCCCTCTGGCGACGGAGGTCGACGCCGATGGCCTTCGAGCTCTGCGTCGGCCTGGGGACCCGGGAGCTGGAGCTCCTCGCGGCCACCGGGCTCTACCAGTCCGAGGTGGACGTCACCGCGCGGGACGCGGACCTCCAGTTCGTCTCCGGCCTCTGGACGACGTCGCCCCACTGGGAGTCTCGCACTCTCTTCGAGCCCGACCTCGAGCGACACCAGCGCACCTCGGAGGAGCTCGCCGCCCTGGGATTCCGTCCGGCCTCGGTCTCGGTCGACTGGAACGAGCTCCAGTCCGCCGGCGCCGCGACTTCGGTCTGGCGTCGCCCCGTGCTCTCCCACGCGGAGCGACTGGCGGAGGATCGCCGCCGCCTTCGCGCGGCCCTGGTCCTGGCGGAGCTCGAGGACCTCTCCACCCTCCTACCCTGGCTGCGCGCCGCCCCCGACCCGACCGTCCGCTTCGGCCTGGCCCTCGAGCTGGGGGCTTCTGGCGTCGACCCGGGCCCTTGGCTCGACGCCCTCGAGTCGGAGGTCCGCCCGGACGTGCGCTTCGCCCTCTGCCTGGCCCTGGGCGAGCTCGCTCCGGGGAGCTTCGACGACGACTCGCGGCGCCGCTGGCTCTCCCTCCTGCGCCGATCCCACCAGGACGACCCCGACCCCGGCCTGCACGCCCTCGCGGGCCTGCTCTTGGAACGCAACGGCCAGCCCGTGGAGTCCGCGAGTCCTCCGCCGGGCGCCCGCTGGCGGAAGATCCCCGGGGGCCACACGCTGGTCCGCTTCGAAGGGCCCCAAGAGCTGGTCGTGGGTTCCCCCGGCTGGATCCCCGGCAGCACGCGGGTCGAGACGGCTCACTGGATGCGCGTCGAGCATCCCTTCGAGCTCTCGTCGACCGAGGTGACGCGCGGCCAGTTCTGGCGCTTCCTCGACGAGCACGGCGAGTGGGACTTCGGCCAGAGTCGAGGGAATCCCGACGAGCCGGTCGAGGGCCTCTCCTGGTTCGAGGCCGCCGCCTACTGCCGCTGGCTCAGCGAGCGCGAAGGCGTGCCCGAGGAGGAGATGGTGTATCCACCCCTGGCCGAGATCGGTCCTCGCATGAAGCTCTCCGCGGACCACCTCGCGCGCACGGGCTACCGCCTCCCGACCGAGACGGAGTGGGAGCTCGGCTGTCGAGCGGGCGCGCGCACCCTCTACTCCTTCGGCTCCGACCTCGAACGGATCGGCGACTTCGCCAACGCCCGCGGTCCGCACGCGCCGGACGACGGGCGGCGCGCGGTGAGCGCGGTCGCCAGGGCGTACCCCAACGACTTCGGCCTCTTCGACATGCACGGCAACGTGATGGAGTGGTGCCACGATGCCTTCGTGGCCCGCCGGATGATGGGTCGCTTCGAGGTGGCGACCCCCGATGGCGGAGCCGAGGAGCTGCTGCAGCGACCATATCGCAGCCTGCGTGGCGGCTGGTACGAGTCGTCGCCCCTCACCACGGGCTGCGCCAGCCGCCGGCGAGCGCGCGTGGAGACGCAGAGCCGCGGCGTGGGCTTCAGGATCGCGAGGACGGCCCCCTAGGAGCTGCCCTCTCTCGACCCCGCGTCGCGGAGCGCGGGTCGTTGCCCCTTCGGATCGGGGGACGATCCGATCGCGCGCTCGACGCCGCTCAGGAGCTCGCTGGAGCGGAAGGGCTTGAGGATCATCCCCGCGAGCTCCTCCCTGGGGATGCTGTTCTCGAGCTGCTCCTGGGCATGCCCGCTCAGGAGGATCACGGGGAGGCCGCCTTCGATCTCGCGCAGGTGACCGAGGGTCTGACGACCGTCCATGCCGGGCATGGTCAGGTCGAGCAGCACGGCCTCGAAGCTGCCAGGACGACTCCGCAAGAGCTCCAGGGCCTCGTGCCCCCCGGCCGCGAGCTCGACGGAGTATCCGGCCCGCTCGAGGATCGCCGCGAGGGTCTCGCGCACCATCGCTTCGTCGTCGACGACGAGCAGGTGGCCCTGGGCCGCCTGGCGGGGCCCCTCGCCACCCGAGGCCTCGACCTCCGCGGGGCGGCTGGCGACCGTGAGGTACAGGCGCACGCGCGTGCCCGCACCGGGCGTCGAGTCGAGCGCGAGGGAGATGCGCTGAGCCCGCACGGCTCCGGCCACGACGGCCAGGCCCAACCCGCGGCCGACGAACTTCGTCGAGTAGAAGGGGTCGAAGACGCGCTGGACGTCCTCGGACGGGATCCCGCAGCCCTGGTCGACGACCTCCAGGACGACGTGTTGCCCGGAAAGGTGGAGGCTGCCGACGCAGGCCGCCTCGAGCTCCTCCGCACTCACGAGCCTCTGCTCGGCGCGGACGACGACCGGAGCGCTCGAGTCCGCCGACGCCTCCAAGGCGTTTCGCGCGAGGTTCGTGAAGATCTGCTGCAGCCGAGTCCGGTCCGCGCCGACGGGTGGCAGGCCGGCGAGGACCTCGCACTGCAAGCGCGAGCGATCTTCCTTCGTGAAGAGGCCCAAGCTCTCGTCGACCAGCTCGCCCAGGTCGACCGAGCCGGTCTCGACGACGCCCGCGCCGGCGAAGACCAGCATCTGCTGGGCCAAGTCCGCGGCGCGCCGCGCCGCGACCTCCGTTCGCGCCAGCAACTTCGCGGCCTCGGAACCCGGCGGCTGGTGCGGACCGAGGAGCTCCACGTTGCCGAGGACGCCCACGAGGAGGTTGTTGAAATCGTGGGCGATGCCGCCCGCCATGACGCCCAGGCTCTCGAGCTTCAGCTTCTGGGCCTCGCTCGCGTCCTGCTCGCGCTGGACCTCCTCGAGGCGCTTGCGCTCGGTGACGTCCATCAGGATCCCGATGAAGGCCGCCTCGTGGCCAGCGGGGACGGCGCGTGGCGTCGCCCGGCAGGCGACCCAGCGTCCCGTTCGGGAGCCCTCGACGGGCCACTCGAGCTCGAAGACGCTCCCCGCGGCGGTCGCCCGCGCCCAGGCCGCGCGCACCCCTTCACGCCGGTCGGCGCGCACGCTGGCCAACCACCCCTCGCCCCGCGCGCTGGCCCGCGAGTCGATCCCCGTCAACTCCCGCCAGCGACGGCTGACGAAGAGGTACTGCCCCTCTCCGTCGGCCTCGAAGATCCCCAGGGGCGTGACGTCGACGAGGTGCCGGAAGCGGGACCGGGAGGCCTCGGCCTCCGAGGATCCTTCCTGCACCATGGCCTGGGCCTCCGCTGCCAGGGCGGCCGCCTTGGCCTCCGCCTCGTGGCGGCCGCGCGCGAGCCGCAGGAAGGCGAGGCTCATGGCGATGCCGAGGGCCGCGCTCCCGACCCCCGACGCGATCCCCCACGGGAGCTGCGAGGGCGCGAGGGCGCTGGCTGCGCTCCACGAGGCGAGGACCAAGAGCGTGGCCGCCACGAGCCCGGCGCTTCGCGGCTCGTGTCGCCGGCCGGCAGCGAGCGTGACGAGCGCGGTCACGGCGTGCGTCGCAGCGACGAGGAACCAGAGCAGACTCATGGGCGCGGGCGAAGCCTAGCAGATCCCCCGGGCAGCCGGCGCGGCCTGGAACTCATGAATCCCCGGAGCTCAAGAGCCGAACTTCAGACCGAAGCTCTCGAGGTCGCGACGCAAGCCCTCCGAGGAGTCGCGGGTCCCGATCTCGATCCATCCCTCGAAGAGAGGCTCGTCGGGCTCGTCCTCCGCCCACAGGTCGAAACCGCAGCGCAAGCGTCCGTCCCCCGGGGCGACGGCGGGGTCGCTCCAGAGTCGACCACGGAGGTCGTACCACCCGCCCAGGCCCCCCATGTCGCTGTGTCCGTAGACGCCGGCGCGCAGGGGCTCGTGGGTGGCGGCATCGATCAAGACGTACAGGGTGTCGTTCGCGTACCACTCGCCCACCGGCCCGACGCGCAACACGATGTGGGCCTCGTCGACGCGCACCAGGTCCCCTTCCGCCGGCGGCCCGCTGGTGTCGACGGCGTCGCGGGCCAGCTCGAGCCGGCCCGCCTCGGCGCCGGCGAGGCGCAGGCGGCTCTCGTCGTCGGGCCAGGCGGGCGGCAGGCTCCCGTCCTCGAGCGAGTGTACGGGCGCGGCCTCCGGCTCCGCTCCGACCTCCGTCCCCTCCTCCTCTCGCGCGGCCGGCGACTCGGGGATCGGGCTGGGTCGACCTCCGCAGGCGGCGAGGATCGCGAGCAGGGCGAGCGCGGGCGGGACCGTCGAGCGCATGAGGAAGTCGAGCCTAACCGCGCGTCCGGGGCCGGGGAAGCGGGGGCTGCGCCCGGCGAGGTCGGTCCCGCTAGGATGGCCGCGGGCCGCCCGCCCGCTCCCAACGCCGGGGCGTCCGCTGACAGATCCGTCCCCCGGCCGCGCGCGGCCGGCCCTCGGGAGCCTTCAATGGCGCGAGTCCTCCGACCCCCTCGAGCCGATCGCCCGACTCGGGAACCCGAACGCGAACACGACAGGAGCCCATCGATGACACGCCTCCTCCTCCCCGCTCTCTGCCCCTTGCTCCTCGCGACCCAGGGCAGCATCGCCACCCGATACGAGGCGCAGCGCGGCTACCGCGTGGAGGTCTCGAGCACCTTCAGCATGGAGACCGTCGACTTCTCCATGGAGCGGGACGGCGAGCCCGTCGAGGCCGGCTTCGGCGGTGACATGCGCAGCGAGCAGACGCGCGAGCTCGTGATCGTCGACACGATCCTCGAGACGAAGGACGGCGCCCCCGCCCACCTGCGGCGCTCCTTCGAGACCCTCTCGAGCACCTCGGTGGCGAGCATGGGCGACAACGAGATGGAGGTCGCGAGCGAGTGTCCCCTCGAGGGACTCGTGCTCGACCTCAGCGGGGAGGACGGGGAGGTCGTGGCCCGGGTGGCCGAGGGCTCCGAGCCCGACGACGAGAAGCTCCTCGAAGGCCACACCCTCGGGCTGGCCCTCGACGCCCTCTTGCCGCACGAGGAGGTCGAGGAGGAGGACAGCTGGGAGCTCGACGGCGAGGCGCTCCTGCGCGCGCTCGCCTTCGACGTCGAGCACGCCCTCTTCCCGCCCCCCGCCGTCGACGAGGAGGGCGGCGGCGAAGGCGACCGACGCGGTCGTGGCCGCGGTCGCGGCCGGCACCGGGGCGGCGTGCAGCGCTACTTCGCGGGCGCGGAGTGGGAGGCCGAGGCCCGCTGGATCGCCGGCACGGAGGAGCACGAGGGAGTCGAGTGCCACGTGATCGCGATCGAGGCCGAGGGCTCCGGCGAGCTGCCCGAGCCGGAGTTCGGCGGTGGCGGCCGCGGCCGCCGCGGGCGCGCCTTCGAGCCGGGGTCCGCCGGACGCGCGCTCAAAAACTCCTTCGAGATCGAGATCGAGGCCAAGCTCTACTTCAGCGTCGAGGGACGGCACCCCCTGCACCTGGAGCTCGAGGCCGACGTCGCCACCGAGAGTCTGCGGGAGCGGGAGCGCGGCGGCTCGAGCATGGTCATCTCGAGCGCCCAGGAGGGAACCCTCGAGCTCACGGTCGACGTGACCGCCATCGAAGCCGACGGCGAGTAGCGCGGGTCGCGTAGGATGCGGGTATGGCCCGCCTGCGCGTCCTCGACGAGGCGGGGCTCGCGAGCTTCCGCGAGTCCGGCTACCTGCGCCTCCCCGCGGCCTTCCCCGCGGAGGCCGCGGAGGTCATGGCGGGCGAGGTCTGGGAGGAGCTCGCCCGCGAACACGGCATCGAGCGCGCGGACCCCGCCACCTGGCGCCCGCCGCCCCGCAGCCCGCGGGGCGCCAAGGCTTCCCCGCGCAATCGCGAGGTTCTCAGCGAGCGCTTCCTCGGGGCGATCTCCGACCTCCTGGGTGATGACGACTGGCGCCGGCCTCCTACCTGGGGCGGTTTCCTCGTGACCTTCCCCCAGCAGCCGGGCACGGCCTTCCAAGTCCCGACCGACGGTTGGCACTGGGACGGCGACCCCGACGGCCGCGGGCTCTTGATCTTCTCCTTCTACTCTCGCGTCGAGGCCGGGGGTGGCGGGACCTGCATCGTCTCCGGCTCCCACCGGCTCGTGCGCGAGTTCGGGGCTTCCCTGGGGCCGGAGGAGGCGGGGCAGCCCCACCGCGTCCACCGCAAGCGCTTCCCGCAGCGCGACCCGTGGCTGGCGGAGCTCTGGGGTCGGGCCCCGGACCTTGGCGAGCGCGTCGAGCGTTTCGCCGGGCGCGAGACCGACGTCCGCGGCGTGCCTTGCCGCGTGGTCGAGCTGACCGGCGAGCCCGGCGACGTCGTCTTCTGCAACCTGGGGATGCTGCACTGCGCGAACCCCAACCGCGCAGAGGTGCCGCGACTGATGCGCGTGAAGTTCCTCTTCCTGGACGACTCGACCGGGGGAGTCGGGCCGGCGCTCGGCGCTAGTACAGACCGAGCAGGTCGTTGAAGGCTTCCTGAGCCCCGTTGTAGATGCCGTCGCCGTCCCCCAGGAGGATCGCGCTGACCGGCAGCTCCTCGAGGGCCCGCAGGGAGACCATCACCGCGGCGCGGTCCTGGACCTTGGGATCGGGCAAGAGCCGCAGGCGCCCGCTCTCGTGGCAACGCACGAGGTCGGCGAAGTAGAGGGCCTCGAGGTTGCCGAGGTAGAGCGCCGGCTCCATCGGCGACTTGCCGCCGCGCAGGGGGTAGACGTCGATCAGGCGCCCCAGGTCCCCGGGCAGGCCGGCTTCGGCGTCGAACCACTCGTCGACGTGCCGCGACCCCTCGCCCAGGCGCTCGCGCTCCTCGCTCGGGGCGAGGAGGGTCGCGCCGAAGAGCTCGCGCAGCTCCGGCGCGGCGCGCAGGTGCTCGGCATTCGTGGTGAGGATCCAGCGGACGCCGCCGCGCTCGCGCAGCTCGGCCAGGCCCTCCTCGCCGAGGGGCATCGGGTCGATCAGGATCCCCCCCGCCGGGCTCTTCCAGAAGAAGCCGTTGAAGTCGATGCGCCGGTCGCTCTGGTACTGGCCCCAGTAGGAGAGGCCCTCGAGGCGGGTGTCCTTCATGCCGGCGGTTGTAGCGCAAGCCGCCGCCCGGAGCCAGGGGGGCTCCCGCATCGGGGTGAAGCCCCGTCCCGCTCTTGGTCAGGCCCCGGTGGCGGCCACCGGCGGCCTCAGGCTCGTCCCGGGGGTCGCCGAAGAGCCGCCCCATGGACGAACCGAAGCAGGACGCGGGCGTGAAGTTGCACTTGGGCTGTGGGCGCGACGTCAAGCAGGGCTGGATCAACCTCGACCTCCACGACGGCCCCGGGGTCGACGTGGTCGCGGACCTCGACGCCTGCGCGCAGGTCCCCCTGCCCTTCGAGGACGACAGCGTGGACGAGATCCTCGCGTCGCACTTGATCGAGCACCTCCAGAACCCCCTGCCCTTCATGCAGGAGCTGCACCGGGTGGCCAAGCCCGGCGCCCAGGCGGTCTTCCGCGTGCCCTACGGCTCGACGGACGACGCCTACACGGACCCGACCCACGTGCGGCCGTACTTCGTGCAGTCCTGGGGCTACTTCTCCCAGCCGCTCTACTGGCGCGCGGACTACGGCTACCGCGGGGACTGGGACCCGGGCTACCTGCTCCTGACGGTGGACGGCGACACCTTCGAGGGCGCGAACCCCGAGGAGATCCTCCAGGGGGTGATGAACCTGCGCAACGTCGTGCACGAGATGACCGCGGTGCTGACCGCCGTCAAGCCCGTGCGCGAGGCGCGCAAGGAACTCCAGACGAAACCCCAGATCGAGTTCCAGCTCACGCCGACGCGCCGCACGGCGGTCGCCGCCGGTTAGTCCAGCGGCTCGAAGTCGAGCCCGAAGAGCGCATCCGGCGGCTGGCCGGGAATCACGACGACCTCGCCCTCGCGCCGCATGCCGAGCTTCTCGATCAACCGGATCGAGGCGGCATTCTGCGGGTGGGCCGCGGCCACCAAGCGCGGCAGGCCGAGGTCGCGCGCGTGCTGCACCACGGCCCGAGCCGCCTCCAGGGCGTAGCCCTGGGACCAATGGCGGTGCAGGAAGCCGAAGCCGATGTCCACGTCCTCCAGGGTGTCGCGCCGCACGAGGCCGCAGATCCCGAGGGGTTCGCCGCCCTCCTGGAGCTCGACGAGGTAGAGCCCGAAGCCGTGGCGCTCGTAGCTGGCGCGGTAGGTGCTCCGGATCATCTCGCGCACCTCGTCCAGCTCCCGCTCCCCCATGGCCGCCAGGTAGCGCCGGAAGCTCGGCTCGGCCATCAGCTCCTGCAGGAAGTCCGCGTCGGCGAGCCCGACCTCCCGCAGCCGCAGGCGCTCGGTCTCGAGGACGACCCGGGTTCCCGGTCGGGGGTCGGCGCTCATGGGATCCAGGCCATGCCGTCGGGCTGGCGCCCGGTGGAGATGCGGCGCAGGACGCGCCCCGACTCGATCTCGATCACCGTCACGACGTCCGCCAGGGTGTTGGCGATGAAGGCGACGCGGCCCGAGGGCTCGATCAGGATCCCGATCGGCATCGCCTGGGCCTTCGAGTCCGCGGCGAAGAGGCGCCCGGCCCGCTCGGCGTCTTCCACCGAGGGCGCGGTCATCGAGACGCTGCGCAGGAGCTCGTAGGTCTCTCCGTCGTAGATGCGCACCTCGTCGTCCTTGGCGCAGGAGACGAGGGCGTGGTCGCCCTTCGGGGAGATCGTCACGCGGATCGGGAAGGCGCCGGTCGCGATCGTGCGCGCCACCTCCAGGGTCTCGGGGTCGACGATGCTGATCGTGTCTGCGGCGCGGTTCGAGACCCAGACGTGCCCGCTCTCCGGGTGGACCGCGATGCCTTCGGCGCCTGCGCCGGTCGGCAGCGTCTTCAGGAGCGCGCGCTCGTCCAGGTCGATGATCGAGATCGAGCCGGGGCCGATGTTCGCGACGTAGGCGCGGCTCCCGTCGGGGGCGGCGGCGACCATGTGCGAGGCGGCCTGGCCCGTGTCGATCGCGTCCATCACCTCCCCGCTCTCGACGTCCACGACCAAGAGCTTCTGCTCGGACTCGGCGGTGACGAGGATCTCCTCCCCTCCCGCGAGGTAGAGCACCCCGTGGGGCCGGTGGAAGTCGACGAGGTCGATCGTCTTCCTGACCTCGCGCTTCACCGCGTCGATCACGGTCAGGGTGTGGCCGCCGTCGCGGTCACCGTAGTTGCAGACGACGACCGTCTTGCCGTCCGGCGAGGTCGCGGCCTCGTGGGGGCCGCGGCCGACGGGCAGCGAGGCGAGGCGCTCGCCGCTCACGGGGTCGTGCAGGCCGACGTCCGCGTCCGACTTGTTGAGCACCACGAGGATTCCCTCGAGGGCCGGTCCCGCCCCGCTCGTCGCGCGGGAGGCGGCTTCGCCGTCGAGAGGAGTCGCGGGCTCTTGCCCGGCGAGGGCGAGGGTCAGGGCGCAGAGGAGGGTCTTCATGGTCGATCTCCGGGCTGGGTCGTCGACGCGCCAGCCTAGCTCGCGCCTGCCCCGCATCGCTCCCTCGAACGGAGTCCGAACGCGCTGGCGCCCCGGGAGACCTCCTTCAGGGCCGCTCGCGCAGCTCGACGGCCGCCTGCCAGCTCCCGTCGGCCAGCCGGATCACGCTCGCGTCGTTGTTGCGCAGCCCGATGTCCTGGAAGCCCGGCGTCCCCGCCTGCCCGTCGAAGTCGTGCAGGAAGAGCCAGCAGGCGTACTCGATCGGGAGCCCCGAGGAGAGGCCGAGGAAGGTGTCGACGAAGGCGTCCTGGTCCGCCTCGCTGCCGGGGAAGGGCGCGAAGGCCGCCGCGGGCCAACCGACCTCGGTGAAGATCACCGGCCCGTCCCAGTGCAGCGCGATCTCGTCGTAGTAGTCGGCGGGGATCGCGCCCGGCGTGGCAAACTCGAGGTAGGGGTAGGAGGTGAAGCCGATCGCGTCGACCTTGCCCGACGCCGCCACGTCGTCCACAAGGTTCCAGTGCGGCGGGTCCATCCAGCCGGCGGTGCCGGAGCCCAGCCCCTTCAGGCGCTCGAGCTGGAAGACCGTATAGACGATCGTCCCCGGGCTGACCGCCTTGATCGAGTCGTAGGCCTCTCCGAGCACGTCGAGCCAGTCCGCCCAACCCGCGGGGTCGGTCCAGTACCAGGAGTTGACCTCGTTGCCGAGGAAGAGCAGGCGCGGCTGATAGTCGCGGGCGAAGTCGGTGACCATCCCCAGGAACTCCGCGCGCGACTCGGCGTTCGTCCAGGAGTTGTCGACCATGTCGCTCTCGCTCAAGAGGTCGGCCGTGCCGTCCCCCGCCGCCCAGCCGAAGCCGAGGGCCGGCTCGACGCCGTAGTCCGAGCGCGCCGCCATCGCGAAGAGGGCCAGCTCGGGGTAGCTCCCGGCGTCGGCGACGGAGTCGCGCCAGGGGGAGTGGAAGGCGATCAGCCGCCCCCAGGGGTCGTGCCCGGCGAGGTGGTCGACGACGTCGTCGTCGGTACTCCCGCCCGTGTGCCCGCGCGGGGAGTAGGCGACCCCCAGCAGCAAGTTCTGGTGCACGACGAGCTCCCAGCTCTGGCGCACTCGGGTCTCCCCGTCCCCCACCGAGACCTCGACCGGATAGGTGCCCAGCTGCGCCAGGGAGGGCGTCCAGCTCACGAGGCCCTCGTCGTCGATCGTCATCCCCGCCGGGCCGCTCTCGAGCTCCCAGGTCACCGGATGCACGAAGCCCGCCGCGAAGGCGTCGTACTCGTAGGTCTCGTCCACCGGCACCTGCCCCCCCGGCGAGGTGACGAAGAAGGGACCGCGCAGGTCGGAGTCGGCGCAAGCGGCGGCGAGCAGGGTCGCGGCGGGGAGGAGGAAGCGCGGGGCGCGGGGCATGGGCGGGGGCGGAGCGACGGGGACCGGTCGAGCTGGCGACAGGATAGGTCGTGACTCGCCGGGGGGGAACAGCGGCGCGTCGCTCTCAGTCGCGTTCGGCGCGGAGGCGCAGGATCGTCCCTCCGTCCCCCACGACCCAGCCGTGGCGGCCGTCCCGCGGCGCGATCAGCTCGACCAGGTGCAGGCCCGGGTAGGAGAGCAGGAGCTCCCAGCTCCGGCCTCCGTCGCGGGTCTCGAAGAGCTCCCCCTCCATCGACGTGATCCAGCCGCGGCGCGCGTCCGCGAAGCGCACGGAGTTGAGCTTGGAGGGTCGGGGGAAGTCGAGGCGACGCCAGCTGCGCCCCTCGTCGTGGCTCTCGAGCAGGACCCCGGGCCCTCCGACGACGCGAATCGTCGAGGCGCCGTGGAAGTCGATCGCGCGCAGGTAGCCCCCTTCGGTCTCGACGGCGCGCCAGCTCTCGCCGCCGTCGGAGGTCAGGATCAGCGCGCCCTCCGAGCCGACGACGCAGCCGAGTCGTTCGTCACGGAACGCGACCGCACGCAGGTGCGCAGTCTGGCAGACCTCGGGCAAGGGCAAGGCGTAGCGCCACGTCCGTCCGCCGTCCTCGCTGCGCAGGAGCACGCCCTTCGCCTCGCGCGAGCCGGCGACCCAGAGCCGCTCGGGGCTCGGGATGGCGAGGCCGGCCAGCCACTCGGGCCCCCCGCGCGCGATCTCCCAGCTCGCGCCCGCGTCCTCCGAACGCAAGATGCGTCCGCCGATCCCCACGGCGAAGGCGAGCTCGGCGCTGACGAGCTCGACGTCGTAGAGCCGACCGCGGGTCGGCGGCTCGACCGCCTGCCAGCTCTCGCCTCCGTCCTCGGTGCGCCACAGGGCACCCGGTTCCAGCTCGGCGTTTCCGCCCACGGCGATGCCGACGCGCCCATCCTCGTCGAAGTCGATCGCGAGCAGGAGGGCGTCTCCGGGAGTGCTCTGGACCGCCTCCACCCGGGAGTTTCCCTCCGCCAACAGTGGCGGATCGCCCTCGAGGCGATAACGCCACACGAGATCGGTGAATGCGTCCTCCGTCGCGCGCCAGCGCCCCCCCTCGTCCGTCCCATTCTCCCCCACCGACCACATGACGAGGGTCCCGTCCTCCTCGATTCGGCTCTGCATGGGTGCACCGCCAGCGGCGAAGGGGTCGGGCTGCTGCTCCAGGAGGGTGCGCCCGGCCTCGATTCCGTCGAGGTGCGCGCGGAGGGCGGCCCGGGCGAGCTGCCCGCGGGCTTCGCCTTCGAGCACCATGCGTTTCAAGTCACTGGCGCGGGGAACCACGGATTGGCTGAGCGAGGACTCGCCTCCACTGTCGATCGAGCCCGCGGTGCGCTCGACGACGCCCTGCTGCCAGTCGTAGGGGCGCTTGCGACACTCCCTCAAGACGACTCTCATCTCATCGAGATAGTGTCTCCAGTCGTTGGCGAGCTGAAAGGAGAGAGAGTTGATCACGATCGTCGTGCCCTGGGGCTGGATCAGGTCCTCCTCCCCGCTGAGGAGGCGAAAGTAGGAGTTTCCGAGCGCACGCTCGCCATACAGGGCGTTCACCATCTCCGAGTGAGGATCCCAGCTCTCGATTTGGGACCCAAGTAGCCAGGCCGCAGCCTCGCGGGGCAGGTGCGGCAGAGCGTGCTCCCAGGCCCGCATCACAAAGCCCGTCGCGTAGGCGCGAGCCCTGTGCATGCCCGCTGTGGGGGGATCCTGCACCAATCCCGCCGCGCGCCAGGCAGCGGAGAGCTCTTCGAGCGAGCGCTCCGGTTCGCCAGCCAGGGCAGAGTCGACGGCCGCCTGCGCGAGGACCTCGACGACAACGAGGTGGCCCACCAGGGAGAAAGAGGTGCCACGCCCGGCCCCCTCCTCTGAGCCGTGCTCCACACCGACTGAGGGGTCGCCCAGACTCGTGAGGGGCGGCCTCTCCCGAATCCTCGAGGCGTGGGCGAGGAGCGCCGCGTGTTCCCTTCGCCAGGTCGTCCGGGCGCGATCCCTGGACTCGGACTCGGGATCGAGGATCCACGGATCGGCTCGCTCTGGCGCCAACTCTCCCGCTTCCCGCAGCCAGGCCAGGGTGCGCCGGTCCTCCTCGGTCGGAGGAGACCAGACATCCTCGAGGAAGGTGGGTGCCCCCAAGAGCCCTCGCATGACTCTCAGGTCGTTCTCGATTCCCTGACCCAGCTCGTCGCGAATAAAGGCGAAGACGAAGAGCCCCGTCGCACCGAGGAACAGCACCGCTACGAAGACCGACATCAGCGACCCGAGGCGCCTGCGGATGAAGGACGTGAGTCCAGGCTGGGGACTGGCGGGGCTGAGCGCGTGAGACATGGGTCCTTCGAGCAGGCGAGAGTCGGCTAGGCGATCTTCAACAGCTCAACGCGGAGCCCCTTTCGGCGGGTGGTAGCGCCAAACGATGTCCGTGTAGTCCTCGCGGGCGGCGCTCCAGCGCCCCTCCTCGTCCGTTCCGTCCTCCCCCACCGACCACATCACGAGGGTCCCGTCCTCCTCGACGCGGCTCTGCAAGGGCGCGTCGGCGAAGGGGTCGGGTTGACGCTCCAATAGCGCGCGTCCGGCGTCGAATCCATCGAGATGAGCCCGAAGGGCGGCTCGGGCGAGCTGCTTGCGAACGTGGTCCTCGAGCACCACGCGATGCATGTGGCTGGCGCTCGGGACCTTGGAGCGACTGTCGACAGTTCGGGTCTCGGCGCCGACCGACTCCGTGAAGTCGTAGCGCGGGCGGCTGCATTCGGCCATCACGGACCTCATCTGCGCTAGGTAGCCCTTCCAGTCGGAAGCTAGGAAGTACTTGCGAACACTGAAGGGTCCCTCGCCAGGCTCGGAATGGGGCTCGCCATGGGCGTGTCGAAAGCCGGAATTCACGAAGGCCCGTTCGCCGTAGAGCGCAACATCCATCTCGTCGCCGGGCTCCCAGGCCTCGAGCTGGAGCTTCAGCCCCAGGACGGAGGGCCGGGTGGACAAGTGAGGGAGGCTGAGCTCCCAGGCCCGGAGCACGAGCCCCATGGCCCGCGACCGAGCCAGGCGTGCGATCAGGAGGGGCTTGTCCTCGAGCAAGGCCGCGGCGCGCCAGGCCGCGGCGAGTTCCTCGACGGCCCGCTCCGGCTCGCCACCGAGCGCGGAGCTGACGGCCGCCTTGGCCAGGGTCTCGACCACGGCGAGGTAGCCCGGCCAAGGGAAGGCCAGCGCGGCGACCCCCGAGTCCACCTCGCCCGGCAAGTCACCGAGGCTCTCGAGCGCGGAGTGCTCGCGGATGCGCAGGGCGTGCTCGATCTCCTCGGCCCGCTCGGCGCGCCAGGACCCGGCGGCAGGCGCGCGAGCGCCGGTCTGCAGGTCCGGGGCGAGGATCCGACCCTCTCCGCGCGGCGGAGCGAACCCCTCGGCCTCTCGCAACCACTCCAGGGTGCGCCGGTCCTGCTCCGTCGGCTCTCGCCAGAGCTCCTCGATGTAGACCGGCCGCCCGAAGAGCCCCATCACCATCAACTCGTGCTCGACGTCCTCCGCCTCGCTCGCGAGGAAGAGCGCGAGGACGGGCATCGAGACCAGGACGAGCGCCCCCGCAACGGCGATCGACACCCCCGAACCCAGCCGGCGGATCAGGGGTGTCGATGAGCCAGACATCGTCGCGTCAGCGGCCTGGAGGGCTCACGGCCCCCAAAGCACCTCCACCGCGTTCGTGAAGTTGAAGTCCCCGGCCCCGCAGGCGGCCATACCGTCGCGGTACCAGGCGGAGTAGTAGCGCGTCCCCGTCGACACGAGGCCCGCGCGCTCGGAGATGCTCTCGTCCCCGGCTTCGGGGTAGGTCGAGGCGCCGCCGACGTTGACCTTCGTCTTCAGGCGCACCACGGGCCCGCCGGCGCAACGCACGCCGTCACCAAAGAGCAGCGGCGCGTGGCTGACGAGGCCCTGGTAGAAGAGCACCGGGGAGTCCGGCATGTCGGAGCCGTGGAAGGTCAAGCTGTCGGACGTCAGGCTCGGCTCGCCGCTGGCGGTGATGCGCCCGCCGAGGCCGGTGGAGTTCGCGCAGCCCGCGCCGGTCGCGCCCACGTTCCCGCAGGGACAGCTCCCGATCGAGCCGTCGCCGTAGCAGTACGGGATCCCGGTCTGATCCGCGGCGGGCAACATGGCGAGGCGCGTCGCGGCGACGCCCCCCACCGAGTCGAAGTCGCCGCCGAGCACGAGGGTGCGCCCGCCGAAGTCGGGCAAGTCGAGGACCTCCATGACACGCACGAGCTCCGAGGGGCCCTGCCCCTCGACCTCGAGGCCTGCGGCCTGCCAGCTGGTTCCGTCCCAGCGCGCGAGGTTCCTCGCGGCAACGCCGCCACCGACGCTGTCGAAGTCCCCGGAGACGTAGAGCGCCGGGCCGCCGCCCGTGCCGTCGTCGAAGACGACCAGCTCGGTCACGAGGCCTTGCACGCCGCCGCCGACCTCGGTCCAGGTCGAACCGTCCCAGGCCAGGAGGCCGTCGAAGTCTTCGAAGTTCCCGCCGGCGAAGAGCCGCGTACCACTGCCGTCGTCCCAGGCGAGGACGCAGTGGATCCCGCCGCTGCTCGTGATCTGCCACGACGGCGTGTCCGTGTAGTCGGTCCAGCCGCTCGGGCCGTCCGAGCCGTCCCAGCTCGAGAGGCCCTGGGTGTCCACGTAGACTTCGAGGTCGTAGTCGTAGCGCTTGGTGAAGCTGCCGGCGAAGAACATGCGCTCCCCTTCGCCCGCATCGAACATCGTCATGGCCCGCATGGAGCCGAAGTTGAAGCTGCCGGAGAAGTCGAAGGTCACGCCGTCGAGGGAGCCGTAGACCGTGGACTGGCGGACGTAGACCAGCTGCTCCTGGCCGCCGAGCTCGACGAGCTGGACGTCGAGCGCCGGTTCCTGGAGCGGGAGCGTCGTCATGCTCGAGCCATCCCAGCGCGCCAAGGCGACCGGGTTCTGGCTGCCGACCTTGACGTCGCCGCCCAGCCACATGCGCGGGCCGTCCCCGAGATCGCCGCCCGCGAGGCAGTTGATCTCGGTCAAGTAGGGCAGCGTGAGCCCGGGGATGTGCGTCCAGCCGGAGCCGTTCCAGGAGCAGAAGTTGCCGAGCGCCGTGCTGGCCGAGCGGGTGAAGCGCCCGCCGACGTAGAGCTTCGGGCCGCTGCCCATGTCGTGGACCTCGGCCGCCTCGATCCAGCTGTCGGAGCCGAACTGGGTCCGGAATCCGAGGTTCGCCGAGCCGTCGTGGAGCCCCTTGAAGGTCGTGCCGTTCCAGCGGGCGATGTTCGAGGCGGCTTGCGGGCCCGTGATGTCGACGAACTCGCCGGCGAGCACGAGCTGCCGCCCCTGGCCGCCGTCGAAGGCCGCCATGTCGAAGATGTCGACGGGATAGCCGACCGGGCGGGAGTAGGTCTCCCACTGACTGCCCGACCAGCGGCTGAACTGGAAGTTCCCGCTGGTGCCGCCGCCCCCGCTGTGGCCGTAGACGCCGCGCTGGTAGCCGGTGACCGCCAGGATGTGCACCAGGTGGTTGAAGTAGTGCGGCGGATCGGGGAGCGCGCCGAAGCCGGAGGCGTCGTAGGTCAGGGCCTCGGCCGCCGGGGCGTTCGTGAAGAAGCCGACCAGCATGAGCTGGGGCTGACCGCCGGGGTAGTCGACGATCGAGAGACGCGCGGCGCCCTCGATGCCCCCCGGCCCGGTCCCCGGCGCGGGCTGCCAGCCGCCGGCGTCGAGGCGCGCGAGCACCGCGCCGGACTGACCGCCGACGACGTCGAAGTTCCCTGCGGCGAAGAGCGCCGGGCCGCCGCCGTCGTCGAAGGAATAGAGGCCCGTGATGTTCCCGTTGGTGCAGCTCTTCAAGAAGGGGTCGCAGTCGAGGCTGGCCACCTGCGGCGAGTTCGGGTCCGTGGACCAGCTCGCGCCGTCCCAACGTGCGATGAAGCACTCGTCGGCGAACCAGCCGTTCTCGACGGTGCCGCCGACGTAGAGCTCGGGGCCGCCGCCGAGGTCGTGCACGACGGCGCAGTGGAGCTGCAGCTCGTCGGAGCCGTCGTCGCCGGGAATGGCCGGGCCGCCGGCCAGGGCGTCCCACTGGCTACCGTCCCAGAGGGCGACGCCCTTGGCGGGCTGGCCCTCGACCTCGAAGAAGCGCCCGAGGGCGAGGAGCTGCGGTCCGGCGCCCAGGTCGACGGCCTCGAGGGCGATCACGCGCTCGAAGAAGCCTTCGAGCTGGATGCCGCCGCCGAGGGCTTGCCACTGGCTGCCGTCCCAGCGGGCGACGCCCATGGCCGGGGCCTTGCCTGCCGAGCCGAACTCGCCGGCGGCGTAGAGGGCCTCGCCGCTGCCGTCGTCGAACACCAGGGTGTCGTAGACGGCGTCGGAGGTCCCGGGGCTGGAGAAGGTGTCGACCCAGGTCGGCGCCTGGGCCAGGGCGAGCGAAGAGAGAGCGAAAACCGCACACGCGCTCGGAAGAGGTACGAGCATCGAAGGTCCTCCGATTTCGGGTTGTCGGCGGTCGTGGAGACCGCCCGGGGGGGACCGGGGCGCGCGACGCGCGCCCCGAAGGACAGCGTGCGGGAGTGAAGATCGTCCGAGGCCAGATCGTGGGCCCGGGGGGCGGCTTCCGCAAGCCCCGAGGCGCGGGAGCCGCTTCCACCGGACCCCACGGCCCTTTTCCAGCGCTCCCCCTGGCCCCCGACCGAACTACAATCCCCCCATGCAGATCCGCAACAACCACGGTCGCTTCGAGACCCGCGCCGTCCACGCCGGCCAGAGCTCCGACCCCCGCAACGGGGCGGTGATGACCCCGGTCTACTTCTCCAGCACCTTCGAGCAGGACGCCCCCGCCGTGCCCCGGGACGGCTACGAGTACTCCCGCACGAAGAACCCCACGCGCCTGTCACTCGAGGAGAACATCGCCTCCCTCGAAGGCGGCCAGTGGGGCATCGGCTTCGCCTCGGGGCTCGCCGCGACGAACGCCCTCCTCGACCGCCTCGTGCCGGGCGACCACGTGGTCTGCGGCAACGACCTCTACGGCGGCACGCACCGCATCTTCCGCCAGGTCTTCGAGCGCTACGGGATCCGCTTCAGCTTCGTCGATTCGAGCGACGTGGCCGCCGTGCGCGGGGCGATGGAGGAGGCGACCAAGTACGTCTACCTCGAGACGCCGACGAACCCCCTCCTGCGCTTGGCGGACATCGAGGTGATCTCGGGGCTCGCCCACGACCAGGGAGCCCTCTGCGTCGTCGACAACACCTTCGCCACCCCCTACCTCCAGAGCCCCCTGGCCCTCGGCGCGGACGTCGTCCTGCACTCGATGACGAAGTACCTCGGCGGCCACTCCGACATCGTCGCCGGGGCCCTGGTCGGCAACGACCCCGAGCTGCACGAGAGCTTCTCCTTCTTCCAGAACTCCTGCGGCGGGAGCCTCGACCCCATGAGCAGCTTCCTCGTCCTGCGCGGGATCAAGACCCTGGCCGTGCGCATGGACCGCCACGGGGAGAGCGCGATGAAGATCGCTCGCCACCTCGAGGCCCACCCCGCCGTCGAGCGTGTCCACTATCCCGGCCTCGAGAGCCACCCCCAGCACGAGCTCGCGAAGAAGCAGATGCGCGGCTTCGGCGGCATGGTCTCCTTCGAGCTCGAGGGCGGCGTCGCGACCGGCGAGGCATTCGCCAGCGCCACCCGCGTCTTCACCCTCGCCGAGTCCCTGGGCGGCGTCGAGTCCCTCGTCGAGACGCCCCCTTCCATGACCCACGCCGCCATCCCCGCCGCCGAGCGCCACGCCGCCGGCCTCATGGACGGCCTCGTGCGCCTCTCGGTCGGCGTCGAGCACGTCGACGACCTCCTCGAGGACGTGGACCAGGCGATCGAGAAGGCGACCTCGAAGACCCAGCGGCCGGCGAGCGCGCGCTAGGTCGCGCGGGAAGTGGTTCTTGGGCTGCGGTTTCCCAGACAAGAGCAGGAAACCAGGAAGGGCAGGAAACCAGGAATCTTGAATAGGGCGGGGACGGTTCGGGCCGTCGACACGGTTCGCTGTCCGTCCAGGACGTCGCGGAGCCCCGAAGGGGCTCCGCGAGGGTTCAGCTGCTGAATCGCCCCTTCGAAGCGATCGGAGGATAGAAATCAAAAACACCAACGGGAGCCCCTTCGGGGCTCCCGTTCGCCGTCCTGGTTTCTTCTGGACTGACAGCGAGTCGTCCTGGCGGCCGATCCGAATCGGCCCTATTCAAGATTCCTGGTTTCCTGCCCTTCCTGGTTTCCTGCTCTTGTCTGGGAAACCGCAACCCAAGACCCGCAACTCGCCGTCTCACCCCTTCCAAGGCGGCTCGTACCTGAGCCCGAGACTCAGGATCTTCTGGATCAACTTCCCGTAGCCATACCCCCGCCGCTCGAAGGACTCCGCGAGGTCCTCGCCGAAGCAGAGGTCGGGGTTCGGGTTTGCCTCGAGGATCCAGATGCGCTCCTGGGCGTCCATGCGGATGTCGATGCGCGCGTAGCCCGAGAGGCCGAAGGCGCGGTAGATGCGGCGGGCGAGGCGGTCGATCTCGCGCGCCTTCTCGTCGCTCAGGTTGGAGGCCGGCGCGCTCTTCAGGCCGATCTCCTTCTGGTACTTGAGGTTCCACTTGACCCGTGAAGTGACGATGTTCGGCGCGCTCTCGGGCAGGTTCGGCATCACGAGCTCCCAGACCGGGCCCGTCTCGAGGCGCTGGTTGCCGAGGACGCCGATCGTCAGCTCGCGCCCCTCGATGTACTCCTCGCAGAGGGCCGCGGTCCCCACGTTGCGGTGCACGAACTCGACGCGCTCCTCGAGCTTCTCGAGGTCGTGCACGAGGGAGGCCTGGGAGATGCCCGTCGAGGCGTGCTCGGAGCGCGACTTGACGATCAGCGGGAATTCGAGCTTCGCCGCCTGACGCCCCACGCGCTTGCCCCGGGGCACGGAGAAGAAGCGCGGGGCGCGGATGCGATGGTAGGAGAGGACCTTCTTCGCCAGGGCCTTGTCGTTGGCGACGAGCAGTCCGCGCGGGTTGCAGCCGGTGTACGCCAGCTTGTGCAGCTCGAGCCAGCCCACGACGGCCGAGTCGTAGATCCCCGCCTCGTGGAAGTGGGTCAGGAGGTTGAAGACGATGTGTGGCTCGAACTCCCGCACGGCCTGGCGCAGCTCGGCGAAGTCGTCGCGCATCCCGATGCCGAGCACTTCGTGCCCCAGCTCGCCGAGGGTCGTGATGACGTCGTACTCCGCCTTCCACTCGTTGACGTCCGACTCGCTGTAGCCCTTCAGCGAAGCGGGCGGCACGAGCTCCGCGTGCATCATCACGATCACGCGCAGCTTCTTCATCGGTGGTAGATGGGGTGGCCTCCGAAGAGGAACTGCGAGGAGAGCGCGGTCAGGACGATGGCGGCCGAGATGCGCGCCTCCTGAGCGCCATGATCCACGCGCAGGTCCTTGGCCTGGCAGCGGGCGATCATCTCGCGCAGCACGTGGTCGAGCAGGTAGCTGTGCTGCCCGGTCGCGGCGGCCACGCTGCGCACGAGCCCACGGCGATGCTTGCGCAGGAAGCTGGCCGCGCGCGGTCTTCCGGGGGCCGCGTCGGCCCGCGGGAACACGCGCTGGAGCTGGCCCTCGAGGGCCGGACTCGACTCCTCGGAGTACACGGCGCGCTTGCGATCGTAGTACTCCGCCAGCGTCATCTCCACGCTGGCCAGGGGCTCTTCCCGGGCCCGGGTACGCTTGCGGGGCGCTTCCTCCGCGATCTCGGCCATCAGGGCGTCCACGAACTCGAGCTTCTTCAAGGCCGGCCAGCCCGCGTAGCGCGCCCGCCAGCGCGAGCGGGGACGCAGCCAGACGGCGAAGGTCTCGGCCCAGTCCTCGAGCGGGTGGCTCTGGGAGTACCAGTAGTCCAGGTGCAGCACGTGCTGACGGCTCGTGGGGTCGGGCGTGTAGCTCGCGGCGTAGGGCGCCCCGGCGCGCCCGAAGTGCGCGCGCCAAGCCTTGCGCCGGCGCAGCCCGTAGGCGTTGTCGAGGGCGTGGGCCGCCTCGTGGCGCATGATCTTCATGCACTCATCGCGCGTCCCCCCCTCGACCTCGAGCATCTGTCGCCGCTCCAGGCGCACGAGCCGCGGGTGCGCGAGATAGAAGGGCACCGCGAAGCCCGTCAGGTGGTCCGGCGTGAACCAGTCGGTCGAGAGCCAGGCGTAGGGCCGGAAGCGCAGCCCGCGGGCCGCGAACTCGCCGCGCAGCTCGGCCAGGCGCGGGGCCACGGGGCCGTCCTCGAGCTCGAGGCCCAGGTCCCCGATGCGCCAGTCGAGCAGGCGCGCGTCGGAGAGATCCGACCAGGGAGTCGCGGGCGCGCGTTCAGCCATGCCACTCGGGCTCCGGCCCGAGGCTCAGGAATAGACGGTGACGGGCACGCGCGCCGCCTCGCCGTGCAGGAACATCAGCAGGCGCTCCGGCGAGAGGGGCGCGGCGAAGCGCCAGTCCCGCTCCGGCCGGAAGGCCCGCGCCGCGGCCCGGATCGCGAAGTAGGTGCCGATCCCGTAGAGGAGCGGCGGCTCCCCCACGGCCTTGGAGGCGAGGACCGCCTCGGGGTTGTCGCAGTCCTCGAGGAAGTGGGTCTCGATCTCCCGCGGCGCCGCGAAGAGGTCCGGCACCTTGTAGGTCGCCAGGTCCTTCGAGAGCAAGCGCCCCGCCCCGTCGAAGCAGAGCTCCTCGGTCGTCAGCCAGCCGATGCCCTGCGCCAGCCCCCCTTCGACCTGGCCGCGGTCGACGTGGGGCGAGAGGCTCTTGCCGGCGTCGTGCACGATGCGCACGGACTCGATTCGATAGGTGCCCCGCAGGCAGTCCACCTCGACCTCGGTCAGGGCCGTCCCGAAGACGTGGTAGGCGAAGGGCCGGCCCCACTCGCGCGACCTGTCGTAGCCCAGGCGCGGCGTCGCGTAGTGGGCCTGGGCGCTGAGATTCGTGCGCTTCGCATAGGCGCGCTCGACGCGCTCTTCCCAGGATGCATCCGCGGCGGGCGCGACGGCCTCCAGTCGCCGCGCGAGCTCGAGGCAGGCGAGCTCCGTCGCGCGCCCGTTGAGGTCGGCCCCGGCGCTGGCCGCCGTGGGCGAGGTGTTGGCGACCGTCGTCGTGCGCGTGCTGGCGACGCTGACCCGGGCGAGCTCGACGTCGAGGCTGCGCGCGGCGATAGCGCGGATCTTCTCCGCCACCCCCTGCCCCATCTCGACCGCCCCCGTCGCCACGTGCACGCTGCCGTCGGTGTAGACGTGGACCAGGGCGCCGGCCTGGTTGAGGATCTCGTTCGTGAAGGAGATCCCGAAGCAGGCGGGCATGAGCGAGAGGCCGCGCTTCTTCAGCGAACTCCGCCGGTTGAAGTCCTCCACGCGCCGCCGCGCCCCCTCGACGTCGAAGCGCCGCTGGGCCTCGGCGAAGCTGCGCGCCGCGTGGGCCCCCTCCACCGTCATGCCGTAGGGCAGGACGTCGCCGTCGCGCATGAGGTTGCGCTCCTGCAGCTCCTCCACGGCGATCCCGCTCTCCTCCGCCGCGTGATGCAGGGCGCACTCCATCACGAGGATCGCCTGGGGCGCGCCGAAGCCGCGGAAGGCGGTGAAGGGCGGCAGGTTCGTGCGGCAGGAGTGCCCCGTGACCCGGGCGTTGGGCACGTGATAGGCGCCCGTCGCGTGAAAGAGGCTGCGCTCGAGGATGGCTGGCGAGAGGTCGGCGGCCGAACCCGCGTTCTGGTAGTAGGTCACCTCGTAGGCGAGGAGCTCTCCGTCCGCGCCGAGGCCCAGCCGGTAGGAGGAGGAGTAGGGGTGCCGTTTGCCCGTGACGACCATGTCCTCGCTGCGGTCCAGGGCGAGCTTGACGGGCCGCTGCAGGGTACGCGCGGCGAGGGCGCACATCACCGCCCAGGGCGTCGCTTGGTCCTCCTTGCCGCCGAAGGCTCCGCCCAGGCGCTGCACCTCGACCTCCACCGCGCTCATCGGGATCCCGAGCACGCGCGACGCGACGCGCTGCACCGCTGTCGGCCCCTGGGTCCCGGCGTGGATCAGCAGGCGCCCGGACTCGAGGGGGATCGCGAGGGAGGCCTGGGTCTCGAGGTAGAGGTGCTCCTGGCCGGCGGAGTCGACGCGCCCGGCGACGACCGTCGCGCAGGCCTCGAAGGCGGCGTCGACGTCGCCGATCTCGAGGGTGCGCGAGGGCACGATCAAGTCGCCGGCCGCCTGGGCCGCGCGCGGGTCGAGGGTCGGGGGAAGCTCCGCGACCTCGACGGTCACGAGGCGCGCCGCCGCGCGGGCCTGGGCCAGGCTCTCGGCGACGACGAAGGCGACGGGCTGCCCGACGTTGTGCACCTCCCCTTCCGCGAAGAGCGGCTCGTCGGCGACGATGGCGCCGATCTGGTTCTCGCCGGGGACGTCGGCGGCCAGGAAGACCCCGCGCACGCCGGGCGCCTCCCGCGCGGACTCCGCGTCCACCGACGTGAGCCGGCCGTGGGCCGCCGGCGAGGTCACGAGGGCCCCGTGCAAGAGCCCGGCGGGCTCGGGCAGGTCGTCCACGTAGCGCGACTCGCCGCGCACGTGCAAGAGCTCGTCCGCCCGCACGCCCCCGCGGGTCTCCTGCGAGGTGATCCTCACAGGCAGAGCTCCTCGAAGCCCTGCCCCGGGAAGGCCTCGACGAAGTGCGCCAGGACGAGCTGGCGCAAGAGCAGGCGCTTGTAGTCGGCCGTGCCGCGCACGTCGGAGATCGGGGCGACCTCCTCCTCCGCCACCCGCAGGGCCTCGCGCAGGCTGTCGGGAGTGGCGGGCGCCCCCTCGAGGACCTCCGCCGTGCTCCGCAAGAGGAGCGGCACGGGCCCCACGCCGCCGGCGCTGATCGCGACGCCGGCGAACCGGCCCTCGCGCAGCTCGAAGCAGGCCGAGCTGTTCACGGTCGCGATGTCCAGGCGCTCGCGGCGCGAGACCTTCTCGAAGCCGGCGAGGCGCCGGTCGCGCCGGACCCGCAGGCAGAGGATGCGCTCGCCGGGCTCGAGGGCCGTCTCGCGGTAGCCGCGGAAGAACTCCGCGATCGGCAGCCGGCGCGTGCCGCGCTCTCCCTCCAGCTCGAGCTCGGCCCCGAGGGCCAGGAACCAGCTCACGCCGTCGGCGATGGGCGAGGCGTTGGCGACGTTGCCGCCGAGGGTCGCGCGCTCCCGAACGAGCTGGGAGGCGAAGAGGTCGAGGTGGTCCTCGGCCCGCGGGTCGACCTCGCGCCAGGCGCTCGAGCGCTTGAGCTCCTCGAAGGTGCAGCCGGCGTCGAGGCGCAGCGCCTCCCCTTCCACCTCGACGGCCGCGCGGCCCGGCGGGCGCTCGAGGAAGCGCGGCGTCGCGATCTCGGTCGCGGTGCGGCGCTGGACGAGCACGTCGGTACCGCCGGCGAGGGCGTAGTCGGTCTCCGCGCCCTCGCACGAGGGGGGTCCGTCCTCCTCGCCGCACCAGGCGCGCAGCTCGTCACGCGCTCTCTCGACCGAAGGCGGCAAGACGCCGCGGGAGACGAGCTCGGCCAGCCCGGGCGCGGACTCGGACGCCCCGCGGCCGTGCTCCTGGGCCAGACGCGCCGCGGCCCGGTGGAAGGAGGCGTATCCGGTGCAACGGCAGATGTTCCCTCCCGCCGCTTCGAGCAAGTCGTCCGGGGCGACGGGCGCGGCGGCGCCGGAGCAGAGGGCGCCTGTCATGGAGATGACCACGCCGGGCGTGCAGAAGCCGCACTGGGTCGCGCCCTCCTCCGCGACGGCCTGCTGGACCGGCGTCAGCTCCCCGACCGGCCCCAGCCCCTCGCAGGTCAGGAGGTGCCGACCACGGGCGTGGCCGAGCAGCATCATGCAGGAGGGCAGGGCGCGATAGCGCAGCCCGTCCCCCGCCGGCTCGCCCACGAGGATCGCGCAGGCGCCGCAGTCGCCCTCGCGGCAACCCTGCTTGACGCCCAGCTCCCCCAAGGGCCCCCGCAAGCTGTCGAGCAGGAGCTCGCCCGCCGGTCGCTCCAGCTCGACGCGGCGGTCGTTGAGGAGGAAGCGGATCAAGCGCGGATCAGAAGGGCGAGTTGGACGCCGGCGGCGCGGGCGGCGGCTCGGGGGGCGCGCTGCTCGAGGGCGGCGGCGGGGTGGCCTTCTTGCGCCCCGCGCTGGGAGCCTCGCCGCAGACGCGCTCGCGCATCGTGCGCCCGACCTTGAACTTGACGACGCGCTTGGCCGGGACGGTCACCTTCTCGAGGGTGCGCGGGTTCTGCGCCTGGCGCGCGGCCCGCATGCGCACCTCGAAGACGCCGAACTCGCGGAACTCGAGGCGGTTGCCCTGCTCGAGCTCGGAGATGATCTCGTCCAGGAAGCGCTGCAGGATGTGCTTGACCACCACCTTGGTCTGCCCCGTCTCCTCGGCGATTCGATTGACCAGCTCCTTCTTGGTGACGGTGGTGGCTCCGCGGTCGGACATGGAAGAAGGGCTTCGGGCAGGGAGGGCGCGTGGGGATCGGGCGACGTGCGGCGGGGGACCGGGGATTGTCAAAGCGCACTATCCTCCCGTCAAGCATGAACTTGCGTCAGCCTCCCTCTCCCGCGGCGGGCCCGCGAACGGCCTCCGTGGCCTCGAGGACGAATGTCACGGGACCGTCGTTGACGAGCTCGACGCTCATCATGGCGCCGAAGCGCCCCGTGCCGCACGCTAGCCCCAGCTCGCGCAGCCGTCGCACGAAGTGCTCGTAGAGCGCCTCGGCCTCCGCGGGAGGCGCCGCGCGGTCGAAGGAGGGCCGGCGTCCCTTGCGCCCGTCGGCCGCCAGGGTGAACTGGCTGACGACGAGGGCCTCGCCCCCCACGTCGAGGGCGCTGAGGTTCATCCTCCCCTCCTCGTCGCGAAAGAAGCGGAAGCGCGCCACGCGCTCGGCGAGCTCCTCCGCCTGGCGCGGCCCGTCTCCGCGCATCACCCCGAGGAGGACGAGCATTCCGGCGTCGATGCGCGCCACCTCCTCGCCGTCGACGCGCACGGCCGCGCGCTCGACGCGCTGGACGACGGCCTTCACGGTCGCCCCTCCCGCGCGCTCGCGGCGCGCTCCAGGCGCTGCAGGTGCACCTCGGCTCGCAGGCGCTGCACGCCGGCCGCGAGGTCGTCGCTACGCCCGGCGATCTCGATCACCTCGCGCCAGGCGCGCCGCGCTTCCTCGGCGTCGCGCACCCAGAGCTCGAGCAGCAGGGCCTCCTGCACGGCGGGCAGCAGCGCCTCGGGGTCGCTCCCACGCGCCGCCAGCACCGCGCGTCGCGCGGCGCCGAGGTCGCCGCGCTCCTCCTCGATGACCGCCAGGGCGGCGAGGCGGCGCACCTCCTCCACCTGCCCGGGCGCGAGCTCCTCGAGTAGCTCGAGAGCGCGGTCTTCTTCGCCTTCCGCGTTGTAGGCCAGGGCCAAGTCGAGCCGCAGCTCGTCCCGCGTGCGCTCGGTGGCGAGCCAGTCGTCCGAGGCGCGGTTCAGCCAGGCCTCCATGGCGGCGATGGCGCCGGCGCGGTCGCCCGCCTCCGCCTGCAGCCAGCCGTGGAGCCGCAGGGCCGGGAGATGGTCGGGCTGCAGCTCGAAGGTCCGCTCGAGCTCGTCGCGGGCCTGGGCCCAGTCGCCGGCGCGGGCCGCGACGTGGGCCAAGGCGTAGTGCGCCCAGGACATCCCCGGATCGAGCTCGAGGGCCTCCCGCAGGAGCAGGCGGGCCGCCAGCTCGTCCTCCTCGAGGCGGGCGGCCAGGAGGTAGCGCAGGGCCGTGGGCTCGCGCTCCGCCTCGAGGCGGTAGCGGTCGCGCAGGGCCGCGCGCGGTGACTCGCGCACCTCGGTCACGCGCCGCATGCCGGCCGCCCGCCGCTCGGCCCAGGCCACGCGGGCCTCCTGACTCCAGATCGCCGCGCAGACGTCGCCCGGGACTCGCGCGGCGAGGCTCGCGAAGGCCGCGCGGCTGGCGGTCAAGTCCCCCGCCTCGTAGAGGCGCACCGCGTCGCGCAGCTCGCGCGCCTCTTCGGCGTCCAGCAAGCGGTAGGGGTCGGGCCCGCGGCGCGGCGCCGTCCAGGGGCGCGGCGTCGTGGAGCAGGCGGCGAGCCCCAGGAGGACGCAGGCGAGCAGGGCCCAGGCGAGGCGGGGCCGGGCGCGGCGTCTCACCGCTCGGACTCGCCCGCCGTTCCTTCGGCGGGTGGCGGCTCCTGGGCCGGCCCGAGGACGCCGACGATCTCCAGCTGGGTCCCGCGCCGATCCTCCGCGCCGCCTTCCTCGTGCATGAAGGCGTCCCCGGAGGCGTGGATGCGCACCGGGAGCTCGCCGGGTCGCTCGATGATCACCAGCTCGCGGAAGGCGACCACTTCGAAGGCGTCGAGATAGGCGCGCAGCTCGACCCCGGCCTCCGGGCGAAGGACGCGGAAGGTCTGGCGAAAGCCCTCGGGGAGGGTCTCCGCCTCGTAGGAGTGGAAGCCGTCCTCGGAGCGCGCGGCGACGTGGTCGAGCAGGCCCTGCGGCCCTTCGATGAAGATGCGGTCGGCGACGACGAGGCCCTGGGAGCGGAAGCGGGCGGTCCAGGGCCGCGGGAGTTCGGGCTCGCCGGCGGGGCCGCCGCCGGCGTCGAGCTCGCCCGGCGCGACGCAGCCGGCGGCGAACGCCAGCAGGGCGAGCGCGAGTCGAAGAAGGAGCGGACGCAGGGTCGAGCGGGTCGCGACGATCATGGCAATGGGGTGTCAGCGAAGGCCGCAGGCCTCCAGGGCGCGGTCGCGGGTGCGGCGGGCTCGAGCGCGGGCGCGCTCCGCGCCCGCGGCGAGGATCTCGTCGACGAGGGCGGGGTCGGCGAGCAGCTCCTCGCGCCGGGCACGGGCCGGCGCGAAGCAGTCCTCCATCGCCTCCCAGGCGCGCATCTTCAACTCGCCGTAGCCCGGCGCGCCTTCGCCGCCGGCGCGCAGGCGCTGCTCCCACTCGCCGAGCTCGGCGGGCTCGAGGAAGAGCTCGAGGAAGCGCATCGGCAGCACGTCGGCCGGGTCCTTGGGCTCCTCGGGCGGGCGGCTGTCGGTCTTGATCTTGCCGAAGAGCTTCTTGAGCTTCTTGCCCGTCTCGAAGATCCAGACGTCGTTGCCGTAGGACTTCGACATCTTGTCCCCGTCGACGCCGACGACCTTGGCGAAGGCCTCCTCCTCCGCCAGGCGGGCCTCGGGGCGCACGAAGACCTCGCCGAAGGCATTGTTGAAGTAGCCCACCATGTCCTGGGCCATCTCGACGTGCTGGACCTGGTCCTTGCCGACCGGGACGACGTCGGAGTCGTAGGCGATGATGTCCGCCGCCATCAGGAGCGGGTAGGTGAAGAGCCCGACGTTGGGCTTGATGCCGTGGGCCAGCTTGTCCTTGTAGGAGTGCGCCCGCTCCAGCAGCCCCATGCCCGTCACGCAGGCGAGCAGCCAGGCGATCTCGGTGACCTCGGGCACGTCCGTCTGGCGGAAGAGGGTCGCCCGCTCGGGGTCGAGTCCCAGAGCGAGGTAGGTCACCGCCGTCTCGCGCACCTGCTCCCGCAACTTGGCCGGGTCGCGGCTCGTTGTCAGAGCGTGGTAGTCGGCGATGAAGTAGAAGTGCTCCCCCTCCGCCCGGTGGCCCTCGATGTGTTGCCGGATGGCCCCGAAGTAATTGCCGATGTGCTGGAGGCCGGTCGGCTGGATCCCGCTCAGGAAGGTGCTCATGGGGAGGGGCTCACGGACAGGGGGCGGGGGGATGCCGACGCGGGAGGCGCCGCGGGCCGGGGCCCCGCGCGGGCAACCTACCCTCGGTGGTTCGAGGCCACAAGCGCCCGGGGACCGGAGGGTGACCGGCGGCGAGGCGAGGGGTAGCTTCGTCGACATGAGGCACTCGCTCGCGGCGCTGGGGCTCCTGGCCGCTACCCTCGCGCTGCTCTGGCTCGCGGAGCTCCTTCCCCCGCAAGGCGAGGGCGGAGGGCGCGGGTCGCTCGACCCCGCGGGGTCCGCGAGCGACCCCCACGTCGACCCCGGCCCCGAGCCCTTGCCGCGCGTCGCAGCGGAGCCTGGCGAGCGCGCCGCGCCCGCGGCGCTCGACACGACGGCGGACGCGCCGCGGCAGGGATGGGTGCGCGGGAGCTGCGTCGAGCATCTGAACCTCGCGCCCCTCGCGGGGATCGAGCTGCGCTTCCTCGCGGGGGACGAGGTGATCGCCACGACGCGCTCCGAGGCGGACGGAGCCTTCGCGCTCGAGATCCCGACCGAGTTCGCGCGGATCGAGCTCGCCCCCGGCCAGGGTCGGTGGCTCGTCGAGCGGGAGGAGCGCGGAGACGAGCACCTCCTGCGCCTCGCCCCCCGCGACCTGGGCCCGTTCCGCGGCCGGCTCGTGGACGCCGCGACGGATGAGCCGCTCCCCGACTACGTCGTCGAGCTGGTGGACGCGCGCGGCTGGCGCCGCACCCTGTGCAGCGACGGGCGCGGACGGCTCGAGCTGTCAGGACTCTTCGCCCGCGGGCCCATCGAGTTCCGCGGCTGCGCGGAAGAGCTGGGGCCGGAACGCGCGCGAAGGCTGCTCGCCGTCCACGAGCACCGGCCAGCGGGCGCCAGTCCACCGTCGGTGTCGATCGCCCTGCCGAGCGGCCCGACCTATCGCCTGCGGCTCGAGATGCCCCCGGGGCTCACCCCCACCGACCTGCGCGCCTCCATCGCGCCGCGCTCCTGGACGCTCGAACGGGTCGCCGACTACGCGGAGACCTTTCCGTTGCGCGCGGGCGACCCGCCCTGGGTGCGCTTCCCCCTCGAGGTGGTCCGGGCGCAGGAGGCCCAGCTCGTCGTGACCGACGCGGCCAGGCGCTGGTCGGGTCAATCGCCGGTCGAAGCGGGGCCGGGCCTTCACCCGAGCCCGGTCCCCCTGCGGCTCGAGCGGCGCGCGTACCTCCGGGGCCGCGTCGTGGACGACTCGGGAGAGGCCGTCCCACGAGCGCAGGTCGAGCTTGCGCGCGTGGGCGACTCCACGTCGGACGGGCCGCGGAGGACGGACAGCAACGGCCTGGGCACCTTCCACTTCGAGGGCCTCGAAGCGGGACGCTACGAGCTCTTCGCACGCCACCGCCGCAGCGGCCTGGGGCGCCTCGCACTCGAGGTGGGCACGGAGACGAGCGAGCCAGTCGTCCTGCGCCTCGAGGCCCACGACCTCGCGGGGGACGTCGCCGGCCTCGCGCGCAGCTTGTCGGGGAGCTTCCGCGGCCCCGTCCTCATCGAGCTCCTTCCCCTGGGCTCGACGGCCGAGCTCGTGCCGCGCCGCCGGCTCCGTCCGCGCTGGGAAGAGCACGGCGGGGCCTGGGAGGCGCCCTTCCGCTTCGAGGGCGTGCCCCGCGGTCGCTACGAGCTGCGGAGCACCGCCGAGGAGGTCGAGTTCGTCGTCGAACCACGAGCCCGCGAGCTGTCGCCTCCCGCGGAGGGCCTCGACCTGCTCGTGCGCGACGACCTGCCCCGCTACCGCCTGGGGCTCCTCGTGGTCGACGCCGATTCGGGCCGCTGGATCCACGGAGCGCAGCTGCGCATCGTCGACGCCGCGGGCGAGCTCGCCTTCGAAGGGACCGCGACCCATTGGGGACCTCCGCGGCGCTTCGCGGACGGGGAAGACTTCAGCTGGGTCCTGGAACACCCCGGCCACGTCTCCCAGAGCGGCGATCGCGCCGCCTTCGACCGACGGACCACGGGCCACGCGCACTTCGCGATCTTCCGACTCGAGCGAGAATGAGGGCGTCCTCGAGCCCAGCCGGGGCCCCGGGCAGGATCGCACTCCGCGCTTGAATCGTCCGTACAACCCTCGACAATTCCGCGATGACGAGGGTCATGACGCGGGCGTTCGAGCCTGGTCGCCTGGGCGGCCCCCTCCCGGTCCTCACCCTCGGCCTGGCCCTCGCCCTCGGCAGTTGCGTCGGCCCGGGGCGGGAGCAGCACCTGGCGCCTTTCTATTCGCACGTCTCGACGGCCCGGGGCGGCGAGGAGTACGAGGCGCTGGCCGGGGCCTTGATCCTGCGCCGCGACACGCCGGGGGGCGAGGTCGTCCAGTGGGGCGTGCGGCCGCTCTTCCTGCACTGGCCGAACCGGCAGCGGCCGGACGAGCCGGTGCGCGACCGGACCCAGTTCCTCTATCCCCTCGGCCGGGTCATCCGCGGCGGTGGCGACCTCAAGTGGTGGTTCCTGCCGATCGTCGACTACCGGCGCGAGGAGTATCCCGAGGGGCGCAAGTGGACCTTCCTGATGCTGCCGGGCATCTACCTCTCGCGCCTGCCCGACGGGCGACGCTCGACCGCCTGGTGGCCCTTCTGGGGCACCGGCGTCGAGACCCTCAGCTACGACGAGTTCGACTTCGTCTTGTGGCCCCTCTACGTGCGGACGCAGCGGGAGGGGCGCACGACCTGGCACTTTCCCCTGCCCTTCTTCTCCACCACCCGCGGCCCCGACGGCGGCGGCTGGCGGGTCTGGCCCCTGGCCGGCCACACCTGGGTCGAGGACCGCTACGACCGCTGGTTCTTCCTCTGGCCGATCTTCCACTACAACCGCGAGAACCTGAAGGCCTCGCCGGCCTACCACCAGCGGGACTGGGCCGTCTTCCCGCTCTACGGCCAGGTGTCCCAGGGCACCTACACCTCGCACTCGGTGCTGTGGCCCTTCTTCGGCTACGCGAGCGATTCGTCCACGGGCTTCTGGGCCTACGACGGCCCGTGGCCCCTGGTGCGCCTGCAGCGCCCGGGAGAGGACCGCCTCGCCTTCCTGCCGGGCAAGCAGGGGAACGTCGAGCGCTCCCGCTTCTGGCCCTTCTGGTCCCACTACGAAGGGGACGGTCTTTCCTCTTACTGGTACCTCTGGCCCCTGATCAACTCCCGCCACGAGGAGTACTTCGAGAGCGAACGCGACGCCTTCACGGTCATCCCCTTCTGGTCCCAGTGGAAGAAGCGCACGGCCTCGGGGAAGACCCACTCCTACCGGAAGTTCTGGCCCTTCTACCAGTACGAGCGCCGGGACGAGACGACGGAGCTCATGTTCCCCCAGCTCCTGCCCTTCTGGTATTGGCCCGACCTCGACGAACACTATTCTTGGATCTATGCCGTCTACACGAACGAGGTCGGCCCCGAGGTCCTGCGCGAGCACGCCCTGTGGGGGCTCTGGCGGCGGGAGCACGACCGCGACGAGTCGCGCAGCTACCTCAGCGGCCTGTGGTCGCGCCGCCAGTGGTGCCGGGAGGGCCACGCGGTGAGCGAGCAGTCGCTGCTCTTCGGCCTCCTGCGCTGGCGCGATGACGCCGAGGCTGGGCTCAGCCTCCTCGCCCCCTCCTTCCCCGGCCCGGGCTGGCCGATCGAGCGCGTGCCGTGCACCTGCGCGGAGCCGGAACCGTCCCAGGAGGAGGGCCGATGAGGATGCCCCCGGCGGTTGCGGGCTTCCTGGGCAACCAGGGCTACCGGGTCGATCTCTTCGGCGCGACCCTGCTGCGCCTGGGCTCGATCGTCCAGCGGCGCGTCTTGATCGCGAACCAGATGGTGAGCCTCGGCCTGCAGATGACGCACGTCGTCCTCTTCGTCGGGCTGTTCATGGGCATGATCGTCTCCCTGCAGACCGGCATCGAGCTGGCGCGCATCGGTCAGCAGGATCAGATCGGCCTGATCGTCGCGATCAGCATGGCGCGCGAGATGGGTCCCTTCATCACGGCCACGATCCTCGCCGCCACCGCCGGCAGCTCGATCGCGGCCGAGCTCGGGACCATGTCGGTCAGCGAGGAGCTCCACGCCCTCGAGGTGATGAGCGTCGACAAGTTCAAGCTGCTGGTGCTGCCGCGGGTGGTCGCCCTGGCGGTGATGTGCCCCCTCTTGACGATCCTCTGCGACTCGATCGGGATCATCGGCGGCGGAGTGGTGGCCTCGCAGCAGCTCAACGTCGGCTGGCAGCTCTACTCCGAGACCGCCCTCGACGCCCTGCGACCCGTGGACGGCTGGTTCTCCCTGCCTTACGACGTGTACGCGGGCCTGCTCAAGTCCTTCGTCTTCGGGCTGATCATCTCCGTGATCTCCTGCTCCGAGGGCCTGCGAGCGCGCGGTGGAGCCCTCGGCGTCGGCATGGCCACGCGCTCGGCGGTGCGCGACTCGATCATCTTCGTGATCATCGCCAACTACATGATCTCCCAGCTGCTCTACGAGCTCTAGCCATGGACGCCGGCAGCATGGACGAGGGACCCGTCATCCGCTTCGAGGAGGTCTCGAAGGCCTTCGGCCAGCAGCGGGTGCTCGACGGCCTGAGCTTCGACGTGGCCGCCGGCCGCACGCTGGCGATCATGGGGCCCTCCGGCTCGGGCAAGTCCGTCACCCTGCGCCACATCATCGGCCTCATGGCGCCGGACGGCGGCCGGGTCCTGGTCGAGGGCCAGGAGGTGGCGGCCCTCTCCCGGCGGGAGCTCGCCACGCTGCGCAAGCGCATGGGCTACGTCTTCCAGGAGGGCGCCCTGATCAACTGGCTCAACGTCGGCGAGAACGTCGCCTTGCCCCTGCGCGAGAACACCGACCTCCCCGAGGACGAGATCCGCGAGCGCGTGCAGCACAAGCTCGAGCTGGTCGAGGTGCCCGACTCCTGGGAGAAGATGCCCTCGGAGATCTCCGGCGGCATGAAGAAGCGCGTGGGCATCGCCCGCGCCCTCATCACCGACCCCGAGATCATCCTCTACGACGAGCCCAACGCGGGCCTGGACCCCGAGATCGCCCGGGCCATCAACGTGATCATCCGCGAGCTGGCGACGCAGCTCGAGGTGACCTCCATCGTCGTCGAGCACCGCGTCGACTGCATCCGCGCCGTCGCCGACGAAGTGCTGTTCCTGCACGAGGGCAAGGCCCTGATCCAGACGACCCCGGATGAGTTCTTCGCCAGCGACCACCCCCGCCTGAGACGCTTCTTCGGCACCGACGCCTCCTCCCGCCCCGCGAGTCCGCAGCCATGAACTCCTCCAACCACTTCCTCCTCGGCCTGCTGTTCATCGTCGCCCTCGGGATCCTGGGGTACTTCACGATCGCCAAGAGCGATTTCACCCTCTTCGGAGAGGTGCAGCAGATCGTCGTGCAGTTCCCCGAGGCCGACGGCTTGCGCGACGGCGACGCGGTGCTGGTCGCGGGCGTGCGCTGGGGCAAGGTGACCTCGATCCGCTACGACCCCGGGCAGGCCGACCTCTCGCGGCGCATCGAGGTGCTCATCTCCCTCGACGAGGAGGTCGAGATCCGGGAGGGCCACGAGATCCTCATCGAGGACGCGACCCTGCTGGGCGGCAAGCTCCTCTCGATCGATCCCGGGCCCGCGGGCGGCGCCGTCGTCCCGATGGACACGATCTTCCAGGGCGGGGTCCAGAGCAACGTGATCGAGGCCGCCGGGGAGCTCATCGCCGAGAACAAGGAAGGCGTGACCGAGGCCATCGCCGGCATCCGCGACCTCGTGCGCGGCGTCCAGGCGGGCGAGGGCACGGTCGGCAAGCTCTTCTCCGACGATGAATTCGCCGGCGAGGTCGACCGGGCCGTGCGCGGCTTCGCCGAGACGGGGGAGAACCTGGCGGTGGTCAGCGAGCGGCTGCAGAACGGCGAGGGCACCCTGGGGCGGCTCTTCGCCTCGGACGAGATGTACGAGCTCCTCCAGAAGGTCGGCACGGACCTCGAGACGCTGCTGGCGGAGGCCAATGCCGCCATCGCCGACCTGCGCGCGGGCAAGGGGACGATCGGAGCCCTGATGACCGACGAGGAGATGAGCGCGGACGTCAAGGCCGGGCTGCGCAATCTGCGGGAGATCATCGAGCGCGCCAACCGCGGCGAGGGCACGCTGGGCAAGATCCTCGTCGACGACAAGATCGCGACCGACATCGAGACGGTCATGGACCGTCTCGCCCGCGGTGAGGGGACTCTCGGTCGGCTCTTCGCCGAGGACGAGATCTATGACGACCTCCAGCGCATCACCTCCGACCTCGCCGACGTCGTGGCCACCGTGCGCGAGGGGCGAGGCACGATCGGCAAGCTCGTCATGGAGGAGCAGCTGTACTACGAGATCCTGAAGGCCGTCGCCCTCCTCACGCGCTCCCTGGAGGAGTACCGCGAGGCGGCGCCCATCGCCTCGATGACGAGCGTGATCTTCAGCGCCTTCTAGGGCCCTTCAGCGGCGCCAGGGAGGGCCTGAGGGCCCCTCAGACCCCTCCAGCAGGCCCGAGCGGGGACCCCCCGGGCGGGCCCCCTTGGTGCCTCAGGACCTTCTGGTAAGGTGGGAACCCCCTCGAGCCCCCGCTCGTCCCCCTCTCGAGTCCGGGCGGCTCCCCTTCCCGAGCCTCCCCCAGGGGGGCGGCCCCCAGGCTTCACCCGTGAGCCCGGCTGCCCGCCCCCGGCCCCCGATCGAGTCCCCCCAGTGCGCCTGTATCTCCTCCTCGCCTCGGCTCTCCTCGCCGGCCGCGCCCCGGCCCAGGGGAGCGCGTCGAGCGTGAACTTCACGAAGCAGCCTCCCCCGCCGCCCGAGCTGCAGGTCGAAGGCATGCAGCCGGCACGCCACCGCGTGGACGTCCCCCTCGACGCGACGATCCGGGTCCAGATGGACCGGCCGATCCTCTTCCCGAGCCTGACCTTCGTGCGGGTCTTCGGCAGCTTCTCCGGGCCGATCTCCGGCAGCTTCTCCCCCGAGGCGGGCGAGAGCGCCTTCCGCTTCACGCCGGACGAGGACTTCCACCCTGGCGAGACGATCACGGTGACCATCCCGCGTCGGGTCCGCGGCCAGGACGGCAGCCCGATGCGCCAGGCGGGCTACGGCTTCAAGTTCACGGCCCTCGCCGGCCCCGCGCCCCTGGAGTACGTCGCGCGCGACGAGGTCAGCCTGCGGACGACGCCCGGCGGAAACGTTCGCCTCTACGGCGTCCTCGCCGCCGATCTCGACCAGGACCGGCGCGTCGACCTGGCCGGGGTCTGCGAGGTCAGCTCCGACGTGCGCGTGATGCTCAACATCCCCGAGGGGGACCTGAGCTTCCAGCCCTTCCTGCGGCCGACCAACGCCACTGGCGCCCAGCCGAGCCCCAGCGCCGCGGCCGACTTCGACGACGACGGCCTGGTCGACATGGTGACCGCCAACACCGGCGCGAACACGATCACCTACTTCCGCGGTCGGGGCGACGGGACCTTCTCGCGCGGCACCGACGTCTGGGTCGGCAACGGCCCCTACGGCGTGGCCGCCGTCGACCTGAACGGCGACGGGCACACCGACATCGCCGCCTCCGCCCGGGCCTCCGGGCACATCGCGGTCCTGCTCAACGACGGGACGGGGGAGTTCGGGGACGCCCTGACCTTCGAGGGCGGCGGGAACCGCGAGTTCGGCCTCGAGGCCCAGGACATGAACAACGACGGGATCTTCGACCTCGTCTTCGGGCTCTGGACCCCTCCGGCCGTGTCCGTCTTCCTCGGCAACGGGGACGGGACCTTCACCCAGAGCGCGCGCGCCCCCTCGGGGAGCGACATCTGGCAAGTGGCCTGCGGCGACCTGAACGGCGACGGCCACATGGACGTCACCACGGCCAACGCCACCGGGAACGCCGGCGTCCTCTTCGGCGACGGGGAGGGCGGCCTCGTGCTCCAGGACATGTTCGACGCCGGGAGCTTCTCCACGGGCACGGAGGTCGGTGACCTCGACGGGGACGGAGACCTCGACTGGATCGTCTCCGACTTCGGCAGCCACAAGTGGAGCCTGCTCGAGAACGACGGCGCGGGGAACTTCAGCCTGGTGCGCACCTTCCAGGCCGTCGCGAACCCCTCGGGGACCTCGATCCTCGACATCGACGGCGACGGGGACCTCGACCTGGCGCTGATCGACGAGGTCGCGGACCTCATGCGCTTGGAGTTCAACCACGTCCCCGCCACGCGCTTCTGCTTCGGGGACGGTCGCGGAGCGACGCCCTGTCCCTGCGGGAACGACTCTCCCGTCGGCGCCCAGCGGGGCTGCCGCAACTCCACCGGCGACGGCGGCTTGGCCCTGGCCTCCGGCTCGAACAGCGTCTCGGCCGCTGACCTCGAGTTGCGCGGCAGCCAGCTCCCGCCGAACCAGGCCGGCTTCGTCGTGGCCAGCACCAGCGACATCAACATCCCCCTCGGGGACGGGGTCCTCTGCCTGGGGAACCCGCAGGTGCGCCTGCCGCTGCGCTTCAGCGACGACGAGGGGAACATGACCCAGGACGACCTCGGGAGCCTCCTGCCGATCGGGGCCGGCGACCGCTACTGGTTCCAGTTCTTCTTCCGCGACACCGGCGGACCCTGCGGCTCGGGCTTCAACCTGACCAACGGGGTCGCGGTCTCCTTCACGCAGTAGGCGCGGCCAGGGGCCATGCCCCAGGAGGCGTCGCTCAGAGGTCGACGCGCGCGACCTCGCCGGCGCCGAGCATCACGCTCGTCGACGCCCGCTCCTCGTCTCCCGCCACCAGCCGCAGCTCGACCTCGCCGGCCGGGAAACGCTCGACGCGGAATGCGCCGACCTCGTCGAGCTCGGTGGTGGTGAAGAAGTTCAGGCCGTCGGCCCCCTCCCACGTGAGGTGCAAGCGCGCCCCTTCGCCCGTGACCGAGGCCGAGGCGCGCCCCTCGATCGTCCCGGCCGGGATCTCACGGATCCAGTCGTTGTTCCCCACCTCGAGCTCCACCTCCTGGTGCAGGAAGCCGAAGCCCGACGGCCCCATGCGGCCGTGCACCCGCAGCTCGTAGCGACCGGGCGTGTCGAGCTCGATGCGGAAGGCCCCCCGGGAGTCGAGGCGGGCCGAGTCGAGCTCGCCCCCCCCGCCGATGCCGTGCAGGGCCGCGGTGCAGCCCTCCGTCGGCACCCCACCGAGGAGCACTCGCCCGGCGACGATCACGGAGGCCACCCGGCTCAGGTCCAGCTCGATGCGCGCCGTGCCGCCCTCGACGACCTCGCAGTTCCAGGGGATCTCCTGCTCCGAGGTCGAGCTCCCCGAGGAGGAAGAAGTGGAGTGGGGCGAGATCTCCTCGTCCCGGCGCTCGACCCACCAGCGCCCGGGCGTCAAGCCCTCGAAGCGAAAGCGACCGTCCTCGTCGGTCAGCTGGGTGACGCCGAAGCCGTCGCCACGCGAGGCGCCGACGATCACCCCCGCCGCGCTCTCTCCCGGCCGCGGCAGGACCTTCCCGGCGATGGCTCCGCCGCGCCCGAGCCCCAGCTCGAGCCCCCGCGCGCCGAGGGCCGCCTCGAGCTCGAGGGGGCCGAGCTCCCCGGGCGCCAGCCCCGAGGCCTCGGCCCGCAGCACGAAACGACCGGAGCCGCGCAAGGTCAGGTCGAAGTTGCCTTCGGCGTCCGTCCGTCCCGATGCCTCCGAGGAGCGGTGCGTGCGGCAACGGAAGCCGTTGACCGTCAGGTACTGATCCTCCCGCACGACCTCGTGCAAGCTGACCGACGCGCCGGACAGCGGCTCGCCCGCCGCGTCGAGCACCCGGCCGCGGACCCCCGGCAGCGCGGGCAAGCGCAAGCTGAGGCGCTCGGCGATGCGCTCGGGCTCGTGGGGCCCGCTCGTCACGCTCTGATAGCCGTCGGCCACGACCTCGAGCTCGAAGAGCTCGGGGGGCAGGGGCAGGGCGAGCTCGCCGTCTTTCCCCGCCTCGCTCCTGTGCCGCCCGATCCCCAGCGGCCACTCCCCCCCGACGAGCCGCGGGCGGACGCGAAAGTCGGTGATGGGCTCGCCGCCCTCCTCCTCCACCTCGAGGAGGAGCCAGCGCTCCGCGCCCAGGCGCAGCTCGAGGTCCGTCGTGCCCGGCGCGACGCCCCGCGCCACCGCCGGCCGCAGCTTGCCCTCGGGGTCCGTGGCCGAGAAGTCGTGGGGCGTGACGACGCCCAGGAGGTGGCGCAGGCGACCGTCCTCGTCGGCGTTCGTCGAGCCGGAGCCGGAGTTCCCCGAGGTCGAGTAGTGGTAGTGCACGTTCGCGCCGGGCACCGGCGCGCCCGAGGGGTCGACGACGCGCAGGTCGATCGTGTTCTCCGCCGCGAGGCGCGCGACGCGCAGGTCGATCCGGGTCTCGCCGTCCGCCTGCACGGCGACCTCGGCGTAGGACCAGGACCAGCCCTCCGCGCCAGCCCAAACGCGCACGTCGCCGACGGGCACGCCTTCGAGGCGGAAGTCCCCCTGGGGGCCGGTCTTCGTGCCGGCGAGCTCGTCGGAGGGCCGCTCGCGGGCCGCGGGTCCGAAGTGCGAGGGCCCGCGGGCCGTGCAGAGCACCTCGAGCGCCGCCGCGGGGGCGCCGCTCGCGTCGAGCACGCGTCCGACGACCCGGCCGGCGGCGGCGAGCTCCACCGTGCCGAGCTCGACGCGGCCCCGGGGATCGGGCACGACCTCGATGCGGCGCGGGACGTAGCGGGGGTGGGACGCGCGGAAGGGCAGGGTCGCGAACTTCGCGGCGGCCTCGATGTCGCCGCGCAGCTCGGCCGTTCCGTCTGGGGCGCTCGTCGCCTCGGCGTCGAAGCCGACCGTCTCGAGGCTGAAGCGCACCCCGGAGACGGGCAGGCCGTGGGCGTCGACGAAGCGCGCGCTGGCGACGAGCTCGAAGTTCGCCGCCTCCGTCGCCTCGGGCTCGCGCTCGGCGGGAACGGCGGAACGCGCGCCGACCGTCTCCCCCTCCGCCGGCGCTTCGGGGGCCGCGGCGACAGCGGGAGGCGCCGGCCTGAGGGCCTCGCGCGCCGGACTCGCCGCGGGATCCTCGCCCACGGCCGCGGGACCGACGGCCGCGGCCTCCGGCCCGGCCTCGGTCCCTCGCAGCCAGAGGGCGGCCGCGACGGCGACGGCCAGGATCAGGAGGGAAAGAAGCAGCGCGGGCGTTCGGGAGCTCATGGACGCGACGATACCCACGTCGCAATACGGAGTCGCACACCTTGTTGTTGTCTGGCAACAAGGGGGTGCCACACTCTGTGTGGCACCCCCTTGTTGCCAGACAACAACAAGGTGTGCGACTCCGTATTGCGACTCCGTATTGCGATGATCGACGAGCGGATACGAAAGACGAACTGGCCGGCCCTGGCGGTCCTGGTGCTCGTGGCGCTCCTCCTGCGCCTCCCGCGCCTGGGCCAGAGCCTCTGGTTCGACGAGGCCTGCATGTCGGAGCAACGCATCGGCACGCTGGCGCAGCTCCTGACGACGATCCACGTCGACATCCACCCGCCGCTCTACCTGGTCTTTGCCTTCCTCTGGAACGGGATCTTCGGGGATTCGGAGGTTTCGCTCAGGATCCCCTCGCTGCTCGCGGGCCTCGCGAGCCTGCCCCTGGTCTTCTTCCTGGCGCGGCGCTGGGTCGGCGAGGGCGCGGCCTGGCTGACGGTGGGGCTGCTCGCCATCTCGCCAGTGCACATCTGGTACTCGATCGAGGGCCGGCTCTACGCGCCGATGCTGCTCCTGGCGCTCGTCGCCCTCTCCCTCTTCCCGCGCCTGGTCGCGGGCGAGCTGCAGCGCCGCGGCTGGTGGGCCTACGCGGCGCTCGTCGCGGCGATGCTCGCGCTGCACTACTACCTGGCGGTCTTCGTCGCCCTGCTCTTCGTCGCGGGCCTCGTCGCACCGCGGCTCGGCTGGACGGAGCGCAGGCCCCGGCCGCTGCTCTGGATCCACGGCGCGGGGCTGGTCGCGATCGCCGGCTGGGTGCTCTTCAAGGCGAAGCTGATCGGCTTCGAGACCTCCCAGGGATACCTTCGACCCTTCACGCCGACCGAGGTCTACCGCTTCCTCTTCCAGTGGAGCTGGACGGGGAACTGTCTGGCCGCCGGCGCGGAGACCTCGAGCCCGCGCGCCTGGGCCTGGCTCTTGTTCCAGGGGCTCGGCGTGCTCGCCTTCACGCGCGGCCTGCTCGAGCTCCTGCGCCGGCGGAGGGAGCTGCCCTTCGGCCCCCTGCTCGTCGCGGGCTTCGCCTGCCTGCCGGCCTTCCTCTTCGTCCTGCCGCTCGTCGGCATGCCGCGCACGTACATCGAGCGCAGCTTGATCGCGAGCCTGCCGTTCTTCTTCGTGATCGCGAGCCTGGGGCTCGTCTCCCTGCGCCCGGCGCTCCTGCGGCGCGGTGCGGTCGCCCTCCTCACCGCGCTCTCGCTCGCCAATCTCCTCGCCTACTACGGCTTCGGCGACCGCTGGACGGTCTACAAGCCGCACCCGGACTGGCGCGCGGCGGCGGCCTGGTTCGGCGAAGAGCTCGAGGCGGGGGCGGCGGGGCGCTCGATCTTCACGCCCTACCCGCACTGCCGCAGCCTCCCCTACTACGACGCGCGCATCCAGGACGCCCGCAACCTCGCGCCCTCGGCGGACGCCGCCCGGCGCGGCGTGGCGGCCTTCGAGCGCGTCTTCGGCGAGTCCCTCGGCGGGCGCCTGGGCTCCTTCGCCGAGTCGATCGCCACGGACTTCGAGGCGGGCAAGGCCGAGCTCGCGCGGGGCACCGAGCTCTTCGTGCGTCCCCTGGGCGACGGGCGCCTCGAGTCCCTCGACGTCGAGCGCTTCGGGGCCGACGGCGTCTTCTACCTGCTCGACAACCGTTGGCACGACTCGAGCGACGGGCGGGTCGAGCGTCTGGCGCGTTCGCCGCGCCTCGAGCTCCTCGAGCAGCACGACTTCGGCGGGATCGCCGTCTTCTCCGTGCGCGCGGTCGAGTAGTAGCGCTCAACGGCTCTCCGCGGCGAGCTCCATCAGGCTCCGGTGGACGCGGCTGAGGCGCACGCTGCGCTCGTCCACCTCGCCCTCGTCGGCGAGGCGCCCCAGGAGCTCGGCGATGCGCTCGACGCGGCCGGTAGCACGGGCGACCTGCTCGGCGCCTTGGACGAGCTGGGGCGAGGCGCCGCGGTCGAGCTCGAGGGCCTCGAGGACGAGGGCCTCGGCGCGCGCTTCGTCACGCAGCTCCTCGACCTCGGTCGTCGCGCAGAGCCACGCCAGGCAGACCGTCGCCTGGACGTGCCCGGGATCCCGCTCGAGCACCTGCTCGTAGAGGGGGGCGGCCTCGCGCACGCGCGCCTCGCTGTCGAGGGAGAAGGCCAGGTTGAAGGCGTAGTCGGTCCGCTCGGGGTGCTCCGTCGCGAGTCGACGGAAGATCGCCTGGGCCTCGGCGTGGCGCCCCCCGCGGTCGAGGGAGGTCGCCAGAGTGTTGGCCAGGGCGGGCTCGAGCTCCCCCGCCAATTCGAGGGCGCGCCGACTCGCCTCGAGGGCGGCGTCGTCCCGGCCGAGGCGCAGGCGTGCCAGGGCGAGACCTTGCCAGAGCTCCGGGACCGCGTCGTCGAGGGAGAGGGCGCGCTCGTACTCGCGCTCGGCCCGCGCGTGCTCCCCGCGCCGGAAGAGGTGGCGCGCGAGCTCCTGGGCGATGGCCAGGGACTCGGGCAGGCGCTGCGAGGCGGCGACGAGCTCCGCCTCCGCCTGCTCGGGTTGCTCGAGCTCCCAGGCCAGGCTCGCGAGGAGCGCGGCCGCCCAGGCGCTGCGCGGGTCGTGCTCGAGCGCCTCTCGATAGAGCGCGCGCGCCGCCAGCGCCTCGCCGCGCGCCTCCTGCCGCATCCCCTCGAGAAGCCGGGCCTCGCAGGGCGCGAGCTCCGCGGGCGGCGGCGCCCCCCTGAGCACGGCTTCGAGGGCGAGAGCCGGAGAGTGCTCCGGCGCCCGCTCACGCAGCTCTTCCACCAGGCGTCGGCCGAGCTCTCCGCGTCCGCGCAGGTGACCGGAGAGGGCGCGGTCGAAGCCGCGCTCGATGTCGCGCGCCCGCGCGACGCGCCGCGCGTCGGCGGCGGGCAGGACGACGGTGACGACGAGGGTCAGGGCGAGGGCCGCGAGGAGACCCCCGAGGACGAAGCGCAGGGGACGGCGGGCGAGGGTGTCCAGGGCGCGCGCGGGGAGCGACGGCCCGCGCTCGGCGACGGGCTCGCCGCGGGCGAAGCGCTCGAGGTCCGCCGCCAGCGCGCCCGCGGTCGCGTAGCGGCGGCGCGCGCGCCAGGCGAGGGCCCGGCGCAGGACGCCCACGAGCTCGCGCGGGAGCGGCGGCCGCAGGCGCGCGGGGTCCGGCATTGCCGCGCGACCGGCAGCCTCCAGCACGGCGGAGCGATCTTCTTGCGGGTAGGCCGGTCGGCCCGCCAGGAGCTCGTAGAGCAAGAGGCCCAGAGCGAAGACGTCGCTGCGCTCGCTGGCCGCTTCGCCCCGCGCCTGCTCCGGGGCCATGTAGCGCGGCGTCCCGAGCAGGTCGCCGGTGGAGGTGAGGGTCGCCTCGTCGAGGGCGTGCACGAGGCCGAAGTCGAGCAGCACCGGCAGGCCTTCCGGGCTGACGATCACGTTCTGCGGCTTGAGATCGCGGTGCAAGACGCCCCCGTCGTGGGCCGCCTGGACGACCCGCGCGAGGCTCGCGATCAGGCGCGCCACCTCGCGCGCGTCGCGCCAGCGCTCCACCCCCTCCGAAAGCGGACGGCCATCGACGAGGTCCATGACGAGGTAGGGCGAATCCCCCTCGCTCCCGAACTCGCGCACGCCGACGATCTGCGGGTGATCGAGGCGCTCCAGGGTGCGCACCTCGCGCCGGAAGCGCTCCTGGGCGCGCTCTCCGAAGAGCCCTCCCAGGGGCAGCAGCTTGAGGGCGACGCGCTCGTCTTCGTCGCCGTCCGCGCGGCGAGCCTCGTAGACGACCCCCATGCCGCCCCGGCCGAGCTCCGCCAGGAGCTCCCAGTCGCCGACGCGGCGCGCGCGACCGCCAGTGGGCCCCTGGGCGGGGTCGCGCAGGGGCTCGAAGCGCTCCAGGGTCGCGAGCAAGTGCTCGAGGGCCGCGAGGAGCTCGGTGGCCTGCTCGGGGTGGCGGCGCGCGAAGTCGGCCGGCTCGAGGTCGGGCTCCTCCTCGCGCAGCTCGAGGAAACGCGCGACGAGCTCCTCGACCTCTCTCACGACTCTCCCCCGTCGCGCGTAAGGGTGCCCAGGCGGGCCAGCCCGCGGCAGTAGGCCTTGGAGGCGGCCGCGGGGCTCTTGCCGACGAGGCGCGCCGCCTCCGCGTTGCTCAGGCCCTCGACCAGGCGCAGCAGCACGAGCTCGCGTGCCTCCTCCTCGAGCTGGCCGAGGGCTCGCTCCAGGCGCTCGAAGCGCTCGCTCTCGAGATAGCGGGGAGCGGCCGCGAGCTCGGGACCGTGCAGGGCGGCGACGAGGGAGTCGCTCAGGGGCCGGTCGCCCGCGCGCTTGAGGGCGCCGTGGTAGTCCGCCTTGTTGCGGATCTTGTTCAGGACGCAGGCGTGCAGGTAGTGGCCGAGGGAACCGGGGCCGCGGTGCTCGAAGCGCGCGAGCTCCCCCAGGGCGTCCTTCACCACGCTGTGCAGCACGTCCTCCGAGGAGAGTCGCGCGCGCAGGGCGGGGCCCAGGCGGGCACGGATCGAGAGCAGGAGCGGGTCGCGGTAGCGCAGGTAGAGCTCCTCCCACCCGGCCTGGTCCCCGGCCTGGATGCGCCGCACGAGCTCGGCGGAGAGGTCGCCCTGCCCAGCCTGCATGCCCGCATTATGGGACCTCGAAGGAGCCGCCGCCCGCCCCCGCGCCGGAAGGCGGAGGAACGGGCGGCGGCGAGGGACGTCGCGCTGCCGTCGCGGGGAGCGCTCAGTCGCAGAAGGTGACGGCCAGGCCGTCGCTCGTGTTGAAGCCCGAGGGACCGCCCATCACGTCGCGGTGCCAGAACTGGAAGCGCTTCGTCTCGCCTGCGATGGCGGCGCCGGAGCCGGCGTCGAAGGGAGGCTGGGTGAAGTCGAGGGGACGCTGGACCGTGCCCAGGATGTCGGTGAACTGCACGCCCAGGCGCTTGATGTCACCGGAGACGCAGAGGATGCCCTCGCCGAAGAGGGTGCCGGTCTCGTTGTTCCCGTAGAAGAAGATCCCGGCGACGTTGGGCGGCAAGCCGGAGCACTCGAGGACGAGGTCGTTGGCGGAGATGAAGTTGCTGCCGGTGTAGGTGATCTGCGCACCGGGGCCCACCGAGTTCGGCAGGAAGGTGCAGAAGTTCTCCGGGGCTTCGCAGGCGTTGGCGGGATCCAAGCCGTCGAGGAGCGTCGGGTTCGAGCCCAGGGGATCCAGATACTGGGCGATGGGGTTCGAGCTCCAGAACTGGTCGAGGCGTCCGTACCAGGCGGTCTGGTTGCAGTTGAAGGCGCTGACGCAGCAGGCCGGTCCGACGACGCGACCGTTCTGGTCGAAGAGCGGCCCACCGGAGCTCCCGCCCTCGAGGGTGCCCTCGCTCCAGCTCACGCGCCAGAAGCGGCTCTCGCGAATCGCGCCGTTCTGGTCGATGGAGATCTTCTTGGGACCGCCGCTGGGGTGCCCCATCGAGAAGGCGAAGCTCGAGTTGGCGGTCGAGCGAGACCAGCCCGCGTAGTAGGGCTCGTAGCTCTCGGGGATCGTGGTGTTGATCCTCAGCAGCCGGTTGTCGTAGGTGCTGTTGCTGGTCAGGACGGTGCAGCCCGAGACCGACATGCTGGTGGGAGCGCCGCCGGAGCCGCAGTTCGCGCGCTGGTAGTTGAAGCGGAAGACCGTGTTCGAGGTCTGCCCGCAGTGGTTGGCGGTCAGGACGTAGTTCGTGCCGTCCTGGGCCGTGTTGTTGACCAGCGCGCCCGAGCACAGGCCGCCGCCGGAGAGGGTGCGCATCGTCGCACGCTTCTGGAACTCCCAGGCGTCGCCCTGCGGGCAGTTGACGTCGATCAGGCAGTTCCCCGGGTCGATGGGGGTCGGGCCGACGTGGACCGTGCCGTCCATCAGGCCGAAGACGTCGCGGTAGTCGTAGATCAGAGAGGCCGTGTCGAGGACCGGGTCCTCGACGCCCTCGGGCACGTCGATCTCGAGCACGATCTCCTCGCCCGCGAAGGGCTCGAAGACGAAGGTCCCGTCCAGGTGCTCGTTCTCCGTCGTGTACGCGCCGAGGAAGCGCGTGCCCGTCGGGCCGTAGACGAAGAGCTCGGCGCCCGGCGGGAGGTCCAGCAGGTCGAATTCGACCGCCAGGGACTTCGCGCCCTCCGAGCGGATGCGCAGGCGCCAGGCCCGGGAGCCGTCGGGGAGCTCCGTCCAGGCCCCGTCGGAGAGGTCGAGGTCGAGGTCGAGGAGGGCGCCGTAACGCAGGGGCCGGTAGCCCAGCGCCTCGTCCTCCAGCATGTAGGCGTCGACGTCGGGAGCGTCGACGATGACGAGGGGCGCGGCCGTGTCGAACTTCGCCCAGTGAGCGGCGGGCTGGCCGCCGTGGGACACCTGCGAGGTGGCGAGCGGAGCGAGAGGCAGGAGAAGGAGCGGTCCGGCGGCGCGGCGCCGGAGGGAGAAGAGAGTCTGGAGCATGGCCGAGGCCTGGTGGCTGGGGGAAGGGGAGGGCAGCCCTCGGAACGAGCCGCCTCGGTCGGCGGTGGCGAGCGAAGCGGCGACGAGGGCCCGATCTCCGCTTGAGACGGTCCCCGGCCCCCTGAGGTTCCCCTCACCGGCCCCCAAGCGGGGCGGCCCGGGCTGCGACCGACCCCCGGGGCGGCCCCTGCCTTCGAGCCCGGCCGGTCCCGCCTCGCTCCCCGGGGGGGGGCGCTCAGCATGTGGAACAGGCTAGCCCAGTTCGAGCCGCCCAGGGCCCGAGCCCACCTCTCGGGGCCGTGGAGCGCTCCGGCCACCTCCAGCATGTGGAAGCAGGGCCAGCGGAATTGCCTTGTAGCGCGCCGGAGCTCTGCCTAGCTTGCGCCGCCATGCCCCGGCCGACCCCCCTCCACCCGCGCACCCACGAGCTCTGCACGAGCCTGCTCTTCAAGGAGTGGGCCGGCTGCCACGCGGTGCGGCGCTTCGACACCTATCACGACCGGGAGTACTACGCCCTGCGTCACCAGGCGACCGTGATGGACGCCACGCCTCTTTACAAATACGAGGTGCGGGGGCCCCAGGCCGCGGAGCTGCTGGCGCGGGTGACCGTGCGCGACTTCACGCGCCAGGCCATCGGTCGCGTGAGCTACGTCTGCTGGTGCGACGAGCACGGCAAGGTGCTCGACGACGGGACCGTCACGCGGCTCGCGCAGGATCACCTGCGGCTCACTTCCGCCGATCCAGCCCTGCGCTGGCTCGAGATCAACGCGCGCGGGCTCGACGTCGAGGTCGAGGACACGAGCCGGAGCATCGCGGCGCTGGCCGTGCAGGGCCCACGCTCGCGCGACGTGCTGCGCCCGCTCGTCGGCGAAGAGATCGACGAGCTGGCGTTCTTCCGGGCCATGCCGGCGCGCTTCGCCCTCGGGGGGCGCGAGGTCGAGGGGCTGGTGACGCGCACGGGCTACACGGGCGACCTCGGCTACGAGCTCTGGGTGGGGAACGACGAGGCCCTGGCGATCTACGACGCGCTGCTCGAGCAGGGCCGGCCCCACGGGCTCCTGCCGATGGGGCTCGACGCCCTCGACGTGTCGCGGGTCGAGGCCGGATTCGTGCTCGCCGGTGTGGACTACACCTCCGCCCGCGGCGCCCTGATCGAGCGCCAGAAGTCGACGCCTTTCGAGCTCGGCTTCGACTGGATGGTGCAGCTCGAGCGCGCCCCCTTCATCGGGCAGGAGGCCCTGCGCGCGGAGAAGGCCGCGGGACCCCGCCGCCGCCTCGTCGGTCTCGAGATCGACTGGGAGGACTTCGAGGCCATCCACGAGGAGTTCGGCCTCGCGCCGCACCTCGCGGCCGAGACCTGCCGCGAGGGCGTCCCCCTCTACGAGCACGGGCGCCAGGTGGGCTACGCGACGAGCCGGGCCTGGTCCCCCACCCTCAAGGCCTACCTCGCCCTCGGGCACGTCGAGGCCTCCCTGGCGGCCCCGGGCACGCGCCTCGAGATCGAGGTCACCTGCGAGTACGAGCGCCGCCGCGCCGGAGCCACGGTGCGCAAGACCCCCTTCTTCGACCCCGAACGCAAGCGCGCCCGATGAGCCGCCACGACTACGACGCGATCCTCGTCGGCGGGGGCCACAACGGCCTCGTCTGCGCGGCCTACCTCGCCAAGGCGGGCAAGAAGGTGCTCGTGCTCGAGCGCCGGCACGTCCTGGGAGGCGCGGCGGTGAGCGAGGAGGTGACGCCCGGCTTCACCTACTCCGTCTGTTCCTACGTCGTCAGCCTGCTGCGGCCCTGGATCATCCGCGACCTCCAGCTGCCGCGCTTCGGCCTCGACCTCGTGCCCCTGGAGTCCTCCTTCCTGCCGCTCCCGGACGGGCGTTCCATGTGCCGCTGGTCCGACGCGGAGCTCTCGCGCGAGGAGGTCTCGGCCTTCAGCCGCCGCGACGCGGAGGCTCTCGACGAGTTCAGCCGCGCCATGAGCCTGATCGGGCGCTTCGTGCGCCCCATCATCGACTCCGCGGCCCCCGACCCGACGAGCTGGAACCCGAGCGAGCTGCTCTCCCTCCTGCGCCTCGGTCGTCACTTCGCCGACGCGCAGGTGGATCAGATGGAGCTGCGGCTGAAGTTGCTCACGATGAGCGCGGTCGACTTCCTCGACGAGTGGTTCGAGGCCGAGGAGCTCAAGGCCCCGATGTCCGTCAGCGGCATCATCGGCACCTTCCTCGGCGTGCGCTCCCCGGGCACGGCCTACGTGCTCCTGCACCACTACATGGGCGAGATCGACGGCGCCTTCCGCTCCTGGGGCTTCCAAAAGGGCGGCACGGGCGGCGTGAGCAACGCCATCGCGAACGCCGCGCGCCATTTCGGCGCGGAGATCCGCACCGAGGCGCCGGTCGAACGCATCCTCCTGCGCGGCGGCCGGGCCGTGGGGGTCGTGCTGGAGAACGGCGACGAGCTGCGCGCCAAGCAGGTCGTCTCGGGCTGCGACCCGCGGCGGACCTTCCTCGGCTTCGTCGGCGCGGAGCACCTTCCCGACGACTTCCGGGCCGGTCTGGAGCGCTACCGCTTTCGCGGCAGCTCGGGCAAGGTCAACCTCGCCCTCGACCGCCTGCCCGAGTTCTCCTGCCGCCCGGGAGCCGCTCACCTGCGGGGCGACATCGCGATCGCGCCGAGCATCGACTACCTCGAGCGGGCCTACGACGAGGCGAAGTACGGCCGCTTCTCGCGCCGCCCCTACATCAACGTCGTGATCCCATCGCTCGTCGACCCCAGCGTCGCGCCCCCGGGCAAGCACGTCATGAGCTGCTTCGTGCAGTACGCCCCCTACGAGATCGAGGGCGGCCCCGCGAGCTGGCCGGAGCACCGCGAGGCCTTCGGGGACACGGTGATCGATACCCTCGCGGAGTACGTGCCGAACCTGCGCGACATCATCCTGCACCGCCAGGTGCTGACGCCCTGGGACCTCGAGCAGGAGTTCGGCCTCGCCGAGGGCAACATCTTCCACGGCGAGCTGACCCTGGACCAGCTCGCCTTCCAACGCCCGACGGCCGGCTGGGCCCGCTACCGCACGCCGATCCGCGACCTGTGGCTCGCGGGCTCGGGAGCTCACCCCGGCGGCGGCCTGATGGGCGCGCCGGGCGCCCTCTGCGCCAAGGCGATGCTGGGCGAGGCCGTCAGCGGCGGGCCGCCCATGCCGGCGCCGGGGGGAGCGCGATGAGCGCGATGGACGACCGGGCGGTGGTGCTCGGTGCCGGCCTCGAGGGCCTGGCCGCCGCGGCGACCCTGGCGACGAACGGGCGGCAAGTGACCCTGGTCGACGGCGCGCAGCGCGCAGGAGGAGTCGCCGCGGCCGTCGAGCTCGCCGCGGGCTACCGCGTCCCGGGTCTCCTGCACGAGACGGCACTGGTGCGGCGGCGCCTGCTCGCGCCCCTGCAGCTCGAGGACGGAGCCCTCGCTGGAGGAGGCCTCGCCTGGCGCGAGGAAGAGGCGGAGCTCGCCGTGCCCCGCGCCGACGGAGAGCTCCTGCGGATCGGGCGCGACTCGCTCGCGGGCGGGCCCGACAGCGGAGCTCACGGCGAATGGCGCGCCTTCATCGACCGCCTCGGCCCGCTCGTGACCGAGCTCCTCGACGCTCCACCCCCGGAGCCGACCGAGCCCGGGGTGCGCGACCTGTGGCAGCTCGGCCTCCAGGCCCTGCGCCTGCGCGGGCTCGGCCAGCGGGACATGATGGAGCTCCTGCGCGTCGCGACCCTGCCCGCCTGGGACTGGCTCGAGGAACGCTTCGTCGACCCCGCCCTGCGCGCAGGGCTCGTGGCGCCCATCCTCGGCGGCACGGTAGTCGGACCGCGCGCCGCAGGGACGACGGCGCTCCTGCTCCTGCGCGAGGCAACGCGCGGTGGCGAACCTGTCGGAGGCCTCGCCGCCCTGGCGGAAGCCCTCGAGGCACGCTGCGACGCCCTGGGCGTCGAGCAGCGGCTCGGCGTGAAGGCGGCTTCCCTGCTCGTCGAGGGCACGACCGCTCCGCGGATCTCGGGCGTCGAGCTCGCGGACGGGACGCGCCTCGAGGCGCCGCTCGTGCTCTCCACCCTCGACCCGGCGATGACCGGGCTCGACCTCCTGCCGGGCGGCCTGCTCCCGCGCAGCCTCGAGGACGAGCTCGCCTCCTGGCGCACGCGGGGCTCGAGCGCGGTCTGGGTGCTCGCCCTCGGCAGCGACATCGGGCTGCCCGGCGGCGCGAGCCGGGCGATCTCCGCCTCCGCGCCGGAGGAGCTCGAGCGCGCGGCCGACGCCTTGAAGTACGGCGAGCTCCCCGAGTCGACTTGGCTCGACGTCCGCGATTGGAGCCGCGAAGCCGGCTGCGCTCCCGCCGGGGGCCGCAGCTGGAGCGTCCACCTGCACGGCGTCCCCCGCGAGCTGCGCGCCGGCTGGGACGAGGGAGCGCGCGCAGAGCTGCGCGGCCGCGCCCTCGCGGCCCTCGAGCGACTCGCACCCGGTGCGAGCGAGGCGATCGTCGCGGAGCGCCTCTTGACGCCCGCCGACCTCGAGGCGGAGCTCGGCCTGCGCGGCGGCCACCTCCACGGCGGCGAGCTGGCGCTCGACCAGCTCTGGTTGCAGCGCCCGGCCCTCGGGCTCTCGCGCTATCGCACGCCGGTGGAGGGTCTCTGGCTCGGCGGAGCGGGCAATCACCCCGGCGGCCCCTTCCACGGCGGAGCCGGCGTCCTCGCGGCCCGCGCCGCTCGCTGATTCGCAATACGGAGTCGCACACTTTGTTGTCGTTCAGCAACAAGGGGGTGCCAGGCGTTGCCTGGCACCCCCTTGTTGCTGAACGACAACAAAGTGTGCGACTCCGTATTGCGAATCAGCTCACGAGCTGCCGCGCGAGCAGCTGGTGGAAGTGGTGCTCCCCGATCTCGACCCGCGGCGCGTAGCGGCCGCGGTCGTAGCTCGCCGAGTGCAACCCGCGCTGGACCGACTCGCAGATCTCGATGTCCTCGCGCTGGGTGACCGCGCTCTGCGCAATGCTCTCATCGATGAAGTCGCGGCCCGTCTCGAGCTGGTCCTCCTCGAACCAGAAGTCGTACACCACCTGGCAATGGTCGGGCCCGCGCGGGATCACGAGGTTCGTGTCGAGGCAGGGACCGTAGCGGTTGAGCATGAAGTTGGGGAAGAGCCAGAGGTACACGGCCTCCCCCCCGATGCGCGCGCCGGCGTCGAAGGCGATGCGCTCGTCCTGGCGCCCCGCGGGGAGCGACGACTGAATCGAGCAAGAAGGGAAGAGCTCCGTGCGGTAGCTCTCCATGTCGAGCTGGGCGTCGAGGCTCGGGTGCATGTGCGGGATGTGGTAGCCGCCGTCGAGATAGTTGTCGACGCACACCTTCCAGTTGCTCGCGACGTCCCAGACCGTTCGATGCAGGAAGCGCAGGCGACTCCAAGGCTCGGCGCCGAGGCGCGCCTCGATGGGCGCGGCGGCCTCGCTCAGGGGCGGGGCCTCGGGGTCGCCGTTCAGGAAGATCCAAGGGCCCCAGACCTCGAGGCGCAGCGGGACGAGGGACATCACCCCGCGCTCGAAGTCCCGGATACCGCCCATGCGCGGCGCGCTGCGAAGAGCGCCATGCAGGTCGTAGGTCCAGGCGTGGTAGCCGCACACGAGCTCGTCCGCGCGTCCCTCGCCCTGTACGACCTCGCGCCCCTTGTGGCGGCAGGTGTTGTGGAATGCGCGCAGCTCGCCGTCCTCGTCGCGGGTGACGACCCAGGGCTCGCGACCGATGCAGCCCGTGAGGTAGCTCCCGGCTTCGGCGAGCTGGGTGACGCGCGCCACCGGCTGCCAGCTGCGGGCGAAGACGCGGCGCGCCTCGAGCTCGGCGATCTCCGGCGAGACGAACCAGCTGGCCGGGGGAGTCCAGGCCTCCTCGATCGGCAGCGCGGGGTCGAAGTCTCGCGCGAGCTGCTCCTGCAAGGCGTTGCGATCCATCGCCTCAGCCTAGCGCGATCGGCGTCGCGGTCCCACATCGTGGTCACTCCTCGCCGAGGCAGGGTGAGACGCGAATCGGGGTCGCCCCGGTGGGAAACGCGTCTTTGGAGGATTCCAGCGGTCCCTCTTCGGTAGCGATCGATGGCGGCGTTCCATATTATGACCGCATGGTCACGCAACGGAAGCCCCCCGCTCCTCCGGGCACCCAAGCCGTGTTGCGCGCGCTGGGTCTGCTCAAAGCCCTCGGCGCCCGGGGCGCATCCGCGACCCTCGCCGAGCTCCACGCAGTGACGGGCCTCACCAAGCCGACCGCGCACCGACTCCTGTGCGCCCTCGAGAGCGAGGACTTCGTCGAGCGCAGCGGACCGGGCGGTGCCTTCCGCCTGGGACGCGCCCTGGTCGGCCTCGGGGTGCAGGCCCTCGAGTCGAGCGACCTGCGGGGAGAGGTGCGCCCGGTCCTGGAGGAGCTGGCCCACGCGAGCGGCGAGACCGCCAGCCTCGAGGTGCGGGTGGACGACTCCATGCTGATCCTCGACGCGGTGCGCGGCAGCCACCTCGTCACCGGCGGCCTCGAGATCGGAACGCGTTGGCCCCTGCACGCGACCTCGACCGGTCGTTGCTGGCTGGCGAGCATGAACGAGCCGGAGCTGGAGGCCCTGCTCGGGACCCCTCTCGCGCCCTGCACCGAGCACACGAAGACCGACCCGACCCAGCTGCGCAGCGAGCTCGAGCTCGTGCGCCACGCGGGCTATGCCGTGGTCCACGAGGAACTGGAGCCGGACTACGTGGCCGTGGCCGCCGGCTTCCGGGACGCCTTCGGCCGCGTGGAGGGGGCGATCAGCCTGGGGGGGCCCGCCAGCCGCATGGGCCAGGCACGCGTGCGTGAGCTCGGCGAGGCATTACGCACGGCCTCGGAGCGCTTGTCGGTCCGCCACGGCGCATAGCCGCGCTGAAGCGCGCGCGTCCTCCTCGCGCCCCGGTGGCTTGACGGAACTGACTGCGCCTACACAAGCTGCGTGCGCCGAGCCTACAGAGCTGCATGCTCATCTCGCATAGGATGCCTCGTTTACCGAACGCGGGACCGCGGAGTGCGCCGGGCGGAATCACGACGGCCATCTTCCGGAATGTGAGTGCCCGGCTAAGCTCGGGTTCTCGTACGACTCTTACAAGGAGGCCCCTCCATGAAGAGGACCGAACTTCGGACGACCCTGAGCGCCTTGGGTTCCCGTGGAGCTCACCAGGCAGGTGGACGATCGCTCGTGAATCGTCCCCGGCAGCCGGTCGCCCAGCCCCCTCGCAATCCCGCCCCCGTGGACGAGGCCGCCGGCCGCCTCGAGTCCGCATTCCTCGCAGCCGGCCGCGCCGGCGCCGAGCGCCTGAGATCGACGCCAGGCCTCGACGCCTCCGCCCCCCTGGAGGTGGGGCGCCGCTCGCAGTACGGCGACCTGGTCTCGCGGCTCATCGAACGGCGCGCCGCCAAGGCGGGGCTGTCGACGGCTGCGGTGGTGGGCGCCGCCCGCACGGTCCGGAGCGCCGGCCTCGGCGGCGGCACCGCCGGCGGCGCCAACGACACCACCGCGGACGAGTTCACGCCCTCGGTCCAGGGCTGGACTCCGACCGTCCACGACCCCTTGCTGGTCCTGCTCGTCAATCGCGTCACCGGCGGCTTCCACCATCAGGAGTACGCGCTCGCCGAGTCCCTGGGATTCTCGGGCTATCTCGACTACCACCTGGACCCCGACTCGATCCCCGACCCCGACGTGGTCGAGTTCCTCGCGGGTGACCCGACGATCACGCCCACCGGGGACCCGACGAAGGGCTACTTCACGAACGTCGCCGATGACAACGCGGAGACGCTGGTCATCACCGACCCCAACCAGCCCCTCTGGATCGCCCTCTCCCAGGGGACGACGATCTACCGCACGCTCCTGACGAAGCGTCGGCTCCACGACCGCATGACGGAGTTCTGGACCGACCACTTCAACATCGACATCCGGCTGCCGATCCAGGGCTTCACGAAGCCCGTCGACGACCGCGAGGTCGTCCGGGCCCACGCCCTGGGCTTGTTCCCGGACATGCTGGTCGCCAGCGCCCACAGCGGGGCGATGCTGATCTACCTCGACCAGTGGGCCAGCTCCTACCTGGCGCCCAACGAGAACTACGCCCGTGAGCTCCTCGAATTGCACACCCTCGGCGAGGGCAACGGCTACACCGAGGAGGACATCGAAGAGGTCGCGCAGATCCTCTGCGGCTGGAGCATCCAGACCTCGGCCGGCAGCGGGGAGTTCCTGACCTACGGCTACAACCCGGCCTTGCACGACCCCGCCGCGCCGGCCTACACCCTGCTGCGCAACCACGCGCAGAAGATCGACATCCCGGCCGGGGGCGAGGTCCAGGGCGACGCCCTGCTCGCCGGCTTGGCGACGCACCCGCTGACAGCGGACTACATCGCCTACAAGCTGTGCCGCTTCCTCCTGGCCTACGACCCCGACCCCGCGGTCGTCTCCCAGGTCTCGACCGTCTACCAGTCGACCGGCGGCGACGTCGCGGAGATGATCCGCACGATCCTCACGCCGGCCAACCTGAACGCTCTCCTGGGCGCGAATCCCACGACCCTCAAGGTCAAGCGCCCGATGCAGCTCGCCGCCGGCTTCCTGCGGCGCGTCCGTGGCGCGCCCAGCTGGCCCTCAGGCGGGGAGATCTACAGTCCTCCCCAGGAGCTGATCCAGCGCCTCGACAGCCTCGGCAACGCCCCCTTCTTCTGGGGTCCGCCGAACGGCTACCCGGACGCGGAGGGCGCCTGGATCGGCAACCTCCTCGGCCGCTGGGACCTCCTCGACTCGTTGACCCGAGACGAGCTGCTGGGGATCCGGGTCGAGTACCTCAACCTCGTGCACGCCATCGGCAGCTTCCCGGTGAACGGGCTGGGGGCGCGCATGAACGAAGTGCTCGCGGGAGGCGCGATGACCTCCGACGAGGAATTCTGGATCCAGGAGTACGCCGACATCGGCGCCATCCTCCTGAACCTGGGGGCGGTGACGATGAAGGAGCTCCTGCGGGAGATCTACGCCGTGGCCGCGTCCGCACCCAGCTACCAGTACTACTAGGAGGAGTCCGATGAGCTCGAACATGCGAACGAATGATGACCGCTCGCGACGAGACGGTCGCTCCGGCTCCTCCGGGGGCTTCTCGCGCCGCAGCTTCCTGAAGCGCGCCGGCGTCACCACCGGTGCCGCCGCCTCGGCGAGCGTCTGGATGTCGGGAATCTCGCGCGCGACTCCCTCGACCACGACCCGCACCGGGATCGTGCTCTTCAACCGCGGCGGGATGGACGCCCTGAGCGTCTGCAGCATGCCCAACGACGCGGAGTACATCGCGCAGAGGTCGACGATCAAGGTCGAGCCGCCCCTGCCCGGAGCCCGCGCCTGGCTGGACGGGACCTTCGCGATGTCGCCCGGCGGCGTCGATCCGGTCGGGACCCTCGACTGGATCGAACCCTACATCGACGGGCACCTGTGCTTCGTGCACGGGGCCGGAATGATGCAGCAGGGTCGGTCGCACTTCACGTCCATGCTCCACATGGAGCACGGAGTGGACCCGGGGACCCCCTTCCCGCCCGAGGGCTGGGGCGGACGCCACATGTCGCTGACGCCGCCGTCGGGTTCGCCCGTGCGTGGCTTCAGCCACGGGAACTTGATGCCGACCTCGCTGATCGGCGCTCCGCAGACGTCGCCCATCGCGGACGTCGCCAACCTCGGCTTCCCCGGACCGGAGGGTCCGCCGCCCGCCGTACCGACCGCTCCCTTCCGGGAGCACACGATCTCCAAGAGCTACGAGCTCACTCCCCGCGTCCCGGCCATGCTCTCGGCCGCGGCCGCCTTCGCCACCCTCGACACGTTGACCGCGGTGAGCTACCCCGTGCCGGGCAGCGGGCTCTACCCCGATACGCCCTTCGGCAACGCCCTGGCCAACACGGCGGCGATCATCAAGGACCCGACGGTCCACGTGGAGATGGTCCACATCGACCTGGGGAGCTGGGATCACCACATCGAGCAGGACCCCAACAACCCCGGCGGCATCCTGTACGACATCCTCAACGACCTCTCGACCTCCCTGGGTGCCTTCTACCAGGACCTGGGCGGGCCGGCCGGAGTCGACAAGTACCTCTTCCTGGCGATGACCGAGTTCGGACGCCAGATCAAGGAGAACGAGGACGCCGGCACCGACCACGGTTACGGCAGCCTGATGGTCGCGATGGGCTCGGGCGTGCACCCCTCCTCGGGGGGCTCGGGCGGCTCCGTCTTCCGCGAGTTCGGCGACCTGGCGAGCAGCTACGACCCCATCAACAACGACGCGCTGACGATGACCATCGACTACCGCGACGTCTTGAAGGAGGCCCTCGTCAACCAGCTGTCCCTGTCCTCGGGGGACTTCGCGACCGTGTTCCCGGGCTTCGTCCCGCGGGTCACGCCGCCGGGCATCATCGGCTGACGCAACGCGTGCCCGGGCGGGGGTCTCTTCAACCCTGCCCGGGCAGCAGCCGTTCGATCCACTTCCCGACCATGTCGGCCTCGACGTTGACGCGTTGGCCGGGCCGGGCGCGCCCGAGATTGGTCGCCTCCAGGGTGACGGGGATGAGGGCCACGTCGAAGCGCCGCTCCCGGGGCTCGACCACGGTCAGGCTGATCCCGTCGAGGGTGATCGAGCCCTTCTCGATCAGGTAACGCTCGAGGCCCGGGTCGACCTCGAAGGTGTCCACCCGGCCCCCGTCCCCCGCGTCCCGGGACTCCACCAGGGTCCCCCCACCGTCCACGTGGCCGGCGACGAGGTGCCCCGAGAGGCGGTCGGAGAGGCGCAGGGCCCGCTCGAGGTTGACCGGCTGGCCGACCTCCAGAGCCCCGAAGTGGGTGCGGGCCAGGGTCTCGGCGGAGAGGTCGAAGATCATGGTCGCGCCCGGCGTCCCCTCCGGCAGCTCGACCCCCGCCTCCCGCCCGGGGGGCGGCGGCTCGGGGCCCCAGAGGGGCTCACAGACCCCCACGACGGTCAGGCAGCAGCCGCTGACGGCCACGCTCTCGCCATGGGCGACGGCCCAATCGGCATCGGGGGCGGGAATCCAGACGCGCAGCCCCGTGCCGCGGGGCTCGATCCGCAGGACGGGGGGGCTGCCTTCGACGATGCCGGTGAACACTGGGGATCCAGTCCTGCTGTCCGGGGGGAGGAGATGGGCCCCGAAAGCCCCCCCGACGGGGGCCCGAGGGCCCTAGACTCTTGACCTCGGAGACCCGGCCTGTCTACCCTGCTGGGCCTTTTCCTGACCTGCCGGGCCGCTCGGGATGCCCGCAGGAGGGGTCGGGGTGCACGCCTTGGCAGGGGCCGGGGTGCACGCCCCGGCGACCGCGGGTCCGCAGCCCCCCCATAAGGATAGGAATCGCCGTGCCGCTCTTTGCCATCCTGACCTTGTTTCCCGAGGCCATCGAGGCCTACCTCGACGCGAGCATCCTGGGGATCGCCCGCGCCAAGGGGGCGGCCGAGGTGCGGCTCGTCGACTTCCGCGACTTCGCGCGCGACCGCCACCGCACGGTGGACGACCGTCCCTACGGCGGCGGCCCCGGCATGGTGTTGCGCCCCGAGCCGGTCGTCGAGTGCGTCGAATGGCTCGAGTCCGAGCACGGCGCCTTCCGCAAGCTCATGCTCTGCCCCGCCGGCCGGCCCTTCCTCCAGCGCGACGCCCACGAGCTCGCCGAGGAGGAACGCGTCCTGCTCCTCTGCGGGCGCTACGAGGGCTTCGACGAGCGCATCGCGGAGGTCCTCGACTTCGAGCGCGTCTCCGTCGGCGACTTCGTCCTGGCCGGAGGCGAGCTGCCCGCTCTGTGCGTGCTCGAGGCCGCCGCGCGGCTCCTGCCCGGTGTCCTGGGAGACGAGAGGTCAGCGATCCAGGAGTCCTTCCAGGCGCGTCCCGGGCCGTCCGCCCCCACTGCGGGAGACGAAGGTTCGGGCGCGATCCAGCTCGACCACCCCCACTACACGCGGCCGCGTGTCTTTCGGGGCCGGGCGGTCCCCGAGGTCCTCCTGAGCGGCGATCACGCCTCCATCGAACACTGGCGTCGGAGCCAGGCGCTGCGCCGCACGGCGAGCGCACGCCCCGACCTCCTCGAGCCCCAGGGCTCGTCCCCTCCTCCGTACCGACCCTCTCATTCCAGCAGCCCCCGGAGCGCCTCAGGCGCCCCCGCCTCCGATGAACCTGATCCAAAGCATTGAAGCCGAGATGGGCAAGGACGTCCTGCCCGCCGTGCACGTCGGCGACACGGTCAACGTCCACTACCTGATCCGCGAGGGAGAGAAGGAGCGCATCCAGATCTTCAGCGGCACGGTCCTCGCCATCGGCGGGCGCGGCATCAACAAGACCATCACGGTCCGGCGGATCGTGCAGGGCGAGGGCGTCGAGCGCATCTTCCCTCTGCACAGCCCGCGCGTGCAGGACGTCGAGATCGTGCGCCGCGGCGACGTGCGGCGGGCGAAGCTCTACTACCTGCGCGACCGCGTCGGTAAGAAGACGCGCGTCAAGGAGCTCCTGGGCGAGAAGGCCCGGCGCGAGAAGGACCGCGACGCGAGCCTCGAGGCCACGATGGCCGCGGCGGCCGCCGAGCGCGAGAGCGCCACGGAGACCGCGCCCGAGGGCGGCGACGAGGCCCCGGGCGACGCCGAAGATTGACCGCCGACCACCCCCTCCGCCCGACCCCTCCGAAGAACCTCCTCCAGCCGCCGCGCTGACCTCCTTCCATGGTCAAGAACCTGGGTCGCAAGACCACCCTGATCCTCGCCCTGCTCGTCGGAGCCGCGCTGTCGATCGTCCTGCCCGAGGAGCCCTTCCGCTACGGGCTGGACCTGCAAGGGGGCTCGCGGCTGGTCTACCGCATCGACTGGGACCAGGCCCTGGCCGAGGGCAAGATCAGCGAGGCGGAGTACTCCGACCAGGCGACGCTCCTGTCGAGCACCCTCGACATCCTGCGTGAGCGCGTCGACCCCAACGGCACCCTCGAGGCGAGCTTCGTCGCCCAGGGGACCGACCGCTTCGTGATCGAGATCCCGAGCACGGCGAACATCACGGGCTCGGACGCCTCCGCCACGCTCCAGGAAGGGATCGACGCCCTGCAGGGCTCGATGGTCATCCAGACCGACGACGAGGAGATGCTGAAGCAGTTCCCGACGACGGGCGGGAAGCTGCAGGTCGGCTCGGAGCGGCTGCAGTACGAGCGGCGCACGGACAACGTGCTCTTCGAGCTCGACCGCGGCATCGACGGCACCTCGGCCGCCTTGCACGACGCCGGCGCCCTGGTCGAGCTCAAGGGGGAGGACGCGATCCGCTCCCTGATCGAGAACCCGGGCTCGATGAAGCTCTACATCGCCGCCGAGCCCACGGACTTTCCGCCGGGAACCGACCTGACGGCGGAGACGCAGAGGGCCGTCAGCTGGCGCACGGAAAACCCCGAGACTCCGATCTCGACCTACAACCAGCAGCTCGCGGCCAGGCCGGGTCAGCTCGCCAACGTGCGCGCCTTCCCGCAGCGCATCATCGACAAGCAGGGTAACTCGATCGAGGACCCCTCGAACATCGTCCTGCTGATCAATCCCCAGGAGGACTGGAACTTCACCGGGGACGACCTCAAGAACGTCAACCGCACCCAGGACAGCTTCGGCTACCCGGCGGTCGGCCTGGAGATGAGCACCGAGAAGGAGTTCGACTTCACGGCCTTCACGCGCGCCAGCAAGGGCAAGGCGATGGCCATCGTCCTCAACGACGAGGTCGTCACCATCGCGACCATCAAGCGCGAGCTCGGCGCCAACTTCATCATCGAAGGGGGCGGCAGCGGCTTCACCGGCGCCGAGGTGGACGAGATGGTCAAGGTGCTGAAGTCCGGCTCCCTGATCATGAAGCCGAACCTCGAGCAGTCCGAGCGGGTCGGCGCGAAGCTCGGGGACGAGTACGTCAAGCAGGGCTTCACGAGCGCCGTCCTGGGCCTCGGCCTGGTGCTCGTTTTCATGATGATCTACTACCGCAAGCTGGGGCTCTTCGCCTCCCTCAGCCTGCTCAGCGCGCTCGTCTTCCTGATGGGCTGCATGGCCCTCCTGCAGGCCACGCTGACCCTGCCCGGCGTGGCGGGAATCATCCTCACCGTCGGCATGGCGGTGGACGCGAACATCCTGATCTACGAGCGCATCCGGGAGGAGATCGCCCGCGGACGCAAGCTCGCCCAGGCCGTGGAGAACGGCTTCGCGCGGGCCTTCGTGACGATCATCGACGCCAACGTGACGACCTTCATCACGGGCGCGATCCTCTACAAGATCGGCACCGGGCCGGTGCGCGGCTTCGCCACGACCCTGATGATCGGTATCGTCACCTCGGTCTTCGCGGCCCTGGTGATCACGCGCCTGATGGTCGACGCCTCGATCAAGCGCGGCAACGAGCGCTTCTCGATGGCAACCCTGGTCAAGGACACGAAGGTCGCCTTCATGTCCAAGGCAAAGATGGTCCTGCCGGTCTCCCTGCTCCTGATCGTCTCGGGGGTCGGGCTCTTCGTCTCCCTGCCCGAGGGCGAGACGATGGGCATCGACTTCGTCGGCGGGGTCTCCGTCACGGTCAACCTCGAAGAGCCGCAGCTGCCCGAGACGATCCGCGAGCGCATCGCGGGGATCGAGGGCGCCCTGGGCGAGTCGGCGACCGTTGTGGCCCTGCGCGCCACCGGCGACGACACGGACGGCTTCCGCTCCTACCGCATCACCTACAAGTCCCTCGTGGACGTCACCGAGGAGCAGGACGCCGGGGCCGAGACCACCGGTGAGGACGACATCCACTCCGCCCTCGTCGACCTCCTGGCGCAGGGCCCGATCGTGGCCCAGCTCCAGGGTGACGGCGCCAGCGGTCGGCTCTACTTCGACGAGCCCCACCCGACCGGAGACCTCGAGGCTCTCCTGCGGGAGGGCGGCTTCGGGGAGGCGAGCGTCCAGGAAGTCGAGGGCTTCGTGGGCACCTACACCTTCGAGAGCGCCACCTCCCCCACCAGCCTCGAGAACCTGGTGGCGACGAACGTCGCGGCCCTCTTCTCGAACAAGCAGGACTCCAGCGGCACGACCTACCAGCTCTCGCAGCCGATTCCGAGCGTCTCGGTCGTCGGCGCCCAGGTCGTGGGCGAGATGCGCGACAAGGCGATCCTGGCCATCCTGGTCAGCCTCTTCGCGGTCGTGATGTACATCCGCGTGCGCTTCGCCGAGTACAGCTACGGCTTCGCGGCGGTGGTCGCCCTCGTCCACGACGTCCTGATCACCCTCGGGGCCCTGGCGATCTGCGACGCCTTCCACCTAATCAACGCGGAGATCAGCCTGCCCATGGTGGCGGCCTTCCTGACGATCATCGGCTACTCCCTGAACGACACGATCGTCGTCTTCGACCGCATCCGGGAGAACCGCCCGCGCATGGGCTCCAAGCCGCTGCGGGAGATCCTGGACGTCTCGATCAACCAGACCCTGTCCAGGACGCTCCTGACGTCGATCACGACGCTGATCGCGGTCATCATCCTCTTCGCCTTCAACTACGGCAGCGGCTCGGTCCTCGAGGGCTTCGCCTTCGCCCTGATGTTCGGCGTTGTGGTCGGGACCTACTCCTCGATCTTCGTCGCGAGCCCCTCGCTGATCCTCTTCGAGCGCTGGGCCGAGAAGCGCGGCGGCGGCAAGGGCGCCCCCGAGAGCACGCGCTCCGCCGGCGCGGCCTGACGGCCGGGTGCGCGCCCTCGCCGCCTGGCTGCTGCTCCTGGGGCTCTGCGGGGCCGCGGGTTACGCGCAGTACCGCTGGACGAGCGGCGTGCGCGCCGCGCGCGAGAGCCTGAGGTCGGTCCCCACCGACCTCGAGAGTCGCGAGGAGAGCTGGGGCGAGCTGCGCCTGGGCCGCCCGAGCGGCGCGGAGCCCGTGGAGGTGCCGCCGTTGCGCGACGAGGGCCTGGAGGAGCCCGCGGCGAGCGGACGGCTGGCGGCCGAGGCGCCGCTCGAGGAGCTCTCCCCCGCCGAGCGCGGGGTCGAGCCCGAGGACTGGCGCCCGCCGGACTTCGAGTACCTCGTCCCCGAGGGCCGCGTCCTGTCCAAGATCTGCGAGGACTTCTACGGCTCGGGGCGCCCCCCCATCCCGGGCCGCGTCGCGACTTACAACGGCCTCGCGAGCCCCGACTCCCTGCGCGCGGGCTTCCTGCTGCGGCTGCCCCCCAAGGAAGTCCTGCTCCCCGAAGAGTCGGGTGAGCGGCCCTGACCGCGCCCGGTTCGGCGGCGCGTTTCAGCCCTCCCAGAAGAGCGGTTCCGCCGGCGGCTCGAGGACTTCGTACTTCAGGTCGCCGTCGCAGGCGCGCTTGAGATTGCCCAGGGCCCCCTCGTCCATGCGCACGCGCAGGACGAGCTCGCGGTCGCCGCGCACCTCCTCGTCGAGCACGACGCCGCTGGTGCGCACGCGGGCGGCGAGGCGTCCGTCGGCCAGCGGCAAGAGGATCCGCAGGAGCGCGGAGCGGGCGTCGAGGATCCCCCGAATGGCCCCGTCGAGGCGGTCGAGGCCCTCCCCCGTACGCGCCGAGACGTGGACGATGCGCTCCTCGCGGTCGCGGGTCAGGAACTGCAGCTCGATCGGGTCACGCACCGCGTCGATCTTGTTCAGGACGAGGATCCCCGCGCGTGTCGTGTGGGAGAGCTCGGCGAGCACCTCGTCGACGGCGGCGATCTGCCCCGCCGCGTCGGGGTGGGAGGCGTCGACGACGTGCAGCAAGAGGTCCGCGTTGAGGGTCTCCTCGAGGGTCGCGTGGAAGGAGGCCACCAGGTGGTGCGGGAGGCGGCCGAGGAAGCCGACGGTGTCCGAGAGCAGGACGAGCCGGCCGTCGGAGAGCTCCCACTGGCGGGTGCGGGTGTCGAGGGTGGCGAAGAGCATGTCCGCCACGAGCTCGTCGGAGCCGGTGAGGCGGTTGAGCAGGGTCGACTTGCCCGCGTTCGTGTAGCCGACCAGGCCGACCGTGAAGCGGTCCGCGCGCGAGACCACCTCGCGCTGCTTGCGGGCCTCGATTTCCTTCAGCTCGCGCTTCAGGTCGCGGATGCGTTTGCGGAGGAGCCGCCGGTCGGTCTCGAGCTGGGTCTCCCCGGGCCCGCGGGTCCCGATGGCGCCCTCGGTGCGCTCGAGGTGGGTCCACATGCGGCGCAGGCGCGGTGCGAGGTATTCGTTCTGGGCCAGCTCGACCTGGAGCTTGGCCTGCCGCGTGCGCGCCCGGCTGGCGAAGATGTCGAGGATCAGCTCGGAGCGGTCGACGACGCGGCAACCCCAGGCCTTCTCGAGGTTGCGCCCCTGGGCCGGGCTGAGGTCGTTGTCCACCGCCACGGCGTCCGGTTTCAGGGCCCGCACCTCCTCGTTGACCTCCTCGACCTTGCCGCGCCCCATCATCGTCGCGGGGTGGGGCCGGTCGCGCCGCTGGGTGATGGGCTCGCCGACGACCTCCCCGCCAGCGGCCTTCACCAGGCCGATCATCTCGGAGAGCTCGCCGTCGTGCTCGGCTTCCTGGTCGCCGAGCAGGACGCCGCAGACGAGGACGCGCTCGCGCGGGGCGCGAGTCGGGGTGGGCGCTTTGCTCATGGAGTCGGGAGCGGACTCCCCGAGCCGACCTCGGCTCGCTCGAGCTGGATCTCCACCTCCCCGTCGGCGACCCGGGAGGGCGCGAGGATCGTGTGCCAGGCCAGGCCCTCGCTCGCCTCCGGGTGGTCGATGCGGTAGTGAACGCCGCGCGACTCCTCCCGCGAGAGCCCCGACACGGCGGTCATGCGAGCCACGGTCAGCATGTTCGTCAGGGTGAAGGTGGGCATCGTGGCGGGCGCCAGGTCGCGCACGGCACGCTGCCAGAAGCCGATCTTCTGCACGGCCTCGCGCATGCCCTCCGCGCTGCGCTCGACGCCGAGCTGGCGCCACATGATCGACTTGAGGGAGTAGGTCAGGTCCTCGATGTTGACGTCCAGGACCGGGTCCCCGGTGTGCTGCCAACGCTTGGCGCAGCCGTCGCTCGCGAGCTCCTTGAAGACCGTCGCCACCTGGGCGTGGAAGGTCTCGCCCGCGCGCATGCCCATCACGAGCCCCTCCAGGAGCGAGTTCGAGCCCATGCGATTCGCGCCGTGCAGACCGGTGGAGGCGCACTCCCCCACCCCCCACAGCCCCGGCAGGCTGGAGCGTCCGTCGCCGTCCACAGCGATCCCGCCGACGAAGTAGTGGGCGCCGGGTCGGACCGGGATCGGGTCGCGGGCGATGTCGATCCCGAAGACGCGGCAGGTGCGGCTGATGCTGGGGAAGAGGGCGTGCGGGTCACCCTCGACCTCGGAGAGGTCGAGGTAGACGTTCGTGTCCTCGGTCTCGATCATGCGCCGGAAGACCGCCCGGCTGACCACGTCCCGGGGCGCCAGGTCTCCGGCGGGGTGCATGTCGGCCATGAAGGCCACGCCGTCGCGGTCGACGAGTGTCCCCCCCGCGCCACGAACGATCTCGCTGATCAGGACCCGCGCAGCTCCCGCGATGTAGAGGCAGGTCGGGTGGAACTGGACGAACTCGAGGTCGCGCAGGCGCGCGCCGGCACGAGCCGCCATGGCCAAGCCGTCCCCCGTCGCCACGACGGGGTTGGTCGTCTCGCGGTAGATCTGGCCGGCCCCGCCGGTCGCGAGCAAGACCTCCGGCGCGCCGAAGACGACCAGGTTTCCCGAGGGGGTCTGGGTCAGGACGCCTTGAACCGGGCCCTCCGGTTCGACCAGGAGGTCGATGGCGAATGTGTCCGGGAAGGTCGTGATGCGCGGCTCGCTTCGCAGGGCGTCGCTGAGGGCGCGCTGGATCTCCAGGCCGGTGGAGTCGCCGCGAGCATGGATGATGCGCGGGTAGGAGTGCCCGCCCTCGCGGGAGAGGACCCAGTCTCCCTCGGGACCGCGGTCGAAGTGCGTGCCGATCTGCTGCAGGAACTCGACCGCCGCGGGCCCGCCGCGCACGATGCGCTCGACGACGGCCTCCTCGCAGAGCCCCCGTCCGCAGGCCAGGGTGTCGACGACGTGGGACTCGAAGCTGTCCTCGGCTCCCCAGACGACGGCGAGCCCGCCGCGCGCGTAGCGCGTGTTGCCCTCGCTCAGCCCCCCCTTGGTCACGACCGCGACCTCGAGACCTCGGGCCGCAGCCGTCAGAGCGGCCACGCTCCCCGCCACCCCCCCGCCGAGGACGACCAGATCGAAGCGGTAGGCCGGCGTGTGACGGGTCCGGAAGCGGGTCAGGTACCGCTCGAAGCGGAGCTGCTCGTCGAGTGCCAAGGGGGTCGCCGAACCCGCCCTCGTCGGCGGGGATAGTCCGATCATAGCCCAGATGAGCCCCAGGGGCGCCTCCTGCCCACGAGGGCGCACCCAATCCCACCCCGAGGACGGGCGGCCGGGAAAATCCGGGTTCGGCACCTGTTCGGGTACCCGTCGCCGATAGATTAGGCATCTGTTAGCCAGCACGACCCGAACGACCCTCTCAGTTCGACACGCGAGCCCCCTCCGCCGCCATGACCCGCTTCATCCAGCACGCCCGCTCCGACGGCCCCGGCTTCTTCTTCTGCGCCCTGCTCGTCGTCGCGACCTTCTTGTTCTGAGCACCGGCCGCGACCACCGACTCACCCGGTCCAGTCCGGACCCGCCGACGAGCTCCGACCTCACCCCGACGCCAGCACCGCATGACGACTCCCTCCACCGCCAATCGCCCCGGCCGGGGCAGCGCCCCCCTCACCCGTCGCCAGCGTGAGATCCTCGACTTCCTCTTCGACTACACACAACGAGAGGGCCTGAGCCCCACCCTCGAGGAGATCGCCCAGCACTTCGGCGTCAACAAGGTCACGATCTTCGGGCACGTCTCGGAGCTCGAGCGCAAGGGAGTCATCGAACGGGCCGCGCCCGGCGTGTCCCGCGGACTGCGCATCGTCGAGGAGGAAGACGTCCCCGCCTCCGATTCCTCGATCCGTGGCGTCCCCGCCGTACAGGTCCTCGGCCGCATCGCCGCTGGCGCACCGATCGAGGCGATCGAGGCCCCCGAGGAGCTGGATTTCGCCACCCTCATCCCCGAGGGACGGGACGTCTACGCCCTGCGCGTGAACGGTGACTCGATGATCGAAGACTCGATCTGTGACGGCGACCTCGTCCTGATCGAGAAGCGCGCCACGGCCCGCAACGGAGAGACGGTCGTGGCCATCCTCCCCGGCGAAGAGGCGACCCTGAAGCGCTACTACCGCGAGAAGGGGCGCGTCCGTCTCCAGCCCGCGAACTCCAGCATGGCCCCGATCTACGTCGACGACATCCAGATCCGCGGCGTGTTGATCGGAGTCGTGCGCCAGTTCGCAGGCAGATAGCTCACCCACCCCGGACCGCCTCACGAAGGGCGTGGGAGTCATGGCGGCACCCCCGAGTCACTCGGGGGTGCCGTCTTATGCTGTCGACTCCACTCACTCCGACTCGCGCCCGTCCGCGGGCTGGGTGCCTCTCGCCAGCTCGTTCCTCAGCTCTTCGAGATCGCGTTTGACGGGCAGCTGACCCAAGCGGACCCCGAGCTGGACCACCGCTAGGGCCAACGGGAAGCTCCCGAGGACCGCGAACCACTTCCAGACTGGGATCGCCTCTTCGGCTCGCCAGAAGGAGAGCGTGACGATCAGAGCGCTCGGCAGGAGAAACCACCACAAGAAGGTCCGCGAGCGTGCGATGTGGTAATCGATCCTGTAGATGCTCCGCAGCAGCTCACCGTGAACACCGGGGGGCATCCCGGCCTCCACCCGACGCCGGCGCACTCGCCCCCAGAGGACGTACAGAGCGACTCCGAGCATCAAGATCGACCCGACGAGTTGATGGGGGTCGGTACCGCGTGTCAGGGGCTCCCAGGCCTGCTGGACTCCGACGAAGAGACAAATGGCGACCATGCCGAACTCCTCCGCGGTGGCGCTCCAGCGGAGATAGCAGCTGCGCCGCTGAACCCGGTCCAGGAGCTCGTCGATCGCAACTTCCTGAGCACCCGTCGAGAGTTGAGCTCTCCAGATCTCTTGCATCTCTTCAAACCTCATCTTCATTGACCTCCGATAACGCTCGATCCGCCATCCTCCGGCGAATCCTGTGCAGCTTCACGCCGACGTTCCGCTCGCTGATTCCGAGCACCTCGCCGATGTCTCGGTAGCTGAGTCCCTCCAAGGAAAGGAGGATCAGGGAGCGGTCGACTGGACCCAGCTCCGCGATCCGCCGGTAGACCCAATCCAACCTGGGATCGGTCCCGGCAACGCTCGGGGACGGGACGGCCTCGTCGAACTGGGCCCGTTCGTCGTGCCTCCGCTCCCGACGTGACCAAGCCATCGCCGAGTACAGGGAGACTCGGTGGATCCAGGTGGTCACCGCCGCTTCCCCTTGAAAGCGCTCGAGGGACTCCCAGAGTTGGAAGGCGATCTCCTGATGGAGGTCTTCCCGGTCGTGTGGAGTGAAGGCATAGGCCCTCACGACCTTGTGAATCAGCCCGCCGTAGCCTCTCAACCACCCCGCGAGCAGCTTGCGTCGATCCGCGTCTTTCATCCCTCCGACCATCACCCTCACTGGTGATCTTGGCAGGGCGTTCATTACAAAGAATCCCGCGGCTTCGGAAGGGCCCGAGAGACGGCTGCGATCGATGCCCAGAGACGTGATCGCCTTCAGCGGGAGCTGTCGGTCTTCGAATCGCCCTCGAGCCCACGCCTGATGAAGTTCAGGGCACAAAAAAAAGCACCCCCGGCTGAGCCGAGGGTGCTGGGAAAACCCGGCAATGACCTACTTTCGCGCTTACGCACTATCATCGGCGGTGGCTGCTTGACGACCGTGTTCGGGATGGGAACGGGTATGGCCAGACACCTATCGTCACCGGGAATGCTTCGAGTGCGCCGTGGCCAGTTCGCGGAAGGATCCACGAGACCGATGGCCAGCATGCGTAGCACTCGCTGAAGGAAGGTGAGTAGAAAGAACGGAAGCAGCAGCTTTAGAGAGGGCTACCCATCCCCTCACGGCCTGAGCTCTTCGAGCTCGACACGCGTGGAGAAAGGTGGTTAAGCCGATCGTCCGATTAGTACCAGTAGGCTGAACGCATTACTGCGCTTACACCGCTGGCCTATCAACCTGGTAGTCTTCCAGGGGACTGGTAGGGATGACTCGTTTTGAAGAAGGCTTCGCACTTAGATGCATTCAGCGCTTATCCGTTCCGACCGTAGCTACCCAGCTGTACCACTAGCGTGATAACTGGTGCACCAGAGGGTCGTACTCCCCAATCCTCTCGTACTAGGGGAATACCTCCGCAATCATCCTACACCCACACCAGATAGGGACCGACCTGTCTCACGACGGTCTAAACCCAGCTCACGTACCGCTTTAATTGGCGAACAGCCAAACCCTTGGGACCTCCTTCAGCCCCAGGATGCGATGAGCCGACATCGAGGTGCCAAACCTCCCCGTCGATATGAACTCTTGGGGGAGATCAGCCTGTTATCCCCGGAGTACCTTTTATCTGATGAGCGACGGCCCTTCCACTCGGAATCCGCCGGATCACTAGGACCTACTTTCGTACCTGCTCGAGCTATATCTCTCGCAGTCAGTCGCACTTGTACCCTTACGCTCTACGCGCGATTGCCAACCGCGCTGAGTGCAACATCGCGCTCCTCCGTTACTCTTTGGGAGGAGACCGCCCCAGCCAAACTACCCACCAGACACTGTCCTCGACACGGATTCACGTCGTCGAGTTAGGGACCAATCATGCAGAGAGTGGTATTTCACCAATGGCTCCACCAGCACCGGAATGCCAGCTTCAAAGCCTCCCACCTATCCTACGCACTACATAACTAGCCTCAATATCAGGCTGTAGTAAAGGTTCACGGGGTCTTTCCGTCTTGATGCGGGAACGTGGCATCTTCACCACGGCTACAATTTCGCCGAGCCTGCTGTTGAGACAGTGTGCAAATCGTTACGCCTTTCGTGCGGGTCGGAACTTACCCGACAAGGAACTTCGCTACCTTAGGACCGTCATAGTTACGGCCGCCATTCACCGGGGCTTCAATTCAGAGCTTCGCAAAAGCTAACCCCTCCTCTTAACCTTCCGGCATTGGGCAGGCGTCAGTCTGTATACAGCGTCTTTAAGACTTAGCACAGACCTGTGTTTTTAGTAAACAGTCGTTTGCACCATTTCTCTGCGGCCCCCTAGTGCTTCAGTCGCGAGGACCTACACACCGAGGGGCGACCCTTATCCCGAAGTTACGGGTCTAACTTGCCGAGTTCCTTAACAGCAGTTCTCTCGAGCGCCTTAGGATATTCACCCCACCCACCTGTGTCAGTTTTGGTACGGACACCATTCCTACTCCCTAGAGGATTTTCTCGGCGGTCGGTCCGATGACTTCGCCTTAAAGGCTCGGCATCACTTCCGGGCTTCCGCATGCGGATTTTCCTACATGCCACCCTCGAGCTTGCACGCACTAATCTGACAGTGCGATCACTTTTCCTCCCGCGTCCCCCCATCGGTAATAACGCATGAATGGTGGTACAGGAATATTAACCTGTCATCCATCGACTACGCCTTTCGACCTCGTCTTAGGGTCCGACTAACCCTGGGCGGATTTACCGTGCCCAGGAAACCTTGGGTTTGCGGCGAACAGGATTCTCACCTGTTTTATCGCTACTCATTCCGGCATAATCACTTCCAGAGCGTCCAGGTGTCGTTACCGTCACCCTTCACCCGCTTGGAACGCTCCCCTACCCCCGCACAAGGTCAACGACCTCGTACGAGCCGCAGCTTCGGTTGCACACTTGAGCCCCGTTCATTTTCGGCGCGGATCCTCTCGACCAGTGAGCTATTACGCACTCTTTAAATGATGGCTGCTTCTAAGCCAACATCCTGGCTGTCCTAGAGAATCCACTTCCTTTTCTGCACTTAGCATGCATTGGGGACCTTAGCTGGCGGTCTGGGTTGTTTCCCTCTCGACCACGGACCTTATCGCCCATAGTCTGACTCCCAAGATAGGCCTGACGGTATTCGGAGTTTGGCAGGGTAGGGTACCCCGCGGGGCCCCTATCCCTATCAGTATCTCTACCCCCGTCAGGTATAACTTGAGGCTAGCCCAAAAGCTATTTCGGGGAGAACCAGCTATCTGCGAGTTTGATTAGCCTTTCACTCCTATCCACAGGTCATCGGAACAGTTTTCAACCTATACCCGTTCGGCCCTCCACGGACTGTTACATCCGCTTCAGCCTGCCCATGGATAGATCACTCGCTTTCGGGTCTACTCCGCTAGACTTGAATCGCGCTATTCACACTCGGTTTCCCTTCGGGTGCGGGCCTGAGACCCTTAACCTCGCCTAACAGAGTAACTCGCCGGATCATTATGCAAAAGGCACGCGGTCAACCATTGCCCCGAAGGGCCATAGGTCTCCCACAGCTTGTAAGTGCATGGTTTCAGGTACTATTTCACTCCCCTAACCGGGGTACTTTTCACCTTTCGCTCGCGCTACTATTACGCTATCGGTCGTCCAGTAGTACTTAGCCTTACGGGGTGGTCCCCGCAGATTCACACCAGGTTCCACGTGTCTGGCGCTACTCGGGATGACTACGGGAGGTGAGTTCCTTTCGGCTAAGGGGCTATCACCCTCTGCGGCCGGCCTTCCCATGCCGTTCGCCTAGAAACTCACTTTGTAACTCCCTGAGCCTTGTAAGGTCGGCTCAGTAGGTCCCACGACACCGATATAGCAACGGCCTTACCCTTGACACTATATCGGTTTAGGCTGATCCCCGTTCGCTCGCCGCTACTGAGGGAGTCGACGTTTCTTTCCTTTCCGGCAGGTACTTAGATGTTTCAGTTCCCTGCGTTACCCATGCTTTCACATCACCAGGAGATGAATCCTGGTCGGTTTCCCGATCTCGGACATCTTCGGATCAAGGCCCGCTTAGCGGCTCCCCGAAGCTTTTCGCAGCTATGCCACGCCCTTCATCGGCTCTGGACACCAAGGCATCCACCATGCACTCTTGGTAGCTTAACCACGCTCTTTCTGTAACTGCGTGGTGCTCCACGTTCTTTCTACTACACCTTGTTCTCAAAGATCTCGATCCGCCACGCGGGCGGATCGTTGCTCGTTTCCTTCCTTGTCCAAGAGTGGCCCCGCTCGAGGGAGTGCGCCCGCTTCGCGCGTCGTCTCCTGCCCCATCGAGGATGGTGGAGGCGACCGGATTCGAACCGACGACCGCCTGGTTGCAAACCAGGAGCTCTACCAACTGAGCTACGCCCCCGATCCTCGATCCCGGGCCGTGGCTCGCCGGTGGTGGTGGGCCTGCGTGGATTTGAACCACGGACCTCCCGCTTATCAGGCGGACGCTCTAACCAGCTGAGCTACAGGCCCGAGAAACCACGCGCCCATCGGCGGAGCTGACGCCCCTCGAGGGCGAGATCATCGCCGGCTCAACGACATGGAAGAAAAGAGTGGCCCTCGGCGCCGGACGGGCGAACCCGACAGACGCGTCATTTGAGTACGAGCACCTATGTCATTCATCGGAGGACGTCGGGTGAGAGATTCCCACACGCGACCTCGCGACGTCTAACTATCCGTTAGAAAGGAGGTGATCCAGCCGCAGGTTCCCCTACGGCTACCTTGTTACGACTTAGTCCCAATCACGGAGCTCACTTTCGGCGCCGTCCTCCCGAAGGTTAGACAAAGCGACTTCGAGCGCTCCCCGCTTTCGTGGCTTGACGGGCGGTGTGTACAAGGATCAGGAACATATTCACCGCGTCATGGCTGATACGCGATTACTAGCGATTCCAACTTCATGCAGGCGAATTTCAGCCTGCAATCCGAACTGGGGCTTGCTTTGTGGGATTGCCTCCACCTCACGGTCTCGGTTCCCTTTGTACAAGCCATTGTAGCACGTGTGTCGCCCTGGCCATAAGGGCCATGATGACTTGACGTCGTCCCCACCTTCCTCCGTTTTAACAACGGCAGTCTCGCTAGAGTCCCCGGCATTACCCGCTGGCAACTAACAATAAGGGTTTCGCTCGTTACGGGACTTAACCCAACATCTCACGACACGAGCTGACGACAGCCATGCAACACCTGTGTACGTTCCGACCCCGAAGGGCTGTCACCCTGCTTTCACAGGACTAATCCGTACATGTCAAGGCCAGGTAAGGTTCTTCGCGTTGCTTCGAATTAAACCACATGCTCCACCGCTTGTGTGATCCCCCGTCAATTCCTTTGAGTTTTACTCTTGCGAGCGTACTCCCCAGGCGGGGTACTTAACACATTTGCTCCGGTAGAGAGAACCATAGGCGTTCCCCCTACCTAGTACCCATCGTTTACGGCTAGGACTACCGGGGTATCTAATCCCGTTCGCTACCCTAGCTTTCGCACCTCAGCGTCAGTAATGGTCCAGTGAGCCGCCTTCGCCACTGGTGTTCCTCCTGATATCTACGCATTTCACCGCTCCACCAGGAGTTCCACTCACCCCAACCATTCTCTAGCCCAGCAGTATCAGATGCAGTTCCACGGTTGAGCCGTGGGCTTTCACAACTGACTAACTGGGCCGCCTGCGTGCCCTTTATGCCCAATGATTCCGAACAACGTTTGCACCCTCCGTCTTACCGCGGCTGCTGGCACGGAGTTAGCCGGTGCTTCCTCTCGCTTTGGTCAACCCCGCATCTCTTAAAAAGCGGGGCATTCCTATGGCGTGACAGTAGTTTACAACCCTAGAGCCTTCATCCTACACGCGGTGTCGCTCCGTCAGGCTTTCGCCCATTGCGGAAGATTCTCGACTGCAGCCTCCCGTAGGAGTCTGGGCAGTGTCTCAGTCCCAGTGTGACCGACCATCCTCTCAGACCGGCTACCCGTCATTGCCTTGGTAGGCCATTACCCCACCAACAAGCTGATAGGCCGCAACCCCCTCCCCTCGCGGCAGCCGAAGCCACCGTTTACCCATAGAGAGATGCCTCTCCGAGGGACCATCCGGTATTACCTGCGGTTTCCCACAGTTATCCCGGTCATGGGGATAGGTTGGTTACGTGTTACTCACCCTTTCGCCGCTTTACTCGCCCGAAGGCTTTCGCGCACGACTTGCATGCCTAATCCACACCGCTAACGTTCGTTCTGAGCCAGGATCAAACCCTTCATGAAGTGTTTCATCTGACTGTTGGATTCTTGGAGACGTCCTTGCGAGTCCAGCTCGGCCAGACGTCTCTGCTCGCACTCAAAATTTGAGGGCCACTCTTGTTTTCAAAGATCTGGGTCGCGACCGAAGCCGCGCTGACGACCGGGCGCACGCCTCGACGACCCGCAGCCATGGGGATGCAGCAGGTCGCTCGGGGGGGCACTCTCGGCCGTTGATCTCGCGTTTTGACCTCGCGTCGTGGCGGGTGCCTCGCGCTTGGGAGGCGGAATGATAGGCGAATGGACTTGGAGGTCAACGCTGCGCCGTACAATTCCTCGACGGCGCCCCCCTCTGGCCCCGAAACTACGTGTTTACAAGGGGTTAGGCTTTCCCGCCCGGTCCGGATTCTTTCCCGCCGAGGCACTCGAGGACGCCTCTTGACCGGCCTCTGGGGCCTTCCGCGACCCGCTGCTCGGGGGAGCAGGGGTGGCCTCGGTTACGAGTGCTCCCCGCCCTCCCTCGAATGACAAGCGCCATACCCTTCACTCCCCCTCCCCAGGCGCACACCCGCAGCTCATGCGGGACCGGGATGCCTCCCGGCGGGCCCCTCTCGTGGCCCAGACCGGTCCCGGACACCTGCAGCAGACCCGCGACCGGGCCCCTGGACGGAGACCCCCGCTCCGCTCGTCTCCAGCTCGCTGGCGCTGGCCGCGCCTATGACAGCCTCAGGGACGGACTTCGACCTCGGAGCCCCGGGGGATGACCTCGAAGAGCTCCTCGACCTGCTCGTTCAGGAGGCGGATGCAGCCGTCGCTCGCCATCGAGCCGATCGTGTCGGGCTCCCAGGTCCCGTGGATCCCGAGCCCTTGGCTCCCGTCGAGCCCGATCCAGCGCGTCCCGAGGGGATTCTCCGGGTCGCCGTAGGGCACGACGGGCTGCCCGGTCGGGAACCAGCTGGGCTCCTCGGACTTCTCCCCCACGCTGTAGCGACCGGGGGTGGTCTCGTTGCCCACGCGACCGATCGCCACGGGGCAAGCCAGCACGACTTCGCCCCCGTGCAGGTAGTACAGCCAGCGGGCGGAGAGGTCGACCACAGTCCGGACCGGATCCAAGGGGATGCGCAGGACCTGGTCCTCACGCAGGTAGCGACCGGTCCGGTTCGCGCGCTCGATCAGGCCCGTGCAGATCTCGAGCTCGGGGCGCACCGAGATGACGCGCTTGCGGATCGCGGTCAGGGTGTCGCCCGGCTCGACCACCACCTCGGTCGACTGCCAGGGGCCCTCCGGGCTCCAACGGTGGTTGGCCTGGGCGTCTCCGAGGGATCTCGCCCAGCGCCGCAGGGTCGGGTCGTCCCCCTCCCAGGGCGCGTCGACCTCCGACAGGAGGAGGTCCGACAGGAGGCGCGCGGCCTCGGGCCAGCGCCCCGCCGTGGCTTCCTCGCCTGCAGCGCGCTCGAGGATGGCCATCGAGGCCCCCAGGACCAGGGGATTGCGGTGCCTGCGGCGCACCGCCTCTCGGGCGACTTCGATGCCGCCGTCGCCCGCGTCCTCCAGGAGGGCCAGCTCCTCGGGGGTCACGTCCGCGGCCTCCGCCAGCCCGTCGGCGTATTTGGGCACCTGGCCATACTGCCCGCGGGCGACCAGCAGATAGGCGATCAGGAGCTTCTTGCGGCTCTTGGAGAGCCCCTGGCCGCGGTCCTTCAAGTAGGCCTGCAGGTCGTCGGAGCGGTGCAGGAGCAGACTCCCCTCGTAGAGCGGATCCCCCAGGGCATTCAGGTCCAGCCCGTCGAGGTCGTCCGAGGGCCGGGCGCGCTCGGTCTTCGGCGCGGCCTGGGCCTCCTGCGGAGCGCTCGCCACGGTCTCCGGGTTCGGCCCTTCCCGCTCCGCCGAGGCGCTGCGGGCTTCGGCTGCCCGGGGCGCCGCTTCCGGCGCCTCCGAAGCCTCCATGCGAGCCATCGACTGGAGGGTCCCGATGGTCGCGGGGACGATCGGCTCGCCCTCGCCGTCGAGGATGGAGTCCTCCTGGCCAGGGGCTCCGGCGGCGTCCACGTCGCGGAAGAGGGGCCAGGCGAAGTAGAGGGCGATCCCCCCGAGAACGACGAGGATCAGCGTCCTCATGCGGTTTTGCTCCTTGATCGAGACCGAGGTCGAACGGCGATCGGGGCGTGCGCGCGGCGATCGGCCCGCGCAGCGGCCCCTCGCTTCGGAAGCTAGCAAAGCGCCCGGGGCGATCGAAGAGACGGGTGCGGAATCGCGGCGGATCGACCCGTTCGCGAGAGCGACGAAGCGGAGCGGGGAGCGTGGCTCTGCGGCTCGGACGCTTCGTGGTTCAGGCCCCTTCGGTCGCGTCGGTTCCGGCCCGGCGCGCCGGCCTCACCCACACGACTCTCCGAGGAGGAGGAGGAGGAGGAGGAGAGGGAGTCTGGGAGCCTCCAGCGATGCCGCTCGCGCCGACCCCGGAACCAACCGGTTCCAGGTGGGCCCGCCTCCGCGCGGTCCTGCCGCGACGAAAGGGTGGGGGCCCTTGCTTGATCATTCGGCTCAGGGGTATGCGACACGTGGCCTGCGCCGCCAGAGGTTCCCGGGTCAGACTACCACCCACCTGGAGGGGAGGAACGGCCTTGTCGACGGAATCCAGCGCACGGAGGCGGTCCGCAGAGCCGGGGCGCCCCTCGCTCACCCGAGCGCTCCGGAGAGCCCCTAGGCGGGCCGAAGCGAGACGCGCAAGCGGCTCCCGTCCCCCAACACCTGCTCGCTCCAGGGGCCGCCGGACAGGGGCTCCCCCTGGAGCAGGAAGGCCTCCGCCAGGGTCTCCCCCGCGATCAACGCGCCGAAGTCCTCGAGCGCGCGCCCCAGGAGGCTCCCCTCACCGTCGAGGGCCAGCTCGATCCGCTGCTCCACTGCCAGGCCCCGCTCCTTGCGCAGGGCGTTGACGCGCGTGACCACCTCCCGCGCCAGGCCCTCGGCCAGGAGGCCCTCGTCGAGCTCCGTGTCGAGGAAGACCACGAGGCGCCCGTCGGTCTCGACGTCGAAGTCGGCCTTCGTCTCGACGGTCACGATCACGTCCTCCCGACCCAGCTCCACCGGATCGCCGTCGAAGTCGACGGAGACCGCCTGACCGGCGCGCAGCATGGCGACCGGGCCGGCCGCGAGCTCCCCGATGGCCGCCGCGGCCGCCTTCATGCGCTTGCCCAGGCGCTTGCCCAGGGTCTTGAAGTTGGCCTTCGCCCGCAGGGTGCAGAGCTCCCCGTCGTCCGCGTCCAGGCTCCCCCAGGATTTGATGTTGAGCTCGTCGAGGATCTGCTCCGTGGCGAACCCCCGCTTCAAGAGCTCGAGGTCGGCCGGGTCGCTGGCCCGCAAGTTCAGGGCGCGCAGGGGTTGGCGCACCTTCAGCCCGGCCCGCTCGCGCAGGGCCCGGCCCATCTCGACGACGCGCACCACGAGCCCCATCGAGGCCTCGAGCTCGGGGTCGACGAGGCCCGCGTCCGCCTCCGGGAGCACCTCCAAGTGGACCGAGCTCCCGTCGGCCACGAGCCGCTCCCAGAGCATCTCGGCCGTGAAGGGGGCGGCGGCGGCCACGAGGCGCGCGACTGCCGTCAGGGCCTCGTGGAGGCTCGCGTAGGCGGCGAGCTTGTCGGGCCCGAGCTCCCCCTTCCAGAAGCGCTTGCGGTTGCGGCGGATGTACCAGTTCGAGAGCTCGTCCACGACGAAGCCCTCGATCGCGCGGCAGGCCCCCGCCAGGTCGTAGGCCGCCATCGCCCCGCGCACCTCCCCCACCAGGCTCTGGGTGCGCGAGAGCAGCCAGCGGTCGATCTCCGGGCGCTCCGCGGCCGCCGGGATCGCGGGCGATGCGGGGTCGAAGCCGTCGATGCGGGCGTAGGTCGCGAAGAAGCCGTAGCTGTTCTGCAGCGTCCCGAAGAAGCGCCGGCGCACCTCGAGCACGCCGTTCATGTCGAACTTCTTGGGCAGCCAGGGGGCGCCGCTCGAGAGCATGTACCAGCGGATGGCGTCGATGCCGTGCTGGGAGACCGCATCCCAGGGATCGACGACATTCCCCAGGCGCTTGCTCATCTTGACGCCGTCCTTGTCGAGCACGAGCCCGTTGACGACGCAGTTCTTGTAGACGCTGCCCGCCTCGAGCTCCGGCTCGACCTCGGCCATGAAGGCCCCGATGGCGAGCAGGGAGTAGAACCAGCCGCGGGTCTGGTCGAGGCCCTCGGCGATGAAGTCCGCCGGGAATTGGCGCTGGGTTGCGGCCTTCCCCTCCCCGAAGGGGTAGTGGTGCTGGGCGTAGGGCATCGAGCCCGAGTCGAACCAGCAGTCCACCACCGCCGGCGTGCGCCGCATCTCACCCCCGCAATCGCAGGGGAAGACCAGCTCGTCGATCAGGGGCTTGTGGTTGTCGAAGCCGTCCGGGAGGCCGCCGGCGAGGCGCGCCATCTCGGCCTTCGAAGCGACCGCCTTCTCGACGCCGCAGCCCTCGCAGACCCAGAAGGGCAGGGGCGTGCCCCAGTAGCGGTCGCGGGAGATGTTCCAGTCGATGTTGTTCTCGAGCCAGTCCCCGAAGCGCTTCTGCCCCACCTCCGGCGGGACCCAGTTGCAGCGCCCGTTGTAGGCGATCATGCGCTCGGCGTAGCTCGTCGTGCGGATGTACCAGGCCGGCGTCGCGAAATAGAAGAGGGGCGTGTCGCAGCGCCAGCAGTGGGGGTAGCTGTGGGTCTCGCGGGCCTTCTTGAAGAGCAGCCCGCGCCCCTTCAGGTCCTCCATGAGGGCGTCGTCGGCCTCCTTGAAGAGGTCCCCCACGCGCGCGCCGCCGACGTCCACGAGGAAGCGCCCCTCTCCCCCCACGGCTCGCAGGACCGGCAGGAGGTTCGCCTGGGCCGTGGTCCAGTCGTCCGCACCGTAGGTCGGCGCCTGGTGGACGATGCCGGTGCCGTCTTCGGTGCTGACGTAGTCCGCGGTGACCACGGTCGCGCGCCGCGCGGGGTCGGGCTCCCAGGCCCCGGGGTCGATCTCGGGCACGGCGGCGTCGAAGAGGGGCTCGTAGGCGATCCCGGCCAGCTCACGACCCTTGCGTCGCTCCAGCACCTCGGGCTCACCCTTCACGACCGCGCCGAGGCGCGCCTCGGCCAGCCACACGAACTCGTGGCCGGCGGAGCCGGGCTCCTCGCCCTTGGGCACGGGCAGCGGCACCCGCGCACGGACGTAGTCGACCTCGGGGTGCACCGCGAGCGCGACGTTGGAGGGCAGGGTCCAGGGGGTCGTCGTCCAGGCGAGCAGGCTCTCGGGCTCGTCCCCCGCCGGCTCCTTCATGCGAAAGCGCACGATCACGCTCGGATCCAGGACGTCCTGGTAGACGCCGGGCTGCCCGATCTCGTGGCTCGACAGCCCCGTGCCGCAGCGGCCGCAGTAGGGCACGACGCGCTGGCCGCGGTAGACGAGGCCGTGCTCGTGGAAGCGCGCGAGGACATGCCAGACCGACTCGACGTAGTCCTCGTCGTAAGTGACGTAGGGGTGCTCGTAGTCGAGCCAGTAGCCGATGCGCTCGCTGAGCTCCTCCCACTCCTTGCGGTAGGTCCAGACGCTCTCCCGACACTTCTCGTTGAAGGCCGCGACCCCGTACGCCTCGATCTCGGGCTTGCCGCTGATCCCCAGGCTCTTCTCGACCTCGAGCTCGACCGGCAGCCCGTGGGTGTCCCAGCCCGCCTTGCGGTCGACCCGCTTGCCGAGCATCGACTGCCAGCGGCAGACCGTGTCCTTGATCGTGCGCGCGATCACGTGGTGGATCCCGGGCCGGCCGTTGGCGGTCGGAGGCCCTTCCCAGAACACGAAGGTCGGCGCGTCGGCCCGGGCGCGCCCGAGCTCCGCCATGACGTCGCGCTCTCGCCAGCGGGCGAGGACCCGCTTCTCGGCGGCGTCGGGGTCCTGCGTGGCTTCTTCGGCCAGGGGCGCGAAACGCCCGGAGTCGACGTCGGTGGGGCTCATAGGGGCGAGGTTGTAGCAACATCCCCGCCACCTGTCTCGCCCTCAGCCCTCGGGCGACCGGGGCGAGGACAGCTTCCGCAGGAGCGCCTCCAGGGGCCCGCGTTCGAAGCGCAGGGACCACAGCTGCGAGAAGAGCACCGCGCCCACGCAGAACGCGATGGCCGCTCCGAGCGCGAAGGCGCGTGAGCGACCCTCGAGCCAGCCGAGGGCCTCGAGGCTCCCCATGCCCACGACGACGTGAGCCACGTAGAGGGTCAGGGCGAGGCGTCCCGTCGCCAGGAGGGGCCCCATCCACCGCGACCTTCCCCAGCGGCCCGCGGCGGAGAGGCAGGCCCCGATGACAGCGCAGGCGGTGCCCGTGCCGGCGACGACGAACAGCAAGGCCGGAGGCATGGGTGCGGTGCCCAGGAGGGCCTCGAGCCCCTCCCGCTCGGCATCGCCGACGGCCTCCGCGAACATGGCGATGAAGAGCCGACTGCCGAGCTCCGCCACCGCCGCGCTCGCCGCGCCCCAGAGCAGGAGCCGGCGCCGGACCCGAGTCGCTGCCAGCTCGAGGCGCCCCAACGCCATCCCGACGAGCAGGAAGGCCAGCCACGGCACGACCGGGTGGAAGCCGTTGAAGAAGAGGTGGCGCAGGGCGCCCGCAGGCGTCCACAACCCCTCGTACTCGAGGGTCGCCCAGTCCCAGCCCGCTTCGTAGTCGAGGGTGACGAGCAGCAACGGTGCCGCCAGGGTCGTGGCGATCGCGAAGGCCCAGAGCCGCGAGCTCGGCGCCCGCAGCAGGAGGACGGCGCAGGCGAGGTAGAGCCCGTAGAAGTGCAGGATGTCCGCCGGCCAGATCGGCGTGTAGAGGGCCCCGACGACGAACAGCAGCAACGCGCGCCTCAGCAAGGTGCCGCGGGCCCGGAGCAGCGGCGCCCGCTCCGCGCTCTCGCGAGCCCACCGCGAGAGGAGCGACACGCCCATCCCCGCCAGCACGACGAAGGTCGCCGCGGCCCGACCGTGGAGGAGCCCCGTCAGCTCCGCGAGCCAGCCCGGGCCGCTCCCGGCGGCCACGAGGACCACCTCGAAGTTGACCACCACCATCCCGAAGACGGCGAGCGCCCGCGCCAGGTCGAGTCCTTCGAGCCGCGAGGGAGCGACGGTGTCCTGCGAGAACCGGGGGGGATCGACCATCTCCCCCGCTACGACCTCGAGCGAGGACTATCCTTCGGAATCGGGGCCTACCAGGCTTCCTTCGCGATCGCCGTCGAGATGCGCTCCGCCAGCTCGAGGGCGCGGCGGCCGTCAGAGCCCGGGACCTCGGGCGGCTTCTCGTGGCGCACGCAGTCGAGGAAGTGGGCCAGCTCGGCCTGCAGCGGGCGCTCCCCCTCGAGGGGCAGCTCGGTGACCGAGAGCACCTTCTCGGTGATCCAGTCCTTCTGCATCGCCAGCATCAGGGGATCCGCGCTCTTGAGGGCCTCGCGGCCGCTCTCCCACTCGGGGCCCTTGGCGACGTGGATGCCGTAGTTCTTCTGGAAGTCGAGGCTGACGTAGCCCTGGCTCGAGAACATGCGGAAGCGGCGCATGGGCTCGAGGCTGGCGCGGCTCGCCGTGAGGTTCGCGCGGGCGCCGTTGGCGAAGACCAGGCGCACCGAGGCCACGTCCTCGCAGCCGGTCAGGATCGCGCCGCCGGCGCAGTCGAGGCCCTCGATCTCCGAGTCGACCAGGTGCAGCACGAGGTCGAGGTCGTGGATCATCAGGTCGTGCACGACCCCCACGTCCATCGAGCGGAAGGAGAAGGGCGCCAGGCGGTGCACCTCGAGGAAGCGCGGCTCCATGCCCATCTCGCGCACCTTGCGCACGCCGGGCTGGAAGCGCTCGACGTGGCCGACGGCGAGCAGGGTGCCCCCGGCCTCGGCGGCGCCCAGGATCGCGTCGGCATCGGCGAGGTTCCCGGCCAGAGGCTTCTCCACCAGGCACGGCAGCCCGCGCTCGAGGAGGGGCACGGCGGTGGCCGCGTGGTGGACCGTCGGAACGACGACGCTGACGGCCTCGACCTCCGACGGGAGCTCCGCGGGGTCGGAGAGGGCCCGGCAGCCGTACTCCGCGGCCACCTCCTCCGCGCGCGCCGAATCGGCGTCCACCACCGCCACGAGCTCGGCGCCGGGGTCCTCGTGGTAGATCTTCGCGTGGATCTTGCCCAGGTGGCCGACGCCGACCACCGCGACGGGGAGGGGCCCCGCGCTCACAGGCGGGCTCCGGTGGCCAGGCGCGCCGCGCCTTCCTTGGCGAACTCCTCGCGCAGGATCTCGCGGAAGCGTCCTTTGCGGCCCTGCTCGCTACGCTTGAGGCTCTCGATCAGCTTCATCACGACGTCCGGCGTGCCCGCGTCGCGCTCGAGCTCGGCGAGGATCTGCGTCTGGGGCTGGTTGGAGCGGTAGAGGCGCCGGAAGGCGAGCTTGAGGTGGTCGATGTCCGCCTCGGCGAAGCCCGCGCGCTGCAGGCCGACGACGTTGACGTTGCGCACACGCGAACGATGGCCCTCGACGATCATGAAGGGCGGCAGGTCGTGCTCGATGCGGGTCATGCCCCCGACATAGGCGTAGGCCCCGACGGTCACGAAGTGGTGGGCGCCGACCGCCCCGGAGATGTTCGCGCCCGTCCCGATGTGCACGTGCCCCGCGAGCATCACGTTGTTCGCCAGGATCACGCGGTCCTCGATCAGGCAGTCGTGGGCGATGTGGCTGCAGGCCATCAAGAGGCAGCCGCTGCCGACGCGCGTCAGGGCGCCGCCCTTGAGCGTCCCGCGGTTGATCGTGACGAACTCGCGGATCATGTTGCCGTCGCCGATCTGGACCTGGGTGGGCTCGCCCTTGTAGGAGATGTCCTGGGGCTCCGCGCCGATCGAGGACTGGCCGACGATCTTGTTCTCGGCGCCGATGGTCGTGACGCCGTCGAGCACGACCTGGGGCCCGATGCGGGTGCGGTCGCCGACACGCACCTCCGGGCCGATCACGCTGTAGGGCCCCACCTGGACGTCGACGCCCAATTGAGCGTTGGGGTCGACGACGGCGGTCGGGTGGATCTGGGTAGCCATGCGAATTCGGTTCAGGCGTCGACCATGGTGAACATCAAGGTCGCCTCGCAGACGACCTTGCCCGCGACCTTGCCCACCCCGCTGACGCGGGCGATGTTGCCCTTCATGCGCAGGGTCTCGACCTCGATCCGGAGCTGGTCCCCGGGGGTCACGCCGCCGCGCAGCTTGACCTTGTCGATGGCCCAGAGGACGGCGAGCTTGCCGGTGTTCTCGAGCTTGCGCAGGAGGAGCACGCCCGCCAGCTGGGCCATGGACTCGAGCTGCAGCACGCCCGGCATCAGGGGCTGGTCGGGGAAGTGGCCGGTGAAGTAGGGCTCGTTGATCGTCACGTTCTTGACCGCGACGGCTTTGCGGTAGCCGTCGATCTCGATCACGCGGTCGATCAGGAGGAAGGGGTAGCGGTGCGGCAGCATGCGCAGGATCTCGCGCACGTCGAGGCCCGACTCGCGGGTGATCACCCCGCCGGTCTCCTCGCGCTGCATGATGTCGAGCAGCTTGCGCACGAGCTCCGCGTTCATGCGGTGGCCCGAGCGCGTGGCGATCACGTGGGCCTGCAGGCCCGCCCCCAGGAGCTGCAGGTCGCCGACGACGTCGAGCAGCTTGTGGCGGATCGGCTCGTCGGGCAGGCGCAGCTCGGTCTCGGGGTCGCCGAGGACGACCGTGTTCTCGCGCGTGGCTCCCTTGCCGAGGCCCGAGGCCTTCAGGGCCTCGACCTCCGAAGCGAGGCAGAAGGTGCGCGCGGGGGCGATCTCCTGCTCGAAGACCTCGGGGGAGATCTCGTAGCGGCGGCTGCCGCCCTCGACGCCGGGCTCCTCGAAGGACGCGATGTACTGCAGGCTGAGGGTGTCCTGGTCGTTCGGCAGGGCGACGAGCGAGGCTTCGCCCTGGTGCACGTAGACCGGCTGCTCGAGCTTGAAGATCCGCGCCAGGGGGCGCTGCTCGACGAGCCCCGCCTGCTTGAAGATCTCGACGAAGGGCGAGGCGCTCCCGTCCAGGCCGGGCATCTCGGCTCCGGAAAGCTCGACGGTCAGGTTGTCCACGCCCAGCCCCCCGCAGGCGGCCAGGAAGTGCTCGACCGTGTCGACGTGCACCCCCTCGCGCTCGAGCCGCGAGCGGCGCTCGCCCTCGGAGTAGTAGCTGATGTTGGCCGGGATCGGCTGCGCGTCGGCGACGTCCGTGCGCAGGAAGACGACCCCGCCGTCGGGCGGCCCGGGCAGGGCGCGCACCTTGACCTTCTCCCCGCTGTGCAGGCCGACGCCCTCGAACTCGACGGCGGTCTTGAGGGTCTGCTGATGGCGGCTCATCGCTCCCCTCCTCCTTCGAAGCGCGCGAGGCGCTCCTCGAGCTCGGCCAGTCCACGCCGCAAGGTCTCGATCTCCTGCTTCAAGCGCGGGATGCGGCGCGCGTTGGCGATCTCCTTCATCGCCTCGCGCATGGGCCGCGCCGGCCAGCCGGCGTAATCGGCTCCCGCGGGGACGTCCGAGGTCACGCCTCCCTGGCCCCCGACGCGCGCCCCGGCGCCGACCTCGAGGTGCCCACCGACGCCCACCTGTCCGGCCAGGATCGCGCGCTCCCCCACCTTCGCCGTGCCGGCCAGGCCCGCCTGGGAGCAAAGCATGGCGGCGCGCCCGAGCTCGCAGTTGTGGGCTACCTGCACGAGGTTGTCGATCTTCACCTGGTCTTCGATGCGGGTCACGCCGAAGCGCGCGCGGTCGATCGTGGCGTTGGCGCCGATCTCCACGTCGTCACCGATGACGACGGTGCCGCACTGCGGGATCTTGCTCCAGCCCTCGGCCGTCGGCTCGTAGCCGAAGCCGTCGGAGCCGACGACGGCGCCGGCGTGCAATGTGCAGCGCCGGCCCAGGACGACGCGCGGGTAGAGCACGACGCCGGGGTGCAGGACGCTGTCCTCTCCGATCCGCACGCGGTCGCCGACGACGACGCCGGCCAGGAGACGCACCCCGTCCCCCAGCTCGCTCTCGGGCCCCACCTGGCAGAAGGCGCCGACCGAGACCCGCGCGCCGAGGCGCGCCGAGGGATCGACGACGGCGGTCGGGTGCACGCCGGGCTCGGGCTCGAGCTCCTCCGGCGCGAAGAGCCCGACCACGGCCGTGAAGGCGCGGCTGGGGTCCTCGACCCGCAGCAAGGTCAAGTCGTCCCGCCGCGTCTCGACCCCCGGACCGACCAGCACGCCGGCGGCGCCGGTGGTCTCGAGCAGAGGCGTGTAGCGCGGGTTGGCCAGGAAGGAGACCTCGCTCTCCCCCGCGCTGGCCAGGTCCGCGGGCCCCACGACGGGGCGCGAACCGTCCCCTTCCAGGGAGGCTCCGCAATGGTCGGCGATCTCTCGCAGGGTCTTCGTCACCGGCAGGCTGTCGCTCGCCGGGGGCGCCGGCTGGCGGGGTTGTGGGCGGTAAGCCCGTGAGGCGGCACAGGTTACCGGATGCCCCGGCGGGTGTCACCGGGCTGCGGCGAGGCCTCCCGCGGCCCCCTCCGGAGGCTCAGCGGACGGCGATGTTGAAGGAGAAGACCTGGCGCCGGTCGTCGGCGCCCGCCTCGATGGGCCAGCCGAAGTTGAAGGAGATCGGGATCGGGTAGATCAGCGCGAAGCCGACGCCGGCCGCGGAGCGCATCTCGCCGAAGTCGAGGTCGTCGTAGGCCACGCCCAGGACCCCGGCGTCCACGAAGAAATGGATGCGGAACATCTCGATCTCCTGGTAGCTCCCCGGGCGCACCTGAGTGACCAGGGGGACGCGGTACTCGAGGCTGGCGCGCAGCATCGACTCGCCGCCCATGACGTGGCCCCGGGCGCTGTTGGGCCCCACGCCGCGGAAGCGGAAGCCGCGCAGGCTGCTGTAGCCTCCCAGGAAGAGACGCTCGGAGTAGGGCACGACGTCCGTGTCGCCGTAGGGCAGGACGAGGCCCGCGCCGGTCGAGAGGCGCAGGCCGGGGGGCACCGCCTCGAGGTCCGAGCCGAGCTTGAAGTACTCGTCCCAGCTCAGGGTCGACGTCCAGAGCTGCCAGTCGCTGCCCATCGCGTCGAAGTCCACCTCGTTGTTCCAGGCGACGATGCGCCCGTCCTTCGGGTTGAAGGGCGCGTCGGTGTTGCGATAGGAGAAGCCGAGGGTCAGGCCGTTGAGGAGCGACGTCCCGATCTGCTGGGTCAGCGAGCCCATCTCCGGGTCGGTGAGGACGTCGTCGTCCACCTCCCGGATCTTGATGTCGCGGGTGACCACCCCCATGTTGACCGAGCCGTCGAAGCCGAGCTGGCGGCCGAAGGTGACGCGCCGCGTCGTGCGCTTCTCGTCGTTGTAGTCGTAGATCCGATCGTAGATCGAGTACTCCCCGGCAAAGGACCAGCGGTCGCGGTGCAGGCCGAAGATGTCCGGCTCGACGAAGCGGATCAGGGCCTGGTCGCGCACGGCGCCCGGGGAGACCTGGATGCTGAGCGTCTGCCCGCCGCCGTGGAAGGCCTCCTTGCGGTAGATCTCCCCGAACATGCCCAGGAAGGAATCGGGCACGTCGAAGATGTCGAAGTTTCGCATCGACAGGGAGAGGATCCCGAACAGGCCGTCGTTCGAGTCCACGCCCCCCGCGATGTTGAAGTCCACCACCCGGCCTTCCTCGACCACGAAGACGATGTCGACCTCGCCCGGCTCTCCGGGCACCGTCCGGAACTCGAAGTAGGGGTCGCGGTGCCCGAGGGGATCGCGCTCGTCGGAGAAGTACTCCAGGCGGTTGAGGCGACGGAGGGAGGCGATGATCTCCGACATGTCCGCCAGGTCGCCTGGGTCGACGCTGATGTTGCGGCGGATGACGTGGTCCCGGGTGTGCGTCGCCCCGGAGATCAGGACGTCGCGGATGCGCAGCCGGCGCCCCTGGGCGAGGCGGTAGATCACCTGCACCTCGGCGCTCTCGATGTCGAAGATCAGCTCGGGATCGAGCCACCTCCAGGTGTTCTCGGGGCCGAGGGAGGCGTGCTCGATGTGCCCGTCCTTCCCGTAGAAGTCCCGCAGGGCGAAGCGGTCGGCGTTGACGCTGGTCTTCTCGTAGACCGCCGCGGGCTCGAGCGTCAGCTCGGCCATCAGCTCCTCGAGCGGGTAGATCAGCTCCGCGGGCCGCTCGAGGGGGGGGTACTGATCCCCCGCGGGGTTCGGGATCAAGTCGAAGGCTTCGATGGAGACACGCGTCACCCGGAAGGGCCGCCCCTCGTCCACGACCACGTGTACGTCCACCCAGCTGCGGTCCTCGCTGAAGTCGAGGTAGTCGAGCTCGACGACGGCGTTCAGGAAGCCGCGGTCGCGGTAGACGTTGCGCATCGCCACGAGGTCCGCCTTCAGCGTCTCCTCGACGAAGTCCGCGCCGTTCCAGTCGAAGAGGGAGGGCCCGGCCAGCTCCACGCTGGAGAGGTGCTTGAGCCCTCCCTTCCAGATCAGGGCCCCGGTATCGGGGAGGCTCTCGTTCCCGTGCACGATGACCGAGCTGACGTTGACCTTCGGTCCCTCGATGATCTCGAAGATCACGTCCCCCGGAGCGTCCGGGGCGTCGTCCTCGTCGGGATCCTTGATCACGGCCCGGACCTGGGCGTGGTAGTGGCCTTCGCGCCGGTAGCCGTCGAGGATCTGGCGCTCGACCCGCGGCACCTGGTGGAAATAGAGCTCGCGCCGGTCCTGGAGCTGGCACCACTCGAGGATGTCCTCGAGGGCGACCTCGTCGAAGCCGATGAAGCGCGGCTCGAGGTCAGCGGGGAGCTCGACGACGATCAGCCGCAGACCGAGCTGGCCGTCTTCCTCGATCTTGCCGACCACGTCCGCGCGGGTCTGGAACAGGCTCCAGAGGTACTCGACCCCCTGCTCGACCTTGGCGCTCGAGTAGGCGTCGCCCACGCGCAGGCCGAGGGCGGCGCGCAGGCGGTCCTCGGAGTAGCGCCGCGCCCCCTCGACCTCGATCGAGCTGACGCGCCGCCCCTCCCAGGGGTCCTGCACGACGGCGGGGACGCTGGTCGGCCCGGCCGGTGCGCCGGAATCCTGGGCGGGAGCGGCGACCGCGAGGGCGAGCAGCGCGAGCAGGGCGCTGGCCCAGGACCGCCGGAGGGAACTCCCCCGCCCTTCCCTCACGGCCGGCGCGCGGGCCGGCCTCGGAGCGCGTGACGGGAACACGGGCGCGGCGCTACGACCGCCCCTGGCGGAAGTGCCCATGGCTGCGGTGGGCTCGGAGCGAGAGCGAGGAGATCATCGCGCGCTCTCAGGGTGCGATGGGCTCCGCCACCGAGGGACTGCGGTTCTCGAAGCGCATCGTGCTGTCGAAGAACTGCAGGCGGACCGTCCCCGTCGGCCCGTTGCGCTGCTTACCGATGATCAGCTCCGCCAGGCCCCGGTTCTCCTCGGTCGGGCTGTAGTACTCGGGCCGGTAGAGCATCATCACGACGTCGGCGTCCTGCTCGATCGAGCCGGACTCGCGCAGGTCCGAGAGCTGCGGCCGCTTGTCCTCGCGGGACTCGACGGCGCGCGAGAGCTGCGAGAGGGCGATGACCGGGCAGTCGAGCTCTCGCGAGAGCTCCTTGAGCGAGCGCGAGATGGCGCTGATCTCGAGCTGGCGGCTCTCCGACTTGGGGTGGGACATCAGCTGCAGGTAGTCCACGACGATCAGGTGCAAGCCCTTCTCGCGCTGCTTGATGCGCCGCGCGCGGCTGCGCATCGACATGACGGACATGCCGGGAGTGTCGTCGATGAAGAGCCGCAGGCGGGAGAGCTCGTCCGCCGCCGTGGCGAGCTCCGCGTAGTCGTCCGCGGGGATGCGGCCGCTCTTGAGCTTGTGGGCGTCCACGCGCGCGCGCGTGCAGAGCATCCGGCTGACGACCGACTGCTTGCCCATCTCGAGGCTGAAGAAGAGCACCACCGGCGGCCCGTCCTGCATCCACTCGGGGTTGCTGGAGGCCGCGTGGTCCATCATGTTCAGGACGAAGGCCGTCTTCCCCATCGCGGGCCGCGCCGCGAGGATGATGAGCTGCCCGCCGGCCCAGCCCGTGGTCTTGTCGTCGAGGTCGTAGTAGCCGCTCGTCAGCCCCACGAGCCCACCGCGGTGGGAGCTCGACTCGATGCGCTTCATCGTGTCCTGCAGCACGGTCGCGATGGGGTCCGCGTCGCCGGAGCTGCGCTCGTCCGAGATCTGGAAGATCGAGTGCTCGCTCTCGTCGATCAGCTCGCGGACGTTGTTCCCGTCGGGGCGGGTCTCGTAAGCCCGCTGGACGATCCCCGTGGCCTCGTCGATCAGGCGCCGCAGGGTCGCCATCTGCCGCACGAGGCCCGCGTGGTGCTTGAGGTGGGCCGAGGAGGAGACGGAGCCCGTGAGCTCCAGCAGGTAGGCCCGCCCGCCGCTCTTCTCCAGGGCGTCCCGCGCCAAGAGGCGCTCCCCCACGCTGATGAAGTCGATCGGCTCGGAGCGCTCCGCCAGGTGGTGGAGGGCCTCGTAGATCAGGACGTGGCGGGGGTTGTAGAAGTCCTCCGGCCGGATCAGGTCGATGACGTCGACGAGGCGCCGGGGATCGATCAGGAGCGACCCCAGGACGGCCTGCTCGGCCTCGTCGCTGTGGGGCGGAACGCGCCCGATCTTCGGCTCTTCCAGCATCGTGTCGACCTCGCCCGGGCGAGGGCCCAGAGGATAGCGAGCCCCCCCCCGCGAAGGAACGGCGCCGCGGGCGCCACCTGCGCAGCGCCCTCGAGTCGGGAGGCGGAAGTCGGGTGTCGGGCCGGGGCTACGCCGTCTCCCTATTGGACGCCGCGAGAAGGAGGTCGGGCCGCCGCGCCGGAGTGGCGTGGCGGCCCGACCGCGTGGCGGGAGTCTCGGACGGGCTCAGCTCTCTCCGGCCTCGGAGTCGCCGGCGGCTTCGCCCTCGGAAACGGCCTGGAGCTCCTCGGCCATCTCCTCCACGGGCTCGGGCTCGCGCTGCGGCGGCTTGACCACTTCGGTCATGCCGTTCTCGCCCTCGACGGCGACGCTCACTTCGCCGGAGCGCTCCGCGTGCAGGTGGATCGTGACCTGGTGGACACCGACCGACTTGATCGGTCGCTCCAGGCGCACGTCCTTCTCGCCGATCTCGTGGCCGGCCTCGGCCAGGAGGCTCACGATCATCATCGCGTTGACCGAGCCGTACAGGTGGCCGTGGTCGTCGCAGCGCTGGATCGTCTTGAGCTCGAGCTTCGAGAAGGCCGCGAGGCGGGCGTCGATCTCGGCCAGGAGGGCCGCCTCCTCGGCGTCCAGGCGCACACGGCGCCGCTCCATGGCCTGCTTGTTGTCGTCGGTGGCCTGGATCCCGATGCGCTTGGGGATCAGGTAGTTGCGGGCGTAGCCCGGGGCGACGCGGACGATGTCGCCGCAGCGCCCGAGGCCCTTCACGTGCTCTCGAAGCAGGACTTCCGTGGTCTTCATGGCTTCCTCCTTCGCTCAGCCCACGAAGGGCAAGAGGCCGACGTGACGGGCTCGCTTGACCTCGCGCTTGAGCTTGCGCTGGGTCTGCGCGCTGTAGCCCGTGCGGCGACGGCCCTGCAGCTGGCCCTGGGGGGTCAGGAACTTCTTGAGGTGCTCGGGGTCCTTGTAGTCCAGCGGGTGGTCCACGTCGGTCTTCTTGCCGAGCTTGACGAGGCCGCGTCCTCCGCGGCGTCCTTTGCGTCCGAATGCCATCTCAGTTCTCCTCGCTCGCGCTCACGGGCTGGCCTGCGTCCTTCGACTCCTTCTCTTCGGAGCCTTCCTTCTTCTCCTCGTCGCCCGGGCGCGAGTCCCGGCGATCTCCGCGATCACCGCGGTCGTCGCGGCGGTCGCGACGGTCGCGGCCGTAGTCGTCCGGCTCCTCGACGAAGTCCACATGGTCGTCGTCGGGGGGCGTCGGGACCTTGAAGTCCGAGGCGCCCTCGGCGGCGACGTGCTCGGCCTCGCCCTCGGGGACGGCGTCCACCAGGAGCTCCAGGCTGCGCAGGACCTGCTCGTTGAGCTCGAAGTCGCGGCGCATGGCCGGGATGTTCTCCGCCGGGATGTTGTAGTAGGTCAGGAGGAATGTGGCGCGGTTCTTCCCCTTCATCGGGTACGCCAGCCGGCGCTCGTCCCAGCGTCGCGCCGAGAGCACCTGGCCCCCGTGCTTCTCCAGGACGCCGGTCACGATCGACTTCGCCTTGTTCCAGTCCTCACGGACCACGGCGTTGTCGATCAGAAACATGCCTTCGTAGATGCGTTCCAAGTTCTTCTCCTAGATCTGTGAGTTCTGGTGGGCGTGGCGCGCCGCGGTTACGGCTAGCCGGCGCCCTGGTTCCAGCGGCTGTGGAACCGCGTCATGCACCCCTCGAGGTCTCCGGTCTGGAGCCAGTCGAGCAGGGCTTCGCTCGCTTCCGCGATCGAGACCCGCATCTCTTCCAGCTCGGGGCCTTCGAGCCTCTCGAGCACATGACGCGCCGCGTCGGTTCTCGGCCTCCCGATCCCCACGCGCAGGCGCGGGAAACGATCGGTGCCGAGGGATTCTGTGATCGACCGCATGCCCTTCTGTCCCCCCGTCCCCCCGTGGGGACGGATCCGGAGCCGGCCGAGGTCGAGGTCCAGGTCGTCGGTGACGACGAGCAGGTCCTCGGGTGGCGCGCCGAGCCATCGCAACAGCGGGCCGACGACCTCTCCGGAGAGGTTCATGAAGGTCTCCGGCTTGACCAGCAGGGCGTCGAGGTCGAAGTGGCGCGCGAAGCGGAACTTGCGCGGGCCCCCATAGCGCGGGACGCCGTCGTCGGCGTTCGCAGGGGTCGACCCGGACTCCCCCGGCGGGACGCCGGAGCTCTCCAGGTGGCGGGCGGTCTGAAAGAGCAGGCCCTCGTGCAGCGCCAGGTGGTCGAGCACGTGGAAGCCGACGTTGTGTCGGGTCCACTCGTATTCGGGACCGGGGTTGCCCAGTCCGACGACGATGCGCGTCACGCGGTGCCTCGGAGGTCTCCGTGGATGGCCCGGCGGGTGCAGGAGGGCGGCGGGCGCCCCCCCGGCCCGAGCGGGCGGAACATTCTAGGGAGGGGCCGCGCGGGTGCAAGCGCCCCCCGCGGCCCCCCTCTCGGGGGGGTCGGCTCAGCCCTGGGGCTGGTCCGGGTCGGCCGCCGGGGCATCGCCCTCGGCCAAGCCCTCGACGGCGTCCTCGTCCTCGGCCTCCTCGGCGACGTGGTGGTGGGCCCCCACGATGGTGGCCACGTCGAGGTCGGGGTCGCAGGCCAGGGACACGCCCTCGGGCAGCACGAGGTCGGAGGCCTTGATGTGGTCGCCTTCGTCCATGCCGTCCACCTTGACCGACAGGTTGTCGGGGATGAGCGACGGGATGCAGGAGATCGTCACGTGGTCCACCAGGTGGTTGACCACGCCGCTCTTGGGGTTGCCCAGGAAGGCCAGCTCGACCTCGGTCTCGAGGGCGACGCCGCGCTGCACCTTCTTGAACTCGATGTGCACGATGCGGTCACCGAAGGTGTCCCACTGGAGCTCGTGCACGACGGCCGTCTCCTCGCTGCCCTCGACGTCGATGTCGTAGAGGTGCACGTGGGCGCGGCGGGTCGCGAGGAACTCACGCTCCGGGATCGCGATGTCGATGTGGTCGCCGCCGCCCTGGATGTTGGCGGGGATGCTGCCGGCGGCGCGCAGCTGGCGGGCATTGCGGCTACCGAGCTTGCTTCGCTTCTGGGCCTTGAGGACTGCGCTCTGGGCCATGGGATCTACCTCGGGGTGCTGGGAAGGGTGACTAGTCTTGGAAGAGGACGCTGACCGAAGTCGAGCGGTGAATGTTCTGGATCGCCTTGGCGAGCAGGGGCGCGATCGAGACGGTCTCGATCTTGTCCGGCCAGTCGTCGCCGCGCGGGATGGTGTCGGTCACCAGGATCTTGTCCGCTGGCGCGTCGCTGAGGCGTTGAATGGCCGGCCCGCAGAAGACCGGGTGGGTCACGACGATCACGATCGACTTGGCGCCGTTCTTGCGCAGGATGTTCGCTGCCTCGGTGATCGAGCCGCCGGTCGAGATCATGTCGTCCACGATGACGACGTTGCGCCCCTCGACGTCGCCGATGACGTGCTCGACCTCGATCTCCGAGCCCGAGATGCGGCGCTTGTCGACGATGGCGAGGTCGGCGTGGATCGGCTTGGCGTAGCCGCGGGCCATCTTGATGCCGCCGACGTCGGGGGTGACGATCACGGGGTTGTCGATCGCCAGCTCCTTCATGCGCGCGAGGAGCACCGGCTTGGCGTAGAGGTGGTCGACCGGGAAGTCGTAGAAGCCCTGGATCTGGGCCGCGTGCATGTCGACCGTCACGAGGCGGTCGCAACCCGAGATCGTCAGGGTGTTGGCGAGCACGCGCGCGCTGATCGGCACGCGCCCCTCGTCCTTGCGGTCCTTGCGCGCGTAGCCGTAGTAGGGCATCACCGCCGTGATGCGTCCCGCGCTGGCGCGCCGCAGGGTGTCGATCAGGAGCAGGAGCTCGACCCAGTTGTCGTTCACCGGCGGGCAGGTCGGCTGCAGGATGAAGCAGTCGCTGCCCCGCAGGTCGGTGTTGACCTTGATGTCGATCTCGCCGTCGGGGAAGCTCCCGACGTGCGCGTCCGCCAGGGGCAGGTCCAGCTCCGCCGAGATGCGCTCGGAGAGCTTCCGGTGCGCGCGGCCGGAGATCAGGGTGATCTTGTCCTTGTAGACGTCCACGGGGCTCTCGCTGGGGTCAGACCTTGGGCTCTTGCTTCGATTCACGAGCTCGGCGCTTGCGCTCGGCGACGCTCACGGAGCCCTCGAAGCGCCGGGCCGGGATTCCGGCCCAGACCTCGTCGGCTCCGACGCCCGCCTCGCGCGCGACGACCGAGTTGGCCCCGGTGGTGGCGCCGGCGCCGATCTCGTTGGGGGCGACGATGGTCGTGCCGCTGCCGATGAAGGCCCCGTCGCCGACCTTCGTCCTGTGCTTCGCCAGCCCGTCGTAGTTGGCGAAGATCGTCCCGGCGCCGACGTTGACCCTGGCCCCCACCTCGCCGTCGCCGAGGTAGGAGAGGTGCTTGGCCTTCGTCCCCGGGCCGAGGCTCGTGTTCTTGCTCTCGCAGAAGTTGCCGACCTCGGCCCCGTCGGCGAGCACCGTCCCGGCGCGCAGGTGGGTGAAGGGCCCGACCTCGCAGTCGCGCCCGATGCGCACGCCGCGGCGGATGACGGTGCAGGGCAAGATGCGCGTCCCCTCACCGATCTCGACGCCCGCGTCGACGTAGGTCGTGGCGGGGTCCTCGATGCGCACCCCGGCGCGCAGGTGCCCCTCGAGGATGCGCAGTTGCAGGGCCCAGCGGGCCTCGGCGAGCTGCGCCAGGTCGTTGACGCCGATGGCCTCGTCGAGGTCCTCGAGGACCACGGTGGCCACGGCCGAGCCGGACTCGACGAAGAGGCGCGGAACGTCGGTCAGGTAGTACTCCCCCTGGGCGTTCGCGTCGGAGAGCTTCGGCAGGGCGGCGCGCAGCTCCGTCGCGGGGAAGGCGTAGACGCCGAGGTTGACCTCGTCGATGGCCTTCTCCTCGGGACCGGCGTCGCGCTCCTCGACGATGCGCCGGAACTCGCCGTCGGCGCCGCGGTCGATGCGGCCCAGGCCGAAGGGGCTCTCGGGGAAGGCGGTCAGCATCGCCATCCCTCCGGGGCCGGCGGCGTCGCGGGCGTCGAGCAGGGCCTCGAGGCTCCACGGACCGAGCACGGGCATGTCGCCGTAGAGCACGACGACCGTCCCGGATTCCTGCTCGAGCTCGGGGAGCGCCATCTGCAGGGCGTGGCCGGTCCCCAGCTGGGGCTCCTGGACCACGAAGCGCACGCGCTCGGCGCCCTCCAGCTCCGCCACGCGCTCGCGGACCTCCGCGGCCTCGTGGCCGACGACGAGCACGATGCGCTCGGGGTCGAGGGAGAGGGCCTGCTCGAGCACCCAGGCGATCAGGGGCTGGCCGCACACCTCGTGCAGGACCTTGGGCAGCGCGCTCTTCATGCGCGTGCCCTGGCCGGCGGCGAGAATGACGACGGTCCCTGCCTTGGACATGGGGCTCGGGGTGGGGCGCGGGGCCCCCCCTGGAGGAATGGCGAACGGCGACGGGCCCGCCGACGGGGCGGGCTCCCCGGGAGGACCGATCCATGGAAAGGGGTCTCCCAGGGTGAAAAATGGGCTGAGGTTGTACTCGCGCGCCCCGGCCGCGTCAACGCCGGCGGGGGGCGACTTCGACCCTCCCGCGGTGTAACGCGCCTCCGTTAGGCTCGGCGAGGCGGGACCCTCGCCCCCCCGCCGCCCAGGGCCGGAGCCTACCGGAGGACCGAATGAGCACGACGACCCAGCACGAGACTCCCGCCAGCCGCCGCGAATTCCTGCGCCAGCTCGGCAGCGGACTGTTCCTGACCACCCTCGGCGTGGGGCTGACCCGCGACCTCGGCCTGGCCGGGCCGGCCCTGGGGCTCGCCGGGCGGCGGGGCGGGGGCCTCGACCTCGGGCGCCACGCCCGCCTCGCCGACTGCCTGGTCGAGTCCTCCCTGAGCCAGGTCCAGCCCCGCTTCCTGCAGGAGCTGCGCAACGGCACGCCCGCGAGCGACCTGGTGGCCGCCGCTGCCTTGGCCAACGCCCGGGCCTTCGGCGGAGAGAGCTACGACGGCTACCACGCCTTCATGGCCCTGATGCCCGCCTACCAGATGGGCAGCGCGATGAAGGGCGAGCGCGCGGCCCTGCCCGTGCTCAAGGTGCTCTACCGCAATGCGTCCTTCATCAAAGGAGAGGGCCACGACCGCTCCCCCACCCTGCGCGCCGAACCGCGGGAGCTCGAGCCGGGGAAAGCCACGGAGGCGCGCCTGCTCGCCTGCGTCCACGAGAAGGACAAGGCGGGGGCCGAGGCAACCTTCGACGCGCTGCGGCGCCGCGCCCCCGAGGCCGCCGTCGAGCACCTCATCCCGGTCGTCTGCCAGGAGGTCGACGTACACCGGGTGGTCCTCGCCTGGCGCGGCTGGGACCTCGCGCGCCTGACCGGCGACGAGCACGCCCGCACCCTCATGCGCCAGTCCATCCGGCAGTGCGTCGACCGCGAGGGCCGCGGCCGCATGGCGATCCGGCGCGACTTGCCGGCGGTGCTCGAGGAGTCGAAGGTGCTCGAGAAGCCCCTCGGCCGACGCGCCGTCGAAGACGCCTGGATCGAGCGCCTCGCCCGCCAGCTCGCCGACGCGAACCGCCGGGACGGAGCCGCGGCGGTGGCCGAGGCCCTGGGCGACGGCGTCGAGCCCGAGGCCATCGGCCAGGCGGTGACCCTGGCCTCGACCTTCCTGATGCTGCGCCAGATCCCCCTCGACCGCGCCTACAAGGGCAAGCCCGTGGGCAGCGTCCACGGCGCGGGCACGGGCGTGCACGCCTCGGACACCGCGGCGGCCTGGCGCGGCATGGCGCGCTTCGGCTCGACGCGCCAGCGTCAGCTCGCCCTCGTCGCCGCCGGCTATCACGTGGCGGGGCAGAGCGGCAACGTCGCAGCGAAGGCCTTCGACTACGGCTCTTCGAACAAGCGCCAGCTCGACCGACGCGAGCTCCTCGCGCGCCTCGAGGCCTGCGTCGCGGCGCAGAACCAGCGCGAGGCCGCCACGGCAGCCGACGCCTGGGCCCGCGCCGGGCACCCCCTCGAGCCCGCCCTCGACTGCCTGCGCGAGGCGAGCGTCCGGGCCGACGGCGCCCTGCACGCGGAGAAGTACTTCCGCACCCAGGAGGAGGCGCTCGTGGGCGACCGCCCCGCCTTCCGCCCCCTGCACCTCGCCGCGCTGGCCCGCGTCTGCGCCAGCCAGATGTGCGACGAGGCGCCGGGGCGCGAGCAGGCGCTCGAGCTGCTGCGCGCCTGAACCAGAGCCTCGCCGACCTCTGCGGGGAGCGGAGGTCGGTGAGCTATTCGAGCTCCCCGAGCTCCGCCCGCAAGCGCTGGAGCACGCGGGTCTTCGCCACCCGCACGGCGCCGGCGGTCATCCCCAGCTCCTCGGCCACGTCGGCCGGGGGGCGGCCGTCGAGGACGGTGCGGGAGAAGGCCTCGTAGGTGTGCGGCTTCACGCGGGCGCGGACGGACTCGAGGGCGGCGCGCAGGAGCTCGTCCACCAGGGCGCGCTCGACCGGGGTCTCCCCCTCTCCCTCGGTCGTGTCCTCCTCCTCCAGGTGCGCGCCCGCGGCGCCGGCCGCCCCGCGCTCGAGCACCGACTCGGTCCCGTACTCCGGCTCCCGCGCTCGACGCCGGAAGTGGTCCGCGGTCTTCGAGCGCGCGATGACGCGCAGCCAGGCGCGGAAGCTGTCGCCGCGTCGATCGCGGCGAAAGCGGTCGATGCCGCCCATCGCCGCGCGAAAGACCTCCTGCACCACGTCCGCGGCGTCGCCCTCGCCCAGCCCCGCGGTGCGTACCCAGTGAGACACGAGGGGCCCGTAGAGCTCGACGAGCCGTGACCAGGCCGCCTCCTCCCGGCACCGCGCGCGGGAGAGCAGGCTGTCCGAGGTCGAGAGGCCGCTCGAGTCGCGCGTCACGCCCCGCCCTCCCCGTCGACGCCCTCCCCTTCGACGATCGCCCGGCGCCGGCGCCCCGCGCGCCAGTGCAGCCCGAGCCCGAGGGCCAGGAGGAAGGCCGCGCTCCCCGCGATCAAGCCGAAGGTCCCGCGCAGACCCGAGCGGATGCGCGCCTCGTCCCGGTCGAGGCTGCGCACGACCTCGAGCACGCCGCGCACGTCCCCCACCTCCCAGTCGCGCTTGGGGCTGTCGGGGTGGTTGTTGTGGCAGTAGACGCAGCTCGGCCCCATCACGCGCGGCCGCGCGTAGCGCAGGACGGGCCGTCCCGCCTCGTCGTCGACGAAGCGGTAGTAGCTCTGCTCGGGGTCCGCGCTGAGGGCCGCGAGGGCCTCGCGCTCGAAGTCGTCGTGGGGCCCGCCGTCCTCGCGGAAGGGATAGGGGTAGCCGCTGAAGTGACGCCCGTGCATGCCCGAACCGCGCTCGTCGATGCGGTCGAGGAGCTCGATCAAGAGGGTCGCGGGCAAGGGGATCGCCCCGTCGCGACGCGCGTGGTCCGCGGTCACCTCGACGTCGTGGTGGCCGACCTTCTCGACCACCTCGCTCGAGTAGAGGTCGTTGACCACCTCGAGCATGTCTGCGTACTGCGCCGCGCTGTCCAGGGCCGCCGAGTGGACCAGTTCGCGCGAGAGCCGGGTCAGGTGCAGGAAGGCAAGCAAGGACCCGAAGAGGCCCGCCGAGACGAGGCTGGCCGCCAGGGGCTCGCGCCGCACCCAGCGCGAGAGCCGCGCGCCGACCGACGCCCGCCGGGCGCGGATCGAGTCGCCGTCGAGGAAGGCCTGGAGGTCCGCCGCGAGCTCGCGCGCGCCGGCGTAGCGCTGCCCCGGCGACTTGCGCAGGGCGGTCAGGCAGATCGTCTCCAGGTCGCGCGGGATGCGCGCGTCGAGCTGCCGCGGCGGGCGCGGGTCCTCCTCGAGAACCTGCAGCAAGAGCAGGCGCCGGTTGCCGTAGAAGGGTCGGTGCCCGGTCAGGGCCTCGTAGAGCACGACGCCCAGGCTGTAGACGTCGCTGCGCGCGTCCACGTGGCGCGCGTCGCCACGGGCGAGCTCGGGCGACATGTAGGCCGGCGTTCCGAGCAGGTCTCCGCTCTGGGTGACGCTCTCGTCCGCGCGCTCGCGCTTGGCGAGGCCGAAGTCCGCGAGGTGCGGACGACCCTCGCGGTCGAGCAAGATGTTCGAGGGCTTGATGTCGCGGTGGATGACACCGCGCTCGTGGGCGTAGGCCAGGGCCTCTCCGACCTCGAGCACGAGGCGCGCGGCCTCGGCGGGCTCGAGCGCGCCGCGGGCGATGCGCTCCGCCAGGGTCTCGCCGTCGACGTACTCGCAGACGAGGAAGGGCACGCCGTCGTCGCTCGCACCCACCTCGTACAGGCTGACGATCGCGGAGTGCTCGAGGCTCGCGGCGCTGCGCGCCTCGTGCAGGAAGCGCTCTCGCTCGCGCGCGTCCCCGGGATCGCGGAAGCGCCCGAGCTTGAGGGCCACGTCCCGATCCAGCTCGGGGTCGTGAGCGAGCAGGACCTGCCCGAAGCTGCCGGTGCCGATCGGGCGCAGGAGCTCGAAGCGACCGAGGCGCGGCGAGCGCGATTGCAGGGAGACCCCGGCGCCGTCCACTGCATCGGCGAGGCCCTCGAGGGAGCAGGCGAGGGGCACGTCGAGCCGCCAGCTCCCCTCGACCAGGCCACGGGCGGCGCGCCGCGCGACCCGACGCGCGACGTCGAGCTCCGCCGACACCACGTCGGCCTCTCCCGCCGGGCCCAGGCGCTCTAGCTGCGCCACGAGCTCGTCGCCGCATCCGTCCTGCTCCTCGAGCCGATCGACACAGGCGGGGCAGGCCTCGAGGTGCCGCGAGAGCGCCTCGAGTCGACCCGAGGCCAGCTCCCCGAGGGCGAAGGCGGACCACTCGGCGGCGACGGGGCAGGGGTCGGGCATGGGGCGGAGCCCCGGCTGGGGGGCGATCCCCAACTTAACGGTGCCGCGTTACGCGCGCCCGCCCGCGACTCAGCGCCCGGCCTCCATGTCCGCCACGACCCGCCGCAGGCTCTCCTGGCTGACCTGCACGAAGCCATCGGTTCCGCGGTCGAAGTCCACGATGACCAGGATCACCGCCGCCAAGGCCAGGGCGAAGACCCCCAGACGCCAGCGTGAGCCCTCCCCGGCCCGGCCGACGCCGTAGCCCGCCACCCCGAGGGAAGCTCCGGCCAGGAGCACGAGCAGGGCCAGCACTGCCCGGGGCAAGTGGTCGAAGGAGACCGCGACGCGCTTGTCGTGCAGGTCGAGCACCTGCGTCACGTCCCCAGCCAGCGCCACCCGGACGGGCTCGGAGGACTCGGCCTCGAGGACGCGGCGGGTGGCGGGCCAGAGGGCGGCCAGGGCCTCCTCCGTCCGCCCCAGGAAGTCCTCGACCTTCGCCTGGCTGTCCACCCGCTCCGGCTCGACGATGCGGGTCCGCGCAAACTCGAGGAGCGCCCGCCGCAGCTCGCCGCGCCCGGGCTCGGCGGTCAGGTCACAGCGCTGGAAGGCGGTGCCGAGGGCGTTGGCCTCCTCGATCACGACTTGCTTGCGCACCTCGTAGTGGTTGACCGCAAAGCCGTAAGTGAAGGCCAGGACGAGGCCCAGGAGCGCCAGCATCGAGGTCAGGACGAGGTCCCCCTGGGCGTCGCTCTCCGCGCTCTCCCGACGCTTGTGCCGGCCCCAGGCGGCGCCCACCTCCAGGAAGGCCGCGAAGACGAGAACCAGCACGAGCCCAACGAGGGTGACGGGCCAGTAGTAGAAGAAGTGGGTGTGCATCGTCGCGGGCGCGCGGCTCGAGGGCGGCGCATTCTGACAGAACGGCCCGCGCGGGGCGACGCTGAGCGGTCGGGGAAGGGGCGCTCGAGGACGGCGGGATCGACGGCCCGGCCGAGGGACATCAACTCCGGTGCCGGTGGCGCGCACTTCCGCGAAGCGCGCGCCATCGTGGCAGTGCGCGGAGCGCCGGGCGGGGCCTGCGTAGCGTCGGGTTCCTCCTACCGAAGTCCACCATGCAGACGCAACGCCCCCCGCAGCGGACCGCCGACCGATTCGTCAACGACGTCCACTCCCGCCTGAACCGAACGCGCGTGCGGGCCGTCGAACGTCCGAGCTCGGGCACGGAGGTCGCCGCGACCTTGCGACGCGCGGCGAGGGCGAGGCTCCCCGTGGCGATCTGCGGCGGCCGCCACGCCATGGGCGGCCAGGCCTTCGCCCGCGACGGGCTCCTGCTCGACCTCGGCCGACTCGACCAGGTCGGCGAGCTCGACCGCAGAGCCGGGACCGTGCGGGTCGGGGCGGGGATCCAGTGGCCGGCGCTGATCGCGGAGCTGCGACGACGCGACAGCCCGGGGGCCTCGCCCCTCTCCATCGTGCAGAAGCAGACCGGTGCGGACCGCATGAGCCTCGGCGGGAGCCTCGCCGCCAACGTCCACGGCCGTGTACTGACGCGGCCGCCGATCGCCGAACAGGTCGAGTCCCTGATCCTGGTGGACGCCGCCGGGGAGCTGCGCGAGTGCAGTCGCGAGCGCGACGCCGAGCTCTTCTCCCTCGTGCTGGGCGGCTACGGCCTCTTCGGCGTCGTGGTCGAGGTCGTCCTGCGCCTCGCGCCTCGCCAGAGGCTCCGGCGCCGGGTCGAGCTGCGCACGACCGAGGGTCTCGTCGCGGCCTTCGCCGAGCGCCGCCGGGCCGGCGCGCTGTACGGCGACTTCCAGTTCGCCATCGACCCCGAGTCCCCCGACTTCTTGCGGCGCGGCGTCTTCAGCTGCTACGAGCCCGCGCGGGAAGCGACCGGCGGCGACCCGGGCCGCGCGCTCTCCGAGTCCGACTGGCTGGAGCTGCTCTACCTCGCCCACACCGACAAGTCGCGCGCCTTCGAGCGCTACGCCGCGCACTACCTTGCGACCGACGGCCGGGTCTACGACTCGGACACCCACCAGCTCGCCCCCTACCTCGACGACTACCACGAGCGCCTCGACCCGCGCCTCGCCGCGCGCTGCCCGGGCGCCGCGGTCGGCAGCGAAGTGATCGCCGAGCTCGACGTCCCGCGCGCGGAGCTCGAGGCCTTCCTGCGGGACCTGCGCGCCTGCCTGCGGCACACGGCCGCGGACCTGGTCTACGGCACCGTGCGGCTGATCGAGCGCGACCGGGACAGCTTCCTCGCCTGGGCGCGCGAGCCCTGGGCCTGCACGGTCCTCAACCTGCACGTCGAGCACACGCGCCGCGGCCTGGTCCGCGCGCGCGAGCGCTTTCGCGCCATGCAAGAGGTCGCCCTGGCCCACGGCGGCACCTTCTTCCTCACCTACCAGCGCTGGGCGGACGCCTCCCAGCTGCGGCGCGCCCACCCGCGCCTCGACGACTTCCTCGAGGCCCAGCGGGAGCACGACCCCTCCGGACGCTTCGGGAGCGACTGGCACCGCTGGCTGCGGCGAGAGCTCGAGCGGAGCTAGCCGGGAAGCTCCGACTCCGTCGGAGACGCGCTCCACTGCAGCCAGCCGTCCCGGACATACGCCAGGGTGCTGGCGACGATCAGGAGACCCAGGCCCCATAGCGAGACCCGCGCCCACTCCGCCGGCACGTCGGCGGTCAGGGCGACGAGCAGGAAGAACAAGAGGAGGCTCGCGAGCTTGCCGTGCCAGCGGTGGACGACGGCCACCTCGCCGCAGCGCGCCCGCACGAGCAAGGTCCCCGCGGCGAGCACGACGTCACGCGCCCCGATGAGCAGGAAGAAGACCAGGGGGACCGGCGTGAAGGCGTCCCCGGCGAAGAAGGTGAAGAACACGAAGAGCACGACCTGCGCCAACTTGTCCGCCGCGGCGTCGAGGGTCGCGCCGAAGCGCGTCACGAGACCGAAGCGCCGGGCGAGGAAGCCGTCGACCACGTCGGAGAGGCCGATGGTGACGAGGATCGCGAGGGCCAGCCGGCGGTGGAGCTCTTCCTCGCCCGAGCCGGCCTCGGAGGCGGCCGCCGCCGCGGCCTGCACCCACCAAGCCGGCACGAGGGCCACGCGCAGGAAGGTGATCGCGTTCGGGAGCCAGGCCGGCATCGGACTAGTCGGGGTCGCGGGATGGCAGGGCGAGCTCCGCCAAGCCGAGTAGCCCGAGGAGGAGGCTGGCCCCCATCCAGAGTCCGCCGCCGACGACGATCAGGAGCACGAAGCCTTCCGCCCCCCGAGCCAGCCACCAGGCGCCCAGGTCGGCGAAGAGCCCCAGGCCCGCGGCCGCCGAGAGCAAACCGACGAGCCGCGGCGGGAAGCGCGTCATCGCCGCGAACAAGACGAGGAGCAGCGTCAGGGTCCCCATCCCGAGGGCGTGGGTGTGGAGGGAGGCGAGCAGCACCTCCTCGGAGACGGGCGAGACGTCGCGCGAGACGGAGAGGGCCTCGACCTCGTCGAAGTACTCGAGGGGGAGGCGTTCGCCGACGCCGTCGCCTTCGCTCGCGCCGCGGGCGTGGCAGCCGAGGCAGTGGCGATCCATCAGCTCGACCGGCGCGTCCTCGCCGAGGTCGAGGCTGTCGTAGGTCTCCGCAAGCTGCTCGCCGCCGAGCCACTCCAGGAGCTTCGTGCGCGCGTCCGCCGGCAGCTCCTCGGGGTGCCCGCCTTCGAGGGCCTCGCGCAAGGGCGCGACGGTGCGGATCCCGTGGTAGTGGCCGACCACGTCGTCGTAGCTCATCCCCTCCCGCTCGTCGCGGACCTCGTGGTGACCGACGAGGTGCGCGCCCGAAGCGAGGATCCCGCCGAGCAGCACGAGCACGAGGGCGCCGATGCCGAGGCGCAGGCCGAGTCCGAGGCGCGCGAGCCGGAAGGGCAACATGGTTCAGCGCACCTCGAGCAGCTCGGGCGGGATCTCGACGGTCTCGCCGCTCGTGACCGCCTCGCTCGCCTTGAGACCGACGACCGTGCTGCGGTGCCCCTCCTCGGCGCCGCAGTGCACCTCCCCTTCCCCCGCGCAGGCGGCGACGAAGCGCGCGAGGGCGTAGTGCAGGGGAGGGTGCGGCAAGCCGACGCCCTCCTCGAGCTTGCCCTGGGCCGCGAGCTTCGTCGCGTCGGCGATCAGGGTGATCCCCTGGTCGGCGTGGAAGGTCTGGCGATTCGCGTAGACCTCCCAGCCCTGGGTGGGCGCCTCGGCCTCCTTGAACATCCAGCCGTGGGTCCAGGCCAGCTCGAAGCTCGCCATCGAACCCCGCAGCACCTCGAGCCGCCCCTCGTAGGAGTTGCCGAGGCTCGCCTCCCAGTGCAGGCGCAGCCCGTCCTCGAAGGCGAGCTCGCATGCGGCGGTGTCCGCCACCTCGCGCCCGTCCTCGTGCACGCGCACGCTGCCCGAGCCGCGCACGGAGACGGGGTAGAGCCCCAGGAACCAGTGGAAGACGTCGAACTGCTGCGTTCCGAGCTCTCCGGCGAGCCCCAGGGAGAGGGCCGGGTCGAGGCGCCAGTCGAGGCGCTCCTGACGCTCGGGGTCGGAGACGGGGTTGCGCCAGCTCGTCTTGCGGTGGTCGCGGGCGGCGAGGGAGACGAGCTCGCGCAGGGTGCCGGAGCGGTGGAAGGAGCGCGCCAGGGCGTAGATCGGGTTCGCGCGCGCGAGGAGACCGACGGCGAAGACGCGCTCCGAAGCGCGCGCGCGGGCGGCCAAGGCGCGCGAGTCCTCGACCGTGCTCGCGAGCGGCGCCTCGCAGTAGACGTGCAGCCCCGCCTCGAGGGCGGCCTCGGCCGGGCCGCGGTGAGCGTGGGTGGGGGTCGCGACGACCAGGGCCTCGAGCTCGCTTTCGCCGTCGAGCAGCTCTTCGACGCTCGCGTAGCCCCGCAGGCCGCGCGCGCGTCGCGTGGCGCGCTCGAGGCGGCCGGCGTCCGTGTCGCAGACCGCGACGACCTCGGCCCCTTCGATCTGTTGCAGCTCCTGCAGGACGGCTCGCCCCTGGCGGCCGGCGCCGGCGACGGCGAGTCGCAAGGGGGCGCCGCCGGCGGCGCGCGGCGCGAGCTCCGCGAGGGAGGGGGTCAGGGCGACGCCGGCCATGGCACCGAGGGACTGACGCAGAAATTCGCGACGATGGGGACGACTCATGCTCGCTGGAGGCTCTCGGGGGGACGGGAGGCGGCGGGGAACTGGAAGGCGCCGAGCTCGGCGGAGAGCGGCCGCCAGCTCGCGTCGGCCGCGCCGGCGCGCCGCAGGGCCGCGAGCTCCGCGGGGAGCGCGGGGCACGCCTCCCCCGCCACGCACAGCGCGGTGGACCAGGCGTCGGCGGTCGATGCCCGGGGCGCGACGACGGCGGCCGTACTCTCACGGGCGAGGGGCCGGCCGTGGCGCGGATCGATCAGGTGTCCGCCGTCGGGGCCGCGACGCGAGAGCGCGCGGGAGACGGCGAGCGCCGAGTCATGCAACAACGCGACGGGCGCCGCGGGCCCGGGGCCGAGGGCGACGCGCCACGCCGGCTCGCCCAGCGGAGCGCCGAGCCCCACGACGGTGCTCGTGCCGCCGTGGATCAAGGCGCGCTCGACGCCGTGGTCCCGCAGGAGCTCGACCGCGAGGTCGAGGGCTCGTCCCTTGGCGATTCCGCCGAGGTCCAGGCGCAAACCGCTGCGCGCGAAGCGCACGCGACGGCGCCCTTCGTCGAGCAGGAGGTCGCCGCAGCCCCAAGGCGTCTTCAGCTCGTCGCGCGCGGCCTCCCCGCGCGCTCCCTCGCCCCGGAGGGCGAAACCCTCCATGAGGGCACCCACGGTCGCGTCGAAGGCGCCGCCGGACTCCTCGAAGACCCGCCGCGCCTCCGCCAGGAGCAGGAAGGTCTCCTCGTCCACCGCGACCCAGCCCGTAGAGGCCTCGCGGTTCAGGCGCGCGACGACGCTGGAGGGCTCGAAGGCGCTCCAGCACGCCTCCCGGCGCCGGAGCTCCTCGAAGACCTCGTCCGCGAGGGCGCGCGGACCGGCCGACTCCTGCGCCTCGAGCACGAGCTCGAAGCGCGTCGCCATCGCCGAGGCCGCGAAGCGGACGAGCTCCACCGGCGACTAGAGCGCCCTGGCGGTCAGGGTCTCGGGGTCGAACCCCCAAGCCTGGCCGCCCCACATCGAGCGCGTGGCGAGGTCGACCATGACCATCACCTTGCAAGCGAACTCCACGGGGCTGCGGTTGGGCTCGCGGGTGCGCATGGAACTCATCCAGTCGGCGCGCAGGGCGTGCTGGGGGGAGACGTCCTCGCAAACGATCGTCTGGCCGTCGACGTCTTCCGAGAAGATGCGCTCGGGGCGCAGGACCAGGTCCTTACCCCCCAAGTAGAGATTCGCCTCGTGGCCGCGGATCAGGGTCTCGAGGCCGAGCTCGTTGCAGGTCGAGCCGACGACGTGCATCACGTGGCCACCCTCGAGCTCGAGGTTGATGTTGACCTGGTCGTGGTTCTCCATGGCCTCGTCGACGTAGTGACCGCCGGAGGCCACCACGCGCACGGGCCAGGGGCCGCCCAGGGCGTAGATCATCGGCGTCGTCATGTGCACCAGCAGGTCGCCGATGATCCCGGTCGACCAGTCCTTGTAGCGACGCCAGCGGTGGAAGACCTCCGTGTCCCACTCGTGCTCCCCCGCGGGGCCGCACCAGGCGCGCCAGTCGAGCTCGGGCCCGGGGACGAGCTCGGGGTCGATGCCGTAGAGCCACTCGCCGTCCTTCGAGTTCCGGCAGTAGCTCGTCTGGGAGAAGATCGGCTTGCCGATCGCCCCTTCCGCGATCAGGCGGCGCGCCTCGACGTACTTGGGGTACATCATGTACTGCGTGCCGACCTGACAGATCATGTCGTCGTTGACCTCCATCAGGCGCTTCAGCCACAGCGCTTCCTCCAGGCGCAGGGTCATCGGCTTCTCGACGTAGCAGTCCTTCCCGGCCAGGATCGCGTCGGTGACCATCTGCGCGTGCCAGTGCTCGGGGGAGGCGATCAGGACGCCGTGCAGGTCGTCGCGGGCGAGCAGCGCCTCGTGGTCCTGGTAGCCGGCCACTTCGATGCCCTGGTCCTCCGAGAGCTTGGCCCGGATGCCTTCCATGCGCGGCTTGGCCACGTCGCAGACGGCGACGATCCGGGCGTCGTAGGCGCCCTCCTTCACCTGGCTGGCGATGGCGTTGCAATGGCCCGTGCCCATGCCGCCGGTCCCGATCACGCCGATGCGCAAGGGCTCGCCGTCGGCGACCTGCAGCCGGGGCGCGACGTGACGCCTGGGCTCTGTGCGCTGGCCACTCCCCGAGAGGGAGCTGCAGGCGGTGAGGCCCAGGCCCGCCGAGGCGAGGGCGGCGGTCTGGGTCAGGAAGGTGCGGCGGTCGGGAGTGGGCTCTCGGGAGGGCTTCATCGCGCGGATTCGGTGGGGTCCTTGGAGGGCGCCGAGTGTAGCGAGTCGTCCACACCCACTCGGAGCTCGGGAGGGCGGCGGCGACTCCCAACAGGCCTGCGACCGTCCACGCGCGTCCCGGAACGGGGGGAGGCCGCCGCCCATGAAGGCGCAGCGATCCCAGCGACCACTTCATCGCCCGACAGGAGACGACCATGTTCCAAGCGCTCGCCCTCTCCCTCCCCTTCCTCACTCTCCCCGCCGCGGAGGATCCGCCCTACGACTTCGCCGCCGCCGAGGCGCTGCTCGAGGCGGAGTTGCCCGACCTCGCGGACCACGTGGCCGTGATCCTGCGCCAAAACGGGCGGGACCTCTTTCGCTTCCAGCACGGGGACATCGACTTCGACACCAAGACGCGCCTGGCGTCCTTGACGAAGACGATCTCCGCCGGGGTGATCCTCTCCTGCGTCGAAGACGGCAGCCTCCAATTCTCCGAGCGACTCGGGGACGGCCTCGCCCTCTTCGAACGCGAGGGCGTGGGCGATCCGACCCTGCTCGAGTGCTGGTCGATGCGCCACGGTCTCCAGTGCCCGCGCCCCTTCGAGCGCCTCTCCAGCTACGACCACGGACAGTCCGTGGCCTTGATCGGGCTCACCGGCAGCTTGGCCTTCCCCCCCGGGACGCAGCTCGGGTACGACGGCAAGGGCATGCAATCCGTCGGACTCCTCGCCGCCCAGCGCAACGACACCGACTGGGAGAGCCTTGCCCGCGAGCGCATCCTCGGCCCCTGCGACATGCCCGACGCGGACTATCGCCAGTTCGACCCCAATCCCGCGGTCGCCGGCGGCCTGCGCGCCAGCGCCCTGGAGGTGATGCGCTTCGCCGAGATGGTGATCGACGGCGGTCGCGTCGGCGACGGCCAGGTGCTCTCGCCGGCCTCGATCGAGCGCCTCTTCGTCAACCACACGCGGGGCCTGCCGGTGCACGCGGCGCCCTTCCCGGAGAGCCACCCCCTCTACCCCTACGGCGTCCAGCCCGACTACGGCTTTGGGGACTGGATCCTGGCCGAGAACCCCGCGAGCCGGCACGTCGAGGAGGTCGTCGGAGCCGGAGCCTGGGGCAGCTACCTCTGGATCGACCGCCGCCGGGGGCTCACCGCCGTCCTCGTCACGGACGTGCCGGCGGGGAGCCAAGCCTCCATGGACGCGGCCCTCGGTCTCTGCGCCATCGCGCGTCAAGAGGTCGAGTCGAAGCAGGTCCGCCGACTCTTCGCCTCGGCAGAAGGAGGCGGAGCGGCGAGCCTGCGCTGGGAGCCGGTCGATGGCGCGACGCGCTACCTCGTCTACGGGTCGCAGCGCCCGATCCGCGACGTGCACGACCTGGCCCGCGCGGAGCCTCTCGAGCGGGGCCCGGAGACCTTCGCCCAGGTGCGGGCATTCCCGCACTACGCCGTCACGGCGAGCTTCGGCGACTTCGAGAACCTCGCCCTGGCTCCCGGTCGCAACGCGGTCGCCTTGACCCTCTGAGGCGCGCCGAGGCCTCCGCTCAGGAGCCGCGCTTCAGGACGTCCCGGGCGATGATCATCCGCTGGATCTCGTTCGTGCCCTCGTAGATGCGGGTCACGCGGGCGTCGCGGTAGAGGCGCTCGACCTTGTACTCCGCGGAGTAGCCCATGCCCCCGTGGACCTGCACCGCCCGGTCGACGACGCGGTCGAGGGCCTCGGAGCAGAAGAGCTTGACCATGGCCGACTCGCGGCCGAAGGGCAGCCCCTGGTCGCACATCCAGGCGCTGCGGTAGACGAGGCTCTCCATGGCGTAGAGATCCGTAGCGGAGTCCGCCAGCATCCACTGCACGGCCTGGTGCTCGCCGATCGGTTGACCGAAGGTCTCGCGCTGGCTGGCGAACTCGACCGAGAGGGCCTGGGCCTCACGGGCGCAGCCCAGGCAGTTCGCCCCCAGGGCCAGGCGTCCGCGGTCGAGCACGGCCATCGCCGTGCGGAAGCCCGCGCCGACCTCCCCCAGCCGATTGTCGTCCGGAACGCGCACCCCCTCGAGCGCCAGGGTGATGGTCCCCGAGCCGCGCTGACCCATCTTCTCCTCGTTCTTGCCCTTGGCGCAGCCCGGCAAATCGGCGGGCACGAGGAAAGCGGTCACGCCCCCGTGAGCCCCACGCTCCGCGTCGGTCACGGCGTAGACCACGAAGAGGTCCGCGACGTCGCCGGCGGTGATCCAGATCTTCTCGCCGTCGAGGACCCACTCGTCGCCCTCGCGCCGGGCGGTGGTCTTCATCGCCCCGGGGTCCGATCCCGCACCGGCCTCGGTCAGGGCGTAGGCCGCCAGCTGCTCCCCGCTGGCGAAGGCGGGCAGGAAGCGCTCCTTCTGCTCGTCCGTGCCCCCCACGACCACGCTCATGGCGCCGATCGAGGCGTGGGCGCCGAGGGTCACGGCCACCGAGAAGTCGCCGCGGGTCAACTCGTCCATCACGACGCACAGGCCCGTCTCCCCCATCCCGGCGCCGCCGTACTCCTCGGGGATCGCGACCCCCAGGAGACCCAACTCCGCCATCTGTCCGATCAGCTCGCGCGGGATGGCGTGCTCGCGGTCGATCTGGTCCGCCAGGGGGCGCACCGCGCCGTCGGTGAACTCGCGCACGGCCTGCCGCAGCATCTCGTGCTCGTCGCTGAAGGTGAAGTCCATGCTGAATACGCCTGCCCGCGGTCAGGGCGCCGGGGCGCGATCGAAGAGGGTCTCGAGGACGCCGAGGGCCTCGTCGAGGAAGCGCTCGTGCACGAAGAGGTGGTCCCGGCTGAAGCCGCAGACCGCGCCCAAGGGAACCCCGGCGGCGGCCAGGGATCCAGTCACGTGGGCGAGGAAGCCGACCAGCTCCCAGCCCATCGGCGCGCGGAAGCGGATCCAGGCCAGGGGCGACTCGCTGACCGATTCAGGGTGACGGGCGAGGACCGCCGCCAGCTCCTCGAGCGGCAGCAGGAGGGTCGTCTCCCCGCCCTCGCGCACGAGCTGGGCCGGCCCCTCGCCCAGGGCGGCCAGGTCCTCGGCCGCGGGGGCGGCGGCGAAGCCGGCGAGGGCGAAGCGCCCCGGCACGACCTCGAAGCTCATCCCGGCCAGGACGGATTCGAGCTCCGCGGGTGCCCCGGGAGGCACCCTGGGGGGGCGATCGGTCATGGCGGCACTCTACCGCGGCCACGCCGCCGAGAGTCGGGATTCGACGTGCCCTCGGGGGGCCAGGGAGCCGATAGGGCCCTGCGAACCCGGGCCCCCGGACCCCCACCATGAGCCGCAGCCGACCTCGACCGATCCTCCTCGTCCTGGGGGGCGCCCTCCTCCTCGGAGGGGGCCTCCTCGTGTTCCTCGACGGCGAGTCGCCGGCCCCGGGCCCGAGCCTCGGGCCGGGGAGCGACGGGCAGGCGAGGGGCGGCAGCGGTCCGGCGGACGGCATCGCCGGCGCCTCCTCCCGCGAGCCGGTTCGCCCTACGGGTGGCGAGGGGGGCAGCGGCGCCTTGGCCGGCGGCGAGGGCCCGGACGCTGCGCCCGCCGAAAGCACGTCAGCGGGGGACTCCACGACTCCGATGCAGGAGAGCGACCGCGAGCTCGAGGCCCTGCGAGCCCGCAACCTCGCCGAACGGCGCGCCTCCTTCGAGCAAATGATCCGTGCGCGCGCCGTTCGCATCGCCGACGAGGTCGGTCTGGGCACGGGTGCCGAAGAGCGCATCGCCCAGGTCTACCTGGACGAACAGGACCGCATCGACGCGATCCGCGCGGCCTACGCCGCGGGGCCGCCGAGCCGCGAGGCCCGCACGAAGCTGCGCGAAGACCTGCGCGGGCTGAAGTCCTGGCGCCACGAGCGCTTCAGCGAGCTCTTCGGCGCGAGCGCCGCCGAGGCCATCGCCGCCTTCAAGGACCAGGCGGCCATCGAATCGGCGGGCCTGGTTCTCGATCCGGATCCCGGATCTCCCGGGCCGAAGTAGGAATTCGCTAAGGCAGCTGGGGATTCGGGGTCGCTCGGGCCGTCTCGAAGCCGGCTGCGGGGCCTTCGGAGCTCGGATGACGAGGTCCGCTTTTCTTCCGCGTTGCCCTTCTCGTTCCGGAAGTGAAGGCTGCCCCCTGACGGAGGAGGAGAGTGCGCGGCCCACGCGGGCCGCGGGACCGGCGAAAGGACCCGAGCCTGAGGGGCGTCGGTCGATGGTCCAGCTCCCCCGCCGGAACACTCGGAATCCAAATCGGGAGGATATGCACCATGCGACTTCTACGACTCATCGCCCTTCTCACCGCGTCCCTCGGCCTCGCGGCCACGGCCAGCGCCCAGTTCTGCGTCCCGGGAGGAGGGGACAGCATCCCCACCTCGGGCTCGGGTGGATTCGGGCTCTACCCCAACCTCTTGCCCCCCCATGCGGCCAGCGCCACGGTGAACGTCCCGGGCGACGTGACTTCGATCACCTCGGTCGAGATCAGCGGCCTCAGCCACTCCTGGATCGGTGACATGCACGTCGTGCTCGAGGACCCCAACGGGACGAGGCACAACATCTTCGTGCGGCCGGGGCACGGGAACCCCTCGCTGGTCGGCAACTCGGGAGACTTCCTCGGCGGGAACTACAGCTTCGTCGAGTCCGGCGGGCTCAGCTTGCCCACGACGAGCAACGTGCCCATCGACCCGCCTGCCGGGACCTACAACCAGAGCTTCGACACCGGAGGAGGGGTCTGGCCGAGCGGCACGAACAACATCTTCAACACGCCGATGGAGTCGATCTCCGGCCCGTCCGGCGTCTGGACCCTGCGGATCTACGACTGGGCGATCCTCGACCACGGCTCCTTCGAGGGTTGGACCCTGTGCGGCGAGACGGACACGAACGAGTGCTTCCTGGCCATCGGCAGCGGTCCCGGGAGCGCGAGCTTCACGCCCAACGAGATCACCATGGCGACCCAGCTGGACGCCGTCGACCGACACTACGCCGTGCTCCAGAGCTCGATGCCCGAGTTCGTCATCCCGCGGGTGAGTCCCACGGTGAACTTCCAGCACGGGCTCGCTCGCCTCGTCCAGCGCCCCGACCGTCGCTTCGCCGTCCAGGTCCTGATGTACAACCCCGAGGTCTTCCCGTGGCAACCCTTCCAGCAGAGCCATGGGCTGCTGGTGAACATCGACGCCACGGGCCAGGTCACGACCGCCTCCTTCGGTCAGGGCAGCATGAACGTCTGGGCCCAGACGGGCACGAACGGCAGCGGTGAGCGGACCTTGAGATTCCCCTTCAGCTTGCCGCAGTAGGCGAGGTCGAAGCGGAGGGACCGCCCTGGACGGGGGAGCCGATCGCGGCTTCCCCGTCCTTGCATTGGATCGAGCCCGCGGCGGCCATCGGATCGGGGCCGGGTCGATGCGGTTCGAGCCCGCAGGAGTCCGAGCCTGGGCTCGGACAACGGGGTCCGCTCTTCTCCCGGGTTGCCGTTTTCGCCCGAGACGTAGAGGCTGACCTCCTCCGGAGGAGGAAGCCGCGTGGCCCTCTCGGGCCAGTGGAACGGCGGATGGACCGGGCTCCGCGATGTGGCGGTCCCGGGTCCACCATCCCCCCCAGAGCACTCGGAGCCGAATCGGGAGGAAAGGCACCATGCGAACGCGACGACTCATCGCCCTGCTCACCACGCTCCTCGGCCTCGCGACCACGGCCGGCGCCCAGTTCTGCGTCCCGGGAGGCGGCAGCCCGATCCCCACCGCGGGCTTCGGAGGCGGCGGGACCTACCCGGGCACCCTGCCCCCCAGCGAGGCCAGCTCCACGGTCGTCGTGCCGGGCGAGGTGGTCTCGGTCACCTCGGTCGGGATCGACGGCTTCGGCCATACCTGGATCGGTGACCTGCAGGTCGTCCTCGAAGACCCCGACGGGGTGAGACACAACGTCTTCGTGCGGCCCGGCCACGGCAACCCCACGCCGGTCGGCAACTCGGGCAGCTTCAACGGCGGCGACTACGTCTTCGTCGAGTCCGGCGGCCTCAGCCTGCCGACGACGAGCATCGGGCCCATCGACCCGCCCGCCGGGACCTACAACCAGAGCTTCGACACCGGAGGGGCGGTCTGGCCGAGCGGCACGGCCAACATCTTCAACACGCCGATGGAGAGCATCACCGGCTCGGTCGGGGTCTGGACCCTGCGAATCTACGACTGGTTCACCGGGGACGTCGGCTCCTTCGCGGGCTGGACCCTGTGCGGGGAGACGGACTCGGGCGAGTGCTTCCTGGCCATTGGCCGCGGACCCGGCAGCGCGAGCTTCACTCCCAACGACGTCCCCTTGGCGACCCAGCTGGACGCGGTCGACCGACACTACGCGGTCCTCCAGGACTCGATGCCCGAGTTCGTCATTCCGCGTCAAGGTCACTCGGTGAACCTGCAGAGCGGGCTGGCGCGCCTGATCGAGCGCCCCGACAGGCGCTTCGCCGTCCAGGTCCTCATGCACAACCCCGTGGTCTTCCCCCAGCAGCCCTTCCACCAGAGCCATGGGCTGCTCGTGATCATCGACGTCACCGGCCAGGTCACGACCGTCCCCTACGGTCGAGGCAGCATGAGCGTCTGGGCTCGCATCGGAACCAACGGCGGAGGTGAACGGACCCTGAGCTTCCCCTTCACGATGCCGCAGTAGGCGGCGTCGAGACGGAGGGGCTCTTCCGGACAGGGGGGCCGGTGGACGAGTCGGATCCCGGATCTGCCGGGCCGCACGTAGGAACCCCCTAAACCGAGTGTAGGAACTCCCTAAGACGACTCCAGAGTCAGGGGCGTGTCGAACCGACGCGTGCAGCGCGGAGGGCCCCATTGGGCTCGGACAACGAGGTCCGCATTTCTCCTGTGTTGCCGTTCTCGTCAGGGCAGTGAAGGCTGACCCGTGACGGAGGAGGAAGCCGGGCGGCCCGCTCGGGCCGCCGACCGGCGGCAGGACCTGGCCCTGCGCAGAGCCGGCCCGCGGTCCACCCTCCCCGTATGAGCATTCAAATCCGAATCGGGAGGAAGGACACCATGCGAACGCTTCGACTCATCGCCCTGCTCACCGCGTCCCTCGGCCTCGCGACCACGGCGGGCGCCCAATTCTGTGCACCCGGCGGAGGCGGACCGATCCCCGCCATCGGCTTGGGCGGCGGCGGGACCTACCCCGGCACCCTGCCCTCCGACCCGGCCAGCTCCACGGTCAACGTGCCGGGCGACGTGGCCTCGATCACCTCGATCGAGATCAGCGGCCTCACCCACACCTGGATCGGGGACATGCAGGTCGTCCTCGAGGACCCGAACGGCGTGCGGCACAACATCTTCGTGCGTCCCGGCTTGCTGAACCCCAGCCCCTGCGGCAACCAGGGCGACTTCCTCGGAGGAGACTACACCTTCGTCGAGTCCGGCGGCCTCAACCTGCCCACCACGAGCAACGTGGGCATCGACCCCGTCGCCGGGACCTACAACCAGAGCTTCGACCCAGGATCGGGGGTCTGGCCGAGCGGAACGGCCAACATCTTCAACACCCCGATGGAGAGCATCACAGGCCCGGGTGGGGTCTGGACCTTGCGAATCTACGATTGGTTCGAGCAGGACCAAGGGTCCTTCGAGGGCTGGACACTGTGCGGGGAAACGGAGTCGAACGAGTGCTTCCTGGCCTTCGGCAGCGGACCCGGCGGTGCGAGCTTCACGCCCAACGGCGTCACGATGGCGACCCAGCTGGATGCAATCGACCGGCACTACGTCGTGCTCCCGAACTCGATGCCCGAATTCGAGATCCCGCAGCAGACCCACTCGGTGAACATCCACAGCGGCCTGGCGCGGCTGACCGCGCGTGCCGACCGGCGCTTCGCCGTCCAGATCCTCATGCACAACCCGGAAGTCTTCCCGTGGCAGCCCTTCCAGCAGAGCCACGGGCTCTTGGTGAACATCGACGCCATGGGGCGGGTCACGACCGCCTCCTTCGGCCAGGGCAGCATGTACGTCTGGGCCCAGGTCGGGACCAATGACGGGGGTGAGCGAACTCTGCGATTCCCCTTCACGTTGCCTCAGTAGGCGACGTCGAAGCGGAGGGACTGCCCTGGACGGGGGGGCCGATCGCGGCCTCCCCGTCCTTGCATTCCATCCGACCCGCGGCGGGAACCCGCCCCGGTGCTTGGCTTCGGTCCGGCCCCCGGCGATCCTGTCCGGCCATGTCGACGCCCTTGCGACGGACGCTCTCCCACCTCGTGGGCTGGGCCGCGGACCGCAAGCTCCCGCGACCGTTGCGGGGGCCCGTGTACCGGGGCTACGCCCGCTGCACCGGGGCTAGCCTGATCGAGTGCCGCGGGCCCCTCGAGATCTACCCGAGCCTCTCGGCCTTCTTCGTGCGGCGCCTCCAGGAGGGAGCCCGCCCCATCGAGGCGAACCCCGAGCTCGTGGTCTCTCCAGTCGACGGCACCTACCAGCACCTGGGTCCCATCGAGGAGGGCAGCGTCCTCCAGGCCAAGGGCCGGCCCTACCCCCTGCGGGAGCTGCTCGCCGGGGTCGGCGAGGACCTCGACCTCGAGGGCGGGAGGGCCTGGACGATCTACCTCTCCCCCCGCGACTACCATCGCATCCACGCCCCCGAGGCCGGACGCCTGGTCGAGGCCCGCTGGGTCGGCGGCGCGCGCTACTCGGTGGCGCCGAAGGTGCTCGCGCGGCGGCTCGTGCTGCCGGTCAACGAACGCGCCGTCCTGAGGCTCGAGTGCGAGCGCGGGCCCCTCTTGATGGTCCTCGTGGGCGCCCTGAACGTCGGTCGCATCCGCGTCGTGGGAGTGAGCCCGGGCCCGCGCCCCGATCTCGGAGCCGGGCGGGCCGTGGAGCGGGGCGAGGAGCTGGCCCGCTTCGAGATGGGCTCGACGGTGGTCCTCGTCGCCCCCCCGGGCCTCGAGGCCCTGCCGGAGGCGGCGGCGGGCCAGCCGGTGCGCCTGGGCACGCCCATCGCCCGCTGGAGCTCGACGCCCACCTGAGCCCTCGCCGATGAGCCTGGCCCCCAAGGACCGGCGCCTCCTGCGCCTCTCGACGGCCATCGTGCTGGGCCAATGGGCGGAGGTTCGGGCGTTGCGCCGCGCGGCGCCCCCGGGGGAGCCGGACCGCGCCTGGCGCGAGTGCGCCCTCCAGACCCACCTCTTCGCGGGCTTCCCCCGGCTGGTGCAGGCCTTCGGCGTGCTGGAGGAGGAGGGCGGCCTCGGGCGTCCCGAGCCCGAGGAGCTGGAGGGCCCGGCCCCGGCCCCCGAGCGCGGCGACCGGCTCTTCGGGCGGATCTACGGGGAGGACGCGGCGCGGGTCTCGGGCATGCTGGCAGGCCACCACGGGGACTTCGCCGCCTGGATCCGCGAGCACGCCTACGCCCGGGTTCTGGCCCGCCCCGGCCTGGGCGCCGACCGCCGCGAGCTCCTCGCCTGCGCCGCCCTGGCGGCCCTGGGGCAGGAACGGCAGCTGGCGAGCCACGCCCGGGGGGCGGTGCGCTGCGGGGCTCGCCCCGAGGAGCTCACGGCCGCCCTGGACGCGGTGGCGGAGCTGGTCGAGCCCGCTCGCCTCGAGGAAGCCCGGCGGATCGTGGGTCGATTCGGCGGCCGCTAGGGTCTCCGCCCCCGGACCCGGGAGAGAATGCGGAGGCTTTTGCTTGAGAATCTCCGTAGCTCGGAAACGCGAGCTACAATTAGGAAATCGCTTCTGAACCCCTCTCCTGAGGTCTCAGGCCCGATTTCCGCTCCCCCGTCCCCCGACAACTCTCTCGCGTCCGGAAGGCTCTGGCCGGATCCCCCCACGGACCGGCAATTTTCTGCATTGCGAAACCGGCCGCCTTGCGGAATCATCAAACCACAAGGCGGAGAGAGTGCTTGGTCCGCATGGGCCTTTGGTCCGTTTCAACTGAGGTCCCCAGGATTGGTGAGCATTCTCGTCCCTTCGCTTCTCGAGTTTCAATCCACATAGGAAAGACTTCCATATGCGAACCCTCAAGCTCATCTCCCTTCTCAGCGCCGGCTTCGCCCTGGCGACTACCGCCAACGCCCAGTTCTGTGTCGACTCCGCCGGTGGCGGCGCGATCTTCGACCAGGGCGGCACCTTCCCGACGACCATGCCCGGCGCCTCGTCGGCTTGCGTCACGGTTCCCGGCAACGTCACCTCGATCACGAGCGTCGACGTCGCTGGCCTGAACCACACCTGGATGGGTGACGTCCAGATGACCCTGGAAGACCCGAACGGTGTCGAGCACCTGATCTTCCTCCGCCCCGGCTACCTCAACACCTCGAACTTCGGTAACTCCGGAGACTTCCTGGTTGGCGACTACAGCTTCGTCGAGTCGGGTGGCGCGGCCCTTCCGTCCAGCAGCAGCGGCGTCAGCATCGGCGGCGGCAGCTACAACCAGAGCTTCACCTCGGGTGGCGTTGCCTGGACCGACGGTCAGAACGGCATCAACAACACCGCCATGTCGGCCATCTCCGGCCCGCAGGGCGACTGGTGCGTGAACTTCTACGACTGGGCTGGCGGCGACAGCGGCGGCTTCACGGGCGTCACCGTCTGTGGCGAGACCGACGGCAACGAGTGCTACCTCACCATCGGTAGCGGCCCCGGCGACGCTTCCTTCACCCCGGACGACGTCACGATCCAGACCAACCTGGACAACGTCGACCTGCACTACGCGGTGCTCCTGAACTCGATGCCCGAGTTCGTGATCCCGTCGGTGCGTCCCGCCGTCTTCGGCAACAACGGCAGCGTCCGTCTGACCCAGCGTCCGACCCGCTCCTTCGCCGTTCAGGTCCAGATGTACAACCCGGAGGTCTTCCCGACCAACCCGCACCACCACAGCAACGGCCTGCTGGTGAACATCGACAACCTGGGTAACGTCAACACCGTCAGCTTCGGCTCCGGCACCATGAGCGTCTGGGCCCAGACCGGTACCAACCACAGCGGCGAGCGCATCGTCAAGTTCCCCTTCACGATGCCCCAGTAGGTTCGTGATCGGCTGACTCGGGCGGGCCTCGGCCCGCTCGATCGATCACCGCCCCGTCCCGCTCCGGCAGGACGGGGCGGTCTCTTTTCGGCCCCCCATTCCCGCCCTCCCCGCCTGCCCCTGCCTCCTCTGGCGCGCCCTTCCCCCGGCCGCGACCGGCGGTGGTCCGGACGAGGGCGTGAGCCCCCGGCAGCCGATAGAGTGTCCCGTCGCTCCCGGCCCCCGCACCCCCGCTTGTCCCCGACCATCCCGCACGACAGCCCTCGGGCCTCCGCCGAGCTCGACCTCTCCCTCGTCATCGCTTGCTACAACGAGGAGGGGCACCTCGTCGAGTCGGTGCGCGAGATCGAGCGGGTCCTCTCCGCCACACGCTACAGCTGGGAGCTGATCTTCATCGACGACTGCAGCGCCGACCGCACTCCAGAGCTGCTCGAGGAGCTGGTGGAGGGGCACGAGCAGCGGCGCTTGATCCGGCACGCCGAGAATGTGGGCCGGGGCGGCACGGTCACCGAGGGCTTCCGTCTCTCCCGGGCCCGCGTGGTCGGCTTCATCGACGTGGACCTGGAGGTCCACGCCCGCTACGTACCGGAGATGCTGCGGGCCATCGACGGGGGCCTGGACTGCGCCACGGCCTTTCGCCTGTACAAGGTGCGCCTCCACCCCGGCCCGCTCCTCCGGCACGTGCTGAGCCGCGGGTACCGCTTCCTCTCGCGGCTCCTGCTCGACGTCCCCCTGCGGGACACCGAGACGGGCTTCAAGTTCTTCCGCCGCGAGGCGGTGCTGCCCGTCCTGGACGAGTGCAGGCACGCGGGCTGGTTCTGGGACACGGAGGTCATGGTCCTCAGCCACCTGCGCGGGCTCTCGATCCAGGAGATCCCCTGCCTCTTCGTCCAGCGCCGGGACAAGGCCTCCACCGTGCGGGTTGGTCGCGACACCGTCGACTACCTGGAGGCCCTGTGGGGCTTCCGCAAGCGCCTGCGGGCGGGTCTGCGGCAGGGACCGGAGGCCGTGCCGGACTCGGCCGCCTCCAATCCCTCCTGAGTTCGGGAGCCCCCCCGCGCCGCGGGGGTCAGGCTCAGTCCTCTCCCAGCTGGAGGTCCTGGTTCGTCCAGAGGTCCGCCTCGACGAGGATCCGCACCCGGGTCGCCTCCTGCCCCGTCACGAGGAGGTCGTACTCCCCCGGCAGCACCCGCGGGATCGTGAAGGCGCCCTCGCGCTCGGTCTTGGTGGCGCGGGCCTGGCCGACCTCGGGGTCCGCGGGCTCCAGGCGCAGGGCCTGGCCCACGACTCCTTCGCCGTCGGCGTCCAGGAGACGCCCGCTGACGGTGCCGGTGGGGATGCGTTCTTCCGGGGGCGGAGGCTTGGGCGGGACCCAGCTCGAGAACTGCAGGTCGCGTCGCAGCTCGCCGCCGGCCTCGACCGTCACGCGGACGGTCTCCTCCTCCCCCGCCATCTGCAGGTAGCCCTGCATCCCCGCCGCGACCGGCGGCCCGCCGACCAGGAGGTAGGCCCCCGGCACGACGTTCTCGATCGACCAACGCCCGTCCGCCCCGCTGCGCGCGCGGCGGATGGGCAGGGAGGTCCCGAAGGTCTCGGGCTGGAGGGTGACGCGGCCCCCGACGACCGGCGCCGATTCGGCGTCCATCAGGAGGCCGTGGACGCGACCACCGGCGGTGAGGACGAGCTCCCCGACGTCCACCTCGCCCCCCGCATCGACCGCGAGGTCGCCCACGGCGACGCGGTGCAGCCGCGGCGCCTGGGCCAGGAGGAGGTAGCTCCCGGGCCGCAGGTTCTCGAGCCGGAAGCGGCCGTCGCGACCGCTGCGCGAATGGCGCACGGTCGCGTCGCTGGGGAAGTAGTCCCCCAGGGCCGCGGTCAGGGGGTCGTCGCTCCAGTTCGCGTCGCGGGTCTCGACCCGACCGCCGGAGACCGGCTCGCCCTGGTCGTCCACGAGGCGCCCGACGATGGCGCCCCCGCGGGTCATCTCGATCGAGAGCTCCTCGACGTCGCCCCCCTCGGGGTTCTCGAAGGGCGCCGAGTAGCTCGGCGCGTAACCCTCCGCCCGGGCCTCGACCTGGAAGCTCCCGCGGGGCTGGCGCACGAAGAGGGCGAAGGCCCCGCCGGCGGCCCCGCGGACCTCCTGGATCGGCTCGAGCACCACCGAGGGCTCCCCGCTGGCCCCGGGGCGGCGCAGGCGCAGGTCGAAGTCGCGCAGGGGCGCGCCCGTCTCGGCGTCCACCACCATGCCGCGGAAGGCCACCATGGAATCGAGCACGAGCTCGAGCTCCTCCTGCGGACTCTCCACGTCGTTGCGCACGCCGGGGCGGAAGCCCGGCGCCCGGTAGAGCAACTGGTAGCTGCCCTCCGCGAGGCCCGTGATCCGGAAGGCGCCGTCGGGGCCGCTGGTGGCGCGCCCGTGGCCCACGTCGCGGTAGGCGGCGCGGTCGACCGCGATCACGTCGGCCCCGCCCACGGGCCGCCCCTCGCCGTCCACCACGCGCCCCGCGAGGGGCGCCTCGTCCTGCAGCACGAAGTCGACGATGTGCAGGTCCCCCGTGCGCTCGCTGAACTCGAGGCTCTGGATGCGCGTCAGGGTCGCCTTGCCCTCCGCCCGCACGGTCAGGAAGCGCGTCCCGTCGGGGACGCCGGAGATGCGGTACTCCCCCTCCCAGTTGGTCTCGGCGCTCAGGCGTTCCACCGTCGGCTGGGGGTCGGCCGGATTCCAGCGCGAGTCGAGGTGCAGGCGCGCCCCCTGGATCGGCAGCTCGTACATGTCGCGCACCGTCCCCTGCACGCGGCGGCCGGGGGTCAAGACGATCGGCGGGTGCTCGAAGACCCCGTGTTCCCCGACCAGCACGCCCTCCACGCGCGCCAGGGCGATCTCCGGGTGGTGCACGAGCAAGGCGTGCAGCTCACCCGCCGGCAGGTCGTGGAAGCGGTAGCGGCCCAGGCGGTCGGTCTCGCTCCGGGGCCGCTCCTCGAGCGACGGCTCGGTCGCCGAGCCCCGCGCGAAGTCCCCGGCCCCCTCTGCCAGGAAGGTCACCGCACAGCCGGCCACGGGCTCCCCGTCGAGGTCGAGCACCAGGCCGGTCAGGACGTTGCTGGCGTTCCCCAGGGCCCCCTCCGCCGCCGGCTCCCGCTCCCCCGCGGACGAGGCCTCGGGCCCTCCCACGGCGCTGCGTTCCGCGCCGCTGCCACCACTCCCCACGGGGTCGGCCAGGCGGGTGTCCCTCTCGGGGCCGATCTCCTCCTCGCTGCCGGGGCCGCCGAGGCCCTCCAGCTCCTGCTCGGAGCCCGAGCCGAAGTAGATCAGGAGGCCGACGGCGAGGGCGAGGAGGGCGACGAGCAGGGGCAGGGGGCGCATGGAGGAGCTGGATCGAGGAGGGCGCGGGATGGACGATTCTACCCGCTCCGCCTTCCCCCCGTCCGTCGGCACAGTCCGTCGGCACGGTCCTTCAGCGCAGTCCCCCGGCGCCGCCCCGTCAACGACGGTCGCCGCGCAGGTGCAGCTCGCGCAGCACGACCGGCTCGATCGCGCGCAGCTCCAGGCGCGCGGACCCCGGCTCGAGGGTCGGCGGCCGGTGGATGCTCGAGTCGATCGCGCGACCGTCGGCGCTGGCCTGTAGACGCCCGCTGCCCGGGGACAGGCGCAACCCCAGGCGGTGCGTGCCGCCGGCCTCGAAGCCATCGAAGCGCTGTCCCTCGCCCTCCCGGGCGCGGCGGGCCACGTCGTCCAGGGAGGTGGTGTCCGAGAGGAAGCGCGCCGGGCGCGAGCCCAGGGGGCCGACGAAGACCGCGTGGAAGCCGAGGACCGAGACGGCGAGGAGCTCCGGCGGCGAGTCCTCCGGTTGGGTCAGCTCGAGCTCGACCTCGAGGGCCGCGCCGTCCAGGCGCAGGGGATCCACGAGGGCGAGGGCGGGGCCGGGCATCTCCACGAGCTCGGCCAGGTCGGCGCGGCGGCGCGAGCTCCAGCCGTCGGCGGTCGGGAACCAGTCCCCGCGCTCCCAGCTCCCGACGCGCGGGGCGTCGAAGCGGAACATCAGGGCGACGCGACCGAAGCCGGGGAACTCCACCTCGCTCGGCCCGAAGGCCCGTCGGAAGTCCTCGAGGGTCGCCGGCGGCAGCTTCGACTCGAGGGCGCGGCGGGTCTGGAGCAGGATCTGCTGGGCGCGGTCGCTCAGGACGTCGCGGTACTCCCGCAGCAGGCGCCGGATCTCGAAGGAGCGTCGCTCCGGATCCATGGCCTGGGCGTCGCTCCCGGTGAGGCGCGCCAGCTCCTCCTCGGCGCGGCTGACGCGCATGGCGCGCACGTCCTGCTCCGCGCCCAGCTCCCGCGCGACCCGCAGGCCGAGGTCGTAGTAGATCAGCGCGCCGCCCTGCAGCGCATCGCTCGCGAGCAGCTCCTGGGCGCCGGTGTAGTCCCCTTCGTGGTAGCGGAAGAGGGCGCGCTGGAGCTGCAAGCCGATGTCCCCTTGGAGGTCCGCGCCGTGGATCGCGAAGCCCTCGAGAGCCGGGGCATCGAGCAGGGCGCCCTCCGCGTCGGGATCCGGGACGAGGCGGTACAGGAGCGGGCTGCCGCCGGTCTCGCCCAGTCGAAAGCCCTCCTCGAGGGGGTCGGCCTCGGCGCGGATCACGCCCGGCACCGTGATGCTGCCCTGGCGCAGGGCGTAGCTCTCGCCGTCGAGCGCCTGCACCGCGTCCGCGGCCCGGCGCAGGAAGGCCACGAGCTCCTGGGCCCCCTCGAGCCGCACCTCGACCGTGTCGCGCACGACGGTCAGCGCCGGCTCCTCGCGCGACGCGCGCCAGAGCCCCAGCGCCCCGGCGTAGTCACGCCGCGCGTAGAAGGGACGCGCCCGCTCCTCGAGTTCCGCGAGGCGCGCGCGACCGGCGCTCTGGGCGCTCTCGTCCGCCAGGTCCCGGAGCTCGCGGCGTCGCGAGGCGAGCAGCTCGAGGCTCTTCCGCTGCGGGGAGCCGGCGAGCAGTTCGCGGTCGATTCCGTGCTGCGCCAGGAGGCGGTCGATCCCCAGCTCGAAGTCCTCCAGGGCGCCCGGGTCGCCGTTCGCCCGCAAGCGCTCCGCGGCGCGTGCGGAGAGGCGCTCGATCTCCACGGGCAGGAGCTCGCCGTCGAGGCGCTGCCAGGCCGCCTCGAGCTCTCTCGAGCGCGCGGCCAGCTGCTCGCGCACCGGCGCGAGCGCCTGGGCCAGCTCCTCCACCCCCAGCCCTCGGGCGTCGGCGCCGGCGGCGGCGAGGAGGTCCGCGTCGCTGGCCGCGAGCAATTCGCGGGCCTCGTTCCATCGCCCGGCGCGTCGCGTGCGGTCCACTTCCGGCAGCAGGCTGTGACGGGCGTGGCTCGCGACGGTGGCGGCCGCCGCGCTCAGCGCGGCTTCGCGGCGCTCCCGCAGGCTGCGCGCGAGCCCCGCCCTGCGCCGCTCGAGGCTCCCGCGGTCGAGCTTCTGGGGCAGCTCTTCGGGCGCGAAGCCCGTGCGCGCGATCAAGCGCTCCGCGAGCTCCACCTCGACCAGCTCGCGGGCCCCGGGGAAGTCGCGGGCACCGAGACGGGCGTCGAAGTCGGCGCTGGCCCGGGCCCAGTGGGCCGCCAGCTCCGCGCGCAGGTCCTGGCGCAGGCGTTCGGCGAGGGACTCGAGGGCGGCCCGTTGCCCGGGGGGGACGCCGGCGCGCAGCTCCTCGAGCTCGGCGAAGGCCGCGGCGAGAACGAGGCGACCGCCCGCGAGCTGACGCTCGAAGCGCTCGAGCGGGAGCCAGCGCGCGTCCGTGACGCCGGGCTCCTGCCCCGGGACGACCTCGGGCTCGGACCAAGGACTCCACAGCACGAGGGCCAGGAGCGCCCCGGCGGCCCCCACCAGGGCGGCCCCGACCGCCAGCCCCCGGCGCTCGCCTCGCGTCGGGTCGAGGGGCTCGAGGGAGCCGCGGCGGATCTGGGGCGCCTTGTGGGCGGCGACGCGCTCCAGGTCCTCCATCAGCTCGGCCGGGGAGAAGTAGCGCCGGCCCGGATCGCGCGAGAGGCACTTGCGCAGCACGAGCCCCAGGCCGCGGGAGAGCTCCGGCCGCAGCTCGAGGGGGTCGGGGATCGGGCTGTAGAGCACCGAGGAGAGGATCTCCGCCGTCGAGGAGCCGGCGAAGGGCGGCCGGCCGCAGACCGCGTGGTAGAGGGTCGCGCCGAGGGACCAGATGTCGCTGCGCACGTCCGCGAGCGCCGGGTCGCGGGCCTGCTCGGGGCTGACGTAGTGGGGCGTGCCGAGCGTCGAGCCGGTGCGCGTCAGCATCGGGTCGTCCTCGATGCGCGCGAGCCCGAGGTCCGCCAGGCGCGGGTGGTCGGGGCGCTCGAGCAGGATGTTCGCTGGCTTGATGTCGCGGTGCACGACGCCCTTCTCGCTCGCGTGCTGGAGGGCGTCGCAGAGCTGGATGAAGAGGCGCAGGGCGTCCTCCTCTCGCAGGCGCCCGCCCTTCTCGAGGCGCTCGGCGAGCGACGGCCCCTCGACGAGCTCCATCGCGAACCACCAGGTGGCCCCCGTGCGCCCCATGTCGATGGCGGCGATCAGGTTGGGGTGCGAGAGGTGGGCGGCGATGCGCGCCTCGCGCTGCAGGCGCTTGATCGAGCGCGCGTTGCTCGCCATGTCGAGGTGCATGACCTTGAGGGCCACGAGGCGGTCGACGGAGGTCTGGCGGGCGCGGTACACGACGCCGGTGCTGCCGCGCCCGAGCTCGCTCTCGATTTCGTAGCCGGGGATGCGCGGGCGCTCCCCGGGCGTCGCGCCGGCCAGCCGGGGTCCGCTCACCGTCGACCTCCTCCGCGCCCGGCCATCAGCTCTCCAGGAACCAGGCCTTCCAGGCCCGGTCGGCCTCTCGCCAGCCCTTGCCGGTGGCGGCGCGGAAGGCCTTGTCGTTGGCCTCCTGGCGCTCGAGCCCCGGCGTCACGAGGCGCCCGGGGGCCTTGGGGGCGAGGCCGCGGTAGACCGCGTGGAACTTCGCCAGGGACTCGGGCCCGTGGGAGTCGATCCACTCGAGGATCCCCATGCCCGCCGCGATGTCGATCACCTCGAGGTCGCTGAAGTCGAGCTGGTAGAGCTTGTCGATCGAGAGCACCTGGCGCTCGCGGATCCCGATCTTCAGCGCCTCGCGCCAGCGGCCCTCGCGCACCATCTTCGGGTCGACGACACGCTTCGTGCGGGTGGACACGGTCCCGGTGCTCGCGGTCGTGCGCGCGCGGCAGAAGACCGCGTTCTTGCGGTGCACCTGGAACTCGAACCAGGAGGCGAAGGCCTCCTCGTACCAGGGCGGGAGCAGCCGCCCGTCGTAGAGCAGCCGCCCGAGCAGCATGTGGCCCCAGTGGTGGTAGCAGTGACCGACGAGCTCGTCCTGGCCGCGGTGCCACTGGCGGGCGGAGGACATCGCGTAGGGGTCGGTCCAGAAGAAGCCGTAGGCGCGCTCGGCGCCGGCGGCCCAACCCTCCGGCAGCGTCTCGGTCAGGCTCGCGAAGTAGGCCACGGTGGCGAGGTAGGGACCGTCGCGGGTGTCGTAGAGGTAGAACTCCGCGCGGCGGTCCGCGAGGAGTCCGAGGCCCGGGGGCGTCCCGAAGCTGCGGTCGAACCAGCGCCGGCCCTCGTCGATGCCGTCGCCGACCTGCTCGAGCATCCAGTCCGGGACCGTGCCGGCGACGAGGGCCTGCTCGGTGACGACGACGCGGTACGGCAGCTTCCCGAGGGACTCGGCCTGGGCGGCGTTGCGCCGGGCCAGCGCCTCGCTGCGCTCGATCCAGCGGCCGTCGACCTCCTCGAGCCCCTTCGAGCGCTGGAGCTCCTCGTAGCTCAGCCACTGGCCGTCCACCCGGATCAGCCCCTGCTCCAGGCGTCGCTTGTCCTCGGGGGTGACCCAGCGGTCGCCGTAGCGCACGAGGCCCTCGGCCTTCTTCGCGGCCTCCTCGGCCGCGGCGACGCGCCTCGCCTTCTCCTCGGGGGTGACCCACTCCCCCTCGTGGAGCACGAAGCCGAGCCAGGTGTTGGCCCCCGCGTGCATCGGATCGAGCTCCTTCGCCTTGCGCATCGCCTGCTTGGCCTGCTTGCGCATCTTGCGCTCGACGCACCACAGGCCCACGGCGTGATAGTCGTCCGCGGTCTTCGCGGCCTCCATGCGCTCCTCGAACTCCTCGAGGCGGCTCTTGCCGCGCTCGATGCGCTCGACGTCCTTCGGGTCGAACTCGAAAGTGCCGAGCAGGGTGCGGATCCGGATCTTGCTCTTCGTCTCCTCGACGATCTGCCCCTCGACCTCGCGCCCGTCCTTCATGTGCAGGACGTCGGCGCGACCGGGGAGGGCCAGGAGCGCCAGCGAGAAGAAGCCGGCCAGGAGTCGGAGCCGGGAAGAACGCACGGCTCAGGCCTCGGCGCTGCGCGGCGTGTCCTCGGACTCGCCCTCGTCCTCGTCCTTCTCCTCGTCCCCGTTCGTTCGCGAGCGGGTCTTGCCGATGCCGTACTTGTCCAGCTTGCGCTGCAGGGCGAAGCGGCTGATGCCGAGCAGGGAGGCGGCCTTGCTCTTGTTCCCGCCGGCCTGGGCGAGCGCCGCCTCGATCGAGCGCTTCTCGAGGTCGGCCACCGCGGCGCGGATGTCCCCGGGGTTCTCCGCCAGGGCCTGGGCCGCGGAGCCCGCCGAGCGCCGCTCTCGGACGGCCGCCGAGAGGTGGTCCACCGTGACCTCCTCCTGGGCCAGGACGACGAGGCGCCGCATCTCGTTCTCGAGCTCGCGCACGTTCCCCGGCCAGTCGTGACTGACGAGCGCCGCCATCACGTCGTGGGGAATCAGGGGCGTCGGGCGCCCCGCCTCGCGCGCCGCGCGGGCCAGCAGGTGCTCGGCCAGCAGCGGGACGTCCTCGCGGCGCTCGCGCAGGGGCGGCAGGACGACCGAGAGCACGTTGATGCGGTAGTAGAGGTCCTCGCGGAACTCCCCCTTGCGCACCATCTCCTCGAGGTCGCGGTGGCTGGCGGCGAGCAGGCGCACGTTGACCTCGACCTTGCGGTCCATGCCGAGCGGCCGGAACTCCCCCTCCTGCAGGACGCGCAGCAGCTTCTTCTGCATCTGCGGGCTCATGTCCCCGATCTCGTCGAGGAAGAGGGTGCCGCCGTCGGCTTGCTCGAAGAGGCCCTGCTTCTGACGGTGGGCGCCGGTGAAGGCCCCCTTGGCGTGGCCGAAGAGCTCGGACTCGAGCAGGGTGTCCGGCAGGGCCGCGCAGTTCTCGCTGACGAAGGGGCGCTCGCGCCGCGGGCCGTTGAAGTGGATCGCGCGGGCGATCAGCTCCTTCCCGGTGCCGCTCTCGCCGTGGATCATCACGGGCAGCTCGGTCTCGATGATCTTGTCGAGCTGCTGGAAGACCTCCCGCAGGCCGTTCGAGGCCCCGACGATGGCCGTGTAGTCGTAGCGCCCGCGCTCGCGGCCGAGCTCGGCGCGCACGACGGCGAGCTCGGTGTCGCGGTCGCGCACCTTGCGCCCGAGCTGCTCGTTGAGGGCCTGGATCTGTTGACGCGAGCTCTCGAGCCGCTGGTTGCGCTCGCGCAGCTCGGCGACGCGGCGGGAGTTCAGGATGGCGACCGCGGCCTGGGCCGCGAAGAGCTCGACCATCTCCAGGTCGTTCTCGGAGAAGGCGTTGTGCTGCAGGCGGTTGTCCACGTAGAGCACGCCCAGGACCTTGTCCTGGATGCGGATCGGCAGGCACATCACCGAGCGCAGGCGCAGGTCCTCGACGCTCGCCATGCCGCTGAAGCGGTCGTCGTGGGCCGCATCCACGGCGAGCACGGCGCGCCCGCCCTCGAGCACACGGCTGGCGATCCCCATCGAGAGGCGCGAACGCGGGATGACGATGTCGGAGCGGTCGAAGCTGCGGGCGACGCGCACGGAGAGGTCGGTGATCGTCACGGCGGCCTCGCCCTTCTCCCCGGGCGTCTCGGACATCAGCAGAAAGCCGCGCTCCCCCCCCACCAGGGCCACGGCCGAGTCGACGATCTGCCGCAGGAGCGGCAGGAGCTCCGTCTCCCGCGCCAGCTCGGCCGTGATGCGCGCGAAGACCCGCAGGTTGTCCCGCTCCCGGCGCAGGTCGCCGGTGTTCGTGCCGAAGCCGTTCTGGGCCAGGTCGGGCTCGCTCGCGTCGGTGACCTTGGGGATGGGCTGGGTCTCGTCGGGCCGCGGCGAGTCCTCCTCCTCGTCGAGGTGCACGTTGAGGCGCACCTTGCCGATCGCGATCTGATCGCCGTCCACGAGCAGCCGGCGCATGACCCGCTCGCCGTTGACGAGGGTCCCGTTGGAGGAGCCGAGGTCGAGCAGCCAGCAGCCCTCGGCCCCTTGCTCGATGCGGCAGTGGTGGCGCGAGACCAGGGTCTGGGAGAGGCGGATTTCGTTGTCGACCGCGCGCCCGATCGTGATGACGTCGCGGTCGAACTCGAGCAGGGATCGGGTACCGTCTTCGACGATGGTGAGCTTCATGCAGGGTCTTGCGTTCGGGGGGGTCGTCGAGCGCCGGGGATCGCGGCCCGTCCCGGTCGCGCGCCGCTTCCAGCGTGCACTACCGCACAGACCCAACGCCAGCTATGCCTTCCGCACAGTTCGGTTACCGCACACGTTCGAATCCGCCCGCCATGTCCCCTAAGCCCTGGTATCACAAAGGCTTGCGATTCGAGTGTCAGCGCAGCGGCAACTGCTGCCGGACTCATGGGGAGTACGCCTACGTCTACCTGGCCCCCGCGGACGTCACGGCGATCGCCGCCCACCTGGGCCTGGACGAGCCCACCTTCCTCGAGCGCCACACCGCCGAGGACGAGGGCTACACGATCCTGCGCATCGACGACCCGGCCTGCCCCTTCCTCGGCGAGGGCAACAGCTGCCGCATCTACCCCGTGCGCCCCAAGCAGTGCGCCACCTGGCCCTTCTGGCAGGAGAACCTCGACGACCGCGCGCGCTGGGAGGGCCCGGTGAAGGACTGCTGCTCGGGAATCGGGAAGGGAGCCTGGTTCTCCGTCGAAGAGGTCGAGCGCCTCGCGCGGGAGACGGAGGAGTGGTACGAGGACTGAGCTCTGTTCGGCCTCGAAGCAGTTGTGCCTCAGCCGAACCCGCTACCTAGTCTCGGTTTATCTGGTTGATCGGAGTGCCTCGCACTCTTCCTCGCCCGTCACGAGGGGGGGCCAGTTCCGGTTCAGTCATCTGCAAGTGAGTCGGGGGGTTGTCCATCGTCACGGCCACTCCCTCCATTCGACCTGTTCCTGGACGAATCCACACCAGCTTGAACTCGTCGCCTGGCTGCATCTCCAATCGGTGAAGGTTGAAGCTCGATGACGGCCTCTCTTCCACCGCCACACCGTCGAGAGATAGCACCGTGTCACCCTCGAGAAGACCAGCCGAGCGGACTGAGGCATTCTCGATCGTGAGCACCATGTGCGTCTCGTGACTCCAGCTCAATCCGAGCTTGCCGGGGCAGACTCGAAAGGCCGTACCGTTCATGCGCAGTCCATAGACCGGCGTCGACATGGACATTCCGAACCCTACGTAATTGCTCACTGAGCCGGCGTAATAGGTGGAAGAGTCACCGATCAACACGAAGTCAGCATTCAATTCCTCTCCCTTCGCCTTCATGTGGCTCGCATATGCCGACGGACCCGTCTGGTCACCTGCCGCACCTATCACAGCAAAGGGAACAGCACTCGGCAGCTTCCTTAGGTCGATCTCATCCGCGAAGAACACCTTCGTGACGCCGTGTTGCTCCGTCTTCTGAGCTTGATCGTATCCTGCAAACCTCTTCACCTTGGATTGGATACAGGAGCAAAAGAGAAGGCAGATGCTCCAAGCGAAGAACAGACGCAATCTCTCGTGGCGCGAAATTGGATGGCGCATTTAATCCTAAGGAACAGGTCGATCTCTAACAGCCTCAGGAACCCTAGCTCAACATGACTCTCGTGGGGAGAGAGTACCACGACGACGCCATGTCGAGTCAGCCGTCGAGCGCCGTCGCCGGCTCCGGCCGCACCGCGACGCGGCGCGCCTCGGGATCGGGAGCGAAGCGCGACGTCAGCCGCTGGTAGACGTCGAAGGCCTTCGCCTCGAGCCTTCCGAAGCGGAAGTCCGTGTCGCGCAGGCGGCGCGCGGCGCGCTTCTCCCACCAGCCGACGCGGCCACGGGCCAGGCCGAACTTCAGGGTCGAGAAGTGCTCGAAGAGGTTGCGCAGGCGCATGACGTCGTCGGGCACGTTCCCATTCCAGCTTCGGTTGAGGTGGTAGTCCTCCATCGTCCCCCACTCCTCGAGGTTCGGCGGCGGCTCGTAGCCGAGGTCGAGGGCCTTCTGGTAGAGCTCGATGCCCGGGATCGGCCGGAAGGGCCAGACCGTGGGGCGCGCCGTCGGCGCCGTGGCGGCGATCTCGAAGCACTGGCGGAGGGTGTTCATCATCGACTCGCTCGACTCGCCGGGGTAGCCGATGATGTGGGTCATCCAGGCGGTGATCCCGCGCTTGTCCATCTCGAGCGCCGCGCGCAGGTTCTCGTCCAGCTCCTTGTGCTTGCCGATCTCGCGCATGCGCTGGGGGTCGCCGGTCTCCGCGCCGATGTTGAGCACGTAGAGGCCCGAGGCCTTCATCGCGTCGAGGGTCGAGGGCGCGTAGTTGCAGATCGAGTGGGCCTGCATCAGGGGGTACCAGAAGAACTCCACCCCGCGCTCGAGCAGGCCCTCGGAGAAGGCCTTGACGCGCTTCTCGGAGACCCCCCAGTTGGCGTCGTAGAAGCGCACGGTGTGGAAGCCCCAGCGCTCGTGCAGCTCGCAGAGGTCGTCGAGCATGCGGTCGCCCGGCATCGCCTTCCAGCGCAGGTCCGTCAGGCCCGGCGAGCAGCAGAAGTCGCAGGCCTCGGGGCAGCCGTAGCTCCCGTAGTAGCTGATTCCGAAGAAGGGCTTCTCTTCGTAGCCGGGCGGGATCGGCACGCGTTCGACGGAGCGTTGGCGGACGCCGTTCAGCTGCGGGACCTTGTAGGGATCGATGTCGAGCAGGTGCCAGGGGCAGTTGACCAGCTGTTGCCACCCGGCGACGTGGCGCTTCTCCGTCTTCACCACCTGGCCGTCGCGCCACAGCGCGAGGCCCGCGACCCCGTCGAGGGGCTCGCCGGCCTCGAGGGCCGCGATCACGTCCACGAAGGTCAGCTCGCCCTGGCCGAGGGCGACGGCGTCGTAGAGCCCCGTCTCGAGCTGCAGCTCGGGCGCGCAGCTCGCGAACCAGCCGCCGATGATCCTCGGGAGGCTCGGGTGCGCCGCCGCAACCGCTTGCGTACAGCGGTAGGCGTCGGCGACCTGGTAGCCCAGGATGCCCGTCGTGCCGTAGAGCAGCGCCCCTTCGCAGGCCTCGACCACGCGCCGCAGAGCCTCGGCCTCGGGGTAGAGGTTGCCGTCGATCAGGACGACCTCGTAGCCGTCGCGGTCGGGGAGGCCGGCGATCGTGAGCAAGGAGAGGGGCAGGAGGTCACGGCCCGCCTCGAGACCGAGAGCGGGGTCGGACTGCTTGGGGAAGTAGAGGACGAGCTTGGCGCGCTTGCGGCGCGTCGGTTGGTCGTTGGTTGCGCGCACGACGCTCACGCCGAGGCCTCCTGGCCCATGGAGCTCGTGCTCGCCGAGCCCGCCGTCTCGGCCCGCTCGCCGTGCCCGCGGCGGGTCTTCCAGCCCTTCTCGATGCGCGTGCCCCGCTCGCGCCAGCGGCGCGGGAGGAGCCCCTCGAAGCGCTGGGCGAGGTGGAAGAGGCGCGCCTCGGTCAGGCCCAGGGGCCAGCCGCGGCCGAAGTCCTCTTCGCTCGCGAGGCGCTTCGCGGCGTGTCGCTCCCAAAGCCCGATGCGGCCGCGCATGTGGCCGCCGACCATGCCCGTGAAGTGCCGGTAGAGGCGCGCCATGCGCGCGACCTCCTCGGGCACGAAACCCGGCGACCGATCCCAGCGGTAGTCGTAAAAGGCCCCCCACTCGTCGAGCGTGCGCGGCGGCTCGTAGCCGAGGGCCAGGGCCTCCTCGTAGAAGGCGGCGCCCGGGATCGCCTGGTACTCCCAGACCGCGGGGGTCGCGATCGGACAGGCGTGGGCCATGCGCCGCGCCTGATCGAGGGTCTCGAGCATCGACGAGGCGCTCTCGTTCGGGAAGCCGATCAGGTAGGTCGCGTAGACCGAGATGTTGCGGGCGTCGAGGGCCTCCGCCGCCTCGAGGTTGTTGTCGCCCCGGGTCGTCTTGTGGATGGCCTTCATCGTCTCGTCGCTGCCCGTCTCCGCCCCGATCAGCGCCGAGTAGAGGCCCGACTCGGCCATCAGGTCGAGGGTCTCCGAGGAGAAGGAGCAGACCGAGTCCGCCTGCATGTAGGCGTAGTACTTGATGTCGATCTTGCGCTCGAGGAGCCCCGTGCAGAACTCGCGCACGCGCTTCTCGGTCACCCCCCAGTTGGCGTCGAAAAAGTGCAGGGCGTCGAAACCCCAGCGGCGCCAGATGTCCTCGATGTCGTCGAGCATGCGCTCGGCGGGCATCGCCTTCCAGCGCCGCCCGGCGATGCCCGGGGAGCAGCAGAAGGCGCAGTCCAGCGGACAGCCGAAGCTCGAGAAGTAGGAGACCGCCGTGAAGCTGTCCTCGGGGCCGAGGCCGGGCAGCGGCGAGATGGGCTCCACCGTGTCCTTGTGCCAGGGCTGGCGCATGCGCTCGGCGTAGGCCGGGTAGTCGAGCAACTCCCAGGGGTTGTTCTCGAGCTGGTCCCAGCCGACAACGGTGCGCGGCGCGGTGTGCACGACCGCGCCGTCGCGCAGCAGGGCGAGGCCCGCGACCTCGCCGAGGTCCTTGCCCTCGTCGACGGCGTGCACGAGCTCGCGGAAGGTGATCTCCCCCTGGCCGAGGGCGACCGCGTCGTAGAGCCCGGTCTCCAGCTGCAAGCCGGGGTCGGAGCTCGCGAACCAGCCGCCGATGAAGCACGGGAGCTCCGGGTGCGCCTCCTTCACCGCCCTCGTGCAGTGGAAGCCGTCGGCGACGGCGAAGCCCAGGATGCCGGTGGTCGCGTAGAGCAGCGCGCCCTCGCAGGCCTCGACGACGCGGCGCTGCGCCTCCTCCGGCGTGTAGAGGTTGCCGTCGATCAGGACGACCTCGTAGCCGTCCGCGAGCGGCCAGCCGGCGATCGCGAGCAACGCCATCGGCTGCAGGTGGAAGCTCGTGACCAGTCCGCGGTCGGGATCCGACTGGAGGGGGTAGTAGAGGACGACCTTCTTCAACCTCTCCTATCCTAGAGCACCCTCAGGAGGTCGGGGGGCTCTCATCCTGCAGCGACGTCCCCGGGATCACGCTTGGCGGGCTAGACTGGACCCCATGGAGAGAACGGCCGGGCCCGGCCCCCTCAAGGCGCTCGTCATGGGCACCGACGCTCGCAGCTTCCTGGGCGTCCTGCGCTCCCTGGGGCGGCGTGGCATCGAGGTGCACGGGACCTGGTGCGAGCCCGACGCCTTCGCGCGGCGTTCCCGCTACGTCGCGAGCTGGCACGAGCTGCCCGTGGCCGAGGCGGAGGACGGCCCTTGGGCCGACGCACTCGATGCGCTCTGCCGCGAAGAGGCCTTCGACCTCGTCATCCCGACCCACGACCCCTCGGTCGTCGCCCTCCAGGCCCAGCGCGAGCGCTTCGCGCGCTGCGCCCGGGTCTACCAGCTCAATCCGCGTGCCTTCGAGGTCGCCTACGACAAGCGCCGCACGAGCGAGCTCGCGCGCGAGCTGGGCGTGCCGGTCCCCGACGAGCGCGTGCTGCGGCCGGGCGAATCCGTGGACGCGGGGAAGCTGATCGCCGAGCTCGGCGCGCCCCTCGTGCTCAAGCCCCGGCGCTCCTTCGCCTTCGGGCGCCTCAAGTGGGAGCACCAGGTACGCAAGGCGCGCGACGCGCGCGAGGTCGAGACCTCCCTGGACGCCCTGCTCGAGGCCGGCGAGGTGCTCGCCCAGCGCAACGTCCCCGGGCGCGGCGTGGGGGTCGAGGTCCTCGCGGTCGCGGGCGATCTGCGGCTCGCCTTCCAGCACGCGCGCCTGCACGAGCCCCTCCACGGCGGGGGTTCCTCTTATCGCCGCAGCGAGCGCCTCGACCCCGAGCTCCTGGCGGCCGTCGAGTCCCTCTGCCGCGCCACGGACTACGACGGCGTGGGGATGTTCGAGTTCAAGCGCGACGACGCCACGGGGCGCTGGTGGCTGATCGAGATCAACGGGCGCTTCTGGGGCTCCCTGCCCCTCGCCCTGCGCGCGGGCGCGGACTTCCCCTGGGCGCTCTTCCAGCATGGCACGACAGGCCGCGTCGAGCCCCAGCTCCCCTACCGGGTGGGCGTCACCTGCCGCAACCTCTCCATCGACTGGCCCTGGCTGTGGCGGAATCTGCGCGCCGACCACGGCGACGAGGAGCTCGCCACGGTGCCCCTCCGCCGGCTCTTGGGTGAGGGCCTGCGCGCCGCGACCCTGCGCGACCCCATCGACGCCTTCGCCCTCGACGACCGCGCGCCCGGCTGGGCCGAGCTGCGCGCCGTGGGGAGCGAGCTCGCCCGCCTGACCCGCAAGAAGATGTCCCGCCTCCCCTACCGCGTCGCGCCCTTGCGCGCCTTGCTCACCTCCGGCTTGCGACGCGACCTGGCGCGCGCGGCGCGCATCCTCTTCGTCTGCAAGGGCAACATCTGCCGCAGCCCCTTCGCGGAGCACTACGCGCGGCGCGTGTTGCCCCGGGACGTCGAGCTCTCCTCGAGCGGCACCTACCCCGTGCCGGATCGCTCTTCGCCGGCGGAGGCCGTCGAAGCGGCGCGCTCCTTCGGCGTCGATCTCTCCCGGCACCGATCGCACGTGCTCGACGAGCGCACGGCCGAGGCCGCGGACCTGATCCTCGCCTTCGACGAGTCGAACGTCGCCCGGCTGCGGGAGCTCTTCCCCGCGGTCGCCCCGCGGGTCTTCCGCCTCGGGGCCCTGGCCCCGCGCGGGTCGGTCGACCTGGCGGACCCCTACGGCGGCGCGCTCGGGGCCTACGAGGCCTCCTACGCCGAGATCGCCGCCTCCCTGGACGCCGTCGCCGAGCTCCTCGCCCGGCCGGCCCGGGAAGCGAGACCGAGCCCCGAGGCCCTCGAGGAGGGTGGAGCATGAGCTCGAGCGCGAAGCCGCGGCCCAAGGTCGTCCTCTATCTCCCGCGCCGCGACGACCCGGCGCGCGGAGAGCCCTACAGCGCGGACATCCTGCCGCTCGAGATCCTGACCGTCGCCGGCGGCCCGGAGCTCGACGGCTTCGAGGTCGTCCTGATCGACGCGATGATCGAGGCGGACCCGATCCCCAAGGTCCTCGAGGCCTGCGAGGGGGCGCTCTGCTTCGGAACCTCCGCCATCGTCGGCTACCAGGTCTGGGACGGGAGCGAGGTCTCCCGGGCGGTGCGCGAGCGCTATCCCGATCTATTCCAGGTGCAGGGCGGCTGGTTCCCGAGCGTCGCACCCGAGCTCTACTTCGAGGCGGGGATCGCCGACGCCGTCGTCATCGGGCAAGGCGAGCTGACCTTCCGCGAGCTGGTGCGCGCCCTCGACGGCGGCGACGACCTCGAACAGGTCGCCGGCCTCGCCCTCTGGCGCGACGGCGCGCTCCTGCGCACGGACTTCCGCCACGTCGCGCGACCGCACGAGCTGCCGCCGGTGCCCTGGCACCTCTTCGACTTCGAGCCCTATCGCCAGCAGCAGCTCGCCGCCGGCCACGGTCACGTGCGCCACCGCATGCCGAACCCGAAGCGCTGGACGAAGGCCCACGCGCCCGTCGGCTTCAGCCTGGTCTCGAGCTACGGCTGCCCCACCGACTGCTCCTTCTGCTGCAGTCCCGAGCTGACGGCGCGCCGTTGGCGAGCCCAGAAGGGAGACGAGATGGCCGAGGAGGCCATGGAGCTGCAGGCGCGCTACGGCTTCGACACCCTGCGCTACCAGGACGCCAACTGGGGCGTCGCCGAAAAGCGCGCGCGGGAGTACGCCGAGACCCTGCTCGCCGCCGGCGCCGACCTGCACTGGAACGCCACGATCGAGATCGAGACCGTCCTGCGCTACGACGACGCGACCCTCGACGCCCTGGTCGCCTCGGGCTGCCACTTGATGTGGATGGGCGCGGAGACGGGCACCCAGGAGATGCAGGAGCGCATCAAGAAGCACGTGCAGGTCGACCGCGTCCCCGAGGCCATCGAGCGCTTCGTGAGCCGCGACGTGACGACCGGCTGCTTCTGGATCATCGGCTACCCCGGCGAGACCCACGCCTCGATGAAGGCCACCCTCGACGCCGCCGCGCGGGTCAAGCTCGCCTTCCCCGGCTGCGCGTCGGAGCTCTATCCCTACCGGCCCCTGCCGGGCACGCCGGACTACCGCGAGGCCGAGGCGCTCGGCTGGAACCTGCCGCGCAGCTTCGCGGACTGGGGCCAGTTCTTCGAGTGGAAGTGGCACACCGAGGGCAACCCCTTGCCCCTCGACATCCGGCGCTCCTGGCGCCGCTACATCCAGACCGCGAGCCACTACGACCGCAACGTGAAGGAGGGGCCGAGCTGGATGCGCGAGCTCGTCGCGAAGCTCGCGGGCTGGCGGCTGGAGCGCGGGAACTTCGCCTTCCCGATCGAGCAGAAGCTGTTCGACCTCTGCGTGCGCTGAGCAGCAATACGGAGTCGCACACCTTGTTGCTGATCGACAGCAAGGGGGTACCGCACAAGTCCGGTCTCGAACCGCTGCAGGAGTCCGGGCCTGACTTGTGCGGTACCCCCTTGCTGTCGATCAGCAACAAGGTGTGCGACTCCGTATTGCTGCTCAGCGCCCCTCGTAGCGTGGTTTGCGCTTCTCCGCGAAGGCCTTCAGAGCCTCGACGCGGTCCTGGGTCTCGAGGGTCTCGGCGTAGCACTCGCCCTCGAGCGCGAGGCCCTCGGCCTCGGGCAGCTCCGTGCCCTGGTCGATGGCGCGCTTGGCGGCCCGCACCGCGACGGGGCCGTTGGCGGCGATCGCGTCCGCGAGCTCGCGGGCGCAGCCGTCGAGCTCACCGGGGGCGGCCAGGCGGTTCACAACGCCCAGGCGCGCCGCCTCCTCGGCCCCGAAGCGGCGGCCCGTGAGGATCAGGTCCTTGGCCACCGCCTTGCCCACGAGCCGCGGTAGGCGCTGCGTGCCCCCGGCGCCCGGGAGGATCGCGAGGGTCGTCTCGGTCAAGCCGAAGGTCGCCGACTCGCTCGCCACCCGCAGGTCGCAGGCGAGGGCCAGCTCCATCCCACCGCCGAAGCAATAGCCCTGGACGACGGCCACCGTCGGCTGGGGCAGGGCCGCGACGTCGTCGGTCAGCCCGCGGATGTGGCAGACGAATTGCGGCACCTGGTCGAGGGGCATCGTCTTGCGCTCCTTCAGGTCCGCCCCCGCGCAGAAGGCCTTCTCCCCCGCCCCGCGGATCAGGACGCAGCGCACCGAGAGGTCCTCACGCAGCTCGGCGAGCAACCCCCGAAATCGCTTCAGCGTCGGGAAGGAGAGGCAGTTCATCACCTCCGGCCGCTGAATCGTCAGGGTCGCGAGGTCGCCTTCGCGCTCGCAGGAGACCAGCTCGGGCTGGTCGGGAACGTCGTCGGGGAAGTCGGTCATGGTGCCGGATGAACGATGTTCGGATGCGACGGACTGCAATGCTTCGGCTGCCCTCGCCAAGTCCTCCTCGTGGACCTGGAGCTGGATTCCGGAGGAGGCCACGGGATAGGCCAGGGCCATCGTGTTCCGGCCGAGGATGACGGAGGCGATGCCGTTGCGCTCGAGCTCGATGCGATCCAGCTCGGCCAGGGCTTCGTTGTCGTACTGCCGGAGGGTCCTCATGGGACGGATCCTAACCCGCTCCCTCGAGCGCTCGCCAGGCTAGTCCCCGGTCTCCCCGATCGTCTGGTTCTCGCAGTCCTCGCGGGTCTCCAACCCTTCGCCGGGCTCGAGCAGCTCCAACTGGACGCGCGGGGACCACCAGCCGATCTTCGCGATGGCCCGCACGAAGTAGGTCCGGTCCGCTTCCACCGGGAAGCGCGCCTCGCAGTCGGCCTCCGCGGTCACCAGGACGTGCACCTCGCCCGGGTCGACCAGCGCGCGCACGTAGTCGTTGGAGCGGATCGTGCCGACCTTCTCGCCGTTCACGTGAACCCCGAAGCCGATCATCCAGCCCGTGATGCCCGGCCGCGCGACCACGACCTCCGCTTGACCGCCGCCCTCGGCGAAGACGGCCGAGGCGGGCGCCTCGGAGAGCTGGAGGTTCTCCGGCGTGCTGACGCAGCTGACGAGGGAGAAGAACAAGCAAAGGGAAAGGAGCTTGTGGAGCATGAGCGTGCGAGGAACTTCGTTCGATGAGAGCCGCGGGAATCCGGACCGCCTCGGGCACCCGGTGTCGAGGGCAGTGTAACGGCACGGGGTCCGGGGAATGCACGCAGCCGGGCAGACGCTAGCCTGGGCCCGATGAAGCCCCTCTCGATCCTCAGCGGCACCCTCGCGATCCCCCTGCTCCTCGGCGCCTGCGCGTCCCCCGAACGCCCGGCCCTGGAGGACTGCCAAGCCGAGGTCGAGCGGGGAATCGGACCCGGACGCGACGGACCGGATCTCCTGCATTCGGGGGACCGACTGCTCTTCGAGGTGCGAATCGCGGAGGGCGAGAGCAGCGAGCTGCACTATCTCGCCTTCCAGGTGCTCGGCCCCGCGATGGAGGGAGGCCACCCCAAGCACATCAACATGAGCGCCACCCTGACGACGAAGGCCAGCGCGTCTCGGCCGAGCCGGACGCGGGCCATCGCGGTCGTCACCCCGGTCTACCGCCTGCGGGTGGAACGCTTCGACTCGGAGGGGGAGCCGGTCGCCGCCAGCGAGGTCGAGCTCGCCGACTACGTCGGCCGGGGTCAGTACGAGTGCGCGGTGCTGCTGGAGGGCGTCGAGGAGGCCCCCGAGTCGGACGAGGAGCTCGACCGCATGCTGGAGAGCGCCCAGATCGCGAGCTCCAGCCTCTTCTCGATGATGACCATCGCCCAGGGCGACGAGATCCTCGCCGACCTCCTGTGGGACGTGATCGAGAAGCCCTCGCTCTTCTCCCTCGCCATGCGCTGGGGCGTCGACCTCCACCTCACGCCGAAGTACGAGGAGTCCGCGCCCTGGACCGACCCCCGCGGGGAGCTCGACTCCCTCGGTCCGCTGCGGCGCTTTCCCCTCGAGATCGACCTCAACGACGAAGCGGCCCTGCTGCTCGACGTCGTCGTCGTCCCGCCCCGGGCGCCGTGGACCCTCACGAGCGGAATCGTCGCCCTCGAAGGCCGCCACCCCTCGCGCGACGTGCGCGTCGACGCGCGCCTCGTCGCGACGGACTGCCACGCGATCGTGCGGGACTGAAGCGCGCCGGCCTCACCCCTCCTGGCCGAAGCTCAGGAGGTGTCCCCAGGGGTCGACCACGCTGAACTCGCGCCGGCCCCAGGGCTTCGCCTCGGGGACCGGCGGAGGCGCCAGGGCGCGGCGCGGTGCGGTCGCGGGGCCCGCCACCTGCGCGGCGAGCTCCCAGACCCGTCCGGCGAGCACCTCCCGGTGGCAGGCGTCGACGTCGTCGACCCGGAAGAGAACCTCGGCCCGCTCGGCCGGCTCGCAGGCGCAGAGGATCAGCTCGCACTCGCCGCGGCCCAGGCCGACGTGGGTCGCGGCCTGCCCGGGGAAGCGCCAGCGCTCGACGAAGCCGAGCCGCCGGTAGACCTCGACTCCTAGCTCGAGATCCGGCACCGCGAGGGTCGGAGTCGCCGAACGGATGGTCCAGCTCACGCCCGAGCCTCCGCGGGACGGGAGCTCCGGAGCCCCTCGAGCGCCGCGGCCGCGATCCGCCGGGGCTCGAGTCCCGCGAAGCATGCCAGGTGCTCGGGCCCCGCGGGCAGCGGACAACGCTCGCGGTGGCAAGGGCCGCAGTCGACCTCGCGCCGCAGGACGCGCGCCCGCTCGAGGTGGTCAGCGGTGTGGCGCGGATCGGTCGGGCCGCAGAGGACGACCTGCGGACGTCCGGCGGCCACCGCCAGGTGACGAGGGCCGCTGTCGGGGCCGAGGAAGAGCGCGCAACCCTCGACCAGCGCCAGGAGCTCACCGAGGGTCGGAGGCGGCTCGTCGAAGAGCCGCGTCTCTGGCTCTCCCAGCCCGAGGGCGACGCGGCGCGCGAGCTCCGACTCGCCCGGCGCACCGACGAGCAGCGGCGCGGGGGCCCCGCCGGCGCGGAGCTCGCGCAGGACGTCCACCCAGAGCTCCGCGGGCGGCGCTTTGGCTGAGCCGGGGCGAGCCGAGGCGTCCACCAAGACGTAGGGCTCGCCCTCCGCGAGGCCCAGCTCGAGGCGGCGGGCGGCGGCGGAGCGACGGGCCGCGACGCCGGCCTCGAGACGGGGCGCGCGCTCCACGACCGCCACGCCGGCGAGGCCCACCAGCTCGGCGCAGGCGCTCCCGAAGGGTCGCGGCAGCCGGCGCGGCCAGCTCCCGCGTCGACCGCGCCCCACAGCGGGCAGCCCGCGCTCGAGGGCCGGCCGCAGCCCGTCGGTCAGGAGCGCCCCGCGCCCGCCACCGCGCCAGCCGAAGCGCGCGCCGATCCCGGCGCGCAATGCCCGCCAGGGGCCGCGCGCCGAGCCGTCGAGGAAGAGCGCCGCGTGGTGCCCGCCCCAGTCATCATCCGGCGCGAGGCGCGCGGCGCCCTCGAAGCGCCCCTCGAGGAGGTCGAAGAAGCGCTCGGGCCCCGCCAGGCTCAGGCGCGCGAGGCGCCCCGCCCGACGCGCTCCGTCCAGCGCGGCGATCGCCGGCTCGGCCATGACGAAGTCCCCGAGCCAGCTCGGCAGGCGCAAGAGCAGCGCGTCCTCGCTCGAGAGGCGCGCCATCAGGCCGTCTCCAGGACCCCGAGGCAGGCGTCGAGCACCTCTGTCGGCTCGAGCTCGGTCATGCAACGGTGGTGCCCCAGGGGACAGCGTCGCTCGAGGCACGGCGAGCACTCGAGCCCCTCGCGGCGCACGACCCGGCAGCGCTCGAGGGAGGTCGCGGTCAGCTCGGGGAAGTTGGGCCCCATGACCGAGACGCAAGGCACGTCGAAAGCCGCCGCGACCCAGCGCGGTCCCGAGTCGCCGACGAGCAGGAGCCGCGCGTCGGCCACCTGGGCCTTCAGGCGCTCGAGGTCGCGCGGCGCGCTCGAGAGGTCGACGGCGCGGTGGTCGCAAGCGGCGGCGACCGCGCTCATCAGCGGCTCTTCCCCCGGCCCGCCGCCGATCACGGCGCGCCAGCCGAAGCGCTGCTCGAGCTCGTCGAGGACGCGGGCGAAGCGCTCGGGCGGCCAGAGCTTCGCCGCGCCGAAGGCCGCGCCGGGGCAGCAGAGGACGTAGTCCTCGCCCGGCTCGAGACCGGCGTCGCGCAGCTCGTTCCGCACCTCCTCCCGGAGGGCGTCGCGCACCCAGAGGCGCGGGTGCAGATCCGGCGGCTCGAGGCCGACCAGGCCCGCCGCGTCGCGCAGGAGGTGCGCCGTCGGCACCGGGAGCCGCCGGCCGCCGCGGGTCGGCGGCACGCAGGCGTGGGTCAGGAGCCAGCGCCGGCCCGATAAGGCGCTCCCGGCCCGGATCGGCACGCGAGCCCGGAAGGCGCGCCAGGCGGCGCCCAGGGAGTTCGAGAGCAAGAGCACCGCCTCGGCTCCCAGAGCGCGGTAGTGCGCGGCGTCGTCCCTCGGGTTCGCGAGGGACACCAGTCGGTCGGACCAGGGTGCGTCGGCGAGCAGGGGCGCGAGGTGGGCGCGCACCAGGAAGCGCGCCTCCCGCCAGCGCTCCGAGCGCGCCGCCGCCTCGAGCACGGGCGTGGCCATGACGAGATCGCCGACCCAATTCGGCCCCCGCACGACGAGGCGCCCCGACGCGGCTCCCGCGCGGCTCACGGCCCGCCCTCTCCAGGCTCCGGCCCGGCGCAGCTCGTCCCGCCCCGCGGTCGGTGGGCCGCCATGCGGGCGGCCTTGGCCAGGACCCGGTCGCGGAGGCGACGGCGGGCGGCGCGGCCCTCGACGCCGCGGGCACGCGCCCAGTCCAGGAGGAAGCGCTGGGCGAGGCTCTCCTCCACGCCCTCGGGCGTCGAGTGGCGCAGGGCCGCCAGGTCCTTCACGAACCAGCGCTCGCGGGGCCTCGGGTCGCGCCGCGCGCGGCCCAGGTCGATCAGGACCAGGGGGCTCGCTCCCGCGGGCTCCGGGATCAGGCCCTTCCCCGGAATCAGGCCTTTCCCCGGAATCAGAAAGTGGTCGAGGTAGAGGTCCCGGTGGTACCAGCCCGCCCCGTGCAGCCCGAGGACCAGCTCGAGCAGGGGTCCGAGCCAGCGCCGCGCCTCGGCAGGCCGCCGCTCGAGCCGCTGGCGGAGGTTCTCCTCGTGGGGGACGCCCTCGAGGACGACCAGGGAGAGGTCGCCGCGTTCGAAGAGCCCGAGGGGCCGCGGGACGGCGAGGCCGGCGGCGGAGAGGGCCGCGAGGGCGTCGTGCTCCCGGCGCGCGGGAGTGCGCACCGGACCACCCCCCAGGCGCTCGCGCAGTCCCTCGAGGAGCGGCCCCCCGCGGTAGCGCTTGACGATCCGCTCCTGGCCGCCTGCCCCCGGCCAGCGAAAGGTCTCGCGGCCCGGACCCCGGCGCAGGAGGGCCTCGGGCTCGGCCGTCGCCAGCGCCTCCAGCTCGCGCCGGGAGAGGGGCTCCCCCGTAGCGAGCTGGGCTCGGGCGACCTCCGCCCCGGCTTCCGCTCTCGACGCGCTCATGCGACTCCTCGGCGAGCGCGATTGTGCGCCGCCTCCGGGGAGGTGGCGAGGGAGATTCGCCCCGGGGTCCCGCGAAAAAAAGAGCCGGATGGGGGCTTTCCCTGGGAGGCCGGGGAACCTCGAATGAACCGTCATCGCCGGGGCTCCAGACTCTCCCGAGCCCTCCTCCGACGCGATCTCCACCACCCTATCGATGTCGAAAGCTCCTGCCGCTGTCTCGGCGTCTCAGGAACAGGACGAGTTCAACCCGTTCCTCTCGATGGCGCAGCTCTTCGACGAGGCCGCGCAACTGCTGAACCTGGACGAGGGCATGCGCGAGGTGCTGCGCCGGCCCGACCGCGAGCTGACCGTCTCGCTGCCGATCGTCATGGACGACGGCAGCACCAAGGTCTTCACCGGCTACCGGGTGCAGCACAACTTCCTGCGCGGTCCCTGCAAGGGCGGCATCCGCTTCGCGCCCGACGTCAACATCGACGAGGTGCGCGCACTCTCCGCCTGGATGACCTGGAAGTGCTCCGTGGTCGACATCCCCTTCGGCGGCGGCAAGGGCGGCGTGATCTGCGATCCGCGCGAGCTCTCCAAGCGCGAGCTGGAGCAGATCACGCGGCGCTACACGGCCTCGATCATGGACATCCTGGGGCCGGACCGCGACGTGCCGGCGCCGGACATGAACACGGACGAGCAGACCATGGCCTGGATCATGGACACCTACTCGATGCACGTCCGCAAGACGACCACCGCGATCGTGACCGGCAAGCCGATCTCGATCGGCGGCAGCCGCGGCCGGCGCGAGGCGACCGGGCGCGGCGTGATGCTCGTCTGCCGCGAAGCGATGAAGAAGCTCGGGCGGCGCCCCGAGAACACGCGCGTCATCGTTCAGGGCTCCGGCAACGTGGGCGGCATCGGTGCCCTGCTCCTGTACCGCGAGGGCTACAAGATCGTCTCCCTCTCCGATATGTACGGGGCGATCCACAACGAGAACGGCCTCGACGTGCCCCAGGTGCTGGCCCACTTGAAGAAGCACCGGCGACTGGAGGGCTACGACGAAGCCGAGTCCGTCTCGAACGCGGACCAGATCTTCATGGACTGCGACGTGCTGGTCCCGGCCGCCACGGAGAACCAGATCACCTCCCGCAACGCCGATCGGGTCCAGGCCCGGCTGATCGTGGAGGGCGCCAACGGCCCCACGACGGCCGCGGGGCAGGCGATCCTCGACGACCGCGGGATCACGGTGGTCCCGGACATCCTCGCCAACGCCGGGGGGGTCACGGTGAGCTACTTCGAGTGGGTCCAGGACCGCATGGGCTACTTCTGGACCGAAGAGGTGGTCAACACGCGCCTGGAGCAGGCCATCGTCAAGGCCTTCAACGACGTGAACGAGACGGCCAAGAAGCACTCGGTCTCGATGCGCACGGCGGCCTACGTGCTCGCCATCGAGCGCGTGGCGAACGTCTACCGCATGCGCGGGGTCTTCGGTTGATGCCGACCCCCATCCGAGGCGAGGCGGCCAGCGGAGGCGCGGAAGGACGAGAGGGGCTGCCCGCGGGCGCCCCGCACCTGGAGGACGCCCTGGAGGACCTCCTGCCCAGCACCCCGCGGCTCAACGAGGAGACGCCCTTCGCCACGATGATGGCGAGCTTCGACGAGGCCGCCCACCTGATCGGCATCGACCGCGACAGCTACGCGGTGCTGCGCAAGCCCGACCGCGAGATCTCGGTGTCGATCCCCGTGCGCCTCGACGACGGTTCGCTGGCCGTCTTCGACGGCTACCGGATCCAGCACAACGCGGGCCTCGGCCCCTTCCTCGGCCCCCTGCGCCTCGAGAAGGGCCTGCGCCTCGACGACCTGCGCGCCATCGCGGCCTGGATGACCTGGAAGTGCGCGGTGCTCAACGTGCCCTTCGGCGGGAGCGCCGGGGGCATCCGCATCAACGCGCCGCGCCACTCCAAGGGCGAGATCGAGCGCGCCGTGCGCCGCTACACCGCCTGCCTCTCCGAGGACATCGGCGCCGACCGCGACGTCTTCGCCGCCGACATCAACGCCGGCGAGGAGGTCATGGCCTGGATCATGGACACGGTCTCCTCCCACCGCCGGGTAACCGAGAACGCCGCCGTGACCGGCAAGCCGACCTCGATGGGCGGCACCCTCGGCCACGAGGACGCCGTGGCCCAGGGCCTGCGGGTCATTCTGCGCCTGGCCTGCGAGCGCCACGGCCTCGCCGGCGGCCCGCTGCGGATCGTGATCCAGGGCGCGGGGACGGTCGGCGGCAACCTGGCGTGCATCCTGGCCGCCGACGGGCACCGCATCATCGGCATCTCGGACGTCTCGGGCGCACTCTTGTCCAGCAACGGGCTGGACGTGCCCAGCATCATCCAGTGGCGCCGGGAGTGCGGCCCCCTCAACGAGTACTCGGGCCCCTGCGAGCACGGCACCAACGCCGACCTCCTCGCCACCGAGTGCGACGTCCTGATTCCCTGCGCGGTGGCGAATGCCATCAACTCCCGGAACGCCCACGGGGTGGACTGCAAGCTCATCCTCGAGGGCGCCCACGGCCCCGTCTCCGCCAAGGCGGACCACATCCTGCACCACGAGAAGGGCATCCCGATCGTGCCCGACATCCTCGCCAACGGCGGGAGCGTCGTGATGAGCTACTTCGAGTGGGTGCAGAACCGCATGGGCTACGCATGGATCCATCCCGTGATCAACAAGCGCCTGCGGCGCTTCATGACGGAGGCCTGGAACTCCTGCACCAAGCTGACCGACGAGCGCAACGTGCGCCTGCGCATGGCGGCCAGCATGCTGGCGGTGAAGCGCGTCGCCGCGGCGGACGCGCTGCGGGGCATCTACGCCTGAGAACGTCGCGATGACCGGCGCCCCCATCGCCTGGGAGGACTTCGCCAAGGTCGAGCTGCGCGTGGGCCGCGTGCTCGCCGCCGAGGCCTTCCCCGAGGCGAAGAAGCCGGCCTACGTCCTGCGGGTGGACTTCGGGCCGGAGCTCGGTCTCCGGAAGTCGAGCGCCCAGCTCACCGACCTCTACACACCCGAGGAGCTCGTCGGGCGCCTCGTGGTCGCGGTGGTGAACTTCCCCCCCAAGCAAATCGGGCCCTTGATGAGCGAGTGCCTGGTGACGGGCTTCCACGACGAAGAGGGTCGCGTTCACCTCTGCGCGGTGGACGGCGAGGTGCCCCCTGGGACGCGGTTGCTCTGAAGTCCGGCCAGGCTCGAGCGCGGACCTTTACATTCGCCCCGCCCTCGGGGCGCCGGGCTAAGCTGGAGCCCCCGACCCGGAGGTCCCCATGCTCGCCCTGCTCCTCGCCCCGCTCCTCCTCTCCGGCTCCCCGACGCAGGTCTCCTCGCCGACGCGTTGGAGGATCCCGATCGTCAACCCCGGATTCGAGCAGACCTCGCGTCCCCTCGCTCCGGGCGAGTGGACGAACGGCATGGGCGGTGCCGGCGTCCCCGTCGGGACCCGCCCGAGCTTCTACGAGCCGGTGAGCTTCGACGACCCCGTGGAGGTGCTCGGCTGGCGCACCTACCTGCCTCCCGGGCAGCCCACCCTCAACGCGGGAGTCCTGCACCCGCCGACGAGCCTCCAGGGTCAACCCTGGGTGACCGGACACGGGGGACAGTACGTCGCCATGGCCCACCACCAGTGGAGCCAGCAGACCTTGCGCGCTCGAGTGCGGCCGGGAGTGCGCTACCGCCTCGACTTCCTCTGCGGCAACGGCGCGTGGGAGCCGGGCGACGGGGTCTACGTCGCCCTCCTGGCCACCCCCGACGCGAAGACGCTGGCGATCCCCGGCACGCCGGGCGTCACCACCCTGGCGCTGACGAGCGGCCTCCACCCGCCCTTCGGCTCCGAGGGACTCATGCTCCCCTGGCACCTCGTGTGGGAGGCCCCCGACCCCTTGCCGGCCTCGATCCAGGGCCATCGCCTCGCGATCGCATTCGTCGGCAGCGACGGGATCCCGCTCATGAACTTCGACGACTTCGAGCTGCACGCGACGCGCCGACTCCCGCCCGCCCCGGACCCGCGACCGAGGCCGTAGCTCACTCGCGGCCTACTTGCCCTGCTTCTGGATCTTCGCCCAGGAGTCGCGCAGGGCCACCGCCCGATTGAAGACCGGCGCCCCCGGCGCCGAGTCCTCACTGTCGGCGCAGAAGTAGCCGAGGCGTTCGAACTGGAAGTGCTGCCCGGGGGTGGCGTTCGCCAGAGAGGGTTCGAGCATGGCGCGCTCGATGACTCGCTTCGACTCCGGGTTGAGGTGGTTCTTGAAGCTGCCGCCCTTGCGGAACTCCATCGGGTTCGGGTGCCGGAAGAGGTGGTCGTAGACGCGCACCTCGGCCTCGAAGGCGTGGGGCACGGACACCCAGTGCATGGTCGCCTTGATCTTGCGTCCGTCAGGCGAGTCCCCCCCGCGGGTCTCGGGGTCGTAGGTGCAGTGGACCTCTGTGACCTCGCCCGTGGCCGGGTCGGTGACGAAGTCGGTGCAGGTGACGTAGTAGGCGTAGCGCAGGCGCACCTCGTTGCCCGGCGCGAGGCGCCAGAACTTCTTGGGGGGATCGGCGCGGAAGTCGTCGCGCTCGATGTAGAGCTCGCGCGAGAAAGGCACCTGGCGCGTGCCGGCGGAGGCGTCCTCGGGGTTGTTGACCGCCTCGAGCTCCTCCGTCTGCCCCTCCGGGTAGTTCGTGATGACGACCTTGAGGGGGTCGAGCACGCCCATCACCCGTGGGGCAGTCTTGTTCAGCTCGCTGCGCAGGGCGTTCTCGAGCAGCACCATCTCGACCGTGCTGTTGAACTTCGCCACGCCGATGCCCTTCAGGAAGGCGCGGATGGCCTCCGGCGTGTAGCCGCGGCGCCGCAGGCCGGCGATGGTCGGCATGCGCGGGTCGTCCCAGCCGTCGACCAGGCCCTCGTCGACGAGCTGCACCATGTAGCGCTTCGAGAGGATCTGGAAGGAGAGGTTCAGGCGCGCGAACTCGATCTGTTGTGGGTGGTGGACGCCGAGCTTCTCGAGGAACCAGTCGTAGAGCGGGCGGTGGTTCTCGAACTCGAGGCTGCAGAGCGAGTGCGTCACGCCCTCGATCGAGTCCGACTGGCCGTGGGCCCAGTCGTACATCGGGTAGATCGGCCAGGCGTCCCCCGTGCGGTCGTGGGGCACCTTGCGGATGCGGTAGAGGGCGGGATCGCGCAGGTTGAGGTTTGGCGAGGCCATGTCGATCTTGGCCCGCAGCACCTTCGACCCGTCGGGGAACTCCCCGGCGCGCATGCGGCGGAAGAGGTCGAGGTTCTCCTCCACCGAGCGCGCCCGGAAGGGACTGTCCACGCCGGACTCGTTGACCGTGCCGCGCCCGGCGGCCATCTCCTCCGCCGTCTGGTCGTCGACGTAGGCGTCTCCCGACTCGACCAGCCGCAAGGCGTACTGGTAGAGCTCCTCGAAGTAGTCGGAGGCGTAGAAGAGCTTGTCCCCCCAGTCGTAGCCCAGCCAGCGGATGTCGCGCTGGATCGACTCGACGTACTCCTCCTCCTCCTTGCAGGGGTTCGTGTCGTCGAAGCGCAGGTTGCACTGCCCGCCGAACTCCTCGGCCACCTGGAAGTTCAGGCTCAGGGCCTTGGCGTGGCCGATGTGCAGGTAGCCCGAGGGCTCGGGGGGAAAGCGAGTCACGACGCTCCCACCGTTCTTGCCCGCGGCCACGTCCTCGGCGATGCGGTTGCGGACGAAGTCGCGCGCGACAGGCTCGTTCTGGATCTCTTCGGTCACGTCGATGGGCCCCGGCCCGCTCGGCCCTCTTCGTCGAGTCGAATGGGCTCTGGCCGGGAAGGGCGACATTCTCGCGCCCTTCCGCGGGAACTCAAGGTGGAACGCCCTCTGCGGCGAGCTGCCCGCAGGCCGCGTCGATGTCGGGCCCGAGACTCCGCCGCAAGGTCGTCGGCACGCCGCGCGCGCGGAAGCGCTGCGCCAGGGCCTCACAGGCCGCGAGGGGGGTGGGAAGCAGGGCGGGATCCGCTCCGGCGGCGCGGTTGTAGGGGATGAGGTTCAGCAGCACGGGCAGCCCCTCGAGCCAGCGCGCCAGGGCCTCCTCGTCCTCCGGTCGGTCGGTCAGGCCCGCGAGGAGCAGGACCTCGACCAGGACCTGGCCGCCCGTGATCTCCCCCACCCGCCGTACGGCCTCGCGCAGCTCGGCGGGGCCGTGGCGGCGCGCGAGCGGGATCAGGCGCTGACGCACCTCCGGCCGCGCGGCGTGCAGGCTCAGGGCCTGGCGCACGCCGGGGAAGCGTCGCGCGAGGCGCTCCATGCCCGCCGGCAGACCGACGGTCGAGACGGTGATCTGGCGCGGCGCGAAGCCGAAGCCCGCGGGGTCGGTCAGGCGCTCGAGGGCTGCGAAGAGCAGAGCTTCCTCGAGCAGCGGTTCGCCGGCCCCCATGAAGACGAGGTTGCGCAAGGCGCGCTCTTCGGCGCGCAGCAGCCGCCGCGCCCGCACGACCTGTTCGAGGAGCTCGTCCAGCCCGAGGCGCGGGACCGGCCCCGGACCCCCCGAGGCGCAGAAGGCGCAGCTCACGGGGCAGCGGCTCTGGATCGAGAGGCACAGGGTCGTGCGCCCGGAAGCGATGCGCAGCAGGACGCTCTCCAAGGTCGCGCCGCGCGCCGTGCGCCAGCGGAGCTTCGTCGAGCCGTCGAGCTCGCTGTCCTCCCGCGCGACCCGCTCGAGGAGGTCGCGGCCCAGGCCCGCACTCCAGCTCGCAGGGACGGGCTGGGACGAGGCGGCGAGGGCCTCCTCGAAGCTGCGCCCGTGGCGCAGGACCGCGCGCGCGACGCGCCGCCCGGCGGCGGGGTCGAAGCGGTGGGCCGCGCAGTGCGCCCGCAAGGCGCCCGAGTCGTGGAGCTGGATCACGGCCTCAGGATAGTGCGTCCTCGCCGCCGCGGCCCCGTATGCTTGGGCCCCACCCGCCTCGGCTCCGAGGCGAGGAAGAGGAGGCGCCGCCCGTCGCGCGGAGCCCAGGAGATGAATTGAGCCGAAGCCACCCGTGACACGCGCTGCCACCCCCGGGCGCCGGATCCTCTCCGAGAGCCGGCCGCTGCGGCTGTTCACGCTCTTCGTCCTCTACGTTGCACAGGGCGTGCCGATCGGGCTCTTCTGGAGCGCGATCCCCGCCTGGATGGCCGCCAATGGCGCGGACGCCTCGGACGTGGGCTACGTCCTCGGCCTCACGGCCTTGCCGTGGACGTTGAAGCTGGTCAACGGCTTCATCATGGACCGCTACACCCTCCTCGCCATGGGCAGGCGGCGGATCTGGATCATCGGCGCGCAGCTCCTGATGGTCCTATTGCTCTGCGGGTGCGCGGCCGTCGGACCGGAGGCCGACGAGATCCTGTTGCTCGGCGTCGCCGGCTTCGCCGTCAACGTGGCGACGGCCTTCCAGGACGTCGCGGTCGACGGGCTCGCCGTCGACATCATGGAGGAGGCGGAGCGCGCGCGGGCCAGCGGGATGATGTTCGGCGGCCAGTCGATCGGCATGGCGGCCACGACATGGCTCTCGGGTGTCATGATCGCCAACTTCGGACCTTCGGCGGCCTACCTCTTCTCCGCCGGCTTCATCGGCCTGATCACGCTCTTCGTGCTCACGCTCCGGGAGCGCCCCGGCGAGAGGCTCTTGCCCTGGAGCGCGGGTGCGACCCACCCGCGCAACGAGGAGATCCATCTCGGCGCCTGGGGCCCGATCCTCAAGGGCTCCTTCACCTCGATGATCCGGATCCTCAGCCTGCTCTGGATCCCCGTGCTCCTCGTGCGCGGTTTCCATTACGGGGTCCTCAAGGGGGCGACCCCGCTGATCGGCACCGGCGAGGTCGGCTGGACCGAGAGGGAGGTCACGAGCGTCGTCGGTCTGGCGCTGCTCGTGAGCGGCGTCCTCGCCATGACCCTCGGCGGCTGGCTCGGAGACCGCTACGGGGCGAAGAAGTCGACGATCGCGATGTTCGTCGCCTTCATGGCCATGAGCGCGGCGATGTGGTTCAGCGTCGACCACTGGGGCAATGCGGGCCACTTCACGACCTTCGTCTACACCTGGTACTGCCTGAGCAACCTCCTCACCGTCGTCTCCCTGCCGATCTCCATGCGGCTGTGCGACCCGCGCGTCGCCGCGACCCAGTTCACGCTCTACATGGCGACGCACAACCTCGGGATCAGCCTCGGGGCGTGGGTCCTCGGGTTCAGCGATGCGCTGGGAGGCTTGCAGTCGATGTTCGCGCTGGTTCTCGGCATGCACCTCGTCGGGTTGATCCTGATGCTCGTGGTGAGATTCCCGCGCCGCGGCGCGGTCGAGGACCAGGTGGCCGCCCAGCTCCCCGAGGACCACGGCCCCGAGCCCTCCGTCAACTGAAGCCCCCGAATCCGGGCCTTCCCCCATGATCCGCCTCCACCTCCTCCTCGCCATGGCGCCCCTCGCGGCCCCGACGACGGCCTGCGCCGCGCCGCTGCAGGCCGCACCGACTCCGCCCGCGGCCTCGAGCTCCTTCCGAGCCGCCGTCGAGCGCTACGCCACCGACCGTGAGGACCTGCGCTCCTTCTACTCGATGCAGGCCTCCCCCGAGCGCCTCGCGCGCTTGACCGCCTTCGAGGACGACTGGCGCACGCGCCTCGCGCAGGCGGACTTCGAGGCCCTCGACGTCGGGGGTCGCGTGGACCACCTGCTGCTGCAAGCGGAGCTCGACTACGAGGCCGCCCTGCGCGCGGAGGTCGCCGAGCTGGCCGCGGCGGACGCGGAGCTCTTGCCCTTCACCCCTGCGGTCTTCGAGCTCGAGGGAGCGCGCTGGCGCCTCGCGCCCGTGGACGCCGAGGGCGCGGCCGAGGTGCTGGCGGAGGTCGCGGAGCAGGCGGAGGAGCTGCGGGAGCGCTTGCAGGCCACGCCCGAGGACGATGATGGGGACGACCCCGCCGAGGACCCCGCCGAGGAGCCCGTCGAGCTCGAGCCGTCGCGCGCCCTGCGCCTCGCCCGCCGCCTCGACCACCTCGTGGGCCTGCTCTCCACCTGGCACGACCACTACGCCGACTACGACCCCGGTTTCTCCTGGTGGTGCGAGGAGCCCTTCGGCGCCGCGCGCGACGCCCTCGACGCCCTCGCGAAGCACCTGCGCGAGGAGGTCGCCGAGCAGAAGGGCGAGGACGACGACCCCCTCGTCGGCGACCCCATCGGCCGCGCCGGTCTCGAACGCGACCTGGCCCACGAGTGGCTGGCCTACACCCCCGAGGAGCTGATCGCCGTCGGCGAGGCGGAGCTCGCGCGCTGCGACGAGCTCCTGGCCGAGGCCGCGGCCGAGATGGGCCATGGGGACGACTGGCGCGCCGCCCTCGCGGAGGTCAAGGCCGCCCACGTGCCCCCCGGCGAGCAGGACGAGCTCGTCGCAGCCCAGGCGCGCGAGATGATCGCCTTCCTGAAGGAGCGCGATCTCGTCACGATCCCGCCCCTCTGCGAGGAGACCTGGCGCGTCGAGATGATCTCCGAGGCCGGGCAGCGCACCCTGCCCTTCGCGGCATACAACCGCCAGCGAATGCTCGTCGCCTATCCGACAGCGGGCATGGAGCTCGAGCGCAAGCGCATGAGCCTGCGCGGCAACAACCGCCACTTCACCCGCGCGGTGACGCCCCACGAGTTGATCCCCGGCCACCACCTGCAGGGCTTCATGGCGCGCCGCCACGCCACGCACCGGCTCCTCTTCCGCACTCCCTTCCTGGTCGAGGGCTGGGCCCTCTACTGGGAGCTCCTCGAGTGGGACGAGGGTTGGGCGAAGTCCCCCGAGGACCGCGTCGGCATGCTCTTCTGGCGCAAGCACCGCGCCGCGCGCATCGTCGTCTCCCTGCGCTTCCACCTGGGGGAGATGAGGCCGGAGGAGATGATCGACTTCCTCGTCGAGCGCGTCGGCCACGAACGCGAGGGCGCGACGAGCGAGGTGCGCCGCTACGTCGGCGACGGCTACTCGCCCCTCTACCAGTGCGGCTACTTGATCGGCGCCCTTCAGCTCCGCGCCCTGGCGCGCGAGGTGGTCGGCGGAGGCGTGATGGAGCGCAAGGCCTTCCACGACGCCGTGCTGCGGGAGAACGCGATTCCGATCGAGCTCCTGCGGGCGACGCTGCTCGGGGTCGAGCTGGAGCGGGACGCGCAGCCGAGCTGGAGGCCCGAGCTGCGCAGCGATCCCTGAGTCGAATCGCTGCGGCCCGCGCGACTACCTCCAGGTCACCTGCCAGCCATTGGAGAGGTTGAAGCCTCCACCGCAGGGATCCTGCGTGTCCCGGTACCACCACTGGTAGAAGAGAGTGTCGCCGACGCGCACCTGCGGGTGGGCGCCCAGGAGGTCGGGGCCGTAGCTGAGGTTGCCCACGGCGCTCGCCTGCATCACGGGCCAGCGAGCGGAGGGAGACACGCAGAGGAGCCCGTTGCCGAAGGGGTTACCCGCCCCTCCGCCGTTGGCGGCGGCCCCCTGGATCAGGATGCCCAGCCCGCCCGGCACGCTGCGGAATACGTCCAGCCGCAGCTCGTCCTCCGCCACGAGCGGGGCTCCGGTGCCCGCGAGCTTCGCTCCCATGCCCGTCGAGTTCGCGCAGCCCGCGCCGCTCTGACCGCTGGTGCAGGCACAAGGGGTGCCCGTCCCGTCGCCAGAGCAGAAGGGCACGCTCCAGTAGCGGGGGATCCCCAAGACGAGGTAGCCCTCGCCGGCCTGGTAGCCGAAGCGGTTCCCGAGGGGCGTCTCGGCCCGGGGCGCGCCCAGGACGAAGTCCCCGGTCCCGTCGCCGTCGACGTCACCGACGAAGGCGACAGCGGCGCCCAGCTGGTCGTCGCCCGTGACCGGCACGAAGGCCGCTCCCCGCGTGAGTGGGAGGTTGCCCAGGTTCAGCTCCGACAAGGCGCGCAGGCTCGGCCCGCCGTAGACGAGGTGGGCCGAAGGGCTTCCGCCCGTGACCCGCGAGCCGATCAGGAGGTCGGGCCGGCCGTCTCCGCTCACGTCGCGGCCCATCGCGACCGAGATCCCCGTGCGATCCCCTTCCCCGAAGCCGTCCAGGACGAGACCGTCAGGGGCGCCGAGTTTCGAGAGCGAGATCGGAGCCACGCCGAGCGAGGGCGAGCCGAAGAGGACATAGGCCCTCCCCACGGACTCCGGCCGCCCTTCGGGCGAGACGTAAGCCGAACTCAGGCAGAGGTCGTCCACGCCGTCCTGATCCAAGTCCGCTCCGCCGGCGAGGGCCGTTCCCAGGAACTCCCCGGGCCCGGGGCCTCGCAGCACGAAGCCCGCCGGCGGGGCGAGCTCCCGGCAGTCCACGATGGTTGCCTCGTCCCAAGCCGAATTGCCGAAGAAGACGTAGAGGGCGCCGCCACCGGCGAAGCCCGAAGAGTCCCCCGAGGCCGTGACCCCGAAGTCCGCGATCCCGTCGCCGTTCACGTCCCCCAGACCGGCCACGGTCCTCCCGAGCATGGCGCTCCCGTGGGGCCCCCGGATGCGGAAGCCGGCCTGGCTCGCGGCGACGACCGAGCCCCCGGCCCCCAGGCTCGGCCCGCCGAAGATCACGAAGGCCCGCCCCGTCCAGTCGGAGTCGAAGGTCCCGTCGCCGTAGTTGGTGTAGACCCGCACGCGGCCGTCGTGCCGGTCGAGCGTCACGACGTCGAGGTCGCCGTCACCGTCGAAGTCGCCCGAGTCGAGCCAGAGGTTGTCGCCGGGCGCGGAGTAGGTGAAGGGCTCCGCGAATCCCCCCGTCGAAGCTCCCCGCATCACGACCAGGCCGTCGTAGGACGGGCCGTCGTCCGCGCTGGCGTAGTCGAGGAGACCGTCGTCGTCGAAGTCGGCGAGGCAGTAGCCGGCAGGGCTGATTCCCCCCACCGTGACGGCTTCCTCGAACTGGAAGGGGCCCGCGCCGGGGATCCAGGTCCCCCGGTCGCAGACGAGGTCCGCGAGCCCGTCGCCGTTCACGTCCGCGACCCGGGCGTCTCCGACGTTCGACGGATCCCCCAGGGCCAGGACCTCGCTCAGGTTGCCGGTGCCGCCGTTCTCGAAGAGGACGATCCTGCGTTGCGAGTCGTAGACGACGACCACGTCGAGGTCGGTGTCGTCGTCCAGGTCGCCGAGGGAGATCGACTCGAGGGTCGTCATCGGCAAGACCGCCGCCAGGCGCGGGACGAAGGCCCCGCCTCCGTCGTTGCGGAGCACGTGCAGCTCCGCGGGACTGACCGGCGGCGAGGCATGGTTGCTGCAAGCCAGGACGAGGTCGCGGTCCCCGTCGCCGTCCACGTCCCCCGACGCCATCCAAATGCGCTCGAGCCCGAAGCCCGAGACGAACTGGGGCGTTGCCGCGAAGTCGCCGCTGCCGTCGTTCGCGTAGACGGCCAGGCGCCCTTCGAGATCGGACTCCTGGACCGTCGCCAGCACGAGCTCCCGGATCCCGTCGCCATCGAAGTCGTCGAGCAGGACCCCCTGGACCGCGTCGTTGTCCGGAGCGAGGTGCTGCACGGGGGGGCCGAAGCCGCCGGCCCCGTTCCCGAAGAGGACCTCGAAGGAGCGCACGGCGCCGTTCGCGACGACGACGTCTAGGGCCCCGTCCTGGTTCAGGTCGCCGACGGCCAGGCCTTCCGGGTCGGCGAACTGGCCGAAGAAGAGGGGAACGCTCCCGTGGTCCTCGGCCCCGACGAGCAGGTCGTCGATCCCGTCGTCGTTGACGTCCCCGACGCCGGCGACGGTCTTGCCGAAGTCGCTGTCCGAGCTCGTGATGCGGATCTCGAAGCCGTCGCTCCCGTCCAATGAGGAGACGTCGACAGCGCCTCCGCTGCCGAGCTGCGGGTGACCGAAGACGACGTAGGCGCGCCCCGTGGGGTGCTGCGAGCCGATGAGCAGGTCCTCGAAGCCGTCGGCGTTCACGTCACCGGCGCAGGCGACACTGGTCCCCAGATGGACGTCGTCCTGGCCGGTCGTGACCTCGAAGCCCGTCGAGGCGTCCAGGGCGTGGAGGTCGACCTCCTCGGCGCCCGTTAGGGCGGGCCCTCCGAAGAGGACGAAGCAGTGGCCGTGGAAATCGGAGCCGTCGTCCTCCCGCGGCGCGCTGAGGGCGAAGTCGTTCCAGCCGTCGCCGTTGACGTCTCCGCAGGCCGCGACGTCCGTCCCGGCGTAAGCGGGGCCACTCCCGCCCCGGAGCCGGGTCACGGCGGCGCCCACGGGGTCGGCGAGCTCCACGGACGCCGGGAACTGGAGCGGAGCGCTGGCCGACGCCGCGCCGGACGCGAGGAGAACGACCAAGCCGCTCCCGGGCGAGCTCCATCGGCATCGGGGTCGACTGCGGGTCCTGACGCGGCTGCTCACTTCTCTCGTGCTCCTTCTTCGACCTCGCTCCAGGCGGGTCGGAAAGGAGCCTGGAGACGGGCGTGTCGATTGGAACACGGACCTCCTGGGGGCACAACGCGCGAAGAGCTCGGGCAACGCTCGCCCCGCGAGGAGGGCCCTGGAGGGTCCTACGCTTCTCCCCTCACTCGCGAACGTCTGCCTTGCCCCCGCGCAACACGTCCACCGCGAAGCGCGCCGCGACCAGCAGCAGGGTCACCGCCAGCATCTTCTTCGCCACCTCCGCCACGCCGGGCACGTGCACGATCTGCACGCCGAGGAAGGCGCCTGCCGCCGCGCCGAAGGCGAAGGTCGCCGAGCGGCGGAGGTCGAGCTGACCGGCGCGGAAGTAGAGCAGCATCGAGCGCGTGGAGGTCACGGTGCCCATCGCCATCGAGCAGGCCCGCGCGCCGAGGTGCCCCAGGCCGGGGATGGCGAACAGCAGGGCGGGTACGGCGACGAGGCCGCCTCCGATGCCGAGCATGGGCGCGACGAAGCCGCCCCCCAGGCCGATCACGAGGCCCAAGACGTATTCGGGGGTGCCGAGCTCAGGCGCCGGGTCCTGCGGGCCGGAGGCCGCCAGGCTCTCCGGCAGCCAACCGAGGATGCGGATGCCGACGAACAGCAGGAGCACGCTGAAGATCGCCTTCAAGAGGCGCGTCTCGATGCGCTGCGCGACGCGGAAGCCGAGCTGGGCCCCGAGCAGGGAACCGACCACCAGGCAGGCGACGAGCGCCCAGTCGATGCGACTGTCCGCCCGCAGGCTCTCGGTCAGGGTGGCGGAGATCGTCGTGGCCGCCACGAGGGAGAGGGAGGTGACGACCGACTGCTTCAGGTCGAAGCGGTAGACGTAGTGCAGCGTCGGCACGGCGAAGAGCCCGCCACCGATGCCGCACATCGCGCCCCAGGTCGCGATCGCGAAGCCCACCAGGCCGATCCCCGGGCCGCGGGCGCGGCGCTCGCGCTCCACGTGCTCCCGGCGCTCGCGACGCTGCGGGCTCTCGGGACCAGCTTCGGTCGCCTGGTCCTCGGCCTCGGCTGGCCGCCGAGCGCCCGGCTCCCGGGCGGGCGCACCTGGGTCGGACGACTCCACGACCCCCTCCACGACTTCGAAGGCATGGGCGCTGGGGCTCATGCCTCCCTGGTCTACGCCTTTGATCTCGTCACTCAACCTCCGATGGCGGAAAGTGGCGAGATTCCGCCCTCGAGCGCCGCTCAGTCGTCGGCGCTCGATTCCGTCAGCCGGTTCAGGAGCTCGCTGCTGGAGCGGGTCTTCGGGTCGCCGCAGATCGCGACCTCGATCCCGAGCTCGCGGTCGACGGCGGCTTCCGGCACGCTCTCGGCCGTGTAGTCGGTCCCCTTGGCGTGGACGTCCGGACGCAGGGCGCGCAGGGTCGCCTCGAGGTCCGTCTCGTCGAAGGGGAACACGCGGTCGACGCAGGCGAGGCCCGCGAGGAGCTCGGCGCGTTCCTCGGCCGGCATGAAGGGCCGCGCCTCGCCCTTGAGGCGGCGTACCGAAGCGTCGGTGTTGATCGCGACGACGAGGCGGTCTCCGCGACTCGCGGCGTCCTGGAGGTAGCGCAGGTGCCCGACGTGCAGGAGGTCGAAGCAGCCGTTGGCGAGCACGACGCGCAGGCCCTCGGCCCGCCAGGCGGTGACCTCGGCGGCCACGGCCTCGCGACTCTCGAGGGCCCCGTCGCTCATGAACGGGGCCCGGCCGAGAGGCGCGCGGCCGGCGGGCTCGTGACCAGCGCCCCCTCGAGCTCGGCCCGCGTGCAGACCGCCGTGCCGTTCTCCATCACGACGACGCCCGCGGCGGCGTTGGCGAGGCGCATGGCCCCGACCGGGTCGACGCCGCCCGCGAGGGCCAGGGCGAAGACCGCGGCGGCCGTGTCGCCGGCGCCGCTGACGTCGGTCACCTCCCCCTCGCCCGAGGCCGGCACGGCGACGCCGGCGGGCTCGAGCTCGGGGCCGAAGAGGGCCATGCCGAGGTTGCCGCGGGTGACGAGCAGGTAGGCGAGCTCGTGCCGGCCCTGGAGCTCGCGCGCGGCGGCGCGCAGGGCGGAGGGCTCGTCCAGCTCGGCCTCCGAGCGGCCCGTGAAGCGCGCCAGCTCGCCCACGTTCGGAGTGACCGCGCGCAGGGGACCGAGGCCGCCGAGCTGCTGACGCGGGTCGAGGACGACGACCCGTTCCCGGCGATCGAAGGCCCGCACGGCGGGCAGGAGGGCGGGGCCGACGAGACCGTAGTCGTAGTCGGAGAGCAAGAGGGCGTCGAATTCCGACGCGCGCCCGCGGAGCTCCTCGGCGAGCCCCGCGGCGACGGCGGCGTCGAGGCCGGCCTCGGGCTCGCGGTCGATGCGCAGAACCTGTTGGGGGAAGCGCCGGGCCTCGGCGGCCAGGACGCGCGTCTTGGTCGGCGTCGTCCAGCCCACCTCGCTGCGCACGCCTGCGCAGTCGATGACCTCGTCCTCGAGCAGGCGCACGAGCTCGCGACCCGAGCGGTCGCGGCCGACGGCGCCGAAGACGCTGACGCGCGCGCCGAGGGCGGCCAGGTTGCGGGCCACGTTGGCGGCCCCGCCGGCCCCGAGCTGCTCCGCCCGGTGCCGCAGCACCATCACCGGAGCCTCGCGGGAGAGGCGCGTGGGCTCGGCGTGGAGGTAGTGATCCGCCACGAGGTCCCCGAGCACCGCGACCGCGAGGCCGGTGAAGTCCGGCAGCGCCGGGCGGCTCACGGGCAGCTCCCCTGGGCCTCGGCCGCGAGCTCCACCTCCTCGGTCGTCGGGCGCGCGGCGGCCGTGAACCACTCGCGGCCGGCCTCCTCGGCCAGGAAATAGTCCGAGCGCACGCCCATGAAGTCGTTGTAGCGGATGGCGTAGTGCAGCTCCCCCGCCTCGACGGCCGCACGCGAGAGCTCTCGGTCGAGCTCGACGACCCCCGGCGCGAAGGCCTCCCACTCCGCCGCGTCCATCGCCAGCACCCGCTCGACCAGCGGCCGGTAGCGGGCGGAGGCCGCGGCCGGCGCGAAGTGCTCCAGGCGGGCGTTGACGAACCAGGGCAGGCAGCGCCCGAGCTTGGCGATGAAGAGATTCTCCTCGGCCCCGAAGTCGAGGGCGCTGGCGTCGGTGAAGGTCGTCTGCTTCGCGAGCTGGTCGAGGTCGACCTGGCCGGCCTCGATCGACATGCGCCAAGAGTCGGTGCCCGGGAAGGGGAAGAAGTAGGAGCAGCGGAAGCGCCCGACCCGCGACTCCGCGAGCACGTCGACCGTCTCCAGGCGCTCGTCGCGGGTCTCCGTCGGCAGGCCGATCATGACGAAGGCCGAGGTGTGCAGTCCGTGCTCCTCGGCGCTCTCCACGGTCTCGAGGATGTCGCTGCGCGTCATGTGCCGCTGAAGCACCTTGGAGCGCACGCGCTGGGAGCCGCACTCGATGCCCATCTTGAGGATCTTCGCGCCGGCGCGGGCCAGGGCCTCCGCCACGCGCGGGTCGAGGCGCTTGACGTGGGCGTTGACGACGAAGGGCACGTCGACCTCGGAAGCCTCGTAGGCCGCGCACAGCTCGAGGGCGTGCTCGACGTTCTGGGTGAAGAGGTCGTCGTCGAAGATGAAGGTGTCGATGCCCTCGAAGCGCTCGAGCACGCCCCGAATCTCCGACATCATCTTGTCGGCGGGCCGGAAGCGGAAGGCGTTCAGCTTGCCGACGCCGCGGCCGAGGTCCTCGCGATAGAGGTCGATGATCTTGTGGTTCAGGCAGTAGCTGCAGCGATAGGGGCAGCCGCGGCTCGACATCAGGCTGAACCAGCCGCCCTTGCTCTGCGTGATGCGGTCCGTCTCGAAGAGGTCGTAATCGGGCTCGGGCAGCTCCGCCAGCTCGGGGAACTCGCCGACGGGGTTGTGGACCCAGTGCTCGCTCGCGACCGGCGAGGCCGCGGCCTCCGCGGGGCGCACGCCGTCCTTCCAGCACAGGAAGTTCTCGAGGTCGTCGCGCGCTTCACCGCGCTCGAGGGACTCGACGAGCGCCAGCAGCGCGTGCTCGCACTCCCCCATCCCGACGTAGTCCCAGACGCCGTCGGCCATGACCTCGGCCGGCACGAGCGTCGGGTGGATGCCTCCGACGACCAAGGGCGGGAGCGCCTCGCCGCGGGACTCGGAGTCCGCGCGCAGGAACTCGGCAAGCTCGCGGGCGGTCGGGTACTGCTGGGTGATCGTGGAGAAGGCGACGAGCTCCGGCTCCCACTCCCGGATGCGCTCGGCGACCTCTCCGTAAGTGGGCACCGGCGGCAGCTTCTCGTTCAAGTTGACGAGGGTCGTCTCGTGCCCCGCCTCCTTGAGGACGGCGGAAATCGAGGCCAGGCCGTGGTTGAACCCCATCTGGGTGTTGAGGTTCGGGTAGACGAAGAGGACTCGCACGCGTTCAGTTCTCCTTGCCCTGCTCGACTCCGCCCTTCATCCGATCGACGAGGCGCGTGGTCGAGCGGCCCGCAACCAGCGGCGCGAGCACGACCTGACCCCCGTGCTGCTCGACCCACTCGCGCCCGACGACGCCCTTGTCCGCCCAGTCCTCGCCCTTGACGAGGACGTCGGGCGTGATGCGCTCGACGAGGCGCGCCGGGGTGTCGTCGCCGAAGGCGACCACGGCGTCGACCATCTCCATCGCCGCCAGGACCTCCATGCGGTCGGCGATCGTGTTCAGCGGCCGCTCGGGGCCCTTGAGGCGCGCGACGCTCTCGTCGTCGTTGACGCCGACGATCAGGACGTCCCCCTGGGAGCGGGCGAAGCGCAGGTAGTTCACGTGCCCGGTGTGCAAGAGGTCGAAGCAGCCGTTCGTGAAGACGATGCGTCGGTTCCCGCTGCGCCAGGCGGCGAGCAGCTCCTCGAGGTCTCCGTCGCCGAGCACCTTGCCGACCTCCGGCGCGCTCTCGCGCAGCTTGGCCGCGAGCTCGCCGCGGGTGACGCCGTTGGTGCCCAGGCGCCCGACGACGATGCCGGCGGCCTGGTTGGCGAGGGCCACCGCCGTGTCGATCTCGAAGCCGTCGGCCAGGAAGAGCGCCAGGTGGCTGATGACCGTGTCCCCGGCCCCCGTGACGTCGAAGACCGCCCGCGCGCGGGTCGCCTCGCGCCCCTCGCGACCGTCGGCGGTGCGGTAGTAGATGCCCTCCGCGCCGAGGGTGATGACGGCGACCTCGAGCCCGGCGGCCTCGATCAGGTCGCGGGCGCCTTCGGCCACGGCCTCGAGGTCGGGGAGCTTGCGGCCGAGGGCCTGCTCCGCCTCGCGGCGGTTGGGCGTGATCACGCTCGCGCCGCGGTAGCGCCCGTAGTCGTCGCCCTTGGGGTCGACGAGCACCGGGATGGAGGCGGCCTGTGCAGCGGCGACGAGCTCGGCGATCAGGTCCGCGCTGAGCACCCCCTTGCCGTAGTCCGAGAGCACGAGGGCCCCCGCTCCCTCGAGCAGGGCCCGCGCCCGCTCCAGGACCTCGGCCCGCGCGGCGCCGGAGACCTCGCGGGAATCCTCCCAGTCCACGCGCAACATCTGCTGCACGCCGCTGACCATGCGCGTCTTCAGGATCGTCGGGCGGTCGCCGTCGACGACGAGCCCCCCCGTCGCGAGCCCGGTCTCCTCCATCAACGCCCGCAGCCGGCGGCCCCAGCCGTCGTCGCCGATGACGCCGACGATCGAGGCCTCGACTTCCATGCTGTGCAGGTTGAAGGCGACGTTGCCCGCTCCACCGAGCTTCTCGTCCGCGCGCGTCGCCGTCAGCACGGGGATCGGCGCCTCCGGGGAGATGCGCGAGACTTCGCCGACCACGTAGCGATCGAGCATCAGGTCCCCCACGATCACGACCCGCGGCCGCCCGAGCTTGGCCAGGCGATCTTCCAGCTCCTGTCGGCTCACTCCGCTCCCCCCCCGGCGCTCGCAGCCGCCGGCGCGCTCCAACCCTCCGCCTCGAGCCGCGTGAGCACCGCCATGCGCAAGAGCGGCAGCAGGATCTCGTGTTGCCCGAGGATCGAGATGCCGCGCCCCGGCGGTCGAGCCACGACGTTCGTCTCCGCCCGGTACTGGCGCAGCATGTCGAGGTTCGCGGTGGTGATGTCCCCCAGCTCCGCGCCGAGGTTGAGCGCCACGCTGACGGCCTTGAGGAAGGCCTCCGGCAGCACCACGGCGCAACCGACGTTGATCCAGACGCCGCCGTTCATGCCGTGAACGAAGCGGCAGAGGTGGCGGAAGTCGAGCCACGAGGACTCGCCCACGCGCGCCCCGTCGCAGGCCGGGTGCATGTGGACGATGTCGGCGCCGAGGCAGACGTGCACGCTGCAGGGAATGCCCAGGCGCGCCGCCTCGGCCGTCACCGAGAGGTGCTTGTAGGGAGCGTCGCGCTCGAGCAGGAGGCTCCCCAGCCCTCGGCCCAGGCCCGCCGGCTCGTCCCCCTTCGGCGCGCAGCCCCGCTCGGCCGCCACCGCCAGGCCCGCGCCCGTCTCGTCGGCGAAGCCGAACTCGCCCTTGGGGAGCTGCTCGGCCACGTCCTCCGAGGTCTGCCCCGCGGTCGCGATCTCGAAGTCGTGGATCGCCCCCGCGCCGTTCATGGCGACGAAGTCGATCACGCCGCGCTGCATCCAGTCGATGAGCAGCGGCGCCAGGCCCACCTTGAGCACGTGCGCCCCGAGGGCGACGGCGACGGGCTTGCCCGCCGTCTTGGCGGCGACGATGCGCGCCACGAGCTCCTTGAGCAGCGTCCCGGCGTAGATGTCCGGCAGGGACTCGAACAAGGTCTCGAAGCCCGAGGTGGGCTCGGGCACCTCGCAGAAGTCGCGCAGGCTGACGAGGGAGCGCCGAGAGGCGAGGGGGTAAGTGCGCACCTTCCCCATCTCGGGGAAGGGATCGAGGGCGGGGTCGAGGGGCGGCATGAGCGTCAGCGCGCAGGATCGCCTATCCGAGGGGGGCTTTGGAAGGGCTCGGGGTGCGATCGGGGCTCGGAGCGGGTCCGGGGGGGCCCTCGAGGGATTCCCCTGCGGGCTCCTCGGGCGCCTCTGCCGGGGCGTCCCGGTAGCGATCGTGCAACCAGAAGTACTGCTCGGGGTGCTCGAGGATCCGGGCTTCCTGCTCGCGGTTGACCAGGGTCACGAGCTCCGCGAGGGAGAGGTCCGCCAGCTCCTCCGGCTCCACGACCCGATTGAAGATCAGGCGGTAGTGGAAGGGCCGCTCGGTCAGGTAGCAGGCGCCGAAGACGATCGGCACGCTCAAGCGCTTCATCAGCACGGCCGCGCTGCGCTCGCAAGGCGCCGGGCGGCCGAAGAAGGGGGCGACGACGTGCTTCCCGAGGGGGCGCTGGTCGAGCAGCATGGCGAGCCAGCCGCCGCCCTCGAGGATGGCCGCAACTTGACGCATGCCGCCGCGGCGCGGGACGACCACCAGGCCCTTGCGCTCGCGCAGCTCGAGCAGATGCTTCGACAGGTAACGGTTCTTGGGCGGCCGCGCCACGACGTAGGAGGGGGTCATGCCGATGTAGGGCATGGTCGCCGCCCCCGCCTCCCAGTCACCGACGTGAGGCGTGACCATGATGCCGCCGCTACCGGACTCGATGGCCTCGCGCACTCCTGGCCCCCACTCGACGTCGTAGTGGTCGAGCAAGCGCTCCCGAGGCACGTGGCGGTCGAAGGCCGCCGAGTCGATGGAGATCCGGAAGAGGTGCCGGTAGGCGGCGCGCACGCGCTCGTCGTCGCGCCCGGCCTCCTCCCCCAGGGCCTGGGTCAGGAAGCGGCGCGCGCCCTCGCGGTGCCGCTTGTCGACGGCGAAGGCGAGGCGCGCTGCACCGGCGACGAGGCCGCGCTGCGCGAAGGTCGGCAGGCGACCGAGGCCGCCGAGCAGGGCGCGCGTGAGCCAGGACTCGGCCCAGGCGGCGGCGCCGCCGCGGCGACCGAGGTTCTGCTCCTCGGGAAAACGGATCGGCTCAGCCATGGAGTCCCGAGTGGATCGCCTCGCGCTCGAGCGCGCGCTGGGAGAGCGGGAGGGCGTCGAGCAGGGCGTCGAGCACGGGCGCCCCGCGCACGAGCTCGAGCTCGACCTCGAGCACGAGGCAGGTGACGCCGAGGCGCTCGAGCTTGACCGCGTCCTTGGCAGTCACGAGCGCCTCCGCGCCCATGGGTAGCGCCGCCAGGTCCCCGGCCTCGAAGGCGTGGTGGTCGGGGAAGGCGCGCACCTCGACGACGCGCGCTCCGAGCTCGCGGGCGGTCACTTCGAAGGCCTGGGGATTGCCGATGCCGGAGACGAGCACGACCTCGCGCCCGCGCAGGGTCTCGACGCCGAGCCGTTCCTCGCTTCGCCGCAAGTCGCTCGGGCGGTGTGCGGCGAGCAAGCGCGGGACGCCGGGGGCCGCGGCTTCGAGCTCGGCCTCGAGCTCCGCGAGACGATCCGTGGAGACCGCATCGCAGCGCGTGAGGACGACCGCCGAGGCGCGCGCGAGGGAGTCGAGCCCCTCGCGCAGCAGTCCGCGCGGTAGGTGCGAGCGCACCGCGGCGCCCCCAGGCTCGGTCGCTGGCAAGCCCCAGGGCCGGGTGGCGTCGACCAGCACGAGGTCGAGGTCGCGCGCGAGCCGCCGGTGCTGGAAGCCGTCGTCGAGGATCACGACGTCGGCGCCCTGCTGCTCGAGCTGGATCGCTCCCAGGGCGCGATCGGGGTCCTGGACCTGCAGGAGGCCCGGCACGCTGCGCGCGAGGAGCTGCCCTTCGTCGTTCAGTCGCACCGATTCCTCCGATGTCTCGGGCGTGTGCTCCTCCGCCTTGTAGCCGCGGGAGACGACGCCGGGTCGAAAGCCGCGCTCGGCCAGGGCCTTCGCCAGGAAGGCGACCATCGGAGTCTTGCCCGTGCCGCCCACGGTCAGGTTGCCGACGCTGACGATCGGCAGGGAGAGCCGGCGGCTCGGCAACCAGCCGTGATCGTAGAGCCGATTGCGCGCGCCGCTCAGGGCGCGCATCAGGAGGGCGGGCAGGCGCAGGAGCTCGACGGCCCCGCCGCGGCGGGCCAGGAGGTCGTCCGGTCGAGAGCCCATGGCCTGGGGAGCTCCCGGGCGTCCCGCGCCCGGGGCGTCAGACGGCGGCGGGCGAGTCCTCGTCCGGGATGAGCTCGATCAGGCCGCGCTCCATCTCCAGGAAGGCGATCTTGATCGGGTTCTTCTCCCGCGTCTCGATCATCGGGGCCGCCCCGCGGATCAGCTCCCGGACGCGCTTCTGAAGCAGCGCGGTCTTGTGGAAGGAGCCGCAGACGGACTTCTGGAGGCGTTGGGGCAGGGTCTGGTTTTCCATGCGATGGAGGGGCGGATCCGGGCTATGGCGCGCTCTTGGCGCCGGATCCTGAATCGCGGAGTCTAGCCCACCTCCGGAGGGGGCTGCAAGGCTCGGAGTCCCTGAATCAGGCCCCGACTCGAGGTCCAGGAGCCGGTCCGAGGGGGTTCGCGGCCTCCTCGACCCGATCCGCGTGGGTCGCGGGGGGGCAGGCGGCCTCGAAGCGAGCCTGGGCCGGAAGGTAACGGGAGCGGGTGCGCTCGAGCTCCTCCCGCTCCCCCAGGGGCAGGCAGCGGGCGGCGACCCGCCGCAGGCAGAGCTCCTCGGGGACGTCGAGGTAGAGCACGCGCCCCAGCAGGCTGCGCAGCCGCGGGTGCAGAAGGTAGAGGCCCTCGAGGACCAGGGTCGCCTCCGCGGCGACGTCGGCCGAGGCGCGACCAGCGCGGTGCGGCTCGAGCACTTCGGCGCACAGGCGATCGAGGTCCCACACGCGGGCGGGGATCTCGAGCGGAGAGTCGACCGGGTGCTCCTCCCCGCTGACCGCCGGCCGGTCGGGGCGCAGATAGTCGTCGAGGGCGACGAGGGTCGCCGTACGCCCGCGCTCCTCGAGCCGGCGCACGAGGTCGCGGCCGAGGAGAGACTTGCCCGCCCCCGAACGGCCCGTGACGCCAACGCTCGGCGGGCCGCCTCCTGCGGCACCGAAGTCCAGGGCCTCGAGCAGGCCGTCGAGCCAGCGCTCGCGCCCGCGCAGACGCGGCAACAGCTCGAGGAAGTCCTCGATCACCGCCTCGCAGCGCACCTCTTCGCCGCGCGGCGCGAAGCCGTTCGAGAGGTGCACGTGGGGCAGTCCGTTGGACCAGGCCGCGTCGCGGTCCCCGGCCCGGTCCCCCACCATCACGGCGCTGCGCGTGCCGAAGGTGAGCAGGAGATCCCCGATCATGTCGGCCTTGGTGCGCACCCCCGGCGAGTCGAGGCAGCGCCCCTCCTCGACGAGCTCGCCGAGGGGCAGCTTCGTCATCGCCGAGTCGAGGTAGCCCTGGCCGCAGTTGCTCGCGATGCCCGTGCGCACCCCGAGGCGCCGTAGCTCCTCGAGGGTCTCCTGGACGCCGGGCAGAAGCGCCGCGGCGCCCGCCTCGAGGGCGAAGTGCTCCTCCTCGACGCAGCGCGCCATGACGAGCTCCCGCTGCGCCGGCTCGAGGTCGGCGAAGAGCATGTCGAAGCCCTCGGCGAGCGGCAGGCCGACGAGGGACATCCACTGCTCACCGCTCGGGATCTCGCGCTCGAGCCCCAGCTCCTCGAAGGCCCGCCGCGCCCCGACGCGTGCCGCGGGGATCCAGAAGCGGTCGGTGGCGAGCAGTGTGCCGTCGAGGTCGAAGAGGACGGCGTCGAAGGGGAAGGAGGCGGGCATCCGAGCAGCCTAGCGAGCAATTCGGAGTAGCAATACGGAGTCGCACACCTTGTTGCTGATCGACAGCAAGGGGGTACCGCACAAGTCCGGTCCCGGACCGCAGCAGCGGTCCGGGACCGGACTTGTGCGGTACCCCCTTGCT